>PJTS01000001.1_pt1 | contig 1225841 bp, 1138 predicted proteins | sample 1512251 | NCBI WGS metagenome assembly PJTS01 (sample SAMN08177686, study PRJNA422409) | Soil metagenome, whole genome shotgun sequencing project. | isolation source: Soil (2) enriched on wood chips: alkali lignin treatment | place: USA: Madison | collected 2015-01-15 | reverse complement strand
TCCAGAGCGTCCTGCAGACCAACGGGACCATCATTGACGGCAGCCCTCAATACTTCGACCTGACCGACCCGGCGATGTTGCCGGACGGCAACTGGCCAGACCCGCTGGCCAATGAGACGCTTGTGGCGCCGGTGTCCGTCATCCGCCGGATCAAGGGGGGCATCCGCCACCGCCTCGCTTGGCGCATGACGTTCACCGGCGGCACCACTCCCGCTTTCCGTCTGACGATCGAACAGCTGCAGCGGTATTCGTGAACGTCACCCGCATTAACAACGCACTGCCGGATCAGATCGCATGAGTGTTCGCAACGCCCTTTATGCGCAGGTCCAGCCATGACCGAGAACGACACGAGATTTCAGTTCGAAGTGATCAAGCAATTGGCAGAGAGCGTGCGTGTGAACGGGGAAGTCATGCGCGACATGCAGGCGACGCAGGTTGTGATCCTGGAGCGACTGGCGCGGATTGAAGAGCATCGGGTTCACGAGGCTGTGAGCGCGCTGGCACTGCGGGTCGATGCCTTAGAGCGGACGCATGACGAACAGCGTGGCGCAGAAGGCTGGCGATCCAACTTGATGACCTACTGGCCAGCGTTCGCGCTGTTTCTGCTGGTCACATGGACGGTGGGCCGCGCCACAGGGTTTTTCCATCTGCCTGAGCCTAAACCGCCAATTATTCATGCTGAGGGGAAGCCATGAGCAACAAGTGCGACCGCGATGGTGACCGGCTTGTTCTGATGCTGATCGGCGGCGGGATCATCATCATCATCCTGTCGATCATCGCCGCGCTGGCCTTCGCCCGGAACATGCCGGACTGGGCTGAGAGCGTGATGGCCGCGATCGTCGGCGGTGCGCTGGTGAAGCTGGCGGATGTCCTTTCGGCGCTGGTCACTCTGTCTGGCGGCCGGGAGCGCGAGAAACTCACTGATCAACTTTCTCAATCAACCCCGTCCACTGCCGGCCCCCTGCCGGTCGAAGTGGTCAACGGCACCGATCAGGCGGTGCCAGTGGAGGCACAGGTATGAACGCGCGTGAATTCCAAACCTGGCTCAACGCGCGCGGCGCGGCGCTGGTGGTTGATGGCAAATTCGGGCCGAAGTCGAAAGCGGCCATGATCGAGGTATTCCGCAACCGGGCGGCGCCGGCGGTCAACAAGGCCGATATGGTGGCGCTGGCTTCCAGGCTCGGCTGCACCACCCAGCAGATCGCGGCCGTCGCCCAAGTCGAAGGTGGCGGATCGGGCTGGGACAAGGCGGGGCTGCTCGCCTGCCTTTACGAGCGCCATTATCTCTGGCGGCGGGTCAAGATCGCCATCCCTTTGCTGTCGGACCCGGTGGGTGGCGGATACACGACCGATGCGAATGGCAACGGGATCAACGACAGCTGGGAAAAGCTGGCCGATGCCACCGCCCGGTTCGGCGTGAACATCGCACTGGAATGCGCCAGCTTCGGCAAGTTTCAGATCATGGGCGCGCATTGGAAGGCGCTGGGCTACCCCTCGGTGCTGGATTTCGTGTGGCGCCTGAGCCGCGCCGAAGCTGATCATTACGATGCGTTCGGCCGCTTTATTGAAGCCAATGGCCTGCTGCCGGCGCTGCGCGCGATCAACGGCAACGCGGCCAACGCGCGGGCGTTCGCCAAGGGTTACAACGGCGCGAACTATGCTGCCGGCCGATACCATGAGAAGATCGCAGCGGCTTGGCGGGCGCTGGCATGATCACCCCCTCCCCCCGCACCCTGATCATCGCCGGGCTGGCGCTGGTCCTGATCCTCTCAGCAGGCATCGGAACCTGGCTGATCACCCGCACCACCGACAAGGCCGTCGAGCAAGCGCACAGCGCCGGCCAGATCGAAGCCATAGCCACCGGCCAAAAGACCACCCTTGAACAGATCGGAGCAGCCCATGCCGCCGAAACCGCGATCCGTGATGATCGCTCTCTCGCTCGCTATTGTGAGTGCCTGCGCAGCGCCACAGCCGACACCACCGGCAACTGCGTCCGATACCGCCCTATCCAGCCTGTGCCTGATCGATCGGATGATACCGGTCCGCATTGCCCCGGGTGAAGGTGTGGATGATCCGGAAAACCGGTTCGATACTGACGCGACGGTTGATGCGGTGATCGAGCATAACGGGCGGCTGCGGGCGGCCTGTCCGGGAATGTGAGGGGCAAGCTTTCAGGATATCACTGATCGCGTCGGGAAATTCTTTCCAAAGCCGCTACAATCTTTTTCAGGTAGTCGGAGATCAATCCCAGCGTGACGACGCCTGCTATGGCGCAACTGATCAAAATTGCGTCTTTCATGTTGTCGATCATTCGCCCATCCTCGGCACGCGGAAATACCCATCGTCAGGCTCACCGGTCACCACGTCCAGAACTCGCTGGATCAGTTCGACGGCCTGCGATTTATCGGTGATCGGCAGTTCGATGTAAGCGCGGTTGAGCGCCTTGGTGATGGTGTCCTCATCGATCGTGCGCAGTTGGGCAAGCAGGTCGGGCATGGTCGAACCTCATTGGTCAGGCGAACATGCTTACTCTATGCTCTTCTGCGTCCAACTCCACTGACTTATCGGTGTGGAACTGGATGGCGACGCCGGTGGCCGATGAAAGGTGGCGAGCCTTGGTCGCACTGAGCAGCCGCAAATCATAGGACAGACGCCACCCTATGCCGTTGTCGCGGATCGTGGATTGGTGGACCTGCTCAATCTTGAGCACCACCTGGTTATCCTGCAGGTCTTCATAGGTGTAGGTCATCGCCGTGGCGGTCCCCTCCCCCAGCATGTCCTGGATCAGGATAAATTCAGCCAGATCACCAGTGACGCCATCCAGCCCCTCGAACTCAATCAGGGCGGCTAGCCGCTCATGGATTTTCTCGGCCGGCAGCACATCGACTTCTTCGATTTGCATCGCTCTCACTCCAAATCCAACAATGGCGCACTGTCCGGCTTCGGCTTTGTCCAAGGCTCATCGGTGCGATCGATGATCATCTCGCCATCATAGGCCTTGCACAGATCCCGCGCCTGACCCGGCGTGCCGCGTGTCCACATCGACCAGTCTTCGCGGTGGAGGATGACCGGCATCCGGTCATGCACCTCGGCAGACGCGGCGCCGGACGAATCCACCATCACCATGGAATAAACCGCGCCCCATTCATCGCTTTCGTTCCAGATGCCGGCGACGGCGAACGTCTGCTGATCGGGCAGCGATACCCATGTTCGCGTCATCTTGCCTTTGGCCCCCTCGGCCTCAGCGAAAGCCGAAACCGGGATCAAGCAGCGCCGCCGCTCAAAGGAAGGCCGCCATAGATAAGAGTCCAGCTTGTCTTCCCGGGCGTTGTTCACAGGCTTCAGGGCAAGCTTTTTGCCGGTCGCCTTGCTCACTGGCGCATAGGGGAAACCCCAGGTCATTGACCGCACCTGATCATCCGCGACCACCAGGCCCATCTCGCCGGGGTGAACCTCGCCGGGGCCAGCATTTGTCTCTGCTGGAATTTTGGCGCGAAACAGGTCCGCGACTTCCGCCGGCATATCCTTGAGCCGATAACGATTGCACATATCGTCGTCTCCCCTTTCAGCCTCATCCAACTGACCGAGCGTAACATAGCCGGGATCAACACCCATCTTCTCGCGCCAGCGCGCGTGCTCCATGGCCTGCGAGGTATATCTCGGATCAGCAACGCCATCGGCCAACTTCATGTCCGGGAAACGCTGCACAAACCGGTTGAGGTCTCTCACTTGGCGGAAATATACGGCGATAATCTGGCGTTCGGCAGTCCTGAACCTAGGGGTGTGATAGACACCCATGACGGGCTTGATCTCATCCCGCATGAACGAGAAGAAACCCGGGCTGCAACCGGTATGCGTAATGTCCAGCAACAGACGAATGGGGAACGCCCGGTCGTCAACCTTGCCCTGATCAGTGGATTTGCCGCGCATGGCCCGGATCGATCAGTCCGTGACCTGCCCGACAGCAAGCGCGCCGATCATGAAAGGCCCGCTGTCTTGGCGCCCCTCCCTGATCGATCGAAGGAATTCGCGGTTACCGTGGCCCCTTGCCTCTAAAGCGTCGGCTACGGCCTCTCTGATCTGCTCGATGTTCATGATGTTCTCCTGATGAGAACAAATACGGAACATGATCCGAGTCGGTCAAGCGCCGCTTGTCGTGGATTCACCGATGTGCCATGCATGAACTGCTAAGAAAGCGTCGCGATGGTTTTTCCGTCCGAACTTTGGGAAGGGCCGGCCCCGCGCCGGTCCTAACCGCACCAACTCCTGCGCCGCCCTTCCCATCGCCGCGCGTGACCCTCCTCAACAAGCTGCAAGCCGACAGAGCGCCCGTCGCGCAGGATCAAGGCCAGCGTCCGGCCATTCCGATCCTTGCCCTGCCGGCGAACCTCTATCGCCCCAGCGTTGAGCAATTCCCGCAGCCGATCCCGCGCCAGGATAGCCCGGCGCCGCTCGTCCTCGCACTGGCCGTTCAGCTCTGGCGTATCGATGTCGGCAATGCGGATGCGTTCGCGCTCGATGATGAAGCTATCCCCATCGTGCACGCATGTGATCCGGACGCCAGATGGCGGGCAGATCGGGAAGGAGATCGTCAGGAGGGCGGCTAGGAGCATGGGGGAACCGCTACGCCAGCAGATCGCAGAAACGCAACCATATCAGGGTCGGGACCGCGCGAGATATGCGCTTCGCACAGTTCATAGGCGAAGGTTGTTCCGGCCGATCCACGAGAATAGTCTGAGATTCGATCTCCAGACCAACATTCGCCAACGCCACCTGCGGTTATAATCCACGAAATGCAGGTGGCGCAGCAACCGAATTCCTGGATATGCTCTTCTCTGGTCATGCGGCTTCACGCTTCCCGAAAAGGCTCATCTGCGGATCGTCATCCGCCGTTGGCTGAAACTGCTCGCGCCACTCACCGAAGTGGGCACTCGCGACTTCTACCGCAGGCGATACTCCTCGCCATTCGCCCCGATAATAAGACGCATCCGTGCTTTCACAGTTCAGCACAATACCTGTGCAGCGGGTGAATTTATCGCATTTTGTCGTGCTCTCCTTGCGATAGTATGGCTCTCCAGAATAGCGGAACGGCACTGAACCCTGCGGCAGAATGAAAACGCCCCACTCCGCCAGGTCAGCGGCGATATCGACAACAGCAAGATCATCTTCGCCGGAATAGCGCGGACCCTTAATCTGCGCGGTTTTGCCGAAAGGGGGGTTGCTGATCGCGCAATCATATTTGCCCGCCGCCTCTTCCACGCTTGCGCAGATCCAGTTCGCTTCGGGGAAAAGCTTGCGGCCTACCTCGACATAATCCGGGTTCACCTCGATGCAGGTGACGACTGCCTTTCGATCGGACAGCCACCACGACCATAGGCCCAACCCTCCGATACCAGCGCAAAGGTCGATGATCGTTTCCGCGCCATTGGTGTAAATCGCGGTGTCCCGCGCCAGTCCTGACGGCGTGAAGAATGCACCGGCGGCGCTGTTGATGTGGTGCGCACTCTCCTGCCAGTGGATCAGGACGAATTCTCGCTCGTCGTCGTTCAGCCATGGCTTTTTCAGAAGCCCGCAAGCTTCTTCGTGCGCCTTGATTTGAGCTTTCGAAAGGCGCGCCATCACGCAGCCCCCCTGCTGTCGAGGGGGAAGAACAGACCGGCAACACCGGTCGGGACTATTTCGGGACTGGCCTCGCCTGTTCCCTTAGCGTTCTGCCGAAATGTGCCACGAATGTGAAACAAGGCTTGCGCTAAAACACAGGGAAACCTAGGGGCGTCCGTGTGTCGGGGAGTAGCGCAGCCTGGTAGCGCATCTGGTTTGGGACCAGAGGGTCGCAAGTTCGAATCTTGTCTCCCCGACCATTCTTTCAAAAAACCTGGATTACATTCTGACGGCGATATGGCGGGCATTCACGCCCGGATCAGGGTTTCACCTGACATGATATTTCCCTGACCAGCCAATCTCTGGCACCTTTCATCCAACACAAAGCTCTGTTGCCACGCCACCTGCGTGCAAGCCCTGTCCCCATGCGGATCATCCCGATCCTTTTCAGCATGCATGATTGCCCTGCCCGTGGTGTTTGTCGTGAAAGGAGAATGCGCATGAACCCGATTGTCGATCTGCGCGGCAAGCGTGGGCTTGTTGTCGGCATTGCCAATGAAAACAGCATTGCGGCCGGCTGTGCGGCGGCCTTTGCCCAGGCTGGCGCCCGGCTTGCCGCCACCTATCTGAATGACAAGGCGAAGGACTGGGTGCTGCCGGTGACCGAACAGATCGGCATCGAATGGACCGCCCCGCTTGATGTGCGCATTCCCGGCCAGATGGAGGCGCTGTTCGAACAGGTGGAACAGCGCTGGGGCGGGATCGATTTCCTGCTCCATTCCATCGCCTTTGCCCCGCGCGATGATCTGCAAGGCCGGGTGGTCGATTGTTCGGCCGAAGGCTTTGCCATGGCTATGGATGTGTCCTGCCACAGCTTCATCCGCATGGCGAAACTGGCCGAACCGCTGATGCGTGATGGTGGCTGTTTGATGTGTGTCAGCTTCTATGGCTCTGAACGGGTGGTCGAACATTACAATCTGATGGGCCCGGTCAAGGCGGCGCTGGAAAGTTCGGCCCGTTATCTGGCGGCGGAGCTGGGGCCCAAAGGCATTCGTGTCCACGCCATTTCACCCGGCCCGATCGCGACGCGCGCGGCCAGCGGGATCGGCCGGTTCGATGAATTGCTGGAACGCACGGCGGCCAGCGTGCCGATGCAGCAGCTGGTGCAGATCGAGGATGTTGGCGCCATGGCCGCCTTTCTAGCCAGCCCGGCCGCCCGGCGCATTACCGGCACCGTCATCCCGATTGATGGGGGGCAGCATATTCAATGACAGCAACTGGGCCCAACCGGCACCCAATTCCACGGCGATCTTAATCCGCCCGTCATCTTGCGCGAATGTTCGCCCCGCTAGCGAGGGTAGAATTGAAAATGCGAATTACATTCATCGGAATGGGAGGAATTCGCGCAGCAGGTTCCGGATCGCCGCATGTCACGCCTCCCCTATATCGATCTCAATCAGCTGGTCATTCTGGACCAGTTGATCCGCACGAAGAATGTGACGCATACCTCCCACAATCTGGGGATCAGCCAGCCCGCTGTCAGCCGCGCCCTGTCCAGACTGCGTGATCAGTTGAAGGACCGGCTGCTGGTTCGCACCCACGGCGGAATGCAGCTGACCCCACGGGCGCAGGATCTGGCGGCGCCTTTGCAGAACTGGCTGGAACATACCGCCCTGCTGCTGACCCCGCCCCGCTTTGAACCGCAAAGCCTGATCCGCCAGTTCCGGATTGCATCCACCGACTTCGGCGTCAGTTCGGTCATCGCGCCGGCCCTGCCTGTCATCCGCGCGGCCGCGCCGGGTGTGGAACTGGACATCCGGCCTTTCAGCAAGGACATGATCGCCCGGCTCGGCACCGGCGACATGGACATGATCATCAGCGACCAGGCGCATGACATACCACTGACGCATCAGTGCCCGCTGTTTACCGAATCCTTCCTCTGCCTGTTCGCGAAAGATCACCCGCTTTCCGCACACGCCCCGGATCGTCCGCTGTCACCCGATGAGTTTCTGGCCTGGCCTCATGTCAGCCTGGCCGACTGCAATGCCGGGATCGATCATGATCAGGTGCACGCCAGCCTGAAAGACCGGGCGCATGAACGGAAGATCATTGCCCGCCTTTCCTACGTTCAGGCTGCCCCGCAACTGCTGGCCAATTCGGATGCCATCATGACCATGCCCAGCCGCGCCGCACGGGCATTCTGCAAGGCGAATGACTTTGCCTGCCTGCCCGTGCCCTTCATCGAACCGATCGAATACCGGATCCTGTGGCATGACCGTTCGCATCGCGATCCCGCCATCCGATGGATCGGCCAGATTCTGGTGGATCAATGCGCGGCGCGGGACGGGGCGTCACCCCCGCCCAGCCCGGGCACCCTTACTGCGCAAGTTTAATCGGCCCTGCTTCATTGGCCAGAATGCCGACGACCTGCGTCCAGACCGCCACATTCTGCCGCAATTGCACCGGATCAACCTTGTCCAGCGTGTCATCGGGCGTGTGGTGCAGATCGAAATAGCGCGTGCCATCCTGCTGCAGATCGATGATGCCGGTCTTCTGATCCCGCGCGATACCGATGTCCGCGCCGCCGGTGGCGGTTTCGTTCGATCCGGAAACGCCGAACCGGGCCACCGCGCGGGTTAGCCGGGCATGAAGCTGCGGATTGCTGTCGGAAAAATTGCTGTCCAGCCGCCAGACGCGGTCAGCGCCAAAATCGCTTTCCAGCGCCACGCCGATCGGCTTGTCCGCATGGGCGGCGGCATAGGCCCTGCCGCCATGCACGCCCACTTCCTCCGCCCCGGCAAACAGCACGCGGATCGAACGCAGCGGCTGCCCCTCCATCGCCACGCGCAGCGCGGCCGCTGCGATGATACCGCAACCCGATGCGTCATCCACCGCGCCGGTGCCCAGATCCCAGCTGTCGAGATGGCAGGCCAGCAGCACCGCCGGCAAGCCGGGATCGCGCCCGACGATTTCCGCCGTCACATTCCCGCTTTGCGTATCGCCCAGCAGGTGCGGGGTCAGCACCAGCCGCATGGACAGCGGCGTCTGTGACCGGGCGAACATGCGTTCCAGATTGTCCGCGTCAGGGTTGGACAAGGCCCCGGCCGGTGTCGGCGCCACACCCTGCGGGAAGCTGGTTGTGCCGGTGTGCGGGGTGCGGTGATTTTCGGTGCCGATCGACCGGATCACCGTGGCCACGGCCCCCTTGCTGGCGGCAAGGCCCGGACCGGTCCAGCGCGCGGGCCCGGCAAAGGAATAGCCTGAACCATCCTGCGTCACCCGCATGTCATGGCCGATATAGGCGATCTTGCCCGCCAGGCTGCCAGCCGGGGCGGCTTCCAGATCCGCATAGCTGAGGAACGGCACCACCTCTGCCGTCAGCCCGTCTGCCGGGGTGGCGCTGCTGTTGCCGAGCGCGGCAATATGCATCGGCTGGGCGAACTGGCCCAGCACCTCTGCCCGTTCTTCCCCGCGCACCCAGGTGGGCATGGTGAAACCTTCTTCGCGCACATTGGCAAAGCCATTGCGCTTCAGCCAGTCGAGCGCCCAGACGCGCGCCCGCGCTTCATCGGGCGTACCGGCCTGGCGCGGGCCAACTTCCGTCGTGATCCCTTCCACGAAATCCCAGGCCAGCGCGTCCTGATCCAGCGCCATATCCGCCGCCTTTTCCAGCCCGAACGGCGGCTCCGCCTGGGCGACAACGGGATGCGCCAGCGAAAGCGCCAGCAAGGGCAGAACGACAAGGGATCGTGTCATGGAAAAGGTCTCGCCAGATAGAGGTGCTGCAACGCAACAAGCCACTCCCGCCAGCCAAGGTCAATGGCAGAGGAGAACATGAAACCGGATAGTACCGAGATCCCGGGCCCAACCGCCAATTTGCAATCAGCAAAATAATCTGTTGTTAATCTGAAGACGGCATTTTGATCGCGGTTTTTGCACTATTGATCTGGCCTATGCCGACTTGGCCAATCGCAACCTGGGCGGGGCAATGACACACCAGAGCGCAATTGAACCTGGTTTTGATGATGGCGACACGGGGCTGGAACTGGCCATGCAGGTCGGCCGGCTGGGCCGATGGGAACTGGATATCATCAGCGGCACGCTATCGTGCGACAATCGCTGGTATGCGATCATGGGGCGCGATCCGGCAGAACCGATCAACAGCATCGACGAATTCCGCCCGATCATTCATCCCGACGATGTGGCGCGGGTGACCGAAGTGCCCGACACCATCACCGATCTGGCCGCGCGGGACGAAGACTATGGCGTCGAATTCCGCATCCTGCGCCCTGATGGGGAAATCCGCTGGGTCCGATCCCTCGCCTCTCTGAGCGAAGAGGCCGACGGCGTGGCAAGACGAGCGACCGGCTTTGTCATGGACATCACCGAAAATGTCCGGCTGCGTAATGATCTGAAACGCACCTGCCGCGAACTGGCCACCGCCAATGCCCGGCTGGCGCTGCAGAAATCCCGGCTCGAACGGCTGTCGCTGACCGATGGATTGACCGGCATTGCCAACCGGCGCTGTTTCGATCTCGAACTGGCGCGCGCGCTCACCCAATTGGGCGACCGGGGCCCCGCCCTGTCGATCGCGCTGATCGATATCGATCATTTCAAAAGCTACAACGATGGCTACGGCCATGTCGAAGGGGACAAGGCGCTGCGCGCTGTCGCCGGGGTGCTGAAATCCTGCGCCCGGCGCAGAACCGATCTGGCCGCCCGCTATGGCGGGGAAGAATTCGTGCTGCTGCTGCCGGGATGCGACACACCCGCTGCGGTGCTGGAAACCGTGATCAGCGGTATCGAGGCGCTGCAGATCCGGCATGATCATTCCCCGGTCGCGCCCATGCTGACGGTCAGCATCGGCACCGTGATCATTGAAGCATCGGCCAATCCCAGCCGCAGCATGCTGCTGCAGCAATGTGATGAAGCGCTGTATCAGGCCAAGCATGCCGGCAGGAACCGCATCCATCTTCACGGTTCAGAGCTGAACGGACCCAATTAAACCCAAGTAGATCCCTGCATCAGACTGGGCCTGTTCCGCCCGTCCGGCCGCAGTGGCAGAACCCTTGCCGAGGCAGTTCGGCACCTAACGCGCAAGTTGCTTGCCCCGCCGCGCGCCAGCCCCTATCTGCAGGCCAATTCCAGACACCTCCTAGATACCCCGCGAAGGACGATAATGGCCGCGCAATACGCCTATGTCATGAAGAACATGACCAAGAGCTTCCCCGGTGCGCAGAAGCCGGTGCTCTCGAACATCAATCTGCAGTTCTACCAGGGTGCCAAGATCGGCATCGTCGGCCCGAACGGCGTGGGTAAATCCACGCTGATGAAGATCATGGGCGGGATCGACACCGATTTCACCGGTGAAGCCTGGCCCGGTGAAAACATCACCGTCGGCTATCTGGCGCAGGAACCCGAACTCGACCCGACCAAGACCGTGCTTGAAAACGTCAAGGACGGCGCCCGCGAAACCGCGGACATGGTCGCGCGCTTTGATGCGATCTCTGCCGAAATGGGTGATCCGCAGGACGACACCGATTTCGATGCCCTGATGGAAGAAATGGGCGATCTTCAGGCGAAGATCGACGCCGTGGACGGCTGGACGCTCGACAACCAGCTCGAAATCGCGATGGAAGCGCTGCGCTGCCCGCCGTCCGACTGGTCGGTGGAAAGCCTGTCGGGCGGTGAACGGCGCCGTGTTGCGCTCACCCGCCTGCTGATCCAGAAGCCTTCCATCCTGCTGCTGGACGAACCGACCAACCACCTTGACGCTGAAAGTGTCGAATGGCTGGAAAACCACCTGAAGGAATATGCCGGCGCGGTGCTGATGATCACCCACGACCGTTACTTCCTCGACAATGTGGTGGAATGGATCCTGGAACTCGATCGCGGGAAGTACTTCCCCTATGAAGGCAATTATTCGACCTATCTGGAAAAGAAGTCGAAGCGCCTGCAGCAGGAAGACCGCGAAGCCACTGGCCGCCAGAAGGCGATCAATGACGAACTCGAATGGATCCGGGCCGGGACCAAGGGTCGCCAGACCAAGTCCAAGGCGCGTATCAAGAAGTTCGAAGAACTGGTCGCCGCGCAGGACAGCCGCAGCCCCGGCAAGGCCCAGATCGTCATCCAGGTGCCTGAGCGTCTGGGCGGCAAGGTGATCGAACTGAAGAACGTCACCAAATCCTTTGGCGACAAGCTGCTGTTTGAAGACCTGTCCTTCATGCTGCCGCCGGGCGGCATTGTCGGCGTGATCGGCCCGAACGGCGCCGGTAAATCCACGCTGTTCAAGCTGATCACCGGGCAGGAAACCGCCGATACGGGCGAAATCGACATCGGTTCGACCGTGCGTCTGGGCTTCGTGGACCAGAGCCGCGATCACCTCGATCCGGCAAAGAACGTCTGGGAAGAAATTTCCGACGGGCTCGATTACATGAAGGTCAATGGCCACGACACCTCGACCCGTGCCTATGTCGGCGCGTTCAACTTCAAGGGTCAGGACCAGCAGAAGAACGTCGGCAAGCTGTCGGGCGGTGAACGCAACCGCGTGCACATGGCCAAGATGCTGAAGGCCGGCGGCAATGTGCTGCTGCTGGACGAACCGACCAACGATCTTGACGTTGAAACCCTGGCCGCACTCGAAGAAGCGATCGAAAACTTCGCCGGCTGCGCCGTGGTCATCAGCCACGATCGCTTCTTCCTCGATCGTCTGGCCACCCACATCCTGGCCTTCGAAGGCAACAGCCATGTCGAATGGTTCGAAGGCAATTTCGCGGCCTATGAAGAAGACAAGCGGCGCCGTCTTGGCGATGCGGCCGACCGGCCGACCCGCCTTGCCTACAAGAAGCTGAGCCGCTGATCTGACGCCCTGATCTGATACAGGGGCGGGAGGTTTCGATCCGGGGGATCGGAACCTCCCGCCCCTTTCTGAATTTCCTTTCGGAACATCAGAAAGGAACTGACGCCTGTGGCAATGACCCCCCGCAATATCGCAATCCTGATCCTGGCGGTGCTGATCGGCCTTTACCTGGGCTTCGCCTATCCCTTGATCGGTCTGCTCTGCCTTGTCGGCGGGCTTGGTTTTGCGGCCTATGTCATCTTCAGCAACAAGCAGGGCACCAAGGTTGATGATGCAACCCGTGCCAGCGCCATGGCCATGGTTCCGTCCGAAGGCCGGGCGCGCATCTATTTTGCCCGTCGCGGTTTCATGGGTGGCGCACAGGGCATGAATATTTCCATCGGCAATGATTACGAAGGCCAGATCCGTTCCGGCTATTTCATGATGGCCGAAGTCGCGCCCGGCACGCATGACCTGTCGGCCAAGTTCAACGCCCAGACCGAAGGATCACGCGTGAACCATGTGGTGAGCGTGGAAGCCGGTGAATCCGTGCTGTGCGAAATGGGCTTCGACATGGGGGCGCTGCAAGGCAAGATCCGCTTTGACGAATTGCGGGACAAGCGCGCGATCGTGGAACAGCTGGGCAATCGCAAGATGGTCGCCTGGCGCAAACAGCCCGCGGTCTTTTGAGGCAGCGGGCCATTTTGTTTATCCTGTGCGTTGCAAAGATGAACAGAAAGCCATTATGCAATTCACCATCGTGACAGCACGACTCATCTAAAACTGAATTCATGATAGAGGCCGTGAAACCGTTCGCGGCATATGTTTCAGGAGTCACGCTGATGCGTGTAGGAACATTTTTGAAGTCCTCCGGCTTCGCCGCCATCGCCGCAGCCATCACCTTTGCTGCCATCCCCGTTTCGGCCAGCGCGCAGGAACGGGGCGGTCGTGATCGTGGATCCTGGTCGCAGGGCGGCGGGCAGTCCGGCCAGCAGGCCCAGCGTGGCGGCAATTCGGGCCGGCAGGGCCAATCCTGGGGCGGTGGTGACCGCCAGCGACCCCAACAGCAACAGATCCGCCAGCAGGCTCCGCAGCGCCCAGTTGAACGCGCATCCCAGGCACCCGGTGGCAATCAGCAACCCGCCTGGCGCGGCGGGCAGCGGGACAACCGGCCCGCTGTCACCCAGCCGACCCAGCGTGGAAATGACCAGCGTGGGCGTGATGAAGCACGTGGCAATGCCGGCCAGTGGCGGGATCAGCCCGGCCGCACGGTGACCCGTGAGACACCGCGCCGCGACGATCAGCGCGGTGTGGCGGTCTGGCGCGGCGGCAATGATCGCCAGAATGACCGGCGCCCCGATGATCGCCGGTCCGACGATCGCCGGTGGGATAACAACCGCAACGACGGCAATCGCTGGAATGACAACCGCGGATGGAACAACAATCGCGGCAATGATCGCCCCGGCTATCGCGACAACCGCGACAACAACCGGCAGTGGGATCGGCGCTGGCGCGACAACCGGCAGTATAACTGGAGCGCCTATCGCAATTCCAACCGCAGTAATTACCGGCTGGGCACCTATTACGCGCCCTATCGGAACTACGCCTACCGCCGGGTGAACATCGGTTTCCGGATGGATTCACTGTTCTTCGGCAACCGGTACTGGATCAATGACCCGTGGCAGTATCGCCTGCCCAATGTTTACGGGTCCTATCGCTGGGTGCGTTATTATGACGATGTCCTGCTGGTGGATCTCTATTCCGGCCAGGTTGTCGATGTGATCTACGACTTCTTCTGGTGACCTGAACTCAGGCTACCCTGCTTGCCCCATCAGCCCCCCGAGATGATCGGGGGGCTTTTTTGTGACGAACCGCCGCACGGGCGGGTGAACCTGCCGCCAAAGCCGCTTGCCAGCGCCACCAAGCTTTGGAAAAGCTGCCGCATGATCAACGCAACATCCCCTGTCCCCGATCAGGCGCTGCTGGCCCAGCAGGGCAAATCCGTTCGTGAACGGCTGGATGCCGTGCCCGGCATTTACCGCGTGCCATCGCTGAAGGCGGAAATCTGGGCGCTGGGTGATTTTTTCACCGCGCAGGAATGCAAGAAACTGATGCGGATGATCGATGCCGGGGCAAAGCCAAGCCTGGCCTTCGACACGCCCTATGCATCGGGTTACCGCACCAGCTATTCAGGGGATGTCGATCCCTATGATCCCTTCATCATCCGGCTGCAGCGCCGGATCGATGATCTGCTGGGGATTGATCCCGCCTTTGGTGAAACCATGCAGGGCCAGCGTTATCTGGAAGGGCAGGAATTCAAGCCGCACACAGACTGGTTCCCCTATGGCACCAAATATTGGGACCAGGAAAAGAGCCGCGGCCAGCGCAGCATCACCGCCATGATCTATCTGAACGAGGTTGATGGCGGCGGGCACACCGATTTCCCCGAACTGGGGCTCAGTTTCGAACCCAAGCCGGGCGTCCTGCTGGTGTGGAACAATGCCGATCTACAGGGTGTGCCCAATCAGGCAACACTCCACACCGGCAGCCCGGTTACCGCCGGGCGCAAATATGTCGTCACCAAATGGTACCGCGTAAAACGCTGGTATTGATGACGGGAATATACCGGCCGGTCAGGCAATGCTGACCGGCCGGCCTTATAATTCAGGCGCGTTCCAGCGCTTCGGCAATCAGCCGGCGTGAATTGGCCACGCCATAGAGCGCGATGAAACTGCCCATGCGCGGTCCGGCGCTGGAACCAAGCAGCGTTTCATACAGCGCCTTGAACCAGTCGCGCAGGTTTTCGAAACCGAACTGTTCGTCCTTGCCGATTTCATAGACGGCATTCTGCAGATCTTCGGCAGAGGCATCCTCCGCGCTTTTCGCCAGCACGCCATCAAGCGCACGCAGCGCACCCGCTTCATTGCCGGTGGGCGCCCGGCGAACCAGCGACGGGGCAACGAAATCCCGGTTGTAAGCCAGCGCATTGCCGACCAGCAGATCCAGATCAGGATGCGCTTCGGGCGTCGGATCGGCGATGTAATTGCCCAGGTAAGACCAGACCTGTTCCCGCGTGGCATCCGCGCCCAGCACGCCCACCAAGTTGAGCAACAGGCCATAGGTCACCGGCAGGCTATCGCCGGCTCCGCTGCCATCCCCAGCCGCGCGCAGCAGATGCCAGGCGGCATTGCCCAGCTGCTTTTCAACCGGCTGGGTCGGCAGCGCGGCGCGGAACTGCCAATATTCATCCACCGCGCGCGGGATCACATCGACATGCAGGCTCTTGGCGCTCTTGGGTTCGCGGAACAGATAGAAGCCCAGGCTTTCTTCGCTGCCATAGGTCAGCCATTCCTCGATCGTCAGGCCATTGCCCTTGGACTTGGAGATCTTCTCCCCCTTTTCATCCAGGAACAATTCGTAGATCATGCCTTCCGGCTTGCGGCCGCCCAGCACGCGGGCAATCTTGCCCGACTGGGTGACGCTATCGGTCAGATCCTTGCCGCACATTTCGTAATCCACGTCCAGCGCGACCCAGCGCATGGCCCAGTCGACCTTCCACTGCAGCTTGGACTGGCCGCCAAAGGCCGATTGTTCGATCATCTGGCCGCCGTCTTCGAAGCGGATGATCCCGGCTTCGGCATCGACCACCTCCACCGGAACCTGCAGCACCACGCCCGTGGTCGGGCTGACCGGCAGGATCGGGGAATAGGTCTTGCGCCGTTCTTCGCGCAGGGTCGGCAGCATGATGTCGAGGATGGCATCATAATTGCGCAGCACATTGCGCAGTGCATCGTCGAAATCGCCGGCATTGTAGCGATCGCTGGCGGCGACGAATTCATAATCGAACCCGAACCGGTCCAGGAAATCGCGCAGCATGGCATTGTTGCGCCCGGCAAAGCTGTCATCGCTGCCGAAGGGATCGGGAATGCGGCTCAGCGGCTTGCCTAGATTCGCTTCCAGCACAGCCTTGTTCGGTACATTGTCCGGCACCTTGCGCAGCCCGTCCATGTCATCGCTGAAGGCGATCAGGCGGGTCGGCGCCGGCTTGCCATCGGTGCTGGCGACAATTTCATAGGCCCTGCGAACCAGAGTGGTTCGCAGAACTTCCTGAAACGTACCGATATGCGGCAGGCCTGAGGGGCCATAGCCGGTTTCAAACAGCACCGGCGCGCCACCTGGCTTCCCATTGGGATAGCGTTTGACGATCTTCATCGCCTCCTGGAATGGCCAGGCTTTGGAATTTCGGGCGGCTTCGATCAGGGCTGCGTCAAACATGCGCGGCTAATGCGGAACAGGGCGCGTTTTCGCAAGATGCAACTCACCCTGCCCCGTGCCTGTGTCGTTTGAGCAACCCGGCCATGCCTTGCCCTTTGGTATGCCCGGCGTCAGATGCCATGCTCCGGCACGGAACCATTGCCCGCAAATCCGGTTGGATCGGGGCACATCCGGCAGTCATTGTCGCCGGACCCATGACTTTTGGCCAGGAGCAGTTGTTTGGATTATCTGACCATTCTCAAAAATCAGGTGGTCGGCATGGCAGAGGCGATGATCGCCTCCCTGCCCAATCTGGTGATTGCGACCATTGTCCTGATCCTGACCTGGGGCGCGGCCAAGCTGGCCAGCCGGATCGCCAACAAGATCATTGGCCATACCGATCTGCGTGAAGCGCTGAAGCAGTTGATCCGCACGCTGGTGCGGCTGTTCATCTGGATTTTCGGCCTGTTGATTGCCGCGACCATCGCCGTTCCGGGCTTTACCCCGGCCGGGCTGATCGCCGGCCTTGGTGTCGGTGCCCTCGCCGTCGGTTTTGCCTTCCAGGATATTTTCCAGAACTTCCTGGCCGGCGTGCTGATCATGCTGCGCGACAAGATGCGCATCGGCGACAATGTCGAAGCGGATGGCGTTAGCGGCAAGGTGGAACGGGTTACCCTGCGCGAAACCCACATCCGGCAGTTTTCCGGCGAACTGACCATTCTGCCCAATGCCACGATCTTCAAGGGCAACACCAAGATCCTGACCGATCAGCCGCAGCGGCGCGATGAAATCACCGTGTCGGTGGATTTCGGTTCGGATCTTCGCCTTGCCGAAGACACGCTGCGCAAAGTGCTGAAATCGGCAAAGGGCATCGTCGAAACCCGCGCACAGGAAGTCTATGCGCAGGCCTTCGAAACCGGATCTGTCCGGTTCGTGCTGCGCTGGTGGGTCGATACATCCCATGACGACATGCAGGGTGTGAAGAGCGAGATCATCCACGCGACCAAGGCCGCTCTGGCCGAGGCGGGCGTTTCGCTGAGCGACGGAACCGTCAACTATGCCCTGAAGGACAATGGGCCAAAGGCTGGTGACGCGCAGCATCTGCTGCCCAACGGATAATCTCCGCTTGTTATTGGCCTGCCTGATCGATCATGGCAGGGTGATGCTGACCACCGGCAGAAGGCGGACCTTCTGACCAGTGCACAAGCCATGACAAGAACGCTTGCGATAAACAGGGGGAGGAGAGCCCATGAAACGGATTTTGACCGCCGTCAGCCTGGCGGCACTGGTTGCCGGCTGCAGTTCTGCCGATGAACCGACGGTTGCATCGGTCGCCACCGGCACAGCCGAAGGCTGCGCCGCGCTGACCGCGGCATCGCTGGGCGCCAAGGAAGCGAGCGGGAAATGGATTGCCGCTGCCGGTGAACTGCCCGCCTACTGCGAAGTCACCGCCGTTCTTTCCCCGGCCGAAGGGTCGAGCATTGGCGCGGTCTATCGCCTGCCCGAAGCCTGGAATGGCAAGGTTCTGGGCCTGGGCGGTGGCGGCTGGGCCGGCAATATCACGCTGGAAGCCGCCAGCGAGGGACTGAGCAAGGGCTATGCCACGCTGCAGACCGATGGCGGCCATGCCAGCACCGAAGTGTGGGACAACAGCTGGACTGCCAATCCCGAAGCAGCGACCGATTTCAGCCATCGCGCCATCCATGAAATGACGGTTGCGGGCAAAACGCTGGTATCGGCCTATTACGGCAAGCCGCAGGAACGCGCCTATTTCCAGGGTTGTTCCACCGGCGGGCGGATGGCGCTGATGGAAGCGCAGCGTTATCCCGATGATTACAACGCCATCATCGCCGGTGCGCCCGTGTATACCCTGCAGGTGCAGACCAGCGCCGTGCTGCGCAACAACATTTTCGCCAGGGGCAATGGCGGATTTTCAGAGGCCGATCTGAAGCTGGCGCAGGATGCGGCACTGGCATCCTGCGATGCAGCCGATGGCGCGAAAGACGGGCTGATCAACGATCCGCAGCAATGCACATGGGATCCGGCTGAACTGCAGTGCAGCGGCGCCAAGACCGACAGCTGCCTTTCCCCGGCGCAGGTCACCACGCTGAAAGCCGCCTATAACGGTGTCCGGTCCAGCGATGGCCAGTGGGCGATGTTCCCGCTGACCCGTGGCGGCGAAGCGGGCTGGAGCCGTTATATGAGCACCGATGGCAAGGGCACCGATCCCACGCGTGGTGGTGGCCTGCTGGGACTGAAAACCCTGCTGTTCGGATCGCGCGCGGTCGATTTCGACAATTTCCGCGCTGATGTGGATGTGCCGCAGGTCCGTTCCAGCGCCTTTGCCGCGATGTATGAAGCCAAGGACACCAATCTGTCGCCCTTCTTCGAAAAGGGTGGCAAGCTGCTGCTGTGGCACGGCGAAAATGATCCGGGCCCGAGCCCGGTCGGCACCAGCGATTATGCCCGTCAGGTGCTGGCGCAGAACAGGCATGCAGTATCGAATATGCGGTATTTCCTGATGCCGGGTGTCGAACATTGCCGTGGCGGGCCGGGTGCAGATCAGGTTGGTCTGCTCGATGCGCTGGATGACTGGGTCAGTTCGGACACTTCACCTGATCGCCTGATCGGGACCAAGGCGGATAAATCGCTGACCCGCCCGCATTGCGCCTGGCCCAATGTGGCGCAGTTTGGCGGCAGTGGCGACGTCAACGATCCGTCCGCCTGGCAGTGCGTTCCGCGCAAGAGCTGATCGGCAACCGGTGATTCCGGGCAGCGGCGCCAGTCGGCGCCGCTGCCAATCCGGCAGTTTTGCCCGGCACTTTGTTTACTTTTCGTTCCCATTGCCGCATCCCTTCGCCCATGTCGGCCCTCCTCCTCCCCGCATTGCATGCCAGCCACAGCGGCACATGGCTGCGCGATGAGATGGGCACGCGTGCCGTCGGCAAGGGTCAGGCCATTGTCGCCACGGCAGACACGCCGCTGCTGATGCTCAATGCGCCGCTGGTGGCCAGCCGGCTGGGCTATCCCGATCTTTCCGGCCTCGACCTGCTGGAACTCTTCGCCTTCATTCACCCCGCGCGCTTTGTGGTGCCGACCCCCAAGGGGATCGCCCATGCGATGGGGTTGGCAGAACCGGCCAGCGATGATGAAGTGCCCGCCCTGCTGCAGGAATGTGCCGGCCTGCTGCTGCAGCAATGCGAAAGCGATGACTGGGCCGAACGCGATGGCGCCTGGAGCGTGCTGCAATCGCTGATCCGCCAGCGCTGGCCCTGGGGTCAGGTTCTGGCGCCGCATATTCGCCAGCCGATGAGGGCGGAAAAATGGCTGTTCGCCCGCTTGCCCGAATGGGAAGAAGCGGCCGAACGCAATCCCCCGGCCCAGGTGCATCTGGAAAGCAGCGAGATTGATGCCCGGCTTGATCATCTGACCGGGGCCAGCGCGGAACGGCGCGAAGGGCAGAAACTGTTTTCGCGCGAAGTCGGGCGCATCTTTGCCCCCCGCCCTTCCCGCACCGCGCCGCATCTGTTGCTGGCCCAGGCCGGAACCGGGATCGGCAAGACGCTCGGCTATCTGGCGCCGGCGTCCCTCTGGGCGGAAAAATCGCAGGGCACCGTCTGGGTATCGACCTATACCAAGAACCTGCAGCGCCAGCTGCGGCGGGAAAGCACCCGCGCCTGGCCGCCGGAAAAGACCAGGGATCATGCCCCTGTGGTGGTGCGCAAGGGCCGCGAAAACTATCTCTGCCTGCTCAATCTGGAAGATGCGCTGCAGGGCGGATTTGGCGGACGCGCGGCCATTCTGGCGCAACTGGTGGCCCGCTGGGCCGCCTATAGCCAGGATGGCGACATGATCGGCGGCGATCTGCCCGGCTGGCTGGGCACATTGTTCCGCAACCGCGCGATCAAATCGCTGACCGATCAGCGTGGTGAATGCGTTTATGCGGGTTGCCCGCATTATCGCAAATGCTTCATCGAACATGCCGCGCGGGCCAGTGCCCAAGCGCAGCTGGTGATCGCCAATCACGCGCTGGTGATGGTCAATGCCGCGCGCGGGCGCGACCATGCCCAGCGCCCGACCCGGATCATCTTCGACGAAGGCCATCATGTGTTCGAGGCGGCCGACAGCACCTTTGCCGCCGCGCTGACCGGGCAGGAAGCGATCGAGATGCGCCGCTGGATCATCGGCCCGGAACGCGGATCACGCGGCCGCCGGCGCGGCCTTTCGGCCCGGCTGGCCGATGTGGCCAGCTATGATGAGGAAGGCGGGCGCGCCATTGCCGCCGCGCGCGATGCGGCCGAACTGCTGCCGTCCGACGGCTGGCTGCAGCGGCTGAATGAAGGCGAACCCTGGGGGCCGATGGAAGCCCTGCTCGCCGCGGTGCGCGCGGTTACCTATGCCCGCGATGAAAGCGGCGGGCAGGAAGCAGGCTATGCGATCGAGACAGAGGCTGCCGCGCTGGATGGCAATTTCGTCGAACTGGCGCAGCAGGGCGCGGCAGCACTGGCGGCCATTCGCCAGCCGCTGATCCGCCTGTCCCTGCGGCTGGAAGCACTGGCAGAAGACGGCCCGGACTGGCTGGATGGCGCAGGCCGCGCGCGGATCGAAGGCGCGCGCCAGTCAATCGGCTGGCGGGTCGATACGCTGGCCGCCTGGGAAGCCCTGCTGAACCGGCTGGGCGGCGCGCCAGACCCCGAATTTGTCGACTGGCTGGCGGTCGACCGGTCCGAAGCGCGTGAATATGATGTCGGGCTGCATCGCCGCTTCCTGGATCCGATGAAGCCCTTCGCCCGGGTCGTGCTGGAACCCGCGCATGGCGTTGCCCTGACCAGCGCGACATTGCGCGACGGGGAAAACTGGGACAGCGCCATGGCCCGGTCCGGCGCCGCCCATGTGGATGGCAAGGTGTTGCTGACCAGCGCGGAAAGCCCGTTCGATTATGCCAGCAATGCCGAAGTAATCATCGTCACCGACGTGAAGAAGGGCGATCTGGCCGCGCTGTCCGGCGCCTATGCCCGGATCATAGAGGCCTGCGGTGGCGGCGTGCTGGGACTGTTCACCGCCGTTCGCCGGCTGCGCGCGGTGCATGGGCGGATTGCAGACCGGCTCGCCCGCGCCGGACTGCCGCTCTATGCCCAGCATGTCGATCCGATCGATACGGGCACGCTGGTCGATATCTTCCGCGATGATGCCAGAAGTTCGCTGCTGGGCACCGATGCCCTGCGTGACGGGGTGGATGTGCCGGGCGAATCGCTGCGCTGCGTGGTGATGGAACAGGTGCCATGGCCCAAGCCATCGATCCTGCATCGCGCGCGCCGGGCGGCCTCTGTCGCAAGGGGGGATGGCAGCAATGCCCATGACGATCGAATCATCCGTGCCCGGCTGGCGCAGGCATTCGGGCGGCTGATCCGCAGCAAGGATGACCGTGGTAATTTCCTGGTGCTGTCATCCGCATTTCCATCCCGCCTGCTCGGCGCCTTCCCGAAAGGCACGCCGATAATCCGCCTGACGCTGGAGGAGGCTTTACAACGCGTTGCGCCCGGTGTTTCACGGTCGGCACCGCAGGCATCCAGCCCTGCCCATGCTTCTGAAGAGGATTGCGAATAGGTGAAGCGGCTCGGTCTCCTGCGCCATGCCAAGTCCGATTGGGACGATCGGACCCTGCGGGATTTCGATCGCGGGCTGAACAATCGCGGCCGCGCCGGCGCCGCCCTGATGGGCGCGCATATCCGCAAATACGGCGTGGAATGGGACAAGATCGTCGCCAGCCCCGCCGAACGGGTGCGCAAGACGCTGGATGCCAGCGGGCTCGATTATCCGATCGACTGGGACATGCGCGCCTATCTGGCGGATTATCCGACGCTGGAAGAATTGCTGCGCGAACGCGGGAAGACCGCCGATTCCGTGCTGCTGGTCGGGCACAATCCCGGGCTGGAAGAAACCATCTTCGCGCTGGTGCCGCCGCAGCATGAAAATGATCTGTTTGCCATCGTGGCGGAAAAATATCCCACCGCCACCTTTGCCGTGCTGGAACTGGATATCGACGACTGGCGCGATTGCACCCGTGGCTGTGGCCGGCTGATTCATCTGGCCCGCCCGCGTGACCTTGACCCCAATCTGGGCCCGGAAAAATTCCGCTGATCCGCCCGGCTTTGACCGGCTGCATCATTTCCTGATTTACATTGGCCCGGATCGGCTGCTAACGGCCGCCGCGATGTACCGGAAACCGATCATTACCATTACCCCGAAACCGACCCGCACGCGCGGGGCGGTCCGGGTTGTGCTGGCTAAGTAAAAAGCCAGCCCCGGACACAAGCCCCGCGGAACGCGGGGCCTTCCATCAGGAATGAAATGCCTCGCGTCTCCGCCCAAGTCAGGAGATTTTGAGCATGTCATCGATCCAGTCCCTTCCCGCCAATCCCCATGTCGGCATCGTCGGCGCCACCGGCCTTGTCGGCGGCATGATGCTGGAACTGCTGGCTGAACGCGGCTTCCCGCTGGCGTCGCTGCGCGTTTTCGCTTCGGCCCGTTCGGCCGGCAAGACCATCCCCTTCGCCGGCGGTGAAGTGGTGGTCGAAGATGCCGATACTGCCGATTATGCCGGCCTGGATGTGGTGTTCTTTTCCGCCGGTGGTTCCACCTCCAAGCGGCTGGCCCCGGTGGTCGCGGCAGCAGGCGCGGTGGTGATCGACAATTCATCCGCCTGGCGTTCCGACCCCGAAGTGCCGCTGGTCGTGGCCGAAGTGAACCCGGATGCGCTGGCCAATCTGCCCAAGGGCATTGTCGCCAACCCCAATTGCACCACCATGGCCGCCATGCCGGTGCTGAAGCCGCTGCATGACGCAGCCGGGCTGAAGCGTCTGGTCGCCAGCACCTATCAGGCGGTGTCGGGCGGCGGCGTCGAAGGCGTCGAAGTGCTGCGCGATCAGGCCGTGGCCGGTGCCGATGGCTGCGCCGGTCTGGCGCGCGATGGCAAGGCGGTTGATCTGGGTGAAGTGCGCAAGTGGGCCGTTCCGATCGCCTACAATGTCGTGCCGCTCAACTATGTGCTGGGCGAAGACGGCTACACCGAAGAAGAACTGAAGCTGCGCGATGAAAGCCGCAAGATCCTGAACCTGCCCAATCTGGCGGTTTCGGGCACCTGCGTGCGCGTGCCAGTGTTCACCGGTCATGCCCTGTCGATCAATGCCGAATTCGACAATGCCATCGATGTGGAACGCGCGCTGGAACTGCTGAACCAGGCAGAGGGCGTGGAAGTGGTCGATGTGCCCAACCCGCTCGACGCCACCGGTCAGGATCCGGTGTTCGTCGGCCGCATTCGCCCCGATCGTTCGGTGGAACATGGCCTGGTGCTGTTCGTGGCAAGCGACAATCTGCGCAAGGGCGCGGCCCTCAATGCCGTGCAGATCGCCGAACGCATGCTGGCTGACGCCTGATTATCCACCCGGCAGGTGCCATAGCGATTTCCAATCAGGTGGAATCACCTGATGATTCAAGAAATCGCGGTAAAACAAGCGACTGGATCGATCGTTCTGCCGCAGCCGAACGATCGATCTGGCCTGCCGGGTTTCCTTTGTAGTGATCGGAAAACATCCGCCGCTGCCACCATGGCCGGGCGCGATGATGATCAGGCGTCGAGCGCCTGAGCGAGCCTTTCGCGGATCTGCCGCAGTTCGGGCAGGATCGTGGCTGACAGATCACTGTCGCTGGCGGCAATCTCTGTCTTGGGTTCTTCGGCCGGAACAGTCTTGCCGGCGATCGCCTGCGCGGCCCCCTTCAGGGTGTAGCCTTCGCGATTGACCAGCCGGTCGATCGTTTCGATCAGCGCCACATCTTCGGGGCGGTAATATCGCCGGCCGCCGCTGCGCTTCAGCGGCTTGAGCGTGGGAAAATGCTGTTCCCAATAGCGCAGCACATGCTGGCGTATATCAAGCGCCTGCGACAGTTCCCCGATGGTCCTTAGGGCACCGGGGTCCTTACCGTCGTCAAAACGCAACTGAGGGCTATCGCTCACCCTTCCTCCGAAATCCTGTCCTTGAGCTTCTGGCTGGCCCGGAAGGTCATAACACGGCGCGGCGTGATCGCAGCTTCAACACCCGTCTTGGGGTTGCGGCCGATGCGTTCCTTCTTGTCCCGCAGGACAAAGCTGCCGAAGCCCGAGATCTTCACATTCTGGCCGTCGGCCATAGCCTCCCCCATTTTGCCGAGGATTTCCTCGACCAGGGCCAGGCTTTCCGCACGCGAGAAGCCCATGCGGCGGTTGATCGTTTCGGCCAGATCGGCGCGGGTCAACGTACCAACGGATCGCATCATATTGCGAAACCTTCCTCTACATCATTGCCGTTAGGGCAACTTGATGAAGGAATTACAATGCCCTTGCAAGCCGAACCGTGTTATAAATTAACCGAATTTCCCTCGGAAAGATTGGAAAATTACCGGATTCAGACACGCAGCAGGCTGGCACCCCAGGTGAAGCCGCCGCCCATGGCTTCCAGCATCACCAGCTGGCCGCGCTGGATGCGCCCATCACGCCAGGCGGCGTCGAAGGCCAGCGGCACCGAAGCCGCCGAAGTGTTGGCATGCTGGTCCACCGTGACGACGACTTTTTCAAACGGCAGGCCCAGCTTGCGCGCGGTCGCATCAAGGATGCGCATATTCGCCTGATGCGGCACGACCCAATCGATATCGGTCGGCGCCTTGCCGCTCATCTCGAGAACTTCGGTCAGAACCTGGGCCAGATTGACCACGGCATGACGGAACACTTCGCGCCCCTTCATCCGCAGCTTGCCCACGGTGCCGGTGGTCGAAGGGCCGCCATCGACAAACAGCAGCTGGTTGTGTGCGCCATCGGCATGCAGCTTGGTCGCCAGCACGCCCGGGCCATCTTCGGCCACATCTTCTGCGGCGATGACAAAGGCCCCTGCCCCGTCACCGAACAGCACGCAGGTGGTCCGGTCTTCCCAGTCCAGCAGCCGGCTGAAGGTTTCGGCGCCGATCACCAGCGCCACGCGCGCCATGCCCGAACGGACCATCGAATCCGCCGTCGCCAGCGCATAGAGGAAACCGGAGCAGACAGCCGCAACGTCAAACGCCGCGCCGCCATTGCAGCCCAGCGCGTTCTGCACGATGGTGGCGGTCGCCGGGAAGGTCTGGTCCGGGGTGGCCGTGGCCACCACGATCAGATCAACCGCAGCGGCATCAATACCCGCATCGGCCAGCGCCGCACGCGCGGCATCGGTGGCCAGGCTGGAGGTGGTTTCCCCCTCACCCGCAATATGCCGCACGGTGATGCCGGTGCGTTCGCGGATCCATTCATCGCTGGTGTCGACCTGGCTTGCCAGTTCATCATTGGACACGGCGCGTTTCGGCAAGGCCGAACCCACGCCCTTCAGCACTGAACGGATCACTTGTAGACTACCCCATTGCCGTGATCGCGCAGGCGGTCCTCACCCAGTTCGGCAAGGTCAGCGGCAATCCTGTGTGTCAGGTCTTCTTCCAGCAACCGGGCAGCAACGGCCACGGCATTGGCAACGCCGGCAGCATTGGCGCTCCCGTGCGATTTCACCACCACGCCATTCAGGCCAAGGAAAACCGCGCCATTGTGGTTGTTGGGATCAAGGTGATGGCGCAGCAGTTCGGTCGCCGGGCGAGAGATCAGGAAACCGATCTTGGAACGGGTCGAACTGCGGAACGCATCCTTCAGCAGATCGGTGACGAAGCGTGCCGCCCCCTCGATCGCCTTCAGTGCGATATTGCCGGAAAATCCATCAGTCACCACGACATCGACATAGCCGCGATTGATCTTGTCGGCTTCGACAAAGCCTTCAAACCGCAGCGCCAGCCCGGTCGCTTCGCGCAGCCGCGTGGCCGCCGCCTGGAGCGATTCGGTGCCCTTGGTGTCTTCGGTGCCGATATTGAGCAGCCTCACGCGCGGGGCATCGCTTCCGGTCACGATACGCGAATAGGCCGCGCCCATGATGGCGAACTGCACCAGATTGCGGGCATCGCATTCGGTATTGGCGCCCAGATCGAGCATGATCACATCGTGATCTTCGAGCGTGGGCATCAGCGCAGCCAGCGCAGGCCGGTCAATCCCGGGCATGGTGCGCAGGGCCAGCTTGGACATGGCCATCAGCGCGCCGGTATTTCCGGCACTGACAGCAGCCCCGGCATCGCCGCGTTTTACCGCATTGATGGCAAGGCCCATGGATGTCGTCTTGGCACGACGCAGCGCCTGGGTGGGCTTTTCATCGCCCGCCACCACATCCTCACAATGGAGGATTTCAGACGCTTCGCGCATGTTCGGGTGGGCATCGAGCGCACGCTTGATGCGTGTCTCATCCCCCACCAGCAGGAATTTGAAACGGTCATGCCGCCGGCGAGCCAGAGCCGCGCCGGACACCATAACCGCCACGCCTTCGTCCCCGCCCATCGCATCGACGGCGATACGCGGCAAACTCATGCGCGAATTCCTTGGCTAAAAGAGCTTAGAGCCCGACCGAAACGACTTCACGGCCGTTGTAGTGGCCGCACTTGGTGCACAGGTTGTGCGGGCGCTTCAGTTCGCCGCAATTGCCGCATTCGTGGAATGCTTCTACCTTGAGTGCGTCATGCGAACGGCGCATGCCACGGCGGGACGGCGATACTTTTCTTTTAGGGACAGCCATTTCGGCACCTGTTCCTTGAAATCTGAAAGTCGTGTTTGACGGTGCCTCTAAGCCATGCCCCAAGCATTCGCAAGGGCAACGGCGGCAAGGCAACCATGCGGTGAAGCCGCGCGCTATACCGATTTTTGGCCGAGGCGCAAGCGATGGTGCGGCTTACCACGCGCGGAAGTCTGCGGGAAACCCTGCTGCTGAGGGGCGACTCGCTGAACTGCGGGCATAAATGAGCCCGCGCGGAACGATAGGCAAAGATTCCGGAACACGAAGAATCGCTCATCGCGTTGCCCCACCTGCCCATTTTTGCCGATTCTTCATTTTTGCAGCCTCCTTCACCGACTCGCCCCTGCCCTGTTTTGCCCATCAGCGGCTGCGCAGGGTGATGCGCGTCAGTTCTGAAGGCCGGCCCAGCCGCAAGGCAAAGCCCGGCCACAGCGCGGTGCCATTGCTGACATACAGAACCATCCCGCCCAGATCATAGCGGCCCGACACAAAACCATTGTTCGACGGCGCGACCAGCCGGTCCAGCCCGGTGATCATGCCGCCATGGGTATGACCGGACAGTTGCAGCGCCACGCCTGCATCTGCTGCCTTGCGGGCCAGCTTGGGCTGATGGTCGAGCAGGATCACCGGCACGCCCTGTGGCGCACCCTTGATGGCCGCAGCCAGATCAGGCCCGGCCTCCCCCACCATGGGCGCCGAAAGATCGGTCACGCCGGCCAGCACCAGCCGGCCATCGCCGCGTTGCAGCACATGATGGGCATTGGGCAGCATGCGGATCCCCATGCCGGTCAGCTGTGTCATCCAGTCGGGATAGCTGAAGTAATATTCGTGATTGCCCGGTATCGCATAAACACCATCGGGCGCGCGCAGATCGCGCAGCGGCGCCACATCATCGCGGCGCATCGCCACCGAACCATCGATGAAATCCCCGGTCACGACGATCAGGTCTGCCCGGGCCGCATTGGTGCTATCGACCACACTGCGCGTCCAGCCGGCCGGGAACAGCCGGCTGATATGCAGATCGGTCAGCTGGATGATCCGGTAGCCGTCAAACGCCTGCGGCAGGCCGGCGATGGTGATCTCCACATCCTTGACCGGCGGCACCCGGATGGCGTTCCAGACCCCGATCCCGGCCAGCACGGCAGCAACGCCGCTGAGCGTGAAGCGAAGCCAGTCAGGCGCGGCCGTCACCCGCCGCCGCAGCAGCCCGGTACCCAGCAGGCCCAGATCCAGCACCAGCTGGAACACCGCCAGGATCAGGATGGCACCAAAGGCCCAGTTGAACAGGATCACCACCTCCCGCGGGAATTCCGGATCGAAGATCGATCCCGAAGAAAGCCGGCTCCACAGATGATATTGCGACCCGACCAGCAGGAAGATCGCCAGCCCGATTTTGGCAACGACAGGGATGGAAAGCGGCCAGAGCCAGCGCAGCAGCAGATAGGCGCAGGGCAATGCGAAGAAGATATGGGAGATGAGACCGGTCCTTGAGCGCAAATGAGCCCGACAGATAGGGTGTTTCCCGGCCGATAGAAGCCATGAACTGGCATAGAACGGCGGATGCAAAAGCGGGGGCACCGGCCGTTACCGATACCCCCGCTCAACTGCCCTTGGCGACCCAGGGCCCTTGTTAATGCCTGGTCAGCGCCATCAACCGGCGCTGGTGACACTCCAGCCGCCATCCACGCGGAAGGCAGCGCCGGTGACGTAACCGGCACCATCGCTGGCGAGGAAGGCAACGGTTTCAGCAATGTCGCGCGGCGATCCACGTTCACGGAAATGCACCGCCGAATTGACGATCGCTTCCGCCTCATCCTCCGTAATGCCCTGCGCGGCGGCGAAGGTGGCGATGATGCTGTCGGTCATGCGCGTGCGGATCACGCCCGGGTGGACGGAATTGCAGCGCACCCGCCGGCCATCTTCGGCCCCGATGATGGACAGCGATCGGGTCAGCTGTTCCACGCCCGCCTTGCTGACGCCATAGGCCAGGCCCGAAGGCGTACCCATGAAGGACACGATCGAGGCGATGTTGACGATCGCCCCGCGCCGCTGTTCCATCATATGCGGCATCACCGCCATACAGCCGAGGAAAGTGCCATCCAGATTGATCGAGAGCACGCGGCGGAATTCGGCGTAGCTGGTGGCAAGTCCGCCCTGCCCCAGATCACCTTCTATCCCCGCCGCATTGACGAGCACATCGATCGCCCCGGTGATGCCCAGCGTTTCGGCAACCACCGCATCCCATTGCGCCGGGTCCGACACATCATGATGGATGAAACGCCCGCCGATCTCCTGCGCCAGCGCTGTTCCGGTCTCTGCCGCGACATCGGTCAGCACCACCTGGGCGCCTTCTTCGGCAAACAGCCGTGCGGATGCGCCACCCAGCCCACCGGCTGCCCCGGTGACAAGCGCCACCTTGCCCGTGAAACGTCCCATCATCGTTCTCCCAGAATAAAGCCGGTGTAATTGTCGGCGGCCACATCCGCGCATTTGTCACGATAGGCGCCGCAGCCGCCCAGATAGGGCATGAACACCTTGCGCCCGTCCCGGGTGCGCCCATGGTACCAGCTGTTCGCCCGGGGGAAGAGCGTCTGCTGGGCGACCGCATCGGAATGGTCCATCCAGGCGGCTTCAGCCTGTTCATCCGCCTCTATCCGGGCGTCCCCGCGCGCCTCCAGATCGGCCAGGCATTGCGCGATCCAGTCAACATGCTGTTCGATCGACAGCACCACATTGCTCAGCACCGATGGGCTGCCCGGGCCGGTGACGGTGAACAGATTGGGGAAGCCAGCCACCGCCAGCCCCAGATAGGCACGCGGACCATCGGCCCATTCTTCGCGCAGCGACACACCATCAGACCCGCGAATATCGATCGCCTTGATCGCGCCGACCACCGCGTCAAAGCCGGTGGCAAAGATCAGCACATCGGCCGGATAGCGCCCTTGCGTGGTTTCCACCGCATCGGCGCTGATCTGCGTGACCGGTTCTTCCCGCACATCGACCAGCGCCACATTGTCGCGGTTCAGTGCATCATAGAAACCGATTTCCGAACAGAGCCGCCGCGATCCGAGCGGATAGCCCTGCGGGGTGGCCTTGCGGGCGGTTTCGGGATCGCGGATCTGCGCGGCGATCTTGCTGCGGGCAAATTCGGCTGCGTGGCTGTTGGATTCTTCATCGAACAGCAGATCTTCATAGGCGAGCAGCAGCCCGGTGGTGCCGGCGGCCCAATGCTGTTCCAGCCGTTCCGCCCGCGCCTCTGCCGTTGCTTCCTTTGCCAGCCCGGGGCTGGGCGTGGCGAAGAAGCCAAGCGGAGAACTGCGCGCATGATCACGCAGGCCTGACATCTTCGGTGCGATTTCGGCCAGATATTCATCATTGAGCGGGAAATTGTTGGCCGGCACGGCGAAATTGGGCGTCCGCTGGAACACCGTCAGCTGCGCGGCCTGGCGCGCCACTTCGGGCACCACCTGGATTCCGGATGATCCCGTGCCGAACACAGCCACGCGCTTGCCGGCCAGATCGACGCTGTCATCCCATTTCGCGGTATGGATCACCGCGCCGGTGAAGTTTTCCATGCCCGGCATGTCGGGCAGCTTGGGTTCTGACAGGGCCCCGGTGGCGAGGATCAGATATTGGGCCTGCCATTGCTGCCCATCCTCGCTGGCGATGTGCCAGCTGTCGCTGCCTTCCTGCCACTGCGCGCTGGAAACCCGGGTGTTAAAGCCGATGTCGCGCAGCAGATCGAACCGTTCGGCGACATGTTCCAGATAAGCGAGGATTTCCGGCTGCGGCGCATAGCGTTCACTCCAGCGCCATTCCTTCTCCAGTTCTGGGGAGAAGGAATAGCTGTATTCCACGCTGGGAATATCGCAGCGGGCACCGGGATAACGGTTCCAGAACCAGGTGCCGCCAACGCCGCTGCCCGCTTCCACCACTTTTGCCCGCAGGCCCTGCTCGCGCAGCTTGTGCAGCATATAGAGCCCGGCAAAACCGGCCCCGACGATCAGCGCATCCAGTCTTTGCTGTTCGCCCATCTCACTGCCCCCCGGCTGCAGCGGCGGAAAGCCGGTCGCGCAGGAACTGGCCCGCCGCGTCGATCGCCTGCTGGCCTTCGGGCAGCATGAAGGAAAAGGCCTGCCAGACATGGATCATCTGCGACCACACCTCCAGCCGGACAGAGGTGCCCGCGGCGCCCGCGCGCGCGGCCAGGCCGGTGGCATCATCGAGCAGGATTTCCGATGATCCGACCTGGATCATCAGCGGCGGCAGGCCGGAAAGATCGGCAAACAGCGGCGATGCCAGCGGCGCGCGGGCATCCTGCCCCTGCAGATAATGCCCGGCCGATGCGGCGAGGCCTGCGGGCGTGAGCGAAGGATCGGCATCAGCCTTGCTCTGCCAGGATGCACTTTCCCCCGTCAGATCAACCCAGGGCGACAGCAGCAGGGCAGCGGCCGGCAAGGGCTTGCCCGTGTGGCGCAGCGCAATCAGCGCCGCCACGGTCAGCCCGCCACCGGCAGAATCGCCGGCGAACACGATCCGGGACGGATCAATGCCCTGTGCGATCAATGCGCCATAGGCGGCAACGACATCATCAACGGCAGCGGGAAAGGGCGCTTCGGGTGCGAGCCGGTAATCCAGCGCAATCGCGCGAATGCCTGCCGCCCGCCCCAGAGAAGAAGGCAAGCCGCGATAACCCCGCGCGCTGCCGGCAATATAGGCCCCGCCATGCAAATAGAGCAGCACCGCATCATCCGATGTACCATCCGCCCGGCATTCCAGCGCCGGAACCCCGCCCAGGCTCGTTTCGGTGAAGGCCACACCGGCCGGTTCGGGCATGGTTTCCAGCAAAGCGGCAAAGCTGGCCCGCGCTTCCAGCGGCGGCCCACCAAAATCAGGCCCGCCCGCCCGCATCCCGGCAATCAGTTGATCCAATATCGCATTCGCCATCCAGCGCTCTCCATCGTCCCGAAATCCTGACCCCAGCGCCGGATGTGATCCGGCGGGTCATCTTGCAGGCGAGGATAGGCAGCAGGCAGCGGGCGTGCCTGCATGAGGGCGCAGTATTCTTGCACTGAGGCGCAAAGGCCGGATTCTATTGCGTGCAGCCCGGGTTTTTCGGGGCGCCTGCCCATTGTCGTTTGGGCAGATAAGAAAACTGCAACCCATGTGTGGCAGCACAAGCTGGCTATACAGGAGGGTGTCATGAGCCGGTTGATGATCAAATGCGCGACGCATTTGATGGGGATGGCAGGATCCGTCTCAGCCTATGCAGCGGAACCATCAGTCCAGGTGTCAACGCCGACAGCAAGCCATCAGGAAAACGAAGACATCGAGGTGTCGCCGGAGGTTCTTCAACTGGGAATGGATTACCGAACCTTTCTGGAACGGGAAATACAGCAACGCGGACTCAGCGCCGATTTGAATGCCGTCATCATGCAGCGGTTTCATGCACTCTCCGCTGGCAAGGACCTGACGATCACCTTCCCTCGAAGATCCTTTCCATCCATCGCAACCCAGCTGTTCTGGCAGACGGAGCTCAATGCGCTATCCGCACGGGCCAAGCGCAGATTTCCGGGGATATTTCAGCCCCGGCACCTGATGATCGGGCCCCTCACCGCCAGTGAAATAAAAGCATTCCTGCCGCGTGATATACAATACAGCCAGCGCGTAGCATCTGTTTACCCAGATGTCCGCGACAAGCGTAGTCTGGCCCGTTTTTCAGCTCCGCTTGCGTCATTGGGCAGATGGCGTTCCCCGATCCGCATTGCGTCCACCGGCAATGAGCAAATGGACGATCGCATCAGCATGGTGCTGGGCGAAATCCTTGCAGCACACCGTGACGCACCAATCGACGCGAGCAGCTTTCCTGCTGCCGCAGATCAGGTCAATTTCTTCATAACTCCGGTTTTGACGCAGACGATTTTGGAGAACTGCCTGAGGAACGCCCGTTGTGTTACCATGCAGGATCTGGTCAAATCGACCGAGAGCCCATCTTCTTCGGCCACCCCAACGGCCCGCCGGGCTTTGTTTGCCAACCTCTATCTGACAAACCCATACAATGAGTGGCAGCCTATCGCTCTTTTGCAACATGGCGAGGAAGGGGAGATTATCGCTGCGGCATGCGGATATTTGGATGCAGGGTTGAACATCTCACCGCAGGCCAGCCGGGAAACAATCGACAGCGATATCCGGAAGCTCAGAGAATGCCTGAGCCGCGCTATGGGATTCTAGTTTTGGTCTGGTAGCCAGACCGCACGACCAACCCCGCTGAACCATCAGGAGCGGGAGATTGCCCCCGCTCCTGACCTTGTTTGCGCCGGGCTTCACATGTTCGCGGCGGTCGGGCGAACGATCACTTCATTCACATCCACGCCTTCGGGCTGTTCCAAGGCAAAGCGGATGGCGCGGGCAATCGCGTCCGGGGTCAGCGACTTTTGCCGCCAGTCCTTCAGCGCCGCGGCCACCTGGGGATCGCTGATGTCATTGCCCAGTTCGGTTGCCACCACGCCTGGGGAAATCACCGTGGCCCTGATGTCGTCATGTTCCTGCCGCAGCCCTTCGGTGATCGCCCAGACGGCATATTTGGTGCCGCAATAGACCGCCGCCGATGGCACAACCAGATGCGCCCCGATCGAGGCGACATTGACGACGTGCCCGGCGCCCTGCGCGATGAAACGCGGCAATACGGCGGCGATGCCGTTCAGCACGCCATGGATGTTGACGTCGATCATCCGCTTCCATTCATCCCGCTTCAGCGCATAAAGCGGCGACAGCGGCATGATCCCGGCGTTGTTCACCAGCGCATCAATCTGCCCGAACCGTTCCGCAGCCGCATCGGCAAAGCCGACGAAATTGTCCGCATCGGTCACATCAAGCTCTTGCCACGCCACCTGATCGCCCAGTTCATCGGCCAGTGCCTGCAACCGGCCTGCGCGGCGCGCGCCGATGAACAGCCAGGCCCCGGCACCGGCAAGTTCACGCACACTTGCCTCCCCGATTCCGCTTGATGCTCCGGTGACGAGGATTGTTTTGCCTTTAACGCCGATCATGACCTGTTCCTTCCATTGCTGTGATGCAGCAACAGTGCCGGAGATGAAGCAAACTGGGTTAGATCGATCCAGCGCAGTCTTTGCCTGATCCTCCAGATCATGCAAAAAGGCTATGCCGATGATGCCCGATCTGGAAAGTCCGGCACGCATGAGAACAATCACCGATCTGGCCGCATTGATCCGGAAGCATGCTCCATCATCAGGCATGGAAAGCACCGCCGTGCCGGGGCTTTGGGTGATCCGGGCCGATCAGCCGACCACGCCTGTTCCTTCGGTTTATGAGGCTTCGCTTTGCCTTATTGCCCAGGGCGCCAAGCGTGTTTCGCTGGGCGACCACAGCCTGATCTATGATGCATCACGCTATCTGCTGGTGTCTGTCGACCTGCCACTGGTGGGGCATGTAACCGATGCCAGCCCGGCGGCGCCCTATCTCTGCTGCAAGATCGATCTCAACATGGCTGCGCTGGCCGATCTGATGATAGCCGAAGGCACCACCGCATCAAAATGCGATCTGCCGGTGCTGGCCGCCTATCCGGAAGAACCCGCGCTGGTGGATGCGGCCTGCCGGCTGATCGAATTGCTGGATCAACCGGCAGCGATCCCGACGCTGGTGCCGCTGATCGAACGCGAAATCCTCTATCGGCTGCTGCAGGGACCGCATGGGCCTTTGCTGCAGCAGATGTCCACCGCAGACAATCATTTGAACCAGATCAGCCGTGCGATCGCGACAATCCGCAAGGGCTTCGACCAGAAATTGCGGATCCAGGAGATTGCCGATGCCGCGGGCATGAGCGCATCATCGCTTCACGCCCATTTCAAGGCCATCACCCACCTGACCCCGCTGGAATATCAGAAACAGCTGAGATTGCAGGAAGCCAGGCGATTGATGATGGCCGAAAGCACGCCTGCCGGCGCCGCCGGGTTTGCGGTGGGTTATGAAAGCCAGTCCCAGTTCAGCCGCGAATACCGCCGCCTGTTCGGCGCCCCGCCCCGGCAGGACATCGAACGGCTGCAGCAAAGTGACGGGTTGGTCGAAGCCCTCTAGCCGGCAAACAGACAACCGCACCTGCTGGTCGGCAATCCGTCGCCATCTTGAACTTGTACAAAAATTGGTACATATTCACATCAGGAGACCAAGGATGGATGTGATCAGCTTTTCCGATACCCGCGCGCATCTGAAAAAGGTGATGGACCGCGTTGTGGCCGATCGATCGCCCGTGATCGTCTCTCGCCAGCGAGCGGAATCGGTGGTGATGGTTTCCCTGTCAGACTGGAACGCGATCGAGGAAACCATGCATCTGGTTTCGACGAAATCCAATCGTGCGCGGATCACGGAAGCCATCGATCAACTGGACGGCGGCAAAGGCAAGGCGCGTGATCTGATCGAGCCATGAAGCTCGTCTTTGCCGACCATGCCTGGGAAGATTATCTCCACTGGCAAGCCCACGCCCCCAACACGCTGCAGCGGGTCAATGAACTGATCAAGGAATGCCAGCGCACCCCGTTCAAGGGAACCGGCAAGCCGGAACCCTTGAAGGGCACTCTAAAGGGTTGGTGGTCAAGGCGTATAACCTTGGATGACCGGCTGGTTTATCGGGTCACCGGCACGGCGCCAGACCAGCAGCTGGAAATCGCCCAGTGCAGATTTCACTACTGAGCAGCAAGTTGGAGCCCCGGTCTGGCAAGCCAGATTACCCGGCGGCGATGTCCGCCGCCGGGTAATCTTCATCGGCAGAGGGGCATTTGCCCTGCTTCATGATGCTGCCTTCCCCGGGCACGAACCATTGCGCGGCCTGGAAATCATCCTCGTAGCCGACCCCGTCATAGATGCAGACTTCGGGCTTGGACCCGTCAGACGCGATCACGACCGCCCAGTTGTAGCGGTCTTCCGCCCGCTTCGCGCCACCCCAGGCCAGGATGCGGCCACCATCGACCCGGACGATCGGCAGGCCCAGCCCGTTTTCCTCAAACTTCACCGCTTCGCGGGTGGTGGCATCGGGCACCGCTGCGGCGATGGCGGCCTTCACCGCCGGATGGTCGAGGAAGCGATGGCCATTGACCACATCGAAGGGATATTTGCCCACATAAGCCGAAAGATCGACCGCCGCCGCAGCGGGGGCTTCGGCCACATCGCCACTGGCAGCGGGTGCAGCCTGCGCTTCTGTTGCAGGAGCAGCCTGATCCACCGGCGTTTCCGCTTCGGACCCACAAGCGGTCAGCGCCAGCAGGGCGACGCCCACAAGAACGGCATTTTTCATAGAATGTCCTTCAATCTTCAACCGATGATCTCAACCCGCCGCGATCGCCCGATCGCTGACATAGGGATTGCTTTCCCGTTCCCGCCCGAAAGTGCTCACCTCCCCATGGCCGGGCACAAAAGTGACCCCGTCACCAAGCGGCCAGAGCTTGCCGGTAATCGCATCGAGCAGATCCTGATGATTGCCCATGGGGAAATCGGTGCGCCCGATGGATCCGGCAAACAGCACGTCACCGACAAAGGCAAAACTGGTTTCGCGGTGGAAGAACACCACATGGCCGGGCGTGTGGCCGGGGCAATGGATCACTTCCAGTTCCAGATCGCCCACCGTCACCGTATCGCCATCGACCAGCCAGCGGGTGGGTTCAAAGACCTTGGTTTCGATCCCGAATCGCGGGCCATCATCTTCCAGCCGGGAGATCCAGAAACGATCGGGTTCGGCCGGCCCTTCGATCGGCAAATCCAGTTCCCTGGCCAGCATGCCCGCCTGCCCGCAGTGATCGGCATGACCATGGGTGATCAGGATCTTTTCCAGCGTCACCCCGGCGCGGCGCACCGCATCCTTCAACTTGTCCAGATCACCGCCCGGATCCACCAGAGCGCCGCGCATCGTCCGGCTGCACCAGATCAGCGAGCAATTCTGCTGAAACGGGGTGACGGGAATGATCGCCGCGCGCAGCGGTGCCTGGGCTGTCTTTTCGCTCATGCACAATAAGTGGGCAATCGCGGCGGCAAATGCAAACGCCTACAACCGGCCGCTCTTCCAAACGACACGGCCGATCAGTTCCACATCATCCATCGCCACATCCAGTGGTTCATAGGCCGGGTTGGCACTGATCAGCAGCATGCGGCCCGGCTGCCCCGCCTGCACCCGCTTCACATGCAGCACATCGCCCAGCCGCAGCACATGTACCCCTTCGCGGAAAGGACGCTGGGCCCGATCGACCAGAATCTCATCCCCATCGCGCAGCAAGGGCTCCATGGAATCGCCCATCACCCGGATGGCGGACAGATGCCCCGGTTCCAGCCCCTGTTCGCGCAACCAGCGGCGGGAAAACTGGAATGCGTCAAAGCGGATTTCCTGCCCGCCCAGCGCCGCCCCGACCGCACCGGGCCCGGCCGATGCCTCCAGCGCCAGCCGGGGCACCTCCACCCAATCATCATTCGACATGGGGGCATCACGCAACCTGGGGGCATCGCGCAGTTTTGGCGCAGCAGACGGTATGTAGGATTTTCCCTCTAACTCACTGAGCGCAGCTTCCTCCACCCCGAAGAAGCGGGCGAGATGACGCCGGTCCTCTTCCTCCAGCTTACGCGGTGATCCCTTGGTGATATATTGCTGCAAATAGCTGGTATTGCGCCCAATCATACGGGACAGAGCGGAAAGGCTGGTGCCGCGCTGCCGGGCCAGTTCGGCAAGTGTCTGACGGGGATCCATGGCATTATCCTGCATCATTGTAGGACAACACCAATATACGTAGGATATTTCCTAGACAAGTAGGAAATTACCGGCGACATTTCATCCCACGACTCGCCCGATTCATCCGCCACCCCGCGTGGGATCTGATCCAGCCCCGCCCACAACATTCACAAGGAAACAGGGATGCTGATCCGCAAGATCGAACACTTCCTCAGGCAGACGGGCATGCCCGCCACACGATTTGGCCGGCTGGCCGCGAATGATCCGCGTTTCGTCAGCGATCTGCGCAATGGCCGCACGCCCCGGGCTGCCCTGGAAAAAAATATAGAACATTTCATGAACAAATATCGGGAGAATGGCGATGTATAGCAACCGGATCATGCCGTCTGACCGCGTCCGCCCGCGCCGCAACGCCGGGGAACGGTTGCGCCGCGCGCTCGAACGGCTGTGCGAAGGCCAGGGCTGCGTGCTGCGCCATCGGGAAACCGATTGGGCCAGCATCAGCTTTGCCGGCACCCGCCACACCATCGACCTGCGCTTCGAAGGGGCGGAAGGCATCGCTGCAGGGGAGGAATTCATCACCATCCTGCCCGATTATGAATTCGCCATTCCCGGGCAATTGGTGGTGGAAGCGCAGATCCGCGAAGTGGACCACACGCTGCATCCGCCGCTGATGCTGGTCAGCTGCGAAATGCTGTTGCTGGAAGACGCATAAAGCCAGAGGGCGGCGCACAAGACGCCGCCCCGACTGTCACAGCCGGCGGATCACCAGATTGCGGATCTCGCTCATATCTTCCATCGCAAAGCGCACGCCTTCACGGCCGAGGCCGGAATCCTTGACCCCGCCATAGGGCATGTTGTCCACGCGGTAGCTGGGCACATCATTCACCACCACGCCGCCAACCTCCAGATCATCCCAGGCTTCCAGCACCTGATGGATGTCGCGGGTGAAGATGCCCGCCTGCAGGCCGAACTTGCTGTCATTCACCTGCGCCAGCGCATCATCCCAATCGCTGAACCGCGACAGATTGGCCAGCGGGCCGAAGGCTTCTTCGCGGTTGGCGGCGCAATCGGCCGGAACATCTTCCAGCAACGTCGCCTCCAGCATGGCGCCGGTCAGCCCGCCACCGCACAGCAGCTTGGCCCCGGCACCCACCGCTTCATCAATCCAGCCCTTCAGCCTGCCGGCTTCCTTTTCGGAAATCATCGGGCCGATGAACGTGTCGCGGTTCTTGGGATCGCCGGCGATCAGGGCCTTGGTTTTCGCCACCAGCCGATCACGCAATTCATCATAGATCGCCTCATGCGCGATGATCCGCTGCACCCCGATGCAGCTTTGCCCGGATTGGTAGAAGGCGCCAAAGACAATCCGTTCAACCGCATGGTCCAGATCGGCATCACGATCGACCACGGCGGCCGCATTGCCCCCCAGTTCGAGCACCACCTTCTTCTTGCCGGCCTTCGCCTTCAGCGCCCAGCCGACATCGGGCGATCCGGTAAAGCTGAGCAGTTTCAGCCGGTCATCGGTGGTGAACAGATCAGCGCCATCGCGATGCGCAGGCAGGATCGAGAACGCCCCTTCGGGAAGATCGGTTTCGGCCAGCACTTCACCCATGATGATCGCGCCCAGCGGGGTCAGGCTGGCGGGCTTCATCACGAAGGGGCAACCCATGGCGATGGCCGGGGCGATCTTGTGCGCGGCCAGATTGAGCGGGAAGTTGAACGGGCTGATGAAGCTGCAGGGCCCGATCGGCACCCGCCGCCAGATGCCCATATACCCCTTGGCCCGCGCCGAAATATCGAGCGGCTGCACTTCGCCATAATTGCGCACCGCCTCCTCCGCGCCGATGCGGAAGGTGTCGATCAGCCGGGTCACCTCCCCCTCTGCATCGCGGATCGGCTTGCCCGCTTCCACGCACAGGGCATAGGCCAGTTCATCGAAGCGTTGGCGGAACCGGTCCACGCAATGCTGCAGCACGGCCTGGCGTTCAAAACTGGCCAGTTTCGCCATGGGCCCGGTCGCCCGCACCGCCCCGGCAATCGCCTGCTGAATAACATCGGGCGTGGCCAGCGCAGTACGGAAAGCGACTTCGCCGGTGAATTTGTCGGTCACCGCCAGATCGGTGTTCGGCTGCACCGGCTTGTTGTTCAGATAGAGCGGATAGATGTCTTTCAGCTGTGCCATTATGCTTTTTCCTTCGCCCCCGCCTTACAGTTCAGCGCTCAGGCGCTTGATATCATTGTTCAAGATGGCGTCATTTTCAGAATAATCGACCGGGCAATCGATCAGATGCACCCCCGGTGCGCTGCGGCAATGGGCCAGCAGCCGGGCCAGATCATTGCTGCTTTCGACGCGATGGCCCTTCGCGCCATAGCTTTCGGCATAGGCGACGAAATCCGGATTGCCATAGGTCAGCCCGAAATCGGCAAAGCCCATATGCGCCTGCTTCCAGCGGATCATGCCATAGGCATCATCGCGCAGGATCAGCACGGTCAGATTGAGCCCCAGCCGCACGGCGGTTTCCATTTCCTGGCTGTTCATCATGAAGCCACCATCGCCGCAAATCGCCATGACAGGCCGATCGGGGAACAGCATTGCGCTCATCATCGCGCTGGGCAGGCCGGCGCCCATGCTGGCCAGCGCATTGTCCAGCAGCACGGTGTTGGGCAGATACGCATCATAACCGCGCGCGAACCAGATTTTGTAGATGCCGTTGTCGAGGCAAATGATCCCGTCATCGGGCATCACTTCGCGCACCTGTTGCACCAGATGCGGCGGGAAGATCGGAAACCGGCTGTCCGCCGCCAGGGCCTGGCTATGCGCCACTTCCGCCTGACGATAGCCGAGCATGGCGGTGAAATCCCAATGATCCTGCGGTTCCAGCCCCCGCTTGATCTGCCAGATGGCATTGGCGAGATCGCCGATCACCTCAATCTGCGGGAAATAGACCGGATCAACCTCTGCCGTGCGGGTGGACACATGGATCACCGTGGGCCCATGTTCATCGCGCTGATTCATGAAGAAGGGTGGTTTTTCAATCACGTCGTGACCAACATTGATGATCACATCGGCATCGCGCACCGAACGATGGACGAAATCATCGGCTGACAGCGCCGCGCAGCCCAGAAAGCCCGGGTGGCGTTCATCGATCACGCCCTTGCCCAATTGGGTGGTGATGAAGGGGATGCCGGTCTTGTCCACAAAACGCCGCAGCATGCGGCAGGCCATGGTGCGGTTGGCCCCTGCCCCCAGCACCAGCAGCGGTGATCGGGCATTCTGGATCGCGGCAATCGCCCGGCGCACAGCCTTCCCATCGGCCGAAGGGCGCCGCGCGACCGATGCCGCCAGCGGGCAGGATCCGGTCTGTTCAGCGGCAATATCCTCGGCCAGTTCGAGATGGGTGGCGCCGGGTTTTTCCTGCTGCGCCAAGCGGAAGGCTTCGCGCACGCGGCTGGGAATATTGTCCGCCGAAACCAGCTGATGGGTGAATTTGGTGATGGGATCCATCATCGCCACCACATCAAGGATCTGGAACCGCGCCTGTTTGGATTTACGGATCGGTTTCTGCCCGGTGATCATCACCATCGGCATGCCGCCCAATTGCGCATAGGCCGCTGCCGTAACCAGATTGGTGGCACCCGGACCCAGCGTGGCGAGGCAGACGCCCGCCTTGCCGGTGTGCCGGCCATAGGTTGCGGCCATGAAACCGGCGCCCTGTTCATGCCGGGTCAGCACCAGCCGGATCTTGTCCGATCGGGAAAGGGAATCCAGGAAATCGAGGTTTTCTTCCCCGGGTACCCCGAAGATATATTCAACGCCTTCTGCTTCCAGGCATTCGACAAACAGGTCCGATGCCTTCCGACTTGCGCCATTTTCGCTCATCAAGCTCTCCCATTTTGGGGCAGCCTAACCAGCCGGGACGCCGGTGTCACCCGCCAGCGGATCAGTAACCGCGCAGCAGATCGACCTGGGCCTCCATCATCACGCCCTGATGGAAGGCATCGCAATTGCGGATGAAGCGATCCACCGCCCGCTGGCGGCTGGCCGGTGTGGGGATGCCGGACAGATGCATGGTGATATGGGCATTGGGCAGGCTCCACAGCACATGATCGGCCGGCAAGGGCTCCGGATCGGTCAGATCGAGCATGGCGCCGGCAATCCGGCCATGCTGCAGGCATTCCACCAGGGCGGGCTGATCCAGACAGTCGGCCCGGGCAAAATTGATCAGCACCGCATCGGGCCGCAGGGCCGCCAGTTCAGCCGCACCGATGATCCCGGCCGTATCGGGCGTGCCGGGCAGAGCCAGGATGATCCAGTCGAAACTGCCAAGTTCTGCCCGCCATTGATCAGGGCCCAGCACGCCGGCCCCGGCCCGACTGCGCACCGGCACCACATCAACGCCAAAACCGCCCAGCATCCGGGCAATCGCCTGGCCAATGGCGCCATAACCCAGCAGCAGCGCCCGGCTGCCCGCCAGTTCGCGCGTGCCGGGTGCGGCGGCCAGCCATTCATGCCGATCCTGCGCACGCACCACCGCGCGATAATCCTTGGCGATGGTGAGCATGCCCATCACCGCAAATTCGGCCACCTGAATGGCCGTCAGCCCCGCCCCGCAGGTCAGCGCGACGCCGCGCTGATCGAGTTGGGCCAGCGGCAACCAGTCCACCCCGGCATAACCGCAATTGAGCCAGCGCAGCCCCTGCGCCAGTTCCACCGCCCGCTGCGCCGGTGGCTTCACATGCAGATCAAACCAGCCGATTTCCGCCTGCGGGGCCAGTTGATGCATCTGCGCAATATCCGCCCACCAGCGCGCATCCATCCACGCAGGCAGACGCGGTTCCAGCGCAGCGCGCAGGCTTTCAGGCAGAACGGCTATGGTCAATGATGCCCCCTCAAACCCTAAGCAGCCGCTATTCCGAGCCGCCATTCCCAGCCGATGGCATCGCCGTCCATCACGTCCACCCCGGCGGCGGAGAGTTCATCGCGGATCGCGTCTGACGCGGCGAAATCCTTTTCCGCCCGGGCGGCCAGCCTGCGGGCCAGCGCCTGATCAATCTCTTCCTCGGTAATGGTCGCGTTCTTTGGCCGCAGGCGCAGATCCGCCCGGTTGATATCCAGCAGTCCCAGCCCCATCACCGCATCCATGCGGGCGACAACCGCGCGCTTGGCCCCGGCCTCCACCTTCTTCATCGCCAGCACCTCTTCCAGGGCGGTCAGGGCAATGGCGGTGTTCAGATCATCGCTGATCGCGGCATCGAATTTCGCCAGCAGCGGGGCAAAACGCGGATCGGCGAGCGCGGCCTGATCGTCCGTGGCAGCATCGGCATCGCCCAGCTTTTCGACCGCCATCAGCATCCGCTTCAGCCGTACCAGCGCGGCGCCCAGCCCATCCCAGCTGAATTCCAGTTCGCTGCGATACTGCGCCTGCAGGCACATCAGGCGATAGGCGAGCGGGTGATAGCCGCGATCAATCAGCAATTGCAGGCGCAGGAATTCGCCCGAGCTTTTGCTCATCTTCCCGCTCCGTTCGACCAGGAAGTTGTTGTGCATCCAGATGCGCGCGCCGCTGTTGGCCGCGACATCCAGCCCACTGGTGCAGCAAAACGCCTGATTCTGCGCAATTTCGTTCGGGTGGTGGATTTCCCGGTGATCGATCCCGCCGGTGTGGATGTCGAAGGGGAAGCCGAGCAATTGCCCGCTCATCACCGAACATTCCAGATGCCAGCCCGGCGCGCCACGGCCCCAGGGGGAATCCCATTCCATCTGCCGCTTTTCGCCCGGCGGGGTCTTGCGCCAGATGGCGAAATCGGCCGCCTGCCGCTTGCCATCGACCGCTTCGATCCGGCCTTCGCCCTCTTCGGTGCTGTGCCGGGCCAGCCGGCCGTAATCGGCCACCGATGACACATCAAAATAGAGCCCGCTGTCGAGTTCGTAGCAGTGCTTTTCTGCAATCTGCTGCGCAAATTCGATCATCGCCGGCACATATTCGGTGGCGATCGACCATTGCGCCGGCTGGCGGATGTTCAGCGCCTTCACATCGGCCCAATAGGCCTGGGTATAATGCTGGGCGATGTCCCAGATGGATTGCGCCTGCTGCGCGGCCATCTTTTCCATCTTGTCCTCACCCGCATCGGCATCATCGGTCAGATGGCCGACATCGGTGATGTTGATCACATGGGTGAGCTGATAGCCCTTCCAGCTGAGCGTGCGACCCAGCACATCGGCAAAGACATAGGCGCGCATATTGCCGATATGCGGATAATTATAGACCGTCGGCCCGCAGCTATAGACGCGCGCTTCACCCGGATGGACGGGCTGGAACTGTTCCAGCTGGCGGGTCAGGCTGTTGAACAGCTTCAGAGGCGTATCAGTCATGCCGCGCGGCATAGGTCGGCGCCCGGATTTCGACAAGCGGGCTGGTGCATGGACAGATTATCGCTTTGGTTACTGCCCCAGTCCCGGGCCTGTTTCCTGCGGCACCTGATGATTGAGAGCCGGCACGTCCACGCCAACCAGTTTCCACGACAGGCCCTGCCGTTCGAAATGCAGCACGGGTGCCGGGTCGCCATTGCGGGCAACCGGTGTGGCGGTGAAGCGGGTCAGCCCTTTGCGGCTGACCTGCCATTCAGCCTCCGGCTCGCTCTGCCCCGGGGTCCGGCCGGTCAGCTGCCCGGTTTCCAGCAGATTGGCGACGCCTTCGGGCGTAACCGTGCGATCAACCAGCGTACCCACCAGTGATCCTGCCAGCAGCGCGCCCACGCCGGCGATCGGATCATCGCCACGTTGCCGCGCTTCGCGGGCGACCTGCTGCTGCAGCTGGCCCTTCAGCGATTCCCGCACGGCCGGGAAATCCACCCGCTGTTCCAGCGCATCGGCATCGCGGCCGAGCGCCGCATTGCGCAGGCCCTGCATCGCCAGCCAGGGCGAAGCAAAGATCCAGCCCGCCGCCACACACAGCGCCAGCAGGGTGATGATGATCCATTTGCGCATGCGAAACCTTCAATCTGAGCAGTTGGCACCCGTTCAGAGTGCGGAGGCGAACAACAGTGCCACGCCCAGGGTAACGATGCCAAGGCCGGCGATCTCATGCCGGGCGAGATTGCGCCCGGATACCCGGCGCGAGAGCAAGGCCGCCGCCGGCATTTCGATCAGCGCCAGCGTGCGCACATTGGCCGCCGGGGTCAGCGCAAAGGCCATGAACCAGAAGGCAGATGCCAGCGCGCCCAGGAACCCCGCGCCCAGGCTGCGCCGCCATTCCCGCAACGATCCGGTAAACGCGGCCCGATCACGCAGGGCGAGCCAGAGGCCCAGCAGCAGGGTCTGGATCGTCAGCGAGGTGACCAGAATGGTCATCGACCGCAGCACGAAACCACCGCCGTCCAGCGCATCGATCGCCCCGCGAAAGGCGATCGCCGAAAGGCCGAACAATCCGCCGGACACCACCCCGGCGCTCATCATCCGCCCTTCTTTCAGCAGGTTGCGATAATCCTGCGGCGCGATGGAAGACATCAGCACGCCGGCAGTGACGATCACCACCGCGACCCAGGCCAGGGCGGACAGATGATCGCCCAGCAACACCACACCCAGCACGGCCACTACCACCGGCTCTGTCTTGATATAGGCATAGGCCACCGCAAAGGCGCGTCGCCGCATCACCGCCAGCATCAGCGCCGTGGCAAAGATCTGCGCCAGCGCACCCACCAGCGCCCAGAACCACACCGCATCGCTGAAACCCGGCAGCGCCTGCCCGGTGATCGCCAGCGTCACCCCAAGGAACAGCACGGCAAAGGGCAGGCCGAAGACAAAACGCACCTGCGTGGCGCCGAGCGTGCCGATCCTGCCGGTAAGCGAAGCCTGCGCCCCATTGCGGAAGACCTGCGCAATGGCGCCAGCGATGGTGATGGGAACCCACAACATAGGCTGGCGCCTGTGGCACAAAGCGACGTACGGGGCAGCAGGCAAATCGCGGACGGTGGTGGTTGACCGGGCCCGCGTCAGCGCAATTTGAGAGCAACCCTCCGCGTCATGCCAGCGCAGGCTGGCATCGCTGGCCGCTTCGCGCCTTGCGGGGTGAGCGCACTGACTGCGGCAGATCCCGGCCTTCGCTGGGATGACGATGTGGGTGAGGGAGGATGCCTGCAGAACGCTGCCCATAGCGGGGCAGGCCACGACGCCCCATCAATCCACTTCGAACAGACCTGCCAGCTGCTCGATGATGGTCCCGCCGAGCTGTTCCACATCCATGATGGTAACCGCCTTCTTGTAATAGCGGGTCACATCATGGCCGATGCCGATGGCCACCAGTTGCACGGGCGACTGTTTTTCGATCCAGTCGATCACCTTGCGCAGATGCTGTTCGAGATAGCCGGCACTGTTGACGCTGAGGGTGGAGTCATCCACCGGCGCGCCGTCTGAAATCACCATCAGGATCCGGCGGTCTTCCGGGCGGGCCAGCAGGCGGGAATGCGCCCAAAGCAGCGCTTCCCCGTCGATATTTTCCTTCAGCAGCCCTTCGCGCATCATCAGGCCCAGATTCTTGCGCGCGCGGCGCATGGGCTCATCCGCTTTCTTGTAGATGATGTGGCGCAGATCATTGAGCCGCCCGGGCTGGGCCGGCTTGCCGGTGCCAAGCCATTTTTCCCGGCTCTGCCCACCCTTCCAGGCGCGCGTGGTGAAGCCGAGGATTTCCACCTTCACGCCGCAGCGTTCCAGCGTCCGCGCCATGATGTCCGCGCTGATCGCCGCGATGGAGATCGGGCGCCCGCGCATGGATCCGGAATTGTCGATCAGCAGGGTGACGACAGTGTCCTTGAATTCCTGATCCTGTTCGCGCTTGTAGCTGAGCGAATGGCCTGGGCTGATCACCACCCGCGCCAGCCGCGCGGCATCCAGCATGCCTTCTTCCTGGTCGAAATCCCAGCTGCGGTTCTGCTGCGCCATCAGCCGGCGCTGCAGACGGTTGGCAAGCCGCGTCACTACGCCCTGCAACCCGGTCAGCTGGCTGTCGAGATAGGCCCGCAGACGATCGAGTTCCTCGTAATCGCACAGCTCCTGCGCCTCGACCACCTCATCGAATTCCTCGGTGAAGGTCTTGTAGGCGAAACTGTCGGGCAGATCGGTCCATGGGCGATTGGGGCGCACAGGCATCATGCCTTCCTCCCCATCATCACCCGGATCGCCATCGGTCATTTCGGTTTCGGATTCGGTTTCCTGCGACTGGTCATCGTCGCTTTCACCATCGCCCTGCTCGCCGGCGACCGGTTCCTGCCGGGTTTCTTCGCCGCTCTTCTGTTCTTCGTCGCTGCCTTCTTCCTCGTCACCGCCGGGCTGATCCTCGCCCGGTTCATCCTGACCCGGTTCGTCGATTTCCTCGCTCTGCACCAGTTCGAGATGACGCAGCATTTCCAGCGACAGAGCCTGGAACGCCCGCTGATCATGCAGAGAGCCGGCCAGCTGTTCGAAATCATCGCCGCTGCGGCTCTCGACAAATTCGCGCACCATTTCCACGCCAGCGCGCGCTACGGCCGGGATCGGCTGGCCGGTCAGCTGTTCGCGCAGCATCAGGGCCAGCGCGGTCTGCATCGGCACTTCTTCGGAACGGGTGGCCCGGGTGATCGGATCGGCCCGCATCCGCAATTCGGTCGATGCCTTCAGATTGGCCCGCATGCCGGCATAATCATTTTCGCCGATCGCTTCGTAGCGGACCTGCTCAATCGCATCATAGCAGGCGCGCGCGGTCGCCTCTGTCGGCATGCCGCGACGATGCAGCGCCGCATTATGGTGACGCAGGCGCAGGGCGAAGCTGTCGGCAAAGCCGCGTGCTTCGCCGGCCTGGTCCACCGGCAGCGAACGGCCCGGCATCGGCACGCGCAGGGCCTGCCCCTGCATGGTGGGCGCATCGGCCGTCCAGTGCAGTTCCAGTTCCGGTTCGCGCGCAATGGCCCGTGCGGCGCCGGTCAGCGCCATCCGGAAACGATCAAGGGGGGTCTCACTTGCCAAGGTCTTACCGAATGCTCCGGTGCGATGAGTCAGTTGTGCTGCCCCCTATATGCACCGAACCCCGACAGAGCCAAGCATGCGTGAGCGGATCATCCCATTCCTAAAGCGCGCCCGATGCACCAAACACGCTGATCAGCACCGGATCACGGGTGGCCGCCGGATCGGCGCGGATGGAGGCTTCTTCCCGGCCCATTTCCTGCCAGATCACATCATTCACCCGGCCGGCGAAATTGTTGACGAGGCCGGTGACATTCACGCCGGTCAGCCCTTCGAGCACCTGCTGCATCAGCGGATCCTGCGCCACGCGCAAGGCGTCACCCATGCCCGGGATCATCGCATTGATCAGCGCCATGCCCATTTCCTGCCGCAGGAAACTGGTGGCCGCCGTCGGGCCACCGCGTACCAGCGCCATGGCATTGCCGATGCCGATGGTCCGCACCGCCTCCGCCACGATCGGCGCCGCGCGATAGGATGCGTCGACCGCAATATTCGCCACGACCCGTTCCATGCGCGATTTATACAGCGCAGAGGTCAGGATATCGCCGAGCACGTCACCACGCCCGCCGTTGAGATAATTGTCGAGACCGATCTGACGCACCGACTGATCCCACAGGCCACCATCGGCCGTCAGCCGGGCGAAGGCACGCTCGCTCGACAAAACCATCATCCGCCGGATCGCTTCTGTCAGGCTGAAACCGCCCATGCTGGCGCATCCGGGCAGCATCAGCGCCCCGCCGCCAGCCAGCGCGCCGATCAGAAACATCCGGCGCGGCAGGGCGGCTTTTTTCGCTACACCTTCGACATCGGGGTGGAGAACAGGGCTGTTGGCTGTCATCGGCGAATCCTTTCCTCTGCAATCACGCGGCTAGTCCTTGCCCCGGCGATTGCCCATTGCCCATATAGACCGCATCCATGAACCGCGTCCGACTGATCATCTTCAACGCCGCGCTCGGCCCGCTGGACTATCGTGTGCCCGATGGCATGACGGTGGAACCCGGCAGCGTGGTTGTCGCCCCGCTGGGTCCCCGGCAGATCATCGGTATCGTCTGGGAAGAAGACCGCCTGCCCGCGCAATCGGTTCCCGATGCCAAGCTGCGCCCGCTGATCGGCGTGCTGCCCGTGCCGCCGCTGCGCGCGCAATTGCGCCGGCTGATCGAATGGACGGCGGAATATTATTGTGCCCCGATGGCCGCCGTGGCGCGCATGGTGCTGTCGAGCGGCGGCGCGCTGAAGGGCCCATCCACCGTCACCGAATATCGGCTGTCCGGCGGATTGCCCGAACGCATGACCCCGCGCCGCGAACAGGCGATCGCCGCGCTGGAAGGGGAACAGGCCACGCTGCGCGAACTGGCCGGCATCGCCGATGTCAGCGAAGCCGTGCTGCGCGGGCTGGTGCAGCAGGGCGTGCTCGAACCGATCCAGGTCGATTGCGATCGCCCCTACCCCCGTGCCAGCGCCAGCTTCGCCCCGCCCGATCTGTCGGATGATCAGCAGGCGGTGGCCGACCGTTTCATCGCCGCCATGGATGAACAGCGGTTTGCCCCTTTCCTGCTCGACGGCGTGACCGGATCGGGCAAGACAGAAACCTATTTCGAAGCGGTCGCCCATGCGCTGAACCATGGCCGGCAGGTGCTGGTTCTGCTGCCGGAAATCGCCCTGACTGAAGCCTTCCTGCGCCGGTTCGAAGATCGTTTCGGCACGCAACCGATTGTCTGGCACAGCGCCCAGAAATCGACCGAGCGCCGCCGTGCCTGGCGCGCCATTGCCGCAGGCGAAGCGCAGGTGGTGGTCGGCGCGCGTTCGGCGCTGTTCCTGCCCTATGCCCGGCTGGGGCTGATCGTCGTCGATGAAGCGCATGAGATCAGCTTCAAGCAGGATGATGGCGTGCGCTACAACGCCCGCGATGTGGCGGTGATGCGCGCCCGGTTTGAGAAGATCACTGTGGTGCTGGCCAGTGCCACCCCGGCGCTGGAAAGCCTGCAAATGGCCGAAAGCGGGATCTACACCCGGCTGGTTCTGCCCGGCCGTTATGGCGGGGCCACCCTTCCCGCGATCGCCACGATCAATCTGACAGAGGAAAAGCCGGAACGCGGCCGCTGGCTGGCGCCATCGCTGGTGCGGGCGATGTTCGCGCGGATGGAACGGCGCGAACAATCACTGCTGTTCCTCAACCGGCGTGGCTACGCCCCGCTGACGCTGTGCCGCCATTGCGGCTATCGCTTCAAATGCCCGAATTGCAGCGCCTGGCTGGTCGAACACCGGCTGTCGCAACGGCTGGCCTGCCATCATTGCGGCCATGAAACCCGCCCGCCCGATGCCTGCCCCGATTGCGGTGAAGGCGATTGCATGGTCGCCTGCGGGCCGGGCGTGGAACGCATTGCCGATGAAGTGGCTGAAATCCTGCCCGATGCAAGGGTGGTGGTCGCGACATCGGACACGCTCAACACACCGGAAAAAGCCGCCGAATTCGTCGCCCAGGCCGAAGCGGGGGAGATTGACGTGATCGTCGGCACCCAGCTGGTGACCAAGGGGTTCCATTTTCCGGAACTGACGCTGGTGGGCGTGGTGGACGCTGATCTCAGCCTTGAAGGCGGAGATTTGCGCGCGGCCGAACGAACCTATCAACAGGTCGCACAGGTTGCCGGGCGCGCCGGGCGCGGCGCCAAGCCAGGCGAAGTGCTGATCCAGACGCGCCACCCCGATGCGCCGGTGATCGCCGCGCTGGCGGCCGGGGATCGCGACGCCTTCTATTCGGCCGAAACAGAGGCGCGCCGCCATGCCGGGGCGCCGCCCTTCGGGCGCTGGGCCGCGATCATCATTTCCAGCGAGGATGAAAACGAAGCGCGCGAAGCGGCCAACCGGATCGGCGCGACCCGGCCCAGCTTGCCCGATGTCGCCATTCTGGGCCCTGCCCCTGCGCCGCTGTCATTGCTGCGCGGGCGTTATCGCTATCGGTTGTTGATGAATGCCCGGCGCAGCGCCGAAGTGCAGCAGGTGATCCGCGACTGGCTCGGCGCGCTGAATTTCCCGCAGGGTGTGCGGGTCAGCGTGGATGTCGATCCCTACAGCTTCGTCTGACGCGGCATCCAGCCAAAGGGCACAATCCGCCCGCGCCGCGCCGCCATGCGCAGCAGGATCAACCCTGCCGTTGTGGCAACCATCAAGGCCACGAGTGATGCTTCCAGACCAAAGTCCCCGCCGTTCAGCCAGTCCGGCCCGATCGGCCGGGTGATCAGCAGACCGATCGGCGTCGACCCGCCGGATACCGGAATGCTGAACAGCCAGCCCTGGGCGAAATTCCAGCAGCTGTGGATGCCCACCGCCAGCCACAGCCGCCCGGTCAGCATATAGGCCGCGCCCAGCAGCACGCCGGCCTCCACCGTGATCGCCAGCGCGGCAAACAGCGTGGCGCCATCATTGGTCAGATGCGCCAGCCCAAACAGCAGCGATGTCACCCCCAGCGCAAGCCAGCTTCCCGCCAGCCGTTCCAACTGATGGAAAATCAGCCCGCGAAACAGCACTTCTTCCAGCATACCGGACATGATCGCCATGCCCAGCAAGGGTGCCCATTGCGTGTCCGCCAGCGGGCGGACGCCGTGGATCTGATAACCGCCGGTGATCACCACCAACCCGACAGCCAGACAAAACAGACCCACACCCAGCCCGAGGCCGCCAGCCAGTTCAGCAACCGCGCCGGAGCGGGAAAAATCCCGATGCGGAACCCGTTCGACCCAGCGTTTGAAATCCCGCCAGACGAAGGGGATAGAGGCAGCAACGGCGCACTGGCTGATGAGCGAGGCTATCGGATGGGCGGTGCCCAGCAATCCATTGACGATCAGCCCCACGATCAGGGTTGCCGCCACCACCACGATCAGACCGATCAGGATCAGCACCAGCGGAAAGTCCACGACCCGCCGAAACAGGCCTTTGGGCTCAACCTCAGTCAGTGGGGGATTCGTCGGATCGTCCATCGCGTTCCTTGTCCAGCAGCGCCTGCTTGATTGCCAGCCCATAGGCATAACCGCCCAGCGATCCATCGCTGCGCACTACCCTGTGGCAGGGGATCAGCACCGCGACATTGTTGGCGCCATTGGCACTGCCTGCCGCCCGAACCGCCCTGGGCTTCCCGACCGCAGCGGCGATGTCAGCATAGGATCGGGTTTCACCGGCCGGAATACGCCGCAATTCCTGCCACACCCGCTGCTGAAAGGCGGTGCCTTGCACATCCAGCGGAATATCCTGGGCCCGCGCGGGCTGTTCCACCGCGTCGACCACCTGCTGCAGCAAGCGCGCGAATTGCGCATCGCCCTGCCGCAGGCTTGCCCGGGGGAAACGCTGCTCCAATGCTTCCACCCCTTCATGGAAGGACAGGCGGCACACGCCCTTTTCCGTCGCGGCGACAAGCATCGGGCCCAGTGTGGTTTCCACCACTGCCCAATCGATTGCGACGCCCTCGCCCCCGCGCGCCCATGCCGATGGCGTCATGCCCAGCTTTCCTTCCATGGATTGATAGAAACGCGATGGGCCGGAAAAGCCCGCATCATAAATCGCTGCGGTCACATTGCCTTCCGCGCTCAGCGCGTGGCGGGCACGTTCTTCCCGCAAGGCACGGGCATAGGCCGCCGGGGACAATCCGGTCGCGCGGGTGAACAACCGCTGGAAATGCGCGGCGGAATAGCCGGCGATCTCCGCCAATTGCGCCAGCGATGGAATGGTCTCTGCCGACTGGATCGCCCGGATCGCTGCCTCCACGGCAGTCCGGTCACGCGTGACATCATCGGGCAGGCAGCGCAGGCAGGCACGCAGCCCGCTGTTCCTGGCGGCGGCACCATCTGCGAAGAACCTCACGTTCTGGCGTGCCGGATGGCGGGCAGCGCAGGATGGCCGGCAATATATGCCGGTGGTGAGCACGCCCGTCACGAACCGGCCGTCATAGGCACGGTCGCGGCGCTGCACCGCTTCCCAGGCTTCATCCTCTTTCACATCCATCGGGTCTGTCCGGTGGCTCCCTCCCGGTTGCCCGGTGTGCAAAATGATCGGGCGGTCGCTTCGCCCGACAGAGCTATAGCGGCTCACAGAGAAATTGTGATTGTGCATTGTCGCTATCCTGTTGGTCATGATCCCGTTGGTCATGCCCGGCACATTGCACGTACCGCGAAATCAGCGCGTCCCGCGTCTTGCGCTCAAAGCAAAGCGGGGCGAAAAGGCGCCCGTGACTAGGGGACATTCATCATTCGTCAGGCTGGCGCGACTGGCCTTTGCACTGCCACTGGTGCTGATCGCCGTTCCGGCGGGGGCAGACCCGGCCGATATCGATGCAGCCGCGCGCGGCGTCGTGCGGATCGTGCTGATCGCCAATGAAGGCGGCGAAATGGTGCCCATTTCCCACGGCACCGGCTTTGCCATTTCGCCCGAACGGATTGTCACCAATGCCCATGTCGTCGCCGAAGCGCGCGAAGCGGGTGATATCTCGATCGGCATCGTGCCATCCGATGGCGTGGATGCGGTCTACGCCCGCCTCGTCGCCTATGCGCCGCGGGCCGATCTGGCGCTGCTGGCGACCACGTCAGACATGAAGCTGCCCCCGCTGGCCCTGTCGGGCGCCCTGCCCACGGACAGCAGCCCGGTGACCGCGGTCGGATATCCCATGAATGTGGAACGGGCACAGGGCCTGTCCACATCCGATGTGTTCCGCGCCCAGCCCCCGGTCAAAAGCACCGGCTTCCTCGCCGGCAGCCGCCCGACACGCGAATTCGATTCGCTGCTGCACACCGCGCCCATTGCACGCGGCAACAGCGGCGGGCCTTTGCTCGACAATTGCGGCCGGGTGATCGGTGTAAACAGCTTCGGCGCGGAAACCGGCGGCGCCGATGCGGAATTCTTCTTTGCCGTATCGACCCGCGAACTGCTGAACTTCCTGCGCGAAGCCAATGTCACCCCGCAGGTCAACGGCATGCCCTGTCGTAGCCTGGCCGATCTCGACGCGGATGAAGCCCGCCGCAGCGAACGCGAACAGCTGGCGAGTGAGGCCCGCCAGCGCGCGAGTGCGGAAGAAACCGCCCGCCGGTCTGATCTCGCCCGGCGGGACATTGAATTTGCGCTGTTCAACGAACGCGACAACCGGGCGGCCATTGCCTTCCTGCTGATCGCCATCGCCTTCACCGCCGGCGGCGCGGGCTGGCTCGCCCATGAACGCGGCCATCAGCGCAACCGGTCGATCGCTGGCAGCATCGCCCTGGTGGCGATCTTCGGCGCCGGCTGGGCCTGGATCGCCCGGCCAGGCTTCGATCAGATCGAAGACCGCCTGCTCGAACATATGACCGCCGAAGTCGATGCCAGCGCCAATGGCGCGGCCGCCGGCGCAAAACCCGGGCCCAAGACCACCGGCAATTTCATGTGCGTGCTGGATGCCGAACGCAGCCGCGTGACCAGCGCCAATACCGATGACCTGCCCTTTGAATGGTCAAAGGAAGGCTGCGTCAACAAGCGCACCCAATATGGCCTGGCCAATGGCGAATGGTCGCGGGTTTTTGTTCCCGATGATGAAGCATCCGTAATGGTGAACCGATTCGACCCCGAAAGCGGCGAATATCGAATCGATCGTTACTTGCTGAATCGCGAAGCCATGACCCGCGCACGGCAGGCCCGCAGCGAGTATCAGGCCCCCGCCTGCAATGCCGGTGGGGACGCCGCGACAGAGCTGGGCGCGCGGCAAACTGCGATCCGTTCGCTCTTGCCCGAACGGCCGAACGAACGGCTTGTTTATAACTGCAAGGCCACCGCCGGCTGACGGGGAACCACCCCGGCTTGCATCACCCGTGACCCGATGCTAGGCGCCCGCCAATCCTGCCGGGGTGCTGATGATCAGCGCCCCCTTTGTGGCAGGCCACCAATACCCGTCCAAACGGACTCAATGAGGACATCGCGCGTGGAGCTTTCCGCCGGTATTCAGGCAAGCCTTGCAGGGCGGTACGCCAGTGCCCTGTTTGATCTCGCGAGCGAGGCCGGCACGGTAACTGCCGTAGAAGCCGATCTCGCCACTTTCAGTTCTGCGCTGGCCGAATCGGCCGATCTGCGCAGCCTGATCCGCAATCCCGAAATCGGTCGCAGCCAGATCGGCAAGGTGCTCGCCGCCATTGCCGCCACCTATGGCGTATCCGATGTCACCACCAAATTCCTGGGCGTGCTGGCGCAGAACCGCCGCGCCGCCGAACTGCCGGCCATCATCCGCGCCTTCCACGCCATCGCTGCTGCGCAGCGCGGCGAAGTTGCGGCAGAGGTCGTCAGCGCCCACCCGCTGACCGACGATCAGCTGTCTGGCCTGGAACAGAAACTGCGTGCCCGCGAAGGCCGCACCGTCAAGCTCAAGTCCCGGGTTGATCCGGACCTGCTCGGCGGTCTCGTCGTCACCATCGGATCGAAGCGCATCGACAGCTCCATCCGCACCCGTTTGAATTCGCTCGCCCTGGCCATGAAGGGCTGATGAAAGGCTAACCAATGGAAATCCGCGCCGCAGAAATCTCGAAGGTCATTAAAGACCAGATCGCCAATTTCGGCTCTGAAGCCGAAGTAAGCGAAGTCGGTTCGGTGCTGAGCGTAGGCGACGGCATCGCGCGCATTTACGGTCTGGACAAGGTTCAGGCCGGTGAAATGGTTGAATTCGCCAATGGCGTTCAGGGCATGGCGCTGAATCTCGAAGCCGACAATGTCGGCGTCGTGATCTTCGGCTCCGACGCTGAAATCCGCGAAGGCGACAGCGTCAAGCGCACCGGCACCATCGTGGACGTTCCCGTCGGCAAGGGCCTGCTGGGCCGCGTGGTTGACGCGCTGGGCAACCCGATCGACGGCAAGGGCCCGATCGTGTCCGACGAACGCCGCCGCGTTGAAGTGAAGGCTCCGGGCATCATCCCGCGCAAGTCGGTGCACGAACCCGTGCAGACCGGCCTGAAGGCAATTGACGCCCTGGTTCCGGTTGGCCGTGGCCAGCGCGAACTGATCATTGGTGACCGTCAGACCGGCAAGACCGCCGTCGCGATCGACACCTTCATCAACCAGAAGGAAGCCAACGCCGGCACCGACGAAGGCAAGAAGCTGTATTGCATCTATGTCGCCGTGGGTCAGAAGCGTTCGACCGTCGCGCAGATCGTGCGTCAGCTCGAAGAAAACGGCGCCATGGAATATTCCATCGTGGTCGCCGCCACCGCTTCGGAGCCTGCTCCGCTGCAGTATCTGGCGCCCTACACCGGCTGCGCCATGGGCGAATTCTTCCGCGACAACGGCATGCATGCCGTGATCGTCTATGACGATCTTTCCAAGCAGGCCGTTGCCTATCGTCAGATGTCGCTGCTGCTTCGTCGCCCGCCGGGCCGTGAAGCTTACCCGGGCGACGTGTTCTATCTCCACAGCCGCCTGCTGGAACGCGCTGCGAAGATGAATGAAGACAATGGCGCCGGTTCGCTGACCGCGCTGCCGATCATCGAAACCCAGGCGGGTGACGTGTCGGCCTATATTCCGACCAACGTGATTTCGATCACCGACGGCCAGATCTTCCTCGAAACCAACCTGTTCTATCAGGGCATCCGCCCGGCCATCAACGTCGGTCTGTCCGTCAGCCGCGTCGGCGGTGCAGCGCAGACCAAGGCGATGAAGAAGGTCTCCGGCTCCATCAAGCTGGAACTGGCACAGTATCGTGAAATGGCAGCCTTCGCCCAATTCGGCTCGGATCTCGACGCCGCAACGCAGAAGCTGCTGAACCGCGGTGCACGCCTGACCGAACTGCTGAAGCAGGCCCAGTTCAGCCCGATGCCGTTCGAAGAACAGACCGTGTCGATCTTCGCCGGCACCAATGGCTACCTCGATTCCGTGCCGACCAACCGCGTCACCGAATATGAAGCCGCCATGCTGAACTACGTCCGCAGCGAACATGCTGACGTGCTTACGGAAATCCGTAACACCAAGGCATTTGACGATGGCGTCAAGGGCAAGACCAAGGCGGCGCTCGACGCATTCGCCAAGATCTTCGCCTGATTGCAGCGGAACTGAACTGACCGGATGCTGACGCTGCATACCCTTATGGCCTGGACCGCCCTCGCGGCGGGACTGGTGCTGTTGCCGGGGCCGGACACCTTGCTGGTGGCCGGTCATTCGGCACGGCACGGAACCAGGGCGGGTATGCAGGCGATCTTCGGCATTCTGCTGGGTGGCGCCTTTTACATGGCGCTGTGCGGCTTCGGTTTTCTGTCGGTGCTGAACGCCGTGCCGGGGATGTTTCTGACGGTTAAGATCGTCGGCGCCATCTATCTGGCATGGCTTGGTTTCACCATGCTGCGCGGCGCTCTGCGCCCTTCGGCAGAAGAGGCCCAACCCCGGGTGCGGATTGGCGGATCGCCTTTCACCCAGGGCTTTGTCAGCACCGTGCTGAACCCGAAGGTCGCGATGTTCTTCCTGGCCGCCCTGCCGCAATTTGTCGGCACCGGCCCGGATGCACCCTGGCAGGGCATGCTGCTGATCGCGATCGTCTATGCGCTGGGCTTCCTCTGGTGCCTGGCCGTGATGCTGATTGCCACCCGTGCTGGCCAGAAAGCCAGCCAGAGCCGTGCAATGCGGTGGTTCGAAGGCGCCATGGGCGTCGGATTTGTAGGACTTGCGGGCCGTCTGGCCCTCACTCGGAACGTTTGAGACATGGCTAGCCTTAAAGAACTCAAAGGCCGCATCAACTCGGTCAAATCGACCCAGAAGATCACCAAGGCCAAGCAGATGGTGGCCGCGGCAAAACTGCGCAAGGCGCAGGCTGCGGCCGAAGCTGCCCGCCCCTATGCCGAACGGCTGGCAGGCGTGATGGCCAGCCTGGCCGGGAAACTGGCAGGGCAGAACAATGGCCCGCTGCTGCTGCGCGGCACGGGTTCGGACGAACGCCACCTGCTGGTGGTGGTCAACACGGACAAGGGCCTGTGCGGCGGCCTCAACTCGGTTCTCGTGCGGGCGGCGATCGCCAAGGCACGCTCACTGATCGACGCCGGCAAGCAGGTGGAATTCTACCTGGTTGGCCGCAAGGGCCGCGCACCGATCAAGCGCGCCTTCGCAGACAAGGTCGGCACCCAGTTCGACACATCGAATGTCCGCCAGCCGGGCTTTGACGAAGCCGAAGCTATCGCCGATGAAGTCATCGCGAAGTACGAAGCCGGTCAGTTCGATGTGGCCCATCTGGTCTATCCGATCTTCCGGTCTGCCCTGGTGCAGGATCCGACCGTGCAGCAGATCATCCCGGTTCCGGCCCCTGCGGTTGCCGCCAATGACAGCGCGGGCGCCGTGGTCGAATATGAACCCAGCGAAGAAGCCATTCTGGAAGAATTGCTGCCCCGCTATCTCAAGACCCAGATCTTCGGCGCGCTGATTGAAATCGCCGCATCGGAACAGGGCGCTTCCATGACCGCGATGGACAATGCCACGCGCAATGCTGGCGATCTGATCAACAAGCTTACCGTACAGTACAACCGCAGCCGCCAGGCCGCGATCACCACCGAACTCGTCGAAATTATCGCCGGCGCAGAAGCGCTCTAAGGCATCGAAGGCAAGGAAACGAAAATGGCCACCGCCCCTGTGCTCAACCAGACCACCAACGGCACCATCAGCCAGGTCATCGGCGCTGTCGTCGACGTGACCTTCGAAGGTGAACTGCCGCCGATCCTCACCGCGCTGGAAACCAAGAACGGCGATGTTACGCTGGTTCTCGAAGTCGCCCAGCACCTGGGTGAAAGCACCGTCCGCACCATCGCTATGGACGGCACCGACGGCCTGACCCGTGGCCAGCCGGTCACCAGCACCGGCGCACAGATCTCCGTGCCCGTGGGCCCGAAGACCCTGGGTCGCATCATGAACGTTGTCGGCGCACCGATCGACGAACGCGGCCCGATCGGCGCCGATCAGTTCGCCCCGATCCATGCCAAGGCTCCGGAATTCGTCGATCAGTCGACCGAAGCGGCCATTCTGGTCACCGGCATCAAGGTCATCGACCTTCTCGCCCCCTATGCAAAGGGCGGCAAGATCGGCCTGTTCGGCGGCGCCGGCGTGGGCAAGACCGTGCTGATCCAGGAACTGATCAACAACATCGCCAAGGGTCACGGCGGCGTGTCCGTCTTCGCCGGCGTGGGTGAACGTACCCGCGAAGGTAACGACCTTTATCACGAATTCCTCGACGCAGGCGTTATCGCTTCGGACGCCGACGGCAACCCGACCTCTGACGGTTCGAAGGTTGCTCTCGTGTTCGGCCAGATGAACGAACCGCCGGGCGCCCGTGCTCGCGTGGCTCTGTCGGGCCTGACCATGGCTGAATACTTCCGCGACCAGGAAGGCCAGGACGTGCTGTTCTTCGTGGACAACATCTTCCGCTTCACCCAGGCCGGTTCGGAAGTGTCGGCTCTGCTGGGCCGTATTCCTTCGGCTGTGGGCTATCAGCCGACCCTGTCGACCGACATGGGCGCGCTGCAGGAACGCATCACCTCCACAACCAAGGGTTCGATTACCTCGGTGCAGGCCATTTACGTTCCCGCAGACGATCTTACCGATCCGGCGCCGGCAACCTCCTTCGCCCACCTCGACGCAACCACCACGCTGAACCGCGCGATCTCCGAACTGGGTATCTACCCGGCCGTTGACCCGCTCGATTCCACCAGCCGCGTGCTGACCGCTGCCGTCGTTGGCCAGGAACATTACGACACGGCCCGTCGCGTTCAGGAAACCCTGCAGAAGTACAAGTCGCTGCAGGACATCATCGCCATTCTGGGCATGGACGAACTGAGCGAAGAAGATAAGCTGACCGTGGCCCGCGCGCGCAAGATCCAGAAGTTCCTGTCGCAGCCGTTCCACGTTGCCGAAGTCTTCACCAACATCCCGGGCAAGTTCGTCCAGGTGGAAGACACAGTGCGCTCGTTCAAGGCCGTGGTTGATGGCGAATATGACCATCTGCCGGAAGCAGCCTTCTACATGGTCGGTGGCATCGACGAAGCCATCGAAAAGGCCAAGAAGCTGGCTGAGGAAGCCTGATCATGGCACTGCATTTCGAACTCGTCACACCGGCCAAGCTGGTCCGTTCGGAGGAAGTCCACATGGTGGTCGTCCCCGGAACGGAAGGCGAGTTCGGCGTGCTGGAAGGCCATGCGCCTTTCATGTCGACCATCCGTGACGGCGCGCTGCAGATCTTCCGCACCGCCGGCGGATCGCCGGAAACGATCCAGATCCGCGGCGGCTTTGCCGAAGTCGGCGAAAATGGCCTGACCGTTCTGGCCGAACACGTCGAAGACTGATCCAGCTGATCACGAAATGAAAAGGGCGCCATCCGGCGCCCTTTTTGTTTGCCCTGCCCCGTCCCGGCTGCGCCGCCTCAATCACCAGGCGTGCCCAGCACCCCGGGCAGATAATCTTCCTGCACATAGGCCAAAGGGCGACCATCAGGCAGGCTCAACAGAGCACGCTGGTCGAACAGCACCGCCGGCAAACTGCCCTCCCGATAATAGCGCCGCGCCCCCAGCGAACGGCGCTGGAACTGGAGCGGCGCCACGGCCCGGCCGAAGGCGATGCCGCTGGTCCGCAAGGCTGTAAAAATCTCCGCCGGCATGCGCGATGGCACATACCACAGCCGCGCTTCGGACAGCACATGGCTGCCACAACGCAACCGGACATGGCGCACCACCACCTGCTCCCCCGCTGGCACGGCCAACTGGCCTGCAATCTCTTGTGAAGGCAGGATCAGATCATCGGCGATCTTGTCAGCCACCACCGCGCCTGCCGGTGCCATGCCCCGGCTTTCGCACCAGCCATCCAGCGCCAGCGTAGCCGAGTTGGCCGCTTCGATCCGGGTCTGCAAATCATCCAGCGCGGCGATGTGCCGGCCGGGAGCCGAAAGGTCGGGCCGCTCAACCGCTGATCCGCTGGCGCATGCAGCCAGCAGGAAGGCCAGCGGAGCGACGGCAAGAATGGCGAATGGTCTCATAAGAGCAGACTGCCTGATGTGACGGCAGGCGTCCATCGCAAGCCCAGCCCTCAACCGGCGATGGCCGGAACCGCCTTCTCCGCCTTGCTCCGCAGCATTATCCACGGCACCTGGCTGCCATTGAACCGGACCCGGCTTGCCCGCTGGAAATAGGGCGGCATGTGGTCACCCACGATCAGAATATCGGTCGGCGGCAGATCAGGATCCATCGCCAACGCATCGATCGCATCGGCCAGGTGCTGCTGCACCAGCATGACCCGGCAGATCTGCGGGAATTCTGTGCGCCATTGTTCGGTGCCGATCGGGCAGGTGGCGGTCTGCAGGCTGGCATCGGCCACCACCGGCATATGCGAATTCAACGTCAGCCAGTAAATCAGCTGCGGCTTGTCCGCCTGCTTCAACCGGGCCGCCAGCATGCGCGGAACATCGCTGTCGCAGGCCCCGGGAAACATGCCGCCGCAGCTTTTCACACCTTGGCCGATCAGATCCGGCGCAAATTCGGCGTGATCGAACATTTGCGGGTACCATTGTTCACGCTGGAAGAAATTGCCGACAAAGCTGTGCATGGCGGTGGTTTCATAGCCGGCCGCCTTGTACCGGCGCGGAAGGCAGTCGGCATGGGCGAAATCGAACTGCGTGAAATCTCCCCACTGCCCGCACAATTCGCGCAGTTCGGCACTGGTGGTTGATCCGTAATAGGGAATGCTGCCGTGCTCCACATCATAACGGGCACGCCAGCCAGGCCGGTTCCACCCAGCATCGAAAATGCCACGCTCTGCATCGGCGGCCGGCTGCCCCATAGCCTCCACCAGCACGACGATCAGATGCCGGCGGTCGGCCGGGGGATTGTGCAAACCGGCCACATCTGTTGCCGCATGGAACGGATCATTCACGCCCGGCTGGGCGTGATAGCTGTCGCTCGTCGACGCGGTGGCGGCATTGTCCAGCAGGCTCAGCCCGAACACCGAAGCGAAAGCCACCAGCATTGGCCCGATGCTGGCAAAACGCGGCACCGCAGGTGCGCGACGCAGCACAAAAACCACCAGGGCCAGGAACGCCAGACCGCCGCCCAAATAGAGGGGATCACGCCAGGCCTTCACCTCCCCCATGAATTCGGGAAGATGCCGGATCGCCCAGATCGGCAAATTGAACGCGACGCAGAGATAGAAGGCCATGATCAGGCACATCATCGCCAGCAGCAGAAACCGCTTCGGCCAGATCCAGGGAAGCTGGGAGATGACCATGGCAAGCAGGCCGAACAGCAACAGTTGCTGATCCATAGAAGGGCCACCGATCGGCCACATCGCCATGATCAGCAAATTCGGTGTCACCAGCCAGTAGAGCACCCACTGCCATGGTATGAACCGACCCAAACCCTGCGCTGCCACCAATGTCGCCACTCCGTCACTGCGGGCGAACTAGCGCAGACAGGGTTATCATCGCGTAAACCATGCCCTCCGGTTTGAAGGGACAGTTTGCAGGCTTACGCGTTGGTCGCCCTGCGATAGACCAGGCACAGATTGTTCGCCGGCATTTCCACCCGGCGGGTCCGTGCGAAACCATGGCTGGCCGCCAGCAGGTCCACCTCAGCCAGATCGCGCAATCCCCACTCCGGGTTTCGCGCCTTCAGCGATCGATCGAAATCCAGATTGGAGGCTGCTGGTTCCACACTCGCTTCCAGATAAGGGCCATAAAGCACCAAAGGGGCGCCGATCGGCAACAGCGCTGCGCATGCCCGGAACAGGCCCTTGGTGGCCGCCCAGGGGCTGATATGGACCATATTCACACACAACGCCGCATCCGCCCGACTGACCGGCCAATCCGCGGCCGCTGCGTCCAACTGGACCGAGGGCAACAGATTGGGCAGCGCAGCCTCTTCCCGCCATGCCCGGATCGATGCCAGTGCATCGCCATCCGGATCGCTGGGTTGCCATGTCAGGTGAGGATAGGTCCGAGCGAAATGCACCGCATGTTCGCCGCTGCCGCTGGCCACTTCCAGCACCAAGCCGCTGTCTGGCAGTTCTTCGGTCAGGACCGCAGATATAGGTTCACGGTTGCGGTCGGTTGCCGGTGCGTGCCGTTTCATCGCCGTTCCTCCATCCGCCGTGCCAGCCGCATGATGGCATCATGTTCATGGGTAAAACGCCCGCCAGCCTTGCTCAGCGCGCCATTCAGGCCAGCTTCGGCCACTTGCTCCGCAGCAATCGATCGATAACGGCGCCGCTCGCCCGTCAGCATCCGGTCCAGCAACGGGCTGGCCAGCATCGCCAGCCGTTCCAGCACTCGTACATCATTCTGCCTTGGCCCACGCAACAGGCCCGGCCGCAGTATATCGAGCCGGCGGAAACCCAGCCGGCCAACCGCAGCCTCCGTCTCCGCCTTGACCCGCAAGTAAAGCGTCCGGCTGGCCATCTCTGCCCCGACCGAGGAAATGAGCACGAAATTTTCCACCCCATTGTCCTTGCAGGTCTGCGCCACCGCCAGAACCAGATCGTGATCCACCGCGCGAAAAGCGGCTTCATTGCGCCCGGATTTGGCCCAGGTGGTACCAAGGGCACAGATCGCCGCAACAGGAGCAATGCCGGCAATGGCATCGCCCCAGCCCAGCGGATCGGCCAGCACCATTTCCATCCGCGCCCCTTGCGGCATTGGCGTTTCCCGCCGGCCGAGCGCGATCAGCCGCATCTCCGGCCGTGCCATGGCCTGGTGCATCACCGCACCACCAATCAGGCCGCTGGCTCCCAGCAGCAGGACACGGCGCCGGTCAGGCATCGCCCTGCCCCAACATGGCTACGGACGGATCAGACATTGGAAAGCCCTTCCGGTTCCGCGCCAAACAGCTGGCGATAGCAGTTCATGGCATAGTGATCGGTCATGCCGGCGATGAAATCCCCGATCCGGCGCGCGCGGTGGGGCTCATCATCGCCCAGATTGCGTGCCCATTCATCCGGCAACAGCGCCGGATCGTTGTGATAGGCCGCAAACAGTCGGGCAATCACATGATGCGCCCGCTCGGCCGTGCCCAATTGTTCGGGGTGATGATACAGCTGCCGGTAAAGGAACTTCTTCAGCTGCCTTTCGCAGGCGGCCACTTCGGGCGAGAAACCAACCAGCGCCCGCCCGGCACTGACCACATCCTGCATGCTGGTGATGCCAGCCAGATTGGCTCTGGTGGTTTCGATCAGATCATTGACCATCCAGCCGATCTGTTCCCGCACCAGCTCGCGCAGCAGGATCGATCGATCCTGGCCCGGCAGGCGCCGTTCGATCGCGCGCCAGCGATCGGCCACGAAATCCAGCGTCAGCAGATCATCCAGCAACAGGAAGCCCGAACGCACCCCATCATCGATGTCGTGATTGTCATAAGCGATATCGTCCGACAGCGCGGCGATCTGCGCTTCCAGCGTGGCGAAGCTGTTCAGATCGAGCGGATAGGCGTCATCGAGTTCGCGCAGTGCCCAGCGGGGATGGCGTACCGGCCCATTGTGCTTGGCCAGCCCCTCCAGCGTTTCCCAGCTCAGATTGAGCCCGGGATGGCCGGCATAGGGGCTGTCGATCCGCATCAACGTGCGCAGGCTGTGCTCATTGTGATCCCAGCCGCCAAAATCGCCCAGCGCCTGTTTCAGCGCGTCCTCGCCCGCATGGCCAAAGGGCGGATGGCCGATATCATGCGCCAGGCACAGGGCTTCGGCCAGATCCTCATTCAGCGCCAACGCCCGGGCACATACCCGGCCGATCTGCGCCACTTCGAGGCTGTGGGTCAGCCGGACCCGGTAGTGATCACCATCGGGGGCAATGAACACCTGCGTCTTGCCGGCCAGCCGGCGGAAGGCGATCGAATGGATGATCCGGTCACGATCACGCTGGAATGCGCTGCGCGGGCCGCGCGTGCCGTTCTGTTCCTGGGGGAATTCGCGACCGCGCGACTGCGCGGGATCGGCGGCATAGGGCGCGCAGGTCATGGGCTGCTGGCTAGGCGTTGGCAGCGGCCCATGCAACGCGAAACCGCGCACAGGCCGCATGCCCGGCCAGGATTAGTCCTTGCCCAGCAACCATTCAGCGCCGGCGCGGGCATGAATGCGCGCGCTGTCGTAAATCGGCAGCACGTTGGAATCGACATCCACCACCAGGTTGAATTCGGTGCAGGCCAGCACGATCGCTTCGGCCCCTTCCTGTTGCTTCACGGTGATGATCGTCTTCATCAACCGTTCGGCATCGCGGGTCGCCTTGCCGATCATCAGCTGTTCGTAGATCAGATTATCGAGATCGGCGACGATCTTCATGTCCGGCGGCAGCAGATCCACACCATGTTCCACCAGCCTGCGGCGATAGAAGCTTTCGGTCATGACATTGCTGGTGCCGAGCAGCGCCGCACTCTTGACTGCATCGGCTTCCATCGCCTGCCCGACACATTCAGCGATATGCAGCACCGGCACGGAAACGGCGGCGGCCACCTTGTCATAAACGCGATGCATGGAATTGGCCGCGATCAGCACCATTCCGGCACCGGCGGCTTCCAGCCGGCGCGCGGAATCGGCCAAAATTTCCGCTGCCCGTTCCCAGTCAGCCTGTTCTTTCAGGGCGTAAAGCTGCGAAAAATCCAGGTTTTCGATCAGCAATGGCGCGCTGGAACGCAGGCCTGCGCTCTGCTGCACCATGGTGTTGATCTCGTTGAAATAGGTGCGGGTCGAAACCCAGCTCATCCCACCGATAAGCCCCAGCTTGCGCAATGTTCATTCCCTTATCTGAAGGCCGCACCGGTACACAGACCGGCCGGCATTTTCGCGACCCTGCCGATTATTCGGCCAGTGCCTTGTTGATTTCCTCGACCATCTTCTTGGCATCTGCCAGCAGCATCATGGTCCGGTCCATGTAGAACACATCATTATCCACGCCGGCATAGCCCACGCCGCCCATGCTGCGCTTGATGAACATCACCGTCTTCGCCTTGTCCACATCGAACACCGGCATGCCATAGATCGGACTGCTCTTGTCCGTCTTGGCCGCCGGATTGACCACGTCATTGGCGCCGATGATGAAGGCCACATCGGCCTGGGCGAACTCGCTGTTGATGTCTTCCAGTTCGAACACATCATCATAGGGAACATTGGCTTCGGCCAGCAGCACATTCATATGCCCGGGCATGCGCCCGGCAACCGGGTGGATCGCATATTTGACGCTGACGCCTTCCTTCTTCAGCAGATCGCCCATCTCGCGCAGGGCATGCTGTGCCTGCGCGACTGCCATGCCATAGCCGGGAATGATGATCACATTTTCCGCCTGCTTCAGCATGAAGGCCGCATCATCGGCGCTGCCCTGCTTGTAGGGGCGCTGTTCGCGCGCCTCGCCACCGCCGGCCGATGCTTCGGCACCAAAACCACCGGCGATCACGCTGATGAAGCTGCGGTTCATCGCCCGGCACATGATATAGCTCAGGATGGCACCCGATGATCCGACCAGCGCGCCGGTGATGATCATCGCGCTGTTGTGCAGGGTGAACCCCATCGCAGCGGCGGCCCAGCCGGAATAGGAATTCAGCATGCTGACCACCACCGGCATATCGGCCCCGCCGATCGGGATGATCAGCAGGAATCCGATGGCAAAGGCCAGCGCCACGATGATCCAGAACATCACCCCCTGCCCGGGACCGGCCGCTGCGGACAGGGCATAGGCCGCCGTCAGCCCCAGGATCGCCAGCAAGGTGCCCAGATTGATCACATGCCGGGCAGGCAGCAGGATCGGCGCGCCGGACATATTGCCGTTCAGCTTGGCAAAGGCGATCACCGATCCGGAAAAGGTAATCGCGCCGATCGCCGCGCCCAGTGCCATTTCCACCCGGCTGACCACCAGAATATTGCCGTCCAGCCCCAGAATGCCGAAAGCTTGGGGGTTCAGGAAAGCCGCCGCCGCCACCAGCACCGCCGCCAGCCCGACCAGCGAATGGAACGCCGCCACCAATTGCGGCATCGCAGTCATGGCAATGCGTCGGGCGATCACGAAACCGATCACCCCGCCAACCGCAATCGCGCCCAGAATTTCGGGCAGGCTGGCAATCTCATGCGTGACCAGCGTGGTCACCACGGCGATCAGCATGCCGGCCATGCCGAAACGATTGCCCCTGCGGCTGGTGGCCGGGGAGGACAATCCGCGCAGTGCCAGAATGAACAGCACACCCGCTACCAGATAGGCCAGCGCCACCCAGGGTGGCACCGCGCGAATGGCGTCGGCGGCAAGGCTGAGATCGGTGGTGTTGTGCGGCGGCAGGACCATCAGTGCTTGCCCCCCTTGTCCGCATCACCACTCGGGCGATCTTTCTTCTTGTACATCGCCAGCATGCGTTCGGTGACGGCAAAGCCCCCGAAAATATTAACGCTGGCCAGCACCACACCGGCCAGCCCCAGCCATTTCGCCGCCGGGCTGCCGGCCGCTGCCGCCGCGACCAGTGCGCCGACGATAATCACCGATGAAATGGCATTGGTCACCGCCATCAGCGGCGTGTGCAGCGCCGGCGTGACCGACCAGACGACATAATATCCGACGAAACAGGCCAGCACGAAGATCGACAGGATGCTGATGAAATCCATGGTCAGGGCAGCCTCTGGTTGCACATCTCGAAATTTGCTTCGGTGTCATGGAAACAGGTGAGCCCATCGGCGATGTCATCCGCGTCGGGGGACTGCCAGCTCCAAGTGCCAGCCTCATTCCGGCTGGCCCAGAACAGCTGGAACATCAGATAATCGGCCGGATAGGGCGGGTTTTCCGTGCCTTCATAGGTGAAGAAGGTCGCCTCGGCCGCGCCATCGCCCTGGGTCAGCACCAATTGCCGGGTCTTGCGCAGAAAATCAGCCGGCAGTTTGCCATCGGCGCAAAGCATGTCGACCGCATGGTCGAACTCCGCCCGCGCGCGGGCAAAGGCACGGTCCGCATCGGCATCCAGCGGTATGCCCGCGGCGGCAAAGCTTTTCCGGTCCACGATCACGCTGTCGGGGCGCCAGCACTTGACTGGCGCGGGTTGTGGCGATGCCACCGGCGGTTGAAGCGCGGGGGTTTCGCTTGGCGAAGCGGTTGGCACCACCACGGCAGGGGCGGAGGAATTGTCCTGGCAGCCGCTCAGGGCCAGCAACACGCCGCCCAGCATCCAGCCTAACTTTTCCTTCTGCATCCTTCCTCCTGCCGGTCAGGCCGCCCCAAGCCTTTCGCTGACCACTTTTCCATCCTTCGTCAGCCGCATGGCATCGCCGATTTCCGCGTCGAGCACCGGGCGTCCCTGTTCCTTGTCCCAGAAGGCGGAAAGAAAATTATAGTGATTGCGCGCGAACAGCGCGCTGGCATCGGCCGCCAGATGCGCAGGCGTGTTGTCATAACCAATGATCTTCACCCCATGGCGCTCGACCGTCTGGTCCGTCTGCGATCCTTCGACATTGCCGCCCTGGGCCACCGCCAGATCAAAGATCACACTGCCCGCCCGCATGCTGGCGATCTGGGCATCGCTGATCAGGCGCGGCGCGGCGCGTCCGGGGATCAGGGCCGTGGTGATGACGATATCCTGCTTCGCGATATGGGCGGAAACCAGTTCGGCCTGAGCCCGCTGATAATCTTCGGACATTTCGCTGGCATAACCGCCCGCGCCCTCACCCTCGATACCGGCAACGCTCTCAACGAAGATCGGCTTGGCGCCGAGCGACTGGATCTGTTCTTTGGTTGCGCTGCGCACATCAGTGGCGGAAACTTGCGCGCCCAGTCGCCGCGCGGTGGCGATGGCCTGCAAACCGGCCACACCCACCCCCATCACGAACACGCGCGCGGCCGAAATCGTACCCGCTGCGGTCATCATCATCGGAAAGGCCCGGCCATAGGCATCGGCCGCCGCGATCACCGCCTTGTATCCGGCCAGATTGGACTGGCTGGAAAGCACATCCATGCTCTGCGCGCGGGTGATGCGCGGCATGAATTCCATGCTCAGCGCTTCGAGCCCGGCAGCGGCATAGCCATCCACCCGCGCCCGATTTTGGAATGGGTCAAACAGCGCGGCAACCCAGGCACCATCCGCTGCGCCCGCCAGATCGGCGGGGTCGGGTGCCTGAATGGCCAGGATAATCTGGGCGCCGCGCACCGTGCTGGCCGCATCGCCCAGTTCTGCGCCGGCATCGGCGAAGGCCTGATCGCTGATCGATGCAGCCTCGCCCGCGCCATGTTCGACTGCAACCTGCGCGCCCAGAGCGATGAATTTCTTCACCGTCTCCGGAATAGCGGCAACTCGCCGCTCACCAGCGGCCCGTTCCTTCAGAACCGCGATGCGCACAGGAGCCTCCGATCAGGGAGCAATCAGGTAAACGACGAAAGCCACCAGCGCCGCAATCAGCGGCACCGACCACTTCAGCGTACCGATGAAGCTGTCATAGGTTGCCTTCGCGGCCTTCATGTCGTTCGCCGATTCACTCTGTGCCATCTGGCATCTGCCCCTTGGTCTGCAAAAATTGGTTCAGCGGTGGCCTTATCGGTTGAGCCACCTGTTCTCAACCCCTGCATAATTTTGCAGGGGTTCTGATCGCTCTGTTACCCTACGGTCGATGCCGGCGCTCAGTTCCGGAATTCGAACAGATAAGGCGGCGCGGGGTCAGCCTTGTCGATCCGGGTAATCTCTATCTGGCAGGAATAGGCACCCAGATGGCCGAACTGGCCGGGTTCGGTTGCCTTGCGCCCTGCTCCTTCGATCCACAGCTCACCACCTTCGGCATGGCTGTTGCCGGGTTCAACCTCTGACAGTCGCGCACGCGCGTCTTCGGTGAAGCGGACCCAGCAGGCTTGTCTGTCCTTGGCCGGAATGGCCACACATTCCACGCGGGTTGCTTCACAAGGGTAGAAATCGGCGCTTTCAAACCCCCAGACATAATGCCCCTTCAGAGGCATCAACTCGCCATAGGCCGGGGTCTGCTGTTCTCCTGGCCCATTCGCGCCAGCTTCATCGGCCTGGCATGCGGAACTGCCCACGGCCAGCAGCAAGGGAAGAACGGCTTTAAGGCGCAGGCTGTTCAATCTCTCCACTCCCATTTTCCAAACCCGTCTGCTGCTGATCACAGGTGCGCAGCACCCTGTTTCATGATTGCCCAACGTGGTATCCAGAATGCATCAGGCTAAGAATATGTCCCTGAACCGCAGGTGGCCCGCCCTTGAGGGGTGCGGCGCATGTTTCTGCGAAAACAATCTGCCACGTTTATTTGCTCTTTACCCCCGCCCGCTATTCAGGGGCCCGCACAGGCAGCGAGGTTGCAGGAATAATGGCCGAGGCCGAACAGCGATTGTTGATGCTGATTGACGACGAACCGGCCCAAAGCCGGCTGATTACCGCGCTTGCCGCGCGGGAAGGCTGGCGGACGCTGGTGGTGCGTGATTCGGAAACGGCGATTGCCACATTGGGAACGCGCCAGGGCATGCAATTGTCCGCGATCATTCTGGATCAATGGGTTCCGGGCGATTCCGCCTGCGAACTGATCGCCGAACTCAAGGAACGCCGCCCTGCCCTGCCGATCCTGATGCTGACCACCAGCACCAGCCCGCTGCTGGCGGTGGAAGCGATGCGCGCAGGCGCCACCGATTATCTGGTCAAACCGGTCGCGCCCGACCGGATGATGCAGGCGCTGCTGAACGCGACCACACGCGAAGCACCGCAAGACGAACTGACCCCGCTGACCGAAAAGATGGGCGCCCCGCTCGATTTCGATGCGATGGTCGGCACATCCCCGCCTTTCCGCGCAGCGCTGGCCAAAGCGGCCAAGACCGCACGCGGTCATGGCGCCGTGCTGATCGAAGGGGAAAGCGGCACGGGCAAGGAAATGCTGGTGCGCGCCATGCATGCAGCCAGCCCGCGCGCCCGCACGCCTTTCCGTACCATCAATATTGCCAGCATTCCCGGCAACAGCCTGGAATCGGTGCTGTTCGGCCATGAAAAGGGCGCCTTCACCGGCGCCTTCGACCGTCAGGTCGGCGCGCTGCAGCATTGCGATGGCGGCACGCTGGTGCTCGATGAAGTCGATCGCCTGACGCTTGATCTGCAGGATCGCCTGCTCGAAGCCATGACCGCGCGCAGCGTGCGCCCGATCGGCGCCAATCACAGCTTCAAGGTCGATGTGCGGATCATTTCCGCCAGCAATCTGGGCCTCGCCGATCTGGCCGCAGCCGGCCATTTCCGTCCCGAACTGCTCAAGCTGCTGTCGGCGACGGAAATTGTCCTGCCGCCGCTGCGCGAACGCGCGGGCGATATATCCTCTCTCACCCGCCATTTCCTGGCGCGCATCGGCGAACAGCCGGGCCTGCGCGAACTGGGCATCACCGATGGCGCGCTGCAACTGCTTAACGCTTTCGACTGGCCAGGTAATGTCCGCCAGCTGCAGGCCGTGCTGTTCCGCGCGGCGGTGTTCTGCGATGGCAATGCGCTGACCACGCAAGACTTCCCGCAGCTTTCCGAAATGATCGGCGATCTGCTGGGCGAACCCCGCCCGATGCAGCAGGGTGCCGGGGTGGAGCTTTACACCCGCGACGGCAATCTGCGCCCGCTGGAAGAAATCGAAGCCGACGTGATCCGTCTGGCCATCGGCCATTATCGCGGCCGCATGACGGAAGTGGCCCGCCGCCTCGGCATCGGCCGGTCGACGCTTTACCGCAAGCTCAGCGATCTGGGGATCGACAACGCCGCCTGAGCGGCGGGCGCCCCGCGGCGCTTATTCTGCGGGAACAGCGCTGAAATCGGTCAGCGCCGCATCGCGCAGCCCGCGCCAGACATTGCGGGCCTGCACCGTGTCGCGCACATCGTGCACGCGCAGCAGTTGGTAACCGGCCTGCATTCCGCGCAGGGCCATGGCAACGCTGCCGCCCAGCCGTAGATGCGCGGGCGCTTCATTGCTCAGCGCACCGATGAAACGTTTGCGGCTGACACCCAGCAACAGCGGCTGGCCCAGCGAATGGAACAGTTCCAGCGCATTCATCAGCGCCAGATTTTCAGCCACCGTCTTGCCGAACCCCAGACCGGGATCGAGAATGATCTTGTCACGGGCAATCCCCGCCGCCAGCGCCCGATCACGCGCCAGCCGTAACCAGTCGAACACATCCAGCACGACATTGGCATATCCGGCCTTGCCGTGCAGATCTTCGCCTTCGCCCGGGGCATGCATCAGCACCACCGGCGCACCGCTGCTGGCCGCCAGGCCCAGGCTGCGCGGATCATGCCGCAGGGCCGACACATCATTGATCAGATGCGCGCCTGCCGCCAGCGAGGCTTCCATGACGGAGGCCCGCCGCGTGTCCACGCTGATCGCCGCGCCCATCGCCAGGCAGCGCTCCACCGCCGGGACCACGCGCTTGACCTCATCCCCTTCCCACACCGCAGCCGCGCCCGGTCGGGTGCTTTCGCCGCCGATGTCGATGATCGAGGCACCCGCTTCGAGCATATCGGCCGCATGGGCATTGGCCGCTTCAGCATCATCAAGGAACTTGCCGCCGTCAGAAAAGCTGTCCGGCGTGACGTTCAGAATGCCCATGATCTGCGGCTGATCTAGCCGGATCATTCGTTCGCCCATCTGCAGCGGTGCATGGGCAATCTGCAGATCGGCCCATTGCAGGATCGCTTCGGCAGCCAGCCCGGCCGGCAGGCGCGCAATCGCTGCGTCCATGCCATGCCGGGTGGTCACATCACGGCTGATAACCGCCCCATCTCGTGCCACCACCAGCGCGAATTCCCGCGCATAGGCCAGCCCACCGGCAATGCGCAGGGCATCACCGTCAACCCATTGCGGGCCGGCCACCATGGTCAGCGGCAGGAGATAGAGCTTTTCCATCAGTCTTCGATCGACAGCAGATAGGTCTGTCGCAGCGCGTCCAGCGGCTTGACCACGCCTTCATGCTCCAGATGCCAGAAGGTCCAGCCATTGCAGCTTGGCGCACCCTGCAGCGTCTTGCCGACATGGTGGATCGATCCGCTTTCCTTGCCGCTGGCCAGCGATCCATCCGCCCGCACCTGCGCCGAAAAACGCCGTTGACGGTCGAACAGTTCGGTGCCCGGTGCCAGCATGCCGGCTTCCACCAGCGAGCCAAAGGCGACGCGCGGCGCGGTACGCATGCTCTGCATGGTCTTCAGCGCGCTTTCGTCCAGCGGCAGGGCGCATTCGATCCGCTCCAGCGCGGCTTCGCGATAGATGCTTTCGCGTTCGCAACCGATCCAGTCGCGGCCCAGACGCTTGGCCACCGCGCCGGTGGTGCCCGTGCCGAAGAACGGATCGAGCACCACGTCGCCGGCTTCGGTCGTCGCCAGCAGCACGCGATAGAGCAAGGCTTCCGGCTTCTGGGTCGGGTGAACCTTGTGCCCGCCCTTCTTCAGCCGTTCCTGCCCGGCGCAGATCGGGATCACCCAGTCGCTGCGCATCTGCAGTTCGTCATTCAGCGTCTTCATGGCGCGATAGTTGAAGTGATACTTCGCCTTTTCGCCCATGCTCGCCCACAGCAGCGTTTCATGCGCATTGGTGAAGCGCGTGCCACGGAAATTGGGCATCGGGTTGCTCTTGCGCCAGACGATATCGTTCAGCAGCCAGAAGCCGAGATCCTGCATGATCGCGCCAACGCGGAAGATGTTGTGATAGCTGCCGATCACCCACAGCCCGCCATCCGGCTTCAGCACGCGGCGGGCTTCGGTCAGCCAGTCGCGCGTGAACTTGTCGTAAGTGGCGAAGCTGTCGAACCGATCCCAATCATCGGTCACCGCATCGACATGGCTGCCGTCGGGGCGATTGAGATCGCCGCCCAGCTGCAGATTATACGGCGGATCGGCGAAAATCAGATCCACGCTCGCATCCGGCAGGCTGCGCATGGCTTCCACGCAATCGCCCGGCAAAATGCGCCCGAGCGGCAGATCAGCCTTGTCCACCACCGGCGCAACATTGCGCACGCGCGGCGCCCTGATCTTGGTTAAAGCTCCCATAATGTCCTTCTGACCCCCTGAGTTGTCCACAAGGGTGAGTCCTCGCGAGTCCCGGGTCAAGCGGCGATTTTGTCACGCCATCGCGGCGGTCAGGGCATTTCAGGTGGAACGAAAGGAGTCCTGCACAAGATGTTGAGTCACGATCAAAATCCATGACTCGACATGTGGGGGTGTGGCACGCAGGACTCGTTCAGCCGGAAAACAGGTCCAATTGCGCAACCGGGGCAAAAGATCGCCGGTGAAGCGGTGTCGCGCCATGTTCGCGAAGCCCGGCAAGGTGTTGCGGGGTGCCATAACCGGCATTGCGTTCCCAGCCATAATGCGGGTGTTCCAGCGCCGCTTCGCGCATCAGCCGATCGCGCCAGGTCTTGGCCAGAATGGATGCGGCACCAATCGCCGGTTCGATCCCGTCACCACCGACGATCGCGCGCGCGGGCCAACGCCATTCGGCCCGCCGGCCCACCGGGGTCAGATTGCCATCCACCAGCACCATCGCCGGATCGCAGCCGATCACCTGGCACAGCCGGTCAACGGCCATGCTCATCGCCAGCATGGTCGCCTGGAAGATATTGATCCGGTCGATCTCTGCGGCATCAACCACGCCAATGCCAAAGGCGCAGCGCCGCCGGATGGACTGTTCCAGTTCGTCCCGGCGTTTTGCCGAAAGCTTTTTTGAATCATCCAGACCCGCAGGGCGCGGCTTGCACAGCAGCACGGCGGCGGCCACAACGGGCCCCGCAAGCGGCCCACGGCCAGCCTCGTCCACACCAAGGACGAGCTCGCCCGTGCCAAGGCCGGTTATGAATTCAGGTGAGGGAGTTCCGGAGAGCATGCGTTACACAATCAGTTCGACAATGATCCTAGCCTTCGCGCTGGGCTCTGCAAGCTGCAGCGCCGCCCCGGCCGGGGATAGCTCTGCCGCCTCCACCCCGGCGCCGACCACAGGCGAAGCAGCCGCCCCCTATCAGGTCAGCGCGCATGGCAATTTCAACCAGCCCTGGGCACTGGCGATTGAGCCTGGCACGAATCGCATCTTCATGACCCTGCGCCAGGGCACGGTGGTGTTCTTCGATCCGGCCAGTGGCACCACCGGCAATGTCACCGGCGCCCTGCCCACGGTCGATTACGGTGGCCAGGGCGGCCTGGGCGATATCGCCTTTGCGCCTGATTATGCCACCAGCAAGCTGGTTTACCTGACCTGGTCCGAAGCCGGTGAAGGCGATACGCGCGGCGTCGCTATGGGGCGCGGCAAGCTGGATTGCAGCGCCGGCACCGCCTGCACGCTCAGCGATTTTTCGGTGATCTGGCGCCAGGCCCCCAAGGTCAATGGCCGTGGCCACTTCTCCCACCGGATCGCCTTTTCGCCAGACGGGCAGTATCTGTTCCTTACCTCCGGCGACCGGCAGAAGGGTGAGCCGGCGCAGGATCTTGCCACCAACCTGGGCAAGGTGCTGCGGCTCAATCTTGACGGTACCCCGGCAGCGGGCAATCCCTTCGCCGATCGCGGCGGAATGGCCGCCGAAGTGTGGAGCTATGGCCACCGCAGCGTGCTTGGCCTCAAATTCGACAGTCAGGGCCGGCTATGGGAACTCGAACATGGGCCGAAGGGCGGTGACGAACTCAACCTGATTGAACCGGGCAAGAATTACGGCTGGCCGATCGTGTCCAACGGCGTGAATTACGACAACTCGGACATTCCCGATCATTCCACCCGGCCCGAATTCCAGGCTCCGGCGATCAGCTGGAACCCGGTGATCGCGCCTGGCAATTTCATCTTCTATTCGGGCAAGATGTGGCCGGAATGGCAGGGCCAGGCCATTATCCCGGGCCTTGGCCCCAAGGTGCTGGTGCGCGTCGAAACCCAGGGCAGCACGGCCCGTGAAGTGGGGCGTGACAGCTTCGACAAGCGGCTGCGCGATGTCATCGAAGCACCCGACGGATCGCTGTGGATCGCCGAAGACGGCGTGGATGCCAAATTGCTGCATCTGACCCGCCCCTGATACCCGTTTTACGGGTTTCACCGGCTTGCCTCCACGCGCCTGCCTGATAGGGCGGGCGCGTGGATCTCGCCCTTGACATCATCGCCCTGCTGATGCTGGCAGCCTTTGCTGCTGGCGCGATTGATGCCGTGGCCGGTGGCGGCGGATTGATCACCATTCCCGCCCTGCTTGCAGCGGGCGTGCCGCCGGTTGCCGCGATCGCGACCAACAAGTTGCAAAGCACCTGCGGCACGGCCGGGGCGTTCTTCGCCTATGCCCGTAAAGGCCTGATAGATTACCGCCGCTTTGCCTGGCCCGCAGTGTTTTCCTTCCTGGGTTCAGCGCTGGGTGCCTTTATCCTGACCCGGGTGGATCCCGGCTTCCTGTCAGCGCTGCTGCCGCTGCTGCTGATCGCCATGGTGCTCTATTACAGTTTCGCCCCCAAGCTGGGCGATGATGATCGGCACAGTCGCCTCGGCATGCCGGCGCTGCTGGGCGTAACGGCCGTGATCGGCTGCTATGATGGTTTCTTTGGTCCGGGCACTGGTTCCTTCTTCACCACCGCGCTGGTCGCCCTATTCGGCATGGGGCTGATCCGGGCGGTTGCCCATACCAAGCTGCTCAATCTGGCCAGCAATTGTGCCGGGCTGATCGTGCTGCTGGCGGGCGGACATGTGCTGTGGATCACCGGCTTGGCGATGGCTGTTGCCAGCGTCGCCGGCGGCCAATTGGGCGCGCATCTGGCGCTGCGTTTCGGGGCCGGGCTGGCCCGCCCGCTGCTGATCATTTCCGCGCTGGCGCTGACCGCCAAATTGCTCTCCGAACCGGACAATCCGCTGATGGTGACGGCGCGCGGCTGGATCGGCTGATCTGTCCGATCATGACAGCGCATAGTTTGCGTTGCGAATCGCCCCCATGCCCCCTATCGGCGCGCGGCCCATGGCCGATGCAGTCCACACCCTGATTCCCCTCTCGCAGGTCGAACCGCCGATGATCGAGCAACTGCTTGATCGCGCCTTCGGCCCTGATCGTTTTACGCGCACGGCCTATGCCATTCGCGAGGGAACAGAATGGCTGCCAGCGCTGAGCTTTGCAGCACTGGATGAGAATGATCTGCTGGTCGGCACCATTCAGGCCTGGCCTGTGGCGCTGAACGGCAGCGATGGCCGCCCCTATCCGATGGTGATGGTTGGCCCGGTGGCGGTCGTGCCCGAACGGCAGGGCGAAGGTTTTGGCCTGGCTCTGATGCTGGCGCAGGGCGCGGTGCTGGATACGCCAGCGGCCCTGCCGCAGATGCTGATCGGCGATGCGCCCTATTACAGCCGGTTTGGTTTTCTGGAGGCGCCGCGCGGCTGGCATTGCCCCGGACCGTGGGATCCTGCCCGGCTGATGGTCCGCTGCGGCAATCACGCCGCGCTGCCGCAGGACGGCATGCTCGGCCCCTGGACATAAGCCAAATCACCCATCCCCCAAAAGCGGGATGACAGCCTGCCCCAGGTGACGCATCACGCGCCCCATCAGGGGGATCACAATGGCCAATTTCCGACTTGCTGCGTGCGTTTTTGCTCTGGTGTCCGGCATGGGCATATCCCAGCCCGCCCAGGCGCAGTTTTCACCCTTCGCGGATTTTCATCGCTTCCTCTATTGCCAGATGGGCAAGAGTGACGGGACACAGTGGTTTGCCGCCTATGATGCACCGCAGCGCCTGTTCACCGATGTCTTCGTCAATGACAGCAGCCTGAAACGCTATTCCGGTGAACATGGCAGCTTCGCCCCTTTCTGGCAGGACATGCGCAATGCGCTGGCCCAGGCGGGGTATGACAGCAATTATGCGCTGGAATGTCGTGGCTTCACCAGCCGGGAAGAGGCAGAACGCGACATGACTGCCAAGCGCAGCGAATTCGCCGGCCGCAATGTCGACATCGTGGACATCGGCTGGCCGGTGGGATCGCGCAGCGCGCTGTCCACCGGCATCGAACGCACCACCTTGCATTACCGGGCGGTCGCCCACGGCAATACGCAGAATTTCGGTTACACCAATGCCCGGATCGACGTGATCCATCGCTTCCTGGTCTGCGCGGGGGAAATCCATTTCGCCTATTCGCTGGATCGCAAATCGCTGCACCATTCGGGCAATTATGTCATGCCGTCTGCCACGGGCGACAATGACATCATCGCCCCTGACAGCGAACCGCCCGTTCCGCTGACCTTCCCGCTGGATGCCACGATTGAAAAAACCAGCTTTCCGATCACCACCATCGCCCATGTGCAGGATGCCGTGGCCGGCGAAGCGCTGGGCATGGGATGCTTTACCGGCCAGTCGAAGAAAATCGGCACCGTCGCTGAACTGGTGGGCCCTGGCGCGAAACCCGAACAGGTCAAAACCTTTCTGGAAACCCTGCGCATCCGCCACATAGCTGATATTCCCAGCGCCCTGACCCACCCGCAGCCGGTCAATCCCGCCGTCCGGGCCGAACGCGAAGCGCGCGAACGGGCAGAACGCGAAGCCCGTGCAGCGGCGCGAACGGCCGAACTGCGAACCCGCGCCGAAGCGCTCTATCGGGAATCCATGGCGAAGGGTGGTGGCGGCAGCGTGGCGGTCGATCCCGAACTTTACCCCATCCTGCAACAGGTTATCGCGGAAAACACAGCCCGCCAGAACGCCGAATATCAGGCGCAACTGGCGGCCGCCGAAAACGCGCGGCGTGCAAGTGATGCCCGGCACGAAGCGGAGATGGCGCGGTGGCGGGCCGAAAAGGCAGAGGCGGACCGCAAGCAGGCCGAATGGCAGGCGGAAGTCTGCCGGATCAAGCCATCCGACTGCCCGGCCAATTGATAATCAGGCCAGTGTAAAAAAGCCGGGGCGCAAGCACGCAACACCATATTGTTGACCGCCCCGGCATCTGCCATGGCCGCGCCATGCCTTATGATCCGCCGCCTGATCTTTCCGCGATGTCGCTGGCGCAGATTGCCGCTGCGGTGAAGGCACGGCGCCTGCCGCCGATCGAAAGCTGGCACCCGGCCGAAACGATCGACAGCGGCATGCGGATCGCTGCTGATGGCACATGGTTCCACAATGGCAGCCCGATCTATCGGCTGGCGATGGTGCGCGCCTTTTCCACCCTGCTGATGCGCGATGATGACGGGCAGCACTGGCTGGTTACCCCGCAATGCCGCCAATCGGTGCAGGTGGATGACGCTGCCTTTATCGCGGTGGAAATGCAGGCCCGCCATGGCGCCCTGGCCTTCCGGCTGAACACCGATGAACTGATCGTCGCCGGGCCTGACCACCGGCTGCGCGCGGCAGGCGACCCGGAAGTGCCGGCGATTTACCTGAGCGTCCGCCATGGCTGCGAGGCGCGGCTGAACCGATCAACCTGGCTGCAGATTGCCAACCATGCCCTGGCCGGAAATGACGGGATGCATGTGGTCAGCCGTGGCGCCCGCTTCGCGCTGGTTCCCTGATGAGCGCCCTGTTCGATCAGCTGAAACGCCAGTTTGATGCCGGTCACGCGATCGAACTGCATGATCTGCGCGATGACAGCCATTTCGCGCCCCCGGTGATCCGCGCGGCAGCCGTGCTGATTGCCATCACCGACCGGCCCGACCCCGGCGTGATCCTGACCCACCGCCCCGAAGCCATGCGTGCCCATCCCGGGCAGGTCGCTTTTCCCGGTGGCAAGATCGATCAGGGAGAAGACGCGATCGAGGCGGCCCTGCGTGAAGCGCATGAGGAACTGGCCATCGAAGCGGCCGACGTGCGGCTGATCGGGCAAAGCGATCGCTTTGTTACCGGATCGGGCTATGATGTGACCCCAGTGCTGGGCATGGTCCCGCCCGATCTGCCGCTGATCCCCAATCCGGCAGAGGTGTCATCCTGGTTTGAAGCGCCGCTGGCCCATGTGCTCAACCCGGCTAACCATGTCGCGAAGATGGGCGAATGGCGCGGGGAGCCGCGCGGATATATCGAGATTGACTGGCAGGGGCACCGGATCTGGGGGATTACCGCCGCAATCCTGGCCAATCTGGGCCGGCGGCTCAATTGGCAGCAAGGCAAGGATACATGACCACTCCCCTCCCCACCCATCTGCCTGCTGCCGAATGGACGCGCCGCGATGATCTGGCCCGGCTGGTCGCGGCTCTGGGCCCCGGCAATCTGCGCTGGGTCGGTGGCGCCGTGCGTGACACGCTGCTGAACCATGTGGTGAAGGATATTGACGCGGCGACGCCGCTGGAACCGACCACGGTGATGCAGCATCTGAAGGATGCGGGCATTTCCTGCGTCCCGACCGGGATCGCCCATGGCACGGTAACGGCCGTGCTGGCCGGCGGACCGGTGGAAATCACCACGCTGCGCCATGATGTCAGCACCGATGGCCGGCGTGCGACCGTGGCATTTGCCACCAGCTGGCAGGATGATGCCGCGCGGCGAGATTTCACCATCAATGCGCTCTATTGCGATCCCGACACGCTGGAACTGCATGATTATTTTGACGGGCGGCAGGATCTGGCTGCGCATCGGGTGCGCTTTATCGGTGATGCCCGGCAACGCATCCGCGAAGATCATTTGCGGATCCTGCGCTATTACCGGTTCCAGTGCCGTTTCGGCGCCACCCTGGATGCCGAGGCGGAAGCCGCCTGTGCCGAACTGGCCCCGACACTGAAGGGGCTGAGCCGGGAAAGGGTGGGCGGGGAATTGCTCAACCTGCTGTCGCTGCCCGATCCGGTCCCGACCGTAGCACGGATGTTCAGCAGCCAGGTGCTGCCCGTGATCCTGTCCGAAACCACCGCCCGGCAGATCGAAGCACTCGAACAGCTGTGCGCGCAAGAACAGCGCCAGCAGGCTGCGCCCGATGCCATCCGTCGGCTGGCTGCACTGCTGCCCAACGATATGCGCACCGCCGAACAGGTCGCCGCCCGGCTGCGCCTGTCTTCCGCGCAGAAGAAAAGGCTGGTGCAGGCCGCCACGCGCGATCCCGCTGCTGTGGCGCAAGACCGCGATGCCCGGATCCTGGCCTATCGGCTGGGCCGAGACGCCGCGATTGACCAGCTACTGCTGGCCGGCAAGGCCCTGACCCCGCTGAATGGGTGGGACATACCCGGCTTCCCGCTGAAAGGTGGCGACATCGTTCGGCGCGGCGTGGCCGCCGGACCGGAAGTGGCACGCGTGCTGCGCCAGGTGGAAGAACGCTGGCTGGCGGAAGATTTTCCTGCCGAGGCACGGATTGCCGAATTGCTGGATGCCTGTCTGCCAGCTTGATTTCCATCTTTGTCAACCGCAAAACCGGCGGACATTGTATCAATTGTTACCAAATTTAACGGTCCAACGCCGGTACGGGTGCATTCGTCCGTTCCGCGTGGACTTGCATGCCCTCGACCGGAACCATGAACGCCGGACCGGGTTAGTCCACCATAAGCGAGCGGGAACACCGCAGCTTCGGACTGGCGGCACGGCTCTTTTGCGGGGTCGCGCCCGGTTCCCCCCCCTGCTTCCTGCAGGGTCAAAATTTGGTGCAATACGGAGGTTTATCATGAAATTCGGTTATCTCGCCGCTGCGGCCATTGCCGCTGCGAGCACCGGTCTTGTTGTCCCGGCCTATGCCCAGGATGCAGCAGCACCTGCTGCTCCGGCAGAAGCGCCTGCAGCAGCAGCCACTGTTGCCGCTGGTGCGACGATCTACGGTCCTGACGGCAGCGAAGTCGGCACCATCGGTGAACTGGTTGGCGAAAATGCCACCATCAACACCGGCAATGTGACCGCTACGGTTCCGCAGTCGGCCATTACCCCCGGCGCCAAGGGCCTGACGATCGGCTGGAACAAGGCTGATCTGGAAGCTGCCGTCGCCAGCGCAGAGCAGGCAAGCTCAGCCGCTCTTGATGGTGCACTGGTTGCAGGCGCACAGGTTTTTACCGTCGACGGTGAAGCCATTGGTGCGGTCAAGGAACTGAATGCAGAAGGCATGGTCGTGGTGGAACACACCACCGCAGGTCCGATCTCGCTGCCCAAGGCCCAGTTTGCCCTGCAGCAGGACAAGGTGACGTTCCTGGCAACCTCGGCTGATCTGCAGGCTGCCCTGTCGGGTTCGGCCTCCAGCTAAGTCGGATAACTCATCCAGCAAAAGGGCCGGTCATCTTCGGATGGCCGGCCTTTTTTGCGTCCGCTTGATCAGAACTTGTTGTCGCGCGGGAAGCCATTGGGCGGCAGGCGCCCGGCAGCGCCGCGCGCTACCTTCCACATGTGCATTTCGGTTTCGGTCCGCACCCGCTTGCCTTCGCCACCCATGGTCCAGCTCAGCCCGGCCGCAAGGTTCAGCGTTGTAGCATCGGCCATGCCGCCATCGCGATAACGCTGCAGCCCGACACCCTGCCCGCGCGCCATCACCGGCATTTCTTCCAGGCTGAACACCACCAGCTTGCGATTGTCGCCCACCACGGCAACGTGATCATGTTCGGCCGGAATGGGGCGAACCACAGCCAACTTGGTATCGGCCTTCACATTGACGACCTGCCGCCCTTTGCGGGTTTCGGCGAGCAGTTCTTCGGACAGAGCGACAAAGCCCTTGCCGGCCGTGCTGGCCAGCAACAGCTGCAGACCCGGCCGATGGACGATCAGGGCGACGATATGCACCGCCGCATCGATATCCAGCGTGTTGCGGACCGGTTCGCCAAAGCCGCGCGCACCGGGCAGCTTGTCCGCCCCGATGGTGAAGAAGCGCCCGTCATCACCCGCGATCAGCAGCTTGTCGGTTGTCTGCGCATGCAGGGCGAAGGCCGGGCCATCGCCTTCCTTGAATTTCCAGTCTTGATCCAGCGGCACATGCCCGCGCGCTGCGCGGATCCAGCCGCGCTGGCTCATGATCACCGTGACCGGTTCTTTCTCGATCATGGCGTCCATGCTGAATTCAACCACGGGGCGCGCTTCGGCAATGGTGGTGCGCCGCCGGCCGATCGCGGTATCCGGCCCATATTCCTTGCGCAGCGCATTCAGATCGCGCTTCAGACGGGTCCGCTGCCGCGCCGGGGATTCCAGCAGCTTGAGCAGTTCATCCCGTTCCGCCTGCAGCGCGTCACGTTCCTGGTTGAGCTCCATCTCTTCCAGCTTGCGCAAGGACCGCAGCCGCATGTTGAGAATGGCTTCAGCCTGCCGGTCGGTCAGGTTGAATTCGGCCATCATCACGGCCTTGGGTTCATCCTCTGTCCGGATAATCTCGATCACGCGGTCGAGATTGAGGAAGCAGATGATGAAACCTTCGACCAGTTCCAGCCGGTCGGCGATCTTGTCCAGCCGGTGCCGGGTGCGGCGCTGCAGGATGTCGATCTGATGCGCGATCCAGTTGGACAGCAATTCGTGCAGGCCCATCACCATCGGCGTGCGCGTGGCGTCCAGCACATTGAGATTGAGGGAAAAGCGGCTTTCCAGATCGGTCAGCTTGTACAGGCTTTCCTTCAGCAGTTCGGGATCGACATTGCGGCTCTTGGGAACCAACACGATGCGGATCTTTTCATCGCTTTCATCGCGCACGTCTTCCAGAATGGGCAACTTGCGATCAGCGATCAGCTGGGCGATCTGTTCGATCAGCCGGCTTTTCTGCACCATGTAGGGAATTTCGGAGATAACCAGCTGATACTGGCCTGCCCCGGTGCGTTCGATCCCGGCCTGCTGATCGGCTTCTTCCTTGGCCTCTGCCGCATGGAACCGCCCGCGCACGCGGAAACTGCCCCGCCCGGTTTCATAGGCATGGGAAATGGCCGCCGCTGAATCCACGATCAGCCCGCCTGTCGCGAAATCCGGCCCGTGGAACAATTCCATCAACCGGCCATGTTCGACATGCGGATTGTCGATCAGTTCCAGCACCGCATCGATGATTTCAGCCACATTGTGACTGGGGATGCTGGTTGCCATGCCCACCGCGATGCCGCTGGCGCCATTGGCCAGCAGATTGGGGAACAGGCCCGGCATCAATGCCGGTTCGACATCTTCATTGTTGTAGGTCGGGATGAAATCGACCGTGCCTTCATCCAGCCCTTCCATCAGGCTGATGGCGGTGCGGGTCAGCCGGCATTCGGTGTAACGGTAAGCTGCGGCATTATCGCCGTCGATATTGCCGAAATTGCCCTGCCCTTCGACCAGCGGATACCGCAGGGTGAAATCCTGCGCCAGGCGGACCATCGCGTCATAAACAGCGGAATCGCCATGCGGGTGATATTTACCGATCGCATCGCCGACGACGCGGGCCGATTTCTTCGGCAGGGTATCGGGCCACATGCGCAGGCCCCGCATGGTCCACAACAGACGGCGGTGAACCGGCTTCAGCCCGTCGCGCAAATCCGGCAGCGACCGGGCCGTGATCGTGGACAGGGCATAGACCAGATAGCGTTCTGACAATGCGCTGTCGAACGGGGCGTCGACAATGGCGTCGAACGGATCCTTGTCATCATCGATTGTGGCCATGCGCCAGCCCTACCACCTGCGTGGCCGGGGGGACAATCCGATTGCCGGCTTTTCCCGCCGAAAAGAACGATCGCAGCCGGCCATTTTTGCTGAGGCTGTCGGCCGGCAATCCACCCCCAACACCATATCCGCCCCAATTTTGCCACAATCTATCTTGCCGCCCACCACATTGTGGCGTAATTGTGGCGATAACAGGGCGCAAATAAGGCGCACCAAGCGGATCTCCGGGTCTGAACCCGGCCTGATTGTGGTGAGAAGGAGGAATGAGATGCGTGGTTCTCTGGTAAAATTCATCGCTCCCGCCGGCCTGATGGCCCTGGCTGCCTGCTCCGGACCGCCAGACGGTGGCAGCGAAGATATGTCCGAAGCCCCGGTAGAACTGATTGACGAGGCTGTTGTCGCCCCGCCCAGCGCCACGGAAAATGCCGCTGACAATGCAGCAGCCCCGGCCGAAACAGAAAGACCGGCTATCCCAGTATCGCTGCCCAAGATTTCCTATGTGTTCAATTACGGCTTCCGGCTGGCCGATGATGCGATTGCTCCGCTGCAGCAGAAACATGCCGATATGTGCGAGGCGCTGGGTCCGCTGACCTGCCGGATCGTTTCCCTCGATCAATCAGGCCATGAAGGCGACTATGTCAGCGGCCGGCTGGAACTGGCCGTCGCGTCGGACAAGGCGCGCATGTTTGGCGACACGCTGACCGGTGCGGCGATCAATGCCGGCGGGGAACAGATATCCGCCGCGATTGAGGGCGAAGACCTGTCCAAACAGATGGTCGACACCGAAGCCCGGCTGCAGAGCCGGATCGTGCTGCGCGACCGGTTGATGGAGGTGCTGAAAACCCGCCGGGGCAATGTCACCGAACTGGTGGAGGCCGAACGCGGCGTGGCGCAGGTGAATGAAGAAATCGATCAGGCCCGCGGCTGGTTGCAGGAAATGCGCGGTCGGGTGGCCTTCAGCCGCTTCACCATCAATTATGAATCGGAATCGCCGGCAACCGCCAGCTTCCTTGAACCCATTCGCGGGGCCGTCGGATCGCTGGCATCCATTCTGGGTACCATCGCGGCCGTCCTGATCGTGCTGGGCGCGATCGCGGTACCCTTCGGCGGTGTGTGGTGGGGAATTGCCCGGTTGCGGCGGCGGGCAGGCTCCGCAGCCTGATCCGGCATTGGACCAATGGCCACGCTTCGGCGTGGCCATTGCTGTTGGTCAGAGGCGCTGCATATCGTGGCTGTCGGCCGGAATATGCACTTCGATCCCGTCCAGATCCTCTGTCAGGACAATCTGGCAGGCCAGGCGGCTGAACCGCTGCACCCCGGCCGCCAGATCCAGCATGTCTTCTTCATCTTCAACCGCTTCGGGCAGACGGGCAAACCAATCGCTGCCTATGATTACATGGCAGGTGGAACAGGCCATCTGGCCTTCGCAGGTTCCTTCCAGCGGCATGCCGATCGCCTGGCCGACCTCCAGCAGGCGATCGCCCGGGTTGGCGCCGGCTTCCACCGTGGCGCCATCGCGTGTGATGAACAGGACCCTTATTGTCATTATCCTTGCTGCGTTGCAGCACTATTGAGGAGATTGGCAGCCGCTTCAAGCTCTTCGGCGGTGGTATAACGGCCAAAACCAAGACGGATTGAACCGCGTGCCTGTTCTGCAACAAGTCCGATCGCGCCCAGAATGCGGCTGGGCTTGCCCGACTCGCTGGCGCAGGCGGATCCGGCCGAAAAGCATATCTGCCGTGCATCGGACATCAGCCGGGCGACATCCAGCCCGTCTCGCCGCAGGTTCAGATTCCCGCGATAACGCATCTGCGCATCGCCGTTCAGCTGCCAAGCGGCAAACAGCTCTCTCGCCTGATCCCACAGCTGCGCCACATGGGCCGTATCCTGTTCCATCTGCTGCAGCGCCAGTTGCGCAGCCACCCCCATGCCTGCACAAAGCGCCGGGCTCAGCGTGCCCGATCGCAGCCCACCTTCCTGGCCGCCACCGGTGTTCTGGGGCTGCAGTTCCACCCCATCGCGCAGCCACAGCGCCCCGATCCCTTTGGGGCCGTAGAATTTATGCGCGCTGATGGCGATCATATCCGCCTCTGCGATCGGCATCTTGCCGGCCGCCTGCACGGCATCGCACAGCATCAGCGCCCCGGCATTGCGTGCACGGGCATAAAGCTCACCAATAGGCTGGATCGTGCCAATCTCATTGTTGACCTGCATCACCGCCAGCAGGCCCAAACCATCAGGCAAATCGACCTGCGGATCGACCAGCCCGGCATTGCTGACCGGCAGGATGGTGCAATCGCCCGGCAGGGATGATGCGGTTTCAAACACCGCCGAATGCTCGATCGCGCTGATCGCCACCGGGGCGCCGCCACGCCCGGGCACGCAGCCACGCATGGCCAGGTTGATCGCTTCGGTGGCACCGCTGGTGAAGATCACCTGTCCGCCCGGCGGAAACAGCGCGGCCACTCTTTCGCGTGCGACTTCCACCCCGGCATCGGCCTGCCGTCCCAGCCGGTGCGGAGAGTGCGGATTGCCAAAACCGCGCCCGTCCGGCCCATCGAGCCAGCGCAGCATTTCCTCCCGCACTTCGGGCGCCAGCGGAGTGGTTGCCTGATAATCGAGATAGATCATCGGCCTGCCACGTCCCGCCAGACCTGGGCGAAAGCGACAATATCCGCACTGCTGCTGTTCCAGCCAGCACTGACCCTGATGGTTCGGGCGGCGGCATCCTCTGGCACACCGAAGGCCAGCAGGGTGCGGCTTGGCTTCAACGTGCCGGATGAACAGGCACTGCCCGCCGAAACCGCGAAACCCGCGGCATCAAAGCGAATGAGCTGAGCTGCCGAGCTGATGCCCGGCATGGTGACCGACAGGATCGTGCCATCGCGATCGGCATCCATGGCCTGCACCATGCCGCCTGCATCCCCGACCATGGCGATCAATTCGGCAAACCCCGCACGAACACCGGCCTGCCAGCCTTCATCAGATGCCGGGCAATCGCGCGCTTCCAGTGCGGCGGCCAGCCCCAGCACGCCGGGCAGATTCTCTGTGCCTGCGCGATAGCCGCGTTCCTGCCCGCCGCTCGGTTCCAGCATGGCATAATCGCGCAGCAACAGGGCCCCAATCCCGATCGGACCACCCAGCTTGTGGCCGGATATGACCACCATATCGGCATCGGGCAGCGCAAATTTGCCTGCAGACTGCGAACAGTCAGACAGCAGCCAGCCACATGCCTCGCGCACCTGCGCGGTCAGTTCGCTGATCGGCTGGATCACCCCGGTTTCGGAATTGACATGCTGGATCGCCACCATGGCCCGGCCATCAGCACCCAGCCCATCGGCCAGCCTGTCCCGATCGACGACAGCCCCTGCACCGATCGGCAGCAGCTTTGCGCCCGGCGCCGCGCGGAACACCGCATCATGTTCCACCGCAGAAACAAGGTGATGGTCAGCCTTTGCCTGCCCCAGCCCGATCGCCAGCGCCTCGCTCGCGCCACTGGTGAAGATCACTTCCCCTTCCCAGCCGAGCGAAGCCTTCACCCGCGCCCGGGCATCTTCCAGCGCGCGCCGGGCGGCGCGGCCTTCGGCATGCGGGCTGGACGGATTGGCCCATAGCGCAAAGCCTTCGCGCATGGCTTCTGCCGCTTCGGGACGGATCGGCGTGGTCGCCGCATGATCAAGATAGGTTCTGGTCACTGCTAACAATTGCGAAATGGGGTCGAAACCCTATATAGCCCGGCACTTTCGGCGCGCCAGTCGCGCGTTCATTCAAAGAACAAGAGCACCAACGCCATGCCCTCCGTCATTTTTCCTGGTCCCGAAGGCCGCCTCGAAGGTCGTTTCTCCCCTGCGCCGCGTCCGCGTGCCCCCGTGGCCATGATCCTGCATCCGCATTCGCAGGGCGGCGGCACGATGAATGATCGCATCGTGCAGCGTCTCTACAAGACCTTCGTGGATCGCGGCTTTGCCACGCTGCGCTTCAACTTCCGTGGCGTGGGCCGCAGCCAGGGCAGCTTTGACAATGGCATTGGCGAATTGTCCGATGCGGCCAGCGCGCTGGACTGGGTCCAGTCGATCCATCCCGAAGCGCAGGTCACCTGGGTTGCCGGTGTCAGCTTTGGTGCGCTGATCGGCATGCAGTTGCTGATGCGCCGCCCGGAAATCCGTGGTTTCATCTCGGTCGCGCCGCCAGCCAATATGTATGACTTCTCCTTCCTGGCGCCCTGCCCGGCATCGGGGATCTTCGTACAGGGTCTGGCCGACACGGTGGTTCAGCCCAATTCGGTGCAGAAGCTGGTCGACAAGCTGCGCACGCAGAAGCACATCACCATCCATCACGATGAAATCCCGCGCGCCAACCACTTCTTCGAAAACGAGATCGAGGAACTGATGGGCTCGGTCGACAAATATCTCGATTTCCGGCTCGATCCGTCCTGCCCCATTCGTTGATTATGGTTTGAAGGCGAGCCCTGCTTCGGCAGGGCTTGTTTTTTGCACGACTCTTTTGTAATGTTACACCATTACACGAGATTGCCACGAAGCAATCCAACAGAGGATGTGCCTATGTCTTACATGGACCAAGCCAGCGATCCACGCCGCAGAATGGCCACACTGGCCGCTGTCGGCGCAATCCACGTAGTCATCGGCCTGGGGGTGGTTGCCGGTCTGGCGGTTAATGGCGTGATCCAGATTGACCCAGGGCGAACAAAGATCATCGATTTTCCCTCACCCTTGCCTTCGCCTCCGCCGCCCGATCCCACGCAGAACGAACAGAAGATCCCGGAAACACCAAGGGCAGTCCCCACGCCTGACATTGTGCTGACACCCTTGCCGCCCGTCCCGGCCGACCCGGATCCGATTACGCCGGTCTATGGCTCCACGGGTGCTGGCGATACGGGTACGACTGTCTTGCCCACACCCACGCCGATCCCGCCGCCAATGCCGACCCCCACTGCCAGCTTCACGCCCACCCGGCCGACACCGGCCAACAATGCGGCCCGCTGGATTTCCAATGATGACTATCCTGCCAGCGAGATCCGGCGGGAGATTGAAGGGACGGTTCAATATCGCCTGGTGATCGGCAGCAATGGCCAGATCAACACCTGCGAAATCACCAGTTCTTCGGGCAGCAAGGGGCTGGATGACACCACCTGCCGGCTGCTCAACCGCCGGGCCCGCTTCAATGCCGCGACCGACAACACCGGCGCCCGGGTGGTCGGAACCTACACCGGCAGCGTCAGGTGGGAGCTACCTGACTGATACCTGCATCACTGGCGCGGTCCCGCAAGGCCGCGCCATCGCTGTCCGGCAGGGTCCAGATCAGCACATTGACCACCATCACCAGCGCCAGCAGCACCATCAGCACCGCCTGCTTGCGCACGCCATGCCGGCGCCACAGCCAGATGGCCCCCAGCACAAGGGCAATGGCAGTAAGCGCGACCAGGGAAAGCACGAAATCCATGCCGCCGGGCTAGGCCATAGGCCCGGCCATGGGAAGGGATTTGCGACACCGATGCTGACGGTTTGACAGGCGCGCACCGCAGGCCGAGGAATGCGGCCATGACCCAATCGTCCACGCCCCTCACCACCCGACCCATTTCACGACGTAAAGCATTGGCTGGCATCGGCCTGGCCGGTGTTATCGCCGGGCTGCCCGCCTGCCGGCATTTTACCGGCTCTTCCGCGCCAGACGACCGGGCACTGACCCCAGATCAGCTGCTCGACACCATTGCTTATAATCTGCTGGCGCATGAACCGGACCGGGCGACCGCGCTGGGCGTGGATGTCGGCGATCATGCCGCCCTGCGCGGGCGGTTGAAGGATCTGTCGATCAACGGCCAGCAGGCCTATGCCGCCACACTGCGCACCGATCTGGCCCGCGTCCGCGCCTATCCCAAGCAGGCGCTTGATGCCGCCACCCGCACCAGCTTTGAAGTGGTCGAAAGCGCTTACGCCAATGCGCTGGAAGGCTTTGCCCTGCCCTATGGCGATGTCGCCGTCGGCGGCTGGCGCAACACGCCTTATGTGGTGGTGCAGAATGTCGGCGGTTATCTGGATCTGCCGCGCTTCCTGGATGCCGATCATCCGATCGAAAGCGCTGCTGATGCCGAAGCCTATCTATCGCGCCTGGCGCAGGTTCCGGCCGCGCTGGACGGGGAACTAGAACGCAGCCGCCAGGCAGCGGACCGGGGCGCCATCGCGCCCGATTTCCTGCTCGACAAGACCATCGCCCAGCTTGAATCCTCCATCGCGGATGCCCGTTCGGGCGGCACATTGGTGGAATCGCTGGTTCGGCGCACCGCCACCATTCCCGGCCAGTGGCAGTTCCGCGCTGTCCCCCTTGTGACCGAAGCGATCGTTCCTGCACTGGAGCGCCAGCTGGCGGAGATCCGGCGCCAGCGGGCCAGCGCCAGCGATGCCCCCGGCATGTGGGCCCGGCCGGGCGGTGACGAATATTACAGCTGGGCCCTGCGGGCGAGCACGACCACCCGTCGCACGGCTGATGAAATCCATCAGATGGGGCTGAGCCAGCTCGACGAAATCCACGCCCGCATGGATCCGATCCTGCGCGATCTGGGCTATACTCAGGGCAGCGTCGGCGAACGGATGACCGCGCTCGGGCAGGATCAGCGCTTCAAATTTGCGGCAGGCGATCCGGGCCGGGCCGAAATCCTGCGCTTCATCGACGATCGCATCGCCTGGATCCGCGCCCAGATGCCGCGGGCCTTTAACACGCTGGTCCCCGCACGGCTGGAAGTGCGCCGCCTGCCGCTGTCCGAAGAACCCGGCGCGCCCACGGCCTATGGCGGCGCCGGATCAAAGGACGGCAGCATCCCCGGCAAGATGTGGATCAATCTGCGCACCACCGATCTGCACCGCAAGTTCGACGTGCCAACGCTGGTGCACCATGAAACCATCCCGGGCCATGTGTGGCAGGGTGAATATGCCAATCAGCAGCCGCTGATCCGTTCGATCCTGGCCTTCAATTCCTATTCCGAAGGCTGGGCGCTCTATGCTGAACAGCTGGCCGATGAACTGGGCGCCTATGCCGATAATCCCGCCTGGCGGCTCGGCTATCTGCAGGATCAGGCCTTCCGGGCCTGTCGGCTGGTGGCCGACACCGGCCTGCACGCCAAACGCTGGACGCGCGAACAGGCGATCCGCTTCTTCATGGATCGCAATGGCAACAAGCGCGAACAGGTGGAAAATGAAGTGGACCGCTATTGCTCATGGCCGGGGCAGGCCTGCGGCTACAAGGTGGGCCACAGCGAAATCGTCAGCCAGCGGGATCGCGCCAGTCGCGAACTGGGCAGCGCCTATGATCTAAAAGGTTTCAATGATGCGGTGGTCACTGGCGGCAATGTGCCGCTGGATGTGCTGGCGCATAATATCGACCGCTACATCGCCGCAGCCCGCGGATAACAGCCCGCCCTGAACAGCAGAAGGCCCGCCCTCCACAAGGAAGGCGGGCCTTCTGCTGTTCAGTTACGGCAGGCTTATTTCTTGCCGAAGAACTTGCCGGCCAGACCGGCAATATCATTCAGCGGATTGCCGTCGCCATCCGCGTCGAGCATGCGCGCGAATTCCATCAGCGAGCCTTCGCCGCCGATATGCTGGACGATCTGGTTCAGCACGCCGGTGTCGAGCCCGGTCTGCGCCGAAGCCAGCTCCACCGTGTCGCCCTGCGCCTGATGCGCCTTGCCGAGCGCGGCAATCGCCTTTTCGGCCAGCGCCGGATCAATCCCGACCTTGGCGGCCAGATTGGTCACATCATCGGGGGAACCGGCCAGATTCTTGAGGATACCGTCAAACATGCTCATCGCATTACTCCTGATCAGGAACTGCAGCTGTTAACGCGCGCAGATTACAAATCTGCGGGGGAACCGGCAAGATATCGGGGCTGGCCGCGCAGGCACAACCCCGAAACCATTTAAATCAGGCCTGCTGCGGCGCCGAACGGCGCACGCCTTCATCAACATGCTCTTCGAACTGGGCGAAGTTGTCGATGAACAGCTGCATCAGCTTCTGCGCGGTGCGGTCGAAGTCTTCCTTGTCCGCCCAGGTCGAACGCGGATCCAGAATGCCGCTGTCCACGCCCGGCACCGCAACCGGCACTTCAAAGCCGAAATTGGGATCGGTGCGGAATTCGGCATTGTTCAGGCTGCCATCAAGCGCAGCATTCAGCAGCGCGCGGGTCGCCTTGATCGGCATGCGGTTGCCCGTGCCATATTTGCCGCCCGTCCAGCCGGTGTTGACCAGCCAGCAGGACACGCCGCCCTTGGCGATGCGTTCCTTCAGCAGATTGCCATAGACCGACGGGTGGCGCGGCATGAAAGGCGCGCCGAAGCAGGTGGAAAAGGTTGCTTCGGGTTCGGTCACGCCGATTTCCGTACCGGCGACCTTGGCGGTATAACCCGACAGGAAGTGATACATCGCCTGATCCGGGGTCAGCCGCGCGATCGGGGGCAGAATGCCGAATGCATCGGCCGTCAGCATGATCAGATTGGCCGGGACCGGGCCCAGGTTTTCTTCCGAGCAGTTGGGAATGAATTCGATCGGATAGGCACCACGGCTGTTTTCAGCCAGCGAGTTGTCATCCAGATCCAGTTCACGGGTGGTTTCGTCCATCACCACATTTTCCAGCACTGTGCCGAACTTGCGGGTGGTGGCGTAGATTTCCGGCTCTGCTTCTTCCGACAGGCGGATCATCTTGGCGTAGCAGCCGCCTTCGAAATTGAACACGGCGGTATCCGACCAGCCATGTTCATCATCACCGATCAGCGTGCGGCTGGCATCGGCCGACAGCGTGGTCTTGCCGGTGCCGGAAAGGCCGAAGAACACCGCGCTCTTGCCGTCGGCGCCGACATTGGCCGAACAATGCATCGGCATCACGCCCTTGGTCGGCAGCAGATAGTTCAGGATGCCGAACACGCTCTTCTTCATTTCGCCGGCATATTTGGTACCGCCGATCAGGATCAGCTTTTCGGAGAAGTTCACCGCAACCACGGTTTCCGAACGGCTGCCATGGCGTTCCGGATCAGCCTGGAAGCTGGGCAGATCGATGATGGTGTATTCCGGCGCAAAGCTGGTCAGTTCTTCGGCCGTCGGGCGCACCAGCAGGGTGCGGATGAACAGATTGTGCCAGGCCAGTTCGTTGATCACGCGGACATTGGCGCGATATTCGGGCTGAGAGCCACCGAACAGATCAGCCACATAGAGCCGGTCCTTCTGCGCCAGTGCAGCCATGAAATCGGCCTTCAGATTGGCAAAATGTTCGGGCGTCATCGGCACATTGACCTTGCCCCACCAGACGGTGTTTTCCGTTTCGGCGTCGCGGACAATAAACTTGTCCTTCGCGCTGCGGCCGGTGTGCTTGCCGGTTTCGACAACCAGCGGGCCGTATTTGGCCATCCGGCCTTCGCCATTACGGATCGCTTCTTCCACGAGAGCGGCCGTGCCGAGGTTCGCGCGAATATCCGCAGCGGTGGTGATGCCCTGGTCGGCCAGAGAAACGGAAAGCGAAGTCACTGGAAAATCTCTCCTTGCAGTTCGGCGACGGCGGGGGCCCGTAACCGGCTGTGACCGCATCAAAATCAGGCAGCCAAGTCATTTGCGCATAAAGCGCGGTCCAGCCCCCGTCAATTTACGTCAGCTGCATAATGGTTTTTCAGGAGAGACTGCAGCAAATCTATCTATTCTCACAATCTTTTGCTGCATTGCAGAAGATTTAGTAGCAAACGAAACGGCCATCGGACGGGCGCATTGCCACCCGCAAAGGATCGCGATAATCCTTCTTTTCCGCTCGTTTTCACCCGCTTGCACGCTACATTGGCCCCGATGACAGACAGCACGCCACCATCCGCAATCCGGCCGCGCAGCGTTGCGCTGGTGGATGACGACCGCAACATTCTGACCACGCTGTCGATCGCCCTTCAGACGGAAGGCTATGCCACGCGTGTTTATTCCGATGGCGAAGCCGCGCTGAAGGCGCTGACGGAAAATCCGCCGGATCTGGCGGTGTTCGACATCAAGATGCCGCGCATGGATGGCATGGAACTGCTCCGCCGCCTGCGTGAAACATCGGATCTGCCCGTCATCTTCCTGACCAGCAAGGATCAGGAAGAAGATGAGGAGGCTGGTCTTGCCATGGGGGCGGATGATTACATCGCCAAACCCTTCAGCCAAAGGCTGCTGCTGGCCCGCATCCGCGCCATCCTGCGCCGCACCGGGCCCGTGCCGGAGCCGGGCGGAGAAAGCGATGCCACGGCCAGCGGGCCTGATGCACCGCTGGTCCTGCGCGGCCGGCTGGAAATGGACCCCGCCCGCCATCGCGTGACCTGGGATGGAACCCCCGTGTCGCTGACGGTGACCGAATTCCTGATCCTGGAAGCGCTCGCCCAGCGCCCCGGGGTTATCAAGAGCCGCAACCAGTTGATGGATGCCGCCTATCCGGACGACATCTTTGTCGATGACCGGACGGTCGACAGCCACATCAAACGGCTGCGGCGCAAATTCCGCGCGATCGATTCCAACTTCAGCGCCATCGAAACGCTCTACGGCGCGGGCTACAGCTTCTCTGATGGCTGACAGCGCCGGTGTAGCCCGCTGGCGGCAATGGCTGACATTGCCGCTCGGATCCTCGCTCACCACCCGCATCCTGGCACTGAACCTGCTGCCGCTGCTGTTGCTGGCGGGCAGCCTGTTGTTCCTCGATTCCTATCGCCGGCAATTGCTGGACGAACGCTTCAAACTGGCCCGGATCGAAGCCCAGATCACCGCGGAAGCGCTCGCCGGCGCCAGCCGCGAACGGCAGAACGCCTTGCTGATCCAGATCGGCAAGGAACAGCGGATGCGGCTGCGCATCTATGATGCCAATGGACGGCTGCAGGCAGACAGCTTCACGCTGGCGCCGCCATCCTTCACCTTTGGCGATCCGGTTGCCGCCCCCTGGCCGCAAGATTTCGCCCGCTGGCTGGACCGGGTGGTCGATTTCGTGGTCGGTTCGCCCAGTGCGCCCGATTATATCGAACCATCCGATGTCAGCGCCAATGCCTGGCCCGAAGTGCTGCGCACCCGTGATCAGGGGCTGACCCAGATCGAACTGCGCGTCGCGCCGGACAGAACCCCGGTGATCACCGCAGCGGCGCCCGTCGGCCTGCATGGTGCCAGCCTGCTGACCACCCGCAATGCCACCGATGTGACCCAGGCCGTGCGCGACGCGCGCACATCCATGCTGGGCGTGTTCGGGCTGGCGATGACGGTGTCGATCATCCTCTCGCTCTATCTCGCCCGCACGATCATCGATCCGCTGCGCCGGCTGGGCCGCGCCGCCGTGCGCGTGCGCGCCGGCCGCGAACGAGAGGTGGAAGTGCCGCGCATGGATGAAAGGCTGGACGAAATCGGCGTGCTCGCCCGCGCCGTCTCCGACATGGCGGACGCCCTGCGGCAGCGAATCGATTCGGTCGAAATGTTCGCCGCCGACGTCGCGCATGAGATCAAGAACCCGTTGGCATCACTACGCAGCGCGCTGGAATTCCTGCCGCGCGTGGATGATCCCGATCTGCGGGCGCAGCTGATGGATGTCGCCACCCATGATGTGCGGCGGATCGACCGGCTGGTTACCGAAATCGCCGAGGCGAGCCGGATCGATGCAGAACTGAGCCGGGCCACGTTTGAAGTGCTGGATCTGGCCACCCTGATCGAAAATGTGGCCCGGTCGCGCAGCAATCGCGGGCAGGATGCCGGCCGACAGGTGGTGATCGATCGCGAATCCCGCGCGCTGCTGATTTCGGGTGTGCCGATCCGGCTGGAACGGGTGATCGAAAACCTGCTCGACAATGCCGTATCCTTCTCCCCGCCCGGCGCGCAGATCACCGTATCGCTGAGCCGCGATGGTGATACCGTTCGCGCGGCGGTGTGCGATGACGGGCCCGGCATTCCCGAACATCTGCGGGAAAAAGTGTTCGACCGCTTCCATTCCGAACGTCCGGTCGCCGAAGATTTCGGCAACCACAGCGGCCTGGGCCTCGCGATCGCCCGCACCATTGCAGAGGCGCATTTCGGCACGCTGGCCGTGGAAGATCCCCCGGCAGGACACAGCGGCGCCTGTCTTGTCCTCTCCCTGCCCGCAGCGTGACAAAAATGGACATGCTGCATCAGGCCAGCTGCGTTGCCATCGGCGCAGACAGTAATGCCCGCGCGATCATGATCGAAGGGCAACCCGGTGCCGGCAAGTCCAGCCTGGCGCTGGCCCTGATCGATCGCGGCGCGCAGCTGATCGGTGATGACGGGGTGCAGCTGACAGTCCGTGATGGACGCCTGATCGCGGCACCACCGCCGCGAATCTCCGGCATGATGGAAATCCGCAATGTCGGGCTGATCACCATGCCGGTCACCAGCGCACCCGTTGGCCTGATCATCAGCCTCGATCCCGAAGCCCCGCGCTTTATCGATCAGGCGGAACAGGCCGAACGACTGGGCTGCATGATCCCGCTGATTCGCCTGTGGCCGGACAGCCCAGTGCTGCATCTGCGCGCCGAACAGGCCTTGTTGCGGTATGGTATCAACTAGTTGATGACCGGGTTTCGCCCCCTTCCCTTTTCCTGCACCTGCAGGCAAACGCGCAGCTATGGACAACACCCCGCCGGATGACCGCCAGCGTATCCTTCTTGTCACCGGCATGCTTGGTGCCGGGAAATCCACCGTGCTGCGCGAGCTGGAGGATCTGGGCTGGGAAGCGATCGACAATTTCCCCATCCGCCTGCTCGGCCGGATGATCGATGCGGAAGCTGCCGGCCCGCCGCTGGCCATCGGTTTTGACTGCCGCACGCGCGGATTCGATCCGGCCGATGTGATCGAACGGGTCAAGAAACTGGGCGCGCGCGATGACGTGGTGGTCACCACGTTGTTTATCGATTGCGCCGGCAATGAACTGGAACGGCGGTTCAACGAAACGCGCCGGCGCCATTATCTGGCCCGCGATCTGCCCGCCACCACCGGCATTGCAGCAGAACGCGAACTGCTTTCCCCGTTGCGCCGCTGGGCGGACATGCTGGTCGATACCACGCATTTTTCCAGCAATGATCTGCAGGCGCGCGTGCGCGAGCTGTTCGCCACGGGTGCGCCCGGGGAAATGACAATCACCGTATCCAGCTTCGGATTCGCGCGCGGCATGCCGCCGGTGGCCGATCTGGTGTTCGACATGCGGTTCCTCAACAATCCGCACTGGGACGCCGAACTGCGCCCGCTTACCGGCCTGGACCAGGGGGTCGGCGAATATATCCGGCAGGATCCCGCCTTCGCCAGCAGCAGCGAACGTATTACTGCCCTGTTAACCGAGTTGCTCCCGCGCTACGCTGCACAGGGCAAAAGCTATGTTCACATCGCTTTTGGATGTACCGGAGGGAGACACAGGTCGGTGTTCATGGCGGAACAGATTGCCGGGGCCTTGCGCGAAGCCGGGTTTTCGCCCACTGTTCTGCACCGCAATCTGGGGTCTCGTGCTGCCGAAATGATTGAAGGGCCGCAACAACCATGACTTGTAACACCAGTCTTCCGGCTGCGCCTTGTTCGGCCGCTGTGACATTCTGACGGACGAGATCAGGCACTCATGATCGGATTAATCCTTGTAACCCATGGCCGACTGGCGGATGAATTCGTCCAGGCGATGGAACATGTCGTTGGCGAACAACGCGATGTGGCCACGGTCTGCATCGGCCCGCACGACGATATGGAAGCCAGGCGGAACGAAATTTCCAGCGCCATCACCCGGGTCGATTCCGGTTCGGGCGTTATCCTGCTGACCGATCTGTTCGGCGGAACCCCGTCCAATCTGGCCATTTCCCTGCTCGAAGCCGGGCGTACAGAAGTGATCGCCGGCATCAACCTGCCGATGCTGATCCGGCTGGCTGGCGCCCGCAAGGACATGACCTTGCACGCTGCCGCCTCTGCCGCGCGCGATGCCGGGCGAACCTATATAACGATCGCCTCCGAATTCCTCGGACAGGTGGCATAATCCGGGGAGGTGCGGCGTGGGCGAATTCAGCCGCGAAGTATTGATTGTGAACAAGCGCGGCCTTCATGCCCGCGCGAGCGCCAAATTCGTCAATGCCGTGGCCGCCATGGAAGGCAGCCAGGTGAAGGTTTCCAGAGATGGGCATTCCGCTTCGGGCGGGTCAATTCTGGGCCTGATGATGCTGGGCGCGGCAAAGGGCGACACCATTGAACTGGCAGTCAGCGGCAATGATGCCGAATTGCGGCTGGGCGAATTGGTGGCGCTGGTGGAAGATGGCTTCGGCGAAGACTGAACAGGGCTGATGCGGCGCGAAATTACCGGATTTTCCAATCCCACGGTGAAATATCTGCGCGCCCTGCGCGACAAGAAGCACCGCAAGCGGGAAGGAAAGTTCCTCACCGAAGGTCTGCGGCTGCTGACGGATGCCCGTGAAAGCGGCCGTGTGCCCGAAATGCTGGTGATGGCGCATAATCGCGATCCCCACCCTCTGCTTGATGCGCTGGAACAGGATGTGCTGCGCGCCGGGGGCGAAGTGGTGGAAACCACGCCCGATATTCTGGGCAAGATCACCGGCAAGGAAAACCCGCAGGCGGTGGCCGGGGTGTTCGCCGAATTTGATACCACCATCACCAGCCTGCAGCGCGACAGCGCGCCGATCTGGCTGGTGGCTCAGGCGCTGCGTGATCCGGGCAATCTGGGCACCATGCTTCGCACCGGCGATGCCATTGGCGCGGGCGGGCTGATCCTGATCGATGATTGCGCAGATCCCTTCTCCGTCGAAGCCGTGCGCGCCAGCATGGGCGCGATCTTCACCCAAAGCGTGGCGCAGGCGTCATGGGCCGAATTCATCGCCTGGCTGCGGGGCGGCGATGGCCAACTGGTCGCCGCATCGCTGCGTGATGCCCAGCCCTATCGCCAGGCGCCCTATGCCGCGCCCTGTTTCGTGATGGTCGGCAATGAATCGCGCGGGCTGCCGCAGGAATATGAAGACGCCTGCGATCTGCGCGTCACCATGCCCATGCGCGGGCGGGCAGACAGCCTGAACGCCGCCGTGGCCGGCGCGGTGCTGGGCTATGAAGTGCTGGCGAGGCTCGACGGCGGCAACTGAGTTGCCGCCTGCCGCCCGTCAATCGCCGGCAACGAAGCTGGTGATGCGCCAGATGCCGTTGCGGCTGGATGCGAACAGGCGGTAATCGACCACGCTGCGCAGCTTGTCGGTGGCGATATAGCCGGTGTCTTTTTCAAACTTCACATGCTGATAGGCAGCTTCGGGCACCAGTCCGTCCACCAGCGTCACCGCTTCCCATGACAATTCGCGCGCTGGTGTGCCGGTGCCATCAGCGCTGGCCAGCAGGGGAATCGCTTCCCCGGTAACGATCATGGTGCTGAAGGGATCGCCGGGAATATTCTGATCGAAGTACCACGGCAGGGTAATGCCGCCCTGGCGATTGGCCGAACAGCCCAGCACCAGCAGCTGGTCCAGCACATCCCACAATTCGGCATCATTGGCCTTCAACCGGCCGAGCAGCTCTGCTCGACCGCTGCCGCCACCGAAATCAAGCTTCACATCTTCCGCTGCCAGCGCGGTCACCACTTCGGCGTCGCGCGCCTTGACCGCGGCGGACAACTGCTGGCGGAACAGTTCCGCGCCCTTCACCTTTTCGCATTCATCACGCGGGGCATAGGGGCCGGCAAATGCGGCGGCAGGCGTTGGCGAAGCACCGGTCGCCTGCTGCACCACGCTGGTGGCCACGGCTTCAACCTTGTCTGCCGGGGCGTCCGACTGGCTGCAGGCAGCCAATGCGATAACCAATGCAATAGCCGATGCACCGGGCCAGATTGTCTTCATTCCCGATCCTTCACCCTCGCCGCATCCTGTCCACCGGTCAGCCGCAGTTCGTCTGCGTCGGCGATGTCCGCTGTGGTGTAGCGCGGCGCGCTTTCCACCAGCTGAACCTCTTCCGCATCACGCTTGCCGGTCTCAATTCCCTTATCACGCAGTTTTCGCGCAGAAGACAACACATTGCGTTCGTAGCTGCCGACAAATTTGTTGTAATTGTTGACGGCGGCTTCCAGCCCGGAGCCGACACGCTTCAAATGATCACCAGCAATGGCGATCCGGTCATAGAGTTCGGTGGCCAATTGCCCGATCGCGCGCGCTTCCTGTGCCAGCGCATCCTGCCGCCAGACCTGCGCCACGGTACGGGCAATGGCGATCAGATTGGTCGGCGTCGCCAGCAGAACCTTGCGTTCAAAGGCGAAGTCCCACAGCCCGGGATCATGTTCGAGCGCGGCGGCGACAAAATGCTCGCCCGGCACGAACATCACCACATAATCGGGCGCGTCCTCAAACTGGCTCTGATAACTCTTGGTGCCCAGCTGCTGGACATGGTTCTTCATCGACCGGACATGTTCAGCCATCGCCAGCGCGCGCGCTTCATCACTGTCAGCCGCGAAAGCCTGCTGATAGGCGACCAGCGACACCTTGGCATCGATCACCAGCAGCTTGCCGCCCGGGATCCGCACGATCGCATCAGGACGCAGCCGGCCTTCTTCGGTATTGATCGATTGTTCGAGGAAAAAATCGGTGTGCTGCGACAGGCCGCAGGATTCGAGCAGATTGCGCAATTGCTGTTCGCCCCAGCGTCCACGCGCCTTGGGGGCATTGGTCAGCGCGCTGCCCAGCTTCATCGCTTCGCTGCGGACCGCTTCCTGCCCTTCGCGCATCGCATGGATCAGCCCGGTCAGCTGGCCAAAGGCATCCACCCGTTTGCGTTCGAGATCGGCAACCTGATCCTCATAGCTCTTGAGCCGCGCGCCCACGGGTTCCAGCAGAGAGCGCAGCTTTTCCTCTGACGCCTTTTCCGCCACGCCAAAGCGTTCATTGGCCCGGGCGAGGAAGGCATCCTGCGCCCGCGCCAGCACGGCCGAACCGGTGTTTTCAAACTCCTTGAGCAGATTGGCGCGCGATTCTTCCAGCAGGCGCTTCTGTTCGGCAAAGCCGGCCGCCTGCGCCTTGAGCATGGTCAGCTCTTCCCGCGCATGATCGAGCGTTTCGGCCAGGCGATCGGCCCGTTCGGCCCGCTCGCTCATCGTTGCCAGTTCCGGCGCCATTCGCACCACGCGTTCGGCGTGGGTTTTGGCGTCTGTTTCGGCCTGCGCCAGCCGGCTGCGCAATTCGGCAAGTGGCCGGGTGCCGGCAAACCAGCCCAGGGCGCATCCGATCACCACACATGCTGCCATCAGCACGACAATCAGCAAACCGGGCAACACGCTGTCCAAGGCATTTCTCCAACATGGAACGAAGGGCGAACGTAACGGTCGGCGCGGTGCGGCACAAGGCGGCGGGGAAAACTATCCCCCTCGCCCTGTCACATCTGCGCAAGAAACAGGCTTGAGCATGGGGGTCAAAGAATTGTATGGGTTACTTACAATTCGTGATTGCGAAATTTTCGTAATTGTGAAAAAAGCTCATCGTCGCGCCCGGGTGTCGGGCGAACGCCACAACCGGAAGAGGATATCTATGCCTACTGATATCGAGATTGCCCGCCAGGCAACGCTGATCCCGATCACCGACGTCGCAAAGAATGCCGGCGTTCCTGACGAAGCGCTTATTCCCTACGGCAAGTACAAGGCCAAGATTGACCGCGATCTGCTGACCACCGGCGACAAGCAGGGCAAGCTGATTCTCGTCACCGCGATCAACCCGACTCCGGCCGGCGAAGGCAAGACCACCACTTCGGTCGGTCTGTCTGACGCCCTGCACCGCATCGGCAAGAAGACCCTGCTGTGCCTGCGCGAACCGAGCCTGGGCCCCTGCTTCGGCGTCAAGGGCGGCGGCGCCGGCGGCGGCAAGAGCCAGGTCATGCCGATGGATGAAATCAACCTGCACTTCACGGGTGACTTCCACGCCATCACCAGCGCGCACAACCTGCTGAGCGCGATGATCGACAACCACATCTATTGGGGCAACGAACTCGCCATCGATCTGCGTCGCGTCACCTGGCGCCGCGTGCTCGACATGAACGATCGCGCCCTGCGCCAGATCGTCGGCCCGCTGGGCGGCGTTTCGAACGGCTACCCGCGCGAAACCGGTTTCGACATCACCGTGGCTTCGGAAATCATGGCCATTCTGTGCCTGGCGACCGATCTGGCCGACCTGCAGAAGCGCCTGGGCGACATCATCATCGCCTACCGCCGCGACAAGACCCCGGTCTTCTGCCGCGACGTGAAGGCCGACAGCGCGATGACCGTGCTGCTGAAGGATGCGATCCTGCCGAACCTGGTGCAGACGCTGGAAAACAACCCGGCATTCCTGCACGGCGGCCCCTTCGCCAACATCGCGCATGGCTGCAACTCCGTGATCGCCACCAGCACCGCGCTGCAGATGGCCGATTACGTTGTCACCGAAGCCGGCTTTGGTGCTGACCTCGGCGCCGAAAAGTTCATGGACATCAAGTGCCGTGCCGCTGGCCTGACCCCGGACGCCATCGTGCTCGTCGCCACCGTGCGCGCGCTGAAGATGAATGGCGGCGTGGCCAAGAAGGACCTGACCGAACCGAATGTGGACGCCGTCCGCAAGGGGTCGGTGAACCTGAAGCGCCACATCGAAAACGTGAAGAAGTTCGGCATCACCCCGACCATCGCGATCAACCACTTCTACCTCGACACCGATGAAGAACTGGCCGTGATCGAAGAAATGGCCAAGGAATTCGGCGCCGACGCCGTGATCTGCAAGCACTGGGCCGACGGCAGCGCCGGCGCAGAAGAACTGGCCAAGATCGTTTCCGCCAAGGCTGACGCCGGCGCGCCCGACTTCAAGCCGCTCTATCCTTCGGAAATGGGCTTGGCCGACAAGATCACCACGGTCGCGACCGAAATCTATCGTGCCGCCAGCGTGAACATCCCGTCGTCGGTTCGCAGCCAGCTGAAGCAGTGGGAAGACATGGGCTATGGCCACTTCCCGGTCTGCATGGCCAAGACCCAGTACAGCTTCTCCACCGATCCGACGCAGCTCGGCGCACCGGAAGGCCATGAAATCGCCATTCGCGAAGTACGCCTGTCGGCCGGTGCCGGCTTCGTCGTCGCGATCTGCGGTGAAATCATGACCATGCCGGGCCTGCCGAAGGTACCGAGCGCGGAAGCCATCTATCTGGACGAAAACGGCCAGATCGAAGGTCTGTTCTGATTATCCGATGCCCCGCAGGGCATCGGTCAAAACACAGGGAAAGGCCGCCCATCGGGCGGCCTTTTTCTTTTGGGCAAAGTCAACATCGCTTGCAAAGCGCCCCCTTGGGAAACTAAGGTCCCGCGCGAGACCCGGCCCCGCAGAAGGCCGGAATGAATTACCACTGGGGAGAATGAAGGGCATGAAACGCCAGCTGGCACTGCGCTCCAAGACGGGGCAGCTCACTTCCGCGATTGCGGCCATCGCCGCTGCGGCATCACTGGCTCTGGCGCCGACCGGCGCCGTGGCTCAGGAACGCCCGGCTGATCTGACCGAACTGCCGCCGGTTCCGACCGATTACACGCCGGCAAAGACGGCCTGGGGCGATTACGATCTCTCTGCCACCTGGCAGATCGAATTCATCAACAATATCAAGATCGTGTTCGAACGTCCGGAAGCCTATGGCAACCGCGTGTGGGTCAATGATGAAGAATTCGCCCGCCGGCTCGAATATGCGCAGCGTCAGGATGGCAGCTTCGGTGAAGGTGAAGGTGTCAGCGCGCCCGGCACCCAGGGCCTGACCGCATGGGTCCGGGATTCGGACTTCGGCCACCGCACCTCCATGCTGGTCAGCCCGGCCAATGGCCGCCTGCCCCCGCTGACCCCCAAGGGTGAAGAACTGTACAAGGCCGGCCGTTCAGGCTGGGTCCCGGGCCAGCATTATGACTGGGTGACGGATTTCGACAGCTGGGATCGCTGCATTTCACGCGGGTTCCCGGCATCGATGTTCCCCTTCCGCTACAACAACGGCATCCGCATCTTCCAGTCGCCCGGCTATGTCGTGCTGGCGCTGGAAATGCTCGGCACCCGCGTGATCCCGATCGGCGACATGCCGCATTGGCCGTCCAATGTGGAAGGCTGGATGGGCAACAGCCGTGGCCGCTGGGAAGGCAAGACGCTGGTGATTGAAACCACCAATATCAAATCCGGCGACAGCGTGTCGCAGGATGCCTATGCCCGCTCATCCTCGCCCTTGAACATGGCGACCCAGGCCGTGCCGCCGTTCAACACCATTCCGATGAGTACGCAGGCCAAGATGGTCGAACGAATCACCCGCACGGGTGACAATTCGATCGTCTATGAAGTGACCTATTCCGATCCGGAGGTTTACACCCAGCCCTGGACCGCCCGCCTCGAATGGGCGCGCGACGATGAATATGAATTCTTCGAATATGCCTGCCACGAAGGCAACAAGGCGGTGCGCGACTATATCACCGCATCGCGCGCCGAACGGGCGAATGTCGCGGCCGGCACCAAGGAAGCCGACGCAACCGATGACCGCGCCCGCTTTGCCGAAGTGTTCGACTTTGACCCGGCACTGGGGCCCCGCCCGCCCCGGCCTGCGCAGTAATCGCCGACATCACGCCTGCCCCGTCCATGCGACGGGGCAGGCCGGCGGCCCAAACAAAAGGGCGCGGAGCCATCGCTCCGCGCCCTTTTGTTTTCCGCCTTCTCAGGCGCGTTTCGGGATCTCAGGCGACCTTGCGCAGCTTGTCGAGCTTCTTGAGCGCCATATTGCGCTTCAGCCGGCTGAGGTGATCGATGAACAGGATCCCTTCGAGATGGTCCATCTCGTGCTGGATGCAGATGGCCATCAGCCCATCCATTTCCTCTTCATGCAGATTGCCGTCGACATCGTGCCAGCGCACGCGGCAGCGGCTCGGCCGATCCACATCGGCATAGATTTCCGGCACCGACAGGCAGCCTTCCTGATAGGTGATCTGCTCAGCGCTCGGATCCAGGATTTCCGGGTTCACGAAGACCCGCGGTTCCTTCTTGGTCGGCTGATGCGTGTGGTGATGCCCGCCATGCGAATTGCACACTTCGGGTTCCGCGTCGGGATCTTCAGGCTGAAGATCGATCACCAGCAGGCGCAACGGAATGCCGATCTGGATCGCCGCCAGCCCGATGCCATGCGCGGCATACATCGTGTCGAACATATCGGCGACCAGCGCCTTCAACTCATCATTGAAGTCGACAACAGGTTTGGAGACGGTCTTCAGCCGGACATCCGGCACTTCGAGAATTTCATGAATAGCCATGCGGCCGAAATAGTCGTCCGTCGCCCGCTCTGCAAGCGGTAGCCCTGACAAGGACTTTATGGACTTTTCGACTTCGGGGGCATCAGCCCACCGGCCGCCTTGCCCGCAATGCCTGGGCCAATGTTCCTTCGTCCAGATAATCGAGTTCCCCGCCCACGGGCAGGCCATGGGCCAGCTGGGTAACGCGTACCGGGAAGCTTTCCAGCCGCTCGGCCAGATAATGGGCGGTGGTCTGCCCTTCCAGCGTGGCATTCATCGCCAGCACCACCTCATCCACGCCGCCCTGTTCCACCCGGGCCAGCAGTTCGGGGATCGCCAGATCTTCCGGCCGCACGCCTTCCAGCGCCGACAACCGCCCGCCAAGGACATGATAACGGCCGGAAAACAGCCGCGCCCGATCCAGCGCCCAGAGATCGGCGACGTCTTCCACCACGCACAGCTGGCGCGCGTCACGCCTGGTGTCGGCGCAGATCCCGCAGGGGTTGCGGGTGTCGACATTGCCGCAGATATCGCATTCGACCAGCGTTTCCCGCACGCTGGCCAGCGCATCGAGCAATTGCACCAGCGCGGTTTCACGCCGTTTTACCAGCCACAGCACCGCGCGCCGCGCAGAACGCGGCCCAAGGCCGGGAAGACGGGCCAATGCCGCGCTGAGCGCCTCGATCTCTTGCGATGCCATCCCGCGCCAGATAGGGCCATATGCGAGAGATAGAAAGGGCGGGACATGCGCATCATCTTCATGGGCACGCCCGATTTTTCCGTGCCGACCCTGCGCGCGCTGCACGCGGCCGGGCATGACATCATCGCGGTTTACAGCCAGCCGCCGCGCCGGTCTGGCCGGGGCAAGCAATTGCAGCCTACTCCGGTGCATCGCGCGGCCGAGGAACTGGGCCTTCCTGTCCGCCACCCCGCCAGCCTGCGCGATGCCGAAGCCAAGGCCGATTTCCTGGCGCTGGAGGCCGATGCGGCCGTGGTGGTCGCCTATGGGCTGATCCTGCCGCTGCCGGTGCTGCAGGCGCCCCGATTCGGCTGTTTCAATGTCCATGCATCCCTGCTGCCGCGCTGGCGCGGTGCGGCGCCGATCCAGCGGTCCATTCTTGCCGGAGACCATGTGACGGGCATCACCATCATGCAGATGGAACTTGGGCTCGACACCGGCCCGATGCTGGCCCGGGCGCGGTTGCAGATCGAAGATCGCAACAGCGGCGAACTGCATGATGCGCTGGGGGACATCGGCGCAAAGCTGATGGTCGAAACCCTGGCCGATCTTGATCATCTGCGGCCCGAAGCGCAGCAGGAGCGCGAAGCCAATTACGCCGCCAAAATCGACAAGAGCGAAGCCCGGCTGGACTGGCACAAGCCGGCCGAACTGCTCGAACGCGAAACCCGCGCCTTTGCGCCTTTTCCGGGTTCCTGGTTTGAACTGGATGGCGAACGCATCAAGCTGCTGCGCGCCCATGTCATCGGCGTCAATGGCGCGCCGGGCACGGTGCTGGACAGCGATTTCACCATCGCTTGTGGCGAAGCCGCCCTGCGCCCGGTCACCCTGCAACGGGCCGGCAAGCCCGCGATGAAAGCGGCCGATTTCCTGCGCGGCAAGCCGGTGCCGGTGGGTACAGTGTTGCGGTGACCGTCATTGCTTGCCCAACTTTACCGACCATCCCAGAACGAAACCCATGACCCGCTTTGCCCTGACCATAGAATTCGACGGCGGCCCCTTCATGGGGCTGCAGCGGCAGAGCCACGGCCCCAGCGTGCAGCAGGCGATTGAGGACGCGGCCTTTGCCATCAGTGGCGAAGAGGTGATCCTGCACAGCGCCGGTCGCACCGATAGCGGCGTGCATGCGCTGGCCATGCGCAGCCATTTCGACATAGACAAGCCGTTCGATCCCTTCCGCCTGATGGAAGGGCTGAACGCCAAGCTGCGCCCTGATCCGGTCGCCATAACCGCCTGCGAAGTGGTGGCCGATGACTGGCATGCACGCTTTTCCTGCATCGGTCGGCGCTATCGCTATCTGATCCGCAATCGCCGCGCCCCGCTGACGCTAACAAGAGGGCGCGAATGGCTGGTCACCCGACCGCTGGATGCCGATGCCATGCACCGCGCCGCGCAGGCGCTGGTCGGACGGCATGATTTCACCACCTTCCGGTCCGCCCATTGCCAGGCGCTGGATCCGGTCAAGTCAGTGGACCGGCTGGATGTGCACCGCGATGGCGATCTGGTGATCGTGGAGGCGGATGCGCGCAGCTTCCTGCATCATCAGGTGCGATCCATGGTCGGCACGCTGGCACTGGTCGGGCTGGGCCAATGGCCGGAAGAGAAAGTGGCAGAGGTGCTGGCCGCGCGCGACCGGCAGCAATTGGGCCATAATGCCCCGGCGGACGGGCTTTATTTTCTGGCCGCCATCTATCCCGAAGACCTCGCCTGACGGCGATTACGGCACCGGCTCTGCCGGTGGCGGAGCCGGCGAACTTCCCGCTGCCGGTGGCAGTTCGACGCGTATTCCCTGCCCATCAAACCGGACGCCCACGGGCACGCCCTGAACCTCCGTACTGATGGAGGCGCCCTGCCCGTCAATGCTCAACCGGCTGCGATCATCGCCGAGCGGAATATTGTCGAGCGTCGGCACATCCTGCGGCTGCACCGGCCCGCTCGGATCGGGTGCCGGGCTCGGCCGCTGGCGCGTGGGTGCCGCCCGCTGGCCCTGCGCCTGCTGCATGAAATCGCGCCAGATCTGCGCCGGCAGCCCGCCGCCAGACACGCCCTTCAACGGCGAATTGTCGTCATTTCCGATCCACACGCCCACCACCAGATCGCCGGCATAACCGACGAACAGCGCATCGCGGCTGTCCTGGGTGGTGCCGGTCTTGCCGAAATTCGGCCCGGTCAGAATGGCGTTGCGCCCCGTGCCCTTGTTCACCGCGCTGCGCAGCAAGATCTGCATGGATTCATGTTCATTGGAAGACAGGCTGTCGTGATCATTCCACAGCCAGTCAAACCAGCCTGGCTCTTCCGCCTTGAAGGCGCGCGGCACCACCGGGAAGCTGTTGCCGGCGATGCCGGCATAGGCGGCGGTCAGTTCCATCAGCGTCATGGTCGATGTGCCCAGCGCCAGGCTGGGATCATCGGGATCCATCGGGCCCTTGATACCCAGCTGGCGCGCGGCCCCGATCACTTCATTTCCGCCGACCTGCTGCAACAGTCGCACGGCGGCGACATTGCTGGATTGGGCGAAGGCATCTTCCAGCGTCATGCTTTCCGAATAACGACCGCCCGAATTGCGCGGGCGATAGGCGCCCTCTGTAATCTCCGCATTGCTGACGCGGTCCTGCGGCGTCATGCCGGCCTCTATCGCCGCCAGATAAACGAACAGCTTGAAGGTCGATCCCGGCTGCCGCCTGGCCTGGGTCACACGGTTGAAGGGCGACTGGCCGTAATTGGTGCCACCAACCATCGCCACCACTTCGCCATTGGGCCGCATGGCCACCAGCGCGGCCTGCGCTCCGCCCAGCCTGGCGCGATCAACCACCCGGCGGGCAATGTTCTGCAGCCGGGAATCGAGCGTTGTGGTCAGAGTCTGGCTGGCATAACCGGCTTCCCCCAGCCGGCGCGCTTCGGGCAGAGCCCAATCCGCGAAATAGGTGCCCGTGGGCAGATTGTTGCGCGTGCGGGAATCGATGCGCGGGCTCGGCAGGGCTGCGGCTTCGGCTGGGGTCAGATAGCCAGCCTCCACCATCGCGCCGATCACCAGCTGCATGCGCTTCTTCGCCCGTTCGAAATGGCGGGTGGGTGCCAGGGCGGATGGCGCCTGCATCAGCCCGGCCAGCATAGCGGCCTGTTCGGGTTTCAGATTTTCCGGCTGGCGGAAGAAATAATGCATCGACGCCGCGCGGAGCCCGTACACATTGTCGCCGAAATAGGCGTTGGAAAGATAGCGTTCGAGGATCTCATCCTTGGTCAGCCAGGCTTCCAGCCAGAAAGCGATCAGCGCTTCGCGCGCCTTGCGCGTCAGGCTGCGTTCGGAATTAAGGAAGGTGAACTTCGCCAGCTGCTGAGTGATCGTGCTGCCACCCTGCGGCCGGCCGCCAGTCATATTGGCCCAGACCGCCCGCGCAATCCCGCGCGGATCAATGCCCCAGTGCGAATAGAACCGCCGGTCCTCGATCGCCAGGAAGGCTTCGGCCACATGCGGCGGCAATTCGGCAATCTTCACCGGCGTATCAACGATCGCGCCATTGCGCGCGATCGGCGTGCCATCGGCAGCCAGCAGCGTGATCTGCGGCGGCACGATCGGTTCCAGCGATTTGGAAAGCGGTGCGGTTACCGCCAGCCAACCCACCAACAGGAACAGCACCAGCAGCCCACCAGCCGCGATCCGCCCGGCCCAGCGCCAGCGATTGCTGGGCCGCTTGATGCCCGGAACGGCAGCAGAACCACCCGCATCAACACCATGGGGAATGGAATGCCCGGCACCCAGCCCACCGCCGCCGGAACTCAGCCGACCGGCAGGCGGTTCATCCTGATAATCGAGCCCGTGCCAGGGCCGATCATCTGCATGGCTGCGATGCCACTGACCGGAATCATAATCAGCGTCGTGATCAGCACGGAAGCCACCGGCATGATCGGCAAAATCGGCCTCATCATCATCATCGCTGTCATAGAGCGCGGAGCGGGGGCGATTTTCGAATGTCGGGCGGGTTACCTGGCGCTGCTGCCAAGGCCAACGCCGCCAGCGCACGCCGCCCACCTCCACTCCGGACCGATCAGAACCCCTGCTCATCGCCCGTGTATTACACTACCAATACAGCAATGGCGAGAGGGTGCATGACCGAAAGCTGTAACGCTTCGGCCCGATCGAGGTAAAACTGCAGGAATTCAGCAGAAGAGAGCCAGCCATGGCCGTTCATCACCACAAACGCGATGAACGGCCGCTGATCCCTTCAAAACATCATGCCTTGGCAACAACGCTTTCAGGCAGTTCCACACCAAAGACGCGCTGGTAATATTCGGCCACCAGCATGCGTTCTGCCTCATCACATTTGTTGAGGAAGCTCAGGCGGAAGGAATAGCCCGGATCGCCGAAGATTTCCGTGTTCTGGGCCCAGGTGATCACCGTACGCGGGCTCATCACCGTGGAAATATCGCCATTGATGAAGCCCTGGCGCGACAGATCCGCAACGCGAACCATGTCAGCCACCAGCTTGGCATCCAGCGTGGTCTTGGCGCCAACGATTTCCCGCTCGGTTTCCTGCGGCAGATAGTTGAGGCCGACGACAATGTTCCAGCGGTCCATCTGGCCCTGGTTGATCGCCTGCGTGCCGTGATATAGCCCGCTGGTGTCACCCAGCCCCACGGTGTTCGCCGTGGCGAACAGGCGGAACCAGGGGTTCGGGCGGATCACGCGGTTCTGATCCAGCAGGGTCAGCTTGCCCGCCTGTTCCAGAACGCGCTGGATCACGAACATCACATCAGGGCGGCCGGCGTCATATTCGTCAAACACCAGCGCCACGGGATGCTGCAGCGCCCAGGGCAGCAGGCCTTCGCGGAATTCGGTTACCTGCAAGCCATCGCGCAGCACGATCGCATCACGCCCGACCAGATCGATACGGCTGATATGCGCGTCCAGATTGATCCGCACGCAGGGCCAGTTCAGCCGGGCAGCCACCTGTTCGATATGGGTCGATTTGCCGGTGCCGTGATAGCCCTGCACCATCACCCGGCGATTGTGCGAAAACCCGGCCAGGATCGCCAGCGTCGTGTCCGGATCGAACACATAGGTTTCATCCACGTCCGGTACGCGGTCATCCGCCTTAGAAAAGGCCGGAACCTTCATGTCGATGTCGACACCGAATGTTTCGCGGACATCCACTTCGATATCGGGCACTGCCATAAGAGTGCCGGAATCGCCCTGCTTGCTGGTCATTTCGTTCATCGCTGCCGATGACTAGACGGGAGGGGCAGGTGCTGCAACAAGCAATGGACACTGCCGCTATCGGCATTTGCACGGAGAGATGCACCAATGAAGCTCTATGGATTTCCGCTGTCCGCCTATACCCGCAAGGTTGCCGTAACGCTGGCGGAAAAGGGCCTGGAGTTTGACTGGGAACCGACCAATCCCGGCCAGCCGAGCGAAGAATTCCTGACCATCAGCCCGTTCAGCAAGATCCCCGGATTTGCCGATGGCGATTACAAGCTGGCCGATTCCAGCGCGATCATTGCCTATCTGGATGCCAAATATCCCGAACCGGCGCTGATCCCGGCGCAGGCCGAAGCGCGTGGCCGCGCGATCTGGCTGGATGAAGCGGTCGACACCGTGCTGATCCCGGCCGGCGCTCCGATCGTGCATCAGCGCTTCCTCTATCCGGTGGTGTTCGGCAAGCCGGGCGATGAAGCCCTGGCCGTTGCCGCCGAAGAAGCCATTCTGAAGCCGCTCGATTATTTTGAAGGCGCGCTGGGCGCCGATGGCTGGCTGAACGGTGAATTCTCGATCGGCGACATCGCGCTGGCCGCAGCGCTGAAGACCGTCAGCTATGGCGGCTGGACGGTCGATAGCGCACGCCACCCGAAACTTGCCGGTTGGCAGGCCCGCGTGCATGACCGCGCATCCTGGCAGCAGATCGCCGATCGCGAGGCGAGCATCTTCGCCTCTCTGAAAGGCTGATCTGCCCCTTAACGCCTAATCGCGCTGCCGCTCCACCTTGGGCGGCAGCGCGAACAGCCGCACGAAGCGCTGCGCCAGGTCACGATTGCCCTGCACCACCAGATCGCTGCTGGCCTCCACATCTTCCAGCCCTTCATGGCCATAGATCAGCCGCAGCATCGGGGTTGGCTGCGCCATGCGGAACACCACATCCCCTTCTGCCGCTGCCCCGCGCCTGACAGGCAATTGCCCGCGCTGCAGATCCGCCAGAAATTCATCCGCCCCCACGGCGATGCCCACCCGGGCGGCCACATCCCCCATCGCGCCGGGGACCAGCATGGTCCGCATGGACAGCATCATGCCCACCGGGGTCAGCGGCAGATGCGGATCATGATCGGGCGATCGGGCCGCCCAGCGGCCCAGTTCCTGGATCGCGGGTTCGGCCAGATAACCCCATTCCGTCAGTTCATAGATCTGCGTCGCGGCTGGCGGCGGCAGCTTGCGCCGCATCAACACGCCCGCTTCCTCCATCGAACCCAGTCTTTCGGTCAGCACCTTGGCCGAAATTCCGGGCAGGCTGGCGCGCAAATCGGAAAAACGACGCCCGCCGAGCATTAATTCGCGAACGATCAGCAGCGACCAGCGTTCACCAATCAATTCAAGGGCAAAGGCGGTGCCACAGGCATCCTGATACCACTTGCCATGCGATCCAGTTTCTTTTTGTAACTTCATAGTTGCTTTTGGTAACTCATAGCCGCACATTGCGCAAGCAGACAACGAATCGGGAAGGATCAACGCAATGGCCAAAATGGTTTACATCAATCTGCCGGTGACGGATCTGTCCCGGTCGATGGCTTTTTACGAAGCCGTGGGCTTCACCAACAACCCGCAGTTCACCGATGACAATGCCGCCGCGATGATGTGGTCGGATGAGATTATCGTGATGCTGCTGCGCCATGATTTCTGGAAGACCTTCACCAGCAAGCAGATCCCCGATGCACACACCACCGCGCAGGTGCTGCTGTGCCTGAGCCAGGACAGCAAGGAAGCGGTGGATGGCATCGTGGAAACGGCGGTGGCCGCCGGCGGCAAGGCGGAACCCACACCCACGCAGGATCTGGGCTTCATGTATGGCCGCAGCTTTGAAGATCCCGATGGCCACATCTGGGAAAACGCCTGGATGAATATGGATGCCATCCCTGATGGTCCGCCGGCTGAAGGCTGACACAGCAGCCTAGAACAGGAACCACTGGCGAAGGAGGAGACAATGCCGATTGATCCCGCAGCCCCGCTGGAAATCACCGCATTTGACTGGGTCCCCGATTTCGCCCGTGGTTATGTCCGCGATCTGCGGCCGCGCTGGGCCTGTGAAGAACTGGGCCTGCCCTATCGCGAAAGACTGATCAGCGCGCGCGAAAGGCCGGGCTGGTATTTTACCGAACAACCATTTGGCCAGGTGCCCGTGGTACGCGACGGGGATATCCACCTTTTCGAAAGCGGCGCGATCCTGGTCTATCTGGCGGAAAAGCAGGGGCGCCTGCTGCCCCCGTCAGGCCAGCCGCGCGCCGATGTGCTGGCCTGGCTGTTCGCGGCCTATAACAGCCTGGAACCACTGACCATGGAACAGGCCAGCGTGCTGATCTTCCATGCTGGCGAAGAATGGGCCGAAGGGCGCAAGCCGATCCTGCGCGAAATGATCGGCCGCCGGCTGGTGCAAGTGGCCGACGCCATGGGCGACCGGGAATGGGTTGCCGGCGATTTTTCGATTGCCGACATCGCCCTGATCACCGTGATGCGTGAATTTGACAGGGGCGGGCTCGAACCCTTCCCCACCCTTGCCGCCTATCTCGAACGTGGCACCAGCCGCCCGGCCTTCCGCCGCGCACTGGCCGCGCAACTGGCGGCATTTTCCGCCGACCCCGTCAACGACACCGAATAAATCTTGGGAGAATGACGATGTATGTTCAAGGATTTCTGCTCGCCGTGCCGGAAGGCAACAAGGCCGCCTATCAGAAAATGTCGGAAGACTTCTGGGAGATCATCAAGGACTATGGCGCCACCAGCCAGGTCGAAACCTGGGAAGCCGATGTACCCGATGGCCACACCACCGATTTCCGCCGCGCGGTGAAACTCGAACCCGGTGAAAAGGTGGTGTTTTCCTGGATGACCTTCCCGGACAAGGCGACCGCCGAGGCCGCCCATGAAAAGATGATGGCCGATCCGCGCATGGAAGCCATGGGATCGGAATCGCCGTTTGATGGCAAGCGGATGATCTATGGTGGGTTTGAACCGCTGATGGTGCGGGAGGCCTGAGATGAACGCCGGCTATCCCGTATGGTATGAACTGCTCACCCCGGAAGTATCCGCGGTGGAAGCCTTCTACCGCGAAACGCTGGGCTGGAACATTGGCGCAGCGCCGATGGATGTGCCCAGCGGCATTCCCTATCAGATGATCACCCGATCCGATGGTGGCGGAGCCGGGATAGCCGGTGCCATTCCGGCAGACATGGCCGCCCAGGGCGTGAAACCGGCCTGGTTCCCCTATTTCACGGTGGCTGACGTCGATGCCGCAGTCGCCAGCGCGCGCGATCTCGGAGCGTCGGTGTGGGTGGAATCGCTCGACATTCCAGGCGCCGGGCGCATGGCCATGCTCAGCGATCCGCAGGGAGCGACCTTCTATGTGATCAACCCCACCCCGCCCGATGATGATCCCAATGCCCAAAGCACGGCTTTTGACGTGCACAAGGCCGGCCATTGCCGCTGGAACGAACTCAACACCAATGATGCCGCATCGGCCGATGCCTTCTACAAGGTGCTGTTCGGCTGGAACACGGATGACGGCATGCCGATGGGCGAACTGGGCACCTATCAGTTCATCAATATCGACCAGACCACCATCGGTGCGATCTGCCCGATCGTGCCGGAAGGCATGGGTCCGCACTGGCTGCCCTATTTCGGCGTGGCTGATGTGGATGCAGCCTATGCCAGCGTGGTGGCCCAGGGCGGCACCATCACTCATGAAATTGCCGAGGTGCCCGGCGGCGATTTCGTGTTCAATGCGAAAGATCCCGGCGGCGCCCATGTCGCCTTCACCGGTCCGAGAGGAGCCTGATCATGGCCAGCATCAGCCATAACAAGACGCGCCTGTGCCTCTGGTACGATCACGGTGCCGAAGAGGCCGCGCAATTCTATGCCGCAACCTTCCCCGACAGCACGGTGGGCACCAGCCACCGTGCCCCGGCGGACAATCCTTCAGGGGAACAGGGCGCGGTGCTAACGGTGGATTTCACCGTGCTGGGCCTGCCTTGCATCGGGCTGAACGGCGGCCCGGCCTTTACCCACAGCGAAGCCTTTTCCTTCCAGGTGTCGACCGACAGCCAGGAAGAAACAGACCGCTACTGGAACGCCATTGTCGGCAATGGCGGGCAGGAAAGCATGTGCGGCTGGTGCAAGGACAAATGGGGCATATCCTGGCAGATCACCCCCCGCGTACTGACCGACGCCGTGGCCGGAACGGACAAGGCCGCCGCCAAGCGCGCATTTGAAGCGATGATGACGATGAAGAAGATCGATATCGCCACCATCGAAGCCGCTATCGCCGGCTGACCCGCCGGACAGATCACCAGACAGCAAACCTTCTTTTCCCGGAGAATTCCATGCCCCGCAGAATTATTGGTGGCGCCTTTGTTTCGATCGACGGCGTCATGCAGGCCCCCGGTGGGCCCGAAGAAGATCCGACGGGCGGATTTTCCTGGGGCGGCTGGCTGACGACCATGTTCGATGAGGCACTGGGCCATCAGATCGACACGCTGTTCAATGGCGAATTCGAACTACTGCTGGGCCGGCGCACCTATGACATCTTCACCGCGCACTGGCCCTTCATGCCCGATGAAGACCCACTGGCGGCCAAGCTGAACCGCATTCGCAAGCATGTGCTGACATCCTGCGAAAAGCCATTCAGCTGGCAGGGCAGTTCGCGCGTGGCCGATATGGCGGCGCTGGCGGCGCTGAAGGAAACCGACGGCCCCGATCTGGTGATCCAGGGCAGCTCCACCCTCTATCCGCAATTGCTGGAACATGGCCTGCTGGACAGGCTAGTGCTGATGACCGCGCCGGTGGTGCTGGGTGGCGGCAAACGCCTGTTCGGCGATGGCACGCCCGATGCGGGCATGAGCCGGACCTTCCGCCTGATCGAAACCCGGCTGTCTTCCAGCGGGATTGTCATGACCACCTATGAACCCGCCGGCCGGCCGGAAACCGGCACATTCGAGATGGATAAACCGAGCGAACGCGAACTCAACCGCCGCGCCCGCATTGCCCGGGGTGAATGGTGATGCTGGCCCTCTATGGCCATCCCTTTTCTTCCTACAGCTGGAAGGCGCTGATCCCGCTCTATGCCAATGGCACGGCGTTTGAATTCTGCACCGTCGCGCCCGATCAGCCCGACCATGCCGAATTCGTCCAGATGTCTCATCCGGCCGGGAAGTTTCCCGTGCTGCGCGATGGGGATCAGGTGATCGTAGAGGCAACCGTGATCATCGAGCATCTGGCCCTGCATCACCCGGGCCCCGCGCCGCTGATACCGCTGGACCCGGCAGTGGCAGTGCAAACCCGGATGATGGACCAGGTGTTCGACAATTATGTGATGGCCCCGGTGCAGCGCGTGGTGAATGCCCGCATCGCCAATCCCGCCCATCCCGATCCGGCCGAGGTGGCCGCCGGCACCGCCAGCCTGCAACGCAGCTATCGCTGGCTGGAACACTGGCTGGGTGAAAACACGCTGGCGCCGCATGTCTCGCTAGCCAGCTGCGCCGCCGCGCCATCCCTGTTTTATGCCGACTGGATCGATCCGATCCCGGCCGACTGCCCGCTGTTGCGGGCTTTGCGGGCAGAGCTGCTGGCGCTGCCGCCGGTCGCCCGCTGCGTGGATGATGCGCGGGTGTTTCGTGAATATTTCCCTGGTGGGGCACCCGATCGCGATTGAGATAGCAAAATCTGTCACAAACCTTGCTCTCGGCAATTATGTCCTGACGCCCAAGCATCCACTTGATTGAAGAGATATCGGCAACATCTTCAAATCTATTCTTAAAATCATCAGTTCACAATGATTGGAGCGTGCTCGATTTTAATCGTTGTCGAATACCCTTCATCCAGAGATTGCGAAAATGTTCTGGTGAGTGTTGCCTGATAGCGACCGGACATAAAAGTGTAGCATTCATGCCGTCCCTGCTCACATTGATGAACAGTGGTTATCTGTGGCGAAAGGGTCAGGAACTTGGCGGCGCATTGCTCTGCGCTGTCAGAGCGAACAAGCTCGCAGTCCATCGTCATGCGCCTGTTGTTCTGCACATCAAGCACCGTACTATGCAGCAACCCTAAACCGAACGCTGCAACTGTGTCGCCATTGCTTCTCGCCCAATATTCATTCTCTCCGGATAGCACCTCACAAGCGTGGCGCCATTCTTCAGCGCTTTTTTCAGATGAATATCCCAGGAAATGATATTCTCCAGTGACCGATCTGATACCCACAGGTTTGGCACGCCTGCCTATTTCTGCGCCCGTCACATCTGCATAATCAATATGGATCACGTCGCGCCGGCAAAGCCCGCCCCGAGATGAACTTCGGGGCTTCGTTGCAATACTCTCTGGAGACACTGATCCGGTGAGTATCGAGTTTAAATCTTGCAGAACCACCTGGCGGATGCCGCTGGAGGACATTAAAAGGCGCTCAGGGTGGAGAGGAGGATTATACGTCGCTGCTGACGCAAATCCGGGAAAGAAGCCCACTATGGTGAACAACGCCACCCCTATGACAAATGCCCGCATCAGATTTCCCTGCATGTATCCCTGACAGGAATTAGAAGAACGGCGGTGACCAAACCGTAAAATCCCGTCGACTTTGTCATATGCGAAAGCTGGAAAGGAAACGGCACCAACCATAACTTCCCGCTATTTGATGAACCTGCTTTTCAGATCTATCATTTCTGCCCGCCCCCATCGCATAACCCAAACGGGCTCCTGCTGCGCCTGATCGCGATTGATGGGCATCCCCTTGCAGCGCCCCGCATGTTCCTGTATTGTTCGCATCATAAGGAGCACTGAAATGGCCCGGTTCACTTTCTACTACAATCCGATGAGCCGGGCGCAGATCGCCCGATGGGCGCTGCATGAGGTAGCGGCGGATTATGATCCGGTGCTGGTCGGTTATGAAGACAAGCCGGCCGAATTCCTGGCCGCCAATCCGATGGGCAAGATTCCCACTATCGTGCACCACCATGCCGGGCCTGATGGAACCGTGCATGATCATGTGGTCACCGAAGCGGCGGCCATCTGCCATTATCTGGCGCTGGTCACACCCGAGGCGGGGCTGTTGCCGGGGGAACATGAGGCGGCGGATTATTTTCGCTGGCTGTTCTTTGCCGCCGGGCCGCTCGAACATGCGGTGACGAACCACGCTTTCGGTTGGGAACCCAGCGCGCAGCAGGAACGCACGGTTGGTTTCGGCAGCTATTCCCGGACCGTGGTGACGCTGGATGAATGGCTGCAAAGCCATGATTATGTCTGCGGTTCGCGCTTCACCATGGCCGATGTCTATGTCGGGTCTGCCGTGGACTGGGGCATGACCTTTGGCACGCTGCCCGAACGGGCCAGCTTTACCGCCTATGTCGAAAAGCTGCGCGCGCGACCGGCCTATCAGGCAAGCAAGGCGATCGACATGGCCCTGATCGCGGAAATGCAGGCCCAGCAATGAGCTATAGCGCATCCTGCCATTGCGGCGCCGTGCAGGCGGCGATCGCCGAGGATCTGCCCAAGCGCGGCATGACCTGCAATTGTTCGATCTGCCGCCGCAAGGGCACGGTGCTGCACTTTACCAGTGCCGATAATGTCCGGATCGAAGCATCCGCCGATGCGATCGGCAGCTATCAGTTCAATCGCCATGTGATCGAACATCAGTTCTGCCGCAGTTGCGGCTGTTCGCCCTTCGCACGGGGCAGCACGCCCGATGGCGGACAGATGGTGGCGGTCAATCTGCGCTGCGTGCCGGAATGCGATCTCGATGCGCTGGAGATCGACAAGGTGGACGGGGCTTCTTTCTGAAGCCTGCCATCACGCGAAAGGCTTGGCCTTGCGCAACAGTTGATAGGCTTCGACCACCCGCTGCAACTGGCCTTCCTTGCTGCGGTCCCCGCCATTGCGATCGGGATGATACCGGCGGACCAGTTCGGAATAACGCCGCCGCAAACGCGCGCGGTCGGCATCGGTGGACAGGCCCATCACCATCAGAGCCTCCTGTTCGCGGGCGGTAAAAATGCCCGGCGCGGCACCGGCGGCGCGCACGCCTGCGCGATGGCGGATATTGGCCGCGCGGGCGCCGATCGCGTCCAGCGGATCGACGAAATCGGCCCAGCGGGGCATGCCATCCACCCCGGCATCGGGCCGGAACGCGCGGGTATCATTGCGCCAACCCGACAAGGGCGATTGTGCGGCATAGATTTCTTCCGCGCTCATCCCGGCGAACCAGTCATAACCGGCATTGAATTCGCGCACATGCTGCAGGCAGAACCAGCGCCAGTTGCCCGGCCCGTCAAAGCCCGATGACCGTTCACCCGGCGCACGAAACTCGCCAGCCTCCCCACATCCGGGCGCATCGCACCCGCGCCCTTCACTTTCAAATCGCCCGTGGAACTTCTGACTGCGCATCCCCATAACCATGGTGATAGAGCGCCGCGTTGAAAACCCCCGAACTAAGATGAGCACGGAGATGAGCATGAGTGGACCAGTGCAAAGTGAGATGGAAATCCTGTTACAACAGGCATTTACCCCTTCACGACTGGATGTGATCAATGACACCGCCATGCACCACGGCCATGCCGGTGATGATGGCAGCGGGGAATCGCACTTCACCGTGGTGATCGAAAGCGATGCCTTTGCCGGCAAGAACCGGCTGGAACGGCAGCGGATGGTCAACCGCGCGCTGGGCGACATTCCCGGCCAGCGGGTGCATGCGCTGGCGATCAAGGCCTTCGCACCCGGGGAAAATACCGTGAAGGGCGGCGCATGAGCATTCTGCAGACCATCACGCCGGTCACCCATGATCTGGGTGGTTTCAGCGTCCGCCGCGCCATCCCCAGCCCCAAATGCCGGATGGTCGGGCCCTTCATCTTCGTGGATCAGTTCGGCCCGGCCCGGCTGGAAAGCGGCCAGGGCATGGATGTGCGCCCGCACCCGCATATCAATCTGGCCACGGTGACCTGGCTGTTCGAAGGCGGGATCGACCATCGCGACAGCCTGGGTTCCTTCGCCACCATCCGCCCCGGCACGGTCAATCTGATGACGGCAGGCACCGGCATCGTCCATTCGGAACGCAGCCCGCAGAGCGAACGCGATGCAGGCCCCGCCATGTATGGCATGCAGACCTGGCTCGCCCTGCCCGATGGTCAGGAAGAAATCGCCCCGGCGTTTGAATCGATCGCCGGCTTGCCGCTGATCGAAGATGATTGCGTGAAGGCCCGGGTGATCATGGGTTCGCTGTGGGGCCAGCGTGCGGCCACCACCACCCATGCCGAAACCATCTATGCTGAAATCGATCTGGGCCCGGCGGGCGCCATTCCGATCGATGCCGAAGCCGATGAACGCGCGGTGATGCTGGTCGGCGGTGAAGCCAGCCTGGATGGCACGCCGCTGGAAATGTATGTGCTGACCGTGCTGAAGCCCGGCGCAGCCATGGTGCTGCGGTCCGACCGCGGCGGCAAGATCATGCTGCTGGGCGGCGAAGCCTTTTCCACCCGGCGTTATGTCTATTGGAATTTCGTCAGTTCCAGCCGCGACCGGATCGAACAGGCCAAGGAAGACTGGACAGCCGGGCGGTTTCCCACGGTTCCGGGCGACGACAAGGAATTCATCCCCTTGCCTGAAAAGCCCAAAACCGTCAGCTATCCCTGATCTGTTCCGCCGCCCGCGCAACCCGTGGGCGGCGGCACCCTTTTCGAACCGGAGACACCACCCCCATGATCAGGCACCCCTTGGCTCAGGCCGGCCTGGCGCTGACCGCTGCCATTGTGTTTGTTGCTGCCGCCCACGCCCAGAACCGTGCCCAGGCACCTGCCGATGTTTCGCAGAATATGGCCTGGCACAGCGCACAGGCCGCAGCGCTCGCCAGCCGGCAGGCATCGGATGGCTGGCAATGGATGGAAGGCGGGTTGTTGTGGCGCCGCGTGGCGGGTGACGGTTCGGGCAAGCACCCGACTGTGCGCGATGTGGTGACCGTTCATTACGAAGGCACCTTTGTTGATGGGCAGGAGTTTGATTCCTCCTATCGCAGCGGCCGCCCGGCCACCTTCCCGCTCAATGCGCTGGTGCCTGCCTGGCAGATGGCCATCCCGCATATGGGCGTGGGTGACACCATCGAACTCGCCGTGCCGGCAACGCTTGCCTATGGCACCACCGGCCGTGGCCCGATCCCCGGTGGCGCGACCCTGCTGTTCAAGATCGAACTGCTCGGCATTGCCGAATAGGGCTGAGCGGGCAGTTCCATGCCCTTCCCCGATCAATTCGGCCTTTCGCTGCCCCTGATCCAGGCGCCGATGGCGGGGGTTTCAACCCCGGCCATGGCAGCGGCGGTTTCCAACGCGGGGGCGCTGGGGTCGATTGCGGTGGGCGCCAGCGATCCCACCCAGGCCGGCGCGATGATCGATGCGGTTCGCGCGGCCACCGACGGCCCGTTCAATGTCAATCTGTTCGTCCATGCCCCGCCGCCTGCCGATCCGGTGCGGGAGGCTGAATGGCTGGATTTTCTGGCACCGATATTCGCGCAATATCGCGCCTGTCCGCCCGATCAGCTTGCCACCATCTATCGCAGCTTTGCCGATGATCCGGCCATGCTGGCACTGCTGCTGGACCGGGCTCCGCCGGTGGTCAGTTTCCATTTCGGCCTGCCGTCTGCCGATATCATCACCGCGCTGAAACAGCGTGGCATCTATCTGCTCGCCAGTGCCACCAATCTGGCTGAAGCCCGGGCGATCGCCGTGGCCGGACTGGATGGTGTGGTGGCGCAGGGGATCGAAGCGGGCGGCCATCGCGGCATGTTTGATCCGGCCGCGCCCGATGATGGCCTGACCAGTTTTGCCCTGACGCGCCTGCTGGTGCAGGAACTGGATCTGCCGGTGATTGCTGCCGGCGGGATCATGAATGGCGCCGGCATCGCCGCTGCCCTCGATCTGGGTGCAGCCGCCGCACAATTGGGCACGGCCTTTATCAATTGCCCGGAATCATCGGCCGATGCAGCCTATCGCGCGGCGCTGTCCGGCCCCGCTGCCTGTCATACGCAGATCACCAGCCTGATTTCCGGCCGGCCGGCTCGCTGCCTCGCCAACCGCTTCACGGCCTTGAACGACGCCACAGGCGGGCGCCGGCCGCCCGATTATCCCCGCGCCTATGATGCAGGCAAAGCCCTGCACGCCGCCGCCAGCGCATGCGGCGAATATGGCTTTGGCGCGCAATGGGCCGGACAGGGCGCACCGCTGGCCCGTTCCCTGCCCGCCGCTCAACTCGTCGCCACGCTGCAGGCAGAGCTGGAGGCCTGCCGAAACGGCTAGGCGGTTACCCGCTTTCGCGTTCCAGCACGCGCTGCACCGCCGGATCGGCGGCCAGCCGATCATGCAGCGCCTGCAGATTGGGGAAATCGGCGAAGCCTTCCTTCAGCTTGGCCTTGCCCCAGCGGATCATCGGGAACGCATAGGCATCGGCCACCGAAGGACCGCCGTTCAGAATCCATTCGCGCCCGGCCAGATGCGCATCCAGCACCGCAAACTGCTTGCGCACCAACGCCAGCCCCGCTGCCATCACGGCCTGCTGCGCCGTCTCGCTGGGGTCGGTGGTGTAACGGCCGGGCATGAACACCGGCCAGAAGGCGGCATGCAGATCGCTGGTCATGAAACTGCACCAGCGATGCAGTTCTGCGCGCGATCGCAAATCGCCGCCACCATCCAGCCGCGCGCCGGCATGCCGTGCCGCCAGATATTCCAGAATCGCCCCGGCCTGCGTCAGCACCCAGCCATCCTCTTCGCGCAGTGCGGGCACCGCTCCGGTAGGATTGACCGCTTTCAGTTCCGCCGAACCGGTCTTCACCCGCACCGCTTCATAGGGGGCGCCGATCCATTCGAGCGTGATGTGAACCGCCAGCGAGCAGGCGCCAGGCGAATAGAACAGGGTCGTCATGAACACGGCACTCCGATTGCTTCGGGGGGATTGTTTCGGGAGCGCGGAATAATGCCAAAGCAAGGCAGGAAAGCGGCATCGCTGGATCAACCGGCGCATTCATGCTGCCGAAACCAGACGCATGTTTGTTTGGGCCATCAAAAATGGCAGAATCGGCGCAGACGATATGCCGTTCGATCAGGGGTAGAGGGGCAATATGGGCGGGATTTCACGCATCTTGAACGGCCGCACCGGCAAGGGCCGGCTGCGTTTCGCAGCGGCATTTACGGTGCTGCTGCTGTCCGGAACCGCACTTGCCCAGACCAATCCCACTCTGACAGAGGCCGAACGCGGCATTCGTGGCGATGACAGCGACCGGGCGACCGCCCTCTCCATCAGCGAAATGGCCGTGGATGCCCATGTCACCGGCCGCACCGCCGATGTGACGCTGACCATGATGATCACCTCCAACAGCCCGGTGGATTTTGAAGGCAATCTGTCGCTGGCCCTGCCCGCCGATGCGGTGGTGACTGGCTATGCGCTGGATGTCGGTGGGCGGATGATCCCCGGCCAGCTGATCGAACAGCCCCGGGCCCGCAATCTTTATGAAAATGAAGTGCGGCGCGGGATTGATCCGGGCCTGGCGGAGGTGACGGCGGAAAACCGTTTCACCACGCGCATCTTCCCGATCCGGCAGGATCTGCCGCGCCGTTTCAGCATCAGCTTTTCTGCGCCCTTCGATCCTGACCGGGGCATAGACCTGCCATTGCTGCGCGAACATCCGATCGGGCAGATCAGCGCCGCGCTGAAAGTGGATGGATACAGTACGGCCCCGGATATTCGTTTCGCCGGCGCACCAATTGCCTTGCACGCAGAAGGCGCCAGCTTTGCCGGAACCGCCAGCCTGAACGGGCAGCGACTGACCGGGGGTCTTGTCATCACCGGCGGCAGCCTGTCAGCCCCCATGCTGATCACCCGGCATGACAGCGGCGACCGGTTCTTCCTGATCGGCGATGATGCACAGGTTCCCGGCAATGCCGGCCCGGCACGCGGCGGACGGCTGCGGATTTATTGGGATCGGTCGCTGTCGCATCGTGATGATCCGCTGGAGCGGGAAATCAGTGCGCTGACGCAATTGGTCGACAGCACCGCACCGGCAGCAATCGATCTGGTGACCTTTTCCAGCGATGCGCCGCAGCACCTGCGCCCCACGGACAAGGCAGCGCTGCAGCAGCAATTGGAAGCGGTCACCTATCGCGGGGCCACATCCTTTGCCGGGCTGAATGATCTGCGCCTGCCTGCCGCCGATCGCTGCGTGCTGGTGTCGGACGGACAGGTGACGATTGACCGCATGGCCGGCTTCACCCCCGATTGCACGCTGATGGTGATCAGCGCCTCTGCCACCGCCGATGGAGCGCGGCTGGCGCGCATGGCGCACAAATCAGGCGGACAGTTCCTGCGCCTGACCGAAGGCGCGGTGGAAGATACCGTGGCCCGCATGGCCCGCCCGGCCGCCGGGATTACCGCTGTGCGCGATGGCGCGGGACGGCCGATCGATTACCGCATGCTGCCCGCCGCCCATGGTCAATGGCGCCTTGCCGGCCCGCTGCCCGCCAATGGCGTGGTGCGCGTCACTCGCCAGGGCCGGGGCGAGCAACGCTATGCTGCCGGCAATGCCGCCCCCATCGCCAGCGCAGCCCCGGCGGCTCTGTGGGCCGTTCAACGCATCAGTGAACTGAGCGACAATCCCGTCCAGCATGATGACATGGCCGCCATGGCCCGCCGTTACCGGGTGGCTGGTCCGCGCATGTCGTTCCTCGTGCTCGAAACGCCTGAGCAATACCTCAATGCGGATATCACCCCGCCCGATGGTTTTTCGAAGGACTGGCTGGCCCGGTATCAGGCCGGCGCGAAAGAACATGCAAGGGACAAAGCGGACGAACGGAGCAACCGGCTCGCCTATGTCCTGAGAGAATGGGAACAGCGCCGGGCCTGGTGGAACACCGATTTCGCCGCGCGCAAACGCACCGCGGATCGGGAAGAGAGGCAGCGCTCCACGGATGAAACCGTGGCCATGGCTCCCATGGCACCACCACCGCCGCCGCCTGCTCCGCCGCCGCCGCCGCCCGCGCCGGTAGTGAACGCCACGGCGAATGCAGAAGCCTATGAAGCGGATAGAGCCGTGGTCGTCACCGGAACAGCGGTCCGCCGGCCTGACAGCAACGGCAGCACAGCCAATGCCAGCATTCGGGTCGATCTGGCCGAAATGCCGACGGACCGCCCCTATCTCGCCGCATTGCAGGCCGCGCCGGAGGCCCAGCGGCTGGCCGTGCTGGCCGATCAGGAAATTGCCTGGGGCACCACGCCGGCGTTTTACTTCGATGTGGCGGACTGGTTCCGCAACAAGGGTGATCAGGCCACGGCCATGCAATTGCTGCTGTCCGCACTGGAACTTACCAGTGCGGATGATGAAACTCGGCAGATCGTCGCCTTCCGACTGGAACGGGATCGCGCCTTTAACCGCGCGGTGGAACTGTCCGAACTGATTGCCGCCGCCAATGCCGAATTCCGCCCGCAACCACTGCGCGATCTGGCGCTGGTGCTGGCCGCGCGCGGCACGGATGAGGCGCGCAACCGCAATGCGCGGCGGGCCGATCTGGAACGCGCCTTCACCTTGCTGACCGATACCGCGCTGAACCCCGCATCCGGCGCCTTTGACGGGATAGAGGTTATCGCGCTGATGGAAGCCAACGCCCTGATCCCGCAGATCAAGGCGGCAGGCGGCAATTGGACGCTCGACCCAAGGCTGGTTGCACTGACCGACACGGACGCCCGCATCGTCATCAGCTGGAGCCTGGATGATGCCGATGTCGATCTCTGGGTGACGGAACCCGATGGAGAAAGGGTCTATTACAGCCACAAGCTGAGCGCGAATGGCGGGTTGATTTCCAACGACATGACCGATGGGTACGGGCCGGAAGAATATCTGATCCGCCGGGCACTGGCGGGCGCCTACAAGGTGCAGATTGACGGTTATGCGGGCGATCGGCTCAATCCCAATGGATCAGGCCGGGTTATGATCCGCCTGCAGCGCAATTTTGCCCGCCCCGGCCAGCAACAGCAATTGGTCGATCTCGACATCGGTTTCGGTCGCAACACCCGGGAAGAACGCAACCGGCCGGTGGCCACGCTGACGGTGGGGCAATAAGGCAAAGCATGATCACCAGCTCCCTCCGTTTCGCGCTGCTAACCGCCGCGGCAGGCATCGCCCTGCCCACCCTTGCCAGCGCGAGCGAAGCGCCGCCGCTTTATCTCGAAACGCCAGCCGGCGAAAAACCGCGTGTGGTGATCACCGCCGATCCCGAACTCGACGATTCCAACTCCCTGTTGCGCTATCTGCTCTACAGCAATGACATGCGGACAGAGGGGCTGATCTATGCCAGCAGCCAGTTCCACTGGACCGGCGACGGACGCGGCACCGCCGTTTCGGTGCCAGGGCGCGAATACACCCGTTTCGGGCTGGATCTGTGCCCCTGCACCAGCTGGCGGTGGGATCAGGGTGAACGCTTCATCGATGATGCGGTGGCCGCCTATGCGCAGGCCTGGCCCAATCTGATCGCACATGACCGCGATTATCCGACCCCCGTTGCGCTGAAATCTGTGATCCGCTGGGGCAATGTCCAGTTCGACGGGGAGATGGAACAGGATACGCCCGGTTCCGATCTGATCCGCAAACTGCTGCTCGATGATGAGGAATCGCCGATCTATCTGCACGCCTGGGGCGGTCACAGCACCATCGCCCGGGCGCTGAAATCGATTGAGGAGGAATTCCGCGACACGCCGCAATGGGCGGAAATCCGGGCGAAGGTGATCCGCAAGGCGATCCTCCACCCTTCCGCCGATCAGGATGACACCTATGGCCGGTATATCCGGCCCAACTGGCCGGAAATCCGCTATCGCCAGGTCACCGGCGGGGTGTCGCTGTCTTACAATGCGCAAGGCGTGGTGAGCGAGGATGATGCCCGTTTCTTCACCGCCCAATGGACTCGCGACAACATCTCCTCTCGCGGGCCGATGGGCGCGTTCTACCGGGTCTGGGGTGATGGCAAGCATATGGTGGCCGGCGATATCTTCGACTATTTTGGTGAGGCGGGAAAATCGGCCGAGGACCTGCGCGCTGAAGGCTATGTCGTCTGGACTCCGCCACGCGGCAAAGGCGAGTTTCTGGGCGAAGGGGACACGCCGACCTTCCTCAATCTGATCGACAACGGGCTTGGCGGTTATCGCACGCAAAGCTTTGGCGGCTGGGGCGGCGTGGAAAGCGCCCGCTATGTCCCGGGATTTTCCAGCAGCGGCGAAGGATCGCCCGATGCTGTCGCCGCCGATCCGCAGGCACGCGGCCTGCGCAGCCGGGCGCCCACCCATCCGTTTCTGGCTGCAGCCCAGAATGATCTGGCCGGGCGTTTCCGCTGGGCCACCACGCCCCGCTTTGCCGATGCCAACCACAATCCGCGGGTGGTGATTGCCGGCGAAACCCTGCGCAGCGGCAAAGCCGGCGAAACCATCACCCTGACCGCCCAGGTGAGCGATCCCGATGGTGACAGCACCGGGCTGCACTGGTCACGCTTTGATGCGGCCGACAGCTACGCGGGAGAACTGCAGCTTTCACCCGGCAGTAATACGGTGGCGCTGACCATCCCCAATGACGCGCAGCCAGGTGACACCATCCATATTCTGGCCGAAGCCCGCGACAGCGGCACCCCGCCGCTCAGCCATTACGCACGGGTGGTGATCACGGTCACACGCTAGCCCTGCGATCAGCCCTGCCATTCCACCCAGGCGCCATGCGGATGCGCCTCGCCGAGCTGGACCTGCGTGTCTCCACCCGGCCAGTAACGAAGCTTGATTTCATGGCGGAACGTCTGGCGATTGGTTTCCACGCTGACCCAAGCGAGCGGCCGGTCGGGCGTCGCCTGTGCCCCTGCGGCTTCCATCGCCGTGATAATCTCCGCGCGGGTTTGCTGTGGCAGATATTGCCACATCACCGTGTGGAACAGCACCCGGGTGACGCCCGGTGCCTGCGGGCGGGCCAGCATCTCTGCCACGAACTGCCCGGCGTCCATCTGCACCAGATCCGGCTTGCGGGCATTCGCCAAGGCAATCGCGGCATCCATTCGCACCATGCGCTCTGTTGCATCGGCCCAGATATAGGCCTTCAGCCGCAGCGACTGTTCCGGATCGGTGATGTCGATCGGCGCCACATCGCAACCACGCAGGGCGGTGATCGCCACCTCAGCCTTCGGCGGCGGCGGACCGCGCCATTCGGGAGCGATACGCATCGGCGATTCATCGGGGCCCGCCTCCACCCCGCCCAGATCGTAATGATAACGATCCATCATGGTGTTGATGCCCGCGCTGGCGCCAATTTCATTCATCTCGAAATTGAGGCCCAGTCGGCCAGACAACCACAGCAGTGCCGCCATCACCCCGGCTGATCGCCCAGCCTCATTGGTTTGCGGCGGACCATCGAGCCAGCTGGTCAACAGATCATCATGGCGTTCTGCCAATTGGGCAACGATCGCATCGATCTGCGCCTGATCGGTCAGGGTCCCGGCATAGACGGGTGCCAGCGCATCATCGCTGCCTGACAGGCAGAGCCAGTGCAGCCCGCCCGCCAGCCGCAGCGGCAGGGCGTCTTCCAGACTCAGCCCCGGCCAGTTGCGCATCCGTTCGGCCAGCCTGGTCTGCGTGCCCAGCACCGCCAGTTCGCCACGGATCACCATGGCCGTGCGCGGCGCGCCGGCGCGTTCGGAATGGCTGGCCTGCCAGGCGATCGCTTCGCCCAGATCGGCGATTTCCATCACCGCGCCTTTTCCCGTACCGATGCCTGCGCCGATCCCGCTTCCCGTTACCATCACCGTTGCCCTTTTTGTCTGCGCTGCGTACATGCCTGCGCCATGACTGCCTCGCTCACAGCCCCTCTGACCTTTGCCGTGCCCAAAGGCCGCATTCTCGATGAAGCGCTGCCTGTAATGGCGCGCGCTGGCGTGGTGCCCGAAGCCGGGTTCCACGACAAGGGCAACCGCGCGCTGAGCTTCGACAGCGAAGACGGCGCGACACGGATCATCCGGGTGCGGGCTTTCGATGTCGCCACATTTGTGGCCTTCGGCGCGGCGCAGGTCGGCATTGTGGGTTCCGACGTGATCGAAGAGTTCGATTATTCAGAACTTTACGCCCCGGTCGATCTGAATATTGGCCATTGCCGCCTGTCGGTTGCCGAACCGGTGCAGCCCGCCGCTGGCGGCAGCACCAGCCATATGCGCGTGGCAACCAAATATCCGAATATTACCAAGCGCTGGTTCGAAAAGCAGGGCATTCAGGCCGAATGCGTGAAGCTGAACGGGGCGATGGAACTCGCCCCTTCGCTGGGGCTGAGCCTGCGGATCGTCGATCTGGTTTCGACCGGGCGGACGCTGAAAGACAATGGGCTGGTCGAAACCGACCAGATCATGCCGATTTCGGCCCGGCTGATCGTCAACCGCGCAGCGCTGAAAACTGATCCGCGCGTGGGCGAGCTGGTTGACCGCTTCCGCGCCCAGAGCGGGAAGGAAGCCGCCTGATGCAGCGCCTCTATACCGACAAGCCCGATTTCGAGGCGAAGTTCGCCCGGCTGGTCAATGACCGGCGCGAAAGCGTATCCGACGTTGCCAGCACGGTGGCCGATATTCTGGCCCGTGTGCGCGCCCGCGGCGACGAAGCCGTGGCCGATTACACCGCCCGGTTCGACAAATATCCGCTGGTGGAAGATGGCGACTGGCGCATCACCGCCGCGCAATGCCAGGCGGCCTATGACGCGCTGGAACCCAGGCTGCGCGAAGCGCTGGAACTCGCGGCGGAACGCATCCGCGCCTATCATCAGGATCAGCTGCCCAAGAACCGCGATTTCACCGATGAAGCCGGGGTGCGCCTTGGCGCGCGCTGGGGCGCGGTGGATGCGGCCGGGCTCTATGTTCCGGGCGGCCGGGCATCCTACCCGTCTTCCCTGCTGATGAATGCCATTCCCGCCAAGGTGGCCGGTGTTCGCCGGCTGGTGGTGACCACGCCCACGCCCAAGGGCGAAAGCAATCCGCTGGTGCTGGCCGCCGCGCATATTGCCGGGGTGGATGAAATCTGGCGTATCGGCGGGGCACAGGCTGTCGCAGCCCTCGCCTATGGCACCAAGCGGATTGCGCCCGTTGATGTGATCACCGGCCCCGGCAATGATTATGTCGCCGAAGCCAAGCGGCAGCTGTTCGGCGTGGTCGGCATCGACATGGTCGCCGGGCCCAGCGAAATTCTGGTGATTGCCGACGGCAAAAATGATCCGGACTGGATCGCGGCTGATCTGCTGAGCCAGGCCGAACATGATCCGGCCGCGCAATCGATCCTGATCACCGATGATGCGCGCTTCGCCGAACAGGTGGAAGACCGCGTCGATGTGCAATGTTCGATGCTGAGCACGGACAAGGTGGCCCGCGCCAGCTGGGACAAGCATGGCGTGATGATCGTGGTAAAGGATCTTGCCGAAGCGCCCGCCCTCGCCAATCGTCTGGCGGCTGAACATGTCGAACTGGCGGTGGATGATCCCGAAGCCCTGTTTGACCAGCTGCGCCACGCGGGCAGCGTGTTCCTGGGCCGTCACACACCCGAAGCCGTCGGCGATTACGTCGCCGGGCCCAATCACGTGCTGCCGACCGGGCGCCGGGCCCGTTTTTCCAGCGGACTGTCTGTGCTTGATTTCATGAAGCGCACCAGCTTCATCCAGATGGACCCGCAATCGCTGGCACAGATCGGCCCCGCCGCTGTTGCCCTTGCGCAGGCCGAAGGCCTGCCTGCCCATGCCAAATCCGTGGATCTGCGCCTGTCATGACCAATACCTCCCGTTCTCAGGCCCGTTCGGCCGCCCGCCTCGCTGCCGTACAGGCGCTTTATCAGCGCCATATGGAAGGCACCGCGCTGGCCAAGCTGCTCGACGAATTCCACATGCACCGGCTGGGCCGCGAGATCGACGAAACCCGCTATGCCGCGGCAGAGGTCGATTTCTTTGACGATATCGTCAGCGGTTACGACGCCCGGCACGAAGAAATCGATGCCGTGTTGCAAAGCAAGCTGGCGGAAGGCTGGACACTCGCCCGGCTGGACAAGACCATGCTGCAGATCCTGCGCGCCGGCGCCTATGAACTGATCGCCCGGGTCGACGTACCCGTCGGCACCGCGATCAGCGAATATGTGGATGTGGCCCATGCCTTCTTCGACGAACGCGAAGCCAAATTTGTAAACGGTGTCCTTGACGCCGTGGCAAAAGCCGTCCGTAAGTAACGGACAAACCATAGGGCGGCCAACAGGGGGACGCTTTATGGGAATTTGGCAGCCAATGGGCGCCAGACGGCAATGAGGGGAAAAACCGATGACGGGGGAAGCCGGTTTCATCGCAATGCTGCGCGCCATCGCGCATGATCCGGCCGCGCGCGGGCTGATTGATGATGCCGCCGTGCTGACGCTGGGCGAAACCTCCCTGGTGCTGACGCATGACATGCTGGTTGAAGGCGTGCATGTGCTGCCGGGCGCCGATCCGGCAGATGTCGCCTGGAAACTGGTCGCCACCAATATCTCCGACCTTGCGGCCAAGGGCGCCGAACCTTTGGGCGTGCTGCTGGGCTATATGCTCGGCGATGATGATGCCCGTTTCGCCGATGGGCTTTCCCACGTGCTCGACCATTATGGCGTGCCGCTGCTGGGTGGCGACACCGTGTCTGGCGGCCCGCCGCGCAGTTATGGGCTGACTGCGATCGGCCGGGCGGTCCACACTCCCGTCCCGTCGCGCAACGGAGCCCGAATGGGTGATCGCCTTTGGCTGACCGGAGAAGTCGGCGCGGCGATGATGGGTTTTGAAGCGCTGCGCGACGGCACGGATGCGGACAGCACCGCATATCGCAGGCCGCTTGCCCGCCTGCCCGAAGGGCTCGCGCTGGCTCCGCTGGTCACCGCAATGATGGATGTGTCCGATGGGCTGCTGCTGGATGCCTGGCGCATGGCAGAAGCCAGCGATGTCACCATCGCGATCGACGGCAGTGCCGTGCCGATCGCCGCGCCCGAAACACGCCGGTTTGATGCGCTGCGCTGGGGCGATGATTACGAATTGCTGTTCACCCTGCCCGACGGCGTGGAACCATCGGTCAGCGCGCGCTGCATCGGCGTGGTCGAGCAGCGCGGTTTTGCGCCGCTGTTTCTGGATAGCAATCCGGTTCTCAGCGCCGATGGGCTGGGCTGGCAGCACCAGCCGGTGGCTTGACGCGGCAGGCTCTACCCGCGATCCCCGGCCATTCCGGAACAGGTTCAGCAGGCAGCACAGCTATGGACGACAATTTCACCGCCTTCCTTTCGCGCCCCTACCGCATCGAATGGGGTCACTGCGATCCGGCAGGCATTGTCTATGCGCCGCGCTTCATGGAAATGTTCGGTGAAAGCACGATCATCCTGTTCGAAACCGCACTGGGTGTGCGCAAACGCGACATGCTGGCGCAGGCCGGGGTGGTCGGCTTCCCCATGGTCGATCTGACGGCGCAATTTTCGCGGCCCGCCGCCTATGGTGACATGGTAACACTGGAAGCGGCCGCGCCCGAATTCGGCAACAGCAGCTTCACTATCGCCCACCGCCTGCTGAAGGATGGCAAGATCTGCGTGGCCGCCACCGAAAAGCGGGTCTGGACCGTGGCCGATCCATCCCGCCCCGGCGGCTTGCGGGCGGAACGGGTGCCGGACAGCATTCGCGAAAAATTTGCTTCTTCGCGCTGAACCGGCCCCGCCCACATCCCGACTGATCAGAGCTGCTTGAGGCCCAGCAGTTCGCGCGATTCCGCCGCAGACATCGGTTCAATGCCCAGTTCGGTCATGATCCGCACCTGGCGTTCCACCAGCATCAGATTGTCTGCCTTCACGCCCTTGGCGAAATAGTGATTGTCTTCCAGGCCGACGCGGACATGGCCGCCCAGCAGCAGCGCCTGGGTGGTGGCCGGCAATTGCGCCGGGCCGATGCCGGAAATGCACCAGATCGACTGCGGCGGCAGGCATTTCACCATGAAATCCAGCACATCATGCGAATAGGGCATGGCGCCCTGGAAACCCTTTTCCCCGCCAAGCACGAGGTTGAAGTAATAGGGCGGCTTGTCATAACCTTTCTGGATCAGCCGGGTCGCATCCTGCAGGATGTGTTCGGGGCTAAACACTTCCCATTCCGGCTTGATGCCCTTGTCGGTCATCCGTTTGACCAGGGTTTCGCAGCGCGACGGGCTGGTGATCACCACCACTTCGCGTTCCGGATTGACGGTATCGACCACGGTCACCCCGTCAAAGGTGCACATTTCTGCACCCACGCCATCGCAGCCGCGCAGCCGTTCCTCAAAATCGCTTTCGAACAGGCCATCGGGCCGTTCGATCAGCATGTCGCCCGAATTGCCGCCACCGGTGGAATTGTTGATGATGATATCGCTGCCTTCGCGGATGCGGGCGTTGATATCACTGTAGATGTCCGGATTGCAGGTCGCCTGATCATCCGGGCGACGGGCATGGACAGCCACGACAGCGGCCCCGGCCTTGCTGCATGCGATCACCACATCGGCAATTTCCTGCGGCTGGGTCGGCAGCGCCGGGTTGGCGCTTTTCATCGACATGCCGCCGGTCGGGGCAATGGTCAGGATACGGCGGTCGCTCATGGTCATCCTCTCGCAAATCAGAAACAGCCGCCCGGTAGCTGATGCCCCGGACTTTGGCCTTGCGTCTGATCAATCAAGCGGAGGCGAACATCAACAACAGATGCGGGCTGACGGTCGCGAGAGGCGGTAAAGCTACAGCCACCGCCCGCGTATCACCGTGACCAGCCCCCAGGGTGCCCCGATCAGCAGGCCGAACATAATCCGGCTCATGCCGAACGGCGCGGCAATGTCCCACGCGGCCATGCTCTGCGCAATCAGCGGGGCAATGAAGCCGATCCCGAACAGGAAGGGCATCCAGTGAAACAGTTTCTTGACCGCAACTTCCATGATCAATCCTCCCCCGTCACATCTTGCTGACATCAACGCCGCGCTGCTCAAGGATCGGCTTGAGCGCGAAATAGGCGGCGCGGGTGCGGTGGTTGGGAATATTGGGGTACAGATGGTGAATCAGATGGGTTTCCATCGCCATCGACATCACATGGCCCAGCCGGCTCTTGAAAATCACCGCCTGTTCGTAACGCCCGGTATTGCCTTCGCGCGGGTGATGCGGCGCCCAGCTGAGATAGAAACGGATATAGCTGAGGCCGATATGGCGCGGCAGCCACCAGACCAGCGCCGCTTCGATCGCATAGCCGTTCCAGGCCATGGTGAAGAGCACAGCCATGAACAACAGTTGCAGTTTCAGAGTGTCCTTCAGCGCCTTCGCCGCTTCGGGCGTGCCCATTTCGGCCAGAATGCGCTTGTAGTGGTGGATTGATCCATCCACGCCGGGCTGACGATTGTACCAGGTCTTGTACCAGGCCATCAGGCTGTTGGGCGCTTCATCGGTGTAATCCGGATCCTTTTCCGGATGATTGCAATGATAGTGATGTTCCAGGTGCATCAGCCGCGCCATGGAAAAGGGGAAGACGATCGGAATGGTCGACACCTTGCCGACCCATTCATTGACCCAGCGATGCCGGGTGCCCGCCCGGGCGATGTTGGAATGCATCGCTTCATGGCTGGTCACATAACCGCCCGTTGCCAGCACGCAGGAAATCACGAAAGCAATCGGCAGCGGGACGATGTCAAGCATGGTCAGCGGAAACAGGCTGAGCCAGAGGGCGAAACCGCCCCAGGCGATCACCACATAGGGCCACATGCGTCCGCCCTGAAACTGCCGGGCGATCGCCATTTCTTCCCGACGGAGATCGCGGCGGACATAGCGGTCCAGATCATCGGGTGCGGCCAGACCAATGGCTGGGCCCTTGCCTGGGCCGATATCAGGCGAATCGGCCGGGCTGCGCGCCAGCACATCGCCCATTGCAGCGTCATCAACCGGCCCGACAACCAGCATGTCGCCCGGATCGGGGCGAAGATCCACGACATCAATATCTTGCCGTTCCGCCTCGTCCGCTTCTGAACGGCCTGCGAAGATTGATCCGTTGCCATTGCCCGGATTGTCCATGCCCATTGCGACCCTGTTCTGAGCTGCGCGCCATGCCGCACATTATGCTTAAAATCTCATAAACCATGTTTTACGGCAATATCACGGCAGCCGCAGTGCCAATCCGGAACAGCGATGACATGATTTGGGCCCTGCTTCGGGGCCAGGCGCCTGTTCGATCGGCCCATTCGTTCACTAGCAAACCATTTCTGCTTGCAAGGCGATGCTTCCGCACTTAGCCCTATTGGCTTGCGCGGAACCGGCGCAAAGATCGGCTCCGCCCACAGAGGATGGGGGGAGGCTTTGCGTCATGGACCTCGTAATCATTTCCATTGGTTTGGGACTGCTGGCGATCGTGTACGGTTTCGTCACCAGCAAGCAGGTGCTCGGCGCTGACGCCGGCAACGCACGCATGCAGGAAATCGCCGGCGCAATTCAGGAAGGCGCGCAGGCCTATCTCCGGCGCCAATACACCACCATTGCCATTGTCGGCGCGGTGGTGGCGGTGCTGGTCACTGTGTTCCTGGGCCATATCTCCGGCGTGGGTTTCGTGATCGGCGCAATCCTGTCCGGCGTGGCGGGCTTCATCGGCATGAATATTTCCGTGCGGTCCAATGTCCGCACGGCTGCGGCCGCCCAGCGCGGGTTGCAGCAGGGGCTGACGCTGGCCTTCCGCGCCGGCGCGATCACCGGCATGCTGGTTGCCGGGCTGGCGCTGCTGGCCATTGCGGTGTTCTTCTATGTGCTGGTCGGGGTAATAGGCTTCGCGCCCAACAGCCGGACCGTGGTCGATGCGCTGGTGGCCCTGGCCTTTGGTGCATCGCTGATTTCCATTTTCGCCCGGCTCGGCGGCGGGATCTTCACCAAGGCGGCCGATGTCGGCGCCGATCTGGTGGGCAAGGTCGAGGCCGGCATTCCCGAAGATGACCCGCGCAATCCGGCCGTGATCGCGGACAATGTGGGCGACAATGTCGGCGACTGCGCCGGCATGGCGGCCGATCTGTTCGAAACCTATGTGGTGACGGTGGGCGCAACCATGGTGCTGACGGCGCTGTTGCTCGGCAATCTGGGCGCCTTGCTGCTGCCGATGATGGCCCTGCCCCTGTTGATCGGCGGGGTGTGCATCGTCACCTCGATCATCGGCACCTATTTCGTCCGGCTGGGTGGTGGCACCAATATCATGGGCGCGATGTACAAGGGTTTCCTGGTCACCGCGGTGCTTTCCATCCCGCTAATCTGGTTCGCCATGCAGCTTGCGCTGGGTGACATGTCCAGCGTGCTTGCTGCCGGCGCAGAAGGCCTGGCCGGTTTCACCGGGCGTGATCTGTTCTGGTGCGCCATGCTGGGGCTGGTCATCACCGGGCTGATCATCTGGATTACCGAATATTACACCGGCACCAATTACCGCCCGGTGCGATCGATCGCCAAATCATCCGAAACAGGCCACGGCACCAATGTGATCCAGGGTCTGGCGATCAGCCTGGAATCCACCGCCCTGCCCACGGTGGTGATTGTGGCCGGCATCGTGATCGCCTATCAGCTCGCCGGGCTGATCGGGATCGCCTATGCCGCCACCGCCATGCTGGCGCTGGCCGGGATGGTCGTGGCGCTGGATGCCTATGGCCCGGTGACGGACAATGCCGGCGGCATCGCCGAAATGGCCGGGCTGGATGACAGTGTACGGGAAAAGACGGACGCGCTGGATGCCGTGGGCAACACCACCAAGGCCGTGACCAAGGGTTATGCCATCGGTTCGGCCGGGCTTGCCGCGCTGGTGCTGTTCGCCGCCTATACCACCGATCTGAAGCACTTCTTCCCCGGGCTGGGCGTCAATTTCTCGCTCGAAAATCCCTATGTGATCGTCGGGCTGCTGCTCGGCGCGCTGCTGCCCTATCTGTTCGGGGCCATGGGTATGACCGCCGTGGGCCGCGCAGCGGGCGATGTGGTCAAGGATGTCCGCGATCAGTTCGCCGGTGATCCCGGCATCATGGCCGGAACATCGCGCCCCAATTACGCCCGCACGGTCGATCTCGTTACCCGGGCCGCGATCAAGGAAATGATCATCCCCAGCCTGCTGCCCGTGCTGGCGCCGATCGCGGTCTATTTCGTGATCACGCTGGTGGCCGGCCAGGCCAATGGCTTCGCCGCGCTGGGCGCCCTGTTGCTGGGCGTGATCGTCGGGGGATTGTTCGTCGCCCTGTCCATGACCAGCGGCGGCGGCGCCTGGGACAATGCCAAGAAGTTCATCGAAGACGGCAACCATGGCGGCAAGGGCAGCGAAGCCCACAAGGCCGCGGTGACCGGCGATACGGTGGGCGATCCTTACAAGGATACAGCGGGCCCGGCGGTCAATCCGATGATCAAGATCACCAATATCGTGGCCCTGCTGTTGCTGGCAGCCCTTGCCGGCAGCGGGGGGTGACAGGCTGAAGGCTGGCAGAGACGCTGGGGCTGTCCATCGCGGACAGTCCCAGCACGTCGGCACGGTCCTTCTCATCCCGTCCCATCGACTACGTCCCATGTCAGGAGACAATCGCTAGCACTTGTGTTACGATGTACACAGCCAGCAGAGGAACGCGACATGGGTGCCAGCACGACGATCACGATCCGGGTAACACCCGCTCTGAAGGAAAAGCTCGGCCAGCTTGCGCAGGATACGCGCCGCACAAAGTCCTTTCTCGCCGCTGAAGCGGTCGAAGCTTATGTGAACCGTGAAATGCAGATCATCGACGGCATTCAACGGGGCCTCGCCGATATGGAGGCAGGCAGGGTGACGCCACACGACGAAGTGATCGCAAAGGCTGACCAGATCATTGCCGAAGCAAGGCGGAAACGAGACGCCCAACAGTGAGGCGCGTTGTCTGGGCAAATGAAGCGCGGGACGACTACTTCAGCATCCTGCAGCACATAGCGGGTGACAATCCTGATGCCGCTGAACGGGTGGCGCGGGCGATCGAGAAAACGGGCAATGCCTTGGGAGAGTTTGCAACTGGCCACCCGGGTCGCGTCAGCCGAACCTATGAGAAATCCGTCAGTCAGCTCCCCTATATCATCGCCTATGCCCTGAACGCGGATGACGACGTGCTGACCATCCTTCACATCATCCATACATCGCGCAATTGGCTGCCCGGAGAATGGCCGGAATGAGTGCATTTTCGCATGGCAGCCGTCCCTCACGAAAATCCCGATAGGGGTTTGGCAACCATGCAAGTTAAGCCTTCTTTCGCTCCGGACAGCTAGCTACTCAGGCATGGGCGCCCTTGCCCGACAGTCGAAGGTTAACGCCGTTTGGCCAACAGCGCCGCATTTTCTGCCGCAGCCCCATCCGCGCGCGCTGAGAGCGATCGCGTGGCGGGTGTGAGCGTGCGGCTGTGCAGCGCGCAGGAACTTGCCAGTTCTAAACAATGCGCGCGGTGGGATGCGCTGGCGCAGGATGCGTGCGAGCCCAACCCGTTCTTCGAAAGCTGGTTTTTGCTGCCGTCTTTGCAAGCGCTGGATGCTGCCGGAACGGTAAAGCTGTTCTGCGTGGAGGACGATGACCGGCTGGTGGGGCTGCTGCCGATTGCCCGGGCATCACGCTATTACGGGCATCCCCTGCCCCATCTGCACAATTGGGTGCATTCCAATTGCTTCCTTGGCACGCCGCTGGTGGCCAAAGGGCAGGAACAGGCCTTCTGGCGCGCGCTGCTGGACTGGTGTGACAGCCACACAGGAACCGCGCTGTTCCTGCACATTGCCCATCTGCCGACCGACGGCCCGCTGCATGACGCGCTGATCGCAGTGACCGCCGCCACGCCGCGCCCGGCGGCGACCGTGCTGCGCGAAGAACGCGCCACGCTGGCATCGGATCTGAGCCCGGATGACTATCTCGATCAATCGCTGACAGGCAAGAAGCGCAAGGAATTGCGCCGCCAGCATCGGCGACTGGGCGAAGAAGGCACGCTGAGTGTCGAACGCGCCCTAGATGCGGACAAGGCCGCCAGCTGGGCGAATGAATTTCTGGATCTGGAACGGCGCGGCTGGAAGGGGGCGGCCGGATCTGCCCTTGCCTGTGATCCGCAAACGGCCGACATGTTCCGCGCGGTCATTGCCGGGGCGGCAGAACGCGGGCGGCTGGAACGGCTGGCGATCCGGCTGGACGGGCGCCCGCTGGCCATGCTGGCGAGTTTCATCACCCCGCCAGCAGCATTTTCCTTCAAGACCGCCTTTGACGAAGACTATGCCCGCTTTTCCCCCGGGGTGCTGCTGCAGCGGGAAAATCTGGAACTGCTGTCGCGGGCGGATATCGCCTTTACCGACAGCTGCGCTGCGGCTGATCACCCGATGATCGACCATTTCTGGCGCGAACGGCGCAGCATTGCCCGGCACAATATCGGCATCGGCGGGGCACTGCGCCGCCGGATCTTCTCCATGCTGGCCGCCCGAGAAACCGGCGCGCCGGCGAAAGGATTGTCATGAGCTTGCACAGCAATCGGTTCAGCGGCGCTGCCATGGGCCAGCATCAGGTGTTCCCGGCCGAAGCGCGCGCCCAATTCACCGCCTGCTATCCCGAACAGCCGCATCTGCTGCGCCACCATCTGGATCGCCATCCGTTGCTGGAACTCGATGCGCTGGCCGCATTGGGGGAGGCTCTGCCCGCACGCAGCGTGGAATATAACCGCGGCAATCTGCCGATCGGGGTGGATGGCAAGCCGGAAGGCAATGGCCTTTCGATCGGGGAAACCATCCGCAATATCGATACCAGCAACAGCTGGGCCGTGCTCAAGAACATCGAACAGCAGCCCGCCTATGCTGCGCTGCTAGCAGAGCTGCTGGGAGAACTGGAGCAGGAAATCACCGCGCGGACCGGCCGGATGATGAAAACCCAATCCTTCCTGTTCATTTCCAGCCCGGACGCAGTGACCCCCTATCACTTTGATCCAGAACATAATATTCTGCTGCAGATCGTCGGCACGAAGGAAATGACGGTGTTTCCGGCCGGCAACCCGCAATGCGCGCCAGACAGCGTGCATGAAGCCTATCACACCGGCGGCGGGCGGGAACTGACCTGGCAGGATGGTCTGGCCGGATTGGGGCAGGCTTTCGCGCTGACGCCGGGCGATGCAATCTATGTGCCGGTGATGGCGCCGCATTTTGTCCGCAACGGTTCCGCACGGTCGATTTCGCTATCGATCACCTGGCGATCCGAATGGAGTTTCGCCGAGGCGGATGCCCGCGCCTTCAACAAATTGCTGCGCAAAATCGGCATCACCCCTTCCCCCCCGGGCCGCTGGCCTGCCAGCAATCGGACCAAGGCGCTGGGCTGGCGTCTCGCGCGGCGGATTCCGGGGCTTGCTTGACTGCCCACCCGGCGGGGCGCATGGTCATTTCCATGGCAACACTGGTTAATTCCGCCCCGACTCCCGAACAGCTGGTGGCGGAGCTGACGCTGCTGCTGGATCTGGAACCGCGCGGCGGAGATCGATTTATCGGTCACCGGCAGAAGGGCGGATCCGGCCGCGTGTTTGGCGGGCAGGCCATTGCCCAGGCGCTTGGCGCCGCGCGGCGCACAGTGGCGCCTGATCGGCATACCCATTCGCTGCATGCCTATTTCCTGCGCAGCGGCAGTGACGAACTGCCGATCGAATTTCGCGTGAAGCGCGATCTGGATGGCCGCAGCTTCAGCAATCGCCGCGTTGTCGCCAGCCAGGACGGTCAGCCGATCCTGAACCTGATCGCTTCCTTCCAGACCCCGCAGGAAGGGCTGGCGCACCAATATGCGGTGATGCCCGATGTCCCCCCACCCGAAGAGCTGATGCCGGATAGCACGATCCGGCGCGGCTTTGCCGAACAGCTGCCTGCAGGGCCGATGCGCGATCTGATGATGCGCGCCCGGCCCATCGATTTCCGTTCGGTGGAACCGCGCAACTGGCAATCCCCCGGCAAGCGCGAACCCAAGGCCCATTGCTGGTTCCGCACCGTGGCGCCGCTGCCCGATGATCCCCCGGTGCACCGCGCGGTGCTGGCTTATGCCAGCGATTTCCAGCTGCTTTCCACGGCCATCCAGCCGCATGGGCTGAGCTTCCATCTCGGCCAGCTCAAGGCCGCCAGCCTTGACCATGCGATCTGGTTCCACGGCCCATTCCGCGCCGATGACTGGTTACTTTATGTAACGGACAGCCCATGGTCCGGCCTCGCTCGGGGCTTCGGCCGTGGCCAGATCTTTTCCCGCGACGGCCGGCTGGTTGCCAGCGTCGCCCAGGAAGGCATGATCCGCCCTGTTGCCGAGTAAGTGAGGGGCTACACCGGCGCGCTGTTAGCGCGCCGGCACCTCCACATCGCCTTCCCACAGCATATCGCGCGATGACCGGCCAATCATGACGCGATAACGGCCCGGCGCCGTGCGCCAGCCATTGGCCTGTTCATCCCAATAGCGCAGCTCATCGGCCGGGATCGTAAAACTGCCGCTGCCCTGCCCGCCGGGCTGCAATTGGAGCTTCACCATGGCCTTCAGCTGACGCGGCGGAGCGCCGGCTGCGGCTGGTAGCCCCAGATAGACCTGCGCCACATCCGCCGTGGCCCGCGCCCCGCTGTTGCGCGCCTGGACCACGCCGGTGATCCCGCCATCAGATGTGAGCGCGACATCACTGACTGTGAAGTCGAGCGATCCGTAACCCAGCCCATGACCGAAGGGGAACAGCGGCTGCTGATCATGCTGATCCCAATAGCGATAACCGACGAAGATCCCTTCGTCATAATAGGCATCGCCCAATGTGCCGGTGGCGGGATCATACAGCCCGGGAAACTGGCGGCGCTCTGTTGCCGGTCCCTGGGTTTCGTCGGCCGGGAAAGTCACCGGCAGGCGCCCGCCCGGTTCACGATCACCAAACAGCATGCCGGCGATCGCCGGGCCGAATGCATCCCCCGGCAGCCAGGTTTCCATCACCGCCTGAACCCGGTTCAGCCAGGGCATGGCCACCGGCCCACCGGTGCTGAGCACCACAACCGTGCGCGGATTGGCGGCGGCCACGGCTTCGATCAGGCGGTCCTGATCCCCCTGCAGCGACAGGCTGTGCCGATCCATGCCTTCGCCCACCAGTTCACCGGCAAAGACCACCGCGACATCGGCCTTGGCAGCAGCCTCTGCCGCTTCGGCAATCAGGCGATCGGGCCCGGCATGGCCGAAGCGCAGCGTCAGCCCCATTTCCATGCCGAACATTTCCTGCCGTTCGGTGCGCAAGGCGCTGCGCGGGGTGTATTCGATCTGGATATCCACCGGCTTGCCAGCTTCCAGTTCCAGATTAGCGAAGGCCGCATTGCCGAAATCGGCCAGTTCAAAACCACCGCGTTCCTGCCCGTCAACCAGCAGCCGCGCCGTGCCCGATCCGTGCAGGGTGAAGCGGTGCACGCCGCTTTCTGTCGGCGTAAAACGGCTGGTGTAGCGCACCGACCAGCCATTGCCGACGGGAAGGCCGGCGATATCGGGGGCCTTGGCCAGCGAAGGATCGGTAACCAGTTGCGTCCCGAGCAGCGGCCCGGTGAAATCGAGCATGCGATTGGCGGCATAGTCTGCGCGAAAACCCCGGCTGCCATCGGGCGCGGTGAATTGCGTCGCATCGACCGGCGGCAGCGCACCCAGCCCCAGCGTTCCCTGCGCATGGCTGACGCGCGCGCGGCGCCCGGCCCGGTCCCGAATGGCAGGCAATGCCGGCTGCAGATGCGCCGGGCGCACATAGGGGGAGCCCTGTTCGACAACGGTGGCCTTGTCGGTCGCCTGCAAGCCGATAACCGCCACTGACCGGGCATCGGCGCCAAAAGGCAGAATGCCGGCGTCATTTTTCAGCAGCACGGTGCCCGCAGCCAGAATATCTGCCGCCGTCGCACGATGTTCGGGGGTCGAAACATCCTTCGCCGGAGCGCCACCATTGTGGCCCGGGGGATTGTCGATCAGCCCGATGCGGAATTGCGGGATCAGCCGCCGCAGGATCATGTCATCAATGCGTGCTTCGGGAATATCTCCGGCGCGGGCTGCATCGGCCAGCGGCTTTTCCTTGGCCAGCGCAGCGTTGAACGGGGCCGGATTGAAAAATCCGCTGTCGAGCCCGGCAATGACCGCGCGGGTGATGCTGCGCTGGGCAGAGGGAAAATCGGGGCCGACATAGCCGTCAAAACCCCATTCGCGTTTCAATATGTCGAACAGATGCGGATGTTCGCAGGCATTGGTGCCGTTGATGCGCGGGAAGGAGCACATCACCGCGCCTGCGCCGCCCTGCTGCACCGCCGCCCGGAACCCGGGCAGATAGATTTCCCGCATCGCCCGTTCGCTGACGATATTGTTGCCCGTGCTGCCCGATCCGCTCGGCTGATCGCCGACCCGCCCGGCTTCCTGCGCATAAACGGCGTAGTGCTTCATGGTCGACATCACGCCGCCATCGGCCAGCGCGCGCACCTCCGCAGCGGACATGGCGGCAGTCAGAAACGGATCTTCGCCAAAGCTTTCGGACAGCCGGCCGAATTTCCAGCTTCGGGCGATATCAAAGGCCGGGCCGAGAATATTGCCGAGACCGGCCGATCGAAATTCTCGCGCCAGCACCCCGCCATATTGCCGCGCCATAGCTGGATCAAAGCTTGCCGCGATGGAGATCGGAGAAGGCAGCGCGGTGGCCGTTGGCCCTCTGGTCAGGCCAGCCGGCCCATCAGACCCGCCGATACGCGGCAGCCCCAGTTCTGCCGCCACATCCCGTACGGTAGGCTTGTCTGCGGTTTCCTCTTCGGTCAGCCCGGCCGGCGGTGGCGACAGAAACAGCAGCTTTTCATCAAGGCTGCGAAACTGCCGAAGCACGAAGCGGGCGCGGCATTCCGCTGTATAGGCGGTATTGCGCCATGGCTGCGCCTCGTCCGCCGAAGCCTGACAATCGCTGCCCTGTGTGCCCCATGCCGCCGCAGCGCCGGATGTCTGCGCTTTTGCCGGAAGCACTGCCAGCACCGCACAGGACATCGTGGTCATCAGCAACCAGGCGGACGAACGATAGCGCATATTTTCTCTCCCAATCCCCGTGCCCGTTGTTCTTCGTCAACGCTGCCCGGTCAATCGCCCTTATCCCTGCGGATGGTAGAAATCATAAATCGTCTGCGCCACCGCCGCGCTGACGCCGGGCGCGCGCTGCAGATCTTCCAGCGCCGCCGCCCGCACCCGGCCGGCCGTGCCGAAATGCAGCAGCAGCGCCCGTTTGCGGGCGGGGCCGATGCCGGGAATTTCATCCAGCGGGGATGCGCTGATCGCCCGGCTGCGTTTCTGCCGATGGGCTCCAATGGCAAAGCGATGCGCCTCGTCCCGCAGCCGCTGCAGATAGAAAAGCACCTGATCATTGATCGGCAGCGTCTTTTCCCGCCCGTCCGGGAAATGGAAGATTTCGCGGCCCGCGTTCCGGTCTGGCCCCTTGGACACGCCGATCAGCGGCACATCCTCTATCCCCAGTTCCTCCAGCGCGTCGCGCACCGATGACATTTGCCCCTTGCCGCCATCGATCAGCACCAGATCGGGCCAGAGGCCGCCTTCGCGATCCGGATCTTCTTCCTGCGCGCGGCCAAACCGCCGGGTCATGACTTCGCGCATCATGCCGAAATCGTCATTGGTCTGCGCTTCGCGGATGTTGAATTTGCGATACTGGTTTTTCAGAAACCCTTCTGGCCCAGCAACAACCATTCCACCAACCGCTTTGGCACCCTGGATATGGCTGTTGTCGTAAATCTCTATCCGGCGGGGAATATCCGCCAGTTCCAGGAAGTCGGCCACTTCGCGCAGAATCTTCGCCTGGGTGCCGCTTTCAGCCAGCCGGCGATCCAGCGCTTCCACGGCATTGCGCTGTGCCTGCTCCATCAGCCGCCTACGATCACCGCGCTGCGGCACGCTGATTTCCACCTTGCGCCCGGCCAGTTCGCTCAACGCCTGTTCCAGCACATCCTGATCCGGCAGTTCACGATCGACCAGCAAATGGCGCGGTGGTGGTACCTCTTCATAAAACTGCGCCAGCACCCGGCTCAGCACCTCATCATCATCAACCCCGGCCGTATGGGTGGGGAAGAAGGCGCGATGCCCCCAGTTCTGCCCGCCACGGATGAAGAAGCCCTGCACGGCCACCTGCCCGCCCTTGGTAGCCAGCGCGAAGACATCGGCATCGCCCACGCCTTCGGCATTGATCGCCTGAGTGCCCTGGATGAAGGTCGCCGCGCGCAGCCGATCGCGCAGCATGGCCGCGCGTTCGAAATCCAGCGCCTCGGCCGCTTCGCCCATCTGCGCCTCTATCTTCTTCTGCACGGCGCCGGATCGCCCGCCGAGGAAATCGCGCGCTTCCTTCAGCAGTTCATCATAGCCCGGCTTGTCGATCCGGCCGACGCAGGGCGCAGAGCAGCGCTTGATCTGATACAGCAGGCAGGGCCGATCGCGCCGACTGAAAAAGCTGTCCGTGCAGCTGCGCAGCAGGAACAGTTTCTGCAGCGCGTTGATCGTGGTGTTGACCGATCCGGCACTGGCGAAGGGGCCGTAATAATCCCCCTTCGCCTTGCGGGCCCCACGATGCTTCATGATGCGCGGAAAATCATGTCCTTCGCGCAGCAAAATGAAGGGGAAGCTTTTGTCATCTCGCAGCAAAACATTGTAAGCAGGTCGAAATCTCTTGATCAGCTGCGCTTCCAGCAGCAGCGCTTCGGCTTCTGAATTGGTGGTGATGATCTCCATCGCGCGGGTCTGGCTGACCATGCGCTGCAGCCGCCCGGACAGATTGGCGACCTGGGTGTAATTCACCACCCGGTTCTTCAGCGCCCGCGCCTTGCCAACATAGAGCACATCGCCGCGTGCATCGAGCATGCGATAGACACCCGGCTTGGGCTTCAGCGTGCGCACCACATCGCGAATGGCCGCAACACCCGCGTCAATATCCGGCATGCCGGCCCCGCGCACCGTATAGGTGGCGTGGTCTTCATTGAACCGTTCAGCCCCGGCGGGGCTGTGGGGGGTACCGGCTGGGCTGCGAGACATGATCCCTACATAGGATTTGCCGGCAAAAAGGGAATGTGGAAGCCATCGCCATCCCCATCCTTCCCCCTACCGCCCCACTCACCCGTGCTTGCCCCTTCGCCAAATCACTCTATGCGGCGGCCATGACCGCCACCCATGACATCATCATTATCGGCGCCGGCGCAGCGGGGCTGATGTGCGCGGCCACGGCCAGCAAGCGCGGACGCAAGGTTCTGCTGCTCGAAGCGGCCGACCGGCCGGGCAAGAAGATCCTGATTTCCGGCGGCGGGCGCTGCAATTTCACCAATCTGCATGTGCGGCCGGAATGCTACCTTTCCGCCAATGGCCATTTCGCCCGCTCGGCGCTGGCCCGCTACACCCCGCGCGATTTCATCGATCTGGTCGATCGGCATGGCATCGCCTGGCACGAAAAGACGCTGGGGCAATTGTTCTGCGACGGATCGGCACGGCAGATTGTCGACATGCTGCTGGATGAATGCGCGACGGACAGCATGGAATTGCGCTGCAATGTGGCGATCAGCGAGGTGTCGCATGCCGATGCGCTGTTTGCCGTGCAGACCGATGGCGGCGCCTTTCATGCGCCATCGCTGGTGATTGCCACCGGTGGGCCATCCATTCCGAAGATGGGCGCGACGGGTTTTGCCTATGATCTGGCCCGGCAATTCGGGCTAAAAGTGGTCGAACCGCGCCCTGCGCTGGTGCCGCTGGTGCTGGGCGGCGAAGAAGCCCTGTTTCGCGAACTGACCGGCATTTCTGCCGAAGTCATCGCCAGCACCGGCAAGGCCAGCTTCCGCGAAGCCGCATTGTTCACCCATCGCGGGCTGTCGGGCCCGGCGATCCTGCAGATTTCATCCTATTGGCGCAAAGGCGATACGATCAGGATCAATTTCCTGCCCGATCATGCCGCTGGCTGGTTGCTGGACGCAAAGCGCAACCAGCCGCGCAGCACGCTGTTGGCGCTGCTGCGTTCCGCGCTGCCGCAACGGCTGGCCGATGCGCTGGCAGACAAGATCGCGGCCCCGGCAGAGATCGGCAATCTGCCCGACAAGCTGCTCCGCGCCACGGAAGAGCGGCTGGCAGGCTGGCCCTTCTGCCCCAGCGGCAGCGAAGGTTACGCCAAGGCGGAAGTGACCATCGGCGGGATTTCCACCGCAGAGCTTTCTTCCAAGACAATGGAAACGCGCCGGGTGCCGGGCCTGTTTGCGATTGGCGAAGCGGTGGATGTCACCGGCTGGCTGGGCGGATATAATTTCCACTGGGCCTGGGCCAGCGGGGTTGCCGCCGGGCAGGCCGCCTGACGCATCACCCTCAGCAAGAAAGAGGCTAACCCACGCGTTTGTGAGCCAGCCTCTTTCCTTTAATCAGAACAGCTTGCGCAATTCGATTTCGAATGACCGCCCGACCGGATCAACCAGATCCGGCTGATAACGGATCGGCACGACGCCATTGTCATCGGTCACCCGCTGGCGCGCATCGAAGATGTTGTCGATCGAGAAACCAATCCGGGTGTTCTTGAGCAGCGGCACCGCTTCCAGCACGCTCGCCTGCTGGTTGAAATCGACGAAGACCCGTGCATTCACCTTCACGAAATCGTCGAAGAACAGATTGCTGGTCCCGGCGATCCGGCTTGATCCGGTATAGGTCGAATTGATCATCGTGCCGAAGCCGCGATAGAATCCGCCGACCCGAAGGGTGAAGGCATCGCGTGGCTGCCCACCACCGGACAGCGCATCGCCATCCAGCAGATCAAGCATCGGCACACCCGGCGCGATCAGCACATTGTTCGAAAATTCATGGGTAAACTGCAGATTGGCGAACCAGCGGCCCTGGCCCGTACCGCCACCGCCCGGCCCCATGCCGCCCATGCCCGGTCCACGCGGACCTGCACCACCGGGACCACGCGGACCACCGGCAAAACCACCTGCGCCGGGACCACCCTGCGCGACCTGACCGCCGGGCGCATTGCCCTGCCCAGGCTGACCTTCGCCGCGCTGACCTTCTCCGCGTTGGCCCTCTCCACGTTGACCGGGTCCGCGCCCGAAGCCGGGGCCATCCTGGCTGCAGATCCGCTCGCGCAGCGCCGCCACCTTTTCCGGGTCGAACTGGCCGTCTTCACCCTTCAGCCGTTCCTGCATGCCGGCCGGCAGTTCGGCCAGCATTTCAGGCGTCAGCGTCGGCGGAGCGCCTTCGCCGCAAATCTTCTGCCGCAGTTCGGCAAAGCGCTGAGGATCGAACTGACCGCCCTGGCGAACCTGCTGCCCGCCTTCCGGCGGCGTTGCGGCCCCGGGTGAACCATCCCCGCTAATCCCACGCGGGCGACCGAAACCACCTTGCGGTGCCGGGAAGCCACCACCGGCCTGGGCCTGAGGATTGGCCTTGCCCAAAGAGCCCGAAATATTCAGCCCGAACTGAATCCGGTCCGATTTCTGTTCGGCAAAGGTAACCGGACGCTGATCGATCGACAGGATCCGCCCGGTTGCCGCATCGCGCGTCACCCGCCCCGGGAAAGCGGCTTCGATCGCCGGGGTCAGCACGGGGAAGCCGCTGGCAACATTGCTTGAGCTGTTGCGGAAATAATCGACCGAGAAATTGGACCGCTGCAGGAACGGCAGCTCAAACTGCGCGCCGAACTTCCAGTCCCGCTGGGTCTGCGCCGGCAGATTGGCATTGCCGCCGGTGATCAGCGTGGCCAGCACGGTCTGGCCGGTGGACAGATCGTAAACCGCGACATTCGGCGTTTCGATGGTCGGGCTGCCCAGCTGGCTGAGCGAAGGCGCCGCTTCGCGACCGATGTAGCTGGCATTCAGGCTCAGCAGATCAAACGGCTGCCAGGTCACACCCACCGACCAGTCGGTCAGCGTGCCGAAGTCCGACAGATGGTCCACACCGCCGCTGAGATTGAGCGAGATATCGCCCAGCGCCGCGCCGAAATCATCCCGCACACTGGTGATCGGCACGCCGATATTGACGCCGGCTGACAGATTGCCGCGCTTCAGCGAGGCATCCGGCCCGGTGGTGCGGGTGTCCGTGCTGCGAATGGCGGCATAGTCATAACCGGCATCGAAGGTCACATTGACGTCGCCAGCAGGCAGATAGAACGGCCGCCCCATCGCGGTGATTTTCGCGCTGGCGCTGTCCGACTGGGTCCAAGCCTCATCAAATCCACCCGGCGTGATCAGGCCCAGATCGCCATTGAGCGCCAGATCACCGCTGAGCGCGGATGCAACCAGCGCGCTGGTGTCGGCCCGCTGGCGGATCAGGCTGCGTGCATCGCTGCGGCTGCCATCGAGCGTGGCGGTCATCTGCCATTTGCCCAGCGGCATGTTCAGCGTGGTGCCAACCGAATAGGTTTCGGTGCGCGAATTGACCGTCAGCGGCGCTTCCGGATTGAAGCTGCGCAATTGCGAGGCCGGATCGGCGCCCGGGCCAACCAGCAACACGCTGTCCAGGCCCTGCAGGCGCAGGCTGTCTTCGCGTTCATAGGTGCCGTTCAGGCTGAGCGAGGTGCCGTTGGACGCCAGCCGCGTGGTCATATTGCCCGTCAGTTCGAGAGAGGCACTGTCACCCACCAGACTGCGATAATTGGCCGGGTTGGGATCGGTTGCCAGCGGCACCGTGCCTTCGGCCTGCTGCACATCGCGTTCGGCTTCGGTCAGCAGGCTGGAATTGTTCCATTCCGCATTGAAGTTCAGGCGCGACTGGCCGGCGATATGGACATAGGTCGCCTCTGCTTCCTGCGTCGAATAACCGCCAGCCCAGGGCTGGCCATATTTCAGTTCGATCTCACGGCTGGAATAATTGGCCTTGAGGACGAAATTGACCACGCGCTGGTCAGCGGAATAGCCATATTGCTGGGCCACTTCTTCCGGGAAGACTTCCACCTTCTCGATCGCTTCAGGCGGGTAGCTGCGCATTTCGCGGAAGCTGGAAATGCGCGTGCCATTGACCAGAATCACCGGACCGCCGCCACCACCACGGCCGCGCGCACTGCTGACCTGCGGGCCCAGCGCTTCGAGCAGTTCGGCGATGGAGCCCGCGCCATAGGCGGCGATATCTTCCGTGGTCAGTTCCAGCAGCGGCGGCTGTGCACTGTCCACCGTGCCGCGCAAACGCTGCGCCACGACCAGAATTTCGCCATCGGTTGCGGTGGGTTCTTCCGCGCTGCCACCGGCATCACCGAGATCCTGGGTGATCGTCTGCTGTGCGGATACCGGCACCGCTGCAAGGGCGAGCGCTGCGGAAAGGCTGACCAGGCTGACTGAAGAAACAATGCGCAAAATCGTAATCCCTGAACCAGAAGAAAAACTGTGTTCCCCTTGATCCTGCAACTCGCCGCGACGGGCCGAATTCGCAAGTCGCGGTGGGTAATAAAGTGTCGCAGATGTATCGCGTCTGTAAGGCTTGGCTTTGACAGTGGGTTTGCGCAGCAGGGTTTTTCCAATTCTGCAAAGGCTTCCCTTTTGCCGGTTACGGAGCTATGGGCCCCGCCCATGTTGATTCACGCTAACGGAAACTGACACTGCATGGCGAAAGAAGAACTTCTCGAAATGCGCGGCAAGGTGGTCGAACTGCTGCCCAACGCGATGTTCCGGGTCGAGCTTGAAAATGGCCATGAAGTGCTGGGCCACACCGCCGGTCGGATGCGCAAGAATCGTATCCGCGTGCTGGTTGGCGATGAAGTGCTGTGTGAACTGACCCCTTATGATCTGACCAAGGCACGGATCACCTATCGCTTCATGCCGGGCCGTGGCGGTCCTGGCCCAGCGTGATCCTGCTTGTGATCCTGCGGGCGTGAACGCCCCACAGCTTGTTCTCGCTTCTGCCAGCCCGAGACGTCGCGAACTGATCGCGCGCCTTGGCGCCATTGCCCTGCGCGTGGAGCCGGCAGATATCGACGAAACACCCCACAAGGCAGAACTGCCGCGCGACTATGCGACACGCATGGCGCGGGAAAAGGCGCTCGCCCTGCCACAGGGTACCGAACATGTGCTGGCCGGTGACACGGTGGTCGCCTGCGGCCGTCGCATCCTGCCCAAGGCCGACGATGCCGCCACGGCACAGCAATGCCTGCAACTGCTTTCCGGCCGCCGGCATCAGGTGCTCTCCGCCATTGCCCTGCGCGGGCCCGATGGCACGCTGCGCGAACGGCTGAGCGTTACCGAGGTCCGGTTCAAGCGCCTTTCAGAAGAAGAAATCCGTGCCTATCTCGCCGGCGGTGAATGGGAAGGCAAAGCCGGTGGTTATGCCATTCAGGGCAGCGCCGAGGGATTGATCGTCAATATTTCCGGCAGCCATTCCGGCGTGGTCGGCCTGCCACTGTTCGAAACCCGCGCCCTGCTGAAATCTGCCGGTTTCACCATTGGCTGATCTGGCTCAGCCCACAGGGCCGGCGCCCGAATGGCTGATTGAAGAAGGGATCGGCGAAACCCGCGCGATCCTGCTGCAGGATGATGTGATCCGCGCCGCGCGCCTGGAATGGCCCGGCGCGCTTTCTGCCGGGCTGGTGGAAGACGCCCGGCTGACCCGCCGCGCCGCCGGCCAGAATCAGGGCATCGCCCGTTTCGCCAATGGTGAAGACGCGCTGGCCGAACGGCTGCCGCGCGATGCCGCCGAAGGGGCCACGATCCGCCTGATGGTGACACGCCCGGCCATGGCCGAACGCGGCCGGCACAAGCGCGCGCGTGCGCGGCCCAGCACTGCCGAAACAGCACCCGCCCCCAATCTGGCCGACCGGCTGCGCAGCGAAGGCGCGGCGGTACGGATCGTGCAGCGTTTCCCGGCCTGTGACTGGGACGATCTGATCGGGGAAGCCTTCGCGCGCGAACTGACCTTCACCGGGGGCCAGTTGCTGTTCAGCGCCACCCCGGCGATAACGCTGATCGATGTCGACGGATCCGGCCCGGCATCCGCGCTGGCCCAGACGGCAGCCAGTGCCGTGGCCGATGGATTGCGGCGATTCGATCTGGGCGGATCAATCGGCGTCGATTTTCCGACGCTCGCCACCAAGGATGACCGGCGTGCGCTGGATCAGGCCCTGGCTGATCATCTGGCGGACTGGCCACATGAACGCACGGCGATGAACGGATTCGGTTTCGTGCAGATCATTGCCCGCCTCGAACGGGTATCCCTGCTGCATCGTGCCAGCTTCCATCGCGCCGGATTGGCTGCACGGCTGCTGCTGCGCAGAGCAGAACGTCTGGATGGCGCCGGCACCATCCTGCTGTCCGGCCATCCCGCGCTGGAAGCGGAGCTGCGCCCCGAATGGCTGGAACAATTGCAGCGACGCAGCGGACGGCCAATTCGCTGGCAGGCATCGCCGGGCCTTGCGCTGGAGGCGCCGCAGGCCCAGTTGGTGGCACAATGAGCAACCGCCCCTGCCCGATGTGCAAGAAACCCCGCGTCGAACAGTTCACGCCCTTCTGTTCCGCCCGCTGCCGCGACCTCGATCTCGCCCGCTGGTTCGATGAAAGCTATGTCGTGCCGGGCCCGCCAACCCTTCCCGATGAACCGCCGCGAGAGGACTGATCGGGGCACATTAACGAAAAGTGCCAAAAGCCTCTTGCCAAGCGCCGCGCGCTTCGTCATAGGGCCGGCCTCCAAACGCTGACAGGCGGCCAACAGCCAGCCATGACAGCAACGCCCGGGTAGCTCAGTTGGTAGAGCATGCGACTGAAAATCGCAGTGTCGGCGGTTCGAATCCGTCCCCGGGCACCACTCCCCATCTTCATACAGTGATCCGATCAGCCGGGCGCTTGTTCCGTGCAGCAAAGCGGTCAGCCAGAGCCCGATCACGCGCCGGCCGACCGCGCATTTGTCTCAGTTGGCGCCCTGCAATGCCTGCGCCTTTGCCAGCGCATCCTGCATTTCCGCCTTCGAAAGGCCGCCATCCTTGTTGCTGTCCAGCGCATCAAAGGCATTGGCGATGGCCGGAACCACGGCAGCCTCCGCCTTGCTGATCAGGCCATCCTTGTCGGCATCGATCTGTTCAAAGGCTGCATCCATTGCCTCCGCCTGTTCGGAAAAGCGCTGCTGGAGATAGGCCTGATATTCCTGCCTGCTGATCTGGCCATCGCTGTTGCCATCCATGGCATCAAATGTCGCATCCGCTTCAGCCGGTTGCGCTTGGGCCATTTGGGCTGAGGCAATTGAGGAAGCCATCAGCGCAAACATAAGCATTTTCATCGGTAGATCCTTTTCAGTTCTGGTCTGGCCGGGATCGATGGCGAGCATTGCGTCAGCCTGACGCCATGTTGAGACAATGTGCGGATGATTTCTGGCGCCAGCACCCGGACCCTGGGTGTGCTTCCAGGAGTAATACCCATGACTTCGCGCACTGGCCGCTGGCTTTCCATCACCGCCGCCGCGGCGCTCGCCTTCCCGATTGTGCCTGCCGCAACCCCGGCCCAGGCCCAGAACTGGGGCAATGCCTCATCCTGCTGGTCCCGCGAGGGGCGTGATCGCGATCGCTGCGAACGCGACCAGCAACGCCGCAACCGCGAGGAAGCACAGCGCAATCGCGCCCAAGAGCGGCAACGGGAGCGGGAGCGGGATCGCCGCAATGATGCCAAGACCGACGGCATCGTCATCGGCGTGGTCGGCGCTGCCGTACTGGCCGGGGTTATTGCCGCCGCCACCAGCGGCAAGCGGGACAGCAATCGTGATCGCCGCAATTACTGCATGGAACGCTATGGCAATTATGATGAGCGTTCGGACAGCTACCGCGCCCGGGACGGGCGCTGGTACCGCTGTGAATGAGGCGCCGCAGGCATGGCCTGAACAGCCCCTGCGCGCACCAGATCAATATTCGCAGGCGGCGCCATGTTCCCACAATCCTGCACCGCGATCAGCGCCGCATCCCGACAACGGGACAAAATTTTTCACATGAAAGGAATATGATGTTGAAGCCCCTTGGCCTGTTGGCCGGATGTCTGGTCGCTCTTCCCGGTGCGGCCCTGGCCCAATCCTATGATGATCCCGGCTTCGGTGGCGTCAAGATTGGTGCCGCGATCGATTACCGCAGTCTCGACGGCGATTATGCCCTGCCCCGGATTGAATCGCGCATAGAGGATGATCGCGGCGGGATCGGCTTCCGCGGCTTCCTGGGTTATGATGCGCAGCTTGGTGACGCGCTGGTGATCGGTGGCGAAGCAGGCCTTGGGCGCGGCGGAAAATCGCTCGATGCCCAAAGCGCCACCGGCGATTATTCGCTGAAGCCGCGCTGGTCATGGGACGTATCGGGGCGGGCCGGCATTCTGCCTGCGCCCAATGTGCTGATCTACGGTCGCGCGGGATACAGCTGGCTCAGGGTTCGCGAAACAACCGACTTCAACGCCGCCAGCCTGGAAGACATCTCTGTCGACGCCACAGAGAAGGGTTTCCTCTGGGGTGCCGGAGTAGAAACACGGACTTCATCAGGGCTGTTCGCACGGGGCGAATACAACCGGACCAATTATGGTGCTGGCCTGACCGCATCCAAGATCCAGTTCGGGATCGGCATGGGCTTCTAAAGCACGACATGACACGGGGCCGGCCGCGATCTGCCGTTCCGGCCCCGTATCCTGCCATCTGATCGATCAGCCGGGACGCAATGTTCAGGCAATTTTGAGCGCCTAGTTCTCAGGTGATAACAATCACACCATCCTGCGGAACCACCGGAGACGGAGCCATGGAAACACCTGCTGCCCCCGCAAGACACTGGCACAGCCCTGGCTGGCCCGAAGTCGCAACCGCACTGATCGTCTATATCCTGCTGCTGGTTCCGCTGTTGCTGTGGATGCTGCAACTACCGCCTGAACAGGCCGTGCTGCGCGGGATCGCGGGCATGACGGTCAATGGCGTGGCCGGCATTGCCGCCCTGCTGGCCGCCTTTGCGCTACGCATCCGCCGGCTGCGCGTGTTCGGTTTCAAGGCGACGAGCAGCCGATGGCTGATGGCATGCGCCGCGATCGGCCTGTTTGCCTTCGGGGCGAGTTTCATCGTCGAATATGTCTATTTCCTGTTCGTCACCGAACCCAACACCCAGGCCGATTTCCAGGTCGTGGCGAAGAGAGGACCGCTGATGCTGGCGATGCTGCTGTTCACCGGCGCCATATTGACGCCTCTGGGTGAGGAATTTGTGTTTCGTGGCGTGATCGCCAATGCCTTCAATCGCTATGGCGCCTGGGTCAGCGTGATTGGCAGCGCGCTGATTTTCGCAGCCATGCATGGACCCAGCGTGATCTTCTTCGACGCGCTGCTGGTGGGGTTGCTGACCGGCGTGGTGTTCCGCAAAAGCGGTTCGATCTGGCCCCCGGTTGCCGTGCATATCGTCTATAACGGATTGCACCTGCTGTATTATTCGATCGCCTGATGGGTGGGAGACATGTCATGCGGATCGCCAGCATCTCCGCCCTGTTGACGGGCACCTATCTTGTGACGCTGGCCTTTGCCCTGGCGGGCCTGTTCGGCGATGCGCGCTACTCGGGCGATCTAGGCGGCATCACCGGCTTCGGCGCCTGGGCGGTGGCACCGATGATCGTCACCTGTCTGGTGGCGCGTTGGGGGTCTGATGAGGCGATCAGGCGCATGATGCTTGGCTTTCAATGCGTTTTTGCCGCGACCATCTGCGCCTGTTTCCTGCCACAGGCATCCGCATCAGGCGTTCCACAGGGGGAGGCGCTGTTCCTCTCATCCTGGAGTTGCCATGGACTGGCGCCGCTCGCATGACAGCGCTCACTCAGGAGGGGATGAAATCCTGATGCGAATTCTGCTGATCGAGGACGAAGCCGAACTGGCCGCCACCATCCGCAACCTGCTGGAACGGGAACAATGCATCGTCGATTGGGCGGACCGCCTGTCTTTCGCGGCAGAGGCGGCACGGGATGGCGCGCATGATGTTGTGATCCTGGACCGGACCCTGCCCGATGGCGATGGCCTGAGCCTGATCGCCGGATTGCGCGACGCCAATCCCGGTGTGCCGATCATCATCCTGAGCGCCAGAAACGAACTGACCGACCGGATCGCCGGGCTGGATGAAGGGGCAGACGATTATCTGGCCAAGCCCTTCGCCTTCCAGGAACTGCTCGCCCGCATTCGGGCCGTGCGCCGGCGGCCGGGAGAACTGCGCGCGGATGAAGTGCGGATGGGCGAACTGGTGTTCGACATGACATTTGAAGAAGCCCGCGTGCGCGACCAGCGGCTTGACCTGCCGAGACGCGAAAGCTGCGTGCTGGCAGCGCTGATCCGCCGGCGCGGCCGCACCGTGCTGCGCGAAACACTGGAACGCGCAGTCTATGGCTTTGACGATGAAGTGCAGTCCAACACGCTGGATTCGCACATCTCCCGCCTGCGGCGCAAACTGGCCGACGCTGGTGCCGGGGTTGAAATCCACGCCATTCGGGGCGTGGGCTATCTGCTGAAGGACAGCGCATGATACCGCGCCAACCATCGCTGAAGCGGCGACTGATCGTCAAACCGCTGATCTTCCAGCTGGTCATCTCGCTGATCACCTTCGGGGCTCTTGCGGCGCTGCTGCTGCGTCTCGACAGCGGTGGCAGCTATGCGGATGAAGCGCTGACCAAAATCGTCGCCCAGGCCGTTGTTGTTACCCCGCAGGGCGATCTCGAGGTTCGGATGACGCCCGAACTGCGTGAAATGCACCAGGCCGCGCCGGGTCTCTGGTTCGTGGCGCGGGACGGCGCCGGGCGCACCGCATCCTTTGGTACCGTTCCACCGCAATATGCCTCCCTCATCGCGGCGCTGGGCGAGGTACGCTATGCCCATTTGCGCGGCCGCCCGCGCGAATTGACGGCCGTGATCCGCCAGGAAACCGGCCCCGCCGGCCCGCTGACCATCATCGGCCATGGCACGATTACCACCATCACTTGGACGGTCGCGCTGTTTTCCAACATGATCGTGGTGCCGATCTTCCTCGTCCTCGCTTTGGTCACGATCATTGCCACGCCGATGATCGTGAACCGGTCGCTGGCCGGGCTCAAACGCATTGCCAAAGAGGCAGAAAGCATTGATGCCAGCCGCCGGGGCGTGCGCCTGTCGGAGGCGGAGGTGCCGCGCGAGATCGAACCGCTAGTCCGCGCCGTAAACGACGCATTGGCGCGGCTGGACGAAGATTACGAACGCCAGCGCCGCTTTATCGCTTCTGCCGCCCATGAACTGCGCACCCCGCTGGCGGTGCTGCAGGTGCAGGTGGAAGCCAGTTCCCCCGAAACGCGGCAGCAATTGTCCGCCACGGTCGCGCGGCTGGCCAATCTGGCAGAACAATTGCTGGACCTTCAACGCCTGCAGCACGACGCACCGAAGGAGACCATCGATCTGACCGATCTGGCCCGGCAGACCGCCGCTGATCTCGCGCCGATCCTGATCGCATCAGGCAAATCGATCGAGGTGCATGCCAATCAGCCATTGCCGGTTTGCGTGGACAGGGGCGCAATCGAGCGCGTGCTGACCAATCTGGTCCAGAATGCCGTCGAACATGGCGGGAGCCGGGTCACCATTCGGGTGCATGAACGCTCCTTTGAGGTGGAGGATGACGGCCCCGGCATTCCGGCAAACGAACGCGACAAGGTGTTTGAGGAATTCTACCGCCTGAAACCGCGATCAACCGGAACCGGCCTTGGCCTCAATCTGGTGCGGCAGGTCATCGATCGCCACAACGGCCGGGTGACCATCTTCGATGCCCCGGGCGGCGGCACCATCGCCCGCGTGGAATTCCCGGGCTGAGGAAGAGCGGCCATATGGCGACAAGGTGATCGTGACGGATTCCCGGATCGCGGAGAATCTTCTATCTCCGACCAATGATCATCTCGTCACCGACCGTTCAGGGCAGCGGGCAAATCACCGGCGCATTCGCGAATGCCGAAGGATCGATCCTGGCGATCACCAGTCGGTTCCCGCTGCTGACCAATCCGCCCGCGCGGGCCAGCTACACTGGGCATGATCTGCAACATCGGGTGGCGCTGCATCGGCGGGGCGAGGCTGCGCCCTTCGCATGGTTTGACAAGCTGCAAGTGCCCATCAACTGGATCAGCTTTCATCCTGTGGAACCGGTGATAGCGATTGGCGCCGGGGCCTATGATGGCGGCTGGTGTTTTGATGGCGCCCTGTTCCTGTGGAACTGGCAGGACGGCAGTTGGCACCAATTGTTTTCCTCCGTTCCAGAAGTGCGCTGGGTCGGTTTCGAACCCGATGGCGCCGCGCTGAAAATCATCACCCGTCCTTGGGATGAGGAGTGGGATAGCGATCAGCCTGATGATGCGTTTACCCGGTTCTACGCCACCAGCTTGGCATACCACCCGGCCATGGCGGAGCAGCCGCTTGATCTTGCCCCCACGGACCGGCTGGTTGGTGCGGATCTGGCGGGCTTCCTGTCCTGCGAACAGGCTCAGCCGAAAGCGGAAGAACAGATCGCCGCTTGGCTGAATCTGCCCGCCCTCAATATCCGGGGCGCGATCTGGGATCTCGCCTGGACAGGCCCGGACAGAATCGCATCGGTTTCAAACGAATGCCTGCTGCGCATCCATGACCTAAATGGTGTCGAACGAACGCGGATCACGGGCGAAGGTTACGGTGCGGCCATCCTCGCCTCACAACCACCCACCCTCCATGTCGCGCATGTCTGGCCCTGGCCGTGGACTGAGGGTGAACCGACAGCCCAATTGCACATCATTCAAGGCGAAACTCTGGTCGAACTCGGATCATATCCGGGTTCCTACAGTTTTACGGCATCGTTGAATGGCACCGTGCTCGGCAGGCTGGATCGCAACCGCCCCGACACCGGCCAGAAAGACATCGTCATCGATGTGGCGACAGGCATCGGTACCCCGATCAATCTGGGCCATTACGACTGCTTCAACCACTTCGTCGGCATTGACGGCGCGCCCGATCATTACTTCCTGCAAGCCAATCCGCCCAAGGGCTACCAACGCAAAGGCCTGTTCCGGCTGGATGCAGATATGAACAGCCATCGCCTGTGGCCGGTGCTGCCCGACGATGGCACCAATGCCAGCCACGCGATGGAATGTTGCGGCTGCTATCTGGAGGATGCCGCCGGCCCCGGAATTGTTCTTGCCGGCGTTCATTTCGGCAATGAGCTGTCTGCTGAGAATTGCGGCTTCATCTATCGCAAACCTCTGAACTCCGATCACGAGCTCTGGCGGCAGCCCATCACTGCCGGGGTTGCCGCACTGCTCCACCTCCCGGAAACAGGCTGCATTGCCGTCGCGTTTCTTGATGGGAATTTGAAACTCATCGATGCACAAAGCGGGATGACCAGAACCGAAGGCAAGGCCATGATCAATGGGCAGCCGACCGTCGTTTTCTCCCTTGCTGCGCATCAGGGCAATCTCGCGCTGGGCACCATGGATGGGCGGATCGCGGTGATCGCACCTGAAGCCCTGTTGGCGGACGCCCCGCATCCGCACGGGATCGAACTGGCGTAACCAGCCCCAACTCGCCCACACGCGATATATGATACAAACATCATATATACCGACAGCACATATGTTTTTGACAACATATGATTGCGCCACCGTTTGGCAAAAATAGTCATATTCTCCGCCAAAACCGCAGGGTGTATCTGGAACACTGACCTTAGATTTCAGTGCACCAGGCCTTACGAATATGATCAAAAGTTCATATTATAATGATTTCATCTCCACCCTTTCGCATGCTGCGCGGGGGAATTTCTGATGAGCAAGGCCAATTTCGTCGGCAAGCGTTCGGCTGCGGCTGGTGGCTGGGGTGCATTGAAGAGCTGCGGCAAGCAATTGCTGGGCAGCGGCGCGGCCTTGTCAGGCGCCAAGACCCTGCTGAAGGCCAATCAGCCCGATGGTTTCGATTGCCCGGGTTGCGCCTGGGGTGACCCCGAGCACGGGTCTTCGTTTGAGTTCTGCGAAAACGGCGTAAAGGCCGTGGCATGGGAAGCGACCGCCAAGCGCACCGAGCCCGATTTCTTCGGTCGCTACACCGTGTCCGAACTGCGCAACTGGACCGATTATGCGCTGGAGCATGAGGGCCGCCTGACCCAGCCGATGCGTTATGACGCAGCGACCGACCGCTATTATCCGGTCGAATGGGAAGATGCCTTTGCCGAAATCGGCGCGGTTCTGAACTCGCTCGACAATCCCAACCGCGCGGAATTCTACACATCCGGCCGGGCCAGCAATGAAGCGGCCTTCCTCTACCAGATGTTCGTCCGCCTGTATGGCACCAACAATTTCCCCGATTGTTCGAACATGTGCCACGAAGCGAGCGGCGTCGGCCTGACCCAGGCGGTCGGTGTCGGCAAGGGCACCGTGCTGCTGGAAGATTTTGAAAAGGCCGATGCGATCTTCGTGATCGGCCAGAACCCGGGGACCAACCATCCGCGTATGCTGGGCGATCTTCGCCGCGCGTCGGAACGTGGCGCCCAGATCGTGGTGCTGAACCCGGTCAAGGAACGCGGGCTGGAACGGTTTTCCGATCCGCAGCGCAAGGTCGAAATGATGCATGGCGGCAGCGGCGCCATTGCGACCCATTATTTCCAGCCGCGCCTGGGCGGTGACATGGCCGCGCTGCGCGGCATCGCCAAGCTGGTGTTTGCGCGCGATGACGCAGCGCTTGCTGCTGGCCAGCCCTCCCTGCTCGACCATGATTTCATCGCCACCCACACGATGGATCTGGATCGTTATCGCGCCGCTGTCGATGCGACCAGCTGGGAGCACATCCTCGACCAGTCCGGCCTGACCCGCGACGAGATCGAACAGATGGCCGATGTCTATCTGGCCGCCGACAAGGTGATCTGCACCTGGGCCATGGGCGTGACCCAGCACCGCCACAGCGTGGTGACGATCCGCGAAATCACCAGCCTGATGCTGCTGCGCGGCAATGTGGGCAAGCCGGGCGCCGGCCTGTGCCCGGTCCGTGGTCATTCCAATGTGCAGGGCGATCGCACCGTCGGCATTAATGAGAAGGCCCCACCCGCGCTGCTGGATGCGCTGGAACGCGAACTGGGCGTGCCCATGCCGCGCAATCCCGGCCACAATGTGCTGGCCGCGATCGGCGCCATGCTGGATGGATCGGCGCAGGCCTTCATTAGCCTGGGCGGCAATTTCGCCCGCGCCACGCCGGACAGCGCCCTGATCGCCGCAGCACTGTCCAGCCTGAAGCTGACCGTGCATGTCGCGACCAAGCTGAACCACTGCCACCTCGTCCCCGGGGAAACGAGCTTCATCCTCCCCTGCCTTGGCCGCACGGAAATCGACCGCAACAGCAAGGGCATCAGCCAGATTGTGACGGTTGAGGATTCGATGAGCATGGTGCACGGGTCTGGCGGTATCAACCGCCCGGCATCGCCCTGGCTGCGTTCCGAAGTGAAGATCGTTGCCGGCATTGCCGCTGCCACCGTTGGCTCGTCCGTGGTCGACTGGGCCAAGCTGTCAGATGATAACGATCTGATCCGCGACCTGATTTCGCGCGTTCTGCCCGGCTTCCACGATTACAACGATCGCGTGCGCAAGCCGCGCGGGTTCCACCTGCGCAATTCGGCCGCCAACCGCGAATGGAACACGCCGAGCGGCAAGGCCAATTTTTCGACCGGCCCGCTGCCCGAAGCGACCGAGCATCAGCAGACCCGCCAGAATGACGGGCAGTTCGTCCTGCAGACCTTCCGTTCGCACGATCAGTACAACACCACCATCTATGGCATGGATGACCGTTATCGCGGCATTTATGGCAAGCGGACGATCGTGTTCATGCACCCGGCCGATATCGAAGCGATCGGCGCAAAGCCGGGCGATGTGATGGATGTGGTCGGCCAGCATGATGATGGCATCAGCCGCGTGGCCAAGGGCTTCAGCCTGGTGTCCTATGACATTCCGCGCGGCTGCGTGGCCGGATATTATCCCGAACTGAACTGCCTGGTACCGCTGTCGACCTTCGGATCGGAAAGCTACACCCCGGCATCCAAGTCGGTGATCGTATCCTTCCGGCCGCAGGAAGAACTGGTCGCGGCCTGATCATGGCATCGCATCCCGCCCCGGATGACATGGCAGCCGTCTATATGGCGGAAGTGGAACGGCAATGTGATGCCGATCCAGCCCTGTCGCATCTGGCGGCGGGCATCCTGGCTGGGGCGGTGCTGAATGTCGCGCAGGACAGCCGCAGCTTTGCCAGACTGCTGGGTGTGGAACACGCGCTGGTGCTGCGCGAGGTGGAACTGCTTTCCACCTCCGGCCATCTGGCCGTGACACGGCGCGATGGCCGTACCCAGCGGACATTCTATGCGCTGGACACGCAGATCCCTGCGCCAGCCAACGACGCCGCCTGACACTGCTGATCAGAAAGCGCGGATCAGTCCGCGCTGCGGAACATGTCGGGGATGCTGCGCACTTCCCCCATGTTCTTCGGATTGTATCCCGGCAATTGCATGATCGCGTCGTGGAAGGCCGTGCTGCGCATCAGCTCTATCACGCGCTGGACCGGTTCCAGCTCCAGCGTTTCGGCGTGGCAGACGAAGAAATAGTCTTCGGTCACCAGCCGCACGAAATCGAGATCAAACTGCCGCGCTGCCGCCTCCACCCCGAAGGCAGCATCCGCCATGCCGCTGGCGACATAGGCAGCCACGGCCGCATGGGTAAATTCGCTGAGACCATAGCCGCTGATCCGCCGACCATTGATGCCATGCTGGCCCAACAGCTGATCGAACAGCAGGCGTGAACCCGAATTGGCATCACGATTGACGAAACGCACGCCCGGGTTGGTCAGCCGTTCAAGATTGGAAATCTTCAGCGGATTGCCCCGCTTGACGATCAGTCCCATTTCACGCGTGACGAAGCCGATCACGCGATGATCTGTCCGGTCAATCAGATCACGCGTTGCTTCAATGCTCGCCTTGCGCAGCGCGCCCTGCGGCAGATGCATGCCCGCCAGATCACAGGCGCCCTTGGCCAGCGAAACCAGCGAAGCCGGATTGCTGACATAACGCAGATCAAAGGGAATATCGGTCTCGCGGTCGAGCATGTCGCGCAGGGTGGAAATGGCAAAGCCATGGCTGGCATGGATGCGCAGCGCCGCTGCCGCTTGCGGCAGGAACTGGTTGATCTCCGTTTCCAGTTCCTGCGACAGGTTCTGCAATTGCGGCCCCAGCCGTGCCTGCAGCCGCTGGCCGGCCCAAACCAGTTTTTCCCCCAGGGGCGTCAGGGTGGTGCCCTTGCCCCGCTGCCGCTCCACGAGCGGGGTTTCAAAGAATTCCCCCCAGGACTCGATCAGATTCCAGGCATGGCGGTAGGAAAGCTTCGCGCTTTCGGCCGCAGTGGTGATTTTGCCGCTGGCACGGATTTCATTGAGCAGGTCGAGCAGCACCAACGTGGAAGAGGCATCCCCTTCCCGCCGGAAACGCCATTGCGGGGCAATTTCGATCCTGATCATTCCAAACCGTTCATATATGAACAATACATCATATGCATGCCGTCAATTGAACGACTTAGATGAGAATTATTCGCATATATTGCAAGATCATATTTCGGAATACAGGGAATGCCGCCCGCATCGGCAGAGCGCCATTGGAAACCACACCGCACCGAATATGCATGAAATTGCATATCAACCCGTGATCAGCAGCGGCAATAGCTATACCCTGAGGGATGCATTCTGCGGGCAGACATCCACCGCACCTATATGACTTCATCAAAAGCGCCATCATTACAGTCTGATACACTCTTCCAATAGCCGGATAGTCGAAATCCAGCCCCGGTATATGTGCTGAACAAGGCTGAGAATTTTTCACCATCAAATTGTTTTATTAGAATTTATTCTGAAACCACCTGACACATTTCGGTGGCCCGTGAACCTGCGATATTGCTAATCGATTGCAGTATCGTTGACTCGCAAAGGCGGGCGTCTAGGGGGCGCGGAATTGATGGCCGGGGAGGTTGTGCGGGGGGTCGCACGCCGAATGGCCATGATGACAATTCTGGAAAGGGCACCCACCATGTCACTGCGTAAATCGGCGCTTCTGTCGACGTCTTCACTCGTGCTGATGGCCCTTGCGCCGCAGCAGGCCTTCGCCGCCACCGCAGCCGAATCCGCCGCAGCGGATCAGCCTGTACCCGGCGAGGACCAGATCGCGGTGACAGCATCGGGCTATGCCCAGAACATCAAGGATGCGCCCGCCAGCATCACCGTGATCACGGCAGAGGAAATCCGACAGCGGTCCTATACCGACATCACCGATGTGATGCAGAACGTGCCGGGCGTGCACATTCAGGGCGGCGGCGTTGAACAGTCGATCATGATCCGCGGCATGGGTGCGGATTACACGCTGTTCCTGGTCGATGGTCGCCCGCAGCAGGACAATCAGGCCTTTGGTCTGAACGGCACCCAGGCCGGTACGCCGATCAATTTCCTGCCACCGCTGGATTCGATCGAACGGATCGAGGTCATCCGTGGCCCTGCGTCCTCGCTTTACGGGTCGGATGCGATCGGCGGCGTGGTCAACATCATCACCAAGCGGGTGATGAATGATTTCGGCGGCAGCGTGACGTCGGAATACATCATGGCCGGACCGGACAATGATGTGACCAATGACAGCCTGCAGACCAGCCTTGCGCTGAATGTGCCGGTGATCAAGGATCGCCTCTCGCTGCAGCTCAACGGTGCAATCCGCATGCAGGATGAAGCCGATTTCGTCGGCGGCGGCGACAGTGCGGCAGCCGATCCGCGCTTCCGGCGCCGGAATCTTGCGGCAAAGCTGGGCTTCCGCCTTGATGATTCAAATACTTTCACGCTCGGTGGCGGTCATACGATCCAGCAGCGCTGGCACAATCCCGGCCGCAGCCTGGCCGAAACCGATACCGCCAGCTTCAGTGAAACCCTACGCGACAATTTCTTCTTTACCCATGAAGGCCGTTACGGGCAGCTGCAGTGGGATAGCTACGTCAATTACGACACGTCGGAAAACCCCACCCGCATCAATGCCACCACCGGCGCCGGTATTTCTTTTGACACATTGGCCGCGAATTCTCAGGCCACGCTGAAATTGTCGCGCCACACCATCGTGGGCGGGATCAATTATCGCAAGGAAAGCCTGAAGGATGGCGCAACCAACGGCCTGAACCTGCCCGGGATCGTCATTCCGACGGATATCGTTACGATGGAACGCCACCAATATGCGGCCTTCCTGGAAGAAAACTGGCGCGTTCTCGACGATCTGTCGCTCGTTCTCAGCGGTCGTTATGATTACAGCGAAAACTTCGGCGGCCGTTTCAGCCCCAAGGTCTATGCCAATTACGCCATCACCGACAATCTGACCATCAAGGGCGGCCTTACATCAGGCTACAAGGTTCCCAGCCTGCGCAGCGCAGCGACCGATTTCGGCAGCACCTCCATGGGCGGGGTGATCATCGGTAATCCGGATCTGAAACCGGAAAAGACGCTGAATTATGAAGCTGGTATCGTGTACAGCAACCGCAACGCCGGAATTTCGACCGGTGTGACCGTCTATCGCAGCGAATTTGAAGACAAGTTGCTGCGCACCGGCCGCGTCTGTCTGCAGAATGTCGAATGCGTCTATGGCGGGGTCACCTATCCGGCACACCAGTTCGGTTACACCACCTATGAAAATGTCGACACGGCCCGCCTGCAGGGTGTGGAATGGACGCTTGACTGGAAGATCGTGGATGGGCTGACTTATCGGCACAGCTACACCTTCTCCGAAACAGAACAGACTTCGGGAACCAACGCAGGTAAGCCCCTGAACGACATCCCTGAACATATGTTCAATGCGTCCGTAACCTGGCAGGTCAATGATGCATTGAACATCTGGACCCAAGCCAATTATCGCGGCCGCACATCGGGCCGTACCACCAATGCCAGCGGTTCAGGTACCAATGACCTGACTTATCCGCCCTATGCCTTCTTCAATCTGGGCGGGGTCTATGAATTCAAGAAGGATATGCGCTTCAACCTGGGCATCTACAACATGTTCAACAAGCAGGTGACCCCGGAGGATGGCTTCGCCTACGTCCTTGATGGGCGTCGCATAAGTGCAGCGCTGAGCATCAATTTCTGATTGCTGTTTGTGATCTTGCCCGGCAGGCACCCAGCCTGCCGGGCAAGAGGCTCACCATCAGGGAATTTCAGTGAACAGGACGGACGGCTACACCACGGACGTCAGCTTCCCGGCGTTTTTCTACAAGGAAATGCAACCGCTCTGGCTGTCCAGCGTGGCCCTGATGCAGGGGTTTTCCCGGCCAGATGTGACCGGGCCTTTCAGATTTTGCGAACTGGGCTGCAGTGTCGGCATCAATCTGCTGGTCGCAGCCGCCTGCCATCCGGATGCCGATTTCACCGGGGTCGATTTCAACGCCGGACATCTGGAAAGCGCGCGTGATGCCGCCCGGGCCGCAGGCCTGCAGAACATCCGCTTCATCCATGCCGGCTTCGCCGAATTCACCGCCGACAATCGGGCGCAATATGACTTCATCACCAGCCATGGTGTCTGGTCATGGATAGCCCCGGAGCATCGCAATGCTCTGCTGCAATGCGTGAACCACAGCCTGAAGCCCGGTGGTCTGTTCTATCTGCATTACATGACCCACCCCGGATCAACCGGCATGATGCCGCTGCAGAATTTGCTGAATGTCTTTGCCCAGCAAATCCCCGCCTCCTCCAGCAAGCAGATCGCCATGGCGCTGAAACTGGTACGGCAGTTGGCAGACAAGGGATTGTTTGCCGATCAGCCCGAAACCCTGCGCCATCTGGGCAATCTGGAAGGCAAGGATCCGAACCATCTGGCGCATGAATTCCTGACCGATCACTGGCAGCCACAGCATGCGGTGGAACTGCATCAGCAAATCGGCACCATCGGGCTGTCGCTGATCGGCAGCGCGGATGTGTTCAACAATCTTGACCCCGCCCTGTCGATCCCCGGCAATCTGCAGGGACTGATCCGGCAGACGGCTGTGCCAATGCTGGCCGAAACGCTCAAGGATCTGGCCCGCAACACCCATCAGCGAATGGATCTGTTCCAGCGCACCCCCGCCCCGCTGCCGCAGGATGCGCTGATCACCGGGCTGCAAGGCATGCGCTTCACCCTGCTGCCCGGTGCGCGGACCAGCGGCCCGACCATCTATGCCACGCCGATCGGCGATGTGCAGGCGCCCGAGGCGCTGATCGCGCCGCTGCTGAAAAGCCTGGATCAAGGTCCGCAATCGGTGCGCGATCTGGTCCGCCTGCCCGCCTTTGCCGGCAACCTTGGAACCCTGCTGCAATCACTGCAATTGCTGATGATGCAGGAAATCATCCATCCGATACTGCAGGATAGCCCGAACGAGACAGCCCCCATTGCGCTGTCACAGTGGTTTGCCGATCACGCAGCAAGCTTTGCCGTGGTGGGCGAATGCGGCACGGCGATCCGCACCGCCAATTGACCACAGACAAAGCCGGCACGGGTCCGCCCGTGCCGGTTTGTCATCAGAAGATCGAGAATGCTCGGCCGATGCTGAACAGGCTGGTGGCGATCAGCACGATGGCGACAGCGAACAGCAAAGTCTTGGGCGAAATGCGCCGGGCCAGAATGGCACCGAAGGGCGCAGCAGCCACACCGCCAATGATCAGGCCCACCGTTGCCACGGTGAAAGCGGCCAGCCCCAGCGAAGCGATGAAGGCGATCGAGATCGACAGGGTGATAAAGAATTCGGCAGAATTGACCGTGCCGACCACCTTACGCGGATCACCGCCCTGGATCAGCAGATTGGATGTCACCACCGGCCCCCAGCCGCCGCCGCCGGCAGCATCGAGAAAACCCCCAGCAAGCGCCAGCGGACGGGTGGTCTTGGGATCTTCAAAGCTGGGCTTGCTCATGCGGATCGCCTTGACCAGCAGATAGATGCCAATCCCGGTCAGATAGATCATCACGAAAGGTCGCGCGACGGACGCATCGATCGATGACAGCAGATAGGCGCCCGTTACCCCGCCGATCACGCCAAACGGCACCAGTCGGCGGAACAGGCCCCAGTCGATGTTCTTCTGCCAGATATGGCTCGCGCCCGACGTGCCGGTGGTAAAGACTTCCACCAGATGCACACTGGCCGATGCGGCCGCCGGCGGAACGCCAAGCACGCTGACCAGCAGGGTTTGCGAAATCACGCCAAAGGCCATGCCGAGGGCGCCATCCACCACCTGCGCGGCAAAGCCGATCAGGATGAAGGGCAGCACCGAATACAAGGTCAATTCTTCAAAGCCGAACATCCAGTGCCCCTTCCAAGCCCCCCGTCAGGGGAATTACCGACCGCATGAGAATCGCGGCGGCTCCAAAAGAACAGGAGCGGCGGCCCGATGCAATCGGGTCGCCGCTCTGATCAAGGGATCAGAAGTTGTGGGTGATCGTCAGACCATAGGTCCGCGGATCGCCCGGCTGGCCGGCAATCAGCCCGGTGCTGCCCGGCGCAACAGAGAGCATTTCGAAGTAGTTCTGGTCGAATGCATTGCGCACCCAGCCAAAGATATTGAACCCTTCGTCCGAACGGAAACCAAGCCGGAAGTTCGACAGCGAATAGCCGTCAATCCAGGTGTATTCCGAAGGCGAAGGATTGGACGAGAAGCGCGAACGGGCGCTGCCGTCATAACCCAGGTAAACCTGTCCTTCCTGACCCAGCAGATTGGCCGGGATGTTGTATTCCCCGCCGAAGGAGAAGCTCCACTTCGAAACGCCGGCCAGCGGATCACCCGAAATGTCGCAGCTTGCCGGGCTGTTGCCCGGGGTACCCGGTGCCGCGATCACCGCACCATTGCCGCCGCCAGACAGTTCCGGCGGGCAAGGCGCACCGGTGAAGGTGACGTAATGCGCATCGGTGTAATTGCCGTTCACATAAAGGCGGAAGCGATCGCTCGGCCGGATGGAGAAGTCGACTTCAACACCCTGGGTGCGAACCTTTTCTGCATTGGCGAGGTAACCACGCGTGGTGCTGACCTGGCCGGCATTCACCAGCGCCTGGAAATCCTTGATGTCGGTGCGGAAGGCCGCGACATTCAGCGTCACCGCCCGGTTCAAGAACTGGGATTTGATGCCCAGTTCGAAGTGATCGACCGATTCCGGCCGGATGGATGCCACCTGGACTTGCGGATTGCCCTGCGCATCATTGGGCACGCCGTTCAGATTGATCCCGCCCGATTTGAAGCTCTTGGCATAGGTCGCATAGCCCAGGATCGACGGAGCGAATTCATAGCTGGCCGTCACGTCATAGCTGAAGTTCCAGTCGCTGAAGCTCGGTTCGATCCGCTGCGGTGTCAGCGCATCGCGCTGGGCCACGACACGCGGATCGGTGATCAGCGCATCGGTAACCGGATTGCGGAACAACACAGGATTGCCCGCGCCATCGAACACCAGACGTTCGTAAAGGCCATCCTTCTTGTCATAGTTCAGGCGAACACCCGGCTGAATGGTCAGCGCATCGGTGATGTGCCAGCTGACCTGGCCGAACAGCGCCGCGCTGGTGTTGTCGAGCCGGATGTCGTTGTAGGCGGTCACACCGTCCAGAACGGTCGGATCACAGGCCAGCGTAGTGGGCGTGGCGCAGCCGGTTGCCCCGGGGACAACGCTGGCACCGGGATTGAGCAGCCAGCGGCTGGCGGCCGAACCCAGTGCTTCGGTACCCTGGGTCCGCACGGTCTGGTGATAGCCGAACACGCCGAGCACGAAATCGAACTGGTCGCCGGTGTAGTTGTAGCGCAGTTCCTGCGTGAACTGGTTCTGCTGCGACGGGTTCTGCGATTTGGTGGTGATCGGCAAGCCGGTGAAATCGCGGTCATTGGCCGGGATCCAGTCCCAGAAACGCCAGGCCGAAACGGAGGTCAGCGTGCCCGGGCCCACATCCCACTTCACCCGAACCGCCGCGCCGCCGATGGTGTTGCCAGCGCTCAGATCCGCATCGATATCGGTAACCCGGTCAAACGGATTGCGGCTGACGACTTCATAACCCTGCGCAGCGGCCAGTGCTTCATACTGACGGTTGAGCGGACGCTGGGTCGCACCGGTGCGGACGAACACGGTGCCGCAGCATTCGGGATCCTGCGTGCTGTAATCGCCGGAGAAGGTGATATCGAGATCATCATTCGGCCGCCACAGCACCTGGCCGCGCATGCCGATATTTTCCTGCTCATTCACATAATTGCCGCTGGCGACATTGTAGATCGTGCCCCGGCGGCTGGTGGCGGAAATGGCCAGACGGGCGGCAACATTGTCAGACAACGGCCCGGAAACCGCAGCCTTGCCCTGCTTGAAGCCCAGATTGCCGATGCTCAGTTCAGCGCGGCCTTCAAAATTGAAGCTTGGCTGGTTGCTGGTGATGTTGATCGCGCCGGCCGTGGTGTTCTTGCCATAAAGCGTGCCCTGCGGGCCGCGCAGCACTTCGATCTGCTGCACGTCGAGGAAGTCGAACGTGGCCGAGGCAACGCGCGAATAATAGACGTCATCGACATAGATGCCGACGCCCTGTTCAAAACCATCATTGGTCAGGCCGAAGGGCGCGCCAATCCCGCGAATGCTGAGCGAGGTGTTGCGCGGGTTGGAGCTGTAATATTGCAGGGTCGGGGTCAACTGCTGCAAGCGGCCGACGTTGAAGCTGCCGGTGTTGTCAAGCTGCGCCGCGCCCACCACGGAAATCGCCAGTGGCACATCCTGCGAGCTTTCTTCGCGACGGCGGGCGGTGACAACGATGGCATCCCCCTGCCCTGCCGAAGCCGCGCGGGTCTGTTCCTGCTGTTCAGCATTGTCTGCGGCGGTTGCTTCAGTGGTGGCTTCGGTGCTGGCATCCCCTGCAGCCCAGGCCGGCGAAACCGACAGGATCAGCGCGGATACGGATGCCGAAGCGGCGAGCAAATGACGATAGGAAACTGTTCTCATGATCTCGTTTTCCCATGCGGGTTCGTGCCCGGAAGCCCGGACACAATCATCCCAATGTTGTTGTTTTTCTTGTCGTTGATCGTGATGCGGACCGGGAAACCCTCCCCCCGGTCACGCGATCAGAAACGGCGTCGTTCGGTAACGTCCACCTGCATGACCTTGCCGTCATGCACGGTCAGCTGGATGGCTCCATAACGGACCCGTCCCAAAGCCTCTGCCACCACGCCCAGCGGATCGGACAAAGGACTGCGGCCCGGATTCGCGGGCTGATTTTCGGCGCGCGTCATTCGTGTCTCCATGTGGCGATGTTTGTTTCGCTCGCCCACTTCCTATTCTCAACTCATTTTGTTGACAATAAAATTCCGGACACAATTTGCCTATCCCTGGCAATGGTTTTGCTACGGACGGCAATTTATTGAGTTAAATCAGTCCTGTTCGTCGGCTGCGAAAGCCGGAACGGGGCGGATGGGATCGGAAAGACGGAAGCCATCGAGCAGTTCTGCGGTCCGGTCACGGACTTCGAGCATCAGCGCGCGGGTGCGGCAATCACCCTCTTCCAAGCAGTTCTTGCACTTCTCATGCGCGAATCGGCTGGCACAGGGAACCAGCGCCAAAGATCCGCGCATCACGCGGATCAGATCGCCATAGGAAATGTCGATCGGGGACAGTGCCAGCCAGTAACCGCCATCCTTGCCGCGCTGGGATTCGACAATGCCCAGCCGGGTCAATTCCGACAGGATCACCGTCAGAAACTTGGCCGGAATATTCTGCTTGTCGGAAATTTCCTGCAGATGCACCGGCCCATCACCGTAACGATCGGCGAGATGCTGCATGGCGCGGATGGCATATCGGGTTTTTTGTGACAGCACCCGTGTGTCAATGCCGCGAGTCCACGGAGGTATCAACCACCCACCCATCCGCCATCGACAACAAAGGCATTATTATGCCGTGTTTTGGCGAAACCATGGCCCTTATGCATCAGCAAAAGGCCTTTGACGCATTTTCCCGGCGCGACTCAGCTTTTCGTGTCTGTCGCCAGTGCGACGAAATCGACCATCGCCGTCGCGCTTCCGGGATCGGTGACGCAGGCATCAACCTGGAACGCCCGGCGCAGCAGCGGCGCGGTCAGCACATCCTGTGTCGGACCAAAGGCAATCAACCGACCATGATCCAGCACAGCGACATGGGTGGCATAACGCGCCACCATGGTCAGTTCATGCAGGGCCGCGATCACCAGCCGCCCCTGATCGGCAAAGGCCCGCAACCGGCCGATCCCGTCAATCGCGTGATGCGGGTCCAGCCCGGCGAGCGGTTCATCGGCCAGCAGCATCGGCGGATCACCCACCAATGCCCGCGCCAGCATCGTACGCGCCAGTTCGCCGCCCGACAGCGTGGTCACCGCCTGCTGCGCCCGATCAACCATGCCGAACTGTTCCAGCGCCTGCGACACCCTGCCCTGCAGGGCGTCAGGTAATCCGCCGAACACCGGCAATTGCGGCGTCAGACCCAGAGCCACCAGCCGCTCCACCGATATCGGCCATTCCGCACGCGGGTTCTGCGGCAGATAGGCGCGCAGCATGGCCCGGCTGCGACGCGAAAGGCTGGTCATAGACTGCCCATCCACCGCCACCTGCCCGGCATCGGGCGAGATCAGCCCGGCCAGCATCGCCATCAGGCTGGATTTCCCCGCGCCATTGGCCCCGATCAACCCGACAAACATGCCGCTGTGGGCGGTAAAGGACACATCCTCCACGATCGCACGGCCACCGCGTTGCAGGGACACGCCGTTTGCCTCCAGCCGAATCACGACGGCGCCATCCGCCGCAGGCGCAGCACCAGCCAGAAGAAGAACGGCGTTCCGGCAAGGCTGGTCAGCACGCCCAGCTTCAGTTCCAGCGAGCTGGGGATCAGCCGCGCGGCAATATCCGCGATCAGCAGCAGCATCGCCCCCACAAAAGCTGCAGGCAGCAGCACCCGGCGCGGTTCATGGCCGACAAAGGGCCGGACCAGATGGGGCGCCATCAGCCCGATAAAACCGATTGCGCCGCAAACCGCCGTTGCCGACCCAACCGCCAGCGCCGTGCCGGCCAGCGCCAGGAAGCGCGTACGGCTGAGATTAACCCCCAGGCTTTCCGCCTGCACTTCGCCCAGCGTCAGGGCATCAAGATCGCGCATGGTGGCGATCAGGCAGGCCCATCCCACCAGCATGAAGGGCAGCGCCAACAACAGATGATCCCAGCTACGATCGGCCAGCGAACCGAGCAGCCAGGATGTGATTTCATAGGCCGCATAAGGACTGGGCGCGAAATTGAGCGCCAGGCTGAGCCCCGCGCCCATCAGCCCGGTCACAGCCGCCCCGGCCAGGATCATCGTCAGCGTGCCATTGCGACCGATCGCCAGCGTCAGCGCTGCCGCCAGCACCGCCCCGATGATCCCCATCACCGGCGTCACCAGCGCCAGGCTGGCGGACAGACCAAAATAGATCGCCACCACCGCGCCCAGCGACGCGCCGGCCGTCACCCCGAGCAGGCCGGGATCAGCCAGCGGATTGCGCAGCAATCCCTGCAGCACCGCGCCCGACAGACCCAGACTGGTGCCCACCAGCAGCGCCAACAGGCTGCGCGGCAACCGCAGTTCGAACAGGATCAGCCAGGCCAGATCAGGCTTGGGCGCAGACAGGCTGGCAAACAGCACGGCGGGATCGATCCAGACCCGCCCGACCATCAGCGACAGCACGAAGAAGGCCGCCAGTGCCAGCGCAGCACCGATGGGCAGGATAAGGCGCTTCACCATGTCGCCTGCCCTGCCGGGACACGGGCAATCTCCGCCCGCAATTGCTGGGCGGCATCGGCTGCCTGGGGCAGCCCGCAGGCATAAAACGCAGCCGGGAAAGTTACTCGCCGCCCATGGAATGCACTGCGGATCAGGCGGTGATCCCCGGCCGCATCACGCAGCGATGGCGGATCGAAGCGACTTTCCCCGCGCAGGATCGCATCGGGCCGCGCCGCCAGCAATTCCTCGATCGAATAGGCCGAATGGCGTGCCGTCGGGAATTGCCCGGCAATGTTTTCAGCCCCGGCAGCGTGGATGATTTCATCGGTCAGCGTGCCCGGCCCGGGCAGCAAGCCATCCCCTTCCCACACCACCACACGGCGTGGATGCGTTGGGGCAGAAGCGGCCAGCGCCGCCAACTTGCGATCCATATCGGCGATCAGGGCCTCTGCCCGATCAGCCTCCCCCACCAGCAGCCCAAGCTGCCGCGTTACCCGGCGAATATCGGCAAAGCTTTCGGCGCTGTCGATCTCCACCAGCGGGGCGCCGGTGCGTGCGGCCAGCTGCCGCATAACAGGCGTGCTCCATACACTGGCAAGGATCAGATCGGGTTGCTGCGCCACCACCTCTTCTGCGGTGCCATGATTGATCGCCACCCCGCGATCTGCCCCGGGCATGATCACCTCCACCGCATCATGCGCCAGGAAAGTCACCGAAGCGATCCGTTCGCGCGGCACCAGCATCAGCAGCAGCAGATCGGTACACAGATTGGTGGACATGATACGCGATGGCTTGGCCGTGCCGCCGTCGGCAGGCGCCAGGACAGCGGGCACATCCTCGCCAATTGGTGCTGCCGATGAACCCGGCCGGGGAATGGCAAAGGCGAGCAAGGCCAGGGTGATAGCCCCCATCCCTGCCGCAGCCCTGCCAACCCACGCCGTCATATTATCACACCCAAATCTGCCGGTCCCTAGAACCGCTGGCTGACGCCCATCTTGACCGTAAAGCCCAGCGCATCCGCCGTGAAGGGATCATAGCTGTGATCCAGCCGGGCAAAGGGCGGATCCTGATCCAGCAGATTGACCAGCGCCAGCGACAGGGTGGTGCCGGTTTCCAGCGCCCAGCGCCAGCTGGCATCGAGCGTGGTATAGCTGCCGATGGTCTTGCCGGCGGTCACCGCCTGCCCGCCCAGATTGGCATCCGGCCCGAAAATCGCGGCCCCGCGATCATCGGTATATCCATCAACATAATTGACCTGCAGCCGCAGCGCATGGCCGCCCTGCACCGCCTGCACCCAGGCCCGCCCCTTCCACTGCGGAATGGGATAGGCGGTGGTCTGGAAATTCAGCTTGCCCGCAGCATCGAATGCCGGCTGCACCAATATGCCTTCGACCATGACATCGCCCACGCGATAATCGATCACATGGCTGCCGTTGACGCCAAGCTGAAGCGCAACACTGCCCAGCCGGGCATCATAGCTGGCCGAAAAATCGACCCCGCTGGTCCGCACATCCGCCGCGTTGAAGGAATAGGTCATCAAACGCTGCACATTGGCCGACGAACAGACGTTGCCGGAAAAGATGAAGCGCGCCTGCAGCGCGGCATAATCGGGATTGCCGCAATTGGCACTGCCGCTGCTGCCGAACATCGCCGAAACCATGCCGGCCACGGGCTCGCTCTCGATCGCGCCGGAAAAATCATAGCGCCAGTAATCCAGGCTGGCTTTGAAGCCACCGCGATCCACCACCAGCCCGGCATTCCAGGTCGTGGCCCGTTCGGGGCGCAGATTGGTATTGGCCAGAATATCGACCGCGCGGAAGGCGCCACCGATAAAGGTCAACACCACCAGATCGGCCGCGGTGTTCTGCGGCGGCGGACCACGGAATGTCGTGCCGACACCCCCGCGCAGCACCACCCCATCGGCCAGTTCATAACGAACCCGGGCCTGCGGATCGAAAGTGCTGCCGATCGCCCCGCCATAATCTTCCACCCGCGCCGCCAGCTGGAACTGCAACCGGTCGGTCACCGGCAGCTGCAGTTCGGCAAATGCGGCCCAGACATCCTGCGCCACCACGACATTGCGGTTGGATCCGATGAAGCCCAGCGCCCCCGTTTCCGGACTGCAGCTGGCATCGGGATTGAGGACCGACCCCGGGCAGGGATAAAGATCCAGATTGTTGCCACCTTCATAGGTGCGAGCGTAACGATCGTGGCGGAACTGCCCGCCGACAGCGAAGCGCACTTCCCCGCCAGGCAGGTGGATACCGCTGCGGCCCGACAGGACCAGATCACCCACCACCTGCCGGGTGTTGGCGGTCCGCCCCCAGACATTGTAGAAATTGTCGATAGTGGCGACATCATTGATCAGCCCGGCGCCCGGCTGCGTGCTGAGCCCGCCAACCGCCGCGCCATTGCCGGCATAATTGGGGTTCACCACCCCGGTAACGGTGTTCACATCCAGCGCGGTGGAAAAGGGATTGAACCAGGTGCAGCCATTGGTGCCTGCCAGCGCAGCCAGTTGTGCCTGGCTCAAACCCGCGCGCGAAGCCGGGCTGGCATAGGGGCAATCGGCCCCGCCAAACCCTGCCAGCGCATTCTGCAGCAGGTCGACATAGCTGTCCCCCACCTGGAAATAGCGGTCATATTCGCTGTAGGTGACGCCGCCGGTCAGCTCGATCCCGCCACCCAGATCACCGCGCATTTCGGCGGTGAACTGATAGGTATCGGAATCCCGCTTCAGCCGCGCGGTGCGCCGTTCATTGTCGAACAGCATATTGCCGGACAGCAGCATCGGCCGGAAGCGCACCGGATAGGCGAGCGCCGATTCCGTCGGATTGCCGGCATCATCCAGCGCGCAGCCGGCCGCATCACCAAACCGCGCGCAATAATCGATCAGCGCCGGGGCATAGCTGGGGATCACGAACAATCCGCTGCCGCCATAGGCCGCTTCCGATGACGGGGCGATTGTCGGCAGGAAGCTGGGCGAGGTGTTCAGTTCGGTCGTGGTGCGACCATAAAGGCCCGTCAGCCGCAGTTCGACGCGATCGCTGATCGGCAGCGCCAGATCGGCATAGAGCTGATAGCGCTGTTCCGGCTCGATCAGATTGGTCAGGCCGACATAATTGCCGAAGCACAGATCGGTCGATGCGCCCGCCACGGAACGGAAACCGCCAATGGCTTCGCAGCCTTCATCAGCGGTGAAGGCAATCCCGCCCTGACTGCCGTTGAAATCGAAATTGCCCGGATTGCCACCGCCGGACCAGCCGCCCTGCGGATTTTCGGAATAGGGGCGCAGCGCGTAGTCGCGATCGGCAATGGTCAGTTCACTGCGCCGCTGATAGCCGCCGGCCACGAACAGCCGGGCCGCGCCGATATTGCCGCCCCAGGACAGCGCCCCATTCCAGTCACCGTTGGAACTGCGGATATGGCGATAATCACCGGACGCCAGGAACCCATCCTGATCGGTGCGGGTGATGAAGTTCACCACGCCGGCAATGGCATCGGAACCATAGGTGGCGGCGGCGCCATCCTTCAGAATGTCGATCCGGCCGATGGCGGCCGATGGGAATAGATTGATATCCACCAGCGGCACATTGCCGCCGGCGCTGGTGACCATGCGTTTGCCGTTTAGCAGCACCAGCGTGCGCTGCGGTCCCAAACCGCGCAAATTGACCGAGGCGGCCCCTTCATTGAACTGGCTGCGGGTATCGAACTGGCTCGAATCGCCCAGAATGCCGCTGGAAACCGGCAAATGGCGCATCAGATCGACCATGCTGGGCGCGCCCTGCTGCTGCAGATCATCCAGCGAAATCACATCAACCGGGGCAAAGGAATCCGCCACCGCGCCGTGAATGAGCGTGCCGGTGACGATGATCGGCTGATTGGTCGGGGCCTGATTGGCTGAGGCCTGATCGGCTGTTGCCGGTGATGCCCGGGCGGAACTGTCCTGCGCCAGCGCAGGCTGTGCTGCCCAGCACGCAATGATCGCTACCGTCGAAACGGCGCTGGAAAATCCGCGCAAACCCATACCCACTCCCTCATTTGCCCGGCGCCATTGCAGCGTGGCCGGGCAAGGTCAATCCGGCGGCCTTTCCGCCAGCGGGGAAGTCAGGAAAGCGCCCGCAGCCAATATTGCATGGATTTGCCGCTTTCTGCGGTTTCCCCATGATCCTGCCAGGCCATTTGCGTCGTCAGTCCCGCCACCGGTGCATAACCGCGCCGCGTCCAGAACCCATCCAGCGGGGTGTAATCTGCCGGCCGCGCCGGATGATCGACAGGGCGAATCACCGATGCAAAGCAGGCATGACTGGCCCCGGCGGCACGCGCGGCAGCCTCTCTCTGATCAAAAAAGGCATGCCCCACGCCTTGGCCACGATAGGCCGGCAGCAACACGCTTTCGCCGAAATAGAACAGGCTTCCAGTGTCAAAGCCACGGTCTTCAAACGGCTGACGAAATTCCGCCTTCTGCCCGGCCATAGGGCTGGCGGTGGCGACGCCGACGATCCTGTGACCGTCAAAGGCGGCGATCAGGACACTACCGGGCTCCGCTGCAAATTCGCGAACATAATCCGCTTCATAATCCAGATGGCCATCATAGAGATAAGGGAACGCAGCAAAGACCGCGATCCGCAACCGGGCCAGATCAGCCAGGCAATCGCCGATCTCATCCCCGGACAGGGTCCTTACCTCAAGCGCCTGTCCATCCGGCGCCATCATGCACCGACCTGGCGCAGCCATTCGGCCAGATTGTAATAGACCGACACCCGCGAAATCTGCCCTTCACGCAGTTCGAAAAAGGCACCGGCGGGCAGCACATAGGTCTGCCCATTGGCATCCGGCAGGCCATCATCTGTTGCCTTATAGGTGCCGTGAACAAGGAATTCGGCTGCCGCCCGGGCGCCATCGCCGCCGGCCATGATAACGATATCCGTCAGCCGTTCGGTGTAGCAGCGATCCATATGGGCCAGAAATGCCTCAAAAACGCCCTTCCCGGACTGGCGAGTGCCCTGGTTGATGTCATGCGCGACATCATCGGCCAGGCAGGCCAGCATCGCCGCATTGTCCCCGGCATTGAAGGCATCATAATAACGGGTAATCAGTGCAATTGCGCCTTGCTGGTCCATCACATGCTCCTTTTCCTGCCATGGGCTAGGCATTGACCGGCGCCTGCGCAATTGCCTTTCCTGCGCTTTTGCACTAAAGGCGGCGCTGAACGCCCCGGCATCGTGCGAAGCCTGTTGCTTCACACCGCCGGGGCGCCGTTTTTTCAGCAGGACGCATTGCCATGTCACGCCGCCGTCAGATCTACGAAGGCAAGGCCAAGATCCTTTACGAAGGTCCTGAGCCTGGCACGATCATCCAGTACTTCAAGGATGATGCCACCGCTTTCAACGCCGCCAAGAAGGGCACGATCAACGGCAAAGGCGTGATCAACAACCGCATTTCGGAGCATGTCTTCGTGCGGTTGGCCCATATCGGTATCCCGACCCACTTCATCCGTCGCCTGAACATGCGCGAACAGCTGGTCCGCCAGGTGGAAATCATTCCGCTCGAAGTGGTGATCCGCAATGTCGCGGCCGGTTCGATCTCCAAGCGGTTGGGCATCGAAGAGGGCGAGCCCCTGCCCCACACGCTGATCGAATATTATCTGAAGTCTGACGAACTGCAGGATCCGATGGTTGCTGAAGAGCACATCGCCTGCTTCGGCTGGGCCACCAATGAAGAGATGCAGGACATCTCTGCCATGGCGATCCGCGTGAACGACTTCATGTCGGGCATGTTTGCCGCGATTGATATTCGCCTGGTCGATTTCAAGCTCGAATTCGGCCGCATCTGGGATGGCGATTTCAGCCGCGTGATCCTGGCCGACGAAATCAGCCCGGACAATTGCCGCCTGTGGGACATGAACACCGGCGAAAAGCTGGACAAGGACCGGTTCCGTCGCGATCTGGGCGGCGAACAGGAAGCCTATCAGGAAGTGGCACGCCGGCTTGGCCTGCTGCAGGGTGATGATGGCGGCCCGGGCGAAGTGTTCGACCTGTCCGCTCACCGCAGCAAGTTGCGTCAGAGCCCGGTCAAGCCCAAGAAGTAAGCCCTTTTTCGCAACAACGGGCTACGGCTCGTTGTTGCGGGTTCAGCATTCCTCGGCCAAACACCGGGGATGCTGCGTTTCCTGACTGTTGTCCCGCTGATATTCGTGACCACCCCCGCCATCGCCCAGAGCGGCGAACCTGTCGTGCCGGGGGCACCCGAACAGAGCGCCCCAGCCACCCAGACGCATGAGGCCGGAACGCAGGTCCCCACCCGCTATAGCTGGCCAATGGACAGCAGCGATCTGCCGGTTGATCCGGAATATCGTTTCGGCGTGCTCGACAATGGCATGCGCTACATCATCCGCCCCAATGGAACCCCGGCCGGTCAAGGCATGGTGCAGTTCTGGGTCGAAGGCGGATCGGTCGACGAAACCGAAAGCGAACGCGGATACGCCCATTTCGTCGAACATATGGCCTTCAATGGCTCCACCAATGTGCCCGAAGGGGAAATGATCCATCTGCTGGAACGGCAGGGCCTCGCCTTTGGCGCCGACACCAATGCCTCCACCAGTTTCGACACCACGCTCTATAAGCTGGACCTGCCCCGCAACGATCCTGCGCTGCTGGATACGGCGCTGATGCTGATGCGCGAAGTGGCCAGCGAACTGCTGTTCGATCCGGCTGCGGTCGAACGGGAAAAGGGTGTCGTCCTGTCCGAAATGCGGGTGCGGGATGGCTATGCGATGGACAACACCGTGGAACGGATGAAATTCCTGTTCCCCACCGCGCTGTTCCCCAACCGCCTGCCCATCGGCACTGCCGAAACCCTGCAAAATGCCACCGCAGACAGCCTGAAGGCCCTTTGGCAGCGGCTTTATCGCCCGGGCAACACCGCGCTGATCGTGGTCGGCGATTATGATCCCGATGCGGTTGAAGCGGCAATCCGCGCGCATTTTTCCAGTTGGCAGGGACCACCCGCCCTGCCGCCCGTATCCGAAGGGCCGATTGATGTCGGACTGTCGGGCAAGACCGATATCTTCCTGCACCCGGCCCTTTCCGAACGGATCACCATCACCCGCCACGGCGAATGGAACGGGGAAGCCGATAGCGTTGCCTATCGTCAGCGGAATGTCCGCCGGCAGATCGGCTATGGCATTATCAACCGCCGTTTCCAGAGCATGGCCCGGCAGGACAATCCGCCCTTCCGCGGGGCAGGCATCGGATCATCCGAAGCCTTCCAGATCGGTCGTTCGACCAATCTGGTGATCGATGCCGCCGAAGGCGAATGGAAAGCAGGGCTGGCCGCTGCGCAGGCGGAATATCGCCGCGCGCTCGCCTTTGGCTTTACCGAAGCGGAAGTGGTCGAACAGATGGCCAATCTGCGCGGCGCGCTGGAAAACAATGTCGCCGGGGCCAATACGCGCGGCAATGCCAGCTTCATCACCGGCGCACTGTCCCTGCTGGAAGATGGCCAGATCCCGACCACACCCGCCAGTGGGCTGGCCCGGTTCGAGGACCATGTTCCGCTGATCACCCCGCAGAATGTGCTCGAATCTCTGATGGAAGAGCTGATCCCGCTGGATGATCCGCTGATCCGTTTCGAAGGGCGCAAGGCGCCGCGCGGCGGGGCCGATGCCCTGCGCGCCGCGTGGGACGCCGGCATGCGCGGCAAACCCGAACAGAGCGACCGGGCCCAGACGGCCACCTTCGCCTATGATGATTTCGGGCCTGCCGGCACGGTAGTCAGCGACAAGCTGAACCCTGAATTCGGCATTCGCGAAGTGGTGTTCGCCAATGGGCTGATGCTGAACATCAAGCGCACCGAACTGCAGCGCGGGCGCATCTCGGTCGAACTGAATCTGGATGGCGGGCAGATGCTCAACACCAGGGACAATCCCCTCTCCACCGCCATGGCGGGCGTGCTGCCGCTGGGCGGGCTTGGCAAGCATTCGGCCGACGAATTGCAGTCGATCCTGGCCGGGCGTTCGGTCAGCTTCAATCTGGAAACCAGCGAACGCAGCTTCCGCCTGGCATCGCAGACCACGCCGGGTGATCTGGAACTGCAGCTGAAACTGTTGGCTGCCGGGCTGACCGATCCCGGCTATCGCCCCCAGGGGGAAACCCAATATCGCCGCAATATCAATAATATCTTTGCCCGCCGCACCGCCACGCCGGACAATGCCCTGTCTGAAGCGCTGGGCGGCATCCTGTCTGATGGCGATCCCCGCTTTACCCGGCCGGAAGCCGATGCCTATCTGGCGTTGAGCTTTGCCAAGCTGCGGCAGGAACTGTCTGACCGGCTGGAACATGGCGCATTGGAACTGGCGCTGATTGGCGACGTCGATGAAGAAGTGGCCATCGCCACGGTGGCCCGCACCCTGGGCGCCCTGCCGCAGCGGGAAACCGCCTTCCGCGCCTATAATGAAAACCGCGACCGCAGTTTCACCGCTGATCGAACCCGGCGCACCCTGTATCACGACGGCACCCAGCAACAGGCGCTGATCCGCATGAGCTGGCCGACGACGGATGATGCCGATCTGCAGACGGCGGTAACGCTGACCCTGCTTGAACGGATTGTCCGGCTGGAACTGACCGCCAAGCTGCGTGAAGAACTGGGGCAAACCTATTCGCCAGCGGTCAGCTCGACCCAGTCTTCAACCTATCGCGGTTACGGCCTGTTCACCATCGCTGCCGCTGTCGATGTGGCGCAGATTGCGGCTGCACGCGAGGCCATGCTGGAAACCATCGCCACCACCATTTCCGCCGGTTCGCTGGACGAGGATCTGCTGCTGCGCGCGCGAGCGCCGCTGCTCGAACGCTATGACAATGCCCTGAAATCCAACGCCGGCTGGATGAATTTGGCGAGCCAAGCGCAGAGCAGACCCGAATTGCTCGATCGCTTCACCCGCGCGCGCGCGATCCTGGCTGGCCTGACGCTGGCCGATGTCCAGGCCGTGGCCACGCGCTATCTCGATACGCAGAGCCAATTGGAGGTGGATGTTGTGCCGCGCGCCGCTTCAGCCACACCGGCCCCACCCTCAAATCCGGCCTCAAATCCCGCGACGGAGGATTAAGCGGCAGGAATTGCCGATTGCAAAATGCAGGCCCGCAACGAAATGGCCTGTGTTGTTATCGATCTGCAATATTTGCCGCCTAGGGCGCCGCTGAAACATCGGTCGGGTCGCTCCAGCTTCGTTTTTCGGTCCGCACAATGGCAGAACGGCGCGCTTTTGCTGCGCTGACCGGCCGTTGTTGCGTGCTGCAATGTGGCCGGGCGGATTCTGCGCGGAGGCGCGATGCCGGAGCAGGATTTCGATAGGGATTGACGAATTTTTCGAACAAAAGCTTGAATTCAGAGCACAATCAAAGCAACGATATTGCCAGAATCTGTTCGCGGCGGATCTTTCAGGCTCGCCAAGACAGTACCCGGCCGTAGGGCACGGTCGGTTGATTTGGGGGGCATGGCCACGGCCATGCCCCCTCTTTTCCATCAGCTGATGCAGGGGTTCTGCATCACTGCCCTTGCAGCCGGCGGGTGCAGGGGCCATAGGCTCGGCCCGAATCCCACCCCCTCGAAAGGCCACGCCCGATGAAGGTCCGCATCCATGTCAGCCTCAAGCCCGGTGTGCTCGATCCGCAAGGTCGCGCCGTGCATCATGCTCTGGAAAGCCTGGGCTTTTCCGGTGTGCAGGATGTCCGCATCGGCCGGCTGATCGAACTCGATCTTGCCGATGGCACCAGCGACGAAGCCATCGACGAGATGTGCCGCAAGCTGCTGGCCAATATGGTCATCGAAAACTACCGTATCGAAAAGCCGGAGCTGGCAGCGTGAGCTTCCGTTCGGCTGTCATCACCTTCCCCGGATCGAATTGCGACCGGGACATGGCGGTGGCGCTGGAAAATGTTTCCGGCACCGCGCCGATCCGTGTCTGGCACGGTGATGCCGATCTTCCGGACGGGCTCGATTTCATCGCCCTGCCCGGTGGCTTTTCCTATGGCGACTATCTGCGTTCCGGCGCCATGGCTGCCAAGAGCCCGATCATGCAGTCGGTCATTGCCGCTGCCGGACGCGGCGTGCCGGTTCTGGGCGTCTGCAACGGCTTCCAGGTGCTGACCGAAAGCGGTCTGCTGCCGGGCGCGCTGATGCGCAATGCAGGCCAGACCTTCATCTGCCGCAGCGTGGCGCTGACCGTTGACAACAACCAGTCGCTGTTCACCGCAGGCTATGCCGCCGGGCAGCAGATCTCGATCCCCGTGGCGCATCACGACGGCAATTTCTTTGCCGATGATGCCACGCTGGATCGGCTGGAAGGCGAAGGCCGCGTGGCGTTCCGCTATGCCGAAGCCTGCAATGGTTCACAGCGCAATATCGCCGGTATTCTGAATGAAGCCGGCAATGTGCTGGGCATGATGCCCCACCCGGAACGGGCGATCGAAGCGGCCCATGGCGGCAGCGATGGTCGGGCCCTGTTTGCCAGTGCCGTGAAGGGGCTGGTCGGCGCCTGACGCCAGCCAATTCCTTCAGGCAAAATCCACAATCAGAGATTGAACGAGGTCCTCGGTCGCGTCAGGCGACCCTGGACCTTTTTCTTTTCCCCTGGCTGCTGTCGACCAGCGCCAGCGTTTCGCCTGCCGCCATCGGCCGGCCGAAGTAAAATCCCTGGATCGCCTCGCACCCCAGGCTGCGCATCACGCGTATTTCATCGATCGTTTCGACGCCTTCGGCCACCGTGGTGATCTGCAGGCTTTGCGCCATCGCCACCACGGCACGAATGACCGCAAGGCTTTCCGCGCTGCCGCGTGCGGCCGCCTGAACAAAGCTGCGGTCAATCTTGACCGTTGAAAAATTCATGCTGCGCAGGTTCCGCAGTGACGAATGGCCGGTGCCAAAATCATCCAGCGCCAGCGAACAGCCGAGCGCCAGCAAATCTTCCAGCGCTTCACGCACCGTCTGGGCGTCTGTGCGGAACACATGCTCGTTGATTTCGATTTCCAGCCGACGCGGTGGCAGGCGGGTTTCATACAGGGCGCGAACCACGCAATGCACGAAATCGGGATCACGCAACTGAACCCCGGAGACATTGACATAAACCTTTATGTCTCCTTCCCAGCGCATCGCTTCCCAACAAGCCTGCCGCAGCACCCATTCGCCGATATCCGTGATCAGCCGGGTTTCTTCTGCCAGGGCAACAAACACATCGCGGCCGACCGAGCCCCGTTCGGGGTGGATCCAGCGCAGCAGAGCCTCAAATCCCAGGATATTGCCGGCGGCAGCATTGACCACCGGCTGGAAACGCAAATCCAGTTCATTGTTGGGCAGCGCACAGCGCAGCGCCTCTTCCAACTGCTGCCGTTCATCCTGATCCTGCTGCAATTCAGGTTCAAAGACATGATGCCCGCCGCGCCCGCCGCGCTTCATTTCATACAGCGCCAGATCCGCATTGTGCATCAGCGTTTCGACCGCATCACCATCCTTGGGGCCGATGGCCGAACCGACGCTGGCACCAATGGTCAGCATATAGCCGTCCACCTCGAACGGCCGGGAGATCTGCTCAATGATCGCCTCGGCGATCACGGAAACATCCTGTCGTTCCTTGATGTCATACAGCACGGTGGCGAATTCATCGCCGCCCAACCGGCCGCATTGGCCCGCATCGCCGACCACGTCACGCAACCGTTCAGCCACCTGCACCAGCAGCCTGTCACCCGTGGCATGGCCCAGGCTGTCGTTGACCGCCTTGAAACGATCGAGATCGATCATCAGGAAGGCGCAATTGCCGTGCCAACGGCGCGCCTCCACCAGCGCGGTCGCCAGGCTTTCGATGATCATGCTGCGGTTGGGCAGTCCGGTCAGTCCGTCATACTGCGCCTGATAGGCAATCCGTTCTTCGGCTTCCCGCTGCTCGGTCACATCAGAACCGACCCCGCGATAACCGCTGAATTGCCCATGGCTGTTCTGCGTCGGCGTACCTGACAGTTTCCACCAGCGGCGGCCGCCAGCCTGATCCACCTGAACCAGCAGATTGGAAAAGGGCTGCTGCTGATCGATCTGGCTGACCAGATCCTGCAGGCTCTGCGAAAATTTGCCGCTATCCCATTGCCGGCCGGCAATCAGCTGGATGAAAGACTGGCCATCAATGGCAGATGGATCGGCGCCCAAAGCGTAAGCGAAGCGGTCGCTGGGGGCATAAATGCGCTGCTGCAGGTCGATATGCCACAGCCAGTCGCCTTCATCCTCTTCAAATTCGCGCAGCAGCAGCGACACCACCTCGCGACTTTCCGCCACGCCGGCCTCTGCTGTGCTGGCCGTCAGGAACAGGCGGGCCGATTCCAGCGCCGCCAGCGCCGTGATGATGGTGAAGCCCAGGCTCGCCATGCCTACGATGATATTTCCGCGCAGCAGAAAGCAGACCGCCGCTACACCACCGGTAATGGTGATGAACAGGATGGTCGCCATGGGAATGGACGTGCGGGACGCTGTTGCGCCGGCAATCAGCATCGCGATCAGCGTCCACACCGCCAGCATGACCGTATCATCAAGAAAGCGGGCAAAGACGATCAGCGGCGCGACCCAGATCAACGCCCCCAAGCCGATGGCAAAGGCGTGGTGGCGGAATTGCCCACGGCTCATGGTCTTGATGCCCTGACGTTCCAGGGCGTCCTCAAAACGGGATTTGTGCCCCCAGGCCAGCAGCAGGGTACCCGCCCAGCCGTACAACAGCATGGGCGGAACAGAGCGGGCCATCAGCCCGATCATCGCCATACAGGCAAAAGCCAGCACCGCCGGGCGAAGGAAGCTGTGCTTGATCAGCCCGGCATATTGCAGCGTGCGCACCATACGCCATTCGGTATCATCCGGGCACCAAAGCCCGATGATTTGCCTAACGGTAACGACCGAAGATCGCGCCGCCATGGCTGTAGCTGCATCCCTCACCAGCCAATTGTTACGAAGGATTCGTTATAAGCTGGTAAAGCTGCCTCTAATCTATCTTACGGATCTTCCCCTGCAAGACAGGCCACCCGCAGTTTTTCCAGGGCCGCTGCTTTAAGCTGGTGAATGCGCGGAACACTGACATTCAATACGGATGCAATTTCAGTCAAATTCAACTCTTCTACGAAATAGAGCTGTACTATCAATTGCAAACGTTCCGGCAGGGAGGTGATGGCCTGGATCAGCATGGTGCTGTCCTCCGCCCGCAGCAGCCGGCTTTCCGCATCATCATCGACATCGGCAAAGGCCGGGTTGCTGTCCGAATAACACTCTTCGATCGAGGAAACCTGGATCGCCACGGCATCACTGCGCAATTGCTGAAACTCCTCCATCGTCATTCCCAAAGCGGCGGCAACCTCCTGCAAGGAAGGTTCGCGCCCCAAAACGGATCGCAATCCCTGTTCCGCTGCCTCGATCCGGCGGCGCTTTTGACGCATGCCGCGCGCATCGCTGGATGATCGGCGCAGCAGGTCCACCATGGCCCCGCGCACCCGCAGCTTGGCATAGGCGGCAAAGCCATCCTCGCTCGGTCCATCATGGCGCTGGGCACATTCAGTCAGCGCGACCAGACCGGCCTGCATCAGATCCTCGACATCGATCGACGGACCCGTGCTGCCGGACAAATGCCAGGCCAGCTTGCGAACCATCGGCAGAAAGCGGGTGATCCGGTCTTGAACATCACCGCCATAGGCTTTGGCAGCGGAAAATCGGGTATGATCCTGGATCATGCGGCCATGGCCTCTCTTTCATGCGCATAGTCAGGGGTGTCGATCGCGGCCGCTTCGGCTGGATCGTTCTCTCCGCCGACCACGGCGATAACTTCCACCGGCTGCGAAGCCGGCAGTTCATTGATGGATATGACGGCGCACAGCGGTGCACGCAGGCGCAGCAGCGCGGTCAGCGGGCGGCGCGCGCGCGGCTGGACGATCAGCACCGGCGGGATCGATCCCGGTTCCCGCATGGAGAAGATCGCGGCGATGCGTTCGCCGATCGAACGGGCCAGATCGGGTTCGATGATGATCTGACCCGTCGTCGGATCATGCATGCCGCCGACAACCATTTCCTCCAGCTCTGCAGCCAGGGTGATGACGGGCAGGCGTTCATCCGGCGGGCAGATGCCGCCCACGATCAGCGCCCCAAGATCGGCGCGCATCAGATCGACCATGCGTTCATGATCGGTCGTCTGCTGCGCAGCCTGCGACAGGCTGGAGAGAACCGGCAGCGGATGGGCGAGAGCCACGCCATCAGCCAGCAGAGCACGGAACAGGCGGGTGATCTGCGCCAGCGACAGCGGTGCCGGCGTGATCGTTTCGATCAGCTGCGAATGACGATCGCGCAGGGTATCCAGCAGTTCGCGAACCTGATCAGGCCCAAGCAGTTCATGCGCCCGTGCGGCTAGCAACTGGTTCAGATGGGTGGCGACAACGCTTTCAGCGTCGACCACCAGATAGCCTTCGGCCACGGCAAGATCGCGGGCGCCCTGATCGATCCACAGCGCGGGACAACCAAAGCTGGGGTCAACGGTCGCTTCACCCGGCACCACAGCCGTATCGCGCACCTCACCCGCATCGATGGCGAGCAGACGGTCCGGGCGCAATTGCCCCACGGCCAGCGGCGCACCGCCCAGCAGAATACGGTAACGGTCCGGCGGCAGATCAAAGCTGTCGCGCAGGCGGAACTGGGGCACCACGAAGCCAAGCGTCTGGCTCAGCTGACGGCGCAGGCCGGTCAGGCGGATGACCAGCGGCGCACCGCGACGATCATCGGCCAGATGCACCAGCCCGTAACCCAGTTCGATGGTGACCAGCGATTGTTCGGATACGTCGCGCACGTCGATGATCGAGGGATCCGCGCGAACTTCGGGTTCCGGCATGGTTTCGACAGCCTTCTTCCGCTTGCGCAATGTGTGCCACAGGAACAGCGCACCGGCCGCCAGGGGCAGGAAGATCGACTGCGGCATGGCCGGGATCATGCCCATGGCGCCCATGATGCAGCCAACCGGCAACCAGATGCGCGGATCGGCAAACTGTCCGCCAATCTGGCCGGTCAGGTCACGGGTGTCGGACACGCGGGTGACGATGATGGCCGCGGCGATCGAAAGCAGCAGCGCCGGTACGGCAGCGACCAGCGCGTCACCGACAGCCAGGGTAATATAGAGCTGGCCCGCCTCACCGGCAGAAAGCCCGTGGCTGACAATCCCCAACACCAGACCACCGATGATGTTGACCATAAGGATCAGCAGCGCGGCAACAGCATCGCCCTTCACGAACTTGCTCGCGCCGTCCATCGAACCATAGAAATCGGCTTCGGTGGCAATTTCACGCCGGCGGGCCTTTGCCTCATCAGCTGTCATCAGGCCGGCGGCCAGATCGGCGTCGATCGCCATCTGCTTGCCGGGCAAGGCATCCAGGGTGAAGCGCGCCGACACTTCGGACACGCGCCCTGCACCCTTGGTCACCACCATCAGGTTGATGATCATCAGGATCAGGAAGACGAAGATACCAACGGCAAAATCGCCGCCGATCAGGAATGCGCCGAAGGCTTCGATGACCATGCCGGCCGCTTCTTCGCCTTCATGCCCGTTCATCAGCACGACGCGGGTCGACGCAACGTTCAACGCCAGCCGCAACAGCGTGGCAAACAGCAGCACCGAGGGGAAAGATGAGAAATCGAGCGGTTTGGCCGCATTCATCGCTGCCATCAGCACCGCCACCGAGAGGGCGATGTTAAGCACGAAGAACACGTCCAGCATCACCGTCGGGATCGGCACCACCATCAGCACAATGATGGTCAGAATACCGAAGGGCAGCGCGAGCGCGGGGTTAAGGAAGGACCGGATGTTCACAGGCCGAACGCCCGGAACTTGGCATAGGCTGCATCAACTCTGCCGGCAGATGAACCCGCCAGCCCCCCTGCTCCACCGAATGTGCTGCGCAGCGTATCGGCCATGGATGGGCGGCGGCCAGCTTCTGCCGGGGCGGCAAAACCATTCCGCTGCGGTTGCGACGGGGCCATCGCCAGATAGCCCCCCATGCTGCCAAAACCACCAGGGCCGCCAAAACCGCCGGAACCGGACGGCATGATGCCACTGGTGCCGTTCATGGCGCCGGAAACCTTGGCCCGCATCAGATCCATCACTTCGCTGACGGAACGCGCACGGCCATCATCATAGAAGATCGACCGGTTGGCATTTGCCGGCCCGGGGAAAAGATTTGCCGCTGACTGCCCGGGATTGCTGTTCAGCGCGCCCAGAAAGCTGCGCGCGCCACCAACGCCGAGGAAATGGGCGAGATAGAGCTCGGTCGGTTCCGGTTCACGCCCGAGGAAGCCCCGCAGTTCATTGCCGTTGTCGCGCGCCAGCTCTGCTGCCATCAGCGATGCCGTGCCGGGATCATAGCGCATGGCCATGATCTGCGACCGCATCCCGTCATCGGCGACGGTTGCCCGGCCGCCATTGCGGGAAATGGCCGTATCAGCCCAGTCCATGCCATGTCGGGCGCCATGCCGGTCGAGCGTTTCGAGCCAGGTTCCGGAAATGAACTGGAACAGCCCTGCCGCGCTGGACGTGCCCGCGTTGGCATTGGGATCCAGGCCGGATTCCAGCTTGGCCTGAGCCAGCAGATAATTGAAGTCGACGCCTGTCGCCGCCGCCGCGCGAGAAATCGCGGTGTGGACTTCGTTGAGCTGGATTGCACTGACTTCGGGCACGATACCCCCCGGTGGAGACTAATATCCTCCCGGTATAAGCAATAATCGTGCCAGTTTTATCACCTTGCCGAAGCAAGGTGATGGATCAGTTGCGTTCTGTCAGACGAGGCGGGGCATTTCCCGGCGGGGGGAGGATGATTTGACCGTATTGCCATAAAGGCTGGCCGAACCGCTCAGCACGCCCAGCCGCGACTGGACATTGGCGGCAATCAGATTGCGCAGCTTGCGGTTGATTTCATTGAGGCGGCTGACGCCATCAAGCAGACCGCGGCATTCTTCGTCCACATTGGCCACCGTGTGGCGTTCAATTGCGGCGCAGAGTTCAACCTTGCCATCGGCACAGGTCATGATGCGCTCAAGGTCCAGAGAGGCAAGAGCCTGCCGCTCCCCTTCCAGAAGGGCAAGCATTTGCCGCAGGCTTTCACGCAGTTTCTTCGTGCTGCTCATTTACCAACCCTCAGCAGATATCCGGCGGCGATCATGGCGTCTGCAATTCGTGCGGGAACAATGGGATAGCTGCCATCTTCAACAGCCTTGCGGATCGCGGTGACCCGTTCAGCATCAACGACGGCGGTATCACCGGCATTCACCGGATTGGCAGACACCGTGCCTGCAACATTTGCGGCAACATTCGTGCCCGTGCTGCTGGCCACACCGTTCTGTCCGGTGCGCGCAACAGTCCCCTGGCTCGTCGCCAGCCGGGCAGTAGTTCCGGTAATTCTATGCGCGTCGATCGGATTCATCGCACCGCTCCGTAAGGTTCTCACCATCCAGAACGGCACCCCCACAAATCCTTTAAGGGGGCGTTCCAAATTTTGCCGGTTACGGCAAATCCATGCCGACAACGCCGGGGCGGATGATCCGCGCACGGATGGAATCATTGCGATTGGCAGACTGGGCCTGACGCACGCGGATCCAGTCACCCACGGCGCCGCTGTCCAGCGCCTCACCCTGGCGTGACAGGGTGAACCCCCGCCCGCTGACTGTGATATTGACCGCTTCGCCGCGTACAACGGCATTGGGGGCCTTTTGCGCCGGCGCAGCGGCTGCCGCGCGCGGCGCAGCCTCAACAGGCACATAGATGCGCCAGCCGTTCGGCACAGGGCACTGCACCAGCACGCTGTCGCGCCGGCTGCCATACCATTCCAGAGCAAAGGGCTGCGGGCAGGCGGCAAGGCGCAGGCGCCGATCAACCGGCAAACGCGCGCCGCCCGGGGCACCCGTGGGCACGCCGGTAAACTGGGCCACAGCCTGATCGATCGCGGCAGGATCGGCAAATCCGGCAGCTGCCAATGGCACCGCCACGGCCAGCGTGGCAACGGCCAGCGCAGGGCCGGTGATGAAGGGCTTGATCATCCGCATTTTACGTCCTCGTCCAGCGCACCTGTCGTGCCTGTATCGGAGGATTTTATGCAATCACCATGCCAGTTTGCCGGATCCGCATCATAAGCAAGTATCGCCGACACATCATCCGATGGGGCGGACTCCAGCATGACCCGGGCGTTAATGCCCAGTTCCCGTGCCTGATCCGCCAGATGCACGGCCGTCGTGGCGACAGCCGCTTCATTGCCGGCAGCATAGCGGGCCACAATGGTCAGCTGCTGGCGCGGATCCTGCCCTTGCCCAGCCAGCCAGTCAGCCAGCGATGCACCATTGGGCACCACGCGATAGACTGCAACCGGCTCCCCCTGCAGGGCGCCGGCGGCGGCGCTCGCCTGTGTATCGGCCGCCTGCGCCGCCTGGAAGGCGCCATCATTGGCCGCCACGGTTATCATGAACAGGATCAGCGACAGATCAGCGATGATCGTCTGCCAACCCGTGCCGGGGCGTCCGATCATGCAGCGCTTTTCCTGGCCGGCCGGATTGCGGACGACACCGCAGAAGCGCCCTGGGGGTGGAAAGCCGGTTCAACCGCTGCGGCCAGCCAGTCCAGCAATTCCTGCCGCTGAAGTTCTTCCTTCGCCGCCCGGCGACCGATGGCATAGGCCAAAGGCGCAAACAGGAAATTGGCCAGGATCAGACCATAGAGCGTGGTGGTGACCGCCAGGCCGATGGCGCCGGCATAATTCCCCTGCGCAGCCGTAACAGACAGATTGCCAAGCGACAGCAGCGTGCCGCCCAGCCCGAGCACCGGCGCCAGTTCGGTGGCGCCATGCAAGACGCCGCCAGCCTTATCGGCATGCGCCTGGCGCTGGGCACGATAGCGTTCATGTTCATCATACAGCGCGCGCACCGAACGCTTGCTGATCAGCGCGTCGGAAATCTGGTCGAATTCGCCATCACCAAAGTGATGCGGCTCCGCCCGCAGAATGCCGTCCGAACCGATTTCCTGGATCTGCACGGCCAGTTCGGCCTTCGCGCGCGAACTGTCGAAACCGGCTGAAAACAGCGATCCGACAGCCTTCAACGCCTCCCAGGTGTCATGCCAGCCGCTGCGCAGAAAGGTGGCGCACAGGGTGCCGCCGGCAACGATCGCGAAAGACACAGGATTGAACCACTGCAACCAGTCCATGGAAATCTCCTCGAGACCAAGGACGGCTGCAAAACCCCCGTATTTAGGGGCCGGCCGCACTTTGCCGCCTACCGGCAAGGCTTTGCCGCCTTCTGCCGCATCACTCCTTTGCGAGAGGCAAAACCGCCCCCTCAGAACAATTGGCACGCCCCTTGCTTATACCGGACCGGAAATAGCGGAGACTCGTATGAGTGAAGGTCTTTTCGGCATTCATGGCGCGGCACTGGAGATCCGGTCGCAGCGTCTGGGCATGCTTGGATCAAACATCGCCAATGCGGCCACGCCTGGATACAAGGCGCGTGACATCGATTTCGGTGCAGCGCTGCAGGCGCGTTCGCAGGGCGCGGATACCGACGATGCCACCACCACGGCAACGCGGTACCGCATCCCGGTGATGGCCAGCCTTGACGGCAATACGGTGGAGATGGGTGTCGAACAGACAGCCTTCGCCGAAAACGCCGTCGCCTATACCGCGACGCTCGGTTTTCTGCGCGGACGGATCGAAACCGTCACCCGCGCGATCCGGGGCGAATAATCATGACGCGCCCCATGACCATGTTCGAACTCGGCCAGCGCGCCATGTCGGCCCAGATGGTCCGCATGAACGCCGCCGCGTCGAACCTTGCCAATGCCGGCAGCATCTCTGCCACCGAAGGCGAAGCCTATCGCCCGCTGCGCCCGGTGTTTTCCGAACAGCTGGACGCAGCGACGGGCATGAGCACGGTTCATGTCAACGGCGTGTTCCGCGGCGACACCCCCGCGGTTCGCCGGCATGAGCCGGGCCACCCGCTGGCCGATGAAAATGGCGATGTGTGGATGTCCGGCGTCGATGAGAATGCCGAGACGGTCGAGATGCTCGAAGCATCGCGCCAGTACCAGAACATCGTCGAAGCCCTTTCCACCGCCAAGCAGCTGATGCTTGAAACGATGAGGATGAAATGACCGCAGTCTCCAACACGTCGTCCGTGACGACCAACACCACCGCGGCAAAGTCCAGCACCGGTTACGCCTCGCTGGGCCAGGCTGATTTCCTGCGTCTGCTCACCGTTCAGGTTCAGCAGCAGGATCCGTTCGATCCGGTCGATAACAAGGAAATGCTGGCCCAGATGGCGCAGTTTTCCTCGCTCGCGGGCATCACCGATGTGAACACCACGCTGCAGGGCATCTCTGACAAGCTGGACGCCCTGACCGCGGCGAACTCTGCGGCCAATGCCGCCGCCAATTCATCTGCCGCAACTGCAGCAGACACCACCACCGAACCCCAAGCCTGACCGAACGGAGACAGCCAATGTCCTTCTATACTTCCCTGAGCGGGCTGAAGAATGCCCAGACCGATCTGGGCGTCATCGCCCACAACATCGCCAACGCTGAAACCAATGGTTTCAAGAAGAGCACCACCAATTTCGCCGATGTGGTCGCCGGCACTTCGCTGAGCGATCCGCGCCTGTCGCGTGGCATCGGCTCCATGGTGGAAAGCGTTACCCAGAACTTCGGCATCGGCCCGATCGAACAGACCGGTTCCTCGCTGGACGTCGCCATCACCGGTGACGGCTTCTTCACCACGCGTTCGGCCGACAGTGGCGAAGTGCTCTACACCCGCGACGGTTCGTTCACACTGGATGAAAACGGCTATATCCTCGATGGTTCGAAGAACCGCCTGCAGCTGTTCGCGGCAGACGCAAACGGCAATGTCAGCGGCACCACCCCGCTCGATGGCCAAATCCCGGCCGTCAATGCCGATGGCGCCGAATTCGCCGGTGTTACCATTTCTTCCAAGGGCACCGTCTCGGCATCCTATGCCGATGGTTCGGTCCAGGTGATCGGCGCCGTCGCCCTCGCCACCTTCAATTCGCCGACCGGCCTGCGCCAGGTCGGATCGTCCAATTGGGAAGTGACCGGCATTTCGGGCGCAGCCCGTTACGGCGCCCCAGGCAGCAACGGCTTTGGCCAGCTGCAGTCCGGATCGGTCGAACGGTCCAATGTGGACATCGCCGAAGAACTGGTGAGCCTGATCACGGCCCAGCGTTACTTCCAGGCCAATGCCAAGGCGATCGATACCGCGACCCAGATCGCGCAGACCGTCATCAACCTGCGGACCTGATAGACCATGGACCGGCTGATCTACACCGCCCTGTCTGGCATGCAGGCATCGATGAACCGGCAACGGGTGGTCGCCAGCAATATGGCGAACACCCAGACCGTCGGCTTTCGTGCAGAGGTGCTGGATCAGCGGCCCGTAACCGTTCACGGCAACACGCTCGACGCCCGTGTCATGCAGCAGGGCGAAGTGCGCGGCGCCATCATGAATGTGGCTGAAATCGTCGAAACGGGTCACGAACTCGATGTCGCGATGAATGGCCAGGCCATGATGGCGGTGCAGGCAACCGATGGTTCGGAAGCCTACACCCGGCGCGGCGATTTGCAGATTGCCCCTACCGGCCTGCTGACCAATGGCGATGGCCGACCGGTGATGGGGTATCGGGGACCGATCACCGTTCCCCCGGGATCGCAGGTTTCCATCTCCCCCGATGGGACAATCAGCGTCACCGATCCGGCGGCCCCGGATGAACCCCCGCAGGAAGCCGGCCGGATAAAGCTGGCATCCTGGGAAGGCACCCAGATTGCCAAGGGTCTGGACGGCCTGTTCCGGGTTCAGGGCGGCGGCATTCTGCCGGCGGATGAAGAAGCAACACTTATCACCCGCTCGCTCGAACAATCCAATGTCAACGCCAGCGAAGTGCTGGTCGAAATGATCGACGCCCAGCGCATGTTTGCCATGCGCACAAAAACCATCGCCGCGGCCCGAGAGGTCGATGAAAGCGGCGCGCAGTTGATGCGCATCAGCTAAGAAAAGGATTGCACCATGCCTGTATCGGCTCTCCAGGTCGCCCGCACCGGGCTCGAGGCGCAGGACGCACGGATGCGCGTCATCGCCAACAACCTCGCCAACGTCAGCACCACCGGCTTCAAGCGCGACCGCGCCAATTTCGCCACGCTCGCCTATCAGGATGCGCGCGTTGCGGGGCAGCGGTCTTCGGGTGAAACCGCCTTTGCCACCGGGATCAACCTAGGCACGGGCGTGCAGATCCAGTCGACCAGCCAGATCGTGACCCAGGGCACGCTGAACAACACCGCCAATGCGCTGGACATCGCGCTGGATGGCGATGGTTATTTTCAGGTTGAAATGCCCGGCGGCCGGCTTGGTTATACCCGCGCTGGCAACTTCACCCGTTCAGCCGAAGGCATGATCGTGACCCAGCAGGGTTACGCCGTGCAGCCGGCCATCACCATTCCCGAAGGCGCCAGCTCGATCGCCATCGCCCCGGACGGCACCGTCAGCGCCACCTTGATGGGCGAAGCCGAACCTTCCGAACTGGGCCGGATCGAAGTGGCCCGTTTCACCAACCCGGCCGGTCTGCGCGCCATTGGTGACAACTTCCTGGCCGAAACCGCAGCCAGCGGCGCCGTGCAGCTTGCCCCCGGTGGCGAAGAAGGCCGCGGCAATATCCGCCAGGGGATGCTTGAAGCATCCAATGTCAACATCGTCGAAGAGCTGGTCGACATGATCGAATGCCAGCGCGCCTATGAGATCAATTCCAAAATGGTCTCTTCGGTCGACGAAATGCTCCGCAACGCCAACCAGACGCTGTGACCATCATGACCCAGAACACATCCATGATCCGTATCGCCCTGCCCGCCATCGCCCTGGTGGCGGTTTCGGCCTGCACCAGCGAACGCCCCACCGGCTTTGCCTCCACCCCGCCGCCGCCGGTGGCGGCTGCCCCGGCACAGGCCAATGGCGCCATCTTCCAGGCTGCATCGGGCTATGCCCCGCTGCATTTCGGCCAGCGCGCGCACCGCGTGGGCGATCTGGTTACCGTGGTTCTGACCGAACGGACCACCACCACCAAATCGGCCAGCTCCGCCACCGACCGTTCAGGTGGCTTCTCGCTCACCCCGCCCAGCGTCGGCCCGCTCTCTTTTGATCCTGGTAACCTTAATTCCGGGTCGAGTTCGTCGTTCAATGGACAGGGCGATGCGTCGCAAACCAGCAGTCTGAGGGGCGACATTTCCGTGACTATTGCCGAAGTCCGCCCGAATGGAACCGCGCTCGTCAGGGGTGAAAAGCTTATGCAGTTCAGCCAGGGCGAAGAATGGATCCAGCTGTCCGGCATTATCCGCCTGGCGGACATCGATCGTGACAACCGCATCGCTTCGCAGCGGCTGGCCGACGCCAATATCACCTATGGTGGCAAGGGCGCGGTTCAGCGGGCAAGCCGTGAAGGCTGGCTGTCGCGCTTCTTCAACATGATCGCCCCGTTCTGAGGAGAATGACCATGCTGCGCATGCTGATCCTCGCCCTGGCGGCCCTGACCTTCGGCGCAACGCCGGCAGCGGCGGAACGCGTGCGCGATCTGGGCAGCTTCCAGTCGGTGCGTTCCAACCAACTGACCGGTTACGGCATCGTGGTTGGCCTTGATGGCACGGGTGATGACAATTTCGCCTATGCCACCGAAGCCATGCGCGGCGTTTCCGGCCGGTTCGGCCTGCAGTTGCCGGCCAATGTCAATCCGGCGCTGAAGAATGCAGCGGCCGTGATGATCACCGCCGAACTGCCCGCCTTTGCCAAGCCGGGCCAGCGGATCGACATCACGGTGTCGGCCATCGGCCGGGCCAAGTCGCTGCGCGGCGGCGCCCTGATCATGAGCCCGCTTTATGGTGCCGATGGCGAAATCTACGCCATGGCCCAGGGCAATCTGGCCGTTGGCGGCCTCGGCGTGTCGGGTCGTGATGGTTCGCGCCTGACGGTCAATGTCCCGACCGTCGGCCGCGTGCCGGAAGGCGCCAGCGTGGAACGCGCGGTGGCCACCGGTTTTGAAACGGCTGACATGCTGCGCTGGAACCTGTTCCAGGCCGATTTTCTGACCGCATCCCGCGTGCGCGATGCGATCAACGATCGTTACCCGGGCATTGCCGAAATCGAAGACGGTGTGACCCTGGCCATGCGCCTGCCTTACGGCGCTGATCAGCGGGCCAGCCTGATGGCGCAGATCGAAATGATCGACATCACCCCGGCAGAAGCTTCGGCCAAGGTGGTGGTCAACAGCCGCACCGGTACGGTGGTGATTTCCAGCGCCGTGCGCCTTGCCCCCGCAGCGATCAGCCATGGCAGCATGGTGGTGCGGATCGATGAAAATCCCATGGTGGTTCAGCCTGCGCCCTTCAGCAACGGCCGCACCCAGGTGGAAGAAAGCAGCGCGATCAATGTCGATCAGCGCGAAGCCCATGTCGCCCTGTTCGAACCCGGCGCATCGCTGGCCGAAGTGGTGGACGCGCTGAACATGCTCGGCACAACTCCGGCAGATCTGGTAGCCATCCTCGAAGCGCTGAAGCAGGCAGGATCGCTCAAGGCGGAAATGGTGATCATATGACGGGCGCGATTTCCCTTTCAGGCACGGCGGCGGCGGGTGTTCCCACCGCCGACCAGCGCCAGCAACTGGCCAAGGCCGCGCAGCAGTTCGAAGCGATTTTTCTTCGCCAGATGCTGGCTTCCGCGCGCAGTACAGACTTCGGTGGAAACGATTTATTCGGCAGTTCCGGCGAAGATACCTTCACCGAAATGCGCGACGCGCACTTCGCTGACGTTGCATCCGAAACAGGCGCATTCGGCATGGCGGCCGCCATTGAAGCCCAGCTCACGCGCATGATTGGTCCGGAGAAGTAAGCATGGCATCCAACCTCCTCAGCATTGCCGCCAGCGGCACGCGCGCTGCCCGCAGCGCGCTGGACATCACGGCGCAGAACATAGCCAATGCGTCGACCGAAGGTTATGTCCGCCGCAGCGTCCAGCTGTCTGAGGTTTCGGCCAGCAGCGGGATCCTGCGTTCCGGCGACATCTCACTTTCCGGCGTTCGTGTTTCCGGCGTCATCCGCAATGCCGACGCTGTCCGCCAAGCAGAAGTGCGCCGCACGGGCAGCGATCTGGCCCGCGCCAACACCGATCTGGCCGCGCTGAAGAGCACCGAAAGTGCCGTCGAACAGGCCGGCGTCTATGATGCCATCGTGGATTTTGAAGCGGGCCTGCTGCAACTGTCCAGCAACCCGACCGATCCTTCCCTGCGCGCGGCGGCCGTTGCCAGCGCGCAGACGATGGCCGACAAATTCAACATTGCCGCCGACAGCCTGACAGCTGTTGGGGACAATCTGCAGTTCGAAGCATCAGCCAAGGTCGATGAAGCCAATGTGATTGGCGGCGAACTGGCCCGCATCAATGTGCAGCTCGCCCGCGCAGGCGAAAATTCCAGCGATCGCGCCACACTGCTCGACCAGCGGGACAATCTGCTGACCAAGCTCAGCAATGTGGCCGATGTATCGACGCAGTTCGCCTCTGACGGATCGGTCACGGTTCGGCTGGGTGGCAGCAGCGGCGCGGTGTTTGTCCAGGGCGGCAACAGCGCTTCGCTGGAAATGGCCACCGCAGCCAATGGCACGATCAGCTTTGCCGTGAACGGCCAGGCCATCACCCCGACCGGCGGATCGCTGGCAGGCAGCGCCCAGGCGCTCAGCTATGTGGCCGAAACCCGCACCCGGCTGGATGCCATGGCCGACGGCATTGCGGCGACCGTGAATGAAGCGCAGTCCAATGGCGCCGCGCTGGATGGTTCAGATGGCCAGCCGCTGTTCACCGGCACCGGTGCTGCGGGCATGTCGGTCGCCTTCACCAATGGCGCCCTTCTGGCAACGGCACCGGCCGGATCGGATCCGTCCAGCCGCGATGCCAGCAATCTGACCAGCCTGCGCTCTGCGCTGGAAACCGGCGGCGTGGCCCAGAACGCCAGCGCCCTGCTGTTCGACATTTCAAGCCGGGTTTCCAGCCGCCAGACCACGCAGGAAGCCCTTTCTTCCATCGCCACTGCCGCCAGCGAAGCGCTGAACCAGCAGGCCGGTGTCGATCTGGACGATGAAGCCGCCAATCTGCTGCGCTTCCAGCTCGCGTTTCAGGCCTCCGGCCGCGCGATGCAGGTGGCCAATGATATCTTCGACACTCTGTTGAACATCAGGTGATCCCATGATCAACATTAGCACTGGTTCCTATTTCGACCGCGCGACACGGCAGATCGGGTCCCTCCGGACCCAGGCCGAAGATATCGAACGGCAGATCAACACCGAACAGCGGCTGGCCCGTTCGTCTGACGATCCCGTCGCGGCCGCCCGGCTGCGCACGCTGTCGCGCAACACGGCGCTCAGCGAAATGGATCAGCGCAATTCGGACAGCGCCCAGACCAATCTGAAGATGACCGATTCCGCGCTCGATTCCGTGGCCAACATCATCATGCGGGCCAAGGAACTGGCCACGCTGGCCGCATCGGGCACCTATAATGACGAACAGCGCGCAGCTGCCGGCGCAGAAATCGCCAGCCTGCAGGAAAGCCTGCTCGCGCTGGCGAACAGCCGCGATGCGTCCGGCCATGCCCTGTTCGGCGGCCAGACCACCGGCAATGCTTACGAAAATGTCGGTGGCACGATCACCTATATCGGCAGCGCCACGATCGATCCGGTCAGCCTGGGCGAAGGGCAAAGCGTTCTGCCCACCCTGACCGGTCCGGATGCGCTGTCGTTCGAAGCCAATGGCGCCCAGACTGATCTGTTCGCCGTGCTCGGCTCGCTCGCCCTGGCGCTGCAGTCCGGCAATGATCCGGTCAGCGCCAGTCAGGATGCGCTCTCCACCCTCGATATCGGGCTGGAGAAAGTCACCACCTCGCAGACCGTGGTCGGCGCCCGGCTCAACTGGGTGGATCTGATGGATCAGCGCCGCGAAGTAATGGGCGAACTGACATCCGAAGAGCAGAAGAATGTCGGTGGTGCCGATCTGGCGACATCGATGATGCGACTGCAGGACATCATGACCGTGCTCGAAGCCAGCCAGGCCAGTTTCGTGAAACTGTCCGGCCTGTCGCTGTTCAATCTCATCCGCTGACGCGGAAAGCTTGGGAATTTCGTAATGTTTGTGATCATCGGCATTGTCGTCCTGCTGCTCATGGTATTCGGCGGCTTCGCCATTACCGGCGGATCGCTGGGCCCCGTGCTCGAAGCCATCCCGCATGAAATGCTGATCATTGGCGGTGCAGCGCTGGGCGCGCTGGTCACCGGCAATTCCTTGCATGAGCTGAAAGCGCTCGGCGGCGGGTTGAGCAAGGTCTTCAAGGGCCCCAAGCACAACAAGCAGGATCACATCGATGCGATCGCGCTGACTTCGCGCCTGATGAAGCTGCTGCGTGCCGAAGGTCCGGTAGCGATGGAAGCGCATGTCCAGGAACCGGCCAATTCGCCGATCTTTGCCGAATATCCCAATCTTCTCAACAACAAACCCCTGATCGGCCTGATCTGCGATACGCTGACGCTGATCGTCGTTTCGTCCGGCACGCTGGAAACCCATGCCGTTGAAGAGGTGATGGACAATTCGTTGAAAACCCATTTCCACGAACTGCACGAACCGCAGCATGCCCTGCAGGGACTGGCAGACGCCCTGCCCGCCCTGGGGATCGTCGCGGCCGTTCTGGGCGTGGTGAAGACCATGGGATCGATCGACGAACCGCCGTCCGTGCTGGGTGGCATGATCGGTTCGGCACTGGTCGGAACATTCATGGGCGTGTTGCTCGCCTATGGGATCGTCGGCCCGATTGCCTCGCGCCTGAAGCAGGTGCTGGAACAGGACGAACAGATCTTCCATGCGGTCAAGCAGGTCATCATCGCCTCGCTGAACGGCTATCCGCAGCCGCTGGTGGTCGAAAGCGCACGCTCGGGCCTCGGCCACGCCGTCCGCCCGGGCCTGTCCGAACTGCTCGACAGCCTGCGGGGCCGCTGACATGGCATCGCGCAGCGCCCGGAACGAGCCGCCCCCGCCCATTATCGTCAAGAAGATCACCGTCGTTGCCGGCGGTCATCATGGCGGGGCGTGGAAAGTCGCCTATGCCGACTTCGTGACGGCCATGATGGCGTTCTTCCTGCTGCTGTGGCTGCTGGGCGCGACAACCGAAGACCAGCGCAAGGGCCTGGCCGACTATTTCACACCCACCCTGGTCAAAACCCGCGAACAGAGCGCCGGGTCCAATGGCCTGCTGGGCGGATCGTCCATCACCGATGCTGACAATTATCCCAATCGTGCGGGCCAGACCGGCACCCAGTCGCTGACCATTCCGCGCGATGCCACCGGCGGGCCGAAGGAAGGCGGCGCCAAGACCATCGAGCGTATGCAGGAACGGGTCGAGGAAAAGCTGGCCGGGAATGAAAAGCTGCGCCAGCTGATGCGGCAGGTCCGCATGGTCAACACCACCGAAGGCGTTCGCGTCGATCTGGTTGATGATGCCGATTTTTCGATGTTCGTTCTGGGCACCACCGTGCTGACCAGCGAAGCCGCTGATCTGGTGGCGGCCATCGCCGGCGCTGTCGGGCCGGAAACGGGCAAGCTGACCATTCGTGGCCATACCGATGCCCTGCCCTGGAAAGCCGGGGTGAAGGCGAACAACTGGTCGCTGTCGGCCGGTCGCGCCGAAGCCACGCGCCAGGCACTGCTACGCGGCGGCATTCCGGACAATCGCTTCTTCCGGATCGAAGGCGTGGCAGACCGTGAATTGCTGGTGAAGGACAATCCGCAGGATCCGCGCAACCGGCGCATTTCCATCCTGATCGCCAACTGACCCTGACGAGCGGGTAAAACCAGTCGATCATTGAAAGGCCGGGCCTTGTGCCCGGCCTTTTGCTGTTGCGGTCAGACCACGGCCACAGCGGCGACGGCTTCCTATCCCCTCTTCGGTTCTGGTTGATTTGTACGGGCGGCCGTTGAGCGCCCAGTTGCGGTCATATAACCAAGTCTCCGCAGACCGGATGCCTTGTGCGGCAGACCCGGACGCGCCTCTCTGCCCGAACGCAGAACCACCTTAGCCCCATGGCGTGTGCCTCAGCCCTTGTGGCCTGTACACCGGGCCGCCGTGGCGGAGCCATAGGCCTAGTGCAGTGCCCGCCCTGCCCACCTATGACCTTATCCGCAGAACCATTTGTGCAGATCCTGACGGAGCTACCGACGGTCGCTTGGGCCATGTGAAGCCTCCACGACAGGTCATTCAGCCCCCCAAACCACCGCTGAGATGGTCCGGAAAACGGGCAGAACGCCCGATCAAAAGGTTTTCTGACCCGATTCGCGGGCCGGTGACAGGACTGGTTGGTCATCCCGAGGGCCGCAAAATCCTTACCGTCGCACCAGACCGGAGCTCAGAAAAACTTCATTTCTGAAATTACCGACCCCAATGTCTTAACAGCCAGGTAATATCTTCCGCGCTTCAAATCGGCCCGGACCACCACAAAGAAAAGGGCCCGGCGCATCGCGCCGGGCCCTTCCCTGAATTCAGTTTTGCTGGTGCGATTAACGCAGCAGCGACAGCACGTTCTGCTGGCTCTGGTTGGCCTGGGCCAGCATCGCGGTCGATGCCTGGCTCAGGATCTGGGCCTTGGCGAGCGCGGTGGTTTCGGCCGAATAATCGGTGTCTTCGATCCGCGAACGGGCATCCGACAGATTGGCGACGGTGTTGGTCAGATTGTTGACCACCGATTCAAGGCGGCTCTGGCCGGCACCGAGCGTAGCGCGCGCTTCCGAAATCGTGTCGAGCTGCGTGGTCAGCGTGCCCAGCAGGGTGTTGGCATCGGTCTGCGACGCAACGCTGTAGGTTGCGGTTGCCAGTGCGGACAGATCGACCAGTTCCAGGTCAACCGTATCGGCAGCATTGGCACCGGTCTGGATGGTGACTGCGTCGGGCGCGTTGAACAGCGTCACGCCGTTGAATTCGGCATTGGTGACGATGTCGCCGATCTGTGCGGTCAGCTCGTCAACTTCAGCCTGCATATAGGCGCGGTCGGTGGTGTCCTGATAGGTACCCGATGCCGACTGGGTGGCCAGTTCGCGGATACGCTGCAGCATGTTGGTGATTTCGTTCAGCGAACCTTCTGCGGTCTGCGCCAGCGCGATGCCATCATTGGCATTGCGAATGCCCTGGCTCATGCCGCGCACCTGAGAGGTCATGCTGGTTGCAATGGCGAGGCCTGCGGCGTCGTCCTTGGCGCTGTTGATGCGCTTGCCGGTCGACAGGCGTTCCATGGCACTGCCCAGAGCCTTGCTGGCGCTGGTCGACGCGTTGGAAGCGCGGATCGCGCTGATATTGGTGTTGATTACGGACATCTTCGGCTCCTTGGTGTCTTCGAACGGCTGCCGAAATCCCCGTGTCACAGGCAGCTAAAGACTAGACCGGCAGAAGAGCCAAATTTTAAAGGGGGAACCGCCGGGAATTCAGCGAAAAACCGCTTCCAATCGCCATAATTTCACGATGCAAATCAGATTTATAAAACCAAAAGGCGAAGATTTCGACATCTCATACAAAAGGGCCCAGCGCACTGCGCCAGGCCCTTCCCTGAATTCAGTTTTGCTGGTGCGATTAACGCAGCAGCGACAGCACGTTCTGCTGGCTCTGGTTGGCCTGAGCCAGCATCGCGGTCGATGCCTGGCTCAGGATCTGGGCCTTGGCGAGCGCGGTGGTTTCTGCCGAATAATCGGTGTCTTCGATCCGCGAACGCGCGTCCGACAGATTGGCAACGGTGTTGGTCAGATTGTTAACAACCGAATCCAGGCGACTCTGGCCGGCACCCAGCGTGGCGCGGGCGTTGGAGATCGTGTCGAGTTCGGTGGTCAGCGTGGTCAGCAGAGCATTGGCGGCGGTTGCCGTCGAAACATCATAGGACGAAGCCGCACCAGCACCGCCCGCCAGGGTGGTGAGATTGGTCATGGTGAGATCAACAGTATCCGCGCCATTGGCGCCGGTCTGGATCGTGATGGTCGCAGCGGAACCATCAAACAGGTTCACACCGTTGAATTCGCTGTTGGTTACGACTTGGCCGATCTGCGCGGTCAGTTCGTCCACTTCGGCCTGCATATAGGCGCGATCGGTGGCGTCCTGATAGGTGCCCGATGCCGACTGGGTGGCCAGTTCGCGGATACGCTGCAGCATGTTGGTCACTTCATTCAGCGAACCTTCTGCGGTCTGCGCCAGCGCAATCCCGTCATTGGCGTTACGGATGCCCTGGGTCATGCCGCGCACCTGAGAGGTCATGCTGGTGGCAATGGCGAGGCCAGCTGCGTCGTCCTTGGCGCTGTTGATGCGCTTGCCGGTCGACAGGCGTTCCATGGCACTGCCCAGAGCCTTGCTGGCGCTGGTCGACGCATTGGAAGCGCGAATGGCGCTGATGTTGGTGTTGATTACGGACATTTTCGGCTCCTTGGTGTCTTCGAACGGCTGCCGAAATCCCCGTGTCGCAGGCAGCTGGAAACCAGACCGGCAGAAGAGCGAAATTTTAAAGGGCCAGCGGTGGTTTTTTAAGCCAAAAATCTTGTCATCGAGGAATCTTCTTCATTTGTTATCAAATGAATAAATCAAAATCCTGAATGTGGTGAAAATTCTGGCCAAAGCCTGCCAACACGCCGGTTCGCAACCAACAGTACAAGAAAAAAGGGCCCGACGCATCGCGCCGGGCCCCTCCCTGAATTCAGTTTTGCTGGTTCGATTAACGCAGCAGCGACAGCACGTTCTGCTGGCTCTGGTTGGCCTGGGCCAGCATCGCGGTCGATGCCTGGCTCAGGATCTGGGCCTTGGCGAGCGCGGTGGTTTCTGCCGAATAATCGGTGTCTTCGATCCGCGAGCGGGCGTCCGACAGATTGGCGACGGTGTTGGTCAGATTGTTAACAACCGAATCCAGGCGGCTCTGGCCGGCACCCAGCGTAGCGCGTGCTTCCGAGATCGCATCGAGTTCATCGGTCAAAGTGGTCAGCAGGGCATTGGCGTCCGTCGCGGTCGAGACGTTGTAGGAACCTGCAGCCCCACCAGCAGCCGACAGTGCAGCGCTGAGATCGGTCATGGCCAGGTCAACAGTGTCCGTGCCATTGGCGCCGGTCTGGATGGTGATTGCTGTTTCAGAACCATCGAACAGCTTCACGCCGTTGAATTCGCTGTTTTCAATGACCTGATCGATCTGCGCGGTCAGTTCGTCCACTTCGGCCTGCATGTAGGCGCGATCGGTGTCATCCTGATAAGTGCCCGATGCCGACTGGGTGGCCAGTTCACGGATACGCTGCAGCATATTGGTGACTTCATTCAGCGAGCCTTCTGCGGTCTGCGCCAGCGCAATGCCGTCATTGGCGTTGCGGATGCCCTGGGTCATGCCGCGCACCTGGGAAGTCATGCTGGTGGCAATGGCGAGGCCTGCGGCGTCGTCCTTCGCGCTGTTGATGCGCTTGCCGGTCGACAGGCGTTCCATGGCACTGCCCAGAGCCTTGCTGGCGCTGGTCGACGCATTGGAAGCGCGAATGGCGCTGATGTTGGTATTGATGACAGACATGCTCGGCTCCTTGGTGTCTTCGAATGGCTGCCAAAAACCCCCGTGTCTCAGGCAGCTTGGAACCCAGACCGGCGCGGCGGCAGGATTGTGAAGGGCACCAAGGCCAGAAAGCGCTTAATACGTATTAACACTTAGGTGTAAGTACGAGGACTAAAATTAGCGACGTATTTCACGTCCCCCCGGCAAAGAGAGGTCAACAAACGGGGTTAACAAGTTGGGGCACCCATGGGATCGATCGTAAGAAGCCGCCGGTTCGAGCAGTTTCATGCACCGCTGGCAGGAAAGCTGACCGGCATTGAGTCGTCCCTGTTCCTCAACAGGCAGGTTACGCTGGCCGATGCCAGCGAGGCAACCAATGGCTGCATGCCCAACACCGTAACGCTTGAACGCGGCAAGGCGCCGGAAATGCGCCGGGCCGGATCGAGCGCCACGCTGCGTTATACTGACCCCATTTCCGAAGCGACCTTCGCTGCGCTGCTGGCGCTGATGAATGTTGGATCCGGTCCGGTTGCGGCTGACCCTGAATCGCTTTCGGTGCTTGCCCTTGCCGAACGCCTCGCCAGCACGGACATCCCTGTTCTGATCAACGGCCCCACCGGCACCGGCAAGGAAGTGCTGTCGCGCTTCATCCATGATCACAGCCCGCGCCGCGACAAGCCATTCATCGGCGTCAACTGCGCCGCCATTCCCGAAACCATGCTCGAAGCCCTGTTGTTCGGCCATCAGAAGGGTGCCTTCACCGGCGCCAATGCGGCCAGCGAAGGCTTCTTCCGCGCAGCCGACGGCGGCACGCTGCTGCTCGACGAAATTGCCGAAATGCCGGTCACGCTGCAGGCAAAGCTGCTGCGCGCGCTGCAGGAAGGCGAAGTGGTGCCGGTCGGCGCGACTGCACCGGTCAAGGTCGACGTACGCATCATCGCCTGTGCCAACCGCGATCTTCCGCGCGAAGTGGAAGAAGGCCGGTTCCGGGCTGACCTTTTCTACCGCCTGAATGTTTTCCCCATGACGCTGTCCGCATTGCGCGAACGCCCGGCCGATATTGCGCCGCTCGCCTTTGCCATGCTGCTGCGCCACACCCCGCGCAACCAGTCGCTGCCTTGGATCAGCGATGGCGCGCTGGCGATGCTGAAGGCCCATGGCTGGGCCGGCAACATCCGCGAGCTGGAAAATGTCATTCGCCGCGCCACCGTGCTGGTGAACAACGGCTCGGTCATCGAACCGCAGCACATCATCTTCGATCGCCCCGCCCGCCTGGTGGAAGCGGCGGTCGAACCGGCTGCGCCGCTGACCGCCCCGCCCGCTGCGCCGATCGTGGGCGAAGACAATGCCAGCAATGAAAAGCTGTCCAAGATCGTTCAACTGTCCGAAGCACGGGCCATCATGGAAACGCTCGACGCCTGCGGCGGCAAGCGTTCCGAAGCGGCCCGCCAGCTCGGCATCAGCGAACGAACCTTGCGTTATCGACTGGCTTCCTTCCGTGAAGCCGGTCTGGCCATCGGAGGCAGACGATGAGCGGCATCGGCGCAATCGGCGGGGCGGGATCTGTTCAGCAGATCATCGCCCTTCGCCAGCAGATTATCGACCGGTCGCAACTGCTGCAGGAACTGCATCAGGGGCGCGAAGCCGCGCCAGCCGTGCAACCGGCAGCTGGCGGCGGCTTTGCCGACACGCTCAAAACCGCGCTCGAAGGCGTCAATTCGGTCCAGACCAATGCGGCGGACCTGAGCGCCGGATATGAACGCGGTGAAGTAACCGACATCGCCAAGGTCATGATGGCCCGGCAGGAAGCCGGCGTCGCCTTTGAAGCCACCCTGCAAGTAAGGAACAAGCTGTTGTCCGCTTACCAGGACATCATGCGGATGGGGATTTGATAGATGAGCGATCTCGTTCCCGTATCGGCCGGCCGCGCGTCGTTGCTTGATCCAGGCGGATCAGGCGGCAGCGTGTCGGATCGGCTGAAAGCCTTCACCGACCAACCTGCTGTCAGGAAGGCATTGCCCTGGTTCGCCGGTCTGGCCGGCGTAGGCGTTCTGGCGCTGACCTGGGCCATGATGTCCCCGGCGCCGCAGCGCGTGCTCTATTCCTCGCTCAATGATTCAGAACGCGCTGATGTCGTGGCCGCGCTCGACAAGGCGTCGATCGGCTACACGATCGACAACTCCACCGGCACGCTGACCGTCAATGAAGGCGATCTGTACAAGGCCCGCATGCTGGTCGCCTCTGATGGCGCGCTGGCTGCACCGGAAAGCGGCAAGGATCTGCTCGATTCACTGCCCATGGGTGCCAGCCGCACGCTGGAAGGTGATCGGCTGCGCGCCGCGCAGGAACGCGACCTGACGCTGACCATCACCGAAATCGATGGCGTCGAAGCAGCGCGTGTCCATCTCGCCAAGGCAGAACGTTCGGTCTTCGTGCGCGACAATCTGGCGCCTTCGGCATCGGTCATGGTGCGGATGGCCCGTGGCCGGGAACTGTCGGAATCGCAGGTCGCCGCCATTGCCAACCTGGTGTCAGGCTCTGTGCCGGGCCTTTCGGTGGATGCCGTGCGGATCGTGGATCAGCACGGCCGGCTGGTTTCCCAGCCCAAGGGTGCAGAGTCGGACCGGCTCGACATGCAGGCCCGCATGGAAGACAAGCTGCGTTCGCAGGTCGAACAGCTGCTTGCCCCCATGGTCGGGGTGGAAAACTTCTCCAGCGAAATCCAGGTCGAACTGGACATGAGCGAAGTCACCTCCGCCCGCGAAAGCTATGATAAGGATGGCGCGGTCCGCCGCGAAACCACGCAGGAATCCAACAGCGCATCCAACTCTGCCATCGGCGTACCGGGCGTGCTGTCCAACACCCCGCCCCCCTCGGCAGAGGCTGTACCCGGTTCGCCGGCCCCGACCCCGCCGCAGCAGCCCGCCACCATGGGTGAAAGCAGCGCGACCCGGACTTATGAACTGGGCCGCGAAGTGGCCGTGTCCAACATCGCCGCTGGTGGGCTGAAGCGCCTGTCGGTGGCCGTCGCCCTGAACCAGGATGCCCTCAAGGGCGCCAGCGCAGGCGACATCCGCAAGTTCGAACAGCTGATTTCCGCCGGTGTCGGAGCCAACCCGCAGCGCGGGGACAATGTCGCCGTAATCGTCCGCGCCTTCCAGCCGGCCGAAGTGGCGGAACCACCCTTCTGGGAAGCAAGCTGGTTCCCGATGGTGCTGCGCAACGGCGTCGCCCTGTTGTCGGTACTGCTGGTGCTGCTGCTGGCAGTGCGCCCGGCGCTGAAAGCCTTTACCCGCAAGCAACAGGCCGTGCTCGAACCGCAGCTCGCGCTTCCTGCCGATGGCATGCTGATCAATCAGGATGATAATGCCCCCGATGGACCGGCAGAGCTGCGCGCTGAGCCGCGCCCCAAGCCAGCCTCGACGATGGTTTCCGCCGAAGAGCGGACGGAGAATGATCGTTTGAATTCCCAGATCGAACTGGCCCAGCGCATCGCGCGCGAACAGCCGGCTGACGCCCTGCACGCACTGCGGCGGATGCTGGGTGAAGACAACAAGACAAGCGGAGCCCCGGCATGAGCGAAGTCATTCCGTTAGAAGCAGACGTGTTTGTCGACACCCCCGCCAGCGGCGCAGATCATGCTGCGGTGCTGGTAATGCTGCTGGGCGAAGAAGAAGCTGCCAGCCTGCTGTCCCAGCTGACCCAGCAGGAACTCAGCATTCTGGGCGAACGCATGTGCACCATCGGCGATGTCAGCCCCGATGCGATCACCGGTGCCGTCACCAGCTTTGCCCGTTCCGCTGCTCAGGGCGGGATCACCAGCCATGGCCGGGTGGACAGCGTCCGCCGGATCATGACCAGCGCCGTGGGCCAGGTGAAGGCCGACAATCTGATGCGCCGCGTCGCACCGGAAGAACCGGCAACCACCCGTGCGCTGGATCTGGCCCACTGGCTGGAAGCCGATGTGCTGATCCCGCTGGTGGAAGATGAACATCCGCAGGCGATCGCCGTGCTGCTGGTGCAGCTCGATCCAGTCAAGGCAGCCGCCGTGCTGGCGGGCCTGCCCGAACATCTGCATGCGCCGGTGGTCCACCGTGTCGCCCGGCTCGGTCCGATTTCGCCCCAGGCCCTCACCATTCTGGAAGAATCGCTGACCGCGAAAATTTCCCGCGCCCATGGCGCCGCACCGCTCAATCTGGGTGGCGTGCGCGAAGCGGCCAGCATCATCAACAATGCCGCCCGCGCCGTTGAACGCCGGGTGATGCCGGCGATCGGCAAGATCGACAAACATCTGGCGCGTGAGCTGGAAAACGAGATGTTCAAATTCGATCATCTGTTTGTTCTGGATCAGCAGATGATGGGCCAACTGCTGCGCGAAGTGGAAAGCGAAGTACTGATCGATGCGCTGAAGGGCATCGAACCGCTGGAACGCGATTTCTTCTTCCGCGCCATGTCGAGCCGCGCCGCCGATGGCCTGCGCGACGAAATCGAAGCCCGCGGCCGCGTGAAGCGCACCGATGTGGAAGCCGCACAGAAGCAGATTCTGACCGTTGCCCGCCGTCTGGCCGAAGATGGCTCCATTGTTCTGGGCAAGGGTGACGACGATTATGTCTAGTCTGCCGCCCGAATTGCTGGCGCGTTCAGCCGCAGGGGGGCGGGCACCACGCTTTTCCCCGCTGTTCATGAAGCCCGACCCCGATCAGATACCGGTGGTGGAAATGCCCGCCCCGGTTGACCCGGCTGTTGCCGCCTATGAACGCGGCTTTGCCGAAGGCGCCGCTGCGACGCAGGCGCATGCCGATGTCGCCGCGCGCGCGCAATCCGATGCCCTCGGCCGGATTGAACTGGCCTTTGCCCGGCTCGATGAAGCGGCACTGGCAGATCTGAAAGTCATGCTGCGCCAGACCGTTATCTCGCTGTGCGAAGAAACGATCATGCCGGCCGCTCTCGATCTCGACGGACTGACCGCGCGGATCGAAAAGGCAGCAACCATGCTGCAGCGGGCACAGGACGAAAAACGCGTGCTGCTGCATCCGGCCGATCTGGCACTGGTGCGTGACCGCCTGCCCAAGGGGCTGGAACTGGTCGCCGACAGTTCAATCGAACGGGGCGGGTTGCGGATTGAAACGCCCGACGGCGGGATTGAAGACGGGCCGGCGCAATGGCGCCGGATCCTGGCGGAAGCCTTTCGCGAATGCTGAAACAGTTTGAAGACCTGCTGGGCGGCATGGCCGCATCCCCGCTGGATCTCGATCCCCGGCGTTTCGGGCGGGTTACCGCCTGCGATGGCGGGCTGATCGAAGTCAGCGGATTGTCGGTGCCGATCGGCGGACTGGCGCGGATCGAGGATGGCAAAGGCCATTCCCTGACCGCCGAAGCCATCGGTTTCCGCAATGGCCGGACCATGATGATGCTGCTGGGCGATATGGTGCTGCTGCGCCCGGGGGCGATTGTTCGCCCCGAAGGTCGCCCGGGCATGCTGCCTGTCGGCGCGGCCTATCTGGGCCGCGCGGTCGATGGCGAAGGCAAACCGATTGATGGAGGCCCGCCGCTGCATGCCACTGCGGAATGGCCATCGGGCGGTGTGCGCACCGGCGCGCTGGATCGTGCCAGCGTTCGCGAACCCTTTGATACCGGCATCCGTGCGATCAATGCCCTGACCACCTTCGGGGTCGGGCAGCGCGTGGGCATCATGGCCGGATCCGGCGTCGGCAAATCGGTGCTGATCGACATGATCGCGCGCGGAGCGGATGCCGATATCGTGATTGTCGGCCTGATCGGCGAACGCGCCCGCGAAGTGTCTGATTTCGTGGAACGCTACATGCATGGCGAAGCGGCCAAGCGCACAGCCGTGGTTGCCGTGCCCGCCGACCATGCGGCCAATCTGCGGTTGCGCGGCGCCCTGCTGGCGACTTCGCTGGCCGAACATTTCCGCGCAGCCGGGCAGAAAGTGCTGCTGATCCAGGACAGCCTGACCCGTATTGCCCATGCCGCCCGTGAAATCGGGATTCTGCTGGGCGAACCAGGTGCCGCGCGCGGTTATCCGCCTTCAGCGCTTTCCACCATTACCAAGCTTGTCGAACGCGCCGGGAATTCTGCCGAAAGCGGCGGATCGATTACAGGGCTTTATACCGTGCTGGCCGATGGCGATGACCAGAATGATCCGGTGGTCGATACCGCGCGATCCATTCTGGATGGTCATATCGTGTTATCACGCGAACTGGCCCAGCGCGGGCAATATCCGGCAATCGATATCGGCGCCTCCCTCAGCCGCGTGATGAATGACATCGTACCGCGCGATCAGTCACTCAGCGCCCGTCAGTTCCGAGCCCTGCTTTCCAGCTATGAAAGCAATCGCGATCTGGTGCTGATGGGGGCCTATCGCCCCGGCGTTGACGCCCTGCTCGATCGCGGGATCAATCTGCATCCGCAACTGGTGCAGTTCCTGACGCAGGAAGCGGGGGAATTCGTGTCCCTGGATCAGGCACGCGATATGCTGAACGGATTGATCGGACCGGGGTGATGGCAGGCATCATGACAGGCGCAGCGCCCCCACCTATGCCATGCGGTAACCGCCATGACAGCTGACAAGGCACGTCTTCGCCGGGTCCGGACCATCGAACGGGTACGCGCGGCCGAACAACGCAAGGCTGCCGTGGCCGCTTTCGATGCCATGGCCGTGCGCCACAAGCTCGAAAAACTGTCTGAGCGGACGCGCACGCTGGCCCAGCTCTACAGCATTCGTGATGGCGCGCAGGACGGATCCGATCTGCGCGGCGCCAGCCTGCTTGGCGCGCATCTGCGCGAATTGGGCAAAGTGGCGGAAATGCAGGCCGAAGAAGCCCGCCAGGCCGCCGATGGCAAGATGAACGAACTGGCCTCTGCCGAAAGGCGCCGTCAACGCGCGGAAGACGAGAGACGGGACGTGCACAGGCAGGTGCGGGATCGTGCCGCGAGCGCCGATCTTCCCATTTCGGGACAATCTGCAGCGGCAGCAAGGAAGTTTGGCACGCATCTTGAATAGTCTTGCTGGAAACCAGGCAAGATGGCGAAACGATGCAAGCTCTTTCAGTCTCCAATGCTCCATCCTTCATCGACAGCACCCGCAATCGCGCGGCTGAAGGACTGAATGCGGCCAATGGCGGGGGCGATTTTGCCTCCTTCCTGGCAGTCGGGGACGCATCAAATACGGTTAACAGCGGTGAAACCACGTTGGAAACCGCCAAGCCGACCAAGACCGACCTGATCCAAACCGCAACCTCAGCCGCAGAAACGGCAAGCCTTCAGCTCGCCGGAATGCCGTTGCCGTTGCCGGTTCCTGCAAGCGGCAAGGATTTGCCGGTTTCCTTGCCGGAAGGCGGCAAAACGGAAGAAGCGGCAAATTCGGCAGATCAGGCCGCTCTTGCCCTGCTGCTTCCGGTCAGCACCGATCTGGTTGGCGCAGCAGTTGCTGCCGAAGCCGAGCTGCCCAGCCCCGCATCGGCTGCACCGGCCGCCGCGCTGGTTAATTCCACCGAGCTGCCCGATACCACCAGCAGCACGCAGACGGTTACGGCTGCCTTGGCCGATAACGCCACCCAGACCGGCAGCGGCACGAACAATCCCGCCAGTTCACAGGATCAGGGCCAGGCACAAAATCAGGCTCAGGGCCAAACCCGGAGCCAGGCCGCTGGCCAGTCGCCGGCACAGAAGCTTTCTGCAGACGCGCCTTCGGTCACGCTGGAAGTTGCGCCTGTCGAAGCAGCCAGCCTCGCCGATACGGCAGCAGATCTCGCCCCGGTTCGCAATTCGGCGACAACCACGGGATCGGCAACTGTCGCCCAACCGGCTTCCTCGCTTGCATCGGCTTCACAGTCGGTCCGTTTCCAGCCTGCGGCCACCATGGCGCCGCATGATCTGGCCCAGGTGGTTGAACGCCTCGCCGCTGCACGCGAAGCCTTTGCGCCGGCCGCTGTTGCCATGGCCATCGATCACAGCGAATTCGGCGAATTGTCCCTGCGCTTTGAACAGCGCCGCGATGGTCAGCTTGCGGTTCAGCTGTCGGCCACCGATCCCGATGCCCATCGCGCCATCACTGCCGCAGTCGCTGCGGAACGCAGCGGATCGACCGGGGCGCAGACCGGCCAGTCGGGCACGACCGGCCAGCACAACAATCCGCAGGCTGGTGACCGCAATGACGGTTCCACGCGCGATGGCCGCAACGGCGCGGCCCGCCAGTCCGATCGTGAAACGCAAACCCATACCAGCCGTCAGGCACCGCAATCCGGCGAAATTCTCGCCTGAACCGAACCCACCCAGATATTCGACAGGACATATAAACGATGAGCGATAGCAAGGATACAGCGCCGAAGAAGGGCAAGGGGCTGGTTGTAAAACTGGGCGCCGGCCTGGCGCTGGTGGGTGCCGGTGGCGGTACCGCCTATGGCCTGATGGCAGCCGGCGTGATCGGTGGCGCCAAGGCGGAAGCCCGTGAAAACGGCCCGCAGCTGATCCGCAAGGGTGAAGAAGATCCCTATGCCCCGCCCGCTGGCAAGGGCAAGGAAGAAGGCGTGCCGATGGTGCATGGCGATGGCGGCAATGAATACCGCACCGCCTATTACACCTTTGGCGATGATTTCACGTCCAACCTCAAGAATTCCAACGGGCTGGTCCAGCTGAGCCTGGCGGCCTCCACCCGCCGCGATGGTCGCGTGATCATGTGGATGAACGAACATGAACTGGCGATCCGTTCGCGGATCCTGGTCGAACTGGCCGATACGCCCGAAGAACAAGCCTATTCCCCTGAAGGCAAGCAGGCCCTGCAGAAGCGGCTGACTGCTGCGATCAACCAGGTGCTGACCGAACAGGAAGGCTTTGGCGGCGTCGACAACGTCTACTTCCGCTCCTTCATCGTACAATGATGAACCAAACCTTCGACAAGGTCGCAGCAAGGGCCGCCGTTCACAGCGATGTGCTGATGCGCAGCCACGCGGCCGCGCCCACGGAGCTGGCGCCGGACTTCGATCGCTTCGGCGAACGGCTGTCTGCCCGCATGAGCGCCGCGTTGGTGGCAGCCACCGGCTCCATCGGTGTGGAGGTCCGCTCGCTCGGCAGTCGCAAGGTAGAAGCCGCCGACCTGCCCAAGATGCTGGGGCAGCTTTCCGCGCTGAGCGTACACGCCATCGGCCAGAGCGATCATGTCCTGTTGCTCTCTCTCGAAGCGCGCGCACTGCTGGAACAGCTGGACCGCGCCTTCGGTGGCAATGGCGAACTGAGCGAGGATGATCTGCCCGAAACCATGCCGACCTCTGCCGATCTACTGGCCAAGCGGGTGGAACAGCAGGTGCTGGGCGCAATCACCGCCGAACTGGGCGGCCTGCAGCTCGAAACCGGTGATCGTGCATCGAATTACGGCCGGATCGCTCCCTTTGCCTATGGGGCAGAGGTAGTGGTGCTGAGCTTCGAAGTCGCACAGCGAACCGGCCGCCCCTGGACGATCGACCTGATCACCACCACGGCCGGGCTCAATGCCCTGCTGGTCCGTCGCAGCGGTCCGAGCAGCGTCGTTGCCACCCCGCGCGTTGCCGCAGCGCTGGATGATCCGCGTTTTGCCGATCTGCCGCTGTTCGCTGATGCCCGGCTGGTCGACATGCATATCTCCCTTGGCCGCCTGAAGGGGCTGGCACCGGGGATGACCATTCCGATTGCCGTTGCCCGCAGTGTTCCGCTGCGCATCGGCGATGTCACCATTGCGCATGGCGCGGTCGGCGAAGTCGACGACCAAGTCGCCCTGCAGATTACCCAGACACATTTCTCCGGAAAGGAAGATTGATCATGAACCCTGCTGAGAGTTTCGGCCTGATCCAGGACATTGATGTCCATCTGACGGTCGAACTCGGCCGCACCAAGATGCGGCTGCGCGACGTGTTGAGCCTGGGCGAAGACAGCCTGGTCATGCTTGACCGGCTGACCGACGAACCGCTCGACGTGCTGATCAACGGCAAGCTGATCGGTCGCGGCGAAGTGGTGGCTCAGGGCAATCGCTTTGCCCTGCGCATTCTCGAAATGGTTGGTTCGAACCAGACCGCCGCTCCGCTCAATCCCGCAACGGGCACGCCCCCGGTTGAGGTGGCCGGCTGATGTTCTGGTACATCGTCAAGCTGCTGATCCTGCTGCCCATGATCGGGCTGATGATCTGGGGCAGCCTCAAGCTGGCCCAGCGCATGCAGGGCAAACTCGGCGCTCCGCAGAACGGCACCAAATCCGTGCGGATCATCGAAAGCACGATGCTGTCGCCGACGCTGCGCCTGGCGGTGATCGAATTCCACGGCCGCGAGATCCTCGTCTCGACATCGCGCAACGGGCTGACCCGCCTTGCCGAAGCCCCCGCCCGTTCGGCCGGGAGCATCGAGGAATGAAGCGACTGGTAACCACAGTCACGGCCATCGGGGCACTCGCCCTGCCCGTTCTGGCCGCTGCGCAGGATGCCGCCAATACGGCCGCTGCCGCTGTACAGGCTGCCGCACCCGGCGCGGTTCCGGGCGCGCTCGACCGGGCCTTTGGCGAACTCGGCGGCGCCGGTGGTGAACCGCTGAGCATGTCGCTGCAGCTGCTGCTGGTCATGGGTCTGCTGACCATCCTGCCGGCGCTGGTGCTGATGATGACCAGCTTCACCCGCATCATCGTGGTGCTGGCGATCCTGCGGCAGGCACTTGGCCTGCAACAATCGCCGCCCAATCAGGTGCTGATCGGCCTGTCGCTGTTCCTGTCGCTGTTCGTGATGGCGCCGACGCTGGAACGGGTCAATGAAACCGCAATTTCCCCTTACGCCGCCGGGCAGATGAACGCGGAAGACGCGATCGCGGCAGGTGGCATGGAATTTCATGCCTTCATGATCCGCCAGACGCGCCAGAGCGATCTGGAGATGTTTTCCGACATCGCCAAGGCACCGCGTTTTGCATCGTCCGCCGATGTTCCCTTTTCCATCCTGCTGCCGGCCTTCGTAACCAGCGAATTGAAGACAGCCTTCCAGATCGGCTTCATGCTGTTTCTGCCCTTCCTGGTCATCGATCTGGTCGTGTCCAGCGTGCTGATGTCGCTGGGTATGATGATGATGTCCCCGATGCTGGTGTCGCTGCCGTTCAAGCTGCTGCTGTTCGTGCTGGTTGATGGCTGGGCCCTGCTGATGGGTTCCCTGGTGGCGAGCTTCGGATAGGATCATGAACGAGCTGTCCCCCCTTCTCGCCCTGGCGGATCGCATGCTGTGGGTCACCGCGCTGATCGCTGCACCGATCCTGCTGGCAAGCCTTGCCGTGGGTCTGGTCGTCGGGCTGATCCAGGCCGCAACCTCGGTCAACGAACAGACGCTGACCTTCGTCCCGAAGCTGGCCGCCATCGCGCTGGTGCTGGTTCTGATGGGTGCATCGATGATGGCCCTGGTGGGCGATTTCATGCAGGATATCTTCTCCGAAATCGCAAGGATCGGCCAGTGATCGCTGATCAGGCCATGCAGGGCGGGAACATCCGCCGGTGAACGGAATCGATTTCGGCCTTGGCGCCATCGAAACAGAATTCTGGCGGGTCGTTTTCCTGATGACCCGTATCGGCGCAGCCCTGCTTGCCGCGCCGATCTTCGGCTCCATGTCCGTCCCCCCGATTGTGCGTGTTGCCGTTACCGCTGCGCTGGCGATCTTCGTCGCTGTCTGGTTTCCGATGGTAACCGCGCCCCCGGTGCTGTTTTCGCTGCAGGGCATGCTGGCGGTTGCCGGCGAAGTGCTGATCGGGCTGACGCTGGGTTTCGTGCTGCAAATCGCCTTTGCCGGCCCGACCATGGCCGCCGAGCTGATCGGCGGCGGCATGGGCATGAGCATGGCGATGGCGGCCGATCCCGGCAGCGGCGGCCAGACCACCGCCTTCGGCCAGTATTTCACCATCGTTCTAACGCTGATTTTCCTGACCATCGGCGCCCATCTGCACTGGATCGCACTGGTTACCGAAAGTTACCAGGCCTTTCCCCCGGGCCAAACCTGGCTGGGCGCGGAACGGTTTGAACTGGTCGTATCCTTCGTTGGGATGATGTTTGAAACGGCGGTGCGGATCGCCCTGCCAATCACGCTGGTGCTGCTGCTGGTGCAGATGCTGACCGGTGTGCTGAGCCGTTCGGCGCCCTCACTCAACCTCTTTGCCCTGGGCCTGCCCGCCGGCGTGCTGGCCGGGATTGCCGCCCTGATTATTGCAGCCCCGCTAATCTATGATCAGCTGACCGACGTGGTCGCCACCTCGCTGGAACAGGTAGAAGGCGTAATTACCCGATGAGCGAGTCCGGCGAAAAGAGCTTTGCCCCTACAGCCAAACGCAAGCTGGACGCCGCCAAGAAAGGCGATGTCCTTCGTTCGCGCGAATTGTCGACCGCGGCGGTCATCCTGCTGGGTGCGGCCTGGCTGACCGTGGCCGGCCCATGGATGCTGAGCCAGCTTTCTGCCCTGCTGCGCGAAGCCTTCATCTTTGATCGCGGCGATGTAGCTGATTTCGAACCCGGTGCGCTGATGACCACCGGCCTGCTGGTCGCCCTGCCGCCGATCGCCACGATCGCCGTACCCGTGATCATCGCCGCGCTGGTGACCCAGCTGATGTCTGGCGACGGGCGCTGGGTTGGCGGCAATCTGGCTTTCAAGGGTTCGCGCATCAATCCGCTGTCCGGCCTGAAGCGCATGTTCGGCCTGACCGGCTGGATCGAAATGGGCAAGGGTCTGCTCAAGATCCTGCTGCTGGGCGCGATTGCCCTGTGGTGGGGCAACAGCTGGCTCGACACCATTAGTGGCCTGGGCCGGGGCAATCTGTCGCAACAGCTGACCGCCGGCTGGGGCGCGATCACATCGCTGCTGTTCGCGCTGGCCGGGGGCCTGATCCTGATCGCGCTGATCGATTTTCCCGTGCAATGGTTCCGCCGCAACCAGCGCCTGATGATGAGCCATCAGGAAATGCGCGACGAGAACAAGGAAGCCGAAGGTTCGCCCGAAGCCAAATCCGCCCGGCGTCAGCGCCAGCGTGAAATTGCAGCCGGCGGCGTGGCCCATGCCATGCGCGAGGCACAGTTCGTGCTGACCAACCCGACCCACTTCGCGGTCGCCATGGTCTATGATCCGGACAAGGCAAACGCCCCGATCGTGCTGGCCAAGGGCCGCGGCGACAAGGCCGTGGCGATGAAGGAACTGGCCCGCGAATACAATGTGCCGATGCTGGAATTCCCGCAGCTGGCCCGTTCGGTTTACTTCACCACCCGCGAAAACCAGACCATTCGCGAAGAACTCTATTCGGCGATTGCGTCTGTCCTCGCCTTTGTCATGGCGCTCAAGCGCGGCGAACGCCGCCCCGTGCCGCTGATCGATGTTCCGCTGGAGCTGTGCTTCGACGCGGAAGGGCAGTTGAACTGATGGCTGACACGGGTGGTCGCGCACAGGGCTGGATAGCCGCCCTCCCCCTTAACAACCCCCCAGCGGAGCCGTTCTTGCCGGTATGACCACGACCACCTCCGTAACCTCGTCGATCGTTTCCGCGCTGGGCGCGGGCAGCGGTGTGGATATGACCGCGCTGGCCACCAATCTGGCCACAGCGCAGTTTCAGCTGCGCAATGAGCGGCTGACAGCGCGAAGCGAAACGGTCCAGCGGCAGATTTCCATCGCTTCGGAAATCAAGAACGCGCTTTCCCTGCTGGCCAGTTCGCTGGGCGACCGGGTTCGCGTCGGCGATCTGTCGAGCCAGGCGAGCGTCGCTAATTCCTCTGTTGCCACCGCCAGCACACCGGCCGGCTATGCCGGATCGGGCAGTTACAGCCTGGAAGTGCTGTCCCTGGCACGCGGCCAGACCCTTTCAAGCCCGGCTGTTGCCAGTGCCACTACCCCTGTCGGTGCCGGATCGCTGACGCTGCGCTTCGGCCAGACCAGCGCAAGCGGCTTTACCGAAGATACAACCCACGCGGCCGTGACGATCGACATCGCCGCAGGCGCTACGCTGACCGATGTCGCCTCCGCCATCAACGCCAAGCGCGCTGGCGTGACCGCCTATGTCGCCCAAACAGTTGATGGCCCGACGCTGGTGTTCAAGGGCGCAGAAGGCGCCCAGAGCGGTTTCATCGTCGAAGCCACGGAAACAGCCGGTCAGGAAGGCCTGTCCGCCTTCGCCTGGAACCCGTCATCCGGCGGTGACCCGGCCCGGCTGCTGACACAGTCGGCCGATGCGTCTTTCAAGCTCGACGGGCTGGCCATGACCAGCAAGACCAATGTGACCGGTCAGGTCGCGCCCGGTCTGGTGCTGTCGCTGACCGGCACCAATGCCGGATCGCCGACCACGGTGGCGTTCGCCAGCCCGACGGCGACCATCGCCGAAGCGATGACCGATCTGGTTGCCGCGCTGAATGAAATCACGGGCGCGCTCAACACCGCCACCGCCGTGACAACCGGCGATCTGGCTGGCGATTCCGGCGCAAGAGCGCTGAAGCGGACGCTGGCGGGACTGGGCACGGAAGTGATCATGCCCAATGCAGCGGCAGGTGCCCCGCGCACGCTGTCCGATCTTGGGCTGTCGATTCAGCGCGACGGGACCTTCTCCCTCGATTCCGCCCGGCTGCAGGCGACCATGGCGCGCGACCCGGATGCGGTGGCGGCTATGTTTACCACCGGGCTCTATGGCGTCTATGCGACGGTCGACAAGATTTCGCGCAACGCCTCCAAAACCGGCGATCCCGGCACTTTGGGCGGATCGATCACCCGCTATCAGAAGCTCGCCACCACCCTGGCTGAACAGACCACCAAGCTGGCGGAACAACAGGAAACCCTGCGCGCCCAGATGGTTGCCCGCTTTGCCAAGGCCGATACGCGGGTCAGCCAGTCCCAGTCGACCCTGTCGTTCCTGCAGTCGCAGATCGACGCTTGGAACAAGTCGAGCGACTGATCATGCTCGCCTGGTCGGATCCCTATGAAGCCTACCGCCGCACCCAGCTGGATGCGCGCGTTCAGGGGGGCGACAGTACCGATCTCGTGCGGTTTTGCCTGGAACAAGCGATCCAGTCGCTCGGCTCAGCCATTCTGGCCGATGCCAGGCAGGAACCGACCGCGCGCAGCAAAAGCATCGTCCGCGCGCTCACCGCGATCACCGCACTCGAAATGGGCGTTGATCGGGAGGCGGCGCTGGGTTCTGTGCTGCTGCATTTTTACGGCGCTGCGCGCGAAGCGCTGCTGTCCAGCGTGACCCGGTTTGATGCCGAGCGGCTTGCTACCGTGCGCCAGGATCTGCTGGATGTTTCGGGTGCGATCCAGCCGGGGCGTTGATCCGCGCTGAGTACGGTTGTCTAGAAACCCCAACCTGCTTCAGAAATCATCGTCCAATCCGCCGTAGATAGCGATACGAACCGCTTCCGGGGTTGAACGGGCGTTGAGCTTGCGCATCAGATTGGCCCGGTGGATTTCCACCGTGCGATAGCTGATGCCCAGTTTCTGCCCTGCTTCCTTGTTCGAATTGCTGCGCAGGATTTCCATCAGCACCGCGCGCTCGCGGTCGGTCAGCCGATCAACCAGTTGCCGCGCCTGCGCATGCCGGCTCTCGCGTTTCATCCGCGCGACGCCTTCATTGGTGAAACGTGCGAAGGTGGTGTTCAGGGCTTCGTCGCTGAAAGGCCAGCTCAGATAGCTGAGCGCCCCGGCCAGCATCGCCTTGACGATCATATCCGGTGTCGGATCGGTGGAATACAGCGCCACAGGTAAATGCCGCCCGTCAGACATGATCGTGGCAACCAGCTGCGCCCCATCCGCAACCGCCACGTCATCATGCGCCAGCACCACGCCGCCCCTCGGCGCGTGCAAAGCGAATTCCGCAGCACTTTCGTAAATCTCCGCATGGAGAGACTGGGATTTGGCGCGATTGGCGATTTCCGCCCTGCGACGGAAATCCCCGTCAATGATATGCAACTGCCACCCTGCTGCCATATGATGCTTGCCCCGTTGTCGACCCCGCACCAGCTTGCCTATTCCCGGCGCTCGCGATAGCCCAACAGGGTCATTTTAGGTATTTATGCTTAACGAAAAGTGACGAAAATTGGTCATTAGCGTCCGATCAGGCGGATTTCCGCCCTTTCGCCCCCCTCGCGGACGGTCGAAATGGTAACCAATGCAAGCACTAACGGCGGCAATATTTGAAAGCCTGTGCGATGCGGCAGAGCGGCACCGATTCCACGCCACCCGATTAAAAGACCGACCCCGAACCAAACCGGGATCGGCCTGAATCAGCTATTCCACGGTTACCGACTTGGCCAGATTGCGCGGCTGATCGACATCGGTGCCTTTCACACAGGCGGTGTGATAGGCCAGCAATTGCACAGGCACGGCATAGACCAGCGGCGCGATCAGCGGGTGAACCTGGGGCATTTCGATCGTGGCCATGCAGCCCGCGCCGGCTTCTGCCAAGCCTTCGGCATCGGAAATCAGCACGATCTTGCCACCGCGCGCGCGGACTTCCTCCATATTGGAAACGGTCTTTTCAAACAGCGGGCCGGACGGCGCCAACACGATCACCGGTACCGCTTCATCGATCAGTGCGATCGGGCCATGCTTCATTTCGCCCGAAGCGTAACCTTCTGCATGGATATAGCTGATTTCCTTCAGCTTCAGCGCGCCTTCCAGCGCCAGCGCGAAATCCGGACCACGGCCCAGATAAAGCACATCACGCGCCGGAGCGATCAGATGGGCCATGGCGGCAATTTCCGCATCATGCGACAGCGCTTCATTCAGGCTGGAGGGCACTTCCATCAGATGGTGGACAATCTGCGCCTCTTCCTCGCGCGACATGCGCCCCTTCTTGACCGCGAAATGCGCGGCCAATGCGGCCAGCACGGCCAGCTGGCAGGTGAAGGCCTTGGTTGATGCCACACCGATTTCCGGGCCCGCATGGGTCGGCAGCAGCAGATCGGCTTCACGGGCCATCGAACTGGTCGGAACATTGACCACCACGGCAATGGTCTGGCCATTGGCCTTGCAATGGCGCAGCGCCGCCAGTGTATCGGCGGTTTCACCGCTCTGCGAAATGAACAGCGCCAGCCCGCCCGGCTGCAGCACCGGATCGCGATAACGGAATTCGCTGGCGTAATCGATGTCCACCGGCACGCGGGCGAAGCGTTCGAACCAGTATTTGGCCACCAGCCCGGCGTAATAGCTGGTGCCGCAGGCAACGATGGTGACCCGGTCGATTGCGGAAATATCGAAATCGATCTGTGGCAGGGCGACCTGCTGTTCGACAGGCCGCAGATAGGAACGCAGCGTCTGCGCCACCACGGTCGGCTGTTCGAAAATCTCCTTCTGCATAAAGTGGCGGTAATTGCCCTTCTCGATCTCTGCCGCCGACGCGCCGGAGGTGGTGATGGCGCGTTCCACTGCATTGCCATCGGCATCAAAGATCTGCGCACCCTCGCGGGTGATCACCACCCAGTCACCTTCTTCAAGATAGGTGATTTGCTGGGTCAGCGGAGCCAGCGCCAGCGCATCGGACCCCAGATAGGTTTCCCCTTCCCCATATCCGACAACCAGCGGCGAACCGAGCCGCGCCCCGATCAGCATGTCCGGATGTTCGCGGAAGGCGATCGCCAGGGCGAAGGCCCCGCGCAATTGCGGCAGGGCGGCGCGCACCGCATCGACCGGGCTGAGGCCCGCTTCGATCTGTTCGGAAACCAGATGCGCCACCACTTCGCTGTCGGTTTCGCTTTCGAAACGGCGGCCGCGCGCTTCCAGCATTTCACGCAAGGGGCGGAAATTCTCGATAATGCCATTGTGCACCAGCGCCACCAGATCGGTCGCATGCGGGTGAGCATTGTTGGCCGTCGGCGCGCCGTGGGTGGCCCAGCGGGTGTGGGCGATGCCGACATGGCCCGGCGCGGGGTTGTCACCCAGTTCGCGCATCAGATTGACCAGCTTGCCCGGTGCCCGGCGGCGGATCATCGCGCCATCGGACAAGGTGCAGACGCCGGCACTGTCATAACCGCGATATTCCATCCGGCGCAGCCCGTCGACCAGGCGATCCGCAACCTCTTCCTTGCCGACGATACCGATGATTCCGCACATGAAGCTGTTCCTGTCAGAGCAAATAAGGGATTCGGACCCCCGGCATCCGTGCCGGAAAATCCTTGGTATTTCGTGTAACCAGAATGGCGCCATTCACCTGTGCCGTAGCCAGGATCAATGCATCAAGCATGGCCATGCCCATCCGATGGCAAATATCGGCCGCCGCCGCCGCCACCCGGCCATCCAGTTCGAGAATTTCGAACGGCGCCAGCAATTGTTCCACCCGGTCCCGCGTTTCCAGCGGTTCGGCCGCCAGCAGTTCGGTCCAGGTGACCCGGCTGATCCGATGGCGTGGATAGCGCATCAGTTCCGCCTTGGCCTGCGGCAGATCCTTCAGCCAGTCGACCAGGATATTGGTATCGAAAATCGGATCGGACACCCGCGATCAGCCCCCGGCCCCGTTGTCACCACCGCGCAATTTGCGCTGATAGGCAACACCATCGGCAATATCATCGCGATCCCGCCAATATCCGCAACCGCCGGCGATCCAGTCTGTGCCCGAACGGCGCATCAGATAAAGCCGTACGGCCTCGCGTATTTCCGCAGCCCGCGACCGCCCGGAACGCTCCGCCAGAGCGTCCAGCTTGTCGATATCATCATCGGGCAGGTCTGCGAGGATGCGTGCCATGGTGATATCACGATATCATATCATGATATCACGTCAATTGGCTGCGCTCAGGATTTGCGATCCGCCTTCTTCTTTTTCATCGCATCGTGGAAACGATCGGCCCAGCCCGGCTTGATCAGCTGTTCGGCCCGAACCATCCGCAATTCGCCATCGGCAACATCGCGCGAGACCGCACTGCCCGCGCCGACAATTGCATCGGCGCCAATCCGCACCGGAGCAATCAGCGCGGAATTGGAACCGATGAAGGCACGTTCGCCAATCACGGTCTGATGCTTGAAATAGCCATCATAATTGCAGGTGATCGTGCCGGCGCCGATATTCGCCCCCGCGCCGACCTTGGCATCGCCAAGATAGCTCAAATGATTGGCCTTCGCCCCGGGCCCGAGCACGGCATTCTTCATTTCCACGAAATTGCCGATGCGCGATCCTTCCTGCAGCACCGCACCCGGGCGCAGCCGTGCAAAGGGACCGATCGAAACACCGCTTTCCAGCTTTGCGCCTTCCAGATGGCTGAAGGCATGGATCACCACATGATCTGCCACTTCGACACCGGGGCCGAACACCACATTGGGTTCCACCGTTACATCGCGGCCCAGCCGCGTGTCCCAGCTGAAGAACACCGTTTCCGGGGCCACCAGCGTGGCGCCATCGGCCATGGCCTGCTGCCGGCGCACGGCCTGCCAGCGGCCTTCCGCATCGGCGAGTTCATTGCGCGAATTGATCCCGGCAACTTCATCGGCATCGGCGGTGGTCACCACGGCGCAGACCGCCCCATCCGCAATGGCGATATTGACGATATCGGGCAGGTAATATTCGCCCTGGGCATTGTCATTGCCGACCCGGCCCAGCAGTTCGAACAGGCGCGCGGCCGGCACGGCCAGCAGCCCGGAATTGCACAGCCGGCAAGCCTGCTGCTCCTCGCTCGCATCCTTGTATTCGACCATCTGCCGGATGCTGTCCCCATCGGCGATGACCCGGCCATATTGCAGCGGATCTGCCGGCTCAAAGCCCAGCACCACCGCCGCCGGCTGATCAGCAGCATTCAGCCGATCGAGCATGGCGCGCATGGTTGCCGAACGCACAAAGGGCACATCGCCATAAAGAATCAGCACATCGCCATCGAAGCCCGCCAGCGCGTTTTCGGCCTGCTGAACCGCATGGCCGGTACCCAGCTGCGGATCCTGCACGACCAGTTCTGCACGGCTGCCCAGCTGTTTTTCCAACTGGTCACGCCCCTGCCCGACCACCACCACGGTGCGGGCCGGCTGCAATTCCCCCAGCGATGCCAGCAGATGTTCAACCATCGGGCGTCCGGCGATGGGGTGCAGCACCTTGTGCCTGTCACTCTTCATCCTGGTTCCCTTGCCGGCGGCAAGGACAACGGCAGCGATTGGGCGGGCGGATGCGACGGTCTCACTCATGGTTGCCGGCCATGCCACCAATTGATTGCTGTTTCCATACAGCTGCGGCACAGCACCGGCCCATGTCCAAATTTCCTTTCGCCATTGTCGGCTTCGATCTTGATGGCACGCTGGTGGATTCCAGCCTCGACCTTGGCCTTGCGGTCAATCATGCCCTGGCGCAGGCCGGGCGCCCGCCGGTTCCTGCCGAAGATGTACGCCATCTGATTGGTGGCGGTGCGCGCAAGATGCTGGAACGAGCTCTGGACCGCACCGGCGGCCCGATCGCACCCGATCAGTTCGATCCGCTGTTTGCCGATCTGCTGGCCTTTTATGCCGATCACATCACAGACTTCACCCTGCCCTATGACGGATGCCTTAACGCGCTGAACGATCTGGCCGCGCGCGGCGTGAAGCTGGCGGTTTGCACCAACAAGGTCGAAGCGCTGGCCCGCAAGCTGATCGATCAGTTGGGCATGACCGATCGCTTTGCCTGCATTCTGGGCGGGGACAGCATGGGCCCCGGCCGGGCCAAGCCACAGCCCGACATGATCGAGGAAGCCATCCGCCAATGCGGCGGCGGGCGCTTTGCCATGGTCGGCGATTCCAGCTTCGATACCGGAGCAGCCCGCGCAGCCCAGGTGCCATCGGTGGTGCTGAGCTTCGGCTTCGCCGACATGCCACCCGAAGACATGGGTGGCGATGCGGTGATCGATCATTACCGGGATCTGGTGCCGGTGCTGGAAACACTCTGATCTGATCCACATGGCGGTGATCCGCGAACCCAGCCCCCTTCAGCAGGGTGTGGAGACCTTGGGCCATCGTCGCAAATGGGCGGTCGCCGCATTGCGCGCCTTCATGGTGGTTGTTGCCATCACCATCATTCTGGATCTTCTGCGGATTTTCGGTTCAGCCTTGCTCACCAGCGAAATCCAAGACCTGGCGGCAGTGGTTTACGCCTGTGCGCTGCTGGTCTGCCTGCTGCTGGTGTCCATGTGGATCCACCGCGCCCATGCAAATCTTCAGCTATCCGGCCTCCCGGACCTGGAGTTTACTCCCGGATGGGCGATCGGCTGGTATCTGGTGCCGATTGCCAATCTGTACAAACCGTTTCAGGCGATGCGCGAACTCTTTCGCAGCAGCCTGCCGCATGCCGAAAGCGCTGGTCTGCTGGTGACCTGGTGGAGTTTCTGGATAGCCGGCACTGTCATCGGCGCGCTGTCGGTGCTGTTGATCATGGCCCCGGTCATTTCCTTCAATTCTTTTGAAGATCTCGCCATTGTAGCGTCATCTGCCACGGACATCGGTGCCGCATGGTGCCTGATCGGGCTGATCGACCAGATCACAAAAGGTCAGAAGAACAATCGCCTGCTGGTTGATGTCTTCGCCTGACTGCCTTCACCCGGCGTCGGCCTTATTCATCCACCAGTTTCAGCAGGCGCCGCTCCACCGGCGCCAGCACTCCGGCCAGTTCATCGCCGCGTTTCAGCACCTGGCCCTGCTCCCCGATCAGCGCCCACAGGCCCTGCCGCAGGCGCAGCGCCGGGCGTTTTTCGATGCTGAACTGCGGCCGTTCGGATGAGCGGCGAAAAGCCGAAAAAATGGCGCAATCGCTGGTGAAATCAATCGCGTAATCGCGCCACTGGCCGGCCGCGACCATGCGCCCATAAAGGTCGAGAATGCGCATCAATTCCATGCGTTCAAAACCGACCTGCCGGGGCGGCTTCTTGCCCGGAAAAGCCAGAATATCGGCCCCGATCGGCGGTGGCCGCATCAGCTGTCGGTGCCGCTTTTCAGCAGCGGGTCAGCAGGAGCCGTTGCGATTCTGATCGCAGCGATTTCCGCGCGCAGCGCCGCAACTTCATCCTCCAGTTGCTGCACACGGTCGCTCGCCACCGAAGGTTCGCAGGGTTCATCACAGGGCGTGCCATAGGGGATGAATTCCCGCAGCCAGGTTTCGGCCGGCACCAGCGTGCTGCGCGCCTTGAGCCCGATCATCGTCGCGCCATCGGGCACATCATCGGTCACCACGGCATTGGCGCCCACCCGCGCGCGTTCACCCACCACGATCGGGCCGATTACCTGGGCACCCGAACCAATGATCACATTGTCGCGCAGCGTGGGATGGCGTTTGCCACCCTTGCCATTGGTCGGATTGGTCCCGCCCAGGGTGACACATTGATAAATGGTCACATTGTCGCCGATCTCGGCCGTTTCCCCGATCACCGTAAAACCGTGATCGATGAACAGATTGCGCCCGATGGTCGCGCCGGGGTGAATATCGATCGCGGTGATGATGCGCGACGTGTGGTTGACCACCCTCGCCAGGAAATAGAGTTTTCCGTTGAACAGCCAATGGGCCACGCGATGCAGCCCAAGCGCCCAGACACCCGGATAGAGCAGGATTTCCCATCGCGATCGCGGCGCAGGGTCGCGCGCGTGGACGGAATCCAGATAGGCGATCAGCCGCTCAAACATGATGGAAGATTCTCTCTCAATACCGGTGTCAAAGCAAGCGCGGCTCTTGCGGCCCATGCACCGCTTCCAGCGCAGCACGCCAGATAGATTGGGTGGCCGGTTGCTTGCGTTCAAGGGACAGCCGGTCGATCATCGCCACCAGCCGTTCCAGTTCGGCCTGCGATCGGCCGGTTCGGGGCATCAGATAGGCCACCGCATCACCGCCCAGCGGCAGGCCGCGCTCTTCGGCCATGGACAGCATCAGATCCCCGGCCATGGCATCATCGGGCAGGCCGATATCCAGCTGCAGCGCCGCGCCCAGCCGCGATGCCAGATCGGGCAATGTGATGCGCCAGGGCGGTTCCGATCCGATCAGCAGCAGGGGAACACCGGATTCCTGCGCCCTGTTCCAGCGGTGGAACAGCGTGGTTTCATCCAGTTGATGGGCATCATCCACCACATCGCCCAGCCCTCGCCCGGCGAACCAGCGCGCCAGCAGCGATTTGCCTGATCGTTTCGGCCCGGTCAGCACGGCGGTATGAAACGGCCAGTGCGCGGGGGCGGACAGCGCGTCCACCACATGGGCATTGGCCGGGCCAACGATGATCCGGGACGGGCCCGATGCCCGCGACGCCAGCGGAAGGGCGATCTGCGACATCTGCACAGCGGCGCCCAGCGCCGGCCTCAGCGACTGATGGCGAGCGCGTTGCTGCCCTGATTGACCGTCCACCCACGGCTGCGCAGCGCGCTGGCAAGCCCGGCGATATCGCCGGCAAACGTCACCCGCATCACCGACGTGCCGCCAATGGCGGTGCTGCCGATGGCCACGCCGCGCACACCCGATGCACTGCGGATCGATGCGATGGCCGCATCAAAGGCGGCCGCATCAGCGGTGGCGACCTGCACCACATAGCTGGCCTGAACCGTTTCTTCGGTCGGCGCGGTCGATGGCGTGATCGCCGTGCCAGTCGCACTCGCGCTGGCCGTCGGCGTCGGCACGGGGGCCCGTTCTGCCGCTTCGGCGCGCCGGCTGGCTTCGATCAGCGCCAGAACCTGCGGGCTCAGCTGAACCGAATCAAGCGCCAGCGTCGGATCGGGGCGCAACGTGCCATTGGCCAGGGCCTGGGCAAAAATCTGGTCAAACCGGTCGACCGCCTGGTTCAGCATTTCCGGCAGTTTTTCCGAATTCGCCGCGCGCAGGGTAAACTGGCCCAGGAACCGGTTGTCCGGGCCATAACGGGCGGTGAAATGGCCATCGATCGGCCCACCCGGATATTGCCAGCTGAGCCGGGCAATCGGAACCAGCACGTCGGCCGCGCCAAACTGGCCCAGCACGTCATTCCACCACACGCGACTGCGCCGGCCGGTCTGCCCCGCTGTCAGCAGCAGCGATTCCCAGCCCATGCCGGACGGGCGGACATAATCGATCGGGCTGGCGCCCAATTGTTTTTCCGCCCAGGCCCGCTGCCACGGGTTACGGGTTTCGAACATGGTCTCGCTGCCGCCGGAAATCAGCATCGGCAGGGTCAGCATCGGGGCCGAACGGGCCCGCGCATTGTTGGCGCCAATGATTCCCCCAGCACGGGCACGATCGAAGATCACCCCCAGCCGGGCGATATAGCGCCGCGGGCCGATCTCTTCATGTTCGACGACAACAGCGGATACCAGCGAAGCGATTCGCGAATCGGGCATGGAAGCCCCACCAATCTTCGCCCAGGCCAGCCGTTGGGCCTCTATCCAGCCTTTTTGGCGGGCATCCTCTGCATTGTCCCCGGCGACATTCACCTCGATCCCGGCGACTTCGATATCGGTCGTGCTGGCGACCGGCGCGATGCCGCGATCACCGGAAACCTGCGCCACAAGCGCCATTCCGCCCCCGATCAACGCGAGCGCAAGAGCCCCACCGGCGATGAGGACGGGCAGCGGGCGCCGGGGCGAAGCAAGGGAGGGTGCAAGAGAAGCCATGAAAATTCGGGGGCCTTTTGCCCAATGGCGAGTGGAAATCCAAGCGCGAATGGATAAAGCGCGTTCCATGGCTTCCAACAATCCCCCATCCGATCGCTATACCTATGCCCAGGCGGGCGTTTCCATCGATGCCGGCAATGCGCTGGTCAAGGCCATCGGCCCGCTGGTGAAATCCACCCGCAGGCCGGGCGCCGATGGCGAGATTGGCGGCTTCGGCGGTTTCTTCGATCCGAAGGCTGCCGGCTATTCCGATCCGCTGCTGGTGGCCGCCAATGACGGCGTCGGCACCAAGCTGAAGCTGGCCATCGATTCTGACCAGCATGACAGCGTGGGCATTGATCTGGTGGCCATGTGCGTGAACGATCTGATCGTTCAGGGTGCTGAACCGCTGTTCTTCCTAGATTATTTCGCCACCGGCAAGCTGGTCAATGGCGTGGCCGAACGCGTGATCGCCGGCATCGCCGAAGGCTGCAAGATCGCCGGTTGCGCGCTGATCGGCGGTGAAACGGCCGAAATGCCCGGCATGTATCAGGCCGGCGATTATGATCTGGCCGGCTTCTGCGTTGGTGCTGTGGAACGCGGCGAACAGCTGACCGGTGATCGCGTGGCCCCGGGCCATGTGCTGCTGGGCCTTGCCAGTTCGGGCGTGCATTCCAACGGCTATTCGCTGGTTCGCCGGCTGGCCGAAGACATGGGCTGGCGGCTGAATGAAGCGGCGCCGTTCGATTCTTCGGTCCAGCTGATCGACGCGCTGATCGCCCCGACCCGCATTTATGTAAAAAGCCTGCTGCCGGTGATCCGCGCGGGCAAGATCGACGCGCTGGCCCATATCACCGGCGGCGGCCTGCTGGAAAACATCCCCCGGGTCCTGCCGGAAGGCGCCCATGCCGTGATTCAGGCGGACAGCTGGGATCAGCCCGCACTGATGGCTTTCCTCCAGGCGCAGGGCAATATCGAGCCCGGCGAAATGGCCCGCACCTTCAACTGCGGCATCGGCATGGTTCTGGCGGTAACGGCAGAGCTGGCGGATGAGGTGATCGCGGAGCTGCAGGCGGCCGGCGAAACGGTCGCCCGGATCGGTGAGATCATCGAAGGGCTCAAGGGCTGCACCGTTCGCGGCAACGCCGGCAGCTGGCGTGCGACCGACGGATGGACCGCCACGCACAACGCCTGATGTCCCGGTAAGGGTTTGGGAGTGCTTAGGCATCCCGTGCCCACTCAATAAGAACCGGGCTGCGCGCTGAAAGGATATGGCCATGGAAAAAGCGAAAGTCGCAGTCATGCTGTCCGGCTCGGGCACGACCATGGCATCGCTGCTCTATGCAACGCGGCGGCCCGACTGCCCGTTTGAAATCGTGCTGGTGCTGTCCAACAAGCCTGACGCGGGCGGGCTAACCATTGCCGCCGCCGAAGGCATCCCAACCTTCGCCCACAGCCACAAGGGGCTGACACGCGAAGCGCATGACGCGATCATGCATGAGCAGATTACCCAGGCCGGTGCCGATTATGTCGCGCTGTGTGGCTATATGCGGGTGCTGTCGGGTGAATTCGTCGCCCGCTGGGACGGGCGCATGCTCAACACACACCCTGCCCTGCTGCCCAAATACAAGGGGCTCGATACCCATAACCGGGCGATCGCTGCCGGCGACAGCCATGGCGGCTGCTCGGTGCATCTGGTCACGCCAGAGCTCGACGATGGGCTGGTGCTGGGCCAGATCGCGGTGGCGATCCTGCCGGGCGATACCAGCGAAACGCTCGCGCGGCGGGTGCTGTTTGCCGAATATCAGCTCTATCCCAGCGTGCTGGCCAGCTATGTCGGCCGCGAACTGGACCCGCAGTGGATCACCGATCGGGTCGGCCAATTGGCGCTGGAACTGCCGGAAACCCAGGCCCGCGAATCGCATGGCGCCGCCGGATGGCGCGTCGGCGGGGAGAAATCGGGCAAATTCTTCGCCTATGTTTCGGTCAGGCATCATGGCGAAGATGCGGTGGCTCTGCTGGTGAAGACCAGCGGCGTGGACGAAATGAACGCCCTGATCGATGCAGAGCCCGATATCTATTATCGGCCGGCCTATTACGGCGCCAGCGGCTGGATCGCGCTGCGGCTGGATCGGCCGGGCGTGGACTGGGCCCATGTGTCCGAATGGCTGCGGCGCAGCTGGCGCGCGGTGGCGCCAAAGCGACTGACCCGCTTGCTGGATATTGCCGACAGCTTCTGACGATCTGACCAGCCCCAGTTACGGCTGGCCTTTTTCCGCAAGCCGCGCTGAATTGCGGCCATGGTGATCAATCTTTCGCTGATCGCGACCATCGCGTTTTTTGCGGCGCTTATCGCCACGCTGGTGCGGATCGTGCTGCGCCAGCAACGCGATCCGGCATCGCGACTGGCCTGGCTAGTCACCACTCTGGCCCTGCCGCTGCCCGGCATGATCGCCTATCTGCTGCTGGGCGAATTGCGCATCAGCGCGAGACGGCGATCCCTGCAGGGGCAGATCGAACAGGGCCTGCCGCATTCCACAGGGGATGATGCCGTGCGCCAGCATCTGGCCACAACCGCCTATGCCGCGCCCTTCGCGCTGGCCGAAACGGTCAATGCCCTGCCCCCGACACGCGGCAACGCCGCCCGGCTGGCGCCGGACAGCAACAGCGCCATTGCGGAGATGATCGCCGATATCGATGCCGCGCAATCCAGCGTGCATCTGGGGTTCTATATCTGGCTGGCGGACAGCAATGGCCTGCTGGTTAAAGACGCCCTGATCCGCGCGGCCGGGCGCGGGGTGCAGGTTCGAGTGCTGGCCGATGCGCTGGGCTCGCGGCATTTCATCCGTTCCGCCCATTGGCGAGCGCTGATTGCGGCGGGGATCAATGCGCGAGAGGCTCTGCCGATTGGCGGGCTGATCTGGACCTTCCTGCGCGGCCGGTTCGACCTGCGCAACCATCGCAAGCAGTTGATCATCGACAACCGCATTGCTTGGTGCGGCAGCCAGAACCTGGCCGATCCGCAATTCCGGCCCAAGCGCCGCTTTGCTCCCTGGGTGGATATCATGACCCGTTGGCAGGGTCCGGTGGTGCGCGATTGCCAGTTCATCTTCATCGCGGACTGGATGTCCGAACAGGGCGATGACATCACCCCGCTGCTATCGGAAACCGTCGATGCCGAACATTCCGACACGGGCGGGATCATCGCCCAGGTTGTCGGCACGGGCCCCAGCCTGCCCTATCCCGCCATGGCACCTTGTTTTGCCGCGCTGATTGCTTCGGCCCGGCGCGAGTTGGTGCTGACCACACCCTATTTCGTGCCCAACGAACAATTGATTGGCGCGCTGCTGGATTGCGCCAGACGCGGCGTTGCCGTCACCATGATCCTGCCCCGGCGCAATGACAGCCGGATCGTCGCCGGCGCCAGCCGCAGCTATTACGCCGATCTCGTCTCAGCCGGGGTCGCACTGCACGAATATGAACCCGGCCTGCTGCATGCCAAGACCATTGTGGTGGACCGGGAGGTGGTGCTGATCGGTTCGGCCAATCTCGACCGGCGCAGTTTTGAACTGAACTTCGAAAACAACATCCTGTTCGCCGATGCGGCCTTCGCGGCGGAAATCCATCAGCGGCAAATGGAGTATCGGGCGGATTCCCGGATGATCACGGAAGAGGATCTGCGCCAGGTGAACGTGGTGCGGCGCTTCTGGCAAAATCTGCTGGCCATGCTCAGCCCGCTGCTCTGACTGCGGATCAGCAACCTTCCAGCAATTGGCATTCGCGCTGGTCACGCGCCAGCCGGCGCGGATTGGCGCGAAATTCATACTGCCCCGGCTGCGGGCGCGCCTGACCATCTGTAGCCGGATCGAAGCGCGCACGCCGCTGCAGCAATTCGCACAGCTGCCGGTCGATCGGCGGAACCCCGCTGGACCGCGTGACGCTGCAATGATCGACCTGACCGGCAGTGTTGTAGCGCAATTGCGCCATGAACGGCCCGGCGCGACCAATGCCGGGCGTATCGCTCAGCGGGAAATCGGCAAACAGCGTGTCATCCCTGAACCGCGGCGCGGCCGGACGATTGGGCGGCAGGCGATAGGGATCGACCGAAAGCTGTTGCTGACATTGGGCGAGCGCAGCAAAACCATCCATGCCCGATGCTTCAACGGGCACGGCTGGCAGATTGCCCGACAGCACCGCCACGCCATCGCGCTGGAAAGACAGGCGACCACCTGCACGCACCAGCGCCAGCCGGGCGCTGTCGACCGGCAGGCGGAGCACCGAACCGGTGCCATCGGCGACCATCGGCGCCTGTGCCACCGGATTTCCGCCCAGCATGACGGTATAGCGCCCGGGCGGCGGCGTTTCCCCTTCCAGATGGAACTGCAGGAACAGCAGCATACCATCATAGTCGTAACGCATTTCACGCAGCCGGATGGCGGCCACCAGCCCGGCCCCACCACGCGCCCGCATGGCACAGCGTGCATTGTCAATCGGACTGATCTGCCACGCGCCAATGCGCTGCATGGCAGAGGGCGCAGCCATCACCCGACGCGCAGATGGCGCCTCCTGCTGCGCCAGTGCCGGTACGAAGCCTGCCACCAACGCCAGGATCGCGGCGCTCCACCGGATATCAGGCATGAACACTCGCCCCTGCCCGGGCAATCGCCGCTCCGATCTCTGTTCGCACTGTCACCCCCTGACGTCCGCCCTGCCTTAGGCTTTGCCGTTAACCATCTGCAATCATCGGGCAGGCTCCACGTGTTTCCACCTAAACGCCGTTCCCACGCGCCGGCTTTGACAGCCGGCACGCCCCGGCGCATGGCCTTCCCATGATCAGATCCACGAACAGCAGCACGGAACAGGCCGCATGGCGCTGATCCTGTTCAACAAGCCCTATGGCGTGCTGTGCCAGTTCACCGATGAAAGCACCGGACCGCCGCGCCCGACGCTGGCCGATTACATCAACCGACCCGGATTCTATCCCGCCGGGCGGCTGGATTTGGACAGCGAAGGTCTGCTGCTGCTGACCGATGACGGCCGCCTGCAGGCCCGGATTGCCAATCCGCGCTACAAGACACCCAAGACCTATCTGGTCCAGGTGGAAGGCGAGCCTGAGGAAAGCGCGCTGGAAAGCCTGCGTCGTGGCATCAGGCTGAAGGACGGGATGACTTTGCCGGCAGAGGTGAAGCGGATCGATCCGCCCGCCAATCTGTGGCCGCGCGATCCACCGGTCCGTTTTCGCAAAAGCGTGCCCGATTGCTGGCTGCAACTGACCATCCGCGAAGGCCGCAACCGCCAGGTCCGCCGCATGACTGCTGCCGCGGGCCACCCCACCCTGCGGCTGGTCCGCTGGCGCATTGGTGACTGGTCACTGGACGGGCTGGCGCCGGAAAGTTGGCGGGAAATCTGAAACGAGAAGGTGAGGCCGGCGATCGGCCCCACCTTCTCGTTTTCTGAGCAGCAGGATCAGCTGGCCGGAACCAGTTCCCCCAGATCATCGGTGGAATTGTCACCAGCAGGCTTGCTGTCCGCACCCAGGCGCGATTCCCCCCGACGGGCACGGTCGAGAATACCCACACGATCGACCGACGCGCGTTCCTCTGCAATGCGCATGATCATGCCCTCTGCCCGCTCGATGCTGCCCAGCAGGGCCAGCAGGGCACCCTTTTCGCCCGCCGGGACATGGCGGTCCTTTTCCAGGATGCGCCAGCGCAGCTGTTCGATCGGTTCCACCTTGCTGTGGCCAGCCGGCATGCGCGGTTCGGGCATGTCGGCGGGAAACAGCAGCGGCGTGAGCGACTGGTCCAGCCGGTCGAGCGCTTCGCCGATAAAGCCCTGGCTCGCTTCGCCAAATTCCTCCCGCTTCACGCGGCGGGCAATCTGGTGGAGCGTTTCGGAAAGACTGCCGGTGAAATCCACCTCTTCAATCAGGCTCGCCACCAGATCGAGGTGGTCGCGTGGCATGTCTTCCCGGAACAGTGCTGCGGAATAGGTGCGGATGTCCCGACCAAGCAGGTCCGTCGCGGCATAATGCTCACCCGGATCCTTCGGCATACCCGGCTTGTTGCGGGCAATATCGAGGAACATGGCAGCCGCCTGCACCTGGCGGCGGGTTTCCTGTTCCACGGCGGGAACAGCGGCGACGAAATCATCGATCAGCTTGCGATCGAGGTAACGCGGGATCGAGAAATCCTCGATGTCATCGGCTTCGGTATGGCCGATCCGCGACAGCACCCGTTCGAAAGTACCGATGAAGGGATAGAGGATGATCACGTTGAAGATGTTGAACGCGATCGAGAACAGGCCAACGGCCAGCGGCACCAGCGGATAGGTCTGCTTGCCATCAACGATCACCGGAACGCCCGGGTCACCACCAAAGAAGGTCATCGCGAATTTGAGCAGTTCGAGCGCGGGGAAGAACAGCAGCAGCACCACGGCAACGCCGATGAAGTTGAAGGCGATATGGGCATAGGCGGCCCGCTTCGCATTGCGGGTCAGGTTGAGCGAGGCCATCCATGATGTGATGGTGGTGCCAAGGTCAGCGCCGATGGCAAAAGCGATCGCCGTTTCCCAGGGCAGCACGCCAGACGCGCCCAGCCCCATGACAATGCCGATGGTGGCGGACGATGAGTGGATCATCGCGGTGATCAGCGCCGCGATCAGCGCACAGGATACCACGCCGGCAAAGGTCGATGCATCTAGGCCGGAAATCACGGCCATGATTTCCGGCATATCCTTCAGCGGTTTCAACCCGCTGGTCATCAGGTTCAGGCCATAGAAGATCAGCGCGAAGCCAAGGCACGCCAGGGCGATGTTGCGCAGCCGGTCGCCTTTGCCGAAGCAATAGACCAGCCCGAACACGCCGCCGAACAGCAGTCCAAGCGGCCCCAGAGGCAAGGCAATCAGGCCGTTGCCCAGTGTGGTGCCGATGTTCGCGCCCATGATCACGCTGATCGCCGGGCGGAGCGCAATGACGCCGGCATTGACCAGTCCGACCGTCATCACCGTCATCGCCGTGGATGACTGGATGACGCCAGTGATCAGCGTGCCCGCGATAACCCCCTTGGCCGGGGTGCCGGCCGTTTTGGCCAGCCATTCGCGCATCTTGTTGACCGAAAGGGCCTGAATGCCGTTCGCCATGAATTCCAGACCGAGCATGAATATGCCCAGCCCGCCAATCACAGGAACAATGATTTCCTTGAAAATATCGACTTCCATAACTGCCCCCTCGGCCTTTGGCCTGTCAGTTTTCGGTCTTGCTCGGCTGCGGACGATCCGCACCGAGTTCGCGCGCCCAGCCGGCGCGCACGTCTGAAATCCGGCTTTCCGGCAAAGCCACATAACCAAGCGATTGCGCAGCCCCGCCGCCCTGATCGAGCAGGAAAGCAAAGAAGCGCAGCGCGCGGTCATTGTCGGCCGGAGACGGATTGTTTCGCTTCATCACGGCGTAGAAAGTCGCCGTCAGCGGATAGGCCTCTGCCTTCCCTGCGGCCCGCAGGTTTGCATCCGATGGGGTGACGAACTGCCCGGCATCATTGCGAACCAGACCGATCGAGAGATCAGCCCGGCGGGCCTGGCCGGTTTCAAGATAGCCGATCGCCCCCGGCGTCGCAGCGATAGTGCGCGCCATTTCGGCACTGCCGCGAACGCCCGTGCCACCCGCCCACTCAACCGTGGTCCCGGCGCCGAAACGGGTTTTCCAGCCGGCATCACGCTGCGCGAGGAAGCTGGTAAAGTTGAAAGTCGTGCCTGATCCGTCGAGGCGATAGACCAGCTTGATCGGCAGATCGGGCAAGGCGGCACCCGGATTTTCGGCGGTAATCGCAGGATCAGACCATTGCGTGATGGCTCCACCGAACATCCCTGCCAGCGTGGCCGCACTGAACCGCAAAGCCGGCTTCCCTGCACCGGCGGGCCCCGGATTATACACCGGCGAAACCCCGCCCATCATGATCGGAAACTGCACCGCCCCCAGCCGCGCCAGATGGCTGGCCGACAGCGGGTAATCGGTGATCGCGAAATCCATTTCCGGGTCAGACAGCCGCATCACCCCGCCCAGCGATCCGACAGCCTCGTAATCGATGCCGCTGCTGCCGGAGACCCAGTCCTGATCACCCGAGCGAGCGTTCTGAAAATCCACAGAGAGGCGCTGGATCAGCGGCTGAACCGCAGTCGACCCGGCCCCTTCAACGCGATCATTGCCGCCACGCCCGGCCAGCAACAGCGCCACCGCCCCGACGATCGCGACCACGCCCAGCGTCATGACGAAACGACGGCGAACAACATTGCGGCTTTCCAGAACAGGAATGCCATCGGACGAATTCGTCAACATGATCCGCGCCCCATCAAATCCAAGAAGAATCAGGACAATTATCGTTAATTATTATTAACTTATGTCATTTTCGCGTAAGGCTAACGCGGAGGTAAATTCACTCCGCATCCAGGCTTTTCAGAAATCGACCTGCGCACGCATGCCCACGGAATCCGCCATGAATTTGGGTTGGGCGCTCGGGATGTCGTAAATCAGATGCATGTAGTTCAGCATGAAGCGAACATAGGCGACGGGGGTCCAGACAAAGCCGGCACCAAATCCATCCTGCGTACCACCGCCGATGCCTGCATCGGTCAGGTCAAGATGATCGTAGCGAAGATTGAGTTCGAGCGCGCCGAAACCGCCATCGCCCAGTGGTCTGGTCGGCGTGATCCGGTCAAAGGTGCCATTGCGATAGCTGCGCGTGTCATTGGTCAGGAACAGCCCCGCCTCTGCATAACCGCCAAAGAAGGTCGGATCGGCATCAACCGGCCGGTCTGCCGTCAGCCAGGCTGCTTCGGCAGCAAGATGGAGCCGCTTGCGGTTGAGCGCGAATTCAAGCCCAAAATGGGTTTCGTCATCAACGGTCAGCACACCGGTGTCGATGTAGCGGATGTCCGTCGTCGCGATATAGGGCCGCTGGCGATAACGGCTGCCAAGCGATGCCTGGAAACGGCCGAGTTCCCGATAATGCGCCGAACCGCCCAAATGCAGTTGGGTTGATCCGAACTTCGGCATCCACACCGCCCGGCCGTCAAAGCTGACGCTTTTGTTGCCGTCATTGACCAGGCTGCCGATGTCATCGGTAAAGACGCCAGCATTGAGCATGATGTTGCCGGTCTTGAACCCGCCCGACAGGCCGACCCGCCGTTCCAGATTGAACGCACCGATAAAGGCCGCGCGTTCATTGAAGGAAAGGAACAGATCGGACTGGATCTGCTCCAGCGAGGTGAAGGGATGGTGCTGACCAACAGTGACCGTGAAAGGCCCCTTGTCGTAAGACAGATAGAGGTCTGTCCAGGAAACGGTGTTGCCGGCAAACTCGGCCTCAGCCCGATAGGTGAAACCGCCCGGCATTGTGCCCTGAGTGCCGATATAGGCCCGCCGGACCCGGGTAGTGAAACCACGGCCATCGGCCTGGCCGCTGAAACGTGATGCCGGCGCGCTTAGATAGCCACCATCGATCTGGATGCGGCCGCGCAGCTTGAAGCTCCAGTCTTCGTCGGCCTTGAATTCAGGTGTCCCCTTCCAACTCATGTGGATGGCATTGGGATCAACCGCAGCGAGAACCGGGGCCGGCGCAGCAGGGGCCGGCACGGCCGCAGCCGTTTCCGCCCCAGATGCGACAGCCACAGGTGCCGCAGCAAATTCTTCACGCAGGCTGCGCATTTCCGCCCGCATGGCCGCCACTTCCGCACGAAGGCGGATCACTTCCTCGCGCAGTTCAGCCGGGCTTTCTTCCCCGGCCATAACGGACGGGTCTTCCGCCTGTTGCGCTGCTGCCAGGCTGGGCCACGATACCGACAAAAGAGCGCATAATGTCAAACGGGTAGATGCCATCACCGGTCCCAGCTGCAAGGTCATCTTCGGGGATGACGAAGCAGCGGGTGACAGGGCATTTTTACACTTTGACGTCCACCAGCAACAACTGAGCAACAATTTACATCTGGGCTGTTCCAGGAAACATTTGCCCCGGCCGCATGGCTGCAACCGGGGCGATATCGGTTCAGATTGTCACGACAGCCAGCAGGCAGCGCGCCGCTGCCACCGGGTCAGAACTTTTCCGGGACATACATTTCGCGCGGAACGGGGTGGCGGGTGTAATCCTCATAACGGACCCGATCCGGCAGCACGACGGGTTCCTTGGGCACATCGGCATAAGGGAACTGGTCCAGCAGATGGGAGATGCAGTTCAGCCGGGCACGTTTCTTGTCCACCGCTTCCACCACCCACCAGGGCGATTCGGGAATATGCGTCCGTTCCAGCATGGCTTCCTTGGCGCGGGTGTAATCTTCCCAACGCCGCCGGGCCTCCACATCCATGGGGGACAGCTTCCACTGCTTCAGCGGGTCATGGATCCGCATCTGGAACCGGAACTGCTGTTCATCATCGGTGATGGAGAACCAGTATTTGAGCACGGTAATACCGGACCGGACCAGCATGCGTTCAAATTCGGGGACCGAGCGGAAGAATTCCTCCACCTCTTCCTCGTTGCAGAAGCCCATCACCCGCTCCACCCCGGCGCGGTTGTACCAGCTGCGATCAAACAGCACGATTTCGCCAGCCGCCGGCAGATGGGCGGCATAGCGCTGGAAATACCATTGCGTCCGCTCGCGTTCGGTCGGGGCCGGCAGGGCCACAACCCTGCAGACACGCGGATTGAGCCGCTGGGTGATGCGCTTGATTGCCCCGCCCTTGCCGGCAGAATCGCGCCCTTCAAAAATCACCAGCACCTTCTGCCTGGTATGCTGGACCCAGTCCTGCAACCGAACCAGTTCATGCTGCAGCCGGAACAATTCACGGAAATAGACCCGCCGGTCGATCTGTTCCTGTTCCGGATGGTCGGACATGTCGAGGAACATCGATTCGAGCCGACTTTCGTCGATCTCCATTTCCAGTTCTTCATCAAAGCTGTCGGCAATCTCTTGCTTCACGCGATCCATTTCGAAGGAAGACAGGCCCGAAGTCGTCATGGGAACATCCGTTCTTGGTGTGGGTATGTCGCGTCTGCCGACTGCCCATGACAGCCCCATGACCGCAAAAGTAAAATCGGGCGCCCATTCGCAACGCCTTTCGAAACGTCAAAAAAATGTAGCCATGGCGTGCTTTAGCTTGGCCGGACTGTTTCCCGAACAACGGCCCCATCCCATGCGCACCCCTTTGCACACATGCCTGATGACGCTGCCACTGCTGTGCGCGGCCGCTTTGCTGGCGTCCTGCGGGGGAAGTGATGATTCCTCAAACCCGACACCTGGCCCCACTCCCGGTCCGACGACGGGCCCTGCCCCCACCGGACCCGCAGCCAGTTGCCCAGACGCCTTCATCAACGGCGGCGTAATCGGCAATCTGCGCAATTGCGTGCTGCCGGACCGGGTGCTGCAGAACCTGACCCTGCCGCGCCGTGACGGCACGATCTATTCGCTGGCCGGCCGGGTGGAGATTGGTCGCGATGTCGGCGGTGACGGGCGCGATCCCGGCGGAATTCCGGTGGTGCTGACCGTCGAACCGGGCGTGACCGTGTTCGGATCGGGCGGGCTGGATTATCTGGTGGTCAATCGCGGATCCCGGCTGGAAGCCACCGGTACGCGCACGGCGCCGATCATCTTCACCAGCCGCAGCAATGTCGAAGGCCTGGCGACGGACGGCGATCAGGGTCAATGGGGCGGCATCATCATGTTGGGCCGCGCACCGGTTTCCGATTGCCTGCGCAATGTCACCCCCGGAACCGATGATTGCGAACAGGCTTTCGAAGGGCTCCGCGATCTTATCTATGGTGGCGGCCAGGCGGCGGACAACAGCGGGACATTGCAATATGTCCAGATCCGCTATGCCGGTTTCGAAATCGCACCCGATCAGGAAATCAACGGGCTGACCCTGGCCGGGGCCGGATCCGGCACCACGGTGGACCATGTTCAGGTCCACAACAGTTCCGATGATGCGATCGAATGGTTTGGCGGCCGCGCCAATGCCCGCCATCTGGTGCTCACCGGCAATGATGACGACAGTCTCGACACCGATCAGGGCTATCAGGGCTTCCTGCAATTCGTGATCGCCGTGCAGCGCAATGGCGGGACATCGGGCGATCACATCGTCGAGGCGGATTCACCGGGCAATGAAGATTCGCTGCCCCGCCAATGGACCCGGCTGGCCAATTTCACCTTCATTGCCCGATCAACCACCACATCCAGCGCCATGCTGATCCGCGGTGGCGCGGATTTCACCGCCGTCAATGGCGTGATCGTTGCCCCGGGCAGTTGCCTCGACATCGCATCCACCGGCGGCACAACCTTCCGCGCGGCTGACGGCGCCCTGCAGGATCAGGGCCCGCCGGTCTTCCGCTCGGTCGCCATTTCCTGTGGCGAAGGCAATTTCCCGCGCAGCAGCCAGATCACCCAGGAAAACTGGAATCAAATCTTTGACTTTCCGGCGGCCAACAACCGCCCGAATTTTTCGTCCACCCTCACCAGCCTGATCATCAACGGATCGAATGAAAATGCCGTGCCCGCCTTTGACGCGGCCACGCTGGGCAATTTCATGGTTTCCACCAGCTATATCGGCGCGGTGCAGAACAGCGCGGACGACTGGTACAAGGGCTGGACCTGCGATTCCGCCACGGCCGATTTCGGCAGCGGATCATCCTGCCGCACGATCCAGCGCTGATAAAATCGAAAAAGGCCGCCGCGCGCCCGGAAGGCTTAACAGGGGCGCGCGACGACAGAGGGGTCAAGGGTCAGAAGCGCAGGCTGACACCAGCCAGAGCCCGGTTGCGCTTGTAATTGTCGTTGAAGGACACGCGGTCGAATTCGGCGCGCAGGGCCACATTGGGGGTCACGCCCACCTCAACGCCGCCACCGAACAGAATACCATGTTCGGATGATTTGCTGGTCAGGCTGCCATCGGCCGTGGTCAGGCTGGTGGTGACACGCTGGAAGGCCCAGCCGCCCTTGCCGAACAGCATGACATTGTCGATCGGCTTCACCCCGATGCGGGCGGCCGCATCCAGCGTGATACCGGGGTCGGTGAGATGGCGGGTGGTGCCGTTAACGGTGGAAATATCGCGGCCGCCGGTCGCAATGCCGGCCTCTGCCCCGATGATCACATGTTCGCCGATGGCATGGCCATAACCGACGATGCCGCGCGCCACGACGCCACTCTTCTTCGCGCCCGTGCGTCCCGGACCGGACAGCACATCTTCATCCTGTCCCTGGTTCCAGCCACCCTGCACGCCGATATAGGGGCCAGAGAATGTCTCCCCACTGGTCTGGGCAGAAGCCATGGCCGGAACCATCAGGGCAAGGGCGGCAAACGGAAGATATTTTTTCACTTTATCACCTGAATTAACACGCGGATTTCGCTTTCCGCAGCCCCCATGTGGGCCCGCATCGTGCACGCGGTGTTCAGGGGGTGTGGAGATATGGTGGAGCCGCGCCGAAGCCATCAGGAACAGTGTCCCCGCTGTCACAGCTGTATGGCCATCGCGCCCGCCAGCCATTAAACGGGCGCAGCAATTCCCATCCGACAGGTATCCCCATGGCACGCAAGAAATCGAAACATGATCGTTATGACGATCTGCCGGATGAAGGCGAAACCCCGCAGGAAGTGCCGCCTTGCTGGCTGTGCGGGCGCCCGATGGGGTCCACCATCGTCTGGCACCATCCCATTCCCAAGAGCCGGGGCGGACGTGACGTGGTCGCCATGCATCCGATCTGTCAGCAGACGGTGATGGCCAATTTCACCAATTCCGAACTGCAGCGCCACGGCATGGATGTGACTGGGCTGCTCGACAATCCAAAGGTCCGCAGCTTTGTGGATTGGGTGGCCAAGAAAGATCCGGACTTCACCGCCAATATGGTCAGCAAGAAGCGTTAAGGCACCTCGCCGCCTCAGTCGCCGATGACAAAGCCCTGATCTGTCAGGGTCATGTCCGCCAGATTGATACCCATGGCCTGCGCGCCCTGGCGCACCGCATTGCCGATGGCCCGCAATTGCTGCGGGTCATTCTTGGCATGTTCCACGGTGACATCAATGGCGATGGTATGGGCCAGCAGCGCCTCTGCCATTTCCTGCTTCAACGCGTCATCGGCACCGGCCAGTTGCGGGGTGGCAAGCACCGCGTGAGCCGCCTGATCGCGCACCGCCTGATAGATGGCGCGCGGGCGCGTGCCGGTATGCCCATTCGCTGCGTCATACGCGGAAATCCACCACACCGCATAGACATCGGCGACATTGTTCGCGTCCAGACCCTGGGCCGCGATGGCCGCCGCCATCTGCGGAAATATCTGATCCGCCTGGGCGGCGATCTGCGTCATGGAGGGATCATTGCCGGTTCTGGCGGCGAGTTTGGCCAGGTTCTGCGCGCGCCGTTCCATGGACGGCGTGAACGCCAGTGCAGCCCGATCGACAGCCTGTGGTTCTGCCTGAGTACGGGCAGGCCTTTCTGCCGGAGCGCGTTCCCGCGGCCGGTCTGATCCCGTTACGCCCGGGCATTTGCCGCCCGGACAGGGGTTCATTACCACCGGCCACATCAGCGATGGAGTAAGATTGGGCATGACCTGTGCCGCAGCCGGTTGCGTCAGGCCCATCGCACATGCGCAAAAGGCCCAGTATCGCGCCATTCTCACACCCGTTCTCCCATCTGCGTGACGCTGCGGTCGCAGATTCATGCGACAGTCCGGAGGCTATCAGCGCGATCCGGCGGCTCAAATCTCGCGCGGTGAAACGGGTCAGAACCGCGCCAGAGCCAAAAATGCCCCAAACTGCGCGCCTATTCCCGCGTGATCGCGATGACCGCAGGCCGTGGCGGCTGCCCCGGCACAAATTCCGGCCAGCCGGTCAGAACCTGCGCCAGATTGGCCGCCCGCTCAGAGGGGTGCTGAATGGACAGGAACAGCGTCTGGCCATCGGGGGTAAAGGCCGGGCTGCAGCATTCGGACTGGATCGGCGGATTGTAGAACAACCGGGGCAAACCCCGCTCTGTGCCTATGGTATCCATCACCCACAACCCGTCATGCCCGCGAATACCCGGCCCATCGCTGCACACCCACAACCGGCCTGACGGATCAAATCCGATATTGTCCGGCTCTACGAACCAGCCTTGCTTGCTGGTGTCCGGATGAAACCGGGCCTTGTCTGCCGGATTTTGCGGATCGCCGCAGAGAATGAAGACATCCCAATTGAACACATCCGCGCCATGATCGGGCCGACCGTTGGCGCCCATGGGCGGGATCATTTCCAATATATGCCCGTGGTCATTGGCCGGGCGCGGATTGGCAGGGTTGGTATCGGTGCGATCACCATTGCCGGTCAGCGCGATGTAGATGTTCCCCGTCACCGGATTGGGTTCGAAACCTTCCGGGGAATCCATCGGCGTCGCGCCCAGCAGGTCAGCCGCGCGCCGGGTTTCGATCAGCACATCGCCCTGGCTGAAAAAGCCATTTTCGGCGGTCAGCGGCCCCTGTCCCCAGACCAGCGGCAACCAGCGCACCGTGCCATCGGCATCAAACCGTGCCACGGCCAGCACCCCGTCATCCAGCAGATCGCGATTGGCGGCGCGGTTATGCGGATCAACCGGGTGATGGCTGGTGAAGCGGTAACAATATTCAAATTCCCAGTCGTCGCCCAGATAGACCACCACGCGGCCATCATCAGCCAGCGCGCAATGGGCCCCTTCATGGCCAAAGCGACCCAATGCGGTGCGCTTGACCGGTGCAGCATCGGGATCAAACGGGTCAATTTCTACCACCCATTCAAACCGGTTTGGTTCATTGGGATGAAGATCGAAATTGAAGCGATCATGGAAGCGCGCCCAGCCATAACGGCCATGGGCGGAACTTCCATAATGATTGCGCTCAATATGGGCACGGTCGGCGTGGCGATCGACATGGCCGGCGAAGAAATCCGCCGATCCTTCCTCACAGGTCAGCACGGTGCCCCAAGGGGTGCGCCCGCCGTTGCAATTGTCATGCGTGCCCAGCACCCACATCCCGGCAGGATCGGCTGCGGTACGCAGCTTTGCATGCCCCGCCGCCGGGCCGGAAATACGGACCGGCGTGTCGGCCGTGATGCGGCGATTGTAAGCCCCGCCCTGCACCACCTGCCATTGCCCGGCACTTTGCCGGACCTCGACGATCGAGACCCCGCAGGCGGCGATGCAGATGTCCACCTGATCGCGGCTGATGTTTTCGGCCATCCCGGCAATATCGAGGCCGGGAAACATCAATTGCGGGTTGGGATATTCATGGTTCACCACCAGCAGGCCATGGTCACTGCTGCCTGACCCAAGGGGCAAAGGCAGGAAGGCGGTGTAATCATTGTTTATGCCGAACTGCCGCGCGGCAGACGTCGGGCTTTGCCGTGCAACATCAAATGCGGGCGCATCGGCGAACAGCGGATCACCCCAGCGTACCACCACCTGCCGCCGGTAACCGGCCGGCAGCCGATCGCCGGCATACGGTTCCAGCGTTATTTCTTCAAATTCAAACGCGCCGTGCCCGGCAACATGGGCGGCTGCCGGGCGTAACAACCCGCCAGCCAGACCCAATGCGCCCAGTCCGGCACCACCAGCCAGCACCGCCCGGCGCGACAGCAGCGCCGAAATCGGCGGGCTGTCACCCTGTGGCCGGGCCGGCGATGGCCGGCCCTTGTCATCATGGACGATGGCGGGCCAGTAATCGCCGGTGTGGGTGTCAGAACTGCCCATCAGAGCGACGCATTGATCCCGAAGGTGACCGTGCGGCCGGTATAGGTGGCGCCTTCCAGATAATTGCTGCGCGCGCCGTAGCGTTCATCAACGATGGGATCGCGGCCATTGTTGAGCAGGTCGACCGCGTCGACAAACAGCTTCACCTTGGGCGTCACGGCATAACGCAACTGCGCATCGAGCGAACCATAGGGTTCTTCGACGATCCGCACGTCATAGCTGGAATAACGCACCGCCTGGCTGTCGCGCCAGCCATAGGCCAGCGTGCCTTCGATGCCATATTTCTGATAAGTCAACGCGGTGGTGAAGATGGTTTCCGGGGCGTTGAAGAAATCCCCCTCTTCCAGCCCTTCGATCCCCGCATCGGCATTGCTGCGCTGGAATGTGGCATTGGCATAGATACCCAATCCGCCCAGCGCGCCCGGCAGTTCGGGGAACTGACGCACCACATTCAGCTCCAGCCCGTAGATTTCCGCGCTCTTGCCATTGGTATAGGTAATGACGTCGTCAATCTCCCGCCCGGCGAGGCGCGGATCATTTTCGAACCGTTCCCGATCCCCTTCGGTTTCGGGCGAGATGCCGGAAAAGATGAACTTGTCGATCTTCTTGAAGAACAGCCCGCCGGAAATCAGCCCGACCGATCCGAAGTAGCGCTCCACACTCAGATCGAAGTTGTAGGCATAGGCTGGCCGCAGGCCGGGATTGCCGACGGTGATGTCGACCATGCCATTGTCTTCCTCAATCTCCGTCGCGCCGGAGATATAGAGCGGCTCAGGCCGGGCGATCGAGGTGTAGAAGGCGCCGCGCACCACGAAATCGGGCGTCGCGCGGTAATTGACCTGCAGGCGCGGCAGGACATTGGTGTAATTGGCCGTGCCCTTCACCTTGTTGAACACAGGATCGGCGCCTTCCAGCGCGATCACCTCATAATTGTCGGAGGATACACGGGTGTGGTCGACGCGCAGGCCGCCAATCACTTCCAGCCCGCCCCAGACACCCTTGGCCATGATGTAGCCGGCGTAGATATCCTCATCACTGGTATAGCTGTCTTCATCCAGCGGGATGGTGTCGCCATCGACATATTCATTCACATAATCTTCGGGATTGGCGTCGATCAGCCCCTGCGAATAATTGCGCCAGTTCATCAGATTGGCGATGTTGAGCGACAGATAGGGCGCATAGGGCGCGCCTACCCCGCTGGTATCGATCATCTGGCCGGTGCCGAACTGGCCCAGCGTCAGCGGCCCGGTCAGTTCCATCACATTGCCTTCGAACAGCACGCGGCGTGACCGTTCAACCTTGATCCCGCCCTTGACCATCCGCAGCCAGGATGCCGCCGGTTCATAGGCGACATTCAGATGGCCCGCGTAACGGGTGTTGCGCGAATTATCGATGTCGATGTCGTTGTAACCCAGCACATAACCATCCGGATCGGCAATGGCTGCCCGGTCGGCCGCGCTGAGATTGGGGATCGGGAAAGCGCCGGAAAAATCATAGTCAAACAGATTGCTGTCGAGCGATTTGGTGAAGGCGACTTCATTGTCGAACGGCTCTTCCCGCTTGCCGGTCGAATAACCCAAGCCATAATCCAGCGTCACCGCGCCGCTGCGGGTGACACCGCTCAGCACATAGCTCTGCTGCGTCAGGATGGTTTCTTCATACTGGTTGAAGATATTGGCGCTGCCCGGTTCGGTCAGGATCAGCTTGCCGGCATCGTCATAATCTTCCGTGCCGCCTTCGAAATAGAGCGCATAGCTCAGTTCCTGATCGAACAGCCGGTTGAAACTGCCTTTGAAGGTCAGTTCCGTGCTGTCACTGACGGCCCAGTTCAGCGCGACATTGGCGGAAATGTTTTCCCGTTCATTGTCATAGCGGGTCAAATGGTACTGCAGCGGGGTCACGCCGGCTTCGGCATTCTCCTCATCCAGCCGCAGATAATCTTCATCTTGATAGAAGACAAAGCCGCGCGTCTTGCGCTTCGACCATGCGCCCGACACCAGAATGCCGAACTGCTGATCCGGGCCGAAACGCGTGGCCAGCGTGCCCTGCACCTGCGGCGCCACTTCGCCGGCCAGATCATGATAGAAACCGGCAACCGTGAAATCCATCACCGGCTTGCGGTAATCAAAGGCTGTCGCGGTTTCGAGCACCACGGCACCGCCGATGCCGTCTGCATCCTGTTCAGGCGACAGGGTCTTGTGCACGGTGATCGATGACAGCGCGCTCGTCTGGATCATGTCGAGCGGAACGCGGCGGTTTTCCTTTTCCGGCTGCGCGGCATTCATGCCGTTGATCTGCGTGCTGTTGAGCCCGCTATCGAGCCCGCGGATGGAGATATAGCGCCCTTCACCGGCGTCAACTTCGCGCTGCACAGAAACGCCGGGCACACGCCGCAGCGCTTCAGCCGCATTGAAATCGGGGAAACGGCCCGCCTGATCAGCGGAAACCACATTGCGGGTGTTGTCTGCCGCGCGCTGTTCATTCAGCGCCTTGGCCTGTGCCCCGCGCTGCCCGTTAACGAGGATGATCGTGCCGCCCGGTGCCGATGCACTGGCCGAAACCGGGTTCATGGCCACGTCGCGGCGCAGCGTTTCACCGGCGGCCAGAGTCACCGGCATGGTCTGGGCTGGCAGGCCGATGTAGTCGATCCGCAGGGTATAGCTGCCCGGCACAACATTGCCGAAGCGATAGAGCCCCTGATCGCTGGTGACCGCCGTATCGCCGGTTTCGATGATCGTCACCGTAGCGCCGGTCAACAGCGGGCCGTTGTCGGCGACCGCGACCTGGCCGGTCAGCACGGCGGAGTTTGATTGCGCCATCACCATGGTCGGTGAGAAGATAGCGGCCAGCGCAGTCCCCAGCATAAGGCGAACGTAAGGGCGGAAAAGGATAGTGGATGCCGGCATGATTTTCCCCTCGCCCGGGCGCGAGCGTCAGGGCGGCTGTTGCGGACGAACCGCGCGTTTACGGATGGCAGCCTCTGAGCCCTGGTTCGCGCCACTTTGCCCGCGCCGCCGATCATCAGCGGGGAAACATCAGGGCAGCGCGTCGAAAGTTGCCGGCAGACTGTGATCCGCCCGCTAGGCGTAAAGTGTTTCAGTTTCGGGACGGCGGGCTTCTACAAACGACGACTATCCGCGTCGTCGAAATGGGTGTCACCGGCACGCGTTGCGTAGAGTTGTAACGAGATCGTCCCAATTGTCACACCATCCAGCGCGTTAACCATATGAATTTACCCGTTGGTAACCCAAATCGCCCAACCCGATCTTTCACCAATGATACAAAACTTCAGGGCCGACCGAGGGGATCCGCAATGTCAGAAGCAACCATTGATCGCCCTTCGCGAGTCATGGGCCCCTGCGGTGAAGCCATGGGGCTGGATGATCTGCCCCCGAGCGACACCGTTCGCTGGGTGGTGCGGCGCAAGGCCGAGGTGGTTTACGCCGTGAAAGGCCGACTGCTGTCGGTTGAGGAAGCGCTGATCCGCTATGGCCTGAGCCTGGAAGAATTCACCAGCTGGCAACGCCATGTCGACCGGTCCGGCCTGCGCGGCCTGCGTGTTACCCATATGCAGGAACACCGTGCGCAACTGGGCATCGGCAAGATGCCCCAGCCTGCCTGACCCAAAGCCCGGCATTTCAGGAATAGGCCAGCGTCATCCCGACGCCCGGCCCATTTCTGTTCAATTCAATCAACCATCGCCGCGACCAGACGCTGCAGCTCCTGCCGGGACAGCGGCAGGCCGGGCACGCTTGCCGGCGGCACTGTCCGCCCAAGGGTTGCGATGGAATGGTTGTGGCGCGGTGCTGCGCCGGGCTGGTTCAGATGCATGGTTTTCCTGACAGACGGCGATTCGAACCGCCGGCCGATAACAATATTGGCAGGCTTTCAGCCTTGTCCGGAAATTGCTGCGCCTCGATTGTTTCATGCTGATTGCAAACGCAGCCAGATATGCCGGTGACCACACTCTGCCGCCATCGGACAAGGTTTCACCGGGCCAATCATCATTTGGCTTAGGTGAATCCGACGAAGGCTGATAGCATCCCATTGCGGACGTTGAATTTGCAACGGACTTCGCCGCTTCGAGACTGCCTGGAATAATTCCGCTGGCCCGATCGCTTACGACGACTTCCTTTCAATTGAAGACACGACGCATACCCCGCCCTGCAATATCGCGTGGCGGAGCCTCCCGTTTCTTGAAAGGAAACAAATCATGCCCATCGGCACCGTGAAATTCTACAATGAAGACAAAGGCTACGGCTTTATCGCACCGGAAGACGGCGGCGCAGACAGCTTCGTGCACGTCACCGCCATCCAGGCAGCCGGCCTGCGCACCCTGCAGAAGGAACAGCGCGTTTCTTACGAAGTCGAAACCGGCCGCAATGGCAAGGAATCGGCTGTGAATCTGGTCGCGCTCTGATCGCGATCCGGTTTCGCTGAACCCTGATGGCAGATGATTCATCTGCTGCAGGTTCATAAAGAAAGGGCCTTCCGGCGCTGAAAAGCACGGAAGGCCCTTTCTGTTGGAGATTCGGGCAAATCCGGTCGGGTTAACCGCGGCCTTGGCTTTGGCCCATTGACGAGGGATCTGCGGGTTTTAGTCGATCATGGCAGCAACCAGCCGCCGAAGTTCCTGAGTGGAAAGCACCGCACAGGGCTGGTCTTTCCGGGATGATCGAGAGGTAAAGCTGCGATTGAACGGCAGCGAAGTGGCATTCTGATGGTGCCGATTGGCACCCAAATTATTCAAATTCATCAAATTCCTTGTGGGCCAGCCATCATGGCTACCCGGTTTTCCTCTGCAGGCACCTCGTTCCTGAATGGAACGAGATAGATGCCTGCATTTCTTATGTGATGGCAGCGACAGGGCTTGCCCCGTCGGCCATCACTCAGCGCCTGAAGCCGCTGCCGCCCTTGCGCGGTGCCGGACCTGTGCCCGGGGTTCTTTCACGGAAGATAATGCGGCCCTTGCTGAGATCATAGGGCGTCATTTCGACATGCACGCGGTCACCAACGACCGAGCGAATACGAAACTTGCGCATCTTGCCGGCAGTATAGGCAATAATGCGATGGTCATTATCAAGCATCACACCGAACCGCCCATCAGGGTAGATTTCATCGATGTGACCTTCCATGGTCAACAGTTCTTCTTTTGCCAATTTTGGTCCTTTCTCATGACCGGTAAAAGCTGCTGCGCATTTGCAGCGCGCCGCGGAGCCAGGCATCATGAGTTGGAAGGCGAAATCGGGAGAGCCGGTCAGGGGCCCCGTATCAAATTCCGTCGCTAGCGACGTCAGGCAAGCGCGATATAGTCGATTTGCGGCATTTTTCAATGCTTGGCTCAGAAGCCGATTCCAGCCCTCGTGGCCTGCCCGGACTGTAACGACACCGGATACAAATTTCTTCCCCCACTGTCGGAATAGGTTACAAACCCAGCACCTATTTTAGGTCACTTCCACAAGAAACCGCAGAAATCCGCGATTGGCATGGGATGTGCTATTATTTGATCACAACAATCAAAAGGGGCATTCCAATATGATCCGCAAGTGTTTGATCGCTCTTTCCCTCGCTACCGCAGCCACGATGGCCGTCAGCGTTCCGGTACAGGCACAGATTATCAAGGACCCGCTGCCGACCCGCGTTCCTGAACCCGGCATGCTGGCCATGTTTGGCGCGGGCCTTGTTGGTGTCGCGATCCTGCGCCGCCGCAAGCGCAACCGTTCCTGACGGGCATAACAGGTTCCTTGGCGCCCGGTCGTTAAACCCGGGCGTGTGGCGCCGGCGCTGCAATCCCCGTACGCCGGCTCAGGGCCGTCGCCAGCACCCCGCTGGCGACGGCCTTGTTGTTTCACGCGATCAGGCTTGCTGTACCGGGCCAGCGACCTGAAACGGGGCGCCCCTGTCCTTGCCCTCATCAGCCTCTGCAGAACCGGCGGCTGGCAAAGGAACCGCACCGATATCGGCTGGATAGCGATAGCTTCCCAAGATCCAGTACACGCCTGTCGCCACAGCCAGCGCCACCAGCATCATCACATAACCGCTGGTGTAATCGCCGCTGCTGTCGCGCAGCGCGGCAACAATCGGCGGGGCCGCACCCATGCCGATGGCCAGCACGCAGTTTTCGAGCCCGGTGTAAAAACCGAAGGATTTGAGCCCGAAATAGCGAATGTGCAGATAGCTGCCGATCGGCCGCACCGTGCCATAGGCAAACCCGCTGCAGGCAACCGCGACCATCAGCAATGGCCAGGCACCGAAGCTCGCCGACACGAGAAGGAAGGCCAGGGTTCCAGCAAAGGAGATCATGGTAAAGGGCGCCGCAACCCGCCCCCGCAGGGAACGATCAAGCGCCCAGCCCACGGCAAAAGTGCCTAATGGGGCAATCAGCGCAGACAGGCTCATGTAAGTGGCGGCATCGGCCTGGGTGAAACCCTTTTCCTGCAGCATCGGTACCAGGAAGGGCATCAGCCCGGTGCGGGGCGCGACGCCCAGCACGGTGGCGATAACAACCAGCCAATAGATCCGGTAACGCAGCACTTCCTTGCTGGTCAGCCCCGGAAGATCGGGCGCAGCAGGCAAAGCCGCCTGGCCTGTGGCGGAAGGCGCCCGGCGCCGGAACAATCGCCGTTCGCTGCTGATCTCCCCGGGCTCATCAAGGGTAAACCAGATCAGCGGGATCAGCGCCAGCACCAGACAACCGCAGACGATGAACATCTGCCGCCAGCCATAATCGGTGATCAGCCAGTTCAGCAGCGGTGGCAGGGTGGCCATGGCCAGGGTGGATTCCACCCCCAGCAGCGCCAGCGCCTTGCCGCGATGCCGGGTGAACAGCGCGCCCAGCACCTTGGTATATCCCATGGCCGTGCTGCCAAACAGGCCGAGCACCGCAAACAGCAGATAGAACTGCCACAGCGCCCCGGTCTGGAAACCCATCGCCAGCGTGGTCAGCCCGACGGCACCAGTGCCCAATATAACGATCGGGCGCACGCCGATCCGGTCAATCAGAAACCCGAACAGCGGCATGAAACCCGCGCCGGCCCACAGCATGGCCGTGGTCGCCCAGCTGAACTGCGCCTGGGTCCAGCCGAATTCACTGGTCATCGGCACATTGATCAGGGTGATCGCGCCAAAGGCGAGCAAGCTGCTGGCAAACAGATTGGTGATCGAAATGATCGTCGCCAGGCGGATCTTGCGAAAGGAGAAATCCGATTCAAACTGCGGCTGATCCGCCGCTTCGGCTGGCTGGGCCATGGCAATGCCTTTCCTGTGCGCCTGCGCCATACGGACGCGGGTCGCTGGTCATCCTTCCCTTGGGTGTTTTCCCTCTCTGGCGGAGGGGCTGGTCGTTTCACGATCCCGGGCGGACAAGCGGAGCACTGCCGCCCACCCGGGACCGCAGCACCCGTCAGGCCGGTTGTTTGTCGGCCTGCGGGCGGCTGAATTCTGAACGGCTCTGATCAAACATCCGCTGCACCGCGGGGCGGGCATTGATGCGTTCAAGCCAGGCGATCAGCCCGGGGGTATCAGTGCTGTTCACGAAATCGCCGAAATATCCGCCTTCGCGATTCATCCCATTGGCGATCGCGAAATTGCAGATGTCAGCCAGGCTGTATCCGCTTTCGAGCAGGTAATCCTGGCGGCTGAGCGTTTCTTCCAGCCGCGCCACCGACACCCGGACCTTGCGGAATTCTTCGTCCAGCATGTCCTGCGGGAAGCCATCGCGGGCGCGGCGCCATTTCACCTGCTGTTCGGGGATCGGCACATTCTTCAAATGCTCTTCGAATTCCTGATCGCTCATCTTGCGGGCGATGTCGCGAATGCCAAAGGCCCAGCCGATGGTGGAAACGCACCAGCAGAAATATTCGTCCACCCATTTGGTCCACACCCGCATCTGCGCCCGCTGGAAGGGATCAGCCGGACGCAGCGATGCGCCATCCTCAGGCAGGGCATCGGGGAACACATCTTCCAGATATTCGCAGATCACGGTCGATTCCGTGACGATCTGCCCGTCATGATCCAGCGCCGGCACCTGGCCGCGCGGATTGATCGCCTTGTACCAATCCGCATGTTGTTCGAAATTGCGCGGATCGAGGAAACGCGGCGTGAAATCGAGCTGCTTTTCATAAAGCGTGAGCAGCGGCTTCAGCGAATTTGCGCCGGGACCGAAACTGTAGAGCGTAAGCATCCGAGCTCTCCCATACCCTGGTGGATTCTGCGTTGAGGGCATGCCGTCGGTTAGGCCCGGCCGGGTGGCCCTGTGCAGGTTATTTACTGTAATTCCGGGCCCGCGTAACGTTATGAAACCGTTATACGGAAAGATATTTGATATTTATCAAACAGATATTCCGATCAGCAAAAGATCATACTCAACACTTCACAGCGCCAGCACGACCGCAGCGATCCCTGCGATAGCCAGCCGCAACAGCCCTGGCGCCATTGCCCGTCTCCCCAGTACAAACAAAAAGGCCGCCGGATCGCTCCGGCGGCCTCTTGTTTTTTACGAAGGCTGGGTTCAGCCGACGATTTCTTCCGGCTGGAAGAAGAAGGCGATTTCGATCGCTGCGTTCTCTTCGCTGTCCGAACCATGCACGGTGTTGGCTTCGATGCTTTCGGCCAGTTCCTTGCGGATCGTACCGGCTTCGGCGTCCTTCGGGTTGGTCGCGCCCATGATGTCGCGGTTGCGCTTCACGGCGTCTTCACCTTCCAGAACCTGCACCACAACCGGGCCGCTGGTCATGAAGGAAACCAGTTCACCGAAGAAGGGGCGTTCGCTGTGAACAGCATAGAAGCCTTCAGCCTGTTCCTGCGACAGCTGCAGACGCTTCGAAGCAACGACGCGCAGGCCTGCTTCTTCCAGCATCTTGGTGACGGCGCCGGTCAGGTTGCGACGCGTGGCGTCGGGCTTGATGATCGAAAAAGTGCGGGTCACCGCCATGAGAATTTCCTTTGGGCTAAATTATGCGTCGGATTGCGCGCGCCCCTAGCCTTGTGGCGCAGCAGGGGCAAGCTCTATGGCGGGCTCCACCGTCATCGGGCCGATCAGCAGATAGGCCACCGCTCCACCGCCCGCGCCGGGCGTGACGTTGAGGGTAAAAACCTTCCCAGCCTCTCCTTCGCCGATCATCATGATCGTCGTGCCCAGAACCTGGTTCTCTTCGATGACAATTCCTGCGGCTTCTGCCTGTCCACGATAAAAGGCAGCGATCTTTTCGGGCGTATCAGCACTCTGCATGCCGATCAGCACATTGCTCTGGCCGCCACTGTTGATGGCCGAACTGCTGATCATTTTTGCATCGGGATAAAGACTGTATCCGTCCGGCAAATCATCCGCGCCTTGCGGCCCGGCTACAATCTTGGTGTCCTGTGCGTAATCTCCGGCGGACTTAAAGTCACAGGCGGCCAGCGACAGGCCCGCGACGGTCAGGAACCCAAGGGCGGCGCGAAACATCGTCTTTATCCTTCTGCAGACTCTCTGAACGGCCAGCTCATCAGGCCCGTTTGAGCCATTTCCCGTCGGTCAGTTCAAAAAATTCACGCTCTACATCTTCGCGCGCATCAAACTGGCGCCAGATGCGGCGGGCATCCGCTTTGCCTGCATCATCGAAGAACACCAGCACCCGGGCGAAAGCCTCTGCCTCTTCCCGCCAGCGACCATCGGCCAGCGCCAGCAGCTCTGCACCATTGGCAGACTGGCATGCGCCTGACAGCAGGATCGGCTGGCGGTCCTCGTGCGGCTGCCCCGCCCGGCCATGGGCCAGAAAATCCTCCGGAAACATTTCCCAAAGGGCACGGTCCAGCCGGCCGAGCAGCGCATCATCATCCGCCACGACCAGCATCCGCTGATCCTGCCGTCGCGCTGCCCGGGCAATCAAAGGCAGCACCCGTTCAATCGGGTGACTGCCGGAAAGATAGAAACCGAGCCGCAGATCAGCCGCCCAGCGTGTCGCGGACGTAGCGGTCGATCAGGCGGACGCCATAACCGGTTGCGCCCTTGTCCCAGGTGGCGCCGGGCTTGTCCGCCCAGACCATGCCCGCAATGTCGAGATGCGCCCAAGGGGTGCCGTTTTCGATGAAGCGCTGCAGATACTGCGCCGCCGTGATCGAACCGGCATAACGCGGGCCGACATTCTTGATGTCCGCGATCGGGGAATCGATCAGCTTGTCATATGCAGGCAGCAGCGGGAAACGCCACAGCCGGTCACCCGATGCCTGGCCGGCCGCATTCAAACGGTTGGCCAGTTCATCATTGTTGCTGAACATGCCGCCAAATTCATGGCCGAGCGAAATGATGATCGCACCGGTCAGCGTGGCCAGATCGATGATCGCTTCCGGGGCAAATTCGCGCTGCGCCCAGGTCAGCGCATCGCACAGCACCAGCCGCCCTTCAGCATCGGTGTTGATCACTTCGACCGTCTGGCCAGACATGGTGGTCACCACATCGCCCGGGCGCTGTGCCTTGCCGTCGGGCATGTTTTCCACCAGCCCGCAGACGCCGATCACATTGGCATTGGCCTTGCGACCGGCCAGCGCCAACATGGCGCCGGCGACCGCGCCTGCACCGCCCATGTCCCACTTCATGTCTTCCATGCCGGCCGCAGGCTTGATCGAAATGCCGCCGGTATCGAAGGTCACACCCTTGCCGACAAACACGGTCGGCTTGCCGCCGGTCGGCCCGCCCAGCCATTTGATCACCAGCAGCCGTGCTTCACGTTCGGAGCCCTGGGCAACGCCCAGCAGCGCGCCCATGCCCAACGCCTGCATTTTTGCAGCGTCAAGGAAGGACAGTTCCACGCCGGTACCGGCAAAGCGTTCCTGGCAGCGTTCAACAAAGCTGGTTGGGTAAATAATATTGGCCGGTTCGGCCACGAGTTCGCGGGTGAACTCGATGCCAGCCGCCAGTGCAGCACCGGTCTGCCAGGCTGCATCGGTGCCTTCGGGCGCGCCGACCACATCGATGGCTGCGAGCGAAATCTTCTGTTCGTCCTTCAACCGGGTGCGATAGCTGTCATGCCGCCACGACCGCAGCCGCAGCCCCAGCAGCACGGCGGCCACCTGATCTGCGGTCCAGTTGGTGGCTGACACATCCACGGTCAGGTCGGTTTCGCCGCTGGTCAGATATTTCGCCGCCAGCGCTGCCCCCGCGCTTTCAAAACCGGCCAGCGGATTGGCGCCTTCGGCCTTGCCGGCACCGACCAGAGCCAGCCGGATCACACTGCCGCCGCGTTCCACGAAGGCTTCGAACAGCTGGCCGGCCTTGCCGGCGAAGCGGGCTGCACGCGCACCTTCGACCACGGCCTGCTCAAGTCCTGCCGGCAAGGAATCCTGCCCAACCACATAAGCAACAAGGCGCGACGAGGTCGAAACAGGGGCAGAGTGGAAGCTGAACTGCATGGTCTCTCCGATGGATTGTTCCGGCTGCGCGGCAACATGTGCCCCACATTGGAATTGCTGGCGTTGCAGTTAAGGCGCGCCGGTGCGATAGGCAAGCCATGCGCCCCGGCCCGCAGTTCACGTTGCAAGCCTTTTCGCGCCGCTTGCAGCCCCTTCAACCGGGCACAGCGGCGTGTCTTGTGCTGTCGCTCATATCGCCCGCCCCCCTGTGGGCGCAGGACATAACCACGCCTGCCGCCAACGCGCCGGATCAGGCTGTGCCGGTGCTCACCACGCCTGCGGAGAATCAGCCCGAACAGAATCGGCAGGTCGAATTCGAAGCCAATGCGCTGACCTATGACGATGACGCGAAGACCGTCACCGCATCGGGCGATGTGCTGATGCGATCGGGCGATCAGTCGGTCCGTGCAGACAATGTCACCTGGGATCGCACATCCGGTCAGATTGTCGCCACCGGGTCGATCCGCTTTGTCGATGATGACGGCAATCAGCTTTACACCGACCGGCTGGAACTGACCGACGAGTTGAAGGCTGGCGCCATGAGCAATCTGCTGCTCGCGCTGCGCGAAGGCGGTCGACTGGCCGCTACGCAAGCCCGACGGGATGAGAATGGCGATGTCGTGATGGACTATGCCGTCTATTCGGCCTGCGCCATCACCACTCCGGAAGGCTGCGACAAGAAACCAAGCTGGCGGGTGACCGCCAAGCGGGTGCGGTTCGATGAATCGGAAAAACGGATCCGCTTCGAAGGCGCTTATTTCGAGATTTTCGGCACCCGGCTGATCCCGCTTCCCGGCATGTCCGTCCGGTCTGACGGAGGCGCGGATTCGGGCTTCCTGATGCCGGACATCGGCCTGACCCAATCGAACGGTCTGGAAGTCCGTGCCAGCCATTACTGGCGGCTGGCGCCCAATCGCGATCTGCTGGTCGACAGCTATATCTACACTGACGCCGTGCCGATGATTTCGGGTACTTTCCGCAATCTGGGCGACAAGGGTGCCTATCAGATCACCGGCTACCTGACCCAGGGTTCGCGGCTGCAGCTGAACTCAACCCAGCCCGACCCAACCGGCAGCGAGGATATTCGCGGCTATTTCGCCGCCAACGGCCGCTGGCAGCTGGATCCCAACTGGAGCATTTCGGCATCCGCGCGCTACGCGTCTGACCGCACCTTCCTGCGCCGTTATGACATCAGCCGTGATGACCGCATCCGTTCGACCTTCAACATCGAGCGGATTGATGAAGACAGCTATCTGTCCATCGCCGGCTGGGCCACGCAGCTGCTGCTGGTGCAGGATGATCAGGGTCTGGTGCCGCTCGCCCTGCCGGTAATCGATTACCGCCGCCGGCTGGCCGATCCGCTGCTGGGCGGCACGATTGAACTGCAGGCCAACACGCTGGCGATCACCCGGCTGGAAGGCCAGGATACCCAGCGCGCCTTCACCCAGGCGCAGTGGAACATGCGCCGCTACACCCCGCTGGGCCAGGAAATCTCCCTGACCGGCCTGGTACGCGGAGATGTCTATCATTCCAGCGGCAATGATGCCTCGCAGACCGATCTCTATCGCGGCGTGGAAGGCTGGCAGGGTCGCGGTGTGGCACTGGCCGCGCTGGACGTGAAATGGCCCTTCGTCGGCAGTTTCATGGGCGGGACTCAGATCCTGACTCCGCGCGTGCAGGTGGTGGCCAGCCCGACGATCCGCAATCTGGAAATCCCGAACGAGGATTCCCGCGCGATCGATCTGGAAGACAGCAATCTGTTTTCGCTGAACCGTTTCCCCGGGTATGACCGGGTCGAAGACGGCAGCCGCATCACCTATGGGGTCGACTGGCAGGCCGATCTGCCGGGCTGGCGGATCAAGACCACGCTGGGGCAATCCTATCGGCTGACCGAACAGCCCGCCCTGTTCCCGGACGGCACCGGGCTGAGCCGCCGCGTTTCCGATTTTGTCGGGCGCACGGAAATCCAGTTCCGCGATTTCATCAAGTTCACCCACCGTTACCGGTTGGACAAGGACAACCTGGCCGTCCGCCGCAACGAACTCGATGCGTCGATCGGCAGTGATTCGACCTATTTCGAAGTCGGCTATCTGCGGCTCAACCGCGATGTGGATCTCAATTTCGAAGATCTGCAGGACCGGGAAGAGCTGCGCGTGGCTGGCCGCATCGCCTTTGCCCGATATTGGTCAGTCTTCGGTTCGGCAGTGGTCAATCTGACCGACCGCGAAGAAGACCCCAGCTTTACCGCCGATGGTTTTGATCCGCTTCGCACCCGGCTTGGCTTCGCCTATTCAGACGATTGCCTGGAATTCGGGCTGGTCTGGCGGCGCGACTATATCGAACTGGCGGATTCGCAGCGCGGCAACAGCTTCCGCGTCTATTTCAACCTGCGCAATCTGGGCTTCCGCTGAGCTCCGGACGGCAGACCGCAACCGTGCGTTGGCAGCCGGGCGTAAAACGGCTATCGGCGGGCGGCTCATCGCTGGTTAAGCCGACCGAGGCAATATTCGGCGCTGATTGGGGCATTGATGGGCGCGGGTGACCCGCCCTTTACAGGACTATGTTTGTGAACCGATTGGCAAAGACATTTGGTATTCTCAGCGCGGCCGCGCTTGTCGCCGGTATCGGCAGCAGCGCCGTGGGTCAGGAAACCGGTGAAGACCTGTTCAACATCCCGGATGACATCACCATCCTGGGGCCGGCCAATCCCAACGCCCGCAAGGCAACGGCCATCGTCAATGGCCAGATCATTACCGGCACCGATGTCGATCAGCGCGTGGCGCTGATCCTGGACGCCAACAACAATGCCAAGCCCGCCGAAGAGGAACTGCGCCGCCTGAAATTGCAGGTGCTGCGCAATCTGATCGACGAATCCCTGCAGATCCAGGAAGCCAAGGCTCTGGAAATGCCGGTCGACCAGTCTGAAGTTGACCAGACCTATCAGCGGCTGGCCGGCGAACGCTTCAACCGCACGCCTGCCGCTCAAGACGCCTATCTCACTCAGATCGGATCTTCTGCCAATTCGCTGAAGCGCCAGATCCAGGGCGAATTGTCCTGGGATCGGCTGCTGCGCCGGAACATCCAGCCCTTCGTCAATGTCTCGGCCGGCGAAGTGAATGAACTGTACGAACGCCTGCAGGCTTCGCGCGGGACGACTGAATACCGGATCGGCGAAATCTACATGGCCGCCACTCCGGCCAATCGGACGCAGGTCGAACAGAATGTTCGCCAGATCGTCCAGCAATTGCAGCAGGGGGGCAGCTTTGTTGCCTATGCCCGTCAATATTCGCAGGCATCGACGGCCGCTGTCGGCGGCGATCTGGGCTGGATTCAGCTGGCCCAGTTGCAGAACCCGCAGCTTGAAGCCGTGGCCGCCGATCTTCAACCGGGCCAGTTGGCCGGGCCGATCGAAATCCCCGGCGGTTTTTCGGTGCTCTATCTGATCGACAAGCGCCAGATCGGCATGGCCGATCCGCGTGATGCCGTGCTGAGCCTGAAGCAGATCTCTCTGGAATTCCCCGCCGGCACCACCGAAGCACAGGCCCGCACTCGCGCCGATGCCTTCACCCAGGGCGTGCAGGCCATTCGCGGATGCGGTGATGCCGATGCGGTGGCGACCCGACTCGGTGCCGAAGTGGTGACCAATGATCAGGTGCAGGTCCGCGCCCTGCCCGACGCGCTGCAGGCCACGCTGCTTGAACTCAATGTCGGCCAGTCGACCCCGCCGTTCGGATCGCTGCAGGAAGGTGTGCGCGTGCTGATGCTGTGCGGCCGCGACGATCCGGAAAATGTGTCCGGCCCGAACCGCGACCAGATCATGGCCAGCATTGAAGACGAACGCGTCAACAAGCGCGCCCAGCGTTACCTGCGCGATCTGCGTCGCGACGCGGTGATCGAATACAATTGATCGCGTGCCCATGCTGGAACAGGCCCCGCTGGCGCTTTCGACCGGCGATCCGGCAGGAATCGGTCCGGAATTGATTGCAGAGGCATGGGCCCGGCGTGATGCCGAAGCCCTGCCTTCCTTTCTGGCCGTAGGCAGCGCCAAACTGCTGCATCAGGCGGCACAGGCGCGCGGGCTTTCGATCGCCGTCGCCGAAATCAGCACGCCGGATCAGGCGATGTCCGTGTTTGGCCAGGCTCTGCCTGTGCTGCCACATGGCGATGATGCCGATTATTGGCCCGGCACGCCGTCAGACGCCGGTGCCCGCCTGGCCCTTGCCTCGCTGCAAGAAGCGACCCGACTGGTCATTGCGGGTAATTGCAGCGCTCTCGTCACCGGTCCAATCGCCAAATCCGAACTGGCGAAAGTCGGCTTCAACTTTCCGGGCCAGACCGAATTCGTGGCCGATGCCTGCGGTATCGCACCCGATGATGCGGTGATGATGCTCGCCGGCCCGCAATTGCGCACCATCCCGCTGACGGTGCATTGCGCCCTGTCCGAAGTGCCCGGGCGGATCACGCAGGATCTGATCTGCCTCCGCACGCGGATTGTCGATGCAGCCATGCGGCGCGATTTTGGCATGGCGGCACCGCGCATCGCCATCTGCGGATTGAACCCGCATGCCGGTGAAGATGGCCGCATGGGTCGTGAAGAGATAGAAACCATCGCCCCGGCAATCGCCCGGTTGCAGGCCGAAGGGATTGGCGCGACAGGCCCGCACCCGGCCGATTCCCTGTTCGCGCCGCATGCGCGCGACAGTTACGATGTGGCGATTGCCATGTATCATGATCAGGCGCTGGTCCCGATCAAGGCGCTCGATTTCGATTCCGGGGTCAATATGACCCTGGGCCTGCCGATCATCCGCACATCGCCCGATCACGGCACCGCCTTTGCCATTGCCGGCAAGCAACTGGCGCACCCCGGCGCCACACTGGCTGCCATTCGCATGGCCGGGGAAACGGCCATGTGGCGCGCGGGAGTGGCCGCATGACGGCGAAGCTTCCACCCCTGCGCGAAGTAATCGCACGGCACGGGCTGAGCGCATCCAAGGCGCTGGGGCAGAATTTCCTGCTCGACGAACAATTGCTCGACCGGATCGCCGCCATTCCCGGGCCGCTGCAGGATCGTGCCGTGCTGGAAATCGGCCCCGGCCCGGGCGGATTGACCCGCGCGCTGCTGCGCGCCGGTGCGCGGGTGACCGCGATCGAAATGGATCGCCGCTGCCTGCCGGCACTGGCCGAACTGGGTGAAGCCTTCCCCGGGAAACTGCGCGTCATCGAAGGTGATGCCATGGCCATCAACCATGATGAGCTGATGGGCGAACCCTATGCCATCGCCAGCAACCTGCCTTACAATGTCGGCACGGCGCTGTTCACCGGCTGGCTCAGCGGGGAAACCTGGCCGCCACTGTGGACCAGCCTGACGCTGATGTTCCAGCAGGAAGTGGCCCAACGGGTCGTCGCTGAGCCCGACACCTCCGCCTATGGCCGCCTGGCCGTGCTGGCCCAATGGCGCGCCACGCCGAAGCTGGCGCTGAAGGTCCATCGCAGCGCCTTCACCCCCCCGCCCAAGGTGATGAGCGCGATCATCCAGCTGGAGCCCGGACCGGCACCCGCCGGCGTTTCGGCAAAAGTGCTGTCGCGTCTGACGGAGGCAGCCTTTGGCCAGCGGCGCAAGATGTTGCGCCAGAGCGTCAAAGGCGTGCCCGGTGCGCTGGAAGCGCTGGAGGCGCTGGGTATCGATGTCACCCGCCGCGCCGAAACGCTCAGCGTGGCCGAATTCATTGCCATCGCCGAACGCCTGAGCCGCTGATCACCCCACCCCATCAGCGGCGGCGATGATCAGCGACTGATAGAGGTCAATCAGCCCGCCTTGACCTTCAGGCGCCAGGCGTGAAGCAGCGGTTCGGTGTAGCCATTGGGCTGTTCCACACCGCTGAACACCAGATCATGGGCTGCCAGGAAAGCCGGGTGACTGTCCCATTTGCCAGCCATCGGCACATAGGCGGCATCGCCTGCATTCTGCCCATCAACCTTGGCGGCCATGCGCTGCAGCGAATCTTCCACCTGTTCGCGGGTGCAGACACCGTGCAGCAGCCAGTTGGCCAGATGCTGGCTGGAAATGCGCAGGGTCGCGCGATCTTCCATCAGGCCGACATCGTTGAGATCGGGCACCTTGGAACAACCGATTCCCTGATCGATCCAGCGCACCACATAGCCGAGCAGGCCCTGGCAATTGTTGTCCAGTTCCTCGGCAATTTCTGCTTCGCTCCAGTTCACCCCATCGGCCAGCGGAATGGTCAGCAGGGCATCAAGCCCGGGCGCTTCGCCAAGATCAGCCTGCAGCGCGAAGACATCGGTCTGATGGTAATGCAGCGCATGCAGCACGGCCGCTGTGGGTGACGGCACCCAGGCGGTGTTGGCCCCAGCGGCCAGATGCGCGCCCTTTTCCGCCAGCATGGCCTGCATCCGGTCGGGCGCAGCCCACATGCCCTTGCCGATCTGCGCCCGGCCCGAAAGACCGCAGGCAAGACCGATGGCAACATTGCGTTTTTCGTAGGCGCCCAGCCACTGGGCGTTCTTCATCGCGCCCTTGCGGACCATCGGGCCGGCCTGCATCGAGGTGTGGATTTCATCACCCGTGCGGTCGAGGAAGCCGGTGTTGATGAAGACGATGCGGTTCTTCACCGCCTTGATGCAGGCGGCCAGATTGGCGCTGGTGCGCCGTTCTTCGTCCATCACGCCGACCTTGACCGTGTGGCGCGGCAGGCCGACCAGATCTTCCACCGCATCAAACAGATCATTGGTAAAGGCGCATTCATCAGGCCCGTGCATCTTGGGCTTCACGATATAGATGCTGCCGGTGCGGCTGTTGCCAAACCGCGCCAGTCCTTCGACATCGATCGCGCCGATGGCGGAGGTAACGATGGCATCCATGATGCCTTCGGGAATTTCATGGCCATCGGGCAGCAGCACCGCCGGATTGGTCATCAGATGGCCGACATTGCGCACAAACAGCAGGCTGCGCCCCGGCAATGTGCCCTCACTGCCATCGCTGCCGGTGTAGCTGATATCGGCTTCCAGTTCGCGGACCAGTTCACGCCCGCCCTTGTCGAACCGGGCCTGCAGATCGCCACGAATAACGCCCAGCCAGTTGCGGTAAGCGGCGAGCTTGTCTTCCGCGTCGACGGCGGCGGTGGAATCTTCGAGATCGACAATGGCCGTCAGCGCAGCTTCCAGCCGGATATCGGCAATATTGGCCTTGTCCGTCTTGCCGATCGGATGGTCCGCATCGAACACCACTTCGATATGCAGACCATTGTGCCGGAACAGCAGGCCAGAGGTGGTCTTCCCGACATATTGCGCCGGATCTGCAATCGCCGTGGCGGATGCCTGATCGACCAGATCAGCCCAGCTACCGCTCGCCAGCGGCACCGCCGCGTCCAGGAATTCCCGCCCGGCGGCAATCACCTGCGCGCCGCGTGCCGGATCATATCCACCGGGCGCCGCGACCGAGCCAAGCGCATCGGTGCCGTACCAGGCATCATAAAGGCTGCCCCAGCGGGCATTGGCGGCATTCAGCAGGAAGCGGGCATTGAGCACCGGCACCACCAGCTGCGGCCCTGCAAGCTGCGCAATTTCTGCGTCAACATTGCTGGTGGTGATGGAAAAAGCGGCTGGTTCGGGCACCAGATAGCCGATGCTTTCCAGAAAATCACGATAGGCGGCCGAATCATGCAGCTGCCCGCGCCGCTGCTGATGCCAGCCATCGATCTGCAATTGCAGCGCATCACGCCGCGACAGCAGTTCGCGATTGCGCGGCGCGAAGCTGGCGCAAATTTCGGCAAACCCGGCCCAGAACGCAGCAATGTCGCGTCCGCGCGGTGCCAGAACCTCTGTTTCGATGAAATCCGTCAGCGCCGCATCAATCTGCAAACCCGCGCGTTCGACCCGATTGCTCAATTCACCTCTCCTTGACCGGCCATGTTGCCGGATGCGCCATCCTTGAAAGCGGCCCATCAGCCGCTAGACTGCCTAGGGATGAAGCATCTTGCGCCCAATGAAAACAGATTGATCGCGCTGATCTCTCAATCGGCGATGCTGGAACAGACGCAGCGATGGGTCGCGATCAACAGCGGCACCGACAACCTGCCCGGCCTTGCCGCTCAGGCAGCAGAACTCGCCGATGCCTTCTCTGTCCTGCCGGGTGACATCACCCTGCGTGATCCCGCACCGGTGACCGTGCTTGACCCATTGGGCCAGGAAATCACCCGTCTGCATGGCCAGCATCTGGTGGTGCGGGTTCGCCCTGCCGCCACCCGCCGGCTGCTGCTGACCGGCCATATGGACACGGTCTATCCGCCCGATCATCCGTTTCAGCAGGCACGATGGATCGATGATGACCGGCTGAACGCGCCGGGCGCTGCCGACATGAAGGGCGGCATTGCCGTGATGCTGGCCGCGCTGCAGGCTTTCGAAACGGATCCGATGGCGGCGGCGATCGGTTATGATGTGATGATCAATTCCGATGAAGAAACCGGATCGCTGGCATCATCGGCGCTGATCGCGGAACTGGCCCGCAACAAATATGCCGCGCTGACCTATGAACCATCCGCCCTGCCCGATGGCACGCTGGCCCATGCACGCAGTGGCAGCGGCAATTACAGCGTGGCAATCCACGGCCGTTCGGCCCATGCCGGACGCAATCCGCAGGATGGGCGCAATGCCATTGTCGCGGCCGCTGCGCTGACCCTGGCGTTGACCGGATTGCGCAGCGATCAACTGAGCATCAATCCGGCCCGGATAGACGGCGGTTCGGGCAACAATGTCGTGCCCGATCTGGCGGTGCTGCGCTTCAACATTCGCCCCCGCACGACCGAAGCAGCAGAGGCGTTTCGCAAAGCCTTCGGCACCATGCTGCAGCAGATCGAACGCGATCACGATGTTTCGGCGCATGTCCACGGCGGGATTACCCGCCCGCCCAAGCCGGTCGACGCACGATCGCAGGCGCTGTTCGATCTGGTTCGCCGGACGGGCGGCGATCTGGGGCAGAAAATCGCCTGGCAGCCCAGCGGCGGGGTTTGTGACGGAAACAATATTGCCGCCTGCGGCGTTCCTGTTGTTGATACGCTGGGCGTACGCGGCGGCATGATCCATTCGGGGGAGGAATATCTGATCACATCATCCCTTCGCGAACGCGCTGCCCTGTCCGCGCTGGTGCTTCACCGCCTGACGACAGGAGAAGCGCTATGACCTTCATCATCCGCGCGGCCGGGCGCAAGGATCTGCAGCCGCTGTATGAAATGGCCAAGCTGACCGGCGGTGGCTTCACCAATCTGCCGCCCGATCGCACCGCATTGAAGGCCAAGCTGGAACGATCGGCACAGGCGCTGGCGCGGGATGATGAGGCACTGGCCGATGAACTGTTCGTCATCGTGCTGGAAAATGACGCCACGGGCGATGTGCGCGGAACCGCGCAGATGTTCACCCAGGTCGGCCAGAGCTGGCCGTTTTATTCCTATCGCATGACCACGCTGACCCAGCACAGCCAGGAACTGCAACGCAGTGTCAGGGCCGAACTGCTGAGCCTGACGACCGATCTGGAAGGGTCGAGCGAAGTCGGCGGGCTGTTTCTGCATCCGGCCGAACGTGCCGGCGGGCTGGGGCTGCTGCTGGCGCGCAGTCGATACCTGTTCATCGCCATGCATCGCCCGCGTTTCAGCGATCGGATTCTGGCAGAACTGCGCGGCATCATCGATGAACGTGGCGGTTCGCCCTTCTGGGATGCGATCGGCGGCAAATTCTTTGGCATGACCTTTCAGGAAGCCGATTATTTCAATGCCATTCATGGCAATCAGTTCATTGCCGATCTGATGCCCAAACACCCTGTCTATATCGCCATGCTGGATGACAGCGCCCGCCGCGTGATCGGCCTGCCCCACCCCAATGGCCGCGCCGCCATGCGCATGCTCGAAAACGAAGGTTATTCCGCGCAAGGCTATATCGACATTTTCGACGGTGGCCCGACCATGACCGCGCAGACCGATCAGGTCGCCAGCATCCGCAACGCCCGCCATGCTCCCATGACCGGGCTTTGCGACAGCGGCGAACCCGTGCTGGCTGCCACCGGCCACCTTGGCGATTTTCGCTGCTGCTTTGGGGAGGTGACGCCGGTGGAAGGCGGGATTGAAATCACCCCGGAAACCGCAAAACTGCTGCGCGCGGACAATGGCGACGATATCTGGTGGGTGGCCCGATGAAGCGGCTGATAGAGATCAATTTTGACGGTATCGTCGGCCCCAGCCACAATTTTGCCGGGCTCAGCCTGGGCAATCTGGCAGCCACGGCGCACGCGGGCGAAGCATCCCATCCGCGCGCGGCCGCGCTGCAGGGGCTGGCAAAGATGCGCGCCAATCTGGCGCTGGGGCTGGCACAGGGTTTCTTCGTGCCCCCGCCCCGTCCCAATCCGGTATGGATGGATGCGCTGTCTGCCGATGGCAGCACCGATCCGGCGCTGATCGCCGGGGCCTGGTCCGCATCCGCCATGTGGACCGCCAATGCCGCGACGGTTTCCCCGGCGCCCGATACGGCCGATGGCCGCTGCCATCTGAGTGTCGCCAATCTGATCACCATGCCCCATCGCGCGCATGAATGGCCCGATACGCTCTGGCAGCTGAAACATGCCTTTTCGGGCCCCGGCTTTGCCGTGCATGGCCCTGTCCCATCCTGCTTTGGCGATGAAGGCGCGGCCAATCACATGCGGATGGCGCGCACCCATGGGCAGGCAGGGCTGGAAATCTTCGTTTACGGTCGCCCCGGTGGGCCCTTCCCCGCCCGCCAGCATGAACAGGCCGGGCGGCTGATCGCCCGCCGGCACGGTCTGGACCCGAACCGCATCCTGTTTGTCGAACAATCGGCTGAGGCCATCGCCGCCGGCGCATTCCACAATGATGTGGTGGCCGTCGCCAATGAAAGGGTGCTCTTCACCCATGAAAAAGCCTTTGCTGATCCGGACGGCACCTATGCCGCGATCCGCAAGCGCCTGCCCGAAGCAGAGATCATCATTGTCCCCGACAGCGTGGTCAGCCTGGACGAAGCGATCCGCACCTATCTGTTCAATGGCCAGCTGGTGACCCAGCCTGACGGCACCATGGGGCTGATCATTCCGGAAGAGGCGTGGAACAGCTTTGCCGTGCGCAGCTGGCTGAATGGTCTGGTCGCCGGCAATGGCCCGATCCGCAACATCCTGCCCGTCGATGTGCGCGAATCCATGTCCAATGGCGGCGGCCCGGCCTGCCTGCGGCTGCGCGTTGTGGCCGATCCGGCAACGATCAATCCGATGTTTTTCCTCAGCAATGCGCGTGCCGACGCGATTGAACAGGTGATCCGCAAGCACTGGCCGGAACAGATCGACCCGAATGATCTGGGCCAGGCATCGCTGGCAGACGCCGTCTTGGCCGCAAGGGCCGAATTGCTGGACACTCTCGGTTTGGGACAGCTCGTATAAGGACAGGCGGGCCCGCTTTACATCGGTAACAGGCTTAATCATCCTGAAACCATCTTCCCGGGTCCGGCACCAAACTGCCGGTTAAGAGGACAGAGCGAAGGGTTTGTAATGCTGCGCAAGATTTCAAGGCTGTTTGTCATCAAGACCCGCTTTGAAGCGTTGCTGATCATCTATGCCCTCGCCCTGGGTGCCACGGCCCGCGGCACGCACTATCTGCAGGATTACCCGGGCATTGGCGGCAAGCTGCTGTTCCTCGCCTGCACCGGCGCGGTGTTCATGGCCGGGGCCAAGATCCTGGATTGCCTGCGCTATGAAAAGGCGGAACGTGACGCCCTGGCACGACAGGACGGAGACGACGCCACCTGATTGGCGGCTTGGCGCGCTGCGCTAGGAGGTGGAGCGTTTCTGTTGCAAGGCACGCACCCTCCGACCTGGACGGGGCAAGGACCGCCGTGCGGGGGTCGGAGCCAGCGCTTTTCTGCTTGTAGTGAGGTGGGGCGTTTCTGTTGCAAGGCACGCACCCTACTGCCCAAACGGGGCGAGGACCCTCGCGACGGGGGCGGGCCCAATGCTTTTCCAAAAATGAGGAGGTGGGGCGTTTCTGTTGCAAGGCACGCCCCGGGCCCCTGGTATCCCTTCTGTTGCCCGGTGGGTCCAACCGCGCTTTAGCTTTGTAAATTCAGGCCGTTAGGCCGTCACATTACGCAGCGATTGCGAGTGCTTCGTTATCGTTGGCACTTGTGAGTTTTGAGCCTTATGCGGGTTACTCAGCCCGGGCGAAAACAATGTCTTTCAACACACGTCGATCCTGGTTCGGCCCCGTCAGAGCCCCCGGTTGCCCGGGGATTTTGGTGGAGCCGCCGGGTACTGCCCCCGGGTCCGCTGTGCCTATTGCACACCGCAATTTATCGCCATAGCCGGCCGAAACCGGCAATCGGCTATATAGGCCGCCCGCTTCAAATGTGAAGAGGCGGCCTGTTCAAACACGCGTCAGGCGCGCTTTTTCAATTCGTCACGGATTTCCGCCAGCAGTTCCACCTCGGTCGGGCCTGCGGGTGCTTCAACCACTTCGGGCTTCGGCATCAGCTTGTTGACCGAACGGACCAGCATGAAAATGATGAAGGCCAGGATCAGGAAATTGATGACGGCGGTGATGAAGGCACCATAACCGAACATGGCCGCGCCCGCTTCCTTCAGCGCCGCATAGTCGGTGACCGAACCAGTATAACCTTCCGGAACGCTGAGCAGCAGGAAATAGCTGGAGAAATCCATCCCGCCGAAAATCCAGCCGACAACCGGCATGATCACATCTGTCGTCAACGATGTTACAATTGTGCCGAATGCTCCACCAATGATCACCGCGACCGCGAGATCGAGTACATTGCCTCGCGCGATAAACGCCTTGAATTCCTGCAGCATGACCCTGTTCCTCCACTTGCCTTGATTGGCACTTCTCTTGGCGTGTCTTTGCCATTGACGCCAATGGGTCACAACCCCCACCCACAGGGCAGTCACTGCTGCTTGAAAGCGCCAACCGGCGTGCTATCTAACTAACACAGTAGATTTTGGAGGGGAGTTCCATGTCCGCCTTTTCATCGCTTCGCGGCGCCGTGATCATCGCCATTGCCCTGTCGCTCAGCGCCTGCGGCATCAATTCCGTGCCCACGGCCGAAGAAAACGCCAAGGCGAAATGGGGCGATGTCGAAAGCGCCTATCAACGCCGTGCCGATCTGATCCCCAATCTGGTCGCCACCGTGCGCGCCGCTGCGCAGTCTGAAACGCAGATACTGACCAATGTCACCGATGCCCGCGCCCGCGCGACATCGATCAACATCACCACCGAAGATCTGTCCAACCCGGAAGAATTCCAGAAATTCCAGGATGCACAGAACCAGCTGACCCAGGCATTGGGCCAGCTGCGCACCGTGGTGGAAAACTATCCGCAACTGCAGAGCCAGCAGGGCTTTCGCGACCTGAATGTCGCGCTGGAAGGCACGGAAAACCGGATCGATACCGCCCGCACGGATTACAACCGCGCGGTGCAGGAATATAACACCACCATCCGCACCTTCCCTGACATCATCGGTGCCAAGATCATTCACGGCGCCAAGCCGCTGGAAAGCTTCAAGGCACAGCCGGGTTCGGAAACCGCACCGACGGTGGATTTCGGCAATATGGGCGGCAGCGCCCCGGCAGCCGGCACCGGTAACTGATCCCACGCCGGGCGCACCCGATGCGTTTCATCACCCTGATTTTGGCCCTGCTGGCAGCGCTTTTCAGCCTGCCGGCAGCGGCACAGGATTTTCCGCCGCGTCCCGATGGGCCGGTGCTGGACCAGGCCTACATCCTGCCGCCCGATCAGGAATCGGCGCTGGATGCGAAGTTGCGCGCCTATAATGCCGAAACCGGCCGTTCGGTGATCGTGGCCACGGTCAACAGCCTGAACGGGGAAGAACCGCAGGTCTATACCCGTGATCTGGCCCGGACCTGGGGCATTGGCGGCGAAGAAAGCCGTCAGGGCGTGCTGATGGTGGTCGCCCCCAATGAACGCAAGATCTGGATCAGCACTGCGCGCGGGGTGCAGGGAACGCTGACCGATATTTCCACCGGCCGCATCATTCAGGACGTGATGATCCCGGCCTTCCAGAACGATGACATGGCTGGCGGCATCATCGCCGGGGCAGATGCCATCATCGAACGGTTGAACATGGACCCAGCTGAGGCCCAGGCCATCGCCGAGGCGGAGGCTGCGGCGGCGCGCAACAGCCGTGGTTCGTCAGGCGGCGCCAGCATCGGCGGGATCATCTTCTGGATCGTGCTGATCGTGTTCTTCATTGCCATTTTCGGCCGCAACCGGGGCCAGCGCAGCAGCAGACACCGCAGAGGGGTTGTGGGCGATGTTGCCGGTACGGTCGGCGAGGTGGTCTTGTGGGGCGTTATCAACGGCCTGTTTGACGGGGATGGCGATGGTGGCGGCTGGGGCGGCGGAAGCAGCGGCGGTGGCGGCTTTGGTGGTTTCGGCGGCGGCGGCGGTGGCTTCAACGGCGGCGGCGCAGGGGGAAGCTGGTAAATGGGTATCTATATGACGCCGGCCGATCACCAGCAGGTGAGCGATGCCGTGGCGGCGGCAGAGGCTGGCACCGCCGGCGAAATCGTAACCGTGATCGCCGATCAGTCTGACGGATACAGCGATGTGGCGCTGGCATGGGCGGCGGTGATCGCCTTTGCCGCCATGACCGCGTTAGCCTTCTTCGCGCATTTCTTCCTCGGCATTTACGACTGGGTGTTCGGCCACTGGAATTCCGACCATTCGCCAACACTGATTTTCGGAATCGCCGCAGCCGTCGGGATCATGAAATTCATCGGCGTCACCCTGTTGATGCTGATCCCGGCCGTGCGGATGTTCTTCGTCCCCGGCATCATCAAGACGCGGCGGGTGCATGCCCATGCCGTCGCTCTGTTCAAGGTGGGCGCCGAACGCCGCACACGCAGTCGCACCGGTATCCTGATCTATCTGTCGATGCAGGAACATCGCGCAGAAATCGTTGCCGATCAGGCCATTTCCAGCCTGGTCCCGCCGGCAGCCTGGGGTGATGCCATGGTCGCGCTGCTGGCCGGGCTGAAACAAAATGGCCCGGCGGCAGGCATGATCGCGGCGATCGAACAGATCGGCGTGATCCTGGCCGAACATTTGCCGCGCGAAGAAGGCGATGTGAACGAGTTGCCTGATCGCCTGATCGAACTATAGCTTGCGGGTGTGACCCAAAACACCCCTGCCCCTGACGCCCCGCTCCCCGATGCAGAGCAGCCCGAACAGATCGAATGGTCGGGCAAGTTCATCACCGCCAAACGCCGTGGCCGCTGGGAATATGTCAGCCGCGCCAGGGGTATCCGCGCCGCCGTGATCTTGCCGGTTGATGACGGGCAGGTGGTGCTGGTCGAACAGTTCCGCGTGCCGCTGGGCCGCAACTGCCTGGAACTGCCCGCCGGGCTGATCGGGGATGAGGCGGGATCGGAAGGCGAAGAAGCATCCAGCGCCGCATCCCGCGAACTGGAAGAAGAAACCGGCTACCACGCCGCGCATTGGGAAAATCTCGGCGAATTCTTCTCCTCCCCCGGAATGGTCACCGAAAGCTTCACCTTGCTGAAAGCCAGCGGGCTGACCCGGGTCGGTGAAGGCGGCGGGGTGGAGGGCGAAAATATTACCGTTCACCGGGTTCCGATTGCCGATATTGCCCAGGTGATCGCCGATTTCCGCGCCCGCGGCGTGGCGATCGACGTCAAGCTGCTGTTGCTGCTGGGCGCAGGTATTCTGGGAGAGAATAAATGAAGATCGCCATTCTGGGCGCCGGCGCCATGGGCTGCCTCTATGGCGCGGCCTTCCATCGCGCGGGCGCAGATGTGGTGCTGATCGATGTCGATCAGGCACATATCGACGCCATCAATGCGCGCGGGCTGGAACTGGAAACCCGCGCCGGCACCGAATATCTGCCCATCCCCGCCAGCCGGCCGGAAGATCTGATCGTTCCGGTGGATCTGGTGGTGGTTTTCACGAAGACTTTCCAGACTGATCGCGCCCTGGGAGGCATCGAAGCAGCCATCGGCCCAGACACGCAATTGCTCAGCCTGCAGAACGGCCTCGGCAATGACCTTCGCCTGGCCCATCATGTTGCGCGCGAACGCGTGCTGGTCGGCGCCAGCACCATGCCATCCGATCTGATCGGTCCGGGCCGCGTGCGCAGCCATGGCGAAGGCGGGTCAAAGCTGTTCCCGGCTTTCGAAGGCGATGCCGATTTTGCCATCCGTATCGCTGACCTGCTCAGCCAGGGGGGCATCCCCTCCTCCGCCGATCCCGGCATCCATCATGTGATCTGGTCCAAGGCGATCTTCAATGCGGCGATGAACCCGCTCTGCGCCCTGACCCTGCGCACGCCGGGCTTCCTGGGGGCGCATGAGGAAAGCCTGGAAATGATCCGCACCGTGGTGGACGAAGGCGTCACCGTCGCCCGCGCCAATGGGGTGATGATCGAAGCCCAGCCGATCCATGATCTGACCCATGTTTCGATGACCGATCACGCCAATCACGAAGCATCCATGCTGCAGGATGTGAAGGCCGGCCGGCGCACCGAAATCGACGCCATCAACGGCGCCATACTGGATGCGGCCCATGCCGTTGGGCTTTCGGTTCCCGTCACCGAAACGCTCTATCGGATGGTTCGGCTGCAGGATGCGAAGATTTCTACCTAATCAGGCAAGGCGCCCCTTCCCTTTTGCCCTTTGAGCCAATAGCACAGCGGCCAAGGACAAAATCAGCGGAGAGGCTGCATGGCGCAAAACAACACGATCACCTGCTACGATATCGCGATTTCCACGGGCGCCACGATCAGCCCCTTTGTCTGGTCGACCAAATATGCCTTGGCGCACAAGGGTTTTGATATCGATCTGGTGCCCGGCGGCTTCACCGGCATTGCCGAACGCACCGGCGGCCAGACGGAACGCCTTCCGGCGATCGTGGATGATGGGAAATGGGTGCTCGATAGCTGGGGCATTGTCGAATATCTGGATGCCACCTATCCGGATCGCCCTGCGCTGATACCGCATCCCAGTGTGGCGCCCATGGTCCGCGCTCTGGATGCCTGGTTCTGGCGTGTGGCCACCGGTCCGTGGATGCGCTGCTATTGCGCGGATTACCGCGACCTCTCCAACCCCGAAGATCATGAATACATCACCCATTCGCGGGAAATCATGATCGGCATGAAGCTGGAAGATCGCCAGGCCGGCCGCGAAGATCGCCTGCCGCTGATTTCCGCCGATCTGGAACCGCTGCGGATCGCGCTGCGCGAACAGCCCTGGCTGGGCGGGGAAACGCCGAATTACGCCGATTACCGCATCCTCGGCTCAATCCTGTTCACCGCGTCGGTGTGCAAGATCCCGGCCCTGTCGGAAGATGATCCGCTGCGCGACTGGATCGAACGCTGCCGTGATCTGTTCGGTGGGCTTGGCCGCCACCCCGGCCTGTTCCCGCTCTACGGGTTGAAGCAGCGCGAAGGCGATGCCCCGCTGTTTGCCGAAGCCGGCCAGGGCGGCATCCACAAGCGCAACACCGGGCTCGCTTCCACTCAGGCGGAAACCCAGCGCATTACCCAAGGCATGGCAAAGGGCTGATTTTACGTGACCCGTCCCAAAATTCTCGTCACCCGTCGCTGGCCCGAAGCGGTCGAACAGGCCCTGAGCCAGCGATTTGATGTCACCCTGAACGACAGTGATCAGCCGATGAGCCAGGAAGCCCTGGCTGCGGCCATGGGTGAATATGATGTGCTGTGCCCCACCGTATCCGACCGGATTGATGCCGCCGTGATCAACGGCGGTGATCGGGTAAAGCTGATTGCCAATTACGGCGTCGGTTTTGACCACATCGCGCTGGATGCGGCCAAGGCGAAGGGCATTGCCGTTACCAACACCCCCGGCGTGCTGACCGATGCGACGGCGGATATCGCCCTGACACTGTTGCTGATGGCAGCCCGGCGCGCTGGCGAAGGCGAACGCGAACTGCGGGATGGCCGGTGGAGCGGCTGGCGGCCGACCCATCTGATCGGTTCGGAATTGCGCGGCAAGGTGCTGGGTCTGGTCGGCTTTGGCCGGATCGGCATCGCCACCGCCCGGCGCGCGCATCACGGATTTGGCATGAAGATCGCCTATTTCGCCCGCCGTCCGGCAGAAGCAGCAATTGCCGAAGAACTGCAGGCGGAATTCCATCCGGTGCTGGACGATCTGCTGGGCCTGTCCGATTTCGTATCGCTGCATGTGCCCGGCGGCGGGGACACCGCCAATCTGATCGATGCCCGGGCGCTGGCGCAGATGAAGCCCGGTTCTTACCTGATCAACACCGCACGCGGCGGTGTGGTTGATCATGATGCCCTGGCCGATGCGCTGCGCAGCGGGCACCTCGCCGGCGCCGGGCTGGATGTCTATCCGCAGGAACCGTCGGTCCCCGCTGCCCTGCTGGAGCTCGAAAATGCGGTGCTGCTGCCGCATCTTGGCAGCGCCAACCGCGAAACCCGCGTCGCCATGGGCATGCGCGCGCTGGCCAATGCAGCAGCCTGGGCCGATGGCCAGGAACTGCCTGACCGGATCGCATGAGCAAGCCCGATCTCCCGGTTGCGATAGAGGCGCTGATCACGCGGGAAAAACTCCCGCATGATTACGCGTCGATCGTGGCCGGGTACTGGCAACCGCTGGCCGGCTTTCTGGCGGCCTGCAAGCAGCCGGGCCGGCCGCTGCTGGTTGGTATCAATGGTGCGCAGGGCTCGGGCAAATCGACGCTGTGCCATTTCCTCGAACTGCTGTTGCAGGACCGGGGGCTACGCACGATCACCGTCTCGCTGGACGATCTCTATCTGCGCAAATCCGAACGCGCCGAACTGGCCGCCACGCTGCACCCGCTGTTCGCCACGCGCGGCGTTCCCGGAACCCACGACATTGCCCTGGCGCAGAGCCTGTTCAACAATCTGCTGAACAGCCATCCCGCCGATGTCCCCCGGTTTGACAAGGCCGTGGATGATCGCAGCCCCGCCCCCCATCCCGTCGATCCGCCGGTGGATATCGTGCTGTTCGAAGGCTGGTGCGTGGGCGCCCGGCCGCAGGATGATGCTGCGCTTGCCACCCCGGTCAATGCGCTGGAACGGGATGAGGATGCAGAGGCGATCTGGCGTGGCACGGTCAACCGCCATCTTCAGACGGATTACGCCGCGCTGTTCGCCCGGATGGATGTGCTGGTGATGCTGGCCGTTCCCGGATTCGAATCCGTGCGCACCAATCGGCTGCTGCAGGAACGCAAGCTCGCCGCTGCCCGCCCCGACGGCGCAGGTGTGATGGATGAAGCGGCGGTAATGCGTTTCATCATGCATTATGAGCGGCTGACCCGGCACATCGCGGCAGAAATGCCCGCGCGCGCCGATGTGCTGCTGCGCATTGGGGAGGATCAGCGCCCCACGGAACTTCCACCGGTTCTGATTGATTTTATTGGCAAACCATAAGCAACCACTTAACAAGATAGAAAATACGGGAGGGAAAATACAATGACACTGACCCGTGTCCTGCGTGCGGCAACACTGCCGTTATGCCTGATCATCAGCGCATGTGGATCGGGCAGTTCATCACCCGCCGATGTCGATGAAAAGCGCATGCTCGCGGCAGAGGAAGACCCGGACAACTGGATGTCCCAGGGGCGGACCTATGCCGAACAGCGTTTCAGCCCGCTGGCCGACATCAACGCAGAAAACATCGGTGAACTCTCGCTCGCCTTCTCGGTAGAGCTGGACACCAATCGCGGGCAGGAAGCGACCCCGATCGTCGTTGACGGGGTGATGTATTTCTCCACCGCCTGGTCGAAGGTGATGGCAGTTGACGCCGCCACCGGCAAGACGCTGTGGCAATATGATCCGCAGGTGATCGGCGCCAAGGGCGCGGATGCCTGCTGCGACGTGGTCAATCGCGGTGTCGCCGTCTGGGAAGGCAAGGTTTTTGTCGGCACCATCGATGGCCGCCTGATCGCGATCGATGCCGCCACCGGCAAGGCGCTGTGGGACAAGGTCACCGTTGACCAAAGCAAGCCCTATACCATCACCGGCGCCCCGCGCGTTGTTCGCGGCAAGGTGATCATCGGCAACAGCGGCGCCGAACTGGGCGTGCGCGGCTATATCAGCGCCTATGATGCCAACAGCGGCGACATGGTCTGGCGGTTCTACACCGTGCCCGGCAATCCGGCCGACGGCCCGGACAATGCCGCATCGGATGAAGCCTTCGCCAAATTCGCCGGCAAGACCTGGGACGGCACATATTGGGAAATGGGCGGCGGCGGAACCGTCTGGGATTCCTTCGTCTATGATGCCGATTACGATCAGCTGATCGTTGGCGTCGGCAATGGGTCGCCGTGGAACCATCGCGCCCGCAGCAATGGCAAGGGGGACAATCTGTTCCTCAGCTCCATCCTGGCGCTCGATCCCGATACCGGGGCCTACAAATGGCATTATCAGGTGAACCCGGGCGAAACCTGGGATTTCACCGCCACGCAGCAGATCACCCTGGCCGATCTCACCATCGATGGTGCCCCGCGCAAGGTGCTGATGCAGGCGCCGAAAAACGGGTTCTTCTATGTCATCGATCGCAGCAACGGGAAGCTGATCAGCGCCGAACCCTATGCTCCGCAGAACTGGGCGGAACGGATTGATCTGGCCACCGGCCGCCCGGTTGAAAAACCCGAAGCCCGCTATGCCGACAAGCCGCAATTGCTGTTCCCGGCCGGCATCGGCGCGCATGCATGGCATCCGATGAGCTACTCACCCATCACCGGGCTGGTCTATATCCCCAGCATGCATGTGCCGATGGCCTATGCCGATGATGTCAATTACGAACGCCATGTCGGCCGCTGGAACACCGGCGTCGCCTTCCAGGCCCCGCCCGAAGGGGCCATCGAAGGCGCCACCCCCGAAGCACGCCGCGCGGCGCTTGCTGCCATGAACCGTGGCACGCTGCTGGCATGGGATCCGATCAAGCAGGAAGCCCGCTGGAAGATCGACCAGCCCTTCCCGTGGAACGGCGGCACGCTGGCGACCGCCGGCAATCTGGTGTTCCAGGGCGATCCCTATGGCTTCTTCCACGCCTACAACGCCGAAACCGGCAAGGAATTGTGGAAGTTCGATGCCCAGCGCGGCATCGTGGCGGGACCGATCAGCTACCGTGCGGGCGGCGAACAATATATCGCCGTGCTGGCCGGTTACGGCGGGTCGATGGGCATGGCGACCGAATCGCCATGGATGCGTCGCCCGGCGGCCAATGGCGTGCTGCTGGTGTTCAAGATTGGCGGCAAGGCCAAGCTGGAACAGTTGCCCCCGTTCGTTCCGCAGCCCTATGTCGAAAGCGATGAAACCTTCACCGCCGCCCAGCTGGAAGAAGGCCAGAAATGGTACTTCACCTTCTGCACCATCTGCCACCGCGGCCCGGTCAATCCTGAACTGGTCCGTTCCGCCATCGCCACCAACCGTGACGCCTGGCGCAGCGTGGTGATTGATGGCGCCCTGGCCGACAATGGCATGATCAGCTTTGGCAAATGGATTACGCCCGAACAGGCCGAAGCCATTCGCGGCCATGTGCTGACCGAAGCCAAGCGGATGCGGGCGGCAGAAGCGGCCGGGCAAACCCCGGTCGACAACGGTCCCCCCGCAGGACAATAGTTCACTCACTGAACTATTTGCATATCGGATGATACCTCGCTAATCAGCGACGGGCGCGCAGAATGGAACACCAGCGCGCCCGTCGTTCATTGGGGAGAGACGAATGCGCAAATCCATGATTCTGGCATTGGGTGCGGCGATGATCGCCCTGTCTGCCCCGGCGCTGCACGCGCAGGGGGACGCGACAGCCCCGGGATCAGAGGTTGCGGATGGGGATTGGGTCAGCTGGGCCCGCGATATGGGCGGCACCCGCTTTTCCCCGCTGGATCAGATCAACAAGACCAATGTCGAACAGCTTGATGAAGCCTGGCGGTTCCGCCTGCGCCCCACGGGTGGCGCCGGTCTGCTGGGCGGCACCGTGCCGATCGTCATCGATGGCACTATGTATCTGCCGCTGGGCAATGCGGTGGTCGCGCTGGAAGCGCATACCGGCCGTGAACTGTGGCGCCACGAAGTACCGGGCAGTCTGGTCCGGCGCGGCGTTGCCTATTGGCCGGGCGAAGGCAATATCGCCCCGCGGATCATCTATTCCACCGGCCCAGCACTGGTGGCGCTGTCGGCCGCAACCGGCCAGCCCGATCCCGGCTTTGGCGAGAATGGCACCGCCGCGATCGAAGGCACGCCCTATGGCTACCCCCCCTCCATCTTCGGCAATGTGATGCTGATCGGGGCGAACACGGCTGAAATGCCGCGCGGCCCCAGCGGCAACAGCCGCGCCTATGACGCGCGCACCGGCAAGAAGCTGTGGGAATTCAACAGCGTTCCGCAACCCGGTGAAGTCGGCCATGAAACCTGGCTGGATGATGGCTGGAAGGAACGGTCCGGCACCAATATGTGGATCTGGTATGCCACCGGCGATGCCAAGACCGGTCTGATCTACATGACACTGGGCAGCCCATCGCCCAATTATTACGGCGGGGATCGGCCGGGCGCCAATCTGTTCGGCAATTCCGTGGTCGCCCTCGACGCGCAGACCGGTGCCTATCGCTGGCATTTCCAGACCATCCACCACGATCTGTGGGACTGGGATCTGCCCGCCCCGCCCGTGCTGTTCGACGTAACCATCGATGGCAAAACCATCCCGGCGTTGGCTGAAACCGGCAAGCCCGGGCTGATGTATATCCTCAACCGGGAAACCGGCGAACCCATCCATGGCGTAAACGAGATGCTGGTCGCGCGCGGCGATGTGCCCGGCGAATGGTATTCCCCCACCCAGCCGATCCCGGTGAAACCCGAACTGCTGTCCCGCATGCACTGGACGCCGGACGATGTGGTGACGCCAGAGGATACATCGGCCGAACATGCCGCTGCCTGCCGCGCGCTGCTCGATTCCTATGGTGGCACCTTCTTCAATTCCGGCCCTTTCACGCCCTTCTTCCTGCATGAAAAGGGCATGGCTCCGCGTGCATCGATCAATATGCCGCACAATGGCGGGTCCAACTGGGGCGGCAGCGCCTCTGACCCGGCACGCGGCATCATCTATCTCAACACCACGGAGAGCGGCAGCATCGGCTGGATCGAAAAGCGCGATCCGGAAGGGGATTACGGGCGCGGTACCGATGCCTCCACCCAGGTTTATGATCGTGGCAGTTTGGCCGGCCCCGGCGCCTATTCATCCTTCATCGCGCCCTTCACCGCAGCCGACGGCACCAAGACCAACCTGCCCTGCATCCGCCCGCCTTGGGGCCGGCTGCTGGCGGTGGATGGCAACAGCGGCGAAGTGCTCTGGGCCACGCCGCTCGGCAACACCGATGTCCTGCCCGAAGGGAAACAGGAAACCGGTTCCAACAACACCTTCGGCGGGCCGATCGTCACGGCTGGCGGGCTGGTCTTCATCGGCGCAACATCGGATCGCCATTTCCGCGCCTTCGATTCCGAAACCGGCAAACTGCTGTGGGACAAGCAACTGGATTATGCCGCGCTGACGGTGCCGATTTCCTTCCGTGGCAAGGACGGCAAGCAGTATATTGCCGTGCTCGCATCCGGCTCCAACATGGCCGGACCACCGCCGCGCGGGCCCGATGGCCGACCGATGAACAATGAATCGCTGATTGCCTTTGCCATCCCCGAATAAGCGGCCGGAACCAACCGGCCGATCCATGGGGCAGAATTTACGGGAGAGTTGCCAATGAAACGGAACATGTTGCTGGCACTGGGATGCGCAGCACTGGCCACGGCCGGATGCGCGGCCAATGCGCAGGATGGTGCTGCCCCCGGCGGGGCGCGCACCACCACCACGCCCGAAGGCGCGCTGATGCAGATCGATGATGATCTGCCCTACAAGCCTGGGGAACTGACGCAGGCACAGCTGAGCAGTTCGACCCGCGATCTCTTCGTGCTGAACGGAATGAATGTGTTCCGCCGCTTCCCGCGCGAACACACCGAAGCGATCGTGAAATTCTACACCGAAGCGCTGAAGCTGCGGTCGCTCAATCCGATCCAGCTGACATCATCACAGCAGATGCTGCTGACCGGTGTGGGTTCTGCCCAGATCAAGCTGTCTGCCGGGCAGCAGGGCAATCGCAAATATGATCTGACCGGCGGCTACCGCTCTGGCACCGGTATCCGCTTCCTGACCCTGACCTATCCCAATGAAGCCGACGTCGTCGCCAGCTTCACCGCCGCCGGATTCCCTGCCCCCAGCTTCGCCGATCGCGGCGACGGCACACGCGCGGCGATGGTCAATGATCCCTCCGGCTTCCCGCTCGAACTGGTCATCCGCGCCGGGGCCAAGCCGGCATCGGATGATGGAATCGCGGTGAACATCAACACATCCGATCTGGAGCGCAGCCGCGCCTTCTATCGCGAATTTGTCGGCCTGGATGAACTGCCCCCGGTGGAAGACCGCTTGCTGGGAATCACCCGTTATCCCTTCCGCCATGGCGAAACGACCATTTCGCTCTATCACACCGGCACCAATGAGCCGGCGGACAATGGCAGCGCCGGAATTCAATATGTTGTCAGCGACACACCCATGGTCGATGCCAAGGCCAAATCGCGCAACATCGCGGTGGAAACCCCGCTGAACAAGCTGCGCGGATTTGATCTGGTTACTGTCTGGTTGAACGATCCCGACGGGGTGACGAACTATTTCGCCGAGGTCGGCGCCAGTTCCCAGCCGGCATCAAACGGCGGCACCGGGCGCCAGTAACGGCCGGCACAACGGCATAAAAAAGGGGGCCAGATGGCCCCCTTTTCATGTCAGTTATGATGCAGACTTACTTCTTGGCCTGCATGATATACTTTGAGACAATATCAATTTCCTCGTCGGTCAGCTGGCCGCCGAAACCGGGCATTGCACCCTGGCCATCGGTGACGCGGCTGAGGACGAAAGCCAGGTCCAGCTTGCCGTTGCCGTCGAAGGACGGACCGATGTGGCCGGTACCGCCGGCATCACCCAGCACGTGACAGGCGCCGCAGGACCAATCGTTAAAAATCTGCCGGCCCTGCTCAACCTGTTCAGCGGACAGCGGAGCCGAAGCAGCGTCTTCCGCACCTTCGAGTTCAGGAGCAACTGCGAATGCGCTCACAGCCGGCACGGCGATAACCGCCAGAGCCAGGGCGACCGCGCCAATCTTGGCGCGCGGGTCTGCAAATGCTGCGAATCGAACCATTGTTTTCCCCAGTCTTGTATCATTTTTTCACCGGGTCACCCGGTTTGGGGACCCTGTCGAGGACTGTCTTAAGCGAGTCAAGCTTTACCGCAGATTTACGCGGCCAGATTTCTGGACTTTGTCAATTTCCAGATACAATTTCATCCGAGCGTGACAGCGCAGGTGACTGTACGCATCCGATCCCCTAGGGTTCCCACCTTGGTTGATGGAGATGCTGACAGATGGTCAGAAGCTATTGGGTTGTTTTGGCCGGCACGGCGCTGCTGGCCGGATGCGGGGGAGAACCCGCCACGCCTGCCGTTACCGTCCAGCAACTGATGGCCAACACCGTCCAGCCCACCACTGAAATCTATTGGGGTGCGGTCCAGTATATCAGCGACGAAACGGGCAATCACGACATTGTCCCGGAAACCGATGCCGATTGGGAAAAGACCCGGCTGGCTGCAGTAAAGATCGGCGAACTCGGCAAGGAACTGGCCGGGCCATCCTATGCCGCCGGTCGCGGTGAAGACTGGACCCTGTTCGCCAATTCGCTGACCGAAGTGGCCAAGCGCGCGGAACAGGCCGCCGTCGAAAAGGATGTCGACAAGGTCTTCGAAGTGGGCGGCACCATCTACAGCGTGTGTTCCGCCTGCCATCAGTCTTATCCTTCGACCATGTCCGACGCGGCCATCTCGGTCAGCCCGGCCGCCGCAGAACATCAGTAATTCCGACGGCGGAGGCTGATGATCCTGTCGCCAGACACGGGCGCCCCCGGGCGCATATTGATCGGTCTGGCGCCGATGGACTTGCTGTTGCCGTTCGATTTTTCCGGGCCTGGTCAAGACGCCAGTCCTGCTTCCTTTGCGATGGGTGGGGTGCTGGCGGGGGCCGGCGCTGAAGCCTCACCCATTCTTGCGGTTATCGGGTTTTCCTTCACTGGGGCGGCCGCCGACAAAATCGGCCGTCAAAACCAGCCTGGATACCAGCCCGGGCCGCGTCCGGCCGTTCTGATGATCGGCCTTTTCCATGGCATGGGCCTCTCCGAAAAACCGATCCGACCGAGGCTGCCCGGCAACAGGGCTCCGGCAGGATTGTGCGTTTCTCATGGTGAGGTGGAAATCAGCCGGATCGTCCGTTTCGCGATCCTGCTGGCCCTGCTGTCCCAGGGGCGCATGACCGCTGACGCGGCAGTCCCCTTCTCCTTTCAATTTTTCACAGGATCTCTCGCATGACCGAACAGAAATCGGGCTCTCGCAAATGGCTGCTTTTGGGCGGCGCTGTTGTTGTGGCCGCCGTTGGCATCCTCGGCTTCGTCCTGCCCGCCGAATACGGCAAGGATCCGCTGGGAATCGGCGCCGCGACCGGCGTGTTGAAGCTGTCCGAACCAGTTGAAAGCCAGGAAGCCATTCGTGGCCGTGCACGTGGGCAGGTGATGTGGCCGATCGCAGAAGGCACTGCCCCGGAAGGGCTGGTGGCCGAACTCGACCGGGTGGTTGCAGCCGAAGGCAAGCCGGTGCCGGCTGCCGACACGGTCAAGACCGATCGCTACACCATCGAACTCGCGCCCTTCGAAGGGATCGAGATGAAATATGACCTGGCCGAAGGCGCGCCGCTGATCTTCCACTGGAAGGCCACGGCGCAGGTTCATTACGATCAGCATTCGCATCCGCATGAAGGCGGCGAAGACCTGACCGAAAGCTTCGCGATCGGTGATGCGACCGAACAAAGCTCCGTCTATTTCTCCCCCTTCGCCGGCATCCATGGCTGGTACTGGCAGAACCGCACACTCGACCCGGTAACCGTGACCATCGACGCGGCCGGACCGATTCTCGCCGCCTTCACCTTCGACAAGGCTGGCAAGCATCCGCGTGAGCTTACACCTATCGCTGCAGGCAGCGCAGCACCCGCAAACGGGACTGCCGCAACCCCGGCAGCAACGCCCGCTGCGCAATAAGTGAATAGTCCGGGGCGTGCTTTTTTCGGATTTTGTCAAATAAGGCACGCCCGGGCTCTTGTTGTTGCTGCGTAAACTCGGCTAGGCAGTCGCCGAAGCCGCTGGGGAACGCGGCAACGAGAAGCTGGGAGCCTGAAGTGACATCATCGCCGCGCACACCTTCGTTCCGGAGTTCCAGAGCGAGGCGCATCGTCCTTCCGCTCGTCAGTGTTTCGCTGGCCATGCTGGCATCGGCCTGCACGCAGCCTGCCGCATCGGCCGGCAGCCGCCCTACATCGGCCAGCGCGCTGCCTGCCGGCAATTTCGATTACACCAGCTGGGAAGGCTATCTCGGCGGCGGTGAAAGCTCGCAATATTCCGCGCTGGACCAGGTCAACACCACCAATGTCCAGCAGCTACAGCTGGCCTGGAGCTATCCGACCGGCGAAGGCCAGCCCCCGCGCTTCAACCCGGTGGTTGCCGGCGGCCGCATGTATGTGCTGGCAGGCGACGGCAATCTTGTTGCCCTGAACCCGGCCACGGGCACCGAAATCTGGCGCAGCAGCATCGAAGGGCGCATCGGCGCACGCGGCATCAACTATTGGAAGAGCGCCGACGGTTCGGAAGAACGGCTGATGGTGCTGAACGACGGCATGCTGCGCGCGATCGACGCCCGCACCGGCCGCTTCATAGACAGCTTCGGCCAGACCGGGAAAGTCGATCTGCGCGCAGGATTGCGGGCCGATGGCGTTGAAGCCCGCCCGCTGCAGAGCGACAATCCGGGCCGGATCTACAAGGACACAATCATCATCTCGCTGCCGGCGGGCCATTATGATTATGCGTCCTCCCCCGGCGACATCCAGGCCTATGACATCCGCACAGGCGCGCTGAAGTGGGCGTTCCATGTGGTTCCGCGCGTGGGCGAATTCGGTTCTGAAACCTGGCCGGAAAAGGACCGCGAGAAATTCGGCGGCATCCACAACTGGTCTGAATCCACCATCGATACCGAACTGGGGTTGGTCTTCATCCCGACCGGTACCGCACGTTATGACTTCTACGGCGGCAACCGTGAAGGCAACAATCTGTTCGCCAACTCGATCGTTGCGCTGAATGCCGAAACCGGTGAACGGGTATGGCATTTCCAGACCGTGCATCACGATCTGTGGGATTTCGACCTTCCGGTTGCGCCCAAGCTGATGACCATCACCAAGGATGGCCAGCAGATTCCGGTGGTGATCCAGCCCAGCAAGCAGGGCTTCCTGTTCGTGTTCGATCGCCGCACGGGTGAACCGGTGTGGCCGATCAACGAAACACCGGTCCCCGCATCAGATGTTCCGGGTGAAAAGGCATCGCCGACCCAGCCGATCCCGAGCTGGCCGGAACGCTTTGGCCGTGATCGCTTCACCGCCGAAGACATCAACCCCTATATCCCCGAAGCGGATCAGCAGAAGCTGCGCGAATTGCTGGCGAAGTCCCGCAATGAAGGTATCTTCACCCCGCCCAGCCTGCGTGGGTCAATTTCCATGCCGGGCCACAATGGCGGCACCAACTGGGGCGGCGTTGCAGCCGATCCGGCACGTCAGCGGATCTATGTCGTCTCGCGCGAATTGCCGCTGCTGCTGAACCTCAATCCGGACCGTCGCGCAGAAGCCAAGGCAGCCATGCCGAACGGCGAAGGCGATGACATCATGCCCTATCGCTGGCCGACGAACTTCCTGTTGCAGAGCAATGGGATGGTCGCGATCAAGCCGCCGTTCTCCTATCTGACAGCGTATGACATGAACACCGGGAACAAGCTCTATGAGATTCCCAATGGTGAAGTCATGACTCTGGAACGGCAGGGCATCACCGGCGTCGGCGCCCAGGCACCGCGCGGCGGCCCTGTTGCCACGGCCGGCGGCCTGCTGTTCGTCGGCACCGCGACCGACCGCAAGTTCCGTGCCCGCGATGCCGATACCGGCCGCGTGCTCTGGGAAGTGGAACTGCCGGCCGCCACCGAAGGCGTGCCTGCCGTCTATGAAGTCGATGGACGCCAGTACATCACCATTCCGGTGGGTGGCGTTGGTCACTTCGCCGGCGGTCTGGGCCTGCCCGAACCGGGCCCGAGCCAGTACATGACCTTCGCCCTGCCCGCCGGGTCGAAATGATGCGCCACGCCATCTGCCTGCTTGCCGCTGCCTGCACCCTGGTGCCGGCAGCCGGCGTGCTGGCACAGGATGTCGATCTGACAGTCGTGCCGGCCGTGCCGGCGGACTACAAGGCCAAGACAACGCCGTGGGGGGAACCAGACCTTCGCGGCGGCTGGCCGATCGATCATTTGAACGGCCGGACTCCGCTGGAACGCGATCCGGCACAGGGCAATCGCGCCTTCCTGACGGAAGAAGAGTTTGCCCAGCGCGACGAAGCCGTGCAGCAGCTGGCGCAGCGTTACGACAACGAAGAAAAAACCGGCACCATGGGCATCGGCCACTGGGCCGAAGTCGCATCGGCAAACCGCCGCACCAGCTGGATCATCGATCCGCCGAACGGCCGCCTTCCCGCTTACACCGCTGAAGGGCAGAAACTGTCCGATGCCATGCGGTCGACCTGGGCCGCAGGTCAGCCGTTTGACTGGACGGATGATTTCGACAGCTGGGACCGCTGCATCACGCGCGGCCTGCCGGCGTCGATGTTCCCGTTCATGTACAACAACGGCATGCGCATCTTCCAGTCGCCGGGTCTCGTCGCCCTGCAGATGGAAATGGTGCACGAAACCCGCCTGATTCCGACCGATGGCCGCGCCGGCATTCCCTCCCAGATCGAGAACTGGCTGGGTGAAAGCCGTGGGCATTGGGAAAATGGTAACACGCTGGTGGTGACCACCACCAATCTGCGCCCGGGCCCGTCTGCCACCAATATCGGCACGACCGGTTCACCGCGGGAAAATGATACGCCGATCAGCGCGCAAGCAACGATCACCGAACGCTTCACCATGACCAGCGAAGACACCATCGTCTATGAAGTTACGCTCAATGATCCGGTGGTGTTTACCGCACCCTGGACGGCGCGACTGGACTGGCAGCGCGATGACGATTTCGGAATTTTCGAGTATGCATGCCACGAAGGCAATGTGCAGATTCGGAACTATATCACCGCTTCCCGGGCCGAACGGGCCCAGGGACAACAGGCGGGGCAATGATCCGGTTCAGGATCATTGAAGATGCATTGTTTAGAGAATTGATGAGAGCCGGAGGGGCCCAAAAAATGAACAAGTCGACGTTTATCCGCAGCATGGCAGCCAGCGCGCTGCTGGCCGCAGTCAGCCTTAGCTCGATGGCAGTGCCCGCTGCTGCACAGCAGGTTCCGGCAGACCTGACCGTCATGCCGCCCGTGCCGACCGATTTCGATCCGCCCAAGACCCCCTGGGGTGAACCCGATTTCCGTGGTGGCTGGCCGATCGACAACATTGCCAGCCTGCCGCTGTCGCGCCCGGCGCAATTCGGTGATCGCTTCTGGCTGAGCGAAGAAGAATACAACGCCCGCGCAGAACAGGCCAACCGTTCCACCGAAGCCTACAAGGCAGAAGAAGAATCCGGCAAGATGGGCATGGGCCACTGGGTCGAATCCGACGCATCGGGTCGCCGCACCTCGCTGCTGGTTTCCCCGGCCAATGGCCAGCTGCCGGCCTTCACCCCGGAAGCCGAAGCCCTGTACAAGGCCGGCCGTTCCAGCTGGACCCCGAACACCGATTTCAACTGGGTAACCGATTTCGACGGTTGGGATCGCTGCATTTCGCGTGGTTTCCCGGCATCCATGCTGCCGTTCCGTTACAACAACGGCATCCGCATCTTCCAGTCGCCCGGCTATGTCGTGATCGCGCTGGAAATGCTCGGCACCCGCGTCATCCCGACCACCACCGCCGCCGAATGGCCGCAGGGTGTGGAAGCATGGCTCGGCAGCAGCCGTGGCCGTTGGGAAGGCAACACGCTGGTTATCGAAACCAAGCATGTGAAGACCGGCGACAGCGCCACGACCGATCAGTACGCACGCAACGGTTCGCCGCTGAACATGGCAACCATGGGCGTGCCGCCGTTCAACACCATTCCGACCAGTGCGGAAGCAGTGACCACCGAACGGCTGACCATGTCCAACAAGGACCACATCATTTACGAACTGACGTATAATGATCCCAAGGTCTTCACCGCGCCTTGGACGGCCCGTCTGGAATGGACGCGCAAGGACGATTACGAGTTCTTCGAATACGCCTGCCACGAAGGCAATGTGCAGCTGCGTAACTACATCACTGCCTCGCGCGCCGGCAATCTGCAGGCCGCCAGTGCAGAAGAACTCTCCAGCGAAGCCAACAGCGGGCATTGATGCCTGATTGTTGACGGGCTGCGCCCTGTGAACGCACCGGTATCCGTACCGGCCATTATGGCAAAGTTCACGGGGCGCGGCTCCGCCATTTCAGATGCTGCCGAACGGCTGATCGCCGTTGCCCTTGCCGCATCCCCCGGAACCGACCCGCTTCCCCGTGCGGCCGGAACTTCCCGATTTTATCCCAGAACGCCCCGCTTCTCTGCCACCGGCAGAGCAGGCGCGACCTGCCGCATCACCAGCGCGAAAGCAGGGGCATCGCCCAACCCATTCCGCCCCAGTCACCATGTCTTCGCGGCGGATGTATCGATCAGGAATGAAGCTGATGGCCTCTAAGAAATTGCGCGGCGTGATCGCCGGCACCATGCTTTTGTCCGCCACCACCGCCTGCGCGCAGGACAATGCATCGGTCAATTCCACGCCGGTTGCCGCCAATGCACCGGTCCAGACCCGCCAGGGCCTGGTCCAGGGTGCACCGGGCAAGAGCGAAGGCGTCACGGTGTTCAAGGGCATTCCCTTTGCCGCACCACCAGTGGGCGATCTGCGCTGGGCCCAGCCGACCCCGCCGGTCAATTGGGAAGGCGTGCGCGATGCCACCAAATGGGGCAATGTCTGCGTCCAGCCGACCGCGCCGCAGCGCTTCCCGGTCAATTCCGCAACCGATATGCCGGATTCTCCGGCCATCAGCGAAGACTGCCTGTTCCTGAACATCTGGACCCCGGCGGACAGCTCGGCTGAAAAGCTGCCGGTCATGGTCTGGCTCTATGGCGGCGCCTATAATGAAGGCGGCGGCAATGCGCCCTTCAGCGAAGGGGACAAGCTCGCCGAAAAGGGCGTGGTGATGGTCACCTTCAACTATCGCGTCGGCGCGCTGGGCTTCCTCTCGCACCCTGAACTGACGGCCGAAAGCCCGAACAAGGCATCGGGCAATCAGGCGATGGGCGATGCCATCGCAGCCTTCAAATGGCTGAAAGACAATATCGCCGCCTTTGGCGGTGATCCGAACAACATCACCATCTTCGGCGAAAGCGCCGGCGCCGCGCTCGATGCCGGTCTGACCGGGTCGCCGGTCGCACGCGGCACCTTCGAACGCGCCATTTCACAGAGCGGCGCCTGGATGGGCCTGGGCGTGGCGCTGATGCCGACCATGGCCGATTCCGAACGCCGCACGGTGGAAGCAGCGGAAAAGATCGGCGCCACCTCGCTTGCCGCCATGCGCGCACTGCCGGCCGAAGAGGTGATGAAGAACTTCCGTGGCCAGGGCATGGTTGTCGATGGCTGGATCATTCCTGAAGATCTGTCGATCACCTTCGCCAATGGCCGGCAGAACCCGGTCGATGTGCTCGTCGGTTCCAATTCGGACGAAGGATCCTTCACCGCCGCCATGGCCCCGCCGACCAATCTGGCCAAATGGAACGAGGATGAAGCCCGCCGCTGGGGCAATCACGTCGCGCTTGGGCGCGCAGCCTATCCGGTCAGCACGGATGCCGAAGCCGCCAAGGCGGCGACCATGCCGTTCTCAGACGCGATGGCCTGGCACATGCGCCTGTTTGCAGAATCGCAGGCCAGGATCGGCAAGAATGCCTGGCTGTACTGGTTTACCCATACCCCGCTCTATGATGCGGACCGGGCCAATCTGGGCGCCGGGCATACAGCCGAAATTCCCTATGCCTTCAACAATCTGGCCGCCCCGCGCACCTTCCCTGCCGGCAGCTCTGTCGTGCTGATGGAAAACAACCCGGCAGAACTGGCCTTCGCCAATCAGGTTTCACAATATTGGGTCAATTTCGCCCGCACCGGCAATCCCAATGGCGAAGGCCTGCCGCAATGGCCCGCGCTGAACCAGCTGGGGCAGGATGAAGCCATGCTGCTGAACGGCAATGGTTCGGGCAAGGGTTCGTGGATCACCCCGGCTCAGTCCGCGCTCTATCGCGCACAGTATCAGGAACGCGTGGCCCAGCCGCTGGGCATCACGACAGAAAAATAACATATAAAACAAGGGAGAGGGTTATGCGGAGTTTCGTCAGGGGGCGGGCTTCGCCGCCCCTTTCCGCCATGGTGGTTGTCTTGGCGCTGGGCAGCATATCGCTGGCCGGCGCCAGCATCGCCAATGCACAGATCCGGGCGCAGGCTGCTGCGCCCTCGCCCGCCGGTGCGGGATTTGCAGGTCAGGTTCAAACCGGGGAGCAGCTCTATGCCACCCATTGCGCGGCCTGCCATGGCGCCGATCTCGCCGGTGGCCAGTTCGCCACCACGCTGAAGGGCGGCGCCTTTTTAGCCAAATGGGGCGATGCGCCCGCAGCGGATCTGTTCCGCTATCTGCGCACCTCCATGCCCCCGGGCAATGCCGGCACCCTGCCAGACGAAAGCTATGCCGCGCTCACCGCGCTGATCCTGGATCGCAATGGCGGCTCCGCGCCCGCAGCCCTTGGTGCCCGGCCGGAACAGCTGGCGGCGATCACCCTGCCCGCCAAGCCGGAAGAAGGGGCACGGGTCAGCGAACTGGGCATTGGCGGTATCTCAACTCGCTATCCCATGCCGGCTGGTCCCACACCGCCCGATCGCTTTGCCGGCTACACGCCCGTGACGCAGGCCATGCTGAGCAATCCGGCGCCGGAAAACTGGATGAGCTGGCGGCGCGGCCACAATGGCCAAGGCTATTCCCCGCTCACCCAGATCGACACCGGCAATGTCGGACAATTGCAACTCGCCTGGGCACAGGCCCTGCCCGCGGGTGAAACCACCAATGAACCGCTGGTGCGCGATGGCGTGCTCTATGTGTTCGGTTATGGCGACCAGGTATTCGCCTTTGACGCGGCCAGCGGCACCATGCTGTGGAACTACAAGCGCGCGGTTCCGGAAGGCACATCACTGACGTCGAAGAAGACGCTGGCGCTATATGGCGACAAGATCTTCGCCGCCACGTCCGATCTGCATCTGATCGCGCTCGATGCCCGCACCGGGCGACAGGTGTGGGATGTCCAGATCACCGACAAACCCGGCTTCCGCAATCCGGGCGGCCCGCTGGCTGCCGATGGGGTGGTGATGCAGGGGCTGACCACGCAGGAACCCGGCGGCGGGCTGATTGCCGGCTTTGACACGGAAACCGGGCGGCATTTGTGGACCTTCGACACCGTGGCCAAGGCCGGCACGCCCGGCGGCGACACCTGGAACGGCCTGCCCGACAATGAACGGCGCGGCGGTTCGGTCTGGACGTCGGGCACCTATGATGCCGAAAGCGGGCTGGCATTGTGGGGCGTGGCGCAGACCTATGACACCGGGCCGCTGCGCGATCGCAAGCCGGGTGAAAACAACGACGGGCTTTACACCAATTCCACCCTTGCCTTTGAACCCAGGTCCGGCCGGCTGGTCTGGCATTATCAGCATATGAAGAATGACCAGTATGATCTGGACTGGGTGTTTGACCGGGTGATCGGCACGATCAATGTCAAAGGGCAGGATCACCGCGCCGTCATCACCGGCGGCAAGGAAGGGCTGTTCGACGCGCTGGATGTGGCCACGGGCCGTTATCTGACCACGGTCGATATGGGGCTGCAGGACTTCATCACCGCGATCGATCCGGTGACTGGCGAAAAAACCGTCGATCCCCGGCTCGTTCCCGGGCGGGACAAGGGATCGGTGTTCCTTTGCCCCCATGCCGGCGGCGGGCGCAACTGGAGCCCGACCTCCTTCAATCCGCAGAGCCGGGCCCTGTTCGTCAATGCGCGCGATGTCTGCATGGAAATGGTCCCGGCGGAAACCGGCTTCCTGACCAGCGGGGTCAATGTGCTCTATTCCCCGCCGCCAGATGGTGACGGCAATTATGGCGTGCTGCAGAACCTGGATGTCGGCGCAGGCAAGGTGACCTGGGAAGTTCGCCGCAGGGCGCCCTATGACATGGGCATCCTCAGCACGGCTGGCGGCGTGCTGTTCACCGGCGGCATGGACCGGCAGTTCATCGCCTATGATCAGGCCGACGGGCGCGAACTGTGGCGTACCGGCGTGGCTGGCATTCCCAATGGATCACCGATCAGCTTTTCGGTCGATGGCAAACAATATGTCGCCATGATCACTGGCGCGGGCAATCCGCTGGCCTTTGGCCTGCCGGCGGCCTTCACCCCGGAACTGCCACTGCCACCGGTCAATGGCGCAGCGCTCTATGTCTTCGCCCTTCCGGACGGGAAATAGCACCCCAAACGAGAAAGGCCGCCCCACTGGGGCGGCCTTTCCTTTCCGGGCGGTCTGACTGCCAGGATATGCAATGATCAGTAGAAGATGCCGAGCGTGAAACCGATCGCACGGCCAAAACCGACCACCATGATCCAGAACAGCAGCGACAGCAGACCAGCCACCTTAGCGCCGGTCGGGATTTCGCCCGTTCCATACACGTCCCATGCTTCCTGGGTCTTCTGGGTCACGATATGGAAATAGACCATGTTGATACCGGCCAGGGCCATGATGCCGATCTTCCAGAGGAAGTACGGATTGACCATATAGGTGCTGGCCTTGCTGACGAACAGCAGACCACCGGTAATCGCCGCCAGAACGAAGGCGCCAACGGTCCACTTCAGAGTGTCACGGCTCAATTCGCTAAAGCGCTGCTTCGTGCCGGCAATGCCGAGCAGCCGAAGGTCGACTACAGCGATGGTGCCGATCACGGTCACCAGAGCAATAACGTGGATGGTTTCCAGCGTCGGGAAGGCCCAGGTCGATTCAGCAATGTAAATGCCGATCTTCGAATACTCGAGGACTTGCCAGAAATTTTCAGGTTCAGGATACATCGATAGCCCCCAGATTCACGCCGGTGCGTAAGCGATCCAGCGACCGCCGAAGATGATTGCGCACCACAGGATCGTGATGATGATGGCACCAGCCTTGGCGCTGCCGCCAATGCCGCTGCCGGCTTCCGCCTTGCGGATCACACCATTGTGGAACCACAGGCTCAGCAGGATGGCCACAACGACCAGCACCATCTTGATCCAGAAGATCGGGTTGATCAGTTCGCGAACCGGTTCGCCGATGATCATCACGAAGCCGGAAATGACCAGACCCAGCAGGGCCCACCAGATCCACGGAACATAACGATTGGCAGTTTCAACCAGGGTCTGGCTCGCGCCGCCTGCATTGAAGATGCGAATGTTGATCATCAGGATCGAGCCGAACGCCGCGGCGATCGAAAGGATGTGAATGACCTGGAAAGCGGGAATGGCCCAGAAATTGGTGGCCATGATCTCGCTCAGCTTGGTTTCCGAAATCCACAGAGCCAGATCAACGAGCTGCGTCGTCCGCAACCATTCGGTAAATTCAAAAAGTAAATCGCCCATCAGAGAATGATTCCCCGTCCAAAACTTGTCGGCCCGCAAAAATGCGTCCGCTTATCCCTCTGAGATAGCGCGAGTCCCTTTGGACTCTGCGCCATTCCCTCGTCGCTTACCCGTCCGGCATCAGCCGTCAGAGTAAATTACCGTTACCGTCAAGGTAACAGCCAGTTACATCAACCAGCGGGGCTGGCTTTGATCCAGCGCAAAACCCGCTAGCGCCATGGTTGGCCTGAGCCAAGACCCACGGCAGGTTGGTCCGTTGACAATGTCCGGGCGGAAAAAACGCCAGAATTCACCGCTTGCAGGCCGCCCCGATACGCCAGCATGTCCGCCGGGAAAAGCTTTTCCTATACACATACGGATGAATGCGCTGCGAAATCCCTGATTTCCGTAACATTATCATAGGCTGGATGGGTAGGAATCTCACGAAATGACTCTGTCCTGCAAGATCGCGCCATCCGCGACTCACCCCGCATGCCGTCAGATGGTCTGGTTCGCCAGCATCGCCTCTGCAAAGAGAGGCCCGATCTGCGGCATAATTGCAACAATATCAATCTTTCCGCAGACACCCGGCAGACACACCCCGCAGTACCGCTCAGGGCGAAAAACAGAACCCTCCACCAGCCCCGTTCGGTTTCCCGCGAACCATCAACAGGGCATTGTCAAAACTGTCGCCCATCAGTAGGACAGAATCAACGAAGCAACGTCTGCTGCGGTGCGCGCGCCTGTGCGACCGACCGGCACACTGGGGAGGATAGAGATATGCGCGTCGCAAAAGGCATTGCGCTGGCAGCCATGCTGTCACTCGGCGTAAGCCATGGTGCAATCGCGCAGGATTCGATCCCTGCTGGTGACTGGCGCACCATCAATCGCGACCTCGCCTCGACCCGTTACTCCCCCTTGAACGAGATTAACCGCAGCAATGTAACGCAGCTGCGCGAAGCATGGACCTATCCGCTGCGCTCTTTCAACACCGCCGTTCCGGTGGTGGTTGGCGGCACCATGTATATACCGGCCGGCAACCGCGTGGTGGCGCTGGATGCTGAAACCGGCACCGAAAAATGGGTCTTCCAGGTTCCGCAGAAGGCCGGCAGCCCGGCCATCAATGCCTCTTCGCGTGGTGTAGGTTATTGGGCAGGGGACGCCCGCACCCCCGCCCGGATCATGGTTATGGCCGGATCGACCATGTATGCTCTGGACGCAGCCAGTGGGCAGCCGACAGCAGGCTTCGGCACCGAAGGCGGCGTGGATGTAGGCGTGGGTTACGGCGGGGCTGTAACCGTGGCAGGTGACATCGCGATCATCGGCGCGGCCACGCTGGAAAACCCGATCGGCGTTCCCGGCAATCCGCGTGCCTTTGACGTCCGCACCGGCGCGAAGGTCTGGGAATTCCAGACCGTCCCGCAGGCCGGCCAGCCGCACAATGAAACCTGGGGCAATGGCTGGAAGGGCCGCTCCGGCGCGAACATGTGGGCGTTCTCCGCACCGGTCGATCTGGAACGCGGCATTGTCGTCCTGCCGATCAGCGGCCCGGCCGCCAATTACTATGGCGGCGATCGCCCCGGTTCCAACCTGTTCGCCAATTCGCTGGTCGCCGTCGATCTGAAGACCGGCCAGTACAAGTGGCATTTCCAGACCGTGCATCACGACATCTGGGACGCAGACATGCCGTCGGCCGGTCCGCTGATCACCGTTGGCCAGGGCCGCAACCGCCGCCAGGCGATTGCCCATGTCGGCAAGACCAGCCTGTTCTATGTCCTGAACCGCGAAACGGGTGAACCCGTCCACGCGGTGGAAGAACGCCCCGTTCCTGTGGGCGACGTCCCGGGTGAATATTATCACCCGACCCAGCCCTTCCCGGTCGTTACCCCGCCGCTGAGCCGGGTAAAGCTGACCTATGATGATCTGGTCACTGCCGAAGATACCACGCCCGAACATGCGCAGGCCTGCCGTGACATGTGGGACAAGGCTGGTGGCTATCTGAACTTCGGCCAGTTCACGCCCTTCTATCTGCATCGCCCCGGCACCCCGCCGCGTTCGACCATCCAGCTTCCGGGCGGGATCGGCGGCGTCAACTGGGGCGGTCCGGCAGCAAACCCGACCAATGGCATGGTCTATGTCAATGCGATCGACACCAGCCTGGTAGGCTGGGTCGAACGCAAGGAATCGACCGAAAGCTACAGCTTCGATGCCAATGACACCAATCAGGCCTATGACCGCGCCAGCGTGGACGGCAAGGGCCCGTTCTTCTCCTTCCAGGCCCCGCTGAGCGGCAAATATGACGCCAATGGCCGCCCGGAAGGAACAAGTGCGCCCTGCTACCGGCCGCCATGGGCGCGACTGACCGCGATCGATGCGAACACGGGCGAGGTCAAATGGGCCGTTCCTTTGGGCGATTATGACGAATTGCCCGAAGGCAGGCGCACGCTCGGCAATGCCGGCAGCGCAGGACCGACGGTGACCGGCGGCGGACTGGTGTTCGTCGGCGCCACCAATGACAAGCGCTTCCGGGCGTTCGATGCGGATACCGGGCAGATGCTCTGGGAAACGCAGCTTCGTAGCAGCGCCAATGCCAATCCGATGTCGTATAACGGCACGGCCGGCCGGCAATTTGTTGCAATCAATGCAGGTGGCACAATCGTCGCCTATTCGCTATCGCGCTAAGCGATACAAACAAGAGAGGTTACTCGGGGGAATGAAGAATATCTCGATCCTGGCGGCCACTGTGGCAGCCTTCGCACTGGCCGTTCCTGGTGTTGCCATGGCCCAGAACGCCCAGCAGCAGGCCCCGGCCCGCATCGGTGAAAACCCCAATATCAACGGCGTATGGCAGACCATGGGTACTGCCAACTGGAACGTTGAACCGCATTCTGCCGGTCCGAATCCGGTTGCAGACCGCCTGGTTGGCGCCATTGGCGCGATTCCGGCCGGCCTTGGCGTGGTTGTTGGCGGCAAGATCCCCTACAACGCCGAAGCTCAGGAACGGCTGAACCTGAACAAGGCCAACCCGGTCCGTCACGATCCGGAAGGCGCCTGCTATCTGCCGGGCATTCCGCGCGCGACCTACATGGGTCTGCCGTTCCAGATCGTTCAGGGCACCGGCGACGACATCCTGTTCGTTTACGAATATGCCACCGCGAATCGCGTGATCCACATGCAGGAAGTTGGCATCCCGCCGATCGATACCTGGATGGGCACATCCTACGGCAAGTGGGAAGGCGACACGCTGGTTGTGACCACGCTGGCGCAGGGCCCGGGCGATGTGAAGCTGCCCGCCGGTGAAATGATGGAAGGTGTGACCTGGCTCGATCGCGCAGGCAACTATCTTACCAACAATGCCACGGTTATCGAGCGGTTCACCCCGCGTGGTCCGAATCACATGGACTACGAAGTGAGCATCGAAGACCCGAGCATTTATACCAGTGCGTGGACAATGAAGATGCCGATCTATCGGCGCATGGAAGAGAATGCCCAGCTGCTTGAGTTCCGTTGCGTACCGTTCAGCGAACAGATGCTATATGGCGATCTGCTCGAAGAAAAACAGGGCTCGGAATAAGAGCACGAGAGCGAGTGAAGTTTGAGGAGTAGATAAAAATGCAGACCAAGAAATGGGCCGCTGCTGCTCTCGCCGCTGTTGTTGCGGCCGGGACTGTTGGCACGGCTTTCGCCCACCATTCTTTCGCGACCGAATTCGATCGCAACAAGCCGCTCCGTCTGGAAGGCAAGGTTGTGAAGTTCGAATGGGTTAACCCCCACTCTTGGATCCACCTCGACGCGCGCCGTAACGGCAAGGTCGAGCGCTGGCGCGTTGAAGGCGGTGCACCCAGCGCACTGCTGCGTCGTGGCTGGAACCGGAACTCGCTGCCCGCCGGCACCGAAATCATCGTGGACGCCTTCGCTGCACGCGACGGTGATACCCGTGCTTCGGCCGCTGAAATTCGCTTCCCGAACGGCCGCGAACTGTCGCTCGGCAACCCGACGACCGAAGCCGTCGCTGCTGCTGCAGGCCGCGGCCGCTAAGTCGCCCTGCCCTTTCGGGCGTGGCAAGAAGGCCCGCGATCCATGCGATCGCGGGCTTTTTTGTGCCTGCAAAAGGCACACGCCCGGGAAACCCGGTCCTTCAAAGCTGAAATCCAGCCTGTGGGCCAACAGGGTTCGCTCAGCTGAGCGGGATCACGTCCACTTCGACCTTCATCCGCTGCACGGACTGCCCCACGAACACACCATCAACCGGCGCGACATCGGCATAATCGCGCCCCATCGCCACGGTGATATGGGATTCGCCGGTCAAGCAATCATTGGTCGGGTCAATCCCGACCCAGCCCCATTGCTCCCCGCACCACACAGCCACCCAGGCATGCATGGCATCGGCCCCGACCAGCCGTTCCCGGCCGGGCGGCGGAATGGTCCGCAGATAGCCGCTGACATAGGCCGCCGGAATGCCGAAGCTGCGCAGGGCCACGATCATCACCTGGGCAAAATCCTGGCAGACCCCTTCCTTCGCGCGGAAGGCATCGGCCGGGCTCGTCGAGCTGGAGGTTGCCCCCGGCACATAGGAAAACTGGCGATTGATTGCCCTGCACAGCAATTGCGCCCCTTCCAGCACGGGAATGTCCGATGCCAGGAAGGGTGTCGCCCATTCGCTGATGGCCGGGTCAAACGCGGCCAGCCGTGATGCGTAGAGATAGGGCGCCGGCGCCTGGGCATCGATCCGCCGCACCAGCAGCGCCTGAAGCCGCAGCTCCGCAATCGTCGCAGTCTGCCCGGGAATAGGGCGCGCTTCTACCTGCATGGTAAAGCTGCTGGTCACTGTCAGCGCCGTCATCGCTTCAGCCAGATTCACCGCCACCGTGTTGACCACATAGGGCCCGGTTTCTTCCCGAACGGAGGCAGCAACCGGGTCCATTTCCAGCCGGTAACTGCGCATGGTCTGGCCCGGCCAGTCCACCGGCTTCAGGCGCAGGTTCATCCGCGCGTCAAACACCGGCGCGGCATAGCTGAGCCTGGATTTATGGGTCACATGATAGATCACGACAGCAACTGCGCCCCATCCCTTGTCGGTGTCGTCACCTCTTCCAGGAAGAAGCGTTTGCTGATCGCATTGGACAGATCGGCCAGTGCCTGCTGCAATTCATCCATCACCTGCGGCGTCAGCATGTCGGCATCGAGCGATTCAACGCGAACAAACAATTGCCGGGCCAGCCTGAGGGGCAATTCGGCCATGCCATCTTCCCGCAGGCTGGGCAGCATTTCGAGATGCTGGCTGATCCGACGCAACTGATACACCAGGCTGCGTGGCTGCGCCGGATCCAGCAGCACCATATCCAGCACCGGCGCGATGAAGGGCATGGTCAGATAACGCGCGCGATAAACCGCCTGCGCATCTGCCAGGTCCAGCAGCGCCGCCAGATCCATCGCATTGGCCCTGCCCGGCACGATCACCCGGCAGGCCTGAGTCATCAGCGACGCACGTTCAAGCGACATGCCCAGATCGAAGAACCGCCAGGCGGCAGACCGGCTCATGGTATCGGCTGTCAGGCGGACGAAGGCGGCGGATTGCTCCAGCTGCTGATCAGCCGCTGCCGCAATCGTTTCGCTGTCGCCCTTCACCCAACGCGGCAGTGGCCGGTTGAGCGCGCGCCAGCTGTCCCGGCTCAACCGATCGCGCAGCAGCCTCGCCAGCCCCCGGATACGCCCGTCCAGCGTTACGACGCTGCCCGGCTGGTCGGCACTGCCCAGCGCTGTTCCGGCGATGCTGGCGAGGGTCCAGCCCGATGTCGCCTTGGGTATCGCCACCCAGCGTTCGAGCAATTGCGCCAGCCGCGATGCGGCCGTGCTCATGCCCGTATCGCCCTGCAACACATCGCCGGCATCCAGCATGGTCCGAACCACGCGTGCCACCTGATGGCTGCGTTCGACATAGCGGCCCAACCAGAACAGATTATCCGCCGCCTGGCTGGGCAGCAGGCCCTGAGCCCGGCGAACCTGCGGCGGAACCAGCACGGGCACCGGCACCGCCTGTTCGGAACCGGGCGCATCCAGCACGCAGACGTCGCAGGAAATATCCCCTTCCCCGATCAGCGAAGTGCGCAGATCGCCATCACCCGACATCCGCCCCAGCCCGCCGGGCAAGACCACCCATTGCCCATCAACTCCGCGCGTCAGGAAGGCGCGAATGGTAAAGCCACGCGGCGCAATCCGGCCATCATCCAGGCATGGCGTCGTCGACAGGCGGACAACCTCCTGCGCGGCATAGTCCATCGGGCGCCGTTCCAGTTCCTGCAGGAACAGATCGCGTTCCGCCGGACTCAGCGTCGCGCCAACGCGCGTGCTGCTGTCGGGCAACAGGGCGTTGGGCTGGCGGAAGGCAGAGGAAATGACCAGCTGATCCAGATTGGCGGCGACATAATCCCGCTCTTCCTCTCCGCCGCACCACCAGGTCGCTGCATTGGGCAGCAGCAGCGCTTCCCCGCGCAGATACTGGCTGAGCCGCGGCATGAAGGCCGACATCGCCCGCGATTCCACCGCCCCGGCGCCGGGCCAGTTGCACAACAGCATCTCTCCGCTGGCGCAGACCTGCAGCAGATCGGGCACGCCAATCCGCGAACGGGAATCAAAATTCAGCGGATCAATGTCGCGGGTGTTGATCCACCGCCACAACGCATCAATCCGCTTCATCCCGGCGATGGTGCGGACAAAAAGCCGCGAATTGCGCACCACCAGATCGCGCCCTTCGACCAGCGAAAAGCCCAGATGTCGCGCCAGCAGCGCCTGTTCGGGATAGCTCTGGTTGAACCGGCCCGGCGTGAACAGCGCAATGCGCGGATCAGACCGCACACAATCGGCAGCAATGCCATCGCGCAGGGCATCAAAGAAATCAGACTGCCGCCGCGCGCCAATCGATCCCAGCAATGATCCTGTCGCCCGGGACAGCGCCAACCGGTTTTCCAGCGCATAACCCACGCCGATCGACAGCCGGGTGCGGTCTGCCAGCACCCGCCATGTCCCATCGGGCCCGCGCGCCAGATCCACCGCATATTGCCGCAGATAGTGCCCGCCCGGCGGCTTCATCCCCATCATCCGCCGTGCGAAATGCGGGCTGCCCGATGCCATGGCCGGCGGCAGATGGCCGCCTGCGAACAGCGCCTGATCGCCATACATATCCTGCAGCACCGCTTCGAGTAGTTCGGCACGCTGAATCAGGCCAGCCTCTACGCCGCCCCATTCGGCAGCACTGATCAGGATCGGGATCGGGCTCAGCGGCCAGGCGCGTTCCTGCACATCACCGGTCAGGCGGAAGGCCAGGCCCAGTTCGTCGACATGGCGATCCAGAAATCCGCGAATGCGCGACAGGTCGCCATTGCCCTGGGTGATCAGCCCGGCGACAAAGCGGCGCCAAGCCCCGCCCACCGCTGGATCGGCGGCCAGATAAGCATCGCCATCCCGGCCGCCCGCATCATAATATGCGAGCGGGTCAGCCCCGGGATCGGGGCCGAACAGATCTCCATCCTGACTGCTCATATCCCGGATCAGTAAAGCCGGGCCGGCCGCCGCAGATCGAGTGTCATCGGAAACTCCCCTCCATGCTCTTCGGCCGGAATATCCACGCGCCCGGGCGTATGGCCATATTCCTGGAACCGCGCCTTGCGCCGCGCTTCAGCCTCATAGCTGTTCACAGGGACATCATCATAAGACCGTCCGCCCGGATGCGCCACATGATAGACACATCCACCCAGCGAACGACCATTCCAGCTGTCAAACACATCAAATGTCAGCGGCGCATCGGCCCCCAGCAGCGGGTGAAGGCAGGAAGGCGGTGCCCATGCCTTGTACCGCACGCCGCCCACCGCTTCACCAGGCTGCCCGGTGGGATGCAGCGGCACACGCCGGCCGTTGCAGGCAATCACATGGCGTCCAGGCACCAGACCGCTGGCACGCACCTGCAGCCGTTCGGTCGAACTGTCGACATAACGCACCGTGCCACCAATCGCGCCGGTTTCGCCCAGCACGTTCCAGGGTTCCAGCGCATGGCTGATTTCCAGCTGCACACCGCCAGCCTCCACCGTGCCATGCACGGGGAAACGGAACTGCTTCTGCGCTTCGAACCATTGCGGGTCGAAATCATACCCGGCCTGCCGCAGGTCAGACAGAACTTCGAGGAAATCGCTCCAGGCGAAATGCGGCAGCAGGAAACGATCATGCAGCGCCGTGCCCCAGCGCACCAGATTGCCATCCTGCGGCTGGCGGGAGAACCACGCAAGCAAGGCACGCAGCAGCAATTGCTGGGCGACACTCATCTTCGCGTCAGGCGGCATCTCAAAACCGCGAAACTCGACCAGTCCCAGCCGGCCGGTTGGCCCATCACGCGAATAGAGCTTGTCGATGCAGATTTCGGTGCGGTGGGTGTTGCCCGTCACATCGACCAGCATGTTGCGGAACAGCAGATCCACCACCCAGGGGAACTGCGGCGGCACGCCCGGCGGCGGAACCTGCGCCAGCGCGATTTCCAGTTCATACAGGCTGTCATGCCGCGCTTCGTCAATACGCGGGGCCTGGCTGGTCGGGCCGATGAACAGACCGGAGAAAAGATAGCTGAGCGAGGGATGCCGCTGCCAATAGAGTACGAAGCTCTTCAGCAGATCGGGCCGCCTGATGAACAGGCTGTCGGGGAAGGTTTCCCCGCCCATCACCATGTGATTGCCGCCGCCGGTACCGACAGAACGGCCATCGACCATGAACTTGTCCGCCGTCAGTCCGCACTCACGCGCGTCATCGTAAAGACCGGTGGTTACATCCACCAGCTCTTCCCAGCTCGCCGTGGGGTGGATGTTGACCTCGATCACGCCGGGATCAGGCGTCACCTTCAGCACCTGGATGCGCGGATCGGGCGGCGGCGGATATCCTTCCACCCGCACCGGCAGGTTAAGCCGTTCAGCCGTGGCTTCAACCTGGGCGATCAGTTCGAGGAAATCCTCCATCGCTTCGACCGGCGGGATGAACACCGACAGATATGTACCGCGCGCTTCCACGGTCATCGCCGTGCGCACGGCACCGGCAATGATTTCCTGTTCGACAATGTCCTGCCGGTTGTCTTCGGCCTGTTCGACCCGTTCGTGTCGTTGCACGCCGGCGGCCAGATCCTTCTGATCCTGCGCTGCCGCGGCAGCCTGCTGCCTGAAGTCGGCAATCGGGGTCTGGGCATCGGTGCTGACGCGCGGATGGATATAGGGATAATCCGATTTGGAAACCCACGGCAGAGAACCCAGTGGCAAGCGATAACCCAGCGCTGCATCGCCCGGGACGGCGAACAGGGCGCCCCGCCGCACGGTCCATTGTTCACTTTTCCAGCGCGGCCCCTTGGCCGGCTCCGCCTGCCAGCGCTGAACCGGCAGAACATAACCGACGGGTCTGGAAAGGCCCCGGGCGAAGGTCCGCACAATCCGTGCGCGTTCTTCCGGATCATCAATCTTCGGGTCGCCCGGCGTTACATTGACCGGCAGTTCCCCTTCCCGCTCAATCCATTTTTCGCCGTCATTATACACCGGCTGGACGAAGTCGCCCTCCACACCAAGCCCGTCGGCGATCTGCCCCAGAAAAACCTGCGCATCCGCCGATGTCAGCCTTTCTTCCTCGCCCTGTTCGGGATCGGCGGCGATCAAATCCTTGTTGCGCCAGATCGGAATGCCGTCCTTGCGCCAATAGAGTGAATAACCCCAGCGCGGCAGGCTTTCACCCGGGTACCATTTGCCCTGACCGTGATGCAGCAGCGCACCGGAGGCAAAACGATCACCCAGCTTGCGGATCAGGCGATCCGCATAACCCGCCTTGGTCGGGCCCACTGCGTCGCTGTTCCATTCCGGCGCTTCGGGATCATCAGCGGCCACAAAAGTGGGTTCCCCGCCCATGGTCAGCCGGCAATCCTGCGCTTTCAGATCAATGTCGACCTGGGCCCCCAATGCCAGCAGACTTTGCCAGCGCTGATCGGTGAAAGGCTTTGTGATCCGCACCGCTTCATGCACGCGATCAACCCGCATCGCGAAATTGAACGAGACTTCGGCCGGTTCGGACACACCGCTGATCGGCGCCGCAGATCGGTAATGCGGGGTGGCGGCAACCGGGATATGGCCTTCACCGGCAAATAGGCCGGATGTCGGATCCAGCCCGATCCAGCCGGCGCCGGGAATGAACACTTCGCACCAGGCGTGCAGATCGGTGAAATCGGCCTCTGGCCCCTTAGGTCCCTCCACCGGTTCCACATCGGCCTTCATCTGGATCAGATAGCCGGAAACGAAACGCGCGGCATAACCCAGCCGGCGCAGCAGATTGACCAGCAGCCAGCCCGAATCCCGGCAGGATCCGGTGCCGAGCGACAAGGTTTCTTCCGGGGCCTGCACCCCGGGCTCCATCCGCACGACATAACCGATGCGCTGTTCCAGGGCCTGGTTGATCGCCACCAGGAAGTCGATCGTGCGCCCCTGCCACTGGCTGAAGTGCTGCAGCAGTTCATCAAACAGCGGCCCCGCCGCCTCCGCCCCAAAATAGGCGGTCAGTTCTTCCCGCGTGTCGGCATCATAGGAAAAGGGCACGGTTTCCGCGCTGTCTTCCACGAAGAAGTCGAACGGATTGATCACCGTCAGATCGGCGATCAGATCGACCTCGATCGAAAAATGCGTGACCCGTTCGGGAAAGACAATGCGCGCCAGCCAATTGCCATGCGGATCCTGCTGCCAGTTCAGGAAATGGCCGGCCGGTTCGATTTTCAGCGCATAATTGGGAATGGCCGTTCGCGCGTGAGGCGCTGGGCGCAGCCTGACAATTTGGGGGCCGAGCCTCACGGGCCGGTCATAGTGATAGCTGGTGGCGTGGTGGAGCGCGGCGCGGATCATGCAAGCATTAGACGATTTTCCATGCTGCGTTGCAACACAAACTATATCGCCGTTTTCACCTCCATGGCGTCATCAACTCTCCGCCACAAGATAAGGTAAAATCTTGTAAAGGCATCATCTTGGCGGGAGCGCATTTTACGTTCTTACGTTAGGGGTCTGGAATTAATTTAACATACTTGCGTTACATTCGTGAGTTGGGCGGAAGCTTGGGGGGACAAAAAGTGCGCGTTGCGATCGTCGATGACGAACCGGATCTCGCCGCAGAAGTGGCACGATTGGCGGAAGCCTCCGGCATGACCTGCGAAATTTTCTCCGATGGCACGGAAATTGTCACGGCCCTGCGCCGCAGCACCTATGATGTTGTCCTGCTCGACTGGAATATGCCCAACACCTCCGGCATTGAAGTCCTGCGCTGGGCCAATGAACGACTGGAAACACCGCCGGCCTTCATCCTGCTGACGGCGCGCGGCGAAACCAACGATGTGGTCCGCGGCCTCGAAGCCGGGGCCAGCGACTACATCATCAAGCCCGAAGAAGATTCCATCATCCTTGCCCGAATCCGGGCAGCGGCACGCCGCAATCAGGCCCGCCCGCGCGATCGGCAAACCGAACATGGCCGCTATTCGCTGGATCTGGCTGAAGACCAGATTTCGCTCGATGGCGAAGCGATCAAGCTGACAGCCAAGGAATTCGCGCTGGCGCGGGTGTTCCTTGAAAATATCGATCGGCCGCTGTCGCGCAGCTATTTGCTGGGCGAAATCTGGGGCAGTTCGGATCTGGTCGAAACGCGCACGCTGGACATGCATGTATCCCGCGTCCGGTCCAAGCTGGCGCTGCGCGCCGAAAACGGCCTGGTGATCCAGACAGTATTCGGGTTCGGATACAGGATGGATTCCATCAAGGATGCTGATACCAACGGCGCATGATCCGGCCGTTCAGCAGCTCCGCCCCCCTTCGCTTTCTGGCCTGCCTGGCGGTGACAGCCGGGCTTTCCGCCTGCGCCATCAACGGCACACCGCGTCTTTCCGCGCAGGGGCCCGGCCTGACCGAAGGATCGCAGGTCAGACTGGCGGCGAAGCCCGATGCCAGTGAGGATGAACGCGCGATCGGGGCCGCCTTGAAGGATTCCTTCGCACGCCATTCCATCACCCTCAGCGACAGCGCCCCCGTCGAAGTGGATTACACCACTGCGCTTAGGGCATCATCGGTGGGCATGGCCCGCGCGGCCAACGGCGATAAAGCCGATTGGGAATCAACCGCGCGCCGGCGCTATCTGCTGGATCGCTGCGGCGGAGAAAGATCGCGGGTCACCCTGGTTGCCTTTGATCGTGCAACGGGCACCGTGCTGCACCGATCGACTGCCGAGGCCGATAGCTGCAAGCCATCACCGCAGATGGTTGCGCAGCTGGCGGATCAGCTGGTCGATACGGCGATTGCCCGGACCAGCGACAGCGCGAATTAATCGTCCGGTTAGTCTTCGATAGCCGGCAGGGCACCGGGCAGCAGAATACGAAAGCTGGTGCCCTTCCCTTCCGCCGTTTGCACATCGATGGTCCCGCCATGCCGGGTAACCACCTGCCCGACAAAGGCCAGACCCAGGCCGCTGCTCGGCCCGTCATCACCCCGGCGCTGCGGTACGCCGAAGCGTGCAAAGGGATCCTGCCGCCGTTCCGGTGGCAGGCCCGGTCCATTGTCGCTGACGACCAGCAGCACCTCTCCCGATGGGGATGGCTGCAGATCGACCGAAAGGGTCACTGTCGCGCCCTTCGGAGAATAGCGGACAGCATTGCCGATCAGATTGTCCAGCATCCGCGCGATCAGGGCAGCATCACAGCTCAAGAAGATCGGATCTTCGCGATCTTCCACCTTGATGGCCACCGGCTTGCTACGCGCGGTGAAATAGGCCCGGTCCGCCGCTTCCAGCACCAGCGACTGCAGATCGCAATCGACCATCTGCAACACCTGTTCCTGAACCTTGGCCAGATGCACAAAGCCGTCGGCCAGTTGCAGGGTTCGTTCGGCCTGCTGGCGGATCCGCTGCAACCGGGTTGGCCCATCGGCACCGCCCACGCCCTCCTTCGTCATCGCGATAATCGCGGCCTGGGGCGAACGCATGTCGTGTGACAGAAATTCCAGCGTCATGCGCCGTTCCTGCTCAGCCTTGCGAATGGCGGAAATGTCGTGGAACTGCACGATTTCCTCGCTTGGGGCGCCGCCGGCATCTTCGCTGCCGAAGGGCGCGCTGGCGACGCGGAAACTGCGCCCGTCGCTGAAAGCCAGTTCCCCGCCGCCTTCCACCAGGCGGCTTTCACTGCGCAGGATCAGCATGGCCAGCGTCTGGCCGGGGGCAAGCGGGCCAAACAGGCGCTCGGCCGCCTCATTCATCGCGCTGACCTTGCGGTTCGCATCCAGCACGACGATCGGTTCGGGCGCGGAATTGATGATGCCCCGAACAAAGGCGAAGTTTTCCTGAATATTGCGAAGCAGGCCTTTGAATTCATTCATCTGCCGCGCGACCGGATCAAACCCGTCACGCGCTGCAGCCATATCGGCGTCCCGGCCCAGACTGGCCGCTTCGTTACGCAGGAAATCGGTGACCGACACCAGCCGGCGCCAGCCCCACAAGGGATAGGCAATGATGATCCCCAGCAGCGCCGCGCCGGGGGGAAACCACCGCCCGCCCAGCATGGGCAGCACCAGGGCAAGGGCGACAGTGGCGACAGCCAGCACCACGGCAAACCACAAGGCGGCCTTGGGCCCCAGAGCCCAGAAAGCCATCATCAAGGCCAGCACCAGACCGACCGAAAGGACAGCACCAAAGGCAGGCGGGACAGGCTGGACGAAGCGATTATGCAGCATCGCATCCAGCAGGTTGGCCTGTATCTCGATCCCGCTCTGAATATGGCCGGCGTAGCGCGGCACCGCATATCGATCCTGCAACCCCTGCGCAGTGGCGCCGAACAGCACCACCCTGTCCTGCAGAAACACCTTCGGGACATTGCCACGCAGCACATCGACGGCAGAGACGCTGGCGTAAGTGCCGGTTTCATGAAACGGCACAATGCCTGAAAGGCCGACACCATTGGCGGCAGCCGACGGATCGCGCCCTTCCAGAACCTTATAGGCAGCCTGCATCAAATGATCATAACGCTGTCCCTGCTCCAGCACGGCCAGCGGCACCCGACGGATCGTTCCATCGCCATCGAACTGCAATTCGACATGCCCCAGTGACCGCGCTGCCGCCTGCAGGGGCGGCAATGGCATGACCGGCACCCGGCCATCGATGCTGTTCTGTTCCGGGCCGAAGGTGAAAGGCAGCACCACATTGCCAGCATCGCCGATTACCTTGGCCAGAGCCTGATCATCGGCTGTCGGGCCTTCTTCCAGGAACAGGATATCAGGAACGATAACCTTCGCCCCTGCCCTGCTCAGACCCGCGATCAGATCGGCATGGCGCGCGCGCGGCCAGGGCCAGGGGCCCAGTTCCTGCAGGCTGCGGTCATCGATTTCGACCAGCACCAAGCGCTTGTCAGCAGCATGAACCGTCCAGGAGACGGCCAAATCCTGCAATTGTTCGTCCAGCCGCGCGGTCAGCCCGGCAAGGCTGGCCCACAGGGTAACGCCTGCTGCCACCAGCAGGGTGATACCCCATTCCAGAAAGAGCCGGTTTTTCAATGTGCGACAGAGCCAGTTGCGCCGATCAGCGGGTGATGGTCAGCTTCTGCGGCGCGCCCCACACCGTCAGCAATTCGCCATCCCCCTGCTGAACCGCGCCAACCTGCCAATGATAAACCCCGGGCGCCAGATCGGTCAGCGTGTATTCCCGCTGTTCCATGGCGATTTCATCCAGCACCGGCCGCGCTTCCTGGCCATCATGCCAAAGGCGGAAATTGTACAGTGCAGGCCCTTCGCCCACGTGTCGCCAGGCAAAACGAAACCCGTTTGCCAGTTCAGCCGGGCCGGCACTGGCTTCCACGCCCAGCCGCTGACGCCGGAAGCTGAAGGCTTCGGTCAGCCCTTCAATCCCGCTCTGGGCGATGGCGGCTGCGCGAACGAAATAGGTACCGTTGGGCAGCCCCTCCAGCGCGAATTGCGGCCCAGTTTCGACCGTTTCGGCGATCGTTTCGACAAAGCCTGCATCACGGGCAATCTGCAACCGGTAGGATGTGGCGCCTTCAACCGGCCGGACCGCGAATTGCAGCCCTTCTTCGGTCTGCACCCGTCCCGGATCGGCCAGCGCAGTGGGCGGCAGCAGCCGTTCTTCCGCAATCGCCCCATTGCTGGCGGTTACTGCACCAAACCCTGCCGCAATATTCCGGGTCGCCACGTCACTGGAAAGGGCCACAGTCCCCTCGATCACTTCAGTGCCCGAATGTTCGCCATCCTGTCCCAGGAACACGCGGAATGTCGTGCCCCGAACGGCAGACACCGCCTGCGGCGTGCGGACGCGGTACCGCTCCCCCCGGCGAAGCTGGGGCGGCTGGAAGGTCCCACGCCCCTCCAGAACTTCGAATTCCACATCCAGTGAATTGTCGATCAAATAACGTCTGGCGGATTTCACCCGCGCACGGGACTGGGATGGCAGGGACAGCTGTGATCCGGCCCCGCCAGACAGGGTAATGAACCCGCCCCGACCAGTCTGCAGCACGCTGCCTTCGGGAATGATTTGCCCCACGGTCGGCACCCGCTGTGCCCCGCCAGTGCTTACGGTCACATTGCCGCTGAAGCTGACAACCTGCAGTTGCACCGGAGTAAAGCGCAACAGATTGACCGGAATGCGCAGCTGACTGCCGATCGGCATACGGCGCGGATTGGCTACGCGATTGCTCCGCTGAACCGACAGATAATCGCCGGCCTGCGTAAAATAGGCGCTGGCCAGACCGATCAGCGTGTCCCCGGCCTTCACGTCATAGACGAAATCATCATTCGCCGTGGATTGCGAAAACGCCGGCACCGGGCTGATGACCACGGCCGCCAGCGCAAGCAATCCCATCCGTTCGCGACCCTTGCGCAACCAGGTCATTGATCTGTTCCCGTCCAAAATTGTCGATCCTGATGCTGGCATTTCCCTATCACCCCGGCCCGATCCTAACCAGCCCGGGCGGGTTTTGACCGCCATTCCGCAAACTCTTCAAATCACTATTATTTACAATCATTTACAAAAATATCACCGCATCTTGCGGTAAAACAGTGCCAGTCGGCGCGGGATTCGGTGATCTACTCCTTCTGGATTGCCCGGTCACGCAACGCGCAGGCGCTGGCCATGGGGGTGGCCGGCGCCTGACTTGCAGTTAAGCATAAGGGCATCCGCATCAGCGCTTGCCCATCAGGCACGCCATATCTGGCCCCCCGGATATGGCTGCGAGCCGGGTAAACCATTCAGCGGGAACGACCCACTCCTCCCACTTGCCATGTTTCATGGGAATGGTTTGCCCGGCTCCTTTTGTCCCTGAAATCTGGGCCGACATCCTGCAAGTGGCACCACTGTGCCTTCTTAAATCATTTTGACAATATCAATCTTGCTTTTTGCCAATAGCAAATATAACCCTGTCCCCGCTCCACTTTGATGGAGCCGGCGCCCAAAAAAACAATCGGCGACCGGGAGAGGAGATGCGAACATGAGGCAATGGAAAGGCCCCGCCCGCCGGCGGGTTGCTATGCTTGTCGCCGCCACAGGGGCTGGCTGGATCACCCCGGCCTGGGCGCAGGAGAATGAAGACACCGAACGCCCTTCCGTTAACGACACCATCATCGTCACGGCCGAACGCCGCGCCACCGATCTGCAGGATACCCCGCTGTCCATCGTTGCGCTGAACACGGCCATGCTGGAAGCCAAGGGGATTGAAGACCTGGCCGATCTCAGCAGCTTCACCCCCAATCTGAACATCACGCCATCGCGCGGCACCGGCAATGCCGTCCCCAGCTTCTCCATCCGGGGTATTTCCGGCGGCAATGGCGCAACCGGCGAACGCGGGGTGGGTCTCTATATCGACGGCATCTTCGTGCCGCGCACCAGCGGTTCTGTGCTGCGCGTGCTCGACATTGACCGGATCGAAGTGCTGCGCGGGCCGCAGGGCACGCTGTTCGGTCGCAATTCCACTGGCGGTGCGATCCGCATCTTCACCAAGCAGCCCGAACTCGATGAATTTGGCGGCTATCTGCGGGTAACGGCCGGTTCCTTCGACAGGACCGATGTTATCGGCACGGTCAATGTTCCGGTGACCGACGGCCTCGCCGTGCGCGCGCAGGCGGCCTATCTGAAGCAGGATGGCTATGTCACCCGCGGCGATCAGTTGCTCGGCGGATCGGAAGATTTCATCGGCCGGGTCAATCTGCGCTACCAGCCAAACGACCGGCTCGATGCCACCTTGGGTTTTCTCTACACCGATACCAAGGCCGATGGCACGCCGCTGGTGTTCACCGAATTTGACATGCGTCCCGGCATCGAAGGGGTGATCGAAGGCAATTTTGCCGATTGGCTCAATGACGCCTTCAAACAAGCCGGGCAGGCACCGCTGGCCGAATACAATGACCCGCGCATCGTGATCGATGATTTCACCGCGCCCAGCATCTGCCTGCTCGATGATTTCGATCCCGATTATGATCGGGCCTGCTCGCAGGATCAGCGCAACAAATATTGGCAGGCCGATCTGCGGCTGTCCTATGATCTGAATGATGATCTGACGCTGTCATCCACCACCGGCCTTGCGAAGATGATCCATCGGGCATCGGTCGATTATCAGCTGCTGGGCACCGAAAACCGGCTGACCGATGTGTCATCCACTGTGTTTTACCAGGAACTGCAGCTCAATGCCGCGCTGTTTGGCGGGGCTTTGGATTTTGTCGGCGGGTTCAACTACTTCTATGAAAAATCAGCCAGTCCGGGGCTGACGATCAACCGGCGCGGCAGCAGCGTCTTTCCCGATCGGCCCAATGGCAATACCGATGGCGGGCTGTTCCGCCTGACAGACACCTATGTCGAACAGGCCAGCAATTCCTTCGGCATCTTTGCTTCCGGTACATGGCATATCACCGATCAGCTGAATTTCACCGGCGGGCTGCGCTATGCCAATGACCGCAAGAAATATGATGAAACCGAACAGGCTTCGGACAATTTCACGCCGGCTCCGGGCACCACATCCACCACGGTGTTCAGCGATCATTCCTGGGGCCAGATCGACTGGCGCGCGACGCTGGATTACAGCTTCTCCCGCGATCTGATGGTCTATGCCACCGTGTCCAAGGCCTACAAGGCCGGGCAGTTCAGCTTCCAGATCCTCGACCGCATTCCCGGCGAGGATCAGAGCGGGGACTTCATCCAGCCGATCCCGCCGGAAAAGGTGCAGAATTACGAAATTGGCATGCGGATCGAAGCACTTGACCGCCGGATCCGTTTCAATCCCACCGCCTTCTTCATGCAATGGACCAATCGCCAGGCTGCGCGTCAGGTGGTCTGCACCGTCGATCCGACCTGCCCGATCGGCTTCCAGATCCAGGTGGTTAATTCGGGCGATGTCGATCTCTATGGTGCGGAGGCTGACCTGCGGATCGCGGTGACCGACAATTTCTTCCTCGACGCATCGGGGGCGATCATCGGTTATGATCTGAAGGACGAAGTGGCCAATGCCGGTCCCAATTTGTACCCGGATGTCCCCGAAAAATCCTTCAATCTGGGCGCGACCTACAACGCGCAGACGTCCTTCGGCGAATTGTCCTTCAACCTCAACTACAGCTACACCGGGGAACAGGCGACGCACAATTCCGCCGTCGGCGATTCCGCCTATACCCTGCCTGCGATTGAGCTGGTCAATGCCCGCATCCAGTTCCAGCCGGAAAATGCGCCGGTGCGGGTGACCCTGTTTGCCAACAACCTGCTGGACAACACCTATGCCACCTATGCCCAGCGTTTCGGCGGCGGATATTGGGATCAGGGCGGGCCGATAAACCGGCTGCATCCGCTGGCCCTGCCCGAACGATCAGCCCTGGCCGAAGTGCGTGGCCGCCCGCGCGAAGTGGGCATCACCCTGCAATATGATTTTTGATACGGAAAGGGTGACATCGGCAAAGCTTTTTGCTAGAATCAAATTAATATAAAAATACAATAAAAACAGATCATACGAGCAATGAGGATGTTCGGGGGAATGCCATGCGAATGAACGCGCGAGCCATGCTCGCTGCGGGCCTGATGCTCGTGTCGCCTTGCGGCACGGCACTGGCCCAGACAATCAGCGAAACCGATGATCAGGGCCCGCTGCCCGAACAGCCTGAGGTGGTGCGCAATTATGTGCCGCTGACGCCGGAACGCTTGCACGAAATGGTGCCCAAGCATCCCGGATATCTGGGCGCACTGGCCCCGGAAAATCTGGCCAGACCACGCCCGGCGGCGCCCTTCAACCTGACCGGCACCTGGTTCATCGATCTGGCGGAGGGATTTCAGAAATTCCTGTTCGGCCCGCCCTATCCCAAATTCGCCCGCGCAGGGCGCGAAGCGCTGATCGAAGCGCCCAAATATGCCGCGCGGAACGAAACCTATCGCGATGCGATCGGCCAATGTTACCCGCCGGGCATGCCCATGCTGATGACGCGCGTGTGGCCGCACGCCTTCATCCAGTTGCCGACCGCCGTCTATATCATCAGCGGCTTCAACAATTCGGTCCGCATCATCTATCTGGATGGGCGCGATTTCAGCAATCCTGACCTTGTCGTCCCGAGCTATAACGGGGAATCCATCGGCACCTGGGAAGGTGACACGCTGGTCGTCCGGTCCAAATATTTCGAGATCGACAATCACTACATCGATCACGGCATTCCCATTTCGGACGAGTTCGAACTGACCGAACGCATCCGCCTGCTCGACAACGGCATGGTGATGGAAGTCGAATACGTCATGACCGACCCGCAAAGCTGGGAAGGAGAATGGCGTTCGACCAAGCGCTTCGGCCGCCAGGACTACACAGACATCAACGAATCCAACTGCATACTCGCCTACAACGCCAATTTGCCCGGCACCGATCTGGGCCGCGAAACGGCTGAGGAACGCGGCACAAGCGATGTTGAAGGGGTCGCCAATGACTAGAACAGCATATCTGCAGGCGGCCGGCATCGCGGCCGTCTGCCTGTCACTCGCGGCCGGGCCCGCTTCGGCCCATCACAGCTTTGCCATGTTCGACCAGACCAAGGTGATGACGCTGCAGGGCAAGGTCACCGAATTCCAGTGGACCAATCCGCATGTGTTCATCGAAATGGATGTGCCATCGGGCCGCAGCAGCACGCATTGGAGCATAGAGCTCAACAGCCCGAACAATCTGCGCCGTCAGGGCTGGACCCGCGCATCGCTGACCAATGGGGACCAGATCTCCCTGCGGATCGCACCGCTGCGCAATGGCAAGCCGGGCGGACTGTTCCTCGATCTGCGCAAGGCTGATGGCACCACGCTCGATTCCGGGCTGCCGAAGAACGGCACCCCGGTCAATGTCCCGCGCCTGTGATTTGGAGGAGGCGACAATGAACAATTCCAGCAAGATGATCGCCGCTGCGGGCCTGGCCCTGCTCGCCGTGCCGGCCGTGGCGCACCACAGCTATTCCATGTTCGACATGAACAAGACGGTGACGATGAATGCGGAGGTGGTGCGCTTCAAATGGCAGAACCCGCACGCCTTCATCGACATCAAGGTCGCCACGCCCAATGGCAGCGAACAATGGGCCATTGAAATGACCAGCCCTAACAATCTGGTTCAGGAAGGGTGGAAGCGGACCTCGCTCAAGCCCGGCGATCGGGTGACCCTCTATGTCCATCCGCTGCGCAGCGGCGCACGCGGCGGCAGTTATTCAGGCGTGCGTTTCGCCAATGGGCAGACGCTGGGGACCGTGAACTGAGATGGGGCGCAGATTTCTGCTCGCCGCCGGTTGCGCGCTGATCGCCATCGGCCTGCCATCGCAGGCGCAACAGCCCCCTGCCTCCCCCCCACCCGAAGGGATCACCCCCGGGCAGGGGGCCGGCAATCCCAAGGGCAGCTATGCGCAGCTCGACAACCTGCCCGATTGGGGCGGGATCTGGTTCCTCCAGCGGTCACCACCGGGCACTGCCGGGCCAGAGATGGCGCAGCCCCAGCTGAAGGGCGAATACAAGCAGCGTTACGATGAATGGCTGGTCGAAGCGCGCGCCAACCACGGCGTGGTCACGCGCACCCGTTCGAACTGCAGCCCGCCGGGAATGCCGCGCATCATGCAATTGGCGCAGTACCCTTATGAATTCATCTTTTCCCCCGGCCGTGTGACAATCAATCAGGAAGCCTGGATGCAGACCCGCACCATCTGGACCGATGGGCGCAAGCATCAGGTCGATCCGGACCCAACCTTCATGGGCGATGCCATCGGCCATTGGGACGGCGATACGCTGGTGGTCGAAACACGCGGGATTCTGGATGATCTGGAGATCGAGGCAGGCGTATTTCATTCGCCGCAATTCGTGCTGACCGAACGCATCCACCTGTCACCCGACAATCCCGATGTGCTGATCAACGATATGCGGATGGAAGATCCCGAAGCGCTGGCCGCACCCTTCGAAACGCGCGTGACATATCGGCGCGACCGATATGGCGCGCTGATAGAGTTCCAATGTTCGGAAAATGATCGCAATCCGGTGAATGCGGAGGGCGAAACCGTGTTTGATTAGTGAACGGGGTTTTTGACAAAATCGCCGTTCTGCAGCCTTGCCCTAGCCAAGCGCGCGCAGATTGCTAGAGAGCCTGCCCAGCGGTCTTTGACTGCTGGGTCAAGCTCTCTGGCAACGCACCGTGATTGGGACGGGCGGATGCCGGTCTGGAGGTCGCGTTGAGCAAGGTAAAGTCGTCGGCAGAAACCGAACTGGAACAGCAGGAAAACCGGCTGCGAACCCTCAACGATATCCGCAGTGAACGGACCACGCCGCTCGCCGGATTGCTGACCATGCGAATGATCATGCTGTTCGGCCTGATGCGCCGCAGTGGCATTCTGGCCCAGCGCCGCCGGTTTGGCCTGCTGGAAACCGAATGGCGGATCATGGTCTATGTCGGGGAATTCGCCCCCCTGTCGCTGAACGGCCTGTCCGAACGCGTGCTGAAGGATCGCGGCCAATTGAGCCGCGCGGTCAAGGCGATGGTGGAACGCGGCCTGCTGTCACGCCAGCGCAAGCCCGGCGGCCCGGAAATCGAAATCGACCTGACAGCAGAAGGCCGCGCCCTGCACGCCCAGATGGTGCAGCTGGCCGTCGAACGCGATGCGGAACTGGTGAAAGATATTCCTGCCGAAGAGCATGAGATCATGAAGCGGGCCGTGGAACTGATGATCCGCCGCGCCGATCTACTGCTGGAAGAAGAACTGCAGCTCAGCGAAGACTGAGGCCTGCAGCTGTAAAACTGGCGGCATGGGGCTGTGAGCCCCACCGCCCTTGATACATCCATTTCAAACACTGGCAGGGCCATGCTGGCCCGCCAGCGCAGGCCGACAAAGGCCCGCGACTCGCTGCCTCCCCTGCTGGAAGAACAAGCAGCGGCAAAGAGCGATGACAGCCGCCTGCACGCGGCCTGCCCAAACAACCAACCCACTGATTTTGAACGATTCCTATGCCATTATTGGCACGCTGGCGCCCTGTATCGGCTGTGCAGCGCCATGGCGGCCATCTGCCAGCGCCCGGATACCCGCAAAATTTATCTGATCGCTGGAACCAGCGGAGGTCCGCGGGGTTTCAATGGCGCCACATCCAACGCCCGTTCGAAGGCTTGACAACGCCCCTCAGGAGGAACAGTGTATTTGCAAGTTATTCGCAATAGCACAAAACAGAGAGAGCGATGTCGGCCCATTGGAAACCTGCAGATCGTCCCATGGCCTGGCATTGCCAGACCGTAACGCCCCATAATTTTGCCCGCACCGCGCTACCCGCATGTGCCGGTCTTGCCAGAGCCTTGCGGGCGACAGCCTGCAACCGCCCCTTAGGAAGAGCTGGAACCCTTCTATGAATGTCATCAGCCCCAGATGGTCGCATCTTTGCGCGGTCCGGGATGCGTCCCAGCCGCAGGCGATGCTGGGGCAGGACGCGCCTGCGCGGGTGCGATCCTTTATCCGGCTGTTCCGCCGCTGGGCCACCGCCCGCAAGCAGGGCGAAAACCCGCTGCCGGCGATGTTCGCCACCGATCTTTCGAGCACGGACAATCCCGAATGGGTCCCCGCCTGCGAAAGCTATTTCACTCTGACGGAAGCCTGCATCGGCCGCACGCTGGAACATGCCAGCAGCGAAAATCCCATGCTGGCACCTGATGAAGTGGCGATGCTGGCCATGCTGCGCCAGTCCGCCTCCACCGGCACGATCGTGACAGATCAGATGGTTCCGCACGGCCTGCCCGGCGCGCTGCTGTGGGCTGCCCGCGCGGTGTTGCGCACGCTGACCGACGACATTCGCTATCTCGCCTCGCTTGATCTGGGGCGACAGGGTCGCTGCCCGTTCCAACAGGCGCATGACACGGCAGCGACAGAACCGGATTACCGCCTGGCGATGTAAGCCGCGCCGGCCTGACCCGATCAGGCCGGTGGAAGTGCAGGTTCCTTCGCGCCCGGTGGCAAAGCGAAACGCTGCATACCCGGGGCGTGCACCGGGCCTGATGCACCCCATGGCCAGCCACCAAACTGCGTTTGCTGAAAATCGCGCATCGCCTGTTCGATTTCCTGCCTGGTATTCATCACAAAGGGCCCATGGGCCGCAACCGGCGCACCAATCGGCACGCCCTGCAGCAACAATATCCGCGCCGCTTCTCGCCCGCTGTTGACGATCGGCAGGGCCTGGGTGGCCTTCACGCTGATCAGGCGCCCCGCAGGCTGGGTGCCGCCGGCGATCTGCAGTTGGTCGCCCTGATGGAAATAGAGGTTGCGCCGGGCGGCAGCCTGAACGGCGGGCGGCAGGGTGATTGACGCCCCGGGTTCCAGAGTGATCTGCCAGATGGCGACATCGCCTTCCGCCCGGCCCGACCATGATCGCGGCGTGGCCGGAAGCGCGGCGATGGTCGCAGTCACGCCCTCCGGCTGGTCTTCCTGCGGTGCATAATCCCCGGCGACGATCTTCACCTCTGCAACCGCGCCAGACGGGGCGGTCGTCCGATAGACGGGAATATCGTCACCCCATTGGACCACGAAGGCCGGATCAACCATCTTGTCCTGCGGCGGAAGGTTCAGCCAGATCTGATAGAGATCGAGCGGGTTGCGCCCTTCACCGCTGCGCAGCGGGAACATCTCCGAATGCATCACCCCGCGTCCGGCGGTCAGCCATTGCACATCGCCATCGCCATAACGCGCGGCTGCACCCAGTGAATCCGCATGATCGACCAGCCCCTGATTGACGATGGTGACCGTTTCGAAGCCCCGGTGCGGATGCGCGGGAAACCCCGGCACATCGGTGCCGTGATACATGCTGAAACCATCGCGACCGCTGAAATCCTGCCCGATAGACCGGCCCTGCAGCTGCGCTGGGGCCACGCCCTGCCCCTCACCCGCTGCGGGAAAATCATCCTGATGGTAAACGCAGAACAGGAAGGGATCCATGCCACCCCATGGGTGCCCCAGGGGTTCGCTCCGCAACACGATATCTGTCATTCATCATTCCCGCGCTGATCTGTCCGGCCGATCGGCCGCAGGATTCATGTCGGGATGATTGGCCGCACGGCAAGGGGCTGCGGCCTGATTGTGCCGTTTTCCGCGCGTTTCCGCCCCGGGCAGGTCAGCTCGCGGGCAGCGATTGCAGCACCCGGTTGGGTGCGAAGTTGATCGTTTCCATGTGGCAAACGATGTGTTTCAGCCAGGCGAACACATCTTCCACCTTTTCCTCCACGATCAGCAGATGCAGCACCTTGCGGGCGCGGTCTTCCTGCCCTTCGGCCATATCCACCCACAGCGCCAGGAAGATCGCTTCAATTTCGGTGATCATGCCATGGCCCCGATCCCCAAAGGTCATCCGCCGCTGCCCGCGATGGTTCACGGTAAACATCAGCTGGTGGAAATCGGGCAGCACGGTGCGCATGCCCATCCGGGTGAACGGCTGCATCAGGCTGGCCGCCGGGCATTTTTCCTTCATCACCGCCATCACCCAGCCGCGCATGGCCCAAAGGATGAAATGGCTGCCGCCGGTGAGGCGGTCGGGCGACTGGTCGAGGAAGCAATACATGCCGTCATCCGTTGTCAGCAGGCGCGCAGGCCCGGATTCATCAATCGCGCGCAGATAGATCCATGGCGGCGATTCCTCCTTTCCGCATATCCGCGAGAATTCGATATTGCAACTCGTTATCATATTTGACGAGAGCAAGCAGGCCGATGATTTTGCCACTGACAATAGCGCAAGATTGACAACGCCCCCTGCCGGGTTATCCCTTGGCCAACGCGCCAAAAATGGCGGATTACAGGGAGAGTTAAAGATGCCTCGCTTCAGCGGTCGCATAGCCGTTCGTGCGTCCCTTATGGTTGCAACCGCAGCCATCTGGGCCCAGCCGGTCCTGGCACAGGAAACACCAACCGAACCGACCAGCGAAGAACCCGCCGCCAATGAAGTGCTGGTCGTTACCGGTTCGCGCCTGTCGGCCAGCGGTTTCAACGCCCCCTCCCCCGTAACCGTGATGGGTGCCGATGAAATCGCGCGGCGCGCGGCCCCCAATGTCTCCGAAGTGCTGAACCAGATTCCCGCCTTCCGCGCGCAGAGCACTGCGGCCACCAGCGCCATCTTCGGCAGCAACCTTGGCGCGGCCACCGCTGACCTTCGCGGCCTGGGTGCCAACCGCACGCTGGTGCTGGTCGATGGCCGCCGGGTGGTTGCTTCGACCGTTCAGGGTGGATCCTTCACCCCGGCCAATACGGTTGACCTCAACATCATCCCCACCTCGCTCATCGCCCGCAGCGAAGTGGTCACCGGCGGCGCATCGGCGGCCTATGGTTCCGATGCCGTTGCCGGCGTGGTCAACCTGATCCTCGACACCAGGCTCAAGGGTATTCGCGCCAGCGCGCAATATGGGCAGACCGATGAAGGTGATGCGGAAGAATACACCGCCTCGCTCGCTTTCGGCACCAGCTTCGGCGGGGATCGCGGCCGCTTCATCATCGGCGGCGAATACAATGAGAACAAGGGCACCGGCGATTGCTACACCCGGTCATGGTGCGCACAGAACTATGGCCCGGTCACCAATCCGGCCTATGCCGCCAATGGCCTGCCCGCTTCGCTGATCGTGCCCGGCGTCCGCACCGCCACGGCCACCAACAACGGCATCATCACCACGCCGGGGCCGCTGCGCGGGATCGAATTTGCGCCGGACGGCAGCATCTATCGCCATGATTACGGCAACTACTATGGCGCCGGCATCTATCAGGAGGGGGGCGGCGACGCGCGTAACCCGTTCTTTGAACATTATTCGCTGGTTGCGCCGGTGCAGCGTTATTCCGGCATGGCCAATCTGGAATATGATCTGACCGACGGCATCACCGCCTTTGTCCAAGGTTCCTACGCCAAGGTCATCGCCAATCAGCTGGGCGCGCAGGTCCGTGATCTGGGCAACACCTCCGCCAATCCGACCAATGGCATCATCATCCAGCGCGACAACGCCTATCTGCCCGATGCCGTGGCCGATCTGATGGATGCCAATGGGATCACGCGGTTCGGCATGGGCCGCATCGGCAATGACTTCGGCCCCACCCGCATGCGGGTCGATCGCGAAACCTACCGCATTGTCGGCGGGCTGAACGGCAAACTGGGTGAAACCTGGAAATGGGAAGCCTATTATCAATATGGCCGGACCAATTATCATCAGTCGGTGGCCAACAACCGCATCAACAGCAATTACACCCGCGCGGTGGATGCCGTCGATGATGGCACGGGCAATATCGTCTGCCGTTCCACGCTGACCAATCCGACCAATGGCTGTATCCCGCTCAACCTGTTTGGTGCCGGAAATTACGATCCGGCGGCAATCGCCTATTCCTTCGGCACCGCGCTGCAGGATACGCATCTGACCCAGCATGTGGCATCGGCGCAAATCTCTGGCGAACCCTTCAGCACCTGGGCCGGACCGGTTGCTGTCGCGATCGGCGGCGAATATCGCGAAGATATCGCCAATGGCACCGCCGATCCGATTTCATCGGCGCTGAATTTTTACGTCAGCGGCGGCGCGGCGATCAGCGGCAAGATGAATGTGAAGGAAGGCTTCGTCGAAGTCGGCGTTCCGCTGGCGCGCGATGCTTCCTTTGCCCGCTCGCTCGACATCAATGGCGCGATCCGCCTGACCGATTACAGCGTCAGCGGATCGGTCACCAGCTGGAAGCTCGGCACCACCTGGGAACCGGTTGACCAGTTGCGCCTGCGCGTAACCCGGTCGCGCGACATTCGTGCGCCCAATATCTTCGAACTCTATGCCCCGCGCTCCACATCCTTCCAGACGGTGACCGATCCGGCCAATGGCGGCGCCTTCGTGCTGCCGCTGTCGATCCTGGGCGGCAATGCCGGTTTGAAGCCGGAAATTGCCAACACCCTGACCATCGGCGGCGTCTTCTCGCCCGATTTTGCCGGGCTGAACGGCCTGCAATTGTCGGTCGATTATTACGACATCAATCTGGAAGGCGCGATCGCAACCTATGGTTCGCAGATCATCGTCAATCTCTGTGCCCAAGGCGTTGCGGCGATGTGCGCCAATGTGCAGCGTGATGAAAGCAACGCATTGGTTTCCATCACCAATGTCAATCAGAACGTCAACAATATCAAAACCCGCGGGCTCGATTTCGAACTGCTGTACCGCATGCCGCTCGGCTCGGGTGATTTCACCCTGCGCTCGCTCGCAACCCATGTCATCGATCTCAAAACGATCGATGTCACCGGCACCGCGATCGATCGTGCGGGCCAGAACGGCGCCCCCACCTCGCAGCCGTCCGGCGTGCCCAACTGGCAGGTCAACACCTCTGCCCGTTATGCCAGCGGGCCGTTTTCCGGCGAAGTGCAGGCCCGCTATATTTCCGGCGGCTATATCGACAACACCAAGATCGGCCCGCTGCAGGAAGGTTTCACCGCCAACAATCCCAACAGCGTTAATCTGAACCGGATCAAGGCCTATTGGTATTTCAACGCCAACGCCCAGTATGATCTGATCCGCGATGGGGAGCGTTCGGTGCAGCTGTTTGGCGCGATCAACAATATCGGCAATCGTGCGCCGCCGGTCGCCCCGTCCAGCTTCGGACCGACCAACAATGTGCTCTATGATGTGCTCGGCCGGACCTATCGCGTGGGTCTGCGTGTAAGCTACTGATACAAGTTCGTGGTGGCCGGCTGCGGAAGCGGCCGGCCACCACCGATAATTTTTGCTGGAACCAAGCGCTGCGTCAGGGATTGCCCGGGGGTTGCGCAGGAAAGTTGCACAAAACAAACTTCGGCTGGCTAAATCCGAGACCTGAACAGGTTTTCGGGCGCAATTATCAATTGTCGCAGATTGTCGCGGAGCGATGATCGGGGTTGCGAGAACTCCGCAAATTGCCAAAGACGGGGAAAGTTTCTCCGCTGCTCCAGCCAGAAGACAGATTCATGATCCAGTCGCGGACACTCCGCCATTGCCTGTTATGCGTTTCCCTGACGCTTGTCGGCGCCTGTTCAGAGGCCGACAAGCCGTTTCAGCGCCCGTCGCCAGAGATCGGTTTCGTCACCGTTTCAGCGCAGGATGTGCCGATTTCCACGACCCTGCCGGGTCGGATCGTCGCCTTTGAAACCAGCGAAGTCCGCCCGCAGATCACCGGCCTGATTCACAAGCGCCTGTTCAAGGAAGGCGACATCGTGCGCGCCGGGCAGCCGCTTTATCAGGTGGATGAACGACTCTATCGCGCGGCCGTGAATCAGGCATCGGCCAATCTGGCCAGTGCCCGCGCCAGCGCGGAAGCCGCCGTCACGCGCGCCGATCGCCTGCGCCCGCTCGCCGAAATGGAAGCGGTCTCGCAGCAGGATTATACCGACGCCAATGCCCAGGCCCGTGCAGCCCGGGCCAGCGTTGCCCAGAATGAAGCCGCGCTGGAAACCGCGCGCATCAACCTGCGCTTCACCACGATTCCCGCGCCGATTACCGGCCGGATTGGCCGATCGCTGGCAACCGTCGGCGCGCTGGTCAGCAGCAATCAGGCCGATCCGCTGGCCGTGATCCAGCGGGTGGATCCAGTGTTCGTCGACATCCAGCAATCCAGCGCCGAACTGACCGCGCTGCGCCAGTCCTTCACCAAGGGGGATCTGCTGCAGGGCAGCACCAGCGTGCGGCTGATCCTGGAAGATGGTACGACCTATCCCATTGTCGGAACAGTCGAATTTTCTGAAGTGGTGGTCAATCCGGATACCGGCAGCGTCACCCTGCGCGCCCAGTTCAGCAACCCCCAGGGGCTGCTGTTGCCGGGCATGTTCGTTCGCGCAGTGTTTGAACAGGCTGTCCAGCCGGGCGCGTTGCTGATCCCGCAATCGGGCCTGCTGCGCGACTTCGACGGGTCACCCTATGTCTATGTCGTTGGCGCAGACAACAAGGCCGAACGGCGCAAGATTACCGCTGATCGGACTGTCGGCACCAACTGGATCGTCACCGCCGGCCTGAAGCCGGGCGACAAGGTGATCACCCAGGGGCTCAACAATCTGAAGCATGGTGACACCGTGCGCGCAGTGCCAGCATCTTCGCCGCAGCGCATCGGCCAGCCCCCCGCTGGGGGTGCTGGTGCAGGTCAGGCAGGCGGCCCGGCGGCTGCCGGCTCCGGCCGTCCGCGCGGTTAAGCGACATGTCACGCATCTTTATCGAACGGCCGATCTTCGCCTGGGTGCTGGCGATCATCGTGATGCTTGCCGGCATTGGCGCGCTGACGTCTCTGCCGATTGAACAATATCCGGATATCGCCCCGGCGCAGGTCAATGTCCGCGCCAGCTATCCCGGCGCATCTGCTGAAACGGTCGAAAACAGCGTGACACAGGTGCTGGAACAGCAGCTGACCGGCATCGACGGCCTGCTCTATTTCAGTTCCAACTCCAATTCCCGCGGCGGCGCCAGCATTGCCGTGACCTTTGCCAAGGGCACCGATCCGGACATTGCCCAGGTGCAGGTGCAGAACCGCATCCAGCAGGCCCTGCCCCGCCTGCCGCAGGACGTGCAGCGTCAGGGCGTGCAGGTCAGCAAATCGAACCCCGATACGCTGCTGATGGTCGGCGTGTTCGACACGACCGATTCCCGGTCGCACATGGATGTGGCCGACTATCTGACGTCGAATATTCAGGACACGCTGTCGCGCATCGACGGGGTGGGCGATGTCAATGTGTTCGGATCGATGCACGCGATGCGCATCTGGCTCGATCCGCACAAGCTGGCGTCCTATTCGCTCGTCCCGCAAGACGTGATCACCGCGCTGAACAACCAGAATGCCGAAGTCGCCGCTGGTGAAATCGGCGGTCAGCCGTCCGAACCCGGCCAGCTGCTCAACGCCACGGTCACCTCTCAGGCCCGGTTGCAGACGGCCGACCAGTTCAAGGCGATCCTGCTCAAGACCCAGTCTGATGGCTCGGTCGTGCGGTTGAAGGATGTCGCGCGCGTTGAAGTGGGCGCGCAAAGTTACAACAATATCATGCAGATGAACCGGCACCCCAGTGCCGGCATGGCCATTTCGCTGACCCCTGGTGCCGACGCCCTGCGCACGGCCGAAGCGGTCAAGGCGAAGATGGAAGAGCTGAGCCAGGACCTGCCCGAAGGCCTCGATTACGCTTACGCCAATGATTCCACCGCCTTCATCCGCCTGTCGGTGGATCAGGTCGTCCAGGCCCTGCTGGAAGCCGTGGTGCTGGTCGTGATCGTGATGTTCGTCTTCCTGCAGAGCTGGCGCGCCACGCTGATCCCGGCGATCGCGGTGCCGGTGGTGCTGCTCGGCACCTTTGCGGTGCTCTATTTTGCTGGTTTCTCGGTCAACACGCTGACACTGTTTGGGCTGGTGATCGCCATCGGTCTGCTGGTCGACGATGCCATTGTGGTGGTCGAAAACGTCGAACGCCTGATGCACGAAAACCCGGGCATGAGCGCGCGCGAAGCGACCATCAAATCCATGGCCGAACTGCAGGTGGCGCTGATCGCCATTGGTCTGGTGCTGTCTGCCGTGTTCCTGCCGATGGCCTTCTTCAGCGGTTCGACCGGCGTGATCTATCGCCAGTTCTCGCTCACCATCATTACCGCCATGATCCTGTCGGTGCTGGTCGCCCTCATCCTGAGCCCAGCCCTGACCGCAACCCTGCTGAAACCGGCCACCGCGCATGGCGAAGCAGGCCATCACCGGACCAAGGCCGGGTTGTGGCTGGAAAAGGCCAAGAACGGTTTCAACAACGGGTTCGACCGGATGGTCAACCGCTATGTCCGCGCAGTGACGGGCGTGGTGAACCGCAAATGGCTGTTCATCGCGATCTATGTGCTGATGCTGGCGCTGCTGGCCGGGCTGTTCCTGCGCCTGCCAAGCGGCTTCATCCCGGGCGAAGACCAGGGTCGCGTGCAGATCCAGTACCGTCTGCCCGCCGGCGCCACAGAAAGCCGCACGCTGGAAGTTCGCGACGAAATCACCAAATATCTGACCCAGAAAGAGGGACAGAACGCAGACTCCCTCTTCATCGTTGCCGGTGGTGGTTCGGGCCAGAACGCCGGCCAAGGCTTCATCAATCTGAAGCACTGGAACGATCGCAAGGGGCCGGAAAACACCGCCGCCGCTATTGCCGACCGCACCAGCGCCGCCTTCCGTGGTTTGCGCGATGCGCAGGTCTTTGCCCTGGTTCCCGGCGCCGTGCGCGGCCTTGGCGATACCTCAGGCTTCTCGCTGCAGTTCCTCAACAGCACCGGCATGTCGCGCGAAGATTTCGCGGCAGCGCGTGATCGGCTGATCGAACTGGCCAGCAATGATCCGATGCTCAGCAATGTGCGGCCCAATGAAATGCCGGACCAGCCGACCCTGCGGATCGATACCGATTTCGAACGGCTGACCGCTTATGGCCTCGCCATCAGCGATGTGAACTCCACCCTCTCCACCGCATGGGGCGGCCGCTACATCGGTGACTACATCGAAAATGGCCGGATCAAGCGCGTGTTCGTGCAGGGCGATGCCCCGTTCCGCTCGCGCCCGGAAGATCTGGGCCAGTGGTTCGTCCGCACCTCCAGCGGGCAGATGGCGCCGTTCTCCTCCTTCTCCAAGACCAGCTGGCAGACCGGGCCGACCGCACTGTCGCGCTTCCAGGGCCTGCCCGCCTATCAGATCAATGGTCAGCCGGCGCCGGGCTACAGCTCTGGCGAGGCGATGAACCGGATCGAGGAACTGACCCAGCAGGTTGAGGGCACCAGCGCCGCATGGTCGGGTGCATCCTTCGAAGAACGGCTGTCATCCGGCCAGGCGCCGGCGCTTTATGCCCTGTCGCTGCTGGTGGTGTTCCTGTGCCTCGCCGCGCTATATGAAAGCTGGTCGATCCCCTTCGCGGTGCTGCTGGTCATTCCGCTTGGCCTGGTCGGTGCGGTCTTCGCCGTCACCCTGCGTGGGCTGGAAAATGACATCTATCTGCAGATCGGTCTGCTCACGACTATGGGCCTTGCCGCCAAGAACGCGATCCTGATGATCGAATTCGCCGAACAGGCGGAACGGCGCGGGGCCCGCGTGATCGATGCCGCGCTGGAAGCCGCCCGCATCCGTCTGCGGCCGATCCTGATGACCAGCTTTGCCTTCATCTTCGGCGTGCTGCCGCTGGCGATTGCCACGGGTGCGGGTGCCAACAGCCAGATCGCCATCGGCACCTCCGTGATCGGCGGCATGCTGACGGCAACGCTGCTGGCGATCTTCTACATCCCGCTGTTCTTCGTGCTGGTGCGCCGGGGCGTTCGTGACGGGCTTGCCGCTGCCAAGCGCAAGCTGCATCTCGATGAAAAGGATGATCAGGCGCCGGAGGCTACCGCGTGATGCGCCACACTATCCGTCACCTGCCGCCTGTCGCGCTGGCCATCTTGCTGGCCGGCTGCTCGCTCGCCCCGCCCTATGTGGCGCCGGCCGCTCCGGTTCCGGAATCCTGGCCGGTGGGCGATGCCTATCTGCAGCAGGCCGAAGCAGAGCTGCCCGCCGTCCGTTACACCGATGTGTTCCGCGATCCGCGCCTGCTGGCGCTGGCGGAACAGGCGATCGCCAACAACCGCGACCTGCGCATCGCGGCGGCCAATATCGAAGCCGCCCGCGCCAGCGCCCGTGTCGCCCGCGCCGGGCAATTGCCGCAGCTCAATGCCACCGGATCGGCCGACTTCAGCGAAGGTGGTGCCGGCACCGGGCAGAGCTTCAGCGTGCTGGGCAATATGTCGTCCTTCGAACTCGATCTGTTCGGCCGGCTCGCCAACACCACGGCCGCCGCGCGTGATCGGGCGCTGGCGACAGAAGCTGCTAGTCGCGCGGTGCGGATAACGCTGGTGGCCGATCTCGCCGCAGCATGGTCTGCCTATGCCGCCGATCGTGAACTGCTGGCCATTGCGCGCGACACCGTGGCCAATGCCAAGCGCAGCGTTGAACTGACGCAGGTGCGTCTGCAGGGTGGCATCGCCCCGCGCACCGATGTCCGCCAGGCGGAACAGGTTCTGGCGACAGCAGAATCCGATGTGGCATTGCAAACCACGGCTCTGGCGCAAGATGAAAACCTGATCCGCCTGCTGGTTGGCGCGGAATTCGACCGTGCGCTGCTGCCCGGGACTTTGGCCGAAGTGTCCGCCTCCACCGCGGTGCTGGCAGCCGGCACCAATTCGCAGGTGCTGCTCCGCCGACCGGATATCATTGAGGCAGAATACCGCCTGCGTGCCACCAACGCCGATATCGGCGCCGCCCGCGCCCGGCTGTTCCCGACCATATCGCTGACCGGCCTGCTCGGCTTCACCAGCGACGCACTGCGCAATCTGTTCTCGGGCGATCAGTTCCGGGCCTCAGGCGGAGTCTCCGGCAGCCAGCCATTGTTCGACGGCGGAAGCCGGGGCGCCAATGTCAATCTGACCGAAGCGCAGCGGGATGCCGCGCTGGCAACCTATGAACGGGCGATCCAGACCGCCTTCCGCGAAGTGGCTGATGCCCTGGCGGTCCAGGGCACGCTGGCCGAACGGCTGCGCACCGCCCGGGTCAACAGCGAAGCGGCCGCAGACACAGCGCGGCTGACCGAAGCGCGCTATCGCGGCGGGATCGACAGCTTCCTCGCCAATCTGGACGCCCAGCGCAGCCTCTACACCGCCCGGCGGCGGGAGGTTGAAATCGATCTGGCAGCGATCGGCAACCGCGTGGCGCTTTACCGTGCGCTCGGCACGGCACCGTCCGACGAATAGGGGATCAGCCTGGCTGCGATTGCAGCAAGCTGATGTCGATATCCTCGGGTGTTTCCAGGATGGTGGTCCGCCGCATGTCGCGCCGGTACTTAAAGGAATCAAACGGACCGCTGCGATGCAGGGTACACCGGTTGTCCCAGATCACGATGTCACCCACCCGCCAGTCATGCGCGTAGATCCTGTCCTGCGCCGTCGCCTGAGCGACGAGATAATCAAGCAGGGCACGGCTTTCGTCTTCCGCCATACCGATTATGCGCTGCGCGTGCGCCCCAAGGTACAGGGCCTTGTACCCATTGGCTGCGGTTACAACCAAAGGATGTTCCACAGTGGGCATCTTGCGGCGTTCTGAATCGCTGGCCTCAAAACCGGCGCTGGCGCGCGAGTGCCACAATGAATGGGCGACGCGCAGATCCGCTATCTTTGTTCTGAACGCTTCATCCAGCCCCGCATAGGCCTGGCGCGTATCGACGAACAATGTCTGACCGCCTTCCGGCGGAATTACATAACCAGCCAGCAGCGACCACTTGGTTGGCAGGGCATTGAACGATGAATCGGTGTGCCACAGGGCATTGCTTTTCCCGAACCTTCGCGACGGGGCATCTTCTGCAAGAATCTCCCCATCCGCATCCAGATTGCCTGCATCGAAAAGTTCGCGGGCGACCCGCTTTGGGCTGCCGTCGAAATAACCGTCAGCACGCGGCAACTCCAGGCCTCCAAAAGATCTGCTGAAGCGGACAAGTGCGGCATCATCCAGCTTCTGGCCGCGCACGATCACTACGGCGTGTCGGGCCATGGCCGCCTCTATGGCGGCCACCATTGTCGCCGTCAGGGTTTGAGTGATGTCCAACCCGGTGATTTCTGCGGGGAAGCCCGCTGCCGACTGACTGATTTCCATGCACCATCCCCATTTTGTCATTCACAGCCCAGGCGCGGGACCCCGAAAAAGGCTGAAAAACCAAGCATTAATAGTTTAATATATACAATATTATCATTTGAATGGTTGACAATACAACCAATTTTCGCTCCATTTGGCGCCGCCTCCGTTTGAAATAAAAATGGAGAATGAAAAACGTATTTTATTCAAAACATTTGATATGACAAAATATCATCAAGTAACTTTTGTATAAAATTTTACGCTAAATAAATCACAAATATAAAAGCCAATCATGCCTTGAGATCAGAACGGAAATCCGTCGATCAGGTTCATGTTGAGGGAGGTTGTATGAAAGACCAAACACGCGCAGCCTGCGCGCGCAGGCTGCTTGCTGCCACCAGCGCGCTTGGCGTCATGGCGCTGTCTCCAATCCTTGCCCAGGCCCAGGAAACGCCGCCCGACGCGGCTGAGCAAACGCCAACTGAGCAAGCACCGGCTGAGCAGGCCCAGACCATCGTGGTAACCGGATCGCGCATCGCCCGCCGCGACTTTTCCTCCGATACACCCATCGTAACCGTATCGAGCGCAGCGCTTGAACGGACATCCGATGTCAGCCTGGATCAGAGCCTGAGCCGGCTCCCCCAATTTGGCGCCGGGGCGAACCAGATCACCAGCGCATCGGACATTCAGTCCACGCCAACCAGCAGCCCCGGCATCGCCACGGTCAATCTGCGCGGCCTTGGCAGCAACCGCACCCTGGTGCTGGTCAACGGCCGCCGAACTCAGCCGGCCAATGCCAGCCTTGTGGTCGACCTCAACACCATCCCCAGTGCCGCGGTGGATAATGTAGAGATTATCACGGGCGGTGCGGGCGCAACCTATGGCGCCGATGCTGTGGCAGGCGTTGTAAACTTCATCCTGAAATCGAACTTCCAGGGCGTACAGCTTGATGCACAAGCCGGTCAGACATTTCGCGGCGATGGCGAACAGATCAAGCTGACAGCCCTGCTCGGTTCCAATTTCGCCGATGATCGCGGCAATGCGATGATTGGGCTAACCTATCAGAAACGCGGCGAAGTCTATCTTCGTGACCGTCGCTTCTTCGAAGCCGCATTCACCGATCCCAACACGCCTGGTCGCAATGCCTGGCCCAATTTCGGCGGGGTTGCCACAGCACTGCCCGGATCGGCCACGGCAGAGCAACGGGCCACCTATCAGGCAGCGTTCAACAGTGTGTTTGGCGCAAGAGGTTATGTCCCCGGCGACGTTGCTCAGGGCACGCAGTTGTTCTTCAACACAGCCGGCAGCACCGCCGATGCCAGCCTGTTCAGCATTTCGCCCGGTGTTGTTTCCCGATCGCCCGCCCCGGGTTTCGAAGGCGGCCTTTATCCTGACAACAAGTTCCTCGCCAACGGTGCCTTGACGGCGAATTCTTATCCCGGGTTCATCTCCAGCCCGCTGGATCGTTATTCCCTGTTTGCGGCCGCCCATTACGACGTCAGCGACAATCTGACGTTCTATACCCAGGCCAATTTCGACCAGAACGAAACCACAACGGAGGTGATTGGATATTCGCCAGCGTTCAATCAGTGGTCCGTCAATATTCCCTTCACCGCCAGCCACGCCGTTCCGGATGAACTGGCCACGATCCTGAATGCTCGCCCCAACCCGGCTGCCGACTGGACCTTGTACAAGCAGATGGATTATCTGGGCCCGCGCCAGATCACCACCAAGACCCATACGTATGAATTGCTCGTCGGCGCGCGGGGTGAACTGGGCTTTCGCGACTGGACGTATGACGTCTTCGCATCGCACGGCAGCACATCACAGAACGCCAATTACCGCGGCTTTGCCGATCTGGCCCGCTATACCGACCTGATCAGACGGCCGAATTACGGCGCGGGAGCCACATTCAACAACGGCAGCACCGGCCTGCTCGCCAATTGCACCAGCGGGCTCAACCCCTTTGTGAACACCCCGGTATCGCAAGACTGCCTCGACATCATCAGCGCGCCGATCAACACCGAAACCACACTGATTCAGGACCAGGTGGAAGCCAATCTGCAGGGCTCTCTCGCACAGATCCCGGCCGGCGATCTGCGCTTTGCAGTCGGCGCATCCTATCGTTTCAACAAGTTCGAATTCCGGCCCGATCCTGGCTTTTCGACCACCAACACCACCTCTCTTACCATCGGGTTGTTTGACGTTTCGCCAACCAGCGGCAAGGTGAAGGCAACGGAGTTCTTTGGCGAAGTCCTTATCCCGGTTCTGGCCGATCTGCCCTTCGCAAAATCGGTCAGCCTCAATCTCGGGGCCCGCTATTCCGACTACAACACCACAGGCGGCGTCTTTACCTGGAAAGCCACCGGCGATTGGGAAATCAACGACTGGTTCAAATTGCGCGGCGGTTACCAGCAGGCCAACCGGGCGCCCAATGTCGCCGAACTGTTCCAGCCACCGGTGTTCCAGACCGTGCCATGGCCCGATCATGATCCCTGTTCGATCCTGACCCGCGCCAGCTATGGCAATGTCGCCTCCAACCCCGACCGGGCGCAGGTGCAGGCACTGTGCACGGCATTGGCCGGCGGCAACACAATCGGTGACAGCTATACCGGCAATGTGCCGACCTATTTCCCGCTCGGGCGCGACCTTCAGGCCGGCAATCCCAATCTGGGCAATGAAAAGGCCAGCACCTGGACGCTGGGCGCCGTCTTCACCTCGCGCGCTGACAGCCCCTTGTTTCGCAACCTTCGGTTCTCTGTCGATTATTACAACATCACTGTGAACGACGCGATTGCCACCACCACCACGCAAGTGGTCTATCAGGAATGCTTCAACAGCTTCGGCACCAACCCGACCTACGATCCCAACAACGAATATTGCCGCCGGATCATCCGCGACGGAACCCCGGGTGCCCGGCAGGGCTTCTGGATTTCCACCTCAGCCCTGTTCGAAAATCTCGGCAAGATTTCCACCTCCGGCTTTGATGCCCAGATCGACTGGTCAATCGAGGCCCCGGGAATTGGCGGAGATCGCGGTGCGGTTTTCACCAATATTGTCTTCAATTATCTTGATAAATACGAGGTACAGAACAGCCCCAGCGCGCCGGTTTTCGACTATGCCGGCTCGATCGGGTCCACCATCTTCAACCCACCCTACGGCGCCCAATATCGGTGGAAGCTCAACACCACGCTCGGCTATGATTTTGGCCCGGGGATGCTGAGCCTGAACTGGCGCCACCTTCCCAGTGCAAAGCATGTTGCCCAGGTCACCAATCCAGGTGCGCAGCAAGAACGGATACGTTCCTATGACATCTTCGATCTCGCCGGCAATATCCGGGTCAATGACACCTTCCAGTTGCGGGCAGGGATCGACAATCTGTTCGATCGCAGTCCGAACATCGTGGGGGCCATTCCGGGTGTAACAGCCGCAGTGGGCGAGCCGGAGCCAGCCGGGACCTTCGATGTCCTCGGTCGCCGGTTCTACATCGGCATCAAAGCCGACTTCTGATGTGATCAACGCGGGTTCCGGCACGCAAATACGCACCGGAACCCGCGCTGGCATGATTAGGGAGAAAACAATGGCAAAGCCGTTTAAGCTGATGCTGCTGGCCACAGCGTTATGCATCGCGTCGGCTCCAGCTCTGGTCATGGCCTCACCCGATGATGGCTGGCAGGGCGTGGTTCGTTGCGCGGACAGTCGCACCGCCGAACTGCGCCATGCCTGCATCGACCAGGTACTGCGCGAACAAGGTGTTCTGACGCGTGAAAAAGAGGCCGCAGCGGAAAGAGAAGCCTTCGGTGCACGTCGCCCTGCTCCGACAGCATCACCCGTTCCACCAGTCGTGGCACAGGGGCCAGCAACGCCGGCCCGGCCGATCCCGACACCAGCCGACCTGCCTGGACCGGAAGCCACAAGGGAACGGGCATCCACCCTTGTGACGGAAATCGCCAGGGTCGAACAAGGTGCGGATCGGAAGCTGATCATCATCACAGCCGAAGGGGCGATCTGGCGGCAGCTGGAAACCGTCGAAATGCGCGGCGCCCCGCGAAAGGGCGATGCCTTCACCATCGAACAGGCAGCGCTTGGCAGCTATCGCTGCAGGATCGGACGAAGCCTGATCTTTCGCTGTTCCCGGCAGGACTGAGCCACCGAAACATCCGGGGCTGTGCATGCACAGCCCCGGTATGATCCCTGTCTTAGAACGACAGATTGATCCCGGTATAGAACCGGCGACCGTTCAGATCGAAGAAGTAAGCGTTGTAGGGGTTGGACCCCACGGCATTGGCCAGCCCATTGGTGGCAGCGTTGTATTCCACCAGTGGCGGTGCCCGGTTGAACAGATTGTCCACGCCAAACCGCAGCACGACATTGTCGGTCACCGTAAAGGTCGAGCTGAGGTTGAACAGATCATAGGCCGGCGATCCGACAAAGGGCGTATCGTTGTTCAGCGGATAGGCGATCGATTTGGCGCTGGGCAAATGCTGCCACTGCAGGGAAACCGTCGCCGGCCCGACCGCGTAACCAAAGGTGTTGAGCATCTTCCAGCGGAAAGCGCCCGGGTTCAGGCCGTTTTCAGCAATGCCGGAACTGCCCGCAGGGCCCAACGTGCCCGCATATTCAACCAATGCCCCAGCTGGCCCTGCCGATGCCGGCAACGATGCCGATTTCAGCGTGATCAGATAGTTGAACACCGAATTGATGCTGAAGGTGCCGGGGCCAACCGGGAACGACCAATCGAGCTGGACATCGACGCCTTCGGTGCGGAAGCGGCCGTTGTTGAGATAGGTTACCGCCACATTGCCCAGAGCACCATCACCCGCCACGCGTCCAATTGCCTGGCAGAACGGGTTGGCTGCGGCCGCTGCCGGATTGTTGGCGATGGCCGGGTTGAAGGTCGGATCGAAACAAGCCCGCTGGGCACTGTCCAGCGTCTGCGGGCCGATCGCGTCATCCACCGCAATATTGTAGTAATCGACGGTCAGACGAAGTCGGCGCAGCAGATCCGTTTCGAACGGTGACTGGATCACCGCGCCAACCGTCCAGGTCTTTGCCGTTTCAGGACGAACCGCCGTGTTCCCTACCAATGTCGGGAAGGCAAAAGCCGGCCCAACAGCGTTGTAGAATTGCGGGTTGGAATAAAAGATATCCGCCGTTCCCGCGATCGACTGATCCATCAGGATGCGGCAGACCGCCTGCACATTGGCAGCATTGGAATTGGCTGCCGCATTCGCCGAATAGGACAGAGTGTTGTTGAGTCGGCAGACATCGCCGCCACCGGCAGCGGTAAAGGTCTGCTGCGGCGCCAGATAGAGTTCCGCAACGTTGGGTGCCCGGACAGCCTTGTTGAAACCACCCCGGAAACGGAGCCAATCCGTGACTTCCCAGTCGGCCATCGCCTTCCAGGTGAAGTTGTGCCCGGTGGTATTGAAGCTGGCTGAGCGGCCGCCGATGTTGATTTCAAACCGCTTGATCCCGGGAATATCTGACAGGATCGGAATCAGCAGTTCACCATAGACTTCCTGGGAATCGATCTTCCCTTCAGAATTGCCACTGGGATAAATCCCGACAACCTGATCCTGGAAAGACCGGCCCTGTGACGTCAGCGTATCATTGATGAAGGTGTAATTGTTTTCACGATAGGTGGCGCCAACGGCGGCACGCACTTCGCCAGCCGGCAAGTTGAGCAGACCACCCTGGGCGTTAAATTCAACCACGGTCTGCTGCATGATCGCCCGGTTCTTCAGATCCGCCGCGATAGCCTCAATACAATCCGCCGATGGGACCAGATCCAGATCGAACGGGTTGAGCCCGCTGGTGCAGGTGGCCGATGATGCGCCAAACCCGCCGAACACGGCATTGCCGGTCGCGCTAAAACCCGCGCCCCAATTGGGGCTGGAGATCACTTCCCGCAGGCGGGACAGCGATGCCGTGCCGGTAATCAGCGTATTGGTTTCGGACGTGCCGTGCGATGCATAGAGTTCCCAGGTCCAGTCCGAACCCGGGATCGAACCCTCAAGCCCCGCGACCATATTGTAGGTCATCACATCGGTCTTGGCTTCGCGATTGGCATAGTTGAGGTAATAGGTCAGTTGCCAGTCGCAGCTTGCCCCGGAACCGGCAGCGCCCGCCACGGCGGAAGGATCGCAGTTCAGCATATCCCGCGTGGCTTGGCTGATCCCAAGCGGCATCACCCGGCTGTCCAGAATGCTGCGCAATTCGGTGGGCACCGGGTTGGACGCAGGCACTAGCGCTGACCAGCCGTTCACCGAAGGTGATGGTTGCTGCACCGTATGAGTGGACACATGGGTGAAGGTCGCCTGCGCGAAGACCCCGATCCAGTCGTTGATCTCATAATTGCCGCGCGCATAGATGTTGTATCGGGTCAGCGGCAGGACGAGCAGATCGTCCAGGAAGTTCTGCCCCAGCGTCCCGTCGTTCTGCAATTTCCATTTCAGGCCGGTCAGATCGCCCTGGAAACGATCAACCCCGCCTGCCGGGCTCTGGAAAAAGCCGGTAAAGGCGGTTCCATCGGGATTGAAATACAGGCGATTGCCCGTGGTTACCGCGCCCGGGCCAAAGATGGCATCATAAGAGGCCTGGGTAGGATTGACCCCGCCGTAAGGCTGGAAGCCGGAAAAATCCGGGAAGAATTCGGTGCCGACAAAACGCGGATCCTGCCAAGTATCACGGAACCACGCCCGATCACGGCGTTTGGCCGCTTCACGGACATTGGTGGAAAGGCCAATGGTGATATTGCCCCGCCCATCATCGAAATTCGTGCCCATCAAACCGCTGATGGTATATTCCGCGCCATCGCCATGCTGGCTCATGCCGAGGGACCCATCGAGCTCGAGCCCCTGGAAGTCCTTCTTCAGGATAAAGTTGACCACACCGCCCACGGCATCCGCGCCATAGGTAGCCGATGCGCCGCCGGTGATCACTTCAACACGGGAAATCGCGGCGGCCGGAATGGTGTTGATATCAACCACACCCAGCGCGTTGGCAGGAGTCGCGCGGCGGCCATCCACCAGCACCAAATTGCGGTTGGTCCCAAGACCACGCAGCGACAGCGTCGCCGCGCCGGGAGTGCTGGTTGCTGTCGGCTGGACATCGCCCGCAAGCGCCGGCGTCTGCACTGGAGTAAAGCCGGGCAATTTGTTGAGGCTGGTTTCGATCGCCGCTGTTGAAGAGCTCTTCAACAGTTCTTCATTGGCGGTAACAATTGGGCTGGGGGATTCAAAATCCCGCCGCTGAATGCGCGAGCCCGTAACAACGATGGCGGTTTCTTCAGTAACGCCGGCGGCATCGCCGCTGTCCTGCGCCATGACCGGCGACACGCCAGTAACGGCATAAAGCGCGCTTGAACAAACAAGCACGCGACGGATGTAGCTTGAACCACGAAAGCCCATTGCACCCTCCCATTTTTGGGCGCCCCCGTTTCCCGGGGATCACGCCATATATTGTTATAATTATAACTAATATCTTGCTTCCCATTGGGCGGGATTTTCCACCCAGACTCAACGGAATGCACGCACAGCTTATGGAGGATGCAATAGAGATCAAGCGAAATTTGGTATGTTCCTACCTATTTGCGAAAAACGCACATCAGGTCGCACCGACCAGCGAACTGAACGGAACAGCCAAATGTCAGGAAATCATATGTGGCCGCCGCTTGCAGGCCTGATCCCGGCTACCTGCGCGAACGTCTCCGTCGCCGCACCCATTGCAGCCCGCGCCGCCAGTGCTTGCGCAAGCCGCGTTCGCTGATCGGATCCAGGAAACCATCGGCGCTTTCGGGATCCAGCAGTTCATTTTCAGCGATGAAGCTGTCGAGCGGGCCCGGCTTCACCAGATCGAGCAGGTCCAGCGTCTTGCCCGGCCGGCGCAGGGCATCGATCGTCCGGATCAGGGATTCGCCCTGCCGCGCAAATTCCCGCGCAAACACATCGGGTTCGATGTCGAGATGTTCGGCCAGCAGGCGAACCCGCAGCCGGGCGATCTGTTCGAGCGTATCGCGGTTCTGTTCCAGCCCGGCATCGATGATAACATCGCATTCGCTGTCCAGCCCGAGCGAGCGGTTGTTCAGATTGGACGAACCCACCCGCAGGAACCGGTCATCGACGATCGACACCTTGGCATGGACATAGATGTCCTGCTCCTTCTTCGTCACCGGCACATAGATGCAGAAATGATTGTCGTGATCGACCTTCTCGATCTCCCGCGCGAGATGCACCCGCGCCGCATCCATGGCCCGCTGTTCCAGCCAGCCATCAGCGGTGCGCGGCATGACCAGCACGATTTCCGGCGGGTTTTCCTCCGCCAGCCGCGCAGCGATCGCCGCCGCGATCTTGCCCGAGGTAAAATACTGATTTTCTATATAGATGAACTTCTTCGCGGCCGCGATCATGTCCAGATACAGCGCTTCGATCTCACGGATTTCGCTCAAGTCGCGATATTCGGCGCGCGTCCTGGCGATGCCGACATCCACATCGGCAAATTCTTCCTTCAGATCTTCCGGCCACAGGCTTTTGCCGGACGGTTCGATCGGCGGCAGGCTGCTGTCGGTGGCGGCCAGCCAGCGATCATTGCCCAGCTCCGCCAGGGCAGAGGCAACCTCGCCCTCCAGCATCATGGTCACATCATGCCAGGGCGCATAGGGCTTGCCGTCCGGATTGGTCCGCCTTGGATCATCGTCGAGATGATCGCAGGTGTCCCAACGGCCGGTGGACATGTCGATCCCGCCGCACACGGCCAGTTGCTGGTCCAGCACCACGATCTTCTGATGATGGCTGCAGCCCGACGGATGGGCGCTGTCGAAACGGAAATCGATCCCCTTGGTGCGTTTCCATTTCCACAGCAGCCAGGCCGCGCGCGGGCGCCAGAGCTGCTTCTTGGCGCCGAAACTCCATTTCAGGATGTCGATCTGCAGGCCCGGCCGGTTACGCACCAGCGACAGGAAGAATTCGCCCAGCGTATCGCTGCAGTCCGGATCATCCGGTTCCAGGCAGATGCGCGTGTCGAAATCCCAGCCGATCACCATGATCCGCCGCTCAGCCGCGCTCATGGCTTCGCGGGCGAGATGGTAATACTCGGCCGCATCGACGATCACCGATGCCCGGTCGCAGCGTTCGATACGCCAGCAATTGCGGCCGGGGACAAGGATCGGTTCGAACATAGGGACCTGTCATTTCTCTGTGATGCGGGCGACGTCACCGTCACCGGGCAGGTGGGGGCCTGCCGCCTGACTGCTCCTATCCGGCCAATCGCCTTTCGACCAGATCACAACCGCCGCTTTCGCCCGCATCGTCACATTTGCCGCATCGCGATGACGATCCGGCGACTGCGCCGCCATTCCGGGGCTGCACGCTCCCCAAATTTGGTTTAGCTTCCACCGATGAGCATGATCGCGCATTATTCTACCCGATCATCGCCGCCTGCGGCGCGGCTGCAGCGGTGGAATGAACTGGCCAGCGCCAACTGGTCTGGTGTCAGCGTCTCCGCGCGGCCCGACGGGTTTGAAGGCGCGCTGAGCCATCTGGGGAGCGACAATGTGCAATTTGCACGCGTCCGGTCTTCACAGGCGGAACTCTGCCGATCGATCGGGGATGACCGCGCCGACCGGATCACCCTGCATTATCAGCGGCGGGGCAACAGCCGGAACTTTCGCGGGCCGGTGCAGTCACAGCTTGCGCCCGGTGACATCGCCATGTTCCGGTCGACCGATGATTACCGGATCGAACTGTCCGACAGCAATGACATGCTGGTTGCCGATTTCGATGAAAAGCTGCTGATCGACCGGATCGGCCTGATCAGCGTGCCGGGCGGCGTCTGCATTGCCGCGAAACAGCATCCCACGCACCTGATTGGCGGCCTGATCCACGGCCTGCTCAGCGCAGAAGCCGATCTCGATCAGGAAGCCATCGACCTTGTGGAGGCCAGCTTTGTCGATCTGCTCGCCCTGCTGCTGCGCCCGCCCCATCCGGCCCCACAGCCCGGCACCGGCAATCTTCGCCAGCGCGCGCAGGCGATCATCACCCGGCATCTGCATGATCCGGAACTGTCCACCGCCATGATCGCCGGCCGTTTGGCCGTCAGCGAACGCGCGGTGCAATATGCCTTTGCCATGCAGGGCGAAACGCCGATGGGCGCCATTGTGAGCCAGCGGTTGCAGCAGGCCGCCCGCGCACTGCGCCACAATCCCCATTGCTCCATCACCGAAATCGCGCTGGGCGGCGGCTTTTCCAGCTCATCCTATTTCACCCGCTGTTTTCGCGAGCGTTTTGGCATGACACCACGAGCCTATCGTTCCGCGCAGCCTTTTTCGCAAAAGTGACAATCCCCTTCGCTGTCGTGAAAGATTTGCCCCCGGCAATCGGTTAAATCATCCCCTTGCCTGTTACCCGGGGAGGGGTTGGGACAGATGGTTGAAACGAAAAACAGGGGCCGCATTGTGCTTGCGGTCTTCGGCATTGTGCTGGTGCTGCTGGGCCTGCCGCTGACATGGGGCGGCGTGCAACTCGCCACTCTGGGTGGATCCTGGTATTATCTGGGCGCCGGTCTTGGCCTGATCGCCAGCGGGATTCTGATCGCGATGCGCCGTTTGGCTGGCGCCTGGCTGTTTGCCGCACTCTTTGCGGTGACGGTGATCTGGGCGCTGTGGGAGGTCGGCATAGACTTCTGGCCGCTGGTGCCACGGATCAGCGGGCCGCTGTTCATGGCTTTCATCCTGTTGCTGTTGCTGCCGCGCTTCCCGCAATGGAACCGTGGAGCACGCACCCCCTATGCTCTTGCTGCCCTGTCCATGCTGCTGATGGTCGGCGCCGTGTTCCTGGCGATGCAGCCCAAGCATGTTATCCGCAACGACTTTACCCAGGCAGTGCCGGGCAAGATTTCCCCCGAAACGCTGGCGGCCGGCAATGAATGGCGCGAATATGCCCATACCGGCAAGGGCACGCGCTATATCACCGCGGACCAGATCACCCCGGACAATGTCCGCAATCTGAAAGTGGCCTGGGAATTCGACTATGGCGAACCACCCGCAGCCGCGACGCTGGCGGAGGATCAGAACACACCCACCTATGCAAAGGGCGTGCTTTACAGCTGCAGCCCCAACAACACCGTCAACGCGCTGAACGCCGAAACCGGCAAGCTGTTGTGGAGCTACAAGGCCAAGGGTGCATCCCCCATCTGGCAACGCTGCCGTGGGGTTACCTATTACGAACCGCAAGCCGCTGGCTCTGCCCGGAGTGCCCCCGCCCAGAATGGTCCGGCCCAGAATGAGGCGGCCGCGCTCTGCCAGGCACGGATCGTGATGAACACGATCGATGGCCGGCTGGTGGAACTGGATGCCGCCACGGGCAAGCCCTGCACCGGTTTTGGTGATCAGGGCGTGGTCAATCTGAATGCCAATCTCGGCGAAACGCCGCCGGCCATGTATATTCCCACGTCGGCGCCGACGGTGCTGGCGGACAAGATCGTGGTCGGTGGCTGGATTTTTGACGGGCAGAAGGTTGGCGAACCTTCCGGTGTGGTGCGCGCCTTTGATGCGCGCAGCGGCGAACTGGCCTGGGCCTGGGACATGGGCAATCCCGCCACCACCGGGCTGCCGCCGGCCGGCGAAACCTACACGCTGGGCACGCCCAATGTCTGGTCAACCCCGGCCTATGATCTGGAACTGGGGCTGATCTATCTGCCCACCGGCAATTCCACGCCCGATTTCTGGGGCGCCCACCGCCGCGCCTTTGATGAGAAATATGGATCATCCGTGGTTGCGCTGGACATCGCCACCGGGCGCGAACGCTGGCATTTCCAGACCGTCCATCACGATGTGTGGGATTACGACGTCCCTTCACAACCGGCGCTCTATGACATTCCCGATGGCAAGGGCGGCACCATTCCGGCGCTGATCCAGACAACCAAACAGGGCCAGATCTTCGTGCTCGACCGGCGCACCGGTCAGCCGATCACCAAGGTGGAAGAACTGCCGGTGCCACAGGGCCCCGCGCCGGGTGATTTTCTGTCCCCGACACAACCCTTTTCAACCGGCATGCCGCAACTGGGCGTCGACCGGCTGACAGAGGCGAAGATGTGGGGCGTCAGCATGTTTGACCAGCTCTATTGCCGCATCCGGTTCCGCTCCATGCGCTATGACGGAATGTACACCCCGCCCCGCACGGACACGAGCCTGATGTTCCCCAGCCCGTTCGGCGGGATGAACTGGGGTTCGGTATCGGTCGACGAAGGGCGCGGTCTGCTGATCGTCAATGACATGCGCATCCCGCGTTATGTGAAGCTGATCCCGCGTGCGGTGGCAGACAGCATGTCAGCCGGTATCCACGGCGCCGGCATCTTCCCGCAGGCGGGCACGCCCTTTGCGATCGAGACCGACAATGTCATGTCCCCACTGGGCATTCCCTGCATGGAACCGCCCTTCGGAACGATGACGGCGATCGATCTGAACAGCAAACAGATCGTCTGGCAGGTGCCGATGGGCACGGTGAAGGACACACGGCTGTTCGGCACACTGCCCGTCGGCGTGCCTCTGCCGATCGGCATGCCCACGGTCGGTGGCCCGCTGACCACCGCCAGCGGCCTGACCTTCTATGCCGGGACGCAGGATTTTGCCCTGCGCGCGCTCGACACCACCAGCGGCAAGGAAATCTGGAAGGCCGGACTGCCGGCCGGCGCGCAGATGACACCGATGAGCTATGTCGCACCCAATGGTAAGCAATATATCGTGGTGTCCGCCGGTGGCGCGCGGGAATCGCCGATCCGGGGCAGCAAGGTGATTGCCTACGCCCTGCCTGACTGATCAGGGCAGAACCCATATGAAAAAAAGGGGGCAGATCTGGCAGATCTGCCCCCTTTTTTATCCACTCATGCCATGCGGTTGGCCCCGCGTGACACGCTCATGCCGTGTCGCCCGGCGATATTGCCGGAACGCTGGCGAATGCTGTCCAGGAACAGCCATTCACACCGCGCCTGTTCCGGTTCCAGATGCACGGTCATATAACCGCGCCGCGACAGATCGGCCCATTTCAGCTGCGGATTGGCCGCCACCGTCACCTGCATCAGATCATCGGGCTTCACCCAGGGGACATAGGTTTCATATCCGGGGGAGGTGACACTCTGCACCGCCCAATCCACCCCGGCCGGCGTGCCATCGACATCCAGATCGAAAGCCCAGGCATTGTGGCTGTCACCCGACAGGGTAATCAGGCTGGCATTGGCATCCAGCGCTGATCGCAACAGCCGCGAGCGGGCCGCCGGATAGCCATCCCACATGTCCAGATTGAACGGCAGGCCTGCCTTCGCCGCCAACGACCCCGCCATCACCGCGCGGCGAATATCCTCGCCCGCCTGTGCCGGCAGCATGGGGGCGATTTCCGGCGCCATCCGCACCGATCCCATGATCACCTGCTGCGCGAGGATCTGCCATTTCTGCCCGGCCCGGACCGAGCGAGCAAAGCCATCCGCCAGCCAGCGTTCCTGTTCAGCACCCAGCATGGTGCGGGCCGGATCCTGCCAGGGTCCATCGCGGAAGGCGACCATCGCTGCGACGGGATCCTGTTGCCCGGCCAGCGCCGCGCCAAGATCCAGCGGCTGCACCCGGCCCGAAAGCCGCGTTTCCGGGCGGAACAGCGTGGCCAGATCGCCAATCTCATAGCTGTCCCACATGCTATCGCTGACGGGCAGCCATTCACGATAGGCGCGCATGGCGGCGGTGCGGCGGGCGCCCCAATCGCCTTCGCTGTCCGGCTGGTGGTTTTCCGCACCGCCCATCCAGGCATCATTGGCGATTTCATGGTCATCCCACATCATCACCATCGGGAGCAGCTGATGCAGCCGCTGCAGATCCGCATCAGACCGATAGGCCGCGTAACGCAGGCGATAATCGGCCAGCGCGATGATTTCGCCGGCAGGTTCAATCACCCGTTCCGCCAGCGCCATGTCCGCATCGGGATAGGTGCCGCGTTGATATTCATAGAGATAATCGCCCAGATGGACGATCAGATCGAGATCATCCCGCGCGGCCGCATGGCCATAGGCATTGAACCAGCCGAACGGCAGGTTGGAACAGGAAAACACCCCCAGGTTGAAGCGCGTCACCGCCCCCTGCGGCAGGGTCCGTGTGCGCCCGACCGGTGACGCCTGCCCTGCCCCATCCAGAAAACGGTAATAATACCAGCGCCCCGGCTGCAACCCGCCGGCCACCGGCTTGACGCAATAATCCTGTTCCGGCCGGGCAATCGCCGTGCCTTCGGCCACCACGCGGGTAAAATCGGTGTTTTCCGAAACCTGCCAGTTCAGCCGGCCTTCGCCCGACGCCGGGACATAGCGGGTCCAGAGCATGACAGAAGCGGCGCGGGGTTCCCCGCTGGCGACATTATGGGTGAAACCGCGCGCGGCCAGCAGGCTGGCCGCCGCAGGATTGGCGAGCGCGCCAATCCCCAGCGACCCCAGCCCGAATGACCCGAGGCGGAGGAGCGACCGACGGTCCAGATCCAGCATGATCAGAACCGCTTGGTGACTTGCACGCCATAGAAGCGCGGTTCGCCGGCAATGAAGGTCGGCATGCCCAGCGCGTCACCGGTGTTGCCGGCATCCTTGATGTAGTTCTGGTCAAACAGATTGGTGACGAAGCCTTCAATCTCCAGCCCATTGTCAAAGGCATAACCGATCCGGGCATTGACCAGGGCATAGGCCCCCTGGGTTTCATCCTGAAGCAGATCCGCCACCAGCGCGCCGCTGGCCACGGTCTGCAGATCGGGCCGATCATTGTCATCATCGAAGAAGATGCGCGATTGCCAGGTCACGCTGGGGGTGAAGGTCAGCCGGCCCCGCCCCGCATCCAGCCCGAACAGCGCGGCGAAGGACAGACTGTGATCAGGCGCGAGGCGGAAATGATTGCCGTCGCGCACCCCGGTGCGGAACCGGCTCTGGTTCCAGGCATAGGTGCCCATCAGCGTGACATTGTCGTTCAGCGCCCAGCGGGCCTGACCCTCAAAACCATAGGCCTCAGCCTTGCCCGCATTGGTGACCACGAACAGCGTGCCCTGCTGCACCGTCGTCTGGAAATTGTTGTAGGCGTAGTAGAACACCGACCCGTCGAGATAGAGGCCGCCGGTCTGGGTGCGCGCGCCAAGCTCGAAACTGTCGACCGTTTCGGCCTCCACCACATTGAAACGGGCTGCGCCAAAGGGGGCAGACGGCGTCGCCGCGGTCAGCACCTGCGGCCGGCGGCCACGGGCGTAATTGGCATAGAGGCTGGCGTCACTGGCCAGTTCAAATCGGGCAAAGGCGCGCCAGGTGAAACCGCCATTGTCCAGATCAGCCGTGATCAAATCGCCATTGCCTGCGGTTGGCTGGGCACCCAGGCCGAACAGCGGAACCGGATAGGCGGTGGACATCGGAATGCTGGCCGCGCCCGGAGCCGCCAGCGCATAAAGCAGCTGGGTCCGTGTCGGTTCGGCCTGCGACAGCGCCCCGATGAAGCCGCCCAGAATGGAGCGGCCGTTGAGCACCGCCCCGCTGATCGACGATGTCTTGCTGTCATGGCTGTAACGGCCACCTGCACCAACCTCCAGCCGGTCGGTCAGCTGGACACTGATATCGGCGAAGATGTCGAAGGCTTCGGTTTCGGCGTGATTGGTGGAGGTTTCGTAATGGCCGGATTTCAGATTGGCCGCGATCCCCTGTGCCACCGCGCCCGGCAGGGCCACGCCCGATGCCCCGGCAACACCCTGCAGCAGTGCAGCGGTGAAGGCCGGATTGGCCAGGACGGCCATCGGGGCCGGATCGCTGGCCGGCCGGCCCGGGATCAGCCCACCACCGTTCAGGCGATCGGTCAGCCGCGCCAGCAGCACGCGTTCGTCAAATTGCGACGGCGTGCGCTGATAGCCCTTGTCGCGGAAATAGGATGCACCGACGAAGGCGGTGATGCTGTCATTCTGATAGGTCAGCCGCAGTTCCTGGCTGAACTGTTCGCCATGCGCATCTTCGGCGGCGGTCAGGGCCGGCAGCGAAATGCCATCCGCATCGAAGATTTCCAGACTGTCGAACTGGCGCCAGGCGCTGATCGAGGTCAGGTTGACCCGGTCGGACAGTTCCGCGCGGATGATACCGGTGACACCACCAACCTTGCGATCAAGGCCCAGCGGCAGGCCGTCTTCGAAACCTTCACCCGGTGCCAGCGCCGCGCCGGTCCAGGGCTCCGACGATCCGAGCACCGCGCCGGTCAGTGGATCGGTCGGGCGATAGGACAGGGATTTGAAAGAGGTGCCGGCCGGGCTGTCTTCCTGATAATTGCCGATCACATCCACGCTGATCCGGTCGGTCGGTTCCAGCCGCAGCGCGCCGCGCACGGCAAAGGTATCGACCGAGTTGAAGTCCCGGTCACCGGTCAGATTGGTTATGAAGCCATCGCGCTGACGCAGCCGGCCCGACACGCGCAACGCCGCCTGATCATTCAGCGGCAGATTGACCATGGCTTCGGCATTGATGGCATTGTTGTTGCCATAGCTGCCGCGCAGCAGCCCCGCGACGCGCGAGGGATCAGCCTTGTTCTGCACCAGATTGACCGCGCCGATCAGCGCGCCACGTCCATAGAGCGTCGACTGCGGCCCACGGGCGATTTCCACCCGTTCCATGTCGAACAATTCAACATAGGAGCCGCGCGACTTGGAAATCGACACGCCATCCTGAAACACGGACACGCGCGGTTCGACATAGGCAGCGCCCGAATCCGATGTGATCCCGCGCATCACGAAACCGGCATTGTTGGGCGACTGGTTCTGCACCACAAAACCCGGGACAAAGCGCGAGATTTCCTCAAAGTCATTCAGGCCGAGTTGTTCGATGAATTCGCCATCATAGGCGGTGATGGCCACCGGCACTTCCACCAGCGTCTGTTCACGCAGCTGCGCGGTGACGATGATCGGATTGTGTTCCGCGCTGTCGAGATCACTCTCATTGGCCAAGGCCGGCGTTGCGACCAGGAAGCCCAGCATGCTGGAGGCGGAAAGCAGAATATTGCGCGTCATCGGACGACCCCTGAACTGGCACTTTGTTATCAATGGGCCGCCCCTTTTCAGGCGAAGATGACTTGCAAATTACGCTTTTGGTTCGGTCACATGGCGCACATCAACCCGCTCGCCATCCTTGACCCAAAGCTGTGCGAAATAAAATTACAAAGCGGCGGCTTCGACCGGTTACCGCACTGCGATAGCTACCGCCCATACGGATAGCCTGCGTCGACAGGTGCAGCAAAAAAGCCGGAACCCGGATTGCCGCCGCGATTCTACCAAATTCTGTAATGCAACGCGGTTTATTGTGCTTATACCTGTTCCATCGCTGTTTGAGGGGGTGCTGATGGTTAAAGTGCTGAACACGATTCTGAACAAGGCGCGGTCGGTCCGATACTCTCCCTCGATCAAGGTTGACGCAGTGGGCGGGCTGGAGCGACTGGGTTCCCGCTACGGTGGATGGATGATCCGAAATGACCCTGCCCTGCGCGGCAGCGTGATTGTCAGTTGTGGCTTTGGTGAAGACGGCTCCTTCGATGCCGAAATGGCGAACACCTATGGCGCAAAGGTCGTGGTGGTCGACCCGACGCCGCGAGCAGTCGCTCATTTTGACGAAATGGTTGCGCGCGTCGGCAAGCCTGCCGACACAGGATATGTTCCAGGCGGTAAGCAGCCGGTCGGCGCCTATGACCTTTCCAATGTCACTGAAGGCCAGATGGTGCTGGTCGACAAGGCCTTGTGGATCAACGAGGAACCGGTCCGTTTCTTCAAGCCATCTGTTGACGAACATGTCAGCCATTCGATCAAATTCGATAATGGCGATGACGACCGCTATATCGTGGTGCCGACGGTCACGCTGGCATCGCTGGTTGCCGAAATCGGCGCCAACAGCATCTCCATGGTTAAGATGGACATCGAAGGGGCAGAGAGTGAAATCCTCAACAGCATCGAGGATTGGGGGATCTGGCCTGATCAGATTCTGATCGAGTTCGATGTGCTGCGCGTACCGGGTCCTGAATCCAAGAACGATGTCGAGACGATTGACGGCAAGTTGAGAAGGCTGGGATATTCCTGCGCCCATATCGATGACCGCAACTATCTCTACCTGCGCAACCAGCAAAGCTGACTGCAGGGAAACTCAAATGTGACGGTGGACAGCAAGACTGCGGTCTTGAGCGAACACAAACCATGCCATTCCACCGGCGCAGGGCTTTCCTGACGCAGCGGGATGTGCCGGAGATTGCGTTTACCATCTATCCCGGATGGCACTGTCAGCCGATACTTACCTCGCCCGTTTCATCCACACCACCAGGCTCCAGCGGCTGCGTGATCCGGCCACCTGCACCGTACGGTGGGGCGTGAACGGATGTATCAGAAGGCCATGCCCTTGCGGAACCTCCGGCGTCACGACAGGCTGTCCAGCCATCTGGCTGTGCGGGATTGCCAGCCCGCCTGATCTGAGCCTGTGGGCTATGGGCGCAGCACGCCGACCCGCAGCAAGCTCCAGCCCGGCACCTTCTGCATGCCTATCGCTCAGCGGAATCCAGACGGTGATGGCCACATCGGAACAGGGACCAGTCACCCGCACGACATCGGAATGCCAAGCCTGCCCCATAGACGGCAAGGCAGGGCTGTTCAGCCGAAACCGGCACAGCCGATCGCCCATTTCGCATCCGACCAGTTCGCCGGCCAGCCGATCCAGCCGCTGATCATGCGCCAGCGCCTGCACGGCACCCGCCCGATGGGCATCGGTGCAGACGGCCGTGGCCAGTAATTGCGAGAACGACGGATCATGGGCTGCAATCCGTTCGATCCGCTGATCAAACGGGGCGCCGACTTCCGTCTCCCCATCCGGTTTCAGCAAGGCCTGGCTGACCGCACGCATGTGATCGCTAATGCAAGCCTGCAGCCGAGTGATCTCTTCGCCGCTGAACAGGGGCCGGACCTCATAGCCGTCGGTGGCAAAAGTCACCGTATTCCCCCCTATCAGAACAGGGCTGGCCACAAAACCATGCCGATCCCGATCAGGCTGGTCGCGAACAGCAGCGATCGGATCACCGGGATGCCGATGGCATAGGCCAGCCAGAAGCCCGCCCTGGCCGCGATCCAGATGATCGCACCGGTTCGGGTGAGAGAGGAACTGATCCCCGCCACTTCGACAATCAACACCGCCACTGCAAATATCGGGAAGGTTTCCAGATAATTGGCCTGGGCCCGTTTTAGCCGCCCCACCAGCGGTGACCATGGTGGCGGCTCCGTCTCACGCGATGACACCGCCCAGCCGAACCCGCGCTGCAGCGCTTCTGCTTCGGCCGCGACGATGATCTGCGCGATCCCGAATAGGCACCCAATCGCCAGAATAGTCAGTTCAACGGTCACATCCACCCCGCCGCGGGATCAGCCATCGGCCAGAAGCCGACGAAGATAGCGGCCATAATCGGACTTGCCGAGCCGATCGATTGACCGTTCCAGCCCGGCCGCATCGATGAAGCCCTGACGGAAGGCGATTTCTTCCGGGCTGGCGATCTTGAAGCCCTGACGTTTTTCCAGAATGCGCACGAATTCGGCAGCATCCATCAGGCTGTCGGGCGTGCCGGTATCGAGCCAGGCATAGCCCCGGCCCATGATCTCCACCGACAGCGCGCCCCGTTCAAGATAGACCCGGTTGACGTCGGTGATTTCCAGTTCCCCGCGCGCTGACGGCTGCAGATTGGCGGCAATATCCACCACATCGCTGTCATAGAAATAGAGCCCGGTCACCGCCCAGTTGGATTGCGGCCGTTCCGGTTTTTCCTCGATCGAGATCGCCTTCATGTTGTCATCGAAGGACACCACGCCATAGCGTTCCGGATCCAGCACGTGATAGGCAAAGACGCTTGCCCCGCTGCTGTGCGATGATGCCTTTGCCAGCAATTCGGGCAGACCATGCCCGTGATAGATATTGTCGCCCAGGATCAGCGCGGATGGGTGCCCGGCAACAAAATCCGCCCCAATGATATAGGCCTGCGCCAATCCATCCGGGCTTGGCTGTTCGGCATATTCGAAGCGCATTCCCCATTGCGTACCGTCGCCCAGCAAGGCGCGGAAGGACGGCAGATCACGCGGGGTGGAGATGATCAGCACCTCCCGGATACCGGCCAGCATCAGCGTGCTGAGCGGGAAATAGATCATCGGCTTGTCATAGATCGGCATCAGCTGCTTCGATATCGGCAGCGTCATGGGATAGAGGCGCGTACCGCTGCCCCCCGCCAGAATGATACCTTTCATTATCCGTTCCCCATTTTCAAACCATGCGCCATGCCCACGTGCGCCATCACCTGTTCCAGAGCATTAAGCCAATCGGGCAGGACCACGCCATGGGTCCGCGCGATCAGCCCACAATCGAGACGTGAATTGGCCGGGCGGACAGCGGGCGTGGGATAATCCACCGTGCCGATGCGGATGACATCGGCAGAAGGCCCGCCATGGCGCCGCGATGCGGCAAAGATCGCCTCGGCAAAATCTGCCCAGCTGGCCACGCCACCGGCTGTCATATGGAAAATTCCGCGCAGCGCTGGATCGCTTCTAGCCACCAGATTGCCCGCCACCCGCAAGATCCCATCGGCGATATCGAGCGCGCTGGTGGGGTTACCGAACTGGTCGGTCACCACCGAAATCTGATCCCGGTCGCCAGCGAGCCGCAGCATGGTCTTCACGAAATTTGCTCCGAACGGGCTATAGACCCAGGCCGTGCGCAGCACCGCGCTGTTGCCCGCATATTCGCTGAGCACCACCTGCTCCCCGGCAAGTTTGGACGCGCCATAAACGCCCGTCGGCCCGGTGGCATCCTCTTCGCGATAGGGCCGATCCAATGTTCCATCGAAAACATAATCGGTCGAGATGTGCACCAGCGGGATATCCAGCGCCTTTGCCGCCCGCGCCACCGCCCCGGCCCCTGCCCCATTGATGGCATGGGCCAACGCCGCTTCGTTCTCCGCCCGGTCAACGGCGGTATAGGCCGCAGCCGAGATCACCACATCGGGCGCAGCGGCTTCCAACTGGGGCAGGATAGTTGCGGCGTCGGCGAGGTCCAGTTCCGGCCGACCAAGGGCGACAATCTGATGACCTGCCAAGGCTCCCCGTTCGATCAGCGCGGTCACGACCTGCCCGGTCTTGCCGGTTACAGCGATCTTCACGCCGCTGTTCCGACCGAAAGGCCCTGATCTGTCTGAAGCGCCCCCTCGGCCTTCAGCCCCAACCGCTGCCCATCGTAACGGTCCCGCAACGGGGCCCACCACCATTCATTGTCGAGATACCATTGCACCGTCTTCTCAATACCGGTGTCGAAATTTTCCGCTGCCTTCCAGCCCAGTTCCGTCTCCAGCCGGGTGGCGTCAATGGCATAACGCGCATCATGCCCGGGCCGATCGGTAACGAATTCGATCAGGCTTTCGCGCGGGCCTGCGCTTGGGATCAGGCCATCAAGCACCTGACATATCCGCCGCACCACATCGATATTGCGCCGTTCATTGCGCCCGCCGACATTGTAGGTTTCGCCCGGCCGCCCGCGTGCGACAATCAGATCCAGCGCACGCGCATGATCATCGACATAGAGCCAGTCGCGCACATTCTCCCCCTTGCCGTAAACCGGCAGGGCCAGGCCGGCCAAGGCATTGAGAATGGTCAGCGGGATCAGCTTTTCGGGGAAGTGATAGGGACCGTAATTGTTGGAACAATTGGAAACCACCACCGGCAGACCATAGGTCCGCTGCCACGCCTTGGCGAGATGATCGGATGCGGCCTTGGACGCGGAATAGGGCGAACTGGGATCGTAGGGCGTGGCCTCTTCAAACAGCCCTTCATCCCCCAAGGATCCATACACCTCGTCGGTGGAGACATGCAGGAAACGGAAAGCCTGCTTACCCGGCTGATCCAGCCCATCCCAATATTGCCTTGCCGCTTCGAGCAGGGTGAAGGTGCCGACCACATTGGTCTGGATGAAATCCGCCGCCCCGGTGATCGAACGATCGACATGGCTTTCGGCCGCCAGATGCATCACGCGATCGGGCCGGAAACTGGTGATCGCCACATCCATCGTCGCGCGATCGCAGATATTGGCCTTCAGGAAGCGGTGATTGCTGCGTCCCTCCACCGCCCGCAGAGAGGCTTCGCAACCGGCATAGGTCAGCGCATCGATGGTCAGGACATCATAACCCTTATCCAGCACCAGATGGCGCACCAGCGCAGAACCAATGAAGCCGGCGCCGCCGGTAACGATCACACGCATGCTGGCTTGCCTTCAATCGATGTGCCGACGGCCGGGATAGCGCCCGATTGTTCCCGCCATGTGAAATATTCAGGCAGATCCGCCAGCAGCGGCTGCACCCGATCCTTGCCGGAAAGCGTGGCAGGATCGGCAATATCGGGCCAGACTACACCAATCGTCGGATCATCCCAGGCAAGGCCGTGATCACATTCGGCGCTGTAATAGCTGGTGACCTTGTAATTGATCACCGTATCGGGCGCGAGCGAGCAGAAGCCGTGCGCAAAGCCTGGCGGCACCCACAACTGCTTGCCATTCTCCGGCGTCAGCGTCTCGCTAACCCACTTCCCATAAGTGAGTGACCCGCGCCGGATATCGACCGCCACGTCAAACAATGCGCCGGCCGTGCAGCGCACCAGCTTGCCCTGCGCCTGGGGTTCGCTCTGAAAATGCAGGCCACGAATGGTGCCTGCCTTGGCGCTGCGGGATTCATTGTCCTGCACGAAACTCCATTCGCCGCAGTGCTGCGCGAACACATCAGCGCGAAAGGTTTCAGCAAAATAGCCCCGCTCATCACCAATCCGCCGGGGGACCAGCCGCATCACGCCATCAATACCCAGAGATTCAATCTCCATGCCCTGTCCCATGTCACCCATTGTCCTTAGCGGCATGAACCAGCTTCGGCACTTCAGGCCAGAAGTATTTCATGGCTGCTATTGGCGAGGCAAGAGATGTTCTGGGGGCGGGGTTTTCAGGCGGTGTTTTTGGTGAACCGGCGCGCGCTGGACATAGCTTGCAGAACGGCTGCAAGCGCCAGCAATGCAACAGCCGCCCAAGGCAACCATTCCGCGCCCAACCCATCCAGCATTGCGCCACCCAGAACTGCGCCGCCTGCAATCGCCAGATTCCAGGCGGTCACGATCATCGCCTGCGCAACATCAGCGGCATCCCCGGCTGCGCGGGCGGAGGCGGTCTGGAAAAGCGTGGCCGCGCCACCAAAACCCAGGCCCCAGATCAGAGTGGCCGTGTAGATCGCGAACGGGGTGGATTCCGTGCCAAACAGAATGGCGCCACCTGCAAACAGCAGTATGCAGAGCCCGGTCAGAAGACGCAGGTGCCGGTCTATCAAGACACCGGTCACGACAATGCTGACGAGCCCGGCAATGCCAAATGCCAGCAAGACCCGATCGGTCTGATCCGCGAGATCAGCCCGTGCTAACAGAGGCGCGATATAGGTGTAGAGGATGTTGTGCGCGAGGACGAAGCACAGCGTCAACAACAACACCGGGCGCACACCGGGAAGCGTCAGAACCTGCCCCAGCGACGGGCGATCCACGGCCTCCTCCCCCGGAAAATCCGGCAAGTGCATGGCCATCCAGCCCGCCAGCGCCAGCGCCATTCCGCTCAATGCCATGAAGGCGATCCTCCAATCGGTCAGATGCCCCAGCGCCGTGCCCGCCGGAATGCCGATGGACAGCGCCAGTGGCGTGCCCGCCATTGCGATCGCCATCGCGCGCCCCGCCAGCTGTTCCGGCGCCAGCCGCACCGCATATCCCGCCAGCAGCGCCCATAGCAGCCCGGCCGAGACCCCGCCGATGAACCGCCCGGCCAGCGAAACCAGGAAATTGCCCGTGATGGCCGTCACCGCATTGGCGATTGCAAAGCCAAGAATGGCAGCCAGCAACAGCGGGCGCCGGCGCCATTGCCGCGTGGCAGCGGTCAGCGGAATTGCTGCGGCGAGCGAGCCCAGCGCATAGACACTGACCCATTGGCCGGCCAACGCCTCGCTCACGCCCAGGCCGCTGCCGATCTGCGGCAACAGGCCGGCCGGCAAAGCCTCTGTCAGAATGGTGACAAAACCGGCAGTTCCCAGCGCGATCAGCCCGCTCAACTGCAGCCGCTGCGAAGGGGCGCTCATGCGGCAACCTTCGGCAGCACGAGATCGCCAACGGTGTAGGTGTGAAATTCGCTGCTCGATACGGAGTCGAGCCGGTTGAATTTCTCCAGAAACACCGGATCGGAAAAGAACAAGGCGACATCGCCCGCGCCGGATATCGCCTCTATGTTCACCACCGTCAGCCCGTCGCTGCTCTTGGCCAGGCTGCTCCAGAGGAAACCCGGCTTCCGTTCGGCGACGTAGTGAACCAGATCCTGAATGATGAGGAAGGCATCATCCTGCTTGCCCGGATGGGCGTGGATGACGTTGACGATAAAAGTGGTCGGCGCAGGTACGGCGTGGAAGGTGGCGGTCATGTCGGAAGTTCCCATTGATGTCCGCCGGGATTAGCTGCCGGCACCATCAGGAAAAATGCGCTCGTGTTCCGATGACTGCGGATGAATATTCTTGTATTCATCGTGGATGGATCAGTTCCTCGCCCTCAACGCCTTCGTCCAGACCGCCGAAACCGGCAGTTTCGTGGCGGCCGGGCGACAGACTGGGCTGACCGCCTCCGCCATCGGCAAGGCCGTAGCCCGGCTGGAAGAACAGCTTCAGACCCGCCTGTTCCACCGCGACACGCGCAATATGGCGCTGACCGAAGAAGGGCGCATGTTCCTGGAACGGTGCCGGCGCATCTTCGCGGAAATGGAGGCGGCGCATGCGGAACTGGCGCAGACGCATGTCACCCCGCGCGGACGGCTGCGGGTGAGCCTGCCGCTGGTGGCGATGCTGCTGACGCCCGTGCTGGCCGATTTCATGGCGACTTATCCCGAGATCCAGCTCGATCTCGATTTCAGCGATCGGCTGGTTGATGTGATCGAGGAAGGGTTCGACGCCGTCATACGCACCGGCCAGCCCGCCGACAGCCGGTTGATGCGCCGCCATGCCGGCCGTTTCCAGCTGCGCATCGTCGCCTCACCCGCTTATCTAGCGGCACATGGCATGCCCGCCACACCGGCCGATCTGGTTTCGCATCGCTGCCTGCGCCAGCGCTCCCCCAGCACCGGGAAACTGCGCGCCTGGCCGGTGGAGATGGATGGCAGCACCCTGCCGGAAACCATGAGCGCGACAGTTGTCGATCCACTGCTTCATCTGGCCCTGAACGGCCATGGCATCGCCTGCCTGCCGCCCTTCGCAATTCGCGAGGAACTGGCTGATTGCCGGCTGCTATCTTTGCTGGACGGGCACATCCGCGAATTCGATCAATTCAGCATCCTGTGGCCGGCGAGCCGGCAGGTGACACCAAAATTGCGGGCCTTCGTGGATTTCATGGCGGCGAACCTAAGACCGGAGCATCCGGATCAAGGCGCGATTTAACTGCGTGGCATTCGCCCGGTGGGGATAGCGATCATGGACACCGCAAAGCGCAGAGGTTCTTCCAGTCTGATCCTGATGAACAAGGCCTTCGCAAGATACTGCCTGGATCGTGTGAACGCCGTCTGCGCCCAAAGCGGCGATCAGGCCGCTCTGGGCGCCAGCCGCAGGAAACGATCAGCGCCCATACGATCAGTCAGCCGCGCGCCGCACCACGGATGGTGGTTGCGGGGGTCGAGGGAAGCACCCGTTTCAGAATATCGGGCAGCGTTACCACGCCAACAATCTGCCCCTCATTCATGACAACCGCCAGCTGGACGCTTGCCGAACGCATGCTGGTCAGCGCCTCATAAATCGGTGTCGCCGATTTCAGGACCAAGGCCGGGCGTGCCACGCTGGCGGCCGGGGTCTGATCATCCTTGAGCAGAATATCCCGGACATGCACGACCTTGGGAACACCCTCTGCCCGAAGCAGAATCCGCATATGCGCCGTGGTGGAGGCGATTTCGCGCACATCGGCCACGGTGGCATCGGCGTTCACCGCAACCACCGAATGGTTGCTTGCCAGGATGCTTTCCACGGGCATGGTGCCAAGATCGATCAGGCCGGAAATCTGGCGGCGCAGGCCGGATTCCAGCGTGCCGACATCCGCCGAATGTTCAACCAGCTGGCGGATGGTGGCGGCATCCTGCCCGCCAACTGCCGCACTTTCGACCGGCTCAACCCCGGAAGCCCGCACCAGCCGGTTGGCGATCCGGTTCACCCAACCAAGCAGGCCACGCAGCGGCCAGATGTAAGCCTGCGCAATCCAGGCGATCGACATGGCCGACTTTTCAGGATGGGCAATCGCCCAGGATTTGGGCGCCATTTCCCCCACGACCAGATGGATGAAGGTAACCACCAGCAGCGAAATGAAGAAAGCAGCACCGTCTGCCAGCAATTCCGGCGCACCCCAGGTGAGCAGCAGCGGCGAGAGATAGCCATCGATCGCCGGTTTGGTAATCGCACCAAGGGCAAAGGTGCAGACCGTGATGCCCAGCTGTGCGCCAGCCAGCATCAGGGTCAGATCGTTCATTCCGCGCAGGGCCATGCGTGCAGAACCGCTGTTGGGCGCCAGCTCTTCCAGCCGGTGTCGCCGTGCACCAAGCAGGGCGAACTCGATAATCACGAACAAGGCGCTCAGCACGATAAGCGCGATCGTGGCCAGCGTGACGAAGACAGGATCGGTCATGGCTGTTCCTCCACCTGCGCTTCGGCAAGTCTGACGCGCACCAGTGTCGGAACATGGCGGGCGATGCGCAGCACATTGACCTGCAGTTCACGCCCGACGGGATCTTCCGAAATGAGATCGGCCGCTTCTGCCGGCAGCGGGACGATGATCGTGTCGTTTTTCGTGGGAAGGCGCCCCAGTTCCGCGATCAGCAGTCCAGATATGGTTTCAAAATCACCACGCGGCAGGACATGGTTCACAGCGCGCTCAACCTCGTCGAGGTGGACATCACCTTCCATGATCCAGACATTGTCGGCTTCCTTGCGCACGGGCAGGATGCCACTGTTGTCATATTCGTCGGTGATCTCCCCCACCACCTCCATCGCGATATCCTCTATGGTCAGCACGCCAACGAAACCGCCATATTCGTCGATCACGCAGACCATCTTGGCACCCGCCTTGACCATGGTTTCCAGCGCCGCAGGCAGCGGCATCAGGGTCGGAACGATTGAGACCGGCCGCATCACGGAAGAGGCATGGGCATCCAGCTTGCCGGCTTTGATATGCGGCAGAATATCCGACAGATGCACCACGCCGACCGGAACATCATCATCATCAACCACCGGATAACGGCTGTGGCCATGGGCCATCATCTCGCGCAATTCGGCAATCGTGGAATCCGGCTCGACCCAGTCCGCCTGTGCGCGTGGTACCATGGCGTGTTCGACGTCGCGATGCGGAAAATCGAGAATCCGGTCCATCATCAGCGACAGTTCGAGCGGCAGATCGCCGCTTTCACGCGAATCCGCGATGATATGCGGCAGGTCCGCGGCGGAGGCGCTGGTGTCCAGATCGTGCACTGGTTCGATGCGCAGCATCCGCAGGAACAGATTGGCGGATTTGTCGAAGAAGGTGATCAGCCAGCCGAAAATCGCCAGATAGGCGGTGGTCGATACCGCCAGCCTTTTTGCCATCGGCTCCGGGTTGGCGATGGCCAGATTCTTGGGATAGAGCTCGCCAAAGATCATCTGGACAACGGTTGCCAGAACAAGCGCACCGATGGTCCCGATGCTGATGCCGATGGACGGCGGCACATTGGCATCTTCCAGCAGCATGCCGATTGCCTGGCCGACCATGGGTTCCGCAACGAAGCCGACCAGCAGGCCGGTTACTGTGATCCCGAGCTGCGCGCCTGACAGCATGAAGCTGGTGCGCTTAGTGACCGCCAGCGCCCGCTTTGCCGAAGCATCACCCTGCGCCGCCAGCGCGGCGAGCCGGGTGCGGTCCACGGCCATGTAGGCAAATTCCTGAGCCACGAAATAGGCATTGGCCGCGATAATCGCGAGGATGACCAGCAAACCCACCAGGAGAAGGAGCAGAGCGTCAAGCATAGAGGTCGCAATGATTTAAGGAGGGGCCCGGCATGGAGCAAAGCCGTACATGCTGCCGCGATCGAGAGAAGAAGAGAGATCGAACAGCAATGAATTGAAACAGATCAACCCGCCGCCGATACATGGGTTTCCCACCAACGGACTGGGCCGGCTGATCGCAGACGCGCATCACCAAACGCAGCACATCCTGAAGGAAATGCCGCGCGGTTTGTTCCGGCGCTGGATGGGTGGCTGCGGCGGCTCGTCCTGCCAGCGGCCTGTGCGTGGGTGCGGAGAAGCGATGAAACCGACAAAGCGGATCATCGTCCTCCATGGGACTTCGGCTGGGGTCAGGCATTCAGAACAGGCTGCTTATACGGTGCCACAAAGCTTCCTTGCAGACAGAAAGAACCGCACGCAGACCGCGCACGCTATCGGGAAGCGTATATCCGATAGCATTTCATTACCACCCCCGACCGGCACATTCGCCCGATTGCAGGGAAGTCTCGAGCGGACCGGCTCAGATCGGCCAGGTCTCACGCCGGTAGGCGGAATCCCAGAACATCCATTCATAACGGGTGGCGTTGCGGAAGGCGGTCGCCATGGCGGCACGGGTTGCCGGGGTGGCGTTGTCAGCAGCCGCGTCCACCAATGCCCGAACGCGATCGGTTGCCTCACCGAAGGACGGTGCGGCGTAGGTGTCGATCCACGCTGCGTAGGGGTTGGGAGAGGCTGCGCGCGGCTTGATGTCGCAGCCGACTTCCCAATAGACCCAGAAGCAGGGCAGGATGCCCGCGATCAGTTCCTCATAGCTGCGCGTTGCAGCAAGGCTGGCGAGGTAACTGGTGTAGCCAAGGCACGCGGGCGTCGCCTCGGCCACCCGAACCATTTCAGGGGTGACACCGAACTGTACGAAGAAGGCCTGATGCAGCGCTTCTTCCACCTGCACCGCGACCTTGGCACCGTCCGAGAATTCGAGGCGCCCCGCAGCCGTCGGCGCGCGCGCGGCCGCGATCGCCAGCACGCGGGCATATTCGGCAAGATAGAGGCTGTCCTGCAGCATGTAGTGCCTGAAGCTCTCCGGCGGCAGAGAGCCATCGGCAAGCTCGGCAAGGAAAGGCTGGGCCAGGATCGCGCGGCGCAGCGGGGCAACGTCCTGCCAGATCGTGTCGCAGAAGCTCATGGACTGGTCCTCCCCTCTTAGAAACGGCGTGTGGCGCCGACGCCGAACTGGCGACCGGTGTTGATGGTGAAGCTGTCGAACGGGCCATTGGGGCCAAGGCCGAGCAGCAGCGGCAATTGCTGCTGGCCGAAAGCCGAGATCGCCCAGCGCTTGTCGAACAGGTTCTTCGTCCAGATCTCCAGTCCCCAAGGACCCAGATCGACACCGACCCTGCCGTCCACCGAAGCATAACCCGGGGTGTGCAGGATATTGTCGATCTCGAAATCCACGCGCGAAACATAGGCGACGCTGAGGCGCGCATCGACCCTAGCCGGTCCGGCGTCGCCCTGCCAGCCAATGCCCCCGTTCAGCGTCCAGTCGGGCGCATTGGGTGTACGCTTGCCGGTGAGGTCGAGCACCAGCGGTTCGCCGGGTTCAGGCGTGGGGTTTGGTGTGGTGTAGTGGCCAACACGGCTGCGCGTCCATGCCGCGCCGCCATCGACGCTGAAGCCGAGACCGAGATCGGCCTGCGCCGACGCCTCCAGCCCATGGACTTTGACCTTCGGCACCGAGAGGACCACCGAATTGCCGAGGAAAACGGTGTTCTGGAAATTGCTGTAGTCGGTGACGAAGCCTGCCAGCGCAAGGCGAACGCGCCCGTCGGCCAGCCGGCTCTTGATGCCGGCTTCCAGCGATTCAACGGTTTCGGCCGCGAAATTGGCGGTCCAGATGTCCGATGCACCGGGAAGCGGATTGAAGCCCCCCGACTTGAAGCCGATGCTGCCGGTGACATAGGCGGTGAAGTCCTGCGTCGGGTGCCAGGCGAGCGAGACCTTCGGCTGCCATTTGTCGAACGTCTGCGCGCGACGGGCATAGATCGTCGCGGTATCGGTGCCGACAGTGTCTTCCTTGCGACGGTCGCGGTCATAGCGAATGCCCAGCGTCGCTTCGAGCGTGGGCAGCACATCATAGCTGGCCTGAGCGAAGAGGCCGATCTGATTGGACCGCGTCTCTGCGCGCTGAGGTTCTGCGCCAAACAGCAGCGGGCCCAGATCGTCGGTCCGGTCGCGCTCAAGGCGCTGGAAGAAGAAGCCGGCATGCCAGCGCAACGGTCTTGCCCCTTGCGAGGTCAGCCGCACTTCGCTGGTCCATGCCTCAATATCGACCGGCTGCGAGATAGGCTGGATGCCATCCGGGAACAGCGGCAGACCGTCCAGCGTGACGGGGGTGTCGTGGCGGAAGTCCAGTTCCTCCACGAAATCCTTGTGGTATTGGTCGTAACCGCCCGACCAGGTGAGCAGCAAACTGTCGCCCAGTTCCTGCTCGATGGTTGCTTGCGCGCCCCACCAGTTGCGCGACGCGCGCCCCTCGAAATCGCCCTGCGGGTCGGTCAGGATCGCGCCCGAGAGGCGGCCGCCATTGCGCCCGGTCACATTCTCTGACGAGATATAGGCCGCGCCGCCTTCTTCATCAGCCCACCCGAAGCGCAGCTTGATCGCACTCGTCTCGGACATCGCGATATTGGCTTTCAGGCGCAGGTTTCGGCTGGTGAACCCGTCCACCTTCTTGTCGAGAAAACTGTTGCGGATGAACCCGTCGCTGTCGCGGAAAGATCCGGCGAGGCGCAGTTGCACCCTGTCCGATACGGGCGCGTTGATCACGCCGTCCGCTGTCCAGGTGAAACCGTTACCCACCCCGAACGACGCCATACCGCCTGCCACATCGGTGGGGTCGTTTGTGGCAATGTTCACCGCCCCGCCCGATGCCGATCGGCCGAAGAGCGCGCCCTGGGGGCCTTTCAGAATTTCCACGCGCGCGATGTCGTAGGTGCGCAGCGTGAAAAGCTCGGAATCGGGAAGCGCCAGCCCGTCCACCACATAGGCGATCGACGGCGACTGGTTGCGGTTGGTGGAAACGCCGCGCACCGTTATCATGTTGGTGCCCGGGTCCTGATCATTGATCATGAACACGCCGGGCGTCTCTGCGATGAAATCGTCGATGGTGGTCAGCTTGCGGCGGATGATGTCGTCCGGCGTAAACACGGTCACCGTATCGGGCACCGCGATCTGTGCCTCTGCCCGACCGCGCGCGGTGACGATGATGGTGTCTTCGGCACTCGCTTCCTCAGCATGGGCCGGGGTGAGCGTGGCCATGAACAGGCCGGCGCCAAGTATCGTGAAAATCGCGGGCGAACGAACGGCTTCGCAGCGCATAGTCCCTATTCCTCCGCCGGCATGAACCGGATCAGGTGCGCGGGTTTGCAGACTGGACGCTTGAAAGCGCCGCGATCCGCCTCTCAGCCCTGACAGCGCCAGGACACCCCGTGGGTTGATGATGTGGCCGCGCGCTTAGGAAAACGGTGCGCCTGCGTCAATTGCAGCCGATGGGCGAGTGGCCACATTGGCCATCTGCAGAACGCTCGCCAATGAGGATGTACAGGACTCGCCGTGGGGCTCGTGCCGACAAACATTTGTCGTTCGCGGACGAGCTTTGAACGGCGGCTTCGCGCAGAACCGGCCGTTCAATCCGAGCGAAGCCATCTGGCAGCAACGCGCCCTAGTAACAGTAATTCGACGGCCCCTAGCGCCGGACCCAGAAACGGTCGTTCGTGACAGCCCGTCGACTGGCTTACTTGGGACGGCTTAGTTGCGCTTGAATAAACGTTGACCGGCTTCAAAAGCCAGTGGCGATTGTTCGAGCTGAGCATACGGAATTTGCGGGGCTAGGCTATATTTCTGCGATCAAAATCGCATTCGCCAAGAGCTAGCCGCGGATAACGAGGTGTGGCCATTTTACGGGTCTTTCGGTCACGATGAGCGCTATCGCGCAGATTAGAACAAGTTGTCCTCTCCTCGGATGGCGTCACGAAACAGAGCGGCGGCTACTCTATCAGGCCATGACTTGCATTGAACATCTGGTGCCTTGTGATAGGTGTGCCGATGTAACGGGTTCGCTTGCTTCTCTGAGAGCAGGTCAGCGTTAGTTGGGGGAAGGGATCTGTCGACGATTACCGCGACCGATTTGGAGGCAGCTCTCGCCGGTGATCCCGAGGCGCTCGACGTCCACCTGACGCTGATCGAGCGGGACATTGCGGTGGCTGGTCAGTCGGTCAGGATACACTGCCATTGCTTGGCGATCGACGGCAACGGACGGGTGCAACTGCGCCGGTTGGCCGAGTTCATGCGGCACGCGGCAGCCGATTACGCGATATCTCGTCCGAAGCTGGCCCAGGCGAAGGCCCGCGACGCGAAGTTCAACAGCAACGACGCCGTTGCCGCATTGGTCGAGGAGGCCAAGCGCTCTTTCACCGACCTCGCGACCACCGGAGAGGGTGGAGAGCTATTGCTTTATCTGCTCGCCCAGCGCTTTCTCAAGCTGCCTCAGATACTTTGCAAGATGGATCTGAAGAGTGACCCGCAGGTGCATTATCATGGTGCCGACGGCGTCTACGCCGGTGTCACGCCCGAGGGCACCCTGAAGCTATATTGGGGAGAATCCAAGGTCTACGCAAAGGCTGCGGATGCGATCACGGCATGCCTCAAATCGCTCGCGCCATACCTCGTCGAAGATGAGCATGAGGGCGCTGAGCGCGAACGCGATTTGATCCTGCTCAGCGACAAAGCGGACCTGAACGACGAAGAACTAACGGCCGCACTTCGGAAATACTTCGACCGATCGTCCCCGATGTCGAACAGGGTCCGCTATTGCGGCGTCGCCTTGGTAGGGTTCGGGGTCCCGTTCTATCCGGACGAGGGTGCCGTTGGGGTGGCTGACGAGATTGCTGCCGCCGTGAAGGAAGCACTCGCCGATTGGGTTGAGAAGGTCGGGACCGGCATCGTCTCGAACAAGCTGGAGAGCTTGGAGATCGAGTTCCTATGCGTGCCCTTGCCGTCGGCGCAGGGCTTCCGGGACGTCTTCCTCAAGGTGATGGGGCTAACGACTTGAGCCTCGCCGAGCTGCAGTCCTATCTCATGACTGATGGCGTCAAGGACGACATCGTCGCCCTGACCCGGCTCACTGCTCGATCTGAGCTCAGCAACCTCGTCGATGATCCCGACGGCATCGATCCGAAGGACCTTGACTGGCAGCGGCTCATACTGGCGGGCAGCATCTTGGCGAGGTCCGGAAAGCGTGACGAGCAGGACGCGGCGCTGCGGATCGCGGTAGCCGCCATCACCCTCAGCGAGGACGGCACAGTCCGTGACGCCGGGGCCGTGCTTCTCGACAAGCTCTCGAATTTCCGTGCCGTTACGCTTGCCCAAGATCGGGGCTTGGTCGCGGATGGCCTCGACGGGCGGCTCGGCGTTTCGCTACGCCTCGAGACGCAACGTAGGGAGATGGATCGCTCTGTTCTTGTGGAGACGACTGGACGCTGGATGGAGGTCAACGAGTTTCAGCAGCGGTTCTGGACGAGCGCCTCCGAAGCCAACTGGCTCTCCGCCTCTGCGCCGACCGCATCCGGAAAGACTTTCCTCGTCCTCCAATGGCTCATCGATCAGCTTGGCGCAGGGGAGGCGACGATCGCCGTCTACCTCGCTCCACACGCGCGCTAGTTTCCGAAATCGAGACGAACCTCCTGCACCTCCTCAAGGGCAAAAAGGGAATGGAAGTTACTTCGCTCCCGCTCAGGACGAAGTTCGATGCCGCGCGCTCCGGCGGGTCCCGGTTGATCCTCGTCCTCACGCAAGAACGGATGCACCTCCTTGCCAACGTCCTCGGTGGCGACTTCTCGATTGATCTCATGATCGTCGACGAGGCACATAAGATCGGCGATGGCGGCCGCGGCGTGATCCTCCAAGACGCCGTCGAGCGTGCCGGCCGGCTAAATCCCCAGATGAAGCTAGTCTTCATCAGCCCGGCCACGCAGAACCCCGGCGAGTTGCTCGCGGACGCGCCCGGGGGGACATCCACTGCTGCGATCGACAGCGATGCGCCGACGGTGCTGCAGAACGTGATCATGGCGATGCAGGCCAGCGGGAAGCCCAAGCTCTGGAACCTTGTTGTGAGGCAAGGAGCCACTGAGTTCGGCATTGGAACCCTCCAGCTTGCGAACTCTCCCACGGGCGTCGCCAAGAAGCTGGCCTTCGTAGCTGCGGCGGCCGGCGAGCGCGGGGGAACACTTGTATACGCCAATGGCGCAGCCGAATCCGAGAACATCGCCGACCTCATCAGTCAGCTTCAAGCCGACCAAAAAGCGCCCGTCATTGATCCCGAACTGGCTGCGCTGGCAGATCTTGCCCGCAAGGGCGTACACCCGAACTTCCGGCTTGCGCCCCTCGTCGAGCGGGGGGTTGCGTTCCACTTCGGCAACATGCCCTCGCTGCTGCGGCTCGAGATCGAGAGGTTGTTCAAGTCAGGGAAGATCCGTTTCCTCGTCTGCACGTCGACGCTGGTCGAAGGGGTAAACCTGTCCTGCCGGACCATCGTCGTGCGCGGTCCGCGCAAGGGGCAGGGAAATCCAATGGAGCCGCACGACTTCTGGAACTTGGCTGGCCGGGCCGGGCGCTGGGGGGACGAATTCCAGGGCAACATCATCTGTCTCGACCCGCACGATGATGCCGCTTGGCCGCACGGGGTGCCGGTCCGCAGCCGTTACCCAATCAGGCGGGAAAGCGATACCGTGCTTGACGCGGGAGAGCCGCTCCTCGGGTATCTGGTCGCGCGTGAGCACGCAAAACCGAGCGAACTGGAGAGAAGCGACGAGTTCGAGCAGGTCGGCGCCTATCTGCTCACGACGTTCATGAGGCTGGGTTCCGTCGGCACCGCCGAGTTCGCCAAGCGTCATCCAGCGGCATTGATCGCCGATCTCGACGAGACACTCGGCGGCATTGCGGCGAACATCGAGATCGATCCGGACCTGGCGGCGCGTCACCCAGGTGTCAGCCCGATTGGCATGCAGAAACTTTTGGAAACCTTCCGGGCATATGCTGGCGAGCCCGACAACCTGCTGCCGGCCGAGGTAGCGAGTGACGACAGCTACGATCGCTACGTCACTATCATGAAGCGGATCAACGCCAGCCTGTATCCGGCATTCGAGCCCGACAGCAGAGCACGGCTCTTCGCACTCATCGTCTTCCAGTGGCTGAAGGGCAAGTCGCTTGCCGAGATCATTCGCAGGAACGTCGCGTGGCACGAAGAGGTGGGGCGGGCCTACCAGCTGCCAAGCCTTATACGCGACACGATGGGACTGGTGGAGCAGATCGCGCGGTTCCGTGCGCCAAAATACCTGTCCGCTTACATGGACGTGCTTCATCTGCACTTCGCCCAGATCGGTCGTGACGACCTGATTGACCATGGTCTGGATATCGGGACTCAGTTGGAGTTCGGCGTATCCTCGCGCACCCTCATTTCACTTATGGAGCTTGGCCTATCTAGGATGACCGCCGTCGCGCTTTACGAGAAGATGGCTCAGGAAAATCTGGATCAGGATCAAGCGCGCAAGTGGGTTACGGACCGGGCGGCGCAACTCGATAGTCTTGATCTACCCGTCATTATCGTTCGCGAGCTTCGTGAGCGGCTGCTCACCGACGGCGGAGCAGATGGTACAGGCGGCGATATTTAGAGGAGAAGGTAGTATGGTTGCGAAGAAACCAGTGAGCTACGGGCCGCATCATTTCGAATCGCAGACCGATGCGAAGGCATTCTTGAACGCGATGTTGAACCGCTACGACCCTGGGGACAAAGTGAGCGCAGACGATGCTGCGATCCTAACTGAAGCTTTGGCCTTGCACCCGGAGGCGGCGGACAAGATCGGTTCGGGGATCAAGGACTTCAGTGTGCGAAGCGCCGACTACGGAACTAAGTGTTTTTGGGTCAACCGAACTGACGGAACGACCGAAAAGTTTTCGCACACCGCTTGCGTGTAGCTTCGGCGGAGCATTAGGCATCCTTTGCCCCTATGCATGCGCACGCAATGAACCGCCAAACATCACTAATTTCCGCCTTGTTACCATCCGCCCTCAAATCGGAAAGGTCACAACCGGCCCACTTTCGTCGCCACACCACGCCGCCCAAACAAGCGCTGAACGTCGGCTCTCGGCAGAGAGCTGACGCTCAACCTGCGGCATGGGAATGACGGGTTTGTCCCAATACCGGACCTCCCCGCGTGCTCACCAACTGCTATGAAGCTGTGGTAGTTTTCAGCGTCGCCGGCAGAGCCGCTGAACAGCGCGTATCAAGGCGCAAGGCTGCCGATATCCCGCACATGCCTCATATCGGCGTCGCCCTTGGGGGCATAAAACAGGAGAGAACAGTCAACTGCTTGTGGCGGAGAGGGTGGGATTCGAACCCACGTTACGGTCACCCGTAAACCGCATTTCGAGTGCGGCGCGATCGACCTCTCTGCCACCTCTCCGCGAAGCGAGTGCGAGCCGGACTGAACCGGTTCGGTCGAAGAAGCGGGCCGTTAGCCCAGACAAAGCCGCTTGCCAAGCCCCGATTGCACGAAACCCTGTCACATCTTCATCGCAGCCCCTGCCAGAAATCCGCCCCACGCCCGCGCACCGCTTGTCGCCGGGCCAGAGCGGTCTATATTGGCGGCATATGGATCGTGCACATTTCTATTCCCCCCAGGCAGGTCGCGAGATTGAGGCGCCCTTCCACTCCCGCGCGCGGTTTGCGATTGGTGATGTCGTGCGGCACCGCAAATTCGGTTTTCGCGGTGTGGTGTTCGACATCGACCCCGTCTTCGCCAACAGCGACGAATGGTATGAAGCGATTCCCGAAGATCTGCGCCCGCGCCGGGAACAGCCGTTCTACCACCTGATGGCGGAGAATGAGGAAAGCTCCTACGTCGCCTATGTCAGCCAGGAAAACCTGCAGGATGATGGCGCAGGTGGACCGGTGGACCACCCGGGGCTGGAACAATTGTTCGAAGAATTCGCCAGTGGCCGTTACCGGCTGCTGCGCAGCCTGACCCACTGATCAGCATCTGACGCGCACGCATGACTGGCCTGGCCGGGCGGCAATGCCCGCCAGCCAGCAGCCGTGGCTGGCTCAGCTCTTCAGCTTCCAGCCGGTCTTGATCAGGCGATAGGCGATCAGCCCAATCACCAGATTGAGCAGCCCCACGCCAATCGCCGCGCCGATCACGGCGTGATTGCTGTTGCCGATGTCGCTTTCCCCCAGGAAGCCGAAGCGGAAGCCCGAAATCATGTAAAAGAACGGGTTCGACCGGCTGATCGTCTGGAACAGCGGCGACAGGTGGTCGATGACATAGAATGTGCCCGACAGCAGCGACAGCGGTGCGACCACGAAATTGGTCACCGCCGCAGCATGATCGAATTTTTCCGCCCACATGCTGGTGATCAGGCCCATCAGCGCCAGCAGGGTCGCCCCCATCAGGCCGAACCACACCACGGCCCAGGGATGCGCCACCGCCACGCTGACACCCGGCCACAGCAGCATGGCCAGGGCAACCGCCCCGCCCACCATCACGGCCCGCGTTACCGCAGCGGCAACGATGCCGAACATCAGCTCTGCCGATGACAGCGGCGGCATCAGCACGTCGATGATCGTGCCCTGCAGCTTGCCGGTCAGCAGGGTGAAGCTGGAATTGGCAAAGGCATTCTGCATCATGCCCATCATGATCAGGCCCGGCGCAGCAAAGGTGGCAAAAGGCACACCCAGCACTTCACGGCCGGTGCGGCCCATGGCCACGGTGAAGATCACCAGAAACAGCAGGGTGGTGACAGCCGGCGCCCACACCGTCTGCGTCTGCACCTTCATGAAGCGGCGCACTTCCTTGCGGTACAGGCTCCACAATCCGATCCGGTTGATACCCGTGATCAGCGGCGCGCCCTTGTCCGGGAAGACCCGGCGCGGCTGTGGATTGGGATCGGCCGACATGGGAGTTGTCTCGTTCATGGGCTGGGCTGCGGCTTGGACTTGATCGGCCATGATGCGCCGCCTATCTGCCACCAATAGCGCTGGCAAGTTTTTGTGCCCTGTACCTTCTGGTCCGATGGTGCTTTTGGTTCCCAAGCGCCCTGCCCTGCTCTAAGCGGGCCCTGCGTAAAGTAAGGCCAAGGATTCTGGCCGAGAGAAAGTTTGGATTGTAGATGAGCTGGACCGAAGAACGCATCGCCATACTGACCCGGATGTGGGAAGGCGGATCCACCGCCAGCCAGATCGCGGAAGAGCTTGGCGGCGTGTCGCGCAATGCGGTGATCGGCAAGGCGCACCGGCTGGAACTGAAGGCGCGCCCTTCCCCGGTAAAGACCGGAGAGAAGAAGGCGAAGCCCGCCGCGGCCAAGCCCAAGGAACCCGAAGCCAAGCCGGTGGAAGCGGTTGCGCCCAAGCCCAAGCCTGCACCGGCCCCAGCACCCGCGCCCGCGCCTGAACCCCGCCGTGAACCGGCCGCACCGGTTGCCGCTGCCCCGGCAGAAGCCTCTGCCACGCCCGCGCCCAATATGCCGAAGATCGTTTCGGTCGGTCCGGGCGGCTTCCTGCGTCAGGGCCCCGGCGATCAGCAGGCACCGATTCCGCCCGCACCGCCGCGCCGACTCGTGCCGGCCAAGCCGAGCCCGGACATTGCCGACAAGACCAGCCTGCTCGATCTCAGCGATCGCGTCTGCCGCTGGCCGATGGGCCACCCGGGCGAAGCCGATTTCCATTTCTGCGGTGAAAAGGTGAACCCCGGTTTCCCTTACTGCGTCGAACATTGCGGCCGTGCCTATCAGGCGCAGTTGCCGCGCGGCGTTCGCCGCCCGCCGCCGCCGCTGCCCTTCGGTGGTCCCCGCGTTCGGTAATTTCGCGTTTATCGCTGAACAAAAAATGGAGCGCCTTCCCCCGGGAATGCGCTCCATTTCTTTATCCGCTGCTGTGGGCTTACCAGTGTAGAGCCTTAAGCGGCTTCGGCCAGCCTTTCGCGGCCGCCTGCTGCGGGAACATGCCGGTCGATCACAAACACCGCCGTTGAAACCAGCGCCGCACTGATACCCAGCACCGCAAAGAAGGGCACGGTGCTGCCCTGCCCCAGTTCGATCAGCGCCCCGCCAAAACCGCTGGCCGCAATGGCGCCGACCCGGCTCATGAAAATGCCGAAGCCTACGCCTGCCGAACGGCAGGACAGCGGATAGCCCATGGCAATGATCACATAGGTGGTGGCAATGCCGGTGCTGAAGATCGCGGCCGCAAGGCCGATCAGCCCCACGATCAACGCCCGATAACCGGCATCGGGCGCCACCGGCATGGCTTCCAGCACCACCGCCAGCACGGCAAAGGTCGCGATCAGGGTGACGCAGACCCCCGCCATCACCAGTCGCGAGCCGAGCCAGCGGGTCAGCACCCCGGCACCAATGGCCCCGGCAATCGATGTCATCCCGGCGATGGAAACCGCATAGGATGCCTGTTCAAACGCAAAACCCACCGATGTCAGCAGCGTGGTCGACCAGTTGAGAATGCCATAGGCGCACATGGTCAGCGCGGTGAAGGAAATGCCCACGCCCAGATTGAGCCGCAGATTGCTACGGTGGAGCACGCCGATCGCCGACCCGCCCTGCACCCCGCCCTGTTCTTCCGGGCGCAGTTCCACATCTTCATCCAGCACCTTGCGTGCGGCGGATCGTGCCGCCTCCACCTTGCCCTTCCCCAGCAGGAAGGAGGGGCTGTCGCGCAGCAGCCCCAGAATCAGCACCAGCAGCAACAACGTGGCGACGCCGAAGATGACGAAGGTGCCCTGCCAGCCATGCTCGGCGATCAGCCCGGGGGCCAGCGCCGCAGCCACCGATCCGCCGGCCGGCGTGCCGACGGAAAGGGTGGTGATCGCAATCGGGCGCCAGCGTTCGGGCAACCATTCGCTGCCCATGGCCAGCGCATTGGAATAGGCAGCGCCAAAGCCCAGGCCACCCAGCACGCGCCAGAAGGCCATGGTCCAGACATCCCCGGCCGTGCTGGCGGCAATGGTGGCGAGACCGAAAGACAAGGCGGCCAGCGCCAGCGAATATCGCCGGCCGATGCGATCGCCCAGCCAGCCACCGGCCCAGGCGCCAATGGCCATGCCGACCAGCGCCGCGCTCATCGCAATGCCGAAGCTGCCGCGATCGATCCCCCAGTCCGCGATGATCGTTGGCGCCACCAGCCCCAGCAACTGCATGTCCACGCCATCGCACACCAGCACCAGCATGCACACCGCCACGGTCACCCATTGGAACAAGCCCATGGGCCGACGCGAAACGGCGTCGCTGAAAGTCACTGCCATTGTCTATTTTCTCCCCAAAACACCCGCTGGCGTCGCCTATTGTCCGCCGGCAGGCGATTGCGACCCCAGATCCAGCGCCATCTCTTCGATGCTTTCCTGCGGCACGGGGCGATTGCCCGGGGCCATCAGATCCCGCACCATATCCGCGCGCATGGTTTCAAATTTCAGCCGGCCCGGCGGTGCGATTTCCTGCGGAAAGGCATCTTCTATCTCGAGGTGGCGCTGTTTCACTTCATCCAGGAATTCATTGTTGGTGAAGATGTAGAAACGGTTGGCGAGGATCGCATCAACCACCATGCGGCCGGTTTCCAGCGGATCGATCGCCGCGCGCATCGCATCCCACAGATCTTTCAGGAACTGCGGCGCGCCTTCTTCCTGAATGTTCTGCGGATCATCTTCGGGCAGCGGCACCAGCGCGGTGCGGGTCGCGCCGGGGAACAGGCAGGATACGCCGATCCCGCGCGGCGCCAGCTGGATGCGCAGGCTTTCCGAAAAGCCGCGCACGGCATATTTGGCGGTCGAATAGGCGGCCAGACCGGGCAGCGGCACCACGCCCGCCATGGAACTGGTGTTGACGATATGGCCGCCTTCGCCCTGCGCGCGGATGATCGGCGCCACGATCTTGGTGCCGTTCACCACCCCGCCCAGATTGATCGCCAGGGCGCGGTCCCAATCGTCGAAATCTTCCGAAGCGGCAGTGCCGCCGCCATTGACCCCGGCATTGTTGCACAAGACGTGGATCTTGCCGAAAGCGGCCAGGGTTTCATCCACCGCCGCGCGCAGACTGGCGCGATCGGCGACATTGGTTTTCACGAAATGCACGGCATTGTTGCCGGCCAGCACATCGCGGGCCTGATCGATATGCTTGTCGTTCCAGTCCGCCAGTGAAACCTTCATGCCCTGTTCCAGGAATGCCCGCGCCATGCCCAGGCCGATGCCGCTGGCACCGCCGGTAATGAAGGCCACCTTGCCGTTCAGATCTTCCATTGCTCTCTCCCTTCACCCCGCCTTGTGACGGTGGTGTTCATTGTGATGAATTGAACATGTCACTCATCACGAAACTGGCCGAAATCGGGCGCTTCTTCCGCCTGATCGGGCGTGGCAGCCAGCACCGCCTCTGCCCGGGCGGCCATGGCCGGTTTGTAGAAACCATGGGTCACGATGTAGGTCGCATTGGTCAATATGCCTTCGGCCACCAAACGCCCGGCTTCTTCCGGTTCCATCCAGTTGTCGCCGACGATGCGCCGCGAAAGCTTGGCTTCGCTGGCCTTGTAGCCACTGCCTTCCAGCAGATGCGCCGGACGGTTCTGTTGCGTTTCATGGATGTTGGATTTGACCGGACCGGGCAGCAGGATCGACACGCCGATATCCTTTTCCGCCAGTTCGCCCTTCACCGCTTCACAATAATGGCAAACGGCCGCCTTGCTGGCGCCATAGATGGCCATGGCCGATGGCATCACCACCTCTGCCGCCAGGCTGGCGGTGGAAACGATATGGCCGCCGCGCCCATGGGCCAGCATCTGCGGCAGGAATTCGACGAAGCCGTTGATCACCCCGCCGACATTCACCCCGAAGCCGAAATCATAATCGGCATAGGTGGCTTCCAGGATCGGCCCTTCCAGCCCGACACCGGCATTGTTGACCAGAATATCGATGCCGCCGAATTCATCCTGCATCCGCTGCGCGGCTTCGCGATAGGCGGTGCGGTTGGTGACATCGAGCTGCAGCGCGCTGACGCTGTTGGACTGCCCACCACCGGCGAAGCTGGCCAGCGCGCGATCGATGTGATCCTGCCGCAGATCAGCCAGAACCACCTGCGCGCCGCGATCGGAAAGAACCCGGGCTATCCCCAGCCCGATGCCGCTGGCGCCACCGGTGATAAACGCAATCTTTCCTGCAAAATCGCTGATCGGCACAGAATTCTCTCCCACGTCATGTCCGGAAAACCTGCGGTTTTCCTGCTGCGCGGGGGCAATCTGGCAGAGGCAGCCCGGCCCGTCCACTGATCATCACAGGGATCGCGGCCAGAGCGATTTCCAATCAGGTCAAAGCACCTGATGAATCAGAAATCGCGGCAAACAACAGACCGGCCCAGCTGCAATTATCCGGCTCTGAAACGAATTCGGGCCGCAGGATACATAGTCCTGCGGCCCGCCTCTCCAACCAGGAAACTGGTCTGCAAAAAGGGAATGACCCCCGCAGCATAGTTGCGGGGGTCAAACAATTCAATCAGTCATCTTTCAGGAAGGCCGGAAGATGATCGGGGTTGCCACCACCGTTGTCGTCGCGGTCGCGGCGCGGGCCACGGCCACCATCACGGCGGGGTCCACGATCGCCACCGCGATCATTGCGGGGGCCACGGCGATCGCCGCGGTCGCCACGATCACCGCGCGGTTCACGCGGTTCGCGCGGGGGACGGGTGTCTTCCAGTTCGGCGCCGGTTTCCTGATCAACAACGCGCATGGACAGGCGAACCTTGCCACGGTTGTCGATTTCCAGAACCTTGACCTTAACTTCCTGGCCTTCGGTGACGACATCGGTCGGCTTTTCGACGCGTTCGTTCTTCATTTCGGACACATGGACCAGACCGTCCTTGCCGCCCATGAAGTTCACGAATGCACCGAAATCAACGATGTTGACGACCTTGCCGTCGTAGATCTTGCCGACTTCGGCTTCTTCCACGATGCCCTGAATCCACTTCTTCGCGGCTTCAATCTGGGCAATGTCGGAAGACGAGATCTTGATCACGCCTTCATCGTCGATGTCGACCTTGGCGCCGGTTTCAGCAACGATTTCACGGATGACCTTGCCGCCCGTGCCGATAACGTCGCGGATCTTCGACTTGTCGATCTGCATGGTTTCGATGCGCGGAGCATGGGCCGACAGTTCGGTGCGGGCAGAGCCCAGCGCCTTGGTCATTTCACCCAGGATATGCGCACGGCCTTCCTTGGCCTGTTCCAGGGCCTGGCCCATGATTTCCTTGGTGATGCCGGCGATCTTGATGTCCATCTGCAGGCTGGTGATGCCTGCTTCGGTACCGGCAACCTTGAAGTCCATATCGCCCAGGTGATCTTCGTCACCCAGAATATCGCTCAGCACGGCAAATTCGCTGCCTTCGAGGATCAGGCCCATGGCGATACCCGAAACCGGGCGTTCGATCGGAACGCCGGCATCCATCATCGACAGACAGCCACCGCAAACGGTCGCCATCGAGCTGGAACCGTTGGATTCGGTAATGTCGCTGAGGATACGGATGGTGTAGGGGAAATCTTCCTTCTTCGGCAGCACCGGATGCAGGGCGCGCCATGCCAGCTTGCCGTGGCCGATTTCGCGGCGACCCGGGGCGCCGAAACGACCCACTTCACCGACCGAATAGGGCGGGAAGTTATAGTGCAGCATGAAGCTCTGATAGGTCAGGCCGTCGAGGCCGTCGATCATCTGCTCGCTGTCCTTGGTGCCCAGCGTGGTGGTGCAGATCGCCTGCGTTTCACCACGGGTGAACAGCGAAGAACCATGGGTGCGCGGCAGGAAGCCAACCATGGCTTCGATCGGGCGAACCTGGTTCAGCTTGCGGCCGTCGATGCGCTGGCCATCCTTGAGGATCGCGGTGCGGACAACGTCTGCTTCGATCTTCTTGGTCAGCTTGATGGCGGTCATCACGGTCTGGCCGTCCTGGCCTTCGAAATGCGCCTTCACCTTCGCACGGGCAGCGTTGAGCGCGTCCGAACGGGCCGACTTGTTGGTCAGCTTGTAGGCTGCGGCGATGTCATCACCGATCAGGCCCTTGATGTCGGCCTTCATTGCCGAATTGTCGGCAATGGTCAGTTCCCACGGATCCTTGGCAGCCTTTTCAGCCAGATCGATGATCGCGCCGATAACCTTGCGGCTTTCTTCATGCGCGAAGATCACTGCGCCGAGCATTTCTTCCTCGGTCAGTTCCTTGGCTTCGGATTCGACCATCATCACCGCGTCCTGAGTCGCAGCGACAACCAGATCCAGGCGACCTTCAGCAACCTTGGCGGCCGACGGGTTCAGCAGATATTCGCCATCCTGGAAACCGACGCGGGCGGCGCCGATCGGGCCCATGAAGGGAACGCCGGAAATGGTCAGAGCGGCAGAGGCCGCAACCATGGCAACGATATCCGGATCCGTTTCACCGTCATAGGACAGGACCTGGCAGATCACGTTGATTTCGTTGTAGAACCCTTCCGGGAACAGCGGGCGGATCGGGCGGTCGATCAGGCGGGAAACCAGGGTTTCCTTTTCCGTCGCGCCGCGTTCACGCTTGAAGAAACCGCCGGGGATACGGCCAGCGGCGGAGAATTTTTCCTGATAGTGGACGGTGAGCGGGAAGAAATCCTGCCCGTCCTTTACCGATTTGGCGGCAGTCACGGCGCACAGCACCACGGTTTCGCCATAGGTGGCCAGAACGGCGCCATCAGCCTGACGGGCAACGCGGCCGGTTTCCAGCGTGAGGGTCTTTCCGCCCCACTCCACCGATACGGTTTTGGTTTCGAACATCATGTTTCCTTGAACACCCGCTGCACCCTATTGCGCGGCGGGGCCTACTGCCGGGATGCCGTCCCGGTCCGGTGTGGGGCGCTTTGTGGCCCCAGGGCCCTGCCCGCCGAATTGCGAGCCCTGCCCTTCCGTCGTGCGCCACTTTCCGCAGCGCGCGTAATCACAAAAGCAAACGGCTCCCTTTTGGGGAGCCGCCGCTGAATTCTTACTTCCGCAGACCCAGCTTCTGGATCAGGGAGTTGTAACGCTCAACATCCTTCTTCTTCAGATAAGCAAGAAGGGTGCGGCGCTTGTTGACCATGGTCAGCAACCCGCGACGCGAGTGGTTGTCCTTGTGGTTGTCCTTGAAGTGTTCGGTCAGGTTGCGAATACGCTGGGTCAGGATCGCGACCTGCACTTCGGGAGAACCGGTGTCACCGGTGCCACGTGCGTTGTCTGCAATGATCTGCTGCTTCTGTTCGGGCGAAACCGACATTCTTCTACTCCGCGGTATCTGAGAGGTTGAAACCCCTGACGACCTTCGCCGTCCCCGCCTGAACTTCCATCAATGCCACCGGAACGATACCGTCCGTCGCAAGGATGAGCCCGTCGGGATGGGGCAATCCGGAAATGATCCGACCCTGACGGGCCGCCTGCACGCTGTCCGGGGTGAGGGAAAAGGCCGGGATACCGTCCAGCCCTGCCTCCAGCGGCAGAAGGTGATCTTCAAGGGGCGCGCCCTTCCCGATTTCCTCCAGAATGTCCAGCGAAATCGCCTGCCGTTCCGCGAACGGACCAGCCTTTATCCGTCGCAGATAGGTGACATGGCCAACGGTTCCAAGGGCATGTGCGATATCCCGTGCCAGCGACCGGATATAGGTGCCCTTGCTGACATGGGCGATCAGCGTCACCTTGTCGGCCAGCACCATGGGCGCAGCCGGGTTGAGCAGATCGGGCCGTTCATCGCTGTTGGCAAAGGCCGATTCGATCACCTGCCGATCCACCCCGCCGGCCATGTCCAGCGAATGGATCACCACCTGGCGCGGCTGCAGCACCACCTCTTCCCCCGCGCGGGCCAGATCATAGGCGCGCCGGCCATCGATCTTGAGCGCCGAATAAGCAGGCGGCATTTGTTCGATCGGGCCGGTAAAATGCGGCAGGATCGCCGCCACGGCCGCCCGGGGCGGGCGATGATCGCTGGTGGCGATCACCGGGCCCTGTGTGTCGAGGGTATCTGTTTCCTCCCCGAAGGCGATGGTGAAGGCGTAGATCTTGCTGGCATCGAGCATCCGCCCGGCCAGCTTGGTCGCTTCCCCCAGCGCAATCGGCAAGACGCCTTCTGCCAGCGGATCCAGCGTACCGCCGTGGCCGATCTTGACCTTGCCATAGCCGGCCTGTCGCAGCACCCGCTTGGCCGCAGCCACCGCCTGGGTCGAACCCAGGCCACGCGGTTTGTCGAGCACCAGCCAACCGTGGGGATGGGGCAGTGTCATGCTTGTGTATCCTTTGCCGTATCGGCCGCTTGCTCGGGCCAGGCCATATCCCGTCCGTGATCACGGACATCCGCCGGCCAGTCATGGGTGAAATGATCATAACCCACGCGGTTTCCCGCGTAGAGTTCCCGCACCGCATCTTCGAATTGGGGCAGATCGCCGGCCATGGCGCTGAGAAAGCGATAGGCCGCGTCGCGCGCCTGTTCCGGTGTCCGGCCACTGGCCCGCGCATCATCCACCAACCGGCGCAGCGCCGCCGATGCTCCGCCCCGCTGGGCATTCAGCCAGTCCCAGTGGCGCGGCAACAGGGTCACTTCGCGGGCCTTGACGCCCAGTGCCGGGCGACCACGGCCGCGCGGATTTTCATCCTCCGTGCGCAGATCGATATCGACCTGCCGCCCGGTTTCATCATCAAACACCAGCAGGTCAGAACTGCGGGCCAGCGGCTGCAACGCACGCATGGGGGCAGCAATCTGTTCCGCCGTGCCGCGCGCCAGCACCGCGCGATGATAGAATGCAGTCAACGCCATCAGGCTTCTCCTTCGGCGCCCCATTTAAACCCGGGTATTTATATGTCAATATACCCGGGTTATTTTATACTTATGGCTGGGCGATCATGATGGCCAGATTGGTGAACCAGCCTTCGACCCAGGCAACCGGCGGAATGACGATCCGCTCCACAATTCCCAGCTGAGGAAACAGCCAGGGCAGCACCAACAGCAGCAGGAACAACAGCGGGAAACCATAAGGGCGCAGCCGGGCATAGGTTCTCGCCGCCCGATCAGGCAGCAGTCCTTCGACAATATGCGATCCATCAAACGGGGGAACCGGCAGCAGGTTGAACAGCGCCAGGAAGATATTGATGACAATGAAAGTCTGAAGCGTGCCGAGCGCAAAATCCATGCCCGCCCCGATCGGCGGGGAGGCAAATCGGGCCGTCAACCCAAGGATCACCGCCCCGAGCAGGGCGAGCACCAGATTGGTCCCCGGCCCGGCAGCGGCCACCGCCATCATGCCGTAACGGGGATTCCGCAGCCGCCATTTGTTGACCGGAACCGGCTTGGCCCAGCCAAAGACCGGCGCGCCCGTCAGAGCAAGCAAGCCGGGCAGGATCACCGTGCCGAACGGATCGACATGACGCAGCGGGTTCAGGCTGAGCCGCCGCTGTTCCTGCGCGGTCGGATCGCCCAGCATGAGCGCCACCCAGCCATGGGCAACTTCGTGAAACACGATGGCGATAATCAGTGCAGGGATCAGCGCCAGGGCGGAAAGGAGAGTATTGGTGTCCATTGCCGGCGCAGATAGGGTGCCGGCCTGCCGCGCGATAGAGGCGCTTCACCCTACGACGATGGTTTTTCTGCCCCGCCCCATCGGGCAGGACAACGCGCGCCTATTCTTCTTCGTCGCCCGGTTCGTCATCCAGATCGCGCGTGACGCGCGGATCGGCCAGCAGCCGATCGATCCGGGTGGCTTCATCGAAGCTTTCATCGCCCAGGAATTTTAGCTTGGCGGCAAATTTCAGGCCCAGCCTTTTTGCCACTTCCCGCTGGAAGAAGGCGGTGTTGCGGCGCAGTGCCTGCAGCACGACTTCCTCATCATCGCCCAGCAGCGGCTTCACATAGATCTTGGCCTGGCGCAGATCGGGCGACATCCGCACTTCGGTGATCGATACCGTATACGCCGCCAGCGTATCATCATGCACCTGCTGGCGCGTGAGAATTTCGCTGAGCACGTGGCGTACGCGTTCACCCACCTTCAGCAGGCGAACCGTCTGGTCTTCGGAATTGCCGGTCTGGCGGGCCATCAGTCTTTGTCTTCCGCGTCTTCGGTATAGAATGTCAGGCGATTGCTCGCCGGATCAGCGATGGTGATTTCCCGGCTTCCCCAGGGGGTAAGCTGCGGTTCGCCAGGTCGGGAATTGCCGAATTCCCGCCCCCGCAGCTGCGCCATGTAGGCGACAACGTCGTCCACCGGGATCCGCACCGCCGAACCCGGTGTGCAATCACCGTAATGTTCGGACAGGTGCAAACGGCAACCGCCCTTTCTCACGCCGAGATAGAGCGGTGCCCAGTCTTCAAAACGATGTTCGAATTCCAGATCGAAGCCCAGGAAATCGAGGTAAAAGGCCTTGGTGCGCTGTTCGTCAAAACTGCGCAGGATTGGCGTCGGCGCACCAAACATGGCCCTTTACCCCTTCCGGGCGAAGGACGCTTACAGCGTCCGTTCGCGTTCTTCGACTTCGAACACTTCGAGGTGATCCCCCGCCTTGATGTCGTTGGTATCGGCCAGCACCACACCGCATTCGAGACCGGCGCGGACTTCGTCCACATCGTCCTTGAAGCGCCGCAGCGAAGAAATGGTGGTTGCCGAAACGATGACATCGTTGCGGGTAAGCCGGGCGTGCAGACCCTTGCGGATAACACCTTCCAGCACCAGCAGACCGGCCGCCTTGTCGCGCTTGCCAGCAGGGAAGACCTGCTTGACCTCTGCACGACCAACCACGTTCTCGACCCGGAGCGGGCCCAGTTCGCCGGCCATTTCCTTCGCGATTTCCTCGGTCAGGTGATAGATGACGTCAAAATATTTCAACTCCACCTTGGTCCGTTCGATCTGCGTACGCGCATTGGCGTTCGGGCGGACGTTGAAGCCGATGATCGGCGCCTTCGATGCAGCAGCCAGCGTGACGTCGCTTTCGGTGATCGCACCCACACCCGAATGCAGGATGCGGACCTTGATCTCGTCATTCGACAGATTGTTCAGCGCATTGTTGATCGCTTCGACCGAACCCTGCACGTCACCCTTCACCACGATCGGGAATTCGATGACATCGCTCTTGAGGCCGGCAAACATGGCTTCAAGATTGGGCGCAACCGTTGCTGTACGCTTGGCGGTGGCCTGCTGCTGGCGGTATTCCGCCACTTCGCGGGCACGCTGTTCGTTTTCAACCACGGTCAGCATATCACCGGCCTGCGGCACGCCGCCAAGCCCGAGGACTTCGACCGGCATCGAGGGGCCAGCTTCCTTGATCTGCTTGCCCTTGTCATCAACCAGCGCACGCACACGGCCGCTCTGGGTGCCGACAACGAAGGTATCGCCCCGGCGCAGCGTACCGCGCGTGACCAGCACCGTCGCAACAGGGCCACGGCCCTTGTCGAGCTGGGCTTCGATCACGGTGGCATCTGCATCGCGGTCGTAGCGCGCCTTCAGATCCATCAGTTCTGCCTGCAGCAGGATCTTCTCGATCAGCTCATCCAGACCAGCGCCCGTCTTGGCCGAAACCTCGACATCCTGCACATCACCGCTCATCGCTTCCACGATCACTTCGTGTTCGAGCAGGCGTTCACGGATCTTCTGCGGATTGGCTTCCGGCTTGTCCGACTTCGTGATCGCCACGATCATCGGCACGCCTGCTGCCTTGGTATGGCGGATCGCTTCGATCGTCTGCGGCATGATGCCATCATCGGCAGCCACCACCAGGATGACGATGTCGGTGACATTGGCACCGCGTGCGCGCATCTGGGTGAAGGCAGCGTGGCCCGGCGTATCGAGGAAGGTCAGCTTCTGCTTGTCCTTCGTCGTGATCTGATAGGCGCCGATATGCTGGGTGATGCCGCCGGCTTCGCCCTTCACCACATCGGTCCCGCGCAGGGCGTCGAGCAGGCTGGTCTTGCCGTGATCGACATGGCCCATGATGGTGACCACAGGCGGACGCGCCTTCAGCGTTTCGTCCGGATCGACATCATCGCTGCGGTCGATATCGACATCGCTTTCGCTGACGCGCTGCAGATTGTGGCCGAATTCTTCGACCAGCAGCTCTGCCGTATCGGCATCGATCGACTGGTTGACGGTGACCATCATGCCCATGTTAAACAGGGCCTTCACCAGATCGGCGCCCTTTTCGGCCATCCGGTTGGCGAGTTCCTGCACGGTGATCGCTTCGGGCACGACCACGTCACGGACCTGCTTTTCGCGCTGGCGAGTCTGGCCGCCCATCTGCGAACGGCGTTCCTTTTCACGGGCACGCTTCAGCGCTGCGAGCGAACGGGCGCGTGCGCCTTCGTCCTCGTTCAGGGCACGATTTACGGTCAGCTTCCCACCGCGACGGCGATCTGCACCGCGATCGGCTGCACCACGATTGGCCGGCGGAGCCGCAGGCTTGCGATCGTCGCGCTTCTTTTCCGGCTTATCGGCCTTGTCCGCCTTTTCAGCCGGCGCAGCCTTGGCTGCGGGTTCGGCCTTTTCAGGGGCGGCACGCTTGGGCTCAGGCCGGGCAACCGGGGTGAAGCGGCGCGGCGCAGGCACAACGACCTGTTCCACAGCTTCTTCCTGCGGAGCCGGGGCTTCTTCAACCACGGGCGCGGGTGCAGGCTGCGCTGCAGCAACCTCTGCCACAGGTTCAGCCGGCTGCGGCGCAGCAACCGGTTCCGCCTCTACCGGGGCGGGCTGTTCTGCGGTCTTTGCCTCTTCTTCCGCACGGCGGTTTTCTTCCGCGCGGCGCTTTTCTTCTTCTATCGCCTGGAGCCGTTCGTCCTGTTCCCGACGGCGCGCTTCTTCGGCACGCAGCAGGCGTTCTTCTTCGGCTTCGCGCTGCATGCGCGCGACGCGTTCCTGCGGCGTTTCATTGGAAGGAATATTGGCAGCCGGCGCAGGGCGCCGCTCCACCGGGGTCGGCGCGGGCGCCGGAGCCGGTGCAGGCGTGGGCGCAGGCGCGGCCACTTCGGGCGCAGCAGCAGGAGCCAGACCTTCTTCGCCAGGCGCAGCGCCCGGACGGGTCAGCTTGCGACGACGCTTCACCTCAACCGCAACCTTGTTGGTGCGACCGTGGCTGAAGGTCTGCTTGACCTCTCCGGCGTCGACCGAGCGCTTAAGCCCCAGCGGCTTGCGGTTGCGCGTCGGTGTCTCTTCGTTGTCGCTCATACGCCTTCAATAATCCTTCACATCAAATCGGTCGTCCTGCTTTTCCGGTGCGGCACTATCGGCCGCCCGATCAGCAGAGTCACAGGCCGCCGGCGCGGCCCCCATAAAATTCAGCAGGCGCCGCAGCGGGACCATCACCCGTTCGGCCGAAGCCCGGTCGGCCAGCGCCAGGTGGACGACATTGTCGCGGCCCAATGCCACAGACAGGGCCATCCGGTCCAGTGGCAGACTATCACCAGTCAAACCCGTGCCTTCTGCGTCACTACCCACGCGCCAGGCCTGGTCCAGCTTGCGGCTGCCATCTGCACTGGCATCGGATGCATGAAACAGCGCGGCAACACGCCCCATGCGCGCTTCATTGGCGATCTTGTCAGACCCCAAGATAAGACGTCCTGAGCGTAATTCGAGCCCCATGCGATCAAGCAGGGCGCGGCGCAGCGCATCTTCAACGCGCATGGCCAGATCTTCAGGAATGAAAATCGCACCGGTGCGGAAGGCCCGCGCCAGGGCGGACTTCAGCTTGCCGCTGGCCAGCGCATCTTCCAGTTCGGCACGGGTCACGCTGATCCATGCCCCCCGCCCCGGCGCACGCGCCAGCGCATCGGGCAGGACATGGCACTGCCCATCCGGATCTTCCGGAGACAGCGCGAGTCGCACCAGACCGTCGCGCGTGTCGCCACGCCCGGTCAGCACGCAGCGGCGTTCGGGCGTGTCACCACGCCCGCCCCGTCGCCCGGAAATGTCCTGAGCCGCTAGCGGATCATTGTGAGGATTCCGCATCGGCGGCCTCCTCGGTTGCGGGCGCATCAGCCGGAACGGCTACGCCTTCATCTTCAAACCAGTGCGCGCGTGCGGCCATGATGATCTGGTTGCCCTGTTCTTCGGTCAGACCGAATTCGCCAAGCACACCGCCCTTGTCTTCGCTGCGCTGCGGACGGCGCATCGGCGGACCATCGGCATTGCCACGACGACGCGGTGCTTCGCGCTTCTTGGAGATAAGCTCATCGGTGGCGAGATCGGCCAGATCGTCCAGCGTCTTGATGCCGGCCTTGCCCAGCACCACCAGCATCTGTTCGGTCAGGCCCTCGATTTCGGCCAGCGCATCTTCGACGCCGAGTTCACGGCGCTGAACGCGGTAGGTTTCTTCCTGCCGTTCGATGGCTTCGAGTGCGCGGTTCTGCAGTTCTTCGGCCAGATCTTCGTCGAAGCCTTCGATCGCGGCCAGTTCGGCCAGATCGACATAGGCAACTTCGTCGAGTTCCGCGAAGCCTTCAGCAACCAGCAGCTGCGACAAGGTTTCGTCGACATCCAGTTCTTCTTCGAACAGCTTGGAGCGTTCGGAGAATTCCTTCTGCCGCTTTTCCGAGGCTTCTTCCTCGGTCATGATATCGATCTGACTTTCGGTCAGTTGACTGGCCAGCCGCACGTTCTGGCCGCGGCGACCAATGGCGAGCGACAGCTGATCGTCAGGAACGACCACTTCGATGCGGCCTTCTTCTTCGTCCAGCACAACGCGGCTGACCGTTGCCGGCTGCAGCGCGTTGACGACGAAGGTTGCGGCATCATCACTCCAGGGAATGATGTCGATCTTTTCGCCCTGCAGTTCCTGCACCACCGCCTGAACGCGGCTGCCCTTCATGCCGACGCAGGCGCCGACCGGATCAATGCTGGAATCATGGCTGATCACACCAATCTTGGCGCGGCTGCCCGGATCGCGGGCGGCGGCCTTGATTTCGATGATGCTGTCGTAGATTTCGGGCACTTCCTGCGCGAACAGCTTCTTCATGAATTCCGGGTGCGCACGGCTGAGGAAGATCTGCGGACCGCGATTGTTGCGTTCCACCTTCAGGATCAGTGCGCGGACGCGTTCGCCGACACGGGCGGCTTCGCGCGGGATCTGCTGATCACGGCGGATAACGCCTTCGGCGCGACCGAGGTTGACGATCACATGGCCGAATTCGACCGACTTGATCACGCCGGTGATTACTTCGCCCGCACGATCCTTGAATTCGTCATACTGGCGTTCGCGCTCTGCATCGCGAACCTTCTGGAAAATCACCTGCTTGGCGCTCTGCGCGTCAATGCGGCCCAGATCGACCGGCGGCAGCGGATCGACGATGAAATCGCCGAGCGCAGCCTTGCCATCCAGCTTCTGCGCCTGCTTCAGATCGACCTGCTTGAAGTAGTCTTCGACTTCTTCAACCACTTCGACCACGCGCCACAGGCGCAGGTCGCCGGTCAGCGGATCAAGCTTCGCACGAATATCGTTTTCGGCGCCATAACGCGCACGGGCAGCCTTCTGAATCGCCTCTTCCATCGCTTCGATGACGATCGACTTGTCGATCATCTTTTCCGAAGCGACCGAATTCGCGATCGCGAGCAACTCTGCCTTGTTGGCGGAAATCGGACTGGCCATCAGTCGTCTGCCTTCTCTTCTTCGAGTGTTTCTTCGATAATTTCTTCGACTTCGTCCGCGCCGCTCATGTCCAGCGGCTTGGTCGCCGCGATCAGAGCGTTGGTCAGAACCAGCTTGGCCGAATGAATTTGTTCCAGCGGCACGGCAATACGACCGGCCTTTTTGTCCTCAACCGTGACAACGCCGTCTTCGATACCGACCAGCGTGCCGCGCAGCTTGCGATGATCCTGAACCGGTTCATTCAGCGAGAAATTCGCTTCATGCCCGGCCCAATTGGCAAAATCCTTCGCCCGGGTAAGCGGACGGTCGATGCCCGGCGAACTCACTTCCAGATTGTAAGCGCCCGGAACCAGATCTTCACCCGATTCTTCCAGCCAGTCGATTTCAGCCGAGATACGGCGCGACAGGGCCATGCACTGTTCAACCACCAGCTGCCCGGTGGCGGGATCTTCGGCCATGATCTGCAGCGTGCGTTCTTCACCCTGGCCGCTCAATTTCACGCGCACGAGATCAAAACCCAGCTCAGCCGCCAGGGGTTCGATCACTTCAACAAGGCGCGTGGTATCGGCCATCAGAATTCCTAGCAAATCATGCCCATGTGACCCATCGTCAACAAGCGAACCGGCGCCGGCCCCCTGAGGCGCCAGCACCTGACTTTGTCACGACAATGTCTGGATGGCGCCCATATAGGCGAAACGCCCCCCTGCTTCAAGCAGTTTACTCAGTCACCTTTTCCCGATGCACCGGCGCGCAGTTCGTCCAGCGATCCGTACAGGCGGACAGCCCCGCGATTGAGCGCCCACATCAGCTGATTCCCAGTGGTCGCCAGCATCAGCTGTACCGGCAGGTAACGGCTGGCGAAGGCGTGGATTTCCGTGGGTTGCGGATCAAGCAGATGGCTAGCGACCACCGCCACCGACTGTTCGCCAGCCTCAGTCTCATAAACGCCCTCAAGGCAGGAATTCAGAAAACGGCGCGCCGAAACAACCTTTCCATCAGGCCCAATATCGATCCGGTAATGCCCGCCAATCGGATAGGATCCGCTGTTGACCGGCGGCGTCAGCACATAGGCGGATATCACTCCGGCAGAATCGGGCGGCAGGATCAACGTGTTGATCGACTGCCCACAAATTCCGTATTTTCTTGCCTCCGCTTCCTTCAGCGCGGTGGCGCGGGCGGCAATCATCTGCAGCGCCAGATCAGACAGGGCTGGCTGCTCCCCCTCGGCAAAAACCTGCCCACCGACAACGCGGCCATCAAGGGTTTCATAGCGGGCCATTTCGACCTGCCGCCCATCTATGACACCATAGAAGACGGTAGCCAGCCGATCCCCTTCCGACGGCAGCACAATATAGCCACGGAACCGATCGGTCGGTCGATTGCCCAAATCTGCCTGAAACCGGTCGGTCGCGTGCCAGGCCGACTGATCATAGCGGTACATTTCCAGCCCACGGGCTTCGGCCGCCTGGACCGGCTGCTGATATTCCTGCGGGATTGGTTTGAAACCGGCCTCCGCCTGAGCCTCAGCGGCCAAGGCTTGACCAAAAGGCGTTATACCCAGTGCTACAACCGTGATCCCGGCGAACAACAAAGCTGCAAGTTTCATCCATCCCCCAGACAGACCATTGCGATCAGGCCAGCCATCCCCAAGGCTTACATATCGGCCACGATGCAATATTTGACAGTCTGCCAACAAGATGACAGCATTCACCCCATGATCAAGGCGCATATCCGATATCACGGGGGGCAGCTTCTCGCGGGCATTTAGCCCCGGGTTCGGTGGTTCGTGCCCCGCGCCCGGGGTGGACCATATTGAGGTGTGGAACCTCATCTGAATTTTCGCCGCACCTGTAGCATGAAGCTGGCCGGCACCCCCGATATCAAAGGATAATTGCCATGGCTGCCGCGCAGCTGAACCAACGCCCGCCGATCATGCTTATCGAAAGCGAAGCCGATGCCCTTGCCGATCTGGCCTTTGGCATCCGCACCCGCAATCCCGATGTCGCCAATCTGCTGATCGAGGAAATCGACCGTGCCCAGACTGTGGATGCGGCAGATATTCCCGATGATGTCGTCACCATGCGATCGAGCGTGACCTTCATTGATGAGAAGAGCGGCGAACAGCACAAGGTGCAGCTGGTTTTCCCGGGGGAGGCCGATCTGGATGCCGGGCGCCTGTCCATCCTGACGCCTGTTGGCGCCGGATTGATCGGGCTGCGCACCGGCCAGTCAATCAGCTGGCCAGATCGCCACGGCAAGGATCGGGTGCTGACGATCGGGCAGGTTTCGCGCGGCTGACGGCGCAGAAAACCGCCTGCCTTCACGCTTTCACCCGTTCGATTGCGCAAGCCTCTCGCCCGGAAGGGGGATTGGCGCTAATCCGCGCAATCGAACTGGGAGAACCCGCATGGATTCCGGCGCGCCACCAGCGCGGGAACGACAGCGGGGATAGAGGGCAGCATGGCGATTATCACACCCGATACAGGCACTGGGGATTCAGGCGAGAACAGCCCGCAGGTCAATGCGCCGGGCCTGCAGGGCTTCGTGTTTGCCCTGTTCTTCATCTTCGGCGGCATCACCAGCCTGAACGATGTGATCATTCCCAAGTTGAAGGAACTGTTCACGCTCAACTTCACCCAGGCAATGCTGGTGCAGTTCTGTTTCTTCACCGCCTATCTGCTGATCGGCATTCCGGGCGCCTGGCTGGTCAAGCAGGTTGGTTACATGCGCGGCGCCGTGATCGGCCTGCTGCTGATGATGACCGGCTGCCTCCTGTTCATACCGGCATCGAACAATGCCACCTATGGCCTTTTCCTGTTCGCATTGTTTGTGCTCGCCAGCGGTGTGGTGATTGTCCAGGTGGTGGCCAACCCGCTGATCAGCCTGCTTGGCCCGGCACAGACCGCCCACAGCCGGCTGACCTTCGCCCAGGCGTTCAATTCGCTGGGCACCTTCCTGTTTCCGCTGGTCGGGGCGAGCCTGATCCTGGGCAGTCTGGCGACGGTCAGCGCGGATCAACTGTCTGGTCAGGCGCTGGTTGATTACCGCCGCGCAGAAAGCCAGGCGATCGTGCATGCCTATATCGGCCTTGCCATTGCCCTGGCGTTGGTTGCCGGGGTGGTCTGGACCTTCCGCAATCGGCTGAGTGGTGAAAAGCACCAGGCCAGCAGCCTGCTGGACGGGCTGAAGCTGCTGAAGCGCCCGCGTTTCGGTTACGGCGCGCTGTGCATCTTCCTGTATGTCGGCGCCGAAGTGTCCATCGGATCGCTGATCGTCAGCTATCTGATGCAGCCCGGCGTGATGGGGCTGGAAGAACAGCCTGCGGGCAAGCTGATCGCGCTCTATTGGGGCGGCGCCATGGTCGGCCGCTTCATTGGATCGGCCGTGCTGCGTTTCGCCAGCCCGGGCAAGGTGCTGGCCGGGGTGGCGCTGGGCGCCATCACCCTGCTGGCGATTTCCGCCAATTCCACCGGCAATGTGGCAGGTTACAGCCTGCTGGCCGTGGGCCTGATGAATTCGATCATGTTTCCGACGATCTTCTCGCTCGCGTCCGAAAAGCTGGGCCCGCGCGCGGCGGATGGTTCGGGCATCATCAATGTGGCGATTTTCGGCGGCGCCGTGGTGCCGCTGGCAACCGGTGCACTGGCCGATCTGTCTGGCAGCATCGCCTTTGCCCTGACCCTGCCGGCCCTGTGCTACGCCATCATCGCCGGCTTCGGCATCTTCGCCCGAAAGCCAGCCTGATCAACAGTCAACAAGGGGCAATTTTACGCCCCGTGTTGCCAATCCTTGTAAACGAATTCGAGGCTGTAGCCGTCCGGATCGAATACATTGGCGGCATAATAGCGCGGATCATAATGCAGCCGCGGCGCCGGAGCGCCGCCCGCAACCATATTGTCCGTCGCCCCCGCCGCAATGGCAGCAAGATAGGCATCATCCACCTCCTCCCGCGAATGGGCGAGGAAACCGACATGGACAGCATCGGGATGTGCAACACCTTGCCGTAGCCAGAAAAACACCCGTCCATTCGCGCCGAAACCCTTCAGGTCGGGATGGCCGGGTGGACCATCTGCCCCGTCGTAATCATGCCGCGCGGTGATCCCCAGCCTGGGCAGCACTTGTTCATAAAACGAAATGGATCGCGCCAGATCGGTAACGGTCAGGAATATGTGGTCGAGCATCGGATTCTCCTTGCGCTCACCCTTCTTCGGTCAGCCCGTGCTTGCGAATACAATGGCGCAATTGATCATAGGTCAGGCCAAGGGCCTTGGCCGTTTGCCGCTGGTTCCAGCGATTGCGCCCAAGCGCGTTTTCCAGAATGGCCCGCTCATGCGCGTCCACCGCGCCGCGCAGATCACTGACCGCATCATAATCGGGCCGCATGGCGGCTGATGACGCGGGCGGAGTTGCTCCCGCCACAGCGCCCGCTGGCGACACCTCCCCTGCAGCGGGGCCGGACTTGGGCATCCACGGGCTGTCAAAGGGATCAAACTGAACATGGCCGATCGGCGCATCCCAATTGTCCCAGCGATAGACCGCCCGTTCCACCACATTGCGCAGTTCACGCACATTGCCGGGCCAGGGATGATCCCCCATCTGCCGCCGCACATGCGGGGCAAAACCGGGCCAGCCTTCCCAATCCAGTTCCGCCGCCATGCGCCGCCCGAAATAATCGGCCAACACGTCTATATCCCCTTCGCGCACGCGCAGCGGCGGCAGGGTGATCACCTCAAAGCTCAGGCGATCGAGCAGATCGGCACGGAACCGCCCTTCCCGCGCCAGTTGCGGCAGATGTTCATTGGTGGCAGCCACGATGCGGACATCCACCCGCAACGGCCGCGATGATCCGATCCGGGTTACTTCCCCATATTCGACCGCACGCAGCAATCGCTCCTGCGCCGCCATGGACAGGGTCGCCAGTTCATCCAGGAACAGCGTGCCGCGATCCGCCTCTTCAAAACGGCCTGCCCGTGCGCGCGTCGCACCGGTAAAGGCGCCCGCTTCATGGCCGAACAGTTCCGCCTCTATCAGCGTTTCGGGCAGAGCCGCGCAGTTCATCGTGATCAGCGGTTCTTCCCAACGGTTGGACAGGCGATGCAGCCGTTCGGCGATCAATTCCTTGCCCGTGCCCCGTTCGCCGATCACCAGCACCGGCCGGCGCATCAGCGCGGCACGGCTGGCCCGTTCCACCGCATCGAGAAAGGCGCCGGATTGGCCGATGAACTGACTGTCGCGCTCCATGCCCAATATATAGTGCGAATACCCAAGTCTTGGCAATAATCGCCACGACCGCCTGCCACATGATCAGTCATCCAACTGTTTTCATATGATTTTATCGGTTTGGCACGCCGCTTGCTAATTCATGAACAACACCGAACCGGCCCATGGCCAACTGAGGATTTGACCAATGAATGATCGCAGCTTCTTCACCAGCGCATTCGGCCACGCCGCACTGCTGGGCATGGCAGCGGTTGTCGCTTTCAATATTCTGGCCGTCAGCGAACGCTACACCGACACACGCGGTCCGGCGCTGGCAGCGGCATCATTGGTTGAACTGGCATGACCGGCGCCGATAACACCCCTCTGACCCCGATCGTCAAGGATCGCGCCCTGGCGCGGATTGATCGTGAAATGCAGGATTTACGTGCCAATGTTCTGCGGCCACTGGCCACACGACTGGCAGGAAAGCCTGAACCGCAATCCCCGGCCCGGCCGAACTATGACGGTCGCAACACCAATCTGTTTTCAAACGGAGTTCCCTGGATGGGCATTTTTTCCCGCACCCGCGACATCATCGCCGCCAATTTCAATGATCTGCTCGATCACGCCGATGATCCGGCCAAGATGATCCGCATGATCATCCTGGAAATGGAAGAAACGCTGGTGGAAGTGCGCGCCAGCGCCGCCCGCACCATTGCCGACCAGAAGGAAATGCACCGTCACACGATGAAGCTGCAGAAGCTGGCTGATGACTGGAGCGAGAAGGCACAGCTGGCGCTGAGCAAGGATCGCGAAGATCTGGCCCGCGCCGCGCTGGTCGAACGCAAGAAAGCCGCCGACATGGGCGAACAGCTGACCCAGGAAATCGCCGTGCTGGACGATTCTCTGCGCGCCTATGAGCTGGACATCAACAAGCTGCAGAACCGCCTGCGCGAAGCCCGCAGCCGCCAGACGCAGATTGCTGCCCGGCTCGAAAGCGCTGAAAACCGCGTCAAGCTGCGCAGCCTGCTGACCAGCGAACGGGTGGATGAAGCCCTGGCCCGCTTTGACCAGCTGGAACGCCGGGTCGACCATGCCGAAGGTCGCGCCGATGCGCTGTCGATCGCCGGTGAACAGCGGCAGAGCCTGTCGGATGAAATCGCCGCGCTCGCCGGGGCTGACAAGATTGATGAAGAACTCGAAGCGATGAAGCGCGCGCTGGGCAAGAGCGCCAATCAGGAGGGCTGACCCGTGGAAGGATTTGTCGCCATCGTATGCATCTTCGTCGGTCTGCCATGGGTGATCCTGCACTACATCACCAAATGGAAGACCGCCGCCACCATCACCAATGATGATGAGGTGCTGCTGGAAGAACTCTATCGTCTGGCCAAACGGCTGGACGAACGGATGGACACCGTCGAGCGCCTGGTCGCCAATGACGATCCGTCCTTCAAGCCGGCGCGGATCGCACCGGATCTGGATGCTGACAATCAGCCGCTGCGCGAACTCGACCGGCTGCTGGCACAAAGGGGAGAACGCAAATGACCAGCCAACGCACCACGCTGTATCGCGACAAGCAGAACGGCAAGCTGATGGGTGTTTGCGCCGGCATAGCCGATTACACCGGGGTCGATGCGATCTGGGTTCGGCTGGGCGCCATCATGCTGCTGTTCATGACCAGCGGCTTCATGATCCCGCTCTATTTCGTCACCGGCATGCTGCTGTCGAAAAAGCCGGCGCATCTTTATGTCGATCCGCAGGAAGAACGCTATTGGCAGCGCGTACGGCAGAGCCCGAAGCGGACCGCACGGGAAATCCGCGCCCGGTTCCGTGACATCGACCGCCGGCTGGCAGAGGTGGAAAGCTTCTACGTCTCCAGCAATCCGCGCCTTTCGGCAGAAATTGAAAACCTGCGCTAGTCGCCACACAGGACGGGAGTATCGCCCATGCAAAATATCCTGGCCCTGATGATCCCGCTGGCGCCCTTTCTGATGGTGGTGGGGATCGTATGGATCCGCAGCCGCAGCAAGCTGGAAGAAAAGCGGCTGACGGCCACGGCCGAACAGAGCGCGGAAAAGGCAGCCCAATACGCCAGCAAGGTGAACGAGCTGGAAGAACGGGTGCGGGTGCTGGAACGGATCGTCACCGACAAGGGGTATGACATTGCCACCCAGATCGAAGCGCTGCGTGATCAGCGTCGGGTGGACGACCTGCTGGAACAGCGCACACCGACACTGTGACTGCCTGACAGTGCGAGGGAGCATTGAGGCAGATCGGAATTTGAGGAGGGAAACATGGACTGGGGAGGCCAGGGACTGATCATCATCGCCATCGGCGCCATCTGCGTGGCCGGCTGGGTGCTGAACAACTGGATCCGCGCCAGCCACGGCTATCCGCTGGAAGACCAGAATGGCGGCCATTCGGTGCCATCGGATGATGCGGTTGCCAGGCAGTTGCGCGAAGAAAACGGCCGGCTGCAACTGCGGCTCGAAGCCAGCGAAAAAAGGCTGGCGGTGCTGGAACGGATCGTCACCGATCGCGGGTTTGAAGTGTCGGCACAGATCGATGCGCTGCGCGATGACACCGCAGGGCGACCGCTGGATGAAAGAACGATGCAGGCAACTGCACATATGGAGATTAGGGCATCATGAGTTTCTGGACCGCAATCGTGCTGATCGTCATCATCGGATGCGTCACCAGCGTCTTTCACGAACGCGCCAAGGCGAAGCGCGGCGTCACCACCGACTGGCTGGGTAATGAACGGATCTCTGCCCCCGCAGTCGACCCGGCAGAAAAAGCTGCCCGCGAACGCGAGATTGCTGAGCTGCGTGAACGGGTGAAGGTGCTGGAACGCATTGTCACCGATGATCGCGAAGGCAACCGGCTGTCCGCCGAAATCGACAGCCTGCGGGACCGCTGACACCAGCCCCGCCGGCGCCCCGCCCTTCCAAGGAACCCGCACAGGAACGGATTTGCGACCATGAGCCAGGATATGCTTCTTGCCCTGACCGCACTGATCGGCCTGACGATCATCACCGCCGCCGTGCTGCGCGGCTGGCAGGGATGGCTGGCGCTGAAGACGCGCGAGATGGAAATTCGGCCCCAGCCATCCGGCCCGCTTTCCCATGGAAATGACCTGCGGGAGGTGGAACGGCGGACCGATGGCACCGGGCGGATCGAAATCGCCGATCTGCGCGAACGCATCCGCAAGCTGGAAGCCATCGCCAGCGGGGTGGATCTGTAATCATCCGGACGCAGGCGGGCACGGCCCCGCCTGCCGCACCATCATCTGCCTGCCCCGCCATCATCTGATCATGATGTCCGCGCCCATCTTGACCCGATCGAGCGCCACCAGCGTGCGGTAGTGCGAAACCGCTTCATTTTCTTCGAACAGCCGGCGTGCGGTTGCCTGATAGACATTCATGTCCGGCGCGATGATGATCACCACGAAGCTGGTGCCGCCGGTAACATAATAGCATTGCTGCACTTCAGGCGCGGCGCGGAACACCGCCTTGGCCCGATCAACGGTCGCCGCCCTTTCATCGGCCAGATAGACTTCGACGATCGCGGTAATGGTCAGTCCAAGCGCGGCCGGATCGACCATGGCGACATTGCGCTGGATTACGCCGGATTTTTCCATCGCCGCAATGCGCCGCTGCACGGCTGCAGTGGACAGATTCACCGCCTCTGCAATGGCCCGCTGGGGCATCTTGTTGTCCGCCTGGACAAGGCGCAAAATCGCCCGGTCAAAACTGTCGGGCACGCGCGATGGATGCGAATGATCTGCCATGGGCGAGTAATTGTTGCATTTCCCACCCTGATCAAGAGCGCCTTTCCCATGTCAGCAGTGCTAACCGGTCGGGGCCGGCGCAAGCAGGCATTCATTCGATTGTTCTGGCAGGAAAATAACAGTGGCGCAGGCACAGCTACAGGCACAACAGGGTTCACAGGGAACGGGCTCCACCGCCACGGGCGTCGCCTGCGGCATGGGTGCGGGCGCCCTGTGGGGGCTGGTCTTCCTGGCGCCGGAGCTGGTGCCGCAGTTCAGCCCGCTGCAGCAGACCATTGGCCGCTATCTGGCCTATGGCCTGATCGCTGCCCTGCTGATCGCGCCGCGCTGGCGCCTGATCGCGCCGCATATCGGGCGGCGGGAATGGCTGGCGCTGGGCTGGCTCGCGCTGACCGGCAACACGCTCTATTACATTCTGCTCGCCACGGCGGTGCAGATGGGCGGCATTGCCATGACATCGCTGATCGTCGGGCTGATCCCGGTGACGGTGACAATCATCGGCAGCCGCGACAAGGGTGCCGTGCCGCTGCGGCGGCTGGCCCCATCGCTGATGCTCTGTGCCGCTGGCGTGTTGTGCATCGGCTGGCATTCGCTGAGCGGCGGAACAGCGGCAGCACGCGAAGACAGCACGTCGCCGACACAAATCATCGGCCTGCTCTGTGCCGTCGGCGCCCTGCTGTCCTGGACGCTGTTCGCGGTTGGCAACAGCCGCTGGCTGCACCGGCTGGAGCATGTGTCCGCCCATGACTGGAGCCTGCTCAATGGCGTGGTCACCGGCGGGCAGAGCCTGCTGCTGATCCCGATTTCCCTGCTGCTCTATCCCGCAGCGCACAGCGATCTGGACTGGGCGCAGCTGGCGGGTGTTTCCATCGCCGTAGCCGTATTTGCCTCCATCGTTGGCAATGCGCTGTGGAACCGGATGAGCCGGCTGCTGCCGCTGACCATGGTCGGGCAGATGATCCTGTTCGAAACCCTGTTCGCGCTGATCTATGGCTTTATCTGGGAAGCACGCCTGCCCGATCTGCTGGAACTGACCGCCTTCGCGCTGGTGGTGCTTGGCGTACTCAGCTGCATCGCCGCGCATCGGCGCCCGGCCGAACCGATCCCGCATGCTGATGCGGTGATGTAAGGCCAGGATGCAAGACAGCCCGTCATGCGCCCTTCCGTCACCCGGCACATGTTGTTAGGGGCGCCGCATGCGCGCGCTTGATGATATCCGTGAAGAATATGAATTTCTCGACGCTGATGAGCGGTACCGCCTGCTCATCGAACTCGGGCGTGAACTGGAAGACATGCCGGCCGCGCTGAAAACCGACGCCACGCTGGTACGCGGCTGTTCGGCCAGTGTCTGGGTCTATCCCACCGAAGCCGACGGGACACTGCATTTCCTGGCCGACAGCAATGCCGCCATCACCAAGGGGATCGTGGCGCTGGTGATTTCCGCCGTACAGGATCGCCCGGCCGCGGAAGTGGCGGCGATGGATGTTACCGCCGCTCTGGAACCTTTCGACCTGCGCAACCAGCTGAGTTCCAACCGCACCCAGGGCGTGCCAAACATGATCGCGCTTGTGCGCGAACATGCCGCCCGGATCGCGGCTGCCTGACATGACCGCCCGCCCCTTCTGGCTGGCGGCGGGATTCCTCTGTGTCGGGCTCGGCTGGCTGGGGCTGATCCTGCCAATGATGCCCGGCGTGGTGTTCTTCATCATGGCCGCCTTCTGCTTTGCCCGCAGCAGCCCGGTGATGGAACAGAAGCTGCTGAACGATCCCCGCATCGGCCCGCATCTGACCAGCTGGCGTGAACGGCGCGCCATATCGCGCAAGGGCAAGCGGGCGGCCGTCACCACCATGGTCATTGCCGGAATCGCAACATCATTGATCGTCGGCTTTCCCACCGCACTGTGGTCGATCGGATCGATGACGCTGGTGGGCATCTGGCTCTGGACCCGTCCCGAATAGGCAATCTGAACCGATTGTTGAACGATATGTGCAGGCTGCAGAAAGCTTTGCATCAGTGCGGCGACACAATCTTACCAAAGGCGACGCTCAAGCGCGAAATTTCGTGGCACATCCTGTTCATCGGCACAGCATCCCAGGGCACGGCGCCAAGGGGTTCCAGGCCGGAAGGATCAAGGAGACCCGCCATGAAGAAATTTCTGTTCGCCGCCCCGATCGCCCTGGCCGCAGCCCTGATCAGCGCCAGCCCTGCCTCCGCCGCCGTCTGGAACAGCGGCCAGCAGGTCAATGCCCAGATCAGCCAGCTCGATCGCCAGATCAGCAGCGCCCAGCGCAGCCGCGCCCTGAACCAGCGCGATGCCCAGCAGCTGAGCCGCCAGGTTGACCAGTTGCAGAACCTGTCGCGCCAATATGCCCGGGGCGGTTTTTCGCGGGAAGAACTGCGCACGCTGAGCAACCGGATCGACGGGGTGAAGGCCCAGCTGGCCGCCAAGACCCGCAATGATCGGCATGACGACAATCGCGGCAATGGCCGGAACAACGACCGTGATCATGATCGCGGTGGCAAACCGGGCAACCGTCGCTGATCTTGCAGCAGAATCCTTTGCCCGAATGAAGCATTGATAGCTTGTCAGTCGGGGTCGGCGCGCCTAGCTCTCGCGCATGAATAGCCGACCCCGCACTGAACCCCGGACTTTGTATCAAAAGATCTGGGATGCCCATATCGTCGAACGGCGCGATGATGGCACCTGCCTGATTTTCATCGACCGTCATCTGGTTCACGAAGTCACCAGCCCGCAGGCCTTCGAAGCACTCCGCATGGCTGGACGCAAGCTTCGCCGCCCCGAACTGACGCTGGCCGTGCCCGATCACAATGTTCCCACCACCGCCCGGCTTGATGCCGCCGGCAATCGCCTGCCGATCGCCGACGCGCAAAGCGCGCAGCAGCTTGCCGCGCTGGAACGCAATGTCGCCGAATTCGGCGTGCATTATTTCGGTGCCACCGCGCGCGAACAGGGCATTGTGCATGTGGTCGGCCCGGAACAGGGCTTTTCCCTGCCTGGCACAACCATCGTCTGCGGCGACAGCCACACCGCCGCGCATGGCGGCGTGGGCGCGCTGGCCTTCGGCATCGGCACCAGCGAAGTCGAACATGTGATGGCCACGCAGACCCTGCTGCTGAAACCGTCAAAGACGATGGAAGTCCGCGTAGAGGGCGATCTGGGCCCGGGCATCACCTCCAAGGATTTGATCCTGCACATCGTCGGCGTGATCGGCACAGCCGGCGGCACCGGCTATGTGATCGAATATCGCGGCCGCGTGTTTGAGGAAATGAGCGTCGAAGGGCGGCTGACCGTCTGCAACATGAGCATTGAGGGCGGCGCACGTGCCGGCCTGGTTGCCCCCGATGACAAGACCTTCGCCTATCTGAAGGATCGCACCTTCTCCCCCAAGGGTGAAGAATGGGATCAGGCCGTCGCCTATTGGCGCACGCTGACCAGCGATGAAGGCGCCGTGTTTGACAAGACGGTGGTGATCCAGGCTTCCGATGTCGAACCCACCGTCACCTGGGGCACCAGCCCGGAAGACGTGGTGGCAATCGGCGGCGTGGTGCCGGCACCCGAAAGCTTTGCCGACCCGTCCAAGCAGGATGCCGCACGCAAGAGCCTTGATTACATGGGCCTGGAACCCGGCACCCGCATGGAAGATGTGGAGGTGCAGAACATTTTTATCGGTTCCTGCACCAACAGCCGCATCGAAGATCTGCGCGCCGCCGCCGCCGTGCTGAAGGGCCGCCACACCGCGCCCAACATCAAATGGGCGATCGTCGTGCCGGGTTCGGGGCTGGTGAAGGAACAGGCCGAAGCCGAAGGGCTGGACAAGGTCTTTACCGATGCCGGGCTGGAATGGCGCGAACCGGGCTGTTCGGCTTGCCTTGGCATGAACCCGGATAAGGTGCCCGCCGGTGAACGCTGCGCCAGCACCAGCAACCGCAATTTCGTCGGCCGTCAGGGCCCGGGTGCCCGCACCCATCTGGTCAGCCCGGCGATGGCTGCCGCTGCTGCGGTGACCGGTCGACTGACCGACGTGCGCGAACTGGCCTGACCTATCGCACAGGCGCGGGGCGGCGGCTGATGTCCGCCGCCCCGCCAGCCCCATAGCCGGGCCAATTTACTTGCCGTGATCCACGGGTTAGGATCACCGGATGACTGGCGAGAAAAGCGCAAACCTTTCCGTCCCCAGGCTGTCGCGCGGCGTGCGCACACCCGAACGGGTCTATCGCGGCGTGCTGTGGCTCGTCTCGATCATATTTGCCGCCTTCATCATCGGGCTTGGCAATCTGCTGATCGGCGATCTGGCGCTGCTGGATCAGACGGTGGTGGAACAGCCGCTGGGCGCCACCCCCGAACAGCAGCGGATAGATGCAGCGATCAAATCCGCGAATGATCAGCGCGGGCCGATCAATGACCAATTGCAGATCACCAATCTGCAGCTGGAACAGGCCCGCCAGGCCTCTGCCACCGGCACCGAGACCTTTTCCGCCTGGATTGCCGCGCGCACTGCGACAACCAATCCGCAGCAGGATCCCGAAGTGCTGGCCCGCACCCGTGCACTGGAACAGCTCAAGGCGAATGAACGGGTTCTGCAACACACCGCCTGTGAATTCGAAGCTCAGCTGCTGACCATTGATCAGCAGATCAGCCAGCTGAACGAACAGCGCTATCAGGCGGACATGGCCGCCATCCCGGCGCAGGAAAAGGCGCAGTTCTGGCGCGATCTGCGGGTGTTCGGTCTGCGGCTGCTGCTGGCGCTGCCCATGCTGGCGATTGCCAGCTGGATGGTGGTGAAGAAACGCCAGAGCGAATATTGGCCGCTGATGCGCGGTTTCGTGCTGGCCGCAGTCTTCGTGTTCTTCGTTGAGCTGGTGCCCTATCTGCCCAGCTATGGCGGATATATCCGTTATGCCGTGGGCATTGTGCTGACCTTTGCGGCCGGCCATTTCCTGATCAAGCATATGCGCAGCTATCTGGCGAAACGGCGCGAGACGGAAGCGCAGGCCGAACAGGAACGCCGCCGGCAGGTTTCGCATGATGAAGCCTTCCGCAAGATGGCCGCACGAACCTGCCCGGGCTGCGATAGGCCGATTTCCACCACCGGCGAAGCCGAAGCCAATTTCTGCGTCCATTGTGGCATGACGCTGTTCGACCGCTGCACCCGCTGCGACACGCGGAAGATGGCCTTCTTCCGTTATTGCATGACCTGCGGCAATTCCGCCGACGACAGCAAACCGGTGGAGCCGGCCACGCCGCAGGCCAGTTCCGAGCCCGGCCAAACCGACCCGCAAACCCCGCCGCCCCTGCCCGGCTGACCGGCGCTGGACCGCAAGGCATCTTTCGCACCGGTTGTCGGGCCGGACACGCGCGTGCTGATCCTGGGCAGCCTGCCGGGTGAACGCTCGCTCGCGGACGGGCGCTATTACGCCCATCCGCAGAACCGTTTCTGGCAATTGGTCGGCAGCGTGATCGCCCGCGATCTGGCGGGCATGGATTATCCCGATCGGCTGCAGGCTCTCACCGCCAGCGGCATCGGGCTGTGGGATGTGATCGCCTCTGCCCGGCGCAGCGGCAGCCTTGATTCGGCGATCCGCGATGAACAGCACAATGCATTGGTCGATCTGGTGGGCACCCTGCCCCGCCTGCAGGCCGTCGCCTTCAACGGCCGCAAGGCCGAAAGCATTGGCGCACCGCAGCTTTCGGACAACGGCCTGACGCTGCTGGCCCTGCCATCGTCCAGCCCCGCCTATGCTGCACTGCCATATGCGGCAAAGCAGCGACAATGGGCCAAATTGTGCGAATTCCTCGGCTGAACCCCTTGCCACCACCGGGCGCGGCGATCATTTATGGCAATATGAGCAAGCGATCAGAAATTGGGCCTGGCGGCAAAGCCGCCCTGGCAGGAGCCATCGGTTCGGCAGCGATTGCCGCTGCGGTGATGTTCGTGAACAAGCGCAAGGAACGGGATAAGCAGAAGCGCTTCACCACCCCGTCCAACGAACCGCCTGAGACCGATTGATGGATCCCGTGCGCCATATCGAAGGGCGCGCTGTTCCCTTCGGTCTCAAGAATGTCGACACCGATCTAATCATACCTGCCCGCTGGCTGAAAACCATCAGCCGCGAAGGACTGGGTCGTGGTGCGTTCGAAGCGGTTCGCACCGATCCGGACAATGTGTTCGATCAACCCGAATTTGCCGCCGCCCCTATTCTGGTGGCTGGCGACAATTTCGGCTGCGGATCGAGCCGTGAACATGCGGCCTGGGCCCTGCTCGACATGGGCATCAAATCGGTGATCGCGCCGAGTTTTTCCGACATCTTTTCCGGAAATGCCTTCAAGAACGGCATTCTGACGGTCGTTCTGCCGCAGGAACAGGTTGATCGGCTGCTGGAAGTCGCCAAGACCGACACCATCAGCATCGATCTGGAAAACCAGACCGTCACCACGCCTTTCCAGGATCGCTTCCTTTTTGAAATCGATCCGTTCCGCAAGCATTGCCTGCTCGAAGGGCTGGACGAAGTCGGCCTGACACTGGCGCGCGACGCAGCCATTGCCAGCTATGAAGCGCAGCTCGGCGCTGAAAAGCCTTGGCTGCTGCACGGCACAAGCAAGGCTGCATGACCATCTGAAACATCGCCCACCGGCCGCTTGGCAGCTGGTGGGCACTTGCCGGTATGGGCGCGGGCCGGCTATCTGCAGCAGATCGCAATGCCGCATCAATATCCAAGGGGCATGACATGGACGCATTTAAAGATCGCGAACGCGCTGAAGAAGCCAAGTTTGCGCTGGACGAAGACACCGCCTTCCGCATTGCCGCACGGCGCAATCGCCTGCTCGGCCAGTGGGCGGCCGCGCAGATGTCGCTGACCCCGGAAGAAACCGATTCCTATGCCAAGGCCGTGGTGCAGGCCGATTTCGAAGAAGCCGGTGATGAAGACGTGATCCGCAAGGTGCTGGGCGATCTGACCGGCGCCGGGATTGAGATCGACGAAGCCGGCGTACGGGCCGCGCTGGAAGAAAAAAGCGTCGAAGCACGCCGCCAGCTGATGGGCGAGGTTTGACCCGATGGGCATGCCCGCCGAACAAATCGAACAGTTGATCAAGGCTGCGTTGCCCGATGCGATTGTCTTCATTGATGATCTGGCCGGTGACGGCGATCATTATCGCGCACGGGTAACCAGCAGCGCCTTTGCCGGGAAGACCCGCGTGGCGCAGCACAAGATGGTCTATGACGCGCTGGGCGGTCGGATGGGCGGCGAACTGCATGCCTTGCAAGTCGTCACCGCCATTCCCAACTGATTATCAACACACCACTTATTGCCGGGGCCATCATGTCCGATACCAATGACCGCATTGCCAAGATCGTGGGCGAACACGATGTCGTCCTGTTCATGAAGGGCACGCCGCTGTTTCCCCAGTGTGGCTTTTCCAGCCGCGCCATTGCCATCCTCGATCACTGCGGTGTCGCCTATGACGGCGTCGACGTGTTGCAGGACATGGAAATCCGCCAGGGGATCAAGGAATTTTCCGACTGGCCGACCATTCCCCAACTCTATGTCAAAGGCGAATTCGTCGGCGGCAGCGATATCATGATGGAAATGTACGAAGCCGGTGAACTGCAGCAACTGCTGGCTGACAAGGCTGTCGCCAAGGCATCCTGATCCATCGGTCACACATCGGGTCGGCCTGACCGGCCCGGACAAGCAACGCGCGGCTAACCCCGCGCGTTTTTTGTTGCGCGATGGGCAGTTGCCACCCGCGAAGGGCCTGCAGTTTCTGATCATGCAAGGGAACTTCGGGGAGGCGGGACCGGGAGACGATCCTTTGGCACTGGGGCCGCCGGGACTTGGGGTCAGTCCCGCCTCGTTCGAAGACTTTCGGGTATCAAATACATTGCACAACGCGTGCCAGTCAGGATTTTTTATGCTTTTCCGCGCCTGACGATGGTTACCGCCTAGTTACCAAAGGTTAATTTTGTCAAAATTCCCGACACGTTCTTGCCCCAAGGGCTCAGCCCCCTGCAAAATCTTGCCCCTGCCGCCAACCACAGCAACAGAAGCGCTGGAATAGCGATCCAATCCAGCCTATCCATTATCGGACAAAGTCAACAATGAGCCGGAGGATGCCTGTGTCGGATAAGGGAATTACGCTTTACGATCTGCAGTTGGCCAGCGGGGCAACGATCAGCCCCTTCGTCTGGTCCACCAAGCTGGCGCTGGGCCACAAGGGTTTTGATCCGGACATTGTCCCGGGTGGCTTCACCGGCATTCCGGAACGGACCGGCGGCAAGACCGAACGCCTGCCGGCCATTGTCGACAAGGGTGAATGGATTCTCGACAGTTGGCTGATCGCCGAATATCTCGACGCGGCCTATCCTGATCGCCCCACGCTTATCGGCAATCCGGGCATCCGCCCCAGCGCGCAGATGAATGAAGCCTGGTTGTGGCAGAACGCCGTCGGCCCCTGGATGACCTGCTATCTGGTTGCCTATCGCGACCGATCGCTGCCGCAGGATCATGAATATGTCACCAGCACGCGCGAACGCATGTTCGGCAATCGCAAGCTGGAAGACATCATCGTGGGCCGCGAGGATCGCCTGCCGCAGATTTCTGCCAATCTGGAATTGCTGCGCACCGCCCTGCGGGACAATCCATGGTTCGGCGGTGACGCGCCCAACTACACCGACCACCGCCTGCTCGCCTGCTTCCTGTGGCTGGCATCGGTTTGCGACACCCCCGCGCTGGTGGATGATGATCCGCTGCGCGACTGGATCGATCGCGGGTTTGACCTTTATGGCGGCCTTGGCCGGCATCCGGGCCTGTCCAACATCTTCGGCCTGAAGATCCGTGATGGCGATCCCGAACCCTTCAACCGCAATCCGATGGCCAATGGTCTGACCAAGCGGAACACCGGCGTTGCCAGCACCAGCGGCGAAACCTCCCGGATGACGGGCAAGGCCGACGCGTGAGCAACATTTGGCACTGGCGGCCGATGCAGGCAGCGGATCTGGCGGCGGTGCAAACCGTCGCCGCCGTTGTGCATCGTGATTTTCCCGAAGGCCGGGCCGTTTTCGCCGAACGGCTGGCCCTTTATCCCGATGGCGCCTTTATCTCCGAAGGGCCGGACCGGATCGGCGGCTATCTGATCGCCCACCCCTGGGCGATCGGTAGCGCCCCGGCGCTGAACAGCCTGCTCGGCACCCTGCCCAGCCACAGCGACACCTTCTACATCCACGATCTGGCCCTGCTGCCGGCCGCACGCGGCAGCGGCGCCGGCAGCGCGATCATCACCCAGATCGCCGACCAGGCCCGCGCGCGTGGCTTTGCCACGCTCAGCCTGATCGCGGTAAGCGGCTCCGCCCCCTTCTGGGCCCATCACGGATTTCGCGACGCATCGGACCAGCTGCCGGCCGAAAAGCGGGCCAGCTATGGCGCCGATGCCCGCTACATGATCTGCCCGCTTACGGACCCGGACTGACAGAAACCCCCATCCCGGCCAGTGCGTGCTCTAGCGCCGATGCGAGCACCTGCCCCCATTCCCGCTGGCCGGCCGATGATGCAATCAGATCCTGCCGGACCTCCAGTTCGGCATAGGCGAGGCCATTGGTGAAGGCGTGGCGCGGTACCGAATAGTCGGTGGCGTCCATCTGATAGGGTTGGTTGTCACCGATGATCAGGCCGGGTTCCGCCTGCAAGCGGGCCAGCAGGGCCAAAGCGAATTCATCGCGCCGGCCATCATGCAAAACGCCGATGTTCCATTCCCGCGCGCGTCCATCCATCACTGGGGTGAAGCTGTGCAGAGAAATCAGGATCGTTGGTATGTTTGCGGATTGCCGACGGGCAATCTCTGCGGCGATCGCATGGTGATAGACTTCATGGATCAGTGTCACACGGTCCATGCGGTCGTTCGGCGACAAAGCCTGATTGCCGGGGATGATCGTGCCGTCGGACACTTCCGGCATCGCCTCCTCAGAGGCAGGGGCGCGGTTGCAGTCGATCACCAGACGCGAAAAGCACTGGTGCAGGAAAACCGCGTCCAGCCGCTGCGCCAGCCATTCGCCCAGTCCGCGCACGCCGATATCCCAGGCGATATGGCGCTCCAGATCGGGCTCAGCCAATCCCAGCTGTCCCAGCCGCGCCGGGATGGCCCTTCCGGCATGATCGCCAATCAGCAGCACGGGGCTGCTGCCCTGCGGATTGCAAAGGCCAACCGGCGATCCGTCATCATGGTCGAGCAGGGGTCTGGCTGCAGCGGTCATAGCCGCCATGCTATATCATTGTCGCGCCTGCTGCACGGAATGGCGTGACAAGTTCAAAAGCCGGGAACAGCCGAACCGCATAGGGGTTTATACGGGATATCGGCCCGGCGGAATGAACGCTTCGGGGCGATCCGAGAAGGAACACCCCCCATGCCTGATCGCCCCCATGCCCAATGCGACGCGTCGAACAAGCGGGGTCTGCTATCATGCTGATCCGCGCGGGATATGACATCCGCTTCGAAGTCACCCAGCCGACACCGATGCTCGCCCTGTTGAGCGTACACCCATCGCGCAATGCCGATCTACGCGCGCCCGGCACCATCCGATGCGACAGCCCGATCACGATGCGCGACCATCTGGATCACTTCGGCAATATCTGCACCCGTTTCACCCTTCCGATTGGTGGAACCACATTGTCGACCAGCTTCGTGATCGAAGACAATGGCCTTCCCGATGCCTTGCCGCCGGGCGGCCCGCAGGTTCCGATCGGCAATCTTCCCGATGATGTGCTCGTCTATCTGCTGAGCAGCCGTTACTGCGAGACTGACCGGCTGATGCAATTCGCTTGGGCCAACTTCGGCCATTATGCCTCTGCGCGGGACCGGGTGGCGGCGATTGTCGATTATGTGCACGGCCATATCGCCTTCGGATATGAACATGCCGATATCGGCCGGTCAGCCTTTGATGCCTGGCAGCAAGGTGTCGGTGTTTGTCGGGACTATGCCCATCTAGCGATCACCCTGTGCCGATGCGTCAATATCCCCGCGCGTTATTGCACCGGCTATCTGGGCGATATCGGCGTGCCTGCAGTGGATCTGCCGATGGATTTCAGCGCCTGGTTCGATGCCTATCTTGATGGCGGATGGTACACCTTCGACGCGCGCCACAATCAGCCAAGGGTCGGCCGCATCCTGATGGCGCAAGGCCGTGATGCCACCGATACCGCGCTGACGACCGCATTCGGCCCTGCCCTGCTGGCCGGATTTTCGGTCCACACCGATGAGGTAGAGGCGATCAGCTATCCCAGCAGGATCGCAGCCTGACGAAGCCCGCCAGGCTGCGCAGCCTGGCGGCTCAACCAGCGATGGAAAGCCCGCTGGAATTGATCACGAGCCTGTCTGGATCGGTTTTCAGAAAACCGGTCAGATAGCTATGCGCGGCGGCCTTCATATGGGCAGACAGCGCGGCATTGGGCTGTTGCTGCAATTGCGCGCGGGTCAGGGCGATGGTGGTTCCCAGTATCGCCAGCTGTTCATGCAGATCCTGCTTTTCCGCCAGCGGCGCATTTACGAAGTCCGGGGTTGATCGCAGCACATCGCGCATCTGGGCCACCAGCACGGGAAAATCGGCATCGGAAACGTCCTGATCGTGATAGGCCATCCATGATCCGGCGATGAAGGCGGCAACCGCACCCGCCACATCATTGTCCGGCACGCCCAGTTGCCGCGCCACCTGGCCATAACCGGTCAGCATATTGCCAAACACCCGTTGCGCCTCTGCCCGATCGGCCGCCGGATAATGCCGGGCCATCTGCGCCGGCATGCGCCGCTCGCCCATGCGGATCTGCGTGGATGCTGCCTCTTCACGAGTCCGCGAACGTGAACGCGGTGCGGCTTCTTCCTCGTCATCCTCATCATCGGACATTGAGCTGTTGAGCGTCCGGTCGAGGCTCATCTGATTGAGCATGCCGATCGTGTTCCACATGGGGATCGACCCCATCTCCACCTGTGCGGCGGCCGGGACAGCCAGCACCATCGGGGAAGCACCGAACAGAGCAAATGCAATCAGACAATGCTTGAAGGACATAGGCAATTCTCCCGTGGCCACGAACACAGTGGCCATGCCCACATCAACGCCGGGCAGATTGACAGGATTATGACGCCGCCTTGCTCGCCGCCCCGGGAAAGCGGCAAGCCGCCCTTCCGCAAAGCCGATCGGAACTGCGACCTATTCCGGGCTCGCCCAGCCAGAATGGCAGGGAACAACGGGTTGGCCGTTGGCCTCTGAAGGATCTCTCGCTCAGCGTTCAGAACGGCGAAAAAGCGACAGCCAGTTCAACAGACAGATCAACGCCACACCCGCCGCAATGATCACACCAAGCGCAAAGAACACGATCAGCGCCCAGAACAGGATCGGGTGATCCATCATCTCAACATCCGGCCCCCGTCGATTGACGATCCTGCCGCCCTGAATGACGTCAACCAGGGCATTTCCGCCAGTCCAGACCAACCAGCAGAAGAAGGCTGTAACCAGCCCAGTGCCAATTTTTTGACCCCATCGCGATGAAAGTTTCTCACTCATCGTTTTGGCCCAAGTCGCATCCCTCGTGGTTAAAAGGAACGATGACGAAGGCTATGCTCCATTTGCGCAAGACGGTCCCGCTCATCTTCATCCAATTCTGTTCTTTTGATCGATGTCAGGATCGAGTCTGCCGTCGCGCTCAAACCGCATTCCAGCATCGCGTCGGCGAGCCAAATGGCGGAACTGGCTGAAGATTGGCTGTGTACCGCCAGACTGAAAAGAATGGACCGAGCTTCAGCCTTGAAACCCAGATGATGGAGAACAGTTGCGCCATCTGCCTTGTCGAGCAGGTCGGCATCCTGGCCTTCGATCAGATTGATCAGGAGCCGGCGAGCGGTTGTTCTTTGCCCTGCCTCTCCAAGCTTGCGAAGCACCTCAACCCAATCGCGAATACACAGCTCGGTACTTGGGGAACTCTCTTCACAAATCGCCGCCACCTGCTGAACCTCGCCGCTTTCGAGCAACAGATCGATGCCGCCTGCCCAGAGGAATTCCGGAGAGCGTGCATCCAATCCCTTCAAAGTTGCCATCGCGCTTTCCTTCAATCCCGCCTTGGCCAGCCCTGCGGCCAATCGGCATCGTTCCGTCAAGGATGCCGGTACCGCCCTCAATGCGAGAAGAACGCGCCGAGCCAACCCCCAATTATGCTGGTCGCTCGCGATATCAGCTATCGTCAGCTTGTCTTCAAACTCACCGGCGCGGCCTGCCAATGCTTCAAGATAGCGATTAGCTGCACGCGTCTCCCCCAGCTGTGAAAGAATTCGGCAAGCCAGGGCACGATCGAAAATCGTGCGTTTCGGATTTGTGCAAAACGCGCTCAGATCTTCGATCGCCTGGCGGCGCTGCCCCATTGACGCCATGGCACGCAACGTGAGTAGATAATCTATAGAGCGGCTCCCCTTGTCGCTCGGCAGAGAAGCCAGCTTTAGCCGCTGCAGCAGGTCGGCGGCTTTGGCCTCCAGGCCGAGATCGATCAGCTCCCTTGCGATATGATCGGCAGCGTGAATGTCGATCTTTTCGGACGATGCTGTAGCAATGACCAATTGTTCATAATTTCTTTCGGCAGATGGATACTTACTCAGCTGCAGGAGGGAAATCACCAAATCGCTGTCAGCTTCGGCACCCTTGGCCTGAAGGATTTTCTCCAGCGCCGTGGCGGCCTCAGCCCCTGCAAAGTGTCCTTCAACAAGCTCGACAAGCTCTTCCCAGATACGGACGCGCAGGTGAGGATCCTGTTCCTCTTCGAGCGCCGCGTAAAAGAATTCCGCAGCGACATCGCGCATCCAGATATTGCCAGTCAGACAGGTATAGGCGGCCTCGACCCGGCCGATGTGATCGGTCAAAAATTGATTTTTCCAATGATTGTACTGGTCCGGATCCTCAATGAATAAATCATGGAGCGCCGGCAGCCGCACCCGCAGGCTTAGCGATGTGTCGGCGCATATTGCATCGCGCGCCGGCCCAATTGCCTTTGTTCGCCATCGGCCGTTTTCACCCGTGATGCCGGCCGCAGCCATTCTGCGATCGACCGGCTGATCCGGGTCTGCGGCGATCTGCACCAGTTCTTCCAGCATGACATCGGCCATGCCTCGACCCCAATATTTAAGACCATCCGCCTCTTGATCTGTGGCCGGAACCATTCCGAGGAAGCGATGGGCCGCGTCGATGAACTGATCCGCTGACAATTTCTTGTCCCAAACCACATCGTGCCCGCAGTCGGTGGCATAGAAGCTGTCACGCCGCTCCAAGAAATGCATGGCCATGAGACCGGCTTCCATACTCTCATCGGAATGCGTGGCGATGTCGATGGCCAGTTCGGTGGCGTCCTCATCCATATTTTCGAGCGCCGAGAGTGCCTTTGCGCGTATTTCCGGGTCGAGTTTACGGTCCTGTACGATATGAGACAGCAAGTGGGTCGCGCGATTGGCGCCTCGTGTTATCCTGCCAGATCGAATGAGGATCGCCAGGGCTTCAATCCGCAATCGCCGATCATCTGCGGCGAGCAGCCATTCGCATATATCCAGATATTCCGCCCAGACGGCGGTATAGGCAAGTGCTGCCTCAACCCAGCCGAGATGGGCGTAATCGAGAGCGCCTCCGCGCGCGATTCTACGAAACGCCGACATGGCGAGATCGACTCTGCCGGACCGGGCAAGATGTTCTATTGCGCGTACGCGATCCTGAGCCTTTTCAGCCGGTTCGAGCGCGACTTTTGCCAGGAGCGCCCAGCCGTCCTCCGGCTCGCCGGCATTCACCAGCGCGGAACCGCATTCGACGCGATGCCAGGGTTCGTCAGCGGCGATGCGGCGGAGCGTTTCAATCGTCGCCTGACGGGCCGGTGAGTCCAACAGCACGGCTACTTCAGCGAACCGCCTGTAGCTTTCCAGATTATTGTCGTTCAGCAGAACTTGAAGCGCTGCGATGCCGGTCTCACGATGGCGCTTCAGGAGCTCATCCGCAGCTTCCACACGCTTGCCACTGCTCTTTCTCCAGTCATGGACAATTTCGACCAAATCTTCTGCCGACTTGCCTTTGGCCTGCTCCAGATCATCCCGGATCTCCTCCGCTTCCCGCTTCGCACCGACCTGATCAAGCAAATTTAACAAGCTCAAGGCTGTCCACTCCGACCCGTGGCGCAGGTCCGTCGACCACTCCCAGGTATGAAAAGCCCGACACGCGGCGGCTTTGGCCTTTCGCAGCTTGCCCAGCTCCAGACAGGCTTCTGCAAGGCATTTCAGTCCTTGGTATTCGTCAACTTCATTCTCAACTTGCCTGAGAACGCGCTCGGCCGTTCGTTTCTCTCCTAATCGACACAAGGTGGACACAAGGCGAAGCCTAGCGACATCAGGATCGATCGCGTCGATGGGCAATTCCGTCGCGAGTTCCAGCGCGCACATCCGCGCCGCGTCCAGCGAGCCCAACTCGCTCAGTAAATCGACGGCAAGAGCACGATGCTCCCAAAGTCCCTCGTTCCTGCTAAGTGCCACCAGGAGATCGCGGCCTTCTTCCGACAAACCGGCGCGGGCGAGAGCCTGCGCTGCATAGGCAGCATCTTCCTGATAGGTCCAATTGTTGCGCGCGATCCGACGCAACGCCACGCGAGCGCATTCATAGTGACGCGCCATAAGGCCAAGCTGCTGAATCGGCCCGTCGTCCATGCCAGGTGACCAGTCATCCTCGTCACCATGCATCCATTTGGCGACGACAGTTTCAATGACGCGCACAGGCAGGCCCGCATCACGGCTCGCCATCTGGCCAATGAGGCGTAGTCCGGCTTCTCCGAATGCCAACAGGCCCTCAAGTGCTGGCGCGACCTCCCCACCGTCTCGTCGCCAGATTTCGATCATGAAGCCCAGCACTTCCCAGCCTTCGCGGAACGGCGACACCTTATCCCATGGTGCCGGTGACGGACGATGCCGTCGAGCGAGCGCTTCGGCCTTAAGAAAGCTCCTGAAGCTCTCATGCAGAAACGAGAGCTGTTCACCCATTTCCTGGATCGCACCCGTCGAAACGAGCAGCCGCCGCGCCATCTGTCCCCTAGCCAGCCCCACAGCCTGCGCTGGCAAGAACATGGCGGTCAGCACCTCCGCGCTGTCCGCCAGATCGCCGCCAGCCAGCGCGCAGGCTTCCAGCATACTCAGTCCGGCCTTGGGATCGGGCACAGCCGGATCGAGACTACGCAACATCCGGTCGATCAGAAATTCACGGTACAGCGTTGCGCGAGACAAGCTGTCCTGCCGTTGCAACAAAGCCGCGAGTGTCAGGATCAGTGGGTTTCGTGGGAGACCGGGCCATCGACTGGGTATGCCCCCTTGGAGCTCTGTCAGCTTCTGCAAGAGCGCATCGGACTGCTCCGACGTCGGCTCCTCAATTTCGACATGCGCGATATCATGCTGCGGCAAACGAGCTCGGCTTCCCAGCACAATTCCGAAACTGTCGCCATAGCGCCGAAGGGACGCGACCAGTGCATCGCGGCGTTCGGGGGCAATTTCATCCAGGCCGTCAATCACGACAAGTAAGGACGCTGCAGCACCGGGTTGGCGGGAATCGAGAAATCCGTCAGCCAAGGGGAAAGGCAAACGAAGACCGAGTTCACGTTCGATAACCCGCGACAGCGTCGTGGTCAGATCGCCCGGCTCGCCAGCCATTGTCTCGGCCTGGATGTAGATGGGTAGCGGCTCTGCGATAAGCTGCTCGAAATCGGTCAGATCGAGCTGGCGGCGCGCGACATCAAGCACCAGCTTGCGCAGCTGGGTCGACTTTCCGGCGCCTGAATCACCCAAGAGAACGAGCGGAGATCCGCACGTGCCGATGGCCTCTTCAAGATGCGAAAAATGCCTCGCCTGCCCTGCCTGGCGTTGCCTGAGCGTTTCAGATGAAAGCTGCCGGAACTCTGAGGAACCCACACGTCATCGAGACCAAGGCGGCTTTGCGCCAACACAGGCAAATCCATGCAATGATCGATCAGCGCGCGCAGATATATCAGACGGAAGAGAAGGCGTGAAAGCTCCGCTGACTCAGACGTTCGGGAAGCGATCCAATCGGAGAACGCTGCTTCAATGATCTCAGGCCGCTCATCGTCGGCCACTTCCGTCAACCGACTCTCCAGATATGCCGGAAAGCTGGCCTCTACAGTGCTGTTCCAATATGAGAGGATAGCATTAGCCGCAGCGGTGACAGGTTTCCCCGCTAACTTAGCGGCCTTTCCTCCAACATGCAGGGCCGCCTTCTCTCCGGCCGCCGCCAGCAGAACTCCAGGTTCCAACCCCAATTGAACCAATAGTGCCCACAGCGAATGAAGCGATGCCATGCTGTGGGTCTTAGCACTGCTGACTGGCCGCGCGACGCATTTGATTGCTTCAGGCTACGCGAGTTCGCTTTGGGCAGATTACACGCGCTGGATCACCGAACTCATGGCCCTTTGCCACTCGCGGCCCGCGCGGCGCCTGGGTAGAAGGCGCCGCAAATCGGCGGATTTTGGCGCGCCCTGCAGGAGTCGAACCTGCGGCCTCAGGATTAGAAGTCCCGTGCTCTATCCAGCTGAGCTAAGGGCGCGCATGGGCTGTCCATAGCGCAAGCGGCGGGCGCGGCAAGGGGGCGGTTTCGCGCTTCCCCGTCCCATGCGTTGCCAAAGGGCGCTGTCGGGTTAGAGTGCGGCTGATGACAGGGGGCCAGTCGCAATGAACAGCACCACAACCAGCGGGCCGCAGCTTCGCTATTTCGATCTGGTGCTGGCGGGTTTCGTCACCATCCTGCTGCTGTCCAATGTGCTGGGCGCCGGCAAGGTAGCGGTGATCGATCTGCCATTGCTGGGCCTGTGGCCCTTTGGCGCGGGCATCCTGTTCTTTCCCATATCCTATGTCATCGGCGACGTGCTGACCGAGGTTTACGGATATGAAAAGGCGCGCCGGGCGATCTGGACCGGCTTTGCCGCGCTGATTTTCATGGCCGGCATGGCCTTTGTCGTGGTGGCGCTGCCGCCGGCGGCAGACTGGACCAATCAGGATGCCTATGAACGGGTGTTCGGGCAGGTTCCGCGCATCGTGATGGCCTCGATCATCGCCTTCTGGGCCGGCGAATTCGTGAATTCCTATGTTCTGGCCAAGATGAAGATCTGGACCCAGGGTCGCATGCTCTGGACCCGTACGATTGGATCCACCGTGGTCGGGCAAGCGGTTGATTCCGCCCTGTTCTATCCACTCGCCTTCCTCGGATCGGAAGGCTGGACACCGGGGCTGGTGGTCACCATCGCGCTGACACAATGGGCGCTGAAAACCGGGTGGGAGGTTCTGTTGACCCCCGTCACCTATCTGGTCGTCGGTTTTCTGAAGCGTCGTGAACAGGTAGATGTTTTTGACACCGCCACCGACTTTTCGCCTTTCGCGAGAAGCCGGTGAGATGCCCACACCACCCCATCAATCCGCCAGCAGGCCGATGGCAAGATAGATCAGGATCACGCTGCCGAAACCGAGCAGCGCGCCCAGTACAAAGGCCAGGCGCCAGGCCAGCGGATCCATGCCGAAACGGTTGGCGAGGCCGGAACAAACGCCCATGAACTTGCCATTGGCCTTGTCGAGACGGAAAGCTTCTGCGGTGTGCGGGGGAAGCGTGTTCATGCTGCCATCTCCGATACGATCTGCGCCTGCGGGTTGTAGGAAAAGCTGCCCAGCAGCAGGCCAAAGGTCATCGCGATGGCGCCGAATACGGCGAGTGCGCGATGCGGATAATTGGTGTTTGCGTTCATTATTCCCTCCAATGTTTCATTCAGGCGGGCGGTGCTGCCCGATGAAAATGATATTGCAGGAGGCGTGCCAGTTTTGGTTATTTCATATTTTTCAAATACTTGAGAAATTTTACACCCTCAAAGCTAAAATGAACACACCATGAATTGGTGATAATTCCCAATTTCTGGCAACAAGCTTTCTCTCCCACAGAACAAAAAATGGCTTTAGGGCGATGGCGCACCATGGCGCTCGATCGCATCACCCTGACCCGGTTCCGCAACCATGCCGATACACGGCTGGATGGCACTGCGCAGTTCAACCTGCTGGTGGGGGAAAATGGCGCAGGCAAAACCAATGTGCTGGAAGCGCTTTCGCTGTTTGCACCGGGCCGCGGATTGCGCCGCGCAACCTTGATCGACATGGCCGGAACCAACGGGGCAGAGACAAACGGGGCCGGCCAGGATGCCAGCGGCGGCTTTGCTGTCAGCGCCCGGCTGGGTAGTGCAAATGGCATCGACCCGGTTCAGCTGGGCACCGGCACCACACCCGATGCCCCTGCCCGGCGGCAGGCGCAGGTCAATGGCGCAGCCTGCCCCGCGATCCGGCTGGGCGAATGGCTGGCTATCAGCTGGCTGACCCCGGCCATGGACCGGCTGTTTGCCGACAGCGCCGGGGCGCGCCGACGTTATATGGACCGGCTGGCGCTGGCGATCGATCCGGCCCACGCACGCCATGCAGCCCGGCATGACAGCGCCGTGCGGGAACGCAATCGCCTGCTGTCCGGCGAACAGGAAGCAGACCCGCGCTGGATGGATTCGATCGAGGCACAGATGGCCGAAGCCGGTGCGGCTCTCGCGATCGGGCGGGCCATGCTGATCCAGCGTCTGAATGCCGAGCTGGCGCAGCTGCCCGACGCCCCCTTTGCCCGGCCAGCCCTGTCCTATCAGCCCGGCGGGCCACTCGATGCCGGGGAACTGGCGCAGGAATTGCGCCGCCAGCGCCCGCGCGATCGTGCAGCGCAGCGCAGCCTGACCGGCCCGCATCGCGATGAACTGGCCGTCACCATGATTGGCAATGGCCAGCCGGCCGCCAATTGTTCAACCGGGGAACAGAAGGCGATGCTGATCGCCATCACCCTGGCCCATGCCGAACTGGCGGCCGGGGATCGACCGGGCCTGCTGCTTCTGGATGAGGTCGCGGCCCATCTCGACCCCATTCGCCGCACCGCCCTGTTCGACAGGCTGCGCGGCGGCCGCGCCCAGATCTGGCTGACCGGGACCGAAATGCCTCCCTTTGCCGATATCGCCGGGGAAGCAGCCATCTGGCACATCGCCGGCGGCACGGCAGAGCGCGCCGGATAGCACGCCATTCTGCAGACGGGCCTGCCGACAGGCCTATTCGACGGGCGGCAGCGCCTGCTCCACATTGCCCACCGTAGCCGTGACCATCGCCGAAATGCCCGCAGCGGTGGGATGGATCCGATCCTGCTGGATCAGTTGCGGCTGATCATAGACCGCTTCCTGAAAGAACGGCACCAGCGCAGCCCCATATTCGCGCGCCAGCGCGGGATAGATCGCGTCAAATTCCTTCACAAAGCCTTCACCCAGATTGGGCGGCGCCCGCATGCCCATCAGCAAGACCGGAATGTTCCGCTTCTTCAGCTCATCCAGAATGGCCGTCAGATTTTCCCGCGTTTCGGCTGGGGAAATGCCGCGCAGCAGATCATTGCCGCCCAGTTCGACAATCGCCAGTGCCGGCGGCGTGGTTTCGTTGTCGAGCACGAAACCAATCCGCTGCAATCCGGCGGCCGTGGTGTCCCCCGAAACGCCGGCATCGCTGATCCGCGCATTGACCCCGCGCGCGCGCAGTGCCGCTTCCAGCTGGGCGGGATAGCCTTCCCCCTTCTTCAGCCCATATCCGGCGAACAGGCTGTCACCGAAGGCCAGGATCCGCCGTTCGGGGCCGGATACTGGCTGCACACCGGCATCCTCTATCGCCCCCGTCACGTCATCTTCCTGCACTGTTGCGTCCGGATCGCCGGCCGCATTCCCGCAGGCGGCCAGAGGCAGGATGAAAATCAGGGCCGACAGGATCGACCAAGGGCGTTGAGGCATCGACAGGGCTCCACCGGGCGTGCTTGCCCATGCCCGAACCCTATGCCATCTCTTGGGCGTGACAAGTCCCCCTGCTATTCATGCACAAGGGCTGCGGCTATCGCTGGGCGATGGCGAGGCAGCAGTTGAAATCCTGCGTGGCATCGATCTGATCGTGCCATCCGGGCAGACGCTGGCTTTGCTGGGCCCATCGGGTTCGGGCAAAAGCTCGCTGATGGCGCTGCTGACCGGACTGGAACGCGCCACATCGGGCGCGCTCAATGTCGCGGGCGCGGATTTTGCGGCGCTTGATGAAGACGCGCTGGCCTATGCCCGGCGCGGACGGATCGGGATTGTGCTGCAGGCTTTCCACCTGCTGCCGACCATGACCGCACAGGAAAATGTCGCCACCCCGCTCGAACTGGCCGGGGAACCCGACGCCTGGGAACGGGCAGAGGCTGAATTGCGCGCAGTTGGCCTGGGCCACCGCTTAACGCATTATCCGGCGCAATTGTCGGGCGGTGAACAGCAACGCGTGGCAATCGCCCGCGCGCTGGCACCACGCCCGCCGCTGGTCTTTGCCGATGAACCGACCGGCAATCTGGATGCCGCCACTGGCGAAAGCATTGTCGAACTGCTGTTCGCCCGCCGGGCTGAAACCGGCGCCACGCTGGTGATCATCACCCATGACAACGGACTTGCCGAACATTGCGACCGGGTGGTCACCCTGTCGGACGGGCGCATCATCAGCGATACCCATCCGGTCCGCGAACATGCGGCCGAAGCCTTGCCCACCAGCACACCGAACATTCCGGCATGACCACATTGCCGCTGGCCACGGCCTGGCGCATCGCCCGGCGCGATCTGAACGGCCGCTTCCGTGGGCTGCGGCTGTTGCTGATCTGCCTGTTTCTGGGGGTCGGCGCGCTGTCGGCGATCGGCACGCTGTCTGCCGCCATTCGCGGAGAGCTGAGCGGTCGCGGGCAGGAAATGCTCGGCGGCGATGTGGAAGTGGAAGTGTGGCAAAGGCCGCTGGCAGAACCCGAGGTGGCGCTGCTGGAAAGCCATGGCACGCTGTCACACGGGTTACGGATGCAGGCGATGGCCAGCACGCCCGATGCCGCAACACCGGTGGAACTGAAAGCAGTTGATGAACGCTGGCCGCTCTATGGCGCGCTGACCCTTGCCGATGGGCGCACCGTCGGCGCCCCGCCCGCTGGCCAGGCCTGGCTGGCGCAGGGCGCGGCCGAGCGGTTGAACATCAAGACCGGCGACCGCTTCACCTTGGGCAGCGTGCAATTGCAGGTTGGCGGGATCATCGCGGTCGAACCGGACCGGCTGAGCGAGGGCTTCGCCCTGGGGCAGACGATCATCGTGCCCTATGATGTGCCACTCGCCGCAGGGCTGACGGCGCCCGGCGCCATGTATGAAACCAAGACCCGCTTGCGGTTTTCCGGAGATCAGGATCCCGAAGCGGTCGAAGAACAGATCAAGCAGGCTTTCCCGGAATCCGGGCTGGACACGCGCACGCGCGACCGCGCATCCCCGGGTGCCGAACGCTTCGTATCCCGCCTGGGCGAATTCCTGACACTGGTGGGACTGGCCGCGCTGGTCATCGCCGGCATCGGCATTGGCGGGGGTGTGTCATCCTATCTCGATGCCCGGCGCAACAGCATCGCTACGCTGAAAATCCTGGGTGCATCGAGCGGAGATATCGCCCGCATCTATGCCTTGCAGATCGGCGCCGCTGCCCTGGCAGGGGCGGTAGCCGGGATGATCACCGGCGTGGTGATAACCCCCCTGCTCGCACGGGCACTGGGGGATCTGCTGCCGGTCAACACCGGGGTGGTGGTGGATGGCTTTGCACTGCTGCGCGCTGCCGGCTTCGGCATGCTGGTGGCGATCGCCTTCGCCGCACCGCCACTGGTGCGCGCACGCGCCTTCCCCGCGCTGGCCCTGATGCGCGCCCGCGTGTCTCCACTGGGGCAGGCCTGGCGCGGCGCGGTGTTGCCCGTCGGGCTCAGCCTGCTGGGCATCATTGCCCTGGCGCTGATTGGTTCGGCACAGATGTGGCTGACCGCGCTGTTCCTGGGCGGAGCGGCCGCCCTGCTTGGCCTGCTGGCCCTGCTGGGGATCGGCATTCAGCGGCTGGCAGCCCGCCTGCCCCGCCCGGCCAATCCGATCGCGCGGATCGCCATCGCCAATCTGCACCGCCCGGGTGCAGCCACCGGATCGCTGGTGACCGCACTGGGTTTTGGCCTGGCGGCCTTTGTCCTGCTGGCCGCGGTGCAGACCGCACTCGACGGCAATATCACCCGCAGCGTACCGGCCAAGGCACCCGATTATTTCGTGCTCGATATTCCCCGCGACAGGCTGGGCGAATTTGAATCCGTGGTGCAGCAACAGGCGCAAGGCGCCGTCATTCGCGCCGTACCCACCCTGCGCGGGGCCGTGCTGTCCTATGGATCACGCGACAACCCGACCGTGGTCGCCGATCTGGAAGAATTGCCCGAAAACGCCTGGGCGCTGCGCGGCGAACGCGGACTGACCTATGCCGACAGCCTGCCCGAAGGCAATGTGCTGGTCGAAGGGCAATGGTGGGCCGAAGGATACAGCGGGGAACCGCTGGTTTCGATCGATGAGGAACTGGCCAAGGCGGCCGACCTGAAGATTGGGGATTACCTGACCGTCGGCGTGCTGGGCGTCGAACGCACCGCGCGGATCGCCAATCTTCGCCGGATCGACTGGGAAAGCCTGGGCTTCAACAATGCCATGGTGTTTTCCGCCAATGCGCTGAACGATGCCCCGCACAATCTGGCCGCGACGATCAGCCTGCCACAGGGCAGCAGCGCCAGCGGCCTGCTGCGTGCGCTGGTGACCAGCTTCCCCTCCAGCTCGGTGATCGAAGTCGGCCCCTTGCTGACCGAAGCCCGCGCGATCCTGGAACAGGTTTCGCTCGCCATTCTGGCCGCCGCCAGCGTGGCTGTGCTGGCCGGCATCGCAGTGCTGCTGGGGGCCATTGCCGCGGCCCGCGCCGCGCGGCTCTATGATACCGTGGTTCTGCGGGTGCTGGGTGCCAGCACGCGGCAATTGCTCACTCTGCAACTGGCCGAATTCGGCCTGCTTGCGCTGCTGCTGTCACTCGTGGCGCTGGCGCTGGGCAGCGTCACCGCCTGGCTGGTGATCGTGCAATTGTTCGAATTTGACTGGCTGCCGGACTGGCCATGGGTGCTGGCCGTGCTGGCAGCGGGTGTTGCTCTGGTGCTGGCCTTTGCCCTGGCGGCATCCCTGCCGCTGTTGCGGGCAAAACCCGCCAGCAGCCTGCGCGCCTTGTAAGACCCAGGGAATGTGGCGGCCCAGCTCAGCACTGGGGCCGCCACATGCTCAGGCGATCAGATAAAGACGTCTGCGTCGTGCGTGCTCTTGGGATCGGGCCCGTATTTGTTGGCACCGACATTGCCCGGCCAGAACATCGCGACCAGGAAACCAATGCTGACCAGAATGCCCAGAAAGGGCACGTAGGACAGAATGATCACACCCAGATAGATCCAGCCGGTCAGATTGAGATCATGCAGGCGGCGCACGGTCACCGCGATCGACGGGATCAATATGGCCAGCCCCAGAAGGCCGACAAGTGACAGCGGCAGCAATGCCCCCATCCCCATGCCTGCATCCGGATTGGAAGCAAATCGCTCCAGCCCGCCGACCATGAACACCGGAACCAGCAGCAGCAACATGACCAGGCCGACACCAAGCGAGAAGGACCAATATTCCATCCGCCGCGAACGGCCGCTGAATTCCGCATAGCGACGCAGCGGCATCATCATCCAGTTAAGCATACAATCCCCCGATTCCTATCGCTCTTCACGAGCAGGTTCAGAGGCCAATGCGCAGAATCCAATGCGGGAACGGGCGCGATTATCCGCCCGTTCCGCTTGGCATATGTCTTACGCCATCGCCTCTAGAAGCGATAACGCACAGAAGCGCCATAAGTTCGCGGATCATTCAGATAACCCGAAATTCCGCGTGGCTGGGCCGGAGTATCGAACACCGTTGCGAAGTTCCGGTCATTGAGCAGATTGCGCCCCCAGACCGATATCGCCAGCCCATTGTCGAATTCATAGGCGATCGATGCGGTCAGATCATTCACTTCCCGCCGGAACGGCAGCGCCGCCGCCAGGGCCAGGCTGGCATCGGCAATGGTGCCATCGGGATTGTTGATCAGATAACCGGGCAGACCTTCGATGATCTGCACATCCGACTGCCACAGATAGGATACGCGCGGCACCAGATTGCCATTGCCGAGGGCGAGTTCATATTGCGCCCCGGCGATCACCGTCCATTCGGGAATATCCGCCGGACGACGCCCGGTCAGATCGCCCACGGCCGAAGCCGGGAAGCTCTTGTACAGCGGATCAAGATAGGTTGCCGCCAGATTGAGCTGCAGCCCGTCGCCGATCCGTGCCTGGCCTTCAAATTCCACGCCGCGCGTGCGCAGCTTGCCCGCATTGCGCAGGGCGAAACCCGAACCGGTGAAGATGTTCGACTGGAACCCGTCAATATCCTGCTGGAACACAGCGAGGTTGGCGGAAATCCGGCCCCAGTTTGCCTTGGCGCCCAGTTCAAACACCGTCGATTCCTCCGGCCCGGCAAGACGGCTGCCATAGACCAGATTGTTGAGCGACAGCCCCGCCCCCTCGATCGCGCCGCGATCAGTCGGCGACGGCCGGCTGTCGCGTGACAGATTGATGGAGCTGGCTTTGAAACCGGTGGCATAGCTGGCGTAAACATTCAGCCAGTCATTCACATCCGCCGCCAGCCGGGCGGTATAGGTGAACTTGTCGCCATTGACGTTCCCGTCTTCCACCGCGTTCGGCACATCCAGGAAGGGCGGCATATATTGCAGCTGGCGCAGCTGTGCCAAAGGATTGGCCAGCGGATTGTTCGCATTGGCGCTGGCATAGGCCTGCGCGCCGGCAAAGATGGTCTGGAAGGCCGCGCCATTGGCACCGGCAAAGGCCTGAACCTCTGCCGCCGTGGCCGGCCGGCCCAGCGCAAGCGCCGTACCCACACCCTGCGCCACCGCGCCCTGTGTCAGCAGCTGGCCCCGGAACCCGGCATATTGCGGGGCATCGAGATTGAGCGAAGAGAACACATCGGTCGAATTGAGCCGCGCGGTATAGGTCTTGCGATCGTCGGTGTAATTGCCGCCCAGCGTCAGCACGACCCCATCGAACAGCTCGATATCGAACTGGCCATAGATCGACAGCGCCTTGCTATCGAGCGTATAAAATTCGCTGAACCCCTGCCCATTGGCGAGGAACTGACCCGAATAATTGGTCTGGTCTGCCGCGCCGAACACATTTTCCAGCATCGGCAGGCTCAGCGCCCCGCCGGAAAGGCTCTGCACCAGCAGATTGGCATAGGGGCGGAAATCGCTGGCGAAATTCAGATTGTTCCGCTGATCAATGTCTTCATCGATGTAAAACGCGCCCAGCAGCACGTCCACCTTGTCAGCAATCGTGCCCGTCAGCCGGATTTCCTGCGTCAGCGTGCCGACGCTCAGATCCTGGAAATTGGGATAGAGCAGATTGGCGCTGGTAAAATCGGAATCCTGATAGGTGATGGCGCGCGTCTTGCGGAAGGCGCTGATGGAGGTCAGCTTGAAATCGCCGATATCCCAATCGAGCTGCGCCGAAATTCCATAATTTTCAATATCGTTGGTCGAATTGAAATTGTTGTAGACGATGTCCTTGTCCCAATCGGCCGGGGAATTGACCATGCCGCCCACGGCCAGCACGGCCGGCGTCGCAATGCCATTGCCCAGATTGGTGACCGCGCAGCAATTTTCATCGATGGAATCATAATCGGCGATCACGCGCACGCGCACGTCACCCATTTCGCCCAGCAACTGGCCGCGCACGAACCAGCGGTTGCGTTCATTGGTCCGGTCACCGGTACCGCGATCTTCGAAGAAACCATCCCGCTTGTTGATGCCGGCGGTAAGGCTGGCGGCCAGATTGTCCTCAATCGGACCGGTGACATAGCCGCGCGCGATCACCTGATCGAAAGCGCCATAGGTCAGTTCAGCCGATCCGCCGAATTTGAATTTGGGTTCCTGCGTGGTGATGGAAACCACACCGGCAGAGGCATTCTTGCCGAACAGGGTCGATTGCGGACCGCGCAGCACTTCGATGCGGGACACATCAGGCAGATCGGTGACCTGCGCCAGCGTGCGCGAACGATAGACATTGTCGACGAACACACCGACCGAAGGCTCGATGCCGGCATTGTTGGCGCCATTGCCGAAGCCACGGATGAAGAAATTGGTCGATCCGACGCTCTGCCGCTGTCCCACGCTGAGCGAAGGCACCACGGTCTGGAGATCGCGCAGATCTCGAATCTGTGCCCGTTCGATGGTTTCGGCGGTGGTAACCGTAACCGCAACGGGAACATCCTGCAGCGTGGCTTCGCGCTTGGTCGCAGTCACGACGATGGCATTGCCCACACCGGCCAGCGGATCTTCCTCTGGCTGCACAGCGGCATCCTGAGCGTAAGCGGCAGCCGGAAGGCCAAATGCGGTGAAAGCGGCTCCGCACAGGAATAATCCACGCATGGCAGCAACCTGCGCAGCACCAGCAATCTGCATCATGTAATCGTCTCTCCCTCGGCGCTCAAAGCCGGATACTCTCCGGGAACCGGTCCTTAAAGCGCATGGATTAATAAGCCTTTACATTTAGGGTTACAATCTCGTTATGGTCGGCATAGGCCGCACCCCGCCGTAGCTGCACGCGAGAATCCCGCGATGGATGGCAATCGCCCCCCGCATGGCATAAGGGGGCGCCATGACCATCGCAGACCTGCGGATCGCCTTCTTCAGCGGCAACTACAATTATGTGCGCGACGGCGCGAACAAGGCGCAGAACAACCTTGTCGGCACGCTGCTGGCCCATGGTGCCAATGTGCGGGTCTATGCCCCGACCATTGCCGATCCGCCCTTCCCGCCCACTGGCCCGCTCATTTCGGTGCCGTCGGTGGCCGTGCCCGGGCGCGGCGAATATCGCATTCCCACCGGCATCAACCGTTCCGTGCGTGAAGATCTGGAACGGCTGAACCCGCATATCGTGCATATTTCCAGCCCTGACCGCGCCGCCCGCCAGGCCGCCGCTTGGGGCCGCGAACGTGATCTGCCGGTGGTGGCAACCGTGCACACCCGGTTTGAAACCTATCCACGTTATTATGGTCTGGGCTTCATCGAACCGCTGGTCGAAGCCTGGCTGCGCCGGCTTTATCACCGCTGCGATGTGCTGCTGGTTCCATCGCCCACCATGGTCGATGTGCTGCGCCAGCAGCGCATGAACACCGATGTTGAGGTCTGGTCACGCGGGGTGGAAAAAACCGTCTTCCATCCCGGCGCGCGCGATCTGGAATGGCGCCGTTCCACCGGCCTGCAGGATCAGCCGCTGGTGATCGGTTTTCTGGGCCGGCTGGTGCTGGAAAAGGGGCTGGACGTTTTTGCCGCAGCCCTTGCCGAATTGCGCCAGCGCGGCGTGCCGCATCAGGTGATGGTAATCGGCGATGGCCCGGCCCGCGACTGGTTTGCCGAACGCACCCCGGGCGCCGTCTTCGCCGGGTTCCAGGCCGGGAAAGATCTGGGCCGGGCAGTTGCATCCATGGATGTGCTGTTCAATCCATCGATCACCGAAACCTTCGGCAATGTCACGCTGGAAGCCATGGCTGCGGGCATCCCCACCGTCGCCGCCCGGGCCACCGGCAGCAGCGGACTGGTGGAAGATGGCGTCAGCGGCCGGTTGATCACCCCGGGCGATATCGCCGGATTTGCGGATGCGCTGCAGGCCTATAGCCAGGACCCGGCCCTGCTGGCCCGCCATGGCGCAGCGGCGCTGGAACGGGCCGCCCCTTATGATTGGGAACGGATCAATCTGGGTGTGGCCGATACCTATCTGCGCCTGATCGCAGAACGGCAGGGGCGCCCGGGATCGGGCACCCCCGCCGTCGGCTGATCCGGGCAGGTTCATGGCATGATCCCCGGCCATCAACGGGCCGGTTGATCTTCCCAGACAAATGTCAGCGGCGCTTCCCGAAAGGCGAAGCGATCGAGATGGCGTGCCAGCGCGCCCTTCAGCGCCTCCAGCTGCGCCGGCTCACTGGCGTCGATGCGGCAATCCAGCGTTTCCGCCTGCGCGTTCATCGTCACCAGCCCGTCGCCCTGCCATGCTGCCCCACGGGCATCATGCGGAAACACCACGGTGCCGTGATCAGCCGTGAACTCCACCGCCAGATTGTGCGACCAGTGCTTGCACAATTGCTGCAGATAGCGTGATCCGCTGGCGGTGGACACACGGGCTGTCGCGGATACACTCACAGCCGTTCGATCCGCTTGGCCGCATCGTCAATGATGTCGACGATCGCTTCCAGCCCGGCCTTGTCAAAGCCACCCTGGCGCATGCGGTGCCGCAGCACATTGCCCAGATTGCCCATCGCCCGGAACAGCTCCGGCGCCTTGCCGCGCCCTTCGCGTTCACCGATCCGGGTCAGCCGTTCGAGCAGCGCCGCAACGTCCTCTTCCTTTTCGGCCAGTTCAGCCGTGCCGGCATCCGTCACCGCGAACAGCTTGCGTCCGCCGTCACCCGCTTCGCTTTCGCTGATCACGCCTTCATCGGCGAGCAGCGACAGCGTGGGATAAACCACGCCCGGGCTGGGCGCATATTGGCCATCGGTCAGTTCCTCAATCGCCTTGATCAGCTGATAACCGTGGCGCGGTTGATCCGCGATCAGCCGCAACAGCACCAGCCGCAATTCGCCGCCGGCGAAAACCCGCCCGCGCCGCTGGCGTCCATCGCCATCATCATCGCGGCCACCCGGCCCGCCCCGGCCGCCAAAGCCGCCGAAACCACCAAAGCCATCACGGCCGCCGCGCCCGATGGCGCGCAAACCGTCCCGCAAATCGCGGCCGCGTTGGTGGCCGCATTTATGTCCATGCCTGTGCATGCCCATCATCGAAATTCTCCTAATCTCATAATCGATAGCTCTAAGATATATCTTGACCTATCTTTGACAAGTGGGTGGCTGCATTTTTTTTCGATCGCACTATCTTGTCGCCCATGGCCGACCTGTTTGCGGATGATCCGCCCCCTGCCCCGCGTGAAGACGATGAACGCCCCGATGCCCCGCTGGCCGATCGGCTGCGCCCGCGCGCGCTGAGCGATATTATTGGTCAGGATCATTTGACCGGGCCGACCGGCGCGATCGGGCGGATGGTTGCCGCAGGGCGCCTCTCCAGCATGATCCTCTGGGGCCCACCGGGAACCGGCAAGACCAGCATCGCCCGCCTGCTCGCTGCCGCCGTGGGCATGCGCTATATTTCGGTCAGCGCGGTGTTTTCCGGCGTGGCTGATCTGAAGAAAGCCTTTGCGGAGGCGGAAACAGCCCGCCGCGCCGGGCAACGCACCTTGCTGTTCGTAGACGAAATCCACCGCTTCAACCGCGCCCAGCAGGATGGCTTCCTGCCCTTTGTCGAACGCGGCACGGTAACGCTGGTGGGTGCGACCACCGAAAACCCGAGCTTTGAATTGAATGCCGCTTTGCTCAGCCGCGCCCAGGTGCTGATCCTGCACCGGCTGGATGCCGCCGCCTTGGGACAGTTGATCGACCGGGCCGAAGACCTGGAAGGCCCGCTTCCCCTGACGCCGGCAGCGCGCGATGCGCTGATCGCCAGCGCCGATGGCGACGGGCGCTTCCTGCTCAACCAGGCCGAAACGCTCTATGCCGCGCAGATCGCTGATCCGCTCGATCCGGCCGGGCTGGGCGATTTCCTGCAGCGGCGGGTTGCCGTCTATGACAAGGATCGCGAAGGTCATTACAATCTGATTTCCGCGCTGCACAAATCGCTGCGCGGGTCCGATCCGCAGGCGGCGCTCTATTATCTCGCGCGCATGCTCTCAGCCGGGGAAGAACCGCTTTACGTGCTGCGCCGGCTGACCCGCTTCGCCAGCGAGGATATTGGCCTGGCTGATCCCCAGGCGCTGACCCAATGCCTCGCAGCCAAGGAAAGCTATCAGTTTCTCGGCAGCCCGGAAGGGGAGGTCGCAATTGCGCAGGCCTGCCTTTATTGCGCCACCGCCCCCAAATCCAACGCCGTCTATGTCGCGCAGAAAGCCGCATGGAAAAGCGCGAAGGAAACCGGCAGCCTGATGCCGCCACAAAACATCCTCAACGCCCCGACCAAGCTGATGAAGGACATCGGCTATGGCAAGGGCTACAGCTATGACCATGATGCGGAGGACGGATTTTCGGGCGACAATTACTGGCCCGAAGAACTGCCCCCGCAAACCTTCTACGCCCCGGTGGAACGCGGTTTCGAACGGCAGATCCGCGAACGAATGGATTGGTGGGACCGCAAACGCCGCGAACGCCAGAACCCGCGCTGATCTTGCCCCCGCTGATATTCCCGGCGCTGACACAGCTTGCGTTGGCGGGGGAATCTGGCGTAACGGGCGCCGTGGTTCGCAAGGATCACAACCGGTCGGAAAGCCAGGGCACGTGCCGCAGCTTTCCGCCACGCCGGCTTAGCTCAGTTGGTAGAGCACCTGATTTGTAATCAGGGGGCCACGGGTTCGAATCCTGTAGCCGGCACCATTTTTCAAAAACTTGACCAACCAGCAACAGGCCTTCCAGCCCCTGGATGCTGGCCGCCCGACCGTATCTTGCCCACAACCCGCCACCGCCCGGCAGCACCAAAGGTGCATACCGGACGGCGCCAGGACTGGATCAATCGATCGTCAGAACGCCAGCCTCAACCCGGTGCGGCCGCTGATGTGATTGTCGGAATCGCCATCCTCACCGCTCAATGCACCAAACAGGGTCAGTCGTGACGACAGAACAACATCAGCACCCACAGTTGCCGTGGCCAGGACCCGGGCACGCTCTGCACCCGCAGCTTCCAGACCAAACGCGCCACCACCCAGAGCAGACAGGGCAAAAGGCGTACGCCCTTCAAGCTGGTAGCGGACCCCGATGGAAAGATAGGGCTGCAGGACAGCGCCTTCACTCAGCCCTCCGCGGAAGGTGACGCCGCCATCCATGAATACCGCGTTTTCCCGTTCCCGTGCCACTGACAAGGCGAAGGGGCTTCCGCCGGTCTCCGTCACGCCCTGGCGCTGGGTACGAATGGCAGTCACCCCTACAGAGGGCTGCATAGCCCAATCGTTGCTGATCGGCAGGGCGTAATCAACCACCAGATCACCGGTCCAACTGGTCAGATCATAATTGCCCTGGGCAGAATTGGTTGCCGGCACGCCAGGCAGTGCACGGCGCGTGGTGGCATCGCCCCCCGAATAGGCCAGCGTGGCCTTGATCCCAAATCCGCCTTCCTGGCTCCACCGACCATGCACACCCGCGACGAAACCGTCAGCTTCCGTACGGGCATTGAGCCCGGCGATGCTCTGCCGGCTGTCCAGGTAACCGGCGAAGGCACCGATCGACCAATCTCCGCCACTCCATCCGATCCCGCCAAGGAAACCATAGCTGTTGGTCCGCGCCCGGGCTGCGCCCGCAGACCCCCCCTTCAATGTATGGGTACTGCCCAGCGCGCTCGCGAAGGTGAAGCCGCCGGGCGTATCACGGCGGGCACCAAACATCTCGCTCCGTCCGGCGCCCGCCAGTTCGAGGCCCTGTTGAACCGCGATCTGCCCGGCCGAGGCATAGGCTTCAGGTGTCAACCGAGCAAAAGCGGCCTGATTGGCTGCGCCCGATCCGGTCACCAGATCGGGAAGTGCCGCCAAAAATGCACTCGATCCTGTACCGCTGATCAGGACAGCATTGGTGTAATCGATGGCTCCGCGCACCTGTTGAGAATAGCCGGCATCGTTCAGGAACTGTCCGAGCAGCGTGATCGTGTTGTCGCGCTGAACAACAAAACCGAACAATGATGCCGGCTTGATAATCGTACCGAAGCCACCGGTTATACCGTCGCTTGCGGTAATCAGATCGAGCGACCTGCCCGGCGCGACCGCCTGGTCGGCCACAAGTTCCAGCGTTGCCCCCTGAGATATTGCAAGGGCGCCATTCACGATCAGCCGGTCAGAAACTGTCGACGTGATTTCGAACACGGATGTGGACGTTCCGGCCAAGGTAACATCGCCGTTCACCGTCATTGTCCCGGGGGACGCCCCGGGGCTGAGCGTACCGGCAACCACGACATTGCCGTTGACCGTGCCGGCCGATCCAAATGTCGCCCCCTGCGCAACCGAAATCGTCGGGGCCGTGATGGTGGAACCGGCAAGTCCGATCAGCCGGCCGCCGTTCAGGTTTACCGCATCCAGCGCAACATGGTCAGAAATCGTGGCCAGGCCCGCATTCATGCGCAGCAGGGCAATGTCGGAGATTGAGCCAAATGCAACCGGAGAGGTCGAACTGCCGGCCGCGACTTCAATCACATTGTTGCCACCACCGCCGACGACCGAACCGGTAAAATTCCCCGCGATCCTGAATGTGTCATCGCCAGCGCCGAACGTGATCGTCCCGGCAATTGCGCCACCAGACAGCAAATCAAGCGCAAGCCCGTCGTCGCCAAAGGTCAGCCGGTCCGCCGCAGCCCCCAAGGTTCCGCCAACCGTCAGGGCCTGGCCCGTGAGCGCGAAAGTCTCAAACCCGGTCACGCTGCCGGTCAGCGATACCGGACCTTCGGCATCGACAGCAAAGACATCTGCGCCCGCGCCCCCGTCATATCGACCTGCCAGCGTCGTCGAACTGATCGCCAGATAATCATCGCCGCCGCCCAGTGAAACATCCGCCACATCTGCGTCGAGAACAACCCGCTCCGCTTCCGCGCTACCGGCAATACGGCCGATACTGAAATCACCAAGCGACGCGTTCAGTCCGGTTCCAGACAAAGCGACCAATTCATAGTTCTGCGACAGTGCAAGGGTGAGCGTACCCGTACCTTCGACGGCCAATTGCTCAAAGCCGGTAGAGGCGCTGATCCCTGTGCGGTCACCCGCCAGGATTACACGATGGAGATCGACGCCTTCGCCGCCATCCACATTGCCAACCGCACTGCCCGCCCCTTCGGTAAAGCTGTCATTGCCTGCGCCCAGTTGGACATCCCCGGCAATGCTGCCCAAATTACGCACGGCAACACCGGCATCGCCGCCGATTATCGTGGTTGCCCCGGCTGTTGCCAGCGTCTGGCCCGCAGCAACCGCCAGCGTGCCGCCCTGCAGGTCTATCGCGTCCACGGCAAAGGTGCCGGAATAAGCCACGCTGCCAGAACCGGTTTGCGTCAGATGCTGGAACCCGGTTAACTGGCTCGCGGCAATCGCACCATCGCTGCTCGCATTCACTATGAAGTGATTGGTGCCCGATCCCCCATCAACCAGACCGCCCAGGGTCGCTCCTGCGTGCTGGATGAAAACATCATCACCATCGCGGAGAAACACCGGGCCAGTGATTACACCCTTGTTCTCGACGCGGTCAGAGCCGGCATCAAGCACGACCACTCCGTCGAGCGTTCCGCTGTTATAAATGCTGTTGGCGCGATCGCCGCTGGCCGAAATGGCGACATTTGCACCCCGAATTATTCCGGCGTTTTCAATCGTCAGCGCCGTGTTGAAGGCGTTCAGACCAGAACGATTTGCTCCCTTCCCTTCGATCAACCCGGTTGCGGTATTGGTGATCGCTACATCGGCTCCCGCCCAGCTGTAGATCTGAAGGGCGGCGGTGAAGGACGGCGCACTGCCCAACTCGCCCGCTGTGATCAGCCCACTGTTAACCAGCGTTCCAGAAGCGACATCTCCCATGTCGCTGTAAGCGTTCAACGCGAGGGCCAGTGCTGGCGCACCGTTGGTATTGTTCGCAGAAATTGTACCACTGTTATCGGCCGAAATAGATGTGGCACTATTCACACTGACGCCTGATCGAATCAACCCATCATTGTCAAAGCCAATCGCATCATCACTATAAATATTGACGCTCAACCCACTATCGAACTCCTGCCCATTGATTATTCCCTTGTTACTGAATTCACCAACCGTTCCAAAAAATCCAGCAGCTATTTCACCCCTGTTCTCAAAAGCGGCAAGAGGCTGATTGAAGGCAGGCACGCCGTCAAGATCAACGGCAAAGCCGGTTCGGACTTCGCCAGCAAGGGTGCCGGCATTGACAATCCTGCCGTCACCGCTGAGCAGCAATTGCCCGGCGAAAGGTTCTGCCCCAGTGATCGTCGCAACCGTATTGGCACCGACTGCACGGACCAGCGCGTGTTGAAAATTGATGAACTGCCCCCCCGGGCTGAGCGAAACACCGGCGCTGCTGCTAATCACATGGCCGAACGTGTTGTTACCTGACCCGCCATCGATAATGCCCGACACTCCGCTGCCGGCGCCGGTCATCACGAAAAAGTCATCGCCACCGCCATAGCTGAGGTTGCCTGTCAGAGTACCGCCATCGGCAATGTATATTGTCGAGGGCAGGTAATACTGGATATCGGGATCCACCGCGACATCGCCAACGATCGAGCCGCTGTTGATAATCGTCCCGCCCCGGGTGATATCGACCGCGATCGGGCCGATGATGGTGCCCGATGCCGAATTGGTCAGTTGCGAACCGTAACTGACCATGCTCACGGCCTTGCCACGACGGCTTTCGATGGTACCGGTATTCGCAATCTGCTGTTGCGGAAAATATCCGCCATTTCCGCCGCCAACAGCATTACCATCAACCCGGATTGTACCACTGTTGTCGAGCAAGCCGAAATTCAGGACACCGGCAGCACCAGCCAAATCGGTATCGGTGATGGTGCCGGAATTGACGACAATCGACGCGTAGTTAATCCCAGTACCGCCGCCGGTCAGCGTGATCGAACCCGTGTTGGTGACAAGAGCACCGCCCATTACTCCCAGCCCTGGTGTGAACCCACCGGCTGCACTGTCTACAGCGATGGCACCATTGTTGGTGAATTCGGCGGTTCCTGCAACAACGGCCGCGACAGCGCTCCAGCTATTTGTGTCGGTCAGCGTCAGCGTCAGCGTACCATTGCTGGTGATTGACAGATCACTCTCAGGCGACGCGGTCCAATCCAGCAGTTCCTGGGTCGTGGGAATATTGGTAGTGATCAGAGCCCGGTCGCTGCCGGAAATCTCTCCACCCAAAATGACAGAGCCATTGCCTATTAAACCGACAGAGGTGTTGATCGGTTGCGGCGCAGTGAGGGAAAGAGCCGCGCCGTTGGCAAGTTCATAAGACAGCCCTTCGAAACCATGCGACAGTTCCAGGGTGGTTTCGGCATCTGCATTGACCCGATAACGTAGCGTATCGTAACCGCCCCCGGCATCCACTCCACCGGTTGCACCGGCAAAGGGCCGATCAGGATCTGACACAAGATCGACGACCAACAGGTCGTTCCCACCACCGAGACTTATTGTGCCATTGACCACACCACCAGCATCGACAAAGAAATCATCGGAAAAATCATCATTGCCCGATATTCCGGAGAAGATAACTGAACCGTTGATCGTGCCTGCATTCGACATGCGAACGTAGTAACCGCCTGTTTTCACCCCTCCGTTGACGATCCCGCCCTGTTCATTCCGGAAGGTTCCTGAGAGCAAAACACCATTGTCCGCACCAGAAATCGTGCCGGTGTTGACAAGTTTGCCACCGCTTACGATCACGCCGGTAGTGGCGCCTGTAATCAATCCGGAGTTGATTGACCCTTCGGAATAAGAATCGCCGTAAAAACTTGCCCCCACGCCCTGCTGTGACCGGATGGTTCCGCTGTTGCTGAAGTTGCCGGAATAGACCTGAACTGCAAAATCTGTGGCCGTGATGGTGCCGCTATTCGCAAGGTTATAGTCAACCAGCACCCCGCCCCCGCCATGAGCGGTAATATTTCCGTCATTTACCAGATTGGAGATATTCTGGACAGCATATTGATAGCCATCCGCCAGATCAGCAACAAGGTTGGCCTCGTTTCGTAACGTCAGCGCATAACTGCCATATTCGCCCTGGATCAACGGGCCTGAACCGGCAAGATTGGCCTGATTGACCAAGGTTCCATCGCCGGCCAGACCAATGCCCGTTGCTATGGCAAAACCGGGCGCAAGAACCACGGTGGTTCCATAGCCCACATCAAGACCCAGAGCCTCAAAATTGTCAGGCCGGACGAACGACGCAAGGGTCGCATCATGTTCGAATCCAAGCACCAGCTTGTCAGTTCCGCCGCCGCCGTCAATCCGGCCGGCGACCGACGGGAAAAGCCCCGTTGCCGGGTCAAAACCGATCAGCAACGTGTCATCCCCCGCGCCAAGCAACAGGTCTCCGTTGATGGTACCCAATCGGGTATCAATGGTGCTATTCTCACCGGCTGCGGCGGTTGAAATCACCGATCCGTTGATCGTGCCAGAATTGTCCAGCGTCAGCGCGCCGCCAGTCTGGATGGCTGTGGTGCTGCCACCCAACACCCCGCCCGCAAAATTCTGCACCCAAAGTGGGCCGGTTGAACTGATGGTCGGTGCATTCCCGCTGGAAGATATGGTGCCAAAGTTGGAAACTGCTGTTCCAGCAGAAAAACGGGATGGCTGCGTTACAATCGCGCTGCCTGTTCCACCCTCGATGCTGCCGTGGTTGGTGACATACGCGGCGCCTGCAATACCAGCGATGCTTCCCTCAGCGGAGTTGGTGACGGTGAGCATGCTGTCAGGCCCGGCATTGTTCACCAACGCAGGACCTGCTGTGCCAGTCATCTGACCGGCATTCGTCACTGACGCTTCTATATAACCGGTCGCATTGTCTTCGCCGCGCGTCATGAGCAAGGCCTGCGCGCCTGTAACAATGCCGCCTTCTGCTACGGAAATATTCGCGCTCGAGGTTCCGTAGCCTGGATCTGCCACGATACCCGGCACCAGGGCCAGGCCTGCAACCCCGCCGCCATCAACCTGACCGTTAATCGTGACCCATGTGTTTAACCCGCTGATCGTGATCGCGCCGGCATCGCTACCAGCATTGACGACTGCCCCTTCTTCAACGCTCACTTGCACAGAGAGGCCTGTTACCTGCAGCCCGTCGCTGTCGGTCCCAGAGCAAATGGTCTGACCGTAATCGACGGTCGGATCAGGAGCACACTGAGCCCTGGCCGGATTGGCGGTGGCCACCGCGACGGCGGCGACGCTGGTACCAAGCGCAAAGAACCCCTGGCGCAAACGCACCGCTTTCCGGTCAGCCATTTCTTATTCTTCCCCCAACATGTTGCATCTGAACGCAAGTGCATGGTGTGGAACGGTCCCACCCTACTGTCCAGAGGACTTTGCCAGAGAAGAACAAATTGCGGCTTAATGCTGTTTGAAAAACTACATCGCGATAGCAAGCATCACACCACGAATTCTCTGTCCGTCTTGCCTGGCTGCAATACATACCGTTTTTCAACACGGTGAGCGCAGGCCCCTATCGGTCGGAAAGCCAGGACACGTGCCACAGATTTCCGCCAAGCCGGCCTAGATCAGTAGGTAGAGCACCTGATTTGCAATCAGGGGGGCCACGGGTTCGAAGCCTGTAGCCGGCGCCATTTTTGAAAAACTTATCTGAGTTTCCAGACGGTTTTTCCAACCCTTCAGAAATTGGAGTTCCAACTTTTGGCCGGCCGCGCCCGGCACCGCAAAGGCGAGTAGCTTGTCGATCTCCACAGTTGTAAAGATGCGGCCATGAAATATGCTATTCTGGGTTTTGCAATCGCATTTGCCTCACCAGTATATGCGCAATCCGATCTCGAAAAGGGTTTCAATGGAGCCTTAAAAGGCTGCGAAACCTGGGTGCTGTATCCTGCCACATGGGCTGATGGGCCTGCCCCCTTCATTGAGGCTGTCGGGCTTGGCGCAAAGATGGGGTTGGTCGAGAGGGTCGAAGCAGTAAATCTTCCTCCGCCCCAGCTTCGAGAGGCCAACCACTTCTGGCGCATTAACTCCACAGAAGGTGCCGGCTACGTTCTGGTCGCCTCCGACCGATTGCCCATGTGCCACATCACTGGCGGCGGCAATGCAGACCTTCAGCCTGCGATTGAAGCTGTTCTTGCCTCGCCCGACTTCAGCACCCGTTGGGAACAGTTGAGCAGCTCCACGACAGATGGCATGATTTCCACCACTTTCCGGAACCGTGAGGAGCCGGGCATGACAATCCAGATCAGCCGGGCAGAAAAGCCTGCGCAACGATTGGACAGGACACAGCTAATCGCGACAGCGACATTCGAAGTGGCCCGCTGACGCCCGCGCCGCGCAAGCAACGTCAGCGGTTCCCGGGTCAACGCGGCGCGTAAAGATCATAAACCGTCAGCGCCGGATCAAAATGATCCCAGCTGACAGCATCCTTGCCATAGATGACATTCTGCGGCGTCACCTGTGACGGATTGTCGAGCGATCCCGCCTGGATCATGATCACCTCACCCGGCAGACTGCCGGAGGTGTAGAGCCGGCCACCGCATTCGCCGCAGAAATGGCGTGATACCCAGCCGCCGCTTTCCCCATTATTGGTATAGATCTTGGGCTCTGCCGCCATTTCCAGCTGATCGCGCATGATGCCCACGATGGTGGTGTGGCCGGTGCCCGTCGCCTTCTGGCAATCGCGGCAGCAGCACTGGCTTTCAAACAGGCTGGGGCCTGCCACACGATAACGAATGGCCCCACACAGGCAGCCGCCTTCATAGCTTTGACCGGCTTCAAGCATTGCTTCTCTCCCTTTCCCGACATGCGTCCGTATGCGGATCGCAGCCTGTCTATATTCTTCCCTTCCACGATCAGCGACAGGGAATGCGGCGGGGCAACAGATTGCCCCGCCGATCTGTATTTGCCTCAGGTGCCTGGGCGATAACCGGCCTGAGCTACCTTGGAAAATGGCCAGCCACTTACGGTTGCACGCAGATTCATCTGCCGGTGCGGTTCCACCGTGGGCCGGCCGGACCCGCCATTGGGTTCACCCCAGACAACGGTCAGTTCGCTGCCTTCGGCAGCCAGGCTTTCATCGATGACCGCCAGCGACACCCATGCACCATCAGGAGCAAGGAAGGATGTATAGGTGGACACACCGACAGCATTGCCCGCGCGATCAAGCACGGTGTCATAGGGATAGGCGGCATAATGTGCTGTCGGCACTTCCATCGCCTTGCCATTATGGCCCGGCGTCATCTGGCTCGCATAGACGGCAGCGGCATCCTGCGGGTTGATCACCAGCGACACCTTCTTGCGGTGCACATCATTCTGGCGCCGTTCCAGCGCCTCCCTGCCGATGAAATCATGATCGAACCTGATCAGCCGGCCATAATCCACTTCCCAAGGAGTGAAGTAATAATCTTCTATGGTGTCGGAGGTGAAGCTGCCCCCCAGCGCGGCAATGCCATCAAAACTGCCGGCCGGAAGCCATTCACGAAAACCACGGGTTTCTTCGCCGGAATAGATCGCCGGCAGGGGGCATGGCAGCCAGCCGGAATCCACCGCAGCGCTGGAATAAGCACGTGCGCCGACCTGCTGCAGGTTGAATTCCTTGCCCGCTTCCAGGATCGCCTGTTTCACATCATCATAATGTTCGACCGGGCCCCAAAATTCGAGACCCGGCGCACCGCCCATGCCGTGGCGCAATGACCGGTAGCTTGTGCCATTTACGGAGATATGTCCCATCTGGAAAAAACGCGGCTGATCGATCGCCCCGCCATTGAGTTTTTCAAGCAATTGCCAGGCATCCGGCCCCTGCACTTCGAACCGGAAGGTCTTGCGCGGCTTCGCATTCTGCAGGCTGCGTTCGTCACGGTGGCAGGTGACATCAAACCTGCCCAGCGATGCGTTGTATTCGACCCAGTTCGCCACGGTCGGTCGCCCGACGATATTGACCAGGTTTTCGCCCAACCCGAAGATGATCATGTCACCAATCAGATATCCGTTCGGCGCACAGGCGATGAACTGCTTGGCCTTGCCGTCGCCAAAATTGCTGAAGCTGTTGACCGCCAGGCTGGAAACAAAGGCGATCACATCCGGTCCTTCGACATAAAGATCGGTCATGTGGAAGGACTGATCCATCAGGGCCACACCTTCGCGCCAGGCGCGCTGTTCATTGCGCCAGTTTGAAAACTCTGCCGGAATCGGAAACTGATAGGGGCCAGTCTGGGAATTGCGCATCATGGTCAGCGCATCACCGAAGCCATTGATCCGGTCCTGCAGTGAAGAAGTGCTCATTTCGATCTCTCCCAAGATATGGCGGGCGAGATCTGGTCCTGCCCGCAATGGTTGCAGGCCCATTTCTGCCGCTGCCCGCCCTGCCAATCTTGGGCGGGCGCGACTTCAAATGAGGGAAATGCGACATCTGGCCGTAACCGACGCCCTAACCGACACGATGACCGGCGTAGGAGAACGCGAAAATCCAATGGCTTCGACGAAAAGCCAGAGGTCGCATTTCTCCTAGTGCAGGTCGCACCTGCCCAAGATGCGGATCATCCAGCGATCTAAATCTCACCCCAATGATAGGGCGAAAATCGCCTGAATTGAGGACATGGGAGAGGATCGGATGAAACATTCCTGGAGGATCGCGGGCATTTCCTTCGTCGCGCTGGCGAGCGGGCTGACGGCTGCACCGGTTTTGGCGCAACAGGCACAGACGGCAGAACCGGAAGACCGCTCCGCATCCGAAGGCGGCAATACCATCATCGTGACCGCCCAGTTCCGCGAACAGAGCGTCCAGTCCATCCCGATCGCCATTTCTGCGCTCAATGCCGAATTGCTGCAGGACAAAGGTATTGAAGACATTGCCGGGGCGGCAAATCTGGCGCCCAATGTGCAGCTTTCCAGCGGGGCCGGCAATTTCGGCGGCATGGCCGCGATTTTCATCCGCGGGGTCGGCCAATCCGATCCGCATTTCGCGGTCGAACCCGGCGTCGGCATGTATATCGATGATGTCTATTATGGCGTTCTGAGCGGATCGGTGTTCGATCTGATGGATGTCGACCGGATCGAAGTGCTGCGCGGCCCCCAGGGTACGTTGTCGGGCAAGAATTCCATCGGCGGTTCGGTCAAGCTGTTTTCCCGCAGGCCGGGGCCCAATGCCGATGCCTTTGTCGAGATTGGCTATGGCTCGCGCAATTCCCTGCTCGGACGCGCGGCGACCAATATCACCCTGGCCGACAATCTCTATGCGCGTGTCTCCATCGGGGCCAAGCGCAGCGACGGCTACGTCGACCGGCTTGATTATGGCTGTGCTACCGGTGATTTCAGCCTTGGCACGGGCCGTGGCGGAACAGATTGCAAGATCGGCGAACAAGGCGGGCAGCAGGTCGTCGGTGGCAGAGTATCGCTGCTATGGACCCCGACCAGCACCATTGAAAACCTGCTGATCGCAGATATTTCGCGCGACCGGTCGCAGAACCCGGCCACCCGATTGTTGACCTCCAATCCCGCATGGACAGGCGGGCGCAATTACATGACCGAACCCGGCAGCTATACCAATTATGAAAACTATCTCAGCACGCCACGCGGCGGCAGTTCGGTCGGGATTCCCTATTCCCTGTCCGACACGACCCCGGTCGACAGCTGGGGTGTTTCGAACAAGCTGGATATCGATCTGTCGGATAATCTTGCGCTGACATCGATCACTGCCTTCCGGTCATCCGACAGCACCTTCAATTCCACGCTGGAAAGTTCCCCGGCATCCATTCTTGATCAGGTGTGGAACCTCAATCACGAACAGTTCACGCAGGAATTGCGCCTCAGCGGCATCGTCGGCGATCTCCTCGACTGGACCATCGGCGGTTATTATTATGACGCCAGCGGAACCTCAGGCGGTCGCGTTACCCTGTCAGGTGGGCTCGCCGTTGGGGGCGGTGGTCTCAATCTCGACATTCTGTTCCGTGACCCGGTCAAGACCACGTCCAAATCGGCCTTTGTGCACACGGTCTGGCATCCGGCACCGGGCCTGAACATCACGGCCGCGCTGCGGTACACCGATGACAAAAAATCCTTCACATTCAATCGGTATGATCTTGATGGATCACCGCACCCGACACTGGGATCACTGACCGATTACACAGGCGTGTTTACCGGCAACCGACTGGATTACCGGTTGGGGGTCAATTACGAAGCCTCAGCCAATTTCATGGCCTATGCGCAGGTCGCCACGGGCTACAAGGGCGGCGGCGTCAATCCGCGCCCCTTCATCGACACCCAGGTCGTCCCCTATGATCCCGAGGAACTGACGTCCTACGAAGCCGGGTTCAAGAGCCGCTTTGCCGACCGACGGATCACGTTGAATGGCGCTGTGTTCTATTCCGATTATGCCAATTTCCAGGCCACGCTGCTGCGCTGTGACAGCCTGTCGCCGTTCCCCGGCTTCCCCTGCACACAATCGACCAATGTCGGCGATGCTGAAATCAAGGGCGCGGAACTGGAACTGACAGCTGAACCGATCGACGGCCTGAACATCGACGGGTCACTCGGCTATGTCGATTTCAAATATAAGGACGTCGATCCGGCCACCAGCATCACCCTGGGGATGACCAATGTCTATACGCCGCGCTGGACGGCCGCTGGCGGCATTCAGTATGCGGCGGATCTGGGCGGGTCAGGAACGCTGACCCCGCGCTTCGACATCAGCTTCAGGTCTCGGGTGGAAGGCGATGTCGTTAACCTGCCGATCAGTTCGCTGCCCCCGCGCGCCGTGCTGGGCGCCAGCCTGAAATGGGAGAGCGCCGACGGCGACTGGCAGGCACAATTGTCCGTCAGCAATCTGGCCGACAAATATTACCTCAATTCCACCGGCGTGCGCCCCGCGGCACCCTATTTCACGGGTGTCGGCATTGTCGCCCCGCCCCGCACCGTCATGTTCACGATCCGGCGGAATTTCGATTGATGGCAAGAGAACCGAACACCAGGCTGCGCTTCACGGAGCTTCTTGCAGCAAGGCGGATCGGCGCCAGCCAGCTGGCCCTGATCGGCCTGCTGTTGCTGGTGCTGGTCATCGACGGGATCGACATTCAACTGCTGTCGCTGGTCGCACCGGTCATCCTTGATGAATGGTCCGTCGAAAAGGCCGCATTCGGCCCAGCTCTGGCCGGTGCCCTGATCGGCATGTCTGCCGGGTCATTGATCGGCGGCGCGCTGGGCGACCGTTTCGGGCGAAGGCGGGTGCTGATCATCGCGGTGGTCAGCTTCGGCATCGCTACCATACTGGCGGGCATGACCCAGGGCGTGCCGGGGATGGCCCTGCTCAGGATTGTCAGCGGGATTGGTTTCGGCGCCGCCGCCCCCAATGCCGTGGCACTGGCCAATGAATGGTTGCCCGCACGGGCACGGGCAAAGGCGACCAGCCTGCTGTCGATCGGAACGCCTGCGGGCGGCATGATCGGCGCATCGCTGGCGCTGTCCATTCTCCCGCTCTGGGGCTGGCGCGGCAGTTTTTACGCCTGCGGCATTCTGACATTGCTTGTTTCATTCGGCGTAGTGCTGCTGGTGCGGGAATCCCCCGCTTATCTCGCAGCCAAAGGTGATGCCGCGCAGGCACGACGGAACGTGCAGCGAATCCTTGGAAACATCGATGCATCACAGATCAGCTTCGGAGATGAAGCCGGCGCCCATACCGATAGCAGCGGCCGCAGCGGTGGCGGATTTCTGACCCGTACCTATCTGCGTCTCAACCTTGGTGCCGGTCTCGCCTTTTTCGTAATTGCTTTCGTTTCCTATGCCTTTGTCGCCTGGACCGCGATCATGTTGACGGCACTTGGTTTCGCCATGGCACAGGCGCTGACAGCAGTGTTTGCGTTCAACCTTGCCGCCGTCGCTGCTGCCATTGCAACGGGTTTTCTGCTCGATATCCTTGGCTCCAGAACCGCGCTTGCGGGCAGTTCTGCGATGCTGTTGCTGGTCGTTGCGACGCTGGCCTGGCTGCTCGGCCAGACAGAAGGAACTGCACAACCGAATGCCATTCACATCCTGATTGGCTTGGCAGGCGGTTTTGCCGGTATCGCCATGGCCACCATCTATTCCATGATGGCAGCAGGATATGATGTCAGTTGCCGATCCGCCGGATTGGGTTTCGGCATGACGCTGGGGCGCGCAGGCGGCATTCTTGCTTCGCTGGCCGGTGGTCATCTGCTGGACCTTGGACAATCCGGTCCCGGGCCGTTTCTGGCTGCCCTTGCGCTCGCCGCTGCATTGGGAACGGGCTGCGCCTTCCTGTCAGACCGGCACATAGAGTCACGAACAGCCAGAGCAACGCAGGCAAGACCGCAGTGATTGCTACACAGGCTTTTGTGGAACAGCCGGCCCTGCGCTAGGCTGCCAAAAAACAGGAGAGAGAGCATGGGCGCCGAATGGCAGGAGTTTTCGACAGACAATGTCGTGGCCTCGCTCAGGGCCAAGCGCTGGTCAGAATATGGCAGTGAAACACTGTCCGAAATGTGCGTTGCCCCCCTCGCCGGAGACGGATTTCGCGCCTGCATGCGCCGACGCAATCTTGGTCCTCTGGGCTTTGTTGTGATTGATAGTTCGCCCGCCCGCGCATCCAGCCGCGCCGTTGAAGCTGGCCCCTGGGCCACCAATGGCAGCGATTATCTGATGATGACGGTGGCCAATTATGGAAAATCCACTCTGGCGCAGGGCGGGTGGTCGGCTGAACTCAACACCGGCGACATCGTGATCCGGGATCTCGCCAAACCGTGGGAGAGTATGGCCAGCGGCAACATGGGCCTGATGCTGATCAAGATACCCTTCTCCATGGCGGCAAAATATCATTCAGATCCCGAACGTCTGGTGGGGCGCCATTTGCCTGCATCCGATCCCCGGGTCGCGTTTGCTTCCACGGTGATCCGCGCCAGCAAGGACGCACTCCAGGCGGTTCCAGACGCAGCCTGGACCGATCACCTCAGCGATGTCCTGGCCGGGGTTTTCCGCCTGATCTGTCACAATGATTTTGGCGAAGATGTCGTTTCTCATTTCAACTCGGCCGGTTCGCTGCGGCGATCAGCAACCGCGCTGATTGCCCGGCACCTGCATGATCCGGATCTTACGGTATGCGCCGTGGCCGATGCACTGGGGGTAACCCCGCGCCATCTGCAACGCGCCTTCCTTGATGCCGGCATTTCGCCAAGGCAGTTCATCCTCGAAGAACGTCTCGCCGAAGCGGCCCGTTTGCTCAACGTGTCGCGCGATGAAACCCGTATCCTGGACATCGCATTTTCGGTTGGCTTCAATGATGCGAGCCATTTCACCAAATCATTCAATCAGAAATTCGGCTGCACTCCGCGCAATTACCGCAACCGCCGCAACGCATGATCAAATGGTCCGGCACGCCAGTCTGCCCATTTTGCAGGGTTGCCGGTTACCGGTCATAGGCGACATCGGACAATTGCATGGGGTCGGGATTGGCCGCCACCCAGCTGACCGCTAGCTCGCACAATCCCGTCAGCGCCTCGTCCGATCCCGTGCCACTGCGCGCGTCTTGCGCATAGTCACTGGCGCGGGCCATATCCTCCGCCGCCAGCGCGTTGCCCATGCCGAAATAGTCGATCAGTGCGGTCAGCATCCGGCCGTAATCGCGATCCCAATTGGCGCCGCCATTGGCATATTGTTCAACCCGGATACGGCCCGATGCGCGGATCACTTCGCCCTGCATTGTTGCGGCCGCGCCGGAGGATGGGACCAGCCATTCCCACAATTGCTGATGCTGTTCCGCCCAGTCTGCGCCGCTCACCAGGATCGGATCGACACCATTGTGCATCACCCGCTGCGCCACGGCAGCCACGCCGAACAGATCATAGAGCTGCGCCAGCGCGGCTTCTGTTTCGGGAAGGAAGTCCGGATTGAACTTTTCGCGATGAAATTCAAAATCTTGGCCCAATTGCGCCACCTGCTCGCGCATTGCATCTGACACGGGCGTACCGGCATCGATCAGCATGCCGGCGATCTGCGCCATCTGCGGCAGGGTGATATTGCGGCAGGCCTGCAGCCCGATCATCAGCGCCGTCTGGCCGTCCGCGCCGGCACCAAGCGGATTGGCACCGCGTTCAAGCAGCAGGCGCACGACGGACGGCTTTTGCCAGCGGGCTGCGCTCTGCAGCAGGGTCAGCCCGGCACTGCCTTCGGCCTGTTCGACCGGCATGCCGGCATCCAGCAGCACCGCCACCATCGCATCCTTGCCGATGGAAATATGCGCGCTGATCGGCCCGCGCCCATAGCCGCAATCGGCATGGATATCCGCCCCCTGATCGATCAACCAACGCGCGAGATCAGGGGGGCATCCGTAAAGGCCCAGCGCCGTGGCGCCGCCCGGGCCGTTGCGGGCATCCAGCTCGCAACCGTCGAACACGGCGGTCAGTGCGGCCATATCGCCCGCATCCAGCAGGCTGGAAAAATCCTTCGGCAGACGCTTCTTCTTTTTGGCCATCACATACCTTGCACACGAGATTGAGGCCGCAGTTGATCCGCCGCTGATTGGCCCGTCAAGATCGCCCGGATCGAGACGCGCCGAGCCGACGGACCCGTGCGGCCTCTCCCGGCATCAGACCGGCCTGGCGTGAAGCATTACCTCAGCTGGAACCGCAACTTGCCATCGCACGTTTATCCCGCACCCCACAGAAGGAGGCTTCCGGATGAAACGCCCAATGATCGTCGCCGCAGTTTGCGCCGCGCTCGCCCTTGCCCTGTCTGCCTGCAACACCGTTTCCGGTGCAGGCGAGGATCTGCAGTCCGCCTCAAGAGAGGTAGAGCAGGAACTTTAAGTTATCCTGAGCAGCGTCAGACCGGCAGCCCGACGTAGTTTTCGGCAATGCTGGTCTGTGCTGCGCGGCTGGTTGAAATATAGTCCAGTTCCGCCACCTGCATCGCCCGTTCGAAGGAACCATCCTGCGGGAAGCGATGCATCAGCCGGGTCAGCGACCAGCTGAATCGCTCCGCTTTCCACACGCGCGACAGGGCGGTATCCGAATAGCCGGCGATCGCGTCATTGTCATGGTTGCGGAAAAAGCCGGTCAGTGCCCGGGCGGCATAGAACACATCCGATGCGGCCAGGTTCAGCCCCTTGGCGCCGGTCGGCGGCACGATATGCGCTGCATCCCCGCACAGCAGCAGCGAACCATGGCGCATCGGCGCAAAAACATAGCTGCGCAGCGGCGCGATGGATTTTTCGAGCGAAGGCCCGCGCGTGATATGCGCGGCAGCTTGCGGGCCAAGCCGGACGGCCAGTTCATCCCACAACCGTTCATCGGGCCAGTCCTCCACCTTTTCGGTCAGCGGCACATCGATGTAATAACGGCTGCGGGTTTCGCTGCGCATGGATGCCAGCGCGAAACCCCGTTCGTGATTGGCATAGATCAGTTCATGGTTGCAGGGCGGCACATCGGCCAGAATGCCCAGCCAGCCGAACGGATATTCGCGTTCATATTCCTGCCCCACCGATGTGGGCACCGCCTTGCGGCTTGGGCCATGGAAACCATCGCAACCGGCGATGAAACGGGCATCAACGCGCTGTTCCGCCCCATCCTTGCGGAAAGTGACATAGGGTGCATCGCCTGCCACATCATGCAGCGCGACATCATCAGCATCATAGATGACTTCCAGCCCGCGTTCTTCACGCGCGGCCATCAGGTCGCGGGTCAGTTCGGTCTGACCATAAACCACCACATGCTTGCCGGTCAGTTCGGCAATATCGATGCGGATCAGCCGTTCGCCATCGGCCAGGTTGAAGCCATCATGCGGCAGGCCTTCGGCTTTCAGCCGTGTATCCAGCCCCAACCGCTCCATCAGCGAAACGGTGATCTGTTCCAGCACGCCGGCGCGGATGCGACCCAGCACATAATCGGGGGATTTGCGTTCCAGCACCACGCAATCCACGCCTTCGGCGCGCAACAGATGGCCCAGCAACAAGCCGGCCGGCCCGGCCCCGATGATGCAAACCTGGGTCTTCATCGCACTTCCCCTACTCACTTATTCATACCGGCAATCTCTGCGCAGAATCAGCCGCGCCCGCGATAGCTGGGCACACCCTGATCTGGCAGCCACAGATGCGCCGGCGGCGGACCGCTTTGCCAGAATACATCGATCGGAATGCCGCCGCGCGGGTACCAGTAACCGCCGATCCGCAGCCATTGGGGCGACATTTCTTCTGCCAGCCGCTGGCCGATGCCAACCGTCACATCCTCATGAAAACCGCAGTGATTGCGGAAGGATGCCAGGAACAGCTTCAGGCTCTTGGATTCGACGATGGTTTCACCCGGCGCATAATCGATCACGATATGGGCAAAATCGGGCTGACCGGTCACCGGGCAGAGAGAGGTGAATTCGGGCGCCGTAAAGCGGATGCAATAGAGCGAGCCGGGGCGAGGATTGGCGACATAATCAAGCACCGCCTCCTGAGGCGATGCGGGCATATCGCTCTGGCGGCCGAGCTGTCTCAGGCCGCCGGGACCAGTTGTGTCAGACATGGCGCCTCCATGCCGCGATCGTGATTGCGACACAAGCCGCCGCTTGGATGAACGCTTTGACGTCACCAATTAAGTGCTTATTCAGCCGCTTTCCCGAAGCCAGCGAACCATTCATGATCCGGCCCCATCTTCTTCTGGCAAGTGCTGCCATTGTCCTGCCCGCCCTGGCGCTGCCGCACGCAGCGCTGGCGCAGAGCGTGTCCGATTTCCGCCTGCCGCCTTCCCCGGCTGACACCCCGACCGTCGATCCTGATCAGCAGGGCCCGGTGGCGCAGGACGTGCCCGATTCGCAGCCACAGGCTGCACCCGCGCCAACGCCCGCGCCCACCCCGGCAGCAACACGGCGCCCGCCGGTGGTTACTGTGCCATCGGCGACGCCGGTGGTGCAGCCGGTTCCCCGGGCCAGCGAAAACCAGCCCTCGGTCCGGGCGCCGCAACCGCGCGCCTCCGCCAGCCCGGCCAGCCAGCCCTTACCCGCCGCCGCCGCCACGCCCGAGCAAACGGCCACGCCACCGGCTGGCACGGCAACAGACAGCGCAGCAATTCCCGGCGATACTGCGCCCCTTGGCGACGCACCCGCGATCGTGCCGCCCACCGCCATTCTGCCACCTCCGGCACCAACCGCCAGCGACACGGATGGTGACATCACCTCTGGCCTGCCAGCCTGGGCCCTGTGGACGGCGGGGATCATCACGCTGCTGGGAGTGTTGATAGGGCTGCTGTGGCTCAGCAATCGACGCGGCATGCCGGTGGCCCGCAAGGTCGCACCGATCGAGCGCCCGCAATTGCCGCCTGTCGCGGCCGATCCGGCTGAAGAGCCTGCGGATGTGACCCAGCAGGCCCAGCCGGTTCCCCCTACAGCGACGGCGGCACCGGCAGCAGCACCGGTCGCCCTGCGGGCCGATGCCACGCCAGAAGCCGCCGCATCCCTCTCAGCGGGCCCGCTGACCCTGCAGATGGAACCGCTGCGCTTTGGCCTGACCCTGATGAATGCCTCGCTGCCCTATCGCCTGATCCTCTCCAATGGGCAGGCAGAATCGATCAGCGATATCCGCGTGGTGGCAGACATGATTTCCGCCCATGCATCGCTGCCCCGCGAACAGCAGCTCGCCGGGCCCGCCGCCGATGCCGCCCCAGCCCACCGCATCGATCAGATTGCGCCGGGCGAAAGCCATGAGCTGAAGGGCGAATTACGGCTGCCCTTCCCGCAGATCACCCCGATCCGGCAGGGCAATCTGACCATGATGCTGCCGCTGGTGCGGTTCCGGATCGAAACAGCGGATGGAGAAATCGCCACCCGGTTGTTCGTGGTCGGTCAAACCGGCGCAGGTGCCGGGCTGCAACCCTTCCGGCTGGATCAGGGCCCGCGCAATTTCACCCAGCTGGCCCACCGCGCCTTCGCCTGAAACACGCATTTACGCCGCCATGGGCACAGGCTAGTCCCTGCCCATGGATATGCTTGTTTCTACCGATTGGCTCGCCAGCCAGATCGCCGCAGGGCCCGAATCATCCGGCATCGTCATTCTGGATGCATCGGCCCATCTGCCAGACGCCCAGCGCGATGCCCGCGTGGAATTCGCAGCGGCCCATATCCCCGGCGCGCGCTTCCTCGATCTTTCGACCCTGATCGATCCGGACAGCGCCGTACCGGCGGCCATTCCGACAGCAGCCCAGTTTGCCGCGCGGCTCGGCAGCCTTGGCGTATCGAGTGGTGATCAGCTGGTCATTTATGACGACAGCGCGGTGAAGACCTCCGCGCGCGCCTGGTTCATCGCCCGGTTGCATGGTGCGCCCTGCGCCATTCTGGATGGTGGCCTTGGCAAATGGCGCGCAGAAGGCCGTCCGCTGGAAAGTGGCGCCCCCCCCATAACCGCCGCATCCTATCAGGCGGGAACCGGCACCGGGCTGGTGCGCAGCAAGGCCGATATGATCGCCAATCTCACCAGCCGATCCGAACAGGTGGTTGATGCCCGGGGCGCGGCACGCTTCAGCGGCGCGGAGGGGGATTTCCGCCCCAATGTTGCCAGCGGCCATATTCCCGGATCGCTGAACCTGCCCTTCGGCAAGCTCTACAACCCGGACGGCACATTCAAATCCGCAGAAGGCCTGCGGGCCGCGTTTGCCGATGCCGGGGTGGATATCGATGCACCGATCGCCACCACCTGCGGCGGCGGAGTGACCGCCGCGGTGCTGCTGTTCGCGCTGGGCCTGCTCGGCCAGGATCAGGTGTCGCTCTATGATGGCAGCTGGAGCGAATGGGGCACCGATCCCGCAACGCCGAAGGAACTGAGCCCCGAAGTGGCAGCGTCCGGCCCGACAGGAGCAGGTGCTTGAGCCGCGACCACAAGCCCGCCACCCGGGTGACAGAGGCAGGGCGCAAGGCAGAATGGACCGGCGGCAGCAGCGTGGTCAGCCCCCCGGTCTGGCGCGCCAGCACGCATCTTTATGCCGATTGCGCCGATCTGGCGAAGGGACGCCCCAATGAAGACGGGCATTTCTATTACGGCCGGCGTGGATCCCCCACCCAATGGGCGCTGTCTGATGCGCTGACCGAACTGGAACCCGGCGCGGCGGGCACCGTGCTCTATCCCAGCGGCGTCGCCGCAATTGCCGGCGCGCTGCTGACGGTGCTGAAACAGGGCGATGTGCTGCTGATCAGCGACAATGCCTATGAACCCAGCCGGACGATGGCAGCGCAGCTGCTGGAACCGCTGGGCATCACCACCCGCTTCTTCGACCCGCTGGATATTCCCGCCTATCGAGCGCTGTTCTGCGACCGGACCCGGGCCGTGCTGCTGGAAAGTCCGGGCAGCCTGACCATGGAGGTCTGCGACATCCCTGCCCTGGCCGCCATAGCGCGGGATCACGGCGCGGTTTCGATGATCGACAACACCTGGGCCAGCCAGCTGGGTTTTGCCGCCCTGACGCATGGTTGCGACATGTCGATCATGGCGCTGACCAAGCATGTCGGCGGCCATTCGGACCTGATGATGGGATCGGTTTCTGCCGGATCTGAATGGTATCAGCCGCTGCGGATCAAGGCGCAGACGCTGGGCCATGTCGTTTCGCCCGACGATGCCGCCCTAGCACTGCGCGGCCTGCGGACCATGGCCATCCGGCTGCAGCATTCCACCGCCAGCGCGTTGCAGATCGCCACATGGCTGGCTGGGCGGCCGGAAGTGGCCACAGTGCTGTGCCCCATGCTGCCCGGCGCGCCGGGGCATGAATTGTGGCAGCGCGACTTCACCGGCGGCTGCGGGCTGTTCAGCTTCGTGCTCAAGGGCAGCAGCCCGGCCGCACGGGCGCGACTGATCGACGCGCTGGAACTGTTCGGCATTGGCTATAGCTGGGGCGGCTTTGAAAGCCTGGTCACTCCGGTGGATCCGGCCCGCGCGCGCAGCGCCAGCGCCTGGCCGCCGGCCGGCTGTAACCCGCAGGATCGGCTGGTGGTCAGGCTGGCGATCGGGCTGGAAGATCCGGCCGATCTGATTGCCGATCTGGAAAACGGCTTCGCCGCCATGGCGCAGGGCTGACCCGGCCATGGCCCGGCTGCTGACCAGAACCACCCCTACCCCGGCCCCTTCGGGCACGGATGGGGAAGACGCGGTGGCCGGCGCCGATGTGCTGAAGGATGTGGTCATCGAAAACGGTGGCGGCGTTGCCCGGCTGGTCGAACAGCTGGACGCCTGGGGCTTTACCCTGGGTTCGACCCGTTTTTCGGTCTGGACCCTGCTTGTCATCGTGCTGGTGCTGGTGGGCGTCTATCTGTTCGCCCGCGTCGGCACCTGGGTTTCGCGCAAGCTGATCCGGCGGCTTTCCGCGCTCGACGCGACGCAGCGGCTGCTGAGCGAAAAGCTGGTATCGATCACCGTCTGGGCGCTGGCCATTCTGGTCGGGATCGATCTGCTCGGGATCGATCTGACCGCCTTGACGGTGTTTTCCGGCGCCTTTGGCCTCGCCATCGGTTTCGGCCTGCAGAAAACCTTCGGCAATCTGATCGCCGGGATCATCCTGCTGATGGACCGATCGATCAAGCCGGGCGATGTGATCTCCGTCGCGGATCAGGCCGGGCTGACCACCTTTGGCCAGATCCGCAAGATCGGCATCCGCGCGGTGTCCGTGGTGACCCGGGATGAGAAAGAATATCTGATCCCGAACGAAAACCTGATGATCAATCAGGTGGAAAACTGGTCCTATTCCAGCCGGCAGGTGCGCGTGCAGGTGCCCGTGCGGGTCAGTTTCGACAGCGACATGACGCTGGCCGAAGAACTGATGATGAAGGCCGCCCGATCCTGCGACCGGGTGCTGCAACTGCCCCCGCCCACCGCATGGCTCAATGCCTATGGGGAATTCGGCTTTGAATACAACATTCACTGCTGGATCGACGACCCGGAAATGGGCGTCGGCAATGTCCGGTCCGAAGTACTCAAGACCCTGTGGGCCCTGTTTCAGGAACATGGCATCCGCGTTCCCGTGCCCCGGCGGGAAATTTCGCTGCGTGATGCGGGCGACATCGAACAGCTGATCAGCGCGGCACGACAACGGGCAGAAACCCCCGCGCCCCATGATCCGGGCCCGGCGCAGGCCTGACCGGTTCGACAAATGCCCCCGCCCCGTTAGGGTGAGCCCATGATCAGAATTTCCACCCTGCTCGCCCCGCCGCTGCTGGCTGTGTCCCTGCTCAGCGTCTCTTCCCTTGCATCGGCCCAGGCCACAACCGATGCGGAGGCATATGCACCAGGCCGGCCCATCCATGCGGAACTGACGCTGATGGAACGGTCCCGCGAAGGGGGACGGCACACGCCGATCTTCGATCATTATCGCCCGACGATCGCCTTTGACGGTGCGGAACCCGTGGTTTGCGAATTTTTCACTGACATCAGCGGTGGGCATAAACCCGGCACCACCGGTCCCGTCCGGCTTGTCTGCCCTGTTGAAGCCAGCGTCGGGCAGAATTTTACCGCCCATGAACTGGGCCGCAAGGTTGGCAGCGGCGTGGTGCTGGCGCGGCCTGAGCCATAGGCCGCTAAAGCTGATCTAACCGCCGCGATAAGCATTCTCGCTGGTTATTGACCGGTCATGCTACCATGTGCCCCGCATGGAAAAAGGCACGGTCTATCTGGTCGGTGCAGGCCCGGGTGATGCGGATCTGCTGACGCTGCGCGCGGCGCGTCTGCTGCAGACGGCGCCGCTGATCGTGCATGATGGCCTGGTCGATTCGTCGATTCTCGCTATGGCGAGCCCCACCGCACGGCTGATTTCCGTCGCCAAGCAGCGCGCCCGCCACACCCTGCCCCAGGAAGAGATCAACGCACTGATCGTGCGCGAAGCCGCCGCCGGGCACAATGTCGTGCGGTTGAAGGGCGGCGATCCTTTCATTTTCGGGCGCGGCGGGGAAGAAATGGAAGCCTGCTTCGCTGCCGGGATCCCGGTCGAAGTGGTGCCTGGCGTTTCTGCCGCCAATGGTGCCGCCGCTGCCGCGCAGATCCCGCTGACCCACCGCGATCACGCCAGCATCGTCAGCTTCGTTGCCGGCCAGTGCAAGGCGCTGACCGAACAGAACTGGGCCGGTCTTGCCGGTGAAGGCCGCACGCTGGTGATCTATATGGGCGTGAAGACCGCGCCCGGCATCGCCGAAAAGCTGATGGGTGACGGGCTGACGCCCGATGTTCCGGTGGCAGTGATCGAAAATGCGGCCCGCCCGACCATGCGTGTCTTGCGCTGTTCGCTGGCGGCGCTACCCGACCTTGTTGAACGGGAGCATGTACGCAGCCCGGCCCTTATCATTATCGGCGACGTGACAGCACAGGGCGATGCGGCCCTGTCCCCGATCGCCCAGGAGTATGCAGTGTGAAGATTCTCACCGGCAATGATCTGAAAAGCGGTGCCGTAACCTGGTGGGACGGCAATGGCTGGTCGATCCATGTCGACGATGCCGTTGATGTGGGCGACGAAGCCGAAGCGATTCTCGCCCGCGAGGAAGGCGCCCGCCGCATCAACGCATCCTATGCGATCGATGCCACGCGCGAGGATGACGGTGCGGTTCGCCCGGCCCATATCAAGGATCGCATTCGTGCACTCGGCCCGACCGTGCGCCCTGACCTTACTCTCAAGCCGGCCGATCCCGAAGCCGGCAACTGGGTGATCTGATGTATAAATATGATCAATACGACCAGGCGATGGTCGATGCGCGCGTTGCCGAATTCCGCGACCAGACCCGTCGCCGGATCGAAGGCAAGATGACGGAAGACCAGTTCAAGCCGCTGCGGCTGCAGAACGGTCTCTATCTCCAGCTGCATGCCTATATGCTGCGCGTTGCCGTGCCCTATGGCACGCTCAGCGGCGCCCAGATGCATATTCTGGCCGACATCGCCGACAAATATGATCGGGGTTATGGTCATTTCACCACCCGGCAGAACATCCAGTACAACTGGATCAAGCTGGAAGACGCGCCCGACATTCTGGCCGATCTGGCCAAGGTGGAAATGCACGCCATCCAGACCAGCGGCAATTGCATCCGCAACATCAGTTCGGACCATTATGCCGGCGCTGCCGCTGACGAAGTGATCGATCCGCGCCCCTATGCTGAACTGCTGCGCCAATGGTCGAGCTTCCACCCGGAATTCCTGACCCTGCCGCGCAAGTTCAAGATTGCGGTGATCGCCAGCAACACCGATCGGGCCGCGATGAAGCTGCACGATATCGGCATTCGCATCGTCAGGAATGATGCCGGTGAAATCGGCGCGACCTTCTATGCCGGTGGCGGCATGGGCCGTACCCCGATGATTGCCCCGATGATCCGCGAATTCGTGCCGCTGGATCAGCTGATCACCTATTCGGAAGCCTGCCTGCGCGTGTACAACCGCTATGGCCGGCGCGACAACAAGTACAAGGCGCGGATCAAGATCCTGATCCATGAACTGGGGCGTGACGAATATGTCCGCCAGGTGGACGAAGAATTCGCCCACCTGCAGACTCAGGGTCTGGAACCGCCGCTGGCGGAACTGGAACGGATCAAGGCCTTTTTCACCGATCCGGCATTCGACACGGCGGCATCGGATGATCTCGACCTGTCGAACGCAGATTTCGCAACCTGGGTTTCGGCCAATTGCCATGCGCACAAGCAGCCCGGTTATATTTCGGCCACCATCAGCCTGAAGCCGGTCGGCGGCATTCCTGGTGATGCGACCTCTGCACAGATTCACCTGATGGGCGATCTGGCGCGCGAATACAGCTTCGATGAATGCCGCGCGACCCACGCGCAGAACATCGTGCTGCCGCATGTGCGCAAGGCGGATCTGTTCGCCCTGTGGGAACAGCTGGTTGCGGCGGACCTCGCCACCCCCAATCTGGACCAGATCGGCGACATCATCGCCTGCCCGGGACTGGATTATTGCAGCCTTGCCAATGCGCGATCGATCCCGGTTTCGCAGAAGATCTCTCAACGCTTTGCCGACAATGGCAAGGGTGCTGCGCTGGGCGAACTGAAGCTGAAGATCAGCGGCTGCATCAATGCCTGCGGTCACCATCATGCCGGCCACATCGGCATTCTGGGCGTCGACAAGAAGGGGCTGGAAAATTACCAGCTGCTGCTCGGCGGCAGCGAGGCGGATGACACCTCTCTGGGCAAGATCACCGGCCCGGGCTTCACCGAAGACGGCATTGTCGATGCGATCGACAAGGTGACCGATGTCTATCTGGACAAGCGCGAAGGCGACGAACGTTTCCTCGATACCTATCGCCGGATCGGCATGGACCCATTCAAGGAGGCGATTTATGGGTGACGCAGTTGCAGCCGGTTTTTCCGCCGGCCTTGACGAGGTCCAGTTCCGCTTCCGCGAAGATGAAGCGGTGGATCATCCGGCGGTAACCGTCGATGCCTTCATCGATCAGTCCAATGCCTCGGCCGTCAGGATCGAACCGGGCGATGATGCCCGCGCCTTGCTGCCGCTGCTCGATCGTATCCGGCTGGTGGAGGTCAATTTCCCGTCCTTCACCGACGGGCGCGGCTATTCGGCCGCCCGCATCCTGCGCGAAGCCGGCTATACAGGCGAATTGCGCGCCGTGGGCGATGTGCTGATCGATCAGCTGTCGCATATGCGCCGCTGCGGCTTTGACAGCTTCGCCCCGCAAAAGCCGCTGGACGAAGACGATGCCCGTGCAGCCTTCGACCGCTGGCCTGAAGTCTATCAGGCCACCATCGATGGCCGCGCGCCGATCTGGGCGAAACGGCATGGCTAGTCGCGTTACGGACCGGATCGATACATCGCCGCGTTTCACCCAGGCCGATGCCGATGCGCTGAACGCGCGCTTTGCCGGCGTCGATCCGGGCACCATGCTGACCCAGCTGTTCGCCGAAAAGGCGATTGGCCGGGTGGCGGTTGTGTCCTCCTTCGGGACGGAAAGCGCTGTGCTGCTGCATCTGGTGGCGCAGGCTGATCCCACCACCGAGGTGATCTTCGTCGATACGCTGAAGATGTTCCAGGAAACGCTGGATTACCGCACCCTGCTGCTGTCCAGCCTCGGCCTGACCAACAGTTCGGTGGTGCAGCCCGATGCGGCGGTGCTGGCGGCCAAGGATGAAACCGGCCTGCGCTGGTCTTATGATCCCGATGGCTGCTGCGAAATCCGCAAGGTGGAACCGCTGCAGCGCGCCAAGCATGGGCTTGATGCCTGGATTTCCGGCCGCAAGGCGTTTCAGTCGGTCACCCGGCAGAACCTGCCGCGTTTCGAAATCGAAGACGGCCGGTTGAAGATCAACCCGCTGGGCGACTGGACCAAGCAGGATCTGGATGCCTATTTCGCCGCGCATGATCTGCCCCGGCACCCGCTGGAAGCGCTCGGCTACCTGTCGGTCGGCTGCGAACCCTGCACCAGCACGGTGAAGCCGGGTGAAGATGCCCGTGCCGGCCGCTGGCGTGGCTGGAACAAGACCGAATGCGGCATTCACGCCTCGACCATTCCGGTCACGAGCGACAGCGAAGACCTGCCCCCGGGGTATGAACCGGCTTTCTAAGCACCCAAACCCAGGTTTGTGGCATTCTCAGGGCCCGAAACGCAGCGGCGTTTCGGGCCCTGATTGCATTTTGAGTCCGCGATCTTCGCTGGAAATTTCAGCGGCAACCAAAACGCGCCGACTGCGTTATTGCAGTGCAGCATAACAATCCGGGTCATGACGCTGCATTTCGGAGCATCCATCGCATGTATATCAGGCGTAATCTGACCGCCCCTTTTGTCCTGCGCTACACCTGGACCGCGCTGTTATGGTCCACCCTATGGGCCACCACCACGCTGGCCGCATTCTTCCTGTTCGACATCAAATGGATCGATGTTCCCTTTGAACTGGTCAGCGCGGTGGGGATCGCGGTGTCCTTCTTCATCGGCTTCAAGAACAACCAGGCCTATGAACGCTTCTGGGAAGGGCGAAAGATCTGGGGGTCGATCGTCAATCTGTCACGTACCTGGACCAGCCAGGTGCTCAGCCTGACAGCGGGGGAGGATTCGCACGATCCGGCCGCCCTGCCGATGCGCCAGAAGGCGCTGGTCTATCGCCATCTGGCCTGGATCAACGCCCTGCGCGTGCAATTGCGCCAGCCTTCGGGATTTGGTCCGCAGGAAAACTTCATGATCGAACGCCTGGTGGCATCGCATCGCGATCCCGCAACGGTGCAGGATGTGGTCACGTCCTTCCTGGCCGCAGACGAACGGGCCACGCTTGATGGCAAACGCAATATCGCCAGCCAGTTGATCCTGCGCCAGGCCGAAGACATCCGCGTGTTGCGCCGTGATGGCGCCATCGACGGCTTTGGCCAGATGATGCTGCAGCAATCGCTGGAGACCTGTTACGATCTGCAGGGCATGTGTGAGCGGATCAAGAACACGCCCTTCCCCCGCCAATACGCCTTCTTCTCCCACGTCTTCACGATCATCTTCTGCCTGCTGCTGCCGCTTGGCCTGCTCGACGTTTATGAGCAGGAAATGCTGGCCAGCTTCACCTTCGCCCAGACCTTTGACACACCCTACCGGCAGCCGACCGATATCATGCTGTTCGCCATGGTACCGCTGTCCGTTTTGGTGTCCTGGATCTTCCTGACCTGGGAGAAGATCGGCGACAGTTCGGAAGATCCGTTCGAAGGGCGGCCGCACGATGTGTCGATGAGCGCGCTTTGCCGGTCGATCGAAATCGATCTGCGTGACATGCTTGGCGAAGGCAATCTGCCTGAAAAGCTGCCGGCGCGGGATCACATTCTGTATTGAAAACCTTGTCTTGATCGGACAAATCGCAAATCAGATCTGGCTGACGGCTCGCTTTCCGTCAGCCAGCAGCGGCTATCGCCGCCACGACATCTTCTTGCAGCAATGCGAACAGGAATGCGTCGAACGCCGAACTATGTTGCGTTTTTTGCAACATAGCGTGCGATTTTTGCGTTTGAGACGAATCGGGATCAGGCCGATATAGGGGGTGCCTTTCAGGCATCCTCTCCCAAGACTTTCAGGCCCGCCCGGCAACGGACGGGCCTTTTTTCTGGGATGGATACGGTCGATCGCGCCATTCGATCCCGAAAATCAGCCTTCATGACAAAATTTTTGTCCGGCCCCGTTCAAACCCAGCCTTGCGCGCGATACCATTCCGCCGTGGACTTCAACCCGGCCCGGGTTTCGACCTGCGCCTGCCAGATGGATGGCGGCACGGCGAAGCCGGCATCACACCCCCAATCGGGATGAATCATATAGCCCACCCTGTCGCGGGTCAGCTTGGCCCCATTGCCGCGTGTCATGCGATCGATCCGCGCGGCCGACCACAGCACCCACGCCGGCAGATTGGGTGCCCAGACCTTCCGCCCCATGGCCTGACCAATGGCCCGGGCCAGTTCCTGATGATCCCAGCACCCCGGCCGGCCATCATCAGGCTCAAAAATCTTGCCACTCACCGGCGGGCCAGAAGGCACCAGCGCCAGCAGCAGTCGCGCCAGATCATCAACATGGATGACCGAAGTCCGCCCCTTGGGCGGCATCGGCACGAAGCCCCAGCGTGCAGCGCGAAACAGTTCGAGGATTTCCCGGTCACGCGGCCCATAGACCGCTGGCGGGCGGACGATGGTCCAGTCCAGCCCGCTGGCCATCACGGCCTGTTCGGCCTGCAGCTTGCTCTGCCCGTAAAGCGACAGCTGCGGTTCCCGCGCGGAGAGGGAAGATACGCCAACCAGTCGCTTAACGCCTGCATCTTGCGCCGCCTGCAACACAGCCTGTGTGCCGGCGACATTGCCCGCATAAAATCCTGCTGCATCAGGCGCGCTGACCACCCCGGCGATATGGATCACGGTTTCACAATCCCGCACCAGATCGGCCAGTGCGGCATGGTCGCCCAGATCACCGCGAACCCATTCCACCCCATCGCGCGCCGGCTGATCACGCCGGGTAAGCGCCTTCAGAGCCAGCCCCTGCCCCGCTGCCGTATCCAGCACCGCCTGGCCGACAAAGCCGGTGGCGCCGGTTACGGCTATGCTGGCCGCCATGGTCAAAGAAGAACCAACTGATCGCGATGGATCACCGCCGAACGCGGCGCATAACCCAGCAGCGCTTCCTGCTGATTGCTGCGGGCACCGCGAATGCGATCAATCTCGCCCGCGTCATATTCGCTCAGGCCCTGTGCCAGTTGCCCACCAGCCTGATCGCGCACGATGATCGGATCGCCCCGGCGGAAGTCCCCTTCCACCTCCACAATCCCGCTCGCCAGCAGGCTGCCACCACGCGCCAGCGCCCGCGCGCAGCCATCATCGACCACCAGCATGCCCTTCATGCGCAGGCGGCCACCCAGCCAGGCCTTGCGCGCGCCATCGCGGCGCACCGGAGTAAACAGCGTGCCGATTTCCTGCCCCAAAGCGCGGGCCAGCGGGCTGGTATGGGTGCCATTGGCAATGGCCAGAGTGATGCCCGCGCGCGTGGCGATTTCGGCCGCCTGCAGCTTGGACGTCATGCCGCCTGATCCCATGCCAGAGCCGGAGGTTCCGCTGGCCATGGCATGCACATCAGCGGTTACGCCCTTCACCCGTTCCAGCCGGGTCGCGCCCGGTTCGGCCGGATGGCGATCATAGAGCCCATCCACATCCGACAGCAGCACCACCGCCTGGGCAGAGGCCGCCTGAGCCACACGCGCCGCCAGCCGGTCATTGTCACCAAAGCGGATTTCCTGCGTGGCAACCGAGTCATTTTCATTGATCACCGGCACCGCGCCAGCCTGCAGCAGCCGCCCCAGCGTGGCCGAAGCGTTGAGATAACGGCGGCGGTCTTCCAGATCTTCCAGCGTCAGCAGCAATTGCGCCGCGACGATGCCATGGGTGGCCAGCAGATCGCTCCACAAGCCGGCCAGCGCGATCTGGCCCACCGCTGCCGAAGCCTGCGCATCGGCCAGCGAACCGCGCCCGCCCTTGGCAAAACCAAGCCGCGCCGCGCCCAGCGCAATGGCCCCGGAACTGACCACAATGACCTGCTGCCCGCGCGCGTGCACATCGGCAATCTCTGCCACCAGCGATGCCAGCCATTCGCGATCCGGCACACCGCCTGCGCCGAACAGCAAGGCCGAACCGACCTTGAACACAATACGGGGGGTGGTGGCGGGATTTGCCAGATCGGCAAGGCGTTCAATGGGCATGAGCGCCCGTTAGCCCAGAGCAGGGAAGATAGGAATATCCCGCCGCATCCGGATGCTGATTCAGCCTGTCGATCAGCATCCGGTTATCGCAGCTATCAATCGAGCGGCGACCATTCGGCCGCATCATCGTCATCTTCTTCCGCAGCACCGGTGGTTTCGGTGGCGGTGCGCGCCGGCAGATATTCCAGCACGGCATCCAGCAGGGCCTTCACCCCTTCGCCCGTCGCGCCCGAAATCGGGAACACCTTGGTGGCCCCGGCCTTCTCCAGCTCTGCCGCATATTCTGCCGCCAGCGCTGCATCGGCCAGATCGACCTTGTTCAGCACATAAAGCATCGGCTTGTCTTCCAGACCGCCGCCATAAGCTTCCAGTTCCCGCTCCACGATATGCATCGCTTCCACAGGGTCTTGCACAGAGATATCCACAAGGTGGATCAGCACGCGGCAGCGTTCGATATGGCCCAGGAACCGATCCCCGATGCCGGCGCCGTCAGCCGCGCCCTCGATCAGCCCGGGAATGTCCGCGATCACGAATTCGCGATCATGGTGGCTGACCACGCCCAGCTTGGGAACCAGCGTGGTGAAGGCATAATCACCGACCTTGGCGCGGGCATTGCTGACCTGATTGATAAAGGTGCTCTTGCCCGCATTGGGCAGGCCGACCAAGCCGACATCGGCCATCAGCTTCAGCCGCAGCCACACCCACAGCTCTTCACCCGGCAGGCCGGGCTGATGCTGGCGCGGGGCACGATTGGTGCTGGTCTTGTAACTGGCGTTGCCACGCCCGCCCAAACCGCCTTCGAGCAGCATCACGCTCTGCCCCACTTCGGTGAAGTCGGCCAGAACCTCTTCCCGCTCTTCATCCAGCACCTGGGTTCCGACGGGAACTTCGATCACCAGATCCGGCGCGCTCTTGCCCGTGCGGTCCTTGCCCATGCCGTGGCCGCCGCGCGGCGCCTTGAAATGCTGGGTGTAGCGGAAGTCGATCAGCGTATTGAGGCCGACCACGGACACCATCACGACATTGCCGCCATGCCCGCCATTGCCGCCATCCGGGCCGCCATACTGGAGGTATTTTTCCCGGCGGAAACTGACCGCACCTGGGCCGCCTGCACCGGACCGGAGGTAGATTTTGGCTTGATCGAGGAAATGCATAACCGGACCTTAGAACGCTTTAAGGGGCCGGTCAGATCACCAGCCTCAACAGACATCGCGCAAAAAACAGAGTGGGAGCGCCGAACCGATATGATCGGTTCAGGGGCCCCATAGCGCAAAGTCAGCCCCGCGTCGAATTGCGCGTATGGTTACCGCTGCCGACGCACTGAAACCGGTGCAGACGACGGAGATTAAGGGCGCCCCTTCACTTCCCGGTCTGGGGTTTCGGGCTCAGAAAACCATAATAGCACACCGGGGCGGCATCTCCTTCAAGACAGTCCGACCACCGAAACAGCCGTTCGATCTCAACCACCGGACCAGGCATTTCGCCGCCGCCCATCCCGATTTGCGTGCGTCCCGAAATCCTGCCGACGACGGTGACATTGGTGGAAGCGTGGACGAGTTCCGGATCATAGAAACCGGTCGTACAGGCATTGAAGACTTGATAAGTCGGATCATTGCTCCAACGCGGAAAGCCGTCACCGTCGTCCAGCGCGTATAATATCGTCAGGCATACGCCCTTGTCCGTTGGTGCGATATGCTGGACGGCACCCGCCCAACGGATGCGTTGGCCGGCGTTCTGTGGTTCCATGCCCTGTTTCGGACTGAGCGAACTGGCTGAGACATTTCTCAGCACCTCGACATCGGCCGTGCCGGTTGCCGCATCGGCGGCCACGGGTGGCACGGGTGCGAGCCCGGTTTTTCCAGGCGTGGGGGCAGTTGGAGAAGCCGCGCAACCCGCCAGAATCACACAAGCGGACAGGGGATTCAAAAACAGTCGCTTCAGCATTTTTCCCTGCCCCGTTCTTCTTTGCCGATAGCTTTCGGGACCATCGCAGCCCGATTTTGGTACCGAACCGTCCCTGGATTGCTGACCGGCACCCGGCATTGATTACCCGCTCCCGCGGTTAGCAATCAGGGCCTGAAAGCAATGCGGCAGGGAATCGAAATCCCCTGCCGCAAAAGCACCAAACTGATCGAAGCTTAGCGCGATGCGCTCGGCACCGGCTGAACCACTGGGGTCGCCAGTGCATCATTGTTCACTTCAATCACCGGAATGGTCGCGCCGGTGGTTGGATCCACCACAGCACCTGTCAACTGGCTGCTGTCCAGAATACCGGCATCCAGTGCCGCAACCTGCGTTCCGTGAACCGCCACATAGCCAGGCTGCGATGCGCCATATTGCGCGCCATAGCGGGCATCCCAAGCAGCAGAATCTGCCACATAGCGTTCATAATCCTTAAAGAAATTATTGAACACAGCCTCGTAGCGCTGCAGCGACTGAATGGAGAACGCCGTCGCATCCGCCGGCGGGGAAGCGACCGATTCATTCGCCACAGCCAGCGCTTCATTGCAGAAGCTGGCGCGAACGGCGGGCAGCGCAAAATAGTTATAGACCTGGGTCATATATTCTTCGCGCGCCTTCACGCCCGCGTTACGCGATCCATGCTCACGCCGATAAACCTGATCAATCGCCGCATTGGCCTGATCCAGCCGGCGATCATATTTCTTCAGGAAGGCGCCATAAGCATCCACGATCGGCTTGAATTCCGGATCGACGCAATTGAGCGCGGCAACATTCCAGCCCGAGCGGAAATGCCAGACCGATTCATGGTCATCCAGATTGCTGTTGATCGTCAGATGGGTGCCATCGGGCAGAGCTGCCGGAATGTTCATCACATAAGGCGCACCCAGCGGCGGGATCGGCCGGAAAGGGATCACCTCTGCCACGGGCGGCGGCGGCGGCGGGGGTGGCGGAGGAGGCGGCGGCGGCGGGGTCTTGGCGCATGCAGCCAGCGCAGCCACACCCAAGGCGACCAGCATCTTGCGGGCAAATGCTGGTTTACGATCATTCACATTCATTACGGCGGCATCCCCTATGCGAGCGCCGAGAGCCTCATCGGCTCTCCCAGAAACAGCGGTCGGGTATAACCGAAGCGCTTTAATCTGGGTATCCTTAACATAAAATGCCCGGGATGCCGACAGGCACCCCGGGCACGGTAAACCGAATCTGTTTTACGGTAAGCCGTTTGTCGATCAGTCGCGCTGACCCATAAAGTTCAGCAGGAACTGGAACATGTTGATGAAGTCCAGATAGAGGCTCAGCGCGCCAAGGATGACGGCCTTGCCGGCAAAATCCGTACCCGCAACATAGGCATACTGTTCCTTCAGGCGCTGCGTATCATAGGCGGTCAGGCCCGCGAACAGCAGCACACCGATGAAGCTGACGGCCCACATCAGGGCGGTCGACTGAATGAAAATGTTCAGCACGCTGGCAATGATCAGGCCGATCAGGCCCATCACCAGGAAGGTGCCGAAGCCCGACAGATCACGCTTGGTGGTGTAGCCATAGAGGCTGAGACCAGCGAAAGCACCCGCGGTGGCGAAGAAGGTCGCCGCGATCGAGCCGCCCGTGTAAACGAGGAAGATCGTCGACATCGACAGACCCATCAGGGTCGCGAAGGCCCAGAACATCAGCTGCAGCGTCCCGGCCGAGAACTTGCCCTGGCCGAAATTCATCGTCAGCACGATCGCCAGCGGCGACAGGATGATCACCCAGCGCAGCGGGCCACCATTGACGAACACTTCAGCAGCCATGCCCGAGCTGGCGAACAACAGCGCGACAATGCCGGTAAGCAGCACGCCCGACGCCATGTAGTTGTAGATCGACAGCATGTGCTTGCGCAGTCCGGCATCGAAAGTCGTCCGGCCTGCAAGTTCACCACCCTGGCCGGCCTGCGCGCCAAAACCCTGTCGGGTCGAACGCGGGTCGTTCCAATTTGCCATTTGATCCAAATCTCCATTTGTCGGCCACGCACACCGGGCCGCTTGCTGCAATATCAGATGGAGGCGGACCAATTTCAAGCAAAACAACGCTTCGGACACAATCCGAAACCGAAGCAATCGCATAGCATGAAGAAGCCGGCGGCGGCCACGCAACCGCCAGCAACAAAAAGATACAAATCAAACAGCAAAACCAGCCTGAATCCCCTATGGATTCTGGCTGCCGCGTCAGGCCTTGTTGCGCGCTTCCTGGGCCATTTCGGCGCTGCGATCACGCGCCGCGCGCAGGGTCCGTTCAAGCACGATATTCAGCGTGCCGCCGGCATCCATTGCGTCCAGTCCGGCCTGGGTCGCCCCGCCGGGGCTGGCGACCCGCCGGGCCAGCTCTGCCGGATCATGCGGACTGGCCGACGCCAGTGCAGCGGCGCCCTCAACCGTGGCCAGCGCCAGGCGATTGGCCTGCCCGGCGTCCATGCCGAGTTCCACCGAAGCCTTGGCCAGTGCATCGATGAAACGATAGACGAAGGCCGGGCCGCATCCGGCCAGCGCGGTAACCAGATCGAACTCTTCCTCGGCGAACCATTCGGGCGTGCCGAGCGGCGCAAGAAATTCCGTGACAGCTGCCCGCCCCGCATCATCCAGCCCGCGTTCTGCCAGCGCGATCGGCGATTTGCCCAGCGCCGCGGCCAGATTGGGCATGATCCGCACCAGCGCGGCATCGGGGAAATATCCGGCCAGCGTATCCAGTTCGCCGCCTGCCAGAATGGACAGCACCAGCGTATCCTTGCCAGCCAGCGGTGCCACCTGCGGCGCCACGACATCCAGGATCTGCGGCTTCACGCCCAGCAGGATGACATCGAACTGCCCCTCTGCCGGGATCGCCGGCAAAACCGTCACCCCGGCGCGCGGTTCGCGCAGCGAAGGGTCAGCCACGGTGAAGCGATCAGCCGGAATGCCGCCCTTCAGCCAGCCGTCCAGCATCGCGCCAGCCATATTGCCACAACCGACCAGCAGGATTGAACCAAACGATGCCACAGATCTATTCCTTCAAGCAGGTGCCGGTCAGGCTTCGCCGGCAGCGTCGACCAGAGCGGCGCTCAACGCGTCCTGCGGCGACTTATCGCCCCACAGCACAAACTGGAAGGCGGGATAGAACCGATCGCATTCAGAAACCGCCGTATCGATGGTCAGCTGCGCCATGCTGATACTCAGCGTCGCGTCATCCCCCAGCATCAGGCCGTGCCGGTACAGCAGCATGCCGCCATTGGACCAGATGTCGAAATGGCCCAGCCACATCTGTTCATTGATCAGCGCGAGCAATTCATGCGCGGCCTTGCGCTTTTCATCCGGCACGCGGATTTCCGGCAGGCACAGCACCTGCAGAACATGGTCTTCGGATCGCCAGATGGCGCGCAGCTGATAGCTGGCCCAGCTGCCGCGAATTTCGCCGCAGATTTCATCATCGCTGACATATTCGCATGACCAGCTATGCGCGCCGAACAGCTGGAGCAGCATTTCCAGCGGTGCAGCGTCGTCCTCGTCGCTCAGATGCTCGTGTCCGGTATTCATGGGGAGTGCCATCTCCATTCGCCTGTCCGCCCCATGCCGTGTGGCAGGCAGGCAGCGCAATGCAGCGGCATGACGCCACTGGGCAAAACTCTACAACCCTGTTGGAAGCCTGTGCAAAACACTGTGCACGACCTGTTGAAAGATCGCGCGCGCTACGCCGAAACCATCATTGTTCCAGCGGCTTGACCTCTTCGCCGGTGGCACTGGAAAAACGGAAGCTATCCATCCCCTTTTCCTTCAGATCAGCAACCAGTTCATTGGCCGCCCGCACATTGTTTAGCGGACCGATGATCAGCCGGTTGGTTTGCCCCCATGCCGCGACATGCGGCTTGTGCTTGTCCAGCAGGCCGCCAGCTTCCCGCCGCAAGCGGCGCCAGTCAAAAGCCAGCGCGGAAACATTGCGGCCCGTTGCCACCTGCACCCAGATCCGGCTGGGAACCGGCGGCGGAGGAGGCGGTGGTGGCGGAGGCGCCGGCTTGGGTGGCGGCGGCCGTTCGCGGGTGGGCGTGATGGTGGTGATATCCACCGCGCCATCGGTGCGGGTCTGCGGCACGCTGGCTGCCGAAAAATCGGCAAAGGCCAGCGCCAGATTGCGCGGTTCCGGCGCCTCTTCCACATCGGGCGCGGGATCGACGGCGGCAACAAAAGCCGGTGCGGCCGGTTCGGGCTGCGGAACGGGCGCAGGAACCGGTGGCGGAGCCGGGCTCGCCGCAGCAAGAGCGGGCGGTGCTTCTTCCTGAACGGGCCCCTGAATTGGTCCGATCGGCAAAGGCGGGCCGGGATTTGCAACGGCCACAGCCTGAACCACGGGTTCAGACACTGTCGCCGGCGCATCGGGAACGGGAGCACTGGGCGCCACGGAAGCAAGCGGTGGTGACGCAGGCGCCGCAAAAGCAGCTCCAGGAGCCGCTGGTGCCGGCGAGTTCTGTGATGCCAGAGCCGGCAATTCGCCGGTGCTCGCAACCTGCACGGGTGCCGTGGCGACAGGTACAGGATCCGGCGCCGGAGCGGGTGCAGGTGAAGGCGCGGGAGCCGATGCAGGTGCAGGAGCCGATGCAGGTGCAGGTGCAGGAGCCGGCGCAGGCGTGGGGACCATCGCGGGCAAAGGCTCTGCAAATCCGGGCACCCGTACCGTCTGAACGGCTGCAGCAACTACAGGCGCGGCAGCTTCCGCCGGGCGCGCGCCCGCCCTGCCCGATCCCATCGGCGGGCCGCTCGGCACCAGCCGCGCATCAGCGGTCTGGACCGGCCGCGCAGCAGGCTGGGGTGACAATTCAGCCAGCGCAGCAATTTCCGGGGAATCGCGGCCGATGTCCGCCGCGCGGGGGAAGATACCCAGATCCGCAGCCGCCGCCTGCTGGGCGCGCGTCAATCGGGGCATGTAACGCAGATAGGGCGCCATCCGGCTGGAAAGCCGTTCGGGCAGCATGGTTTCGGCGATGGAAACCGCCTCATCCGGCTTGCCCAGAATGGCCAGCGTGAAGGCACGGGTGCGATAGGCAGCAATATCGCTGCGCTGCAACAGCGGCAGCAGCGTGGCTTCCGAAGCGTTCTGATCACCGGCGATGGCTTGGCTCAGCGCCAGCCGCCGGATCAGTTCAGGCGAATCCTCCACGCCCCGGGCAATTTGGTAGAGTTCCTGCGCCCGGCGGTTGTTGCCGACCAGATCATTGGCCAGCCCGCGCTCTGCCGCATGGGGCACCATGTTGACGCCGGCGGTCTCAGCCTCGTCATACAGCCGCAAAGCCTCGACCGGCTTTTGCTGCATCAGGGCCAGTCGGGCCTGGCCCGCCTTGATCCGCCCATCGCCGGACGAAATAGCCGCTCCGCGATCGAGGAAATTGGCCGCAGAGGCCAGATCACCCAGCCCCAGCGATGCCTGTGCCGCGCGGGCCAGCGCGTCCAGCGACTGCGGATCACGCCCCAGTTCCCGCAAGGCCTCCGCCAATTGCGGCGCGGCCGGATTGGGCAGCGCCTGCACCACTTCGCGCGATACTTCCTGCGCCCAGGCCGTTGCCGGGACAAAACAGGTCGCCAGCACCAGCCCAAGGGGCATGGCGTGAACGATACCGCGCAAACGGGGCAGGTCGGCAGACATAGGCACCACAATCAGTTCCGGGGCACGAAGCCCCGGAAACAGGAAACCGGATTACTGATTGTTCTGACGTCCCAGGAAACGGGGAATCCGCAGCGAAGAACCGCCGCCGTCCGGACCATCATCATCCTCTTCTTCTGCCGGGCTGGCGCTGCCGCGCGACAGATTGGCCATGCGTTCGAACAGCGTGCTGCCGCCCGTTGCACCGGCCGGGCGAGGGGCCGGCGCGGGTGCAGCTTCGGATTCGGCACCCAGCATGCGGGCGCGACGGCCACCAAGGCCGGCGAGCGGATCCGCATCGCCTTCTGCCAGACGGCTGGCGTCCAGCAGCAGTTCGTCCTGCTTGGTGTCCTCAGCCGGCACTTCACCCAGGCTCAGTTCCAGCGGTTCAGCAGCGGCAGCCGGGCTGGCATAACCGCCATTGGCCGATGCGAACTGGTTATCCGCAGCAGGTTCCGGCAGTTCAGAAGCGGCCGGCGCTGCAGCAGGGGCTGCGACCGGTGCCTGAACCAGAGGCTGCACGGGTGCACGCGGTGCCTCGACAGCTTCAGGTGCTGCGCTTTCCGCCGGGCGCGGTTCAGGGCGCCGGGGACCGCGCGAAGCGGACAGGTTGAGCGAATGGGAACTGCTTGCCGGGGCCGGCTGTGCCAGACCGCCGGAATCATCGATACCGGTTGCCACAACGGACACGCGGATCTTGCCGGCCAGATCAGGATTGAACGCCGAACCCCAGATGATGTTGGCTTCCGGATCGACCAATTCACGGATGTGATTGGCCGCTTCGTCCACTTCCAGCAGCTTCATGTCGTCACCGCCGATGATCGAGATGATCACGCCCTTGGCGCCCTGCATCGACACGCCGTCCAGCAGCGGGTTGGCAATGGCACGTTCGGCCGCTTCCAGCGCGCGATTGGCGCCGTCGCCTTCGCCCGTGCCCATCATCGCCTTGCCCATTTCGGCCATGACCGAACGGACGTCTGCAAAGTCGAGGTTGATCAGGCCCGGCATCACCATCAGGTCGGTGATCGAACGAACGCCCTGCTGCAGCACTTCATCGGCCAGCTGGAACGCTTCCTTGAAGGTGGTTTCCGCCTTCGCGACCAGGAACAGGTTCTGATTGGGAATGACGATCAGCGTGTCGACATATTTCTGCAGCTCTTCAATGCCCGCTTCGGCGGCGCGCATGCGGCGCGTGCCTTCGAACAGGAAGGGCTTGGTCACCACGCCAACGGTCAGAATATTGCGCGACCGGGCCACTTCGGCAATCACCGGCGCAGCGCCGGTGCCGGTGCCGCCGCCCATGCCAGCGGCGATGAACACCATGTTCACCCCATCCAGCGCGCGTTCGATTTCCGCCACGGTTTCTTCGGCAGCCGCGCGGCCAACTTCGGGCCGTGCGCCTGCGCCAAGACCGCGCGTGATATCCGGGCCCAGTTGGATGCGATGTTCAGCAACCGCATTGTTGAGCGCCTGCGCATCGGTGTTGGCCACGATGAAATCGACGCCTTCGATTTCGGCTTCGATCATATTGGTAATGGCATTGCCGCCAGCACCGCCGACGCCGATCACGGTGATACGGGGACGAAGTTCCTCAACCGAAGGAGGGCCGATATTGATGCTCATGTTATCCTCTCCTCGCGGAGGCGTTGAAAATTCAGGTTGTCGTCTGTGCCACAAAGAGATTCAAGGATACAAAAGCTAAATCAAGCTATCCACAGGCTCGACAGAGGCACAGCAGCGGCAATCGCGTTTAAAAATACTCTTTCATGGCCACCCACAACCGCTGAATCACCGCAAAACCGGCGATTGAGGTGGTGGGCGTGAAGCGTGATCCGACCGTGCGGATGTCCACAGGATCTTCTGCTGCATAGAGCACCAGCCCTGCCAAAGTGGCAAAACCGGGCACCGCATGCGCTTCGGGCAGGCCGCGAAGCTGCGGCGGGCGACCGATGCGAACCGGATTGCCCAATGCCGCCTGCGCATAATCGGCCAGTCCGGCCAGTTCAGCACCGCCACCGGTAATCACGATCTTGCGCCCACGCCCGCTGGCGAAACCCATTTTTTCCAATGCCCGCGCGATTTCGCCCATCAGCACATCCAGTTCACCGGTGATGACGCTGATCAGTTCCGCGCGCGGAATGCGGTTCTTGTCATCCGCACCGCGGGCCACCGGGCCGCTGGCATCATCATCCGGGCCGGCGACGGCGATCATTTCGCGGTGGTCGGCCGGGCTGGCAATCGCCGACCCGTTTACGCATTTCAGCCGTTCGGCCTGAAAACGCCGAATGCCAAAGGCCGAAGCAATCGCGTCGGTGATGTCGGCAGATCCCCGCTGGATCCCGGTCAGCCCCACCAGCATGCCGGCGGCGTAAACCGAGACATTGGTCACCTGCGCGCCGAATTCGACCAGCGCGACACCCAGATCGCGTTCTTCTTCGGACAGGCAGGCAAGCCCCGTCGCCAGCGGAGAGGCGACCACGGCTTCGACCGAGAGATGCGCCTTCTGCGCGGCTTCGGTCAGATTGCGGATCGGCGCGCCATCGGCCAGCATCGCGTGGATATCGACGCCCAGCCTTTCGGCATGCAGTCCGCGCGGATTGGCAATGCCGTCTGCCCCATCCAGGAAATAGCAGGCCGGCTGCGCATGCAGCACGGTGCGGCCATCGGGTTCAATGCTGTCGCGCGCGGCGACCAGCAGATGTTCGATATCCTCTTCCTCAATCCGGCGGCCGCCGATGTCGATTTCGATCGGGGTGATGGTGCTGGCGAGGCCCGCGCCCGAACAGGCGATCCACACGCTGGACAGGTGCACGCCCGGCACCATGTTTTCAGCCCGGTCGATCGCATCGCGCACCGCGTAGGTCGCGGCGGCCATATCGGTCACATAACCGCGTTTCACGCCTTGGCTGGCGCGGTGATTGCTGCCCAGCACGATCATTTCGCCTTCATCGGTAACCCCGACGATCATGGCGGAGACGCGGAAAGAACCGATGTTCACCGCCCCGATGACACGGGCGATACGTGGCTGGACTGGCATCAGCTTTCCTTTGCTGCGGCTGCGGCTTCTTCTTCACGGCATTCGGGGCAGCGGAAGTAAATCCGTTCGCCCGATCGCATATCGAATGCCACGACCTTGCCGCCCAGCAGGCGGTTCACGCCATCCAGCCGCGCGAATTCGATCAGCGCCGTGGCGGCCAGATTTCCACCCTTGGGCAGGGCCAGCGTCTGGCCGGTCTTGAAGGTGACATTCCAGCGGCGATTGCCGACCCATTCGGCCTCGGCAATCTGCGGCCGCAGGGCCGGTGCCGCGTCGAGCAGCTTGTCGAGATTGCCGACCTGCGCCTGCACCCCTTCGCCTGACAGAACCAGCCGGTCGCGCGCCTCGGCCCGCGAAATCGCTTCCAGTTCAGCGCCCGTGGCATCGATCAGCACCAGCCGATTGCCCTGGCGCAACACCGCATGGGGCACACGCTCTACGATATTGACCACAATCGTATCGGGCAGGCGACGCGATACCCGCGCATCGGCGACCCAGCTCAGTTCACGCAGCGAATCCCGCAGCACATCCAGCTCAACCAGCGGCATGGCGCGATTGCGTTCGCCCAGAACCCGCTCATACACCTTGAGCTTGTTGATCCGGTCGGCGCCATGCACCTCCACCCGGCGGACATAAAAACCGGCATCGGCCGCGACGCTGGCAAATTGCTGATGCGCCAGCGCGGTCAGGCCTGCCAGGCTGGCAATCCACCAGGCGGCCAGCGCGATCACCGCGAAGATCACGATCAGAAACATCCGATGCAGTTGTTCTTCGGTTACCGGCAGCACCCGCACCACCGCGCCCATCAGCGATCCGGTGGTGGCATGGACGCGCTGGACCTTGTTGCGCGTATCCTGCCGCCGTGCCTGCCGGCGAACCGGCCCGGCATTGCGGGAGATTTTCTGCGCCATCAGCCCTGCCCCTCAGCAAGGGGCAGCCGCCCGAAGTGACGCAGCGCATCCTCGATGATGATCTCGACCAGATCGGCATAGCTGATGCCGCAATGCCGCGCCTGTTCGGGCACTAGGCTCAGCTCGGTCATGCCCGGCTGGGTGTTGGTTTCCAGCAGGAACAGCCCTTCCTCGCCGCGTTCATCATCCCAGCGGAAATCTGACCGGCTCGCCCCACGGCACCCCAGCAGGCGATGCGCCTGCAGTGCATAGTCCAGGCACAGCCGGGTGATGTTGTCAGGGATCTGCGCCGGGCAGACATGTTCCGTCATGCCATCGGTGTATTTGGCGTCGAAATCATAGAACCCGCTCTTGGGCACCAGTTCGGTCACCAGCAGCGCCCGATCGCCCAGCACGGCAGCGGTCAGTTCCCGCCCGCGAATATAGGGTTCTGCCAACAGGGACGGAAACTGCTGCCACGGCCCCGTGGCATCGCGGCGGATCGGATTCCCATAATTGGATTCATCGGTGACCACGGCCACGCCAACGGATGATCCTTCATTGACCGGCTTCAGCACGTAAGGGCGTGCCAGCGGATCCGCATCGTACAGATCTTCACTGCGCACGATCCGCCCGCCGGGCATCGGCACGCCATGCGGCACCAGCGCCTGCTTGGTCAGTTCCTTGTCGATCGCGATCACCGAGGTGGCCAGGCCCGAATGGGTATAGGGGATGCCCATCAGATCGAGCATGCCCTGCACCGTGCCATCTTCACCCGGCACGCCATGCAGCGCATTGAACACCACATCGGGGCCGGCTTCGGCCAGCCGCGCCGCAACCTGGCGGTCCATGTCGATCCGCGTCACGCGATGGCCGCGCGATTCCAGCGCATCGGCCACGCCGGTTCCGCTCATCAGCGACACCGGGCGTTCATTGGCCCAGCCGCCCATCAGCACCGCGACATGAAGTTTCGGCAAGCTCATTTACGCATCCTTACGGCCGTCCAACCCGTTTGATTTCCCATTCCAGCGTCACGCCCTCGCTTTCCGACACCCGCCGGCGCACCTCTTCACCCAGACCTTCAATGTCTGCGCTGGTGGCATGGCCGGTGTTGATCAGGAAATTGGCGTGCTTTTCGCTGACCTGTGCATCACCCATGCTCAGGCCACGGCAGCCCGCCGCATCGACCAGCCGCCACGCCTTGTCACCCGGCGGGTTCTTGAAGGTCGATCCGCCCGTCTTGCTGCGCAGCGGCTGGGTTTCTTCGCGCGCGTGGGCAATCCGGTCCATTTCCGCGCCAATCGCGGCAGGGTCCATTCCCGGCGTGCCACGCAGGCGGGCGGACACCACGATTGCCCCATCGGGCAACCGCGAATGGCGATAGGAATAATCGAGATCAGCCGCCGGAATATTCACGCAGCTGCCATCCTGCAGCACCACCACGCAATCGATCAGCACATCGGCCACTTCGCGGCCATAGGCGCCACCGTTCATGCGCACGAAACCACCGACCGTTCCGGGAATGCCGCGCAGGAATTCCAGTCCGCCAATCCCTGCGTCGCGCGCGGTGGAAGACACCAGAATGCCGCTGGCACCGCCGCCGCATTCGATCACGCCGTCACGCTGCACTTCGACAGAGGAAAAGGGCTTGCCCAACCGCACCACAACACCGGGCACGCCGCCATCGCGGATGATCAGATTGGAACCCAGCCCCAGTGCCATCACGGGCACCGTTTGCGGCAGGGCCGCCAGAAAGGTCAGCAGATCATCCAGATCAGCGGGTTCAAACAGCCAGTCGGCCGGGCCGCCGCTCTTGAACCAGACCAGCTTGTCCAGCGGCGCATCGGCGTTCAGCTTGCCGCGCACCTTCATCCCGGCAATGCCCGCCGGTGCAGATTTTCCAGCGCCGCCAACGGCATCGGTATCGAAATCGGTTTCGCCCGCCTGGTTCATGCGGCACCTTCGGGAACGGCCACCGCATCGCTGCGCAGCGCGGCAATGGCCGTTGCCAGCCCGGCCGCCCAGCGGGTGATATCCCCGGCGCCCAGGCAAACCACCAGATCGCCCGGCGCGATGATCGGGGCCAGCCGCGCCGCCAGATCGTCTGCCCCGGTTACCGTGACAGCAGAACGATGGCCACGGTCGCGCAGTCCGGCGACCAGCGCATCGGAATCAATCCCATCAATCGGGGCTTCGCCGGCGGTATAGACCGGCGCGGCAAACACCATGTCGGCATCGTTGAAACAGGACTGGAAATCTTCCAGCAGATCACGCAACCGGGTGAAGCGGTGCGGCTGCACCACGGCGATCACGCGGCCGGTGCTCGATTCCCGCGCGGCGGACAGCACCGCGCGAATTTCCACCGGATGGTGGGCGTAATCATCGATGATGGTGGTCCCTGCCACCTCACCCACGCGGCTGAACCGGCGACGCACGCCGCCAAACTGGGCAAAGCCGCTGCGAATGGTATCTGCCGTGCAGCCCAGCTCATGCGCGACAGCAATTGCCGCCAGCGCGTTCTGAACATTGTGCCGCCCCGGCATCGGCAGGGCGATGTCGGCAATCGGATGTTCCACCCCGTCGCGATCGCGGAAGATCGCATCGAACAGATTGCCGCCATTATGCGGCCGGACATTTTCCGCGCGCCAATCCGCCTGGGCGGAAAAGCCATAGGTGATCACCCGGCGATCGCGCACGCGGGCAATCACGCGCTGGACTTCGTCATGATCGATGCACAGCACCGCCGCGCCATAGAACGGGACATTCTCGATAAATTCGAGGAAGGCCTGCTTTACCGCATCGAAACTGCCGTAATGATCCAGATGCTCGGGATCGATATTGGTGACCACGGCAAAGGTGCCGTCGAGCCGCAGGAAGCTGCCGTCGCTTTCATCGGCTTCCACGACCATCCAGTCGCTGTCACCCAGCCGCGCGTTCGAACCATAGCTTTCGATGATCCCGCCATTGATCACCGTGGGGTCCACCCCGCCGGCATCGAGCAGCGCTGCCACCATGGATGTGGTGGTGGTCTTGCCATGGGTTCCGGCCACCGCGACCGTCCGCTTCAGCCGCATCAGTTCGGCCAGCATTTCCGCCCGGCGGACAACGGGGATGCGGCCATCAAGCGCGGCGGCGACTTCGGGATTGTCCCGCTTTACCGCCGTGGAGGTAACCACCACCGCCGCATCACCCAGATTGCTGGCGTCGTGGCCGATCGCCACCTTGATCCCGCGCGCGCGCAGCCGTTCGACGCTCGGCCCTTCGGCAAGGTCCGATCCCTGCACGCCATAACCCAGATTGTGCATGACTTCGGCAATGCCCGACATCCCGATGCCGCCAATGCCGACAAAGTGGATCGTGCCAATATCCGTACCGACGCCCTTCACTGATCACCTTCCCGTTCCAGCACCAGCGAACGACGCGCATTGGGCCGGGCTTCCCCTGAAACGCGGATCACGTCCTGAATGGGCGCGCCGCCAAAACTTTCGACCAGATCGGCCAGATCGCGCGCGGCATCAGGCCGGCCGCAATTCCACGCGGCATGCGCGGCATTGGCCAGCGTTTCGGGATGCTGCGCCAGCGCCTGGATCTGCTTGGCCAGTTCCTTGGCCGTAAAGGACGGCTGACGAATGGCCCGCGCGCCACCAGCCTTGACCAGTTCCCGCGCATTGGCGGTCTGATGATCATCGGTGGCAATCGGCAGCGGCACCAGAATGGCCGGGCGGCCGACAGCCGTCAGTTCCGCAATGGTGGATGCCCCCGCACGGCCGATAAACAAATGCGCATCCGCCAGTCGGGCGTCCATATCCTGGAAATAGGTGCCGAGTTCCGCCGGAATATCATGCCCGGCATAGCGCTCACGTACCGCGTCCAGATCTTCGGGCCGGCATTGCTGCGTAACCTGCAACCGGCTGCGCAAGGCAGGCGGCAACATGGACAAGCCATCAGGCACCACTTCGGACAAGACCCGGGCGCCCTGGCTGCCGCCGGTTACCAGCACCCTCAGCAGGCCATCTTCGGCAAAGGCCGGGAAAGGCTGGTCGCGCAGCGCCAGCACCTGCGCCCGCACCGGATTGCCCACCAGATGCACCTTGGACAGATATTTGCCATCCAGCCGCTCGATCGACGGGTATGCCGTGGCAATGGCATTCACCCGCCTGGCCAGCAGCCGATTGACCCGGCCCAGCACGGCATTCTGTTCATGGATGACAGAGGCAATGCCCGCCTTCGATGCCGCCAGCAGCGCGGGAAGCGCCGGATAGCCGCCAAATCCCACCACGGCCGTGGGTTCAAAGCTTTCATACAGCCGAAGGGCCATATTCCGCCCTTCCAGAACGGCAGAAATTGCCTTGGGCCAGGCCAGCGGATTTTTGCCGAAACGGCCGGCCGGCAGAATATGCGCCGGCAGGAAATCGGGCTTGCCGGGAATGGCCGCACCGCGTTCATCGGTAATCAGGGCCACATGGTGCCCACGCCGTTCCAATTCGCTCGCCAGAGCAAAGGCCGGCGTCAGATGTCCCCCGGTGCCGCCAGCGGCGAGGACGTAATGGCGCGCAACTGTTGTCATAGCTCCGAATCTTTCTCCAACGCGGCCCGCCAGTCAAACTTCTCCCGCTCAAGGCAGGGGTTGCGGCGGGTAATCGTCAGCAGCAAGCCAACAACGAAGCATTGCGCGATATAGGATGAACCGCCGTAGCTGATCAGCGGCAAGGTCATGCCCTTGGACGGGAACATCTGCAGATTGACCAGAATATTGATGAAGGCCTGCCCGCCGAACAGCGCGATCAGGCCGGAGGCTGCCAGCACAATGAACAGGCTTTCTTCATTCATCATCCGCATCAGCACCCGCAGGATGATCGCGAGATAAAGCAGCGCCACCACCGCGCAGATCAGCAGGCCGAATTCTTCGCCGATGACCGAAAAGATATAGTCGGTATGGGCTTCGGGCAGGCTCATCTTGTTGGTGCCCATCCACAATCCGCTGCCGGTCCATCCCCCGCCCAGCAGAGTGCGGCTGGCCAGATCGACCTGATCAAAGGCCGTGCCGCCGCCGATGAAGCTGTCGATACGGTGGCGGGCGTTGTCATAGAACAGATAGGCCAGCGTCAGCGCGCCGGTGGAAAGGGCCATCAGAATGCCGATCCGCTGCAGATGCAGCCCGGCCACCATCACCAGCACGAACCACGCCCCGGCAAACAGGATCGCATCACCCAGATTGGGCTGCAGCATCAGCAGCGCCACGATCAGTCCCACAGTTGCCGCGCTGAGCGAAATCACCGGCAGGCTGGGATCACGCACGCGCCAGGCAAGCATCCAGGCGATGGTCACCGCAAAGGCCGGTTTCAGGAATTCACTGGGCTGGAAGGAAATGCCGACATTCAGCCAGCGCCGCGCGCCATTCACTTCCCCGCCGACAATCGGCACCAGCAGCAAGGCGAACAGCATCGCCGCCGCCAGCAGGATGCAGCCGCGCCGCATCATTTCCTGCGGCAGGAAAGCGGTGCCAAACATCACCAGCAGACCCAGCACCATGAAGCGCAGATGCAGCCAGAGGAAATGGAGGTTTTCCAGCTGTTCGCCTGCGGTGGAAAGCCGGCGGGCACTGGCAGGGGACGCCGCCGAGACCGCCACAACCCCGACCGCCATCACCAGCAGCACCAGCACCAGCAGGGTGCGATCGATCTCGCTCCACCACACCGCCAGCTGACGCTTGCGGCCGCCCGGGTAACGCCCGTCAGCAAAGGCCGAGCGGAGTTGCGGAACATAGGAACGCGCAGCGGTCATACGGCCAGCCCCTTATCGCAACCGCCCGAAGCACCGGACGCCTGGCGACCGGCAACCTCTTCCACCAGACGGCGGAAACTGTCACCGCGCACTTCATAATCACGGAACTGGTCGAAGCTGGCGCAGGCCGGGCTGAACAGCACCACATCGCCTGGCACAGCCGCTGCGATCGCACGGCACAGCGCCTCGCTCAGCATTTCGCAACGCTCAACCGGCATATGCGGCGCCAGCAGTTCGGCAAAGCGCGGACCGGCTTCACCAATGGTATAGGCGGCGGCGATATTGCCAAAGAACGGCTCGCATTCTTCCAGCCCGTCACCCTTGGGCAGCCCACCGCAGATCCAGTGGATGCGGCGTGCCGGAGCAGGCGGGTAAGCGGCCAGGGCCGGCGCGGTGGAGGCCGGATTGGTGGCCTTGCTGTCATTGATGAACAGCACGCCGCCAAATTCGCCCAGCCGTTCCATGCGGTGCGGCAAGCCACCGAAGCTGGCAAAACCGGCCAGCACCTGTTCCCGCGTCAGCCCGCATTCCATGGCGAGCGCCGCGGCGATCGCTGCATTCTGGAGATTGTGCGGTCCCTGCAGCGAAGGCCATTCGGGCTGCAAGGCGGCCCATTGCGAAAGCTCCGCAGCCGCCGCGCGGCCAGCCGGGCGGCGTGCCTGTTCGGCCTGGAAGATCGCCCGCGTGGGTTCATCATCGCATCCGAACACAGCAAACTGATCGGCCTGCTGCATGGCAAACAGCCGCGCCTTTGACGCGGCATAGGCCGCAAAACCGTCGTACCGGTCGAGGTGATCGGGCGTGATGTTGGTCAGGCCCGCCGCATCGCAAGCCAGAGACTGGGTCAGATCAATCTGATAGCTGGACAGTTCCAGCACATAGACCCCACCTTCGGGGAGCGGATCCTGCCCCAGGATCGGCAGGCCGATATTGCCGCCCATCAGCGTCGGCACGCCCGCCGCTTCAAACAGATGGCGCACCAGCGCGGTGGTGGTCGATTTGCCGTTGGTGCCGGTAATTCCGATCACCTTATGCGCCGGCAGCGAAGGGCGCGCCTGCGCGAACAGTTCGATATCGCTGATCAGCGGCACACCAGCCGCTCGCGCGCGATCGGCGATCGGATGGGTGTTGAGCGGCACCCCGGGGGACAGCACCACACCATCCAGCCCGGCCAGATCGATCACCATGGGATCGGCAATCTCGGCCCGGCCGGCCAGATCATCACGCGGACCTTCGCGCCGGTCCCAGGCAATCACATGGGCCCCGCTCGCCAGCAGGGCTTCGGCCGCGGTCATGCCCGAACGGGCGAGACCGAGTACGGCAAAGCGTTTGCCGGAAAAGAGCGGGGAGGTGATCATCGCAGCTTCAGCGTCGCCAGGCCCAGCACGGCCAGCACGATGGCGATGATCCAGAAACGGATCACCACGGTCGATTCCCGCCAGCCCAGCTGTTCAAAGTGATGGTGGATCGGCGCCATGCGGAAAATCCGCTTGCCCGTGCGCTTGAACCAGAAAACCTGAATGATCACGCTGGCGGTTTCCAGCACGAACAGCCCGCCAATGATCAGCAGCACGATTTCGTGATGGGCGGACACGGCAATCGCGCCCAGCGCGCCACCTAGTGCCAGCGAACCGGTATCGCCCATGAACACCGCGGCAGGCGGGGCATTGAACCACAGGAAGGCAAGCCCTGCCCCCATGATCCCGGCGCAGAAGATCGCCAGTTCACCAGCGCCCGGCACATGCGGAATGCCCAGATAGACCGAGTAATCGGCCCGGCCGACCAGATAGCAGATCAGCAGGAAGGCACCGGCTGCAATCACCACCGGCATGGTGGCGAGGCCATCCAGCCCGTCGGTCAGGTTCACCGCATTGCCGAAGCCGACAATCACGGTGGCCGCGAAGATATAATAGAACGGGCCCAGCGGAATGGCGCGGTCCGAAAAGAACGGCACATAGAGCGAGGTGTTGATCTGGCTGACGATGATCCACGACGCGACACCAGCCACCGCGAATTCAAACAGCAGCCGGACCTTGGCCGACACACCCTTGTGGCTGCGCTTGGTCACCTTGTCGAAATCATCGAGGAAACCGATCAGGCCGAAACCCGCCGTCACCGCCATGCAGGCCCAGACGAAGGGGTTGAACGGATCCATCCACAGCAGCATCGACACCAGCAGCGATGTCAGGATCATCAAACCACCCATGGTCGGCGTGCCGACCTTGGCCTGGTGGGTTTGCGGGCCATCACTGCGGATCGGCTGCCCCTTGCCCTGCCGCACGCGCAGCATGGCGATAAAACGCGGGCCGATAACCAGCCCCAGCAGCAGCGCAGTCAGCAGTGCGGCGCCGGCCCGGAACGTCTGGTAACGTACCAGGTTCAGCAGGCCTTCGAATTCAAGCCATTGTGCAATCAGATAAAGCATGTGAGCGGTTCAGCCTTCCCTGGCGGCGAAATGGGCAACGACCCGCCCAAGACCCACCGAATTGGAGCCCTTTACGAGCACAGCATCCCCGCTGTTAAGGCCAAATTCCTCCAGCGCGGCGATTGCTTCGCCCGGTCCGTCGCAATGCGCAAAGCTGATCGGCTTGCCAAGCGCCCCGGACCCCGGTTTCCCCAGTTCCCGTGCAAGGGCCAGCATTTCCGGCCCGACCAGCACGGCAAAGTCCACTCCGGCAGCCTCGATCGGTTCGGCCAGCTGGGCATGAAAGGCCGGGCCAAATTCGCCCAGTTCGCGCATCGCGCCCAGAACCACCACACGGCGCGCGGCCGGGGTCTGCCCCAATTGCGCCAGTGTCGCCCGCATGGATGCCGGATTGGCGTTGTAACTTTCATCAATCAGCAGGGCATGGCCGCCAGGCACTGCCACCCGCAGGCGCGCGCCGCGCCCCTTCAGGCCACCCATTTCCGCCAGCGCCAGCCCGGCTGCGCCCAGATCACCATGGGCTGCATGAACGGCGGCCATGACGGCCAGCGAATTGGCCACCCAATGGGCACCGGGCTCCGCCACCGAATAGCACAACCGCCGGTCGCCCAGCACCGCCGTCACCAGCGAACCGCCATTGGCCACGGGAATGGCATCGAGCAGGCGCACATCGGCATCCGCTGAACTGCCAAAGGCCAGCACCTTGGCCCCGCAGGCCAGGGCCGCATCGCGCAGCCGCGCAAAATGCGGGCTGTCTGCCGGTATCACGGCCGTGCCGCCGGGTTCGAGCCCGCCGAAAATTTCCGCCTTGGCATCGGCAATCGCCGCTTCGCTGCCCAGATTTTCAATATGGGCCGGGGCGATGGTGGTGATCACCGCAATATGCGGGCGCACCTGCGCGGTCAGCGCGGCAATTTCGCCCGCATGGTTCATGCCCATTTCGAATATGCCATAGGCGCTGCGGGCTGACATCCGCGCCAGGCTCAGCGGCACGCCGACATGATTGTTGTAGCTGCGCACCGAACGATGCGCTGCGCCACGGCTGCTGCGTTCCAGCGCGGCAAAGATCGCTTCCTTGACCCCGGTCTTCCCGACAGAGCCGGTAACCCCGATAATCCGCCCGGCCGTGCGCGCCCGTGCCGCAGCAGCCAGCTGGATCAGCGCCTCGGTGGTATCGGCCACCAGCACATGGGGGTGGTCAATCGGCCGGTCGACCAGCGCGGCAGCGGCGCCATTCGCAAAGGCCTTGTCCAGGAAGACATGGCCATCCATCGCTTCGCCCTTCAGCGCCACGAACAGATCACCGGCCCGCACATCGCGGGAATCCATTTCCACACCGCTGACCTGGAAATCGCCGCTCGCAACACCACCCGTCACGCTGGCGATTTCCGCCGCCGTCCACAGCGCCAGAGGGCGCGGGTCGGTCGGGTTGCGCGGCCAGCGGATAGTTACGGGCAAGGCATTCATGATTTCGTTCCTGCCATCTGACCGGCACATTCGCGGGCCACCGATACATCATCAAAGGGCAAAACGCGCAGATTTTCCCCGGCGCCGACGATTTGCCCCTGCTCATGCCCCTTCCCGGCAATCAGAATGATGTCGGCACTGCCCGCTTCGGCAATGGCCGCAGCAATGGCATCCCTGCGATCACCAATCTCGCGCGCGCCGGGCGCACCGGCCAGCACCGCCGCACGAATGGTCGCCGGATCTTCGCCGCGCGGATTGTCATCGGTCACGATCACCACATCGCTGGCGGCCTGCGCCACTTCGCCCATGGCTGCGCGCTTGCCCGTATCCCGATCGCCGCCGGCGCCGAACACCGTGATCAGTCGGCCCGATGCATGCGGGCGCAGGGCATCAATCGCCGCCTGCAGCGCGTCGGGCGTGTGGGCATAATCGACATAGACCGGCGCCCCGGCCTGGGTAATGGCCGCCCGTTCCAGCCGGCCACGCACCGGCTGCAGGCGGCTGAGAGCGTCAAACACGGTGGGCGCATCACCACCCGTGACAATCACCAGCCCTGCCGCCACCAGCGCATTGGCCGCCTGATAGGCACCGATCAGCGGTAAATTGACGGTATAGTTGCGCGCGTCATGGCGCAGCTGCAGCACCTGCCCCAATTGCCCGGGCGTGCGCGCCAGCAGGGTGATGCCATCACCAGCCTCGCCCACGGTCATCAGCGTCAGGCCGCGCTCTACAGCAACGGCAATCGCGCGATCACTCCAGGCATCATCCGCCCAGATCACTGCCGTACCCTGCCCATCGACCACTTCGCTGAACAGCCGCATCTTGGCCGCGAAGTAATCATCCATATCGGCATGATAATCGAGGTGATCACGCGACAGATTGGTGAAGGCTGCGGCTGCGACCCGAAGGCCTTCATTGCGATATTGCGCCAACCCATGGCTCGACGCTTCATAGGCGACATGGGTCACCCCTTCACGTTCAAGCCCGGCCATGGTCATCAGGAAGGTCGCGCTATCCGGCGTGGTCAGCCCGGTCGAAACCGTTTCATCGGGCGTGGTGATGCCCAATGTACCGATGGATGCCGCGCTCAGCCCGGACATCCGCCAGATCTGGCGGGTCATTTCGGCGACCGATGTCTTGCCATTGGTCCCGGTGACGGCAACGATCACATCGGGAAACGGGCGGTTATACACCGCCGCCATCCGCGCAAAGGCCCGCCGGGGAACATCATCGGCCAGATAGGCCGCACCCGAAACCGTCAGCCCCGGGCGCGCTACAATCGCGATCGCCCCGGCCGCAATCGCCGCCGGGATGAAATCCTCACCATTGACTCGATTGCCTTCAAAGGCGCCGAACACCGTGCCCGGGGCAACCTTGCGATGATCGATCACAAAGCCGGTCACGATGGCGTCGGCATTGGCATTGGCTGCCATGCCGGCCTCAATCGCGAGCGGCCCCAGCTTCACTTGCGCCCCCGCCCGACCAGCGGGTCAAGATCGGACAGATCAATGTCGCGCGTTTCATCCGGCAGCACGCCCAGCATCGGGCCAATCCGGGGTACCAGCTTGGACACGATCGGCGCCGCATTGTAGGCAGCCGTGCGCTGGAACGAACTGGCGACCGTGCCCTTGGGTTCATCGAGCATGATCACGATGACATAGCGGGGCTTGTCCATCGGGAAGGCTGCGGCGAAGGTCGAAACCAGCGTTGTCCGGCGATAGCCGGCGCTGCCGCCCGGCTTTTCCGCGCTGCCGGTTTTGCCGCCAATCCGGAAGCCAGGGGCGTCTGCATTGCGACCGGTGCCATATTTGGCAATCATCCGCAGCAGCTGGTTCATCCGGGCACTGGTGCTCTGCTTGAACACCCGCCGCCCTTCCGGCACCGCACCGGGTTCCAGCTTCATCAGCGTGGTCGGGCGCCAGACGCCACCATTGACCATGGCCGAATAGGCCGATGCCAGATGCAGCGGAGTGATCGCGACACCATGGCCATAGCTGACCGTCATCGCGCGCAGACGGGGCCATTCGCCCTTGTCCCAGATCGGATAACCGCGCGCCGGCAGTTCAATGTAGGGACGTTCATTCATGCCCAGATCGGCCATCACCTGCTTCAAACGGGCCGGGCCCAGTTCATCGGCAATCTGCGCGGTGACGATGTTGGACGAATGCATCAGCGTTTCAGGCACATTCAGGCTGGCGCCGATCGTGTGGCTGTCGCGAATGCGGAACTTGCCCATCACCAGCGGACGGTTGGCCTGCCAGCGGCGCGACAGATCGGTCACCGTGCCGGCATCGATCGCAGCGGCCACTGTCAGCGGCTTGAAGGTCGATCCCAGTTCGTAAACCTGGTTGGTGACCTTGTTGAAGACATTGCGACGACCGGCAGCATCCAGCTTGTTCGGGTCGAATTCCGGCAGCGATGCCAGCGCCATCACTTCGCCGGTGTCAGCATCCAGAATAACGCCGGCCGCGCCAAGCGCATCCACTGCCAGCATGCCCCGGCGCAATTCATCTTCCAGCGCGCCCTGCACCCGCGCGTCGAGCGACAGCGCAACCGGCTGCCCGCGCTGAGCGGGATCGCGCAGGCGCGTATCCAGCGCGGATTCCATGCCCACATAGGCACGGCCTTCTTCCATATAGCCGAGCACATGGGCCGCCAGCATGCCCTGCGGATAATGGCGATCGCTTTCCTGCGTGGTTTCCAGCGCCAGTTCGCCAATCGCATTCACGCGATTGGCTTCTTCGGGCAGCAGGCGATGGCGAATGTAGCCCGGCTTGCCCGAAGCCAGTTGCGCGCGCACGGCCGCTTCATCCAGATCGGGGAAAATGCGCGACAGCCGGGCCGCCACTTCGCGCGGCGTCTTCACCAGCGGGGCGCCGCCATCATCCATCGCGCGCGGATTGTACCACAGCGCATAAGCGGGGAAGGCGCGCGCCAGCGGGACACCGTTGCGATCGGTGATTTCCCCGCGCGGCGGCAGCAAAGCCTCTGCCATGGATCTTTGCTCGGGCGCCGGCTGGACAAAACCCAACCAGGTGATCCGCAGCAGCGCCGCAACCGCGACAAAGGCGAACACCATACACACCAGCAGAACGCGCAGCCGTGCCGTCAACAGCAGGCTGCGCCGAACATCAACCAGCCTGATCCGGCCGGACGGGATGGGGCGATGGGCCGCAAGCGTGTTCATTCGCTCACCACCCGGCGGACGGCGTTCAGCTGGATACGGGTGCGGCCGCCTTCCGTATTGGCGGCCAGACCTTGGCGGCTGGTCGGGATTTCGCCCGTCATGGCCGGCTTGCCGGTCATCGGCGAAACCATCTTGGGGAAAGCGGGCGCATCCTCGCCCGCCCCCGTGCTTGCCACGCGGATCGGATCGGGCGCACTGGCCGCACGCGGGCTGCCGAAGCTGGCTAACTGCCGTTCGTTTTCGACAAACTGCCGCGCCGTCGGGGCGATGTAACCAAAATCGACCCGGTTCCAGGCATCAAGCTGCTGCTGGTTCGACCGGGTGGCGAATTCGGTTTCCAGCAGCACCTTCTGCCGTTCGAGCGAAACGATCTGCCGTTCGGCGCGCACAATATCGCTCTGCACCGCCTGAACGCGCAGATAGAGCAGCAAATACAGGGCCGTACAAACTGCAAGGATCACGATCCAGCCAAGGCGGCGAGTGCGGGTCTGCGGTGTCATACGGTCCCCCTGGCTGGAGTGGCGGAGCGCGTGGCAGCGCGCAAAGTGGCCGAACGCGCACGCGGATTGCGTGTGGTTTCAGCCTCGGTTGGGCGGATGGCCTTGCTCAGGCCGGCAAATGTGGCCGGCTGCGCCTGCGGCGCTTCGGGCAGATAGCGATTGGCCCGGGCCGTTGCCCCGGCCGCTTCCCGCAGGAAGTGCTTCACAATGCGATCTTCCAGGCTGTGGAAGCTGACCACCGCCAGCCGGCCGCCATCACCCAGCAGATGCTCTGATGCAGCCAATGCCGCCTCCAGTTCATCCAGCTCGCCATTCACATGGATGCGAACCGCCTGGAAACTGCGCGTTGCCGGATCCTTGGGCGCACCGGGCCGATAGCCAAGCGCCTTGCGCACGACATCGGCGAACTGGCCGGTCGTCAGGATCGGTCGCGCGGCAACCACTGCGCGGGCGATCCGGCGGCTCTGCCGTTCCTCACCAAAGCGATAGAGCACATCGGCGATGTCTTCTTCGCGCGCGGTGTTGAGGAAATCCGCAGCCGTCGGGCCAGACTGGCTCATCGTCATGTCCAGCACGCCATCCTGCGAAAAGGCGAAGCCGCGCGCCGCCTGATCCAGCTGCATCGATGACACGCCGATATCCATCACAATGGCATCAACCCGCTCGATACCCGCCGCCGCCATGGCGTCCTGCATTTCGGAAAAGCGCCGGTGATGCAGCACCAGACGCGGCGGATCGCTACGGGTTTCTTCCCACAGGCGCCCGGCCGCGATCGCGTCAGGGTCACGATCAAAGGCGTGCACAATCGCCCCGGCTTCCAGGAAGGCACGGGTATAACCACCCGCACCGAAGGTGGCATCGATCACCACATCGCCGGGTTTCAGCGCCAGCGCGGCGAGCACTTCATGCAGCAGGACGGGGATATGCCGGGCGGTCATTTGCGCTTCGCCTTGGCCAGCGCCTCTGCCTCATCCTCACGGCAGAGCGCCTGCTGCCCTTCCCAGCTGCCGTCCATCGCGTAGAGCTTGTCCGGGGACCACAGGGTGAAGAAGGGCGATCCGCCGATGAAGCAGATGCCACCCTCCATGCCGCAGAGCCGACCCAGCGAGTCCGGCAGGATGAAGCGGCCGCTGGCATCGAAGGAGACTTCCTTGAAGCCCCAGAGCTGGGCCATGCGCTGGTCCCAGTCGAAATCCTGCCCCTTCTTGAAGGCGGCTTCCTGTTCGCGGGTGGCCTGTGCCTCAAACGTATCGACGCGCGATTTGGCGAAGCCGGTCAGGCAGTTCCAGCGATCATGCTTGGCAAGGCAAAGGGTGCGGGCGTCCGCTTCGGTCGGGGCGATGGTGTTGCGGAAGCTCGGCGGCAGAACATAGCGCGCCTTTTCGCCGCGAAGCGAAAAGCCTTGTCCACTATATCCTGTCGGCATTCCCGCCACTTTGCCCCGGCCCCCATGATCGGCCTGTTCCGAAAGTCACCGGGCAAATCCCTCCCACCCCAGAGGCGCACGTATGCACGCCCAGGTCGCCCATGATTCGGGCGCGGCACGGGAGATTTGTCCGATGTCCGCATCTTTATAGCGGCCACCGGCGGGAATAAAGGGGAAAGTACGGGAAAGATTCGGGTTTTAGCGGGAAAATCCGGTCATTCGTCGCTTCCTGGCGGCCACAGGGCACGGGCCGGGGTCGAATATTCGACCCTAAGATTATGATTTATAGCAATATTATCGGAATATTCGGACTGCCCGGGATTTCGTTTCATTTCCCGAAGCAGAAAATCGAACGCAGCCGGCGCCTCGGCAGCGGGATGATGCAGATCCAACAGCGCGGCATCCGCCATCACCACCACCTGCCCGCTGCCGATCGCCCGGCAGTGCGCCAGCACGTCCCGATAGGAAATTTCACATTTTTCAGTATCTTGATCGACATCAAGGGCAACGAGCCGGCCATAGAGCCTGACCGGCAGATGCACATCCTCGGCTGCAATAATCGCCGGCTCGGCCCGCTGATCCTCATCAAAGTGAAGTTCCAGCCCCCAATGCCGCAGGATCGGCGACAGCAGCACGACATCCTGCGGACGCCGGCGGTCACCGATGCTGAAGCGCGATTCGCCGGTCAGCATCGGATCGGCAAACAGCAACAGCCGCCCTCCAGCGCGAACCCATTCATCCAGCGCCACATTTTCATCGGCGGACAGGGCTCGCGGCTGCGCCATCAAAAGATATTTTATATCTTTCAATGTATTGAGAGAGATTTGATCAATCGGCTGCAGCTGAAATTCCGCCTCCAGCTGCGGCCGGGCCCAATGGGCATCACCCCCGCCACCCAGCACATCGGCGATGCCATCAGCCTCCCCCCAATAAATCGGGATCGTCCCCATCAGTGCCAGAACCGGTTTGGGCAAAGGCACGGAAGCAGGCTCCACGGCCGGGCTGATCACATCATTCCCGTGTTTTCCCGCATCGGGCACCAAAACCGCATCATCCGGCCCGCCCTCTCCCGCAATCGCCGGCACTGACCCGGGCAGCGCGATCCCGGCCAGTACGATCCCGGCCAGCGCCACACGGATCATCGCGGTGGCAGCATCAGGGAATGACCACCGGCGGATCATCATCCATCGGCTGCGGACTGGGGGCGGCATTGGCGCGCTGCTGATCACCCGGAAAATCGGGCACCACGCCCGCATCGGCCAGCGGATCGCTGGCGGGAACCGGCGGCGGCGTCACCACCACAGTCGGCGCGGCTTCGGGTACGACCCGGGCCTGGTTTTCCTGGGCGCTGTTCATGATGATATTGGCCAAGCCCACCAGCAGCACCATGGCCGCCAGCCCGAACATACCAACCTGCAGCCGCTGCATCATCGCACCACCCCAACGCCCGGGGGGCGCAGGTGCGTCATCGCCCGCAGTGTTCGGCAGTTTCAGATCCAGCTGGTCAAGCGGCATGCGAAGCAGTCTAACCTGCGTCGATTAACGTAACCAGTCGAAAACAGGCAGGCCCTTCGACTCGAGCCAATCTCGATTGTAGAGAGTTGAAAGATAACGGAAACCAGTGTCACACAAAATTGTAACAACACGGCTTCCCGGGCCCAGTTGACGGCCCAGTGCCACGGCACCGGCCACATTGATGCCGCTGGAAAGGCCCAGGCACAGCCCTTCTTCCTTCAGCAGCCGTGCAACCCATTCCAGCCCCGCTTCGTCGGAAATGCGGAACTGCGTATCAACCGGTGCCCCATCCAGATTGGCGGTGATCCGCCCCTGCCCGATCCCTTCGGCAACCGAACTGCCTTCCGCCTTCAATTCGCCATGGGCGTAGAAATTGAACAGGGCGGCGCCATGCGGATCGGTCAGTGCGATGGTGATCGCCTCGTCACATTCCTTCAGCCCCAGCCCGACGCCAGCCAGCGTCCCGCCGGTGCCGGCGGCGCAGGTAAAGCCATCGATGCGGCCTTCCATCTGTTCCCAGATTTCCGGCGCCGTGCTTTCGATATGCGCCCGGCGATTGGCAATATTGTCGAACTGATTGGCCCAGATCGCACCCTCGGTTTCTTCGGCCAACCGGCGGGAGGTGTGCACGAAATGGCCGGGGTTGCTGTAGGCAGCGGCAGGTACGGTGACCAGTTCAGCGCCCAGCGCCCGCAGCGTGTCCATCTTTTCCCGGCTCTGGGTTTCCGGCATCACAATGATGGATTTGTAACCCAGCGCATTGGCCACCAGCGCAATCCCGATCCCCGTATTGCCGGCGGTGCCTTCGACAATGGTGCCGCCCGGCTTCAGCATGCCGCTGCTTTCGGCATCGCGAATGATCCACAGCGCCGCGCGGTCTTTCACCGAAGCGCCCGGGTTCAGGAATTCGCATTTGCCCCAGATCTCGCAGCCAGCGGCCGCGCTGGGGCCTTCCAGCAGAACGAGCGGGGTCTTGCCGATGAGATCGAGGGTGGATGTGCGTGCAGCAGGAAGATTCATGCCGCACGATTAGGGCGGACCGGCGCGACAGGCAATGCAGATGCGCTTGGCCAGCGCCTAGCCGGCCTTCCCGGCCGCGCGAGACAGCTGGCCGAAGCCCAAAAACCTACGCCGTATCCTGCCCCGAAAAATCAGTCTTCGGCGGCGATGCGCACCTTCAGCCCGTCCAGCGCATCGGTCAGCGGCAGCTGGCAGGACAGGCGCGAATATTCATCACGCTCATCGCTGGAATCGAGCAGATCATCTTCATCCTGGCTGATCGGCGGCAGCTGATCGGCAAATTCAGGATCGACATGCACATGGCAGGTGGCACAGGAACAGCAGCCACCGCACAGCGCGAGCAGTTCATCGAACCCGTTGTCGCGAATGGCTTCCATCACCGTCAGCCCCGATGCGGCATCGACAGTGCGGGTTTCCCCTTCGCGGGTGGTGACAATCAGCTTGGGCATGGTTCAGACGCTTCCTTTCCAGCGCCCGGCTGCTACGGGCTGGGTCAGGTTTTGGCAAGAAGAGGACAGGCTGTGAGCCTCAGCGCGGAAACGATCGTCACCGGCCTTGACACAATTGCCACAGTGGAGCCCGCCATTGCCCGGGCGCTGGCGCGGGCCGGCTATCCCGAACCGCGCATCCGCGCGCGCGGATATCGCACCTTGCTGCGCACCATCATCGGCCAGCAGGTCAGCGTGGCCGCCGCATCCAGCGTGTGGCGCAAGCTGGAAGACCTGCTGGGCGAAGACATTCCACCCGCCGCCCTGCTGGAACAGGATTTCGACGCGCTGCGGGCGTGCGGCCTGTCGCGGCAGAAACAGGGTTATGCCCGTTCGCTGTGCGAACTGGTAATCAGTGGCGATCTCGATCTGGAAAACCTGCCCGCCGATGATGAAGATGCGATTGCCCAACTGACGAAGATCAAGGGCATCGGCCGCTGGTCGGCGGAAATCTACCTGCTGTTTGCCGAAGGGCGCCCCGACATCTGGCCAGCGGGCGATCTGGCGGTACAGGCCGGTATCGGCAAGATCATGGGGCTGGATGAACGCCCTTCGGAAAAGGAAGCGCGCGCGCTGGCCGAAGCATGGCGCCCGCATCGCGGCGCGATCGCCATCATGACCTGGCATTGCTACGACAATCCGGCGCTCTGACACCGGCCACCGCCTGTCGTTATTTGCCCGGCATGCGCCCGCGATGAATTGCATATCACGCGCCACACCCTAGCTTGGCCTGCAAGAAACAAATCAACGGGCGCGCGCATCACCAGCTGAACATACCGATCGATCATTCCAGCCAGGATGTTTTCGCGATGACCGGACGCCGCCGAACAATCACTTCCATGGCCATGCTGCTTGCCGCTGCCAACGGCGGAACAGCAACGGCCAGCAATGCCCTTCAATCAGGAGAGACCATGCCCCAAGCCGCCGCCGAAGCCGTCAATGCCACCCCGCTGATCCCGCGTGATTCCCTGTTCGGCAATCCGACCCGGTCCACCGGCCTGGTCAGCCCGGATGGCAAATGGATCAGCTGGCTGGCGCCGCACAATGGCGTGATGAATGTCTTCATCGCCCCGGCCGAGGATCCCACCGCAGCGCGGCGCATGACCAATGCGACAGAGCGGCCGATCCCGCAGTATTTCTGGGCCCCGAAATCCGACAGCGTGCTGTATGTGCAGGACAAGGCGGGTGACGAGAATTACCTGCTGTACCAGATCAATCTCGCCAGCGGCGAAGAACGCAATCTCACCCCGTTCGAAGACACCCGGCTGCAGATCGTCGGGGCATCCAACACGATCAAGGACAAGGTGCTGATCGGGCTCAACAACCGCGATGCCCGCCTGCATGACGTCCACCTGCTGAACCTGGAAACGGGTGACCTGTCGCTGGTGCTGCAGAATGATGGCTATGTCGGTTTTGTCGCCGACGACAGCCTGACCCTGCGCTGGGCAATCGCCGCCAATGCCGCCGGCGGGATGGACATGTTCGAAATCCGCGATGGCCAGGTTGCCGAAACCCCTCGCGAATCCACCACGCTGGAAGATGCGCTGAGCACCGGCACCGCCGGTTACACCACCGATGGCAAGACGCTGTACTGGCTGGATTCGCGCGGCCGCAACACCGCCGCCCTGATCGCAGAAGATACCGCCACCGGGGAAAAGCGCGTGATCGCCGAAGATCCGCGCGCCGATATCGGCGGCACGATGCAGCATCCTGTTACCGGCGAGGTGGAAGCCTATTCGGTCAATTATCTGACCAATCGCTGGACCGCACTTGATGCGGATATCGGCGCCTCGCTCAACTGGCTGGATACGCAGCTGGAAGGCGATTTCGGCGTCCAGTCGCGCACCGAAGACGACAGCAAATGGGTGGTGTGGAATGATCCGCTGACCAGCCCGACCAAGGTCTATCTCTATGACCGGCCGGCCGGCACGCTGACCGAATTCTACACCAGCCGCCCGGAACTGGAAGGCGCGCCGCTGCAGCCGATGCATCCGCTGGAAATTCCCGCCCGCGACGGGCTGACGCTGGTCAGCTATCTGACCCTGCCGCCGGGCAGCGATCCCGATGGCGACGGCGTGCCCGTTCACCCGGTTCCGATGGTGTTGCTGGTCCATGGCGGCCCGTGGGCGCGCGACAATTACGGCTTCAACCGCACCCATCAATGGCTGGCCAATCGCGGTTATGCCGTGCTCAGCGTCAACTTCCGCGGCTCCACCGGCCTTGGCAAGGACTTCATCAATGCCGGCAATCTGGAATGGGCCGGCAAGATGCATGACGACCTGATCGATGCGGTCAACTGGACGGTGGCGAAGGGCGTGGCCCAGCAAGACAAGGTCGCCATCATGGGCGGTTCCTACGGCGGCTACGCCACGCTGGTCGGGCTGACCTATACGCCGGAAGCCTTTGCCTGCGGTGTCGATATTGTCGGCCCGTCCAATCTGGAAACCCTGCTCGCCACCATCCCCCCCTATTGGGAACCGCAGGTGAAGCAGTTCCACGAACGCATGGGCAACCCGGGCACACCCGAAGGCCTGCAATTGCTGAAAGACCGCAGCCCGCTGCACCGGATTGACGCCATCGTGCGGCCGCTGCTGATCGGCCAGGGCGCGAATGATCCGCGCGTCAAGCAGTCGGAAAGCGACCAGATCGCCGACGCGATGCAGGCCGCCAAGATCCCTGTTACCTATGTCGTGTTCCCGGATGAAGGCCATGGCTTTGCCCGGCCCGAAAACAACATCGCCTTCAACGCGATTACCGAAAACTTCCTCGCCACCTGTCTGGGCGGTCGCGCCGAAGCGGTGGGGGGCACGCTGCCGGCATCCACCGCGCAGATCGTGACCGGGGCCGAGTTCGTGGCCGGGCTGACGGCAACCGCCAGCAACTGATCCGGATCATGACCACCGGCCGGCCCGACGCCGGCCGGTGGCTTATGCATCAGATGCGGGCGCGACCGGCGCGTCCTTCCGGGGTCAGAAAAGTCCCCAATTTGTCCCAATCGATCAAAAAAGTATCTTCGCAGGGTGTCATCGCATGCGGCAGAGACGGTGTGAACGACAGGCCCTGCTGCCCCAGCGCGATGTCCCAGTAATCCGCACCCTCCACCGCTTCGCGGCATTCGGCTTCGCCATTCCACTGCGTTAGCACGGCGGTTTTCAGCCCGGCCGGCAGGGTCGCGGTTCCGCCATCGCTCGACGTGCCGCCGATCCAGCTGGCCAGATCGACATCCTTGCCGCTCTGCCGGTCGAAACTGCGATGTTCGGTCCAGAAATTGGGATGCGCTCCACCGCAATAGGCATCGTTGGCAATGGCGACGGTCAGGAACTGGTCGCTGGCGAACATCGGCTCCACCACCTTGCCGTAATCACCGTCGATCCCGCCACTCAACAGGGCGCCGGAAAGGCACTGCGCGAACTCATCATCCACCTGCCCGCGCGGCAAATAGGCGAACAGGGCGCGGTTGATCGCCTGGTCCCCCGGGGCAACGGCAGGAAAGCTGAAGCTGCTGATCCGCAAACCGTGATAATGGCTGGGCGGCACATAGCTGCGTTCGACGAAGGCCCAATCGCCCAGCCGCTTTTCAGCCTCCTTGAATTGCGGCGGCACCATGCGGGGTTCCAGGAAGGCCGCAGAAGAACAGGGACCGCCCCATTTGCCTTCGCTCCATTCCATGGGTTCCAGCACGAAGGGCAATTGCCGCTGCCCCATCTGCCACACGCCTTTCATCGATGTCGCTGTTGCTTCGGAAAACCGCCAGACCGGATCAGCGCTGCCATCAGAGCCTGCGGCATGTTCGATCCAGCGTCCGTCCTCCCGCGTGCCGTTCAGCCCGATCGGCTGTTTCTGGTTCATGTAATAATAGGAACCGCGCCCCTGCGTGCCCGATTCCGCATCAAAGCAAAGGCGGATCGGATAGCTGCCGATCCGCCCCTGCCAGACGCTACCCCAGCGATCCGGTTCACCACCCTGCCCATGCGCCGCCGAGCCAATCGAAGTCGCCAGCAGCGCAGCCACTGCAGCCCATGCCGGGCGCATCAGCCGGCGATCCGGTCGATGGCATGGGCCAGCGTGCCATCGCGCTGGGACAATCCGCCCGCATCATGAGTGGTCAAGGTGATATCCACCCGATTGTAAACATTGGACCATTCGGGATGATGATCCTGCTGTTCGGCCAGCAGGGCCACGCGGGTCATGAAGGCAAAGGCCTGCGAAAAATCGGTGAAGCGGAACTGACGATGGATAGAGGCGCGATCTTCACCCAGCCGCCAGCGCGGGAGATCAGCCAGCAGATTGTCCCGTTCGGCATCGGTCAGTCGCTCTATCGCCATCAGCATGTCTCCTTCACTTGTGGCATCCTATCGCATCGCCTAACGCGTGAAACCATGGATCGGTGCCATATTTCCGCGACGGATATTGCCTGCCGCCGCGGCGAAAGACTGCTTTTCCGCGGCCTGTCGCTGGCGCTGGAACCCGGCATGGCCCTGCAGATTGCCGGGCACAACGGCCTTGGCAAATCCAGCCTGCTGCGCATCCTTGCCGGATTGCTGCCACCCTTCCACGGCACAATCAGCCGCAGCGGCGCGATCGGCCTGCTGGATGAACATCCGGCGCTGGATGAAAATCTGCCACTGGCAAAAGCGCTGGATTTCTGGCGTGCGATCGATGGTCGCGAGGCACCGATGGCTGCCATGCCCGGGGTGGACGCGCTGATGGAATTGCCATTACGCTTCCTTTCCACCGGCCAGCGCAAGCGTGCAGCGTTGACCCGGCTGTTCGGGCAGCAGGCGCCCATCTGGCTGCTGGACGAACCACTTAACGGCCTGGATACTGCAGCGATCGCCGCCTGCACCGGGGTGATCGAAGGCCATTGCCGCACCGGCGGGATCGCCATCATCGCATCGCATCAGCCGATTCCCGTGGCCGGAATGCAGATCTTGCCGCTGGCGGAATACGCGGCATGAGCGCGCTGCTGACCATTCTGCGGCGCGACCTGGCCATGCTGCTGCCCGGCGGGCGACGCGGTGGCACCTTGCTGCCGCTGCTGTTCTTCCTGTCGGTCGCGATGCTGTTTCCCTTTGCCGTGGGCCCCGATGCCGCGCTGCTGTCGCGCACCGGCGGCGGCATCATCTGGGTTGCTGCGCTGCTGGCCGCCATCCTGCCGCTCGACCGGCTGATTGCCCCCGATCTGGAACAGGGCTTTTTCGATCAATGGGCGCTGCGCGGCATTTCGGAAGAAGCCGTGGTGTTCGTGCGGGTAATCGCCCACTGGATCAGCTTTGGCCCGCCATTGATGATTGCCGCCCTGCCCGCTGCGGCCATGCTGGGGCTGGACGGCACCAGCCTGCGGATTGTCGAACTCGGTCTGCTGGCAGGGACACCGGGCCTTGCAGCAATCGGCGTGATGATCGCCGCGCTGACTGTCGGCCTGCGGTCGGGCGCGGCGCTGGCTGGATTGCTGATGATCCCGCTGGCCGTGCCGCTGCTGATTTTTGGCGCCGGGGCACTGTCCACCGGCGGAGAAAGCGGGATTGCCCTGACCGCCGCGATCAGCCTGATTCTGGTCGCCATGGCCCCCTTTGCCGGGGGCGCCGCTATCCGCGCCTCGCGCGGCGCCTAGTTCCGCTCAGTCGGGACCTGCCGAACAGGCATTTCTTCAAACAGGGCAGCCGCCAACCGGGACGAAATCACCTGTTCGTTCCAGTGGCTGTCTCCCTCTCGGGTCATCACGGTGGCGCGGCCTTCCCACAGGATCGCGTCGCTGGCCTTGTCGCGCAGCCGCGCTTCCAGCCGGGTCGACAGCAGCGCCTTGCGCGGCGCGGACAGATCCACATTGACCGCCATTGCCGCCATCGACCCCCGGTTTGACGCACCCACCATCATCGATCCGCTGACCGGGCTGCGTTTTTCTTCCTGCGGGGTCACCACATCGCGGATGATGCGGATTTCGGCGATCTGGCCATCGGCCGGATAGGCATCGAGCGTGTCATAACCCGCCTTCACCAGCTGATCGATCACCGCCGCTTCATAGGTGGACTGATCACGCGTGTCGGTCGTGCTGCCTGCCAGTGTTCTGACCACCACGGCCCCCTGCCCCAGCTGGGCGCGGGCATTGTCAGCCTCAAACCGTTCAACCTCCACCTGGCCTTCACGCGAATCGCGGCCGGAAGACACACGAGAGGATGGCCGATCCCAGGATCCGGATCGTCCCCAGCCGGAACCGCTGCCCCAGGGATCACCCCAGGATGCAAGGGCCGGCAGCGGCAGGACGAGGCCGGCAACCACCAGGGCAGAGATAAATGCATGGCGATGTTTCATGGTACTATCCCATCTGGCGCATGGCTGACGAACGACCGATGAACGAAAATCCATCGGCGCTTCGCCGGCTTCATCCCAATTGGCCGGTAAAGCACCAGCTGCGCGACATATGTGTCCGCACCAGCTGGCAACCGCAATGGCGGCAGCGCGCCCGCCGCACATCCTTGTTATGCGCGTCGACATAGCTGCCCTTGGGATTGTGCAGCCCGCGCGCGCAACGGCGCTTCGCCTGCGCCTTGCGGCTCATATCCAGGCCGCGCGCGGCCGGTGCTGCTGAAACTGTTTCTGTCTGCATGCCGTTAGCTCCTTGAGCCAAAGGCCTAGCAGCCCGACAATTCAGGCGAATTTCAGCAGATTGCGGAAATGTATCAGGCGGTGTCCGGGTTTTGCCGCACCCCGCCTGTGCTTAACCACCGATCAGTAAGGCGGCTTGTCCAGATCGCGGGTGCTCTTGGTGAAAATCTCGCAGCCGTCTTCGGTGATGCCGATCGAATGTTCGAACTGGGCGGAAAGGCTCTTGTCCCGCGTTACCGCCGTCCAGCCATCGCTGAGCACCTTCACATCCGCTTTGCCCAGATTGATCATCGGTTCGATGGTCAGGAACATGCCAGGGCGCAGTTCCGGCCCGGTTCCGGCCCGTGCGGCATGCACCACTTCAGGCGCATCGTGAAACAGCTGCCCCAGCCCATGGCCGCAGAAATCGCGCACCACGCCATAGCGGAACTGCTGGGCATGTTCCTGGATCGCCGCGCCAATATCACCCAGCCGGGCACCCGGCTTTGCCTTGTCGATGCCGATCATCAGGCATTCATGGGTCACATCGACCAGCCGCCGCGCCTTCAGCGAGACATCGCCGACCAGATACATACGGCTGGTATCGCCGTGCCAGCCATCCAGCAGCGGGGTGACATCGATATTGATGATGTCGCCATCCTTCAGCGCCTTGGCCGAAGGGATGCCGTGGCAGACGACATGGTTGATCGAGATGCAGCAGCTGTGGGTATAACCACGATAGCCCAGCGTCGCTGGAACCGCGCCGCCATCGAGCATCATTTCCCGCACCAGCCGATCGAGTTCGGCGGTCGATACACCCGGCACCACATGGGGAATGATTTCATCCAGAATGTCCGCCGCCAGCCGGCCGGCGCGGCGCATTCCTTCAAACCCGTGCGGGCCGTGCAGCTTGATCGTTCCGTCGCGATAGACGGCCGTATCTTCCGTCACATGCTGATATTCTGTCATGCCGCCCATGTAGCGAGCATGTCGATCAATTGCGAGCGGCGAAGAAACCCTGATATTCCGGCTTCACCGCAGCCACCACAGCCTTGGTCACCGGCAGATCGACCAGATAGGCCCCTTCGACATAGGGTCCGGCGACATAGGGCCCGGCATAGAGCGTCAGCCGGTTGAACTGCCGCCGGTTGGACGAACCGACCAGCACCACCAGTTCAGCAATGCCGGGGCATTTGTCGAATTCCTCGATCGCGTTGGGGCTGGCTTCGTCGCCACGCTTTTCCTTCCGCTGCTTGTCCAGATCGCTGCAGAAACGATCCTTCACCGCCGCTTCCAGGTCAGCGGGGGAAGAAAAAAGATCGATCGCGCTGATCGCGGTCTTGTTCTTCTTGTCCCAGACCAGCGAATCCACGCCATACATGCCATGGGCCCCGCCACCATAGGTCGATACCTGTGACGACAGGCTCAGCCAGTCGGGCAATTCGGTCACCACCTTCCATTCGGCGGAATAGGAATGCTTGTTGTAGGGGAACCCGTCCTGCCGAGCGGCTGCGCGGGCGGCGGTCGATTCCCGCACCAGCTGTTCCTTGGTGTGGTCCATCCGCTGATCCAGCAGCGCGGCCAGTTCGCTCTGCTTGCCGGCCGCTTCGGGCCAGGAATATTCGAACAGATACAGATCCGTTTCTTCGGCAATGCGCTGCGCACCCGTGGGTGCCGGCGATGGCGTGGCCGCTGCACTGGTGCTGGCACTGGGCGAAGGGCTGGCTGTGCCGCTGCCCGAATCACCCGTGCCGGTGTCTGCACTGCCGTCACAACCGGTCAGCGCCGCCACCGCTGCAAGAACAGTAACCATACGCCGCATTGTTGATTGCCTTCCCAAACGCATGTCCTTGGCGCTAGCGTTGATTTCATGAGCGCGAAAGTCGATTTGATCCAACCGGACCGCGGGCAGGATGCCATCGCCGTCCATATCGTCAATAAAGATGGCCTGGCGGATTTCACCGCTGGCCTCAGCACCGTCCAGCGGGCTTCGCTGGCGGCGCAGAAGTTTACCGGTGGCGCCGGGCAGCTGGCGATTCTGCCGCATGGCGACACATGGTTCGCCGTTGCCGGAGTCGCCGACCCCGATAATCTGTCGAGCTGGTGCATGGCCCGCCTGGCCGAACAGCTGCCCGCCGGAACCTATCGCCGGATCGGCGGACAGCCGGGTGCAGCCCTGCATGGCTGGCAGACCGCGCAATATCGTTTCACCCGCTATCACGAAGAGAAAAATCCCGAAGGTCCGCGCATTCTGTTGACCACGGATGTGAAGGCCATTGCCCCGGCCATGGCCGAAGCGCAGGCCGCCGCGCTGGTTGCCGATTTGGTCAACACCCCGGCCGAAGACATGGGCCCCGCCGCGCTGGAGGCAGAGGCCGCCCGGCTGGCCAAGGCATTTGGCGCCAAGCTGTCCGTCACCACGGGCGATGTGCTGGAACGTGAATATCCGATGGTCCATGCCGTCGGTCGCGCTGCCGCACGCCACCACGCGCCACGCCTGATCCATCTGACCTGGGGCCCGGAAAAAGCACCGGTGGTAGCGATCGTGGGCAAGGGTGTCAGCTTCGACACCGGGGGGCTGGATATCAAACCGTCTTCGGCCATGCTGCTGATGAAGAAGGACATGGGCGGAGCGGCCCACGCGCTGGCCTTGGCCGGGCTGGTGATGGAATCGGGCATGAATTTGCGGCTGCATTGCATCATTCCAGCGGTTGAGAACGCCATTTCCGGCAATGCGTTCCGCCCGGGCGATGTGTTGAAGTCGCGCAAGGGGCTGACCGTCGAAATTGGCAACACCGATGCCGAAGGCCGGCTGATCCTGGGCGATGCGCTGACCCGGGCGAGCGAAGAAAGCCCCGAACTGATCCTGGATTTCGCCACGCTGACCGGTGCCGCGCGCGTTGCGCTGGGCCCCGACATTCCTGCGCTATTCGCCCGCCAGGCCACGACAGCCGCCGAATTGCAGGACGCGGGCAAGGCGCATGATGATGATTGCTGGCACCTGCCGATGCCGGAGGTGTACAATGATTATCTCAAGTCCGACATTGCCGACACCAACAATGCCCCCGCCAACGGCTTTGCCGGGGCCAGCGTGGCCGCGCTGTTCCTCGACAAATTTGTCGGCGAAGGGATCGACTGGGCGCATTTCGACACCTTCGCCTGGCGGCCGGCGGGCAAGCCTGGCCGGCCCAAGGGCGGCGCGGCGCTGGGCCTGCGCGCAGCATGGCATATGCTGCGGGCCCGTTATGCAACAGAGAAAGCGACAAAAACCCCACCGGCCGGCACGTGATCTTGCAGCTTGGGGCATGCGCGTCTAATCGCGCGACATGAAACCCTCCCGGTGGCGCGTCTGCCCGCCACCGCCGTGACAGAAAGCATCGCCATTTCCACCCAAGGTCCCTTTGCGCTTTCCGGCCCCGTTCAACGGCCTGAACCCGGCAGCATTCCGCTGCGTGGCGATATTGCGCATATCGGCCTCGCTGGCCGTTATTTCGTTCCCCATTATGCCGTGCCCCAGCCGCGCAGCGTGATGCCCGGCGGCGCCCCGCTGATGTCGTCACCCGATGAACGCGGCGTGGAACAATGCACATTGATGGAAGGCGACAGCTTCGAAGTGCTGGACATCAGCGGTGGCTGGGCCTGGGGCTGCCTGTCGCTGAACGGACCGGTCGGATATATCCGGATCGACCGGCTTGAGCCCTTGGCCGGCTGATGGCGCATTCGGTCTTCATCGATGGCGCCGTGGGCACCACCGGGCTCGAAATCGCCGAGCGGCTTGCCGGGCGGAATGAATTTTCGCTGATCGTGCTGGATGACGCGCGCCGCAAGGATCGCGACGCGCGCGCGCAGGCGCTCAACAGCGCCGATTTCGCGATTCTGTGCCTGCCTGATGATGCCGCGCGCGAAGCCGTGGCACTGATCGAGCCGGGCTCTGCCACCCGCGTGATCGATGCATCGACCGCCCATCGCGTGGCGCCGGGCTGGGTCTATGGCTTCCCGGAAGTCAGCGGTGTGCAGGCCGTGGCCGATGCCACCCGGATTTCCAATCCCGGCTGCTATTCCACCGGCTTCATCGCGCTGGTTGCTCCGCTGGTTCAGGCCGGATTGCTGCCGGCCGACTGGCCGCTGACCTGCAATGCCGTGTCCGGTTATTCGGGCGGCGGCAAGGCGCTGATCGAACGCTTCGAAGCCGATACCGATATTGCCTGGCGTGGTTATGCCCTGCAACTGGGACACAAGCATGTGCCCGAAATGCAGCAGCGTTGCGGCCTGGTGCATGAACCTCTGTTCACCCCCGCAGTGATCCCGGCCCATCGCGGCATGGTGGTCGAAGTGCCGCTGCCGCTGTCGGCCATGCCCGGCGCCGCCAGCGCCGATGCCATGCGCGATTGCCTGGCCGCGTTTTACGCCGACAGCCCGGTTGTCCATATGGGCGAAGACCCGGGTGCTGAACTGCTGCTGCGCCGTTCGACCGGTGCTTCGGACCGGCTGGAACTGTTCGTTTTCGCTGATCCGTCCGGGCGGCAGGCGCGCTTGATCGCCCTGCTCGACAATCTGGGCAAGGGCGCCAGCGGGGCCGCTGTGCAATCGCTCAATCTGATGGCCGGGCTGGACCAGACGGCGGGATTGCATGTTTGATGCCTAAATATTGAGCAGGCATGCTCAATATTTAGGCAGATTCCCGACCGGCACAGAATGTGTTTGTTTTTCGAGGTATGAGCCCGACACCCTAACCCTCTCGAATACGCTCTTTCGCCGGGCGATGGGATTGTCTAACTCCGTAACACGCGCCTTGGCACGATTCTTGTAATTGGGTTGAGGGATTTGTGGACTTCCGGCGGTCATCTCGCCGGACCAGGGTCAGCAGGGGTCACGTGAAGAAGATCGAAGCCATCATCAAGCCGTTCAAGCTGGACGAGGTGAAGGAAGCGCTGCACGAAGTCGGTGTGTCCGGCATCACCGTGACCGAAGCCAAGGGCTTCGGGCGGCAGAAGGGTCACACCGAACTTTATCGGGGTGCCGAATATGTGGTGGACTTCCTGCCCAAGGTGAAACTGGAAGTCGTGGTGTCTGACGCCACGGCCGAACAGGTGATCGAAGCGATCGCCGCTGCCGCACAGACCGGTCGCATTGGCGACGGCAAGATCTTCGTTTCGGAAATCACCACCGCCATTCGCATTCGCACCGGCGAACGCGACGACGCGGCCATCTGAAACTGATCCACACCCGGCCGGCATTCTGCCGACCGCTCAAAAAACAAGCATAACTCTCTCGCTAGGAAGGAATACAATGCCCTCTGCATCGGATATCGTGAAGCGCATCAAGGACGAGGAAATCGAATGGGTTGACGTTCGTTTCACCGATCCGCGCGGCAAGTGGCACCATCTTTCGATGTGGTCCGGCGCCATTGACGAGGATGCGCTGGAAGAAGGCCTGATGTTCGACGGTTCGTCGATCGAAGGCTGGAAGGCGATCAATGAATCCGACATGATCCTGAAGCCGGATCTGGACGCTGTTTACATCGATCCGTTCTCCGCAACCCCGATGATGATCATCGTCTGCGACATCGTGGAACCGGCTGACGGCTCGCTCTACGGCCGCGATCCGCGCTCGACCGCGAAGCGCGCAGAAGCCTATCTGAAGACCACCGGCATCGGCGACACCATCTATGTCGGCCCGGAACCGGAATTCTTCATGTTCGACGACGTGAAGTTCGCCACCGGCTACGACCGTTCGGGCTTCATCATCAACGACATCGAACTGCCGACCAACACCGGCGTGGACATCGAAGGCGGCAACCTGGGCCACCGTCCGCGCGCCAAGGGCGGTTATTTCCCCGTTGCACCGGTCGACAGCTGCATGGACATCCGTGCAGAAATGGTCACCACCCTGCTGGAAATGGGCCTGCCCATGGACAAGCAGCACCACGAAGTGGCCGCTGCACAGCACGAACTGGGCATCACCTTCGGCACGCTGGTCGAAACCTCTGACCGTATCCAGGTCTACAAGTATGTCGTGCAGCAGGTTGCCGCCGCCTATGGCAAGACGGCCACCTTCATGCCGAAGCCGATCAAGGACGACAACGGTTCGGGCATGCACACCCACATGTCGATCTGGAAAGAAGGCAAGCCGCTGTTCGCCGGTGACGGCTATGCCGGCCTGTCGGAAATGTGCCTGTACTACATCGGCGGTGTGGTGAAGCACGCCAAGGCGATCAACGCATTCTCCAACCCGACCACTAACAGCTACAAGCGTCTGGTTCCGGGCTTCGAAGCCCCGGTTCTGCTGGCCTATTCGGCCCGCAACCGCTCGGCATCGTGCCGTATTCCTTACGGCGCGGGCGAAAAGGCGAAGCGCGTGGAATTCCGTTTCCCGGATCCGCTGGCCAACCCCTATCTGTCCAACGCAGCCCTGCTGATGGCCGGCCTCGACGGGATCCAGAACAAGATCCACCCGGGCGACGCCATGGACAAGAACCTGTACGATCTGCCGCCGGCCGAACTGGCCGAAGTGCCGACCGTTTGCGGTTCGCTGCGTGAAGCGCTGGAATCGCTCCAGGCTGACCACGAATTCCTGCTGAAGGGTGACGTGTTCACCAAGGATCAGATCGAAGCCTATATCGAACTGAAGTGGGAAGAAGTTTACCGCTGGGAAATGGCTCCGAGCCCGGTGGAATACGATATGTATTACAGCGCCTGATCCTTTCAGGTGCACGTGCGGAAACCCCGGCAAGCGCAAGCTTGCCGGGGTTTTTCTTTGGGGGAATGAACGGCAGAGGTCTCGCCAAACGCCAACATGCGCCCCACCCCGGAACGATCGCCGTGTTGATGCACTGAACAAATCATGCGTCTTGGCCGGCTTTTCGGAACTCTCATCGCTTTGGGCGCCCTGTCAGCAGGGCTGTTTGCCGGTGTGGATTGGCTGAAGCATCATCCGCAGCACAATCCATGGGCGCCGCTGGACCTGCGTGATCCGCCAGGCATGGCGACATCCCACAAGCTTGCTGCCCTGCGTTCGGACACTGCCGCCTGTTATGCGGTGCTTGAGCGAAGCGGCGTGGAATTTGCGGCGCTGGAGGATGCGGGCGAAGGGCAATGCCTGCGAAGCAGCCGGACGGTGTTGCAGCAAGCGCGGCTATCGCCTGATTCACCGCCCGTGACATGCCCGGTCGCCGCGGCATTCGAGTACTGGCTGCTGCACGGGCTGCAGCCGGCCGCGCAATCGCTGCTGGGTTCACCGATCGAAAGGATCGAGCATCTGGGCGCCTACAACTGCCGCCGTATCGGTGGCGGGGAAACAGGCCGCTGGAGCGAGCATGCGACCGGCAATGCCATCGACATCGCCGCCTTCGTTCTGGAAGACGGCCAAAGGATCAGCGTGCTGCGGGACTGGAACGATGGCAGCGACAAGGCGGCCTTCTTGCGCCGGGCCAGGGATGAAGCCTGCCAGGCATTCGGCACGGTGCTTTCCCCCGATTACAATGCCGCCCATCGGGATCATTTCCATCTGGACCAGGCGGCCAGAGGCTATGGCGGAGTGTGCCGGTAACGGGCCCACCATTGTGGGCAGCCATATTCAGCGGGGCTTACCCGCCAGGATCAAAAATGCTTCAAGGGCCTATGATTGCCCCGCCTGCCGAACAATTGAGAGAACTCACGCTCGCTTTCGAGCGGTTCACCCGCCGCTTCAAGGTAGCGGAAGCGACTGCGGCGATCAGCAATTCGCTCAACGCGCTGGATGTGCAGGCGCTGCTGTTCATCAACGACAATCCGGCTTGCATGCTGGGCGATGTGGCCCGGCATCTTCAGGTGGCCCCCACCACCATGTCCTCTTCAGCCGACAGGCTGGTGCGGCGGGGCATGATCGAGCGGCAACGGCCGGAGACGAACCGCAGGTCCGTGGCACTGACCCTGACCGAGGCCGGCCAAGCCACTGTTACAGGTTATATGGACGGCTATCAGCACGCATGTGCTGCCATGCTGGAACCGCTCGACCAGCAAGAGCGCGACGATTTCGTCCGGTTGACGCTGAAGATTGCACAACACGAAACTTGAATATTACGAATACCGTAATATCTGACATGATCGATCTTCAGGAAGAGACATCATGCAGAATACAAACCGCATCGCCCTTGTGACGGGTGCCAACAAGGGCATTGGCCTTGCCATTGCCCGCCAGCTGGGCGCCAGCGGGCACAGCGTCTGGCTGGGATGCCGGAACCTGGAAAGGGGCGAAGCGGCGGCCGCCGACTTACGGAACACCGGGATTGATGCCCGCGCGGTGCAACTTGATGTCACCGATGCAGACAGTGTTTCCGCTGCGGCAGCGGCAGTTTCCCGCGAAGCCGGCCGGCTGGACGCGCTGGTCAACAATGCCGGTCTGATGTTCGGCCCACCGCCTTCCGCGGCCGAAGAGTCGATCGAGGAAATGCAGCAGATGTTCGAAACGAACGTCTATGGCGTCATGCGGGTAACGCAGGCGTTTCTGCCCCTGCTGCGCAAGTCCGGCGCGGCCCGGATCGTGATGATGAGCAGCGGGTTGAGCTCGCTTGGCGAAGCGCTGGATATGCGCAGTGAAACCTGGTCGGTCGGTTTCGCCGGATATTGCGCGTCAAAGACAGCGCTGAACATGCTCACCGTTAAACTGGCCAAGGAACTGGCGAGCGAAGGCATCAAGGTGAACGCCGTCGACCCCGGCCTCACCTCCACCGACATGACGGGCAATGGCCCGGGCCATTCGCCCGATCAGGGGGCCCGCCCGGCGGTCGCCCTTGCAACCACCCATGCCTATGGCCCGACGGGTGGGTTTTATGCCTGCACGGATGAGGGCCAGCTGCTGTTGAAGCCGTGGTGATAACCGGCCACGATCGCTGCTGAATGATGAGCGTGGATACAGGGCCCTCAGCTAACCCCATGATCTGAATGAGCAGGGTGCGCATCCGCCAAACGGGATACGCACCCTGCCCCCAATCAATAATCGTGGCGCACTTCTGCGGCGAGGCTGTTGCGGCCCAGCGAGTTGATCGTGGCCATCAGTGAGAGCCAGTTGGTGATGCGGAATTCGGTTTCCGTCGCCGTGTAGCCCTGACCATCGGTGATCAGTTCCACATAGGCGAGGCGCCCGAACCGCTTGCCCAATGCAACGGCGGTACCGCGCTGCAGAGCGGCATCCGGCGGCAGGATGCGCAGGCGATCCAGACCCACCGCACTGCGCAACTGGTTGATGGGCCCCATGCCACCGCCACCACGCAGGCTGGCCAAGGCCGCGCCCAGCTGGACAGCATCGGTGGCAGACAGATCGGTGATCGATCCGCCGAACAGCAGCTGTGCCAGCAGTTCCTCTTCCGGCAGGGCCGGCGTGGAGGAGAAGGAAATTTCCGGCTTGGTTGCCCGGCCGGTAATTGCCACCGCCACGGTCAGACTGTTGAGTTCGGTTTCGGCCAGAATGTCGAGGCGCGGGTCAATCGCTGCCTGTTCATCAAAATCGATCACCCCGCGGGTCAGATCAAACCGGCGCCCAGCAAAGGAATAGAAGCCCTGCCGGGGAACCACGCGCGCTTCCCCACCGATACGCGGCGAAGCCGTGGTGCCACGCAGCCGGACATTGGCGCTCCATTCGCTGTCCAGCCCCATGCCATCGACCAGAATGCCGCCCGGTGCGGTGGCATCGATCAGATAGCGCCACGGCTGGGTCGTCGCGGTCACCTGCGGCGCGGAATCGAGCGGCAGATTGATTTCGCGGGTCTTGATATTGGGCAGTTCGAGGCTTTCGGCCGCCATGCCAAGCTGCCAGCGCGCGGCGTTGACGGTCAAGCGACCAGCCAGCGTGCCGCCCGCGCCGTCAGAAACGATCCGCAGCGGTCCGGTGACGGTTGCCCCCATGGTGGGCAGATCCATGACCTGCGCATTGCGGGTGGCGAGCCGCAGATCGATCTGCGGGCCGCGCGTTGCCGACATGGCCGACATATCGATGAAGCCACTGCCGCTGACCGCACCGCCATTGGGCGCGGTGCCGGCAAAGCTGGTCAATTGCAGACGCGACCCGGAGAAGGTGCCGCGGGCCCGGACGTCACGAATATCCGATCCGGTCAGGGCGCTCTGGATGCGCAGCGCATCGCCAGCCAGCGAACCACGCACGGTGGGCTGGCTGATCGATCCGGTCACATCCGCAGCAACCCGCATCGGCCCGGTGATATCGATCAGTTCAATCGCGGCGAGGCGCCACAGCGCATCGGCCGGACCATCATAGCGCAGCTGCGCAAACAGATCGCCGGCATTGAGGCGATCGAACATCGCCCCATCGGCCGGCATATTGGCGATCCGCGCCTGCAGCCTGCCCTTGGTGGTGCCTTCATCCTTCATGATCGCGCGCAACGCCAGCTGACTGTCCGTCAGACGGCCAACCAGCGCCAGGTCGATCGGCCGCGACGACATGACCAGGCCCGACCGGCTGAGCCGGTTGACCATGATCCGTGCGTCACCCACCGGATTGCCATTGGCGCCCAGCTGCACATCGATGATGCCCGAAACCGTGCCGCCCATCGCCAGATCTTCCGACATGATGTCGAGCAGCGACAGCGGCATGCGGGACAGGCTGACCGTGCCCTGGGTCGGCTGATTGCCGCCATAGCGGCCTTCGAGCAGGGCAATGCCACGGCCGAAGCTGAGCTGGGTCTTCTGCAGCGTCCAGCCGCCATCTTCGCCCCGTTCCAGCACCGCGCGGCGCGGCATGGAAATGCGCCGGCCAGCATAATCGCCACGCGCAGCGACTGCGATCCGATCGGCAGAGGCCGTACCGGTCAGATCGAGCGCGAAGCGGCTGCCGCGACGGCCAGCAACCGAAGCATCGAAGCTGCCGACACCATTGGTCAGCGCGGCCTTGGCCTGCAAGCGACCGATGAAGAAGCTGCCATAGCTGAGGCCGGCCGCGCTCATGGTGCCGTTCACGGTGGTGTTGTCCGCACCAATCAGGCCGGTGGCGTCCACACTCGCCTGACGGATCGAAATCGGCGTTTCACCCGGGAAGCTGGCGTCATTGACGTCCAGATCCACCGCAAAGCCCTGACCCTCCGCACGGGCATCCAGCCCGATGGTGCCATCCATGCCGCCACCGGCCAGCTTCAGCTGACCATCCACCCCGGCATCACCCAGGGTGACGCCACCGGTAACCTGGGTGCGCCAGATGTTCATCCGTTCGATGGCGATCAGCGTCGGTCCATCAGGGGGCGAGATCAGTTCGAGCAGGCCATCAAACGGCCCGAGCATGGACTGCCCCTCTGTCTCAATGGCGAAGCCCTGAGCAGTCGGTTCAATCGCAACCCGCACATCCTTCAGCCCCGCGGCCGGATAGGGGCTCGCGAACACCAGCGTGGCGCGCGGGCCATCATCAGCAAGCGCCGCCTCGACCGTGAAGGGGCCGTAATCGACATGGCGGCCACTGCCGACCACGCTGGTCCGGCTGCCTTCCATGCGTCCGTCCAGCGTCAGCGACAACTTGCTGGCATTCAGCGTGGTGCGACGGAACAGGATCGGCTGATTGGCGCCCAGGCTGACGCCGCCGTTGAAGCGGATATTGGTGCCGGCGATATTGGTCAGCGTCGGATTGGTAACCCGTGGCATGCGGCCGTTGAAATTGGCCGTCAGCGTCCAGGGAACATTGCTGCCGATCTTGAACAGGAACTTGGCCCCGGCATCGACCGTGCCGACATTTTCCACCGCGAAGCCACGCAGTTCGACCGGTCCGCCCACGGCATATCCGCCCCGGGCAATATCACCGCGCAGATAGAGCTTGCCCCACAGGCCAGGGAAATTGACCGCCAGATCATCGGAGCTGAGCTGATCACCCTTGAGCCGGATCGTGCCACGCACCGTGCCCTTCCGCAGACGCGGATCGACCATGGCCACGCCGCTGACAACGCGATCAGCGGTGACAGACAGCGGCAGGATCATTTCGCCATCGACGAAGCTCAGCGTGCCCTTCTGGACCAGATTGGTCAGCACGGTGCCGGAGGCATTGACTTCATCGACATATATTTCATGCGGCACAGACAGGCCCTGGAACGGGCCATCGAGCACGGCGGTGGCGCGGGCATTGCGCAGCACCAGTGCATCGCCCATCAGTTCCGGGTTGAGCAGCTGTGCTTCCAGCCGCAGATTGTCGAACAGATTGTTGCCCAGATCGATCGTGCCGCGACCATCGGCATTCACGCCGGCAGCACGCACAGAGAAACCACCCTGCAGCACGCTTTTTTCCAGCGTGCCGGTGGCCGCGAGCGATACGACTTCGCCCAGTGCCTCGGCCGGAATGCCAGTAACATAGGAACCGGGCCGCGCCTGGCCGAGCACGCGATAGATGCCGGACTTGCTCGAAAGCTTGAAGGCGGCGAGATTGCTGCCGGCCTGGGTGGCAACCACCGCGCCATTCCAGCTGTCCCAATTGCCATCGCCCAGCACGCGCACGCGCATGTCTTCGGTCGCACCAGTCAGGCTGGCGAGCAAGCCGCCGGCCGGGGCCCGATAATCGAGATCAATATCGAAGCGGTTGCCATCGGGTTCGGCGTCGACCAGCGCGGTCAGCACATCGCCGCCGCCCAGATCGCCATCAGCCTTGAACAGCACGCGGCCGTTCCGCACATCCGCCTTGGCGCGCATGCTGACAATCCGGTCTTCGCCGAGCAGTGCCTTGTCGATCCGCAATCCATCGATCACGAAACGATCCACCCGGATATCGAAATCCGGCAGGGTCGGCGCATCCGGATCGCCCGGGATCAGTTCGGGCGCGGCGTAAAGCGTGCCGCCATGCAGCACCAGATGACGCACATCGAGCCCGGTGAAGAGGAACTTCCACGGCCGCCAGTTCAGTTCCACTTCCGGGATTTCGAGGAACAGCTTGTTCTGCGCATCGCGCAGCTTCACGTCATAGAGCGAGGAGCTCCACAACACCGATCCTTCGATCCGGCCGACCTGCACCGACAGGCCCGACGCCGGGGCAACCTGCGAAATCTGATCGACGATGAACTGCCGCCCGGAACTGGTGTGCAGCCAGGCAATGACAGCCACGAACAGCAACAGCAGTCCAGCCAGAGTGCCGCTGATCCATTTGATCAGGCGCACCATCGGATGGGTGCGACGCGGCGGCGCGACTGTTTCTTCCACGGCCGGATTGTCCTGCGTGGCGGGAACGGTCTGATCCAGCGGGGTTTCGGGCGAGTTTTCGGGGGTCTCGGGCGTATCCATCAGAAGGTCTGCCCCAGCGCAACATAGACGGCAAAGCGATCATCATTCGGGCCACGGTTCAGCGGCACGGCGAAATCGACCCGCATCGGGCCAAAGCTGGTGTAATAGCGCACGCCGATCCCGGCACCGACCTTGATCTCATCAAAGCCGGGGGTGGCGCTGTTGCCGACGGTACCGGCATCAACAAAGGGCACCACACCCAGCGCGCCGCCCATCAAGCCGGTGCGGATACGCGCTTCGAGCGAGAGCTCGGTGAGCGACAGACCGCCGGTGGGATCGCCTTCGCTGTTCTGCGGCCCGATGGCACGGAAACCGTAACCGCGCACGGAGCCGCCGCCACCGGCATAAAGCCGGCGGGATGGCGCAATCCCTTCGATCGGTGCGCCGGAAATGGTGGCAAAACGCGCACGCGCGGCAATCACGACATTGTCGCCGGCCGGCAGATAATAGCTGCCGTCCACCTGGCCACGAATATAGAACCGCTGCACACCGCCGGTGGTCGACACTTCCGGCGAAATCCGCCCGCCCAGGCGGAAGCCCTTGGTCGGATCAAGCAGATCATTCGATGTGTCGATCAGCACCGACGCGGGCAATGCGCCGATGAAATAGGTGTCGCGCTGCGCCAGTGTGCCATTGGCCAGCCGCGCCGCTTCACCCGTTGCCACCAGCTCAAGTCCGACAGACCAGCTCAGCGGCTTCTGGAACAGCAGTGTGCTGCGCCGTTCGTAATTGGCCACGAAGGACAGCGTCTGCGCATCATAGGCATCATAATCGATCGTGCTGACGAAGGCCTCTGCCGTCAGATTGCGATCGCGCCCGCCCAGATTGCCGCGCCGGAACAGGGCACCCAGCAATTGTTCCCGCGTACCCAGGATGCCGCGTACCCGCACTGCACCTTCCGGCGGGAAGAGGTTGCGATGTTCCCAGCTGCCCTGAGCCTTGAACCCTTCGCCCGTACCAAAGCCCAGACCACCCGTGATGGTCCGCAGCTTCGCCTCGGTCATATTGACCTGGACATCCACCGTGCCCGGCTCGCCATTGGCAGGCGGCGTGGCCTCCACATTCGACAGTTCGACACTGCCGACAATGCCCGTGGCCAGAATGGCCTGGCGCAGATCTTCCTGCAGGCTGAACTTGTAGATGTCGCCCGGTTCAAACCGGGCGATATTGGCCAGATGGCGGCTGGAAAGGAAATCTTCCCGATTGCTGATCACGCGCCCGAAGCGATATTTTCCGCCTGGCATTACCGGCAGGGTCAGGTCGCCTTCTTCGCGCTGATGATCGATCAGCAGATCCGGTTCACCGATTTCCGCAAAGGGATAGCCGGTTTCGCCAAGCGCCGTACCCAGTTCGGCCTGTTCATCCAAGATCTTGTCCGACAGCAGCGGATCACCGGTCTGGATGCCGAATTCCGACCGCAGCGGGCCGAAGTCGGTGCCCGTATCGGCGAGCTGTCCCAGATCGATCGCGCCGAAGTGATATTGCGTGCCCGGCAGAATTTCGAAGCGCACTTCACGTTCGCCACCACGCCGCCGCTGCTCGCCCTCTTCCGCGCCGGCATTGCCGACCGAGCGGAACACCTGCCCGTCGTAATAGCCATAGACGCGCAGCATGCGTTCGAGCAGTTCTTCGTCTTCGCGTGATTGCGCCGCAAGCCGGCCGACGCTGCCATCGGAATCAAGCTGTTCGATGGTCGAAAGCGCCTTGAAGCGCTCAAGAAATTCAGAACGCTGCGGGAACAGGGTGGTGTCAGTGGGGAACACCAGCACCAATTCGTCCGAAATCCGTTCTTCGGATCCGATTTCAACGCGCGGCTCTGTGCTGCCAAAGTCGACAAACTGGATGTCGGTTTCCGGCTCCAGCGGCGTGATATCCGGCAGGTCAACACTGTCGGGCCAGGGGATGTCGATTTCCGGCAATTCTGCGAGCGGCGAATCCGCATCCACATCGGGTGGCACATCATCCTGCGCCGCCACATCGGCGGGAACACCCTGCTGCGCCCATGTTTCGGGATCAGAAACAGCTGAATCAGGGATCAGATCACGCAATTGCTGCGATGCCGCATCCTGAGCGGCCAAAGGCGCCGCGATCAGCGCAACCGAACTTGCCAGACAACCGGCGAGCCGGTTGAGCCGGCGCCGAAGATCAGGCGATGTTGTATTGCCTGCTACCGCATCCGATGCCGTCCTTGTTGCGCCCATCGGCAGACGGAACGCTTCCGGAAGCGGTGGTACTGACAGCAGCGACGAGATGGGCCTGTTCCCCTTCGGTGAAACGGCGCCAGCCGTCCGGACCAAGCCGCTCAAGCGGCCGATAGCGAATTTTGTACTGCATGCGCTGCGAGCCGTCGACCCAATAGCCGAGATAGACATATGGCAGACCAGCTTCGGCAGCGCGCTGGATGTGATCGAGAATGATGTAATTGCCAAGCCCGCTGCGTGCCTCATGCTCCGGGTCGTAGAAGCTATAGATCATCGACAACCCGTCCCCCTGCCGATCCGTCAGACACGCACCGACCAGCCGGCCGGGCGTCCCATCCTGAGAGGGTTCCCTGTATTCGATCACAAAACTCGAAACCGCTGTATGTTCCACCATATCAGCATAATCAATCTCATCCATGGCGGCCATGCCACCGCCCGGATGCCGGTGCTGCAGGTAACGCTGCAACAATTCGAATTGTTCCGAGGTCGCCCAGGGGCGGCATTCACTGACCACCAGATCGCGATTGGCCTTGATCGCGCGCTTCTGCGTGGAGGACGGTGCAAATTCCTGCGCGACCACGCGGACGGACACGCAGGCCCGGCAATCCAGGCAGCTGGGCCGATAGGCGACCGTCTGGCTGCGCCGGAAGCCGATCCGGCCCAGGGCATCATTCAGCGGTTCGGCGTTTTCGCCCTTCAGTTCGGTAAAGACCTTCCTTTCGGTCTTGCCCGGCAGATAGGGGCAAGGCGACGGGCTGGTCACGAAAAAGCGGGGAAAACGAACGGGAGCCGTCACGGCGCTGGCGGTCCTATCAAACAAGCGTTGATCCAAAGGGCGACCCGGTCACTGTTGATCCGTTCCGCCGCTTCCCGAAACAATATTAACCATATTTCCGGGGGATGGGAGCGCAAATTTGCACCGGCAGGCGGGGCGATCCGGCAGACCGCCCCGATCCGGGTCAGTTCAGTTCGACCTGACTAACAGAATAGCCCTTGGCCCGCAGCGCTGCGACCAGCGCTTCCAGCTGGCTGCGATCACGCGCTTCGCATTCGATATCCGTCACCAGCCCCTTGGCCGGCAGATCGGTGAAGATTCGCTGGTGATAAATTTCCAGGATATTGACCTGATGCGCGTCGAAGACATGCATCACCTTGAACAGGGCGCCGGGGCGATCCTGCAAGGTAATCCGCAGGCGCGCCAGCCTGCCCGACCGGGCAAGATCGCGCAGCAGCACATTGGCCAACAGCCGCGTATCGACATTGCCGCCGGTCAGCACCAGCCCGACCTTGCGCCCGGCGAAGCGTTCACGATTCGCCAGCACCGCCGCCAGCCCGGCGGCACCCGCGCCTTCGACCACGGTCTTTTCGATCTGCAGCAGCAGCGAAACCGCTTCTTCCAGCCCGCTTTCTTCAACCAGCACAATATCATCCACGACATTGCGGACGATCCGGCGGGTCATGAAACCCGGTTCCTTGACCGCGATCCCCTCGGCCAGAGTGTCCCCACCACAGGGAAGTTCTTCCCCCTTGATGGCGCCATACATGGACGGGAACAGCCGCGCCTGCACGCCGATCACCTCAACCGGCGGGTTCTGCGCCTTAGCCACCGTGGCCATGCCGGAAATCAGCCCGCCACCGCCGATCGGCACCACCAGCATGTCGAGCTGCGGCGCATCGGCAAACATTTCCAGCGCGACAGTGCCCTGCCCAGCCGCGACGGCGGGATCATCAAAGGGATGGACAAAGGTCAGGCCAAGCTGGCGTTCCATGCTGCGGGCATAGGCGAAGGCTTCGTCGAAGGTTTCGCCTTCCAGCACCACATTGCCGCCAACGCGTTCGGTCTGCTGCACCTTCACCGTGGGGGTGGTGCGCGGCATGACGATGGTCACCGGCACGCCCAGACGGGTACCATGATAGGAAAGGCCCTGCGCATGATTGCCGGCCGAAGCCGCGATCACGCCCCGGTCGCGCTTTTCCCTGTCCATGGTCAGCAGCGCATTCAGCGCGCCGCGTTCCTTGTAAGCGGCCGTGAACTGCAGATTTTCAAACTTCAGATAGATTTCCGCGCCGGTAATCGCCGACAGCGTCTTGCTGTGCATGGTGGGCGTACGAACCACCGCGCCCGCAATCCGCTCTGCAGCGGCGCGGATTTCGGTAAGGCTCAGGGTCTGCTCTGGCGTATCATCTGGCGTCATATCTGCGGGGCCGTAACGGAAATCATCGCATGATGGAAATGATCTAACGGGCAATGATTGCTTTCCCGGATCGGGCACGGCAGGTGACACTGCATGATTGAACCGATGAATATCGCCTTTCTTGGCCTGGGCGTCATGGGCGCCCCGATGGCCGGCCATCTGGCCCGGGCAGGCCACAAGGTCACCGTGTATAACCGCACCACCGCCAAGGCAGAGGCATGGCTGGAATACCACCGGCAGGCTGGCCTTGCCGTGAGCATGGCGACCACCCCTGCGCTGGCTGCGCATGAAAAGGATGTCGTGCTGTCCTGCGTCGGCAATGATGCCGATCTGGCAGAGGTGATGTTCGGCACCGATGGCGCCATGGCGGAAATATGCCCGGGCGGTCTGTTCATCGATCACACCACCGTTTCGCCCGAAGCCGCCCGCACCATTGCTGCGGCTGCCAGAACGCGCGGTGTGCTGGCGGTTGATGCGCCGGTTTCCGGCGGTCAGTCCGGTGCCGAAGCCGGCGCCCTGTCGATCATGTGCGGCGGTAGCGATGATGCCATCCGCAAGGCCCGGCCGGTGATGGACGCCTATGCTGCGCGCATCGTGCATGTCGGCGCGCCCGGTGCAGGCCAGGCGACCAAGGCGGTCAACCAGATCTGCATCGCCGGTGTTCTCGCCGGTCTGGCCGAAGGGGTGCGTTTTGCCCAGCAGGCCGGCCTCGACATGGACAAGGTGCTGGAAGCGGTATCGGGCGGCGCGGCGCAAAGCTGGCAGATGGTCAACCGCTGGGACACCATGGCCAAGGGCGAGTTTGATTTCGGTTTCGCAATCGACTGGATGCGCAAGGATCTGTCCATCGCCCTGGGCGAAGCACGCACCCATGGCCTGCCCCTGCCGGTGACCGCGCTGGTCGATCAGTTCTATGCCACCGTTCAGGCTCAGGGCGGCAACCGGCAGGATACCAGCGCCCTGATCCGCCATCTGCCCGGTGGCCCGGCCGATGAAGCGGCTGAGGGATCTTTGGCGTGATCGGTCGATTGCTGCTGACCAGTGCCGTACTGCTGCTGCCTATCCCGGCACTGGCAGACACGCTGGTGGACAATATCGAAGGCATATCGGTCGACCGGCAGGGGAAGCTGACCCGTTTTGTCGCCATGGTCATCGGTGATGACGGCCGGATCAAACAGATCCTCAACCGCCGCGCCGACGCACCCCGGGTGGATTTCCGCGAAGATGGCAAGGGCCGCGTGGTCATCCCCGGCATCATCGATTCGCACAGCCATGTCATCGGGCTGGGTTTGGGGCAGATCAGCCTCGACTTGTCCGAAACCAATTCGCTGGATGAGGCGCTGTCACGGCTGGCCGCCTATGCCGCAGCCCATCCGGAAAATCCCTGGATCGTCGGCCATGGCTGGAATCAGGAGCGCTGGGGCCTGAACCGTTTCCCCACCGCCGCAGAACTGGATGCGGTGGTGCCGGATCGCGGTGTCTGGCTGACGCGGGTGGATGGCCATGCCGGCTGGGCCAATACGACCGCGCTGACCGCTGCCGAAATTACCGCGCGAACCGCTGATCCGGCCGGTGGCCGCATTCTGCGGACTGCCGGATCCCGGGCCCCAGCGGGCGTGCTGGTGGACGAAGCCATGGCGCTGGTCGAAGCCAAGGTTCCCCCTCCCCGCCCGCAAGACCGCGATCAGGCGTTGCACGAAGCACAGGAACTGCTGCTGCGCAATGGTGTCACCGCAGTGGCCGACATGGGCACATCCATCGATGACTGGATGGCATATCGCCGCGCGGGCGATCTGGGCACGCTGAGAATCCGGATCATGGCCTATGCCGACAGCGTGCCGACCATGCTGCTGGTCGGCGGGACCGGCCCCACGCCTTGGCTCTATGATGATCGCCTTCGCCTGAACGGTATAAAGCTGCTGCTGGATGGCGCACTGGGTTCACGCGGCGCCTTGCTGAAGGCACCCTATAGCGATGACCCCACCAACAAGGGGATCGCCCGACTGAACGGCACGCAATTGCGCAATCTGATCAGCCGCGCATCGATGAGCAATTTTCAGGTCGCGATTCATGCCATTGGCGATGCCGCCAATGACGAAGCGCTGTTCGCGATTGAGGATCTGTCCGACGATTTCACCGGTGATCGGCGCTGGCGGATCGAACATGCGCAGATCGTCCAACCGGCCGATATTTCGCGCTTCGGCCAGCATGGCATCATCGCCTCCATGCAGCCCGCCCACCAGACCAGCGACTGGAAAATGGCAGAGGCCCGGCTGGGGCCAGACCGGCTGGCCGGCGCCTATGCCTGGCGTTCGATCAGCAAGGCCGGCGCCCCGATGGCCTTCGGATCGGATGCCCCGGTCGAAGCCCCCAACCCCTTTGCCGGCATGGCCGCAGCGATCAGCCGCGAAGACGCCGCCGGGCAGCCCTTTGGCGGCTGGCAGGGCGAAGAACGGGTTACTCTGGAACAGGCGCTGGCCGCCTACACTGCGGGCGGCGCCTATGCCGGATTTGCCGAGGGCCGTTTCGGGCGGCTGGAAGAAGGCGAACGGGCCGATTTCGTGATGATCGATCGGGATCCTTTCCTGGCAGACCCTTCCGACCTGCGGAACATCCGGGTGCTGGAAACCTGGGTTGGCGGGCAGAAACTGTACCAGGCCAATGGCCGCGCCCCGCAGCCTGCACGCAGACCGGCAGTGGATCGGGATGATCGGCTTCAGGGCCCGCAGGATACGAGCCGTTCCGACGCAGCCGAAGGACTGGAATCCGGGCGCTGATCAGCGCCCGGTACGCCAGTTTTTAGTCCGGTTCGGTGATGACGGCCGGGACAGAAGCTTCATCGGTGTCGTTTTCAGCTGCCTCTGCGGCGGCTTTCTTCCGATCGCCGATCTTCATGATCAGCATGGATCCTTCGAACAGGATCAGCAGCGGGATGGCGAGCATCAGCTGAGAGATGACATCAGGCGGGGTAATGACCGCTGCCACGATGAACACCAGCACGATGATATAGCGCCGGGCGGTGGCCAGCTGGTGGTGGGTGACAATCCCGGCACGATTGAGCAGCAGCAGCAGCACCGGCAGCAGAAAGCTGAGCCCGAAGGCGAAGATGAACCGCATCACCAGATCGAGATAATCGCCCATAGCCGGCAGGGCTTCCTGCGGCAGGCCGGATACGGTGCCCTCAAAACCCAGGAACCAGTGGAACGCCGTGGGCATGACCACGAAATAGGCCAGGCTCGCGCCAGAGGCGAACAGCACCGGGGTGGCGATCAGGAAGGGAAGGAAAGCCTTCTTTTCCTTCGCATAAAGCCCTGGCGCAATGAAGGCCCACAGCTGATTGGCGATCACCGGGAAGCTGACGAAGAAGGCCGCGAACAACGCCACCTTCATATTGACGAAAAACGCCTCATACAGCTTGGTGTAGATCAACCGCCCTTCGCCGGCCGGAAAGGCCGATGCCAGCGGCCGCACCAGAATCGCGAAAATCTCATCTGCAAAATAGAGGCAGACGAAAAACGCGAGACCGAAGGCCAGGAACGCCCGCAGCAGACGCGTGCGCAGCTCGATCAAATGTTCGAGCAGCGGCGCCTTGCTGTCATCGAGATCGCTGATCTGAAATTTCATGCGGAACGGATCCGTTCAAACAGGGTCACGGCTGCGGCTCTTCCGGACGGGACGGCGTCGCGCGGGCTTCGGCAGATGTCGCCGGTGGCTCTGCGGGCGATGCATCTGCGGGCGCCGCTACCGGTGCAGGTGAGGCTGAATCGGCAGGAGCATCGGGCTGAGCACTCGAAGGAAGCGGAGCAGGCGCAGGAATCGGCGCTGGCGGCGCCCTGGTCGGCAAGGCGCCCGTAGGCTCCATTTCCGCAGGCGCGTCAGCGGGATGTTCCCGCATGATCCGCTCGTTCTGTTCGCGCCACTTCTTTTCCATCTCTTCCATTTCGGCTTCGCGGATCATGGCATCGATCCCGCTGCGGAAATGACCAGAGACGCGACGCACCTTGCCGATCCAGCGGCCGGCTGTGCGCAAAGCAAGCGGGAGATCCTTCGGGCCGATCACGACGACGGCCACGATGACGATCAGCAGCAATTCGCTGGGTCCGATATCGAACATGGGCGAAGCCCGAACTTCCCTTCCTGATGCGCGCGCCGGCCAACCCGACAGCGACGCACATGCCGTTACCGAATCGGCCTGACCCGGTTCGATACGCGGGCCATGGCAATGCGGCGTTTCATATTCGAGACCCTGTGATACCTTTTTCCGGGTCTGTCGATCTGCCAGCAGCACCACCTGCTCGAAGGTGCCCCGCGGCCATCATCTTCAGACCCGGCGCATCCGGGTTCGGGCCGTTCTAGGCGTTTTCCTCAGGATTGGCCAGCGTGCCGAAATCGCCTTCATCATCCTCTGTTTCAGGCTCTTCACCCTGCCCATCCTCAGTCTCTGCCGATGAATGTCCCATCAGATTGTCGAAGGCATCATCAACCGGATCGAGCAGGCCTGCGGCCTTCAATTCCTCCAGCCCGGGCAGGTCGCGACGGCTCGAAAGCCCGAAATGGGCGAGGAAGGCGGGCGTGGTGGCATAGATCACTGGCCGCCCCGGCACTTCACGGCGCCCGGCAATGCGGACCCAGCCGGCTTCCATCAGCACATCGAGCGTGCCCTTTGCGGTTTGCACCCCCCGGATTGCCTCCACCTCTGCCCGGCTGACGGGTTCGTGATAGGCGACAATCGCCAGCACCTCGGTGGCGGCCCGGCTCAGGCGCCGCAATTGTTCGCGTTCACGCCGCAACAAATGCGACATGTCCGGTGCGGTCTGGAATTGCCAGCGCTTGCCGCGTTCGACCAGTTCCACCCCGCGCCCGGCATAATGCGCCGCCAGTTCCTGCAAGGCGGGGCGAACATCCGCGCCGTGCAAATGGGCTGACAGCTGCTCCACGCTCATCGGTTCTTCGGCGGCGAACAGCGTTGCCTCCACCGCGCGGACCAAATCGTCCGGCTGATCATCGCTCTGATCGTCAGGCACATGATCCATCAGCTGGCGGCCCGGCGCAGATGGATCGGGCCGAAGCATTCATCCTGCTGCAGTTCCGCCTTGCCCCGCCGGGCCAGTTCCAGCGCCGCAACAAAGCTGGATGCCAGCGCCGAACGGCGCAGGCGCGGTTCGGCGTCCGCAGGCAGGAAATCGCGCAATTCCATCCAGCTGAGCGCGACACCCAGCATGGAGGACAGACGCTGAAGCGCGGAATCAAGCGTCATCACCGGACGTTCGCGAACCATATGCACCACCGGTTCGCTGCGCTGCTTCACCTGGGCATAGGCCTGCACCAGATCGAACCATTCGCATTGCCAGGCATTGCGCCGATCGATCCGCAGCCCTTCAGGCGCGCCGCGCAGGAACACATCGCGGCCGATCCGGTCCCGCGCCAGCAGCCGCGCGGCGGCTTCCCGCATGGCGCCCAGCCGGGCCAGCCGCAATTGCAGCCGCAGCGCCATTTCCTCTGGACTGGGATCTTCCTGTTCTTCCTTGGGCAGCAACAGGGCGGATTTAAGATAGGCCAGCCAGGCGGCCATCACCAGATAATCGGCCGCAATCTCCAGCTTCAGAGCCTCTGCCCCTTCAATATAGGCAAGGTACTGATCCACGAGAGAAAGAATGGAGATCGAGCGCAGATCGACCTTCTGCCTGCGGGCCAGATCGAGCAGCAGATCGAGCGGCCCTTCCCAGCCTTCCAGTTCGAGATACAGCGCCTCTTCCGCGGGCGTCGCATTATCGAGGCCCGACCAGATGTCAGCCTCTTCACCGCCGACAGCCAGGAGGGGCTGATCCTGGTTCACGCCACCCCGGTTGCAAGGCCGAGCAGGCGATTACGGAAGGCGATCAGTTCCCCTCGACCGGGCCGGTCCACGCTGGTTTCAGGCAGGGTCAGCGCCGTTTCCAGCCTCTGCCGCGCCTCAACGCTGATCGACGGCAGCGCGGAGGCAATGCCCAGCATGTCATCCATCTTGGCCCAGCAGTTGAGTGCGATATCGCATCCGGCCGCAATCGCCGCAGCGGCGCGTTCGGGCACCGTGCCGGTCAGCGCCTGCATATCCAGATCATCGCTGAGCAAAAGCCCGGTGAAACCGATCCGTTCGCGGATGATTTGCTGCACCACAAACGGCGAAAGGGTCGCAGGCGCCTCCGCATCCCAGGCGGTGTAGCGCACATGGGCCGTCATCCCGATCGGGGCATGGGCGAGATGCCGGAACGGGGCAATGTCGAGCTCGAGCTCACTCTCGCTCGCGGTGACCGTGGGCAATTCCTTGTGGCTGTCCGCATTGGCCCGGCCATGACCGGGAATATGCTTGACGCATCCGACCACCCCGCCCCGCGCCAGTCCGTCCAGCACGGCGCGACCCAACGCGGCAACCTGCAGCGGATCATGGCCGAGCGCGCGATCACCGATGACATCATGCGCGCCATGCTGCCGCACATCGAGCAGCGGCGTGTAATCCACGGTGATGCCGACCTCTCGCAGATCGAAAGCCAAAGCTTCGGCATTGTAGCGGGCCGCTTCTATCGCGCTGGCCGGCGCCAGATCCCACAGCTTCGCAAAGGCTTCGCCAGCCGGATAGCTATCCCATTCGGGCGCCTTCATCCGGGCGACCCGGCCGCCTTCCTGATCGATCGAAATCAGCAGGTGATCGCGCCCATGCAGTGCGCGCAGGCTGTCCGTCAGCGCCAGAACCTGCGCCCGGTCGACGACATTGCGCCCGAACAGAATATAGCCGGCCGGATCTGCATCCTTGAAAAAGGCGCGCTCTTCAGCGGTCAGCTCTGTGCCGGAAAGTCCGAATATTGCGGGTGTCATCGCGGCAAAATCGCAGGATTGCGCCCGCTGGGCAAGGCTGCGCGCGCGGCAGAATGTGGAAAGGCCGCCGCGGCTTTCAGGGCAGCACAGGCCGCCCTGAAAACATCATGGTTCAGCGTTTGACCTGGCAGTCACCGCCGGCAGACTTCAGGCTGCGGCACAGCGCATCGGCCGAAGACCTATCCCCGGCAACAGCCTGCAAACGGTAGATCATGCCGCCATCGGCGCTTGCTTCCAGAATGCGGTGGTTAACGCCCTTCAGCGCTTCAAACCGGTTGGCCATCTGGTTCCAGCCAGCTTCGGCGGAAGCGCGCGAGGAATAGGCGCCGATCTGAACCCCGACCCCGCCGCTTGCGGCAGTCGCAGAACCGCTGTCCGAAGCTGCAGCCGTTGCCGCTGCGGTGGGCGATGCGGTTGCGACCGGTCGTGCCGGAGCGGCTTCTTCAGCAACGCGGGCGTCGCTGCGGCGGCCTTCTGCCACTTCGAAGCTGGTGTTGCCCGTGCCTTCGACATCGCGGCCACCGGGCGTATCGGGGCGTTCCTTATAGGGCGAATCGGGGGCTTCGATCAGGCTGCCATCGGCGACCAGCGCGGGATCCGGGCGCGAGCGGGAAAACCACCACAGCGCCCCAACCACGGCCACGACGACCAGCAATCCGACCAGGGCAAAGGCAATGATCCGCCCGGTATCGGCGGTGTCATCCTGGCGCTCATCGTCGGATTCCAGCCACGGCAAACGTTCATCACTGCCGCCGAAGGTCAGCCCATTGTCCGGGCGTTCCGCTTCATTGCGATCGCTATCGCCGGCGCTGTGCTGATCATCCCCCTGATCGTGCCACTGCATAACCTAAAGCTCCTCAACGGCCTCCACGCCCAACAGTGCCAGGCCATTGCGGATGACCTGCCCGATTTGAACCGCGAGGAAAAGCCTTGCCGCAGTCAGTTCCGGGTTCTGTATCAGGATGATGCGTTTTTGCGGATCATCATTGCCCATGTTCCAGAAGGCGTGGAAAGCGGCTGCCAGTTCATAGAGATAGAAGGCGATGCGGTGCGGTTCACGCGCCTTTGCCGCTGCTTCAACCTCACGCGGGAACTGCGCGGCGAACTTGACCAAAGCCAGTTCGTCAGTGCCCAGCAGGCCGACAGCCGAGGATGCGGGCAGAATGCCTTCCGCCTCTGCCTTGCGCAGGGTCGAACGGATCCGGGCATGCGCATATTGCACATAGAACACCGGATTGTCCTTGCTCGCTTCGACCACCTTGGCGAAGTCGAAATCCATCTGTGCTTCGGGCTTGCGGGTCAGCATGGTGAAGCGGACCACATCCTTGCCCACTTCGCGCACCACATCGGCCAGCGTGACGAAGGTGCCCGCCCGCTTGGACATCTTGACCGGTTCACCCGCGCGCAGCAGCTGCACCATCTGAACCAGCTTCACATCGAAGGGGATCGCCTTACCCTGCCCTTCGGACAAAGCCGCCACTGCCGCCTTGATCCGCTTGACCGTGCCGGCGTGATCCGCGCCCCAGATGTCGATCAGTTCATCAGCGCCTTCCGCCTTCTGCATGTGATAGGCGAGATCGGCCCCGAAATAGGTCCAGTTGCCATCGCTCTTGCGGATCGGGCGGTCCTGATCATCGCCGAATTTCGTCGAACGGAACAGCGGCAGTTCCACCGGTTCCCAGTCATCGGGCGTCTTGCCCTTGGGCGCTTCCAGAATGCCATCATAAACCAGATCATGGCTGCGCAGCCATGCTTCGGCGGCCGCCGGCTTGCCTTCTGCCTGCAGTACCGCTTCGGATGAAAACACCGCGTGATTGATGCCCAGCAGCGCCAGATCGGCCCGGATCATTTCCATCATCGCCGCAACGGTGCGGGTGCGGAACAGATCGATCCATTCGGATTCCGGGGCAGCGACATAACGATCGCCGAATTCGGCGGCCAACGCCTGACCAGCCGGGACCAGATAGTCACCCGGATAAAGGCCGGCGGGAATTTCGCCGATGTCTTCGCCCAGCGCTTCGCGATAACGCAGATGCGCCGAACAGGCGAGCACCTGCACCTGCGCGCCGGCGTCATTCACATAATATTCGCGCACAACCTGATTGCCGGCATATTCCAGCAGGGCAGCCAGCGCGTCCCCCACCACCGCGCCACGGCAATGGCCCATGTGCATCGGACCGGTGGGGTTGGCGGAAACATATTCGACATTCACCACCCGGCCCGCACCAGCGGCCGAACGACCATAGTCCGCACCCAGCCCGGCAATGGCGGCCAGTTCATCGCGCCAGGCATCTTCAACCAACCGCAGATTGATGAAACCCGGCCCGGCCACTTCCGCACCTGCAACCGCCGGATCGGCGTTCAGCAATGCGACAATCGCATCGGCCAGATCGCGCGGCTTTGCCCCGGCGGGCTTTGCCAGCACCATCGCCGCATTGGTGGCAAGGTCGCCATGGGTGGCATCGCGCGGCGGTTCGACGCTGACGGCACCGCGGCCAAGACCCTGCGGAATCACCCCCTGCTGTTCCAGGGTGTTCAGCGCGGCGTCGATCTTCGCGGCAAAGGCGGCATAAAGCGTCTGGGTCATGGCAATCTTCTGTCGATATAATTGTGCCATCGGCGCGGAAACCGGCCGATGGCTTGGCTTTGCCGGGGATACCCCTGATTGCAAGCCCCATCCGGGGCTGCATCAGGGAACAGAGCGTCAGCGGGTGGCGTTATAGGCCAGCTGATCTTCCGAAAGCTGGAAGCCGATCAGCAGTTCAAAACTCGTGCGCGCAAGGGCGGCCCGCACTTCCGGCGTGGTGAGCGGATCGAGCGCGGCATCTTCGTCACCAGCGCGGCGACGGCGGGTGATGCGTTCGCGAATATCGGCCGGCAGCGTGGCGGCTGCACGATCAACATAGGCCGCGCCGGTGCCCTGCGCCTGCGCGCGTTCCTGCCCATCGGCAAAGTTCAGCGTCACCGTGCCCAGCCGCTTGGCAATCACCGAAGTGCCGCCGCGCACAACTGTGGCGAAATACGGCAGTTCGACCGTGCGCGCGCCGCGCGTGTCACGCCGCAGCCCGAGCACGTCGAAATTGGCGGAGACATAAATCTTCTCCCCCGAATCATCGCAGGTGCTGCGCACATTGGTGATGGTGGCCGAAACATCCAGCGCATCCGCCGTACGGGCGTTTTCGGGCGTGAAGGTTGTTACGTCACCAGTGTAGAAGGGCACGCCCACGGCCGGGCAGGTCGAACGCAGGGCGGTAATACCAACCCCCTGTTCAACCACGATGTCACCTTCCGATTTGCAGCCGGTCAGGCCTGCAGCAGCAACCACGACGGCAAACAAAGCTGTGTGACGGAACATCCGATATCCTCGTTCAATAATCCGCTGCCCCTAGACCTTTCGCCGCGGAGCGACAACCGCTAGAGCGGCCTGGATGAACGCTGCCTTTCAGGAAACCACCACCGGCACCACCCGACTGCCGCTGACCGTGCTGATCGCGGCCCCGCGCGGCTTCTGCGCCGGGGTGGATCGGGCCATCGAAATCGTCGAACGCGCGATCGAGCGTTTCGGCGCGCCGGTCTATGTCCGGCACGAGATTGTTCACAACCGCTATGTGGTGGATGGGCTGAAGGCCAAGGGCGCCGTCTTCGTGGAAGAACTGGAAGACGTGCCCGAAGGCGTGCCGGTGGTGTTCAGCGCCCACGGCGTGCCCAAATCCGTGCCGGCAGAAGCGCAGGAACGCGGGCTTTCCTATCTTGATGCCACCTGCCCGCTGGTGAGCAAGGTGCACCGCCAGGCAGAACGGCAGGTCGAAGCCGGGCGACATATCGTGTTCGTTGGCCATCGCGGCCATCCCGAAGTGATCGGTACCTTTGGCCAGGTTCCCGCCGGCCAGATGACGCTGATCGAAACGCTGGACGATGTAGCCGCGCTGGATTTCGCACCCGAAACGCCGCTGGCTTTCCTGACCCAGACGACGCTTTCGGTCGATGACACAGGGCAGGTGCTGGCTGCGCTGAAGGAAAAATACCCGCACATCGTCGGCCCGAAGGCCGAAGACATTTGTTATGCCACGTCGAATCGGCAGGCAGCGGTAAAAATGATCGCCCCGCAGGCTGATCTGGTGCTGGTGATCGGCGCGCCCAATTCATCCAATTCGGTGCGACTGGTCGAAGTGTCCGAACGTTGCGGCACCCCGGCCCGGCTGATTCAGCGTGCCGATGAAATTGAGCAGGCGTGGCTGGATGGTGTGACGACTCTGGGGCTGACGGCCGGTGCCTCAGCGCCGGAAAATCTGGTGCGTGAAGTGATCGAGAAGCTCGGCGAATGGCGCCATGTGGAAGAACACACCGCCGTGACCGCCGAAGAAAAGATGATCTTCAAGCTGCCCCGCGAATTGCTGGATTGATCCCGACATGGCCGTTTACACCACGCTTTCCGCGGCAGAGCTTGCCGCGCTGATCGCCCATTATGACGTGGGCGATCTGATTTCGGCCAAGGGCATCGCCGAAGGGGTATCCAATTCCAACTGGCTGATCGAAACGACCCGCGACCGTTTCATCCTGACCATGTATGAAAACCGGATCGAGCTGGCCGACCTGCCGTTCTTCCTGGGTCTGCTGGATCATCTGGCGGCCAAGGGCAGCCCGGTTCCGCGCACCATCCACGACCGTTCCGGCGCGGCATTTCGCATGATTGGCGAAAAGGCTGTGGCGCTGATCGAATTTCTCCCCGGCGTGTCGATCGATGTTCCGACACCCGAGCAGGCCCGCGCCGTGGGCGCGGCCTTGGCCGGACTGCATGACAATTCCGCCGATTTCCCCGATCAGCGCGCCAACAGCATGGGCATGGCCGAATGGCAGCGGCTGTTTGACGCATGCGGAACCGATGGCCTGCGCCAGATCGACCCCGCCCTGCCTGGGCTGGTAGAAAGCGAACTGGCATTTCTGGCGGCAAACTGGCCGCAGGATCTGCCCCGCAGCGTGATCCACGCCGATCTGTTCCCGGACAATGTGCTGTTGCTGGGGGACAATGTCAGTGGACTGATCGATTTCTATTTCGCCTGCACGGACATCACCACCTATGATCTGGCGGTGACCCATGCAGCCTGGTCATTCGACAAGAATGGCGCATTCCGGCCCGATGTGTCTCGCCATCTGATCGAAGGTTATCTGTCGCACCGGACACTGTCCGAAGCCGAATGGCAGGCATTGCCGGTGCTGGCCCGGGGGGCGGCCATGCGCTTCATCTCCACCCGCGCCTATGACTGGCTGAACACCCCGGCCGATGCGCTGGTGATGCGCAAGGACCCGATGGATTTCGCCCGGCGGTTGCGCTTCTACGCCGAGGAAGGCAGCGCAGTCTTTGCAGCAACCCGCATCTAGGGCATGACGGCGGGATGAAGCATGTCGAAATCTTTACCGACGGCGCATGCAAGGGCAATCCCGGCCCCGGTGGCTGGGGCGCGCTGCTCCGCATGGGTCCGCACGAAAAAGAACTGTCCGGCCACGAACCGTCGACCACCAACAACCGCATGGAAATGCTGGCCGTGATTCGCGCATTGGGCGCGCTGATCGAACCCTGCGATGTGACCGTGCATACCGACAGCCGCTATGTGATCGACGGCATGACCAAATGGCGGCATGGCTGGCAGAAAAATGGCTGGGTCAATGCCAGCAAGAAGCCGGTTCGCAATGCCGAATTGTGGCATGATCTGATCGCCGCAGCCAAACCGCACCGGATCGAATGGGAATGGGTCAAGGGCCATTCCGGGCACCCGGAAAATGAGCGGGTGGACAAGCTGGCCAGCGACGCGGCCCTGCAGCAGACACCATCCTGAAAAATTGAAAGCGGCGGCCGGGCAGCCATGCCACCCGGCCGCATAAATCCCTTATTCCACGGTCGTATCGACGATCTCTGCCTCAGGACCGTTCTTCCTGATGGAATCGATCGCATTTTTGGCGCTCGCCTTGGACGAATAGCCTTCGGTCCAGAACATGGTTTCACTGTTGTAAACGAAATAGGCCACGAATTCGCCAGCCTTGTTCTTCCGGATCTCAAAACGGTGCGCCATTCAGAACGTCTCCATCATCATGCGATTCTCCGCATGGTTAACCTACACCGGTTCGGATTGAACTGAAGCATCGACCGCAAAACGCAGCGGAGAATAGATCGCCGGATTGAGCGTATCGGTCATGGCATCCCGGCCATGGCCCAGCAGCAATTGAGAGCCCAGCCGCGCAGCCGCTGGTGCGGTCTGGATGCCAAAGCCCCCCTGGCCGGCAAACCAGAAGAAGCCCGGGCTCTGCCCGTCAAATCCGTAAATTGGCCGCCGATCAGGCGCAAAGCTGCGCAAGCCAGCCCATTTGCGCTCCACCGTCGTGACCTGCCAATCGACCACTTTTTCAAGGCGGTCGATCGCCAGCGCCACATCCAGTTCTTCAGGCGCGACATCACAGGCCGGGCTGGGCGTTTCGTCATGCGGGCTGAGCCAGATGCGCCCGCTTTCCGGCTTGAAATAGAACTGCCCCATCAGATCCAGCACCAGAGGCAGACTGATGGGCGGCGGCGGATCGGTTCGGACCTGCAGCACCGTGCGGCGCAACGGCTTCACACCCAGCGGCTCAACGCCGGCCATACTTGCAACCTGATCCGCCCAGGCGCCCGCTGCATTCACGATGATCGCGGCGCGAACATCCCGCCCATTGTCGAATTGCAGCAACCAACCACCCGCATCGCGCTGCGCCGTGCGCAGCCGGGCATTGGCCCGCAGTTCCACACCCGCGCGCTGCCCCATGGCCAAATAATGCTGATGCAGGCTGGCAACATCGATATCGGCACAGCTTCGCAGCCCGATCGCCAGCGACCATTCCGGCCGGATGCCCGGCACGAGCTGTTCCACCGCCGATCGCCCCAACCGTTTGATCCGGGCGCCGGTGTTGGCAAAGCGTGCTTCGAAAGCCTCGACCGCAGGCAAATCATCCTGCCGGGCAATGTAAAGCGCGCCACGCGTGGTCAGCATGTTGCGATCTCGCAGGAAGGCGCCAGATGCCAGCGTCAGCGGAACGACATCCGGCCCGCCATAGCATTCTTCCCAAAAGGCCGCAGACCGCCCCGTCGCATGATAGCCGGGGCGGTCTTCCGCCTCCAGCAACAGCACCCGCGCGTGCGGCGCAAGCTCCGCCGCGATACTCGCGCCCGCCATGCCGGCGCCGACCACGGCAATATCCCAATTCTCGATCATGACCGGCACACCCGGTCGAGAAAGCGATCGATCGCGTCAAGGGCCCGGCTGCGAACCGCATCCGATTCGCGCAATATCTCGTGCCGTGCTTCAATACCGAAGCCGAGCAGATCAGCCTGTGGCAGACGCGCAGCCGCGCGTTTTATGGCGCCCCATTGCACCAACCGGTCTGCCGAAGTGCCGAAGATCAGCACCGGCAGATCGAGAGCTTCCAGAACGCCCGGCTTCTGCAACACGGTGATCGACGCCAGGGCGGCCCTGACCCAGCCCCAGCTGGCCGGCCCCATCGACAGTTCCGGCCTCTGCCCGCGCCACCACAGTTCATCCTGATAACGCAGATCGTCATGGGTCAGCAGCAACTGTCGCGCGGACAGCGCCGCCGCCTTGTCCGTATCCCACCGCCAGGCGGCACGACGGCTGTCCCCCGCTGCGTTCATCAATGCGGCCACCATCCGCAATTGCGCCAGCGGCACCAGTGATGGACCAATCCCGATCATCGGTGCGGACAGGATGATCGCATCCGGCATGGGATCGATTCGCCGTTCCACCGCAGCACGAAGGGCCAGATGCCCCCCCATGGAATGCGCCACCAGAATACGCGGCCGGTCATTTGTCACCCTGCCGGACCATTCGCACCACAGGGCCGAAAGATCATCCAGCCAGGGTTCGAAACTGTCTGCGTGAACAACCGGCCCGTCGTGCCCCAACCGACCTGACCCGGCTTGCCCGCGCCAGTCCGCCGATGACACCTGCCAGCCCTGCGCCCGCCAGTGATCGAAACTTTCCAGATATTTTTCATAGGCTTCGCCAAGACCGCCGAGAAACAGCAACGACCCGCGCGGCGTGGTTGGCTCGCCATGGGCGGCATCGGGCGGCGACCAGTCAATGCGGCGGACAAGATGGCCATCGGGCGCCGCCCATGACCATTCTTTCGCATCGGCAGGAATGGATCTGCGGTTCATCCTGTCAGCACCGGCAGTATCCGTCCCGCAAATTCCGGCCTTTTCAGTAGTTACTGTTTGGTAAGCCATAAGCGCTAGCAAGCGTCCCCTAAGGTTCCGGGGATTTCCATGCTTGATGATCCGTTCAGATATGTGCTGCTTGCCGGATTGGCAATTGCGCTGCTCTACGCGGCCTTCACCGATCTGCGCAGCCGTCACATCGGCAACTGGCTGAACCTGGGCATCGCACTGGGCGCACCGCTGTTCTGGTGGGCTTCAGGCCTGTCACTGTGGCCGGAAGTTGCACTGCAGATCGGCCTGGCTGCCGGCGCGCTGGTCGTGCTGGCCGGACTGTTTGCGATTCGCGCCATGGGCGGCGGCGATGTGAAGCTGCTGACAGCACTGGCGTTGTGGATTCCCCCGGCGCAGTTCCTGAATCTGATCCTTCTGATGGCCCTGGTTGGCGGGGTGCTGACGATCATCTTCGGCGCCTGGCACATCATGCGTCGCCAGCGCGAAAGACTGCAGATTCCTTACGGCATCGCAATCTCGACAGCATCACTTTGGATCATCGCAACAAACTATTTGCCGCCGGCAAGTAACGTTCCGGCAATTGGGTGAACCCGTTCTTAACCAATTGCCTGATAAGCAAGCAAAACATCAAATTTGGATTTTGAGGGGCGTTACGCACCATGGACAGGAAGAAGCTGGTACTGCTGCTGGGGGCGCTGGTCATTGCGATCGGTACTGCGCTTGCAGCCCGGAGCATGTTCGCGGGCGCACCCGCACCGCAGGCCGTGGCCGCCATACCGCAGCAGCAGGAAGGCCCGAAAGTTCTGGTCGCCAAGCGCGCCCTGCCAATCGGCACGATCATCACCGCCGATGCCGTGGGTTACCAGCTGTGGCCGGAAGAAATGGTCAAGGATGCCTATTTCCTTGATGGCCAGTCCGACATGTCCAAGCTGATGGGCACCGTGGTCCGCCATGCCGTTACGGCGGGCGAACCGGTTACCCAGGGTTCGCTGGTTGCTCCGGGCGATCGCGGCTTCCTTGCCGCCGCGCTGGGGGCGGGCATGCGGGCTGTCACCGTGTCGGTTTCGGCCCGCACGGGTGTTGCCGGCTTCGTCTTCCCGGGTGACCATGTCGACCTGATGCTGACCCAGGCGGTCAGTGGCGAAGGCGGCGGGGCCCCTCTGCGTGCAACTGAAACCTTCCTGCGCAATCTGCGCGTTCTGGCGACCGACCAGTCGACCGAATCGACCACCGACGAAACCGGCAAGACCGTGGTTCGCCAGTTCCGGACGGTCACACTGGAAGTCACCCCGAAGATCGCCGAAAAAATCCAGGTCGCCCAGACCATCGGCACGCTCAGCCTGTCGCTACGCTCGATCGCCGACAACCAGACCGATCTGGAACGGGCGATTGCCTCTAGCGCGGTTGACCTGCCCGATGGCGCCAGCCGTGAAGAAGAAGAACGCCTGCTGCGCACCGCCATGGCCCGCCCGCAGGAAGGTGCATCCAGCTTCGTAACCGGCGCCGATGTATCCCGCTTCCAGCGCAGCAGCATCCCGACCGCACGCGCTGATGGCCCGGTCATCGCAGCCCCCGGCACGCCCGAAGCACGTCTGGCTCCGCCGCGCCCCTCCGGCCCCGTTGTCCGCGTAACCCGCGGCAAGGACACCACTGAAGAAGCGGCAGGCAAATAAGCCATGACCCGCCAGATCCCACTCATCCGCCAGAGCGCTGCTCATCACATTGGGGGAAATTCGATGCAACGCCGCTTTATCAAGACCGCGCTGGGTGTCGCATGTGCGCTGACCCCGCTCGCTGCGATGCTCGCCATGCCGGCCCAGGCCCAGTCCGTCACCCGCCCGTCGCAGGATGTCGTGCTGTCAATCGGACGCGGCCAGTTGGTTTCCGTACCCGGCACCATGACCGACATCTTTGTCGCCAATGACGAAGTGGCTGATGTCCAGGTGAAGTCGCAGCGGCAGCTCTATGTCTTTGGCAAAGCGGGCGGCGAAACCACCGTTTATGCAAGCGACCGATCGGGCGCGATCATCTGGTCCGCCAATATCCGCGTCGGATCCAATATCGACAGCGTGGACCAGATGCTGGCCCTGGCGATGCCCGATGCCAAGATCCAGGTTGCCACCATGGGTGCCAGCACCGTGCTGCTGACCGGCACCGTCAACAGCCCCGAAGATGCGGCTGAAGCCGAATGGCTGGTCAAGGCCTTCATGGGCGACAAGGCCAATGTGATCACCCGGCTGCGCAATGCCACGCCGCTGCAGGTCAGCCTGCGGGTCCGCTTTGCCGAAGTCAGCCGGTCTCTGGTGCGTTCGCTGGGTGCCAATCTGCGTTCTGCCGATTCGACCGGTGGTTTCCAGTTCGGCATCGGTCAGGGCCGGTCCTTTGCAACACAATACACCCCCGGTGGCCCGCTCGGTACTTTTCCTGACGGAACAACCGGCACCACAACTGTCGATCCGATTTCACCAGGCACGACCATTGCCGGCGCAGGCCGTTTCCTCGGGCTCGACCTGCTGGGATCGCTCGATCTGGCCGAACGCGATGGTCTGGTGACCACCCTCTCGGAACCCAATCTGACCGCGCTTTCGGGCGAAACGGCCGAATTCCTGGCTGGTGGCGAATTCCCGATCCCGCTGGTGCAGGGTCTGGGCGCGACAACTGTTCAGTACAAGAAATACGGCGTCAGCCTTGCCTATACGCCGACAGTGCTGACCAATGGCCGAATTTCGCTGCGTGTGCGCCCAGAAGTGTCAGAATTGTCGAGCCAGGGTGCTGTGACGCTGGAAGGCTTCCAGATCCCGGCACTGACCGTACGGCGCGCCGAAACCACGATTGAGCTGGGATCGGGCCAGAGCTTCATGATCGCCGGGCTGCTGAGCAACAATTCGCAGAACACGATCGACAAGGCTCCGGGCGTTGGTGACCTGCCGATCCTGGGCAATCTGTTCAAATCCACCGAATTCCGCCGCGGTGAAACCGAACTGGTTATCGTGGTTACGCCTTATCTGGTTAATCCGGTTAATGATGGGGACATCGTTCTGCCGACTGATGGCTATCGTAGCCCGACTGTGGGGCAGCAACTGCTGCTGAACCGCGAACATGACGGCGTATCCGGCACGACCCGCCCGGGACCGCAGAATTCCGGGAATACGGTGCCTTCCCCAAGCGTCGGCGCGGCACAGGATCTGCCAGGCACGACCGTACAGCCCCGGTCGGCCGAAGCGGCCACCCCCGGCTTCAGTCTGAACTGAGAAAGGTGATCAACATGCCCATTCGCTCCAAGCCAGCGATTTCCGCCGCGATTGCCCTTTCCCTTGGCCTTGCGCTGGCGGCCTGCCAGTCCAGCGGCCCGGCTGACGCCAATCGCACTCTCTACAGCGTCCATCAGCCGGTCGTCGAACGCCAGAGCTTCGCGCTGGATGTCTCCGCCAGTTCCAGCGGTCTCGCCGCACCGGACAAGCGACGCCTGGCCGACTGGTTCACCGCCATGAATCTGGGTTATGGTGATCAGGTTGCCATTGACGGGCGTAATGTCAGCAACGCCACGCGCGAAGATGTTGCCGCCCTGGTCGGGCAGCATGGGCTGCGGCTGTCCGATGTTGCACCGGCCTCCGAAGGCGTAGCGCCAGTCGGATCGGTTCGTGTCGTGCTCAGCCGCTCGGTCGCCAGCGTGCCGTCCTGCCCTAATTGGGAAGGCCGCAGCGCCAACCATCTGGGCAATCACACCTCACCCAATTTCGGCTGCGCAACAAACAGCAATCTGGCCGCGATGGTCGCCAATCCGGATCATCTGATCGAAGGCGCACGCGATACCGGCAACACCGTGATCATGACCTCCAACAAGGCGATCGACGTCTATCGTACCAATCCGCCCACCGGCACCCGTGACGTAACCGCCATCACCACGTCGTCGCAAGGAAACTGAGATGAACGCCCCATGGAAGCCCGGTCCGCTGGGCAATCGCGATCCTTTCGCTGCCTATATCTGCGACGAAGCCTCGCTGGACGTGCTGCGCCCGGTGGCCATCGAAATGGGCTGGCAGCCTGAAAAGTGCAACAAGGGCGGATTGCGCAATGCCGTCCAGTCGCTCTCCATCGCGGCCAGCCCGGCCATCCTGCTGGTTGATCTGTCGGAAAGCGGCGATCCGCTGAATGACATCAACGGTCTTGCCGAAGTGTGCGAGCCCGGCACGGTTGTGATCGCGCTGGGCCAGGTCAACGATGTGCGCCTGTATCGCGATCTGCTGGCCAGCGGCATCCATGATTATCTGCTGAAGCCCCTTTCGCCCGGCATGCTGCGTGATGCGCTGCTACAGGCGCAGGCTGTGTTCATGGCCCCGCGCGGCGGTGAAGCGGAAGGCGAAAAGCGGCATATGTCCATGGCCGTGGTCGGCACCCGTGGCGGCGTTGGCGCCTCCACGCTGGCTACCTCGCTCGCCTGGTTGTTCAGCACCGATCATTCCATGCCCACGGCATTGCTGGATCTTGACGTCCACTTCGGCACCGGCGCGCTGAGCCTGGATCTGGAACCGGGCCGCGGCCTGACTGATGCGATCGAGAATCCCAGCCGCATCGACGGGCTGTTCATCGAACGCGCCATGATCCGCGCCAATGACAATCTGGCGATCCTGTCGGCCGAAGCGCCGATCAATTCGCCGCTGCTGACCGATGGATCGGCGTTTCTGCAGTTGCAGGAAGGTTTCAAGCAGGCCTTCGAAATGACGGTCGTTGATCTGCCACGCAACATGCTGATCAATTTCCCGCATCTGCTGACCGACGTGAATGTCGTGATGCTGGTTACGGAAATGACCCTGGCCTCCGCCCGCGACACCATCCGGATCCTGTCGTGGCTGAAGAGCAATGCGCCGTCAGCCCACCCGATCCTGGTGGCCAACAAGATGCAGCCGGGACTGATCGAAATCAGCAAGAATGATTTCGAAGCTTCGATCGAACGCAAGCTCGATTACATCATTCCTTTCGACCAGAAGGCAGCAAGCCATGCGGCCAAGCTGGGGCAGACCTTCGCCGAAGCCAACCGGAACACCAAGGCGGGCACCATCATGCGCGACATCGCCAAGGCCGCGATGGGCATCGATGGCAGCGAAGCTGGACCGGCGACTGGTGCTGGTGGATCCCTGCTCTCCAAGTTCGATCTCAAGAGCCTGCTGAGCAAGAAGGACAAGCGCGCGACGGCAGAAGCCTGATGACAGCCACCGGCAAGCCATGTGCGATGCCGGTGGGATTTCGACGGTTTGATTTGACGCACAGGAAACAGGCGACGGCGTACCATGGATAGCATCCAGATCATCCTGGCCAGTATCTGCATCATGCTGTTGCTGGCCATCGGCTATCTCCTGATGGGCGGGCCATCACCCGGCAAGGAAGGCCAGCGCCGGCTTCAGGGTGTGCGCCTGCGTCATTCGGACAGCACCAGCGCACGGGTGGAATCCCAGCTGCGCAAGGCCATCGCATCGCGCCGTACACGCTTTCACAAGGTGGCAGGTGCTGGTTCGCGCATCGAAGCACTGCAGGTCCGCCTGCGTCAGACCGGCAAGAACTGGACCGTCAACCGCTACATCCAGGCTTCGGTCGGCATCGCACTGGTGGTGTTCATATTCATCTATATGCGCAGTGGTGCCCTGCCGCTGTCGCTGATCCTCGGCGTCGTGGCCGGCGGGGGCATCCCGCACATGGTGGTTGGTTATCTGATCAACAAACGGGTTAACACCTTCACGACAAAGTTTCCCGATGCCATCGAATTGCTGGTGCGCGGTCTCCGCTCTGGTCTGCCGGTCGGCGAAACCCTGAATGTCATCGCCACCGAAATTCCCGGTCCAGTGGGGGACGAATTTCGCGGTGCGGTCGAACGCATCAAAATCGGCCGCACGATGGAAGAATCGCTGCAGGAAACTGCTGACAGGCTGGGCACGCCCGAATTCCAGTTCTTCGTCATTACGCTCGCCATCCAACGCGAAACCGGCGGCAATCTGGCGGAAACCCTGTCCAATCTCGCAGACGTACTGCGCAAGCGCGCCCAGATGAAGCTGAAGATCAAGGCGATGAGTTCTGAATCCAAGGCATCGGCCTACATCGTGGGCTCGCTTCCCTTCATCGTCTTCGGCCTCGTCTGGATGGCAAACCCATCATATCTAACCAATTTCTTCATCGACGACCGTCTGATCATTGCCGGGCTAGGCGGACTGGTGTGGATGAGCATCGGCGGTTTCATCATGGCCAAGATGGTCAATTTCGAAATCTGACGGGAGAGCGAGAAACATCATGATCAACGCCCCGCCCTCCCCCACCCTGCTCGGCTTCGATGTCATCGTGGTCGGAACCATTCTCGCCGGCTTTGCCGCCCTGGCCGTGCTGGTCGCCATCTATGCCGCGATCACCGTGTCCGATCCGATGAGCAAACGCGTTAAGGCGCTGGCCGCACGGCGCAATGAGCTGAAAGCCGGCATTTCCGGAACAGCGGCCCGCAAGCGGCAGAACCTGACCCGCCGGACCGACACGACAGACAAGCTGAAAGGCCGTCTGGAGCAGATGAAAGTGCTCCAGGAAAGCCAGGTCAAGGTCATCCAGCACAAGCTGGCCCAGGCTGGCATCCGCAACAAGGAACTGGCCGTTGCGGTCATCTTTGCGCGGATGGTGCTGCCGATCGTGATGGGCCTGGCCGGCGTTGCCGTGTTCTACTGGTCCGACACCTTCCCCGACTGGAGCAGCTTCAAGCGTTTCTGTGGTTTCGCAGGCATGGTTATCCTTGGCTACAAGGGCCCGGAAATCTTCCTGCAGAACCGCGCGAGCAAGCGGCTGGCAGCCATCCGCAAGGGTCTGCCCGATGCGCTCGATCTGCTGGTGATCTGCGCCGAAGCTGGTCTGACTGTCGATATGGCCTTCAACCGGGTCTCGCGCGAACTGGGCCGGGCCTATCCCGAACTGGGTGAGGAATTCGCCCTGACCGCGATCGAGCTGGCCTTCCTGACCGAAAGACGCCAGGCCTTTGAAAACCTGGCCTATCGGGTCGATCTCGACGCAGTACGCGGCGTGGTGACAACCATGATCCAGACCGAACGCTATGGCACGCCACTGTCATCGGCACTGCGCGTGCTGTCGGCCGAATTCCGCAATGAACGCATGATGCGGGCTGAGGAAAAGGCCGCACGTCTGCCGGCGATCATGACCATTCCGCTGATCCTGTTTATTCTGCCGACGCTGTTCATCGTCATTCTGGGCCCGGCAGCCTGTTCGATCGCCGATGCCTTCGGCGGCGACGGCCCAGGCGGTGCACCCAACTGACGCGGCAGAAAAATAGACGCCGGGGTTCTATTACCCCGGCGTCTATTTGTGACCAAAACAGATCAGATGACGCCGAAATTCCCGTTGGCTTCGGGAACATCGCCAATATCCCCCACCTGATCACGCACCCGCTGTAGCAGCGAACGAAACAGCCGACGTTCTTCGGACGTCAGACCGCTGAAAATCTTCCGCTCCATCTCGATGGCAATCGGCATGATCTCGCTGTGCATGCTGACCCCCGCCGGGGTCAGCTCGACCAGATGCGAACGGCCATCCTGTTCATTGGGCAAACGTGTGGCGAGCGCGCGAGCTTCCAGCGTCTTGCACGCCCGGTTCACCGCCACCTTGTCCATCACCGTCATGCTGGTCAGATCGCGCTGGGTGAGTCGACCTGAATCGCCCAGCACCGCCATCACCCGCCATTCCGGAATGCTGAGGCCGAAACGGTTACGGTATTCGAGCGCGATCCGGCCGCTCACCGCGTTCGAGGTGACCGACAGCTGATACGGCATGAATTCTGCGAGAGAGGTCGTTTTCATGATGCGGCCGATGTGATCCAGCGCGCAACTCTTTGCAAGTTCGTTTCCCTTGAAACGTCAATATGTTTCGCTGAACGCCTATTTCAGGACACGACCGGCAATTCCATGGATTCGAACCAAATCCGCGGCATCCCATTGTGTTCGCGGTGTGATGATCGCCCCGTCCAGAGCCTGATCAATCGGGCTCGATTCCCGCACGGACGGCAGCAGATCAGCCAATTGTCCCAGGACGGAACGCGCCGTGGAAGCGTTCGATTGCATGATTCGCAAAATTTCAGGAACAGACACCGGGTCTTCGCTTTCGCGCCAGCCATCGTAATCGGTGACCATGCCGAGCAGCGCGTAGGGCAATTCCGCTTCCCGGGCGAGACGCGCCTCGGGCATGGCAGTCATTCCAATCACATCCCCACCCCAGGCGCGGAACATCCGGCTTTCGGCGCGGGTAGAAAATTGCGGCCCTTCGATCGCGACATAACATCCGCCCGGATGCACCACGGCTCCAGCCTGTCGCGCTGCCTGCGTCACCAGATCAGACAAGCGCGGGCAGACCGGATCGGCCAGACCGACATGGGCGACGATCTTTCCATCAAAAAAGCTGCGTGCCCGCCCCTGGGTGCGGTCAATGAACTGATCGGCAACGACAAACTGCCCCGGTGCGATGGCTTCCTGCAAGGATCCAATGGCGGAAACGGCCAGCAGATCGGTCACGCCGCTTTGTTTCAAGGCATGGATATTGGCCCGGTAATTGACAGCTGAAGGCGACAGCCGATGGCCGACGCCATGGCGGGCAAGGAAGCTGAAGCACACCTTGCCGATGCGCCCGGTGGTAATTGGCCCCGATGGCGCGCCAAAGGGCGTATCCACGCTGAGTTGCTGCGCATCATCCAGCGTTCCGGGATAATAAAGTCCGGAACCGCCGATGATCCCGATATGCCATTCTGTCATGAATTTTGGGTGCCTGTTCGAAATCAGCGTGGGGGCATGCGAATACCACCATCCAGCCGGACGGATTCCCCGTTGAAGTAACCATTTTCGATCATCAGCAAAACCAGATCGGCATATTCCTGCGGATCACCCAGGCGCTTGGGGAATGGCACGGCGGCGGCCAGCGCCTGCTGCGCCTTTTCCGGCAGCCCGGCGAGCAGCGGTGTGCGGAAAATCCCGGGCAGTATGGTGTTGATGCGAATGCCTTCGCTCATGAAATCCCGCGCAATCGGCAGGGTCATGCCAGCAACGCCCGCCTTGGATGCGGCATAGGCCACCTGCCCGATCTGCCCATCCACCGCCGCCACCGATGCCGTGCAGACCATGGCGCCCCGTTCCCCATCCTGCAGCCCGTCCAGCGTCATCATCCCGGCGGCGGATTTGGCGACGCACTGGAAGGTGCCCAGCAAATTGACCCGGATGGTTTTCAGGAAAAGATCGACCGGCAGATGTTCGATCGCACCCGTTTCCTTGTCGCGCCGGATCGTCTTGCCGATGGTGCCGATACCCGCACAGCAGACCAGCACCCTCTCCTGGCCCAGCACTTCTCGCGCAGCAGCAAATCCAGCATCGACCGAGGCTTCGTCAGACACGTCAACCTGGCAGGCGAATCCACCGATTTCCGCTGCCACCTGCTGCCCGCGCTCCAGATTGAGATCGAACAGGGCGACCTGGGCTCCTTTGGCGGCCAGGGCCCTTGCGCTGGCTTCCCCAAGTCCAGACGCGCCGCCTGTGACAATGGCGACTGTCGATGCATCGATCTTCATGCCGTTTCATCCTCTCACTGATGCCGCCAGCTTATCTGCAAGCGTGCATTCCAGTGAGAGTAATCAGGGGTTTGGTCAGGTCAAGCACGCGCCAGAAGCCGTTTCCCGAAGTGACCGAAAGCCCCATGTCACAATGTGACAGAATTGTACTGTCACAAAACATTAATGTTGCAGCCTCGCAACAGTCACAAAAGTTCTAGTATCAGAGGTAACAGTTATCGTTGAAACCATTCAGCCATTAGACCAGTCATCCCGCGTTCAGCCTGGGGCGATTCCCAATTCAGGAACGCTTCCGCCGCCGGCGAACAGGCTCAATAAGGGACTGCAATCGCAATGAAGATTTCCACCATTCGCAAGCATTGGCTTGGCACGGGCAGCGCCCTGCGCGTTCTTGCCCTCACCGGCGCCGGTGCAGTTGTCGGCTTCTCCGCAACTCCGGCATTCGCTCAGCAGGCAGCTGAAGAAGAAGAAACAGCGGAAGAAGCGCCCCAGGCCATCATCGTAACCGGTTCGCGTATTGCATCGGCGACGATCGCATCCACCGCGCCGCTGCAGATCCTCGACGCCACCGCGATTGCGGATTCCGGTGTCGTGAATATTCAGGAACTGCTGCTTGAAAATCCGGTTTTCGGTACCCCGACCTTCAGCCGTACCAATTCGGCTTTCCTGACTTCGGGTACCGGTGTTGCCACTATTGACCTGCGCGGCCTGGGCGAAAACCGTACGCTGGTCTTGGCAAACGGCCGCCGCGTGGTTGCCAGCGTCGCCAACTCCTCGACCGTCGACCTCAACGTCATTCCGACCCAGTTCATCGACCGCGTCGATGTGCTGACCGGCGGTTCTTCCTCGGTCTATGGTTCTGACGCCATCGCCGGCGTGGTCAACTTCGTCTACAAGAAGAACTTCGAAGGCATTGAAGCACAGGCACAGTACGGCATCACCGAACGCGGCGATGACGAGCGCTACCAGGCGAATGTGACCGCAGGCACCAATTTTGACGATGACCGCGGCAACATCATGGTTCACCTGGGCTATTCGCGCGAAGGCGGCGTTCTGTCGCGTGAACGCGCGAACACCTATATGGACGATAGCTCGTTGATGGCGTTGACCTATGACGCAGCAGACTGGGGCACAGTAGCCGAACCGTTCCTGTCCGGCTTCGCACCGCAGGGTACCTTCACTACCAGCCGCCCGACCCCGACCGCGGAAAATCCCAATGCCACGACCACCACGTCGTGGACCTATGGTCCGAACGGCCAGTTGCAGCCCTGCGTTGCAACCAACGCCCCGACTTGCGCGTCCTCGCTCGGCCTCGGCTCAGGCGTAGGTCCGACCGGCTTCAACCGTCAGTACTACCGCACGATCGCCGTGCCTGTTGAACGCTATCTGTTCGCAGCTGCCGGCGAATATGCCATCAACGACAAGCTGAACTTCTTCTTCGAAGGCACCTACAACCGGACGACGTCTTCGCGCGAAATCGAACCTTTCGCGCTGGCATCCGATGGTTCGACCGGGATCTATCCGGCATCCGGTCGCATGCCGATCGAAAACTGGGTGGTGAACAGCGCCGGCGTAGCCAGCCTGGTGGCCAATCCACTGGTTCCCGGTGCCATCGCAGCGGAAGCAACCGATGTGGATGGTGACGGCCTGCGCGACATCGGCTTCAGCCGCCGTCTCACCGAAATCGGCACCCGCAATGGCTCGACCGATCGCGATTTTTATCGCTTCGTGGTCGGCTTCGACGGCACGCTGTTCAACGACAACTTCCGTTGGGACGTCAGCTACAACTTCGGCCAGGTGAAGGAAAACCAGCGCAGCAACGGCCAGATCAATGTCGCCAACTTCCGCAACGGCCTGGCGGTCATGACGGACGTCAACGATGTGAACGGCAATGGTTCGACCACGGACATGGTCTGCATCAGCGCAGAAGCGCGCGCCAATGGCTGTGTGCCGGTCAACATCTTCGGCGCCGGCAATATCTCGCCCGAAGCCGTGGCCTATGTGAATGCCGAATCCTATTACCGCACCGGCATCACCCAGCAGGTTCTGCAGGGCAACCTTTCCGGTTCGGTGGTTGAACTCCCGGCCGGTCCGCTCGGCCTGGCCCTGGGTATCGAATACCGTCAGGAAAATTCCTATTCGGACAATGACTCGCTGACCAACGCCGGCCAGAACGGCGGCAACATGCTGCCTGACACTGCAGGCGGCTTCCACGTTGCCGAAGTTTATGCCGAAGTGAAGGTGCCGATCCTGGCCGACATGCCGTTCTTCAACTACTTCGGTGTTGGCGGCGCGGTTCGTCTGGCCGATTATTCGACGGTCGGCGGCGTCACCAGCTGGAACGCTGAAGCTGTCTGGTCACCGGTGGAAGATATCCGCATTCGCGGCACCTATGCCCGTTCGGTTCGTGCACCGAACATCGGTGAGCTCTACGCCGGTCTGTCGCAGACCTTCCCGTCGGGTCTGATCGATCCCTGCACCGGCGTCGGCGCAACCGGCGGCGGCGCAGTTGGCGACAACTGCCGTGCAGCACCGGGCGTGATGGCGAACATCGCCGCCAATGGCGTGTTCACCACCACCCAGCCCGACCTTCAGGGCATCAGCGGCTTCAACGGCGGCAACCCCAACCTGCATGAGGAAACCTCCACCTCATGGACGCTGGGCGCCGTGATCACTCCGCGTTCGCTGGGCCTGCGCAACCTGACGCTGACGGTCGATTACTACAACATCAAGGTCGACGACGTCATCGGCACCTTCGGCCGGCAGTTCAGCCTGCAGCAGTGCTATGAAGATAGCAACGAAACCTTCTGTGATCTGATCACACGCCGCCCGACCGAAACAGCCACCAACTCGTCCGGTTCGATCGAGTTCATTGACGCGATCAACGTCAATGCTTCGAAGCTCGAAACCCAGGGCCTGGACGTGACCGCCAACTGGACCACCCCGCTGGGCCTGCTCGGCAACGACCGCCTGACCCTGCGTGGCGCCTACACCCACATCTTCAATTTCGATTATTATCAGCTGCCGACCGTTGATGCGGATCCGGAAGATGGTGAAATCGGGATGGCCAAGGACAGCTTCACCGCAAGCGCAGCCTATGGCACCGATCAGTTCAAGGTGAACCTGACCGGTACCTTCATCGGCAAGTCCTATGAAGATGACCAGTTCTGCTTCGCCTATGACTATGATGCGAAGTGCGCTGGCGTTGGATCGCAGTTCTATCTCGACATGCAGGCTCAGTACTTCGTGTCCAAGAGCACGGAACTGTTCTTCGGCATCGACAACCTGCTCGACAAGTCGGCTCCGCTGATCCTGACGAACACGACCTTCAACACCACCGGCACCGACACCGCTGCCGATGTGTATGATCCGTTCGGTCGTCGTTTCTACATGGGCGCACGCGTCCGCTTCTAATACCGGGCTGTCAGCAACGGGGAATCGGGGGCAGTGGAGAAATCCGCTGCCCCTTTTTCTTTGCCCGAAAGGAGGGCGGCGCCATGCTTCTGCGAAAGAGCAATCACCATCGATGGGCGGCTGAGACTATTCAGCTGACGTCAATCTGTGATGAAATCGCAACATCACTGAAACATTCCCAACGCCCAAACTGATCGTAATTGAAACCAAATCCACCTTCATTCACGTAAGTAACCACAGCGCGCGGGCCCTTGCCCCCAATTGGTTTGCACGGGGCAGAAGTCCGTAGTGTTTGCATCAGCCTTGGCCGGTTCCGGCCTTGACCTGGGGGACTGAACTGTGAAGATCCAATCCATTCTGAAGACTGCCTGTGCGCCGATAGCGGTATCGGTTGCGCTCTCGGCCAGCCCCGCCTTCGCGCAGGATGCGGCGGCCGTCGCTACCGATGATCCGGAAGCTGTGATCATCGTGACTGGTTCACGCATTGCGCGCCCGGAACTGGCGCTGCCGAACCCGGTCAATGTTATCGATTCAACCACGATCGAACAGTCGGGCACCACCACCATCACCGACTTCCTGGTCAATTCACCCGCACTGCTGGGTTCGACCACCAACATCGACGTGGCCGGTTCCAACCTGCCCAATGCGCAGATGGTCGGCGTCAACAATCTGGATCTTCGCAACCTCGGCACCAGCCGCACTCTGGTGCTGGTGGATGGCCGCCGCCACGTCGCCGGCAGCCCCGGATCGGCCGCAGTCGACATCAACAATATCCCGACCGACCTGATCGAGAAGGTCGAAATCCTGACCGGTGGTGCCTCCGCCATTTACGGTGCGGACGGTGTGACCGGCGTGGTCAACTTCATCCTGAAGAAGGATTACGAAGGGATTGGCGTCCGCGGCCAGGTCAATTTCTCGCAGAAGGGTGATGCCGGTTCGCGCTTTGGCTCGGTGATCGCCGGCCACAACTTTGCCGACGGTCGCGGCAATATCACGGCGGCCTATGAATTCAGCGAAACGGACCGTTTCCTGCAGACCCAGCGCCTCAATTACGGCCGGACCGGTCCCAGCTATGCCTTTGCCCGCAATCACAATGATTGGCCGGACGATCCCAATGTGCCCGACCGCATTCTTTATACCGATCTGCGCTGGGCTGACAGCTCGATGGGCGGCGCAATCGATCTTCTCGGCGTTGATGGCGTGCCGCAGTTCACCGGCGAAGGCGGCGTATACGATCGCGGCACGATCCTGCCGGGAACGGCCTTCACAGTTGGCGGCTCAAGCACGCCGCGTGAAATCTATTACGGCGATTACATCCCCTATTCGCGGCGCCACGTCGCCAATGTGATGGGCCATTTCGAGGTCAGCTCGGCGCTCGATCTCTATGCCGAAGCAAAATACGTCCGTTCGAAGGCTGACACATTCTCCCAGCCGACCTACGATCTCTACACCGTCCTCGCGCCAGACAATGCCTATGTGGAACAGCGCTTTGGCGCCAATGCCACCGGGCCGGATGGCGCCTTGTTCAGCCGTGACAATTTCGATTTCGGTCAACGCCGTTATGAAATGGAACGCGAACTGTGGCGTACGGTTGTCGGCGCACGCGGCGATCTCGGCTCCAACCTGCGCTATGACATTTCCTATGTCTGGGGCCAGTCGACCATGACAGCCACCAATTATGGCGATCGTATCAACGATCGTTATTATGCCGCATTGGATTCGGTCTATGATGCCAATGGCAATATCACCTGCCGCATCAACCTGCCCGGTGAAACCGAAGTCAGCGGGACCAGCTATGGCAACCCGACCGATTTCAACGGTGCGCCGGTCACCTTCCAGCCCGGTCAGTGCGTGCCACTGAATATTCTGGGCAACGGGTCACCCACTCAGGCTGCGCTCGACTGGATCCTGGCCGATCATGCCAGCTGGGCCCGGATCACCCAGCACGTGGTTTCCGGCTCTCTCGCCGGTGATACGGGCAGCTTCTTTGAACTGCCGGGCGGTCCGATCGGCTTCGCGATCGGTGCCGAATACCGCAAGGAAAAGAGCGTCGACAATCCGTCGCAGGCCAGCCTCGACAATATCCTGATCGACAACAGCCCGTCGCAGCCAACGACCGGCAGCTTCGACGTCAAGGAAGTCTTCGCCGAAATCAACCTGCCGATACTGGCCGATATGGCCTTTGCCGAAAACCTGTCTGTTGGCGGCGCAATCCGTCTGTCGGACTATTCGACGATCGGTTCTACCACCACATGGAACCTCAACGGCACCTATTCGCCAGTGCGCGACATCACCTTCCGGGGCACCTATTCGGAAGCAGTCCGCGCACCGAACATCAATGAACTCTTTGCCGGCGCAAGCGGCACCTTCCAGTTCATTACCGACCCTTGCGGCATCGATCGGCTTGCCGAAGGGACGCAGTATCGGGTGGCGAACTGTACTGCAGCTTTGAATGCTGTTGGCATTGATCCGGCCACCTTCGACCCGGCCAATGTTTCCTACTCGCCGCAGAACAGCAGCATCCTGGGTACGACAGGCGGCAATGCCAATCTGCAGGAAGAAACCGCCAAGACCTGGACTGCTGGTGTCGTACTGCGGCCCAGCTTCATCCGGGGCCTGACGATCACGGCTGACTGGTACAACATCAAGCTGGACAATGCGATCCGTTACCCGACCGCGCAAGACACGACTGATCTTTGCTATGATCAGCCGACACTGGACAACGCGTTCTGCGACGTACTGGCGCGTGATCCCGCCAATGGCTTCATTTCTGACTACGCGGTACTGCCCCAGAACGTGGCCAGCTATGAAACCGCCGGTCTGGATGTGGGCCTGCAGTACCAGTTCGAACCCTTTGCCGATGCTGGCGTATTCAACATCAGCCTGATCGGTAACTATCTGGACAAGCTGCGCTTTGTTCCGTCGCAGGGCGCCGAGATCGAAGATGACAAATTCCTGTCAACCTATCCGGCACCGGAATTCAGCGCCATGTTCGATCTGACCTGGACCAAGGGTCCGTTCATGCTGAACTACGGCATCAACTGGGCGTCCAAGACCCGCCGCGTCACCATTGAGCAGGAAACGGCAAACCCCGATTACCTGCCCAGCGAATACATCTGGTATAAAGAGAAGTGGGAACATGAAATCTATGTTCGCTACGATCTCGACGATCGCTTCCAGCTCTATGGCGGTATCAACAATCTGTTTGACACCAAGCCCGATGTTGGCGCGGTTGCCTATCCGATCAGCGCGGTCGGTCGCGCCGGCTTCGTCGGTTTCCGGGTCAAGACCAACTGATCTGATCTGATCTGAACAGCACATAGAAAAGGGGCCGGAGATTATCTCTCCGGCCCCTTTTTTGTCGCCTGTTACCCCGTTCGCCGCGCTCAGTTTGCCGGCGTCAGTTGCAGGGCACCATCGCCTTCGTCGATATGCACCGTGGAGCCGTCGCGAATGTCGCCGCGCAGGATTTCTTCGGCCAGCGGATCCTGCAGATAGCGCTGCACCGCCCGCTTCAGCGGACGCGCGCCATAAACCGGATCATAACCAACCCGCCCCAACCAGCGCCGCGCGGCGTCGGTCAGGTCGAGTGTGATCTTGCGATCCTTCAGCAGTTTCTGCACCCGGCCGATCTGGATATCGACGATCGGCGCCATATCCGCCTGGCCCAGCCGGTGGAACAGGATGATTTCATCCAGCCGGTTGAGGAATTCGGGGCGGAAATGGCCACGCACCACCTCCATCACCTGCGGTTCGACGCTGTCGACATCCTGGCCTTCGTCCAGCCCGGCCAGATACTGGCTGCCCAGATTGCTGGTCAGAATGATCAGCGTATTGGAAAAATCCACCACGCGGCCCTGCCCGTCGGTCAGTCGCCCGTCGTCCAGCACCTGCAACAGCACGTTGAACACATCGGGGTGTGCTTTTTCCACCTCGTCGAACAGCACCACCTGATAGGGGCGACGCCGCACCGCTTCGGTCAACACGCCGCCTTCTTCGTAACCGACATAGCCCGGGGGGGCGCCGATCAGCCGGGCGACGGCGTGCTTTTCCATGAATTCGCTCATGTCGATGCGCACCATCGCGCTGTCGTCATCGAACAGGAAACCGGCCAGCGCCTTGGTCAGTTCGGTCTTGCCCACGCCCGTCGGGCCCAGGAACAGGAAGCTGCCCAGCGGGCGATTGGGATCCTGCAGTCCCGCCCGTGCGCGGCGCACCGCGCGCGACACAGCGGCCACGGCATCCTTCTGGCCGATCACCCGTTCACCGATGACCTGTTCCATCCGCAGCAGTTTTTCCCGCTCGCCCTGCATCATCCGGTCGACCGGCACCCCGGTCCAGCGGCTGACCACGCTGGCGATATCGTCTTCGGTCACCTCTTCGCGCAGCAGCGCGTTTTCCGCCTGCCCCTGCGCTTCGGCGAGTTGTTTTTCGAGCTGCGGAATCCGCCCGTAAGACAGCTCCCCCGCCCGGGCGAGATCGCCTTCACGCTGGGCCTGATCGAGTTCGATCCGCGCAGCATCCAGCTGTTCCTTGATCCGCGCCTCTGCATGGATCTTGTCACGTTCATTCTGCCAGCGGGTGGTCAGTTCGGCTGATTGCTGTTCCAGATTGGCCAGTTCAGCACGCAACGCGGTCAGCCGATCCTTCGACGCGGCATCGATTTCACGCGACAGCGCCGATTCCTCGATCTTGAGCTGAATGATCCGCCGGTCGAGGCTTTCGATCTCCTCGGGCTTGGATTCCACCTCCATCCGGATGCGGCTGGCAGCTTCGTCCATCAGGTCGATCGCCTTGTCCGGCAGGAAACGGTCAGAGATATAGCGGTTGGACAAAGTGGCTGCGGCCACGATCGCGCCATCGGTGATGCGCACGCCGTGATGCAGTTCGTAGCGATCCTTCAAGCCGCGAAGGATGCTGATCGAATCCTCCACCGTCGGCTCGCCCACAAAAACGGGCTGGAACCGCCGCTGCAGCGCGGCATCCTTCTCGACATATTTCTGATATTCATCGAGCGTGGTGGCGCCGATGCAATGGAGTTCACCGCGTGCCAGCGCCGGCTTCAGCAGATTGCCTGCGTCCATTGACCCTTCGGATGCGCCGGCGCCGATCAGCGTGTGCATTTCATCGATGAACAGGATGATGTGGCCATCGGCCCCCTTCACCTCATCCAGCACGGACTTCAGTCGTTCCTCGAACTCGCCGCGATATTTTGCGCCGGCGATCAGGGCACCCATGTCGAGCGACATCAGCTGCCGATCTTTCAGGCTGTCCGGCACATCGCCATTGGCGATGCGCAGCGCCAGCCCTTCGGCGATGGCGGTCTTGCCCACGCCCGGTTCACCAATCAGCACGGGATTGTTCTTGGTCCGCCGGGCCAGAATCTGGATCGTGCGGCGAATTTCCTCGTCCCGGCCGATCACCGGGTCGAGCTTGCCTGCACGCGCGGCTTCGGTCAGGTCGCGGGCGAATTTCTTCATCGCCTCATAGGCGCCTTCGGCATTGGCGGAATCCGCCTGCCGCCCGCCACGCAGATCATTGATCGCCTTGTTCAGCGCTTCCGGCGTCGCATTGGCCGCCTGCATGGCCTGGCCAGCTGCGGTGGTTTTTGCGAGCGCCAATGCCTGCAGCATCCGCTCCACCGTGACATAGGCATCACCGGCCTTCTGGGCCATCTGTTCCGCCTGATCCAGCACGCGCACGGCATCATTGTCGAGCCCCGGCGTAGCCTGCGCACCTGAACCCGAAACGGCCGCGATCTTGCCCAGCGCCGCATCCACCGCATCCACGGCAAAGCGCGGGCTGCCGCCGGCACGCTGGATCAGACCAGAGGCCATGCCTTCGGGATCTTCCAGCAGCGCCTTCAGCAGATGTTCGGGGCCGATCCGCTGATGGTTCATGCGGATGGCCACGGTTTGCGCCGATTGCAGGAAACCCTTGGCGCGGTCAGTAAACTTTTCGAGATTCATGATGATCCCCCAAACTGGTTGGCATCTACATGGTGTGGCCAATGGGCAACACAAGTGGTCCCGACAATTATTGAGAGGGCACCGTTCGGATCAGAATGCGCTCAGGGTTTCCATTCCCGTGCCAGCGCATCCAGCAGGCGCACGCCATAGGCCGTAGCACCCTTGGGCGTCAGCGGCCCGGCGCTGTCAGCCCACATGGTTGGCGCCATGTCGATATGGGCCCAGGGCATATCTTCGGCGATGAAGGCTTCGATGAAATGCGCGCCCGCACTGGCACCAGGTGCCGGGCTGTTGCCCGAATTCTTGACCAGCGCGATGTCCGACTGAACAGCGCGGGCATAATTGGGGTGCAGCGGCAGGCGCCAGACGGGTTCACCAACCGTGGCTGCGATCCCTTCGATCCTATCCGCCAGTGCATCATCGCGCGCGAACAGCGCCGCATATTCCGGGCCCAATGCGTTGACCGCCGAACCGGTCAGCGTGGCAATATCGACGATGGCGAAGGGTGATTTTTCCTTCGCCACATATTCCACCGCATCGGCGAGCACGAGCCGACCTTCGGCATCGGTGTTGATGATCTCGATCGTCTTGCCACTGAAAGTGCGCACCACATCGCCGGGGCGCTGTGCGTTGCCGTCAGGCATGTTTTCCGCCAGCGCGGCCACCGCCACGGCATGCACCGGCGCCCGCGTCCGCGCGAGGGAGAGTACCGTGCCCACCACCGCCGCCGCGCCCGACATGTCGGCCTTCATTTCTTCCATGCCGGAACCACCCTTGATGGACAGGCCGCCGCTGTCAAAGGTGATGCCCTTGCCGACCAGAGCAAGCGGGGCATTGTCCGCCCCCTTGTAGGTTACGAGCATCAACCGCGATCCGCGCGGGGATCCCTGCCCCACACCCACCAGCGCGCCCATGCCCAGCCGGCGCATGGCGGCATCATCCAGCACCTCGATGGTGACATTGGCGATACCGCTGAACGCCGCCCGGGTGCGCGCAACGAAGCTTTCGGGATAGATCACGCTGGCCGGTTCATTGATCAGATCACGGGCAAAGCGCACCCCTTCCGCCACGCCGGCCTGGCGCGCGCTGAACAGTGCCTCTGCGCCCGCAGCATCGGCGGACACTACCGTCACCTGTTGTGCTGGCGGCGGGCTGTCTGCGGCCGGGCGGTAACGATCAAACCGATATTGCCCCAGCCGGTAACCCAGCGCGACATCGGCCGCACTCTCCGCCGTCGGGGCGCCGATTACAGCCACTCCAGCATCTTCACCCGCCAGCGCCTGCGCGGCCTTGCCGGCTGCCTCCGTCAGCGCCAGTGCGCTCGGGTTCTCGCCGGTGCCGACCAGCACGATCCGGGGCCGTGCCCCGATCCCGCGCAGCGACAGCAGCGCATTGGGCTTACCGGTAAATTTCTCCCCCGCGATTGCCGCCACCAACGCGGTCCGCTCCGCCGTGCTCAGCGCCAGGCCAGCGGGCAGTTCCGTCGAAGCAGCCAATACCACCAGCACCGCATCGCTCGGCGCACTGCTGGCGAACACCACCGGCCGCTCCACCGAATTGCTCACGCTCGCCGGTTCAATCCCGGATCCTGCCAGGGTTTGCGCCTGCCCAACAACGGGCGCCGCAGCAGAGAGCAGCAGCCCCGCCATCAACGATGCTTTGCCACGGGTCAGGCCAGACAGGAACGAAGGGAGCATGCAGCCTCCTGAAATAGGACAGGGAAGAATGCCCGCACATTCGGGCGGAAACGGGGGGAAGGCAAGGCTTGGTGAAAGCCGGTGATCAGGCGGTCGAAACCACCCGTTCCCCATCGCTTCTGCCCATGCTAACCGATGCAGATGAAACCAGTCAGCCGCCAGCCGCTTCGCCGCATCTGGGCCGCCGCCCTGCCACTTTCCGCCTTCGCGCTTGCCGCCTGTTCCGGGGTGCCCGCCGCGCCGCCGACCTCGGCCAGTGCCAGCGCACCGGCTGCTGCGGCATCGCCCGCCACCCGGCCAGCACCGCTGGCCGATCTCGTCGCGGCGGTGGATATTCCCTATGAAACCTTCACGCTGGACAATGGGCTGACCACCATCGTCCATACCGATCGCAAGAGCCCTGTGGTGGGTGTGACCGTCTATTACCGGGTCGGTTCGAAGAATGAACCGCGCGGGCGCACCGGCTTTGCCCATCTGTTCGAACATCTGATGTTCGGCGGATCGGAAAATGTCGAGAATTTCGACATCCCGCTTGAAGCTGCCGGTTCGACCAGCACCAATGGTTCGACCTGGTATGATCGCACCAATTATGTCGAAACCGTGCCCACCGGCGCGCTGGATCTGGCTCTGTTCATGGAAAGCGATCGCATGGGCTATCTGCTCGGCGCGATTTCGCAGGACAAGCTCGATAAGCAGCGCGGCGTGGTGCAGAATGAAAAGCGCCAGGGCGACAACCAGCCCTATGGCCTGGCCGAATATCTGATCGCGGACGGGCTGCTGCCGGTCGGTCATCCCTATCGCCATTCCACCATTGGTTCGATGGCGGATCTGGATGCCGCAAGCCTCGCCGATGTGCGGCAGTGGTTCATCGATCATTACGGGCCCAACAATGTCGTGCTGGCCTTGGCCGGCGATATCGATGCCGCCACGGCCCGGCCGATGGTGGAACGCTGGTTCGGCGCCATTCCGCGCGGGCCGGAAATCGCCCGTCTGGAAGCCGGGCCGGTGAACCTGCCTGCCAGTACGCGGCGCGAAATCACCGATCAGGTTCCGGTTACCCTGGTGCAACGCAGCTGGACCGGTCCCGCCCTGACCGATCCCGATGCCGTGCCGCTGGCGGTGGGCATGCATATTCTGGGCGGGCTGGCGTCCTCTCGCCTCGACAATGTGCTGGTGCGCGATGAGCAGCTGGCGGTGGCGGTATCCGCCTATGCCCAGCAGCAGGAACAGCTCAGCTTCCTGCAGGCCTCTGTCCAGGTGAAGCCGGGTGTCGATCAGGCCGTGGCCGAACGGCGGCTGGGCGAAGTGATCGATCAACTGCTGAAGGACGGACCCACGGCCGATGAAATCGCCCGCGCCTCTGCCCAGCTGGTGTCTGGCCAGATCGGCGCGCTGGAACAGGTTGGCGGCATGTCCGGCAAGGGGGCGACCCTGGCCGAAGGGCTGATCTATGCCGGCGATCCGGCCAATTACCGCAACGAACTGCAGCAGCTGACATCGCTGACCCCGGCACAGGTGCAGGCCGCGCTGAAACGCTGGATCAGCCGCCCATCCTTCACTCTGGTGGTTTCGCCGGGTGAACGCACATTGGACGGCGGCGCGCTGGGCGGCTGGGGTGATGAGGATGTAACACCCGCCCCCGCGCCCGATGCCAAGGCGCCGATGACGATCGCCCGCACCGGCCCGCCCCGCACCGCACCAACGGTGGCGCCGGTCGGCGCGCTGGCCTTTCCGGCGGTCGAACGGGCCCGCCTGTCCAACGGGATGGAGGTTGCCCTCGCCCGCCGGACCGCGATCCCCAAGGTCGCGATCACACTGAGCTTTGATGCCGGCACTGCCGCCGATGGCGCCGCGCGCGCCGGCACCCAGTCGCTGATGATGGAGGCGCTGACCGAAGGCACCACCACGCGCGGCGCGGTGCAGATTGCCGAAGAACAGGAAAGACTGGGCGCATCGATCGGCAGCGGATCATCGACCGATTCCAGCAGTGTTTCGCTCTCCGCACTGGTGGCCAATCTCACCCCCTCGCTGGCGCTGATGGCCGATGTTACCCGCAACCCGGCCTTTGCCGATGGCGAAGTGGCCCGGCTGAAAGATCAGCGGCTGGCCGAAATCGCGCAGGAACAGGCTGAACCGTCCGGCATTGCCGGGCGCGCCATCGGGCCACTGCTCTATGGGCCGCAGCACCCCTATGGCGGTGTCGGATCATCGGGCACGGTTGCGGTGGTCGAAGCGCTGACCCCGGCCATGCTGCGGGCAGAACATGACCGCTGGCTGCGGCCTGACAATGCCCGCTTCACCGTGGTCGGCGATGTCACCATGGCGGAGCTGCTGCCCGCGCTGGAGGCGACCTTTGGTGATTGGCGCGCCCCGGCAACCGCGGCCCCGACCAAAAACCTGACCGCAGCAACCCCCGCCGCCAAAACCCGGCTGGTGGTGATCGACCGGCCCAACAGCCCGCAAAGCGTGCTGCTGCTGGGCCGCGTGCTGCCGTTGCAGGGAACCCAGCAGGGCGTGGAAGCGCTTGATCTGGCCAATGAAGTGATCGGCAGCGGCTTCCTGTCCCGCCTCAATATGGATCTGCGGGAAGACAAGGGCTGGACCTATGGCATCCGCAGCAATCTGTCCGGCGTAACCGGGCCGCGCAGCTTCACCGTCATGACGCCGGTGCAGTCAGACAAGACCGCGGATTCGATCCGGCTGATCCTGGACACCATGGCCGCCTTCCCCGGTAAACAGGGCGTGGATGCGGCGGAACTGCAGCGGGTTACCGATGGCAATATCCGCGGGCTGCCCAACAGTTTCCAGACCAATGCCGAAGTGATGGGCGCGCTGCTGCGCAACCAGCAGGTCGGCCGCAGCGATGATTATTACAGCCGCCTGCCGGACATCTATCGCACGATCGATGCCCGGGCGATTGATGCGGCTGCCAGCGAATATCTGCAGCCCGCGGGCATGGTGATTGTCGTGGTGGGTGACCGCAAGCAGATCGACAGCCAGCTGGCCGGGCTGAACATGGAAATAGAATATCTGAAGGCGGAGGACCAGTAACGCCGGCCCCTGGCGGCCCGGTTTCGGCCGGGCAGCCAGGCCATGGTGTCCACTTCGGGAGACCGGCTGTTCGCCATTCGGATCGATGGCGGTGGCAGCGCTGATCCGGCGGGAGCACGCCCTGCCCCGTTCTCCCGTCCTTTCGTCTCTCCGCCCAAGCCGAGCTGCAATCTCCGCTGTTAGCCGTAGGCCAACACATCTGGCGGGAGCAGCAATACGTGCAAGCCTATGACATCGATACCGGACCCTGGCGCGTCGGCCATCCGGACCTCGGCCCGGACCGGACAGAGGATGGCTGGTGCTTTGGCCTGCCGCCCGGCATCACGCCCGAGCAGTGGCCGCTCGACCCTGTCACCGGCTATCCGCTGGTCCATGGCTTCACCCTGTTGCTGCCCGAAGATTATCGCGTCCACGGCCCGGATATTGTCGCGGTGTCATTCTTCGCCACGCCGGCGGATGGCAATGATGGCGGCGCGAATGACTGGAATGCCGATGTTGCCGCGCTGATCGAACAGCCGGGCGATACACCGCCCGACGATGCCCATCTGCGGCTGTGGTGGGATCGCGCCCGCGCCGTTCACCCGCGCACCCACCGCATGCGCGACATCCTCGATTATAGCTATGCCGCCATCCTGCTGACCCGCGCCGAATATGACGGACCGCTTTGCCGCCCGCCGGTGCCGATTGCCGATCCTTCCCATGATGCGGTCACCCCGCCCGAATGGATTGCCAGGGGCAGCGCGACCGCCTTCGAACGCTTCAGCGGCACCTCCGGCTTCGCCGACACGCCCGACCCATGGTTGATCCATCGCCCGCTGCGCCTGATCGCGCGGGTCGTTGACCCCAACGCCGGTATCGCGCCGCAGGAAACCTGGGACAACACCCCCGCCGACAATGGCTATCAATCGCCCTTCTTCACCGATGCGGAAGGCCAGTGGCACGATCAGCCCTGGCGCAAGGATCATGAGGCCAACCATCTGGGCGGTACCATGATGCCAATCCAGGCGGTGCCCGAATTCAGCCCGTTCTACATCGAATTCGAAGAACCCTTCGGCGGGTATAATTTCGGCGGCGGCAATGCGCAGCTGGATATTCGCGACATGAAATTCGATTGGGCCTGCGGGTAGGAGATGATGATGAACAAGGCAGGCAGATTTGGCCTGATATGGGCGGCAATCGCCCTGCAGCCGGCGATTATTCAGGCACAGGATGGGCCGGTAAACCTGACCGTTGTCAGCGCAGAGCTGGCCAGTGACCACCACACCGGTGACACGGTGCTGGATCTGAAACTGGCCCCGCAATCGACCGCGGAGTTTGCCCGGCTGACCACCGAGAATGTCGGCCGCAAGATGGCGCTGAGCATCGATGGCCAGATCCTGACCCGCCCGACCATCCAGTCGCCGATCACCAGCGGCGAGATCCGGATTTCGCCGGGTCTTGATCCGGGGCAACCGGATCTGGCCACCCTGGCGGAACGGCTGCAATCGGCCGAAACCGTGGTTAGCGTGGAAGTGCTGCCCAGAGAAGAAAAGACAGCTGAGGGCGGCGAACCATCAGCCAACATTCCCTCTACCTGAATGGGCAACCCGGCCGGCTTGTCATCGGCCGGGTTCCCCATCAGTGATCAAGCTGGCGGGGCAATTTGTTCGCGCCAGTGTCGATGCAGGCCTGCGATATCGCCGCTGGTCAGCAAGGGCATGGCCGGCTGCAACTGATCCTCTGTCCAATGCCACCAGGCCATTTCCAGCAGCAGGGCAATCTCCGGATCAGCGAACCGCCTGCGGATGATGCTGGCAGGATTGCCACCGACAATCGCATAGGGCGGAACATCGCGCGTCACCAGCGCCCGGGCGCCGATAACCGCACCGTCACCGATCCGAACGCCCGGCATGATCATCGCTTCCGATCCGATCCATACATCATGGCCGATCACCGTATCGCCCGCCGGGAGATAGCCATTGGCGGCGCCGGAGAATGCCGGCACCTCCGGCATCCAGTGGAAGGGAAAGCTGCTGGCCCAGTCGTACCGGTGCCCCTGATTACCGGCCATGATGAAGCTGACGCCGCTGCCAATCGAACAGAAGCTGCCGATCACCAGTCGGTCCGCACCCGGATCGGGCAGGATGAAACGGGCACAATCGTCAAATCCATGGCCATGGTAATAGCCGGAATAATAACTGTAGCGCCCGACGATGATGTTGGGATGGCTGACCTGACGATCGAGCGTGATGCCGCGAAACGGGCTTTCAAAGACATTTTTCATAAACCACCAGTGATTGGCCCGCGCGGCACATAGGCCGCCTGCAGGCACAACAAACCACACGCCGGGCAGCCATGGGCGGCCCGGCACTGCGTTCCTCACGTCAGATGCGCGGGAACCGGCTGGCGGTGGTTCGGTCGGCGATTTTCATGGTTTAGCCCATGCCGCACCCGGCACTGTGTTTCAATGCCGGGTATCCGGGCCGCTGCAAGCCGAGGTGTGTTACCCCAGCTTGGCCTTCAGCACTTCATTGACGACCTGGGGGTTGGCCTTGCCCTGCATCGCCTTCATCGTCTGGCCAACGAAGAAGCCGAACAGAGCTTCCTTGCCGCCGCGATATTGTTCGACCTTGTCGGCATTGTTGGCCAGGATGGTATCTACGGCGGCTTCGATCGCGCCGCTGTCGCTTTCCTGCTTCAGCCCTTCACGATCAACGATCACCGTCGGCGCATCGCCGGTGGCGATCATGGTTTCGAGCACCTGCTTGGAAATCGAACCCGAAATGGTACCCTTGCCCACCAGCGCAAGCAGTTCGGCACCGGCAGCCGCGCTGACCGGGCTGTTTTCCAGATCATGCCCGGCCTTGTTCAGCGCGCCGAACAGATCCGAAATCAGCCAGTTGGCCGCCTGCTTGGCCACATCGGCTTCCGGCTTGGCCTGCGCACTGGCGGTCTCGGCCAGCAGGGTTTCAAACCAGCGGGCGGTTTCCACCTCTGCCGTCAGCACCGCAGCATTATAGGCCGTCAGCCCCAGTTCCCCGATGTAACGCTTGCGCTTGGCATCCGGCAGTTCGGGCAGGCTGGCGCGGCATTCGTCGATGAAGCTGTCATCGAGTTCGAGCGGCAGCAGATCGGGATCGGGGAAATAGCGATAATCATGCGCGTCTTCCTTCGACCGCATGGAACGGGTGGTGCCCGTGCCCGGATCGAACAAGCGCGTTTCCTGCACCACCGTGCCGCCGCCTTCGATCAGTTCGACCTGGCGCAGTGCTTCATGCTCGATCGCCTGCATGACGAAACGCACGGAATTGACGTTCTTGGTTTCGGTGCGGGTGCCGAATTCATCGCCCGGCTTGCGCACGCTGACGTTAACGTCCGCGCGCATCGAACCTTCTTCCATATTGCCATCACAGCTGCCGACATAGCGCAGGATTGCGCGCAGCTTGCGCACATAGGCACCGGCTTCCGCAGGCGAACGCATGTCCGGCCGGCTGACGATTTCCATCAGCGCCACGCCCGAACGGTTGAGATCGACATAGGATTTGGCCGGATGCTGATCATGCATCAGCTTGCCCGCATCCTGTTCCACATGGATGCGCTCAACGCCGATCACCTTGTCTTCAGCGATGCCGGCCTTTTCATCGGCATCGATCAGCAGTGATCCTTCACCCACCAGCGGGTGATAGAGCTGGCTGATCTGGTAGCCCTGCGGAAGATCGGCATAGAAATAATTCTTGCGATCGAACCGGCTCCATTTGTTGATCTGCGCATCGATCGCCATGCCGGTGCGAACCGCCTGGCGAATGCATTCACGATTCAGCACCGGCAGCATGCCGGGCATGGCCGCATCGACCAGGCTGACCTGAGAATTGGGTTCAGCGCCGAAGGCCGTCGCCGCGCCGGAGAACAGCTTGGCATTGCTGGTGACCTGTGCGTGGACTTCCAGGCCGATTACGACCTCCCACTCACCGCTTTCGCCCTTGATCCGGTAATTGCTCATATCAACGTTCAACCTGAAAACATGCCATCCGCCCGAGCATTCCGGGCGCGGGAAAATCGATCCTGCGGCTTACCACCACTTGTCCGGCTTGGCCGTGAAGCCGGCCCGCTGCTCGATCGCCAGGCCGGCATTGAGCACGCCCTGTTCGTCCAGCGCCCGGCCGATGATCTGCAGACCGAGCGGCAAGCCCTGGCTGTTCAGCCCGCCCGGTACCGACATTGCCGGCAGACCGGCCAGCGATGCGGGGACGGAGAACACATCGTTCAGATACATCGCCAGCGGATCATCCTGATTTTCGCCCAGGGCAAAGGCTGCCGTCGGCGTGGTCGGGGCCAGAATCACATCGCACTGTTCAAATGCCTGGGCAAAGTCGCGGGCGATCAGCGCGCGGACCTTCATCGCCTGGGTGTAATAGGCATCATAGAAACCGGCTGACAGCACATAGGTGCCCAGCAGAATCCGCCGGCGAACCTCTGCCCCGAAACCGGCCGCGCGGGTGGCGGCGTACATGTCCTGCAGATTGGCGCCTTCGGGCAGATCGCGCAGGCCGTAACGCACGCCATCATAGCGGGCGAGATTGCTGGAGGCTTCAGCCGGGGCGACAATGTAATAGGCCGGCAGGGCAGATTTGGTATGCGGCAGGCTGATATCCACCACCTCTGCCCCGGCATCCTTCAACCAGGCAATACCATCGTCCCAGCTCTTGAGGATTTCCGGATCGGTGCCGTCCATGCGGTATTCGCGCGGAATACCGACCTTCTTGCCGCGCAGATCGGAATTGAGCGCTGCGGCCCAGTCCGGCACCGGCAGATCGAGGCTGGTCGAATCCTTGGCGTCAAAACCGGCCATCGCTTCCAGCATGATGGCACAATCGGTGACATCGCGGGCCATCGGGCCTGCCTGATCCAGCGAACTGGCGAAGGCAACCACACCCCAGCGACTGCACCGGCCATAGGTCGGCTTGATGCCGGAAATGCCGGTGAAGGCGGCCGGCTGGCGGATCGAACCGCCGGTATCAGTGCCGGTCGCCGCCGGGCACAACCGCGCGGCCACGGCGGCACTGCTGCCGCCCGATGATCCGCCCGGCGCCAGCGCAGCCGTATCCCCGGCGCGCCGCCAGGGCGAGATCACATTGCCGAAATGGCTGGTTTCATTGGATGAACCCATCGCGAACTGGTCAAGATTGAGCTTGCCCAGCATGCCGGCGCCCGCATCCCACAGCTTCTGGCTGACGGTGCTTTCATATTCAGGGCGGAAGCCTTCCAGAATATGGCTGGCGGCCGTGGTCTGCACACCCTTGGTGGCGAACAGATCCTTCATGCCAATGGGCACGCCGGCCATCTTGCCCAGCACCTTGCCCGCTGCCCGATCCGCATCAACCTTGTCCGCCGCAGCCAGCGCTGCATCAGGGGTGGTGACGATAAAGGCGTTCAGATCAGTTGCCGCCGCAACATTGGCGTTGAAGGCTTCTGCCACTTCGCGCGCGCTGAAGGCGCCATCGGTCACGCCATCGCGGATCGCCTTGACGCCCAGATCGGTGATATCAGCCATTATTCAATCACCTTCGGAACTGCGAAGAAGCCGTGTTCGGCATCGGGCGCATTGGCCAGTACATCATCACGAATGCCACCGCCGGTCAGCGGATCGGCATTCACCACATCGGCGCGCAGGCGCAGTGCCTGCGGCATGACCGCCGTCATCGGTTCGACGCCCGATGTATCGACTTCGCCGAGTTGTTCGACCCAGTCCAGGATCGTGTTGAATTCGGGCACCATCCGGTCGAGCTCCTGCTCGTCCATACGGATGCGCGCCAATCCGGCGATTTTCGCCACGGTTTCGCGGGTTACAGACATGCGAAGGGCGTTAGCGGCGTGGGCCAAGCGCTTCAAGCTAATCGATGGGCAGTCCCACCGGTTTCCCGTCGATGAAGATGTAGCGTTTTTCCACCGCGCGGATTTCCACCTTCGCGTCCCGGCTCAGCACGGCCGGTGCCTGATCGATCGTAACAGGAGGCGGCGGCACAGCCCTGGCCGGCTGTTCGGGATCATGGGGCAGTTCGACAATCTGGTAATTGGCCGCTTCCACCATGGCGGCGCGGCGCTGCCCGTCTTCCGCAACGCCCAGATCCACGAAACGGCAGTAATCGCTGCAGCGCCAGTTGTTTTCCAGCAGATAGGCCAGCGCCTGCCGGCGCAGGACAGGGTCGGCCGGCTGCACATCAAAACTGATATCTGCCTCGGTCCGGATCGGCTGCATGTCGATATAGGCATAGGGCCGGCTGTTCTGCTTCAGCGCCAGAGCCGCCATTTCGGCAGGCTTGTCGCCCCCCTTGGCCAGCCGTTCCAGCGCCTGTCGGCCGGATTCGCCAAAGTCCCAGCGCAGCGCCGAATAATCGAACTTGTCCGCGCTCACCGCCCCGCTTTCCAGCCGGGCCAATTGGCTGCGGGTCGACAAGGCACCAAAATCGAACAGCGGCAGCGCCAGCAGCAAGGCGATCGCGCAACTGGCCAGCGCAAGGCGGAAATTGGCCGTCCGCAGCGATCCGGCCCAATCGCCACGCGCATGCCGCGCAACCGCCAGCCAATATGCCGCGCCATAGAGGCAGGCGATGGCAATGGCCACGCCCGCCCACAGACGTTCTGGCGCCAGACCATATTGGCCGATGCGCATACCCATGGAAATGGCGGCGAACAGGGCAAGCGGAAGAATCACCGTTACCAACACCAGCGCGGTGATCCGCATGATCGGTGATCGGCTGATCGTTTCGGCGTCATCGCGAATGATGGCGTTGACCAGCAGCATGGCCCCAGCCGCGCAGAACAGCAGAATCGGTGTCGCGCTGCTGGTGGCCTGCCACAGCACATCAGGCCCGGAAATGATCGTCGCGAGCAGAAATATCGCCAGCCCGGCGGCCAGCGGCACCGCCAGCAGCGACAGCACCAGCATCACCACCGACTGCAGCGTTCCCAGAACCTTGTATTGATTGCGCAGCGTGCCGAGCGCCGCACCAAAGGCGATGCCGGAAAAGGTCCAGCCGAACCATTCTTCCCGCATCAGATCCCGCAGCAGGGCGATCTTGAGAAGACCGAACAGCTCACTCAGAAGGGTCAGCACCAACCACGCCACACCGGTAAAAACCAATGCGCCCGCTGTGCTGATCGCGGTCGACCAGGCGTGGTAATGCAGATCGACATAGGGGGTTGCCATGCGCCGGCGCAGGAAGCCAGCCTGAAACAGCGGCACCGCCAGCACGCAGGCGATCACGCCGGCGGCAAAGCCATATTCTTCGTCCGGCAGGCCTTCGCCATAGCGGACTGCCCGCCAGGCAAGGCCGGCCATGACCAGCCCCAATGCCAGGGCGAACAGCGCCTCATCGCGCCAGCGCCGTTCATGAATAGTCAGCGCCGCGCCCAGCGATCCGAACAGCACAAAAGCCGCCGCAGCCATCCGCCAGGGAACATCGCCCGCCGAATCGGTCAGGATGTGGATGATCAGCCCTGCGCCGCCGAGCAGCGCGGCCAGGAACCATGGGCCCATCGCCCATTCACCGGGCGCTGCTTCACCGGTTTGCGCACCGGTGGCGGGCGGCAGGAAAGTGGCCGCCTCTTCCGTCAGAACGGGATCAGCGGCCTCTTCCATCAGAGATCAGGGTACCGGAACCGGGGCAGGCTGCGCACCGCCCGGGGCACCAGGAGCACCGGGCGCGCCAGGAGCACCCTGCTGCTGCTGGAACTGCTGCATCATCTGCTGCATAGCCATGAAGCGCTGCTGGGCTTCCTGTTCCGGCATGAAATCAACCAGTTCAACCTCAAACGTCAGGTCGCTGTTGGGCGGGATCGGCCCGCCACCTTCCGCGCCATAGGCCTTGTCGGACGGGATATGGAACACATACTTGCCGCCTTTCTGCGTCTTCAGCAGAGCTTCGCGGAAGCCAGGAACCACGCCGCCCAGTTGCATCGGCGTACCGGCAGGCAGAATGCCCGGAACCGGCAGGGGGATGTCCTGCGACTGGTCGAACACCGTGCCATCGGTCAGCTTGCCAACATAATGGATGAACACGACATCGGTTTCCGTCGGCGACGGGCCCGTACCGGCCTTCACCGTTTCCACCGTCACGCCGCGCGGCATGGCAAACCATGCAATCGCCGCAGCGGCCAGCAGCACGATCAGCACACCAGCCCACAGCTTGGTGAGTGAGCCCTTGGCAACAGGCTGCAGGGGAACCCGGGTAATTTCGGCCATGTATCTTGTCCTGAATGCAAAAAGGGCACGGGATTGGATCCTCGCGCCCCTTTGGCTTAGCTATGATCGGTAGACAAGCACTGCCTTGCGGCAGAGCTGTCTTACCCGGTCTGCTTAACGCTGACCGTCGCGTTCAGCGCGCTTGCGTTCCAGCTTGCGAGCGCGGCGCACAGCGGCAGCCTTTTCACGCGCACGCTTTTCGCTGGGCTTTTCAAAGTGGCGACGCAGCTTCATTTCGCGATAAACGCCTTCGCGCTGCAGCTTCTTCTTAAGCGCGCGCAGGGCCTGCTCGACATTGTTATCGCGGACGACGATCTGCATAAATCTAAGCCACCTTCTAATACCAAAAACGGGAGAGCCCGCTAGCATGAGCGCGGGGTGCACCTTAACTGATTCGCTAAACGAAAAACGAACCGAATCCGTTCCGGACCGGCACGAATGGCGAGCCCAATAAGCGAAACCACAAGCCAAGGCAAGGTGTTCAAGAATTCTGCGCCAGCCATGCTGTTGCATGCGGGCCGCGCCGCCCCGCTGTCCGGCGGCAAACACGGCCTGTGTCCTTTACCGCGCACCCCTGCTGCGGCTAAACACCGCCGATGAATCCCCCCGGTTCCCTCTATGCATCGCTCGCCGTGGCCATTGGCGGCGGCATCGGATCCCTGCTGCGCTATCAGCTGGGCCGGATGCTGACGCAGATCTTCGGCCCGCAGGCGATGATGGCCTTCCCCTGGGCCACGCTGGCGGTCAATGTCATCGGCAGCATGGCCATGGGCGTGCTGGTGGGCTGGCTGGCCCGTCATGGCCAGGCCGGCGAACAGTTCCGGCTGCTGATCGGCGTTGGCCTGCTGGGCGGCTTCACCACTTTTTCGTCCTTCAGCCTGGAGCTGATGGTGCTGATCGAACGCGGACAGGCCGGCCAGGCCTTTGTCTATGCAGCCGTATCGGTGCTGGCGGGACTTTCAGCCCTCTATATAGGGCTCATTGCCATGAGAATCGCACAATGACTGATAGTGTCCGCCAGTTTACCGTTGGCGCGGATGATGACGGTGCCCGGCTTGATCGCTGGTTCAAGCGCCATTTGCCGCAAATCGGCTTCGCCACGATTTCGCGCTGGGCGCGGACAGGCCAGCTGCGAGTGGACGGCAAGCGTGCCCGGCCGGAAGACCGGCTGACCACCGGGCAGGTGCTGCGCGTTCCGCCGGGCGGCCAGATCGAAAACCGGCCTGTCGTGCGCAAGCTGCGCCCGCTGACCGATGAACAGCGCGAGCTGGCCGATTCGATGGTGATCAGCCGCAGCAAGGCGGCGATCGTGCTCAACAAGCCGCCAGGCCTTGCAACCCAGGGCGGCACTGGCACCACCAGCCATGTCGATGGCCTGCTGGATGCCTATGTCGAAGGGGATGAACCACGCCCCCGGCTGGTCCACCGACTCGACAAGGATACCAGCGGCGCCTTGCTGATTGCCCGCACCCCTGGCAGCGCAGCCTTTTTCTCCAAGCGGTTTTCGGGCCGTTCGGCCAAGAAAGTCTATTGGGCGCTGGTGGTCGGCGTTCCCGACATCGCCAATGGCATCGTCGAAGCTCCGCTGGCCAAGCAGCCCGGCAGCGGCGGCGAGAAAATGCATGTGGACGAAGAAAACGGCCAGCCGGCCAAGACTCGCTATCGCATTGTCGAACGCGCCGGCAACAGCACGGCCTGGGTCGAACTCCAACCTTTGACCGGCCGCACCCATCAGTTGCGCGTGCATATGGCGGCGATTGGCCACCCGATTGTGGGCGACGGCAAATATGGCGGCCAGGCTGCGTTCCTGACCGGCAGCATCAGCCGCAAGATGCATCTGCACGCACGCCGGCTGATCATCGACAGCCCCGATGGCGGCAAGATCGATGTGACGGCCGAACTGCCCGAACATTTTGCGGCCAGCATGGCGCAGCTGGGTTTTGATGAGGCATCCAGCGATGCATCCCCCGATGCGCCGACGCCGGAACCAACCAAGGAAACCAAGAAGCTGGCAGCCAAGGCCCATGCCAAGCAATATCGCAAGGAACGGCGCGGCGAACGCCGGTCACGCGGTGACAGCGATGGCGGCGGCCGTTCAGGCGCCCGCGCAGGCGGCAGGTCGGGACGCGGCACCAGTGGGCGTGGCACGGGCGGCCGTTAAGGCGATATCGGCATGAGCATTCGGCTGGCGGTATTCGATTGCGACGGCACGCTGAGCGATGGCCAGGCGGCCGTCTGCATTGCCATGGAACAGGCCTTCGCCACGGCAGGCATTCCGGCGCCCGCGCGCAATGACATCCGCCGCAGCGTGGGGTTGAGCCTGCCGCAGGCTATTGCCCGGCTGATGCCCGATCTGGCCGTAGAGGCGCACAATGATCTGGTGGAAGCTTATAAGCAGGCCTTTCGCGCTGCCCGCAGCGACGGCAGCCTGCATGAACCGCTTTATGACGGCATCCCCGCCCTGCTCGCCGATTTGCGGCAGAATGGCTGGCAGTTGGGCGTCGCGACGGGGAAGTCCGATCGCGGGCTGAAATCAACACTGGCCACGCACGGCTTGCTGGATCTGTTTATCACCCTGCAGACGGCCGATCGCCATCCATCCAAACCCGCGCCGGAAATGCTGCAGGCCGCCATGGCTGATGCCTTTGCCAAGCCCCGCGACACGGTGATGATCGGCGATACCGTCTATGACATTGCCATGGCGCAGGCTGCGGGAACGCGGGCCATCGGCGTGGCCTGGGGCTATCACGCACCGGCAGAACTGATCGCGGCGGGCGCCGAAGCGGTGGCCGAAACACCCGCACAACTGAAGGAATTGCTGCATGGCTGATCCAGCCAGCGACCAGACCGCGCGGACGCGCTGGCTGGCGCTCAATCTGATGCGTCTTGGCGGGCTGGCCATTGTGCTGGTGGCTCTGCTGATCATGACCGGCCGTCTGGCGGCTGTGTCGCCCATGGCCGGCTACATCCTGTTTGTGCTGGGCATGGTGGAAATGTTTATCGTGCCGCAGATCCTGGCCCGCCGGTGGCGCAGCCCGGAATGAAGCGCTTCTGGAAAGATGTCACCACCGCACCCGATCAGGGCGGCTGGCGTATCCTGCTGGACGGGCGCGCCTTGCGGACGCAGGGCGGCGGCACGCAATTGCTGCCCACCCAGGCACTGGCAGAGACCATGGCGGATGAATGGCGGCAACAGGGGGAAGAGGTGGATAGCCGCAGCTTCCCCATGCGCGACATGGCCGATTACGCCATCGACCATATCAGCATGGATCCGGCAGATACCATTGATACGCTGCTGCGCTACGCAGACACGGATACGCTCTGCTATCGCGCCGATCCCGAAGATGCGCTGTTCGAACGGCAGCAAAACTTGTGGGAACCGCTGCTGACCGCGTTTGAAGCCCGACATGATCTGCGGCTGACGCGGGTAAGCGGCATCAACCACCGCCCGCATCCCGCGGCCAGCATGGACCGGCTGCGGACCCTGCTGGAAAGCCAGGATGCGTTCACCCTGTCTGCGCTCAATGTCATGACAGCATTGGCTGCATCGCTGACCATTGCACTGACAGCGATGGAAGGCGATGCCAATCCGGCTGATCTGTTCGCCGCTGCCAATGCCGAGGAAGACTGGCAGGCAGAGCTGTGGGGCTGGGATCTGATCGCCGCAGAAAACCGCGCCTTGCGGCTGCAGGCCTTCACCCTGGCGGCCCGGTTCCTGCAACTCGCGCGCGGCTGAACAGTTCGCCCGGCTGGCATGCGCCGGCCGGGACCGAAGCCGTTACTGAACCCAGGCGGCAACCTCGCCCGCAACAGCATTGGCGGCCTGGTTCAGCGCCGGGCCGACCGATGCGACATTCGGTTCGATATTGGGGATCACGCTTTCAAAGCGACGCGTGCGCAGCGATCCATCGGGCATGGTCTGCACCGCGTCATAACGCATCACCACATTTCTGGCCGAGGCATCATAGCCCAGATCGATCAGCTGGCCGGACAACCGGCTGGCAGCGGTATATTGCATGTCGCCGCTGTCGATCACCAGCCGGCCATCCTTGGTACGAATGGTTTCAGCCAGCAGCCGCTGGAACAGGCGGGATGGTTTTTCGACCCATTGCGCATCGGTCAGATAGGCGAGGCTGGAATCGCTGACGCTCACCGGAACGCGGGTGACGTCCAGCTTGCGCGGGGCGGTGGGTTCGAACACGGCCAAGGCCGCCTGCGGGCGTCCATCAACCACCGTTCCGGCCGGGGCCGCATTGTTGGCCTGCATGGTCAGCAGGGTTTCGGGCGGCTTGGGACCGAAGCTGACGCAGCCCGCCAACAATCCGGACAAGGCCATCGCGGCCAGGGCAACACGCAGTCTGTTTTGGTTTTTCTGCATCGGGCCCATCCTTACGGCCTGTAATCGGGCAGGCGCCCGCCATTGACCAGCGCACCTGCGCCATCGGTTTCAAGCTTTTCCGTCACCGCGCGCAGTGCAGCGCTGGTGCGGCGGAGATCTTCCATGGTTGCCTGCGCAGCCGGCAGCGTTTTTTCTGCCATTTCCCGCGTGATCGGCTGGGTCGATTCCAGCGCCCCGGCCATGGCATTGGCGGCCCCCTGTGCGGACTGCAGCGTCTTGCGCAGTTCGGCAGCCAGGCTGGCGCCATCCTGATTGAGCAGATTGTCGGTTGACCGCAGCGTGTCTTCAAAGGCGGCCAGCGTCTCTGTCGATTGCGCCAAAGTGCCCTGCAGTTCCTTCATGGTCAGATTGATCTGCGGCGCGGTCTGCGTCAGCTGCGCGCTCATCTTGTCGGTATTGGCCAGGATGCCGCTGATCGAGGCCTGATTTTCATCAGACAGCAGGCGCGTCAGCCGGTCGGTCAACGTGGCAAGCCGTTCCAGCAGCAAAGGAGCGCTGGCCAGGATTTCCCCCAGCACGCCGGGCTGCGGCGGAATGACTGGTACGCCATCTTCCGGGCAGGACGTGGTTTCGCAGGAAATTTCCGGCGCGCCGCGCTTGCCACCGTTCAGACTGATCGTCGAAACGCCGGTGAAGCTGGCGGAAACCGATGCCGTCGTTCCCAGCAGGATCGGCGTTTCATCGTTTACCAGAATCCGCACCTTCACGAATTTCGGATCCTTCGGCCAGATGGCGATATCCGAAACCTGGCCCACCGGCACGCCTGAATAAGCGACCTGAGACCCCTTCGACAGCCCGCCGACGGACTGTTCGAAATAGATGTCATATTCCTGCTGCTTGCCGGCATTCAGCCGCGCCAGCCAGACAGCGAACAGGGCCAGCCCGGCCAGCAACAACAGGGTGACCACCCCGACCCAGACATAGTTTGCGCGCGTTTCCATGGCTGTGCCCTATGCCCCTAGTCCGGTGTCGCTGTCCACGCTCTGGGCGTTCAGCGCACTCTGCATCGCCGCACGGCTGCGCGGCCCGTTGAAATATTCCTGGATCCACGGATGGTCGCTTTCCAGCAATTCCGGGATCGTGCCCACGGCCGTTACCTGCTTGTCAGCCAGCACCGCCACCCGATCGCAAATGGTGTAGAGCGTATCCAGATCGTGGGTGATCAGGAACACGGTCAACCCGAGCGTATCGGCCAGTTCACGGGTCAGCGCGTCGAATTTCGATGCGCCGATCGGATCGAGCCCGGCGGTCGGTTCATCCAGGAACAGCAGTTCCGGATCCAGCGCCAGCGCCCGCGCCAGACCGGCGCGCTTCTTCATCCCGCCCGAAAGCTCGGACGGATATTTGCTCGCTGCTTCGGGGGCCAGTCCACTCATCGCCACCTTATAGCGCGCGATCTCATCCTTAAGTTCCGTGGCGAGTTCAGGATAAAACTGCTTGATCGGCACCTGGACGTTTTCGGCCACCGTCAGGGTGGAAAACAGCGCCCCGCCCTGGAACAACACGCCCCAGCGGCTGCGCACGCCACTTTCTTCTTCCGGTGGCGCGCCGATGATGTTCTTGCCGAACACCTCGATGCTGCCTTCGACCGGCTGCTGCAGGCCAATGATCGAACGCATCAGCACCGATTTGCCGGTGCCGGATCCGCCCACCACGCCAAGGATTTCTCCGCGCCGGACCTTGAGCGAAAGATTGTCGTGAATGACCTGATCGCCAAAGGCGTTCTTCAGCCCTTCAATAACGATCGGATAGCGCCCGTCATAATGCGCGCCGATTTCATCATCGGCATTCGCTTCGGCGAAAATGGCGGCGTCCGAACGATCCGTCATGCCCAGCCCATCTTGGTGAACAGCACGGCAAAGACGGCATCCAGCACGATCACCATGAAGATCGCCTGCACCACGGCCTGGGTTGTCTTCAGCCCGACCTCTTCGGCATTCCCCTGCACCTGCATGCCCTGGTAACATCCGGCCAGGGCCACAATCAGGCCGAAGACCGGCGCCTTGATCAGTCCGACATAGAGATCATACATCGGCACCACTTCCTGCACCCGCACCAGGAAAGTGAGAAACGGAATGCCCAGCGCCAGTTCTGACAGCGTCGCGCCACCGATGATCGCAACGATGGATGCGTAGAAGCCCAGCAGCGGCATCATCACCACGGCGGCGAGAATGCGCGGCAAAACCAGCGCTTCCATCGGGGATACCCCGATGGTGCGCATGGCGTCGATTTCCTCTGTCAGCTTCATCGTGCCCAATTGGGCCGCAAAGGCAGAACCGGATCGGCCAGCGACCATGATCGCCGTCATCAGCACGCCCAGTTCACGCAAGGTCAGCCGGCCAACCAGATTGACCGTCAGCGCTTCGGCCCCGAACTGTTCCAGCTGCACCGCGCCCTGCTGCGCAATCACGATGCCGATCAGGAAGCTCATCAGCCCGATAATGCCGAGCGATGATACACCCACCAGCTCCATCTGGCGCACCAATGCGCGCATGCGGAAACGCCGGTGAATGATGGAATTGAAAAAGCTGATGACGATCGCGCCCAGGAAACTGACCACGCGCACGGTGCCGTGCCATTGCCCGATCACCTGGCGGCCGACATCTTCAAGCACGCGCAGGAACAGCGGCGGACGCGGCGGCGTGATATCCCCCGTGCTTCCCGCCTCGCGCACGGCATCAATCAACCGTTCTGCTTCCGGACTGGCACCGATGATCTCGGCATCATTCCGGCTGGCAAAATGCCACACAGTCCAGGCCCCGACCGTGTCGATCATGGTGATCGCCGACAGATCGATCTGCTGAACCGGCGCGTCCATTGAACGCAGTTCTTTATCCAGGGGCCCGATGGATGAAATCACCATCGGCCCTGAAAGAACCACGGTGGTCCGGCCTTCGCCGTTCTCCACCCTTGCTTCTGCCCACTCGCGCATATCAGCAGGCTATGCGGGCAATTTGCGCGATGGGCAAGGCAAACAGACCCAGCACAGTTGCCAGTGCTTCGGCAGGCTGGCAAAGGCCGATGCCATCATGACCCGCGAACTTGACAAGACATTCGACCCGGCCACGCTCGAAACGCGGTGGTACAGCCATTGGGAAAACAACGGCCTGTTCCGGCCGGAACGGCCCGATGCCGCCCCCTATACCATTGTCAACCCGCCGCCCAATGTCACCGGATCGCTGCATATCGGCCATGCGCTGGATAACACGCTGCAGGATATCGTGATCCGTTACGAACGGCTGCGCGGCAAGGATGCGCTGTGGGTGGTTGGCACCGATCACGCCGGCATCGCCACGCAGATGGTTGTCGAACGCCAGCTGGAACAGCAGCAGGACAAGCGCACCAATTATTCGCGCGAGGAATTCGTCGCGAAGGTGTGGGAATGGAAAGAGGAAAGCGGCGGCACCATCACCAGCCAGCTGCGACGCCTTGGCTGTTCGATGGACTGGAGCCGCGAACAGTTCACCATGGATCCGCATTTCACCAAGGCCGTGGTCAAGGTGTTTGTCGACCTGCACAAGCAGGGGCTGATCTATCGCGACAAGCGGCTGGTGAACTGGGACCCGAAGCTGAAAACCGCCATTTCCGATCTGGAAGTGGAAACGAAGGAAATTCAGGGCGGGTTCTGGCACTTCCGCTATCCGCTGGCCGATGGCGTGACGCTGGACGACGGGCGCGATTATATCGTGGTCGCGACCACCCGGCCGGAAACCATGCTGGCTGACATGGCCGTCGCGGTGAATGCGGAAGATCCCCGCTATAAGGCCGTGATCGGCAAGGAGATCCTGCAGCCGATCACCGGCCGCCGGTTCCGCATCGTTGCCGATGATCATGCCGATCCTGAACTGGGTTCGGGCGCGGTGAAGATCACCCCCGCGCATGACTTCAACGATTTTGACGTGGGCCGCCGCGCGGGCATCAAGCCTGCCGACATGCTCAACATGTTCGATGCCGAAGCCCGCGTGGTGCAGACCGCCGATGGGCTGATCCCCGATGAATTCATCGGCATGGATCGGTTCGACGCGCGCAAGCTGGTCGTGGCACAGATGAAGGAAGCTGGCTTCCTGCTGCCCCACACCGACAAGGACGGCAACGAACATGATGCCGAACCGCGCACGGTTCAGACGCCCTTCGGCGATCGCGGCGGGGTGGTGATCGAACCCTGGCTGACCGATCAATGGTATGTCGATGCCGAAACCCTGGCCCAGCCGCCGATGCAGGCGGTGCGCGACGGGCGGATCGAAATCGTGCCCAAGAGCTGGGAAAAGACCTTCTTCAACTGGATGGAAAACATCCAGCCCTGGTGCGTCAGCCGGCAGCTGTGGTGGGGCCACCGCATCCCGGCCTGGTTTGACGAGGATGGCGGCGTCTATGTCGCAGAGACAGAGGAAGAAGCACAGGCACAGGCCGGCAACAAGCGGCTGACCCGCGATGAAGACGTGCTCGACACCTGGTTTTCATCTGCGCTGTGGCCCTTCGCCACGCTCGGCTGGCCGGAAGAAAACGCCGCGCTGTACCAGAAGCATTTCCCCAATGATCTGCTGATTTCGGGCTTTGACATCCTGTTCTTCTGGGATGCGCGCATGGCCATGCAGGGCATGCATTTCAACGAAGGCCAGGTGCCGTGGAAGCGGCTGTACCTGCACGGCCTGGTCCGTGCGCCCGATGGGCAGAAGATGTCCAAGTCGAAGGGCAATGTGGTCGATCCACTGGGCCTGATCGATGCCTATGGCGCCGACGCGCTACGCTTCTTCATGGCGGCGATGGAAAGCCAGGGCCGCGACATCAAGATGGATGAAAAGCGGGTCGAAGGTTATCGCAACTTCGCCACCAAGCTGTGGAACGCCACGCGTTTCTGCCAGAGCAATGGCATCGGCGCGAGCAGCAGCCTGGCCGCACCAGCAGCCACCAGCGCGGTCAACCGCTGGATCATCGGTGAAGTGGTCGAAACGCTGGCAGCGCTGGACAAGGCCATGGCCGATCTGCGTTTCGACGCAGCCGCCAACACCGTCTATCACTTCGTGTGGGATCAGTTCTGCGACTGGTATCTGGAACTGATCAAGCCGGTGCTGGGCGAAACCAGCCCGGCCAGCGAAGAAACCCGCGCCGTTGCCGGCTGGGTGCTCGACCAGATCTTCGTGATGCTGCACCCCTTTATGCCCTTCATCACCGAAGAGCTGTGGCATGCGCAGGGGACACGCGACAATGATCTGATCGTGGCGCAATGGCCGCAACCGGATGCCAGCGTGGACGCTGCCGCAAAGGCAGAGGTTGAATGGCTGATCGCGCTGACCAGCGCGATGCGGACAGCCAAGAACGAACTGGGCATTTCGCCCGGCGCCAAGCTGGAAGCCTATCTGGAAACACCGGGCGAAAACGCCCGTGCTGTGATCGGCAACAATGCCGCCGCCATCGATCGCGTGGCCCGCATTTCGGCAATCCACTTTGCCCCGGCGCCTGCCGGCGCGGCGATGCAGATCGGTGTCGGGGACGACAGCTTTGTCATCCCGCTCGAAGGCGTGATCGATATTGCGGCGGAAAAGGCGCGGCTGGCCAAGGCACTGGAAGCATCCGCCAAGGAAGCCAAGGCGCTGGCCGGACGGCTTGGCAATCCCAGCTTTGTCGAACGCGCCAAGCCCGAAGCGGTCGAAAAGGCGCGGGCTGACCATGCCCATCATGCTGCCGAGGTCGAACGGCTGGAAGCTGCGCTGGCGCGGCTGGGATAATCTGGTGGCCGGCGGGCACAGGACAGGGTCATCATGGCGCTAGTGCTCGCCACCACCACCCCGGGAGAGGCGGAAATCTTCGCCTCGGTCCAGGGCGAAGGCCCCAGCATGGGCAAGCCTTGCGCCTTTGTGCGCCTGTCGCGCTGCAATCTGGCGTGCCAGTGGTGCGACACCCCCTACACCTGGCATTTCACCGGCGACAACCGCCCACATCGCGGCAATGAAACCTACGACCGGCAGATCAATCAGGTTACCCTGCCCGAAGCTGACGTGGCCGATCGCATCGCTGCCTTCGGCATGCCCCGGCTGGTGGTGACCGGTGGCGAACCCCTGCTGCAGGCCCCGGCGCTGACCCGGATGCTGCGCCTGCTGCCGCCGATGGTGGTGGAGGTGGAAACCAATGGATCCGTCGCTCCACCGCCCGCGCTGGCCGAACTGATCGGGCAATTCAACGTCAGCCCCAAGCTGAGCCATTCGGGAAATCCGGCCGATCTGGCGCTCAATCCTGAACGGCTGCGCGCCTGGGCGGCCGATGAACGGGCCTTCTTCAAATTCGTCACCGCCACACCGGATGATGTGGAAGAGGTAATCGGGCTGATCGAACAGCACGACCTGCCCCGCGAACGCGTTTATCTGATGGCCGAAGGCACCGATGCCGAAACGCTGGAACGCCGTGAACAATGGCTTGTGGACAAATGCGTCACCCATAGTTTGACTTTGTCCAAACGCTTGCACATCCGCTTGTTTGGCGACACTAGGGGGACATGACGTCCACCGGCGAAACTCCCCCTGCGAAAGCTGACAATGTCCCGTTGCGGGGAAGCCTGACCGAAGGGCCGATCTTCAAGACCCTGCTGATCTTCAGCATCCCCACCCTGTTCAGCAATGTGCTGCAATCGCTTAGCGGAACGGTCAATTCGATCTGGGTTGGCCGGCTGATCGGGGAGGAGGCGCTGGCGGCCACCGCCAATGCCAATATCATCATGTTTCTGGTTTCGGCGGCGGCGTTTGGCTTCGGCATGGCCGGCACCGTCAAGATCGGGCAACGCTTCGGCGCGCGGGACATCAATGGCGCCCGTCGCACCTTTGGCACGGCGGTGGGCTTCTGCGCCGGGCTGATGCTGGCCATTGCCGCAATCGGCTGGATCACCGCTCCGGGCCTGCTGCAATTGCTGGAAACGCCGGAAGGCGCCTATCCGCTGGCGCTGACCTATCTGCGGCTGATCTTCCTTTCCATGCCTTTCATGATGGTTTCCATCGTGCTGACCATGGGCCTGCGCGGCACGGGCGATGCCCGCACCCCGCTGATCTTCATGGGCGTAACGGTGGCGCTGGACACCATATTCAACCCGCTGCTGATTGCCGGCATCGGCCCCTTCCCGGCCCTGGGCATTGCCGGATCGGCGCTGTCGACCGTGCTGGCCAGTCTGGTCGCCTTCATCGGCATGGTCATCTATGTCTATTGGAAGGATCTGCCGCTGCGTTTGCGCGGCGATGAAATCCGCTATCTGATCCCCGACCGCGATGAACTGAACTTCATCGTCAGCAAGGGCCTGCCCATGGGCGCACAGATGCTGCTGATGAGCGCGGCGGGCATCATCGTGGTCGGGCTGGTCAATCGTGAAGGGCTGATGATGACCGCCGCCTATGCCGCGGCGATGCAGCTGTTCACCTATATCCAGATGCCTGCGATGGCCGTTGGCGGCGCTGTCAGCGCCATGGCCGCGCAGTTCATCGGCGCCGGCAAATGGGGCGCGCTCGACCGGGTGACGCGGTCCGGCGTGATCATCAATTTCGTGATGACCGGTGCGGTGACCGTGGCCCTGCTGCTGTTCGATCGTCCGGCGCTGGTGCTGTTCCTCGGGCCGGAAAGCCAGGCTGTGCCGCTGGCGCAGCATATCCAGCTGCTCGCCAGCTGGAACTTCATCTTCTTCGGCGTCACCATGGTGCTGACCGCCACCATGCGCGCCGGAGGCGGCGTGTGGATCCCGCTCTGGATTCTGGGCATTGCGCTCTATCCGGTGCGGCTGGGCTTCTATTACCTCACCTATGATCAGCTGGGCGCCGATGCGATCTGGCTGTCCTTCCCCGTCGCGGCAGCGGTGGCGCTGGTGCTGGCCTTCCTCGCCTATCGCTACAGCGGCTGGCGCAAGCGGGCGATTGCAGAAACAGAGGAAGAAGCGCGTGAGCAATGCCAGGCCGATGGCGAACCCACCGGCCGCGCCACGCCCAATCTCTGAAGTCTGACCAGTTGCTGCCAGTGCAGCAGCTGGAAGCAGCGGTTACTTGCCCTGCGCGCGCCAGCGCTGCACCGTGCGTGACACAATGTCGTTTTCGCCACCGCTTTCGCGCCACAGCTTCACAAAGCTCGGGTCTTCGGATGCCGGCCGCTTGGCCGGATCGAGATTGTCGAAGGACACGCGCATCGGAATGGCCACGCCTTCGCCGCAGATGATGCATTCACGATTGCGCAGCGCCGGAATGGAATCGAGGAAACCGCGCGCGCCTTCGGGCATGGCGGCCTTCACGAACGCCTGATCGCGTTCGTTGTTGAGCCGCATCGAAATAATCGTGCCGCATTGCGACAGCACCCCTTCGGCCAGGTCAGACGGGCGCTGCGTGATCAGCCCCAGCGAAATGCCGTATTTACGGCCTTCCTTGGCGATACGGCTGAGGATGCGGCCAACCGATGATCCATCGCTGTTGCGTTCATTGGGCACATACCGATGCGCCTCTTCACACACCAGCAGGATCGGGCTGGTCTTTTCATCACGGCCCCAGATGGCGAAATCGAACACCAGCCGGCTCAGCACCGCCACCACGGTGGAGGTGATTTCGGTGGGAACGCCGGACACATCGATAATGGAGATCGGCCTGCCGTCAGACGGCATACGGAAAATCCGGCTGATGAAGCTGGCCATGGTGTCTGCCACCAGCATGCCCGACCACATGAACTGATAGCGCGGATCGCCCTTCAGCTCATCGATCTTGCTCTTGATCCGCATAAAAGGCGCGGTGGAGGTTGCCTTGTCCAGCCGCCCCATCTCATCCTGCAGGATCGTGCTCAGATCGCTGAGCATATAGGGCACAGGCGCATCCACCGTCAGCTTGCCCAATTGTTCGGCCAGCCGGTTCTTGCTGCGCGCCTTCAGCAGGCAGCGGGCGAGAATATCGGCGTCCTCCTGCCTGTCATTGCCGCTGGAGGTCAGCAGAACTTCGCAATGTTCTTCAAAATTCATCAGCCAATAGGGCATCTGAAGATTGCTGACGTCGAAGATGACGCCGGTGTTCCGGAACGCTTCCGCATATTCGCCATGCGGATCGATCATCACGATATGGCCCTTGGGCGCGCTTTCGCAGATCCGGTGCAGGATCAGCGCCGCACTGGTCGATTTGCCGGTACCGGTTGAACCCAACAAGGCGAAATGCTTGCCCAGGAAGGCATCGACCTGAACGCCCGCACGCACATCCCGCGTGGGATATACGGTACCGATCTGGATCGAACTGCGACCATCGGAGGCATAGATCTGCCGCAGATCGTCATTGGTCGCCGGATAGACCAGCGCGCCGGGGATGGGATAGCGCGTCACACCGCGGCGGAAGCCATGGATGCGGTTGGTCAGCTGTTCAATCTGCCCTTCGCCCATGAAATCGATGCCGGACAGAATGCCGTCGCTGCGGCGGTCCTGTTTCTGGTTGCGGACATTGGCCAGCAACCAGCCATCAGCCGTCCTGATCTTGATCTGGCTGCCCACGCGCCCGGCCATCGCCACGGCTGGATCTTCATCATTGCTGCATTCGTTCAGCCGCTGCGTATCAAACACGACCTGCGACTGCGACCCGTCGATTTCCAGCACCACGCCGATCGGCTGGTGGTTGCGTTCGGCCGCCAGGCGCTGGGCAGGATCCCAAGCCTCCGCCTCACCGCTGAAAGCCGCCATGCGCGGGTCGTGAAAAGATTCCATAGGGATCGCTCGTCAAAATAACTCACGCTGTCACTATGGCATTCGGGGTTAATATTGGGTCAATTGTGAACAATCACGCCCAAAGCCTTAGACCAGGGCAAACAATCGCCCGGCAATCCACCCCATCAACAAGGACAGGCTGACTGCAAACAGGCCGTACATTACGGATGATTTCTGCGCCTGTTCCGCAACCAGCCGCTCAAAACCCAGCTTGCGCACCTCGACATTGGAGGTGGCAGAAGCGATCACCCGGCCGCGCGAAATGGCGAAGGTTTCGGCGGTGTAGCGGCCGGTCACCACGTGGGAGGGCAGCTTGATGCGCGACTGGTACAGCACGCCGCCGCTGATCGTCACGCCCTTGCCGTTTTCCTGATAAAGGTCCTGCCGCCGGCGCAGATCCACCAGCCCGCTGGCAAAACGCTGCTGTTCGACCGGATCAATCGCACCCGATGGCGACAACTGCAGGAAATCGAGCCCCAGCTCATAAATCGCGGCGGTCCGTTCATCCACGATCTCGCCAATCGGCCGCGAGCTGGCCACCGCGAAGAAGGATGGCGCAGACCGGAAACGCAGCGAATCCGCATTGATCCAGATGCCCAGCGCCTTTTCCTTTTCGCGCAGCAGGATCGGTTCGGTCGGCCCCTTCAGCACCACGACAATGTCGTAATCATTCTGCGCCCGGGTTCCATCCGGGGCCAGGATGGCGCCATAGAGCAGCAGTTCCGTGCCGGTAAAACCCTGCCGCACTTGAATTTCATGCTGCGACACTTCGGGCACAAGGATCGGATCGCGCTGAGCACTGAGCACAAAAAAGGCCAGCAGGGCGAGCGCTATTCTTGGCGCGGTGCGCGCTTTCACAGCGGCACCACAGTGTAGATTTCATCGGGTCGGATCCCCAGCCCCCAGGCCATACGCAGCGCGATGCCCAGCACCAGCACCGCCAGCAACAGGCGCAGCAATTCCGGCCGGGCGGTCTGCGCCACCCGGGCGCCGATCTGCGCGCCGATAACAGACCCGGTCAGCAGCAGACCCGCCAGCACCACATCCACCGCCTTGGTGGTCAGCGCGTGGGTCATGGTGGCCGCCATGGTCACGAACAGGATGTTGAACAGCGATGTGCCGACCACGACATTCGCGCTCATGCCTAAAATATACAGCATGGCCGGCACCAGGATGAACCCGCCGCCCACGCCCATCAGCATGGTCAGAATGCCGACCACCATGCCCAGCAGCAGCGGAGCCAGCGGAGAAATGTAGAGCCCCGAACGGTAGAACCGCCAACGCATCGGCAGGCTGGCGACCAGCGGATGATGCCGGCGTTTGGCGGCGCGCGGCCGATCGCCATCGCTCTGGCGCAGCGCGGTAATGCTTTCGCGAGCCATCAGCGTGCCGATCATGCCCAGCAGAACAACATAAAGGATGTTGATGACCGTATCGATCTGCCCGATCGATTCCAGCGCCTGAAACAGCAGCGCGCCCAGCACCGCACCAAACACGCCGCCAACCACGGTGACCGCACCAATCTGGTAATCCACGCCTTGGCGGCGACTGTGCGCAAACACGCCGGAAACGCTGGCCCCGGTCACCTGGGTTGCCGCAGAAGCAGCCGCGACGGTGGGCGGGACGCCATAGAAGATCAGCAGCGGCGTGGTGAGGAAGCCCCCACCGACACCAAAAATGCCGGAAAGCACGCCAGTACCAACGCCCAGCGCAATGATTACCAGGCCATTGACCGCAAGGTTTGCAATGGGAAGGTAAACATCCATGCCACTGCCTAACGCATGGCGTGACCGGATAGAAGGCGCCAGCCCATCGAAACTGGCGAAAAACCCATTCTCATCCGGGTGATCCGGCCGGCCCGTTCAGACCGGCCGATTCAGCATCAGCTGCGGGCGATCGGTGCGTCTTCGCCCAGATCGTCATACCAGGCTTCGACCGGGCCGGTCAGCTTGATGGTCAGCGGGCGGCCACGGCGATCGACCGAACGGCCGGCCTGCACGCGGATCCAGCCTTCAGAGATGCAGTATTCTTCCACATCCTTGCGCTCGACACCCTTGAAACGGATGCCGATACCCCGGCGCAGCCGGTCGCCATCGAAATGCGGGCTCGACGGATCGATGGCAATCCGGTCAGGCGGGGTGTTGTCCCCGGCTGCAGGCTGCGTGTCCACCTGATCGGCGGCGGTGGGCTCGGGAAGATTTTCGTCAGTCATGCCCCGCGCTTAGCCATGGCGCAGGGGAAAAATCAATCCGCAGCACAGCCTGCGGGGCCTTCACGGGCACTGTCTGGGCATATCCATGGGTGATACCGCCGTTCTGCTTGCCCTTTTGCCCCTGTCCTTATAAGGGCGCTTCCCTGTTTTACAGGCATCCGGCCTGTTAAGCTTCATCTGCAAGCGGGCGTGGCGGAATTGGTAGACGCGCTGGATTTAGGTTCCAGTATCGCAAGATGTGGGGGTTCGAGTCCCTTCGCCCGCACCAGTTCACGGACCGCCAGTCCACGCAGAGATGCTTCGACCGGATGCCTAGTTTGGAAGGCAAGACATGCAGATCGTCGAAACGACCAATGAAGGCCTGAAGCGCGCATATACGCTGACGATTCCGGCCAGTTCCATCGAAGCGCGGATCGACGCCGAGGTGAAGAAAGTTGCCCATCAGGTTCGCATGCCGGGCTTCCGCCCGGGCAAGGTGCCGACCAATCTGATCCGCAAGATGCACGGCCCGGCGCTCCACTCCGACGCGCTGAACGCCAGCCTGCGCGAATCGATCGACACGCTGATGCGCGAAAAGCAGCTGCGCCCCGCGCTGCAGCCCAAGGTCGACCTTTCGGAAGGTTACGAAGAAGGCAAGGATGCCGAACTGACAGTCGAACTGGAAGTTCTGCCCGAAATCGAAGCACCGTCCATCGAAGGTCTGGCCCTGGAACGTCTGGTTGTGCCGGTCAGCGATGAAGCGCTGGACGAATCGCTGGCGAAGCTCGCCGGCAATCAGAAGAGCTACAAGGACGCAGCCAAGACCAAGAAGGCCGCTGATGGCGACCAGCTGATCATCGATTTCGTCGGCAGCATTGACGGCGTCGAATTCGAAGGCGGCAAGGCCGAAGGCGCACCGCTGGTGCTCGGTTCCAACCAGTTCATCCCCGGCTTTGAAGAACAGCTGGTCGGCGTGAAGACCGGCGAAGAAAAGACCATCACGGTCACCTTCCCTGAAGATTACCCGGCGGCCAATCTGAAGGGCCAGGAAGCCCAGTTCGCCATCACCGTGCAGCAGGTGAAGACCGAAACCGAAACCGTTGTGGACGAAGATTTCGCCACTTCGCTCGGCCTGGAAAGCCTCGACAAGCTCAAGGAGCTGATGAAGGTTCAGCTGGAGCAGGAGTCAGCTGGTCTGACCCGCACCCAGATGAAGCGTCAGCTGCTCGACAAGCTGGCCGCGCAGCATGATTTCGAAGTGCCGCCGACCATGGTCGAAGCCGAATTCAGCCAGATCTGGGAACAGCTGACGGCCGAAATCGCGCGCGAAGAAAATCCCGAAGAAGGGATGAAGGAAATCGAAGCCGAAAAGGACGATTACCGCCGCATCGCCGAACGTCGCGTGCGTCTGGGCCTGCTGCTGTCGGAAATCGGCCAGGCCAATGGCGTCGAAGTCAGCCAGCAGGAAATGCGCATGCTGATCCAGCAGGCTGCCCAGCAGTACCGCCAGGAAGACCGCCAGCGCTTCGTCGATTACGTGGCACAGGACGCCATGGCCCAGGCCCAGCTGCGCGCCCCGCTGTATGAAGACAAGGTCGTCGACTTCCTGTTCGACAAGGCTGAAGTGACCGAACGCGAAGTAACGCGTGAAGAACTGGAAGCCGCGATCGAAGCCGAAGAAGGCGCCGAAGCAGCTCCGGCCGCAAAGAAGGCCCCGGCCAAGAAGAAGGCTGCCCCGAAGAAGGAAGCAGCCGAAGCCGAAGCTCCGGCCGACGCGGAAGAAGCCAAGCCCGCCAAGAAGGCTCCGGCCAAGAAGGCAGCAGCCAAGGCTGACACCGCCGCTGCGGAAGGCGAAGAAAAGCCTGCCAAGAAGCCGGCGGCCAAGAAGGCCCCGGCCAAGAAGGCAGACAAGGACTGATCCTCACGATCAGAATCTTGCAAAAACATACGGAAGGGGCGGCCATTGGCCGCCCTTTTTGTTTCAGCAGTGCAGTTTCCCGGCGTTTCCGTAATGTAATCAATATGTCACCAGAATGACCCCTGATTGACATTCCCCACCCCTAGGGCGGCGCGCAGAAGGCAGCAGGCCTTCGCGATAAAACAATCTCAGGGATCGTCATTTCATGCGCGCTCAATTGCTGTGCGGCGTCTGCGCCGCCACATTCGCCATCACCCTTCCGTTCACGGCCGCCGCCCAGTCGGCTGACGCAGCCGATGCCACGGCCATTGCCGAAGACAATGCCATCGTGGTCAGCGGCCAGCGCGCCCAGCAGTTGCGCGCCATTGATCAGCGGCGCGATGCGCTGGGCCTGGTCGATGTCGCCTCTGCCGATGAAATGGGCCAGCTGCCCGACCGCAACATTGCCGAAGTGATCGAACGCCTGCCCGGCGTGGGCGTGCAATATGATCAGGGCGAAGGTCGCTATGTCGCGGTGCGCGGCGTTCCTTCCAGCCTGAACGGCTACACGCTGAACGGTTTCGAAATCGGCAACCCCGATGGCAACACCCGCGCCCTGCCGCTGGACATCCTGTCCGGCCAGCTGCTCAACCGGGTTGAAGTGGCCAAGGTCAAGACGGCCGATCTCACCGGTCAGGGCATCGGCGCCACGGTCAATCTGGTGACGCAGACCGCCTTTGACTACAACACGCCCTTCATCCTGCAGGCCAATGCCCAGGTCGGTTATCAGGAACTGCGCGACGAGGACAAGCCGGTGCGCGGCGACATCACCGTCGGCACGCGCTTTGGCGCCAATGAGGAATTCGGCATCCTGCTGGGCGCCAGCTATTCCAACCGCACCTATAACAGCCACGGCATCTACCCCGATGACTGGGCGCTGGATGACGATGCCGCGCGCGGCGCCGTGCCGATCAACATCAAATACACCGATTACCGGCTGAAACGTGAACGGCTCGGCTTTTCCGGATCGCTCGACTGGCGCAGCGGATCGACCGAGCTGTTTGTCCGCAGCGTCTATTCGAAATTCACCGAGGACGAATATCGCCAGCGTTTCCGGCTCGATTTCTCCAATATCGACTGGGATGCCAATGGCCTGACCGGCCTTGCCAGCACCAGCGAACAGCGCACCGATCTGCGGCTGGAATATAAGGAAAAGTCGATCCTGTCCTTCATGGCGGGCGGCAAGACCGAACTTTCGGACATCTGGACGGTTGATTTCGGTTCCGCCTACACCCGCAATGAAGTGATCGAGCCGAACCAGAGCTGGCAGTTCCGTGGCAATCCGGGCGATGTGCAGGTCGATTTCACCAACAAGCTGTTCAGCGCCGTGCCGGTGGATGGTTATCTCGCCCCGTCTGATCTGGGTTTCCGCACCTATACCCAGCAGGATGAATATGGCCTGGAAAAGACCTGGCAGACCCGTTTTGACGTGACCGCACGCCTTCCCTCTCTCGGCGACGACAGCTTCATCAAATTCGGCGCCAATCTGCGTTCGACCGACAAGGCCTTCGATTCTTCGAACGACAATTATGGTCGCGGCACCGCGCCCAACCGCTTCACGCTGGAAGGGCTTTCCGGCGCTGACGTCACCGTTCGCCCGGCCAAGGACCGCCCCTATCTGGTGACGCCGACGATCGATGAACAGCTGATCCGCGACTTCACCGAAGGCAAGCTGGGCGGCCCGCAATTCGTGCGCAATGATGCCACGTCGCTGGCCAATGAAACCCTGTCGGACTTCAACCTGACCGAAGAAGTCTATGCCGGTTATGCCATGGCCAATATCGAATTCGGCCAGGCAGCGCTGACCGCCGGCCTGCGCGTTGAACACACCAAGCTGGATGTCACGGGCTTCCTGCTGGAAGGCGGAACCAGCGTGGTGCCGGTTTCCGGGTCACGCGAATATACCGACTGGCTGCCCAGCGTGGTGCTGCGGGTGGAACCGCGCGATGACATGGTGCTGCGCCTTGCCTATTCGCGCAGTGTCGGCCGGCCGCAGTTCAGCGATCTGTCCCCGGGCGGTTCGATGGAAATTATCTCCACCGGAGACAGCAGCGAAATCAACGTCAGCAGCGGCAATCCTGCGCTCAATCCCTACAGCTCCGATGCGCTGGATGCAGTGGCCGAATGGTATTTCGCCCGTGGCGGCATGCTGAGCATCGGCGCCTTCGCCAAGTTCATCGACAACCCGATCTTCACCCAGGCCTATACCGTTCAGAACGCCAGCTTCCTGGGCGAAACCTATGACATCCTGCGCTTCACCCAGCGGCAGAACGCCGAAAAGGCAGAGATCCTAGGGCTGGAAGCATCTTACCAGCAGCAGTTCACCTTCCTGCCGGGCCTGCTGTCGGGTCTGGGCGTCAATTTGAACCTGACGCTGATCGATGCATCACTGAAAGATCCGGAACGCGGCAAGATCGGCTTCCCCGAACAGTCCAAGCTGCTTTGGGGCGCCCAGCTGTTCTACCAGCGCGGCATTGTCGAAGGATCGGTCGCCTACCACCACACCGGCCGGGCCATGCTGTCTGCCGGCGATATTGCCGTCGCTGACCAGTACAATGACGATCTGCGCCGTCTGGATGCCAAGGTGTCGGTCGATCTGACCCGCAATTTCCGCATCTTTGCCGAAGCCCAGAACCTGACCGATGAACCCACCCGCCAGTATCAGGGCGGCAATCGCAGCTGGGTGACGCAGTCGGAACGTTACGGCCGCACCTATTTCGTCGGCGGATCCTTCCGCTGGTGATGGCTGCACGGCAGACAAGGCTCGGCATATCGGCGGTGCTGGCTTTTGCCAGCGCCGCCTTCGCTGTTGCCCCCTTCGCTCAGGACGCGGCACCGGCGACCGATGCCCCTTCCCCGCCCCCTGCCCCGGTCACCCTGACCATTGCCGCGCCAGAGGCACGGCAGGGTGTCGCTTCTGATGGCACGCATGTCTTCGCCATCAACAATGACCAGATCGGCAAATATGAAATTGCCACCGGCCGCCGGATTGACGGCTGGCAGGGATCGCGCGCGCAGTTCCCGCATATGAACAGCTGCACCGTGGTGGGTGAAGAACTGGTCTGCGCGGCCTCCAACTATCCGGCCGTGCCGCACACCAGCGCGGTGGAGATCTTCTCGACCAGTCCCGTCGCCCATCTGCGCACGGTCAGCTTGGGCTTTGGTCCGGGATCGCTGACCGTGATGGACCGGCACAAGGACAGCTGGTGGGGTGTGTTTGCCAATTACAGCCGCCGGGGCGGCGTCCCCGAACGCGGCCATGAATATACCATGCTGACCCGCATGGATGACCAGTTCCGGATTCTGGAAAGCTGGGCCTTCCCGGCCGAAGTGCTGGCGCGCATGGCGCCCTACAGCTGTTCAGGGATGAGTTGGGGCGAAGACGGGCTGATCTATGCCACCGGGCATGACCGGCCGGAAGTTTATGTGCTGGCCCTGCCCAAGGCTGGCAGCACGCTGGAACTGGTCGCCGTGCTCGGCACCGCGAATGACGGACAGGCGATCCACTGGGATCCGGCCGTACCCGACCGCTTGTGGTCGATTTCGCGCAGCGGTGGCGAAATGATCGCCAGCCGGATCAATAGGCCGAATCGCTGACGTTCCATTCCATGATAGTGTCCCGGGACGAACCTATTCCAGCGTTTGCCCGGGCATATCGTGCCGGTTACCCCCGGTGCATTGCGCATTGCTCTTGAACATGGCGTTGCCACACGCGACATAGGCCATAGTTTCAAGACAAGAGGATTTGCATGATCGACCCTTACGGCTCCATCGGTGCCAACGGCCAGTTCCGGATTGATCCCGTCACGGGCGCACTTGTGCCGGTCGTGGTCGAAAGCACCAGCCGCGGTGAACGCAGCTTCGATATTTTCAGCCGCCTGCTGCGCGAACGCATCGTGTTCGTCACCGGCCCGGTGGAAGATAACATGGCCAGCCTGATCGTGGCCCAGTTGCTGTTCCTCGAAAGCGAGGACCCGGACCGCGACATCAGCATGTACATCAATTCGCCCGGTGGCGTGGTGACAGCTGGCATGGCCATCCATGACACCATGCAGTTCATCAAGCCCAAGGTTTCCACGCTCTGCGTCGGTCAGGCCGCATCCATGGGCAGCTTCCTGCTCGCGGCGGGTGAGCCGGGCATGCGCATTGCCCTGCCCAACGCCCGCATCATGGTGCACCAGCCTTCGGGCGGCGCACGCGGCATGGCGTCGGACATTGAAATTCAGGCCAAGGAAATCCTGCGCATTCGCCGCCGGATGAACGACCTGTATGTAAAATATACTGGCCGCAGCCTGGAAGAAATCGAACGGGCGCTGGACCGCGATACCTTCCTCGAAGCAGACGAAGCCCTGGCTTTCGGCCTGGTTGACCGCGTGTTCGCCCATCGTTCCGAAGGTGAACCGGAAGGTTCCGAACTCGGCACCGGCGGCGCACCGGAATAAACCCTATGGAAAGGGGTGGGGTGCCATTCTATTATGGTATTTTGGCAACCCTGCCCCTTCAGGCACCACCAGGCTCGCGCTGCAATGCGGTACGAGATTGATATTGCACCGTCGGGGATTACATTTGTGGTGACGAATCCTGCGGATACCCACCCGCGGATGGGATGAAAGTATGACGAAATTGAGCGGATCTGACAGCAAAAGCACCCTCTACTGCAGCTTCTGCGGCAAATCGCAGCACGAAGTACGCAAGCTGATCGCCGGTCCGACCGTGTTCATCTGTGACGAATGCGTTGAACTGTGCAACGATATCATCCGGGAAGAAGCCAAGGGCTCGATCGCCGGACGCAAGGATGGCGACATCGCCACGCCGAAGGAAATCTGCAATGTCCTGAATGACTATGTCATCGGGCAGGACCGGGCCAAGCGCGTGTTGTCGGTGGCCGTCCACAACCACTACAAGCGGTTGAAGCACAGCGGCAAGGCAGGCGATGTTGAACTGGCCAAGTCGAACATCCTGCTGGTCGGTCCGACCGGTTCGGGCAAAACGCTGCTGGCCCAGACCCTGGCCCGCACCTTCGACGTGCCCTTCACCATGGCCGATGCCACCACGCTGACCGAAGCCGGTTATGTCGGTGAAGATGTCGAAAACATCATTCTGAAGCTGCTGCAGGCATCCGACTACAATGTCGAAAAGGCCCAGCACGGCATCGTTTATATCGACGAAATCGACAAGATCACCCGCAAGGCGGAAAATCCGTCGATCACGCGCGATGTGTCTGGCGAAGGCGTGCAGCAGGCCCTGCTGAAGCTGATGGAAGGCACCACCGCCTCCGTCCCGCCGCAGGGCGGCCGCAAGCATCCGCAGCAGGAATTCCTGCAGGTCGACACCACCAACATCCTGTTCATCTGCGGCGGCGCCTTCGCCGGACTGGAAAAGGTGATTGGCGACCGTCTGCAGAAGCGTTCGATCGGCTTTGGCGCGCATGTTGCCGGGCCGGACAAGCGCAAGGTCGGCGAATTGCTGCAGAAGTGCGAACCGGAAGATCTGCTGAAGTTCGGCCTGATCCCCGAATTCGTTGGCCGTCTGCCGGTGATCGCCACGCTGCACGATCTGGATGTCGCCGCTCTGGTGCAGATCCTGACCGAACCGAAGAACGCGCTGGTCAAACAATATGCCCGGCTGTTCGATCTGGAAGACGTCACGCTGACCTTCACCGATGATGCGCTGGAAGCGATCGCCCAGAAGGCGATCAAGCGCAAAACCGGTGCCCGCGGGCTGCGCTCGATCGTCGAGGCTATCCTGCTCGACACCATGTTCGACCTGCCCGACATGGAAGGCGTGACCGAAGTGGTGGTGGACAAGGATGTGGTCGAAGGCCGCAAGGAACCTGTCCGCGTCGTGTCCAGCGAAGGCAAGAAGAAGGAAGAGGCAGCCTAAGGGCTGCCCAAGTCGAGGCGCGCGAACCAGCCATGGTTCTGCGCCGCTGACAGAATGTTTCAGAAAAAGGGGGCGTGCGGCACCGCACGCCCCCTTTTTGTGTTCAGGTCAGGCCATCAGATCAGGCTGGTGTTTCCCCGTCCATCTTGCGGGAACGCCAGTAATATTTCGCCAGCGCGGGTATTTCCCGCAAGGTGGAATAGAGATCACGCCATTCGAAGATTCGCGCATGGGCGTGCCCAACCGGCCCGATGCCCATGGCCTGCAGCGCCAGACGGCTGCGGACAATATGGAAATGCTGGGACACCACAATCGCGCTGGTGAGATTTTGCTGACGCATGATCGCAGCGCTGTTTTCAGCCGTGGCCCAGGTCGTCACCCCATCAGGGTCTTCTATCACCCGCGCCGCCGGAACACCCTTCCCCACCAGATAATCGCGCATCACCGCGCTTTCGCTGAAGCCTTCCTTGCCAGTCCCGCCGCTGACGATCACTTGCTTCACCTTGCCCTGCTGATACAGCGCCAGCGCCGCATCCAGCCGTGCCGCAAGCCGGGGTGAAGGTTGCCCATCGGGCAAGACCATGTTTCCGAGCACGATGGCAACATCGCTGTCCGGTGTATCGTCGTTCAGGCCCGTGCCCACGATCCATCCGCACAGGATCAGAAACCCGGCAACAAGCACGGCGAGAATCATCCGAAGGCGGCGGCCCGGCATCAGCTTGATCATGATCATTCGCTTCGCAGTGGTAACGGGAAAACCATCATCCGATGGCCCCGGCAGGATGCGCATGCCATCACCGAAACGGCAAGCCGTCTTCGCCGGGGCATCGCCCCATGACATCATTGGGCGGCGGGTATTTCCCCGCTGCGCATGACGTTCCAGTCCACCCGGCCTGTCACCCCTTCCAATCGGCGGAAATTGCTCGCCTGCCAGATCGTCCAGGGCCGTGCCCCGAAGCCGGGCTCAAACACCAGCGAACGCAGCCACAACGGCCGGTCAAACGCTCCACTGATGCCATAGGTCTTGTCGAACTCACCGGTCAGATAAAGCACCGCCGGCTTGCCGTAATGCGCCTCCACCGGGGTCAGGAAAGCCGCCAGTTCAGCACGGACATCCGCCATCTTCGGCCGATCAGCGCAATTGCCGAGGAATTCCAGATCAACCGCCGGGGCCAGCGCATCCTGATCCGCCGGAACGGTCGCGATGAAATGCGCGGCCTGTTCCGCGCCCGGGCGGCACAGGGTGAAGAAATGATAGGCGCCACGCTTGATCCCCGCAGCCTGGGCCGCGCGCCAGTTTTCGGCGAAGGCATCATCGGTAAAATCACCGCCCTCGGTCGCCTTGATATAGGCGAAATCAACCCCCTGCCCGGGCAATTGCGCCCAATCGATCGCGCCTTGGTGGTGTGACACATCCACGCCCTGAACCGGAAAACGCGCCTGCGACGGCGTCCATGCCTTTGACCCAAGGGCGCCCAGCCCGGCGACCACGATCAGCGGAGCGATCAATATGCCGCAGCCCAATCTGTTCTTTTGTCTGTTTTGGGGCCCGCTCTTCCGCCGGGGGTTGGCGCCTGCTGGTACCGGATCAGTCATAAACACAGGCATCCAGCGCATCGCGCCGTACCACGCCGATGCGCGCGCGAATGGTGTTGCCATAACGGCGCGTGAAACCAGACGGACTGACAACAGACCGTTCCTTGGGCAGCGGCAGGGCGGCGGCCATGCGCGCGGCCTCCACCGGGGTCAGCTTCGCGGCGGAATGGTTGTAATAACGCTGCGCGCCCGCCTCTGCCCCATAGGTGCCGATGCCCGTCTCGGCGACATTGAGGTAAACCTCCATGATCCTCCGCTTGCCCCAGATATTCTCGATCAGCAGGGTGAACCAGGCTTCCAGCCCTTTGCGGAAATAACCGCCGCCCTGCCACAGGAACACATTCTTGGCGGTCTGCTGGCTGATGGTGGAACCACCGCGGATGCGCCCGCCTTCGGCATTGCGTTCGATCGCCCTTTCGATGGCTTCGGTGTCAAAGCCACTGTGCGAACAGAATTTGCCATCTTCGGCCGCGATCACCGCTGACACCAGATTGCGGTCAATCCGGCTCAGCGGCTCCCAATCCTTGGTGATGCCGTTCTTGTCCATCAGCATGGTGGCGGTGACCGGCACCGGCACGAAGCGATAGAGGATGACCAGCAGCAGGCTGATGCCGACGAACCAGACGATCAGCCAGATGAGATAGCGCAGCGCACGAACCATGCAGCCGACCTATCGCCAGCGATAATCCGGCGCAATGCCTGTCAATCCGGCCGTCTGATCGCATAGGCGGTTCGCAGATCGGGCACGAAACCGCATTTTCTGTAGAATTGATGCACACGCGGATCTGCGCGGCCACTCTGCAGCAGCACCTGATGGCAATCCATCTGCCAGGCATGTGCCAGCGCTGCGCGAACCGCAGCTGAGCCATATCCGCGCCCACGGTGGTCCGGATGGGTCACCACATTTTCCAGAAATGCGTGCGACCGGCCCTGCCGCAACAAATTGGGCGCGGTGATCAGGGTGCAACTGGCCAGGATCGACTGATCACCGGCGACAAACACGGCCATCTGGGAAGAGGTGATGGTTTCCTGCCAGATCTGCTGCCGGCGCGCCGCATCCTCCGCCGCAGGGCTCACCTCCGATGCGTGAAACAGGGCCAGCACCGCATCGAGATCATCCAGTTGAGCACGGCGAACGGAAATCATCGGCCAGATCGCCCTCACAAACAAAAAGGGGCGGCACAGGCCGCCCCTTCTGCATCAGATATCACAGGCCGCAGATCAGGCCGGCAGCAGGAACCGCTCACCGGCGATGCGCTGCATCGCCTTCTGCAGCTTTTCAAACGCACGCACCTCGATCTGGCGAATGCGTTCGCGGCTGACGTCATAGACCTGGCTCAGTTCTTCCAGGGTCTGCGGTTCGTCAACCAGGCGCCGTTCGGTCAGGATGTGCTTTTCCCGATCGTTCAGGCCGTCCATCGCCTGCACCAGCATGTCATGGCGAACCTGTGCCTCTTCGGCTTCGGCCACCACGCTGTCCTGCAGCGGGCGATCATCGGTCAGCCAATCCTGCCACTGGCCGGCGCCTTCTTCATCACCACGCAGGGAGACGTTGAGCGAGGCATCGCCGCCCATCATCATCCGCCGGTTCATGTTGATGACTTCCTGTTCCGGCACGCCCAGATCGGTGGCGATCTTGGCCACATCATCAGGATGCAGATCGCTGTCCTCGAAAGCTTCGAGGTTCTTCTTCATCCGGCGAAGGTTGAAGAACAGCTTTTTCTGCGCTGCGGTGGTGCCCATTTTGACCAAGCTCCACGACCGCAGGATGAATTCCTGAATGCTGGCCTTGATCCACCACATGGCATAGGTCGCAAGGCGGAAGCCCCGATCGGGTTCGAATTTCTTCACACCCTGCATCAGGCCGACATTGCCTTCGGAAATCAGGTCGCTGACCGGCAGGCCATAGCCGCGATAACCCATCGCGATCTTGGCCACGAGCCGCAGATGGCTGGTCACCAGCTGTGCGGCCGCTTCCGGATCTTCATGTTCCTGGTAACGCTTGGCGAGCATATATTCCTGTTCCGGCTTCAGCAGCGGGAACTTCTTGATCTCTGCCAGATAGCGATTGAGGCTCTGCTCGCCGCTCAGTGCGGGAACCGCCAGGGATTTCTTGTTGGTGCTCATGGTCCCAAACCTTTCTCGTGTCGGCCGCTGCTTGCGCTGACCCCTACTGGGCGTCCGCCGGGGTGCGGCCACTGACTTGCCCCGTCCTATAAACGATTTTCCTACCGATTGGTGTGCAATTCATCGATCTCAATGACTACATTCGTCGATTAGTTCCCGCATGTCGGGCGGAATCGGGCTGGAGAAGGATAAATTTTCACCGGTAACCGGGTGAACGAAGCCGAGAATCGCCGCGTGCAGGGCCTGGCGCTGAAAGCCGAGGCGCTGGAGAATGGGGCGAATCTGCGGATTGCTGCGTCCATATACAGGGTCACCCAATAAGGCATGACCGATTGATGCCATGTGAACGCGAACCTGATGGGTGCGGCCGGTTTCCAGCCGGCATTCGATCAGAGCACTGCGATTGAGCTGTTCGATGGTGCGGAAATGGGTAACCGCATGCTTGCCCCGGGGCGACAGCGGATGGAGCACGGCCATTTTCTTGCGATCCGAATCGGACCGGCCGATTCTTTCATTCACCGTTCCGGCTGCCGGGCTGGGATGGCCGTTGACCACCGCCATATAGGCGCGTTCCAGCGAATGATCGGCAAACTGCCGGGCCAGCCCTTCATGCGCGGCATCGCTTTTGGCGACCACCAGCAGGCCCGATGTATCCTTGTCGATCCGGTGGACAATGCCCGGTCGCGCCACGCCGCCGATGCCGGACAATTGCCCGGCACAGTGATGCAGCAGGGCGTTGACCAGTGTGCCATCCGGATTGCCGGCAGCGGGATGCACAACCATTCCGGCGGGCTTGTCCACCACCACCAGATCCGCATCTTCATAGACGATTACCAGCGGGATATCCTGCGGCCTGGCCTCTGCGTCCACCACAGCGGGCACGGCCACGGCATATTCTGCCCCGTCCGCCACCTTCAGTTTCGGACTGGTAACGGTCTGGCCGTTCACCTGCACGCTGCCGTCTGTGATCAGCGTCTTGACCCGTTCGCGCGACAGACCTGCCGCTTCGGCCAGAAGCTTGTCCAGCCGGCCTTCACCGGCGAGTATCCCGGTGATGACCTCCGCTTTCCCCATGGCTACAGATGTGGGGATGCAGATCGAACTGACAAGCGCTGTTTTGCAACAATTGCAGCAAGAGGCCGCGCTAAGCTGGCCGGAAGAATGCTGCGGTCTGCTGCTGGGCAGTGACGGGGGTGAGCGGCACCGCATCGAACGCCTGCAGCCATCACCCAATCTGGCCGCCGACCGGCAACGGCATTTCGAAATCGATCCACAGATTCTGATCAGCGCGCATCGATCGGCCCGGGCCGGAGGAGATGCCTTGATCGGCTATTACCATTCGCATCCCAATGGCGCGCCGCAGCCCTCGGCAACCGATCGTGCCATGGCCGCAGGTGACGGAAAAATCTGGGCAATCATCGCACAAGGCGATGTGACGTTCTGGCACGACGACGGAGGGCGCTTCGTGCCGCTTCCATACCGGCTCCGGGAAGGCTAAGGCCCTGCTCTGCCGAATGATCGGGATCACAGAAGCCAGCCGCGCATGCGGAACCCCGCGATCCATCCGGACAGCACCGAGCCAATTGTGCACGCCGCGCACACCGATTACAGTCCGGAATATCCTATGACATCCTCAACCGATCTTGCCGCCCTGCTCTGCTCCCGCCTGTGCCACGACATGCTCAGTCCTGTCGGCGCGCTCAGCAATGGCCTTGAACTGCTGGCGGATGAGAAAGACCCGGAAATGCGCCGGCGCTGTTTCGAACTGCTGGAACAGAGCGCGCGGATCAGCGCGGACAAGCTGAAGTTTTTCCGCCTGGCCTATGGCGCGGCCGGCGGCTTTGGTGATGCCGTCCCCACAGATGAGCCGCGCGAACTGATCGCCGCCATCGTGTCTGCCAATGAACGGCTGCAGCTGGACTGGGCTGTAACCGAACCCACCCTGCCCAAGCCGGCCATCAAGGTGCTGCTGAATCTGGCCGCCATCGGCGTCGATTCGCTGGTGCGCGGCGGCGTACTGGCGGTTGGCGCGGAAAATCGCGGCCGGGCCACCGAAATCGCCGTTCGGGCATCGGGGCCGAAGGTCGCCTTCGACAGCACCATCGGCAAGGCGCTGGACGGATCGCTGGATGAAGCGGAATTGTCCGGGCGCACGGCCCCCGCCCACATGATCCGCCTGCTGACCGAAGAGCTGGGCGGCGGCGTGCAATATGCGCTGTCCGGCGAAGCGCTGATCATGGGCGCCGTGCTGCCTAATGGCTGAAGGCCCGGCGACGGGTGATGAGCCCAGCGAAAACACGGGGCGGGATGAGCTGGTCCATCGCGAACAGCTGTCCCCCAATTGGGATGAACGCAAACATCCCATCAGCATGCTGGTGCTGCATTATACCGAAATGAAGCCGATGGAGAGCGCGCTGGAGCGGCTGTGCGATCCCGAAGCCAGCGTCAGTGCGCATTATCTGATCAGCGAAGAAGGCGAAGTGATCCGCCTGGTGCCCGAAGACAAGCGGGCCTGGCACGCAGGTGCCAGTTCCTGGCGCGGGCTGCGCGATGTCAATTCGGCCAGCATCGGCATTGAACTGGATCACCCCGGCCATGCGCTGGGCTACCGCCCCTTTGCCGAAGCGCAGATCGAAGCACTGCTGCCGCTGGTGCACCGTATCGTTCACCAATATGATATTCCCCGCGCCAATGTGGTCGGACATTCCGATGTTGCGCCCATGCGCAAGATTGATCCGGGTGAACTGTTTCCCTGGAACCGCCTGGCCAGCCATCGGCTCTGCCTGGCGCGCCCCACCCGGCTCGAGCTGGGTGATCCCTTCGCCAATGACGGTGCCTTCTTCCTGGCGCTGGAACGCTTTGGTTATGACATCACCGACCATCAGAAGGCGGTCGAGGCATTTCAGCGGCGCTGGCGCCCTGAGCTGATCGATGGAGAAATCGACGGGGAAATCCGCGCAATCCTGTTCAAACTGCTCTTGGATCGCGACCGCGGAAGCTCTAGATAGGCTGCGTGCCAGGGGGCCGGGCAGCCGCGTCAGTTCCTTTATGGAATTGCCGAGGAAAGTCCGGGCTCCATGAAACAAGGGTGGCGGGTAACGCCCGCCGGGCGAGGATCTTGCATCCAGACCAAGGGAAAGTGCCACAGAGAGCAAACCGCCGATGGCCTGCGCTGGTCGCAGTCACAGGTAAGGGTGAAAGGGTGCGGTAAGAGCGCACCGGGGTGTCGGCAACGGCAACCGCTTGGTAAACCCCACCCGGAGCAAGACCGAATAGGGGCGGCGCGTTCCGGATTTATCCGGGACAGGCGGGTTTCACGCCAGTCGCCCGGGTTGGTCGCTAGAGTGGCCGGGCAACCGGTCACCAAGATGAATGGCTGCCGCCGTGGATACGGTCCCGCATAGGATACCGTCTGCGGAACAGAACCCGGCTTACAGGCCCCCTGGCACTTCAGGAAAATACGGGCGTTCTACGCCATTTACCGCAGGCCTGGCAGTGCCTGCCGCGGCAGGATCAGGCGGGCACCATCACGCCATTGGCATGGATGCTGCCATCTTCCAGTTCGACCGCTTCGATGAAACGGCGTCGATCGCCTTCCAGCACCAGCGCGGTCAATCGCCCGCTCTGATAAGCGCCGGTGTCGATGCCGATCCGGTTGCCGCGATCTTCAGGTGCGGACGTGATGGTGTGACCATGCACAACCACCCGGCCATGCGATTCCGAGCTCGAGAGGAAAGGTTCGCGGATCCAGCGGAAGGTCTGCCGGTTCTGATCCTCCATCGGCACGCCCGGTTCGATGCCAGCGTGGACGAACAGATAATCGCCCATGGCCACCCAATCTTCGAGATCGCGCAGGAATTCGATATCGTCTGCCGGAACAGCCGCGCACATCAGATCCTGCGCCTCTTCCAGCGTGGCAGCGGTAAAGCTGTCCGGATCGACCCCGAAGCTGAGCACGGTTTCGCGGCCACCATGGCGCAGGAAATGCTTGAAAATCTGCAGATCTGTCAGGCTGTCGAGGAACATTTCCTCGTGATTGCCGCCCAGCAGGCGCAGCTTGCGCCGCTGCTGCCAATCGCGCGCAAAGCGGATCACGCCCGCGCTGTCCGGTCCACGGTCCACCAGATCGCCCAGCAGGATAACGGTGGTGTCGGCCGGGCCATTGGCGGCATCATCGGCTTCAATGGCCTGTTCCAGCGCTTTCAGCAGATCAAGCCGACCATGGATGTCGCCCACGGCATAGACCCGTTCCCCCTGCGGAAGGACCGGCAACGGCTGCCCCGACGACCGGGCGAAAAGGTTTTTGATGCTTTTGAACATGGATGGGTAATTTGGTTCGCTTAACGCTCAAAACAGGAAGTGGTGCCGCTTGTCCAACAGGCTGGGAGCATTTTTTCCTCGATCGGCGGCGAGTGATACCAAAACACCACAGGTCGTTCCCCACCCACGCGGCGTTGAGCCTATTGGGGGACGACGCGCAGCAGCAATCGCTGTAAGCGAAGCCATGCCTTACAGCCTGCCATTCCGCCATCTGGCGATCGCCGCCATCCTCGCCAGCGCCGCAACATCGGTGCCGGCGCTTGCCCAGCAATCGGATATTTCACTGTCCGCCAATGGCGCCGTTGTTACGCAATATCGCTTCCGCGGTGTTGACCGGTCGGGCGGCGACATTGCCGTGCAGGGCGGCGTTGATGTGTCGCATGTCAGCGGGTTCTATCTGGGTGCCTGGGCATCATCGCTGGATGATGACAGCTTTCAGCAGGGCGATGTCGAACTGGATATCTATGGCGGCTGGTCGGGTGAAATCCGCAACGGGCTGACCGCGAATGCCGGTGTCATGGCCTATGTGTTCCCCGATGCCCGCCGGGGCCAGCGCAATGTCATCGAACTCTATGGCTCGCTCGCCTACACGCTGGGGCCAGCACAGGCCAAACTGGGCATGGCCTATGCGCCGGCTCAGGAAGCGATCGGCGATGCGGACAATCTTTATCTCTATTCCGAACTCAGCTCTTCCGTCCCCGGAACCCCGGTCACGCTGACCGGACGGCTGGGTTATACCGATGGCCCGGTGACCTATACCGATGATGGCGATGCCTTTGACTGGTCAATCGGCGCCAGCGTCGCGCTGAACCGCAATCTTTCGGCCGGGGTATCCTATGTCGGCGCCCAGGGTGATTATGTGCCGGGCGAATATCGCTTCACCCGCGATGCCGTGGTCGGATCGCTGTCGGTCAATTTCTGATCGGAACCCGTCTTTCCGCCCGGGCCCGCGTGACATCACGGAGCCCGGGCCGGAGTGTTACCGCAAATAAAAATCCACGGTCGTAACCACGCGAACGGATTTGTAGGGGGTGTCGGCCACGCCCCATCCGCCGCCATCACCATCGCGCGCCTCGATCGAAAAATACCCCTGGGTTGCCTGCTTGATGCCGCCAACGCTGGTGCCGCTGTCCTTGGCGAATTGTTCGGCGGCCGCGCGCGCATCCTTGGTCGCTGCGGCAACCATTTCCGGCTTGATCCCGTTCAGCTTGGTGAAGGTGAAGGCCATGCCCGATCCTTCTTCCAGGATCACCCCGCGCCGGACCAAATCGAACTGCCGGCGGACAGCGCGTTGCGCCCGGGCAATATCATTGCTGCGCAGGGTCATGCGCTGGCGCACGGTGAAACGCGTCACCCCTTCGCCGGTATAAGTCGACACATTCACCCCGGTGGGCTGCAGCTCATCTTCGGGGAAGCCCAGTTCTTTGAAAAAAGCCCGGATCGCCGCCGTATCCCTGTCCACGCTGGCCTGCGCACTGGCCAGATCAGTGGCCGTGGCAGAATAGGCAATCGTCCATGTCGCCAGATCGGCCACCACTTCCTTTTCAGCCAGTCCGCGAACGGTGACCGAGCGGTCGGCCGCCTTAGCCCGGGTCAGCCCATCCCCCAGCAGATATCCGCCCGCGACCATGCCCACCGCAAGGATGGCCGCCGTCGACAGCCACAGCTTTGCCTGTGACGATCGCCAAAAAGGATTGGCCGAAGGGGCGGCTACTTCGCTAACATCGGACATGATCGGATATCTCCCATGCCACCCAACGGTCATTACCGGGGCTGGCGTGGCAGACATGCCCAAATCACGATGAACTGTGCTTGAATAACGATAAACGGAGCGTCAAATGGTGAAATATCTCCACAGCATGATCCGCGTCAGCGACCCTGTCGCGACTGTGGAATTCTTCAAGATCCTTGGTCTGGAAGAGGTACGGCGTCAGGAAAGCGAAAAGGGGCGCTTCACGCTGATCTTCCTCGCCGCACCTGGCGATGCCGAATATGCGCAGGTCGAACTGACCTATAACTGGCCGCCGGAAGATGGCAGCGACGCCGAAGTCTATGGCGGCGGCCGCAATTTCGGCCATCTCGCCTATGAGGTGGATGACATTTACGCCATGTGCCAGAAGTTTGCCGACGCAGGCGTAACGGTTAACCGCCCGCCGCGCGACGGCCACATGGCCTTCGTCCGCACGCCCGATGGCGTTTCGATCGAACTGCTGCAGAAGGGCGGATCGCTGCCGCCGGCAGAACCCTGGGCCAGCATGGAAAACACCGGCAGCTGGTAATGATCCTGCGCCCGGCGATGCACAAAGCTGCAGCGCCGGGCGCGCGATTTACCGATTGGCGCGAATAAGGTCGCCAATCACATCGCGGCGGGGCGCGGCCGATGCCGTTGCAGGCGCCCGTGCTGGTGCAGATGCCTGGCGCGCAGCTGGTTGCGCCTGTCTTTGCGGCTGAGCCCGAACGGGCGCCGCCGCAGCGGTGCGCACCGGTGTCGTCTGGGCTCGCGCAGCCACCTGGGCAACAGGTGCAGCTGGACTGGGACGTTTCGGCAGATTGGCGGCCGGGCGTTGCTGCTGAACCGCAGATTCGGGGGCCCGCGCCAGGGTCCGCAGGTTCGATCGGGTCTGGACCGGCGCGCCGGCCTGCGCGCGGATCAGTGCTGCGGCTGAACCCTGGCTGCCAGTCTGCGCCCGCACCGGTGCAGATACAGGCGCAGCAGTTCGCGTGGCGGCGGCAGCTTGGCGGGCAGGCACAGTCGCACTCGCGAGATTCTGGCGCGGCATCACCGCTGGCTGGGCCGGCTGCTGCGGCGTCACCGGACGCGGCGCAGGGGCACGCGCGGCGGTCTTGCCGGGATAGATGAAGCCATAGGCCGGCCAGACGGTCTGCCCCAGATCCTGGCTGGGCCCATACCAGACCCTTACCGCGCTCCAGTCATTGTTCGGCGAGACATCCACCGCGCGCACATCATTTTCAACCTGCCCGCGCCGCCCGTCGATCGGCGACCAATTGGCGTGGCGCAGCAGAATGGTGCGGCTGTCGATCACACGACTGACCGCCGCGACATGCCCCATGCGCAGATTGCTTTGCGGGCGCAGCGCCAGCACCGCCTTTTCACGCGGGACACGCCCGCGGTCATAGCGACCGGCGGCCTGGCCCCACCAGGTGTAGGCGTCACCATACAATTCCACGCCCGTCTGCTGGCGGGCATAAAACACGTTCTGGGTATAGGCGGGCAATTCACCGGCGCGATGGGGGACATGTGGCGCAAAATCGAGCGCCGTCTCGGCCACCGCAGCTGGAGCGATCCCCGAAACGACCGCAAGAACGGCAAAAGCGGTAAGATTCTTCCTCATGCGGCAAGGATTTGCCGCATTCGGGTTAGGGTCATCTCTCTGGCTTTGGTAAACGCGGCGCTAATCTTTTGCCCGCTTTCGCTTGCCAAGCGCCCCATCTGGTTGCACCTGCGGCAGATGGCAAAAAGCCCCCTTCCCCAGATCGTCATCATCGGCCGCCCGAACGTCGGCAAATCCACGCTTTTCAACCGACTGGTTGGCAAGAAGCTGGCGCTGGTCGATGATCAGCCGGGCGTCACGCGCGATCGCCGCTTCGGCGTTGCCGGCCTGCGCGGCCTTGAATTTCAGGCAGTTGATACCGCCGGCTGGGAAGATGAAGAACCCGAAAGCCTGCCCGGGCGCATGCGGGCGCAGACCGAAGTCTCGCTGAAAGGCGCCGATGGCGCGATGTTCGTCATCGACGCGCGCGCCGGAATCACCCCGCTGGACGAAGAAATCGCCCGCTGGCTGCACCAGCAGGCAATTCCGGTGGTGGTGGTTGCCAACAAGGCGGAAGGAAACGCCGGGCAGAGCGGCATCATCGAAGCCTATTCGCTGGGCCTTGGGGAACCCATTCCGGTCAGCGCCGAACATGGCGAAGGCGTGGCCGAACTGATCACCGCGCTGGTGCCGCTGATCGAGGCAGGCCAGCCCGATCCGTTTGATGCGCCTGAGGTTGTGGACGAAGAGGAAGAATTCGACACCACCGCACCGCTGTCTCTGGCCATCGTCGGACGGCCCAACGCCGGCAAATCGACCCTGATCAACCAGCTGCTGCAGGAAGACCGGCTGCTGACCGGCCCCGAAGCAGGCATCACCCGCGATTCGATTTCGGTCGACTGGGAATGGCAGGATCCTGCCAACGGAGAGACCCGGCAGATCAAGCTGGTCGACACCGCGGGCATGCGCAAACGTGCCAAGGTGCAGGACAAGCTGGAACGCATGTCCGTCGCCGACACCCGCCGCGCGGTGGATTATGCCGAGGTGGTGGTTCTGCTGCTGGACGCCACGCGCGGGCTGGAAGTGCAGGATCTCAAGATCGCCGACATGGTGATCGAAGAAGGCCGCGCCCTGATGATCGCGATCAACAAATGGGATGTCGCGGAAAACGCCAGCAGCCTTTTCAACGGCATTCGCACCGCGCTGGACGAAGGCCTGGCGCAGCTGCGTGGCGTGCCGCTGCTGGCTGTGTCGGCGATGACCGGCAAGGGTCTCGACACCATGCTGAAGGCGGCGTTCGAAACGCGCGAAGCCTGGAGCCGCCGCGTACCGACCGCCGGGCTCAACCGCTGGTTTGAAGATGCGCTGGAAGCCAACCCGCCCCCCGCCCCCGGCGGCAAGCGGATCAAGCTGCGTTATATCACCCAGGTCGGCACCCGCCCGCCGCGCTTTGTGATTTTCGGCACCCGGCTGGATGATCTGCCCAAAAGCTACGAGCGCTATCTGATCAACAGCCTCCGTCGTGAACTGGGCTTTGGCGCGGTGCCGGTGCGCTTGACGCTGAAGAGCCCCAAAAACCCCTTCGCGAAGGATTGATGCCGGGCAAGGCTGATCCCTTTGCTTGACTCAAAAGCATAGCTGACCGACACCTCTTTCATACGATCGTGCAAAACCTGCAAAAAGCGGGATCGCACGATCGGAACGAGGGAGGGATGATTGGAACTCGTGCTGCCGCCCGGCGTGACGCCGGCGCAATTTGACCGGGCACTCGGCGCATTTCGCGCAATTGTCGGTGATCAGTGGGTTCTCGCCACCGACGAAGACCGCGAAACCTATCTTGATGCCTATGCGCTGGGCGATGGCCGCAATCACGCCGCCTCTGCCGCGCTGGCCCCCGCCAGTGTGGAGGAAGTGCAGGCGCTGCTCCGCGCGGCGAATGAACACCGCATCCCGCTATGGCCTGTCGGGCGCGGCAAGAACCTGGGTTACGGCCATGCCGCCCCGCGCGTATCGGGCACGGTGGTGCTTGATCTGGGGCGGATGAACCGGATCATCGATGTCGATGCCAGATTCGCCCATGCGCTGATCGAGCCCGGCGTCGGCTATTTCGATCTCTATGATCATCTGGCGCAGAACAATATTCCGCTGTGGATGTCCGTGCCCGGCAATGCCTGGGGCAGCGTAATCGGCAACGCCATGGAACGCGGCATTGGCTACACGGTGATGGGGGATCACACCGATGCCATCTGCGGGCTGGAGGTTGTGCTGCCGCAGGGCGAACTGATCCGCACCGGCATGGGTGCTATGGCCGGCAACAAGGCCTGGCAGCATTATCAGCATGGCTTTGGCCCCGACTGGGCGCAGATGTTCGTCCAGGCCAATTACGGCGTGGTAACCAAAGCCGGGATGTGGCTGCAGCCCGAACCGGAAATGTCAGCCAAGGTGCAGCTGAACCTGCCCCGGTTTGAAGATATTTCCTGGGCCATTGATGTGCTGGCCGAACTGCGCCGGCGCGATGTGATCCAGCACAATATCGTGTTCGGCAACTATCTCCACGATGCCTCCGTCTTTTCCCAGCGCAGTGACTGGTATGATGGCCCGGGCGCCATCCCCGATGACGTGTCGCAAAAGATCATCGATCACTATCGGATCGGCTGGTGGAGCGTGGCCCTGCGGCTGTTCGGTTATGAAGATACGGTCAAAAGCCATATCAAGGTTATCCGCGAACTGATCGAGCCCCGGCTCGGCTCAGCGCTGGAATTCACCGAATGGCGGCAAGGCGATCCGATCGAAAAATCGGCCCGTGGTATTCCCACGGTGCTGCCGTTGCAGATCGTCAACTGGCATGGCGGGCGTGGTGGCCATATGGGATTTTCCCCGGTCATGCCGCCCGATGGCGAGCTGGCACTGCAACAGGCGCGCAGGATGAAGGCCCGTTTTGAAGAGGCGGGCCTCGATTACTACACATCCTTCACCATGGGGCGGCGCCACATCAGCAATGTGAACCTGCTGATCTATGACCGGGACAATGCCGACATGATCGCCCGATCCCGACAACTGTTCCGCACGCTGATCCGCGATTCGGCGGAAGCGGGTTACGCGGAATATCGCACCCATCCCGAATTCATGGGCGACATTGCCGAAACCTTCGACTTCAATGATCGCGCGCTGTGGCGCCTGAATGAACGGCTGAAAGACATGCTGGACCCCAATGGCATTATCGCGCCGGGCAAGAACGGCATCACCGCCGGCTGGCAGAGAGGGACAGGCTCATGATTGCCCCTCGTCTGCTGTTCACTGCCGCACTGCTGGGTCTTGGCGGCATCGCCGCCAGCATCGCGGGCGCCCAATCTGCCGCTCCCCCTTCCCCCGCACAGATCTATGGCCGGGAATGCGCCATCTGCCATGCGGCCGGCGGCACCGGCACCCGCATGCTGGCGCGGCGCATGCCGGCCGATATGGCCGTGCTGACCGACCGGCCCGATCTGCCGGCCGCCTATGTCAAAATGGTGGTGCGTAACGGGATCGGATCCATGCCGGCGATTACCCGGGTGGAGGTGACCGACGCCGAACTGGATCTGATCGCGGCCTATCTGGCCAAAGGCGAGCAGTAACCCAGCCCGAGGCAGCGCCCTGAACCACAAAGCCAGGGCGCTGGCTGGCAAAGACCTATTCCCGCCCGCTGACCGGATTGCGATAGTGGTAGGGCGGCAGATAATAATCCGGATAGACCGGATAGGGCTGCGTCTTTTCATCGGGCGGCAGATCGTCGAAATCCATCAGCAGCGGCATGGCATGCTTGGCCCAGCCCTTGTCAAAATCGGTGTAGAACACCTGCCAGGATTTCAGCACGGCGATCTTCCACACGCCGTCTTCCTTCACATATTCATTTTCATACAGGCATTCGCCCCACATGGCTTCGCCGCCCATCCGGCCAACCTGCATCAGCGCCCGCAATCGACATTTCGCAGTCTGCCCGTCATCCGCCACATGGATCACCGGCTGCAACTGCATGTGATTCATCAGCAGGCCCGGCGGCGGCGGGCCGAAGTGGCGCATATATTCGCGGATCCGTTCATGGCCGAAGAACCGGCCCCGCCCGTTGATTTCCAGCGTGGCATCACGGGCGAACAGATCGGCGACATGTTCCCACTGGCTCTTGTCGACATAATAGCCATAGATGCGCTGCAGATTGGCAACCGCCAGATGATCTTCTGCCGCCTGCGCCCGCCGCTCCACGGCATCCAGTCGCGCCGACAAGGCGCGGATTTCCGCTTCCCAATCCATCCCATCCCTTTCGCTTTTGCGTTGTTTGCCCACATAACGCAGCAAGCAGGCGCGAATGGCAAGCGCGCTCAGCCCAGTCGCTCAGCCTGATCGCGATGAAACGAGTTTGCGCAACAGGTGGAACAGCCCGGTGCCGACAACGGCCAACGCGATACCCGCCAGCAACACATGCTCAACCGGGCGGATCCGGCCAAAGACAGCCTCCACCGACTGGCCGAACAGATAACCGAGTGTGATGAAGACGGTCGCCCACAGCAAAGCGGCCAGCGCATTCAGCAGCAGGAAGCGGCGGGCCGGGAAACCGGTGGTGCCGATCGCCAGCGGGCTGACCGTGCGCAGGCCATAAAGGAAGCGGAAGGCGAAAACGAAGGCGGTGGGATAGCGCGAAAAAGCCGCCGAAGCCCGCTGGAATGCCGGGCGGGCCCGGATGCGCAACACGCGCGGATGATCGCGAAAGCGATGGCCAAGGAAGAAGAAAAGCTGATCGGCCAGAAAAGACCCCAGCGCGGCCGCAGCAATGGCCGGACCAAATCCCACCAATCCGCGATGGACGATCATCCCGCCCAGCAAGACAGCGGTTTCACCTTCGGCAGCAGCGCCCAGGAAAATCGCCGGCAGTCCGAATTGCGCCAGCAGCGCTTCCAGATTCATCGGCTGGCCCGATCGGGCCAAAGGCCGGAATTGCGGACCGGGCAGGCGTTGATCACGCCCGCCCGGCTGCCGCAGTCAGGATCAATGCGCTTCAGGCGGGCGCGAATTGAGCTGCACATAGTTCTGCAGACCCATCCGCTCGATCATGTCGAACTGGGTTTCGAGGAAGTCGATATGCTCTTCTTCGCTTTCGAGGATGCGTTCGAAGATTTCACGGCTGACATAGTCGCGCACGGTTTCGGCGTAAGCGATGGCTTCACGCAGCAGCGGCACGGCTTCATATTCCAGCGCCAGATCGGCCTTGAGGATTTCCTCAACCGTTTCGCCGACCTTCAGCTTGTGCAGCGCCTGGAAGTTGGGCAGCCCGTCCAGGAACAGGATGCGTTCCGCCAGCACGTCGGCGTGCTTCATCTCATCGATGGATTCGTGGCGTTCATATTCAGCCAGCTTGGTCACGCCCCAGTGGTTGAGCGTGCGATAGTGCAGCCAGTACTGATTGATCGCGGTAAGTTCGTTGGTGAGTGCCTTGTTCAGGAACTCGATGACCTTTTCGTCACCCTTCATCTGCCATACTCCGATTGGATATGACGCGCAGATGGGCCCCATGCAGGGCGCTTGGCAAGGAATACCGCATCAGAATATAACAAAAACCCGCAGAAAAACGGGCTTTTGCGAATGCAAGTCAGGCGCCTGCCTTAAGCGGGTGCGAGGCCCCGCAAACCATGACAAGCATTTGCAGCAGGAAGCCGCGTACGGGACTGGCGTTCTTCGAACAGCAGGTCTTCGGCATCATCAAGACACTGGCCGCATTGGGGCACCTTGCCCATGCTGGCATAGACCTGTTCCGCACCGCCACCGCCGCACCGACGCGCGGCACCAATGAAGTCTTTTTCCTTCACGGCATTGCAGATGCAGACATACATCGTGTTCGACTCTCCAAGACGATGCACCCTAGTTAATGCGAATTGCTTGCAGTAGCAAGCCCTTTGAAAACACTTCGCATCAGCGTCTGAACGGCAGAAATCGGCCATAAGTCAGGCAACGCCACAACCATTCCAGCGGACCATGACGGAATCGGCGTAACCAGGGTTCAGACCAGCCCAGCATCAGCAGACAGGCCATGCCGACATAGGCCAGCAGATCGATCCGGTGCAGCTGGCCAAACAGATCCGCGTTCCAGCCGTTGAACACCAGTACCATCACCAACGATGTGCCGATGTAATTGCTGAACGCCATTCGCCCTGCACCAATGATCCGCCCGCCCAGCCAGCCAGTGCTGATCGCCTGACCCCACCAAGCCAGCAAGGCAGCAGCGCCAATGATCATCGGCAGGCGCGGGAAGCCGGACAGGCCGAATGTCGCCAGATCGGTCAGGAATGGCGGAAAGCGTTCCGACATCACCCACCAGCCGATCAACAGGCTTATCAGCGCGCCGCTGAGCACGCCCAAGGCGGCGAGAGAGCGCTTGGCCGTCAACCGCGGCGAAGGCGTGCCCGGTGCGGCAAAAAAGCCCATCCGGTAGAGGCCCATACCGATCAGCATGATCGGGATGGTCTCCATCAGCGCCAGGAAGGGCAATTGCAGCAGCGTGCCGCCATGATGGGCCAGACGGAAGCGGACGATATCGGCAAAACTGCCGCTGCCCATCACCTGCGTTTCCTGAGTGGCTTCAAGCAGCCGTTTCTGCCAGGCCAGATCAAGACCCTGCCAATCGAACGGGGATTGCAGCCGCAGCTGCGCTGATCCTTCCAGCATGGCTGGCCAGGCCAGCGCCCCACACATCAGCGCCGTGCCAGCCAGATACCACAGCACCCCCACCAGCAATTGCTTGCGCGGTGTCCAATGCAGCATGGTCAGCAACACGAAGCCCGACAGGGCATAAAGCGTCAGAATGTCGCCGACATAAAGCAGCGCAAAATGCAGCAGGCCGAAGATCAGCAACCAGAACAGGCGCCGCATCTGCACCCGCTCATCCGCGCCGCGTGCCCACAGCCTTTCGCTGAACAGATAGAGCCCCGCGCCGAACAGCAGCGTGAACAAGCCGCGAAACTTTCCGTCGACCAGCACGAACTGGAACAGCCAGACCCAGCCATCGCCGGCATTGCCACCACCGGGCAAAGCGCCCGGCCAGTTATAGGCGAGCGAGGGATGGGCAAAGGCAGTGATATTCGAAAACAGGATGCCCATGACGGCGATCCCGCGAATGAAATCAAGCGAGATCAGCCGGTCTGCCGGCTTCAGCGGCACGCCCGTTGCAGAATTGGCACCAGCGCCACCTGCCTCAGCTGCCACCGGATCGTCTTCGCCTGATCCCATCACGTCCCCTGTCTGGAGACGTCACGCCTCTCAGCGCTGGGTCACCATGCAATCCTGCCCTGCCCGCTTCAACGCGCGGCAGGCGCTTTCCGCAGCCTCTCTGCTGGCATAGCCCCCTGCCAGCAAGCGGGTGACATTGCCAGCCGGCAGCATCAGCTTCTGCGCGCCGGACAGTTCCGGCCGGTTGCGCAGGCGTGACCACAGCTGTTCGGCATTCCCCGCGACGGAGAACGCCCCCAACTGCACGCGCCATGCACCACCGGTGGCGGCATTGCGTGCTGCCGGAGCTGGTGCTGATGCCGGGCTGGCAGCAGGACGGGGCTGCGCCTGAGCCAGCTGGGCCGGACGCGGCGTGGGAGTAGGAGCAGGTGCCGGAGCGGGTACAGGCTGGCTGGCCGCCTGCTGCGATCGGGCGAAGGACGCGCCGGCATCCTGCGGGCTTTCGGTCCCGGTCGCCTGCCGTGCTTCGGCAACGGCCGCGCGTGCAGCCGCAATCGATGGCGACACCGCCGTGCTCTGCGCCGGACGCGGTACGCGCGTGGCGACAGCAACAGGTGCGGGCCGAGGGGCGGCCGCCGGAACAGGCGTCGGCGTTGCGGCCGGGCGTGCCGGCTGCGACACCGCGCTGCCACCGATATCGGCCAGATCGAGCGATGCCAATTCGGTCACCCGGGCGGAATCGGCATCGCGCTTCATGTCAATCGCCAGCGCAGCGGCTTGCTGCCGCTGGTTGAGCGGAATGTGCTGATCCATCTGCGCCACGGCCGGTGCCGCCTGCGGCAGGCCGGCACTGTTGGCCATGGTCAGCAGAGCATAGGCACGCACCCAGTCGCGCGAAACGATATCGCCGTTGAAATGGGCAATCCCCAGCAGATATTGGGAACGCGGGTCACCGCGCCGGGCTGCGGCCTCTACATAAGGCAGCGCAGCTTCGCGGCGACCATCCTGAAACAGCATCAGCCCATAGGTGTCGGCCGCCTGCAGATGGCCGGCCTGCGCCGCGCGGGCATAAAGCTGTTCGGCCCGTGCCGCATCCTGCGGAACCCCGCGCCCCAGGCGATAGGCCTGGCCCAGATTGAACATGGCATCGGCATCGCCGGCCTGTGCCGGGCCTTCCCATTCGCGCACGGCAACCGCGTAATCACCACGGCTCCAGGCATCCACCCCGGCCTTCACATCGGCCTGGGCCGGAACCGCCCAGATCGCCGTGAGCAAGGCAGCGCCAGCCAGCAGCGAACAGGCGAAAGCTGGTCGACGGGCCGATTGTGCCATGGCCCCGACGGGTTTGTTCAACCGGCGCGGCATGGGCGCATTCCTTGTCTCTTCAGATCGCATGAACGCTGCCATAGTAAATCCACCGTTAGCAAAGCCTTTATTCACGGGCCCAAACCGCATCAATCCGATCAATCGGGGCGGCACGAAACGGCACAGCTCTGATTGCTAACACGGCCCGGGCCGCCATTAACCAAAAATTTAGCGCGATTTGCGATCCCCATCACCGAAGAGGCAGGCAGCGTTTGATGCTGCCGGCGATCAGGGGAAGAGATCTTGCACGTCGTGGCACTGGCATCACTGGAAAGCGGTTCGGGCATTGTGCCCCGCCCCGGCCGTGATGCGCGCACAGGCCGCCTGTCATGAGCCGCACCCCTTCCGCCAAGTGCGCACCGGATACCGCCAGCGACAGCCCGGAAGCCGTCACCCCCGATGACAGCGTCCTGCCCGACGACAGCGGACTGGAAGTGCACCGGCTGCTGCGCGCCATTGCCGATGCCATTCAATCACAGCCGGAACAGGCCCTGCCCGCGCCGGCCCCTGCCGCCACGGCCAAGCCGGCAAAAGCCAAAGCAGGCCAGGCCGCCTTTACCCTCAGGCTCGATCCCGAACGCCATCTGCGGCTGCGGCTTGCCTGCGCCGCGCGCAATTGCAGCGCGCAGCAACTGGTCACCCTGGCGCTTGATCGCCTGCTGAATGACCTGCCCGAAATCGAACAACTCGCCACCCAACTCAAGCGCAGCTGAAGTGCCAGAAAGAGGCCGAAACGCTATGAACAGCCAACGCAATTACCGCCGGATCTTCGGTTATGCCGTTACCAGCGCCATGGTCGGAGCCCTGCTCGCCAGCTGCGCCACGGAAGGCAAATCGACCCGCGCCGATGCCTCCGCCAGTCAGGCGCAGGAAGCCCTTGCCGAAGGGCAGACGCCCGAAGCGATCCGCCTTGCGGAAGAGGCTGTGGTGGGCGAACCGCGCAACGCATCCTACCGCGCCATGCTTGGCCGCGCCTATATGGATGCAGGCCGCTTCGCCTCCGCCGCCAGTGCCTTTGACGATGCGATGACGCTGGGCGACAGTTCAACCCGCACCGCGCTCAGCATGGCGCTGTCGCTGATCGGCGAAGGCAAGCAGCAGGAAGCCGTTGCCCTGCTCGGCGACTGGGAAAAGGATATCGCCCCGTCGGATGCCGGGCTGGCCTATTCGCTGGCGGGTGATCCGGCACGCGGCATCGCCCTGCTGGAAACCAGCATTCGCGGCGGCCAGAACACTGCCAAGAGCCGCCAGAACCTTGCTTATTCCTACGCCTTGGCCGGGCGCTGGCGCGAAGCGCGGCTGATGGCGCAGCAGGATGTGCCCGCCGACCAGATCGACAACCGCATCGACCAGTGGAGCCGCACGGTTGCGCCCGAAGCCTATCAGGCGCGCATCGCCACCCTGCTCAATGTCCCGCACAATGTGGCCGACGCCGGCCAGCCCACCCGCCTGGCGCTGGCCAATTCGCCCGAAGTGAACCAGTTGCTGGCCGAAGCCGCGGGCGCCGGCACCAATGCCGCAGCACCGCGCAGCGGTGGCGAACTGCCGGCTCTGGCCGCGCTGCCCGCATCCGCCAGCGGTCCGCAGTCGGTTGATCCAACCGTGGCACTGGAAGGATACCGCGCACCGGCTGTCGAACGGCCGCGTGATTTCCAGACCGCCTTTGCCACCCAGGCACCCGCCGGTGGTTCGCTGGCAGCGGTAACGCAGGATGCCATCCGCTTTGCCCAGTCGCCCGAAGCCCGCAGCGCACCCGTGCGCCAGGGCGTGACCCCGACGGCACGGCCGGCCCAGGCTGCACCGGCGCTGGCACCGATGGCGCCGGCTGCTCCGCAGCTTGCCGCCGCACCGGCTACCGCGCCGCAACCGCGCCCGGCCGCTGTCGCACCGGCACAACAGGTCGCTCAGGCGCAGCCAACTCGGGCTCAGGCTCCCGCAGCAGCCCCCACCCGGGTTGCCGCTGTCGCTGCCCCCGGTGGCAATCGTCAGGCCCAGCTGGGCAGCTTCACCAGTGAACAGGGCGCCCGCCGCGCCTGGGGCACTTTTGTCCGGCAATATCCGGAACTGGCCAACCACCGGATGGTGATCACCCAGGCCAATGTGAACGGGAAACAGTACTGGCGCGTCGCCGCTGGCGGCATGACCGTGGCACAGTCCAATTCGCTGTGCGGCAAGGTCAAATCGCGCGGCAACAGCTGCCTCGCCATGGCCGAAGCCGCGCCGGCGCGTGACACCCGTCTCGCTTCACGCTGAGGCATCGGAATTCAAGAAAAAGGGGCCGTTCGCACATCGCGAACGGCCCCTTTTTCTCGCCTGATGGGCAGGAGGGTTATTCCGTCAGTCGTCGACTTCGACGCCGCCCTTCCACAGCGCCACCACGCGGCCCTGCACCGGCTGGCGATCGAAGGGGGTGTTGCCGGCGGTCGCCGCCATACGCACCGATTCGACCACCCAGGGGCGATCCTGATCGACCAGCGCCAGATCGGCTTCCGCGCCCACACGCAATTCACCCGCATCAACGCCCAGCAGCCGCGCCGGATTGCGGGCGACCAGATCAAAGGCACGTTCCAGCCCGATCACGCCATCGCGCACCAGCGTCAGCACCATCGCCAGCAGCGTTTCCGCCCCGGCCATGCCCGGCGCCGCATCGGCGAAGGGCAGGCGCTTGTCTTCCGGTCCGCGCGGATCATGGCCGGACGCCACGACATCAATCGTCCCGTCACCCAGCGCTGCGATCACCGCCTGCCGGTCTGCCTCGCACCGCAGCGGCGGTGACAGGCGGGCAAAGGTGCGGAATTCAACCAGCGCCAGATCAGACAGCATGAAATGCGCCGGGGTCACACCGGCCGTTACCGCCACGCCGCGCGCCTTGGCTTCGCGCACCAGCTTCAGCGCCGATGCCGTGGTCACCTGCCGCAAATGCAGCCGCGCGCCGCTGATTTCAGCCAGCGCAATATCGCGCGCCACGGCCAGCGCCTCCGCCTCTGCCGGGGCGCTCGGCAGGCCGAGCCGGGTAGCCACATCGCCGGCAGTGGCAACGGCGGTGCCGGCAATCCCCCCGTCTTCGGCGTGGGTCACCACCACCATGTCCAGCATGGCGGCATAACGCATCAACCGCAGCATCACGCCGCTATCCGCGATCCAGTGCCGCCCGGTGGCAATCCCGCGCGCGCCGGCATCACGCATCAGCGCAATTTCGGCCAGATGGGTACCAGCCAGGCCAGCCGTCGCGGCCGCCAGCGGATGGACCCAGAAATCGGGTTTACCGCTCAGGGCGGCAAAACGCACCGGCGCCGGATGATCCAGCGGGGGCGATTGATCGGGCATCAGCGCCGCACGGGTAATCCCGCCAAAATGGAAGGCCGGCTTGTCGACCGAAAACACCCCGAAATCGACCAGACCGGGCGCCAGCAGCGCGCCGCGTGCATCAAAGGTGTCATCCCCATCCTGCGGCTGCACCTCGCCAACGGCGTCGATCACCCCGCCAACGCAGCGAAGCGCGCCGGGCACCACGCCGGACGGCAGAACCAGCCGGGCGCCGGTAATGATCAGTGGGCGTGTCTGCTTCATACCCAATCCCCCGATCGCGATGTCTGTTCGCCCCAGCCATCCACACCCCGCGCACGGCGGGTCAGCACATCCAGGCAAGCCATGCGGATCGCCACGCCCATTTCCACCTGATCGGTGATGATCGAACGGCCCGGCAGATCGGCAACATTGCTGTCGATCTCCACCCCGCGATTCATCGGCCCGGGGTGCATGATGATCGCATCACCGGCCGCCCGGCCCAGCCGTTCGGCAGTCAGCCCATACAGATGCCGATATTCGCGCGGGCTGGGAATGAACTGGCCATCCATCCGTTCATTCTGCAGCCGCAGCATCATCACCACCTCTGCCCCGTCCAGCGCGGCGTTGAAATCGGTGAAGGGTTCCACGCCCATCGCCTCAATCTCTGCCGGCATCAGCGCCGGCGGCGCACAGACGCGCACGACCGCGCCCAGCGCCTGCAGGCACAGGATGTTCGACCGCGCCACCCGGCTGTGCAGGATGTCACCGCAAATGGTTACCCGCAGCCCGTTGAATTCCTCCCGACCACGCCGGCGCAGCGCATGGCGGATCGCCAGCGCATCCAGCAGCGCCTGGGTCGGGTGTTCATGCTGGCCATCGCCGGCGTTCAGCACCGGGCAGCCGACCTTGTTGGAAATCAGCCGCACCGCGCCCGAACTGCCATGGCGAATCACGATCGCATCGGCGCGCATGGCGTTCAGCGTCATCGCCGTGTCGATCAGCGTTTCGCCCTTCTTCACGCTCGACTGCGCGGCATGCATATTGACCACGTCGGCGCCCAGCCGCTTGCCCGCAATCTCGAAGCTCAGCAGCGTGCGCGTCGAATTTTCGAAGAAGGCATTGATGATCGTCAGCCCCGCCAGCGCATTGCTGTGCTTGGACGCCTGCCGGTTCAGCGCGACCCATTGTTCGGCTTCATCGAGCAGATAGAGGATCTCATGCGTCTGCAGCTGCCCGATCGCGAGCAGATCGCGATGCGGGAAGGCAAGCGCACCGGCCGGATAGCGGCCTGCGGGCGGGGTTGTTGGCAGCGATGTCATTAAAGTCGGGCAACTAACGCGCTGTGCCGCGCGGCTCAAGCTGAAACGGGTGGAACTGGTGGGAAACCCCGCTAGTTATAGGTTCCCGGCCCCTGTTGGCCGCGCGCACGGAAGGGCGAATAGATGGCATTTGCGGGCAAAGTCTGGCGGTTACTGGTCGGGATCAAGGATGCGCTGGCCCTGCTGTTCCTGCTGCTGTTCTTTGCCGCACTTGCCGCCGCGCTCAGCATCCGCCCCAATCCGGCCAAGGTCCGCGAAGGCGCGCTGCTGCTGCATCTGGATGGCAGCGTGGTGGAAGAAGTGGCCAATGTGGATCCCTTCAACGCGCTGCTGTCTTCCGCTGTGCCGACCCGCCAATATGCGGCCCGCGATCTGGTCCGCGCGATCGACAAGGCCGGCAGCGATGATCGCGTGAAGGCGCTGGCGCTGGATCTGTCGACCTTCCTGGGCGGTGGACAGGTGCATATGCAGGCGCTGGGCGATGCGCTGGACCGGTTCCGCGCGACCAAGAAACCCATTCTGACCTATGCCGCCGCCTATTCCGACGATGCGATGATGCTGGCAGCCCATTCGACCGAGGTCTGGGTCGATCCGCTGGGCGGCGTTGCCATCACCGGCCCCGGCGGCAACCGGATGTATTATGCCGGCCTGCTCGACAGACTGAAGGTCCGCGCCAAGGTCTATCGCGTCGGCACCTATAAAAGCGCGGTCGAACCCTATCTGCTCAGCGGCATGTCCCCCGAAGCGCGGGAAAATGCCAAATCGCTGTATGATACGCTGTGGGCCGAATGGCAGGCCGATGTGAAGAAGGCCCGCCCGCAGGCCAATATCGCCCTGGTCACGCAGGATGTGCCGGGCTGGCTGGCCGGCAATGGCGGCGATCTGGCTGAAGGATCGGTCAAGGCCGGCCTTGCCGATCGCGTCGGCACGCGCGTCGAATGGGGCAAGCGGCTGGCCGAACTGGTCGGCAAGGATGACAAGGATCCCGCGCCCGGCGCCTTTGCCAGCACCGAATTCGATCCCTGGCTCGCCGCCATCGGATCAGACGACGGCAAGTCCGGATCGAAAAAGATCGGCGTGATCACCATCGCCGGCGAGATCAGCGACGGCAGCGCGGGCCCGGGTGAAGCCGGGGCGGAACGCATTGTCGGCCTGCTGGATGATGCTCTGGATGATGATCTGGCCGCGCTGGTCGTGCGGGTCGATTCGCCCGGCGGCACGGTGACCGGATCCGAAGCGATCCGCCGCGCCATTCTACGCCACAAGGAAGCGGGCATCCCGATCGTGGCGTCCATGGCCAATGTCGCGGCGAGCGGCGGCTATTGGGTATCGACCCCGGCAGACCGGATTTTTGCCGAACCGGGCACCATTACCGGTTCGATCGGCATCTTCGGGGTGGTCCCCACCTTCCAGGATGCGCTGGCCGAATGGGGCGTCACCTCCGACGGGGTGCAGACCACGCCCCTGTCCGGCCAGCCCGATGTGGCCGCCGGCTTCACGCCGGAAACCGACGCCATCCTGCAGGCGAGCGTCGATTCGGGGTATCGCCGCTTCCTGTCGCTGGTGGCCGCATCGCGCAAGGTGACACCGGAACGCGCCGATGAACTGGGCCAGGGCCGGGTGTGGGATGGCGGCAGCGCCCGCCAGCTGGGCCTGGTTGACCAGTTCGGCAGCCTCAACACCGCGCTGGAATGGGCGGCCAAGCAGGCCAAGCTGAAAGACGGCGAATGGCAGGCGGCCTATCTCAGCACCGGGCAGGATCCCAATGCCCTGCTGCTCGCCAGCCTGCTGGGCCAGACCGGCGCCACCACCCGCGCCAGCAGCGGCGGCGACATGTTCGCCCGCTTCGCCGATCAACAGGGCGCGCTGACGGCACAGGCCATGTCCGATCTCGACCGGCTGTTTTCCGCGCGCGGGGCCATGGCCCACTGCCTGGAATGCCCCGGATCGCAGGTACGGCTCGGCCGACAGACCGCGTCCGCCACCACCCAAATGTCCATGTGGCAGCAGATCCGCAATTTCCTGATCGACTGACACTTGCCAGCACGCAAAAGCCGTGGCAAAGGCCCGCCCCTGCCGGACGCGCAGCTGCACAGACAGCCACGCAGTCCAAGGGCGGGCGCGTAGCTCAGCGGTAGAGCACACCCTTCACACGGGTGGGGTCACAGGTTCAATCCCTGTCGCGCCCACCATAAATTCCTCTGATTATTCGGGAATTTATGGATTGGCCCAGACAAAATGGCCGCAGCCTCTCCGTCTTGCCGTTACAGCCTAGCAGGCCTGCACATCTTCAGGGGTTCTCGCGTTGATGATGCAATCCTTGAGATTGTCGTCTGAACTTGGAACCGGCGGGTCATAGCTCGCCACCACCGGGCCTTGGTCGGTATCGGTCACGAATATCCAGACCGCAAAGATCAACGCACCTGCCAATGCGACGGCGCAGGCAACCGCCGCATTGCGCCGCAGCCTGCCACGCTCATCGCGGAAGTTGTTCCCTGCGCCGATCTCCAATGCTTTGACGACAAGGAAGAGGCAGCCCAGCCAGCCTATGATCTGCAGCACAGCGTCCAACCTCACTGATGTGAAACGGCGCCAGTCTATCCAAGAAGACAGCAGAGCCGAACAGGGTTCTTGAGCAAAATGCGCGTCAAAACCACACTGACCGGTCGCTGTTTCACAGAGCCTCAGACGAAACTCAGCGCGGACAGAAACTTCCGATCTTCAATCAGCCCTTAAGCTGGCGCGCCGATCTTTCGCAGAAGGCCACGCACATGAGCAGCGTCGCCAGTGCGACAGGGACCGAGATATACAGGCCCGCCATGCCGAAATAGGTCACCACAGCAAAGGTCAGGAGCCCGTTGAGCACCGCAATCCACCAAATCCGCATGAGCCAACCCCTCGTTTGACTATGTCACATGGTGACAAATTTTTTACAGGATGTCCCGCGAAAAAACTCCAGCAGCGAATGTGTTCCTTCGCCAGACTGGACAGCGGTTCATGGCCGCCGCCCCTCTTCCCGGCCAATCGCCATCAAGGAGCAGACCAGACAGCGATGGTCGTCAGCCAATTATAGTAAACGCAGTGGCATCTCCTCGCCGCGACAGGCGGCGAACCACTGGACAATCTGCCCGGCTCACAGGCATAGGCCTGCCCATGCACGATCTGCGCGCCATTCGGGAAAACCCGCAAGCTTTCGACGCCGGCCTCGCCCTTCGCGGGGCTGCGCCTGCCGCCACCACCATCCTTGATCTGGATGAACGCCGCCGGGCCTTGACCACCCGGGTGCAGGAATCACAGTCGCGCCGCAATGATGCCTCCAAGGCGATCGGCAAGGCGATGGGCCAGGGCGACAGCGCCACGGCAGAGGCGCTGAAGGCCGAAGTCGCAGAACTGAAGAACACCCTTCCCGCGCTGGAAGAGGAAGAAAAGGCGCTCGGCGCCCAGCTGGACGACATGCTCGCCCGCCTGCCCAATATCCCGGCGGAAGGTGTTCCGGCGGGCCAGGACGAAGCCGGCAATGTCGAAGTGTCGCGCTGGGGCACGCCCGGCGAATTCGCCTTCGCGGCGAAGGAACATGCCGATCTGGGGCCGCCGCTCGGGCTCGATTTCGAAACAGCCGCTGCCATGTCCGGCGCCCGCTTTGCCTTCCTGCGTGGCCAGATGGCCCGGCTGGAACGTGCGCTGGGCCAGTTCATGCTGGATTTCCAGACTGCAGAGCGCGGTTACAGCGAATGCGCGCCGCCGTTGCTGGTGCGCGATGAAGCGGCCTTCGGCACAGGGCAATTGCCCAAGTTTGCCGAGGATCTGTTCCAGACCACCGATGGCCGCTGGCTGATCCCGACGGCGGAGGTCAGCCTGACCAATTCCGTGCGCGAACAGATCCTGGGCGATCTGGCGCAGCCGATCCGCCTGACCGCGCTGACCCCGTGCTTCCGTTCGGAAGCCGGCGCGGCCGGCCGCGACACGCGCGGATATGTCCGTCAGCATCAGTTCTGGAAGGTGGAACTGGTCACCATCTGCCGCCCGGATGACTGGGAAGCCGAACATGGCCATATGGTCGCCAGCGCGGAAGCCGTGCTGGAAGCGCTCGGCCTGCCCTATCGCAAGATGCTGCTGTGCAGCGGTGACATGGGCGGCACGGCGAAGAAGACCTTCGATCTGGAAGTCTGGCTGCCGGGTCAGGCCGCCTATCGCGAAATCAGCTCGATCAGCTGGTGCGGTGATTATCAGGCACGGCGGATGAACGCCCGCTTCCGCCCCGAAGGCGCCAAGCGCACCGAATTCGTCCACACGCTGAACGGATCCGGTCTGGCTGTCGGGCGGACGCTGGTCGCCGTGCTGGAAAATTATCAGCAGGCCGATGGTTCTGTCATCATCCCGGAAGTGCTGCGCGGTTACATGGGGGGCATTGAACGCCTGACGCCGGGGGCCTGATGCGCATTCTGCTGACCAATGACGATGGCATCCACGCCCCCGGGCTGGCGGTGCTGGAAACCATCGCCCGGCAATTGTCTGACGACGTATGGGTTTGCGCCCCGGCGGAAGAACAATCGGGCGCCGGCCATTCGCTGACCCTGCACCAGCCCGTGCGGCTGCAGCAGCATGGCGAACGGCGCTATGCCGTAACCGGTACGCCCACGGATTCGGTCAATCTGGCGCTGCGCAAGCTGTTCACCGATGCCCCGCCCGATCTGATCCTGTCCGGGGTCAACAATGGCGAAAATCTGGGCGACGACGTTACTTATTCCGGCACCGTATCGGCCGCCATGGAAGGGGCGCTGGCGGGCATTCCGGCGATCGCGCTGAGCCAGGCGATGCGTGGCCAGGGGCATGGCTTTGCGGCGACAGAAGCCTGGGCCGCCCGGGTCATCCGCCCGCTGATGCACCGGCAATTGCCGCGCCGCACCGTGGTCAATGTGAACTTCCCCGCCCTGGCCGCAGATGCCGTGGGCGGCATCCGCGTGGTGCGGCAGGGTTTCCATGATTATGAACGCGGTTCGCTGGTCGAAGGGGTCGATCCGCGTGGGCGCCCCTATTTCTGGTTTGGCCTGCATGATGTCGAACATACGCTGGATCATGGCACCGATCTGGAAGCGGTGAATGATGGCTTCGTCGCCGTTACCCCGCTACAGCTGGACCTGACCCATCATGCATCGCTTGGTCTTCTTGCGGAAGGATATGCGGAATGAAACGGCCCAATCCCTTTCGTCTTGCCGCCCTGCTTCCCTTCGCCGCCCTGCTGATTGCAGCAGGTGATCCGAAGTCCGAAACCGAACATGTGGTAACACAAGGGGAAACGCTGGGCGGCATCGCCAACCGGGCCGGGGTGTCGCTGGGCGTGATCGCTGTCGCCAACGGGCTGAGCGAACCCTATCGCGTGCGGCTGGGGCAGAAGCTGATCATTCCCCGCCAGCGCAGCCATGTCGTGAAATCCGGTGAGACCGGCTTTGGCATTGCCTATCAATATGGCGTGCCCTTTTCCCAGATCGCGATCGCCAATCAGCTGTCTGACGATGGCACCGTGCGCGTTGGCCAGCGGCTGATCATTCCCGCCGTGCTGCCCGAACGGGCGGCCGCGCGGACCACCACAGCTGCGCCCAGCCGCCCCTATTTCCGCCGGCCGCATGATGGCGCGGTGCTGCTCGGCTGGCGCCGGCGACCCGATGGTGGTGGCCATGAAGGGATCGATTACGCGGTCAATCCGGGCGACATGATCCGCGCCGCGGGCACCGGCACCGTGCTGTTCGCCGGGGATGAGCCCGAACGTTTCGGCAAGCTGGTGATCATCGATCACGGCAATGGCTGGACCACCGCCTATGGCCATCTGACCCGCGTCACCGTGCGTGCCGGCGATGCCATCAAGACGGGCGAACGGATCGGCATCGGCGGCCAGGGTGGCACGGCCGAACGACCCGAACTGCATTTCGAAATCCGCCAGAACGAACGCCCCATCGATCCGACATCCCTGCTGGGACAGTCGGGGGGCAACTGACCCGTGGACCGGCTGTTCGGCAAACGCATCAGGCGGGCGCCGGGGGTAAGGCAGGGGGTTCCGCGTGATTTCACCCCGCTGAAGCGGGCGGTGAAGATTCCCGTCTGGGCCGATCTGGGCATGCGCGTTGGCGCGGCGCTGACACTGATCATGATCGTGGTGATGATCCACTGGCTCGATCGCGATGGGCTGGTGGACAATCACGACGGCCACGTCAGCTTTTCCGATGTCGTCTATTTCACGATGATATCGATCACCACCACCGGCTTCGGCGATATCGCCCCGGTCAGCGATCGCGCGCGCATGGTGGAAGCGATCATCGTCACCCCGATCCGCTTCATCGTGATCTTCATCTTCGTGGGCGCGGCCTATAATTTCATCATCAAATACAGCTGGGAGAAATGGCGCATGGCGCGCATCCAGGAAAAGCTGTCAGACCATGTGGTGGTGCTGGGCTTCGGCGTGTCCGGATCCGAAGCCGTGCATGAACTGATCCAGCGCGGCACCGATCCGGCGGACATCGTGGTGATGGACACCCGGCAAGACCGGCTGAATGAAGCCGAAGCGCTGGGCTGCAATGTCATCAAGGCTGATGCCACCCGCGATGAGCATCTGCATGCCGTGCGCATTTCACGGGCGCGCACCGTGCTGGTTTCCGCGGGGCGCGACGATGCATCGATCCTGATCGTGCTGACCGCACGCCATCTGGCCCCCAATGTGCCGATCAGCGTGGTCGTGCGCGCGACCGACAATGAACTGCTCGCGCATCAGGCCGGGGCCAACAATGTCATCAATCCGGTGCGATTCGCCGGGCAATTGCTGGCCGGCAGTGCGCAGGGTGCGCATATCGCCGAATATCTTTCCGATCTGGCCTCTGTCGGTGGCAAGGTCGATCTGGTCGAACGGCAAGTGCGCGATGATGAGATTGGCCGCCCGCTGAGCCGGCTTGTCACCGGTGGTCAGGGGCTGCGGATCTATCGCGGCAGCGCGGTTATCGGCTTCTGGGAACCGGGCAGTGAGGCGCTGCAGGCCGGGGACATTGTGGTGGAGATCATCCCCACCCCGCAGGACATTTCAGAAGATTGAGCAAAGCTGGCTTTGCGGGCGCCCAGTTTTTCCCCGTGACAGCCCTCTAGCCCAAAGCTCCACACAGGTGTAAGGGCGCGCCGATCATGGCAACCCGGATTCCCGAAGCCCGTCGCGTGGGCATGGTCAGCCTCGGCTGTCCCAAAGCGCTTGTCGATTCCGAGCGGATCCTCACCCGTCTGCGTGCGGATGGCTATGCCATGAGCCCCGATTACCAGGGTGCCGATGTGGTGGTGGTCAACACCTGCGGCTTCCTTGATTCGGCCAAGGAAGAAAGCCTGGAAGCCATTGGCGAGGCAATCGCCGAAAATGGCCGGGTGATCGTCACCGGCTGCATGGGTGATGAGGCAGACGTCATTCGCGCCCGTTTCCCGCAGGTTCTGGCCGTTACCGGCGCCCACCAGTATGAACAGGTGGTCGATGCCGTGCATGAAGCGGCGCCGCCGACGCAGGGCCCCTTTGTCGATCTGATCCCGCAGCCGGACATCAAGCTGACGCCGCGGCACTACAGCTATCTGAAGATTTCCGAAGGCTGCAACCACGCCTGTTCCTTCTGCATCATCCCGCAATTGCGCGGCAAGCTGGCCAGCCGGCGAATCGATGCGGTGCTGCGTGAAGCAGAAAAGCTGGTCGCCGCCGGCACCCGTGAACTGCTGGTCATCAGCCAGGACACCAGCGCCTATGGCGTCGATGTTAGGCACGAAGAACGGCAGTGGAAAGGCCATCCGGTCCGCACCCATATGACCGATCTGGCCCGCGAACTGGGCCAGCTGCGCACGCCCGATGGTCAGGTGCCATGGACACGGTTGCACTATGTCTATCCCTATCCGCATGTTGATGCGGTGATCCCGCTGATGGCGGAAGGCCTGCTGACGCCCTATCTCGATATTCCGTTCCAGCACGCCAGCCCCAATGTGCTGAAATCGATGAAGCGCCCGGCCAATGATGCCAAGGTGCTGCAGCGATTGAAGAACTGGCGCGCGATCGCGCCGGACATCGCCATCCGCTCCAGCTTCGTGGTCGGCTTCCCGGGGGAAACGGAAGATGATTTCCGCTATCTGCTCGACTGGCTGGAAGAAGCCCAGCTCGACCGGGTTGGCGCCTTCCGCTTCGAACCGGTTGAAGGCGCAACGGCCAACAATTTGCCCGATCCTGTACCGGAAGAGGTGAAGGAAGAACGCTACGCCCGGCTGATGGAAGTGACCGAACGCATCAGTGCGGAACGGTTGCAGGCCAAGGTCGGCCGCACATTGCCGGTGATCATCGATGAAGTCGGCGAAGCCGATGAAGATGGCGATATCGGCGCCACCGGTCGCAGCCAGGCCGATGCACCGGAAATCGACGGCCAGGTCTATCTGCGCAATGTCCCCGCCTCTCTGCAGCCGGGCGATTTCGTGCAGGTGACCGTGGAAGAGGCGGATGCCCACGACATGTTCGGGGTGATCGCCTGATTCCCTGCCGCTGATCAGGGCCCGGCCCTGACCAGATCCCTGCCCGGCACAGCCTGATTCCCGCTGCCACATATCCCGCGCCGGCCGCAATCGGTGCGGGCCAGGCACCTATTTTAACGTTTTTTGGGCCGGGCGGTTGTCCGTGTCCTGTTTTGGCGCATCCGCCAGCATTCCGGCCATCAGCCACAGCGCCGGGCAAAGCGCGGCTCGCACCGGCGGTTTTCAGATGCCGGCGGGCTTCCTGCCTGCCTTCGCGAGGCACTCCCCAAATCCGGCAAATTGATTTTGTCTTATAATTATTCCTATACAAACCGTCTGATATAAAATCGTATATTGGCTAAATGATTTCATATTGTTACCATTCTTGTCGGCAAGCACAGTCGGGACAAGGCTGGCGGCCGGGGGAGAATGCCACGAGCAATCATCTTCATCCCTTCGGGAACCTGCTGCGCAGGGCGTGAGGTCACGCCCGCGCCAGCCAGACTCGCGCCCGGGATGACCGATGCCGGAGCCGGATCCCCCTGCACACACAGATGAAACCCCCGGTTTGGTCGCAGCCCGGGGGATTTCCAGAGGGGAAGACCATGAGGATTTCTGAAAAGAAGAGACTATGCCGTGCGTTGTTGCTGGCCGGATCAGCCTGCAGCTTTGCGACCACCCTGCCCGCCCAGGCGCAGGACGCCGCGCCCGCCGCGGAAGAGGAAGCCGCACCGCAAAGCATCATCGTCACCGGTTCGCGCATTGCCCGGCCTGACTACAGTGCAACCAGCCCGATCGTGTCGGTGGATTCCGAACTGATCGAACAGAGTAGCGCGGTGAACCTGGAAGCGAACCTCAACAAGCTGCCGCAGTTCAGTCCGGCGCTGACCCAGTTCGATGCCGCTGAAATTCAGCCCAACGCCAACGTCACGCCCGGCGCATCCACCATCAGCCTTCGCCAACTGGGCGCCAACCGCAACCTCGTGCTGCTGGACGGCCGCCGCGCCACGCCGATCAACGGCACAGGCGTGATCGACATCAACACCATTCCATCGGCTGCGATCCAGCGGGTTGAAATCATCACCGGCGGCGCATCATCCACCTATGGTGCGGACGCGGTCGGCGGCGTGGTCAATTTCATCCTCAAAGATGATTTTACCGGCGTTGATTTCGATGCCCAGACCAGCTTCTCCCCCCAGGGCGGCGGCGCGGAATATCGCGTGTCCACCCTGCTCGGCGCCGCGCTCGACGATGGTCGCGGCGGCATCATTCTGGGCATGGAATATTACAAGCGCGAACAGCTGCTGCGTTCGGAACGCAAAAGCTATCGCCATGCCGCCGCCGATCCCTTCGTGCGCGGCGACGAATTCTTCCTTTCGGAAAACTATGTGTCGACGCCCGGCACCAATCCGTTCGGGCAGGATGTCATCAACGGCTTCTTCCCGGGCCGGCCCGCGGGGGTCAACGTTCCGCGCACCGCCAGCATCTATTTCAACGATGATGGCAGTAACTGGATCAACACCTCTGCCACGGTGGGCGGGGTCTATCACCCGCTGCTGCTGAACTATCAGGGCGGCTTCGCGGATGAAAACCGCAAGATCATCGACAATGGCCTGCTGGAACAGAACAATCCGGATCGCATCCTGTCCGCGCCGCAGGACCGATATTCCTTCTTCGCCAAGGGTGATTACGAGCTGACCAGCTGGGCCAAATTTGTCGGCCAGGCCTATTTTGCCCGCACGCAGACGCGGTCCGTGTCGTTCAATACCGTGCTGCTCGGCTCCACCGGCACGCCGATCCCCTATGACGACAATGTCTATACCGGCAGCCCCTATATCAACGGGGTCGCGAACTTCCGCTCATCATCCGTGCTGGCCGACGGCACACCCAACGATCTGTCGGATAATCCCACCAATCCGGATTTCATGACCGGCGGACGCTTCGGCCTGAATTGCGGCCCGGTGGGTGGCTGCACCAACAAGGAAGTCTTCCCCGTTCCGGCCAATATCGCCGCCCTGCTCGACAGCCGCACCAATCCCAACGGACCGTGGAACGCCAATTTCTCGCTCGACGCCTTCGGTCGTCGGGGGACGGAAAATTTCACCAACACCTTCCAGATGCAGCTGGGTTTTGAAGGTACAATTCCTGGCACGGATCTGACCTGGGATCTGGTTGGCTCCCACGGCGAAACCGTGGCCAAGACCAATCTGATCGGCCTGATCTCTCTCGAACGGTTCCGCGCGATCCTGACCTCGCCCAATTACGGGGCCAATTTCTTCGCCCTGGGCAACAATGGCCAGCGTTATGGCGCATCGGCCAGCTGCGCCACCGGGCTCAGCCCGTTCATCCTCAATTCCGCCTTCAGCGCGGATTGCGACACGGCGACCAGCGCGGATCTGCAGTTTGAAAACCGCATCGGCCAGCAGGTGCTGGAAGCGAATCTGCAGGGCAGCCTGTTCGAACTTCCCGCCGGTCGGCTGCGCTTTGCTGTCGGTGGCCAGTACCGACGCAACTCGATCGAATTCACATCTGACAGCTCTGCCTTCGAAGGTTCTTCTTTCCTCGAAACCACCACCACCTTCCCGCAGGCGAGCACGATCGGTTCCACATCGGTCCGCGAACTCTATGGCGAATTGCTGGTTCCAGTTCTGTCCGATCTGCCTTTTGCCAAGGAGCTGAACCTGGAACTGGGCTATCGTCTGTCAGACTATGACTCGGTCGGTTCGATCGGCACCTACAAGATCAATGGCGAATGGGCGCCGACCAATTGGTTGCGTTTCCGTGGTGGTTACCAGACCGCCAGCCGCGCCCCCAATCTGGGCGAATTGTTCACCGCGCGCACCAACACCCTGCTCAATGCCGGCGATGGTGATCCCTGCTCGCGGCTCAACAACACCTCCCCTCAGCGGTACGGCAATTATTCGGCCAATGGCGATCTCAACACCAACGGCACTGCCGCTCAGGTGGAAGCGCTGTGCCGCCAGATGATGGGCGCGGAAGGGGCAGCGATCTATTACGATCCCGCCCGCACCGATTATCTGCTCGGCTCGCAGCTGTTCACCGCGCTTCAACTGGGTGCCGATGGCCTGCGGGAAGAAAACGCCACCACCTATACGATCGGTGGCGTGATCAGCGGCCTGTCAGACAATCCCTGGCTGCGCCGTCTGCGGCTTTCGGTCGATTATTATGACATCAAGCTGGAAGACGGCATTTCGCTGCAGGGCATCGATTCCGTGCTGCGCCAGTGCTTCAGCGAACAGTTCAATCCGAACTTCGAACTGAACGCCGCCTGCGGCAGCATCGAACGCGATGCGGTTACCGGCAATATGCAGACGGTCGAAATCCGTTTCGACAACCAGGGCGCCATCCAGACTTCCGGCTTCGACGTTCAGCTCGACTGGGGTCTGAACTTCCAGGATGTCGGCATCGGGCTGCCCGGTGCGATTTCCACCAATATCAACTTCAACTATCTGAACAGCTTCAAGACCACGCCGGACCAGATTGCCGTTCCGCTGACGGAATATGCCGGCACGCTGGGCCCGGATTCGGCCAATGCTGTGGGCGCCAACCCGGGTGCCTATCGCTGGAAGCTGTTCGCCCGGCTGAACTATGCTGTCGGCCCGGCCAACATCGGCCTGCAGTGGCAGCACAAGCCCTCCGTCAAATCGGTGCAGTCCGCCACGGACACCGCCACCACCGTGGCCGGGGCCCCCGCCTACAGCCTGTTCAACCTGAACTTCCGTTATGATGTGATGGAAAATGTCGCCATTCGCGGGGGTATCGACAACCTGTTCGATGTGTCCCCGCCCTATGTCGGCTTCTTCACCGATGACGTGGCCGGCGATGCCCGGACGCGCTTCAACCAGGCGGCCAACCCTTACCTGCCGAGCCAGTATGACGTGCTCGGCCGGCGGTTCTACGTCGGGGTGAACTTCAAGCTGTAAGCATCGGAGCCGGCTTTACGGCCGGACATCCGCGCCGGTGGTGGGGGGTAGCCCTTCATCCGCCACCACCGGCAACCGGAAGGGACAAGACCATGAAACCTATCAGGCTGATGGCCACCGCGATTGCCACCCTGGGCGTGACAATCCCGGCCCAGGCACAGCAGCAGACCGATTACGAAGCGATCGTGCGCATCATGCGCGAATGCGCGAAGATCGATGCCGTTGAAGCCCGGGCCAGCTGTTACGACAACACCATTGCCACCGAACGACTGATTTCCCGGCGGGATGCCGAACCGGTGCCACCCCGCCCATCCGCAACTTCATCCGCATCCCCGCAAGTGGCCACTGCAGCGGCCCCAACCGCTGCCGCACCCACCGGCTTTGGCGCCGAAACCCTGCCCACGCCCCGTGCTGCCCGTCCAGGTGATGAGCGAACGGATGCAGATGGGCGCTATGCCAGCCGGGTGACCCGCGCGGAAAAACTGACCGAAGGGATTTATCGCCTGACCCTGGCCGATGGGGCGCAATGGCAGTTTCAAGATGCGGTTCCCTTTTCCTACGAACCACCGCGCGACGGATCCGACATCAGCCTGCGCCGCGCGTCGCTGGGCAGTTTCCTGATGGATTTCCGCGATCAGCGCCCCGTGCGGATCCGGCGGGTGCGGTGAGCCGCCGCATCAGCTCCGACCTCCAAAAACAGGGGCCCCGGATTTCCACCCGGGGCCCTTTTGCTGTTCACCTGACCTTATCCGACGCTGCCAAGCCGGTGATAGAGGTGGGAATATTTGACCGATTCCGGCTGGTCCTGAACTTCCCGGACATAATGGGCAACTGCGGTACGCAGCAGGCGGAAATCCTCGGTCGAAAAGACGGCGCGAGCACGTTGGGGTTCACTCATTTTCTCTCTCCTTGCTTATGTGCCGGGGTTCATGCGGCAAACTGGTTCATGGTGTTGGCGCTGCCGCCTGCCTTCAGGGCAGCCTCACCGGCGAAGTAATCCTTGTGATCATCGCCAATGTCCGATCCGGACATGTTCTGATGCTTCACGCAGGCGATCCCCTGGCGGATTTCCTTGCGCTGGACCTGGGCGACGTAACCCAGCATCCCCTGATCACCGAAATAATCGCGGGCGAGGTTATCGGTGCTGAGCGCCGCCGTGTGGTATGTCGGCAGGGTGATCAGGTGGTGGAAAATCCCCGCCTGCGCCGCCGCATCCTTCTGGAAGGTGCGAATGCGGTCATCCGCCTCCTGCCCCAGCGGTGTGGCGTCGTAATCCGCGCTCATCAGCTGCGCGCGATCATAGCCTGAAACATCGCGGCCTTGGGCTGCCCAGCTGTCGAACACCTGCTGGCGAAAATTCAGCGTCCAGTTGAAGCTGGGTGAATTGTTATAAACCAGCTTGGCATTGGGAATTTCCTCCCTGATCCGGTTCACCATGCCGGCGATCTGGCCGATGTGCGGCTTTTCGGTTTCGATCCACAACAGGTCTGCCCCGTTCTGCAGCGCCGTGATGCAATCGAGCACGCAGCGGTCTTCCCCCGTCCCGGGACGGAACTGGAAAAGATTGGACGGCAGGCGGCGGGGCTGCAGCAGCTTGCCCTCGCGGCTGATCAGCACCTGGCCATTGGTGATGGCGGCGGGATCAACCTCCTCACAATCAAGGAAGCTGTTGTACTGATCACCCAGATCGCCGGGCTGGCGGCTATAGGCAATCTGCTTGGTCAGCCCGGCGCCGAGCGAATCCGTGCGGGCAACAATGATCCCGTCTTCAACGCCCAGTTCGAGGAAGGCGTAACGGATCGCGCGGATCTTCTGCAGAAAATCATCATGCGGGACAGTGACCTTGCCATCCTGATGGCCGCACTGCTTTTCATCCGACACCTGATTTTCAACCTGGATGGCGCAAGCGCCCGCCTCAATCATCTTTTTCGCCAGCAGATAGGTCGCCTCGGCATTGCCGAAACCGGCATCGATATCGGCAATGATCGGGACAACATGCGTCTCATGGTTTTCGATCGCATTGAGCAGCCGCTGTTCTTCCAACTGGCTGTTACGCGCTCGCGCATCATCCAGCGAACGATAGAGCATGCCCAGCTCGCGGGCGTCTGCCTGGCGCAGGAAGGTGTACAGCTCCTCGATCAGCGCCGGGACGCTGGTCTTTTCATGCATGGACTGATCGGGCAGCGGGCCGAACTCACTGCGCAGGGCAGCAATCATCCAGCCCGACAGATAGAGGTAACGCCCCTGGGTTGATCCGAAATGCTTCTTGATCGCGATCAGCTTCTGCTGACCGATGAAGCCATGCCAGCACCCCAGCGACTGGGTGTATTGGGCCGGATCACGGTCATAGGCGGCCATGTCGGCGCGCATGATCTTTGCGGTGTAGCGGGCGATGTCGATCCCGGTGCGGAAACGGTTCTGCCAGCGCATTCGGGCGGCCGCTTCGGGCCTGATCCCATCCCATCCCGGCCCTGCCTGGGCCAGGGTTTCAGACAGGCTGTCGATTTCGGCATGATAGGTCACTTGGGGCACTCCTGAAGGGTGGATGCCCCTGTGTAAGCGCGCCACACAGCGCCGACAGGCGTCACGCGGTCACATTGTCCAACTTTACAAAAATGATTTGTAATGTTGTAAATATCAACATGGCACGCAATGCGCTCTATCTTGGCCCACGCCTCAAACGGATCCGCCGCGATCTGGGCCTAACGCAAGCCAATATGGCCGCCGATCTGGAAATTTCGGCCTCCTACATCGCGCTGATGGAACGCAATCAGCGGCCGGTAACCGCCGATCTGCTGCTGCGGCTGGCGCGAACCTATTCGATCGACATCGCCACATTGGCCGATGACGACGCCGAAGAACTACCTGCCCGGCTGACAGCAGTTCTGAAGGAACCGCTGTTTGCCGATATCGACCTGCCCACGCTCGATATCGCCGATATCGCCACCAGCTATCCAGGTTTTGCCGAGGCGCTACTGAGGCTGCACACCGCCTTCAGCGAAGAACGGCTGGAGCTGGCACAGCGGCGGGAAACAGGCGCCCATACCGCAGGCAATGGCACAACTGGCGACGCGCTGGCGAGCGACCCGACCGCCGAAGCGCGCCATTTCCTGGCCGCCCGGCGCAATTATTTCCCGCTGCTGGATAACAGCGCCGCCGAACTGGCGGAGGCTGTTCGCGGTGTGGACGGGCTGGTGCAGAGGCTGACCGGGCAACATGGCATCAGGGTCGAATTCGTCGAACCCGAACTGATCCTTGGCGCGCAGCGGTTCTATGACCTGCATCGCCGCCAATTGCTGGTCAGCCAGAATCTGGATCACGGTTCCCGGCTGTTCCAGTTGGCTTCCCAACTGGCGCTGCTGGAAGCGCGGGCGGATATCGACAGGCTGGTCGGCGAAGGCCGCTTCACCAGCGACAATGCCCGGCGCCTCGCCCGGCGGGGTCTGGCGGCATATTGGGCCGCCGCATTGCTGATGCCCTATCGCCGGTTCCTGCAAGCCGCCCGCAACCGCCGCTATGATGTGGAGGCGCTGGCGCGCATTTTCGGCGTCAGCTTTGAGCAGGCCGCCCACCGCCTGACCACGCTGCAACGGCCCGGCGATGAAGGCGCGCCCTTCTTCTTCATTCGCGTCGATCCGGCGGGCAATGTCTCCAAGCGGCTGGACGGCGCCGGCTTCCCCTTCGCCCGCCACGGCGGCGCCTGCCCGCTATGGAACATCCACAGCGCCTTCCAGACACCCGGCCGGGTGGTAACCCAGAGGCTGGAACTGCCCGATGGCCAGCGCTTCTTTTCCATCGCCCGCACGGTCGGTTCGGGTGGTGGAGGCTGGAACACCCCCGGAGTAGCCCGCGCCGTGGCCCTGGCCTGCGCAGAAGAGCATGCCGGGGCGCTGATCTACAATGATGACCCCATGGCCGCCAAACCGACACCAATCGGAATCGCCTGCCATCTGTGCCACCGCCCCAAATGCATCGCCCGCGCCGCGCCACCGATTGGCCGTGACCTGCGATCAGACGAATATCGCGACACCGGCATACCCTTTGCCTTTGCAGGGGACTGATAGCGTAAGGCGCTTGTTGCCCTACCGATGGTTACGGAGACACCCGCTGAAACTCTGGCGGAAACAAGCGCACACGCCGAAGCAGGGCCTCGCGCAATTCCGGATGGCTGTCGATCAGCGTATCGGCTGACGGCATGAAACCCGCACCAATCCTGGACTCGGGCCTTCCCGGAAGCAGGTTCAACGCCGTCTGATCGCCGTAAACCGGATCGTTGATTAGTGTGGTCAGGAGCGTAGCGCCCTCCGGTTCTCGCCCCAAGCACATCAACGCCTCCGCAACGGGCATTGCCCCATCTTTGCCCAAAGCGCGCAGCTGAGGCAGCAAAGCAGCCGCCTCTGCGTCGCGCCCGAGCTTGCTCAGCGAACAGACCTTGATTTCGGCCGCCAGGCCACGAGAGTAATCTGTGCCACTATCCCGTGCGACAGCCTCCGCCTTTGCCTGAGCCTGCAACGCCTCTTCCCAGCGGCCCTGTGTTGCCAGCCGAATGGCGCGATTTGTCACGAAATTGACCTGCCAATAGGGGTTTTCCACTTCCGCCAACCGTTCAAACAACTGATCAGCTTCTGCCGTCCTTCCCAGCTCATCCAGCGCAAAAGCCTGGATATTGATTGCCCAAGCGAGACCTTCGTCAATGGCGCTCCAATCATCCGAGGCTGGGGTAACCTGTTCGACCAGCGGCGCGATGTCGTTGATCTTACCTGTTTCCCAGAGCGCATTGACATAGATATTCAGCTTAGCCGGATTGCCTCTATCTCCTTCATAGGCAGCACGAGCCGAAGCCAGATATTCCTCGTCAATTTTGGCAAACTGCTGGCCAACCCGTTGCTCCACAGCGGGCCAGATCGTTTCATAGCGGCGCAGCAGCAGCAATCTGCGCAAGGCACCTGGGCTTTTGATCTCAGCCAGCAGGTCCGGAGCCGCAGCCGGATCAGTTCTGACGATCTGATCCAGCGCCAGACTTGCCAGCGCCGATCGCATGTCAGGATCAAGCTTGCTGAAATCAGCATGCTTTGTTTGTTCAAAAGCCAGCGCCCCCAGCCTCTGTTCTTCATTCGCGCGCAACAGCATGGTGAATGTCGCATAGGCAACCCGGGTTTCATCACCCAATCTTGGCGATTTCGCCAGATCATTCAGATAGCGCTGCAATCGGATCAAACTTGCTTCGACATTGTTCGTCCGCTCGGCGAGAAAAAGACCCATCGAAGACGACATGATGAACCCTTCGGTTTCCAATGCGACAAGCCCGGCATATGCGCTCTGGAACTCCCCCTTCTGAACCGCACAATTCACCTCAGCGAACCGCTTCGTGATATTGGCCCGGCGGTCGTTCGGTTGACGGCGCAGCATTTCCTGCGCCAGCGAAGCGCCAAAGGTGCAATGATCAGCCTGAACGGCGAACATATATTCGCGAACACGCTGCTCCAGTTCGGCATCGCTCAGTGTGGACAAGGCAGGCTCCGCCCGATTGTCCTGCGCCGCTACCGATCCAGCCAGCCCCATGACTGACCCGGCCAGCAGCATCGCCGGCAAGATCTGCGTCCTGCGCCTTGTCATCGTGTCACCCCGTCATCCCTGTTCCCACTTGGGAACATGAATTGCAGAGTTCAAAATGACAAGCTGTCAGCGCTTTGCACGAAACTTGATCCGTAACCGTCGCACGCCCATCCACACGCCCAGCAGGCACAGCAGCGACACACCTGCCAGCAGCGGCAGCATCACGGCATCCCACAGCGGGCGTTCGCGCAGCACCGCGAAATCGAGCCGGTGCAGGCCATAATGCAGCCAGCGATAGAGCCGGCTGGTGGAATCGCTGAAGCTGACCACTTCGCCGCTGCGCGGATCGAAATAGAACCGGCTTTGCCCTTCATCGGCATAGATCGCGCGATAGGCTGGCAACACCACATCGGTGTGATGGCCATAATAATAGGCATCGCCCTGGCTGATCATTTCCGCCGATGCCAGCGGCACATTCGGGTTTGCCGATGCGGCACGGGCGCGCAGATCATCGCTGGATAGCGGCGCGGGGGCCAGATCAGGCAGGCTGGCCCGCTGCATCGATCCATCGGCGCGGGACAGTATGGCCAGTGGCTGCCCGCCCTGCATCACCACCTCAGCCGAAACAACGCCGGCCTGCGGGTGGGCCTTCAGCGCAGTGAACAGGGCAGTGATATCCGCCTCTTCCAGCGGGCGCCCTTCCAGTCGGCTGATTGCCTGCCCCGGCCCTTCGCTTTCGAAAGTGCCCCAGGGCTGCATCGACACCAGCCCGCTGAACACCCAGGTCAGGGTGACGATGCCAAAGATCAACCCGGTCCAGTGGTGCCACAGCGCCATGCCGCGATAGGGCGACAGCCGTTTGCCCCGGCCATATTGTCGGATGCCGACATAAATGCCGGTCAGCGTCAGGAAGACCCCGAGCAGGGAGGCATAGGTGACGAAATTGTACCACAGCGGCTGGTTTTCCCGGACGACCGTGAAATAGAGCCAGTGCGGCACCGCACCCAGCCAGTTCCAGAACCGTTCGTGCGCATTGGTGTCTTGCACCACTTCGCCATTGGCACTGCCGACATAAAACACGGTTCCGCGATCATCATCGAAACTGACCTTGTAGAGCGGACCATATTGGCGGAACCGGCCATAGACCGTCCATTGGTCGCGGGTGATCTGTTCCACCTGGGGTTGGGCATCCAGGCCATGGCTGCGCTGCATATGGCCACGCGCGACGGCAGCGGCCTGTTCGGGGCCAATCTCTGGCAAGGCCACATTGGCAAGGCTGGCGATGCCCGGCCCGGCCGGCCCCTGCCAGCGCAGCATCGGCTCCCCGGCAACCATTTCCACCTGCGCGCCGCTGATCGGAACACCGCCTGGCAGATAGGCATTGGCGCAACAAGCCGACAGATCGATTGGCTCCAGACCGGCCAGCCGTTCTTCCCGCGATGTTTCGGGGAAAGAGACATACATCATCACAATGCCACTGAGGGTCCAGATGGCCATCAGCAGGGCGATCAGCACCCCCAGCCAGCGATGCACAAGGAAACAAGTGCGCCGCGCCCAGCGGCCCGCATTGCGCAGGCCGGCCAAACGCGGCGCATCGCCCATGCGCCCTGGGATAGCGCGGGAGGGCGAATCAGATATCGGCATATTCAGTTAAGGGCTTTCCCTTTGTGGCCGGGCAACCACGGCGGGTTGCTGATCAGCCGGCTACTGTCTGGCGGCAATGTGGCATAAGTCATTTTACGGTAACAGCCCACGTTACGCGGCGTTACTGGTGCCATTCTGCCATAATCGGACCGGACAAGAGAACAGCCAATGCAGCAGTTGCAGACCAGGATGACCATCGCGACGCCCGGGCGTGGCCTGCAGGACATCACCCGCGACATTGCCCAATGGGTGGCCGGCAGCGGTATTGACGCCGGGCTGCTGACCCTGTTCTGCCAACACACCAGCGCCAGCCTGCTGATCAATGAAAACGCCGCCCCCGCCGTGCAACGCGATCTGCTGCGCTGGCTGGATCGCATCGCGCCTGAAGCGGCCGATTATGAACATGATGATGAAGGGCCCGATGACATGCCGGCGCATATCCGCGCCATGATCACCGGCAACAGCCTGACCATTCCCTTCGCCCACGGGCGGCTGCAACTGGGGACATGGCAGGGCATCTATCTTGCCGAACATCGCCGGGCACCACATCGACGTAACATCATTGCCCATATCATCGGCGCGTAACGAATCAGCCGCTGTGCGATCAGTTTGGCAGGCCGGACTGGTTCGGAACATCGCCGCCGGGCGTGCATTCAAAGGGCTTGTCATCTGCAGGGGGCAGTAATGTTGATCGATATTTCGACCAGTTTGTCCTTCAATCTGGATCAGCCCAGCGATGTGCTGCTGCAGTTTGAAGCGGCCGCAATTCCCGAACAGACCATCATCAGCAATCATTGCTCCATCGGGGAGGCTGACCATATCGCCCGCATCCCGGCGCAGGATGATATTGGCGAACGCATCTGGCTGCATGCCGATGGCCGGTTCGACATCGAATATAGCGCCACGGTGGAAATTGCCCGCAAGCTGGATGATCTGGCCTCCCTCGCCCGGCTGGAACCGCATGATCTGCCCGGTGAGGCAGTCCAGTATCTGTTCGATTCCCGCTATTGCCCGGCCAGCCAGTTCCAGCCCTTCGTCAATGCCGAGTTCGGTGATCTGACCGGCGGCCCGCTGGTGCTGGCCATGCGGGACTGGATTGCCGGGCGCTTCACCTATGAACCGGGCAGCAGCACCCAGTTGACCACCGCGCTCGACAGCTTTGTCGAACGGCGCGGGATCTGTCGCGATTTCAGCCATGTGATGATCACCTTGGCGCGCGCGGCTGCGATCCCTGCGCGCTATCTCAGCGTCTATGATCCCGGCGTCACTCCGCCGGATTTTCACGCCGTGGCCGAAGTGTTCCTGGCCGATCCCGACATTCCGGGTGGCGGTATCTGGCACATGATCGATGCAACCGGCATGGCCAACCCGGCCACCACCGTCAAAATCGGGGTCGGTCGCGATGCCGCCGACGTCAGCTTCATGACCACCTTCGGCTATGCGCATTTTGACGCCAAGAATGTGGTGGTCACTGCCCGGGAATAGGCTATAGGTATTATATAGAATACCTATATTCCACTTGCCGCAAGCTGTTTTGCGGTGCAACATGAACAACATAGGAAATGCCGAGGATGATCGCCATCGCATGAACTTCCGGGCGGACAGACTTCTTCTTTTTGGCGCCACCGGCGATCTTGCCCAGCGCATGCTCCTGCCATCCCTATGCGCCCTGCATACCGATGATCTGATTGATCCGGACCTGCGCATTATCGGCGCGGCCCGATCGGATATGAGCGATGGCGACTATCGCAACTTCGCCCGTGCCGCGCTGGAAAAATTCCTGCCGGCAGAGCGGCGGGGGCGGATGGCCGATTTCCTCAACCGGCTCAGCTATCAGCATATCGACGTCAATGATCTGGATGGCTTCAGCGCGCTGGCTGACAAGATCGGCCTGCCGGCAGAACGGCTGGCGATCTTCCTGTCGACGGCTCCCGATCTGTTTCGCCCCACGATCAAGGGGTTGATGCACGCCGGGCTGGCGCAGAACGGCACAAGGATCAGCCTGGAAAAGCCGCTGGGCCATGATCTGGCTTCCAGCCGCGACATCAATGATGCCGTGGCGGCCGCCTTTGCCGAAAGCTGCATTTTCCGGATTGATCACTATCTGGGCAAGGAAACCGTGCAAAACCTGCTCGCGCTGCGTTTTGCCAATCTGTTGTTCGAACCGCTGTGGAACGCCCAATATATCGACCATGTGCAGATCACCGTTGCCGAAACCGTCGGGCTGGAAAGCCGGGTGGATTTCTATGACGGTGCCGGCGCGCTGCGCGACATGGTGCAGAACCACATGCTGCAATTGCTGGCACTGGTCGCCATGGAACCGCCCAGCAGCTTTACGTCCGACGCTGTGCGCGATGAAAAGGTGAAGGTGCTGCGCGCCCTGCGGCAATTGCAGGCGGGCGAAAGCGTGACCGGGCAATATCGCGCCGGCGCCATCACGGGCAAACCCGTTCCCGGATATGACGATGAACTGGGTCGCGACAGCAACACCGAAACCTTCGTCGCGCTGAAAGCCCATGTCGACAACTGGCGCTGGAAGGGCGTGCCCTTCTATCTGCGGACCGGCAAACGCCTGCCCCAGCGGGTGACGGAAATCGTCGTCCAGTTCCGCCCGGTGCCGCATTCTATCTTCAATGGCACCCGCGCCAAACCGAACCGGCTGGTGATCGGCATCCAGCCGGAAGAAAACATCACCCTGTCGCTGATGAGCAAGGTTCCCGGGCTTGATCGGCAGGGAATGAGCCTGCGCCAGGTGCCGCTCGACATCTCCATGCCCGATGCCTTTTCGGGCAAGGTGCGGCGGATCGCATATGAACGGCTGCTGCTGGATCTGATCGAAGGCGATCAGACCCTGTTTGTCCGCCGCGATGAAGTGGAAGCACAATGGGCCTGGATCGACGGAATTCGTGAAGAATGGCAGAGCGATGGCATGGCACCCAAAACCTATAGCGCCGGCAGTTGGGGACCCAGTGCGGCAATCGCCCTGGCCGAACGCGGCGGAGTAAGCTGGAATGAATGACAATCATCGCGGGGATCCGCGGATATGAGCCTGCATCCCGTCATAGACCGGGTCACTGACCGGATCATCGAACGTTCGCGCGCGTCGCGGCAGGCCTATCTGGAATTGATGGCCGTGGAAGGCGATCGCCACAGCGATCGCAACACCGTACTGCCCTGTTCCAACCTGGCCCATGGCTTTGCCGCAGCTGGCGAAGACAAGGCCAGCATCGCCACCGAACGTGGGCCGAATATCGGCATCATCAGCGCCTATAACGATACGATTTCCGCCCATCAGCCCTATGGCGCCTACCCGCCGCAGATGAAGATCTGGGCGCGCGAAGTCGGCGCCACCGCGCAGGTCGCCGGTGCAACTCCAGCCATGTGCGACGGGGTAACGCAGGGCATGGACGGCATGGAGCTGTCGCTGTTTTCGCGCGATGTGATCGCCCAGGCGGCCGCCGTGGGGCTGAGCCATGCGATGTATGACAGCGTCGCCATGCTCGGCATCTGCGACAAGATTGTGCCCGGCCTGCTGATCGGCGGGCTGCGCTTTGGCTGGTTGCCGACGATCTTCATCCCCAGCGGCCCGATGCCCAGCGGCATCGCCAACAAGGAAAAGCAGAAGGTCCGCCAGCTTTACGCCGAAGGCAAGGCGACCCGCGCCGAACTGCTGGAAAGCGAAGCCAAAAGCTATCATTCAGCCGGCACCTGCACCTTTTACGGCACCGCCAATTCCAATCAGATGATGATGGAAATGATGGGACTTCATCTGCCGGGCGCGGCCTTTGTCCAGCCGGGCACCCCGCTGCGCACAGCCCTGACCCGCGCCGCTGTGCACCGGCTGGCCGCGATCACCCGCGATGGCAGCGATTATCGCCCGCTGTCGGCCTGCGTCGATGAAAAGGCGGTGGTCAATGCCGCCATCGGCCTGCTGGCGACCGGCGGATCGACCAATCATGCGATCCATATTCCCGCCTTCGCCCGCGCGGCCGGGGTGCAGATCGACTGGACCGATCTGGCCGAACTGAGTGCCGTGGTGCCGCTGCTGTGCCGGGTCTATCCCAATGGATCAGGCGACGTGAACAATTTCCACTCGGCCGGCGGCATGGGCTATGTGATCCGCGAACTGCTGGATGCGGGCCTTGCGCATGAGGATATCATGACCGTCGGCGGCACCAGCCTGCGCGCCTATGCCGAAGAACCCTGGATCGATGGCGAAGACCTGGCCTGGCGCGATCCGGGACCGTCCGGCGACAATGAGATGCTGCGCCCGCCGGCGACCCCCTTCATGCCCGATGGCGGCATGACTTTGGTCGAAGGCAATCTGGGCCGCGCCTGTTTCAAGACCAGCGCGGTCGATCCCGCCCGCTGGACGATCGAGGCACCCTGCCGCGTGTTCGACAGCCAGACCGGCGTGATCGAAGCCTTCACCGCCGGCGAACTGGATCGCGATGTGGTGGTCGTGGTCCGTTTCCAGGGCCCGCGTGCCAATGGCATGCCCGAATTGCACAAGCTGACCCCGCCGCTGGGCGTGTTGCAGGATCGCGGATATCGCGTGGCGCTGGTCACCGATGGGCGAATGTCGGGCGCCAGCGGCAAGGTTCCCGCTGCCATCCACTGCAGTCCGGAGGCGCTGGGCGGTGGCCCGCTGTCGCTGCTGCGCGATGGTGACATGGTCAATCTGTCTGCCGAATATGGCGTGCTGACCACCACGGCCGACCTGTCGACCCGCGAACCCGCCACGCCGCCGCCCGCGCAGATGGGCACCGGCCGCGAATTGTTCGCCATGTTCCGCCTTTGCGCGGATGAGGCGGAAAAGGGCGGCTCTGCGATGCTGGCCATGGCCGGGCTGTGATCAGGGCGATGGCATCATGAGCATCAACCTCGTCGCTGTCGACATTGGCGGCACCCATGCGCGCTTTGCCCTGGCGTCGATCGGCCGTGACCGGGCGATCACGCTGGAAGAACCGGTCACGCTGAAGACGTCTGATTTCGCCAGCCTGCAAACCGCCTGGGAAGAATTCGAACGCCGCAGTGGCGCCGCCCTGCCCCGCCGCGCCGCGATCGCGATCGCCGGCCCGGTCAATGGCGAAACCGTGCGCATGACCAACAACAGCTGGGTTCTGCACACCGGCGCACTGGATGATCAGCTGGGGCTGGATGCCGTCTGCGTGCTGAATGATTTTGCCGCGGTCGCCCATGCCGTGGCCTGCGCGCCCGAAGACCAGCTGGTCCACATCACCGGACCGCAGGGCCCCTTGCCCAAACTCGGCACCACCAGCGTGGTCGGGCCCGGCACCGGCCTTGGGGTCGCGCATTTCCATCGCTTCCCCGGCGGTTACCACGTGCAGGCGACCGAAGGCGGACATATGGATTTTGCCCCGCTCGATGCGGTGGATGATGCCATTCTCGCCCGGCTGCGTCGGCAGCACCGACGGGTTTCGACAGAACGGGTCAATTCCGGCCCGGGCATCGTGGAAATCTATTGCGCGCTCGCCACGCTGGAAAACCGGCAGCCCGCTCTGGCCGGTGATGACCGGACGATCTGGGAACGCGGGCTCAAGCGCGAAGACAGTCTGGCCACGGCGGCCGTAGATCACTTCTGCATGTCGCTGGGCAGCGTCACGGGGGATTACGCGCTGACCCATGGTGCCAATGCCGTGGTGCTGGCCGGTGGTATCGGCCTCCGCCTGCGCGATCTGCTGCCGCGTTCCGGCTTTGCCGAACGCTTCTGTTTCAAGGGACGGTATCAGCAATTGATGGCCGGCATTCCGGTCAAGCTGATCATCCACCCCCAGCCCGGCCTGTTTGGCGCCGTGGCGGCCTTTGCCCTTCAACATCACGGAGATCTGCCAGCATGACGATCGAACGGATAATGCGGACCGCCCCCGTGATCCCGGTGCTGGTGATCGATGATGTGGCGCAGGCCGTGCCGCTGGCACAGGCGCTGGTCGCCGGCGGCCTGCCGGTGCTGGAGGTGACACTGCGCACCCCCGCCGCGCTGGATGTTATCCGGGCGATGAAACAGGTCGAGGGTGCGATAGTCGGCGCCGGCACAGTGACCGGGCCTAAAGATCTGGAAAACGCCCTGGCGGCAGGCAGCGAATTCATCGTTTCGCCCGGACTGACCGACACGCTCGGCCGCGCGGCAATCGAAGCCGGCGTGCCTTTCCTGCCCGGTATCGCCAGCGCCGGTGACATCATGCGCGGGCTGGACCTGGGCCTCAGCCATTTCAAATTCTTCCCGGCCGTCGCGGCTGGCGGCATTCCGGCGCTGAAGGCGCTTGCCGCCCCGTTTGGCCAGTGCCGTTTCTGCCCGACCGGCGGAATCGGGGTGGATACCGCGCCCGATTGGCTGGCACTTGATCCCGTGCTCTGCGTGGGCGGCAGCTGGGTGGCGCCCAAAGGCGCACCGGCGCAGCAGATTGAACAGCTGGCCCGGGCCGCAGCCGGCCTCGCGCCGGGCGCCAGCGCATGAAGACCGTCGCCGACCTGCTCCGCCGGTTGCAGGATCTGCACGCAGACACCGAACAGACACCCAGCTTCAACCCGGTATTCCAGCTCTCGCTCGAACTTTCGCGCCTGCTTGAACGGGGGGAACTCTCGCTGGACGAATGCGAGGCGATGATCACCCAGCTGGAAGGGGAGGCTTTGCAGCACCGGGCCGACCGGCTGCGCAGCATGACCGCACCCGTATCGCCAGCCGCCAATGATGCCGCGCTCAGCGCCCTGTTCGATGAAGAGGATTTCGCCGGCTTTCGCGCGCGCTGGGAACGCCCGCAGCTCCACGCGGTGTTCACCGCCCACCCCACCTTCCTGCTCAGCCCGGCAGAAAGCGAAGCGGTTGCCGATGCCGCCGCAAGCGACGCGGATATCAGCATCGATCCGGCGGTTACCAGCAGCGGGGAAAGACCCGCCATCACGCTGGATTTCGAACATCAGCAGGCCATGGCCGCGATCGCCAATGCGCAGGATGCAAGAGACCGGATCGTCACCGGCCTGCTGAACCATGCTGCAGAGAAATGGCCGTCAGACTGGCTGCGGATGCAGCCCCTGCCGTTCCGCTTTGCCAGCTGGGTCGGTTACGACATGGATGGGCGAACCGATATTCGCTGGCATGTCTCGATCGGCTTTCGCCTGACCGAAAAGGCCCAGCGGCTGCACCGCTATGCCACATCACTCGCTGCGATCGACCAGCAACACCTCCTGCTGGCCGAACTGCTCCACGCTGCCAGCTATGCCGATGATCGCGCTCAGGATTTTTCGGCAGATCTGTCTGATCCGGCCGCGCTGTCGGTGGCGGCCAACCGGCTGACCGCGCGCGATCCGCGCAAGCTGCTGTCGCTGTCGCGCTATATCGACGCCCTGGAAGCCGAAGCGGCCACCAGCCAGCGCCCCCGCGCCGTGGCGCTGAAAACCCTGGCAGCAGCCATGCGGGCTGATGGGCTGGGTATGGGCTGGATCCATTTCCGCGTGAACGCCAAGCAGTTGCACAATGCCATCCGCCGGCGGCTGGACCCGGACGGCACGCTTGATCTGGCCAGCAAGGGCGCAATCGTCCATCTGCGCAAGGCCATTGCCGATGTCACTCCGCTGCGGGTCAATTTCGCCAGCCTCGCGATCGAAAGCAGCACCGCGATCCGCCAGTTCGTGGCCATGGCGCAGATCCTGTCGCATATCGATGCTGACGCCCCGATCCGCATGCTGGTGGCCGAATGCGAAGAACCGGCCACCGTGCTGGCCGCGCTCTATTTCGCCAAGCTGTTCGATGTCGCTGACAAGGTTGACGTATCCCCGCTGTTCGAAACCGAAACCGCGCTGGAACATGGCGGGCGCTTCCTAGAAGCGCTGTTTGAGGAAGAAGAATATCGCAGCTACGCCCGCACCCGTGGGCGGGTTTCGGTGCAGACCGGATTTTCCGATGCGGGCCGTTTTGTCGGGCAGGTGCCGGCCAGCCTCGCCATCGAACGGCTGCAGGGCCGCCTGGCCCAGGCGATGGAAGCCAATGGGCTGACCGATGTCGCCGCGCTGATCTTTGACACCCATGGCGAAAGCATGGGTCGTGGCGCCCATCCCAGCAGCTTTGCCGACCGGCTGGCCTGGCCGCTCAGTTCCTGGTCACGCCGCCGCTTCGTGCGGGCGGGCATCCGGCTGGAACCCGAAGTCAGCTTCCAGGGCGGCGACGGCTATCTCTATTTCGCTACGCCCGAACTGGCGCTCGCTACGCTTACCCGCATCGCGGAGGCGAGACCGGCCGATACCGATCCTCAGGCACCGGTGGACCAGTTCTATCGTCGCACCGATCTCAGCCTCGATTTCTATCGGGCGGTGCGCGACCACCAGCATCACCATCTCGAAAGCCGCACCTACAGCCGCGCGGTCACCGCTTTTGGCCTCGGCCTGCTCAATTCCACCGGCAGCCGTGTGTCGCGTCGCCAGTCGGACATCAATGCCGATCGGGACATGAGCCTGCGGCAAATCCGCGCCATCCCCCACAACGCCGTGCTGCAACAGCTCGGTTATCCGGTGAATGTCATTGCCGGCATCGGCACAGCGGCCGACGGCAATTATGATGATCTGGCCCAGTTGCTGAGTGGCAGCGAACGCGGGCGCCAACTGATCCGGCTGGTCCGGTCTGCCAATGCGCTGGCCAGCATCAAGACCGTGGCCGCCTTCGGTGAACTCTACAATTCCGCCTATTGGGCCAGCCGCCCCTATCGCGGGATGGAAGACCATCTGAGCGAATCCTGCGAAGCGCTGGCCGAATATCTGGTGAAGGATGACCGGGTGGGCGTGTTCCGACGGCTGGCGTCCCGGCTGCGGGTGGATGCGCTGAAACTGCATCGCCTGCTGGAGCTGCTGCCCGACGAAGCACCGATGCGGAACCGTGAAGCCGTGCGTCGAGCAATCGGGGTGTGCCAGGCGCTGCGACTGGCGCTGTTCCAGCACATGTTCCTGCGCGCGGTGTCGATCCCGATGTTCAGCCGGGTCAATGATATCAGCCGCGACGATGTGCTGGAAATGGTCTTCACTCTGCGGGTGGACGAGGCCCTGCACGAATTGCGCCGCGCCTTCCCCACCAGCTTCCCGCAGATCGGCGATTTCGACCTGACCGAAACCGCCGATTACCCCGATGGCAATGACGATGGCTATCAGGCAATCCGGCGCGATTTCATCGATCCGATCGAACGCGCCTATGGCCTGTCACGGCGGATCACCACCGCCATCGCCAATCAATTCGGGGCCCACGGCTGATCCGGTTTCCGCCGGCTTTTTCGCCCGCAAGAGACAAGCCACGGTTTCTGCAAGAAAAGCCAGTTCCCGGCTGCAAATGAACCGTTCACGCCCCTGCGTCTCGTCATGGGACAGGCAATGCGGTAAGCTGGATGTTCACACTTCATGGGGCATGGTCGGCCAATGACACCGATGGCAAAATGGATTGGCGGTTCGACAGTGGCGATTCTGGCGCTGCTGGGCGTGGGCCTGTTTGCAGGCAAGGCGATCGAGGGGGATACGCCCGCCCAACTGGCGAATGCCGATGCACCGGGAGCGGATGCAAACGCCACCGAACTGGCACAAAATGCCGCGCCATCGCCCAGCCCGACACCGGACAATGATGACCCCTTCGTGATCAAGCGCGTGCTGCCGATCAAGGGGCCGATCAAATATGGCGAATGGCATTGGGATGATGAAGGCGTGCCCGATGGCCCGCTGGTGATGACCGTGGATCTGGATGCCCGGGTCCTGTCGGTCTTTCGCGGCGGTTATGAAATCGGCGCCACGGCGGTGATGCTGGGAACAGACAATCACCCGACCCCGCTGGGCGTGTTCCCGATCCTCACCAAGGAACGGCACAATGTTTCGGAAAAATACGGCAACGCGCCCATGCCCTGGACGCTGCGGCTAACCTGGGATGGCATCGCCATTCACGGCGGTTCGGAAGTGGAACGCGGCTTTGCCAGCCATGGCTGCATCGGCACGCCGAATGAATTCGTGTCGCGCCTGTTCGCCATCGCCCAGAAGGGGGACAAGGTGATCATCACCCGCGGGCAGACCGCCGGCATCGGCAGTTCCCTGGCCAGCTGACACCCGGCCGGCGGGCCACAACTACGAGATTGAACGGCCAGGCGCGGCGTGGGGGTTCCGGGGTGGCTCCGGGGTGAACACCCATTCGCCCCGGCGCACCCGGATCATCACCCCGCCGATATTGGCGTTTTCGCCACGCGCCAGCCGATCGATCACCCGCGCCACGCCCTGCCCCCGGGCGTTTCCGCCCCATTCGCCGACCGCGCGGTCGATCACCCGCATCAGGATCGCCCGTGGCGCATCGGGGCGGTACCGCAATTCACCCGGCGCCCGCACGACTTTCGCCCATTCGGCATCGCTCGCCCACACCAGCGCCTCTTCCGCGTCGGCAAGGCAGGCCGCCGACGTGGCAAGGCCGCTGGGATCGAGAAAATCCATGTCGCGCAGGGCCTGGCGAACCCGCACACGGGTATAGGCCGGATCATGATTGCTGGGATCCTGCACGGCTGCAATTCCCGCATCAGCCACCACCGCTTCGCAATCGCTGCGTCGCATATCCAGCAGCGGGCGCAGCAGCGGCAGGTTACTTCCGGGAACCACGCCCCGGCGGCGAATACCGGCGAGGCCGGCAACGCCACTGGCATGCGACAGCCGCATCAGCAGCGTTTCAGCCTGATCATCAAGATGATGGGCGGTGGCGATGGCGGCCAGACCACGGGCCTTGGCCCATTCGGCCAGGGCCGCATAACGCGCCGCCCGCGCCCCGGCCATGACATTGCCGTCATCCGGCACCGCAATCGGCAGAATGGCGCAGGCGATGCCCCGTTCGTCACAGAGCCTGCGAACGAATGCACATTCACCGGCGCTCGCTTCGCGAAGCCGGTGATCAACCGTCGCGACTTCGAACTGTCCGGGGATCACCGCATGGGCCAGCAACAGCATGGCCAGGCTGTCCGCCCCGCCCGACACCGCCAGCCCGATGGGCAGGGCTTCGGGCCAGATTTGCGCCATCACGCGCCGGAACATCTGCTCCGGCGCGCAGGCATCAGGGTCAGTTGCAGCGAACCTTGGCCCGGTTGGCGTCATAATCTGCCTTCAATCGTCCGGTCGCCAGCAGCGGATAGGTTTCGCCAAATTCGGCCAGGGCAATACAGGCTCGATTGGTATCATTGAGGGCGATCATTGCCGATGACAGATAGAGCAGGCTGTCCGCCGCGCGGGCACCCTGCTTGTCGGACTGGTAATTGTTGAAGAAATGCGTTGCCGCTTCGCGCGACTTGCCTTCATCCAGATAGGCGCGGCCCAGCAGATTGCGGCCAAAGCTGATCCGCGAATGGCTGGGGTAACGTTCGACAAACAGCGCCAGCTGCTGCTGCGCTTCGGGATAGAGCTTCGCTTCCCACAGACGGAAGCCATAGGTGTATTCATCATCACCCGCATCGCCCGTCGCCGGCTTGGCGACCGCCTGCACGGCCGCCAGTCGGGCGGCCGTCGGCGCAGAAGCCGTCGGGGCTGGTGCAGGAGCCGGGGTCGGCGCAGGGGCCGGTCGCGGCGTGGGCGTCGGGGTCAGGGCCGGCGGATTGATCACGCCGCTGGGCTGCGTCGTCGGGGCGATGCCGGTTGCAACACCGCCACCCTGCCCGGCCGTCAGCGCCGCGATCTGCGCGCGCATCTGGCTAAGCTGATTGTCATTTTCTTCGCTGAGCGCGGTCAGGCGAGCGACCTGGGTTTCCAGCGCATCCAGCCGAATCAGAATATCGCTAATCGCCGTGGTCGACGGTGTGCCCACCTGCGGCTGGGGCTGCGCGCTGCCATTGGGGGTCAGCACTTCGGGGGTAAAGAACCGCCCGTCGCCATTGGGAAATACCGAACGTTGAAGCGCGCGAATTTCTGCCTCAATCTTGCGAATGCGGGCTTCATCCTGCGCCATGGCAGGCGCCGGCACCACAGCGGCTGCACCAAGACAGGCCATGACCAGCCCCGTCAGCGCCAGTCGCACCCGCGCCTGCTTGAAGCGAACCGGCCGCGCAACTGCCACCTTCGGCAAATTGTTACTGATCACCATCCTATGCGAACTCCCTAAAACGATCCCCCGCACCCCCTGATACGGTGCCCGAGTACAGACGAACCCCGGGTGAACGTGACGGCACGGTTTGTGCCAAGATGGGATTCTTCTGTCGAGTGATCTGTGCTGCCGGGGCCGAGAAACCTGCGCGTCCCGGCGCCCTGCCCTGTATCACTGTTTCCATCATGCCGCCCTGCGCAAACAGGGCAGCTTCTTCTCAAGCCTTATCTGGCTGGCGCAGTCTGAGCGGCCGGCGCTGCTGCAGACACAGAGGGCGCAGGCGTGGGTTGGGTGCGGGCCAGCAGAGCCGCAGCCGTAACCGGAACATCCTTCATGATCCGCTGGCTGTCGCCCAGCTTGGGCACTTCCCGTCCACCAATCGTGATCTTCAGCGCGTCGGGGCGACCGGTCCAGATCTGCGGTTCCACGGCATCGGCCGGCACGGTGTAGCTTTCGCCCAGCGCCATCTGCTTCTGCATCAATTGCTTGCCCTGGCCGTCGTAGAATTTGACCCAGAGGTTGGCTTCCAGCGCAGTGAACACCACGGCGCCGGTCGGCGCGGGCGCCGCTGCCGGGCTGGCGCCTGCTGCGGGGGCAGCTGCCTGTTCCGCCTGCTGTTCTTCGATCAGGCTCGGCAATTCGCCTGCCGGCGCGAACAGATTGGGCAGGAACGCAACCGCCAGGCCAATGGCCAGCACCGCGGCCAGAATGCCGATCCACAGCAATCCACGCGATGGTACGCGGGTGGGATCGCCGGGTTCAAAAGTCTGCGAACGCACCGGTTCAGGCGGTGCATGGCGGTTCAGCTGGATGCGAACCTCTTCTGCAACCTGTTCCTGATCCAGTTCGACCAGCTTGGCATAGGTGCGCGCAAAACCCAGCGCATAGGTGCGTCCCGGCAGCGCGACGAAGTCATCGGCTTCCATGGATTCCAGGTGGCGCAGCGGAATGCGTGTTTCTTCGGCAAGCTGCTGCAGGCTCAGCCCGCGCGCCTCACGCGCGGCTTTCAGCCGTGCACCAATGCCCGCCTCTGTGGCTGGCTCACCGTCTTGCGTTTGATCAGACATTCACGATCCAGCCAGAGCCGGCCCCTTGCGACCTCATTATTATGCCTAACAAGATGGGGCGGCGTCCCAAGTCAAGGCGCTTTCACGCTGCGACGCATCAATCCACCTCAATACCGCGCTGTTCGGCCCAATCCCGCAGCGTCTGGCGCATATTCGCCGGCGGCGATGCAATCCATCCGGCCATATCGCGTTCCAGTTCGGCCAGGTTCAGCCGGCTGACCAGTTCCTTGATCGGGCCTACCGCTGCCGGGGTGATCGACAGGCGGCGGAAACCCAGTGCCAGCAAGGCCAGTGCTTCCAGCCGGCGCCCACCCATTTCGCCGCAAACGCCCAGCTTCACATCAGTCCCGGCCGTGCTTGCCACAACCCGCGCCAGGAAGCGCAGGATCGACGGGCTGACCCAGTCATAACGTTCCGCCAGTTTCGGATTGGCGCGATCAGCGGCAAACAGGAACTGGGTCAAATCATTGGTGCCGATCGAAATGAACGACAGGTCCGGCAGCAGCTGATCGAGCATTTCGGCCAGCGCCGGGACTTCCAGCATCACGCCATAATTGATCGCTTCGGGCAGCTTGCGCTTCTGCCCATGCAGGAAGGCCAGCTGTTTTTCGAAGACTTCGCGCGCCTGATGGAATTCCCAGGGTTCGGACACCAGCGGGAACATCACATTCAGCGTCCGCCCGGCGGCGGCTTCGATCAGCGCGCGGGCCTGCACCTTCAACAGGCCTTCACGTTCGAGCGCCAGCCGCAGGGCGCGCCAGCCCATGGCCGGATTTTCATCTTCCCGCCCGGTTTCAACCCGCAGATAGGGCAGCGACTTGTCGCCCCCGATATCCACGGTGCGGAAGATTACCGTCTTTTCACCGGCGGCCTCCAGCACATCGCGATAGAGACGCGCCTGCCGGTCGCGCTGCGGCAAAGCGGCGGAGACCAGAAACTGGAATTCGGTGCGAAACAGGCCAATGCCATCCGCGCCGCTCAGGCTCAGCATCGGGATGTCATCGCGCAGCCCGGCGTTGATCATCACCTCAATGCGCGTGCCGTCACTGGTAAACGGTTCGACATCGCGCATCCGGGCATAGAGAGCCTGCTTTTCCCGGTTGCGGGCAAAGCGCGCATCGAATGCATCCAGCACGGCCTGACCCGGGCGGATCGCCAGCTGGCCGGCATCACCATCGAGCAGCAATTCATCCCCGTCGCGGATCATCCCGCGCACATTGCGCACCCGGCCCAGCACCGGAATGCCCATCGCGCGGGCCACGATCACCACATGGGCGGTCAGCGACCCTTCTTCCAGCACCACGCCTTTCAGCCGGCGCTTGTCATATTCCAGCAGTTCCGCCGGGCCGAGATTCTTGGCAATCAGGATGCTGTCACCGCGCAAGCCACTGCTGGCCGCCGTGCCCAGCTGGCCGGAAACGATCCGCAGCAGACGGTTGGACAGATCTTCCAGATCATGCATCCGGTCCGCCAGCAGCGGATCCTGAATCTCGCGCATCCGCATGCGGGTGCGCTGCTGTACACGTTCGATGGCGGCTTCTGCGGTCAGGCCGGAATCGATCGCTTCATTGATGCGGCGGCTCCAGCCTTCATCATAAGCGAACATCTTGTAGGTTTCGAGCACCTGCTCATGCTCGCCCTCCACGCCAAATTCGGCCTGATTGGCCATCTGGTCGATCTGTTCGCGCATCTTGTCGAAGGCGAGATAGAGCCGCTGGCGTTCCGCCTCGGTATCTTCGGCAACCGTCTGTTCGATCACGATGCGCGGCTGGTGGAACACCGCCTGCCCGCGCCCCAGCCCCTTGACCAGCTGCAATCCGGCCATCAGTTCCTGGCCCGACAGCGCGGAGGACGCATCGCCCGCAGCTTCGCCATCAACCAGTTCGGCATTGTGGATCAGTTCGGCCAGCACCATGGCGACCGTCTGCAGCGCCTCGATCTCGATCTCTTCATAGCGGCGCGGTTCGGTGTGCTGCACGGTCAGCACCCCGATCGCCCTTTCGCGCCGGACGATCGGCACACCGGCGAAGGAATGGAATTTTTCTTCCCCCGTTTCCGGCCGATACTGGAATTCGGGATGAGTGGCCGCTTCGGCCAGGTTCAGCGTTTCGATGTTCTGGGCGATGGTGCCGGTCAGACCTTCGCCCACGCCCAGCCGGGTCACATGGACAGCTGCCTGATTAAGGCCGCGTGTCGCGAACAGTTCCAGCATGCCTTCGCGCAGCAGATAAATCGAACACACTTCACTATCGAGCGCGTTACCGATGATATCGACGACCTGATTGAGCTTTCCCTGTGCATGAAGCCGGGAAGCCATGACTTCGTGAAGCTGGATCAGGATTAGGCGGGCGGCGGCAGCGGCTGACATGCTGCTTGCCTATAGCAAATCGTTCACAATGGAAACGGCGCCGCGGCTGGAAACTGTTCTGGTTTCCACACCGCGGCACCCGGCAGCGTTTAGTGCAGTGCGATCTCTTCCTTGATCTTCAGCTTCTGCTTCTTGATCGATTGGACCAGCGCAGTGTCGGGACTCGGCCTGTTCATTTCGTCGTGCAGGCGACGTTCCAGCCCATCGTGTTTCGCTTGAAGGGCGGCGACATGCGAAGATTCCATACGCATACTCCTCTGCTTGGATTACCCCCGTTTGGGAAACCCCCTGCAGCGACTCACCGTCTGCACGACAAGCCGCGCGATTGTCATAAAAACATAATAGACCTAAGGGATCAAACACCCCCTGCGACAAAGCGGTTGCCGAGGGCGGTGTCTGGTTGCTTGCCTGGGAAGGAATTGCGGTGACGGAAGAGGAGATGCGCAAGCGCCTGTCTGCCTTGCGGATCGAACATCGTGATCTTGATGCAGCAATTTCAGCACTTTCCGCAGCAAACTCACCCGATCAGCTACAGATCGCGCGGCTGAAAAAGCGCAAGCTGCGCCTGCGCGATCAGATCGCCATCGTCGAAGATTATCTGACACCAGACATCATCGCCTGATCAAACAACCCGCTCAATTACGGGACAGTGGCTAAGATCCGGGCCGATTCGGCCCCGGGCATCTGGTCACGAACCGGGCGCTTGCGCTAGCGATGGCTGATCATGGCCGAACCTGCCGATCTTAGCCCGACAATCATCGAAACGCTGTACTGCGAAGCCTTGCTGCTGGCAGACGAAACGCGTTCTGCCTTCGACCTGTCCGGTCGGCTGGAAGCGACCAGTTTGAACGAGGATGTGGCCCGCGTTGCCCTGTCCTGCGAAGCGCTACGCACGACCACCCGCATGATGCATGCCATTGCCTGGCTCTTGAATCAGCGGGCTTATTTCTCTGGCGAATTGAGCGAATTCCAACTGCGCCGCTACGGCCGGCTGGCCCCGCCGCAGGCCGAAGGGGATCGGCAGCAACTGGCCCTGCTGCCGCCGCATCTGTGCGAACTGATCGATCGGACCGGGCGCTTCTATGCCCGGATCGAACGGCTGGACAGGAGCTGGCGCGACCGTTTCACCATGCAGCCAGCTGCCGTCCACCGCCTGCGCGACCGGCTGGGCGCAGCCCTCATGGCTTTCTGATCCGCGCCCTGATCGGAGACCTCGGGCAATCTCTTGCCGCCATGGCTCGACTTGTCCCCGCGCCATCCCCATATGCCGCCCATGGCGATGCCACCCAAACCCTGGCCCACCGGCGCCGTCGAACAGCTTGAACCCCTGGTCCGCCGGGTGCTGGCGCCCAATGGATCGCCCTTCACCTATACCGGCACGCAAACCTATCTGGTCGGGGATCAGGCTGGGCTGACAGTGATCGATCCCGGCCCGGACATGCCCGATCATCTGGCCAGCTTGGTGGCGGCCATCGGCCCGGCCCCGGTGCATGCCATTGTCTGCACCCATACCCATCGCGACCACTCCCCCGCAGCCGCGCCGCTGGCGGCACTGACGGGGGCGCCGATCATCGGCTGCGCCGCGCTGTCGATCAGCAGCGATGAACCCCGCGCCGATGCGCCGTTCGATCAGGATTATACGCCCGACCGGGTGCTGCAGGATGGCGAACAGATCACCGGCCCGGGCTGGACGCTGACCGCTGTCGCCACCCCCGGCCACACATCGAACCATCTGTGTTTCGCACTGGAAGAAAGCGGCGCGCTGTTCACCGGCGATCATGTGATGGGCTGGTCCACCAGCGTGGTCGCCCCGCCCGATGGCGACATGGCCGATTATCTGGCCAGCCTGGAAAAGCTGCACGATCGGCAGGACAGCATCTATTACCCGGCGCATGGCCCGGCCGTCACCAAGACCCGCCAATTGGTGCGGGGCATGATCGGCCACCGGCGCCAGCGGGAAAAGCAGATCCTGCGCCTGCTGGAAGAACAGCCGCGCAGCATCCCTGATCTCTTGCCGCTCATGTACAAAAGCGTTCCCGAAGCGCTGTGGCCGGCGGCGGCGCAATCGATAAAGGCCCATCTGATCGATCTGGAACAGCGCGGTCTGGTCGCGCGTTTGGAGGATGTATGGACGATAACCGCCTGACATCCGGTACCGGCACCCAGCCGGACCGCGACCCCCGCCCCGCCCTTCACCGCGAAAATCCGCCGCCCGCCGGCGCCAATTCCGGCCGAACGCCTTCGCTGGCGCGCGTACAGGCGCTGCCCTGGCTGCTGTTCATCATCATGCTGGCCCTGTCCGCCTGGCTGGCCTGGCGCGCCTTCGGGCCGGAAGATCGCGGCGATCCGCTGGCCACCACGCTGCTGTCCTTCGAACGGCAGAACCAGCTGACGGTGTTTTCGGCAGAGCTTTCCCCGGTGGTGTCGAGCGAAGACACCCGCTTCTTCGGCACGATCCGCAGCCGGCAGGTGGCGGTGATCCCGGCCCGGGTCGATTACCGGCTCGATCTGTCGGAGATGGATGCATCGCGCCTGCAATGGCATGCCGATACCACCACGCTGGATGTGCAATTGCCGGCGATCACCGTCGGTCGCCCCAATCTGGATGAAGGCCGCGCGCAATATCTGCGCGAAGGCGTGTGGATCAGCCGCGACGCGCAGGACAGCCTCAATCGCGACAACACCACACTGGCTGAACAGGAAGCGGTGAAGCAGGCCGCCAATCCCGTGCTGCTGGGCCTTGCCCGGTCTGCAGCAAAGGATGCAATTCGCCAGAACCTGACTATACCGCTGCAAGTTGCCGGCTATGGCAATGTCACCGTGAATGTCCGCTTCGACGGAGAGGAAAGTACCGCCCAATGAGCGTTGAGACCAAGATCCCCACTGGCCAGGACCTGCGCGACGAGATTGAACGCCTGCGCAAGGAACGCAAGGCCGTGATCCTGGCGCATTATTACCAGCGTCCGGAACTGCAGGATCTGGCCGATTTTGTCGGCGATTCGCTGGAACTGAGCCGCAAGGCCGCTGACACCGACGCCGAAGTGATCGCCTTTTGCGGGGTCAAGTTCATGGCCGATACGGCCAAGATCCTGTCGCCCAACAAGATCGTGGTGCTGCCCGATGTCGACGCCGGCTGTTCACTGGAAGATTCCTGCCCGCCGGAAAAATTCCGCGCCTTCCGCGAACGGCACCCCGATCATATCGCGCTGACCTACATCAACTGTTCGACAGAGGTGAAGGCGCTGAGCGACATCATCGTCACCAGTTCCAGCGCAGAAACCATCATCAGCCAGATCCCGCGCGACCAGAAGATCATCTTCGGGCCGGACCGGCATCTGGGCGGTTATCTGAACCGCAAATTCGACCGCGATATGCTGCTGTGGCCAGGCGTGTGCATCGTGCATGAAGCTTTCAGCGAAAAGGAACTGCTGAAACTGAAGGCGGAAAATCCCAAGGCACCGATTGCCGCCCATCCGGAATGCCCGCCGCATATCATCGACCATGCCGATTACGTCGGGTCGACCAGCGGCATCCTCAACTATGCCCGCACGATCGTGGAAGACACGCTGATCGTGGCGACAGAGCCGCACATCATCCACCAGATGGAAAAGGAACTGCCGGAAAAAACCTTCATCGGCGCGCCCGGTGCAGACGGCAACTGCAACTGCAACATCTGCCCCTATATGGCGCTCAACACGATGGAAAAACTCTATCTCGCACTGCGCGATCTGGAACCGCGCGTGGAGATTGAGGAAGACCTGCGCCTCGCCGCCAAGAAGAGCCTGGACCGTATGCTGGCCATGGCCAGCGGCACCGTGGGCCTGGGCGATCTGGGTCGGGTTTGAGGTAACTCAGCTACTGGCCCCCCGCGCACCGCGCGGGGTGACTTTCGCCAGCACCAGCGCCGATCCGACCAGCGCGATCCCGATCAGATCCACCGGGGTCAGCACCTCGTTAAAGCTGACCCAGCCGGCGATGGCGGCAACGGCCGGCTGGCACAGCAGCGCGATCCCGATCACCAGCGACGAAAAATGCCGCAGGGCATAGACCAGCATGCCCTGCCCGATCAGCTGGCTGCTGATCGCCAGACCGATAACCGGGGCCCAATTGCCCGGCATGATCGCCTCGTCCCGCAACACCGCGATCGCCAGCAGCACCGCTGCACTGCCAACGCAGGACCATGTCAGCAGGCTCCAGCTGCCCAGCCCCTTGCGCGCGTCCTGCAGGATCAGCAGATAACCGGCGTAAAGCATGCCGGCCGCCAGGCAGAACAGGTCGCCCATCAGCGTGCGCGGGGAAATTTCGAAAGACCGGCCCATCAGCACCGCCGCCCCGGTCAGCGCAGCAACCAGTGCCGGCCATTCCTGCCCGCGCGGCAGGCGGCGCCAGGCGATGAAACCCCAGACCATCAGCACCAGACTGCCGGCATTGCCGAACAGGGTGGCATTCGCCAGCCTGGTCATTCCGATACCGATATGCCAGCTGGCGATATCCAGACCAAACAGCACCCCGCCAATCAGCACCAGCACCACCGTCTTGCGCGGCAACCCGCGTAGCTGCTGCCCATTGGCCGCAGCCAGCAGTGCCAGCACCGGCAGCGCCAGGCCAACCCGCCAGAATCCGGCCGCGACCGGCCCGGTATCGGCCATGCGCACAAACCACGGCCCCATCGCCAGCGCCGCATTGCCGATCAGCAACGCCAGGATCGGCAGCAGCCGCGACAGCAGCGATCTGGCCGGATCGGATTGGGGCGACTCAGGTGATGCGATGGTGTTCATAGGCCCCTCTCTAGCCATGGGGGCAGGCAAGACTATAGGATCACCGGAAAATCTGACTGCAAGGGAATGCGCGATGCCAATGCGTTCATGGCTGTTCGTACCGGGCGACAGCGAAACCAAGCTGGGCAAGGTGGCCGGTTATGGCGCCGATGTGGTGATCATCGATCTGGAAGATGCGGTCGATCCTGCGCGCAAAACCATTGCGCGGTCGCTGGCCACGGAATGGCTGGGCAGCCATGCCCAGGGCACCACCGGCTTTTCCCGCTGGATCCGCATCAATCCGGCCAGCACGCCGCTGTGGCGGGATGATCTGGCGGCGGTCATCGGCGGACGTCCTGACGGTATTGTTGTCCCCAAGGCGTCCGGACCGGGACAATTACGGGACATTTCGGACGCGCTGACGGAACTGGAACAGCAGCACGGCATCGCCGCAGGAACCACCCGCATCCTGCCGCTGGTCAGCGAAACACCGGCTGCCGCGCTGACGATCCCCAGCTATCTGGATGCCGATCTGCCCCGGCTGGCCGGGCTGACCTGGGGCGCAGAGGATCTGTCGGCAGCCATTGGCGCGGCGCGCAAGCGGGATGCCGCCGGGCAATGGACCGATGCCTTCCGCTGGGTGCGGACCCAGGTGCTGCTGACCGCGCATGCAACTGCCGTGCTGCCGGTGGACACCCTGCATGCCGATTTCCGCGATCTGGCCCGACTGGAGCGACAGGCCGCCGCATCCTTCACAGACGGGTTTGCCGGAATGCTGGCGATCCATCCGGCGCAGGTGCCGGTGATCAACGCTGCCTTTTCACCCAGCGACAGCCAGATTGCAGAGGCACGGGCGATCGTGGCAGCGTTTGAGAATGCCGATGGCGCCGGCGTGGTCCAGCTGGATGGCCGCATGCTGGACCAGCCGCATCTGGTGCAGGCCCGGCGCCTGCTGGACAGTCTGGCTTAATCAGCCGCAGCAGCGGCCGGGGCCGTTGCTGCTGGTTCGGCTGCCGGTGCCGCATCTGAGGCTGCGCCGTCCTCGCCATCATCGGCAGCGCCGCTGGCGCTGCTGGTCGGGCGCGGGGTCGGGCCGCCTTCGGATGCCGGCAGCAGGCTGGGATCTTCGACAGGCGGCTGCGATGTCAGGCTGTCGAGCGGGATCATGTCGTCATTGATCGTGCCGGGCAGCACTTCGCCGGACTCGACGGCTTCGCCGGTGGCCGCTTCCTTGTCGCCACAGGCGGCAAGCGCCAGCAGGGCAGACAGGGGCAACAGCACGGAAACAGGCAGGCGGCGGATCACAGGCGGCACTCCGGTTGCGACAGGGCGTCGAGGAAATCCCCGGCCCGGCGTCTCAATGCCGCATCCCATTCATCCGGTCCAACCGAAATGCCCAGCTTCGCCAGGCTGGTGACCCCATATTCGGCAATGCCGCAGGGCACGATCCCGCCAAAATGGCCGAGGTCGGGGTTAATATTGACCGCGAAGCCATGCATGGTCATCCAGCGGCGAACCCGCACGCCGATCGCGCCGATCTTCGCTTCGCTGCCATCCACATCGCGCGTCCAGATGCCCACGCGCCCTTCGGCAGACCAGCTTTCCACGCCGAAATCCGCCAGCGTGGCGATCACCCATTTTTCCAGTCCATGGACGAAACAGCGAACATCGCGGCCGCGACGCGTCAGGTCGAGCAGCACATAGCCGATCCGCTGCCCCGGGCCGTGATAGGTATAGCGCCCGCCGCGCCCGGTTTCGACCACGTCAAACCGCGGATCGATCAGGTCAGACACCACCGCGCTGGTACCAGCGGTGTAAACCGGCGGGTGTTCCAGCAGCCAGATCATCTCACGCGCTTCACCGGCGACCAGCGCCTGGTTGCGCGCTTCCTGTTCGGCCAGCGCGTCGCGATAAGCCACCGGCGCAAGGCTGCGCCGCCATTCGAGGTTCTGTTCTGCCCAGAAATCGCTGATTGCTTCCATCGCTTGATTGCGTGGCGTCTGCAAAGCCGGTTATCAAGCCCCCATTGCCGCCGCAGAGGAAATTTGAATGAAGCTGGACATGAACATCGCCTGGCGCGACGCGACCGCAATGATCGCCGCGAACCGCGAGGTGCTGCTGATCGTGGCTGGAATTTTCTTCTTCCTTCCTGGCCTGGCCATGACCTTCGCCATGCCGGACCTGACCAGCGCAGCCGAAAACCCGGAACAGCTGTTCCAGATGTTCGCGGAATTCTACACCAGTTTCTGGTGGTTGATGCTGATCTCTTACGTGTTGCAGATCCTGGGTTATCTGACCCTGCTCACCCTGTTGCGCGATGATCGCAAACCGACAGTAGGGGAAGCTTTGCGCGCCGGACTGGTATCGCTGCTGCCCGCCATCGGCGCCTATCTGATCATGAGCTTCGGCATGGGCATGGTGGCCGCGCTGATCGCCGGAATAGGTTTCGCGACCGGTGCCCAGGCCGTGATCGGCATCGCGATTGTCGCCCTGATGGTGTTGATGTTCTACGCCGCGATCAAGTTTTCGCTGACCGGCGCGGTCATTGCGATCGACAAGGTGCGCAATCCGATCAGCGCGCTGGCACAGAGCTGGCGCCTGACCAAGGGCAACAGCGCCCGGCTGTTCGGCTTCTTCCTGCTGATCCTGATCGTCTATTTTGTGGCATCGCTGCTGGTGGGCATGGTGCTGTCGCTGCTGTTGCTGGTGCTGGGGGCCGAAATCGGCCTGATCGTCAGCGGCGTCGTTTCCGGTGCCCTGTCCGCCATTGCCACGCTGGTGTTCGTGGCTGCCCTCGCCGCTTCGCATCGGCAGCTGTCGGGCGACACATCCACCAATGTTGATGACGTTTTCGGATAAGCGGCATCACCGCCCCGCAAAACCAACCCTTGGCAGGCCCGTTTTTCGCGCTGCGAATTGACGATACCGGGCCTGCCCTCACCGCCTTGCTGGCGCTGCTGCGGCGGCATGGCGGCGCCTCAATCACGCATCTGCGGGACTGCATCCAATCGGGCCAGCCGGTGATCTGCACGCCGCTGTTCGGCGACTGGGATGATGAGTTTTCTGCTGCCATGCAGCGCCTGCTGGCCGAACTGGATGAGATCGGGGTGAGCTGGTCGGCGTTTGAGCTGATGTCAGCCGAGGAATGGGACAATGGGGATGATCATTTCACCATCACCCGCAGCATTCTAGACAATATGATCGCCACGCGCCGCGACGATCTGGCGCGCATGCAGCAACTGGATGATCTGGGCCACCGCTGAATGCAGCGGCGGCAGGCCGTTCAGGCGGCCTGTTCTTCCTTCCAGCCCCAGGACAGGAAGCAGGGCGGAATGTTCCACCATTCCAGCCCGGTGCTGACCCGTTCGAAATGGCGCGCGGTATATTGCCGCGCCACGGTGCTGAACTGATAGGTCAGGAAGGCACCGCCGGGGCGGACCACACGATAGGTGGCAGCGGCGATGGCCGGGGCAACACCTTCGGGCAGGGTCGAAAACGGCAGGCCCGACAGCACGTAATCGGCCTTTTCATGGCCGAAGGACCGAACGATTTCCTCAACATCTTCGGCGGAACCGAGCACGGCGTGGAACCGGCTGTCAGTGATGGTGCGCTTCAGATAATCGATGAACATCGGGTTGGTGTCGATCACCACCAGTTCGCCATCGCGGGCAAGGCGATCGAGCACAGGCTGGCAGAAGGTGCCCACGCCCGGCCCATATTCAACGAACAGCTTGCAATTGGCCCAGTCGACCGGCGCCAGCATGGCATTGATGGTCGCGCGCGAGGACGGAATGATCGAACCGACCATCCGCGGCCTTTCGATGAAGCCCTTGAGAAACACACCCGCCGGACCCATCGCACGTCCGAGACGCTTGAGCAGGCGCGAGCCACGGCGCTCCGCGGTCAACTCATTGCCATTCATGGATTGGAACGCGCCCCCTCAATTGCAGCAGGCATCATGCCCGGCATTCTGGATCTCCGCACGAGTGGCAAATCCATCGGATCAATGCAAGTAAATCGCGGTCAAATCCCAGACCAACCGCATGGACCGTCAGAGAATTTCGTTAACCCGTTCCATCGGGCGGCAAAGCCGCACCCCTTTTTCGGTTTCCACCAGCGGCCGTTCGATCAGAATCGGGTCCTGCGCCATCGCCGCCAGCACAACATCATCACCGGCATCGGGCAGCCCGCGTTCCTGCGCATCGGTACCGCGCAACCGCAGCCCCGCCGCCGGGCTGATGCCGGCATCACGATACAGTTGCGCCAGCTTTTCAGCCGTCGGCGGCTGCTTGAGATATTCGACCACCGTCAGTTCCACACCCGGCCGTTCGCTGAGCAGCGCCAGCACATTGCGCGAAGTGCCGCATTTCGGATTGTGCCAGATGGTCGCCTGCATAAGTTTGTTTCTTCCGCTTGTTCCGGGATCGCCCGGGTTGGTTCTTTGCCCGATATCTGGCCGAAATCAGGGTGCCTCATCGCGCGGGCGCATGGCCGGCACCGATGCGGCGGCATCGCGGGCATCGATCCCCGGCGCCGGCGCAGCGCTGATCCGTTCAACCCGGCGGGCCACCCGCCCGGCGCGCTTAACCGCCGTGATCAATCGAGGATAGACCCCGCAGCGGCACAGATTGGGAATGGCCTGCCGAATGTCATCATCGCTGGGATCGGCATTGCGCGCGATCAGGGCGGCGGCCGCAATGGCGATGCCCGGGGTGCAGAATCCGCACTGGATCGCCTGTTCAGCCACCAGCGCCTGCTGCACCGGATGCGACCGGTCACGCGAAAGCCCTTCGATAGTGGTGATCTGGCGCCCTTCGGCTTCGGCAATGGTGATCAGGCAGCTGCGCAGCGCCTCCCCATCGACCAGCACCATGCAGGCCCCGCAATCGCCATTGCCGCAGCCATATTTGGTGCCGGTCAGATTGGCAGCATCGCGCAACGCCCACAGCAGCGGGGTTTCCGGATCCATATCAAAACGAACCGGCCGTTCATTGACCGTCATGCTGGGCATGGCCGTGCCTTAAAGCCTTGGAGTCACGCCGACCAGTCAGGAAATCTCAGGCCAGGAAACCTCAAGCCCGCCAGCCGGTGTCGATTGTGTCGAGCTTCCGCACCCAGGCTTCAAAATCAGCCCGGCCGAAATCTTTCAGCGCCACCTCGTCCCGGTCGCGCTGATGCACGGCGATCACCTCTGCCGGCACACGAATCGGATTGCCCAAAGCACAGGTCTTCACCTGGATCTCGCAGGCACGCTGCAGCATGTAATAGTTGAAGAACATCTCATACAGGGTTTCGCCCAGCACCACCGGGCCGTGATTGCGCAGCAGCAGCACCCGTTTGTCGCCTAGATTTTCGAGCAGCCGGACGCCTTCTTCGGCGCGCACGGTGATGCCTTCGAAATCATGATAGGCGACGCCGCCTTCAAAGAAGCAGGCATAGAAATTGGTCGGCGTCAGCCCGTCCGCGCTGGAACAGACGGCCATGGTATCAGGCGTGTGGGTATGAACGATGGCATGGGCCCAGTCACAATGGGCATGGAACAACCCATGCTGAGTGAAACCCGCCTTGTTGACCGGATAGGGACTGGAGCAGAGCTTGTTCCCCTCGCTGTCGATCTTGACCAGATTTGATGCGGTCACTTCAGACCAGAGCAGACCATAGGGATTGATCAGGAAAGCATCTTCGCCAGGCACGCGCAGGGTGATGTGGTTGTAGATCGATTCCGACCAGCCCATCATGTCGAAGATCCGGTAACAGGCCGCCAGTTCCAGCCTTGCCGTCCGTTCTGCTTCGCTGAGCGTTTCCGCCTGCCTGATCTGCGTTGCCATATCCTGTCCCTTCCCTTTTCTGATCAGGGCCAGTCCAGCCGCAGCGCAAACAGGGCAAGCACCATCATCGTCGCGCAAATCGGGATCTGTTTCCCGCCGGACATGGATGTCAGCCTTTCCCGCTGCGCCACAATCTGCCGTTCTGGCCGCATGCTTGGTGGCAGTCTAACACAGCTGCGCGATCACGCCATGATTGACATTGCCCTGCCGATTGGCGAGCCATGCAGCGCATGCTGGCCCAGGGGCCGGCGCGGGAGAGATTCATGACAGACAAGCTTGGTTACGGTCAGCCGATGGGCGGCATCGCGCAGACTGCGTTCGTGGTTGAAGATTTGCGGGAAGCGATTGCCCGCTTTGTGACCGATATGAAGGCCGGGCCGTTTTTCGTGCTCGATCACTTTCTGGTCCCGGGCCAGACCTATCGCGGCGGGGAAAGCACGGCCGACATCACCCTGGCGATGGGTTTTGCCGGGCACATGCTGATCGAACTGATCCAGCCGCTGGACAACAACCCCAGTGTCTATGCTGAAACCATCGCCAAGCGCGGATATGGCTTCCATCACTTCGGGATCGCCAGCCATGATGTGAATGCCGCCAGCCTTGATTACCAGTCGCGCGGTTATCAGGAAGTTTTCCGCGCTTCGGTGCCTACCGGTGGTGAAGTTGTCTATCTCGACAATGGCACGGGTGCGGAATGGGGTTTCCTCGAACTCTTGCCGTTGTCGCCTGGCAAGGATGTGTCCTTCACCCATTTCTGGGAAGCGAGCCAGAATTGGGATGGCAGCGATCCTGTCCGCCCCTTCGTCTGATCTTCAACCCATAACCATAACGACCGCGCGGCCAATCGCGCGGCGGGGAGATTGCGATGCATCCTGGCATCCATACGCAGCAGGGTAACTGGACGAAGAATTCGTCCGGTTACCAGATACTGCTGGTCGTTCTGCTGAGCCTGAATTTCGGGATCGTGTTCTTTGACCGGCAGGCGCTGAATGTGCTGATGCCGTCCGTCAAACCGGAACTCGGCCTCAATGATACCCAGATCGGCATCATCGCCGGCGGTCTCAGCTTCACCTGGGCCATTTCGGCCTTCTTCGTCGGCAAGCTTTCGGATTCGCTGGGCAAGCGCAAACTGCTGCTGATCTTTTCGACCATCGCCTTTTCGGCCTGTTCGTTCCTCACCGGCCTCGCCAGCACCTTTGCCCTGCTGCTGGGTGCGCGGCTGCTGATGGGTGCGGCCGAAGGCGGCGTGATGCCGATCAGCCATGCCATGGTGGCCAGCGAGGTTTCGCCGAAATATCGCGGGCTGGCGCAGGGCGTAGCCCAGAACCTGGGTTCAAACCTGCTCGGCAGCTTTGCCGCGCCGGTGATCCTGGTCGCCTTTGCCGCGGCCTTCGGCTGGCGCGAAGCCTTCTTCCTGGCGGGTGTTCCCGGCATCATCAGCGCGATGATCATCTGGTTCCTGCTGAAGGAACCCGCCCCGCTGCCCAAGCCTTCGGCTGAAGAAGCCAAGATGACCATTCCCGAAGCGCTGAAGCACCGCAACATGTGGGTTTCGGTGACCGTGGGCATTCTGATGGTCGGCCATTTCGTCATCACTTGGTCTTTCATGCCGCTCTATCTGCAGGATCATCGCGGCATGGACGGCGAAACCATGAGCTGGCTGATGGGATCGCTGGGGATTGCCGCAGCCATCTACAGCATCGTGATTTCCGGCCTGTCCGACCGGATCGGGCGCAAGCCGGTAATGGTCATCCTGCCCTTCCTGTCCGTGGTGGGCCCGCTGGCAGCGATGTATTTCAACGGATCGGCCTTCGCGCTGGCGGCGATCTTCTTCGTCGGCTGGGCTGTGAACGGGATCTTCCCGATTTTCATGGCGACCATTCCGTCCGAATCCTTTGATCCGCGCCATCACGCCACCGTGCTGGGCCTGGCGATGGGTTCATGCGAAATCATCGGCGGCGTTGCCGGCCCGCCCATGGCGGGCGCGCTGAACGACCTGCTGGGGCCGTCAGCCTTCCTGTGGATGCTGATCGTCCTGGCACTGATCAGCGGTTTTGTGGCGACCTTCCTGCGTGAAACCGCCCCTGCCGTGCTCGCGCGGCGCACCGCCGCCTGACGGCAAAGCAAGTCGGCCCCTTCGGATTGACTTGCTTTTTACGACTGTCTTGTGTTCGTTAGCCCGGTGAGAGGAAATGACGCCACTCACCGGGCTTCCCCCGGATGAGCAGGGCGTACAGATCCCCACGCTAGAACGTCCCGCCGTTCCCACGAACTGCGGGTGCGGGGAGAGGTCTGATGACGGGCGTCGTTGCAAAATACGCCACGCAGGGAATCGCGCCGGGGGACCGGTTGCGGTACTGGAATGCCGTTGCGGAAGATGCCTTCCGCGGCACATCCGTGCAGGCGGAAAGCCAGCTGTTCGAAGGCGAGATGCTGTGCTGGAATCTGGGCCAGATGGCGATGATCCGCACACGATCCGTGGCGGCCAGTGTCCGCCGGCGGCCGCTGTACGGCGATGAAGAACGCGTGATCATGCATGTGCAATGGCGCGGCAGTGGCCGGCATTATCAGGCCGGGCATGAAACCGTGCTGGAAGTCGGTGATTTCGTGATCGGATCACCGCATGAAAACTATCGCTTCGAACTGAGCCCCCATGAAATGATGGTGGTGGAATTCCCGCATCACGAACTGGCCCGGCGGGTGCCCGATCTGAACGACCGCATGGCGCGGCGCATCTGCGGCACCACCCCGGCCGCCCGGGTGTTCAATGATTTCCTGCATTCCATGTGGCGCCAGGCCGATACGCCAGACAGCGATTCCAGCTGGGAAAGCGGCATCAACCGGGTGTTCTATGATCTGGCCGCGATGGCCATTCAGGGCGACACCCGCGAACGAGACCACACCGCCAATCGCGGGCAGCGCTGGCGCGCCTTCCAGCTGATCGAATCCTGCCTGGCCGATCCGGACCTTTGCACCAACACCATCGCGCGCGAATTGGGCACATCGGCCCGCACCGTGCAGAATCTGTTCGCGGAAATGGGCACAACACCCTCTGCCGCCATTCTGGATCGCCGACTGGAACGGGCAGCGGAAAAGCTGCTGGCGGATCTGACGCAGACCATCACCGATGTCGCCTTCAGCCATGGGTTTAACGACAGCGCCTATTTCACGCGCTGTTTCCGGCAGAAATTCGGGGTCTCGCCCCGGGCGTGGCGAATGGGGCACACAGTCCGCCGATAAATCATGGCTGATGCCCGCTTGCGCCATTGTCCAAATGGCCTGCGCCGATGTGCAAGCGGGCCTGTGCGGCCCCTCTTATCCTGATCCGGCAAGGCGGAAGACCGCCTGCTGACAAAGTCTGCATGACAGACAGGGAGAAGAGCCATGAAACATATTCGCTTTTCGCTGGCGCCGATTTCGCTGACCGCACTGGCCTGCGCCATCGCCATGCCGGCGGCCGCGCAGGAACAGCCCGCTGCGGAAGAAAGCAGCGGCGGCATCAACCAGATCGTGGTGACCGCACAGAAGCGCGCGGAAAATGTGCAGGACGTGCCGATCGCCATCAGCGCCTTTGGTGCGGAACAGCTGACCGAACGGGCAATCGGCGATGTGTCTGCCCTGTCGGCCATCACCCCCAACGTCACGCTGGATGCATCGACGCCGTTTTCCGGTTCCAGCGCCGTGCTGGGCGCCACCATTCGCGGGATCGGCTCCAGCGATTTTGCCTTCAACATCGATCCGGCCGTGGGTGTCTATCTCGACGGGGTCTATCTCGGCCGTTCGATTGGCGCCAATCAGGATCTGCTCGATGTGGAGCGGATCGAAGTTCTGAAGGGCCCGCAGGGCACGCTGTTCGGGCGAAACTCGGTTGGTGGCGCGATCTCGATCGTCACCCGCAATCCGGGCGATGAATTCCGCGTAACGGGCGACATCACCGTTGGCAGCTATGACCGGATGCAGCTGCGCGGCATGGTCGAACTGCCGATCACGGAGGGCCTGTCATCCTCGCTCGCCTTCGGCATGCTCAGCCGTGACGGTTTCCAAAAGCGGGTGGCCTATCCCGGCTTTGTCGGCAACACGGACGCTTATTCGCTGTTCCCGGCGGCCGGTTATCAGACCGATGACAGCCAGGGCGGTGACAACACCTGGAGCCTGCGCGGCAAATTGCGCTGGGACGATGGTGGCCAGTTCCGCGCCACGCTGACCGGCGACTTCACCAAGATTGACCAGAATTCGACCGCCAACACCGTGCTGGATGTGCTGGATGACAATCCCGGCGCGTTCTTCTCTTTCCTCTACAACACCTGCATCGGCTCCACCCCGGAAACCATCGCCGCGATGGGCTTCACCAATGTCTGCGGCCCGCGCAACAGCACCGCCGGCTATCAGACCCTGCCCGGGCTCGGCAGCGTGAACGTGGATGGCAATCCGCTGAACGATGTGGCGCCGTTTGATGATCGCTGGGTCAATGACGATATCGATGTCAGCTATGCCACCGGCAACAACTTCTCCAATCTGAAGCAAGGCGGTGTCACGCTGGATCTGGAATATGATCTGAATGATGACATCATGGTCAAATCGATCTCTTCCTTCCGGAAGCTCGATTTCGCCGCCGGCGTCGATCTCGACAATTCGCCGCTGCCGATCCTGCAGACCAGCTTCAACGTCAATCAGGAACAGTGGAGCCAGGAACTGCAGCTGACCGGGTCGCTGCTCGACAACAGCCTGAACTTCGTGCTGGGCGGCTATGTCTTCAACGAAAAGGGTGATCTGCGCGATTTCGTGACCTTCGCCGGCGGCCTGTTGCAGGTCGATGGCCCGGGTAAAATCGACACCACCGCCTATGCCGCCTTTGGTCAGATCGACTGGCGGATCAGCCAGCTGATCGGCATCACCCTGGGTGGTCGCTGGACCCGGGAAGACAAGAGTTATGTCGGCGCCCAGTCCGATCTTAACGGCGTCAATTACAAGCTGGCCGGCTGCATGGATCGTGATCCGGTTACCGGGCTGCCGACCGCCGAATGCGCCGAAGCCATCGGCTTCCCCATCCCGTCCGAACCGTTCCGTTATTACCCGCTGACCCCCAATCAGCAGGATTTCGAAAACTTCACCTTCAAGGCCGGTGCACAGCTGTACCCGACCGACGATGTGATGGTCTATGGTTCGTTCAGCCAGGGCTACAAGACCGGTGGCTGGACCACCCGCCTTTCCAACCCGCTGCCGCTGGCGCCGACCTTTGGCGAAGAACAGGCCGATACCTGGGAAATCGGCGTCAAATCGACCCTGATCGATCGCCACCTGCTGCTGAATGTCGCCGCCTTCACCACCGAATACAAAGGCATCCAGCTGAACTTCCAGGAAGGCGTTTCGCCAACCGTGAAGAATGCCGGTGACGCACGGATCAAGGGCTTCGAAGTCGAAGCACAGGCCGCACCGACCGACTTCTTCACCGTGACCGCATCGGTCGGTTATGTGGACGCCTATTACACCCGCGTTGATGCGCCGGCACAGGTTGCCCCCAGCGTCATTCAGGAAGGTGTGTTTGCAGGCGCTGCCCTGCCCAAGGCACCGGACTGGAAGTTCAACATCGCCCCGCGCCTGGAATTCCCGCTGGGTGGTGGATCGGTGGTGCTGCTGGCCGACTGGACCCACACCACCGGCATGCGCAACGACACCGAAGGCACCCGCCTGTTGCTGCGCCCGACCACGGACATCATCAACGCCAGCGTGACCTACAAGCCGGAAAGCGCGAACTGGAACCTGTCGGTTGGCGGAACCAACCTGACCAATGAACGCTACCTCATCACCGGCCAGGCACAGGTTGGCGGGGGCCTGATCTACGGCACCTACAGCCGCCCGGCCGAATGGTACGCACGGCTTGGCTTCGACTTCTAAGCCACTGCATGAAAGGGAGGGGGCCGCAGCGGCGGTCCCGCCCGATACAAAAAACAAACACGGGAAGACGACCGGAAACTGCCGGTCGGGGAGATGACGAGAGATGGCTGAAGCCGCGAACACTGAATTCTGGCGGGATATCAAGCCGATCCCGGAAGCGTTCCGCCCCGGATCGCTGCCCGAAAGCTATATGCCCAAGATCACCGAAGGCGATGAACGCTATTGGGTGCCGATGAGCGAGACGGTCAGTTCAAAACCCGTCTGGATCAGCCCGTCGCGCAATATGTGGGCCGATGTGCTTTATTCCAAATCCGCCGGGCTGGTGAACCGGCATTACCATCCGCAACCGATCTGGGCCTACACGATCAGCGGCAAATGGGGGTATCTGGAACACAGCTGGACCGCCACTGCCGGTGATTTCATCTATGAGACCCCGGGCGAAAGCCACACGCTGGTCGCCTATGACCATCCCGATCCGATGCGCGTGTTCTTTGTCGTATCCGGCCCGCTGATGTGGCTGGATGATGAAGGCAAGACGATCGGCCATTACGATGTGTTCGATTACATGGCTGACGCCCGCGCCCACTACAAATCCGTCGGCATTGCCGATGATTATCTGGACAGTCTGATCCGCTGATCCCCCCAAACAAGCAAAGAGGTGTCTGACATGGCCACGCAGATGAAGGCCCCGCCCTCGACGAAAAAAGCCATCGTCGAAGTTCCGTTCAACTATAGCGCGCTCGTCAAGCGCCATTCGCCCGGCGGCCGCTATGTCGATGCGCAAACCGATGCAGACAGCCCCTGGGTGCCGTTCGGCGAAACCGCCGCGATCAAGCATCTGGCCTTCGATGTCCGGCGCAATCTGTTTTCCAACATCCTGTGGGTGAAGGGCCCCGGCACCATTGGCACCCATTTCCATCGCGGCACGATCAGCATGGTCGTACTGGAAGGATCGGTGCGCTATCTCGAATATGACTGGGTGGCGACGCCGGGCGGGCTGATCCTGGAAGTTCCGGGTGAAGCGCACACGCTGGTGACCGAACATCCCGATGGCGTGAAGCTGTTCGGCTGGATGGAAGGCCCGATCGAATTCTATGATGAAAACGCGGTGCTGATCGAAACCACCGATGTGTGGTGGATGATGAACCACTATGAAACCTACTGCCAGGAACAGGGCATTCCCATCAATCCCAAGCTCTATCTTTAACCCATAACGCGATCATGGATCTGTCCATCTATCCGCGCGACTGCTGGTATGTGATCGGCTGGGACCGGGATTTCCCCGAAGCCGAACCGGTGCCGGTGACCGCGCTGGGTGAACGGATCGTGGTGTGGCGATCGGCCGGCCAGATCAGCGCGCTGGCCGATCGCTGCCCCCATCGCGCGGCGCCGCTTTCCATGGGGCAATGCGAAGGCGCAAATCTGCGCTGCATGTATCACGGCCTGCTGTTTGCCGGGGATGGGCAATGCGTCGAAATACCGGGCCAGGCCACTGTGCCCCGCCAGTTGAAGGCCCGCCATTATCCGGTGCACGAAGCCCATTCGGCGGTGTGGCTGTGGCCGGGTGATCCCGATCGCGCCGATCCGGCGCTGATCCCTGATTTTGTCGGCTATCGCAGCCCGGACTGGTCGATGACACCGGGCCGGCTCGATTATGCCGCCCCTGCACGGCTGATCCACGACAATCTGCTCGATCTGTCGCACATCACCTATGTCCATGCGGCCAGCTTTGCCGGCGGCAGCACGGAAGTGGCGGACAAATGGCTGCATGCCGATACCGTGTCGCGCACACTGGACAATGGCGTCAGGGTCGAACGCTGGGTGGAAGACATGCCATCCAATCAGGCCGGTGGTGGCCGGGGCGTGGCGCGTGGGGACATCTGGTCCGCCTATGAATTCCTGCTGCCTGGCTTGTTCCTGCAGCGCACAGAACGCTACCCCGCCGGGGCGCGACAGGCGATCGATGCGCAGGCCGATGGCAGCCGGCCGGCATCGCTGATGACAACCTTCACCTGCCAGGCGGTGCTGCCGATCGATGCCGAACGGGCATGCTATTTCTTTGCTTATGGACCATGGAGCGCGGCGGCCGAATTGCAGGATTTCTTTGCCGCGCTGGGCCTAAAGGCCTTTGAAGAAGATCGTCGCATGATCGAAGCCCAATGGCAGGTGATGCGCAGCGATCCGGGCTGGAAGCCCATGCCGCTGGTCATGGACCAGGCTTTGTTGAAATATGATGCGGTGGTGAAGCGCCGGTTGAAGGCCGAAACCACGACAAGGGAGAATGAAACCGCATGAAGACCCTCGATCAGTTTGACGTCAAAGGGCGCTCCGCGCTCGTCACCGGTGCCGCCAGCGGGCTCGGCCTTGCCTATGCCGAAGCCATGGCCGAAGCCGGCGCGCGGGTGACCCTGACCGACATTGATGCCGAAGGGGCCGCACGCGAAGCCCAGCGCCTTTCCGCAGAAGGCTATGAGGCGCGCTTTGGCGTGTGCGACGTGTCGCAGCTGGATCAGGTGGCCAAGGTGTTTGATGACCATGTGGCCGCTTACGGCGGTTGCGACATCGCCTTTGCCAATGCCGGGCTGGATGTCGGCAATGGTTTCTGGACGCCCGAAGGCGCCCGCAACCCCGATGGCCAGATCGACGTCTATGATCCCGAACGCTGGTACAAATCGATCGGCATCAATCTGAACGGCGTGTTCCACACCGTGCGTGAAGCCGCGCGGGTGATGAAGGCCAATGAAGGGCGAGGCGGCCGCCGGGGCGGATCGATCGTGATCACCAGTTCCAACGCCGCTGAGGTGAATGAAGCGATCGTGGGCGTGCCCTATATGGCGGCCAAGGCCGGGGTGAAGCATTTCATGCGCCATTCCGCCTATGAACTGGCCGCCTATGGCATTCGCGTGAATGCCATCGCCCCCGGGCCTTTCGTCACCAATATCGGCGATGGCTGGGTGAAGAAGAATCCGGCCGCGAAAAAGGCGTGGGATGAACTGGTACCGGTGGGCCGCATGGCCGAAACCTATCAGGTCAAACCGCTGGCCCTGCTGCTGGCGAGCGATGCCGGAAGCTATATCACCGGCGCCCATGTGATGATCGACGGCGGCATGCAGCTGGGGCCGATCAAGCCGCTCGGTTGATCACTTTAACCGCACAAAACCGCCAAACACCCTTGCCATGGCAGGGGATCAAACCGCAGATGGCCGGGCGATGATGATCACATCGTCGCCCGAGTCCTGATGGCACAGGTTGAGAGGAATTTCGCAATGACCACAGCAGCAAAGGCGGCAATCTGCCGCGGCCATGATCACCCCTTCGCCATCGAGGATGTCACGCTGGACGCGCTGCGCCCGGATGAACTGCGCGTGCGCGTGGTCGCCTGCGGGATCTGCCACACCGATCTGGCCGTGCGCGACGAACAGCTGCCCGTGCCGCTGCCGGTGGTGCTGGGCCATGAAGGCGCCGGCATTGTCGAGGAAGTCGGCAGTGCGGTGACCGTGGCCAAGCCGGGCGACCGGGTGGTGATGAGCTTCAACAGCTGCGGCAGCTGCCCCAGCTGCGATGCGGATGCGCCCACCTATTGCTATCAGTTCTTCCCCAACAACTGGTCCGGCACCCGCGCCGACGGCACGCCGACGATGTTTGCCGATGGCGCGCCGATGAATGCCAATTTCTTCGGCCAGTCGACCTTTGCCACCCATGCCATCGCCCATCAGCGCAATGTGGTGAAGGTGCCCGACAGCGCCAGCGACATCCCGCTCGACCGGCTGGCCCCGATCGGCTGCGGCCTGATGACGGGCGCAGGCGCGGTGCTGAACAGCATGAAGGTGCGCGCCGGGCTGCCGATCGCGGTGTTTGGTGCGGGCACGGTCGGCATGGCCGCGATCATGGCCGCCAAGATCGCCGGCGCGAACCCGATCATCGCGGTTGATGTGCATGATTCACGGCTGGAACTGGCGAAGGAACTGGGTGCAACCCATGCCTTCAACGGTCGCGACGATGCGATCAGCAAGATCCGCGAACTGGTGCCGCAGGGTCTGGGTTATGCCTTTGACACCACCGGCATCAACACCATCATCCAGGATGCCTGGGGCCTGCTGGCGCCGATGGGCATCTGCGGCATGGTCGGCGCATCCGATCCGGCTGACAATGTGGTGTTCAACGAAGCCGCCTTCATGGGCGGCGGTCGCCGGGTGATGGGCATTCTGGGCGGCGACAGCGATCTCGTCACCTTCCTGCCCGAACTGATCGCCTATCATGTGGAAGGGAAATTCCCCTTCGACCGGCTGATCAATTTTTTCGATTTCGATCAGATCAACGAAGCCATTGAAGCCAGCGAAAGCGGCCAGGTGGTGAAGCCGGTCCTGCGCATCAGCGCCGAATAAACAGCGGTTAAAGGAACTCAAACCATGAAAGCCGCCACATTCCAGGCGCTGCACACGCCGCTGAAGCTGGAAAACCTGGCCGACCCCACCCCTGATGCCGATCAGGTGGTGGTCAAGGTCGCCCGCTGCGGCATCTGCGGCAGCGATCTGCACATGACCGAAGATGCCGCCTATGGCTGCAAGGCCGGCGATGTGCTGGGCCATGAATTTGCCGGCGAAGTGGTCGGGATGGGGAAGGATGTCACCGGGCTGAAAACCGGTGATCTGGTTTCCGTCATCCCGCTGATCAGCTGCGGCGCCTGCGAACATTGCCGCCGCGGCGAAGTGCAATGGTGCAGCAAGTTTGCCCTGCAGGGCGGCGGCTATGCCGAATATGCCGTGACCCGCCCCAATCAATGCGTGAAGCTGGGCGCGGATGTTTCGATGGCCGATGGCGCGATCATCGAACCACTGGCGGTGGCACTGCATGGGGTCAATCTGTCAGGCATGAAGACCGGGGATCGCGTGCTGATCCTGGGCGCCGGGCCGATCGGGCTGGCGGTGGCGTTCTGGGCGCGGCGTTACGGCGCATCGCGCGTGGCGGTGCAGGATATCGCCACCTTCCAGGAACAGCGCGCGCACGGCATGGGCGCTGATATCTTCGTGGTTGATCCGCAGAACCCGGTTGCCAGCGCAGAGGCGGCGCTGGGCGGCAAGGCCGATATCGTGTTCGAATGCGTCGGCCTGCCCGGGCTGATCGCCCAGGCGGTTGATCAGGTGAAACCGCGCGGCACGATCCTGTTGCTGGGTCTGTGCACCAAGCCGGACAGCTTCAACAGCTTCGCCATGCTGAGCAAGGAAGTGCGACTGGTGACCAGCGCCTTCTTCACCGTGCAGGAATATGAAGCCGCACTGGCCGCACTCGACGCCGGCGCAGCAGAACCGCGCCTGCTGGTCAGCGGCACCATCACGCTGGATGACACGCCCGATGTGTTTGAAACGCTCAAGCGCCGCAATGGCGAATGCAAGGTGCTGATCGCACCCTGATTACAATCTGATTGGAACAGGCAGGCGGGGTATTCCCCGCCTGTTTGCTTCACGCGGCTGAGGGGCTTGCCGGTGGCAAGGGGGCGGTGCGTATCGCCTGTTCCAGCTGGCTGTAATCCGCGCAGGGGACATCGCTTTCCAGCCTGTCCGACAATCCGCGATAGGCGGCCAGCGCCGCTCGGCCGGCATCGGTCAGTCGCGTGCCGGCGCCCTTCCCCCCGCCGGGCTGTGTTTCCACCAGGGGGGTGGCAAAGCAGCGGTTCATCACATCCACCAGCAACCAGCCCCGGCGATAGCTCATGCCTAGGCTGCGCGCAGCGGCGGAGATGGAACCGGTGGCTGCGATCGCATCCAGCAGATCGGCCTTGCCCGGACCCATGGCGATTTCATCACCGCAATAAAGCTGAAGCTTGATCTTGAGCCGGGCCATGCACCGCGTCCTACAGCATGTTCATTCGGGCGAAAACCAGAAGGGGCAGACCTTTCAGCCTGCCCCCTCTTATTTTTCACATGTGCTGTCTGATCAGCGGACCGGGCCGCCCGATCCGAAGAACAGCGCCTGGCTGATTGCCGCACGAACGGTGTCTTCCTGGAACGGCTTGGTCACCAGATAGGTCGGTTCCGGGCGATCACCGGTCAGCAGCCGTTCGGGATAGGCGGTGATGAAGATCACCGGCACCGAACCGATCGCCAGAATGTCGTCCACCGCATCCAGACCGGATGAACCATCGGCAAGTTGAATGTCTGCCAGGACCAGACCGGGCTGGCTGTGCTGCGCCACTTCGCGCGCCTGGGTCCGCGTGGCCGCCGTGCCGCAGATATCGTGGCCGAGCGAACGAACCAGATCTTCCAGCTGCATGGAAATCAGCGGCTCATCCTCGATGATCAGCACGCTGGTGGCGCTTTCGCGTTCGATTTCGGCAATGGCTTCGGCGACCAGACGGTTCACCTCATCCGCGTCGCTGCCCATGATCCGGGCCGCATCAGCGGGGGAGAAATCCTCCACCGTGGTGAGCAACAGAGCCTGGCGATTGCGCGGGGTGATCCGGCGCAGCTGATCCTGCGCGGCCGCTTCATGCCCGCCGCCAGACGCACCATCGGCCACAACTTCCACATGGGCGCTGGACCACAAGCGGTTAAAGGCGGCGTAGAGCGGAACCCTGCCTTCGCGCAGGCTGTGGGCCAGTTCCTGATCGGCAAGCGCGGCTTCCAGCGTGGCCCGGACAAACGCATCGCCTGTGCTTTGCGACCCTGTCAGCGCGCGCGCATAGCGGCGCAGAAACGGCAGATGGGCAGCAACTTCAGCACCTAAAGACATTAAATACCCCTTCCCGAGAACTCACGACCCAACGCTTGGGCGCGAAGGCGGTTCCGCGATGGCTGCAAATATCACGGTCTGAGGCAAAAGGCGCAAGATCACGCTGCAAAATGCCGGCTCAAAAACAGATTGCGGGTGCCGTTTCGACCGTGGCGCAAAAAAAATCGAACCCCCGGGAACCTGTTTTCGCATCGGCCATTATACCCTTGTCACCGCCGACCCCCCTCCCGTCCAAGCGGCTGGTGACACGATCCCGGAATGGCCCCTGCCCCCCCTGGCAGGGGCCTTCTTTTTGTCTGGCGTTGAAGTGAGCTGCGCGAAACGCAGGCGTGATCATCCGGGCAGGACCTAGCACCCGCCTGACTTCCTCAATGATCAGCAATCAGTGGGATGCGCCCCGCAGCCGGGCGAAGACACCCGTGCGATGATCATTCATTACGGCCTTGGCGAGATCGGCGGGGTTGTAAGGCTTGGCGAAGACCAGCCCCATTTCGGCAATTTTGGGCGGTATCGCCTCTGGCGTTCCGGTCGAAAAGACAATCCTGGGCTGTGGCGAGCCGAGCATGGCGACAAGTTCCGCCAACGCCCAGCCATCATCGCGGTCGGCCAGATGCACATCAAGCACGATGGCATCGGCAAGGGCATCGTCCAGTGCATGCAGGGCCGCATCCGCGCTGGCGCAGGTCACAACCTGTTCCACCCCGGCATCTTCCAGGGCCTGTTCCAGAGCCATGGCCAGCAGCACATCATCTTCGACCACCAGCACGCGGCGGACGATTTTACCGTGATGTGAATCGCGCCATCGACCAAGCATTGTAGGTTCCCGGAGGTGGACCATTCCCGCCACCTTGAGGAACACAGCATAAGGCGGGAGTGTTCCCGCTTTCTTACGATATCGCAATCATTTGCCGGCCGATCAAAGCGGCTTGGAATAGATCCGATATTCGCGGTTCACCTTGCTGTTGATCGCATCGGCAATCGCGGTCATGCCCTGGTTGTCTTCCAGCACCCAGCCGATTTCCGCCCGCTTCACACCGTAATCATTCACGGCCACCCGGCGGATGTATTCGATCATCATGAAGGCCACCTGGCTCGCCAGGCGGGAATTCTGCCACTGCTTCTTCACGCCCATCAGCGGCACGCGGAAGCCATTGCACTGCGGGTTGCGCAGCCACAGCAGCAGCTTGGCCCAGTTGAAGGGATAGAGGCTGCCCTTCATCCCCTTCAGCTTTTCATTCAGATCGGGCAGCGCCAGCATGAAGGCGATCGGTTCACCATCGACTTCCGCGATCATGTTTGCGCGTTCGATGATGATCGGCTTCAGCTTTTCACCGGCATAGGCCTTTTCCGTCTCCGTAAAGGGCACAAAGCCCCAGTTTTCGGACCAGGCATCATTCAGAATGTCGATGATGATCGCCGCATCTTCGGCAAAGCGAGACTTGTCGACCGGGCGAACCTTGATCCGCTTGTTGCGTTCGCCGCTGGCGACGATGCGGTTGATCAGTTCAGGGAAGCCATTGTCGACCCGCAGGTCATAGGTCAGCAGCCGCCTGGCGGTTTCATAACCGGCCTGTTCGACCCAGCCCTGATAGACCGGGGAATTGTGCCCCATCATCACCATCGGCGGATGATCGAAACCCAGCACCTGCAGGCCAGGTTCTTCCCAGATCGACAGGCTGATCGGCGCGAGAACGCGGGTCATGCCTTCATCGCGCAGCCATTGTTCGGCCCGCGCGATCAGCGCATGGGCGATCGCTTCATCTTCGGCTTCCAGCAGGCCCCAGTTACCAGTGCCCGGCCCCATGCCGCGCTCGACCGGCTGAACCAGCGCCAGTTCGTCGATATGCGCGGAAATCCGGCCCACGATCCGGCCTTCGCTGCGCGCCAGGAACAATTGCATGCGTGCATGTTCATGAAACGGGTTCTTGCCCGGCGTCAGCAGTTCGACCATGTCGGTCCGCAGCGGCGGGACCCAGTTCGGATCACCCCCGTTCAGCCGATAGGCGAGTTCGATGAACGCATTGAGATCACCCTTGCCGGTGACCGGTGCAATTTCTATCTTCCTGTCTGCCACGGTGCCGCCTTTGTTCATGCGTTGTTTGCCCTGTCTGTGCTTGGGGGGCCTTGTCAAGCGACCCGCGCAAGCGCGGATCACTTGTGATAGGGGCACATTGGCCCTTGGGACATTTCGGAAAGCTATTTGATGCCAGCCTTGCAATCCATCGACACCGTGCCGGGCACGCCCCAAGTCACCGCGCGCGTGAAGCTGTCTGCAATTCCGGACGACAAGGCCATGCTGCGCGCGGCAGCCGAACTGACGCGCGACATTGGTCGGGCACGGCCGGAAATCTATTGGCCGGACATGCTGGGATCGGCTTTCGTCGGTTATGCCGCGCTGGCCGGCACGATTCTGGTCGACAATGTCTGGCTGGCGCTGGCGCTGGGCGTGTTGTCCGTGCTGACGCTCTATCGCGCGCTGCTGTTCATTCACGAAATTTCCCACATGCATCGCGATGCGCTGCCCGGTTTCCGCACCGGGTGGAACGCCCTGGTCGGCGTTCCGATGCTGACCCCATCCTTCATGTATGAAGGCGTGCATCCCCTGCATCACAACCGCACGCGTTACGGCACCAATGATGATCCGGAATATCTGCCGCTGGCGCTGATGAAGCCCTGGTCGCTGCCGGTGTTCCTGCTGGTGGCCCTGCTGGCCCCGCCCGCGCTGGTGCTGCGTTTCGCCATTCTAACCCCGCTGGGGCTGCTGGTGCCGCCGCTGCGCAAGCTGGTTTGGGAACGCGCATCATCGCTGGCAATCAACCCGGATTTCCGCCGCCGTCCGGCGGAAGGCGACATGAAGCGGCGTTTCCTGTTGCAGGAAGCAGCCTGCAGCGTCTGGGCGATCGCCCTGATCGGCAGCGTGTTTGCCTTTGGCTGGCGCCCGCTGCTGATCGCGCTGGCGGTGGCATCCGGCGTGGCCGTGCTGAACCAGCTGCGCACGCTGGTGGCCCATCTGTGGGAAAATGACGGGGAAGCCATGACCGTGACCGCGCAATATCTGGATTCGGTCAATGTCCCCCCGCCGGGTCTGATGCCCGGGCTGTGGGCGCCGGTTGGCCTGCGCTACCACGCCCTGCACCATCTGCTGCCGAGCCTGCCCTATCATTCGCTGGGTGAAGCCCATCGGCGCATCGCTGATCGGCTGGGCAGTGCCTCCACCCTGCAGCAGGCCGACCACCGCGGCCTGATCCCGCTGATCCTGCGCATTGCCCGCAGCACCATGGGCCGCCGCTGATCAGCAAGCCCGAATAAAAACGGCCGGGGTCGCAACTTCTGCGCTCCCGGCCAGATTCATCATGACATCATGAGCTGAGGCTGCTGCCCTTATTCCTCGGTCCGGATCAGCACCGTTTCACCGAGCAGGAAGAACAGCACAAACGGCGCCCAGGCCGCAATCAGCGGCGGGTAACCACCGAAGCTGCCCATCGCCAGCGCCGCATTGTCGACCACGAAATAGGCAAAGCCCAGCGTCATCCCGATGATCGAGCGGGCCAGCAATTGCCCCGAGCGCGCAAGGCCGAAGCCCGCAACCGCGCCCAGCAGCGGCATCAGCAGGGCAGACAAGGGCCCGGAAATCTTGTGCCACCATTTGCCTTCCAGCTCGCTGGTGCGGCGACCGGCAGCCTTCAGGGCGGAGATGGATTCGGCCAGCTGCGGCAGGGTTTCAGCATCTGCATCCACCCGGCGGATTTCCAGCTGCGCCAGATTGAGATCCGGGGCGATCATCACGGGCTGGGTCAGGATCTGCTGCGTGGCCGGACCGACATCAAACTGGCGCGCATTTTCCAGCAGCCAGCCTTCCCCGGCATAGCGCGCAACCGTGCCGCGCATTTCGCGTACGATCATGTCGCGATCATCGCGGATGTAATAGGTCACATCGTGCAGCACGGTGTTGCGGCCTTCGCCGGTGATCCGGGCGGCGAGCAGGATGTTGTGGCCATCGCTGAGATACATATTGGTCCGCAGCGTCGGATCATCCGGGATCGGGCCGTAATCGGCCGCAACCCAGGCCTTCAGCGAAGCGTTGGCACGCGTGACGATCCTTTCGTTGAAACCGAAGGACACCACGGAAAAGAACAGCGCGGACAGCAGCAGTGGCGCCAGAATCTGGTGGGCAGAAAGCCCCGCCGCCTTCATCGCCACCACTTCGCTGTTCTGGCTCAGCCCGGCGAGGGTGAGGATCGTGGCCAGCAGCACCGCATAGGGCAGGAAACGCGCCACAAGCTGCGGGAAACGCAGCCCGACATAACGCATCAGCTCCGCCTCTCCATTGCCGGGATGGGCCAGAATATTTCCACTTTCCGACAGCAGATCGAGCATCTGCAGGACCAGCACCAGCATCAGCAGCACCGCCAAGATGCGGCTGATGAAGGTGCGGGCAAGATAGATGGTCAGCGAACGCGACGGGAAGAAATCAAGCAGCATCGGCCGGAGCCTCCTGTGCGGGAGCCGCCACCGCATCGCGCCGCTTCAGCAGCGCCCTGACCCGCTTGGCCAGCCAAGCATAGCCGTTTTCGAGCGCGGCAATCGCCTGACCACCCGGAACAAAGGCAACCCGGTAATACATCCAGCCGATCATCGCAGCGAGCAGGACAAAGGGCCCCCACAATGCCAGCAGGGGATCCACCCGGCCCAGTTCGGCCACCGACTGCCCATATTGATTGACCTTGTGGTAAGCGACCACGATCACGATCGAGACAAAGACCCCCAGCGCCGATGTCGAACGCTTGGGCGGGATGGCGAGCGACAGCGCCAGCAAAGGCAGCATCAGCATCATCACCACTTCGACCATGCGATAGTTGAAATTCGCCTGACCAGCGTCGCGTTGCTCTGCGGTGGAATCCTTGCTCCAGCCGATCCGCATCAGTTCGGGCAACAGATATTCGCGGCTTTCATCCCCGCGTTCGCGGAAGCGTTCGATCGCCGGCAGATCAATCGGCAGATCATGCTGGGAAAAACTCAGCACCCGGGGGACCTTGCCCGGAATATCCTGCACGATGGTGCCATCCAGCAGACGGAAAATGATGGTATTGCGGTCTTCCCGATTGGCGAGGAAACGCCCTTCCCGCGCGGAAATGGACAGCACCTGCCCGCCCGGTTCGGCGATGCGGGCGAAAATGCCCACCAGCTGGCGGCCATCATCATGGCTTTCTTCAACCCGCAGCGCGACCCGATCTTCCAGCGTGGTGAATTCGCCCACCTTGATCGCCGCGCCCAGCGCGCCCGATCGCAGTTCGTAGTCCAGTTCTTCATACCCATAGCGGGCAAGCGGCTGCAGATAGCCGACGATCGCGAAATTCACGCCCACCAGCACCAGCGTGATCAGATAGGGCACGCGCAGCAGGCGGGTGTAGCTCCACCCGACAGCGCACATCACATCGAGTTCGCTGGAGGTGGCAAGCTTGCGGAAGGCGAACAGAATGCCGAGCATCAGCCCCAGCGGAATCGCCAGGCTCGCATATTCGGGAATGAGATTGAGCAGCATCCGGAACACGACGCCGACCGGCCCGCCTTCGGAAGACACGAATTCAAACAGCCGGAGCATCTTTTCCAGCATCAGCAGCGATGCTGCCAGCGCGAACACACCGAACATCGGCAGCAGCACCAGGCGCAGAATATAGCGATCGATGGCGGTGATGAACTTCAAGGTCGCGACCAGCTCAGGCAAAAAGATGGCATGAGCTGGCTATAGACACACTCACCGGCGGGGTCATACCCCAATATCGACGGCCGGCCGGAATATGGGCACCAAATCAGAACGGGCCGGAACCCGTCATGCCTTTTCCAGCGTGCATTGCAGCGGGTGCTGATTCTCGCGCGCGCAATCCATGACCTGATTGACCTTGGTTTCGGCCACTTCGAGCGGAAACACCCCGCAAACGCCCACACCGCGCTGGTGGACATGCAGCATCACCCGCGTGGCCTGCTCCAGATCCATGCGAAAAAACCGCTTCAGCACCATGACGACGAATTCCATCGGGGTGTAATCGTCGTTCAGCATCAGCACCTTGTACTGGCTGGGTTTCTTCGGCTTCGCGCGCGCACGCGTGGCCAGGCCGACATGGCCGTGACCATCATCGCCGGATCCATTCCCGCGTTCATCATCGGATGCGTGAACCGGCAGCATAGCAAGCGTATCGGAAGACATCCGTTCCATTGGCCCTGTCAACATCGTCGTGAATATCGTTACGAACCGCTCCACTGCAAGGTGAGCGGTTAAAAACCTGTCATACGGCAAATGACCGCCGGTGAACAGGTCGCCCCCGCAGGCCCATACCGGCCCGGCGAATGCATTCCGCCCCGCAGGCGGATCAGCAAACGCAACGGGCCGGGTGGCAATGCCACCCGGCCCGACGAACCCGCCGCGCGGGAGAGGATGCGCGGCGGACGCGTTAAAAGCGATTAGGCGCTCTTGGTCAGCTTTTCAGCGGCCAGGTTCACGCGGCCCGAAATCGGGGCGAATGCGTCGCCCGCCAGCTTGACCAGGGCTTCCGAATTCTTCGAGCTGGTGGCGACCAGCGCGTCAAAGTTGCGGCGCATGATCTTGCTCTGCAGCTGGAACAGCTCGGTCGGGCTCTTCACGGCAGCCATTTCCTTGAGGTCAACGGTCAGCGTTTCATAGGCCGACTTGGCTTCTTCAACGTAGCTCTTGCCCAGATCCTGCACGCCGCCGGCAATGATCTTGCCGCTTTCCACCAGTGCCTCGACATTGCCCTTGGCGAATTCGGTGGCTTCGCCAACAGCTTCGGTGCCCTTGTCATAGGCAACCTTGGCGCGGGTCTGCAGTTCGTTGACGGTGCCGGAAACGGTGCTGTTGAAATCGGTCATTATCTGTTCCTTCAATACGGTTGCACGTGCGGGTGCTTCTGCGGTGGCGGGCACTGCGACAGGTGCAGGCTTCGCCTTGGGCGCGGACGCTTTCGCAACCGCGGATTTCACGGGGGCCTTGGCGGGCGTTGCGGGTTTGACCGCCGGCTTTGCCACAGGCTTGCTGATCTTCTTTGCAGCGGCCGCCGGCTTGGCAGGCACGGGCTTGGCCGCAACGGGAACCTTGGCGGCAACCGGGGCCTTGGCCACGGCAGGCTTCGGAGCAACCGGCTTGGGCGCGGCCACAACAGCCGGCGCAACCGGTTCAGCCTTGGCAGGCTCAGCCGCAACCACCGGCTTGGCCGGCTCCACCTTTACCGGCGCCGCCTTCACAAGCTCGGCCTTGGCGGGAACAGCCGCTGGCGTTGGCTTGGCAGCGGGTTCCGCAACCTTGCGCGCAGTGGCGTCAATCTTCGCTACAGCGGCTTCGCTATAAGCCTTGGCAGCGCTTTCTTCAGTCGTGTCGGGCTTGTCAGCCATTCTCGAATACTCTTCCAGCGCAGCGATGCATTCAATTGCTGCATCGCACAAATAGGCGATACGGACAGAGAGTCAAGAATTTTTGTGCAGTGCACCATAAATTGCCATGCAGAGGTAACAGTCTACCGCGTGGCGACGTAACGCCCCGGCGCATCCTCGATCACCGGATCACCCCGGCCACCCGGCGCACGCTTGCCGCGCGCGGCCACGCGTTTGCCGTCCAGCCCCTCAATCCAGCCGATCCAGTCGGTCCACCAGCTGCCGGGATGCTCCTGCGCACCGCCCACAAAGGCTTCCAGCGAAGCGGCCTTTTCCGGGCCGATCCAATATTGGTATTTCTGCGCGGCCGGCGGGTTCACCACCCCTGCGATATGGCCGCTGCCCGCCAGCACGAAGCGAATCGGCCCGCCCAGCTGGGTGGTCATCCGGAACACGCTTTCCGGCGGGGAGATGTGATCTTCCCGCCCGGCCTGGATATAGGCCGGCGTGCTGATCCGCGTCAGATCGATCGGCGTTCCATCCGCGCTCAGCGCATCGGGAACGACCAGCAGATTGTCGCGATAAAGATCGCGCAAATAGGCTTCATGCCAGCGCGCCGGCAGATTGGTGACGTCGCCATTCCAGTACAGCAGGTCGAAGGCGCTGTAGTCTTCCCCCAGCAGGTAGTGATTGACCACATAGTTCCAGATCAGATCAGCACCGCGCAGCATGTTGAAGGTTGCCGCCATGTAGCGGCCATCCAGATAGCCGCCCTTGCTCGCCTGACGGATGAAATCGAGCTGCTTGTCATCGATGAAGACCTTCAGCTCTCCGGCCCGTTCAAAATCGACCTGCGCTGTCAGGAAGGTGGCACTGGCCACCTTGTCCGCTTCCCCACGGCGCGCGAGCACCGAAAGGGTTGCAGCCAGCGTGGTGCCGGCCACGCAATAACCGACCGTATGCACCGCCGGCACTTTCAGCCGTTCGCGGACGATGTCGATAACGGAAATCTGTGCCCTGATGTAATCATCCCAGGTGATATGGCCCAGGCTTTCATCGGCTGACCGCCAGCTGACCATGAACACCGTCAGCCCCTGATCGACCGCCCATTTGACGAAGCTTTTCTTCGGGTTGAGATCGAGGATGTAGAACCGGTTGATCCACGGCGGGAAGATCACCAGCGGGGTCGACAGCGCCTGATCGGTGGCGGGCGAATACTGGATCAGCTGATAGAGTTCTGTTTCCAGGATCACCTTGCCCGGGGTGCAGGCGATGTTTTCCCCCAGCCGGAATGCGCCGACATCGGTATGGGTCAGCTGCCCCCGCTCCAGATCGGCGGCGGCCCGTTCCATGCCTTTGACCAGATTTTCCCCCTGGGTTTCCAGCGTGCGTTCCAGCACCACCGGATTCATCAGCGGGAAATTGGCCGGGCTCATCGCATCCAGCACATTGGTGGTGGCAAAGCGCAATTGCTCGCGCGCCAGATCATCAACACCTTCCACCTCATCAATGGATTCGCGAATCCGTTCGGCCAGCAGCAAATAGGTCTGATGAATCAGGGCGAACACCGGCTGCTGGCGCCAGGCGGCATCGGCAAAGCGCCGGTCCTTGCGCGGCAGGCTGGGTTCGGCCACCAGTTCAGCGTCAGAACCGGCGGCACTATTCGCCTGCGCGTTGAACTGGCCCAGAATATCTTCCCACAGGGCGACGCCTTCTTCCCACAGGCGCTGCTGCCTTTGCGGATTGAGCAGCGGCATCTGCTGATAGATCCCCTGCAGCAGGGTCATCCATTGGGTGGGATCGGCAAACAACGGCGCCACCATATCCGGCGTGGCCTTGGCCTCATGGAAATTCAGCCACATATGCTGCAGTTGCTGGGCCGATTTGCTCCATTGATCGACCATGGCATCGTCCGGCAGGGCCGGCATCACCCCCGGGGCGAAGGCTGACAGCATCTGTCGCGCTGCGTCCCCCTGGATGCGCATCATGTCCGTGAAGATATCAGCCGCGCTGCGGCTCCGTTCGTCGCTGTCCGCCATACAGCCATGTATAACTGCAAATGCGGCAAAAGTTAGCGAAATGCTTGAAACGCGACGCTGATCATTGCGCGCAACCGGCGATTCCGTCACAATTGATGCACCGTGCGCGCATCCCGCCGCCGGAACTGGAATGATTCAAGGTCATGGATACCGATTTTTACCGCATCAAGCGTTTGCCCCCCTATGTCATTGCCGAAGTCAATGCGATGCGGGCCGCGGCGCGAGCGAGCGGGCGGGACATCATCGACCTTGGCATGGGCAATCCCGACCTTCCGCCGCCCCAGCATGTGATCGACAAGCTGTGCGAAGTGGCGCAGAATCCGGATGCCCATGGCTATTCCCAGTCCAAGGGCATTCCCGGCCTGCGCCGCGCCCAGGCCAATTATTATCAGCGCCGCTGGGGCGTGGATCTCGATCCCGACGCCGAAGTGGTGGTGACGCTGGGCTCCAAGGAAGGCCTCGCCAGCCTTGCGACCGCGATCACCGCACCTGGTGACACAATTCTGGCGCCGAACCCCAGCTATCCGATTCACACCTTCGGCTTCATCATCGCCGGCGCGACCATCCGGTCGGTGCCGACCACGCCCGATGAACGCTATTGGGATTCGCTGGAAAAGGCGATGCGCTTCACCGTGCCGCGCCCGACCGTGCTGATCGTCAACTATCCGTCCAACCCGACGGCCGAAGTTGTCGATCTGGCATTTTACCAGCGGCTGGTGGACTGGGCGAAGGAAAACAAGGTCTGGGTACTGTCCGACCTTGCCTATTCCGAACTCTATTTCAACGGCAAGCCGACCCCGTCGATCCTGCAGGCCAAGGGCGCGATGGATGTGGCGGTGGAATTCACCAGCCTGTCCAAGACCTTTTCCATGGCCGGCTGGCGGATCGGCTTTGCTGTCGGCAATCAGACGCTGATCGCCGCGCTGACCCGGGTGAAGAGCTATATCGATTATGGCGCCTTCACCCCGATCCAGGCCGCTGCCGTGGCCGCGATCAATGGCCCGCAGGACATCGTCGACAAGAACCGGGAGCTTTATCACAAGCGTCGCGACGTGATGGTCGAAGCCTTCGGCCGCGCCGGCTGGGACATTCCCCCGCCGCCGGCATCCATGTTCGCCTGGGCGCCCTTGCCCCCCGCACTGAAGGAAATGGGCAGCCTGGAATTCTCCAAGCAATTGCTGACCCATGCCGATGTCGCAGTGGCGCCGGGCGTGGGTTATGGCGAAGATGGTGAAGGTTATGTCCGCATCGCCATGGTCGAAAACGAACAGCGGCTGCGCCAGGCCGCGCGCAATGTGAAGCGTTACCTCACGTCCATGGGCGTCAATTCCACCGCTGCCTGATCCGGCAACCGGTCAGAATTTCTGAAACTTTACGGGGCGGCGGTGCATGGCATCGCCGCCCTTTTCATGTCCAAATCCGGCACGCCGACCAGTCAGAAATCGCGACTCATTCTCAATAAAGCGCGAATTTTTCACCTGATTTTCACGAATACGAAATCGCGCAAAAAACATAGCAGTTCTACACAATTCCGATTAGCGTCACGCAAAAGACCTATCGGAGAGGAAGTACACAATGGCCGACCAGGCGCAGACAGGGGGCCCGACGCTGGACGTCGCCGGCTTTCTCGGCGGGCTGAAGATTACCCCCTTTCACAAATGGCTGATCTTCCTTTCCTGCCTGGTGACATTCTTCGACGGGCTTGATTTTGCCCTGATCACCTACACCCTGCCCTACATCCGCGATGAAATGGCCCTGAAGCCGGAGATGATGGGTTATGTCAGTTCAGCCGCCTTTGCCGGGCAGATGTTCGGTTCGCTGATCGGGTCCTATCTGGCCGACGTGCTGGGCCGGCGCCCGGTTATCCTGCTCTGCACCCTGCTCAGCGCGATCCTGACCTTTGTCACCGGCTATGCCACCACCGCAGAACTGCTGATCGTACTGCGCTTCTTCGGCGGGTTGACGATCGGCGGCCTGCTGGCCCCAGCGTGGTCGCTGAACATCGAAGCCATGCCCAAATCGCTGCGCGCGACATCGGTGACGATCATCATGCTCGGCTTCAGCCTGGGCGGCGCGGTTGCCGGACAGGTGACCAATTTCCTGATCCTGCATCTGGGTTACACCTGGCACATGGTGTTCTTCAGCTGCGGCGCGGCCACGCTGGCGCTGGCGGTGCTGTTGCAGTTCACCCTGCCCGAATCCGCCCGCTGGATGGTCGCCAAGGGCAAGCCGGTCGATCAGGTCATGCCCCTGCTGGCCCGCTTTTCGCCAGACGTCGCGAACCAGCCCTATACCCAGCTGATCCTGTCCGATGAGAAGAAGGCCGTGGAAGGCGGATCGCCCTGGTCCAAGACCTCCCAGCTGTTCAAGGGGTCGCTGATGTTCATCACCCCGATCATCTGGATCACCTATTTCTTCTCCTCCTTCGCGATCTATCTGAAATCCAGCTTCGGCGTGCTGTTCATGGAAAAGCTGGACATCTCGCTCGCGACGGCGACCAATCTGGGATCGGTCGGCGCCATTGCCGGCGCGGTTGGCGGCGTGCTGTTGCTGGCCTTTACCGAGAAGAAGGGCCCGATCTGGATTGCCCTGGCCCCGCTGATCGGCATTCCGCTGGCGGTGATCATCGGATCCGGACTGCTGGTTGGCGGCCCGTCGTTCATCCCCATCCTGCTGCTGGGTTCGGTCACCATCGGCATCGGCCATGCCGCCGTGATTTCGATCACCAGCATTTATTACCCCAGCGCGATCCGTTCCACAGGTGGTGGCTGGGCCAGCTTCATGGCCAAATTCGCCGCCGTGGCGGCCCCGATCATCGGATCGCGGCTGTTCCTGGCCGATCGGCAGGCCGTGCTGGATGGCTATCTGGCCACCGGCATCTGCCTGGCCGGTGTGGTCGTCGGTATCGTGGCCCTGTCCTTCTTCGCCAAGCGGCTGAACAAGGAACAGGAAGCTGAAGCAGCCAAAGACGCCGAAGCCGGCGAACTGGCATCCGCCTGAACGGAGCAACAGAACAATGACCTTGCGCAGTATCGCCGCCAACACCCCCGGCCGCCGGGCAAACTGGAAGGCCCTGGGTCTTTCGGCGGAAGACATGGAAAAACCCAAGATCGCGGTGGTGAACAGCAGTTCCGAACTGGCGATCTGCTACGCCCATCTCGATGGCATCGCCAAAATCGTGAAGGATGAAATCCGCAAGGCCGGCGGCGTGCCGTTTGAAGTGCGCACCGCGGCCCCATCCGACTTCATCACCGGCGCGGCCAAATCCGGTTCCTACATCCTCGCCGGGCGCGACATCATTGCCAATGATATCGAAGTCCAGGTCGAAGCCGCACTACTGGATGGCATGATCTGCCTGACCAGCTGCGACAAGACCCCGCCGGGCCATCTGATGGCCGCGATGCGGCTGAACATCCCGACCATTCTGGTGATCGGCGGTTATCAGCAGGCCGGCGAAATCGACGGCCAGCCGGTCGATGTGGAAGATGTCTGGTCGGGTTCGGTGGGTGAGCGTTTCGGCGCCAAGCCGAAATTCCCGGTGGCCGACATGGCCGAAAACGCCATCGTCGGCCCGGGCGTCTGCGCCGGCATGGCGACCGCCAACACCATGCATTGCGTGGTCGAAGCGCTGGGCATGGCCCTGCCCGGCCATGCGCCGGTGCGTGGTAACAGCCCCAAGATGCAGGACAACGCCCGCGCAGCAGCGCGGCGGATCGTGGACATGGTTCATGAGGATCTGCGCCCGCGCCAGATCATGACCGAAGGCGCATTCCGCAACGCCATCGCCACCGTGCTGGGCGTGTCGGGATCGATCAACGCCATCAAGCATCTGCAGGCAACCGCGATCGAAGGCGATCTGGATCTCGACATCTTCACCCTTTGGGAAGAGATGAGCGATGTTCCCGTGCTGTCCGCCGTGCGCCCCACCGGCGCAATCCGGATTGAAGAATTCGAGGATTCGGGCGGCGCGCGCGCGATCCTGAAGCGGCTGGAAGACCGGATCGACACCGGCGTGCTGACCGTTTCGGGCAAGACCCTGGCCGACAATCTGGCCGGTTATGAGATCCCCGGCCCCGATGTGATCAAGCCGGTCAACGATCCGGTGGGCGTGGGCCCGGCGATTGCGATCCTCAAGGGCAGCTTTGCCAGCTCTGCCGTGGTCCGGCTGGGCATCCGCGACGGTTCGCGACCGGAAGAATTCAGCGGCCCTGCCCGCGTGTTCGAAACCGGCGCCGAATGCATGAACGCCATCGCCGCCGGCCAGGTGGTTGCCGGCGATGTGGTCGTCTGCCGCAATCAGGGGCTGAAGGGTGGCCCGGCCATGGGCGGCGGCGCCAGCGCCGTGCTGTTCGCGCTGGATGCAGCCGGCCTTGCCAAGACCACCGCCTTTGTCACCGACGGGCAGCTGTCCGGCCTGTGCCTGAAGGGCCTGACCGTGGCGGAGGTTTCGCCCGAAGCGGCCACCGGCGGACCGATCGGCAAGGTGCGCGACGGCGACACCGTGACCATCAGCGTGCAGAACCGCAGCATCGATCTGGAGGTATCGGAAGCCGATCTCTCCACCCGCGAAGGCCCGGGCTACATCATGCCCGCCACCGGCTATCTCGGTACCTTCCGCAAGGCCGTGCAGCCGCTCAGCACCGGGGGCGTGCTGCTGCCGCTGGAAGACTGACCCAACAGGCCAGAGCATAGAAAAGGGCACCGCCGGCCATGTCAGCGGTGCCCTTTTCTTATCAGCGAAGGTGGTCGTTATTCGGCGGCGACCACCGCTTCGCCGGCAGCCGCCACAGCCGCATCATCAGACAGATGCGCACCCTGCGAACGCAGCAGTGCCCGCACTTCATTCACATCCACATCACGCGGCTGCACCCCACGATTGGCCGCCACCGCTGCGGCGGCACCCGCCGCGTGACCGGTCAGCCAGCACTGCGGGATTTCGCGCATGAAGCCATGGCTGTTTGCATCGCAGGAAATATGCCGCCCACCGACGAGCAACCCGTCCAGCGAACGCGGCACGATCGCGCCATAGGGAACCGACAGCACCGGGAACTTCGGGCTGAGCGAGGGGCTGATCCCCACCTCATCTGCCACCGGCACGCCATTGCTCCAGTTCTTGCGTTCAATCCGACCAATCCCGGCCAGCCGGCGCGTGTGGCGCACACCCAGCTGGCTGGCGCTCTGCAAGCTATAGGCCTTGTCGAAGCCCGGCGCATGGCGGCGGAAGAACTGGCAATGCCCTTCCATCAAGCGGTGGCTGCGGATTTCGACCTCGGTCATGTCGTCCACATCCAGCGCAGACAGGCCCGACTGGCGCGGGCCAAGGAACAGCGCAATATCCGACCGCCAGCTGACATAGGGGGTCTGGAAGAAGCCAAGTTCTTCCCGCCCGCGATCCATGAACTGGCGCAGCTGATCAGGGTTGTGGACCTTCCAGTCGATCCAGCGGTCCATATCGACCCCGCCCAGCACCCAACCGGTGTTCATCGAATGGTGGACATCGCCTTCTTCGATATCGGTATCGAAATCGGCCCCGGCGCGGGCGAACATGTCACCATCACCCGTGGTATCGATCACCACCTTGGCCAGCAGCGCATTGCGCCCGGCCTTGCTTTCGAAAACAACACCCTTCGCCACGCCATCTTCCACCAGTGGGCGTGCAGCCCAGGCATGGAACACGATCCGCACCCCGGCTTCGAGCAGCATTTCCTGATTGTTGAGCTTCATCCGTTCGGGATCGATCGTCGGCGCCCAGCAGACGATGCCGTGGAAGGCGGTGGTGCGCTGGCCCCAGTAACCGGCCTTGCCCTTGTCAGTGGAACCCCAGTCGATCCGCGGCGGCCCGGCGACGGCTTCGGGCGGCATGCGTTCGATGAATTCGCGGGCAAAGCCCTGGATGACATGATTGCCCTGCCAATCGGTCATGCGGTCAATCCACATCACCAGACCACCGGTGGAAAGCCCGCCCAGATGGTTGTAGCGTTCGACCAGAGTTACATCTGCCCCGGCCTTGGCCGCGGCCCAGGCGGCCGCACAACCGGCCGGCCCGCCGCCGATCACCACCACATCGCACTGATGATAAATGTCGATGTCACGCGCATCTTCGCGCACCGTGCCCCCACGGCGCGGCGGCGGCAGGTTCCGTCCGCCGCTTTCAAACACATCGGAACCGAGGAAGCGATCTTCGCTATGCCCCGCGATGCGCTGCATCTTCACCTTTTCGTCGGCCATTTCCAATCCTTCGAAATCTACCAAATCTTCAAAATTGCGGCGCTGACGCTAGACCTTGCGCCGATGGCGGGCAAGCGATTGGCCTGCAGAATTGCACCACGAGAAACAGGATAATTAACCAATTTTGCGGGAAAGCATCGAATGGCCGGCGAAATGGGCGTTGCGTCGCCCGTCCAGTTTCGCTAGTGCGCCCGCTCCGGCCCGATGGCGGAGTGGTTACGTAGAGGACTGCAAATCCTCGCACGCCGGTTCGATTCCGGCTCGGGCCTCCACTCCCTTTAATCAGCACTATCTGTTCAAGGGATGTCGGATATACCGATTCCGCCCTGCATTGCGTGCGCCCTGTCGAAGGCCGGACTCCGGCGCTCAAGCTGCAAAAGCCGGCCGTTCATCATGCAATATGACCGTTACGCCGCGCGCATCGTTGCGGCGAGGGCTGGTGGCTGCTCCGATAGCCGGAACAACCGGAGGATCGCAGATGAAAGTCCTGATCCCAGCCGCCGCGGCGCTGGCCATCCCCGCCACACCCGCCTTCGCCCAATATGATCCCATCTGGCTGGGCCAGGGCGCCGTGGCGCAGAGCACCATGAACAATGCCCGCGCCAACACGCGCAACGCCGCGCGTTCAGGATATGAAAATTCCCCTGAGGTTTCGCAGGCATGTTCCGCCGACAGCGTGCCGATTGCCGAGCAGGAACGGATCTCGGATGAATATATGTGGCGCGCAGAAGTCGACGGCAAGGAAAGCGCCGACATCTGGGTGCGCGAGGAAGGCGTCCGCTATCGCATGGAACTGGTCCGGCAAGGGATCTGCCCGGAACCGACAGCGCATGAAATGGCCGCGCTTGCAGAATGGCGCGCGCGGACCCGTGATCGCCGGTGATGCCCAATTCAGGGCAATCCCTGCGCGAACCCTGAGGCCCGGGCCAAAACACAGACAAACTTAGTCCTCGTTTTATGATTGACGCATAAACGCGGACAATGTAAGTCTGTGTTTATGGCACACATAACCACCAGCGTCGAATATGGGATCCACTGCCTGCTCTGGCTGGTGGGCAATGAGAATCGCCCGATCAGCAGCCGCGACCTGGCAGAACTGCAGGGGGTTTCGCCCAGCTTTCTGGCCAAGATTTTCCCCAAGCTGGAAAAGGCAGGGATCGTGCGGGCCAGCGAAGGCGTGCGCGGCGGTTATCTGCTGGCCCGCCCGGCAGAGGACATCAGCTTCCTGGATGTGGTCGATGCAATCGAGGGGAAGAAGCCGCTGTTCGATTGCCAGGAAATCCGGTCGCGCTGTGCGCTGTTCGATGAACACACGCCGGGCTGGGTTACCGCTGGCACCTGCGCCATTCATGCCGTGATGCTGCAGGCGGAAAAGGCCATGCGCGATGCGCTCGCCGCCCAGAATCTCAGCAGTGTCGGTCAACGCTTCGCCCGCAATGCGCCGACAGAATTTTTCGAGGATGTGGACGGCTGGTTTACCGATCGGGTGAGCCGCCGCACTGCCAGAGGCAACAAGCCCGCCCGCGACGTGCCGCACTGATCCTGCGCCCCGCCTGCACCTGACCGCGCGGCAACCAACCATCACCGCAATCTTTCCCGGGCCTGCTGTCGGGCCGCGCCGGGGAAGTGCTCCGCGTCGCTGCATGATCGATGCAGCGGGCGATGAACCGCGCCCGGCGACCAGCCAAGAAGGACAATGCCATGAACCAGACAATCGTGATCGCCGGCACCGGATTTGCCGGAGTATGGGCCGCCCTTTCCGCCACCCGCGCCCTGACGCTGGCCGGTCGGCAGGACGATGTGGAGGTGGTTGTTGTTTCCCCCTCACCCAGCCTCGTCATCCGCCCCCGGCTGTATGAGGCGGAACTGCACAATATGAACCCCGATGTGGGTGAACTGCTTGCCGCCGTTGGCGCGCGCCACATTCCCGGCCGGGTCGAAGCGGTGGATGCCGGCGCGCGTAGCCTGACGATCGCCCGCCCGGACGGAGGGACGGAAACTCTGGCCTATGACCGGTTCATCCTCGCCGCTGGCAGCCAGCTGTTCCGGCCCGATGTGCCCGGACTTGCCGAATATGGCTTCGACACCGATCAGTTTGACAGCGCCCATGCGCTCGACACCCATATCAAGGCGCTGGCCGGGCAGCCGGAAAGCCTGGCACGCAACACCGTGGTCGTGGCCGGTGGCGGACTGACCGGGCTGGAGGCGGTGACGGAAATGCCGATCCGCCTGCGTGCTGCCCTCGGCCGCGATGCCAGTTTCCGTGTCGTGCTAATCGACACGGCCGACCGGCCCGGCGGCTCTCTCGGGGAGGAATCCTCCCCCTATTTCGCTGAAGCGCTGGATTTTGCCGGGGTGGAGGTGCGCTGCGGCGTGCGTGTCACCGCGATTGGCAAGGACAGTGTCACCTTATCATCAGGCGAAACCATCGCCACGAACACCGTGGTCTGGGCAGCCGGCATGCGCGCCAATCCGCTGGCGGCACAAATCCCCGGGGAGCATGACGCCGTCGGCCGGGTGATCGGTGATGCCTATCTGCGGGCACCTGCGGCCGAGGCGATCTTCGTCACCGGCGATACCGTGCGGGCCGCCACGGATGATCTGGGCAATGTTGCGGCCATGTCGTGCCAGCATGCGCTCAGCCTCGGCCGTGTGGCCGGGCATAATGCGGCGGCTGAACTCGTGGGTCTGCCGCTGCATCCCTACAGCCAGCCCAAATATGTAACCTGCGTCGATCTGGGCGAATGGGGCGCGCTGTTCACCGAAGGATGGGACCGGCAGGTCCGCCTGACCCGGGCAGAAGCCAAGGCGATCAAGCAGGAGATCAACCAGCAGTGGATCTATCCCCCCGCCGCCGATCGCGATGCCGTGTTCGCCATCGCCAACCCTGACTATATCATCGTGCCCTGAAACCCACCGATCATGGGAAGGGCGGCATAATGCCCCCTTCCCACCCGGCGCGAAACAAGGGCCGCAACGGTTCAGGGGGTGACAGGCCGGGCAAAACTTGGAACAGTCCGGCCATCGGCCTGAGGCTTCCCGGATAGATGAATGTTCCGATCACGCGTGCGATCTGCCCTGTTTCTGGTTCTTCCCGCTTTGCTGCTGTCCGCTTGCGCCAGCGAATCCCATGCCGATCTGTCGATTGAGGCCAACACGCTGGTGCAGCCCGGCATGCCGCTGGCAGAGGCCAGCACGGCGCTGGAGGGGGCCGGTTATCAATGTGGGCAGAGCCAGTTGGCCGGCGATGATCCCGCCGCCCTGCTTTGCAGCCGGGAACAATCGCACCGGGTGCTGGCCACCTGCGTCCAGACTATTCTGATCACCCCGACGACTGATGGCGCGCAAGTGGCAGATCTGGATGTCCGCTCACCGCAATGCACGGGACTGTAAGCCATGCGTCTCCCCCTGATTTTCGCTGCCCCCATCCTTTCTGCAATGCTGGGTTCAACCCTGGCCCAGGCTGCCCCCAACAGCTTCGCGGAAAAGGATCAGGCCGGCCATCTGCTGGCCTATATGACGCAAGGGGAAGACCTTCCCGTGCCGCGCGAGCAGAGCATTTTCGGCATTCCGGACACTCCGATCCTCTATTCCGTGCTGCGCGATGGCGATGGCCCGGTCCGCATGCGTTTCGAAAGTGAGGGCCAGCCGGCGCATGAGATCAGCCTGCCGCTGGGTGTCCATGCAGATGACACGATCAGCGCCTGGCCGATGTTCATCCGGATCGCCGAAGCTGACGCTGGCGAAAGCTCATCCTATCTGCTCGGCGTGATGCAGCGCCGCCAGCAGGGATATTCCGGTGGCGGCGCCAATGAACACCGGGTCCATCTGTTCCGCGTGGATTATCCGCGCAACAGCGACACCCGCGCCCGCCCGGTGCTGTCCCTGCCGCTGGCGGCGGACAAGCTGATCCGCGCCTGTTTTTCGGAAAATGATGAAGCCCGGCGCGGCAATGCCTGCCACGACAGCTACAAGTTCGAAGCACTGCTGCATCTGGACACAGGCCAGAATTCAGACTGGCCGGTGCTGCTCTATCACAGCCAGGCACGGGTCGCTCCCGGTGTGCTGGCAGGCCTGCTGGCCAGCCAGCGCCAGCTTCCGGATCGCGCGCTGACCGCGGCAGAGGTTGAGGAACGAACAGACCCCCATTGCAGTTTACAGCGCAGCATCCGCTACAACAGTTTCAGCCTGCGGTATGAAATGGAAACGCCTGCACCCGATTGCAGCGATTTTTTCGTGCCGAATTAAGTGGATATCAGGGAGACAGCATGTGACGAAAACCCGCAACCCCGCCCTTGCCCCAGCCATCACATTGGCATTCGCCGCGCTGTTGCTTCCCGCTGGGGCGATGGCACAGCAAAGCTGCCAGTCGTTCGACACCGGCCAGTTTCCGCTCGGCCATGTGCTGACCGAACCACAGCGCACGCAATTGTCTGATCAGGGCCCGGGCGGCAGTGAACGGGGCACGCTGCATTGCAGCCGCGATGGCCGCGCCTGTTCGGTGCTGGCCAATGACGGCGCCATCTATGGCTGGGCCAGCGATGGCACGATCAAGAGCAAGGCATTCGTGCTGGATGATCCCTCCACCCTTCCGGGCTGGAAGGGCAAGCTCGACCCGGATGTCGCCACCCAGCTTTCTCGCACCCATTGCAGCAGTTTCCGTGCGGAAGCCGATGACACGGGGCTCTCTGATGCGGAATTCGGGCTGAAGGCCGAAGGGCTGAAGACCCGGGGCGGGCGCGACTATGTCGTTTCCATCTTCGGCGACGGTTCGGAAGAAAGCCCCGTCATGGTCGAACTCAGCCTGGCGCAATAGGCTGGCCTATCCTGCAAGGCGCCGATTGAGCCAGGCCAGCACGCCTGCCTCTTCGGCGCTGAAGCCGGCCCGGCGGCTTCTGGGCAGGGTCAGCGATCCATCGGCAAAGCTGTCCAGCACGGCGGGATGGATATAGCATTTGCGGCACACCGCCGGCGTATTGCCCAAACGCTGCGCCACGCTTTCTACCGCCTGCCGGATTACGCGTTTGGCCGCGGCATCACTCGCCGGCAGCTTCGCCTCTGCCAGGGCCACCGCCGCCAGCACCGTGCCGTTCCAGGTGCGGAAATGCTTGGTGGTGAAATCCGCCTGCGAAATCTGTTTCAGATAGGCGTTGATGTCATCCGAACAGACTTCGCGCCGCTGGCCATCGGCATCGAGATATTGGAACAGATGCTGGCCGGGCAGATCCTGGCTGGCCTTGACGATCCGGGCGATGCGCCGGTCATGGATGCTCAGCCGCCATTCCTTGCCGCTCTTGCCCTTGAAACGAAAGCGCAGTTCCCCGCCGCTGACCGAAACATGCCGGTCTTTCAGCGTGGTCAGCCCATAGCTCTGGTTCTGTTTCGCGTAATCGGCATTGCCGACCCGGATCATGGTGGTTTCCAGCAGGCGCACGATGGTCGCCAGCACCTTGTCGCGCGGCAGACCACGGCGGGACAGGTCCGCATCGATCTGCGCGCGCATGGCCGGCAGCGCAGCGGCGAATTCCAGCATGCGATCAAACTTTGTGCTGTCCCGGATTTCGCGAAAGCGCGGGTGATAACGATATTGCTTGCGCCCCCGCGCGTCGCGCCCGGTCGCCTGCACATGCCCATTGGCGCTGGGGCATATCCACACATCCCGCCAGGCCGGCGGAATGGCGAGGCTGCGAATCCGGCCCAATATCTTGCCATCGCGGATCACCTGCCCGCGCCTGTCGCGATAACAGAATCCCTTGCCCTGCCCGCGCCGGGTGATGCCCGGACCATCATCCGCCATATAGCGCAGCCCGGCATCCTCCGCCGCCTGGCGCCCATCGGGCATGGCGCTGGCCTTGTGCCGGGATGTCCTTTTTTGGGGTGTCTCAGGCTTGCGGGTGGCGAGGCTCATAATCGGATAAGCGCCGATCCGTGCATCCTGTTCCCGGCAGCCGGAACGCCTGTGCAAAGGGCTGTGGTTTATCCATCCACAGCGGTCGACAAGCCCGGTTTGCTGCCGTTAGGAGCCGCGCCATGGCTATTATCGCAACGATCATGAACACCGTCACCGGGCGGCCGATTCAGAAAATGACCTTCAACCGCATGCCCAAGCCTTGGGCCAGCTTCACGCTGGAAACGGGTGAGCTGGTGCAGGCCGAACGCATTGATGTGGGCAAGCCGGCCCCGGGCAAATTCGCAGCCCCGGTCGATGTCTGGATTACACTGAAGCCCAAGGAAGAAGGCTAAGACCTGCGCAACCGGCACGGCACACACGTCAGGCCGGTTCGTTTTCCTCAATCGTCCATTCGCGCAGATCGGGTTCCATCCCGATCAGCGCCAGACCATGCGCGATGGAGGTCAGTTCCTCCCCACTGTCGATCCGTTCTGCGCCAAAGCGCTGTTCAAACAGGCGCCGCACGGCCGGGATCAGCGATGATCCGCCGGTCACGAACACCCGATCCACCTGTTCCGCCGGCAGGCCCGCGCGTTCCAGCGCTTCATCCACCGTGGCGGCAATCCGTTCCAGATCGGGCGCGATCCATTGTTCGAATTCGGCGCGGGTCACCTGCGCCTCAATGCTCAGATCATCGCTGTCGAAGCGGAAGGTCGCCCCCTCTTCTGAAGACAGGCGGCGCTTCAACTGCCCGACCGCTTCATACAGCGGATAGCCCAGTTCATGTTCGACCACCGCGATCATCCGCCCGATCGCTTCTGGATCGATCGCCGCGCGTTGCAGACGGGTCAGTTCATCCAGCGTGCGCCGGTTGCGCATCAGCGCCAGCCGCGACCAATCGCCAAAATCGGTGAAATGCCCATCCGATATCGGCAGCACCTTGTCGAACGACCGATATTGGCTGCCCTTGCCCAGCATCGGCAGCACCAGCCGATCCATGATGCGATAATCGAACCGATCCCCGGCGATGCCGATCCCGGCGGAGCCCAGCGGGACGCAGCGCCGCGCGGCACCCGGCGGGCCAATCCGTACAATCGAAAAATCGCTCGTCCCGCCGCCGAAATCCGCCACCAGCAGATTGGCCGGTTCGGACAGCCGCGAGGCATAGCTGTAGGCCGCGCCGAGCGGTTCATAGACATAGTGCACTTCGCGCCCGAGCATGGCGAACATCGCATCGTAACGCTGCCGCGCCAACGCCACATCGGGCTTCATCCCGACATAGCGCACCGGGCGGCCGATCATGATCCGTTCGGGCAGATCGCGCAGCGCATCACCGGCGTGGTGGATCAGATGGCGCAGGAATACCTGCCCCAGCTCTTCAAACTTCAGCCGTTTTTCAAACAAGCTCGCGCTTTCGAAGCGCGGATTGGCTGCTACCGATTTGAAGGATTGCAGGAACCGGCAGCCCTGTGGGTAATCAAGGAATTCATCGATCGCCCAGGGGCCCGCCTCATGTGCCAGCCCGCCGCGAACGCCGCTTTCCTGCCAGAAGCACAGCGCCGAACGGAAAACCGATGTTCGCCCGTCAGGCGCATCGAAGCCCACCAGCCTTGCCGCATCATGCCCATCACCGCCTTCGGTCAGCGCCACCACTGAATTGGTGGTGCCGAAGTCGATCCCCGCGACGCGCGCAGCAGCAGCCCCATTTGTGGGTGCCGTTCCCCCTGCTGACATGCTGCTGACCTCCCGATTGCTGACCCCACAGGCCCGTATTGGGCAGACTGCGGCGCTACCTGTGGCAGCGCCGCAGCGCAGAGGCAACCATGCGCAAGGTCAGAATTCGGCCCGCAGCCCCAGCTTGAAGGTCCGGCCAAAGGCGGCATTGGTGTAGAAAAGCGCGCCGCTTTCCCCGCGGTAATATTCAATGTCCCGCGCATTGTTGAGATTGGCCGCATCGAAATAGACCCGCAACCGATCGGTCAGATCATAACGCAGGTTGAAATCGACCTGCACTGTCGGGCGATCAAACACATCCTCTTCCGGATTGCCGGCCAGCACCACCAGCGCCTTGCCCCGGTAATTGGCCGCCACCCGCAGCGACAGTCCGTTGTCTTCCCAGCCGAGCGAGGCATTGCCGACCAGTTCACGCTGCCCGGGCAGCGCGAAGACCTCACCGGCGCGGACATTGGCAGTGGATTCTGAATTCGCCCAGGTAACATTGGTCTGGGTAAACAGGCCGGACAGGATGCCCGGCAGGCCGGCATAGGCCTGCGTCCAGGACAGTTCGACGCCGAACACCTTGGCCTTTTCACCGTTCAGCACGGTTTCAATGGATTCAAAATTGCCATCCACCCCATCGGGCAAGACCAGCGGCAGCACCGCCAGATCCGATCCGTCGCCGGAAAAATCGAAGAAGAAATCGGTGATCCGCTTGTAGAACAGCGCCGCCTGCAGCGCCGTTCCCTTGGTCGGATACCAGGCGGCCGAAAGATCGAAGGAATCGGCCATCATCGGATCGAGATAGGGGTTGCCGGCATACATGTCGCGATTGTCCGGATCATCGGTGGCGAACTGCACCCGCATGCGATTGACCCGGTCGTTGAAATCCGGCCGCTGAATGCCCCGGTTCCACGAACCGCGGACCACCACCGTATCGGTGGGTTCCCAGCGCAGATGCAGGCCGGGGAACCAGTTGGTATATTCGCTGCTGACCGTGCCGAGATCGACAATCTCCCCACTGTTGGCCACGCCATCGGGCCCGCGCCCGCTGCCATCGAATTCGGTGAAGAAACCCTGGCTGTCGGCCCTTGTGTGTTCAACCCGCAGGCCGGTGATGATTCGCAGGCGGTCTGTCTGGCTGATGGTCAGCTGGGCATAACCGGCGAAGACATCTTCCCCCACGGCATAATCGCCGGAGGCAGACAGATCTTCGCGCTGATAGGCCGGATTGGTGGCGAGCAGCGCGTCGCGTGCGTCCATGAACATGGCGTAGCCGGCATCGCGGGTGGGGAAGAAACCGGCATAGCCGGGGCCGGCCACATCGAACAGATCGGCATCTGCCATGGTCTGGCGAACGCCGAAGCTGCGGGGATTGCCCGTGTATTCTTCCCGGTCATTGGATTTGCTGCGCAACCGCATCCGCGCGCCCAGATCGATCCGGCCATGCTGCCCCAGCAGGCCCGTTTCCCGGCCGATGTCCAGCCGTGCGCCCCAGATCTCATCGCGGCGCTGTTCCTGAACATAGAGCAACTGGTTAAACTGATAGCTGGCCGGATCAAACGGATCACCGCCATCCCCATCATCACCAATGGCCGGCGCCAGGGTGAAACCATCCCGATCACTATCCAGATCAACCAGCAGTTCTTCGGCCCGGAAACGGCCGCGCAGCGCATTGGGGTTGGAGAACCGCGACAGCGACCAATCCGCCTGCACGCCGATGTCCCAGCCGCCGCTGCTGATCGATCCGCCGGTCGACAGGCTGTAGATCTGATCGGTGATGTTCTGGAAGAACATCCGCCGTTCATTCTCCACATCATCGAACAATCCGCCGCCGGGGCGCACTTCCAGAATCTTGTCGTCTTCCGAATTCTCGATCACCCAGATGTCCTGAAAACTCAGGTCATCATCGCGCAGCCGGCTATAAGTTCCGCGCAGGAAAATCTCTGCCCCGTCGCTCGGGCGGAATTCCAGATTGGCCGATGCATTCCAGCGGGTGCGTTCGCCGGTTTCGGTCACCTGGATCACTTCGTTGTGGCGCAGGAATTCGGGATCATCGGCTTCCAGCGCGGTTACGGCATCCAGCCCGGCGTCGCCTTCCAGCTCAGTCCCTTCGATCGGGCGCCGCGAATAGGCGAGCGACAGGCCCAGCCCCAGCCGGTCTTCGAAGAAGCGTTGCGTCAGATTGGCGGAAACCTGTTCGCCCAGCGCATCCACCACTTCCCCATAATATCCATCCACCCGCAACTGCAGCTTCTCCTTGCCAGAAAAGGCAGAGAGCGTGCGCAGATTGATCGCGCCGCCGATGGTATCGGCGTCCTGGCTTGGCAGAACGGATTTGGTGATTTCGATCTGCTGCAATTGTTCATTGGACACTGAATCGAGCGAGACGCTGGCGGTATCGACATTTGACGTGCCCAGCCGCACCCCGTCGATGGTTACGGCGGTGAACTGCGAGGGCAGGCCACGCACCGATACGCTACGCCCTTCCCCTTCGGAACGGTTGACCGTGACACCCGGCAGGCGCTGCAGCGATTCCGCGACATTCTGATCGGCGAACTGGCCGGTATCTTCCGATGACACGACATTGGTCAGATTGTCGGCCGCGCGTTCGGCCGCAACCGCCTTATCCAGCGCGCTGCGCGCCCCGGTGACGATGATCTGCGAGGCAGCGTCGGAACCAACAGCAGCGCCGCCCGCCGCCTCAGCATTCCGCGTGCTGGCACGCAGGGTGATCATCCGGCCATTGTCGCTGGCGATGGCAAGCGGCAGCCCGCGCAGCAGGCGACCAAGCGCTTCGCGGGCGGACATTGCCCCGGAAACACCCACGACCGAATGACCCGCGATGGCATCAAACGGGTAGATGATCTCTATCCCTGCCTGGCGGGAAAAGCGGTTCAGCGCATCGGCAGCCGGGCCGGCTGGAATGTCAAAGCTGACCCGATCCTGCCCCGCTGCAGCGGGCTGGCCGGCCCCTCCGCTATTCTGGGCTAGGGCGGGACATGCCGCCAGCAGGCTACTGGCAAGCAGGATGGCGGTATAGCTGTGGCGCGATCGCATTGCTGATCCCCTGATCGATCTGATGGTCCATCCGGCCACGCAGGCCGTTCACCAGCAGAGACGATCAACCGGGCGCGGCCCGCCATTCGCCACTTCAATTTCTTTCGATCAGGATCGTTTCCGGCCGATCCACGGCCTTCAGGTCAAATGTGCTGGCGATGGCAGACAGGAAACTGTCCGGCCGCAGCGTTTCAAACCGGCCGCCAATCCGCAGCGCCCGCACCGCGGGATCATCGATCACCAGCTTGCGATCGAGATAGCGATTGTATTCGCCGATCGCGGCACCCAGCGTTTCCCCGCTGAACACCACTTCCCCCCGGCGCCAGGCCGATGCAGCATCCACAGCCGGCAGCGGCGCAGCCTCCACACGCGTTGCCACCGATGACAGCTGGATCCGCTTGCCTTCGCCCGCCGTTGCAGAAGCTCCGCTGGCGGGCGATCCGGCGATGCGGGCATTTCCGGCCAGAACCAGCACTTCACCCGTGCCATCATCATGACGACGCAGATTGTATTCGCCAGTGCCGAGGAACAGCGTGCGATCCCCGCAATGCAGCAGTGCCTTTTTCAGCGTTCCGCCGGACAGCACCAGCGCCGCTTCGCCCTGTTCAAGCCACAGCTCACAATAATCATCGCTCATCTGCCAGCCGATCCGGCTGCTGGTGTTGAGCACCAGGGTGATGCCCGGAACCGGGTTAAACCGCCGCTGTTCGCCGGTCGCGGTGGCGGCATAGGCGGGCCCATCCATCATCTGCCACAGCAAGCCGCCACCGGCGATCACCGGCAGAGCCATGGCCGCCGCGCGCAACAACGAACGGCGCGACAGCGTAGAGGTAGCAGCGTGATTTTCGGCGACCGCACGGCTGTCCGCCACCACCCTGCCGACATCAACCGGAGCTTGCAGGCGGTCGATGGCTTCCCAGGCGGCAAGCGCCTGTGCATAGGCCACCGCGTGGCGGGGATCCGCATCCCGCCACTGCTCAAACGCGGCAATATCAGCCGATCCGGCGTCCAGTCGGGCCAGCCAGCTCGCGGCCTGTTCCTGCAGCGCCTGCGTCGTGCGTGTGTTGAAGGGGCCGTCCGTCATCCTCGTCCCGGGCCGAACCGACGGCCTCCATGACTGTCCGCATCCCCTTAACGAGATGCTTCTCGACAGTGGAGACGGATATGCCGAGTTTTTCCGCTATTCCACCTGGTGAAATTCCGTCGAATTTTCGCATTTCGACCACCTGCCGGCATTTGGGCGGCAAATTGGCGATCGCCTGGCGCACGGCATCCAGCTCCCGCTGCGCCGCCAGCTGGTCAAAGGCATCGGGGCAATCATCGGCAATATCATAGAGCACGGCATCGCCGCCGCGATCAAACGGCACCACCCGCGCATGGCGCAACCGGTCAATCCCGATATTGCGCACCAGCAGCATCATATAGGCCTTGGGCGCGATCAACCCGGCCCAATGCGGCAAGGCAATAATCCTGGCATAGGCTTCCTGGACGATTTCCCCGGCGGCATCCTGATCGGTCGCCCAGCGCAGCGCCTGCCGGTGGTAAGCTGCCGCATGCGGCAGCACCCGATCGATAAACCAGCGATCCCTGTTGCTGATCCGCAGCACGCCACATCACCCGCCGGCGCGCGGCCCGTTGCGCGCAGCCGCCGGCTAGGAAGCCATTGTGACGCGGCGGAGACGGAATGACGGTGTGAAGACGGCATCGCAGGCCCCAAACCGGCGACCACGCCCGCAACCTTACCCGTGCGCGCAATCCGCCATTGGGATATTCCGCCAGCGCTGCTAGGCGCGCGGCATAATGATCACCATTCAATCCATCACCGTCCGCCTGGGCGGCAACACCATTCTGGACGGCGCCACCGCCGCCATCCCCACCGGCGCGCGCGTTGGCCTGATCGGCCGCAATGGCGCGGGCAAATCAACCCTGATGAAGGTGCTGATCGGCCAGCTGGAACCGGACAATGGCAGCGTGGAAATGCCCCGGCGATCCACGCTGGGCTATATCGCGCAGGAAGCGCCCACCGGCACCCAGACCCCGTTCGAAGCCGTGCTCGCCGCCGACAAGGAACGCACCGCCCTGCTGGAGGAATCCGAAACCTGCACCGATCCGGACAGGCTGGGCGATGTGCATGAACGGCTGCTGGCGATCGATGCCTATTCCGCGCCGTCCCGCGCCGCGCGCATCCTGATCGGCCTTGGTTTTGACGAAGAAATGCAGGCCGAGCCGCTGGACAGTTTTTCCGGCGGCTGGAAAATGCGCGTCGCCCTGGCCGCACTGCTGTTTTCCGGGCCCGATCTGCTGCTGCTGGACGAACCGTCCAACCACCTTGATCTGGAAGCGACGCTGTGGCTGGAAAACTTCCTCAAATCCTATTCCGGCACGCTGATCATCATCAGCCATGAACGCGACCTGCTGAACAATGTGGTCGACACCATTGTGCATCTGCAGGGCGGCAAGCTGGCGCTGTACCCCGGCAATTACGATTCCTTTGAAAAGCAGCGCGCCGAACGCGCCGCGCAGCTGGCCGCCGCCCGCGCATCGCAGGATGCCCAGCGCGCCCGGCTGCAGGATTATGTCGCCCGCAACAGCGCCCGCGCCTCCACCGCCAAGCAGGCGCAATCGCGCGCCAAGATGCTGGCCAAGATGCAGCCGATCACCGCGCTGATGGAAGATCCCAGCCTCAGCTTCGCCTTCCCCGATCCCGATGAACTGCGCCCGCCGCTGATCACGCTGGATCTGGCCACGGTCGGTTATGGCGAAACCCCGATCCTGAAGCGGCTGAACCTGCGGATCGACCCGGACGACCGGATCGCCCTGCTGGGCCGCAACGGCAATGGCAAGACCACGCTCGCCCGCCTGCTGGCCGCCCAGCTGGCGCCGATGGACGGGGCCATGCAGTCATCGGGCAAGATGCGGGTCGGCTATTTCACGCAGTATCAGGTGGAAGAACTGGCATCCGATGAAACCCCGCTCGCCCATATGACCCGCGCGATGGAGGGCAAATCGCCCGGCGCAGTGCGGGCGCAGCTGGGCCGGTTCGGATTTTCCGGCCATCTGGCCACCAGCAAGGTGGCCAAGCTGTCTGGCGGGGAAAGGGCGCGGCTGGCGCTGGCGCTGATCACCCGTGATGCGCCGCATATGCTGATCCTGGACGAACCGACCAACCACTTGGACGTGGATGCGCGTGAAGCCCTGGTGCAGGCGCTGAACGAATATACCGGCGCCGTCATCATGATCAGCCACGATCGGCACATGGTGGAACTGACGGCGGACCGGCTGGTGCTGGTCGACCACGGCACGGCGGAGGAATATCCCGGCAGCATCCAGGATTACATCGACTACATCCTCGGCCGCAAACAGGCGAAGCCCACCGGCGATGCCCGCGCCCAGGCCAAGAACCAGGCAAAGGACGCCCCCAAGCGGGTGCATGTGCCGCGCGAAAAGCTGAAGGAAGCGCAAAAGGCGGTCACCGAAGCAGAGCGGGCCATGAACAAGATCGGCAATGAACTGGCCGATGTGGATCAGGCGATTGTCGATTCCACCGCCGGAACCGCCAGCGCCGGCGCCCAGAAACTCGGCGATCTCGGCCGCCGCCGCGGCGAACTGGCCGAAGCGCTGAAACAGGCCGAACAACACTGGCTGGACGCGAGCGAGAAGCTGGAACAGCTGACCGGTTGATACTCAGCAGGGTAGCTATCAATTTTTGGAAATCGGCGGGTTTGCAACGCGCCGATTTCCCGCTACAGGCCGCGTCCTGCACTGGCATGCAGCAGATTCCCGCAATCGGGCAGGCCAGTTACAGACCTCTGAACCAGGGGTTTGCCGCTTTAGCTCAGTTGGTAGAGCACATCATTCGTAATGATGGGGTCAGGTGTTCGAGTCACCTAAGCGGCACCACCGGGTTTATACCCCTTCCAGCAAGCACATTGTCGGTGACCGGGTGAAAGCCCTTTCACCTTGGGACACACTTGGGTTCCGGCTGCGGGTGCTTTGGGCAGGGCTTGGTGGAGTCTTATCAGTTGGTAGCCAATGGTAGTCGGCCTCCAGGGAGGAAGCCGGCTGACTTAAGCGGCCGATCATAAAACTGGAGGTCGGCTTCGCACGGCCCCAAACCATGATCAGCGTTTTTCCAAATGTATCGCCCTGCCTGGACGGCTCCTCGCACTCCCGTGCGACCAGCCGCCGCCAACCCTTCGGCTTTACATCGTCAATGAATGCCGGTTGAATTCCATATTCTGATACCCATATGTGAGGGACGCCGTTTTGCTCATCTGAGCGAATACTGTCCGGCATTGTCTCTTACGATCAGAAATTCATTTGATTGGCTTTCCTGAGACAGGAAATGCAATCGCCATGTCCGGGTCTCGACAGCCGGACGGGGCGATCCGGAGAGATCTGCCCGATGATCGCGTATTTCCTTCTTGTTCACCGCTACCCCGCGCAGTTCAAGCCGCTCTTCAAAGCAATCTACCTGCCGGGCAATCAATATGTCGTCCATGTAGACAAGAGTTCAGGCACAGCTCTGGCAGATGAGATGTCTGCCTTCCTTAAACCCTATCAGGGGGTGGAGCTTCTGGAGCCGGAAAACGCGCTCTGGGGCGGTTACAGCCTTGTCGACGCAGAACTGCGCGGCATGGCTCGGTTGCTCGAAATGGATAAGCGCTGGTCCCATTATATAAACCTGTCAGGTCAGGACTTTCCGCTCAAAAGCCAAAATTACATCCGCGAATTCTTCGTTGCCAATCCAGGCAGGCAATTCATCCGAGCCCTCGATCAACGCCGGGAACGGCCAGAAACGCTAAATCGCATCAGCCATCTTTTCATTGAAGAAGACGGGGCGATGACTGCGACGGGAGTGGCGCGCCCCTATCTGCAAGGTGCCACTCCGTTCATCGGCACTCAGTGGAAGGCGGTCACCCGTAACTTCTGCGAATACGTCTGCTATGACCCTCGGGTGGAACGGTTCAAGGCCTTCTATCGCAACAGCTTTATAGCGGACGAGGCCTTCTTCCAGACAGTGATCATGAACAGCGACGATGCAGGTATCGTTATGAACGATGACCTTCGGATGATCGACTGGGTTCCCGATGGAGACATCAAGCTTCGCCCTCGCAATTATGACGAAGAGGATTTCCTTCAACTGCAACGCAGCCCCGACCTCTTCGCCCGCAAGTTCGACGCCGAGCAAGGTTCAAGAATTCTCGCGTTGCTTGAACGCCATCTGCAATCTCCAGCCGCCAACCGCTATTCCGGGCGGACTTCTGCGTCCGTGCTGCCGTTGCATCCTGTAGTGGTGGATACCGCCTTCGCCTGAACGGCAATTCGTAAAACCCCATTTCGGAAGGAAACAGATCATCGCAAAGTTACAGAAGCGATCCAATCGCGAGATCCGCAAACCCAAGGCCAAAAAGCCGAAAACAAATGCATCAAAACCATCAGAGAAGCCTGGCGTCGTGGACGGATCAAAAAATATACAGCGCTAGCTTTCCCGTTACACGAAGCGAATTTCGCCTTTTCGATCGGGCAACGAAACATCAGCGAGCTCAAGCCTTTTTATTGCTGCTATTTCCGCTGCGCAGGGAAAATAACCGTAAGTAGATTCCCAGATCTCCGCAATGTCGCCTCAACCACGAGCATGGCTTCTCCGGGATCATAACCATCCCTGTCGGCCATTACTGACACGAGGAATTCGCTGCCCCGCCTCAGCGATGCAACTGCCCAGGCCAGACGCGACGAGCGGCTCGGATGACCTTTGCCAGCTCAGCATCAAACCTCATGAAAGGGTATCCAGTGGAACTTTCATCCACCTTCTGCAGGGAGCAGGAAATCGTCCAGCATGATCGCGCGGCCAAAACGACGCTACAGAACATCCGCCTTGTGGCCGAGAAAGCGGCCAAGGCGTGGGGTGCTGTCGCCCTTGCCGCCGAACAGCGCGAAGCTCGCCACGAGCGGGCCCGCATAATTGCCGATATGGCAACTCTTCAGAATGAGTCTGTCCACAATGAGGAAGTCGCTCCGCTGACCGAAAAACGCGCATCGGAGGCTCAAAGCCCCTGAAATGGGCGGGGGGAGAAGGACAAGAAGACAATGGAACGGCAATCAGGTACCACCTGATATTTTGTCAGAATCCCGCCGTAAAACCTAAAATTTACTTATATTAAATAGCCTTATCGCACCAAAATTAATTATCAATAATCTGCATAAATAAATTTTCTGCAATATTTGCTTTCGGAACCAAAGTTACACGTGTTCGCTTGGATATGGTTGTTACCTAGGAATGTAACCGCTTTAGGGCGCGACAGGGTCAGCGGCTTACCGCCCTTGTCGTTCATTCGGATTTCCGCCCCATGGACCCTTACACCGTTGTTCCTATTGAGCCTCTTCTGGCACCAATACTGTTCCACGATCTTCTGTTGAGCGAGGTGCTAAGCCTGATTCAACAGCTGGGATTTTCTGAAGTTATAATGCTCGATCCAAATCAATTGCTGTCCACCGTTTCGGTCGATCGTGATGGTGTCGTACATGTAGTCAACCTTTCCGTAGCGACATCACCAAAACTTCCACCACCATCAGGAATGAGTTAATTCCACCATCACCCATTTTCGGCGCTGCTGCGGGTTGACCCCACGGTTCGGAAACCCAAAAATGAGAACGGAATATGGGGAATAGGGTCGCCGACCGCACTGGCCGGCGACCCCTGAGCCGCACGAGGGCGGGCGGCATCGGCAATTCCTTGCAAATTCTTATATGCTTCCAGCTCTGAGCGACGAGGTAGCCGTCAAAGCAACTGCGGCAGAAACGGATGGCCCTCTATTCCGCAGCACATGCCAGACGTTGGCCTTATCAAGGCTTATGGTGATCCAATACTCACCATCGCGCATTACGCGTGCGTGTTTGATGGAAAGCTGTTGGATGGCAGGAAACAATCCCGCTGCGTCATGGCCAATCAGGTTCATCGGTTCGACCGAATGGTCATTCGGGACAATTTTAAAGTGGAGCATGGAGTGCTCCTTTATAGTCGGAGCGATGACCCGGCACGGGGCCAATTGAGTGCCGGGCGAATCCGAACCGGCAATTCATCATTGTAACATCTCGGATCGGCATAGCCTAATGCCCATTCTGCCAGCCACTGCTGGAATGCCGGGAAGAGCTATTCCGGAACGCTGCCGCCAACAGAAAGTACCCGTCGATGCTGCGCCAGAGCATCAGCAAGGTTGGTATAGATATATGGGCCCACGCGATAATGCGTGATTTTTATGGCCTCAACGCCAAAGGGAAGCTCATCTCGGCTTCGCAACCGCAGGGCGCCTCCCTCCCCCTCCCATTCGGCAATGCCTGGAGCCGACATCAGACAACTGCCGGAGAGGCAACAATCGGCCAGCCAACGCCCGACAGGCCCTTCGCATCGCGCCAGGCTCTGATCCGCTTGGCATAATACACCACCAGATCAAAATGGCTCTCCCGACGCTCGCAAGAACTGGCCTGCTGAGCGTTTAACATCGCTAGCTGATGGTTATAGAGAAGCTGGTTCAGGTCCATGGAAGGCGCCTTGTCAGAGGAAGGAAATGGGTCCCAAAGCAGCACGATCAGTGCTTCGTATCGCTTAACGCCTCACCCTCTAGCTGAAGATAAACAGCGCGCCTCTTATTCCCATAAATCTCATATGTTTCGTAGCCATAACGTTGGCCAATTTGAGGCTCCGGCCCCTCCTGCTGAAGATCAGACTTTTTGAAGGAGAGTGCTTCGCCGCCATTATCGGGAGATATCGTTCCCACACCCCCGCTACTGTCGTACGATTTAATCGTGCCATGGTGGGCCATTGAAGGTTCCTTCGCTAAAAATACGGCGCGCCGCATTTGGCCACCGCTGTGGCTAATAGGCGAAAGGGAAGGAATGGCGTTTCTTATCCGAACACCGTAGACCGTCGATTACGACTGGTAGCTAATTTACAAATGGATACGACGCCTTCCGAATACAACTATGAAGCAAAATAATTTTTATTGAAATTGCAGCGATGGATTTCAACTGCTGGCCCGTAAGTTCATAAATGGGAGCTGCGGGAGCGGCAGCACACGCGATGGAATACACTTTTATTTTATGATCAACATAGCACATGCAGCTCCTGCCAAGACCATCCTGCACGCTCAAGCCGGCTCTCCGGATGGCCCAGCACGCCAACAACCAGCCCTACGCAAAATAGACCATCTTATATGAACAGGTCCCGCGCTCCCTTGCGAACGCCCTGATCTCAAGCCAAAAGGCCTTTGCCTTCCGTGAAAGCCGGAAGGTGGGGCGTAGGAACCTCACCAACGTAGGACTCGGTCACCAGTTTCTGGAGGCCGGGTGGCATGCGCGTATGTCCAGCCCGTGAGGGTAAAGGCGCATGCGCCTGTGCCTAAGCGGCACCACCGGGTTTACACCCCTTCCAGCAAGCACATCATCGGTAACCGGGTTTACCTGGGACACGATTGGGTTCCGGCTGGTGGTGCTTTTGACAGGGTTTGGTGGAGCGCGATCGGGAGCAGCATGCAGAGGGTAGAAACCTCTATTGCTGGTGGTCCGTCAGAATGCCCGCACAGCGTCGCAGACCGACCATTTGGTGAGTCAAATAATCCGCGGTTAAAGCTCTCAGAATGGGTGGAATTGCCGACCGGCTGCTAACGCGGCCGAAAGGCAGGCTAGAACCGGACGACGAAGTCGATCATCGCGCGGTCTGCCCCAGTCAGTGGGTTGGTCTCAGCTCGCGCTTTCGCCGTGATGTTCGGTGCCAGTTCGACCTCGGGCTTGAAGCCTCCTTCGGTGAAGGCGCCGTCGGATCCCGGGATAGGTGACGATGCGGGGCCGGGTGCGCAAACAACGATCTCGTCGGCCCCAACAGCCGGGTCGCAAGGAGATTGCACGAGGATATTGATGACAACAGTGCCGTCCTCCCTCACCGTTGTCCGTGCAGGACCAGGGGCGGCGGGAGTAGCAACGTCATAACCAACATCAATCGGAATGCGGTCCGCTTGGTCCATAAGCAGCTTTCGACGAGCATAACGGACCAAATAAATAACAGGAACTGAGCGAGCGCGCCACGGATACGCTGCAAGGGCTACCGAACTTCCTGAAACTTGCTGTCCATTCCCCCAATAGCGGTGCCGGAGACGCCCATCTTCGCTTTGCTTTAGCCATACCTGCCCCCGGCGTGACCATCAGAGACGGGAGTTTGCTACCCTCCCCATCCAGAGCCCGCGCCTCCCCTTGTCAGCGAGCAGGACCATACAAGGTCATGAAGATGTCCACCCCTCGCTCGACCCGGCGCTGGATTTCCGCCCCGGTCAGTTGAGGCCTGACACCCAGCTTGATCTCCAAGGTCACAAAGCCCAGCCAAAGCCCTGTAAGGATGTCGGCAGCCTCTGCGCTATCGGCTGGCTTGAGCTCTCCCTGCACCATCGCACTTTGAATGATTGCGGTAAGAATGCGCTGTCCACGCCCAGGCCCAACGTCAAAGAACCGCTTTGGCAACTCACTTTGCTGAGCCTCAAGAGAGGCAATCAGCCGGTCCCAGCCGAGCAGATCGCGATTGTTGAGGAAGGACACATACCTCAGGCCAAATGCTCTTAGTGCTTGGGCCACATGAACCTCAGACGCCTGTGAGTGCTGCTCATCTGTGATTGTGATATCCGCCTCACGACGGATCACCGCTTCAATCAACGCGCTCTTGTCCGAGAAGTTACCGTACACCGTCGCTTTGGCGACCCCGGCCTTGGCGGCGACCTCGTCGGTTGTGACGTCCAAACCTCTCTCCAGAAAGAGCAGACGCGCAGCATCCAGAATGGCAGTGCGTTTGGTATCGTCTTTCGGTCGCCCTCTGCGGCGCTTTGAGACGGCAGCAGGCTTGTCTTCTTTCATTATGCGCTAGGCCTGTATCGAGAGGATCGCGGCCGTCATCAGTCCACCAACCACCGTGATATGTTCAAGAACAATGTGGAATTCAGGTGTGCGCTTCGGCTCGTTAAACCGCCAGAACGGATGAGCGATCGGGATGGTCAGGATCAAAAACACAGCCAGCGCCCCCGCCCCAAGCCAGCCGAAGCCGCCTGGATTGAAGATCACTACGGCCGAGCCCAGCAACTGTGTGGCAATGGTTGCACCGTCAAACAGCCGGGGAGCGGGCAACTTCACCTCCACCATTTCCTGAACGATCGCCTTGAAGTTGAAGAGGCCAAACAACCCCGCCATCCAGAACACCAAGGTCAAAACCACCTTCGCCAGCACGAGGGTAGCGGGGTGGCTCAGGGCATTAACTATAAAGCTCTCCATGGTTTCCTCGCATAATTATCAGACTCGTTCGTATAGTAATTTATTTTCCATACCTACAAGTCTGATAATTTTGTGAGGTGTTGCTCCTCGGACCTTCGCCTCCTTCGCCTGGCGCGAGTGACTGAGTAGCCCCTAGATTTCTGGACGACTTCTATCCTGATTTTGAGGACAGGAGACTTCGATGGGGAAGTCGAACTCAAGCGTGATGCAGTGGCCCAGTTCACCGAGCGAGGATATCCGGCAACTGAGATTTCCGGGCGGCGCGGTGTCAATCAGCATTCAATGCGCGTTGGAAACGGCAACCGGCGCAGCCCCACATACGCCAGCAATCGAAGGCTCCCTTGTCAGCCGTTCTCTCGTGGCCCCGGCCATACCTCCCGCGGATTTTCGCAAACCAGCGGCATGCTGACGCCTTCCGTGGGCCGAACAGGAAGCGAACTGGCGTCGAACCCGTCGAGACAAAAGACATTCACGCCAAAATGATCGGGCGCGGCGCGTTTGCGATGAAAGACATAGATGCCGCAGCGACTGCAGAAATGATGTTTGGCGCGCCGGCTGTTCCATTCATACAGCGCCAGCAGTTCTTCGCCCTGTTCCAAGTGCAGGGCGGCTTCGGGCACCTTGGCCATCACGGCGTTGCGTTTGACACATAACGAACAATCGCAGGTCGTCAGTTCGACCGGATCATATGCAATGGTGAAGCGAATGCCACCACAGTGGCAAGAACCTGCGTGTATGCCCATCGGTCAATGCTAGCGGGAAACCATTTACCTCTCCAGACTTCCGGCGGCTTGGTCCGCATGACGCCCGATACGGGTCCACTTTCAAATCTGCAGCCGCTTGGGCCAGGAGAAAGCTGAGCCGTTATGATACCAACGACAGAGCCGATATTCAGGCCGCTATGCCAAGCCGCGCCAACCGGAAAGAATTGAACTTTCATGAACTGTATCAAATTGCTGCCCATCGCGTTGCTCACCGCAGGTTTTCCGGCTGTTGCTTCGGATCGAGAAGCGCCCTTCACATCAGCGGGCAAGTTTTGGCTTCACTGCAAGGGCCTGGAAACCTCCGCCACCTCCGCCACCTCCGCCACCTCCGAGCAGCCAGCCACCCGGTCTTATGCGATCGAACTGATGCGTGAAGACATGTCGATGTCGCTTGCCCATCTGGAAAGCGATGCAACGGGATCGTATTTCTCCCTGATTTCCCAAACCTGGGCGTATACCGACGAAGCATTCATGTATGCGGCCACCATCGGCAAAGGCGGGCAGCCTTTCAGGAAGGCATATGTTGAAATCAGCAGAACCACTGGCGAAGTCACGCACGCCGAAACGCCCATAGATAACCCCGACCCCGCCACGACTTTCAAAGGCACATGCCGTCAGTCGGGTGAGGAACAATAACTCGGTGAACTGCACCGGACACCTGGGTGTTCACACCATGTCCGCGCAATGGTCGCCACCAGTGGTCAGAACGCCCTAAGCGGCAACACGGTCTCGACCGGCAAGTTTGGCAGCATACATCTGCTGGTCTGCCCGCTCCACCGCCAGGGCCAAGGATGTGTCCTGCGCCTCCACTTCACTCAGGCCAATGCTCACAGTGCAACGAAACGGCCCCATATCATGGATGCCTCCGTTGATTTTCTGCACCAGCTTCTGCGCGGCGGGTAACGAAGCGTTGGGCATGATGATCAGGAATTCATCCCCGCCCATCCGCACGACCTGGGCTGAGAAGCGAAGATCAGAGTTTTGTACGGCGCTGGTCAGGGCGCGAGCCAGGCCGACCAGAGTGGCATCGCCTGCGGCGTGACCAAAGCGATCATTGATCGATTTGAAATGGTCTATGTCGATATGCGCCAGCCATGTTGACGGCTTCAGAAACTTGTCATGCACACCCGCCAACCACGCGCGGTTGTAAACGCCGGTCAGGGAATCACGCCAGGCGCTTTCCCGCATGGCCTTGAGCGCCGCCTCTGCCGGCATTGCCAGAAGACCCAGGTTGAGCAGCATAAGCAGCAACTGGTCTGAAAGAAGCGCCGCCACCGCCAGCGTGCTGGGCGTGGCGAAGTGGAGGACCTCCCCCGTGATGGCGAAGATATAGCAAGGCAGATAGGCGATCATCGCGATGCCTGCGATGCGTCCACCATAGCCGTGCGGTACGGCCCGGCCCGATTGCCGGATAACATCCAGCCCAAAAACACCCATCCCCAGCGCGAGGCCGACCGCCCCGAGCAATTGCTCGCTTTCGGCCGGCATCGCGACGCCAATGGCGCCTGCCATGTGCGGCAGCAGAAATCCGATCAGGGTCGCAGCAGGGGGAACAACCATCCACCAGCGCCAGATCGGCTGGCCGGCAAACAGCCTTACCCCCATGCTTACGGGAATGTTTGATGCGGTCAGCAATGCCACCAGCGAAGCCCTGATCAGCACATCGTCGGGCCGGTAAATCCATTCCAGCCCGGCCAGCGCCAAGCAGTAGAGGATCAGGCTCCCCGCAAAATGGACATTGTGAAACTGATCGGCCCGTCCGCGCCACAGCGCCAGAAAGATGACCACAAAGGTGGCCGACGCAATCACGCTGCACAGGCGTAGGGTGGCAAGATCAATCGCGGATAGCATAGGCTAAGGCGGAAATAGCTAAAACTGGTTAAGGATTGCTTCCGTATGACCCACAAACGCGATTGATTTGCCCGCGCAATCGCCAGCCCGGATGGGATGCGACAGCAAGGCGCGAACCGCATCTCCTTGGGGTGGCGTTGGCGCGCCTGTCTGGCTTGCTAGCTCCCCCTATCGCCTGGCATCGACTTTACCAAAATGGCTATCGAGCGCCGCAATCGCTTTGGCGGCCGCCCCCGCAATCGAAGGGCCCACACTGCCCGAACAATCGCTGACCGCGATAGGTGCCGCGCCTTGCGGACGCAGTTCGATCAGGCAGCGCTTGTCACAGGGTCCGCCGCGATCGGCATTCACATCCTCGAAATGCACTTCGATACGGGTCAGCCGGTTTTCAAACCGGGAGAAGCGGCGGCGCAGATCCTGCTCAATGGCATCAATCCCGCCGGCTTCATCGCCAAGCCCGTTTGCGTTCACCTGGATCAGCATCACGACCACCCTTTCCGCGAAAGCACCATCGCCGGTTTGCGGGCCTGGGTGGCCCAGCCATCGGTTGTGCGGTCTTTCGCCTTGGGGGCCACCGATGCCCGTTGCATATGCGCCTGCTGCGCGGATTGGCTGGCTGCCATGTCGCTCTCCTTCGTTGTTGAACAAAGGACCAACGGCGTCTTGCAGGCAGCCGTTCCGACAGCAACCTTATGTAACATCCCGATCTTTGGCCAAGACAGGATTCCTCATCAAGGCGGGCCTATCAAGATCCGCGCGCACTATCCAGCATGGGCATCAGCGTATCGGCGCAATCGCGCAAATCGGCGACGATGGCACTGCGCGCAGCCTCTCCATCGCCCTTGTCGATGGCGTCCAGCACCGCCCAATGGCTCGGCATGGATTGCACCAGGCTTTCCTGATCGGGCATCATCTGGCGCACATAGGGGCCGATCCGCAGCCAGCGCATTTCGATGAACTTCATCAGCGTGGGCAGCCGGCTGGCGGCATAAAGCGTGGAATGGAAGGTCCAGTTTTCCGTGACATAACGGTCGCGGTCATAATCCTTTGCGGCGGCTTCCATCCCGGCGCAGGACGCCCGCATGATCGCCGCTTCCTTTGCCGTGATCTGGCTGCAGGCGCGAAACGCAGCATAGCCTTCCAGCAGCATGCCGATATCCAGCATTTCCTGATATTCGGCCCGGGACATTTCCGGGATCACCAGTGTCCGCTTGCCCCCGCGCGCCACCAGGGCACCGGCGATTTCGAGCCGCTGGAGAGCCGAACGGGCCGGCATCGGGCTGGTGCCTAAGGCCTGCGCCACGGCACGGATGGTGATCGGGGTGCCCGGCTGGAACATCCCGCCCATCACCGCATCGCGCAGCTGGTCATAGATCTGGTTCTGCAGGCTCGTCCGGTCAACCGGCGCGAACTGGACGGCGGAGACTTCAGTCCCCGCCGCCGGTTGGCCCGCCTGGAGCAGAACCGCTATGGCATCATCATGCATCATAGGGAACTTATGCCCGTATTGTGCGGTAATCCAAGCCTGTCAGAACCGATGGCTGAGAACGGCAAGGAAAGTGGTTCCCAGATTGGGATAGATCGACGCTTCATTGATACCCTGGTGGATATTGGCCCCGCGTGCCGGCGGCTTCACATCGAACAGATTGTTCACATTGAGCCGGATGCTGGACTGTTCTGTCAGATCATAATTGAGCGACAGATCATTGATCAGGAAGCTGCCGGTCTTGGGCAGATCGAACTGATCGGCCGGACGTCCCGCCGCAATATTGATCGATCCGTTGACATCCGTGCTCTGGATATAGCGCGAACGCAGGGTGAAGGCCCAGCGATCGAGCGACCAGGTGATGGATGATTGCATCTGCAACCGCGGATCACCCAGATAGCCTTCACGCTGGTTTTCAGAGGTCGGGTTGTTGGCATCGGTCAGTTCGCGCAGCTTGAGCAGGTAATTGCCCGTCAGGCTGAGATCGATCGTGCCGGGCAGGCTTTCCGCGATGGCCGCCATATCAGTGCGATAGGAAAGGGCGAAATCGATGCCCTGTGCTTCCAGCGCGCCGATGTTCAGCGATGTGGCCACCACATTGGTCACGCCCATCGTCACCGGATCACGCGTGATCAGATCGCACAGCGGATTGGTCGCCGGCGAACCGGGCAGATCAACGCAGTTGTTCAGGATGGTGGCGATCGGGATGGATCCGATCGCGTCCTTGATCTGGGTGTCGTAATAATCGACCGTCAGCGTCAGCCCCGGCAGGAAGGCCGGCTGCACCACAGCGCCCACTGTCCAGGTATAGGCGGTTTCGACATCCAGCTGCGGATTGCCACCCACCCGGGTCGGGGTGGTGCGGCCATTGGTCGGCGCGTTGAAATCAGCCGGAATGCCCAGCGCCGCACAATTGGCCGCGCGATTGGCGGTCTGATCGCGGAACGCCACGTCGCACGGATCCTGCACGAAGCTGAAGCTCTGGTTGGCGGGGGAGAACAATTCGGAGACATTGGGCGCACGCACCGATTTTGACCGCATGGCACGCAGACGCAGGCCAGAGAACGGGCTGTAAACGCCGCCGAAATTCCATGAGCTATGCGTGCCGTTGATGTTGTAATCGGACACGCGACCGGCCGCCTGCAGCGTCAGTTCACGGCCAAGGGCGGAATCCGCCAGCACCGGAATACGCAATTCGCCAAAGGCTTCCTTGACGGAGATGGTGCCGGAAACCGGCGCTTCCTGCGGGTAATAGGTCCGCCCTGCCTGCAAGGCGGCCGAGGGCTGCGTCTTGGCGCGGTTTTCCCGCGCTTCGATGCCGAAGGCGGCCTTCAGCGGGCCGGCCGGCAGATCGACCACGGTGCCGTTCACACTGCCCCCGCCCATCAGCATGGACACGGTGGACCGATAGGTATCGTTGAACAGGCTGTAGGCAATGCCATCGGGGGTGGAGGACGGGTTGAACACGTTGAGCGGCGCACAACCGGCGGCCCGTGCATCCGGATCGGCGCAGACGACCTGCCCGTCGAGCATGATCACATCGACCGATTCCAGGAAACGGTCCTGCTGGCGGCCGTTCAGCAACTGGGTGTTGGCGCGGGTGTGGCCATATCCGCCGAACACCTCATACTGCCAATCGCCGAACAGTTCCCCTTCGAGCCCTGCGGTATATTGCTGCATCAGCCGGTCCGCATCGCTGCCGCGCTGGCCGTAGTCGTCATAGACACGATAGACGTTGAAGCTGCTGATCCCGGCTTCGCGTGCGGCGGCGGCGAAATCCTGCGGCACGAAGGGATTGTCGACGCTGATCGACGGGGCGGCATAGACGAAGTCATCCGCCACCGGCTGCCAGTAAGACAGCACCTTGCTGTTCATGATCCGCGCTTCGACGAAAAGGCGTGCCGCCGGGCTAAATTCGAAGCTGGCGCTCACCGATCCGCCAATCCGTTCGATCGGCAGGGACAGATTGTCATATTGTTCGAAGAAGCCGCCATCGCCACCGATGGTGCGGCCCGAACGGTTGCCGATTTCCCCCAGATCATAGGGGCGGCTGGTCAGGCCGTCGGCAGAAAAGATCGTATTGCCGAGCGATGTACTGGTGCTGGCGAGATGGGTCGGACCGGAAAAGCGGATGCCAGGCACGGTGATGAAATTGGGAATGCCATCATTGTTGCCGGTGTTGGCCGGGTTGCTGATGGTGTTGATGCCATTCACGGCATAGGAACGCGCGGTCGCCTGCACCCCTTCGACATTGTCATAGATGACATTGGCGCTGATATTGCCGCGCCCATCAGCGAAATTCTGGCCACCGGTGATGCTCAGGCCATAGGATTCACCATCCCCGCGGGAAGTGATGCCCGCCGTGGCGCGCATTTCCAGCCCTTCGAAATCTCGCTTGGTGATGACATTCACCACCCCGCTGACCGCGTCCGCACCATAAACGGCGCTGGTGCCGCCGGTCACGATATCGACCCGTTCGACCAGGGCGGCGGGAATGGAGTTGAGATCGACCGCCGCGGAGAGCGGCATTCCCGGAACCTGCCGACGGCCATTGACCAGCACCAGCGTGCGCCCGGCGCCCAGGCGGCGCAGATTGATCGCATTGATGCCGACGCTGGTGGCGTTACGCTGCGTGTTCGCATCATTCAACCCGACGCCGATCTGCGGCATATCGGTCAAAATGTCCGCCAGATTGGGCTGACCGGTCTGGGCGATCACCTCTTCACTGACAGTGGCGACCGGCGCGACCGAGTTGATGACGCTGTTGCCGATACGCGAACCGGTAACAACGATCGCCCCACCCTCTTCCGCAGCGGGCGGGGCCGATTGCGCGAAGGCAGGGCTCCCGGCCATGGCCGCGATGGCGATCAGCGAAACGGTGCAGAAATTCGACCTCATATTTCAACTCCAGAACGCGGCACGACCTTGCCCGGGTTCTTCGCCCGTTTGCATGATCGGCGGCTTTTCGCCGCGCCCCTTCCCAAAACTCGCGCTTTGCCCGATTGCGCGACGCATTCCTTTATGCTTTGTGATCACAAAGATCAAAATACAAACCGCCCGTCAAGTATGGATGGAAAATCGATCAATGATCCGAACCCGTCATGAGGCTTACACATTCGGGAAATCAGCCCTTTGCGCAGGGGTTTCTGGCGCTTGCGCAGGCGAATGCGCCGGACCTGCAGGTCAGATTTTTCGGTGGACCGGCGGTGGCGCACGCCCCGAATCGGAAAATCGTGATAAATTCAATGATCACGCACCTTTTCAGCGAATAATCGCAAATTCACGATCAATATCATCACGAATAATGCCAATTTCCAATTCTGGATGGAGAATCTATCAATGATCACAGCCGGTCACATCAAACGCGCATTTCGCAGGTCGCTGCTGCTGGCGGCCTTGCCGCTGGTGGCCCTGCCCGCAATGAATCAGGCACAGGCCCAGAATGACGCGCCTGCGCAGGCCCCGGCTGCGGCGCAGGGCGCAAAAGCCGCCGAACAGCAGGAAGCCTTCGCCGTGATTGATGCCTGGCTGAAAGCCATGGCCGCCTTCCGGCAGGTTCCGGGCCTGTCGGCCGGTGTGGTGTCGGGCGACCAGCTGATCTGGTCGGCCGGATATGGTCATGTCGATGCCGCGGGCCGGATGCCGGCGACACCCGCCACCCCTTATCCGATCTGCTCCATTTCAAAGCTCTATACCGCCATCGCCACAATGCAGCAGGTCGAAGCCGGAAAGCTGCAGCTGGACGCGCCGCTGACCGATGCGCTGCCGTGGGCGACATTTCACGAAGTCGATCCAGCCAGCGGCCCCGTTACCCTGCGCGGATTGCTGACCCACGGGGCCGGCGTGCCGCGTGAACCCGGTTTTGAATATTGGGCCCCGCCCTTCACCTTCCCGACCCAGCAGCAGGTGCAAGCGACCTTTGCCGGCAAGGGGCAGACGCGGCTTTATGGTGGCTTTACCCATTACCAATACAGCAATCTGGGCCTGACGCTGGCGGGCGAGGCCGTCGCCGCATCATCCGGCCAGTCCTATGCCGATTATGTCACCCAACGCATCCTGCAACCGCTGGGGCTGACCCACACCACCCCCTTCCTCCCCGCCGATGCGATCGGTGCAGGCAAGGCGGTGGGCCACGGCTTCCCCAAGCGGGATGGCACGCGCGATGAAATGCTGCCCTTCGATGCCGCCGGCATCACCCCGGCCGCCGGCTTCGCCAGCACGGTGGAAGACATGGCCAAATTCGCCCAGTGGCAGTTCCGCCTGCTGCGCACAGGCGAAACCAATGTGCTGACCAGCGGCACATTGCGCGACATGCAGCGCATCCAGTTTGCTGACCCGGATTCTGATCTGACCCGGGGCCTTGGCTATGGCGTCTATCGCGATGGTGGCAAAACCTATGTCGGGCACAGCGGCGAATGCCCGGGCTTCTTCTCCCAGATTCTGATGCACAACCCGTCTGAAACGGCGGTGATCGTGATGATGAATGCCGCCGAACCGAGCCGCCCCTATGTCAGCGGGATCTTCGGCATTCTGGACAAGCGGCGCGGCTTTGCCTTCAAGGGCGGTACGCCGATGGCGATGGATCTGACACCCTACAAGGGCCTCTATTCTGCACAGCCCTGGGGATCGGAACGCATGGTGATGCCATGGGCCGGCGGGCTTGCGGTGCTGGGCCTGCCCAGCATGAACCCGCGTGAAGGGCTGAACTTCCTGAAACCGGTCGCCCCCGACCAGTTCCGCCGCATCCGCGACGATGGCAGCGAAGCCGAACTGGTGCAGTTCGAACGCGGCGCCGATGGCAAGGTCACCCGGCTGGTCTGGCACGCCACCCCATCACAGCGGATCGGCGATTTGTAACGCAGGCTGCGCCCGGGCCGGGAACAGCCCGGCCCGGGTGCCTTTATGTCTCTATTGTTGCCAGCCTGTAATATAAGCCTTCGCTCACGCCGCCAAACCCATCACCCCCTTCCCCAACCCTCATTTGCGCTTATGCGACGCATTCGCAAAACATGGGGAGGCATATGCGGAATATTCTGAAACTCGTCCTGACCGGCTCCAGCCTGGTCATGGCAGGCGCAACAGGCGCGCAGGCAACCACCGAAGCTGACCAGCAGCCAGCAGCCGACATCAATGAAGAGGTTGAACAAGAAGCCGCCAGCAAGGCGATCGTCGTGATCGGGCGGGCCAATCCGGTTTCCACGGTGGAACGGGCGGAACGCTATCAGGCGCGGCAGGTGCGGGATATCTTCAGCGGCGATCCCTCTGTCGATATCGGCGGCGGATCGCGCAATGGGCAGCGGCTGTTCCTGCGCGGCATCGAAGGGTCCAATCTGAATGTGACGATCGACGGCGCACGGCAGGGACAAAACCTCTACAACCATCGCGGCGGCCTTTCGAACATTGATCCCGAAATGCTGAAGCGGGTGGAAATCCAGGCGGGCCCCAGCGCGGCCGATCAAGGGTATGCCGCGCTGGGCGGCGCGATCCGGTTTGAAACTGTCGATGCCCAGGATGTGCTGACACCTGGCAATTCCATCGGCGGCTTCCTGCGCGCCGGCTATGCTTCTGCCGCCAATGCCCGGCGGTTAAGCCTTGGCGCTTACGGCATGCTGGCCGATGATGTGGGCGTGCTGGTTTATGCCAGCGGCACGGATTTTGACGACATCCGCATCGGCGGTGGCGGGGACATCCCGTTTTCAGGCGGCAAGGATCGCAGCATCCTGACCAAGCTGAGCCTGGTCGAAAGCGGCCCGCATACCCTGCGGCTGGGGTATGAACACAACAAGGCCACCGGGCTGAATTTCCAGCAGCGGGGCGACTATCCCTATCAGTTGCAGCCCGCCAATCTGGCCAGCCGGCCGCCACAGGATCAGTCGCTGACCCGGGACACCTTCACCGGCCATTATCGCTTCAATCCTGTTTCGGATCTGATCGATCTGCGGCTGCAGGCCTATACCAGCCGGAATGATTTCTTCGCCCCGAACAATGTGGCGGAACGCTTCATCAGTGATGTGTCCGGCGGCGATGTGCGCAATATCTTCACCTTCCCCTTCGCCGGCGGGCGGCTGGAAACCACGCTGGGCGCCGACTATGTGGTCGATCGCGGCACCGCGAGCCGCAGCGATGCCGGCACGCGCAACAACCGCAATGAAAACCTCGGCCTGTTTGTGCAGAACCGGCTCTATATGGGCATGGCCACGCTGTATGGCGGCCTGCGTCGCGACGATTTCAGCGCCGACTATGGCCCGCGAACGGCTGATGGGGAGGCATGGTCGTTCAACGCCGGGGCCGAGTTTTCGCCGATCGAACAGATCACCCTGTTCGCCGGTTATGGCGAGGCTGCAAGGGGATCGGGCACCCTGCCGATCCATTTCGCCCGCAATGTCCAGCCGGGCGTGACCTTCAATGGCACGCAGGGCGATCTTCGGCACGAACGCTCAAACCAGCTGGAAGGCGGGCTGCGCACCCAGATCCGTGACATTGGTCTTGGCGGCACCAGCCTGCGCGGCAATGCCACCTTCTTCCGCACCGAAATCAGGGATGCCATTCTCTATTTCCATGGCGGTTCGGGCGGCCTGGGCGGGCGCCCGATCACCAATATCTACAACTTCAACGGCACGATCAGCTTTGACGGCTTCGAAGCAGGCGTGGAACTGGGCAATGCACTGTGGTCAACAGCCCTGCGCTATGGCGAAGTCAACATCGACAACATGCCGTCAGACCCGCAGTTCATCGCCCGCATCGGCGCACCACGCGGATCGCAACTGGTCTGGGAAAGCCGGATCACACCGGCAAACGGCGTATCGCTGGGTTATTCCCTTAGGCACACCGGCAGGCTGAAATCCGTGCCGGGGAACCAGATCGTCTATGTCACCAAGCCGGGCTTCACCCTGCACGACATTCACGCCACGTGGGAACCGGAATTTCTGCCCAATTTTGCGCTGGAAATTGCGGCCACCAATCTGACCGACAAGCGATATGTGGCGCATTCCACATTGACCGAATGGGGCTTCGCCACGGAAGAAGCCGGTCGCGACATCCGAATTTCGGTGCGTTACCGATACTGACAGCAAGGCCTATCCGGCTGCTGCCTTGCCAAATTTCTTATTGGGGAACACCGGCAAGGCCGTATTTTGCACCAAGCCCGCCCGCAGGAATGACATGACCGGTCATGCTTGCGCGGCGGGCCGCGGCTGCGGCTGATCATAAACGCGCGGCTGATCCAGATGCTGACCGCCGGTGATCAGTCGCGATCCGCGCTGATAGGTAAAATATCGCCACATCCATTTGGCGCTGACTGTCATGCGGTTTTCAAACCCAGCCAGCAGATAGACGTGCACAATCGCCCAAAGCAGCCAGGCTGGAAAGCCCCGCATCTTCCTGCGGCCAAAGTCGAAAACCGCAGCATTGCGCCCGATGATCGCCGTATTCCCACGGTTCCGATAGCGAAATTCGGACAGCGGCAGACCGGCTGTGAGATTGAGAGCGAGCGCCTTTCCCAAATGGCTGCCCTGCTGCTGAGCCACCTGAGCCAGACCCGGAAGCGGTTTGCCGGTTGCCGGATCAACCAGAGCGGCGCTGTCACCGATCACATAAACATCGTCCAGTCCCTTGACCGACAAGTCGGCATTAACCGCCACCCTGCCGGCTTTGTCGCCATCGATTTTCAACCACTTCGCCACCGGTGACGCCTGCACCCCGGCGCCCCAGATGATGGTGCCTGCGGGGATGATTTCGCCTTCTATGCTGACAGTCCCTGCAGAAATGTCTTCCACCGATACGCCACAGCGAATGTCCACCCCCATGCCTGCCAGCCGGTTGAGCGCGTAATCACCCAGTTCCTCAGGAAAAGCGGAGAGCAATCGATCGCCGGATTCGATCAGGATGGTCCGGGCATTCTTGGGATCAATATGCTTGAAATCATGGGCCAATGTGTAGCGCGCCAGCGCAGCGATCGCCCCCGCCAATTCAACACCGGTCGGCCCACCGCCCACTATCACCGTTGTCATCAGCGCGCATTGACGGTCCGGATCAGATTCCCGTTCCGCCCGTTCAAATGCATATAGCAAACGGCTGCGCAGGCGCCTGGCGTCTTCAATGGTTTTCAGGCCGGGGGCATGTTCTTCCCATTCGGGATTGCCGAAATAATTGTAACTGCTGCCGGTAGCCAGCACCAGAATATCGTAAGCCAGTCGTTTTCCATCATGCAGGCTGATCTCCCGACGGTCGGGATCTACATTTACCACCTCACCCAGCACGACATTGATGTTGTGATGACGCCGCAGCAACCGGCGTACAGGTTGGGCGATATCTGCTGGCGAAAGAGCCGCTGTCGCCACCTGATAGAGCAGCGGCACGAACAAATGATAATTGCGCTTGTCTATGATCGTCACTTCGGCGTCGATCGAGCCCAGCGCCCTGGCGCAGGCAAGGCCACCGAAACCTGCACCGACGATGATTATCCGCTTCATAGTTCGGCGCAGCCTGACAAAGCTTCAATTCGCCACCCGAAATCATTCCGCCTGCCAGTCATCATGTGCTCCCTACATCTTGGTGTAGAGATAAACCTCCGCCTAAAATTTCCGTTCCGTTCATAAATTTGATTGTTGCAAAATAAACAAACCCAGAAACATTCAGAAACATAATCATCTATGAATATGATATAATGTCACTGATTCTGAATAAAAATTACAATTTGATACATATTATATGTTGATCGTGTATCTTATTTTCCATTTTTTTGGATTATGAAAAATCGACATTTCTTCATAAAAATATATGCTTAGCTCATCTCAAGGCGTTCCAGCTAGAGGGCGAACGCATTCCGCTATTCCCAAATTGGTGGAACGCCTGCAGCTTGCTTGGCAGGATGATAACCGGCCGGAAACGAACCGCATCCTGCACAAGCTGCTCGCCTTGCGCGCGCCATTGGGCGGTAAATGGCAACAGCTGGCACAAATGGCCGTGGAGCACGGCGAACTGACATTGGCCCGTGAAGCCATGGATCTGTTTGTTGATCATGCGGGCGACAGCCCCATGGCCCGCTACCAGAAGGCAGGACTGCTGGCCCATGCAGGGGCATGGCAGGACGCCGATGATCTGATGCGCGACCTGCCGCCATCATTCCCTGATCCTGCCGCCAATGCGTACAGTCGCGGGACGTCCGCTTTGTATCTGGGCGAAACGGACGAAGCCCGCGAGCTGCTGGAACTGGCCACCACCCTGCGGCCGCAATCCGGGTCCCCCTGGTTGTCGCTCGCGACGCTGGTCGACTTTTCCGAAGAACCGCAACTCGCTGATCGCGTGATCGCCGCAGGCGACAAAATGGATCAGGCGAACGCCAGTGATCGTGGCATCTATCATTATGCGCTTGGCAAGGTGCATGCCGATCAGGGCGAACACGCCCAGGCGTTCACCGCCTTTGCAACTGGTGCGCGGCAGATGAAGGCACTGGTGCCTTACTGCCGTGAAAGCGACAGGATCAGCGCGCGCGAGGCCGTGAAGGGCTACACCGCTGAAACGATCGCAGAGATAGCCAGCAGCCAGGATCAGCCCACAGACCGATCGATATTTGTCACCGGCCTGCCCCGATCCGGCACCACTCTGGTCGAACAGATCCTGACCAGCCACAGCACCGTCAGCGACGGGGGCGAAATCAACCGTCTGGGCCTGCTGGTGAAGGACATTGCCGGCGTATCCTATGAAGCGCTGAGCGATCATGTCGGGACAGATGGGGCATCAGCCATCGCTGATCTGTGGCATCATTGGCTGGATGAACGCTTTCCGGGTTCAGACCGCATCGTCGACAAGACAACCAACACCAGCCGCATGCTGGGATTTGCAGCCACCCTGTTTCCGGATGCTCCCCTGGTCTGGATGAAGCGCGATCCCCTGGATTGCGCCTGGTCGTGCTTCCGCACCTGTTTCATGAACCAGGTTCCATGGAGCTATGACCTGTCCGACATCGCCTTCCACTTTCAGCTGGAGGACGAACTGCTTTCCCAATGGGCTGAAATCCTGGGCGATCGGCTGCTGATCCTGCCCTATGAAAGTCTGGTATCCGAACCTGAGCTGTGGATACCGCGCCTGTTGGCACATTGCGGCCTTAGCGCCGAACCACAGGTGTTCACCCCGCATGAAAACCAGCGCCCGGTGACGACATCCAGCGTGATGCAGGTGCGCAGCCCGATCAATCGCAAGGGCATTGGCGCGGCCGAACCTTACCGCGATTTTCTGGAACCTTTTTTGAGCTGCTACCCGGGCCCCGACTGACACTCGATGTGGCGCCAGCCGGAACCTTTGCCGGCACGCCGCATTAGAAAAATGTGTTTCAGCCAACCATCCGCAAACCAAGCCGCGCAGGGCAGGCGTGCTAGAGCTGCGCGTGCCCCCGCCCCTGCTGCCGCCGGAAGCATGCCTGTTTCTGGATTTCGACGGCACTCTCGTCGAACTGGCCGACAGACCTGATGCCGTGAAGGCCGATGATCGCGTGCGACGGATCGTCGAACGCGCGCAAAGCTATCTGCATGGCCGCGTGGCCATCATCACCGGGCGGGAGGCTGGCTTTGTCCGTGCGCAGATGCCCCTGCCCGGCCTGGCGATTGCCGGAAGCCACGGTCAGGAACTGCATTTTGGTGACGGGCGCACCCGTGTTCCGCCAGCCCCGATCAGCCTGAACGATCTGGGTGACTGGCTGGAGGCAGAAAGCCGCCAGCACGCTGGCGTTCTGGTCGAACGCAAGCTGCTGGGCGTGGCACTGCATTATCGCATGGCGCCGGAGGCTGAGAACTGGGCCCATAGCGTGGCCGGGGAACTGGCCCAGCAACACGGACTGGATCTGCAACCAGGAAAGATGATGATCGAACTGCGTACCAGCGGCTCCGACAAAGGCGGGGCCATTCGTGAATTCCTGTCCGAACCCGAATTTTCCGGCCGCATGCCGGTGTTCCTAGGCGATGACCTGACCGATGAACCCGCCTTTGTGGCGGCCGCCGCGGCGGGCGGATGGGGCGTGCTGGTCGGAACCGCCCGCCCGTCGGCGGCACGTTATGGCCTGCCTGATGTGCCGGCCTTGCTCGATTGGCTGGAACGCGCGGTGCCAGCATGACCAGCGATCTCGAACTCTGGCCGATCGGCAATTGCCATGTCTCTGCCCTCATCGACAGCAGTGGTCGGTTCGCCTGGGCCTGCGTGCCACGCGTGGATGGTGATCCCGTCTTTTCCTCCCTGGTAGGCGGCGATGACGCGGAAACCGGCTTCTGGGACATCGCGCTGGAAGGCTGTGTTCGCACCAGCCAGAATTACATTCGCAACACCGCCGTCGTCGTCACCGTGCATGAAGATGACGCCGGCAATGCGATCGAAGTCACCGATTTCTGCCCCTATCTCACCGATTCCGGGCGCAGTTTCCGTCCGGTGGCCTTCGCCCGCATCGTTCGGCCGGTGAAGGGATCGCCCCGCATCCGCGTTCGGCTTCGCGCCGCGCACCACTGGGGCCTGCCGATTGCAGCCGAGGTCGGCGGAACCAATCATCTGCGCTATGTCGGCACCGCCATGACCCTGCGGCTGACCACCGATGGCCCGGTCGGCATGATTGCAGAAGAACGCATGTTCCGGCTGGAACGTCCGCTGCATTTCTATCTTGGCCCGGATGCCAGCTTCACCGGGGATGTCGGCTATACCGTGGGCGATATGCTCCAGCGCACCATCACCGAATGGCAGCATTGGGTACGGGGCCTGGCCATCCCGCTGGAATGGCAGGAAGCGGTCATCCGCGCGGCTATCACGCTGCGGCTGTGCCAACATGCAGAAACCGGCGCGATCGTCGCAGCCCTGACCACCTCCATCCCCGAACATGCCGGTTCGCAGCGCAATTGGGACTATCGCTATTGCTGGATCCGCGACGCTTACTACACGGTCCAGGCGCTCAACCGACTGGGCGCGCTGGATGTGCTGGAAGGCTATCTTTCCTATCTGCGCAACATTGTCGATGATGCCAGCGGCGGCCACATCCAGCCGCTCTATGGCGTGCTGGGCGAAGCGCGACTGGAAGAAGGCGTTGCCCCGCATCTGCCCGGCTATCGCGGCATGGGCCCGGTGCGGATCGGCAATCAGGCCTATGAACAGATCCAGCACGATGCCTATGGCCAGATCGTGCTGTCCAGTGCGCAGGCCTTCTTCGACCAGCGCCTGTTGCGCCCGTCGGGGCAGGAAGATTTCGAAGCGCTGGAACGCGTGGGCGAACGGGCCTGGGAAAACCACGACAAGGCCGATGCCGGCCTGTGGGAACTGCGCACGCGCCAATCGGTCCACACCTATTCCTCCGCCATGTGCTGGGCCGCCTGCGACCGGCTGGCCAACGTGGCCACTATCCTGCAGCTGCCCGAACGGGCAAAGCTGTGGGAAGAACGGGCCCGGATCATCCGGGAGGACATCCTGCAATCATCCTGGCGCAGCGATACGAAGCGCTTCTCGGCGACATTTTCCGGCGATGATCTGGATGCCAGCCTGCTGCAACTGCTAGATCTGCGCTTCATCACCCCCGATGATGCACGGTTCCGCCAGACATTGGCCGCGGTGGAAGAGGGGCTGCGCAGAGGATCGCACATGCTCCGCTATGCGATCGAAGATGATTTCGGCCTGCCGCAAACCGCATTTAACGTCTGCACCTTCTGGCTGATTGAGGCATTGCATCTGACCGGGCGCAGCGAAGAAGCCCGCGCGCTGTTTGAAGAAATGCTGCTGCGACGCACGCGGTCAGGACTGCTGTCCGAAGATATCGATCCCCAGACCGGCGAGCTGTGGGGCAATTTCCCGCAGACCTATTCGCTGGTCGGCATCATCAACTGTGCAGTGATGCTCAGCCAACCATGGAGCGCCATCCGATGAGCAGGCTTGTCGTCATTTCCAACAGGGTCAGCGCCGGCGGTGGCGCGGAAGGCGGGCTTGCCGTCGCACTGTCCGCCGCGCTGCGCGCGCAAGGTGGTGTCTGGTTCGGCTGGTCGGGAGAGGTCACGCCGGAATTCACCGGCGACGTTCATTTTGAACGGGTGAATGACGTAACAACCGCCACGATCCATCTCGAAGAACAGGATGTGGAGGAATATTACAACGGCTACGCCAATCGGACGCTGTGGCCGCTGTTCCACTATCGCATTGATCTCACGGAATATGAGCGCAGCTTTGCCGGCGGTTATCAGCGGGTCAATGAACGCTTCGCCGAAACCGCCCTGCCTATGATCGAAAAGGATGATGTGGTCTGGGTGCAGGATTATCACATGATCCCGCTGGGCCAGGAATTGCGGCAACGCGGCGTCCACAACCGCATCGGTTTCTTCCTGCATATCCCCTGGCCGCCACGCCGCTTGCTCGCGACCCTGCCCGAAGCGCGGGAACTGGTGCAGACGCTGTTTTCCTACGACCTGATCGGCTTTCACACAGAGGAATGGCTCGATTCCTTCCTCGATTTCGTTCGCGATGAGATGGGCGCCACCATCGATGAGAACGGCACCGTGCATTGGAACGGACGATCGGTACAATTGATCTCCTGCCCGATCGGGATCGATGCCGCCGCGTTCCAGCAAATGGCCAATGGCGACACCGCGCGCCAGACCTGCGAACAGGTGCGAAAAAGCACGGTCAGCACCGCCCTGATCGTCGGAGTGGACCGGCTCGATTATTCCAAGGGGCTGGAAGAACGCTTCCTCGGCTACGAGCGCTTCCTGACCGAACATCCCGAGTTTCGGAAGGATGTGGTGCTGCTGCAGATCGCCCCGCCCTCTCGCGAAGCGGTGGAAAGCTACCAGCAGATCCGCGCCGGGCTGGAAAGCCTGGCCGGGCGGATCAATGGCGCCCATGCCACGCTCGACTGGGTTCCCATTCGCTATGTGAACCAGGGTTATCCCCGCGATGTGCTCGCGGGGGTCTATCGCGCCGCTCGCATCGGCCTGGTCACGCCCTTGCGGGACGGGATGAACCTTGTCGCGAAAGAATATGTCGCGGCGCAGGATCCCAATGACCCCGGGGTGCTGATCCTGTCCAAATTTGCCGGCGCGGCCCGGCAGATGCCCGATGCCCTGCTGGTCAATCCGCACAGCGCCGAAGAACTGGCCGACGCCCTGCGCCGCGCGCTGCAAATGCCATTGGGGGAGCGCAAGGAACGCTGGGTCCGGTTGTTTGACCAGCTGTGCCAGCAGGATCTGATGTGGTGGACCGACAGCTTCCTCCACGCCCTGGACAGCGTGGATGACACGGGAGGCAACATATCGGGTGTTTCGGAAACGCTGCGCGTGATCTGACAGCGGCGGCTGTAAAACCCAAATCAGCGCACGACATGCATGCCATATAACTGGCATGACTAGGTCGCCTCAGGCTTTGCCCTATTAGCCTCGCCTTATTCGTGCTTGAACTGAGGATAAATCTTTAATGCCATAATGCTTCCCTATAGACCCCAATCACAAAGGTCGCTCGCCGATCTTGGGGCAGGGGAAACAAATGCGTCATATATCACATGCCATTGCCGCAGCGATGGGGCTTCTGCTGACCGCCTGTGGCGGTGGAGGAAGCGGGGGAGGTAACCCGGTGTCCACACCGCCCCCTGTTCCGGCACCTAACCCTGCTCCCGGCCCATCACCAGCCCCCAGTCCTACGCCGACATCGCCCACCTCGAACCCGCAGGCTCTTGGGGTCAGGTCCGGTGAAACCACGTTTGCCAATTATGCATCTCGTACGACCCAGCGCCTGTTGGCATCGGGAAACAACGTGACCGCGACGACCAGTGACACCCTTGGCCTGACCTTCCGCTACAACGCTACGACGAACACCTACTCGCTATCCGGGGGCGGCAAATCCGCATCCTTCGGCATGGCCCAATTTGAAGGCTATGATAATCTCGGCGACGCCCATTTTGCCCGCAACACCGGCAATGATGGCTTCGACCGCCTCACCCTTTTCAACCCCGATCGTCTGGGCAGCGGCACCCGATATGTGACGGCCGGCCTTTGGCAAAGGCGCACAAGTGGGGCCAGCGCGACCGCCAACAGCAGTTTTGAATTTGACAGCTTCGTTTATGGATTTCCGACAGCAGCCGCCGGCGTCCCGCGCTCTGGCAGCGCAACATATGACATCGATCTGTTCGCCGTTGCATCTCCGGTTGGGAATTTCCCCCGCAGCGTAATCGGCAGCGGCACGTTCTCGCTAGACTTCGGTCAAGGCCTGTTTGCGATGGCAGGCGAAGCAGGCGAGTATAACAATGATGTCGATTATTCGTCCTGCTGCGCGGCATGGAGAGGCTCCGGCTATCTGTCATCGAGCGGGGGATTGACCGGCAATTTTGCCTACGCCGGGCGTGATCGCCATAACTATCAAGCGCGCATTTCGGGTGCCCTGTTCGGCCCCGCAGGCTCGGAAGTGGGTGGCAGCCTGATCGGCGGTGACGGGGGCGAAGCCACATTCAGCGGAATATTCGCGGGCACACGCGAACGGAGCGGGATTGATGTGAGCCTGCATGTGCTGGGCGAAGGCAATCGCAGTTTCTACGCCGGGCAAAATTTTACCGCCACTCTGCAAAGCCCCGGGGAACCGGGGCTGACCGGCAGCAGCCCCTACTTTCCGTCTACGGGCGGGAAAATCACATTCGCGGATGATCGCAGCGTCACTTACGATCCCGGCATCACCGATGAACGTTTCGCGCAGGTAACCTTCACTCAGGCCAATCTGGTCGCGTCTCGCAGCGATTCCCGGATCACCAGTTATGAAACCAACACGGCGAATGGGAACTACCAGCTGGAATTGTCGAGGCCAGGCGCCGGTAATCCGGAAATCGCCCTGACCTACAGCAGTTTCGGCCACTGGCAGGAAACCCGTGTCAGCGCGACCGGTCGCCAGATGCTGTCGATGTGGTTTTCCTATGGCGTTCCCACTGGAGACGGGACGCTACCAGCCACAGGAACAGCTCGCTACAGCACCATCGTCAGGGGCTCAGGTGAACGTCATTCTGACGCCGCGCGTCTGACTGTTTCGGGCACGTCATCCATCGACATCGATTTTGCTGCCCAAAAGGTCACCGGCACATTTGACGCATCAGCCCTGACGGCAACGAATGAAAGAGTGGCACTGCCGAAGCTGACATTCAGCAATATCCTCCAGTCGAATGGCTTCTTCGCCTATCTGGAAACCACCCCGGGGCAGGCGCCCGGATCGATTTCCGGCAGGCTCTATGGGCCCGGTGGAGAAGAAATTGGCGGCAGTTTCGACCTTATCACCCGGGTTACGGAAGGGGGCGCAGTGGATGCTACCTATGCCGGGGTATTTTACGGAAAACGCGACTAACAGAGGGGGCTGGATATAGACGCGATCACGGTTCCATCTCGCGCCCTTCCAGCAAAACCGGTTTACTGATGGACGGGCGCGGGTCGATATCGCTATCGCCCCGCGCATGGACCGCAACCAGGCAGACGTCAGCGATATTCTCATCATCGGCGGCTCCCTGGCCGGGCTGATGGCCGCGCTTGCCCTGTCACGGCACGGGTTTTCGATCCGCATTCTGGAACGCTCGAACGACACTGATCGCACCGGTGCCGCGCTGCAGGTCAGTCATGGATTGCTCGAGCAACTGACCGGAAGGCGCCACCCGGGGGATCAACTCAGCACCGGGGTTCAGGCCTGGCAATCCGTCTATCGCGGATTGCGGTCAGCGGCAGAACATGCGGGCATAAGCATCCAGCAGAATGCGCGTGTTACCCGCAGTGGGGAAACGGCTGGGCGCGTCTTTGCAGAAACCGCAGATGGCCGCAATTTTGAAGCCAGGGTGCTGATTGGGGCCGATGGTTATCAGAGCGTCGTACGCCACCAGATCAGCCCGGAACGCCCCCATGCCGTTTTCGCCAACTATCTGGCCTGGGTCGGCTTTGCGGAGGAGGCCGCGCTGACCGCGCGCTTCCCGCCGCACCTCGAACTCCTGGAATCCGGCCCCTATCTGCTGCTGGGTTTTCCACTGACAGCAGCCGATGGCGGCGTCGAGCGCGGTCGCCGCAGGGTCGGATGGGGCTGGTATGATGCCGGGCACAACGCCATCCTGCGCCAGACCGGCGCGGTACAGGGTGACCGGGTGCACCATTCATTGCGCCCGGGCGACATACCCGATGAACTGTTTGCCGAACTGGCCCGGCTGGCACAGCGGCACTGGCCATCGCCCTGGCGGGAAGCGATCCAGGAATGCATCGCGCGCGAGGCCGTGCTCGGTACACCAGTGGTCGAATATCTGCCCGATCGACTCGCTGTCGGGCGCAGCTGTCTGGTGGGGGACGCGGCGCATGTCTGCACGCCGATGACCGGCAATGGCTTTGCCACTGCCGCCAGCGACGCACTGGCGCTGGCCGAATTTCTCGACCCTGCGGCGTTGCGCGACGATCCGGTCGCCGCGCTGCAATCCTATGAAACAGCCCGACTGCCCGAAGTGCGCCGGCTGGGCCTTTCCGGCCAGCGCATCAGCCAGGATTTTATACGCGCAGCCGGCTAAACCCAAGCTTCTGGCACCCTGCGGAAGCGCCATTCGATCGGACTACTGCCGCTCTTGCGATCACACGCAAATACCGGGGTCAGGGTTCGCGGCTTCCCAAAGCAACCAGAGCGACTTCGGTGCTGGCGTCCGTTCCGCCAAAATTATACAGCGAGAAGCGGGCAATTCCGCCCAATTCCTCTCCTGTCGGGCCGTAGAGCTGCCCGGCAAAATGACCGAGCGTGGCCGAGCCTTGCCCCGATGTTGCCAGAGAGATAGGCCCGCTCAATCCACCATTGTCAAAATTGACATATCCATCATTCACAACCAGATCCGGCATGATCAGGGCAGCCCCTCCACGCAATGATGTCCCGGCCATCTTGAACAAGGCCGACAACGTTCCGTCCTGAAAATTCAGATTGAACAGACTGGTCCCCGACACAGACCAGTTATCAACGCTGTTGATCGCCCGCCCAATGACGATGCCGTTATAGATGCCATGCCCGGAAGGCGTCATGACCCGGACTGAAGGCGTCAAACCATAAGTAAAGTACTGATTGTTGGACATCGGGCTGTAGGCACCGGATGTCGTGTTCAAATCTGGGCCGGACAGAATCGAGATTTCACCAAAACTAGCGTAATATAGTCTGACCCCCTCAACCTGACCGGGGGTGGCAAGACCCAGTTGGTAGGAATTGCCGGCATGGGTAGTGCCATAAACGGTGTATTCGGGAGAGGAGAGCGAGGCGATCCGGTCCGACGGACGGAAAACGGGCGCTCTGTCCCTCTGCGAGATATCACTGATATAGCTGTAGCTTCCATCAGTGCTGTAACCGAGACGCCCATGCGTGTCGTACAGCATCCGGATGATACGAAATTCCTGATCAGCAACCAGGTCGGTCAGCAAGAAATTGGTCCGCGGCACGTCGTCGGCCTGCTGGCCGACAATGGTACCCTCAAAATGCTCATCAGGATCTTCCGACCAGAACACCGCACCCAGTTCTTCCGCCCTCGGACCGTAGAAACGCCCCGCAAACTTGCTGGCGGAAAACAACTGGAACGCGCCGGAAAAACTGGCGTCGGCGGCGATAGTGCCGGTGCCCGAGAACGGCAGGGTCGCCTGATCGCGCCCGCCATTGACGAAGTCATAGGAAAATACCGAACCATCCAGCTGCAATTGCGCCTTTGAAAAATCGACATTGATCGTGCCGTCGCCGGTGACAACACGTGATCCACTGGTCTGGCGTAGATTGGTATAAAATCCGAACAAATCGATCGCATAGCCGGCTGTGCCCGAACGCGGCAGATTGGCAGCCGCCGTCGACAGCCCAAAGGTGAAGGGATAGAAACTCAGCTCCATCTCCCCATCGGGCTTGCGAAGGTTGCGCTGCCAGTAACCACCGTTGACGTAACGGTAGCTGCGCTCGCCTTCCAGGCTCGGCGTCCCGATGCTGAAGAAACTGGCAGTGGTTGCCGTTTCGCGTTGGAAATCGCGATAAAGCCCGCCCTCAGCGCCAACATATTCCGCTGCCCCGAAGGTCTCGCTGGTTCCCGGCACAGTCAAAGTATAGCTGCGGGATGCGGCATCATAAGCGATTGTTAGCTGCGTTCTGCCGCCATCCTGCACCTCCCCAATGCCGGTAGCGGTGTAGGAAGTGCGGTTGAATACCGCATCATTCACAAAGCTCTGGCTCGCCACAAGATTGTTAAGATCAGTGTTGACCGCCACGCCAGGTGTCGGCGTCGGAGTGGGAACGGGCGTTGGTGCGGGAGTAGGAACAGGCGTCGGCGCAGGATTGGGTGTTGAATTAACCCCGCCCCCACCTCCGCATCCGGCCAATATCAAACTGGTTCCGGCAAAAGCGATTGCAACAAAACGCATGACCCCACCCCTACTATGTTCTGTTATTACCTTAGCTAGCGACAATTGAAGCACCCGGCAAAGACCATCAACTGGCCACGCAAAGATCGCTCTATTCTGCATCTGACGATGATGGCCCAACCACCATCAACCTTGGTAAAACCTCCGCCCGTCGCGCGAAACCGGACACATCTGCATGCTCTGTGGTTACCTGCCTGACAAAGCTTGGCCTCCCATGCCGACAAGAGCCTATCGCTGGAGAGAGAAATGCGTGTTCGCCCACTTCTGATCGCGGTCAGCACGATGCTGTTCCCTGTTTTGGCCGGGATCGAGACGCCGGCGGCGGCACAGGATCTCAACACGCTGAGCCGCCATCTGGAACACCAGCAGGCAACGCGCGTGCAGGACCACCAGAACCGCATGCGACAGGGCGACACCGTCCGGCGCGCGCCACAGCAGGATCGAAACTGTTCGGCCGACGCCCTGCCTGCGGCAGACCGGAGGGCGCTCGAAACCGAATATGAAAGCCGTTTCCGCAGCGACGGGAAAGCCAGCGCCGACGCCTGGATCCGTGAAGAAGGCAGGCTGTTCCGCGAACGGCTGGTAGCGGAAGGCGTTTGCCCTCCCTGACCGGGCGGCCTTGGCCCTTTCCAACATAAAGCGGGGCGCCCTTCCGCTTCCAGAAGAGCGCCCCGCAATGTTGCGCTGAAACCGATCAGAACTTGACGCTCGCCCCCATGGAGAAGCGACGGCCCTGAACATCATGCAACAGACTGAAGCCGCCGCCCGGCAATTGCCCCAGGCTCGGATCGACATTGACGTCGATGTTGGTCAGGGGCGGACGGGTGTTGAACAGATTGTCCACGCCGAACCGCAGGCGCAGATTGTCGTTCACTTCATAGCTGGTGTTGAGGTTGAACAGATTATAGGCGGGCAGGCCATTCTGGTCGGTACCCATTGCCGCCAGGCCGTTCATGAACAGCGCCTCATTGGCGTCTTCGGTCGCCGGCATATGCTGCCATTGCAGCGAGACATTGGCAGGACCCCAGCGATAACCCACCGTACCGAAGATGCGGTATTCGAAGGATGAGCCGGAATTGAGCCCCTTCACCGTCGCACCTGTGGTGCCGACATAATCGACCATCGGCCCGCCGTTCATTTCCTGAACCTTGAAGTCGATCATATAGCTGCCGTTGAGGTTCAACGACAGCACGCCCGGGCCGGCATCCATCGCCCAGCTGAGCTGTGCGTCAATACCGGAAAGCTGAATGGCTCCGTCATTTGTGTAGGTGCCATACATCTTGGCGCTGTTGAGCTGGCCGAAATTGCCCGCATCGGTTGCCGGATTACGCGCGACATTGGCGCAAGCTGCAGCCTGAATGGCGGCCTGTGCGGCGGCACGGCTCTGGGCCGAACCAAGACCGCCGGATGCCGCACCGGTCACCAGCGGATTGGTCTTCGGATCGATACACAACTGCTGCAACGCACCCGCACCAACCTGGCCGATCGGATCCTTGATCGAGATATTGAAGTAATCGACCGTCAGATTGAAGCGCGAGAGCAGTCCGCCCCTGATCGGGGACTGGATCACCATACCCGCCGTCCAGGTATTGGCGACTTCGGGGCGCAGCGCAGGTGCGCTGGCATCGATCGTTTCGCGATAAACCTGATTGCCGATGGCATAGGCAAAGCCGGTGCCGCCACCAAGCGGCTGCCGCCCTTGGATTTCGGTGGGGTTGTAATAGCTGAATTCCGCATCCGGGCTCAGGAAAACGCCGCCATTGTCGCGCGCCATCAGTTCCATACACACGGCCTGCACATCCAGCGCCGCCCCGGCACCGCCCGCATTGGTCGTCGGGTTGGCCGACAGCGGATTGTTATGTCGGGTGGAACAAAGATCGCCGATCACATCGGTGCGGAATGCCTGCTGCGGGGTCAGCAGCAGTTCGGCGATGTTCGGTGCGCGTTCTGCCCGGTTGTACCCGCCACGGAACCGCAGCCAGTCATTGACCTGCCAGTCGCCCAGCACCTTGTAGGTATAGCTGGTGCCCGTGGTGTTGTAGGATGAAATACGACCACCCACTTCCAGATCGAATTGCTGGATCAGCGGCAGATCCGAAACCACCGGGATCAACAATTCGCCATAGACTTCCTGCGCATCGATCTGGCCCAGCATGTTTGAACTGGGATAGATGCCGATCACCTGATCCAGGAAAGACCGCCCGGCCGTCGCCAGCGTATCATTGTCGAGGCTGTAAACATTTTCACGATAGCTGGCGCCAAAGGCGTAGCGCAGCTTGCCGGCCGGCAAATCAACCAGCCCGCCCTGAATGTTGAATTCAGCGATCGTCTGCCGGGTCTGCGACCGGTTGACCACATCGGCCCCGATCGCTTCGCGGCAATCCTGGGTGATCCCTTCATAACCGTTGAAGAAATCCAGCCCGCTGGTGCAGGATGCGCTTGATGCGCCAAATCCGCCAAAGGCCGAATTGCCGGTGAAGCTGAAACCCTGCCCCATATTGGGGGACGTGAACACGGTCCGGGTACGTTCCAGCGAATACATGCCGGTCTGCAGCGAATAGGTGCTCGACACACCATGGTTGACGAAGGCTTCCCAGGTCCAGTCGGTGCCCGGAACCCGCCCTTCCAAACCAGCCACCAGATTATAGGTCGACACGTCGGAAAAGGTTTCGCGCGGATTGGGCAGGAAGCCGGTGATGGAGAAATTGCCATTGGGGTTGGGCCGTGCGTTCAGCAGGGTCTGCAGGCTCTGCGGCACCACTGCCTGGAACACTTCGGTGTTGCTGCAACCATTGGGACCATTGGCGCAGGCCAGCAGCCCGCCATACAGCGCCTGGAACGCCGGATTGGTCGCACCGCTGGCCAGCACCGAAGATGGGATGGCGGCATTGCCGACATAACGCCCGGTGCCCCACGGCATGCTGACGCCCCAGCCACCACTGATCGGGCCCGGCTCCTGGATGGTCCGCGTCTCGCTCTGGCTGAACATTGCCTGCCCGAACACGCCGATCCAGTCGTTGATCTCGTAATTGCCGCGCGCCAGTGCATTGTAGCGGGTCATCGGCACGGTCAGATAGGTCAGCGCATTGATGTAAGACAGCGTGCCCACATCGGTGACCTTCCACTGCGCGCCACGATCCTGTGCCAGCCAGGGTTTCCATGCCGTGGAACCACCCCGACCGTTGAAACCGGTGGTGAAGATCGACCCGTCCTGGTTGAAATAGACGGCGTTGGTGTTGTTCGGCACCGCCGGCGAAGAGCCGGGGAACATATTGGTCAACACGCAGCCCTGCGGCAGTCCGGCGCAATTGGCCGGCAGGCCCAGCCCGGTCACGCCCGGGCGCGGGACGAAGAAGAACTGGCCCGATGTCGTCGATGGATTTGCCCAGAGATCACGATACCAAGGCCGGTCTGCGTAAAGCGAATCCTCGCGCGTGTTCATCGACATGGCCATGCTGATATTGCCGCGCCCATCGCCGATATCGCTGCCGATGATACCCGAAATCTGATATTCAAAGGCATCGCCATATTGGCTCATGCCTGCCTGGGCATCGAGTTCGATCCCCTGGAAGTTCTTCTTAAGAATGAAGTTGGTGACGCCGGCCACGGCGTCCGCGCCATAGGTGGCCGATGCACCGCCAGTGATGACTTCCACCCGTTCCAGCGCGGAACTCGGAATGGTGGAGACATCCACCGATCCGGTGGCATTGCCCGGCGTACCGCGCCGCCCGTCGATCAGCACCAGCGTACGATTAGAACCGATGCCGCGCAGGGAGACTGTGGCCGCGCCCGGGGTGTTGGTGGCATTGGGCTGAATGTCGCCGCCCGCCGGTGTCAGCCCACCTTCATTGTTCTTGGCGGTGGAAGATTGCGACACCACGAATTGCGGCAGCCGGTTGAGCTGCTGTTCGACGGCCGCCGTGCTGGACTGCTGCAGAAAGTCTGAATCGACCGAAACGGTCGGGCTGGTAGCAACAAAATCCGGCCGCGCGATGCGGGACCCGGTCACGATGATGGCATTGTCCCGGTTTTCGGTACCGGTTTCGGGTGCGGCATCCTGCGCCATGGCAGGCCCTGCAACAACGACACATGATCCTGCACTGCCCGCCAGCAGCAGGGCTTTCAGAAAGCCCGAATTGCGCATTTTCCCCACTGTATGCTCCTCCTTCACAGACCGCACCGACGGCAAAAGCGCCGGGAAACGAACAGCAAATTCAGAAGACGTCAGAGCATAAGCAGGGATGCCGCAGAATCTGCGGATAACATTGCTCCACTGATTACGCTGACACCTCCCCCTTCACGGCCCCGTCTATCAAGTGCGGGGTCCATCAGACTGGAACATATAATCCGTATTTTTGTGAGTCTATAGATATTTATTCAGAATATGATGATATTTATTTCATATAATATTAAAATAAACTCCCAACGAAATTATAGATATACAAATTTTCTTATCGAAATTTGTATCATTCATTTGAACCAGCAATATGTCTTGAAGCGCCAGCCCGCTCGATCCGTGAGCTTGTTGACAATGTCCATCACGCTCAACGCATAACGGCAGAAACATATCGTCACTCTTTGACATGTTTCAGATATGAATGTTTCATTAGTGTATCATTTTGCGATTTTTTCGCCGCAAAGCCCTCGCCTGAATTACTATGTGACTTTTGCAAAATGGTGCAGTGCGATGAAGCGAGGCCATGCTGCGGCAGCCTCTGCCATGCCAGAGAACTATCCTTTGCCAATCGGCTGACGATCTGTTTGAGGGGCGTGACCGGATTGTGTCTCAAATCTTGCAGGACTGTTGCTCGACGTCACCGAGCAAACTGCTGTATTGGCGCGATCGAATCCGCATCTACACCATTCCAGCCAGGGGCCCCATGCACACATCTTCCAGGACTGCGATCGCTTCCGCGATGCTGCTGGCCCCGGCGGCTTTGCTGGCTCCGGCTTCCGCACAGGCCCAGACGGTTGAGGATCTGCAGCGTCAGATTCTGGAATTGAAGGCCGAAATTGACGCACTGAAGGCCCACCGTGCGGCAGAAGCAGCCAGCACCGGCATCCCTGCGGTGACCGCAGCGCCGATCGAACCCGTGGCTCCGTCCGTGGTAGCTTCCGCTCCGCCGGCAAACACTGCAGCAGATCCGGCCCCCGCTGAAGCCAGGCAATTGCTGGCAGACCATGCAGAACTGGCGCGTTCCAGACCGTGGTACGAAAGGCTGAAACTGCGCGGCTATACCCAGATGCGCTACAACGCCTTCATCGATGGTGACGACACGGCCCCGGCCGGGCAATCCCGCCTGCGTTCAGTGCATGACGGGTCGATCAATGAAGACGGCGGTTTTTCCCTGCGCCGCGCCCGGCTGGTGCTGGAAGGCAATATCACCAGCAATGTCGCGCTCTATTTCCAGACGGACTTTGCGACAGCGGTCAGCGGCCAGTCCAATGGCGAACGGCGCGACAATTTCGGCCAGCTGCGCGATGCCTATGTCGATGTCTTTCTGGACAAGGATCACGAACTGCGGCTGCGGCTGGGGCAGAGCAAGGTTCCGTTCGGCTGGGAAAACCTCCAGTCATCATCCAACCGCATAACGATCGACCGCTCTGACGCGATCAACAGCGCCATGCCCAGCGAACGTGATCTGGGTTTCGGGCTTTATTACACCCCCGCCCCGGTCAAGGCGATCTGGGATCGGCTTGCCGGCGACGGACAGAAGCTGTTCGGCAATTATGGTGCTTTTGCCCTGGCCGCCTTCAATGGCCAGGGGGTCAACCGCCCAGAACAGAATCGGGGGCTGGCCAAATTTGCCATGGCGACCTGGCCATTTGAACTTGATGGGCTGGGCAGCGGCTTTTCCGGCCAGGTGCTGGAACTGGGCGGCGCGGTCATGATCAACAATGTCCGGCCTGAAGTGCGCACCGGCGGCGTCAGCGATCTCGACTTCACCGACAACCGCTTTGGCGTCCATGCCATTCTCTACCCGCAACCGATCGGGTTCCAGGCCGAATGGAACTGGGGTCTGGCCCCGCAATATGATCGCGATCTGCAGGCGATCCAGTCCTCCCGCGCCAGCGGCGGCTATGTGCAGATGATGGTCAATGGCGGCGACATCGGCGTTGGCCGGATCATGCCCTATGCCCGGTGGCAGCGTTATCGCGGCGGCTGGAAGGCCAGCACCAATGCTCCACGGCTGGAAACGGACGAGATCGAAGTGGGTGTCGAATGGCAGATATTCAGCGCGCTGGAACTGACGCTCGCCTATGCCAATATGAAGCGGCTGGAAGCCGATGAACGCCGACTGGGCCGGGCCAATGGCGACCTGATCCGCACGCAATTGCAGTTCAATTACTGATCCTTACGCGCGTCGCTTTCGTCGCCCCAAGGCGGTCGATGGGCAGGGCTTGGCATGACAATATCATATCCATATATGGTTCATATACGAATCATATATGGAGCCTTCATGGGCATCGTGAATATCGAAGATGATCTGCATGATCAGCTTCGCCGCGCCAGCAAGCCTTCCTGCCGATCCATCAATGCGCAGGCCGCCTATTGGATCAGGATCGGCATGCTGTGCGAAACCAATCCGACACTCAGCTTTGGCCAGATCATGGAACGGGAATTCGCCGCAGCGGGTGTTTCCATCCAGCCGCCGGATTTGATCGAGGCATGACCAAGGATCCGCATGAACTGGCGTTGATGGCGCAAGCCGGCCGGCTGCTTGCATCTGTCTTCGGCCTGATCGATCGCACCCCGCTGATCGGCAAATCGACGCTCGACATCGACAGCATGGTCGAACGCTATATCGTCGACGAACTGCAGTCGCGCCCCGCCAGCAAGGGGCAGTATGGCTATGGCTTCGTGCTCAATTCATCGGTGAACGATGTTGTCTGCCACGGTGTGCCGGCTGCCGGCGATGTGCTGCGCAGCGGCGATATCGTGAATTTCGACATCACGCTGGAAAAGGATGGCTACATCGCCGATTCCAGCAAGACCTATCTGGTGGGGGATGTCGAACCGGCCGCCCGGCGGCTGGTACAGAGCACCTATGAAGCCATGTGGATGGGCATCCAGACCGTACGCCCCGGCGCGCGGCTGGGCGATATTGGCGCGGCGATCGAACGCCATGCCAAACGCAATGGCTATTCGGTGGTACGCGAATATTGCGGCCATGGCATCGGCCAGGAAATGCACGAAGATCCGCAGATCCTGCATTTCGGCAAACCGGGCACGGGCATGGTGATGCGCGAAGGCATGACCTTCACCATCGAACCCATGATCAACCGTGGCCGGCGCGGCGTGCGCACCGAAGATGACGGCTGGACCGTGGTGACGCGCGACGGATCCCTGTCTGCCCAGTTCGAACACACCGTTGCCGTCACGGCGTCTGGCGTATCGGTACTGACCCTGCGCCCCGAAGAACAGGCATTGGCGCGCAAGATGAAGATCGCGACCTGAACGCAGCAGTCGGGCGGGGTTTCCCCCGCCCGATGCCAAGCGTCACGCCGCGTCGACCAGCACCACTTCGCTGTCTTCGATCGCGGTGATGCGGATCGTTTCCAGATCGCTGATGGCAATCCCATCGCGCGCCCTGGCTTCCACATCATCGATCCGGATCAGGCCGGTTGCTGGAACCAGATAGGCCTTGCGATCACGGCCGATCGGATATTCCACCGTGTCCCCGGCCTTGATCGTGGCCCCCACCACACGGGCATTGGTGCGGATCGGCAGCGCGTCATTGTCGCTTTCATAACCCGAAGCCAGGGTAATGAACTGACCGGCCCGATCGCCCTTGGGGAAAGGCTTTGCCCCCCATTGCGGTGCATCGCCTTCATGGGTGGGGATGATCCAGATCTGGAAGATCCGCGTCACTTCATCTTCCCGGTTGTATTCCGAATGACGAATACCCGTTCCGGCACTCATCACCTGGACATCGCCAGCCTCTGTCCGGCCCTTGTTGCCCAGACTGTCTTCATGGGTGATCGCACCTTCGCGGACATAGGTGATGATTTCCATGTCGCGATGGGGATGCGGGGGGAAGCCGGTGTGCGGCTGGATCGTGTCGTCATTCCACACCCGCAGATTGCCCCAGTGGACGCGTGCGGGATCATGGTAATTGGCGAAGGAAAAGTGATGCTTGGCATCCAGCCAACCGTGATTGTCACCACCAAGGCTTTCAAAGGGGCGCAGTTCGATCATCTCTTGGCACTCCATCAATTCGGCCATCTGTCGGCCATGTCTGCTTGCTGATGCCGGAGATAGGCCTTGCCCACATTTCAAAACAGAGCGATAAAATGCACTATAATGTTCGATATTCTTGAAAAGATGGATCAGGGCTGATGGCCGGTCCGGGCACACCCACGCTGGACCAGCTGCGGATATTTCTGGCCGTGGTCGACAATGGCAGCTTTGCCAGCGCGGGTCGGCAGCTGAACCGGGCGGTTTCCGTGATCAGCTATGGCATCAGCAATCTGGAAACCCAGCTGGGCCTCGAACTGTTCGATCGCGAAGGCACCCGCCGGCCGCAGCTGACCGAAGCCGGGCGCGCTGTTCTGGCCGAAGCGCGATCCATCGCGCTGGATGTGGACATGCTGCGCGCCAAGGTGAAGGCCTTGCATGACGGGCTGGAGGCGGAAATCGATTTGGCCGTTGATGCCATGATGCCGAGCCAGCGGTTGGGGCAGGTGCTGCGCGAATTCGCCAGCCATTACCCCAGCGTGCAATTGCGGCTGCATGCCGAAACGCTGGGCGCCGTCACCGCCATGGTGCTGGATCGCCGCGCCATTCTGGGCATTTCGGGGCCGCTATGCGCCGGCGTGCCGGGGATCGAACGGCATCGCGTGGGTTCCGTGTCCATGGTGCCAGTGGCGGCGCCCGATCATCCGCTGGGCCGGATGGAAACCATCCCCAGCGGCGCCGGGCGCGATTATCTGCAACTGGTGCTGACCGATCGATCCGATCTGACGCAGGGGCAGGATTTTGCGGTGCTCAGCCCGAAAACCTGGCGTCTGGCCGATCTGGCCACCAAGCATGCGCTGCTGCGCGAAGGGATCGGCTGGGGCAATATGCCGCTGCCGATGATCGAAGGCGATCTGGTGGCCGGCACGCTGATCCGGCTGGTGATGCCCGATGATCCGGGCGGCACCTATGGCTTTTCCGGGATCTGGCGCAGCGATTGCCCGCCCGGGCCGGCCAGCGCCTGGTTGCTGGACCGGTTCACGGCGCTGGGCGCACAGGACAAAGCATTGCCGGGTGCGAGCGATCTTTGAAAACCACGCGCACCCGGCAGAGTTTTTACCGTCTTTTGTTGCGATCCGAAGGGCGGCAGCCGCTATCCCGGGGATGACGGATATCGCGGCTGCCCCTTTCGTCGATTGGCGTCAGAACTTCACATTCGCGCCAATATAGAACCGCCGGCCATTGGTATCGTAATAACCGGTGGAATAGGAACCGCCCGACAGCAAACCATTGGTCAGCGAGGAATTGTTCGCCGGGTTGTAATTGGTCAGCGGCGGGGCCTTGTCGAACAGATTGTCGATCCCGTACCGCAGGTTCAGATTGTCCGTCACTGCGGCATTACCGTTGAGATGGAAGATATTGTAAGCCGCTGCGCCCACGGTGGTGGTGCTGCCCCCCGTGGTGGCTTCGGCTGAATCCTCGATCGACGGCAGATGCTGCCACTGCAGGCCCAGACCGAACTTGCCCATCTGGTAATTGATGCTGGTCAGCACGCGATATTCGTAAACACCCGAGTTCAGGCCATTTTCAGTGGTCCCGAAGGTGCCAACATAATCGACCATCGGCAGGGTCGGCAAAGCCGCGCTCTTGTACCTCAGCAGATAGTTGAACACGACATTGGTGCTCAGGCGACCCGGGCCGACCTTCATGCCCCAGTCGAGCTGCGCATCCACACCCTGCACATTGAACCGACCACTATTGGTATAGGTGATCAGGACGTTACCAAGCGAACCGGTCTGGTTACGTTCGATATTCTGGCAGAACTGCGTGTTGGCTGCTGCCGTTGCATCGGTCAGCACCAGCGGGTTGAACTGCGGATCAAGGCACTGCTGCAGCGCCGTCGCCACGGTCAGCGGGGCAATCGCATCCTTGGTGTAGATGTCGAACCAGTCGACCGACAGCCGCAGGCCAGAAAGGGCCGGCGAACTGAACGGAGAGCGGACGACGACACCCAGTGTCCAGGTATCGGCCTTTTCCGTGGTCAGATTGGCATTGCCGACCAGCGACGGCCAGGCATAGCCGACGGTGGCATTGCTCTGCACGCCATCATAATATTCGGTCTTGGCCGAGGTGCTGCCCGAACGGTCCATCAGCACTTCGCAGACAGCGCGCACCGCCGCCCCATTGGCATTGTCGGGATTGGCCGACCACGACAGCGGATTGGCGAGCGAGCAGGGATCACCGGCGTAGTTCACGCCGAAGGTCTGCTGCGATGACAGATAGAGCTCACCAATGTTCGGCGCCCGTTCGGCCCGGTTGTAACCACCGCGCACCCGCAGCCAGTCATTCACTTCCCAGTCGCCCAGCGCCTTGTAGGTATAGCTGGTGCCAGTGGTGCTGTAGCTGGACACACGCCCGCCCAGTTCCAGACTGAAGGACTTGATCGCCGGCAGATCCCTCAGCACCGGAATCAGCACTTCGGCATAGGCTTCCTGCACATCGAACAGACCATAGGAATCCGCACTGGGATAAATGCCCAGCGCCTGATCCAGGAAGGATGTGCCATTGGTCGTCAGCGTATCATTGATGAATTCATATTCCTGCTCGCGATAGGATGCGCCCACGGCCGCACGCACACCGCCCGCCGGCAGGCTGAACAATTCGCCCTGCAGGTTTGCTTCAACAATAGTCTGGCGCAGCTTGGAACGGGTCTTCAGATCCGCCGTCACCGCATCAAGGCAATCCTGCGAATAGCCGCCTTCGGGCACGATGAAGAAATTGAGCCCGCTGGTGCAGGTCGCCGTGCTGGCGCCGAAACCGCCGGCGCTTGCATTGCCGGTGGCAGAAAAGCCCGCGCCGAAATTGCCCGAATTGAGCACGGTGCGCAGCCGTTCCAGCGAATAGATCCCGGTCTGCAGCGTATAGGTCTGCGATTCCCCGTGGCTGACGAAGGCTTCCCAGGTCCAGTCAGACCCCGGAATCTTGCCGCGAAGGCCGGCCTGCATGTTGAAGGTCGACACATCGGTATAGGTTTCGCGATTGTCCGGCATCAGCGTGCGCAGTTCAAACGCTGCATCGGCATCGGGCCGGCTGTTCAGCAGCGTCCACAGATCATCAGGCAACTGATCCGCCGACAGCGTGGTCGGATCGATGAACACGCTCCAGCCAGAGGTGATCGGACCCGGTTCATTGCGGGTGTAGGTATTGACATTGCTGTACATCACCTGCGCGAAAACGCCGATCCAGTCGTTGATCTCGTAATTGCCGTTGGCGAAGAAATTGTACCGGGTCAGCGGCAGGATCAGATAGCTGTCGGTGTTATTCTGCGTCATCACGCCATTGGCGTTGAGCTTGTAATCATAACCATCAACGGCCTGATTGAAGCCTTCGAAATAGGGATGATAGGTGCCGCTGGCATCGGTCCACGACCCATTGACGAAGGGCGTGCCATCCGGATTGGTGTAAACCGTTACACCGCCCGAAGTCGGCAGGGTGGAGTTGGAGAACATGCCCGCCAGCGCCGTCGGCTGGTTGGTATAACCGAAATTGATACCCGGCCGATCGATGAAATATTGCGTGCCGGCGATATTCTCATCCGACCACAGGTCACGATACCATTTGCGATCGCGCTGATAGCTGGCTTCGCGGGTGTTCATCGACATGGACAGGCTGATATTGCCGCGTCCGTCATCAAAATCGGCGCCCATAATGCCCGACAGCTGATATTCAAAGCCGTCGCCATGCTGGGTCATGCCCATCTGGCCATCCAGTTCCAGACCCTGGAAATTCTTCTTCAGGATGAAGTTGGTCACGCCGGCAACGGCATCCGCGCCATAGGTGGCCGATGCACCGCCGGAGATGATTTCCACCCGCTCGATCGCCGCGCTGGGGATGGTCGAAATGTCGACCACGCCCGAAGCATTGCTGGGAGTGATCCGGCGGCTGTCGAGCAGCACCAGATTGCGGTTGGAACCGATACCGCGCAGCGACACGGTGGCCGCACCCGGGGTGTTGGTCGCGGTCGGCTGAATATCGCCGCCAGCGGTCGGGGTCTGCGCCGGCACGAATTGCGGCAGCTTGTTCAGATTGGTTTCGAGCGCGGCGGTGCCGGAATTTTGCAGCAATGCATCATCAACCGAAATGGTCGGGCTGCTGGAATTGTAATCCGGGCGCTGAATGCGCGAACCGGTTACAATGATTGGCTGCGCCTGTTCAGTATCCCCCTCACCCGTATTGTCTTGCGCGGCTGCCGGCTGAACCAGCCCCCCGATGACAGCCAGTGTCGCGCAGGATGCCATGAACCTGCGGCACGCGCGCCCGCGCCCATTGCGGTGAATTCCCATCAACAATCTCCCTCACGCTTATGATTCTCGTGTTCGGCAGCACTCAGCCGCCTAACGAAACCGCGATCTCAGGGACAAATTTCTCCAGGATTTTTCGGTTCTTTGCCGGTCCGGGCCACGAACCGCCAAGCAAGGCCACCGCCCGCAATATGCTGCCACAAGGACACATGGCCTTCGCGTGGAGCAAGGCAGCCCAGCCCCGTGGCTGGCGCCTGAAGGGCTATTTTACGGATAGTAAGGGGGAATGCAGCACCTGTTTCGCCGGAACCGCCAGTTGTGTCCGGCAAGTATCAGCAACTGATGCGTGAATGCATCACAGACTCATCAAACCCGTCGGCAAGCCGGACCAAGCCTATGGGCGCCCGCCCGCGCGCGCCGGCGCCATGCCGCCAGAACCCTGAATCCCCAGGCTGACAGCGGAAGAGGACGAGGCGGAGGGCCCATAGGCCGGACCATATCGGTCCTGATCCAGCACCGGACCATAGACCGGTTCTGGCGCAACCTCGTTCTTGGCCAGGGCGAATTCATGCACATCGCCATCCTGCCAGTTCTGCGCCAATTGCACCGGCGCGCTGGCCGGCACGACAACCTCCGTGGATGGCTGAGCTGCGGGTGCAGCGCTGCCGGCCACAACCTCACCGCGGGCAGCAATCGCAAGCGATGTTCCGTCTGTCGGCACGGCAGCGGCTGATGCTTTATCGGCTGGCACCGTGGCAGGCGAAACGTCCACATCCACCGCACCGGTCATCTGGCCGGTTGCAGCAACCGGATCCAGCGCAGCCACCTGCGTGCCGGCGACAATGGCAGAACCCACGCCAGCGTCGCCCTGACTGTCGGGCATCTGCGTAAAGAAGGCAAGCGCCAGGCTCGCAGCCATGGCCGCGCCCGCTGGTATCGCGGCCCAACGCACGCGACGGATCGCCGGGCGCATGGGTGTTGCCACCTGCGCGGCCGAAACCGGGGGCAGCGTCACGGCATCATCGGCGTCAAACTGCCTGAGATGCGCGGTCGAGACCACAATCCGCCGGGCAAGATCGGCCGGAACCGCCGGATCCCGCCGGGCAGCCAGGAAACGATCCAGCGCCATATCCATGGCTTCGCCCGCGCTCATGCGAACAGCTCCAGATCGCGCGGCATCACCCCACCTTCGGCCAGCAGCACCGCCAGCCTGCGACGAGCGCGATGCAACAGCGATTCAAACGCCTTTATATCCAGCTGCAGGATTTCTGCGGCCATGCGGTTCGAATATTCTTCGTAATAGGTCAGCACGATCGCCGCCCGATGCGCGTCTGACAACGCAGCAAGGCAGGTTTCGATCAGTTCCGCAATTTCAGCCTGCCCGGCCAGGCGGTCGGCCGATGCCGCCGGATCAGCAATTTCGGGCACCTCATCCTGCGACCAACGACCCCGCTGCCGCAGCCGATCATAACAAAGATTGGCGCAGACCCGGCGCAGCCAGGCCGCAACGCCGCCGCCCTGACCATTGTTCTTGTCGTCCCAGCGCGGCGCGTTCTGCCACAGCCGTGCAAAGCTTTCCTGCGCCACATCCTCCGCCTCATGCCCGTCATGCAGCATGCGGTAAGCGGTGCGATAGACGAGCGGCAAATGGCGCTGAACCAGCGTGGTATAGGCAAAGACATCCCCCCGCGCGATCCGCGCCATCAATCCTTCATTGGGCAGTTCTGGGGGCAATCCTGGCGTCATGGGCCAACTCCGGCGAACCGAACGGGCCGGACTCTCCCAAGGGAAGAACCGGCCTCCGATGCTATGGCGCGCGGCGGGCCGCCTTTGGGTAAAGATTTCGCAAGGGCCGCGCAAATTAACCGACAAGATCGGCCGCAATCGCCCGGGGACGGGCAAAGTGGCGGGCAAAACAGCGGGCGATCGCCTGCCATGCGGAAGCGAATATGCCAGCCCGGCATGCAGCTGCACCATGGCGCTCACCAGCCCCTTCCCGCTCTTTCGCGTGTCGGGTGCGATGCCATCCGCACATGATGCGTTGTCGCCGGCAGCGGATCACTGATCCTGCCGCCGCGAATATGGGCCGCGCGCCAGAAGACATTGTTCTGCCGACGGACCAGATGGCCACGCACAACATGCAGACGCGGATATTTGCGCATCATGCTGGCACCAGCGCCCGCGCCGGAATGGGCAGACAGCGGATCGCCCAGCCGCAATTCGACATGATCAAGCAGGGCAGGCTTGCCCGCCCTCGCCCGCTGAATATTCAACCGCCCGCGCGCCACCGGACGCTGAGAGACCGGCACGCGCGAACACATCAGCAGGAAAAATGCCAGCCCCCGGATAACATCGGGCCATAATGCCTCTCCGCATTGCCGCGCTGCTTCGGGCAAGCCACTCACCCCGAGGGCAGAGGCCCGAAAATAGACCGCCCAGGCATCATCCACCACGATCGACAGATGCGGCCGCAAATCGGCAAATGCGGCCGGCAGTTGATCAAGCGCATAACCGGCCAGACCCCGCTCGCGCCCGTCGACCGGACGGTCAAAATCGAACCAGATCGAAGCCTGCGCCACATCCACACCGGCGCTGGTGGTCCAGAACAGTCGCAACTGCCCGGCCCGGCCATTAGCGGCGGCATCCACCAGCACACCGATGCGCGCGCCCGGCAGACCATCCTGCCCAGCCTCCGCCCATTCGATCCACATATCCGGCTGCATTGCCCGCAGGCGCGGATTGGCCGGATTGAGCAGATCGGCCGCGCCTTCGGCCAATTGGCAGCACGCTTGCTGCACATCCTGCCCCAGCACATAACGCGCCGGGCAATCGATCAGACGATCCGAATAAGCGACAGCACCGGGAAAAACCCATTTGCGCCCCGCTAGGATAATCTCGACACCGTCCACAGCGCTTCTGATCTTTTCCGCCAACAGCATGATTACAGACTCCAACATTCAGCCTGCAATCAGTAAGATATGGATTTTTCTGGGATATTTCTCAATTTAACGGGAATTAATTCCTGTTTTTCATTCAAGACATTTTTTCAACACGACTTGAAAACATATATCCTTCATTACGAACGGTCTTGATCAGTTCATTGTGCGAGTGCCCATCAAGCTTGCGCCGCAGCCGGCTGATCTGGGTATCGATCGCCCGGTCATAGGCATCACTGTCCGGCCCACGGGCAAAATCGAGCAGTTGATCGCGCGACAGCACCCGCTGCGGCCGTTCGACAAAGGCGCGCAGCAGGGAGAATTCGCCATCCGACAGCGGAATGCGCGCGCCACTGGGGGCATTCAGCGTGCGGCTGGCCACATTCATGCACCAGCCAGCAAAGCGATAGACGCCGTCTTCCACGCTTTGCGCCGGCTCTGACAGGCGGGTGATACGGCGGCGCACCGCACGAATGCGGGCCAGCAATTCGCGCAGCGACACCGGCTTGGCCAGATAATCATCCGCGCCCGCTTCCAGCCCGACGATCCGGTCGATATCGCTGGCCAGGGCAGACAGCATGATGACCGATAAAGTCGCATGGCTGGACAATTCGCGGACAATCGACAGCCCGTCGCCGCCCGGCACCAGCACATCAACGATCACCACATCGGGCGTCACATCGGCCACCAGGCCGCGAACGGCCGCCGCGCTATCCGCCTGGAAAACCGAAAATCCGTGAAAATCGAGGAATTCGCTGATCGCAGAGCGGGTTTCGACATCGCCATCAACGATCAGCACCTTGCCCAGGCAATGCCGCGTGGTCTCTGTCGTGAACAGCGCGCCGAGAGCCGCCGGCTCTCCATCCATAATTCTCTGATTTTTCATTGGTTCAATCACATCCGCCAGCCTGTTCATCAAGCTGCCGGGCGCCACCGAATATCAGTGAGATCACGAGGGGGAGTGATCTGTGCAGCAGCGCCCGACACCGCCCTTAACGGGGCAACGCGGGGAACCCTTCGCGCGGTTGCGAAAATATTTTCACATTATGCCGGGGCATGATGTGATGTGTCAGGAATTCAGGATGATCTGGTTCCGGCCATTGTGCTTGGCGCGATACATGGCGCCATCGGCCTGGCGCAGGCTGTCGCGCAGCAGTTCGGACGATCCCAACCGGGTGACACCGATGCTGACCGTCATCGACACGCGGTTGCCGGCCAGATCAAACACCGCCGCATGCTGCACCCGCTGACGGATGCGTTCGGCAATCCCCATGGCGACATCCTCTGCCACGCCGTGCAGGAAAATCCCGAATTCTTCCCCGCCCAGCCGACCGATCAGATCGCCATCGCGGACGGTGCTACGCATGACATCCACCATCGCCTGCAGCGCGCGATCGCCCACTTCATGCCCGAACCGGTCATTGATGGATTTGAAATGGTCGGCATCGACCAGCAGCAACCAGCCTGCCCGGCCGGACTGCCGCCGCTGCAACCGGTCGAGAAAACCACCGCGGTTTAACACCTGCGTCAAAGGATCGGACACCGCGACCTGTTCCAGCAGGGCATGGGCATCCAGCAGATCGAGATGCAGCACCCGCAGCCGTTCCCCCTGATGGATCAGCTTGTACGCCACGAAATAGGATGTGATCCCCGGGCAGGCGATAGCGAAGATCCAGTAGGGCAAGGGAATGGCCAGGCCCGGCAGATGGGTCATCACCGACAGCGGTACAATCGTCACCACCACAGAGAAGGCCGTCCAGAGCCAGATCCTTTGCGTCACAGACATGACAAAGGGTTAACCCGCCCTGGTTTAGAACGAGTAAATATCCCGGCTAAGCAATCCCTTAGACGATTATCGTCACATCTGAAACCGGATCAGACAGCCGGTCACGCGATCGTGTAGCGCCGCAGGCGGGCGGCACCGACAATCACCATCACCGCTGTAACCGCAGCCAATATGGCAATGGCCAGCAGCAGCGCGGGCGCGAGTGGCGCCTGTTGCTGCCGGGCCAGATCCCAGCGCGGCAGCCGTTCCAGATCCCGCCCGGTTACCGCTATGCCATTGATGATCAAGGGTTCGAAATGGGCACGCCAGCCATCGTGAAACTGGCTGACATCCTGCCGAAAGGCGAGATAGCGCTGCGCATCGGTGCCGGCGATCCCGGTCAGTGCTTCATAGGCCAGGGCTGCCGGGGACAGGAAAGACAGCCGGTCTGCGGCAGATTGCTGCCCGGCCAATGCCTGATCAAAACTGTCGAGCAGCCCATCGACGCGCGCATCCATGTCCCGCCGGGCGAGAAAGCTGGCCATGGTCCGGGCCGGGATTTCGATCCGCCCATCCTTTGCCTGCAGCGATTCCGGTTCATCGATATAGCGGTAATCGCCGCTGAACAGATCATCATAGCGGCGCAGGTTTTCGGCCTGGATCGCCCGGGTGCGGATCGACAATTCGGTGCGCGACGGCGCGGGATGGAGCGCTTCGACCACCAGGTTCAGCAACACCGGAACCACCAGCACCAGCACGGCCCAGCTGGCGATCAGCATCAGGGCATTGGCAGAAGAAGACCGCCGGATGGCGTTGACCGCAAAGGCCAGCGCGAACCAGAACAGGCCATAAAGGCTGACGATCGCCGCCCAGCCCAGCAGCAGGCCCAGCGCAGCGCCACTGCGCGCTTCCGGCCGGAACAGCAGCAACAGCAGCACCGGCAACAGCACCGCCACCGCCAGCACCGGCACCATGCGTGGCACCAGCTTGCCCAAAGCCAGCGTCGCCAGCCCGAGTGACTGTGACAACAGCATGCGTTCGGTCCCGCTTTCGCGTTCGGACGACAGCAGGTTGAAGGTCAGCGCAAAGATCAGCAGCGGCAGCAGGAACACGATCACGAAAGACAGATCGAAATGCCCGCTCAACAGATTCCACGGGCTTTCGATTTCACTGTCATACATGAATTCGACTTTGCTGCGGGTACCGATGCGATAGTAATTGGGCATCATGTCCGACTGGCCGATCGCAATCGGCGCCAGCGCGGCACTGGGCAGCACGGCATGGCGCCCGGCCCCATTGCCGGCGATGGCCGGATTGGCCGGATTGCTGAACGGGCCCGGCTGTTCCTGCCCGCTTTCGATCCGCTGCAACCGATCCCGCTGCGCCTTGCCCGCGTCCGCCTCTGCCGCCAGCACGGTTTCGACCATGGCATCGCGGGTGCGCACTTCGGCCAGCCCATTGGCAAAACCATAACCGATCAGCAGCACCAGCAGGCCAAGAACCAGCGGCAGCGACCGATCCACGATCAGCATGCGCCATTCGTGCCGGATCACCAGACCCAGCGTTCCGCGCATTGCGCTCATGTTGTTTTCCCCGTTCATGCCGAAAGCTTCCGCACCACGGCGATACGGGCGAACATCAGGCTGGCGATAAACACCGCCAGCAGCACCGCCAGGCTGATCCAGTGGCCACGCACGGCAAAACCGGCATCAGGCGCCTGATAGGAAAAGCGCGGCACCTTGGCCCATAATTCGGGCCCCGCCTTATAGCTGAAATGCCTGTCGCCCAGCGGATCGGCATGACGGATCAGATCGTCGCTGACGACTTCTTGCAGCAACCGGCGCTGTTCTTCCGCCTGATTGGAAAAATTCCGGTGGTGGGAAAAATCGGTGCCCGCCAGCGCCATCGACCAGGCGCGCAGCGCCACCACGGGCGCAATCACGCCAGCTGTTTCCTGCAGGCGTTGCTGGCGTTCGAACGTATCCCACAACCGCCCGAAATGATCATCCAGCACCCCGTAACCCGAATGATCATCCACCTGCAGCGCCTTGCCCCACTGGTTCAGCGGCAGCTTGGGATCCCACGCGGAAGAGACGTTGAAATTGCGCCTCCATTCCTTTTCCGCCGCGCCATCCAGATCTTCCGAAAGGGCGGCATCAAACCCCAGCCGCGACGGGCTGGGATAAGCCTTGGTCGCCACATCGGCGATCGTCCGTGGCGCAATCAATACCGCGCCGATCCACAACGCCAGCAGCACGAACAACGCGGTGCGCGAATGGCGGCACATGGCCGATACGCCCAGCACGATGAAGATCACCGCACCAAGATAGAGGCCATAACCCAGACACAGCAGCACGAAACGCAGCAGCAGATCAGCCGTAACCCCGCCAGCCAGCGCCCCCAGCGTTAACACGGCCCCCGGAATGATCAGCAGCGCCAGTGCGCCTGCCAGAGCCAGCGCCTTGCCCCACATCAGCTGGCGCCCCGCCACCCCCATGCTGAGCAGCTGGCGCAGCGTGCCCTGTTCGCGTTCGGCGGCAAAGGCACTGAAACCCAGGATGATGATCAGCAGCGGGGCCAGCACCTGCACGATCCAGGCAGGGGACAGATTGCCGAACCGCTTCAGCCCGGTGGCATCCTGCGCCGGGCGGAACTTGGTTTCCCCCTGCCGGTGCGCCTGCAGCCAGATGGTCGAGCCGACAAAGGGATCGATACCCGGATCAATGATGCTGAGCGGCGGCGCCGGCTTGAACACATGCATGCCCTGATCGGCGGCATTGTGCGGATGGCGCGGCCCCTGCTTCAACCAGGCATCATAATCGAGATCCTGGCTGGCAATCCGTTCGGCCTGCACCGATGCCTGCTGCTGCCATCCCAACAGCAGGGAGGTCAGCAACAGCACGACCATCAGGCCGCCGGCCCAGATCATCCGCCCGTCGCGGGTGAATTCGCGGAATTCCTTGCGCGCAATCAGCCCCAGCATGTCAGTCCCTCATATGCTGGAGATAAAGGGCCTCCAGATCATTGTGGCTGACATCGGCGCTGTTGAGTTCGCTCATCAGATTGCCGCGCTTCATGATGCCGACCCGGGTTCCCGTCTGCTTGGCGTGGAACAGGTCATGCGTGGTGGTCAGGATCGCAACGCCGCGTTCCTGTGCGCGCACCAGCAGCTGTGAAAATTCATTGGCGGCCGATGGATCGAGCCCGGATGTCGGTTCGTCCAGCAGCAGCGCCCGGGCATTCTTGGCCAAAGCGATGGCGATGCCGACCTTCTGCCGCATGCCTTTCGAATAGTTGGCAACCCGCCGGTCCACCGCATCGGCCGGCAGCCCCGCTTCTGCCAGCAGGCTGATCAGATGCTGTTTGGGCTGGCGCTGGCCGGTGGCGAGCGCGGCAAAATAGTCGAGATTTTCCAGCCCTGACAGCGTGCCATAGAGCATCACCTGTTCGGGGATATAGGCAACGTCGCGCTTGGTGCCGATCGGATCGGCGGCGACATCGCGTCCATTGATCAGCACGCTGCCCGACGTGGGCTGGTGGAAGTTCAGGAACAGATTGATCAAGGTGGTCTTCCCGGCGCCATTGGCGCCGAGAAGACAATAGATTTCGCCGGCTTCGACACGCAGAGACACACCATTCAGCGCGCGATTGGGTCCGAATTCCTTGGTGACGTTGACGGCTTCGAGCATGATCAGAACTTCGTCCGGAAGGTGACATCAACGGTGCGCGGCGCACCGAGATAGACGGTGCTGGAACCAGCCCGTTCGATGAAGGTCTGGTCCGTCAGGTTGCGCCCGCGCACGGTGATATCGCCAAAGTCGAAACTGTAACCGATCGAGGCATCGAAGATGGTGTAGCCATCCACGCTGATCAGATTGGCGGTATCGGCAAAGGTGCCGCTCTGGTTGCGCATGCCTGCGGTCAGTTTCACCGGCACCTGCGGGAATTCATACACCGCGAACAGATTGATGATCCGTTCGGCCACATTGGGCGGGGTGTTGCCCGCACGGTTGACGCCGCCGGCTTCCAGCAGTTCATCATATTGGGCATCGATCAGCGAGGCATTGCCGTCGATCCGGAACTGCCGGGTGATCGCGGCAGAAAACGCCAGTTCGGCACCATAGGTGGATTGCGAACCACCCTGGATGGCGATGGTCGGATCGCTGGGATCACGGGTGATGATGTCATCTTCCTTGATCCAGAAGCCCGACAGGGTCAGGCTGACCCGATCGCCGAACAGCGAGCTCTTGATCCCGCCTTCGACCGTTTCACCCTTGGTCAGTTCGAATTTCGAATTGGCGAGGTTCAGCAGCACCAGCGTGCCGACCGGAGCAGCAGAGCGCGAATATTGCGCGAACAGCTGGGTCTTGTCGGTCACATCAAACACCAGCCCCGCACGGTAGGAGAACGGGTTGTAGCTGGTGCCGAAGCTGGTGAAGGTACCCAGGTTATAGTCCTGGATCGTGCGGTTGAGCGACATGTCTTCATAACGGCCACCCAGCACGAACAGCAGCTTGTCCGTGATGTTGAAGGCGTTTTCGGCAAACACCGCGTCGATCTTGATCAGGGCGCCAGCGTCCGCAAAATTGCCCGCACCGGGGAAGTTTTCCGGGGTGATTTCCGGGAACAGGCCCGGTTCGAAATCATAGGGATCCACCGTCACGCTCGGGCCGAAGCGGCGGATGCTCATATGTTCGTTTTCGCTGTGTTCCGCCCCGATCAGGAAGCGGTTACGCTTGCCGAACAGCTTGCCATCCGACGACAGCGACAGGCGTTCGTGCCAGAATTCCAGCGGATTGAGGATATAGGTCGCCCGGCGGCCAACGCGCGGATCACCCGCCCCGGTTACGGAGAAGGTGTAACCTTCGGCATCGAACCACAGCCTTTCGCCGCTGTTGTAGGACAAATCATTGCGCAGCGACCAGACGTCGTTGATCTGCCATTTCAGCTGGGACCGGAACCAAGTGCTGTGCGAAACGATCTGCGCGTCGTCATATTGGAGATTGGTGTTGCGCAGCGCCAGATCGAGCACCCGGCCATTGGACGATGTCACCAGATCGCTGGGATCCTTCGCCACTGCGGATGATACCAGCGGCGTGCCCCAATAGATCGCGCCATCATCCTTCCAGAAATATTCGGCGGCTACAAACAGGCTGAGCCGGTCGGTCGGCTGGAACAGAATGCCCAGATTGGCGGACAGGCTTTCCGATTGGCTGCGATCGATGAAGCCATCCGATCCGGCATAGCTGACCAGCGCGCGCACGCCGACCTGATCGCTAAGCGGAAGATTGACGTCACCGGCAAGGCGGAAGGTTTCGAGGCTGCCATATTGGGCCAGCGCGGAAACCTCCGTCCGGTCGAGCATCGGCTTCTTCGGCACGAAATTGATCGAACCACCAACCGCACCTTCGCCATAAAGCACGGAAGACGGGCCCTTCAGCACCTCGATCCGTTCAAAGGCGAAGCTGTCGTAATTGCGCGATGTCATGGTCGATGGCTGATGGATGCCGTCGTAGTTATGCGACACCGAATTGCCGCCGAAACCGCGCATGGAGACGGTTCCGGGTGAACCACCGGTATCGATCGCCGACACGCCGGGCGCGCTGTTCAGCGCTTCATTGGATGTGCGCAGGCCGCGTTCGAGGAAGCGTTCCTGCGTCAGCACATCGATGGTCGCGGGCGTTTCGCGGACAGTCAGGTTGAGGCGCGAACCGGTTTCCGATTTGCTGTCGAGCACGATTTCGCGCGCGCCCAGCACCACGATGTCCGCATCATCGCCTTCCTGCTTTTCTGCATCCTGCGCAAAAGCCGGCAGAGCCAGCATCGCGCTGGTAAGGGCAGTCGCAGTCAACAGGGCGCGAACGCCGAACCGATGGGTCGTCAATCTATTCACTCCAGATTTTAAAGATGGGTGTTGCGGCGCGCAGCGGCCGCGGCCGTGCTGCGCTTGTAAGCGGCGAGCCGCGAGGCCTTGCCGCGCCAGCGGATGATGCCGGTCACGAACAGCAGCAGCGGGAACAGGCCGATCAGGGCCACGATCGCCCGGCCCCAGATGCCAAAGGCCTGCCCGCTGTGCAGCGGATAGAACCAACCGAGGATCCGGTCCGATGCGGTACCCTGGGTTTCGCGACGGACGGCCAGAACCGCGCCGCTGTATTGATCAAGCCAGATATAGCTTTTCGGAAAACGTCGATTGGGTTCGCCCGGATCGCGGAAACGGATCGCGTAAGATGCGGTCTCTTCGGTCGGCACCTGCACCCAGCGGATATCGACGCCCGGCATTTCGGCCCGCACCACGGCCAGCGCCTGATCCAGCGGAATACGCGCGCGGCCATTGGCGGGGGCGGATTCGGGATCGGGCGATTTCACGATCGGGGAAAAGGCGCTCAGCACCGGCTTCACCTGATCGGGCAGGCTCATGGCCGCAGCGGTTGCCAGGATGATCAGCAGGAAGGCCGATCCGATCACGCCGGACAGGCGGTGGACATCATAGATCTTGCGTTCGGCGGTGCCATTGACGTGGTATTTCATCCGCGCCGCAGCCGTCCGGCCCGATCGCCACCACAGCACGATGCCCGCGATCAGCATGGTCATGCTTGCCAGCGCCAGCACGCCCATCAGGGTTGCACCGGACCGGCCAAGCAACAGGCGGTAGTGCAATTCATAGACCCAGGTCGAAACCGTGCTGCCCCATTCGACATCGCGCACCACGTCGAGCGTGACCGGGTCGAGCGAAACCATCCGGTTGGGGCTGCCCCGCCGGCCATAACGGCTGGTGATCACTCCGCCATCTCCGGGCAGTTCGATATTCCAGCGGCCTTCTGCCGGGGATCCGACCTGCGACAGCGCCTGATAGACCGCTTCATAGCTGGCCGGCTGCTGCCCTGCCGATTGCCGCAGCGGCGCAATCGCGGCGCGTTCAATTTCGGGGTAGAAAGCCAGATAGCTGCCGGTAAGCCCGCACATCAGCAGGATCACACCGATCGTCAGCCCGGCCCATTTGTGAATCCGCCCGGCGAGCGAAACCTGCTGCGGATTCTTCTTCTTGCGCGGCTTGTCGCTGGCTGCGCGCGGCGCTGCCGGGCGGTGAGCTTCGGCCAGCTCGCCGCCCCCCTTATGATCCCCGAACATGCCCGACCCCCAGTCTCAAATGCGTTGCCGCAGCACGATAGCTGCCAACGTCCCGCGCGGACTGGCAATGTGGACAATACACAACAACGTAAATTACCGTAAAATACGGTGTTAACAGGGGTTACAGCCCATGTTTCATCTGCCTGATACGGAAATACTGCGCCCCGTCAGGAAACAACCGGTTCCAGCAGGCGGATCGTGCCGGCCTGCGCATCCATTTCCACCGGCGTCCCCACCGGCAGGCTCAGCTGATTGCTGACGTGGCCGATATTGGCGCCGTAGAAAGCGGGGATACCCAGCGGAGCCAGATATTGATCAAAGATCTGCGGCAGGGTGAAGCCGATATAATCACTAACACCCGCGCTGCAGCGCGTGCATTGGCCGAAGATCACACCTGACAGCCGTTCCAGCACGCCGGACAGGGCCAATTGGCTGAACATCCGGTCTATCCGATATTCCGCTTCCGCCACATCTTCCAGAAATAGCACGGCTCCGTCGAGATCGGGCAGCCATGGCGTGCCCATCAGGGTTGACAGCACGGTCAGATTGCCACCGATCAGTTGCCCCCGCGCGAGCCCTGGAGTGACGGTGGTGATCGGGCGATCCGCAGGCGGATCGTCACCCAGCAGCGGCATTTCGCCAGTAAAGGCCAACCGCCACAGGCTTTCCCAACTGGTTTTCAGCCAGCGCCCGGATGCGTTCGGCGCATGGATTGTGGGAAAACCCGCCTTGCGCGCAAAGGCGAGATGCAGCGCGGTGATGTCGCTATATCCGATCAGCAGCTTGGGATGGGCACGGATCAGATCCCAGTCGAGCAGCGGCAACAACCGGGCACAGCCCCAGCCGCCACGAATGGCGAAGATGCCACGCACATCATCATCGGCGAACATCGCATGGATGTCTTCGGCGCGATGCTGGTCGGTACCCGCCAGATAACCATGGCGATCGAGCACATGGCGCCCGACCCTGGGCACCAGTCCCATGCCGGTGATGGTGTGACACACGGCATCAATCTGCGCCGCATCATCACTGAAACCGGCCGGCGCAATCAGCCCGACCGTATCGCCCAGCCTGAGCCGGGGCGGCAGGCGCGTGCTGCGAGCCATCGCCGGGCTTGCATCCCAGCCCAAGGACGCAGCCCCGGCCAGAACCAGCCCCCCCATTCCCCCGATTGCCGACCGCCTGCTGAACATGGCCGGACCATAGGGGCAAGCGGCCGGCCGGGTAAACCCACCCGATCAGCCGCAACAGCCACCTGTTTCGCGGGATCAACCGGTGAAATTGCTCGCGCGCACAGGGCGAATGTGAATGGTGCTGCCGGTTTCCGGAGCGGTTTGCGCCGCATCCAGATCGACTTCCACCAGCGTGTCGGTAGTCCCTTCCAGCACGCCTTCGATCCGCCAGACGCCCCCCTTGCGGAAGACATTGTCCACCACCATGGCGTGGCCGCCTTCGCTGGTCAGTTCCAGATCATGCGGACGGACATGCAGCCCACCCGGCAGGATGGTGTTTTCGCCGACGAAGCTGGCCACGAAGGGCGTAGCCGGTTCCATATAGACCTGTTCCGGCGTGCCGATCTGTTCGATCCGGCCCTGGTTCAGCACCACCACCCGGTCGGCCAGTTCCAGCGCTTCTTCCTGGTCATGAGTAACGAAGATCGACGTCAGCCCCATCTGACCATGCAGTTCGCGCAACCAGCGGCGCAGATCCTTGCGCACCTTGGCATCCAGCGCGCCAAAGGGTTCGTCCAGCAACAGCAGCTGCGGTTCGATCGCCAGCGCACGCGCCAGCGCCACGCGCTGCCGCTGACCGCCGGACAATTGTGCCGGGTAGCGATCGCCCAGCCCTTCGAGATGGACCAGCCGCAGCAGTTCATCCGCGCGTTCCCGGCGTTCCTTTGCCGAAGGGCGAAGCCCGCGCTTGCGCACGGAAAGGCCGAAGGACACATTGTCCGCCACGGTCATATGGCGGAACAGCGCATAATGCTGGAACACGAAGCCGACGCCGCGCTGGGCCACCGGCCGATCCGAAACATCTTCGCCGCCAAAGCGGACCACGCCCGAATCCTGGAATTCCAGACCGGCGATGACCCGCAACAGCGTGGTCTTGCCCGAACCCGACGGGCCAAGCAGCGCAACGAATTCTCCCTGCTGGATTTGCAGATCGACCCCGCCCAGCGCGGCAAAGCTGCCAAATTGCTTGCGGATGTTTTCTACGCTGATCAATGTTTTGCTCCCGCGTGGTGGAGATTGAAACGCCATTCGAGCACGGTCTTGATGACCAGCGTCACCAGCGCGAGACAGGCGAGCAGCGACGCCACGGCAAAGGCGCCGACAAAATCATATTCATTATACAGGATCTCGACATGCAGCGGCATGGTGTTGGTCACCCCGCGAATATGCCCGGACACCACCGACACCGCGCCGAATTCGCCCATGGCGCGCGCATTGCACAGCAGCACGCCATAGAGCAGACCCCAGCGGATATTGGGTAGCGTCACATGCCAGAAGGTCTGCCAGCCGCTCGCCCCCAGCGAAATCGCCGCCTCTTCATCTTCCTTGCCCTGTTCCATCATCAGCGGGATCAGTTCGCGCGCCACGAAGGGGAAGGTGATGAAGACCGTCGCCAGCACGATGCCAGGCACGGCAAAGATGATGCGGATGTCATTGGCCGCCAGCCAGGGGCCGAGATAGCCATTGGCCCCGAACAGCAGGACGAAGATCAGGCCGGACACCACCGGGGAAACCGAAAAGGGCAGATCGATCAGGGTGATCAACAGGCCCTTGCCGCGAAAATCAAACTTGGTGATCGCCCAGCTGGCTGCAACGCCGAACACCATGTTCAGCGGCACGCTGATCGCGGCAACGATCAGCGTCAGCCGGATCGCCGCCATGGCATCGGGTGAACTGACCGCATCGGCAAAGGCGCCAAAGCCCTGCTTGAGCGCTTCGGAAAACACCGCGAACAGCGGCAACAGGATGAACACCGCCAGGAACAGCAGGGCGACACTGATCAGCCCCACCCGCGCCAGCAGGCTTTCGCCGGCTGGATTTTTCGCAGCGGCATTGTTTGGGACGGAGTTGGAGCTCATGCGCTGATCCTCCGCCGGCTGGCCACCTGGGACAGATTGATGCCTAGCAGCACGCTGAAGGATGCCAGCAACATCACCACCGCAATCGCCGTGGCGCCATCATAATTGAACTGTTCGAGCTGGGTGACGATCAGCAGCGGCGCGATTTCGGTGCTGCCCTGAATATTACCGGCGATGAAGATCACCGATCCATATTCGCCAACGCCGCGCGCGAAAGCGAGCGCGAAACCGGTCAGCAGCGCCGGCCCGATCGCCGGAAGAATGATGCGGCTGAAGGTCTGCCAGCGGCTGGCGCCCAGCGTCGCGGCGGCTTCTTCCACATCGCGGCCCAGATCGGCCAGCACCGGTTCGACCGATCGCACCACAAAGGGCAGACCGATGAAGATCAGCGCAATGGTGATGCCGATCGGGGTGAAGGCGATACGGATGCCCAGCGGATCAAAGAACTGCCCGATCCAGCCATTGGGGGCATAGATCGCGGTCAGCGCGATGCCGGCAACCGCCGTCGGCAGAGCAAAGGGAAGATCAACGATCGCGCCAACCAGCCGCTTGCCGATAAAATCATAGCGCACCAGCACCCAGGCGACGATCACGCCGAACAGCGCATTGACCAGCCCGGCCGCCGCAGCGGTGCCGAAGCTGAGTCGATAAGCTTCCAGCGCGCGCGGCGACAGGCCTACATTGATGAACTGTTCGAGCCCCATATGGGCCGAACGCAGGAAGATCGTTGCCAGCGGGATCAGCACAATGATGCTGAGCCAGAAGGCGCTGATCCCGAAGGTCAGGCCGAAACCTGGTATGACATTACGGCGGCGCGGCGGCCGCACGGGTGGGCTGGTCATCTGCAGTGGCCTGCTTGAAAGCGTGAACGGGGATCAGCGAGACGCCGGTGGAAGCATTACTTCCGGGCAGAAATACGGTCGAACACGCCGCCATCATCAAAGAAACGCTTCTGCGCCACCGCCCAGCCGCCAAAGGCGCTGTCGATGGTGACCAGTTCCAGTTCCGGGAACTGATCCTTGAACTGCGCGGCCACTTCCGCATTGCGCGGGCGGTAATAATTGCGCGCGATCGCGGTCTGCGCTTCCGGCGTATAGAGATATTCGAGATAGGCCTTGGCCACCGCTTCCGTGCCGCGCTTGCGGGCATTTTCGGTCACCACGGCCACCGGCGGTTCGGCCAGCACCGAAATCGAAGGCACCACGATGTCGAACTTGCCTTCGCCCAGTTCATTACGGGCCAGAAACGCCTCATTCTCCCAGGCGATCAGCACGTCACCGATGCCGCGTTCGGCAAAGGTGGTGGTCGATCCACGCGCGCCGCTGTCGAGCACCGGCACCTGACGATAGAGCTGCTGAACATAGTTTTCGGCCGCGGCATCGCTGCCGCCGGCTTTCTTGCCATAGGCCCAGGCGGCCAGGAAATTCCACCGCGCCCCGCCGCTGGTCTTCGGGTTGGGCGTGATCACCTGCACACCCGGCTTGAGCAGATCGGCCCAGTCGCGAATGCCCTTGGGATTGCCCTTGCGCACCAGGAACACGATGGTGGAGGTATAGGGGGATGAATTGTCCGGCAGGGCAGCCTGCCACTGCGCCGGCAGCAGCTTGGTCCGTTCGGCGATCACATCAATGTCATAGGCCAGCGCCAAGGTCACCACATCGGCTTCCAGCCCGTCAATCACCGAACGGCTCTGCTTGCCCGAACCGCCATGGCTCATCCGGAAAGACACGGTTTCGCCGGTCTTCTGTTTCCAGTCTGCGGCAAAGGCGGGGTTGATCGCCTGATAGAGTTCACGCGTCGGATCGTAGGATACATTGGTGATCACCGTGCCCGCTTCAGCGTCGCCGCCCGAACAGGCAGCCAGCGCCGGGACAAGAGCCAGGCCAAGAGTGGCGGCAAGCAGTTTGCGAAAAATCATCGACAACCTTCCATAGATCCAGCCCACACGCTGCGGAGTCCTATCCGGCGGGCCAGCCCAACACAACATCAGCCGCTGGGTCAGGCGCATCAGTATCTCGACTGTTTTGATTGAGAAATCAATTTTTGCTATCGACCGGCATAGGCAGGTGGAAATGATCTTTCCCCCCTCGCCAGCTTCCGCGCACATCCTGCGTACATCTTCCCTGCGAGATAACGGAAATCATTGGCTGAAAGCTGGGCTTGGGCCGCCAAAACGCTATATCTATCGATTTGATAGACAAAAGGCGGTAGGCACCCGATTGTGCTGGCCGCGCATCTTCCGGACGACCGGGGAAGCAGAGGCCACAAGCGGTTAACGGAGTTTGGGATGAGCCTGCGCCCCCTCGTCGGTATCATGTGCTGCAACGAATTCGCCCAGCGACCGGTGCAGGCCGTGGCGACGCGGTTCATCGAACCGGTGGCCCGTTACAGCGGGGCGATTCCCGTGCTCATTCCCGCCCTGCCCGATAGTTTCGAAGCGGCCGCTTTGGCCGCCCGGCTGGATGGGCTGCTGCTGACCGGATCGCGATCCAATGTCGCGCCGCATCGCTATGGCAGCGTGTGCGAGGTTGAACGCCCCTTTGACGAACGCCGCGATGAAGCCGCCTTCCGCCTGGCAGGCCGGATGATCGAGAAGGGCCGCCCCGTGTTCGGCATCTGCCGCGGCATGCAGGAATTGAATGTGCTGTATGGTGGCACGCTCACCTGCGGGCTGGGTGGTGATCACCATGGCGGGGACATTGATTATGAAGACCAGTTCGCCAATCGCCACGGCGTGGAACTGGTCGCGGGCGGCCATCTGGCCGGCAAGACCGGCGATCTGCGGATTGATGTCACCTCCGTCCATCAGGAAGGCGTCAACCAGCTCGGCACCGGGCTGACGGCCGAAGCCTTTGCCCTGGACGATGGCCTGATCGAAGCCTTCGCTGCGCCGTCGGAATCGGTGCTGGCGGTGCAATGGCACCCCGAATGGCAGGTGGACAAATGCCGCAATGGCCAGCGCTTCTTCGATTTGTTCGGCCGGGCGCTGGAAGGCGGATTGCGCAGCGCCAACTGAGCGGGTGGATTGCTGCGGCCAGTGATTTGATCTGCCGCAATGCGCGGCTTTGGCCTGCGCATTAGCCTTTCTCCATGGGCTGAGGAGAAAGGCCGAACCATGACCATTGCAGCACGACCGGCGGACCGCACCCGCGCCATCCCCGGCACCCCGATCTTCGACGGCGAAGCCGCCCAGCGCGGCTACCCGCTGAACGCGATGTGCTTTTCTTTCAACGATGAACAGAACCGCATGGCTTTCCGTGCAGATCAGGAAAGCTACATGGATCGGTTCCACCTTACCGCCGATCAACGCGCGGCGGTGCGGGCGCGCGATGTGCCCGGGATGATCGCGGCCGGTGGCAATGTCTATTATCTGGCCAAGCTGGCGGGGATCTTCGGCCTCAGCGTACAGGATCTGGGCGCGCTGCAAACGGGGATGAGCGTGGATGAATTCCGCGCCGTGCTGCTGTCCCACGCGGTGACGGACCGGAGGGTTGCGGCATGAGCGAGATTGTCGGCGGCATCTTCACCAGCCATGTGCCCGGCATTGGCCAGGCGATCGCGCGCGGGTTGCAGCAGGATCCATACTGGAAGCCCTTCTTCGATGGCTTCGACCCTATCCATCGCTGGCTGGGCCAGGCGCGCCCGGATGTGGCGGTGGTGTTCTACAATGACCACGGGCTCAATTTCTTCCTCGACAAGATGCCCACCTTCGCCATCGGCGCAGCGGCAGATTACCGGCATGAGGATGAAGGATGGGGCCTGTCGGGCTTCAAGCCGTTCAAGGGCGCGCCCGATCTGTCCTGGCACATCATCGAATCGGTGGTGGAGCAGGAATTTGACCCCGTGACCTGCCAGTCGATGTTGCTGGATCATGCGGTGGCGGTGCCGTTTGAGCTGTGCTGGCCCGATTGCGATGCCTGGCCGGTCACGGTCGTCCCGATCTCTCTCAACACCGTGCAGCATCCGCTGCCCAGCCCGCGCCGGGCACTGGAACTGGGCCGCGCGGTGGGCCGCGCGATCGAAAGCTGGACCGGCCCCGAACGGGTGGTGGTGATGGGCACGGGCGGATTGTCGCATCAGCTTGATGGCGAGCGCGCCGGGCATATCAATGTCGAATATGACAAGTTCTGCCTGCGCAATCTGGCCCCCGATCCCGAAGCCATGCTGCAGCATGACACGCTCGACATTGTCGAGCTGGCCGGCAGCCAGGGGGTGGAAATCCTGAACTGGCTGGCCGCACGCGGCGCGATGCGCGGATCGGTGCAGGAACTGTCCAGCAATTACCATGTGCCGATTTCCAACACCGCAGCGGCCACCGTGCTGCTGGAAAACAGTGCCCTGCTGCGCGCATAAAGCGGGCAAGAAATATAGAAAAAGGGGTGCAGATCGCAGCGCGGTCTGCACCCCTTTTCGTTCAGCGCCCGTGCCCTGCCACACCGGCTTTATGCATGCCCCCTTGCAGGATATGTTGTTTCATCTATCCGGTTGCACATGAAACCTGCCCATGGCGTGACAGCGCCAGCGGCATACACAAGCTGGAACCTGCCCATGACATATCGCCACAGCCTGCTGTCCGCCGCCGCCGGCATCATCATTTCATCCGCCCTGACAGTTCCGGCCATGGCGGAAGAAGGCATGTGGACCTTCGACGGCTTCCCCACCGAACAGGTCCGGCAGGCCTATGGCTGGGCGCCCGATGCCGCCTGGCTGGACCATGCGCGCCAGTCTGCAGTGCGGCTGACGGGCGGCTGTTCGGCCAGCTTCGTTTCTGACGCCGGGCTGATCCTGACCAATCATCACTGCGTGGCGAGCTGCCTGTTCGACAATTCCACCAGCGCCGCTGATCTGCTGGAAGGCGGATATATCGCCGCCACCCGCGAAGATGAAAAACCCTGCCCGGGCCAGCAGGCCGAAGTGGTTACCAGCATTACCGACGTCACCGCGCGGGTGCAGGCCGCCTATGCCGGCAAGACCGGCGAAGGGCTGACCCGCGCACGCGATGCCGCCATTGCCGGGATCGAGGCGGAAGGCTGCACCGATGCGGAAGGCACCCGTTGCCAGGTCGTGACCCTGTTTGGCGGCGGCCAGTACAAGCTTTACCGCTATCGCAAATATTCCGACGTGCGACTGGTCTGGGCCCCGGAAGACCGCGCGGCCACCTTTGGCGGTGATCCCGACAATTTCAATTTCCCCCGCTATTCGCTCGATGCCAGCTTCCTGCGCGCCTATGACAATGGCAAGCCAGTAACGCCCGAGGCGCATCTGCAATGGAACCCGCGCGCACCGAAGGAAGATGAAATCACCTTCGTTGTCGGCAATCCGGGTTCGACATCGCGCCTGTGGACGCAGAGCCAGTTCGCCTTTGAACGCGAAGTGCGCCTGCCGATGACGGTGGCCACGCTGTCCGAACTGCGCGGCCGGTTGATCAGCGCCATGGAGGTGAGCGAGGAACGCCAGCGCGAAGGGCTGGACCTGCTGTCCGGCATCGAAAATTCGCTTAAGGTCTATATCGGCCGCACCACCGCGCTGCATGATCCCGCCTTCACCGGCAAGCTGGCCGCAGCAGAAAAGGATCTGCGCGAACGCAGCGCTGGAAGCGCCAGTATCGGTGATCCCTGGGCGAGCGTGGATGGCGCCGTCAGCGCCTATCGCGCGCTTTATCTGCCTTCGCGCTTCATCACCCCCTCGGGCGATCTCTACAGCTATGCCCAGACAATCGTGATGGCAGCGAAAGAACGGGCCAAGCCCGATGCCGAACGCCTGCCCGGCTATACCAGCAGTGCGCTGCCGCTGCTGGAAAAGCAGGTGCTGGATCAGCGGCCGGTCTATCCCTGGCTGGATCAGCTGCAGCTTTCCTGGAGCCTGTCGAAGGCACGCGAATATCTGGGACCAGATGATGCAGACACCCGCCTGCTGCTGGGCCCGGACAGCCCGGAACAGCTGGCAGAACGGCTGGTGACCAACAGCCGGCTGGGTGATGCCGCCTATCGCCGGCAGCTGTGGGAAGGCGGGCTGGCCGCGGTCGAGGCATCGGATGACCCGATGATCCAGTATGCGCTGCGGCTGGAACAGCGCCAGCGCGACCTGCGCCAGCAGGTGAACGAAGCCTATCAGGGCCCGCTGACCGCCGCCGGGGCAAAACTGTCCGATGCGCGTTTTGCCGCTTATGGCGATACGCTCTATCCCGATGCCACCTTCACGCTGCGGATCAGCTATGGCCGGGTCAAGGGCTGGACCGAACGCGGCAATGAAGTGCCGATTGCCACCACCATGGGCGGAACCTTCGATCGGGCAACCGGCAATCCGCCGTTTGACCTGGCGCCCGGTTTTGCCGCGCATCGCGCACAGATCGATCCGGCGGTGGCCTATGATTTCGTCACCACCAATGACATCATCGGCGGCAATTCGGGTAGCCCGGTGATCGACCGCGACGGCACCGTCATCGGCGCGGCCTTTGACGGCAATATCCATTCGCTGGGCGGCAATTACGGTTACGATCCGGTACTGAACCGCACCGTGGTGGTATCGACCGCCGCCGTGCAGGAAGCGCTGGAAACCATCTATCCGGCACCGGCACTCATTGCCGAACTGATGCGCAAGTGATCCCGAACGGGGGCGGCTGTACCGCCCCCGTTATACGGCCGAACTGAAACGACGGGGGGAATGCGTCCGGTAAGGATCAAACGCCGCCGCGATACTGCGGGCATAGGACAGGCCATGCGGCAGGATCACCAGCGCGCCATTGTCCATTTCGCACAATCCCGTTTCAACATAGGGCGCCAGCCGGTCCCACGCGCTTTCCAGCATGGTGCGATCAATCCGCGCGCGGTTGCGGCACAGCAATTCCTCTATGATCGCGCCACGCCGGCGATCTTCAATATCGCGCAGCTTGCCCAGCGCCACCGGCAGCTGATCCTGTGACAGCATCATGCGGTAACGCCCCGGGTTCTTTTCATTCTGCGCCAGCAGGCCGGGAAAGCTGCTGATCGCGGAGGCACCCAGCCCGATCAGCACCGGCGCGCGATCATCGGTGAAGCCCTGGAAATTGCGCCGCAATCGGCCAGACTGCATGGCCTGCGCCAGCGGATCGCCCGGCAAGGCAAAATGATCAAAACCGATCGACTGATAACCGGCCGCCGTCAGTTGCGAAAACCCGTGCCAGGCCATGCGGAAGCGCGCCTCTGCCCCCGGCAGATGGGTGCCGTCGATCTGCCGCTGGCGCGGGATCAGATGCGGCACATGGGCATAACCGAACAGGGCAATCCGATCCGCACCAAAGCGGGTGGTGAGATCCAGCGCCTCTGCCAGATCATCCATTGTCTGGCCGGGCAGGCCGTACATCAGATCGAAATTCATCGATGTGATCCCGGCTTCGCGCAGCATGACAACGCCCGCCTCGATCATCGCCAGCGGCTGCACACGGCCGATCGCCTGTTGCAGATGCGGGGCAAAGGTCTGCACGCCCATGCTGGCATGGGTGGCGCCGATCGCGGCGATCACCACGCCCCATTCTTCGGTCAGCGTGCGGGGATCAAGTTCGATCGAAACCAGCGGGTCTTCGAGCGGGAAATGCTGCACCAGCTGCTGATAGAGTCGCAGAAAATCCGTGGGTGACAGGGCATTGGGACTGCCCCCGCCAAAGGCGATCCGCCGCACCCGGGCGCTGGCCGGCAACATGGCCGCAATCCGCGCGATTTCACGGTGCAGTGCATCGAGATAGCTGGCCAGCCGCTGCGCCTTGTTGGCCGCGCCGGTGTTGCAGCCGCAATACCAGCAGATCTTCTCGCAGAACGGAATATGGACATAAAGCGAGATATCGTCGGTCGCGGTCGCAACCGCATCGACAAAGGCGCCCGGTTCCAGATCCGGGGTGAATTCGGCAGCCGTCGGGTAGCTCGTGTAACGGGGCACCGGCGTTGCCAGCAGATCAGCGTGATAGGGCCACATGCCGATGTTCTGGCATGGCGGCCCGGCATGCTCATTGTTTTCGATCAAACCGCTTCTTGCGCTGATCGCCCGAATGGCAGCCTTTGGCGCAGCATGGGCTCGATCCTTCCCCCGGCGGTGCATTCCCGCCGATCGGCACGGTGACGCTGCCGCCGCTGCACAGCGCCAGTTCCAGCGTGATCGGTTTGCTGGTGGACGGCAGCGGCCCGGCCATCGCCGGGATCAGCGCCGCCAGCGCGATGATCGGTGCGGGCAGGATCATGCCGGTCCATCCTCATCGATCAGGATGCGGGCCGCCGATCCATCGGGATCATCAAACTGGCCATCACGCAACGCCCAGAAGAACGCCGCCAGCCCCAGCCCGCCCAGCCCAAGGGCCACGGGAATAAGAAACAACAAACCGGTCATTTTCCGATCCTTGCCAGACGCAACGAATTGCCGATGACGATCAGCGAGCTGCCCGACATCGCCAGCGCCGCCACCAGCGGGGTGACCATGCCGGCCATGGCCAGCGGTACAGCCAGCAGATTGTAGCCCACGGCAATCGCGAAATTCTGCCGCACCACGCGCATGGTCGCACGCGACGCACGGATGGCACGGGGCAAGGCGATCAGCGAATCCTGCACGAACACCATATCTGCAGCCTGCAATCCCACTTCGCTGGCACTGCCGGGCGCAAGCGAGGCGTTCGCTGCCGCCAGCGCCGGGCCATCGTTCAGCCCATCGCCAACCATCAACACATTATGCTCGGCATGCTGCAGCCGATCAATCGCATCCAGCTTGTCCTCCGGCCGGGCCGATGCCTGCGCCGTCAGCCCGGTTTCCCGGGCGACATCGGCCACGGCGGCAACATTGTCCCCCGACAGGATCGAACAGCAAATCCCGAGCGCGGACAATTGCCGCAAAGCTTCCGCACAATCGGGCCGCAGCCGGTCTGCGCAGGGGATCAGCCACACCGGTTCGCCTTCGATTTCCAGCGCCACGGCCATGCCCTTGGCGGCATCGGGCCGGCGCAGCGCCACCCGCCTGCCATCGGCACGGGCGAAGACCCCTTCCCCCTTGCGTTCATGCACATCGCTGATGGCTGCGCTGCGATGGCCAGCTGCGGCCAGCGCCTGGGCGACCGCCCGGGACAGCGGGTGGCGGCTGTGCGATGCCAGTGCCAGCGCGATCGCCGCTGCCTGCGGCGGCAGGGCGGCAATCACCGCCGGATCAGCCGTCGCGCGGCCCAGCGTCAGCGATCCCGTCTTGTCCAGCAGGGCGCGATCGACCAGCGCCATGCGTTCCAGCGCCGATCCATCCTTGACCATGATCCCCGCCCGCATCAGCGATCCGCTGGCCACCACCTGCGCCACCGGCACCGCCAGCCCCAGCGCGCAGGGGCAGGTGATGATGAGTACCGCCACGCCGATGACGAGCGCCTGATAGAGACTGGCCCCTGCCAGCAGCCAGCCGACGATGGCGAGCGCCGCCAGCGTGTGAACCGCCGGCGCGTAAAGCCGCGAAGCCCGGTCCGCGATGCGGACATAGCGGCCGCGGTTCTGCGTGCTGGCTTCCATCAGCCGGGCGATTTCCGCCAGGGTCGTGTCCCGCCCGATATGGCTGACCCGCACATCGACCGGCGCATCGAGATTGAGTGTCCCGGCCAACACGGCATCGCCCTGCGCGGCGGCAATGGGCTCGGTTTCCCCGGTCAGCAGCGACTGGTCAAACCGGCTGAAGCCGGCAACGATCGCCCCATCTGCCGCCAGCCTTTCGCCCACGGCGACCCGCATCACCATGCCCGGTGCCAGCGCATCAGCGGCAAGCCAGCTGAGCGCGCCATCGGTGCCCACCACCATCGCGCCCTGTGACGCCTGCGACAGCAACGCATCCACGCCGCGCCGTGCCCGATCGCGCATCATCGCATCCAGCACCCGGCCTGCCAGCAGGAAGGTCAGCAACATCAGCGCGCCATCGAACCAAGCATGATGCCCGCCAACGATGGTTTCATAGAGGCTGAGGCCCGTGGCGATCAGCACCCCGATGGAAATGGGCACGTCCATATTGGTCGTGCCCCGCCGCAGCGCCTGCCATGCGGACCGGAAGAACGGTTGCCCGGCATAGAGAATGGCCGGAATGCCGATCAATGCGCTGATCCAGTGGAACAGCGATCGTGTCGATCCATCCGCACCCGACCAGATGCTGACCGACAGCAGCATCACATTCATTCCGGCAAAGCCTGCCACCGCCAGCGGGGCCAGCAGGCACCGCGCGGCCGAAAAGCTGCGCTGCCCATCATTCTTGCGAGGCTGCGCCTCAAAACCGATATCAGCCAGCGCCGACACCAGCATATTGCCGCGCAGCCCGGCGGAATGGGTTACCGTAACCATGCGGGAAGACAGATTGACCCGCGCGTCGGCCACGCCGGGCACATCGCCCAGCCCGCGCTCGATCTTGCTCATGCAGCCCGCACAATGCATGCCGGGCACGGCCAGCACGGTGGTTTGCAGAGCCGGCTGTTCGCGCAATTGCTGGTTCACCGCAGTTCCTCCTCCCGCTTCCACACGCGGGTGCCTTCGGAAATTTCCAGCCGCAGCGTCCAGCGCCCTTCGGGCAGGACTTGGCGCGACAGGAAGCGGCCGCCACCCTGTGGTTCAAATTCCAGTGCCTGATCAGGCAGGCGCCCCAGCGGGTGGCGCGCGGTGGCCCGCACGGACACATCATCCGGCGCGCCGCTGACGCTGATCATCAGCCGCCCATCGGGCCGCCATGCGGTCAGCGCATCCCAGCCCCATTGGCGCTGCTGTTCGGCCTGTTGCAGCCAGCCGTTGAATTCCTGGCTGGCGACATAGGAATTTTCGACCACGATCCCGCCGAAACTGCCGGTGGCAAAACGCGCCATGGTCAGGTTGACCGCGATCACCACGCCGAAGAATGCCACCAGGATTGCCGCCATATGCCGCCCGGTAAACATCCGGCGCTGGCGCACATGCTGCCTGTTCATTCGCTGTCTCCCGGCGCGGAAAAGCGCGCCTTGCTGCTGTCGCTTTCACCCTGTGGATCCAGGGATTTGACGGTGAAGGTGAAATCGCGCGGCCGCGCGCCTTCCGGCGCCGCCAGATAAAGCCTCAATGGATGGGTGGTGTCGGCCGGCACATCGATGGTCAGCGATCGCACCGCATCGGCGCGCGCCATTTCATCGGACCACATCACCGCATCGGGCAGATCCGCGATCGAAACGCGCATGGAGCGTGGCCGGCTTTCCATATTGCGCAACTTGACCGTGTAGGCGTTGCGGATGCTGCCATCGCTCATCAGCATGAAAGGCGGATTGCGGTCCGCCGCGACCGAAATGTCGAGATGGCTTCGGGCGCCCAAGGCGAACAGCAGCGCCAGCCCGATCCCGCCCCAGACCAGGAAATAGATGACGGTGCGCGGACGCAGCAGCACCTTCAGCACGGGGTTGGGCGTCGCCCCCGCGCGTTCCCGGTCACAATCTTCCAGCGTGGCATAGGCGATCAGGCCCTTCGGCCGGCCAACCTCTGCCATCACCCGGTCACAGGCATCGATGCAGAGCGCGCAGGTGATGCAGGAAATATCCGGCCCCTTGCGGATGTCCCAACCGGTGGGACAGACCGCCACGCATTGGTTGCAGTCGATGCAATCGCCATACTGGCCGGGGTTGCGGGCGGCTTTCTTCAGGCTGCCCCGCTGTTCCCCGCGCCAATCCTTATAGGTGACGATCAGCGATTTTTCGTCGGTCATCGCCGCCTGAATGCGCGGCCAGGGGCACATATAAATGCACACCTGTTCGCGCATGAAACCGCCAAAGATGAAGGTGGTGAAGGTCAGCACCGCGACCGTGGCATAGGCAACTGCTGCAGCATCGCCGGTCCAGAATTCGCGCACCAGCGTTGGAGCATCGGCGAAATACATGATCCATGCGCCGCCGGTCCAGAAACTGATCACCAGATAGATCGACCATTTGGCAAGCCGCCGGGCGATCTTGGCCGGGCCCCAGGGCGCGGCATCCAGCCGCGTGCGGGCGTTGCGATCGCCATCGATGAAGCGGTCAACATGCTGGAACAGATCGGTCCACACCGTCTGTGGGCAGGAATAGCCGCACCAGGCCCGGCCCACGGCGCTGGTCACCAGGAACAGGCCGATCCCGGCCATGATCAGCAGGCCGGCCACGAAATAGAATTCCTGCGGCCAGATCTCTATGTCGAACATATAGAACCGGCGGCCTGCGACATCGATCAGCACCGCCTGATCAGGGGCATAGGCGCCCCGGTCCCAGCGGATCCACGGCGTGCCGTAGTAAATCGCCAGAGTGACCGCCATGATCAGCCATTTGAACCGGCGGAAGCGACCGTCGATCCGCTTGGGATGGACGGTCACCTGCCGGGAAAACAGCGCGGCGGCCGGTGGATCAGGGTTGAGCATCGGGGCCTTCACCCTGAACCTGCCCGGCAACCGGGGCCGCCCCCTGTGCCGATGCCTGTGCCGCCGCATTCTGGACGAAATCCTCCCCGCCCCCCAGCGAATGGACATAGGCGGCCAGCATCTTGATCGTCACCGGGTCAAGCCGGCCCTGCCAGCTGGGCATCACGCCATGGCGCGGGTGGGAAATCTGATGTTCCACTTCCGCCCGGCTGCCGCCGTAGAGCCAGATCGCATCGGCCAGATTGGGCGCACCGAACAGCCGGTTTCCCTCGCCTGCATTGCCATGGCAGGCAGCGCAATTGTCCGCATAAAGCTGCGCCCCTTCGGCAGTGCTCCGCGCTTTGCCGGTGAAGGACAGGACATGGCCGGCCACCTGATCAATCTGCTGCGGGGTGAAGATCCCGTCGCGGCCAAAGGCCGGCATCAGGCTGGTATGGGTGGCATCATCGCCCGGCTGGCGGATACCATGCGTCAGCGTCTGTTCGATCGCCTTCAGATCGCCGCCCCACAGCCAGTCATCATCGTTGAGATTGGGATAGCCTTTGAAGCCGGCTGCCCCATCGCCATGACACTGCACGCAATTGACCTTGAACGCCGCCCGGCCGCCGGCAATTGCGGCGCGCATGCTTTCGCTGTCTTCCGGCAGGCGTTCGATCGGCACCTGCGCCAAAGCCGCCAGGATCGGCGCCTTGAGTTCGCCTTCTGCGGCCATGTCGCGCGCCAGTTCACCCCGGCTGGTCCAGCCGAGCACACCCTCTGTGCCCTTTTCGATCAGCGGCCATGCCGGATAAAGAATGGCGTAGATCAGGGCCCAGACCATGGTCGCGTAAAGGGTCCACAGCCACCAGCGCGGCATGGGCGTATCGAGTTCTTCGATACCATCCCATTCATGGCCGACGGTTTCCGTACCGGTCGCTTCATCGATGCGCTTATTCGCCATCGTTTTCGTCCTTGAAGATCAGGTTCGCCGCTTCGTGATTGTGCCGCCGTCCGCCCGGCCGGAACGGCCAGAGCGCCAGCGCCAGAAACACCACGACCATGGCCAGCAGGCCCCAGCTGTCCGCCAGATGGCGCAGCGCGTCATAGGTGGAATGATCGCTCACCGGCCTTTCTCCCCCGCCAGACGTTCCTGCGCGGCGGCCCCGTTCACATCCACCAGCGTGCCCAGCACCTGGAGATAGGCAACCAGAGCATCCATTTCGGTCAGCCGACCGGGATTGCCGTCAAAATCGCGCAGCTGTGCCTTGGGATAGCGTTCGACCAGATCGCCTGCGTCTAGATCGGGATCAGCCTGGGCCCGCAGATCGGCCGCGGCCATTTCCAGGTCGCGATCCGAATAGGGCGTGCCGACGCGGCGCAGCGCCTGCAGATTGCCGGCCGGATCGGGCACATCCAGGTCGGTTTCTGCCAGGAAGCCGTAACGCGGCATGATGCTGTCGGGCACCACGCTTTGCGGATCCTTCAGATGCTGGACATGCCAGTCATCCGAATAGCGATTGCCGACGCGCGCCAGATCCGGCCCGGTCCGCTTGGAACCCCACTGGAACGGCCGGTCATACATGCTTTCGGCCGCCAGGCTGTAATGGCCATAGCGTTCCACCTCGTCCCGGAAGGGCCGGATCATCTGGCTGTGGCAGGAATAACAGCCTTCACGGACATAGATGTCGCGCCCGGCCTGTTCCAGCGGGGTGTAGGGCCGCATGCCTTCCACCTTCTCGATCGTGTTATCGATCCAGAACAGCGGGGCGATTTCCACGATGCCGCCAATGGACACGGCAATCAGCGCGCCGACACCAAGCAGGGTGACATTGCGTTCCAGCTTCTTGTGTTGTTCGGTAATGCTCATGGCTTGGTCCTATTCGGCCGGAACTGCGGTGATCGGGCGGTCCGCCTGCGGATCATATGCTGCGTCAGAAAGGGGGGCTTCGATGCGGCGCCGGCCCATGATCGTGGCCCAGACATTGACGACCATGATCGCCCCGCCGATCAGGTAGAGACCGCCGCCAAAGGCTCGCAGCAGATACATCAGATGCAGCGCGCTGACGGTTTCGACGAAGCTGTTCACCAGATAGCCGTCAGCCCCATATTCCCGCCACATCAGGCCTTGGGTGATCCCGGCCACCCACATGCTGGCGGCGTAGAAAACGATCCCCACGGTCGCGAGCCAGAAGTGCCAGTTGACCATGCGCAGGCTGTAGAGCCGGTCGCGCTGCCACAGGCGCGGTACCAGGAAATAGATGACGGCAAAGGTGATCATGCCGTTCCAGCCCAGCGCGCCGGAATGCACATGGCCGATGGTCCAGTCGGTGTAATGCGACAGGCTGTTGACCGCCTTGATCGACAGCATCGGCCCTTCGAAGGTGCTCATGCCGTAGAAGGCCAGGCTGATCACAAACATGCGGATGATCGGATCGGTGCGAACCTTGTCCCATGCGCCGTTCAGCGTCATCAGGCCGTTGATCATGCCGCCCCAGCTGGGCATCCACAGCATGATCGAAAACACCATGCCTAGGGTCTGCGCCCAGTCCGGCAGGGCGGTGTAATGCAGATGGTGCGGACCGGCCCAGATGTAGAGGAAGATCAGCGCCCAGAAGTGGATGATCGACAGGCGATAGCTGTAGATCGGGCGTTCGGCCTGCTTCGGCACGAAGTAATACATCATCGCCAGGAAGCCCGCCGTCAGGAAGAAACCCACGGCATTGTGGCCATACCACCACTGCACCAGCGCGCCCTGCACCCCGGCAAACAGCGGATAGCTCTTCGATCCGAACAGGCTGACCGGCATGTCCAGATTGTTGACGATATGCAGCATCGCCACGGTCAGGATGAAGGCGAGATAGAACCAGTTGGCGACATAGATATGCGGTTCGGAACGCTTCACGATCGTGCCCAGGAACACGATCAGATAAGCCACCCACACCAGCGTCAGCCACCAGTCGACATACCATTCCGGCTCTGCATATTCCTTCGACTGGGTAACGCCCATCAGATAGCCGGTGGCCGCCAGCACGATGAACAGCTGGTATCCCCAGAACACAAACCGGGCGAGGCTGGGAAACGCCAGCCGCGCACGGCAGGTGCGCTGCACAACATAAAACGAACTGGCGATCAGGGCATTGCCGCCAAAGGCAAAGATCACCGCCGAGGTGTGCAAAGGCCGCAGCCGCCCGAAATTGAGCCAGGGCTCAAGGTTCAGCGCAGGGAAGGCCAGTTGCAGGGCGATGAACACACCGGCGAGGAAGCCGGCGATGCCCCAGAACACCGTGGCCAGCACGCCCCAGCGAACCGGATCATCATCATAACGGGTGGGATCAACCGGCGTGCGCAGCACCCCGCGCATGATGGCGCCGACATCGGCGGTGCTGGCCGTCACCGCCAGCCCGATGAAGGCGGCAATGGCGACAATGACCATATGCACGGCGTAACCGTGGTCCTGCGCCAGGGCCACAGCCGCGACGGCTGTAATGGCCAGGATGAACCACACCCCGGCACGGGCAAGTAAAGCTTCCATGAGTCGGCGCCCCTGTTTGAGTTCCACCGCCATTGGGCGCCCTGCCCGTTTCAAGTCCTTGATCGGGGTCAAAGAATTGGGCCGGCCGGTGGAAAGATTAACGCGGTGATTTTTGCGTCTGATCAATGTCCGTTTCGCAAGCCGGGCCGAAGCACGCGGAGATGCTGCAGAACGCAGCCTTGCACAGGGCAAGGCCTGCAGCGTGAGGAGACGCAATGATGCGCAAGGCTTTCACCCTGCCCGCTCTGGCCATGGCGGCATTCGCCCTTTCCGGGGCGCTGGCAGCACCGGCACAGGCTCAGACTGGCGAGAATGACGGCAGGCTGCAGGTAAAGCTGCTGGGCACGGCCGTGTTGCCCGATGGCAAGATCGATCAGGTCAATCTGGATCTGGTTGGCCTGCCATCCACCATCCGCACCAAGGCCAATGACAATGTCGTGCCGACGATCGCGGTGGAATATTTCCTGACGCCGGCACTGTCAGTCGAAACGATCTGCTGCGTCACCCAGCATGATGTGGATGCCACCGCCGGGGTGCCGGGGGCTGAACTGGTGTCGGATGCGAAGCTGGTTCCCGCCACGCTGACGCTGAAATACCACCTCAATGCCGGGGGCATTTCACCCTATGTCGGTGCGGGGCCGGCGCTGTTCCTGTTCATCGATGAAAAGCCCGGCGCCACCGCCGTGGCGCTGGGCGCAGACCGGACCACGCTGTCGAATGAAATCGGGCTGGCGCTACAGGCGGGTATTGATGTGCCGATCAATGACAAAGGCCTGGCGCTCAGCCTGGATGCGAAGCGATATTTCATCGGCACCACGGCCCGCTGGTATGCCGGCAGCACCAAGGTGATCGAAACCGAACACACGCTCGATCCCTGGGTGCTGAGTGCCGGGCTCGCGCTGCGGTTCTGAAACGGGCTGTGCTGGCTGGTGCGCGCATTCCCGCACGCGCCAGTCAGCCGGTCAACGGTCAGCCGGCCAGATCTTCCAGCATGGTCCGATCGCGAATGACCACCGCCCGGCGGGACGGCAGATCAATCACCCCGTCACGCTTCAACTTGGTCATCTGCCGGCTGACGGTTTCGATGGTCAGGCCCAGAATATCGGCCACCTGCTGGCGCGAAAACGGCAGGTCGAAACTGTCCAGCGCGCCATCGGCGGGCGCGACGCAGCCCGGTTCCACCAGCCGGTTCGAAATGTCGAGCAGGAAGGTGGCGACCTTTTCTTCGGCGTTCTTGCGGCCGAGCAGCACCATCCAGTCGCGCGTGCGTTCCAGTTCGGTCAGCGTGCGCTTCAGCAGCTTGTGTTCCAGCGCGGGGTGATCCTGCGCGAAGCTGTCGAAATCGGCGCGTGAGAACACGCAGACATTGGCATCGGTCAGCGCGGTAACCGAATGGCGGGTGGTTCCGCCAAAGGGCCGGCCGATGAAGTCTGACGGATAGACCACGCCGACAATCTGTTCACGGCCGTCTTCGGTACCGGCGGACAGCTTCAGCACGCCTTCGATAACATTGGCGACCAGCACCGATTCATCGCCTTCCCAGATGATCGATTCCCCTGCGGTCAGCCGTCGACGGCGGCCAAGGCTATTCAGCGCTTCGACTTCGGACGAGTCGAGCGCAGCACAGATGGCGCTGTTGCGCACCACGCAGCTATCGCAGAAGGACATGGCCATCGCCTACCACGGGCCGGGGCGCGCTTCAATCACGCCCCAGCGCGCAAAGGCGGATCAGAAATTCAGCGCAACCCCGGCGCGAATTTCACGGGGGCGGTTAAACAGCCCGGCTTCGATACCATTGTAGTTGAAGCGGCTGGTGGACACGGTCGTGTCGAAAAGATTGTCGACATGGACATAGACGTTCCAGTCCCCGTCCACCGGGGCATAGGTCAGCCGCGCGGTGCCTATGCCATAGGGATCCTGCACATAGCGGATGCGTTCCGCCGGCGCGACCTGGACATAATCGACCAGCACTGTGCTGCTGCGCCAGCTGTAATCCATCCGCAGCGACAGATTGCCGACCTCGCCAATCGGCTGGCGATAGGTGAAGCCACCGGTGACCTTGGTTCCGGGCACGTTTTCCGGCCGCGCATCGCCCAGCAGCAGCGGCGCGGGCGCTTCCGGCTTGACGTTCTTATAGGTCATGTCGGTCACGCCAATGCTGCCATTCAGCGTCAGCCTGTCGCCGATCAGGGCGGTAACTTCCAGTTCCCCGCCGAACAGTTCCGCATCCGAAGGGTTGGCAATATAGGCTTCGAGCAGGCCACCGATGATGCGGAAGTAACCGAACTGGATATCCTTGTACCAGTTGCGGAACAGCGCGCCGTTCACCCGCAGACGGCGATCGAACAGATCCGCCTTCCAACCGATTTCATAGTTGTAATTGAATTCCGGCTGATAGGCCGGCAGCCGCACCTGCCCCTGGAACACGCGCGACACGATGCCGCCCGCCTTGTAGCCGCTGGAATGGGTGGCATAGAGGTAAAGATCAGGGGTCGCCTGATACCCCAGCGTCGCAGTGTAGGTCCAGATGCGCGCCTTCTGATTACCGGTCACATTGGTGGTGGCCGGATTGGTCGGCGTCACCCCGTCAGGCGTGATGTCGCGATAGATGGCATTCTTGGTTTCATCCGAATACCGCAGCCCGCCCGTCAGCGCCAATTGGTCGTTCACATGCCAGGTCAGCTGACCATAAGCGGCATAGGTATCGTTGACCTGTCGGCGGTTCGAATGGTTGGGATTAGCCAGCTGCAGCGCGATCGCCGCTGCCACCGCTTCGGGTGCATTGGCAAGATTGCCGCCCAGGCACAGCGTGGCATTGATCGCCGGATCGGGGTTCGGGCACTGCAGCGTATCGTAACCCGGTGCCGCGATCGAATGCGGCGCGGCCAGCCCCAGCGCGGTCACGGCATCGACAAGGAAGCCCGAAACCTGCTGATCGCGGCCCTTTTCATGGAAATAAAACAAGCCGCCGGTGAAATCGAGCCGATCATCAAAGGCGCTGCCGGTTATCTGCAGTTCCTGGCTGAACTGTTCCTGGAAGGTCTCGACCTTGTTTTCCCAGTAATTGGCGGGCGAGAAATCCATATCTCCGCCAAATTCCGTCTCCACATCGCGATAGGCGGTGATCGAACGCAGCTGCACCCCGCCCAGATCATAGCTGGCGTTCAGGGTGACGCCATAGACATTGGCGTTGTCATCATAGAGCGTGCCCGAATTGCTGCGGCGCGGATCGGCGATCCATTGCGGCCCCATCAACGGATTGCCCTGCAGCGGCGCCAGCGCGCGGTTATAGAATGTGCTGCGGATCGCCATATCATTGGGATCGCCATCCACCGGCAGGCGAACACCCAGCAGGCTCAACTGCTGGCCACGCTGCCGCTGCGACAGGAATTCGCCTGACAGCAACACATCCAGATCGCCCTCACCCGGATTGAACCGCAAGGACAGCCGGCCGGCCTGCACATTGGTGTTGGCCACATCGGTATCGAGATAGTCGTTGTAGATATAGCCATCCTGCGTCCGCGACAGGAAGGCGGCCCGGGCAGACAGCCCTTCTGCCAACGGCAGGGTTACCGCGCCTTCGACATCCAGGCGGTTGCGCGATCCATAGGCAACATCCATCCGCCCTTCGAACTGATCACCGGGGCGGGTGGTCGTCATGCTGATGGCGCCGCCTTCAGTGTTCTTGCCGAACAGCGTGCCCTGCGGACCACGCAGCACTTCCACCCGCTGGATATCCAGATTTTCGAGATTGCCACCGAAACTGCGGGCAATGAAAACGCCGTCAACATAGGTGCCGACGCCGGGATCGCTCCCGATCACGAAATCGGTCTGGCCAATGCCGCGCATGAAGATGCCCGGGTTGGAACCCATGCCGGCAAACATGCTGCTGCCGCCATTGGTGGTATAGGTCAGATTGGGCGCAATCCGATCCAGCGCGGCGAGATTGGTCGCGCCCTGTTCCCGCAGATCTTCAGCCGACAATGCGGTGATGGAAATCGGCGTGCTCTGGAGGTTTTCCTCCACCCGGCGGGCGGTCACGACGATCTGGTTCAACTGGCCGCTATCACTGGCCTGCGGCCGTGACTGATCGGCATTTTCAGTGGTTTGCGCGAATCCTGGCACAGAAACGGCCAGCGCAGCCATCGCTACGCCGGCCGAAATCTGCGCACGCACCGATGGCGTGCTTAACATTGAGCATCCTCTCCCTCAGAGACCGTATCCGGCTTTTGCCTGTATCCGGCGCTCTTGCGTTTGATGCCGTCAAATGGGGCGCTTGGCAAGCACTCTGCTGCAGGAAAACTGCAATTTGTCGATAAATGTCGTCATCCGGGCGCGGCGTAGGAAAGTTTTATCAATCTGCGGCTTTTCCCGGCATATTTCCATGCAACAGATGGCGCGAGGCATAGACGCCGCCGGTCATTTCCATATCCAGCCGTTCCGCATCACGGCGGCGAACATCGGCGATGACATCCGCAATGGCATCTTCATCGACATTCATTTCTTCCAGCGCGCGGGCGGCCAGGGCCAGTGCGGATTCGACCGTTTCGCGAATCTGGTAATCGGCGCCGGCCTGGATCAGCTGCACCGCATGCTGCCGGGTGGTCGCGCGCGCCAGAACAGGGACCAGCGGGAATTCTTCCTTGATCATTTCGACGATCTTGGTGGCGCTGGTCGCATCATCAATGGCCACCACCACCAGCTGCGCATGATGGGCGCCCGCAGCGTGCAGAATATCCAGCCGGGTGCCATCGCCATAATAGACCTTGAAGCCGAAATCCGCAGCCCGACGGATCGCGTCGGTATCGGTGTCGATGATGGAAATGGAACAGCCATGGCCGATCAGCGGCTGGCTGGCGATCTGGCCGAAACGACCGAACCCGATCAGCAGCACGCTGGCTTCCAGTTCTTCGGCAGCTTCCACCCCGTCTTTCGACACCTGCGGGCGCGGCACGAAGCGGTCGTGCAGAATGGTCATGATCGGGGTCAACACCATGGACACGATGATGATCGCGGTCAGCATGGCATTGGCTTCAGCATCGATGATCCCGACACGGGCGGCGGTGGCATACAGCACGAAGGCGAATTCGCCGCCCTGCGCCATGATCACGGCACGCTCCAGCGCCTCCCGCTTGCCGGCGCGGAACAGCCGCGCGATCGAATAGATCCCGATCATCTTCAGCGTCATGTAAGCGGCCACGCTGATCAGGATCAGCTGCCAATTGTCGGCCACCACCGTCAGATTGAGCGCCATGCCTACGCCGAGGAAGAACAGGCCGAGCAGGATGCCGCGAAACGGTTCCACATCGGCTTCGAGCTGATGGCGGAAGGATGATTCAGACAGCAGCACACCGGCGAGGAAGGCGCCCATCGCCATCGACAGCCCGGCTTCCTGCATCGCCAGCGCCGCGCCCAGCACCACCAGCAGAGCGGCAGCAGTCATCACTTCGCGCGCGCGCGCCTTGCCCAGCAGGCGGAACAGCGGATCGAGCAGGTAGCGCCCGGCAAGAATCAGCCCGACAATCGCGGCAACGCCGATCCCCACGCTGATCAAGCGATCGCTTGTCGTGACGCTTTCCCCGCCCGGGGCAAGGAAGGCGACCAGCGCCAGCAGCGGCACAATCGCCAGATCTTCCAGCAATAGGATCGCGATCATCCGCCGCCCATGCGGCAGGGTCATCGCCCGGCGTTCTTCCAGCATCTGCATGACGATGGCCGTGGAAGTCAGCACGAAGCCGGTGCCCGCGACAAAGCTCTGCGCCACGGGATAGCCCAGCGCCAGGCCGACACAGATCAGCAGCGCGATGCACAGCCCCACCTGCGCCGCGCCCAGCCCGAATATCTCCCCCCGCATCGCCCACAATCGCGAAGGCTGCATTTCCAGCCCGATGATGAACAGGAACATCACCACGCCCAGTTCGGCGACGTGCAGGATCGATTCCGCATCGGTGAAAAAGCCCAGGCCAAAGGGGCCGATCGCCAGACCCGCCGCCAGATAGCCGAGCACCGAGCCGAGCCCGATCCGCTTGAACAGCGGCACCGCGATCACGGCCGCCGCCAGCAGGATCACGATCGGCGTGATATCAAACCCATGCGCGGCCTCTGCTGCATGGGCGGCATGGTCTGCCACATCAGCAACCGATACCGGGGAAGCACTGACTGCCATGATCAGATCCTGTTACTGATGAGACGATTCATCCGTTGCGGCATAGTCGTGACGGATGATCATGCAACGGTTCACCGCACGTCGCGCACGATCGATCAGGATTTCTTCCCGACCATCGGCATTCTCCGCGCGAAAAATGAAGCCCTGAGCGGCGGGATTTTCCCAGCCAGCCGGATCAAGTGGCTGCCCGGCGAGATCGAGCCACTGGCCATGCTGCGGGAAGCTTTGAAAGGCGGGCAGGTTTGCCGCGCGCGCGGCCGACAATGCGGCGACATGATCTTCCAGATCCTGATCGCGGCTTTCCCAATCGACCCAGCCGATGGCGTTATCCTGCGCATAGGCATTGTTGTTGCCCTGCTGGCTGCGGCCGAATTCATCCCCCGCGGTCAGCAGGATGGTACCGGTCGAGGCAAACAGGCTGCCCAGCAGGGCGCACAGATCAGCTGCCCGGCGGGCCAAGATCACCGGATCGCTGCTTGGCCCCTCATGGCCATTGTTCCAGCTGTAATTTTCCCCATGGCCGTCGCGGTTATCCTCCCCATTGGCCCAATTGTGCCGCTGTTCGTAAGCGACCGTGTCGGCCAGGGTGAAACCATCATGCGCGGCGAGGAAATTGACGCTGCGACACGCCAGGCCGAAGATATCGGCCGATCCGGCGATGCGGGTGGCGAGCGCGCCCATCCCGCCGTCACCCCGCCAGAACCGCCGGACATCATCGCGAAAACGATCGTTCCATTCCAGCCAGTGCGCGGGGAAATGGCCCAGTTGATATCCGCCGGGCCCGATATCCCAGGGTTCGGCGATCATGACGCGATCGGCCAGCCAGGGATCAGCGGCCATTTCGGCAAAGAAGGGCGCCTGCGGGTCAAACCCCGGGCCGCGTGCCAGAACCGGCGCCAGATCGAAGCGGAAGCCGTCGACCCCGCAATGGCGGACGAAATGGCGCAGACTGGCGAGAGCCAGCGCACGCACCGCCGGATCGGCAAAGCCAAGCGTATTGCCGCAGCCGGTATCATTGATCAGCCGGCCCTGCTCGTCATGGGCATAGGCGGCATTGTCGAGCCCGCGCAGTGACAGGATCGGCCCGGCACTGTCGCTTTCGCCAGTATGGTTGAGCACGACATCCAGGATTACCCCGATCCCGGCCGCATGCAGCGCCGCCACGGTCTGGCGCAATTCGGCCACGCCGCCCGGGCACAGTCCCGGGTCCAGCGCCATCGGGACCACCGGATTGTATCCCCAGGCATTGCTGAGGCCGAGCGGCGGCAGATGGCGTTCGTCGATCCAGGCGGTGATCGGCATCAACTCAACCGCGCTGACATGCAATTTGCGCAGATGGGCGATGATCACCGGATGGGCCAACGCTGCCACCGTTCCACGCAGTTCAGCCGGAACATCGGGATGCAATCGGGTGAAACCGCGCACATTCAGTTCATAGATCAGCCCGCCCGGATCAAATCGGGGTGGGCGGCGCAGGACATCGGGCAACAGCCCGGTGATGCGCGCCCTGGGCACCAGTTCACCACTGTCCCAGCCATATTCCGACAGAGCGGGCGCATATTCAAAGCGCCGGTCCAGTTCCACGGCATAGGGATCAACCAGCAGCTTGGCCGGATCGAACCACAGCCCTTCATCCGGGGCCCAGCGTCCATCGGCGCGATAGCCATAATGCATGCCAGTGGCATCGCCGGGGGCGCGGATCACCCAGTTATCCCCCTGCCGCACCATCGGCAGGCGCTGTTCTGCGCCATCATCGCCGAACAGGCACAGCGTCACCCCCGTGGCCAGCGGGGCGCGAACGGCGAAATCTGTGCCGCCGGGGCCGGAATATGCCCCCAGCCGCAGCTTCATTCGCTGCCCCGGGCCAATTGCCGATAGAGTTCGGCATAGGCCGCACCGCTGCGCGACCAGCCGAAATCGGCCGTCATGCCGTTGCGCTGGATCTGCTGCCACCGGGCCGGCTGGGAATGGAGTTCCACCGTACGCGATATGGCCATGGCCAGCGTGTCATAACGCAGGCCGGAAAACACCACACCGGTCGCCACCCCCTGATCCAGCGCCGCCGGATTGGCATCGATCACCGTATCGGCCAGCCCTCCGGTTGCCGCGACAATCGGCACGCAGCCATAGGCCAGGCCGTAAAGCTGGGTCAGCCCGCAGGGTTCGAAGCGCGAGGGGATCAGAATGGCATCCCCGCCGCCCTGCAACAGATGGGACAGTGCCTCGTCATAACCGATCCGCACCCCGACCCGGCCAGGGTGGCGCGCGGCCGCCGCATGCAGCCCCTGTTCCAGATCGCGATCGCCCGAACCCAGCACCGTCAGCCGCCCGCCCAGCCCGACCAGATGGTCGATGCATTCCAGCAGCACATCGGTGCCCTTCTGCCAGGTCAGCCGGCTGATGATCACGAACAGCGGACCATCGCCGGGTTCCAGCGCGAATTGCTGTTCGATCGCGCGCTTGTTGGCGCTGCGGCGGGCGATGGTCTGCTTGCCGAACCGCGCCGCCAGCGCCGGATCATGCCGGGGGTGCCAGTCCCGCCGGTCAATTCCGTTCAGAATGCCATGCACACGATTGGCCCGGGCGCGGATCACCCCTTCCAGCCCCATGCCGAATTCCGCCGTCTGGATTTCGCGCGCATAGCTGGGGCTGACAGTGGTGATCGCATCGCAGGACACCAGCCCGCCCTTCAGCAGGCTGACCCCGCGATGGAATTCCACCCCGTCCAGCGCCCAGGCCGATGCCGGCAGGCCAAGCCCGCCAAACACCTCTGCCCCGTAATGACCCTGGAAGGCTATATTGTGGATCGTCAGCACGGAAGGAACCGGCCCCCGTGCCGATCCGGTTGCATCGGCCTGTGCATCATAGCGCAGATAGGTTGGCGCCATGGCCGCCTGCCAATCATGCGCATGCAGCACGTCGAAACCCTTGCCCCGCCCAGATACCGTTCCTGCCCCGGTGGCCAGATCAGCCGCTGCCCGGCCCAGTGCGGCAAAACGACGCCAGTTGTCCGGCCAGTCCTGCCCTGCCGCATCGCTATATGGCCCGCCATCGCGGGCGAACAAATCCGGGGCATCCAGCACCAGCAGACGCATGCCATCATCCAGCACCGCCGCGCCGATCCGCGCCTTTGCCCCGAACAGGTGATCATATTTGCGCACCGTGCGCAGCTTGCCGGCAGCCGCCATAACCTTGGGGTAACCGGGCAGCAGCGTGGTCATCGCCACGCCATGCGGCGCAACGGCATTGGGCAATGCGCCAACCACATCGGCCAGGCCGCCCGTCTTGATCAGTGGCACCGCTTCGGATGCCACCTGCAGCACCGAAAGGGTCATGTCAGCTTCGCGATCATATCCTTGTTGATCAGGCATACGCCGTTTTCCGTGCGGCGGAACCGGCGCGCATCCAGTTCAGGATCTTCGCCGACAATCAGCCCTTCGGGAATACGGACACCGGAATCCACGATCACCTTCCGCAGCCGGGCTCCGCGCCCGATGTTGCAATAGGGCAGGATCACCCCTTCCTCGACCCGGGAAAAGCTGCCCATCTTGACCCCGGTGAACAGCAGGCTGCGTTTGGCCAGCGCACCGGAAACAATGCAATCCTGCGAAATCAGCGATGATATCGCCTCCCCCCGGCGGCCTTCTTCGTCATGCACGAATTTGGCCGGGGCGGCGACGATCTGGTCGGTCCAGATCGGCCATTCGCGATCATAAAGGTTCAGCCGCGGCACCACATCGGTCAGATCGATATTGGCATCGAAATACGCGTCGAGCGTGCCGACATCGCGCCAATACTCCTCAATCTCGTCAGCGGCGCGAATGCAGCTGCTGGTGAAGCGATGGGCCACCGCTTTTCCGTGTTTAACGATATAGGGAATGATGTCGCCGCCAAAATCGCGGCCGGATTCCATATCTGCTGCATCGCGCCGCAGCTGTTCGAACAGGAATTCCGTGTCGAAGACATAAATGCCCATACTTGCCAGCGCCATTTCCGGCTGGCCGGGAATGCCCGGCGGATCGGCCGGCTTTTCGACAAAGGCGGTGATCACATCCTGCTCATCAACCTGCATCACGCCGAAGCCGGTGGCTTCCTGCCGGGGCACGACCAGGCAGCCGATCGTCACATCCGCGCCCGAATTGACGTGCTGCTGCAGCATCAATTCGTAATCCATCTTGTACACATGGTCGCCCGCCAGGATGACCATGTATTTCGGCGCATGGCCGGCGATGATGTCGATATTCTGATACACCGCATCGGCAGTGCCTTCGTACCATTGGTGTTCGGACACGCGCTGCGATGCGGGCAGGATGTCGAAGCTTTCATTGCGTTCCGGGCGCATGAAATTCCAGGCGCGCTGCATGTGCCGGATCAGCGAATGCGCCTTGTACTGGGTGGCCACGCCAATGCGGCGGATGCCGGAATTGATCGCGTTGGAAAGGGCGAAATCGATGATCCGCGACACGCCGCCGAAATAGACCGCCGGCTTGGCCCGGTTGTCGGTCAGTTCGCTCAGTCGGCTGCCACGCCCACCGGCCAGCACATAGGCCATCGCATCGCGTGCCAGCGGCTGACCCCGTGTATCCCTCATCCCTGCACCCCTTTCCTGTCAGGCCAGAACAGCCCGTGTGCCCTCAGTCCGAAAACTGGAGCATGATTGTCGCCAGTGGGGGAAGGGTCAGGCTGGCATGACCGCCGGTGACGGTTACCGTCCCCATATTGCCCTGCCCACTTCCACCATAAAGCGCTGAATCACTGTTTATTATTTCACTCCATTGCCCGTCATGCGGCAAGGAAATCCGGTAATCATGATGCAATTTGGGCGTCATATTGGCGATCACCGCCACCGGGGCACTGCCGGGCGCCCGGCGCAGCCAGGCGAAGACCGAATTTTCCCGATCATCGACGATCAGCCATTCGAAGCCATCATCCTCGCAATCACGGGCATGCAGCGCTGTTGTTGTGCGATAGGCATGGTTGAGATCGCGGATCAGAGCCCGCACACCGGCATGGGCTGGCGCATCCAGCAGGTCCCAGTCAAGCGCGCGGGCCTCGCTCCATTCGCGACGCTGCGCAAATTCCTGCCCCATGAACAGCAGCTTCTTGCCCGGATAACCCCACATCATCGCGTAATAGGCGCGCAGATTGGCGAATTTCTGCCAGTCATCGCCGCTCATCTTGTTCAGCAAGCTGCCCTTGCCATGCACCACCTCATCATGGCTGAGCGGCAGGACGAAATTTTCCGCAAAGGCATACATCAACCCGAAGGTGATTTCGTCATGATGATGCCGCCGGTGCACGGGATCACGCGCCATATAGGCCAGCGTGTCATGCATGAAGCCCATGTTCCACTTGAACCCGAATCCCAGGCTGCTGCGCGGACCATGGAAATAGGCCGGCTGGGTAACCCCGGGCCAGGAGGTGGATTCTTCGGCCATGGTGATGATGCCGGGGTGGGTGCCATAGACGGCACGGTTCATCGCCTGGAGGAATTCAACCGCTTCCCAGTTTTCCCGCCCGCCATCGGCATTGGGAATCCATTCGTCATCCTTGCGCGAATAATCGCGGTACAGCATCGATGCGACCGCATCCACGCGCAACCCGTCCACGTGATAGCGTTCCGCCCAGAACAGCGCATTGTTGAGCAGGAAGGCCGCCACTTCGCGCCGCCCGAAATTGTAGATCGCGGTGTTCCAGTCGGGATGAAAACCCAGCCGGGGATCTTCATGTTCATAGAGCGCGGTGCCGTCGAAATGCGCAAGACCATGGGCATCGGTGGGGAAATGCGCCGGCACCCAGTCGATCAGCACACTGATCCCGGCCCGATGCGCCCCATCGATGAAGCGGGCAAAACCATCCGGCCCGCCGAACCGGGATGACGGGGCATAAAGCCCGGTCGCCTGGTACCCCCAGCTTGGATCATAGGGATGTTCGTTGACCGGCAGGAATTCGATATGGGTAAACCCCATTTCAACCACATAGGGGATCAGCCGTTCGGCCATGTCGTCCCAGGTCAGAAACCAGTCATCATCGGCCCGCTGCCATGAACCGGGATGCACTTCATAGATGGAGATCGGCTGGCGACGGGGATCGACCGAGGCCCAGAAAGCGCGGTGATCGGCATCGCCCCAATCCAGCTTGGCCGGACGGGCGGTCAGCGATGCGGTGCTGGGCCGCACTTCGGCCGCAAAGGCGAAGGGATCGGCCTTCAGCGGCAGTTCGGTGCCATCGGCACAGATGATCCGGTATTTATAGGCCCGTCCTTCACCGATATCCGGCAGGAAGATTTCCCAGATGCCGATATCCTGCCGCAACCGCATCGGATGACGGGCGGCATCCCAATCGTTGAAATCACCGACCAGCGAAACCAGGCTGGCGTTGGGTGCCCAGACGGCGAAATGCACCCCGCTGGCCCCTTCATGATCGATCAGATGGGCACCCAGCTTGTCAAACAGGCGGAAATGCGTGCCTTGAGCGATCAGCAGATCATCGAGCGGCCCCAGCACCGGGCCGAAGCTGTAGGCATCCCCGACCCACCATTCCCCGCCACCGGCGCGGCAGCGGTAACGGATCGGCTGCGGCGGGCCCTTGACCCGCCCTTCGAACAATCCGCGCGGATCGATCCGGCCCAGCACGCCAATCTCATCGCCCGCCAGGGTGACAGCGGCAACCTCTTCAGCGCCCGGCAGGATCGCGCGCACGAATGTCCCTTCCGGGCCGGCATGCGGGCCCAGCAGGGAAAAGGGATCGGCATGGGTGCCCGCCAGCAGCGAGTCGAGGGCCGATCCCGGCGGCTTCAACGCGCACCCCAGATCTGGCTGGCATATTCGCCGATCGTGCGATCGGATGAGAACCAGCCGACATTGGCGATGTTGCGGATTGCCTGTTCACGCCAGATGGCGGGATCGCGCCAGCGGGTATCAGCATCCCGTTGCGCGGCGGCATAGGAATCGAAATCCGCCGCCAGCATGAACCAGTCGTGGTCATAGATGCCATTGATCAGATCTGTGTAGCGGGACGGATCATCGGGAGAGAACACCCCGGATGCAATCGCGCTGAGCGCCTGTTGCAATTCGCTTGATCCTTCAATCACTTCACGGGGGTTGTACCCGCCCGCACGGCGTTCCGCCACCTCATCTGCGGTCAGGCCGAAGATAATGATGTTGTCTGCGCCGACATGGTCGCGAATTTCGACATTCGCCCCGTCCAGCGTACCGATGGTCAGCGCGCCGTTCAGGGCGAATTTCATATTCCCGGTGCCCGACGCTTCCATCCCGGCAGTGGAAATCTGTTCCGACAGATCGGCCGCAGGAATGATCCGTTCGGCCAAGGAGACATTGTAGTTCGGCACGAAAACGACCTTCAGCAGGCCGCTGACCGAAGGATCGGAATTGACCCGCCGGGCAATGTCATTGGCCAGTTTGATGACCAGCTTGGCATTGTGATAGCTGGACGCCGCCTTGCCGCCGAAAATCTTGACCCGGGGCACCCAGTCGCGTTCCGGATGGCTGCGGATCTGATCATACAGCGCCACGGTTTCGACCAGATTGAGCAACTGGCGCTTGTATTCATGGATGCGCTTGATCTGCACATCGAACATCGCATCGGGATTGAGGCGGATGCCAGTAAGATCACGCAGATGCTGGGCCAGGGCCAGCTTGTTGCTGCGTTTCACTTCCGCAATGCGTTCGCCCAGCACGGCATCCTTGGCGAGCGCGTTCAGATCGGCCAGCCTGGTTGTGTCGTCAAGGAAGGCATCGCCAATCGCATCGCGGATCACGCCGGTCAGCCTGGGATTGCACTGCTGCAGCCAGCGGCGCGGGGTGACGCCATTGGTCTTGTTGTTGATCCGTTCGGGATAGAGCGCATGAAGATCGGCAAAGACCGTGGTCTTCATCAGATCGGTGTGCAGCGCGGCCACACCATTGACGCTGTGCGCGCCGGTGAAGGCCAGATTGGCCATCCTTACGCGCCGTTCCCCGGCTTCATCGATCAGCGAAATGGCGGCAATCTGCTGATCCGTCATGCCGGCCTTGCGCGCTTCGCGCAGCACGCGGGAATTGATCGCATAGACAATCTGCATGTGGCGCGGCAGCAGCCGTTCAAACAGCGGCAGCGGCCAGCTTTCCAGCGCTTCGGGCAGCAGGGTGTGATTGGTATAGGCAACCGTCCGGCGCGTCACATCCCAGGCTTCATCAAATTCCAGCCCGTGAATATCGACCAGCAGCCGCATCAGTTCGGCCACGGCCACCGCCGGGTGGGTGTCGTTCAGCTGGATCGCGGCATGATCAGGCAGGCTGCGAATATCGCCCTGATACTGCACATGCCGACGAACGATGTCCTGGATGGAGGCGGAGGAGAAGAAGAATTCCTGCCGCAGCCGCAATTCCTGCCCGGCCGGGGTTGAATCGGCCGGATAGAGCACCCGCACCAGACTGTCTGCCCGGGCCTCGGACGCCAGCGCCCCGACATGATCGCCGGCATTGAAGGCCGCCAGATGGATCGGATCGAGCGCATGGGCGGTCCACAGCCGCAGCGTGTTAACCCGCTTGCCGCGCCAGCCGACCACGGGGGTATCAACTGCGCTCGCCTCTATCTCTTCGCCCGGTTTCCAGACGACACCATCGCCTTCATCGCTGACTTCACCGCCAAAACCGATGCGATAGGCGCCTTCGCGCCGGTCAAATTCCCAGGGGTTGCCATGGCTGAGCCAGGTTTCGGGCAATTCCACCTGCCAGCCATCGGCGATCCGCTGCCGGAACATGCCGTTCACATAGCGGATGCCATAGCCATAGGCGGGGATATCCAGGCTCGCGAGGCTTTCCATGAAGCAGGCGGCCAGCCGGCCCAGCCCGCCATTGCCGAGCGCGGCATCGGGTTCCAGATCTTCGAGCACCGCCAGATCAAAGCCCTGATTGCGCAGGGCCAGTTCCATTTCCCGCGTCAGCTGCATGTTGTTCAGCGCATCGCGCAGCAGCCGGCCGATCAGGAATTCGAGGCTGAGGTAATAGACCCGCTTGCTGCCCGCATCATAGGTGCGGCGGGTCGATTCCATCCAGACGTCGATGATCTTGTCGCGCAGCGCCAGCACGCTGGCGGTGTACCAGTCATGCGGCTTGGCCGCGCGTTCATCCTTGCCGACGCGGTGGCGCAGCACATCGATGATCAGATCGTCGATCTTTTCGGTCTGGGGCGTGGGATCGGGCGTTACCGATTGGGTGGGGGCCGATCCGGTGAGGGCCGAATGGGGCAGGTCTGAATCGGACATCGGCCGGTCTCCTCGAAAGGTGGTGCGCTACAGGAAAAACGCACCCGTTTGCCTGTCCTCTCCTGCATGCGCCGGTCGTTGTTCTTTTCACCTGAAATCAGGTGTTACCGCCGCATCGCCCGGTCTGCCGCAGTGCCACCATGACTAAGCCAGATGCGACGAAACGCAAGCGCCATGGCTGCGGCTTTTGCTCCTCTTGTGCCAAATTCATGCTATTGTCCGGCGGCAACAGGGAGCATCCGATCAATGAGCACGGCGCCGGCTTCTGCGGGCACGCCCTGGTGGCGTGGCGCGACCATCTATGAGGTGTATCCCCGCAGTTTCCAGGACAGCAATGGCGATGGCATCGGCGATTTGCCCGGCATCACCGCCCGGCTCGATCATATTGCACAACTGGGCGTGGATGCCGTCTGGATCTGCCCCTTCTTCCCGTCCCCGATGCGCGATTTCGGTTATGACGTGGCCGATTATTGCGGCGTTGATCCGATGTTCGGCACGCTGGAGGATTTCGACGCGCTGATCGCCCGGGCCCATGCGCTGGGGCTGAAGGTGCTGATCGACCAGGTCTATGCCCACACATCGGACCTGCACGCCTGGTTCGCGCAGAGCCGCACCGACCGCACCAACGACCATGCAGACTGGTATGTCTGGGCTGATCCGAAGGAAGACGGCACACCGCCCAACAATTGGCAGTCGGTGTTTGGCGGCCCGGCCTGGACCTGGGACGGGCGACGGCGGCAATATTACATGCACACCTTCCTGAAGGAACAGCCGCAGCTCAATCTGCACAACCCGGACGTGCAGGATGCGCTGCTGGCGGCAGCGCGTTTCTGGCTGGATCGGGGGGTTGACGGGTTCCGTCTGGATGCGCTGAACCATGCGATGCAGGATCCGCAATTGCGCGACAATCCGCCTGCGCCGGACAATGGCCGGCTGCGATCGCGCCCGTTCGATTACCAGCTGAAGCTTCACAGCCAGTCACAACCGGGCATGCCGCTGTTCGCCGAACGGGTGCGCGCCCTGTGCGAGGGTTATGGCGCGATCTTCACCATGGCCGAAATCGGCGGGGACAATGCGCAGGCCGAAATGAAGGCCTACACGCGCGGCAATGACCGGCTGAACAGCGCCTATGGTTTCGATTTTCTCTATAGTCCGGAACTGACGCCGCGGCTGATCGCCGAAACCATGGCCCAATGGCCGGGGGACAAGGGCGAAGGCTGGCCAAGCTGGGCGTTCGAAAATCACGACGCCCCGCGCGCCGTATCCCGCTGGTGCGCGCCGCAACACATGGACGCCTTTGCCCGGGTGAAGATGGCCCTGCTGCTGTGCCTGCGTGGCAATCCGATCCTGTTTCAGGGGGAAGAACTGGGGCTGGAACAGGATGATATTCCGTTCGAACTGCTGCAGGATCCCGAAGCCATCGCCAATTGGCCGCTGACCCTCTCGCGCGATGGCGTGCGTACGCCAATGCCCTGGGTGAATGCCCCGAACGGCGGCTTCACCAGCGGCACACCCTGGCTGCCGCTGGGTGCCGCCAATCAGGCCCGCGCCGTGGCGAAACAGCAGGCGGATGACAATTCGCTGCTCGGCTTTACCCGGCGCATGCTGCGCTTCCGCCGCACCCATCCGGCCTTGCGCAGCGGCAGTTTCGAAATGCTCCACACCCATGGCGCAATGCTGGCCTTTGAACGCCGGACCGAAGGCCAATCCATCCGCTGCGCCTTCAATCTGGGGCCGGATGACATTGCCCTGCCGGCAGGTTTTGCCAAGGGGCAGCGGCTGCTGGCGGTCAATCCCGGCGATGGCCAGAGCCTGCCCGGGTTTGGCGTGCTACTGATGCAATAGCCGGCCCCATCGAGCGGGACCGTGGAAGTCGGGCCATGGAAGCCGACCTTGGGCAAACCGGGCGGCGCATGATCACTAGAATCTTCAGGGAGAGAGAAACGATGCGTGCCATGATTGACAGCCTGAAAGCCCGCCAGCGAAGCCTTGCGATCGCAAGTTTGCTGGCGATCGCGCCCGCTGCGGCCCATTGCCAGGCTGCCCCGCCGGCCGCCGCTGCGCCTGCGGCGGAAACCAGCTGCCTGCCGCAGGGCATGTTCGCCGGGCCGGCCCGCTATCAGTCGGTCGAACAATTGCCCGACGGGCGGGTGACCTTCCGCCTGTGCGCCCCGCGCGCGCAGGAAGTGAGAGTGACCAGCAGCGACAATGATGAGGCGATCCCGATGGGCTTTGCCCCGGGCAGCCAGCGCGGCCTGCCCATGACGAAGGATGCGACCGGATTGTGGACCGTGACCACGGCAAAGCCGGTGGCCGCCGATGTCTATCGCTTCAACTTTGAAGTGGACGGCGCCCGCGTACCCAATCCGCAGGGCACCACCTTCAGCCATGAACGGGTCGGCACCAATTCCACCTTTGAGGTGACGGGCCCGGCCGGCGCCTTCCAGACCTATGCCGCCAATGTTCCGCACGGCACCGTCAGCCGGATCGAATATTGGTCATCCACGCTCAATGCGAAGCGCGGCGCGGTGGTCTATACCCCGCCCGGCTATATGAAAGACAATGCCAGCTATTCGGTGCTCTATCTGGTGCATGGCGCGGGTGACAGTGCCGACAGCTGGACCTCCGTCGGCCATGCCAATTACATCCTCGACAATCTGATCGCCGCCGGAAAGGCGCAGAAGATGATCGTGGTCATGCCCTTTGGCCACACGCCGGACCGGCCGGGCGGCAATATGCTGACCAATACGGATTTCGGCGATGATCTGATCAAGGATCTGATCCCCTATGTGGATGCCAATTTCCGCACGCAAACGGATCGCCAGCATCGCGCCATGGCCGGGCTTTCCATGGGCGGCGCGCATACGCTGCGCTTTGGCCTGACCCACCCCGAACTGTTCAGCCAGATCGGCATCTTCTCCATGGGATTGGGGCTGCAGGGCCCGAATGACGTGGCAGACTATGAACGGGCCAATGATGCCGCGCTGAAACGCGCCGCCAGCGATCTCAGCCTGGTCTATTACGCCATGGGGACGGAAGATTTCCTCTATGGCAGCGTCGCCCCGACCCGCGCCATGCTGAACAAATATGGCATCAGCCATGTGTATAATGAGAGCGGCGGCGGCCACACCTGGATCAACTGGCGCCGCTATCTGGCGGATTTCGCGCCCCGCCTGTTCCAGAGCCACAGCGGCGATTGACCTGTTGCTGACGGGTGCCCGCGCCAGCGGGGCCCGTCAGCCTACGATGTCAGACCAACATCTCAGGCCAGCATGACCACCTGCCCGGCCAGCCGACTGACTTCGGCATGGTCATGGCTGACCAGCAGGATGGGGATCGACAGCTGATCGCGGATCCGTTCGATCAGCCGGGCAATTTCTTCCGCCCGCGCGGCATCCAGCGATGACAGCGGTTCGTCCAGCAGCAGGAAACGTGGCGCAGACAGCAGCGCCCGGCCGATCGCCACCCGGCGCACCTCCCCGCCAGAAAGATGGGCAGGGTAACGGGTCAGCAAATGACCAATGTCGAGCAGATCGATCACCTCTGCGCTGCTGATCCAGCGATCGGCGACGGGGGCGAGTTTTTCGCCATAGGCGAGATTGGCCGCCACCCGCATGTGCGGAAACAGCCGCCCGTCCTGAAAGGCATAGCCGGCCCGCCGCGCTTCGGGCGGCAGATCGACACCACTGGCATCATCAAACAGCAACTGGCCGTTTACCGCGATCCGCCCATTGTCCGGCCGCAACAGGCCGGCGATGGCATTAAGAGTGGTGGTCTTGCCCGCACCCGAGGGACCGACCAGCGCGGTCAGCCGGGCATCGGATTGCAGGCGAACCGCAATGTTCCGGTCGCCGAAAGCATGGCTGATCGCGATGTCAAAGGACATGGCCGCCCCTTCCCATCATCCGCCGGGCGAGGATTTCACTGACCAGCAGCGCGCCGAGCGAGAGCACCACGGAAATGATCGCCAGCCGTGTCACCAGCGCCTCACCACCCGGGGCCTGCAGACCAGTATAGATCGCCAGCGGCAAGGTGCGCGTTTCGCCGGCGATATTGCTGGCAAAGGTAACGGTGGCTCCAAACTCCCCCAGCGAACGCGCAAAACCGAGCACGGCTGCGGCAAGGATACCCGGCGCGCTGAGCGGCAGGGTGATGGTGCGGAAGGCGTGCCAGCGGCTTGCGCCCAGCGTGCGGGCCGCGCCCACCAGCCGCCGGTCAACAGCCTCGATCGACAGGCGGATCGCCCGGACCATCAGCGGCAGGGCCATGACCGCCGCCGCCAGCGCTGCGCCCGTCCAGCGAAACACCAGCACCACCCCGAACTGGCTTTCCAGCCAGCCGCCGATCGCGCCATTGCGCCCGAACAGCAGCAGCAGCAGCCAGCCGGTCACCACCGGCGGCAGGACCAGCGGCAGATTGACCAGCCCATCAAGCAGCAACAGGCCCGGGAAACGCCGCCGCGCCAGCAACCAGCCCAGCGCATAAGCGAGCGGAAGGACCAGCAGCACGGCCACCAGGCTGACCTTCAGTGACAGGGCTACAATCGCCCATTCGCTGGCGCCTAAAACGCCGTTCATGGGGCCGGTGCGAAGCCGTGCCGGGCAAGGATTTCCGCCGCCTGCGGGCTGGCAAGGAAATCGCGGAAGTCCTGCGCCTCATCATGGGTCGATGCCGCCAGCACCGCTGCGGGATAGAGGATGGGTGGATGGCTGCTTTCCGGGAACACCGCCCGCACCGGCAGATCGGGCGCGGCATGGGCATCGCTGGAATAGACGATCCCCAGCGGTGCTTCCCCGCGTTCGACCAGCGCCAGCGCGGCGCGGACATTTTCCGCAGAAGCAACCTGGCTTTCCACTTCGCCCCAGAGCCCCAGCGCTTCGAGCGCGGCCTTGCCATAACGGCCGGCCGGAACACTGCCCGTTTCGGCCATCGACAGGCGCCCACCGGCAAGTGCTGCGGGCAAGGCGCCCGGGACCAGTTCAATCGCGCCCGTACCGCCTTCGCGGCTGCCGACCAGCACCAGCCGGTTGCCGGCAATATTGCCGCGCGTTCCATCGCGCAGCAGACCTGCCTGCTGCAGATGATCCATCCATTTCTCGTCAGCGGAAATGAACAGATCAGCCGGGGCGCCCTGTTCGATCTGGCGCGCCAAAACAGATGAAGCTGCGGTGGAAACCACCGGCGGGACATGGCCCTGCGCAACCCAAGCCGCGCCGATTTCTTCCAGTGCCTGCTGCATGCTGGCTGCGGCCAGCACGATCGGGCCCTGCTTGCTCTCCGCCGCGCCACAGGCTGCCAGCGACAGCGCCATGACGGACAGGACAAGGAAGCGACAAAGGCGGATCAGCATCATGGCCACGCTGTATAGCGTGTAATACAGAGCGTCCACCAATCGCATGCAGGCAAGGGGCACCGCGCCACAGCACGCTTCGCCTATTTGCCCGCGCGAATGGCAAATTCCCCATACTCGCGGACCAGCACTTGCAACACGCAGCGCACGCCTTCCGGCGAGAAATCGAGCTCAACCGGCGTTTTCAGTTCATTGGCGACGACACGCTCGATCAGATCGGTGCCGAAGCCGCGCCCGCGCTGTTCGGGCACCGGCGGGCCGCCGCTTTCCTGCCAGATGATCCGCGCCTTGCCTTCCCCGACCAGATCCCAGCTGACCGAAACCGTTCCTCCGGCCTGGCTAAGCGCGCCATATTTGGCGGCATTGGTGGCCAGTTCATGGGTCGCAAGACCGAGCGAGAGCGCATCATTGGGGGCAAGCGAGATATCCGGCCCGTCGAGCACGATTTCGTGATCGCTTGCATTGGCATAGGGTCGCAGTTCCGCCTCCACCACCGCACGAACAGGCGTGGATCCCCAGTCGGACTGGGTAAGAAGATCATGCGTGGCCGACAGCGCCCGGATCCGTCCGTCCAGACCATCGGCAAATTCATCCAGCGTCTTGGATCGGCGGCGGGTCAGCGCAATGATGGACAGCACGCTCGCGAGCGAATTCTTGACCCGGTGGTTCAGTTCACGAGTCAGCGAATTGCGGATGGAGGCCTGTTCCTCAAACTTGGCGAGCAGGCGTTCATCTTCCTGCGCCTGCCTGGTCAGCATGCGCACCACCACCATCAGCAGGCCCGCCACCAGCGCACCAAAGATCAGCGTCAGCATGGACAGGCCAGACAGCATGCGCGTGTCGGGCGAATAGACTTCCAGCCGCCATTCCTGCCCACCAATGGCGACACGCTGAAACACATGCTTGCGTCCGGTTTCATCATTGTTGGCCGCTGCCAGCAGCGGGGCCGAACTGCCCGGGCCGCTGTAAAGCCGGACCACCAGATTTTCCGCCCCCTGCATTTCCAGCGCGGAAGCCAGGAAATCCTGTGCATCAAAGGGGCTGAAGATGAAGCCGCGCAGCCGTGGCCGGCCAGCAGACGCTTCGAAGACCGGCATATAGATCAGGAAGCCGGCCGTTTCGGCATCATTGCCATCGCGCACCAGCATCACCTTGCTGCTGGCGGTCGGCCGCAGCGTGCGGGCCGCCTGATCCATCGCATCGCGCCGGACGGGATCGGAATACATATCGTAACCCAGCGCACCGCGATTGACCGTGGAATCGGGTTCGATGATGGTGACCGGAACGGCAAAGCTCTGCGCAGCGCCAATCGCCGGATAGGGCACCACGGCCGCGTTGTTTTCCGCCAGCATCAATTCGGCGAAGCGGCTTTCCTGCCCTCGCCGCACGACCATGCCCCAGCCAATTCCTTCTGCACCACGGAAATCGGTATCGAGCCGCAATTCGCTGACAAAGCGGCGGAAGCTGGCCGGCTCCACCCGATCGACCGAGGCCAGCAAAGCCGCCCCCGCGCGAAGATAGGCACTGCTCGCGTCAGATCGTCGTTCCAGCGCGCTGGCGATGTTGTTGGCCCGGCTGCGCAAATCGGCGGAGGCGGTTTCATCCTCCCCCCATTCGATCGCGAAGATGCCGATCACGGTGATGGCCGCGATCAGAATGAAGATCGCCACCGGCGTGGCGCGGGGATAACGGGTAAGCCAGGCGCTGAAATTCCGGCGCCGCGCAGCCGGCTGCGTTTTCACGCCCGCCATGGTGCCATCGCCACGCCCGCCCCCGAACGCCCCCCTGAAAATCCGCCTGACCCTGTCACGCATGGAAGGATGCTGCCCCGATCACCCTGATGCAAGCGATCGTCGAAAGGAAATCGGCGATCGTTGAAAGTTCTACAGGGGAATGCATTGTACGGGAACCACAAGGGCGTGCTTTCGTTCCAGATCGCCGCTCGAAAAGCTTTGACCTATGCGGCATAGGTAAAAAGCCAGTTTTTTAGCGGAACACGGGGGCGATGGCGCGGATCTGATGGACAGTGTGAACAACAATGATGAACCCGGAAGTGTGAAAACGGTGAGTGACAAAAATTCTCCTGGCAATCAAACCGCACCCCAAGAAATGACCGCCACATCAGAAAATGGTGTCTCATCCGGCCGAAAATCCGCAGGCAAGGCTGACCGGCAGGAACCCGAATGGGCGTCTGGCCTGAAACAGCTGTACAATTCGGTGGTCGATGAACCGATCCCGGACATGTTTACCGATCTGCTCGCCAAGCTGGACGACGGCAGCAAATGAGCGACATCCAGAACGCCGCGCAAGGCACGCGGAACGAAAGCGACAAGAGCGCCTTCAAGCGCGAGCTGACCCAGGTCATTCCCCATCTGCGCGCATTTGCCCGCGGTCTGTGTGGCCGGCCCGACATGGCCGACGATCTGGTTCAGGAAACCCTGCTGAAAGCCTGGGCCGCCCAGGAACGATTCGAACCCGGCACCAGCATGCGCGCCTGGACCTTCGTGATCCTGCGCAACGCCTATCTGACCGATATGCGCCGCAACCGGTTCCGTGGCGAATATGATGAAACCGTTGCCGAACGCATTCTGACGGCCCCCGCCGCGCAGGAAGAACCCATGCATCTGTCCGACATGCACCGGGCACTGCTGACCCTGCCGCCCGAACGGCGTGAAGCGCTGCTGCTGGTCGGTGCAGGCGGGTTTTCCTATGAAGAAGCGGCCGAAATCTGCGGTTGCGCCGTGGGCACGATCAAGAGCCGGGTTGGCCGCGCAAGGGCAGCCCTGGCCGCCATGATCGAGGATGGATCCATGCCCAGCCGGGCGCCGGGCGACACCGAAGCGCATCGGGCGATTCTGAAGGAATTGGACGAAGTGGTTGCTGGGCGCGGTGTAAGCGAGCCAACGCGATAGGCGGCGCTTGCTAGCGGGCGAACAAGGGGCCATGGGGCCCCTTTCCACCGCTGGATATTCAAGGCCGCGCAATGAGTTCGCACCGCGCATCACACGATCAGCCAGAAGGCCCTTCCCCTGTGCCCCCACCCCATTCTGCGGCGCCTTCGCTGCAGGATACCAAGGCGGCGCTGGCGGCACAGGAACTGCGACTGATTTCCGTGCTGGTGCTGCTGCTGTCGACCGGGCTGTTCCTGGCGCTGCCCTTCGTGCTGTCGATCGGTTCGGTGGTGTTCCTGCCGCTGGTGACCGCGATTGTGCTGACCATCGTGCTGTCCCCGATCGCGGACCGGATGGCGCAGATCGGCATTCCCAATTTCCTCGCCTCGCTGCTGGCGCTGCTGGTGTTTCTGGGCGCCCTGTCGCTGGCGCTGACGGCGGTTCTTCGCCCGGCGGTGACCCTGCTCGATGCCGTACCGGCCATGGTCGATCGGATTGGCGAACATTTTCACCAGTTGCAGGGCAATCTGTCCTGGATTTCTGAGCTCAACAAGCAGGTGATCGGCATCACCGGCGACCGGGACAGCCAGCTGGTCGTACTGGCCGGCCCGTCCATGCTGGAAGAACTGGCCTTCGCCACGCCGAGCGTGATCCTGGAAGTGCTGCTGACCTTTCTGATGGCCTTCTTCATGATCGAAGCGCGCGTCAGGCTGCGGCGCCGGCTGCTGCTGGAACGCCAGCATTTCGGCACCAGCGTGAAGGCCGCGCGGGTGATGCGCGCTGTGCAGGACCGGGTTGCCGCCTATATTCTCACCGTCGGCCTGATCAACGCCTGTGTCGGGCTGATCGTTGCCTGCGGCGCCTGGCTGCTGGGCGTGGACGCGCCGATCATGTGGGGCGGGCTGGCCGCCCTGCTCAACTTCCTGCCCTATATCGGGCCGCTGATCATGGTGGCGCTGCTGACCCTGTTTGGCCTGGGCACAGCCGATGCCCCGCTGGTCGGGCTGATCCCGGCAGCCGCCTATCTGGGGCTGCATGCGGTGGAATCCAATGTCGTCACCCCCACCATTCTGGGTGCGAAATTCACCATGAACCCGGTGATGATCCTGTTGGCGCTCAGCTATTTCAGCTGGATCTGGGGCGTCACTGGTGCGTTACTGTCGGTGCCGATCCTGCTGACCATCACGGCATTGATCGATCATCTGGGCCGCCCCAATCTGATCGGTTTCATGTTTGGTGAACCCTTGTTTGCAAATAATGTGCTGGAGCTGGCTGAAGAGGACTGAATGCAAGCATTGCGCATTGCCCCGCTGGTCACCGCGCTCTTTTCGAGCCTGTGCCTGCTGCTGGCGGCATGCGGCAATCGGGTGAATGACGAACCACCGCCGCGCGCGCAGGATCGTTTCGTCATTGAACCGCAGGATTCGGTTATCGCCGTGCCAGTCCAGGCCGATCTGGGCGCGCTGGCGGCCAGGCTGGAACAGGAAATCCCTCGCCAGCTTTGGACCATCAACAAGCCGGATCAGGTCTGCGTGCCATCCAAACGGGTGGATGTGCTGGTCGCGCACATCAAGACGCCCAATATCCGTTGCGACATTGTTGGCCAGGTTACCCGCGGCCGGCTGAACCTGTCTGGCCGGGGCCGGGATATCATCGTCACCATGCCGCTGCATGCGACGGTGCAAGCCCGCGATGTCGGCGGGATCCTGAAGCAGGAAACCGCCACCGCCGATGCCAGCGTGCGTGCGGTTGTCCGGCTGGAACTGGCGCCGGACTGGCAACTGCGCGGCAAGGTGGACATCACCTATGACTGGACCGACGCGCCGCATATCCAGTTTCTGGGCCAGCGGATCGAATTCACCAGCGCCGCCGATCGCAAGCTGCAACGGGTGATGAACCGGGTGGAAGTCCAGCTGGCGCGGGAAATCGCGGCGCTGCCGGTAAAGCAGGAAATTAACCGGGCCTGGCAGGCCGCCTTCACCACGCTGGAACTCAACCGTCAGAACCCGGCCGTCTGGATGCAGGTGATCCCCTCCGCACTGAGTTTTGGCGGGTATGAGGTGAATGGACGAACGCTGACCGTGAAGCTGGGCCTTGCCGCCCGCACGGCCACCTTCGTCGGGATCAAACCGGCCGATCCGCCCGCCACCGCCCTGCCCCCTGCGCAGCCGATAGACGAAGCCGCCGGCAAGTTCCGCTTCGCCCTGCCGGTGATCGCCGATTACGCCGTGCTCGAACCCGTGCTGACGCGCGCGCTGGCAAAACGGGCGGCGCGCCCCTTTGTGGTGCCCGGCGTGGGGCCGGTCAACGCCAGCTTTGAACAGGTTACCATCTATGGCACCGAAGGCGGCAAGATCGCCGTGGGACTGAAATTTTCCGCCGCCAGACCCGGGGAAGATGCCGCGCATGGCACCGTCTGGCTGACCGCGCTGCCCGTCAATGGCACCAACAGCCGCAAGGTTGATTTCACCAATCTGACGGTGACCGGTGCAACCGATTCCATCGGCACCGATCTGCTGATCGATCTGGTCAACACCCGCGCCATCAACAGTCTGGTCGCCGGGGAGCTGGGGCAGAATTTCGATCGCGATTACGATCAATTGCTGGCCAAGATTTCGCGCGCCATCGCCAACAAGCGCGAACGCGGGCTGATCATCCGCAGCAGCGTGGATGATGTGCAGACCGGCCAGATCGCCGCATCGGGTGAAGGCCTCTATCTGCCGGTCCAGGCAACCGGCACCGCCACCATCAGCCTGGATCGCAGATAAGAAAAGGCCCGGCTTGCCGCGATGGCAGGCCGGGCCCTTCTGTCACTCAGAACCGGTCAATCAGGCCGGGTAGGCCCAGGCCGTGCCGCGTGCCAGGTTTTCAGCGGCGAAATCCCAGTTGGCGTGATTGTCGATCACTGCCTTCAGATAGGCCGGACGCAGATTCTGGTGATCGAGGTAATAGGCGTGTTCCCACACGTCGAAGGTCAGCAGCGGGTTGAAGCCGCTGTCTGCCAGCGTGTCGGCATCATGGGTTTCTTCGATCGACAGCTTGCCGTCCTTTTCGGCCAGCCACACCCAGCCGCTGGCGAAGTGGCCAACGCCGCGATCGGCCAGCTTGGTCTTCAGTTCGTCGAAGCTGCCGAAAGCTTCGTCAATCTTGTCGGCCAGATCGCCGGAGGGGCCATTGCTGCTGGGGGCCAGCGATGCCCAGTAAAAGCTGTGGTTCCACACCTGGGCCGAATTGTTGAACAGGCCCTGGTTGCTGCCACGGGCAGCGCGGATCACGTCTTCCAGCGACTTGCCGTCCAGTTCGGTGCCTTCGATGGCGGCATTGGTCTTGTCGACATAGGTCTTGTGATGCTTGCCATGATGGAAGCTCAGCGTTTCGGCGGAGATCGCCGGCGCCAGGGCTTCACTGTCATAAGGCAGCGGGGTCAGTTCGAACGCCATGGGAATAATCCTTCCTGATTCAGAATCGCTGGGGGGTCCATGCACGCAACGCGCGCAACAGTCACGCACTGGGATTGCGATCGATTCTCATCTTTAGTTATTGAGATTTATTCTCAATTTCTGCCTGGCTATTGGCCTGACCATCTACCGAAGCAGTCACCGCTACATCCATGGTTACATTGCCGACTGTGCGAACAATATCGGGCAACATCTCCACCGCGACCAACAGAGCGAGGGGTTCGACAGGCACCCCCATGGCGAGCGCAATCGGCCCGATCGAGGTGACGAAGGTGACCGTGCCGGGCAGGCTGACCGATCCAACGGTGGTCACCAGCGCCACGGCGACCCCGGCTGCCAGCGTGGCCGGGGTAATCTCGGTTCCGGTGAGCCGGGCGACATAAATCGCCACGGCCAGATTCATCGCCGGGCTGGTGGCACGGAAAATTGCCACCGCCAGCGGCAGCACGAAATCGGCGGTGGTCGCCCGCACGCCCAGTTCGCGACAGGAATTGAGCATGGCCGGCAAGCTGGCGAGCGAACTTTGGGTCGAAAGCGCCACGGCCTGCGCCGGGAACACCGCACGGGCAAAGCGCGCCACCGGCAGGCGGGCCCAGCCCGCCGCCACGCCATAGGCCGCCAGCATCACCGCCAGGCCAAAGGCGGCCACCACCACGACATAATGGACCAGCGCCGCAATCGCCCCGCCCCCGCTCTGCGCCGCAACGCCCAGCGCCAGCGCAAACACGCCAATCGGCGCAATCCGCAGCACCCAGCCGATGATGACCAGCATGGCATTGGCCAGCGCCTGAAACAGGCTGACCAGCAGATCGCGCTGTTCCGCCGCCAGCCGGGTGATCGCCAGGGCAAACAGCGCGAAGAAGATGATCAGCGGCAGCATGGCGGTTTCGGCCGCCGCAGCGATGACATTGGGGGCAATCAGCGCTTCGATGAAATCACCGATCCCGGGCACCGGCTGCGCCTCTGCCGGGCCAGCCGCCAGCGCCATGCGTGCACTTTGCGGGATCGGAACCAAATCCAGCAGCACGGGCATCGCCACCGCAGTCAGCAGGGTTCCGCCCGCCAGCACCGCGAAAAATGTCAGCAGGGTGCGCCGGGCCATCCGCCCGGCCCGCGCCGTGGCCACCAGCCCGGAAATGCCCATCACCAGCAAGGCGGCAACCAGGGGGATGATCGTCATCTGCAGCGCACGCAGCCACAGATTGCCAACCGGCCGCGCCACCGCCAGCACCGGATCGATCACCGGCGTTCCTGCCAGCGACCAGCCCAGCGCGAGCCCGGCCGCCAGCGCGGCAAAGGTCCACCCTGCAGGCAGGGAGATGATCGGCGTGGTTGGGGAATTGCCGGCTGTTGCCATTGATGCTCCTGTGGGGTGACATTAGCGCCGCAACCGGCCATGGCAATCGGCACGGCACTGGCGCCGATTTGGGCATATTTGATCCGGAGACCGCATGGGACGCAGCTATTTCGGAACCGATGGCATCAGGGGCCGCGCCAACGCCGGTGTGCTGACCGCCGCCACCGCCATGAAGGTGGGGCAGGCCGCAGGGCGCCACTTCCTGCGCGGTGAGCACAAGCACCGGGTGGTGATCGGCAAGGATACCCGCCTGTCCGGCTATATGATGGAAACCGCGCTGACCGCAGGTTTCACCAGCGTGGGCATGGATGTGATCATGACCGGGCCGCTGCCATCCCCGGCGGTGGCGCTGCTGACCCGCGAAATGCGCGCTGATCTGGGCGTGATGATCAGCGCCAGCCACAATCCCTATGCCGACAATGGCATCAAGCTGTTCGGCCCGGACGGCTTCAAGCTGTCCGACGCAGATGAAGAAGCGATCGAACGCGCCCTGCTGGAAGACCAGCCGCTGGCCCAGGGCGATGCGATTGGCCGCGCCCGCCGGATCGAAGACGCACGCGGGCGCTATATCCACGCGATCAAGCAATCGCTGCCGGCCCATATCCGGCTCGACGGGCTGAAGATCGTCGTCGATTGCGCCCATGGCGCCGCCTATAATGTGGCGCCCACCGCCATCTGGGAACTGGGTGCCGAGGTGATCGCCATGGGTGTTTCGCCCAATGGCACCAATATCAATGACGGGGTGGGCTCCACCTCCACCGACGCGATCTGTGCCCGCGTGGTGGCAGAAGGCGCGGACATCGGCATCGCGCTGGATGGCGATGCCGACCGGCTGATCGTGGTCGATGAAAAGGGTCATGTGGTCGATGGCGATCAGATCATGGGGCTGATCGGCACCCGCATGGCCGCATCCGGCGAATTGCGCGGTGGCGGCGTGGTCGCGACCGTGATGTCCAATCTGGGGCTGGAACGGCTGCTCAACAGCCAGGGGCTGGATCTGGTCCGCACCAAGGTTGGCGATCGCTACGTGCTCGAAGCCATGCGCGCAGGCGGATACAATGTCGGCGGCGAACAATCGGGGCATATGATCCTGATCGATCATGCCACCACCGGTGATGGCTGCGTCGCCGCGCTGCAGGTGCTGGCCGCCCTGGTGACATCGGGCAAGCGCGCCAGCGAGTTGCTGCATCTGTTTGATCCGGTGCCGCAATTCCTGAAGAATGTGGTCTATTCAGGCGGCAACCCACTGGAAACGCTGGCCGTGCAGGAAGCCATCGCCGCCGGCGAAGCAGCGCTGGCCGGCACAGGCCGCGTGGTGATCCGCAAATCGGGCACCGAACCCAAGATCCGTGTCATGGCCGAAGGCGATGATGGAGTGCTGGTGGAAAAAGTGGTCGACGATATCTGCGCTGCGGTAAAGGCCGCCATATGAGCCTGGAAATGCGCCCCGATTGCGAACGCTGCGGCGTGGACCTGCCGCCGCAGGCGCCCGGCGCCTTCATCTGCAGCATGGAATGCACCTTCTGCGCCGAATGCGCCGAAGAACTGGATGACCGCTGCCCCAATTGCGCCGGGGAACTGACCGACCGGCCGACCCGCGCCAAGCGCTGGCTGGATGCGCACCCGGCATCAACCAAGCGCCATCACAAGCCCGCCTGATGAACGAGACTTCTGGCGCAGCCCTGCCGGCCACACCGCCACGTATTCTGATCATCGCCGGATCGGACAGTTCCGGCGGCGCCGGAATTCAGGCCGATATCCGCACCGTCACCATGCTGGGCGGTTATGCCATGACCGCGATCACCGCGATCACCGCACAGAACACCACCGGTGTTCAGGCGGTTGAGGCGCTGTCGGCGGATATGGTCGGCGCACAGATCGATTCCTGCCTCAGCGACATTGGCGCCGATGCGGTGAAGATCGGCATGCTGGGATCACCGGCGATTGCCCATGCGCTGGCCGACCGGCTTGAAGCGCTGCAACTGCCCGTGGTGTTCGATCCGGTGATGGTGGCGACCAGCGGATCGGTGCTGGCCGATGCCGGCACCATTGCGGCCTTTGAACGGCTGATGGCGCTGGCCACGCTGACCACCCCCAATGTGCCCGAACTCGACGCGCTGGGCGGCAGAGACGCGATGATCGAACGCGGCATCAGCTTCCTGGCCAAGGGCGGCGATGCCGAAGGCCCGGTGGTGGAAGACAGGCTGGTCCGCCCCGGACAGCCGGACCGGCTGTGGCATTCGGACCGGATCGTCACCCGCCACACCCATGGCACCGGCTGCACGCTGGCCAGCGCCATCGCCACCCTGCTGGGCTGCGGGCTGGAGATGGAGCAGGCGATCACCCAGGCACGGGAATTTGTTCGCGCCGCCCTGCGCGCCGCGCCGGGCTTCGGCGCCGGTCACGGGCCGATGGGGCATCAGGCGGTTCGCTGAACCGGCCTGATGCGCCATTGTCTCAGCCGCCGGACATCAACGCTCCAGCTTGTAGAAATCGGCGATATGGCCCCAGGCCTCGTCCGCCGTTTCGCACCAAGTGAACAGGTCCAGATCCTGCGGGGAAATCACGCCCTCGCGTGCCAGGGCGCTGAAATCGATCACCCGGGTCCAGAATTCCTTGCCGAACAGCAGCACGGGAATCGGCTTCATCTTGCCGGTCTGAATCAGCGTCAGCAGTTCGAAGAATTCATCGAAGGTGCCAAACCCGCCGGGGAACACCGCCACCGCCTTGGCCCGCATCAGGAAATGCATCTTGCGCAGGGCAAAGTAATGGAACTGGAACGACAGATAGGGCGTCACATAGGTGTTGGGCGCCTGTTCATGCGGCAGCACGATGTTGAGCCCGATCGATTCCGATCCGGCTTCCGATGCGCCGCGATTGGCCGCTTCCATGATCGACGGCCCGCCGCCTGAGCAAACAACGAATTGGCGCTTGCCATCCTCAATGATCGCCTTTTCCCCGACGATGCGGGCCAGGTTCAGTGCTTCCTGATAATATTTGGCCTTTTCCGCAAGCCGTTCCGCCACCAGCCGATCTTCAACCGGGGCGTTCTGGGCTGCGTCGAGCAGGGCGGGCGCGGTGGCGGGTGAAGGAATGCGCGCCGATCCATACATCACCAGGGTGGAACCCACGCGCGCTTCGTCCAGCAGCATTTCCGGCTTCAGCAGTTCCAGCTGGAAGCGTACCGGCCGCAGTTCTTCCCGCAGCAGGAATTCAGTGTCGCCAAAGGCCAGGCGATAGGCCGGGTGGCGGGTCTGCGGCGTGGAGCTGGGTGCCGCTTCAACAAATTCCGCTTCCTGTTCCGCGCCATAGAATTTGCGGTCGGTCAGGTCGCCTTCGCCCTCAATCGAGCTTTCTTCGATGCTCAAGACTCTCTCCCAATTTTCCTTTCCGCGCCCGTCTCTGCACGGGACCATGCGCGGATCAGCCCATCCTATAGGCGCAAGTCTTGCAGAAGAGCAAAGCCGGCTCGCCTGCCAAAAGCCAGTCACACAGATGTTGCACAACAGTCACAAATGTTGCTCAAAATCCCCATTATCGATGCAACACTGTTTCCTACACGCAACATCACCCCCTACAGGCGCGGGCAGGGCTTGACCAAAAACAACCGCCCGCTGTTTTGCAGGATGATATAAAATGAAGAAGATCGCACTTCTCGCAGCCGTTGCTGCCGCCACTCTCGCCACCCCGGCACTGGCCCACACCGGCCCCTACATCGGCGTGATCGCCGGTTATGACCGCGTGTCGGTCGAAGCTGGCAACGACACCGAGCACAAGGGCAATGTCGCTTACGGCGTGATCGCTGGCTACGACTACCACCTGGAAGACGGCGTCGTCATCGGCATCGAAGCAGAACTGTCGGATTCGGAAGTCAGCGAAACCGTTGGCACCGCCAAGATCAGCGCCGGCCATGACATCTATGGCGGCGTCCGCCTGGGTTACGAAGTTGCCGAAGGCACGCTGATCTATGCCAAGGGCGGCCTTTCCTATGCCCGCGTGAAGTATGAAGTTGGCAATGTGTCGGACAGCGACGCACAGGCCGGCTACCGCTTCGGCGGCGGCGTGGAAAAGCAGTATGGCGGCTTCGGCGTGCGCCTTGAATACCGCTATTCCAACTATGGCGACATCAATGTTGCTGGTTACGAAACCGGCATCAACGCTTCGCGCCACCAGGTTGTTGCCGGCGTGCTGGCAAAGTTCTGATCACCCGCTGATCGGAATGTGATCCCCGGATCATAGCCCCAGGGTGTTGCCCCTAGGTTATGGCCGAGAATCATGAAGGGCCCGTTCGCTGGAACGGGCCCTTTTCTTTTGCCTTCTGCTCACCCGGCCATGCTGGCGCGAAAACATCCATCGGCCTGCTGCACAAAATCCCAGCGTCGCCCGGTGAAGCGGGCAATGATGTCCGCCGCCGTCAGGCTGTGCTGGCTCGGCTTAACCGTGGTGAAGGCGCCCCCGCCCGCAAGAGTAAACGGCAGCAGCAGTTGATCTGCCAGGAACGGCCCGGCGAAGGCATGGCTTTCCAGATAACCCGCCATGCGGCCGGCCGCCTGCTTGCCCACCCGTTCCGCCGTCACACCCACCTGGCCAAAGCCGCTGACGATTTCGCAGCCCTGTTCAAACCGGGCCTCCAGCAGCAGCACATTGCCCGGCCCCTGTTCAGCCGGCAGCGCTTCCAGCAGCAGTTGCTCTTCTGCCCAATCCAGCCGCCGCGCCAAGGCCTGCAGTTCGCGCTGACCGATGTCTTTCGGCAACCCGGCCACCAAAGCGCGCGCCTGCACACCCAGCAGCGCGCCGCGATCCAGGCAATCGACCGGCAGCAGCGGTGCCGGCGTGATATCCACCTCGATCCGCCCACCACCACGCGGGTAGAAACCATGGCGGATCAGCCGCGCCTCCACCCTCGGGCCCATGCGGTTGATCACCGGCAGCAACACCTGTTCCAGAAATTCGAACGGCGGCGCCTGCATCGCATGGGTGCCGCCTTCAATCACCAGTCGCGAAGGTCCATCGGCCAGCAGCAGGGGGATCAGCACACCTTGCAGCACCAGCCCGGTTGAACCGGCGGTGCCGACAGCGAAATGATATTCGCCCGGCACCACAGCCCCGGGCACAAAGCTGATGCTGTCTGATCCGATCGCCAGCCCGGTGCATTCCGCCCCGCTGATGGCAGCCGCTGCCTCCACCGCGGTCAGATGCTGCCGCATCAGGCCGGGCTTGCTGCGCTTTCCACGAATATTGTTGATCCGGAACCCCTGACCGGTCACCAGCGACAGCGCGCAGGCATAGCGCAGGATCTGCCCGCCGCCTTCACCCTCGCTGCCGTCGATTTCAATCATCACTTCATTTCCTTGTTAGCCGGCAGACAATCGCAATCACCGGAATGGATGGTGTGCGTCACCCTTTGACGCACACCACCTGTTTCAGCGTGTGAACGATTTCCACCAGATCGGCCTGCGCGGCCATCACGGCTTCGATCGGCTTGTACGCACGCGGCGTTTCATCGATCACGCCTTCATCCTTGCGGCAGGAAACTCCGGCCGTGTCGGCGATATGTTCATCCAGCGTGACCAGCTTCTTGGCGGCCGTCCGGCTCATCACCCGGCCGGCACCATGCGAGCAGCTGTCAAAGCTTTCCGCATTGCCCAGCCCGCGCACGATGAAGCTTTTGGCCCCCATCGAACCCGGGATGATGCCCAGCACACCCTTGGCTGCACGCACGGCGCCCTTGCGGGTCACCAGCACGTTTTCACCAAAATGATGTTCGCGCGTCACATAGTTGTGGTGGCAGTTCACCGCCTCCATTTCCGCGTCGAACGGCTTGGCAATCTGGCCACGCAGTGCACGGATGACATTGGTCATCATCATCCGCCGGTTGAGCGCGGCGAAATCCTGCGCCCAGCCGACCGCTTCGACATAATCGTCGAAATGATCGGTCCCTTCCGGGAAATAGGCCAGATCCTGATCAGGCAGGTTGATATGCCATTTGCGCATATCCTGCTTGGCCAGTTCGATGAAATAGGTGCCAATCGCATTGCCCACCCCGCGCGATCCGGAATGCAGCATCACCCATACGCGCTGGTCCTGATCAAGGCACAGTTCGATGAAGTGGTTGCCGGTACCAAGCGTGCCGAGATGAACCAGGCTGTTGGCATTCTTCAGCCGCGGATATTTATCCGTGATCCGCTGAAACCGCACCGCCAGCGTGGCCCAGGCATCGACGATATCAGCCGGGGGCTGCCCCCAGGCACCGACATCGCGCTTGCCGCGACCGGCCGTGCGCCCATGGGGCACGGCGCTTTCAATGGCCGAACGGATCGCATCCAGATTATCCGGCAGGTCCGATGCCACCAGCGAAGTGCGGGCCGCCATCATGCCGCAGCCAATGTCCACGCCCACGGCAGCCGGGATCACCGCGCCCTTGGTGGGGATAACCGATCCCACCGTGGCACCGATGCCCACATGCACATCGGGCATGGCCGCAACATGCTTGAAGATGAACGGCATCTGCGCCGCCCGCGACAGTTGGGCGCGCGCGCCATCTTCCACCGGAACGCCGCGCGTCCACATCTTTACCGGCACGCCCCCTTCGGGCTTCATCACATCAAATGTCGTATCGGTCATGACTGACCTCCTTTGTCTCTGTAATGGCATGGCGACGAGGGATGGCGAGACGATTTGCTGAGCTATCTGACTGATCATTGCTGATCGGCCAGAGGTGGGCTCGAACCACCCCGCCCTGCCTTACGACAGGCGCTCTTCCCTGTAGTCCCGTCGGCATTCGCCCTGCGAAATTTCCTGCAAATGATCTGAACATTTCGGTCCGGGCGACAAGAAGCGGTGAGACGCAGCCCTTAAGCTACGTTTCGACGGCAGGATTCGAACCTGCATCTCCCCCGGCCGCTACAGGCCTGCGCAAACCAGGGGCGCTTTTACGCGTCGGGCCTTTTTCTGGTGACGATGTAGTCCCACCAGCATTCGCCCGGACCGAAAGGCTTCAGCGCGGTGACGAGAAAACAGTCGAGACTGGCCAAAGGCCCATCGTTACCAGGATGTAGTCCCGACCGGCATTCGCCGCGCCGAATTGCCTTGCCATGAGCCATGGCAACGAAAAGTGGATGGACACCCCGGAGGGCGCATGTGCTCTACCGCTGAGCTACCGCCCGTTGCCGGGCGGGCGGGATTCGAACCCGCGACAAAATGTAGTCCAATCCGGCATTCGCCATGATCCTGGCTATATCGTTCAAACCTCCATCTGCTTCACCCGATCAACCCAGCTTTGCTGATCCTGTCCACCGATGCCGACGAAACGGGCAATCGTTTCGAATACATCATCGGAAAAGCCACCGATGTTCATGATTTCCGGCCGGTCGGGCGCCTGGCTGGTGCCGTAGGGCTGGATATCGATGCACACGAGCCGGGCATTGCGGTTGCGCTGCTTCAGCCATTTCCATTCCTTCATCACCTGCGTCGCGTCGTGGTGGTGGCTGTCAATCCAGCTTTGATTGTCCGAAACAATGATCACCAGATCGGGCGCCGCCTTTTCGCGGTTGAGCTGCGCCAGCGGCGCCGACACATTGGTGCCACCCCCGTCCACCGCAGCCAGCCGTGCCGCGTTCACAGCGACCCGTGCGAAAGGATCGAGTTCCAGCGGAACAACATCCACTTCGAACGGCATCACTCGTGCCTGCCGGTTCGATCGCAGCACCGCTGCCGCGACCAGCGCCGCGACATCGATGCATCGCACCGTAGAGGTCGCGCCCTTGCGATATCCGGTCACGGGCGAACCCATGGAACCCGATACGTCAGGGCAGACGACCACCTGGCCGGGCAAGGCGGGAACCTGCACCAGCGCAAGATCAAGCGCTGTTTCCAGCGCCGCCTGCACCCGCAACGGAACCCCTTCCCCCACCTGACCCAGTGCCACCATCAATTGATAGGGCAGCACATGGGCATGGGCGATTGTGTCGGCATCTTCCAGCCGCGCAGCCACCTGTTCGGTCACGCCCGCAACAGCAAAGGCACCATTCCGCGCCAGCGTGTTGAGGTTCATGCGCAGCGCCTGCCAACCCATGCGGGTCGCCAGAACGGCCCAGTTTTCCGCCGTCAGCGGAAAGGCTGTCAGCCATTCGAACGGCACATCAGGCAGCGGCCGGGTTTGATCTCGCTTCCACGCTTCGAAATCGGCGATCTCTGCCGGCAGGGCCGCCAGATCATAGGGCCGCCCCAGCAACCAGCCGTAAAAAGCCCTGCGGCTTTCATCGGCGGGACGCGGGTGGACCATCTTCACCACATCGGCGAGGCTGGGGGCATTGCCCGTGGCCGCCTGCATCAGTTGACGCATGCTGGCCTGTTCCAGCCACTTCTGCACCAGCCGTTTCGGCCGGGTACCGAGCGAGGTTCGCCCGGCCTGCCCTGATCGCATGATCTGCACGAAATTGCGCAGCATGCGGCCATTGTCGATCACGCGCGGGAAGATTCGCACCGCCAGATCGGGGTCAGCCCGGGTCAGAAACGCTGCCAGCAATGCAGGCATATCCTTCATCTTGCCGGCCTGGCGGGCGTAAAGCGCCGCCTGCGCCACAAAATGCGGATCGCACTGCTGCGCGGCATCCAGCACCATCGCCAGTTGCTGTGCACCCGAACCGTAAAAGCCGTCACTCATCGTGCCGGTGGCGGCCAGTTGGGCCAGCAGATGTTCGCTGCCGTAACCATAGGCGATACCACCGGCGCGGTTCACCCGATCCGTTGCGGGCAGCAGTTTTGCGACTGCAGAGGCAAAGAGGCTTTTGTTCGCCATGGTCAAATCCTTCGTCTTCGGCTGCGGGCGGCCAGCCCATTCCGGCCGCCCTTCACCGATCCGCTATCTGCGCGGTCGAAATATCACCGCGGCAGATGCGATCCCTATTGCAGCAAGCGTGCCAAACCCACTGAAGGGCAGCGAAGAAAATTAGCATGATACTGATTTATCATAATTTATTGAGGAATATCGGTAATCCGGCCCAACGGTAACGGATTGCGAGAACTGAAATTTACGATCGCAAATGATCGTATTTTATCCTACAGGATAGGAATGAAACCCACCGTAGTGATCGGCTTTCTCGGCTCCACCCTGGATTCCGTCGGCTCCGGCCCCGGCCGATGGAGCAAATGGCGACCAAGCCTTGGCGCGGTCATGCAGGAAGATCTGCGGGTCGATCGCTTCATCCTGCTGCATAGCCAAAGGCATCATCGTCTGGCGGAACAGGTGGCGCAGGACATTGCCTCCGTTTCACCCGAAACCCGGGTGGAGCCCCGGGTGCTGGGCTTCAGCAACCCCTGGGATTTTGAGGAGGTTTACGGAAAGCTGCTCGACTTCGCCCGGGCGGAACGCTTCGATCCCGACAATGAAGACTATCTGATCCACATCACCACCGGGACACATGTGGCGCAGATCTGCCTGTTCCTGCTGACGGAAGCGCGTTACCTGCCCGGGCGGCTTATGCAGACCGCCCCGCGCCGCCAAGGTGCGGAGGCTGTCGGAAGCTGGGATGTCATCGATCTGGATCTGTCGCGTTACGACAGCATCGCCACCCGCTTTGCCGTGGCGAGCGAGGAAAGTTCATCCTTCCTCAAATCAGGGATCGCCACCCGCAACCCGGCCTTCAATCGGATGATCGGCGATATCGAACGCGTGGCCCTGCGGTCGCGCGCGCCGGTGCTGCTGCTCGGGCCCACGGGTGCAGGCAAGAGCCAACTGGCCCGCCGCATTCATGAACTGAAGCGCATGCAGCACCAGATCGCCGGCCCGTTTGTGGAGGTGAACTGCGCCACGCTGAAAGGCGACAGCGCCATGTCGGCCCTGTTCGGCCATCGCAAGGGCGCCTTTACCGGTGCGGTGGCGGATCGCCCCGGCCTGTTGCGTGCCGCCGACAAGGGCATGCTGTTCCTGGATGAAATAGGCGAGTTGGGGCTGGACGAACAGGCGATGATCCTGCGCGCCATCGAAGACAAGCGCTTCCTGCCGGTCGGCGCCGACAGTGAAGTCAGTTCGAATTTCCAGCTGATTGCCGGGACTAATCGTGATCTGGGCGATGCGGTCGCCGCAGGGCAGTTCCGTGATGATCTGTTTGCCCGGCTGAATTTATGGACCTTCCGCCTGCCCGGCCTCGCCAGCAGGCGGGAGGATATTGAACCCAATCTTGATTATGAGCTGGATCGCTATGCCGAACGCGAAGGCGATTCCGCCAGCTTCAACCGCGAAGCCCGCCAGCGTTATCTGGCCTTTGCCACATCACCCGACGCGACATGGGCGGGCAATTTCCGCGATCTGGCCGCCAGCATCACCCGCATGGCCACGCTCAGCCCGCACGGCCGGATCGATGTCGACGGGGTGGAGGCAGAAATCGCCCGGCTTCGGCAGCTGTGGCAGTCGCAGGCGCGGGATGGCACCGCCATTCTGGGCGAAGTGCTGGATGGCGATGCCCTGACAGAGCTGGATCTGTTTGACCGGGTTCAACTGGCCGAATGCATCCGCATCTGCCGCGACTGCCGTTCGCTGTCCGAAGCCGGGCGCATGCTGTTCAGCGCATCGCTGGCCCGCCGGACCAGCGCCAATGACGCGGATCGGCTGCGCAAATATCTGGCCCGTTTTGGGCTGGACTGGCGCAGCATCACCGACAGCGCATGATCGACTATTCCTTGCCGGCAACCTTGATCGGCTTGCCCAGAATGGTCCGCACATAAACGCGCTGCACCATGACATAGAACACCACGGTCAGCGGGCCAGACAGCAGCACGCCCAGAAAACCGAAGGTCAGGCCAGCGGCAAACACCGCGAACAGCAGCACGCCGGGCGGCACATCCACCGCGTGCTTCTGGATCATCGGTTGCAGGAAATTGCCCTGCAACTGCTGGATCACCAGAAACAGCACCAGCGTCCACAGCGCGGTCATGGGCGATACGGTAAAAGCCAGCAGAACCGCAGGCACACCAGCGATCACCGGGCCAACCATGGGGATAATGTCCAGCAATCCGGCGATCAGCCCCAGCCCACCCGATGCCGGAACCCCCAGCAGGGCCAGACCGCCCCAAGTCAGCGCCGCAACCACCAGCGATGATACCGCCTGGCCGATCATCCAGCCGCGCAAGCCGCGCGAAGCATCATCCAGCGTCAGCGCGGCCGTTTCCTCTGCCTTGGCCGGGATCAGGAACAGCAGGCCCCGCCGATAGGTGCCGGGATCGCTGGCCAGGAAGATCGCGCCGACCAGCACCAGCAGGAAATCAGCCAGTCCACTGCCCGCCGCCAGCGCATAACCGCCCGCCTGCGAGATGATCAGCGACATGTCATCACTGCCGATCTGGGCCAGATCACGAACCTTTTCGCCCCAGCCGTAACGCTGCAGGAAGCCTTCCACATTCTGCAGCGCGCGCGGGACAGTTTCCCGGATCGTATCAAACTCATTCGCCAGCTGCGTTCCGAACAACGAGAACGCCGCCACAAACACCGCGATGATGCCAAAAACGGACAGCAGCAGCGCGATGGAGCGGCTCATGCCGGAAATCCGGCACAGCCAGCCGGCGATCGCATCAAAGATCGCGGCCAGCACCACAGAGGCGAACACCAGCATGAAGAAGCGGGTCAGTTCCACAGACAGCCAGGCCAGCCCGACAATCGCCACCGCGATCAGAACGGCGGTGGCCACCCTGCCCGGGCTGAACACATGGCTGGCTCCAGCCTGCTTATCGAGAGCCTGATTGTCGGGAGAAGATGCCGGTGCGGCCGGATGCTGATCGTCCATATCCCGCCTTCTATCGCCCATTGCATCGCGCGCAAGCGAGACCGGATGGATCCTGAAAGAGGTCAGCCTTTTCCTTTCGGCGGCGGTTCTTCAGCCGGCGCACCCTGTGGCCAGGCCATCGGCCCGGGCCACTGCGGCGCCGTACCCAGTTCAATGCCCGCTTCCCGCAGGCGCCGCATGAAATTCTTCAGCACATTGCTGCGCGCGCCATAGGTTTGCCGGGGGCTGACCACGTGGGCAAAACTGTTGAACAGGATCCGGCCATCCACGATGGAATCAACGAACACCGACGGGCGCGGTTCGTGGAGAATGGCGGATTCTTCCGTGAAGCATTCAAGCAGCAAGCGCTCAACCTCGTCACTGTCCTCATCAATGGGGACAGAAAACTGAATCTGCACACGGCCCAATGGGTTGGACAGGGTCTTGTTCAGCACCGTCTTGGTGATCAGCTCCGAATTCGGGACGATCAGCGTGGAATGATCAGCCAGCGCAATTTCGGTGGAGCGCACGCTGATCCGCTTCACATCGCCTTCGTCATTGCCGACCTTGATGATGTCGCCAATCTTGATCGGCCGTTCGGCCAGCAGGATCAGCCCGGAAATGAAGTTCTGGGTGATTGCCTGCAGACCAAAGCCGATGCCGACCGACAGGGCAGACAGCAGCAGGGCAATCCGTTCGACCCCGATCCCGAGAGAAGCCAGCGCCCAGATCACCGCCAGGGCGATGCCGACATAACGGGCCACTAGGCTGACCGAATTTCGTCCCGATCCATCCAGATCGGTCGCCGGTAGATAGCGATTATCGAGCCAGGCCATGAAGGCCCGCACCAGCGCGAGGCCGATGAACAGCACCAGCACGCCCCGGATGATCGCACCGGGCGATATGGAAACGCCACCAATGCTGATCCCATCGGCGATCGACACCAGCTGTTCGACGGTTGATCCGACCCCGCTGCCCGCGCCAAAGGGGGCCAGCAGCAGCAACAGCGCCATAAATGCCAGCGTCAGCCGCAGGGCACCGGACAACAGCACGCCGAACTGATCAACCGCGCTGCCGCCAATGCCAATGCCGCGCACCAGCGCTCGCCCGGGCGCACTGTCACGGTTGAACACCCCGGTGGCAAAATCATCAGCGGCGTTCATCAACAGATAAGTTGTCGCGATCACCACCACGGCGATGACGATCATGGTCATCAGGAACTGGCTGAACTGCACATAGCCGACGGTCAGCGCCAGCGATGCCGCCAGCACGATGATCCACAGCACCAGCGCCAGCACACCGAAGCCCGCACCAGCCGCACCCGGTTCCACCGGCTCATCAGCCCGCGCCGCCCTGAAGCGCCCGAACGCCATCAGCGCGCCCGCGATCAGCAGGATACTGCCCGCCGTTTCGATCACGATCGTGGCGGAAAGCGCCGCCTCGCTCGCCTCGACTGCCTGGTTGAAACCATCGGCCACCCCGCCAAACAGGGTGATCGACGCCAGGATCCAGCTCATCGGCCGCAGGCGGTCTGCGATCGAATCCGGCAACGGGGCAATCCGCAGATGCGGCCTGCCCCGCATCAACAGGGCCCCCAGAACGGCGGCGATAAAGGCCGCTGACCCAACCGAAGCGACAAAGGCTTCCAGCAGGCTGGACCAGTTCGGCAACACCAGATTGGACAGGGTCGCGCCCGTCACCAGCGCGATGGCGGCAAACAAGGGGATGCAGGTGCCGATCAGCACCCGGAACAGCGCATAGGCCGATCGCCGCCGTCGCCCTGGCGCATCGCCGGGGATCAATCGCCTTTCGCCGAGCCGCAGCAACAGCGTTCGCCCGGGTCCGACCAGCAGCGCTGCGATCAGCACCCCCAGCAGAGCGAACCAGATGCCGCGCTTTTCGCCTTCCTGCCGCGCCTGTCGCTCACCCTCGGCCAGAAACTTCCGGATGCGTTCAATGTCATCATCAAAGGCAGCCACAACCGACACCCAGAAACCGGGCAGCAGCGGCGATTCCACCCGCTGGGACATGCGCACCGTGAACTGCCGCGCGTCTTCGCGCTGCATGTCATCCACGATCTGCACGGCATCGACTTCCAGCAGCCGGGCCCGCTTGGCCTGCGCATCCAGCGCTGCGCGTTCATCTTCCAGCTGTTTGCGCTGCTTCGCCAGCTCGGGCGCTTCGGGTGTTCCTTCGGGCGGCGGGGCCAGTTCTGTAATGCGCGTATCCAGCGCGGCAATCTGCCCTTCCAGCTGTTCGGCCAGCACAATCGCCGATTGTCGGGTCGTGGCCAGCTTGCCGCGCAACAGGATCCGGTCGACTTCCTCCATCGGTACGACATGCTGATTGCTCAGGGTCTGAACATCGGCCTCTATCTTCTGCAATTGGGCAGAGGTTTCCTGTTCCTGCTGCGCAACAGCTGCCGCCGGGGCCATGATGACCAGCAGCAATGCGCAAAGCCGGGACAGGAAACGCAGGGGAAAGCCGGGCATGTCTGAATTTCTCCACTCAGGGCGTGCCTTGGGCACGAAGGCACGCCTGAATTCCTTACCAGCCGAACACCAGACCAGATCGGTATGACGGCAACATTGCGCGGTGGACGCCCTGCTTTCAAGGGCGTCCGGGCCGGTCCATCCGGCCCTTGCGCAGAATTTGCGGTCCGCAGCAGGGTCTGTATCAATGGCCAAATCGAACCAGATGGAGGACAAAATGCGACTTTTTGCGGCAATCGGGGGACTGGCCGGGATGCTGATGGGCGGTTCTGCCCTGGCACAGGGGGCCGATGTGCTGTGGACCCCATCCCCGCGATCGATGAGCGATTACATCACCGAAGGGTGGAAGATCCTGTCGCACAAGCATGAACAATACAGCAATGGCGATGACCACCAGTTCGTGCTGCAGCAGGGCAACAAGGCCGTGATCTGCTTCGTCTGGATCCAGCCGCGCAAGGATGTGACATCTTCCTGCCGCCTGCTGAACTGATCACCACCCCAGCCTCAGGCGAGGGCGCCCATCGGCAATTGCAGACGCAGGGGCGCCAGTGCCCTCGCCACATCGGGATCATGGGTCACCAGCAGCAGGGCGATGTCTTCCTCGCTCGCCACCTCGCTCAGCAATTGCAGCGCGCGCTGCTGGTTGATCGGGTCCAGCCGTGAGGTGGGTTCATCGGCGAAGATCAGCGCCGGCCGCGCCAGCAGGATCCGCAGCAGGGCAAAGCGCTGCAATTCGCCGCTCGACAGGGCAGCCGGCTTGCGCGCCAGCAGGGCTTCGCCCAGCCCCAGCCGGATCATCCAGTGGCGCACATCCTGCCAGTCGCGGGCATGCAGGACCACAGCATCGTTCAGCGCCCGCGCCAGGCTCATCGACGGGGGGAATGCGGCGCCGGGATCCTGATGCAGCTTCTGGAATGCGGTTCGCGGCAAGCACGCATCGCGTTCCACGCTGCCTGCATCGGCGCTTCTGACGCCGATCAGAATATCGCCCAGCGTGCTCTTGCCGCTGCCGCTCGGCCCGACAAACGCCATCCGATCCCCCTTCGCCAGGGTCAGGTCGAGCGCAGAAAACAGCTGCTTCCCGCCGTAAGACTTGGCCAGCGATCTGGCGGTAACGACAGCCGGGCCACCAGCAGGCGCGGCCTGCGCATCGGGCCAGGACGCGGGATCAGCGGCGAGCAGATCATGGGTATATTGCTGCTGCGGCGCGACCAGCACGCGCGCGGCCGGGCCGCGTTCGATCAGCTGGCCACCGCGCATGACGATGACTTCGCCATCCAGCTCGCGCGCCACCTGCACATCATGGGTGATGACGAAAATCGTGCCGCCTGCCGCCATGACCGACTGCAAATCCGCCACAACACGGCTGCGCAGTGCGACATCCAGCCCCTTGGTGGGTTCATCCGCGATCAGGATCGATGCCCCGCCGGCCCGGGCCGCGGCCAGCGTGGCCCGCTGCGCCATCCCGCCCGACAGGCGATGCGGCAGGGCGCGGTATTCCTGATCCAGCCCGACCTCTGCCAGCGCAGACCGCGCAGAGCCCCGGGCCGCGGCCCATGACTGGCCGCGCACCAGCGCGTAAACTTCCGCCACCTGTTCGCCGATGCCCATGGTCGGGTTCAAGGCCCGCCACGGTTCCTGCGGCAACAGCCCCAGTTGTTGCCCCCAGCGCTGCCTGCGCAGGACATTATCATCCGCAGCGAAGCTTTCGCCCTGCAGCATGACCGAACCCGAAGCCGTCAGCCCGGCGGGCAAGAGGCCCAGGATCGCCTGCGCGAGCAGCGATTTGCCCGATCCGCTTTCCCCCAGCACCACGATGCAGTGCCCGGCGCCGACAGAAAAGCTGACCGGATCGAGCAGGACCTGATCCTGATGCCGGATGGAAAGGCCATCCACCGCAAGCATGGTCATGACTGGCGTTCCCCCAGACCGGTGGTCAGGGCGAGGCCGAACACACCGGCAACAAGCACGGCAACCGGGGCCAGCAAAAGCCAGGGCGCATCCCGCCAATAGGAAAAGGATTCGCTCATCATCAGTCCCAGCTCTGCCGTGGGCGGGCGCAGCCCGGTACCGACGAAGCCGACTGCGGCCAACGCCAGCACGGCGGTTGCCGTGCCCATGACCATCAGCGAGGCGACATAGGGCGCCAGTTCAGGCCACAGCTGGCGGCGGATGACATAGATGGGATGGAAACCCAGCAGCCTGGACGCCTCGACATGCGGGCTGGACAGCACACGGCGGGCATGGGCCCGGACCAGCCGGAAATATTCGACCCACATGCTCAGCGCCAGCGCCAGATAGATCGGCAACAGGTGCCCGGGGGCAAAGGCCATCAGCAGCAGCACGATGATCAGCACCGGGACCGCCAGGACCATGTCCGCCAGCGTTTCCACCAAGCGGTTGACCCAGCCGCCCAGCCAGGCCGCCGCGAAGCCCGCCGCGCTGCCGATCAGGGCCGCCGTAAACACGCAGAGCAAGGCAAGCCCGCAGGTCAGCCGCGCGCCGGCGGCAACCCGCGCCAGCACATCGCGGCCCAGCTGATCCGTCCCCAACAGATGATGCATGCCCGGTGACTGCAGCACGGCATCCAGATTCTGCACACGCGGATCAGGGGCCACAAACATCGGCACGATGGCAAAGAACAGGATGAACGCCAGAATGGTTAGCCCAAGCTGGCGCTGCCGGGTCAGCCACGGACGCTCGGTCAGATCAGGCCGGAAGCTGTCGTCGTGAATCACGCAACCTCCTCCCCACGCGGGTCAATCATGCGGATGATCACATCGATCACGGCGTTGAGAACGACATAACCCAGCGCCATCACCAGAATGGTGCCCTGGATCATCGGCACATCGCGCGCGAAGATGGCATGCACCAGCGCATGGCCGATCCCCGGCCATGAAAACAGCGACTCAACCACCACCACCCCTTCGATCAGGATCGCCAGCTGCGTGCCGGCATAGGCCACCACCGGCACGCTGGCATTGCGCAGCACATGCCGCCGCAACACCGCGCCCGCGCCCAGCCCCTTGGTGCGGGCAAACAGATGGAATGGCTGTGACCGGACCTGAAAGACCGCTTCGCGCACGACCCGGGACATGGGGCCAGCCAGCCCCAGCCCCAGTGTGAGAGCGGGCAGAATGCTGGAACCGGCCCGTTCATAACCCGCGCTCGGCAACCATTGCAGCTGCAGCGAGAACAGGATGATCAGCACCAGCCCCATCAGATAGGGCGGCGAACTGCGCAGGATCACCGACAGGATCAGCGATCCGCGATCGAGCAAGCCGCCCGGCCGACAGCCCGCCGCAGTGCCCAGCGGAATCGCGATCAGCAAGGCCGCGACAGCGGCGGCCAGCGCCAGGCGAAGCGTATAACCCAGTTCATGCCCCAGCTGGGCGGCGACGGAGGTGCCGTTGACGAAGGATACCCCCAGATCAAACTGGACCAGCCTGCCCAGCCACAGCCCGAGCGATTCCAGCATGGGCCGGTTCAGCCCCAGCTCTGCCCGTACCGCTTCAGCGGCAGCGGCAGAGACCATGTCCGGCCCATAACGGCCGGCCGCGATACGGAAGGCCATATCCCCCGGCAGGCTGCGCATCAGGAAGAAGGCCAGCACGGAAACCACCAGTGCCACCAGCAAGGCCTGAATCAGGCGGCGGGTCAGGATCGCCGTCAGGTTCATGACCGCCCACCTTGCTTTGGATCGGCCATCTGCACATCGCCCATCTGCACATCGGCGATCTGGAGGGTGCGTTCGTAGGGATCAAAGGTTACGCCGCCTGCCACGCGGCTGCTCAGCGCGACGCGTTCCATATACCAGCTGACCGGGATCACCGGCAGTTCATCCTGCAGCACCCGGGTAATATCCTGCCTGATCTGGCCGGTCGGATCACCCCGCACCAGCAATTGATCAATCGCCTTTTCAACCGGCGGGTTGACCCAGCCGGTGGCGCCAAAATCGCCACCGCCGCGTGCAAAATCCTGGATCACCGAAATGGTCGGATCGACGAAATTGGCGTAATTGCGCGCGACCAGCGCCAGTTCCAGCGTCTTGTCCCGGTGCGACAATGGAATGTCGCTCGAATTGTTGATCTGCACCTCTATGGCGATGCCGATCAGCCGCAGCTGTTCCTGCACGGCCGCAGCGAGCACCGGCAGTTCGGCCCGGTCCGAATAGGTTTTCAGCGTGATGCGGAGCGGCTGACCACCGCGCATGCGTATCCCGTCCGGACCCGGCAACCAGCCGGCTTGCGACAGCAGATCACGCGCCTGGCCGATATCCTGACGCAGCGGCGCGAGATCGGGATTGTGCCAGCCATGCAGCATGGGCGGAAACAGCTGCCCCGCCGCCAGCGAACGGTCGAGCAGAATGCCAGAGGCAATGCCATCGCGGTTGATGGCCATGCTGATCGCCCGCCGCACGCGAACATCGGACAGTCTGGGATTGCCCGAATTCACTTTCAGGATCAGCGTGCGCGGCATCTGCGCCGCGACAATCCGGCTTCGTGGATCTGCCAGAATATGCCGGGCCGAAGGCGCATCGATCGAATAGACGAGATCCGCCTGCTGCCCTTCGGCGATCAGCGTGCGCGTTTCCATCCGGCTGACGGTCATGAAAGCGCTGCCCTGCACCGATCGCGGCCCACCGCGATGCTGGGGGAACAGCTGGGTATCCATCCGCAGCGGCGGTTCGAAACGCGTCAGCCGATAAGGCCCGCTGGCGATGACATCGCGCACATCGCCATTGGGGCCAAAGGCGGCGGCCGCCCAGATCTGCGTGCTGGTGTGCGACAGCAGATGCAGCAGTGGCGCAAAGGGCTGCGTCAGGCGGATCAGCACCACGCGATCGCCTTCTGCCGCAATCCCAGCAATCGGGGCCAGAGACAGGGTGGCGGGTGCTTCTGTCGCCCGGCGCAGGGCCCATGCCGCATGGGGCGCCGTCAGCGTGCTGCCATCGTGGAACAGCACGCCCGGGCGCAGGACAAACCGCCATTCCAGCCCATCGGGCGAAACGGCCCAGCTTTCCGCCAGACCGGGCAAGGCACGCCCATCCCGGTCTGAATCCACCAGCGTTTCGGCAATCTGCAACCGGCTGAACATGGCGCCCGATTTGGTCGGCTCAAAGCCGCCCAGATCCCAGGGGCCGATCACCCGCAAGATCCCCGGGCTGGCTTCCATCCGGCTTTGCCCGCAGGCGGCAAGGCTCATCAGCGCGCCCGCCCCCAACAGGGTCTGGCGCCTGCTCCACAAATTACGCGATGATCGGGATGGCAGTGAATCAGCGGAAGGCATGCAACCCTTTACGCATGCCGGCCGCTTGCCCCTGCATTTTTTTACGAAAATTTTCTGCTGATGGCGGAGGGGCAGCGGCGCGGGATGCGTAATTGCCAGTGAACCGGGCGCGCTGAAGCCAGCGATGCCCGCAGAAAGGGATATCATGTCAAAGTTCATTTCGCCGGGGATCGGCATCACCCTGGCATTGCTGCTTGCCGGCCAGGCACAGGCTCAGACATCCAGCCAGCCCGCCAAGGACGACAGCTCCACCGACACCAGCCTGACCATTGGCGAGATTGTTGTGACGGCTGATCGCCAGTCCCAGGTTTCCAAGGTGCTGACATCCGTCGACGTGCTGTCCGGATCGATCGCCCAGCGCGAAAATGTTGATGCCACCTTCCAGCTGTTTTCCCGCCTGCCGGGCGTGCTGACCACCAATTTCGGCCAGGGCCCCAGCACGGCCGGTTCCATTTCCTTCCGTGGTTTCAACGGTGAAGGCGGCATCAATGCCGTCAAGGTGCTGATCGACGGCGTGCCGAGCAACACCAATGACGGCTTTTCCTGGATGCTGGACGCATTGCAGCCGATGGATATCGACCGCATCGAAGTGGTGCGCGGCACATCCGACCCGCGTTACGGGCTGCACAATATTGCCGGCAATGTGAACATCTCCACCCGGCAGGGCGGAACCTATCTGGATGCCAAGGCATCCGGCGGCAGCTTCGGCACCTATGACGGCCAGTTGGCGGCCGGATATGAAAACGGCAATATCTCGCAGAACTATTTCGTCGGCTATCGCCACACCGGCGGCTATCGCGATCATGCCGAGGGGGACCGTTTCAACATTTCGGGCAAGTGGTTCTACAATGGCGAAGATTTCAGCATTGGCGCCATCGCCCGCTATTACCACGGCAAGGGGCAGGAACCCGGCTTCCTGACGGCAGAGGATGCACGGGAAAATCCGCGCCAGTCCTATCCGGTTTCGGCAACCGATGGCGGCAATCGCAAGATCCAGCATTACAGCCTGCATTTCGATGCCAATGTCAGTTCCCAGCTTAGCGCCCGGGCCAAGCTGTTCATGATCGATTTTGACGACACCCGTTTCGTCCGCTTTTCCGAAACTATTTCGCAGCAGGAACGGATCACCAGGCAGCGCCAGTATGGCGGCCTGGCCGCGCTGAACTGGACGCCCGATGTCGGCAATGCCCTGCACGGCCTGTCTTTCGAGATCGGCGGTGATTTCCAGATTCAGGACAATCATCTGGGCCGCTATCTGACCACAGCGCGCGTCCGCAATTCCTATGTGATTTCGCAGGATTTCGATTTCTCGAACTATGGCGGCTATATTCAGGCCGTGATCGAGCCGACCGACTGGCTGCGCATCACCCCGGCCTATCGCATTGACCGGATCGAGGGGAATTTTGACGATCGCCTGGCGGGCACCAGCTATGATGCCAATGATTATGGCACGATCGGCCAGCCCAAGATCAGCGCCGCGATCACCCCGATCAAGGGCCTGACCGCCTATGGCAATTTCGGCCGCACCTTCCAGGTCGGGCTGGGTTCTGCCAGCTATCTGATCCCGCCGCAGACCACCAATCTGCGCCCGTCCTATAATGACGGGTGGGAACTGGGCCTGAAACTGCGCCAGGGATCATGGTTCGAAGGGCGTATCGCCGCCTGGAAACAGGTCGCATCGGGCGAGGTGCTGTATAATGAACTGACCGCCGTCTATACCAATATCGGCCAGACGCGCCGGATCGGTTTTGACGCACAGGCCAATTTCAACCCGACATCGCAGATCAGCCTGTGGCTGGCGGTATCGAAGCAGCACGGCCGGATCATCGCGGCCAATCCGGCCACGCCGGACCAGCTGGGCAACAAGATCAACCATGTGCCGGAATTCATCGTTTCGGGCGGGGTGGATTTCAAGCCGACCGATCAGCTGCGCATCACGCTGACCGGCAATGGCCAGTCGAACTATGAAATCGACACATCGAACCTGCCCGGCCGCTTTGGCGGTTATGCCGTGTTCAACGCCGAAATCGCCTATCAGCTGAACCCGAAGGTCGAAATCGCCGGCCAGATCCGCAATCTGACCAATGACCGCTATGACTATGTCTGGTGGGATGGCGAAAAGAGCCTGCATGCCCCGGCGGATGCCCGGGCCGCCTATGCCAGCATCCGCGTAACACTCTGACTCATGCATGACCCCCGCGCTGCTTCGCCAGCGTGGGGGCTATATTTGCCGATCTTCAGGCGAGATGCGGCAGCGCCTGGCGCAGATATTGCCGGGCTTTGCGCACCCGCATTTCCACCGCCTTGGCCGAAATATTCAGATGCCGGGCAATATCGGCATGGCTGGCCTGTTCTTCCGCGCTGGCGGAGAGCGCGTGGCGCAGCTGTTGCGGCAGCGATTGCATCTGCCGCCGCACTTGCGACAGCGACCTGCGCGCAGAAACGATCTCTTCCGTTCCCACCACCCGCGAACCCAGCGCGGCCTGATCAGTGGTGCTGGCAATCATGGCGCTATAGCTCATCGCGCGGCGATGCTGATCCCGGCACTGATTGGTCGCGATCACCGAAATCCAGTTGAGGAACGGGCGGGCGGCATCATAGCTGCCCAGCGCACGCCATGCCTTGACCCAGATCGCCTGAACCATGTCGTCGATATCGCTGGCGCTGGCGATCCGCCGCGCGACCAGCCGCCGGACATCCCGATCATACCGAGCCAACAGGGCGACAAAAGCGCGGTCATTGTGATCGAGCGCCAGCGCGACAAGGTCCGCGTCGGGCAGCGCCGTATAAGCACCGCCCGGAACGCGCGGAGCCTGGCCTGTCAGACCATCCGCCCGGCACCCGTTCATCGATATCGCTGGCAACAACCCATCCTTTGCAACCCGGACCATGTGTCTGGCCCCTGTCGGAGGGGGCCGCTAAGCATCTGAAAACCCGGCTGCAAGTGTGTAACCGGCGGGTGAAACCGTAATTTTCCGTTACAGGTGGGCGAGTCAGAAGGACGGAGCAGCCGCCCACGAGGCAGGCGAAGGCAGTCTCCGCCAGCTTAAATGTAGAGTGGAGGACAATCCGCACGGTGCCTATGGGTGAGAGCACCGTCTGCTGAGCCTACTGCCGAAAGGGGAAAGGTATTGACCTCGCCGTTCTCGAACGGATCGCGCGAGGGACTATCAACACGCGTCTTCAAAGACACCACCTCAACAGCGTCCCAGTCGAACCAGCCTGTCGGAAGGCCACAAAGGTTTTCTAGATCGAGCGCCGACATTGTGAACTCGGTTGCCAGATTATCCGCTTACCCACCGTAACGTCTGTCGGCGGGCCGCGCCGCGATCACGCCAGTCGGCGGGGCGAGCACGCAGAGTAGATATCTTCCGACAGCGCGTTGACCTCGACGTCGTAAAAACCGTCTCTCGGGAGATGGTGATGGAGGTTCAAAATCGCCAGAAATCGGCCATTCCGCCACAAAGAAGATAATTATCATTCCATTTATTAAATTTTAATTCAGCCATTTCCCTTTATCACCTTGCAATATGAAAATAGCGCAACCATCTTGGTCATTGCTACCAGTCGTAATCGACGGTTTAGAGCGTTCAGACAATAGCGCGATTCCTTCCCTTTCGCCTTTTAGCCACAGCGGTGGCCAGATGCGGCATGCCGCATGTTAGAGCGAAGGAAGTACCATGACTTATTTTGGCATGATCGGATCCTATAACCATAGGAGGGGGGAAGGAACGATTTCCCCCGAGAAGGGCGGCAAAGCGCTTTCATTCAAGAAATCCGATGTCCAGCAGGCGAACCAGGAACCGCAGGTTGGCCAACGCTTCACCTACGAAACCTATGAGATCTATGGTGGCAAAAAGCGCGCCATTTACCTTCAGCACGAAGATGAAGAAGCAAGCGAAATCAAGAATTGAACGGTCGCTTCGGCACACTCCCCGCCCTTTTACAAGGCGCCTTCTCATGGACCTGAACCAGCTTCTTTATAACCATCAGCTAGCGATGATAAATGCGCAGCGGGTGACCTCAGGAGAGCCCCGAGACAGCCATTTTGATCTGGTGGTGTATTACGCCAAACGGATAAAGGCTTGGCGCGATGCCAAGGGCCTGTCTGGCATAGGTTGGCCAATTGTTGCCTCACCCACCAGTGTCACCGCGCCATGATGCCACCATCAGGCATTTCCGAATGGGAAGGAGAGGGAGGCGCTCTCCGATCGCAAGGCCCCCATCGGCTCCCTGCCGGTGTTCAAGCCGTAAAAATCACGCATTATCGCGTGGGCCCATACATTTATACCAACCTTTCAGATGCCATCGCGCAGTATCGAAGAACTTTGTCCGTTGGCGGCAACTTTCCATGACAGCTCGGCCAGCAAACAAACCCAGTCAAAACGCCGACCCATCGTCAGGGCAGAGCGAGTATCAGCAATGGACCTGCACAATGTACATTGGGTGATGCCGGCCCAAGATGTTACAAAAGTTAATTGTCGGTTCAGATTCGCCTGACACTCAGTTGGCCCCACCCCGGGTCAACGCTCCGTCATTAAGGAGCACACCATGTTTCGCTATAAAATTATTCCGGCCGATCCGACGATCGAACCGAGGGACTTGATTGGTTACGATGCAGCAGGATTGCTACTGGCGATCCAACAACTTGCGATCACAGAAGCGCGCATAATGCGCGACGGTCATTACTGGATTTCCATGCGCCTGGATGACTCAGGCGTCTGGCATGTGCTGCGCCAAGGAAAGCCAACAACGACGGTAAACGAGGTTCTGATGGCCACGTCAGAGACACGAGCCAGCTCAACCTAAGCTTTGCAGATGCCGCCCGCCCTCGTGCGGCCCGGGGTCGTCGGTCCGCGTGGCCGGCGGCCCCGTTTGCTCACCGGATAGAGCCGGCTCCGCCATCAATTGATTTCTGATGGTGGCGGGATATCCGGCCAAGTTGACATGGAGTGGTCAGCAACATGCACAGCGCCAGCACTGTCTACGATCACCGTAGCGAAAAATTCATCTGGTCCGAGCATGACGACTTCGGAAAATCCCAGTTGCTGGATTAGCGCCAAGGCTTCACTCAGGGAAAGATCATGAAATCTGATCGGAGCCATGCGTGGCTTGATGGGGACAATGGTGTGGTGGCGCATAAGTCAGAAATCCAAAGGATCGATAAGGGCGGCTAGTCCGCTGACCCTGTCGCGCCTTAAGGCGAGCACATTCTGACGAGGTGACAACCCAGTCTGAACGGCCGCCTGTGATGTTGGTTCCACCGTGGGAGCGTCTATCAACCAAGTTCAACCCGGCCGCCGACTGAACATCCTTTGTGCCGCCTGCATTTACAGCGCGCCAGCCGAAGCAAAGAATGATTTTTCGGTAAAGCCTGCCGACACCCAGTTCCCGAGCACGCCCCAGAGCCGCGATGAAAGCAAGCTCTTCGCTCTCATAGATGGGGCTTTCATAGCCAATCCGGCAGCGCTCCAGCACGAAGACAAACCCATCTTCCTTTGGCCGCACGGTCAGCGATGTTGCTCCATCCGGGATATCTTCAGCTGTTGAAATCTGCACGATATCCATGGCTGGTCGCCTATCAAATCACGCGAGGTTCCGGCTGGATTGCAACCCGATGGTGAGCTTCTTCTCTTTGCCCGCAAACCGGTACTTGAGACGCCAGCCCTTTGCCCCGGATGGCTTGATCAGTAGATACAGCCCCTGACGATCTGCCAGCTTGCGATCCTTCTCGCCCGGCACCGCTTTCCTGCAGGCCGCATCCGTCAGCATGGCAGCATGATTCGGCTGAAGTGGAGACGACACTTCGAGGGCCCCAAAAAAGGCCCCCAAATTCATAGTGCTTGGCTGAAACCGGTTAGAACTGCGTGAGCGCACAAAGACCGGAAATCTGCGGTTCTTGCTAGGTATGAGGGTCCAGCTACGATCGGCTGAAACTGGTCCTTGGATGCCCCGCGAGGATTCGAACCTCGATTGACGGAGTCAGAGTCCGTAGTCTTACCTTTAGACGACGGGGCAACGGAAGCGCGCCCCTAGCCCGCAGTGATGTGGTGGTCAAGCGCTTGCTTGGGAAATTTCGCTTATCTGGGCTTGCTGCGCTGTCCCACAATCTGCCGGCGCCCACAGGCCTGTTTGCTTCTGCGGCCGCGCATCTTGCCGATCCGGCCTCCCTTCGCTAGCTTACGAGCCAAGTTCCGCCAATATGGCGGGTAAAATGATAAGTGAGTGTTGGCACATCATGGCGGACATCGACCCGCCGGAAAGCCGGGATTTTTCAAGCGGAAACAAGCCAAGACCGGTCAAAAGGCCCGATCGGCAGGCTGATCCGTCCCCCCGGTGGAACGGCCAAACGGCTGGCGATGGCGAAGCGGCGAATGGCCTCTGGCGGCGATCCACGCATGCCCAGACGCGCCAGTCCTATGCTGCAATTGACCTCGGCACCAACAATTGCCGCCTGCTGATCGCCCGCCCTGCGGATGACAGCTTTGTGGTGATTGATGCCTTCAGTCGGGTCGTCCGGCTGGGGGAAGGACTCGCCCAGACCGGACGCCTGAGCGAACGCGCCATGGATCGCGCCGTGAGCGCGCTGCGCATCTGTGCGGACAAGCTGCGCAAGCGCAATGTCCATCTGGCCCGATCGGTCGCCACGGAAGCCTGCCGCCGCGCCACCAATGGCGCGGAATTCATCGAGCGGGTGTATCAGGAAACCGGCATCCGGCTGGATATCATTTCCGCCGGGGAAGAGGCCCGGCTGGCGGTGCTGGGCTGCCACATCCTGCTGGAAGACGGCATCGGCCCGGCGGTGATCTTCGATATTGGTGGCGGTTCGACCGAGCTGGTGCTGATCGAACCGGGCGCGCCCGTGCCGCATATCGTGGACTGGCAGAGCGTGCCCTGGGGCGTCGTCTCCTTAAGTGAAACCGTTGGCGGGGAAGAAGGCGACGACGCGCACCGCGTGGCCCGCTATCAGGAAATGCGCCGGCTGGTGAGCGAGAGCTTCGCCCCCTTTGCCGAACGCATTGCCGACCAGCGCACGCCCGATCTGCGCCTGCTGGGCACCAGCGGCACGGTGACGACGCTGGCCAGCCTGCATCTGGACCTGCCGCAATATGACCGGCGCGCCATTGATGGGCTGATCGTGCCCAGCGATGCCATGCGCGGGATCGCCACGCGGCTTTCCGGCATGTCGCCCGGGGATCGCCGGCAATTGCCCTGCATCGGCCAGGAACGGGCCGATCTGGTGGTGGCGGGCTGTGCCATCCTCGAATCCATTCTTGATATCTGGCCGGCCACACGGCTCGGCGTTGCCGACCGGGGCATTCGTGAAGGAATATTGCGGGCCATGATGACCGCTGATGCAGAAGGTATGCTGGCGCAGGCTGCGCTGCGCAAAGTCAGGCAGAAACGTCGATGAGAGGCTCTGGTCGCGACACCGAAAAACGGCTGAAGCCGAACCGCAAGCGGACGGCATCATCAGCCCGCTGGCTTTCCCGCCAGTTGAACGACCCCTATGTCCGGCAGGCCAAGGCCGAAGGCTATCGCAGTCGCGCGGCTTACAAGCTGATCGAACTGGATGAACGTTTCGCCTTCCTGAAATCAGCCCATCGGGTGGTCGATCTGGGCGTGGCGCCGGGCGGCTGGAGCCAGGTGGTGCGCAAGCGCGCGCCGCGTGCGGCCATCGTCGGCATCGATCTGCTCGAAACAGAACCACTCGAAGGGGTGGCGCTGCTGCAGATGGATTTCATGGCCAATGATGCGCCTGCGCGGCTGCAGGCCGAACTGGACGGGCCACCCGATCTGGTGCTGTCGGACATGGCCGCAAACACCGTGGGGCACAAACAGACCGACCATCTGCGCACCATGGGGCTGGTCGAATCCGCCGCCTGGTTCGCCATTGAAACACTCCAGCCGGGCGGGGCCTTTCTGGCCAAGGTTCTGGCCGGGGGCACGGACACCGATCTGCTGGCCCTTCTGAAGAAGCATTTCCGCACCGTGAAGCACGCCAAGCCGCCCGCCAGCCGCAAAGATTCGTCCGAATGGTATGTCGTTGCCCAGGGATTCAAGGGCCGGGACAACAGCGAAGCGGACAGCGCCACCGATTCGGAAAACGCATAAACCGAATCCATCTGGCGGAATGTGCCCAGCAAAAAGGCCCCGGTTCCTGATGGAACCGGGGCCTTTTTGTGATCCAGCAGCCTTACCGGCCGCGGATATCTGCCTGTCAGGCGGCGGGGGTTTCGCCCGCGGTTGCCTGCAGTTCAGCTTCTGCGCCTTCGGCTGCAGCGTCAGCTGCTTCGCCTTCGGCGGCTGCCGGCTCTGCTGCTGCATCAGCAGCCGGTGCCGCAGCCGGGGTCGGCAGGGCCGGACCGCCGCCATTGGCGAGCAGATAGAGCATGACATTGGCGCGATCAGCACCGCTGGAAAGACCGGCGAAGCTCATCTTCGTGCCGCTGGCGAAAGCCTTCGGGCTCTTCAGCCAGGCGTCCATGTTTTCAAAGGTCCAGGCGCCGCCATGGCCCGAAAGCGCGCCGGAGAAGGCGAAACCGCCCTTGCCGGTACCGATGGCTTCACCCATCGTGGCGAACAGATTCGGACCAATGCCGTTTGCGCCACCCTGATTGATGGTGTGGCACGATACGCATTTGGCGAAAACCTTCTCACCGGCGGCTGCATCGCCAGTCGCGAGCAGTTCAGCCAGGCTGGGGCCGGAATCGGCACCGCCTTCTTCAGCCGCGGCTTCAATCGGATAGCCTTCGGTTTCCGGCCCATGCGGCCGGTCAGCCTGGAAATACATTCCGCTGACAATAGACAGCCCGAGGGCGACGACGCCGGAGAACAAAGTCCAGCCGGCGATGGTGTTGAAGCGATCTTGCATCGTGGATTTTCTGCCAGATTTTCCCGTATTGCGGGTCGCTCTAGTGGCGGGTTGCCCTCGGTGCAAGTCCGATAGTAGTCCTGTGGTGGTGCGATTATCGCCCGATAGTGACTTGTCCGCCGCGCCCCCCGTGTCTACCGGCTGCGCCCCATGGACAGCTTCCCCGCCCCCGCCCGCCTGCTGGTTGACCAGATGCGCGATGCCGCGCTCGCCAATCCGGCCCAGGCAATTTCATTTCAGGGCGCCCCTGGCGCCAATTCGCACCGGGCGGCGCTGGAATGGGCGCCCGACTGCCTGCCCCTGCCCTGTTTCAGCTTTGCCGATGCACTCGAAGCGGTGAAATCCGGGGATGTGGACTGCGCCATGATCCCGATCGAAAATTCACAGGCCGGCCGTGTGGCCGATATCCATTTCCTGCTGCCGGAAAGCGGGCTTTCGATCGTTGGCGAATATTTCATGCCGATCCATCACGCGCTGATGGCGGTGGGCAAGGGGCCGTTCAAGGCCGCCTTCAGCCATGTTCACGCGCTGGGCCAGTCGCGCCACTATCTCGCCTCTCGCGGGATTGTGCCGCTGAGCCATGCGGATACCGCTGGCGCGGCCGCCCATGTGAAGGAACTGAACGATCCCGAAGTCGCCGCCATCGCCCCGGCGCTGGCCGCGGATCTCTACGGCCTCGACATCATTGACCAGCGGGTAGAAGATTCGGAAGACAACACCACCCGCTTCGTGATTCTGGCGCGGGAAGCGCTGGCTGCCGGTGTGCTGGCGGATCAGCCGGCTATGACCACTTTCATCTTCGAAGTGCGCAATGTGCCATCCGCCCTTTTCAAGGCGCTGGGCGGCTTTGCCACCAATGGGGTGAACATGACCAAGCTGGAAAGTTACCAGCGCGGTGCCAGCTTTGCCGCGACCATGTTCTATGCCGATATCGAAGGCGCCCCAGGCGATCCCGCAGTCGACCGGGCGCTGGAAGAGCTGGCATTCTATTGCAAGGAAATGCGCATCCTCGGTTCCTATCCGCAGGCCCGCGCGCGCGGCTGAAGCACAGGCGCAATGGCGCCGGCCGGCCGGTCGGAGCGTGGAAATAACACGATGTGAATGCTGCAATGCGAGTTGCGTGTCGTTCGCAGCCGTGCCACCAAATGGCTTGTGCCGGAGAGAACAGGGGAAACTGAGGTCGCGCAGCAGGCCGGCGGGGGGGATTTTACTCTCGATTGGCAGGCCGTGCGCGCCGATGACGCCATCCAGTTCGCCCCGATAAAGCTGCCCCCGCCACCAGCCCCGCCCGCCTGGCTGAAAACGGTTGGGGAATGGCTCGAATGGCTGTTTTCTCCCTTGCTGGGTTTGGGTGAGATCCTCGGCGTGTCGGCCACGGCCATCACCTGGGGTGCCATCGGCATAGTGGTCTTGCTGGCCGCGCTGCTGCTGTGGCGCCTGCTTTCCCCGCTCGCTCTTTATAAAAACACCGAGGACGACGCCGAACCGGCATGGGTGCCTGACAGCGCGGCAGCCACGCTGCTGCTGGAAGATGCGGACCGGCTCGCAGCCGAAGGTCGGTTTGATGAAGCCACCCATCTGCTGCTGCGCCGCAGCGTCAGCCAGATTCGCGAGGCCCGGCCCGAATTGCTCGAACCATCCAGCACCGCGCGCGAAATCGCCGTGTTACCCGTGCTGTCAGACGCGGCGCGCAATGGCTTTGGCATTATCGCCGAACGGGTGGAACGCAGCCTGTTCGCCCTGCGCAGCCTGTCCCGCGAAGACTGGCTGGCCGCGCGCGAAGCCTATGCCGCCTTTGCGATTGCCGCGCCGGTGGCCACAACCTGATGGCACGCGCGAACAACCCCTTCAGCACACGCGGCGCGCTGGTCCTGCTGGTCGCGGGATCGGCCGCCTTTCTGTTGCTGCTCTATGCCATTGGCGCGGGGTGGGATGGTGACGAAGGCGGCGTGCGCAACGGCCACGCCCAGTCCGACGGGCTGAACGGTTATTCCGCCCTTGCCGCCCTGCTCGAACGGCGCGGCCATTCGGTGCATGTCACCAGCGACAAGCGCGATCTGATGAATTCGGGTGATGGCAGCAGCACCATCGCCCAATCGCTGCTGGTGATGACCCCGTCGCATGATGCCGATCCGGAAGAGATCTGGGAAATCATCAATGAGCGCCGCTATATCGGCCCGACCATTCTGGTGCTGCCGAAATGGATCGCCATTCCGGCCGAGGCGCCCGGGCTGTCGCTGGTGAACAAGAAATGGGTGGAGCTGACGGCGCCCAGCGCGCCGGAATGGTCGTCCGAATTCACCGGGCTGACCGATTTCAGGATCATTCCAGACAAGTTTTCCGACTGGCATGGCCTTGGCCTGTCCGGCAAATTCCCCGTCCCGCAATCCATTCAGCGTTCTTCATCCCCCGATCTCGTTCCCCTGATCACAGCCGGGGAGCATGGAGCCGTGGTCGCCAGCTATTGGGACAATTACGGCAGCTATCCGATGCTGGAACAGGCCGCCAATGTCGGCCCGCATCCGGACGAAAACATCGATGAAGATCTCTGGCCGCTGGTCATCGTTTCCGAACCGGATCTGATGAACAATTATGGCTTTGCCGATCAGAAGCGGGCGGAACTGGCGCTGAGCCTGATCGACACCACCATCGATGGTTATGATCTGGACATCGCCTTCGACCTTTACACCGCAGGCCTTGGCAGGTCCGACAATCTGCTGACGCTGGCGTTCAAGCCGCCCTTCCTGGCTGCAACCCTGTGCCTGCTGTTTGCGGCGCTGGTGATCGCCTGGCGCGGGGTGCTGCGGTTCGGGCCCCCGCTGGCCGAAGCCACAAATGCGGTGATGGGCAAGCGCCAGCTGGCACGCAATGGCGCCGGGCTGGTCGTGCGGGCACGCCGCATCCATCTGCTGGGCCCGCCCTATGCCACCATGGTTTCCATCCGCATGGCCGCCGCGCTGGGCATTCGCGAATCCGATCCGCATGCACGGGACGCGGCCATTGCCCGCACGATGGAACAGCGCGGTCATGGCAATGAATACACCACGGCGGCCGAAGCCCTGCATCGTGCCCGTACCCCGAACGAATTGCTGCGCGCTGCTGCCGCGCTGAGAAAAGTCGAAAGGACGCTGAACAGATGAGCATGTCGCTGGACGAAGCCCGCGCGCTGGCCGGGGCCATCCGCGCCGAGATCGCCAAGGCGATCGTGGGTCAGGATGACACCGTCGAACATCTGCTGATCGCCCTGATCGCGCAGGGCCATGTGCTGCTGGAAGGGCCGCCGGGAACCGCCAAGACCTTCCTGGCGCAAAGCTTTGCTGCTGCGACGGGGCTGGAATTCGGCCGCATCCAGTTCACGCCCGATCTGCTGCCGGGCGATATTCTGGGTTCCAACCTGTTCAATTTCCAGACCAGCCAGTTCACCCTGACGCGCGGGCCGATCTTCCGCGAATTGCTGCTGGCTGATGAAATCAACCGCACCCCGCCCAAGACCCAGGCCGCGCTGCTGGAAGCCATGCAGGAACGGCGGGTGACGCTGGATGGCGAAAGCCATGCGCTGTCCCCCCGCTTCATGGTGGTGGCAACGCAGAACCCGATCGAAAATCAGGGCGTCTATCCCCTGCCCGAAGCCCAGTTGGATCGCTTCCTGTTCAAGCTGCTGGTCCCCTATCCCAGCGCAGAGGAAGAGGCGAAGATCGTCACCCGTTTCGGCACGCGGAGCGGCCCGCCGCGTGCGGCCGATTTCGGCGTGTCCATGGTGGCCGATGCCGCCGCGATCAGCGCCGCGCAGGAAGCGGTGAAATCCGTGACCCTGGCCGATGAAGTGACCGCCTATATCGTGGCGCTGGTCCGCGCGACGCGCGGCAGTGCGGACATTGCCAATGGCGCATCGCCGCGCGCGGCCGTGCTGCTGGCCAATGCCGCCCGGGCCCGCGCCGCGTTGCACGGGCGCGATTATGTGCTGCCCGATGATGTGAAGGCGCTGGCCGTTTCCACGCTGCGCCATCGTCTGGTGCTGAGCCCGGCTGCCGAAATCGAAGGGCGCCAGATCGAACAGCTGGTGACCGCCATGGTGGAACAGACAGAGGCACCGAAATAAGCCCGTGCGCGCGCCGATCGTTCCTTCTGGCCGGGCGCTGATCCTGCTGGTGCTGCTGGCACCGGTTGCCGTGCTGATTGCGGCGACCGCGCCGGGCGTGTGGTATGCCGCGCCCGTGCTGGCCGCGGGCCTGCTGATCCTGACGCTGATTGATGGATTGATGGCAGCCGGGCTGCGCGATCTGCAATTGCACGCGGTCAGCGATGCCGAAGTGGGGCAGGATCTGGCGCTGGAGGTACAGGCCAGTTTCAGCCGCGCGCTGACCAGCCACCCGGAAGCTGCGATCGGTTTCGACCATCGGCTGGGCACCGGAGGACTGGAACAGTTCTTCCTGGATCAGGGTCAGGGCGAGCCGGACCGCAAAGGCACGGCGATGATCGTGCCGCAACGCCGGGGCACGGGAAAGATCCACGAAATGGCCCTGCGCTGGCCCGGGCCGCTGGGCCTCGCCTGGCGCCAGACCCGCCGCGAACTGGACCGCGACGTGCGGATCTGGCCCGATCTTTCCCCCGTCAGATCCCCCCAGCTGCAGCATTTTCTGCGCGATTCGCAATTCGGCCTGATCGCCCGACGGATTCGTGGTGAAGGGACGCAGTTTGAAGCGCTGTCTGAATATGAGCCCGGCATGGACCGCCGGCGGATCGACTGGAAAGCCAGCGCCCGCCACACCAGACTCTATGCGCGAGAAAATGAATCCGAACGCGACAACCAGATCGTGTTTGCCTTCGATTGCGGCCAGGCCATGTGCGAGCCGGTCGATGGGCTGGCGCGGATCGATCGCGCTGTTTCTGCTGCGCTGACCGCAGCCTTTGTTGCCCTGAAGGGCGGCGACAAGGTGGCCCTGTTCGGTTTTGCCGACCGACCGCAGATGATGACGCCCTTCACATCGGACACGCGCGGGTTTCACCGACTGCAATCGGCGGCGGCAGGGCTGGACTATGTGTCCCGCGAACCGAACTTCACCCTGGCGCTGGCGACGCTGACGGCCAAGCTGCGGCGCCGGTCATTGATCGTGCTGTTTTCCGATTTCGCCGATCCGACCTCTGCCGAAATCATGGTGGAAAGCGTGGAACGACTGGTGCGCCACCATCTGGTGATCTTTGTCACCATGGTGGACGCTGAACTGGCGGAGCTGGCCAACACCCCGCCCCGTGATCTGACCGACATTGCCACCGCCGTATCGGCCGACGGGCTGGCACGGCAGCGCGCTTTGGTGCTGAAGCGGCTGCGCCGGCTGGGCGTGGATGTGATCGAAGCCCCCTGGCAATCGATCGGTTACAGCCTGATCGACCGTTATCTGGAAACCAAGCGCGCGGAGGCGATCGGCTGATGGCACTGTTTCCCTTCTTCGGGCGAAGCGAGGATATTTCGCCCCCTGATATTGAAGCGGCATCGCTGCGGTCAGACCGGTTCCGGCTGGAACGGGAAACCGAATGGCGGCGGCTGGAAAAGATCGTCGTGGCGCTGGAAAAGGGCCGCCCCGGGCGCATTTCGGATGAGGATCTGCTGGCCCTGCCGGTGCTCTATCGCCAGGCCGCATCCAGCCTGTCGGTGGCACGCGAAACCACGCTCGACGCGGGCACGCTGGCCTATCTCGAATCGCTGGTGCGGCGCGCCTGGTTCCAGATTTATGGCCCGGGTGAAGGTTTCAGCGGCTGGTTCCGGCGCTTTCTGGCCGGTGGCTGGAGCGCGGCCGTGCGCACACTGTGGCTGGAAATCTGCATTGCGCTGGCGATCATGGTGGCCGGAACGCTGGTGGGCTGGCTGCTGGTTGCGCGGGACAGTGAATGGTACAACCGGCTGCTACCCGGCGAAATGAGCAGCGGGCGCGTGCCCGGCGCCAGTCGCGAAGCGCTGGCCGCCAGCCTTTCCGGGCAGGATGGCGCCGAAGGGCTGTCTGTCTTTGCGACCTATCTGTTTTCCAACAACAGCGCCGTTTCCATTCTCGCCTTCGCGCTGGGCTTTGCCTTTGGCATCCCCACCGTGTTGCTGCTGGTTTACAACACCGCCGTTCTGGGCGCGATGCTGTGGCTGTTCTTCAACGCCGGGCTTGGCTGGGAATTCGTCGCCTGGCTGTCCATCCATGGCACCACCGAGCTGCTCGCGATCCTGCTGGCAGGCGCAGCCGGGTTGCATATCGGCCGGTCGATGGCCTTCCCGGGAAGCCGATCAGTGCTGGTCGCGGCGGAAACAAGTGGCCGACGTGCCGCCACGGTCATGGTTGGTGTGGTGCTGATGCTGGCCATCGCCGGCCTGCTGGAAGGCTATGCCCGGCAATTGCTGCAACCACCGCTGGCCCGCGCCGCCGTTGGCAGTGCCATGCTGCTGTTCTGGATCAGCGTGTTCACCCTGCTGCGCCGCAAAGGGGTGGAAACAGAATGAGCAAGGTCAAACGCCAGAGTGTCGCCGGCCGCGCCCGCGAACTGACCACGGCAGAAGGCCTGTCCCTGCCGCTGACCATTGCCAGCCGCAGCGCCCGGGCGGGCGCCTTGTTGCTCGATCTGGCGCTGATTCTGGTGGTCGCGATCCTGTTCCTGCTCGCAGCGGTGGCGATCGGCATCGGCACCTTGACTGCCGGCACAGAGGCCGGGCCGGGGGTCGAACTTGTGCTGGTGATCGTCATCCTGTTCCTGTTCTTCGTTCGCTTCGGCTATTTCCTGTGGTTCGAACTGGGGCCGCGCGGCGCGACGCCGGGCAAGCGTGCGCTGGGTATCCGGGTGGTCGCACGCGGTGGCGGGCGGCTGACGGCAGAGGCCGTGATCGCGCGCAATCTGCTGCGCGATGTGGAGGTGTTCATTCCCATGATGCTGCTGATCAGCGGGCAGGCAGCAACGGGAAGCACCAATCTGTTGCTGTTCTTATGGCTGGCGATCTTCGTGCTGTTTCCCTGCTTCAACCGGGACAATCTGCGCGCGGGTGATCTGGTCGCCGGAACCTGGGTGGTCGAAACCGATCGCCGCAAGCTGCCCGATGCGATGTCCGTATCCGCCACGCTGGCGACAAAGGGGGCGACAGCCGCAGCGGCAAAGCCGGTCTATCAGTTCGGTGACGCGGAACTGTCGGTTTATGGCGAACATGAATTGCAGGTGCTGGAAACCGTGCTGCGCAACAACCAGCCCGAAGCCATGCAGAAGGTGATGGACGCCATCTGCACCAAGATCGGCTGGACCAGCGGCAGCGGCGATGAACGCGCCTTCCTGGAAGCCTTTTATGCCGCGCTCCGCGCCCGGCTGGAACGGAATATGCGCTTCGGCAATCGCAAGAAGGACAAGTTCTCGTGACCGGCCAGCCGGCCAGCAGCGGATCGCAACTGCGCACCATCACCCTCCGCCCGGCTGTACCAGCCGATGCCACGGTTCTGGCTGATTTTGCCCGTGATGCTTTCGTGGCCGCCTTCGGCACGCTCTATTCCGCCGCCGATCTGGAAAGCTTCCTGACCGAAGCCCGCAGCCACGCGCGCTATCAGGCCCATCTGGCCGATACCGCCAAACGCGTGCAGCTTGCCGAATGCGACGGGGCGATCATGGGTTATGCCCTGATCGAAATGGGCGGCAGCTTCCCCGAACGCCCCGCACCGCACCCGGCCCGCCCGGTCATGCTGAGCCAGCTCTATTGCGGCGGTGGCGCCACCGGGCTTGGCGTGGGCAGTCTGCTGATGAACTGGGCGCTGGATGAGGCACGCGGCTGGGGCGCCGATGCCGTCCAGCTGTCCGTCTGGAGCGAAAATTACGGCGCGCAGCGTTTCTATGCCCGGCACGGCTTTACCCATGTGGGCGATCTGGATTTCTGGGTCGGCGGGCACCGGGACGATGAATTGCTGTATGAATTGCCGCTGTGACGCGGCGCGGGGTCAGCCCCGTTCCTCCTGAATTTCGGGCCTGGTCAGAATAATCTCCCGCGCGGCGTGCAGATCGCCGCTTTCGATCTGCCGTTCCAGCCGATCCTGATCATGCTTGCGATAGATCGCTTCCGCCCGGTCGATTTCCTCCACGCTCAATCCCAGCCGGTCCAGCGCGGTGCGGGCCATGCTCATTGCCGATTCCAGCACTTCACGGGTGACATGGTCCACCGGCGTATCATGCAACCGCAACAGGCTGCGGCGATCAAAACCGCGCACATAGATCGCCGCCTGCGGGAAGGCATCATGCACCGCATGGGCAAAGCCGGCATCCACCTGATCACGATCCATGCAGAAAAGAATCGCCTGGGCATTGCCGCCCCCCGCCTGACGCAACAGATCAATCCGCGTGCCGTCGCCGAAATAGACCGTGGCCCCGAAATCACCGGCGACGTCGATCATTTCCACATCGCTGTCGACCAGCGTCACCGAAATGCCACCGGCCATCAGCGTCTGCGCCACGGTTTGGCCGAAACGGCCGAAACCGACCACCAGCGCCCGGGCCCCTTCGTCGATCGGGCCATCCCGCTCCCCACTGGCCAAAGGCGGCGCCGCACGGATCCGCCGGGTCGCCATCATCAGGAAGGGGGTCGTCGCCATGGAGAAGGTGACCACGGCAGAAAACAGGCTGGCTGCCTCCGCATCGATCAGCAACGCCGTTTGCGCCTGGGCAAACAGCACGAAACCGAATTCACCGCCCTGGCTCAGCAGCAGGCCCAGCGCGAAGGCGGAACGCCAGGCCATGCCGAACAGCCGGCCGATGGCGAAGATCACCCCCACCTTCACCACGATCAGCCCCAGCGCCATGCCGATGACGAAGAACGGGCGTTCCGCAATTGCCTGCAGATCCAGCATCATCCCCACGGAGACGAAGAAAAGCCCGAGCAGGATCGAACGGAAGGGTTCAACATCGGCTTCCAGTTCATGGCGATAGGGCGAATCGGCCAGCATCACGCCGGCGATGAAGGCGCCCAATGCGGTCGAAAGGCCCAGTGCCTCCATCAATGCAGCGCTGGCCACCACGGTGAACAGCGCGGCCATGACGAACATCTCCCGTTCGCCCAGTCCGCCGATCAGGCGGAACAGCGGGCGGATCAGGAAACGCCCTGCCGCGATCAGCCCGGCCACTGCCGCCAGCGTCATCAGCACCAGCAGCCAGCCGGCCGGCCCTTCCGCATCGCCCGGGTTGCGGCTGAGCGCGGCAATGATGGTGATCAGCGGGATGATCGAAAGATCCTGAAACAGCAGAATCGCAAAGGCCCGTTCCCCCAGCGGGGTCTGCAAACGCCCGGCTGACTGCAGCATCGGCAGCACCTGCGCGGTGGAGGACAAGGCCAGTGGCAACCCCAGAGCAAGCGCGGCCGCCGGGCTGAAACTGGTGCACAGCAGGATCATCCCGGTGATCGCCAAACCGCAGGCGACCACCTGCAATGTGCCCAGCCCGAAGATATCCCGCCGCATGCGCCAAAGCCGCGTGGGGTTGAGTTCCAGCCCCACCACGAACAGCAGCATGACAATGCCGAATTCGGCAAAATGCATCATCGCCGGTGCATCGCTCGCCAAGCCGAACAATTGCGGCCCGACCAGCGCCCCGGCCACCAGATAGCCCAGCGTGGCGCCCAGGCCGAGCCGGCGGAACAGCATCACGCTGGCCAGCCCGAAGGCCAGCAGAACAAAACCGATAAACAGCAATGATTCGCTTTGATGGCCCATCGGCGCGCAATCCCGGCGGCAGGAACAGCCGCACGCCGCACATGGGATCACTAGGGTCCGAATGCACGGCGGTGGATCGTAAATGCACCAATTCCGTCCGCCCCGAAAGCGACAGCTGCCGGGAATTTTGGAAATGTTTTCAGTCCCGGGGCTCTGTTCCGGGCCGCAGCGCAGCCATGACTTTTCCCTGACGCAGGAAGCGCGTATAGGGCCCCCATGTCATCCGTCCGTCCATGGCGCGATATTGAGCGCCGCAAGAGCCGCCAGATCATGGTTGGCAATGTGCCCGTTGGTGGCGATGCGCCGATCACGGTGCAGACCATGACCAACACGCTGACATCTGATGCAGGGGCGACGATCGACCAGATCCGCCGCTGCGAAGATGCCGGGGCGGACATCATCCGCGTATCCTGCCCCGATGTGGAAAGCACGGCGGCGCTGGGCGAAATCGTCCGCGCATCGCGCATCCCGATCGTGGCCGACATCCACTTCCATTATAAGCGCGCGCTGGAAGCCGCCGATGCCGGTGCCGCCTGCCTGCGCATCAACCCCGGCAATATCGGATCATCCGACCGTGTCGCCGAAGTGGTCCGCGCGGCCAAGGCCAATGGCTGCGCAATCCGGATCGGCGTGAATGCCGGCAGCCTGGAAAAGGATCTGCTGGAAAAATACGGGGAGCCCTGCCCCGAAGCTCTGGTCGAAAGCGCGCTCGACCATATCAAGCTGCTGCAGGATCATGACTTCCACGAATACAAGGTGGCAGTGAAGGCCAGCGACGTGTTTCTGGCAGTCGCCGCCTATAATGGCCTGGCCGATGCCGTGGATTGCCCGCTGCATCTGGGCATTACCGAAGCCGGCGGACTGATCGGCGGGACAGTCAAATCCTCCATCGGCATGGGCAATCTGCTCTGGGCCGGGATTGGTGACACCATTCGCGTGTCCCTGTCGGCCGAACCCGAAGAAGAAGTGCGCGTTGGCTTTGAAATGCTGAAGGCGCTGGGCCTGCGCACCCGTGGCGTGCGGGTGGTATCCTGCCCGTCCTGCGCACGGCAGGGCTTTGACGTGATCCGCACGGTGCAGGCGCTGGAAGAACGGCTGCAGCATATCAAGACACCGCTGTCGCTGTCCGTGCTGGGATGCGTGGTCAACGGCCCGGGTGAAGCGCGCGAAACCGACATCGGCATCACCGGTGGCGGCAATGGCAAGCACATGGTCTATCTGTCCGGCGTGACCGATCACCATGTGCAGGATGCCAATATGCTCGATCACATCGTGTCGCTGGTCGAACAGCGCGCGGCGGAAATCGAAGCCAGCATGTCTGACGCAGGCCAGGCCCAGGCTGTCGCCGCAGAATAGTCATTACCGGTACCCAGCCAGGCGGGATTTTACGCCCGCTTAAGCTGGATGCGATAGTCTGCCGGGCATGAACACCGGCTCTGTTTTCTTGCTCGTTGCTGCCGCCGGGCTGGCCGGTTGGCTGGCCGCGCGTGACGACAACGGCGATACAGCGCCTGTTGCCGCCGCCACGCTTGCCGTCACCAGCCCTGCTGTTCCGCCCGGACCGGGTGAAACCGCCCTGCCCCGCGCGGCGGATGGGCATTTCTATGCCGATGTCACCATCGATGGCGTGCCGCTGCGGATGCTCGTCGATTCAGGCGCCAGTATCATCGCCCTGACAGCTGCGGATGCCGACGCGCTGGGGCTGGACTGGAATGAGGATGACATCATCCCCATCGGCCATGGCGCCAGCGGCATGGTCAGCGGCAAGCGCATAAGGCTGGATCAGGTGCAGCTGGGCGATCTGGCGGCCGATCAGGTTGATGCGGCGATCATGCCCCATGGGCTGCCGGTTTCCCTGCTCGGCCAATCCTTCCTGAGCCGGATCGGCCATGTCGAAATCCGCGACGATCGCATGCTGCTGCGCAATTGAGCGCATCAGCGCCTGCTGCGGCAATTTGGCACATATTCGCTTAACCCGATGGTGTTACACCACCGGCTTATGACGATTCACCGGTTCCTCCCGCATCGCTGGCGCAGCCAGATTGAGGCTGCGCGCCATGCCGACGCCATTGCTGACATTCTCGACACCCCGCCGATCGTGCCACGCAATGATGGGCTGGTGCTGTTTTCGATGATGGGGACGGCGGTGCTGTTGCCTTATCTGGTGGCGGTCAAATCGCTGTGGCACCAATTGAAGCGCGGGCGGATCGCCATTCTGGACGATGGCACGCTGACAGCGCAGGACCGGGCGATCCTGGCACATCATTGCGGCGATCCCGAACTGATCCGGCTGGATGATATTCCGCGTGGCCCCTTCCCAAAAGGCGGCACATGGGAACGGCTGCTGACCATTCTGGACCGACGCGACAGCGAATATTGGGTTCAGCTCGACAGCGACACCGTGACCACCGGACCAGTGGATGAAGTGGCCGGGGCGATCGCGCGCAACCACAGCTTCATCCTGCTGGGCGGCCATGATGCGGAAATCGGCGTGCTGCCCACCGCAGAAATTGCCCGCCAGCTTTATCCCGAAGGGCCGGGCGAAGGCCATGTCCAGCGCCGGGTCGAATCGCGGCTGGGCATGATCCCGAATGAAAAGGGCTGGCGCTATGTGCGGGGCTGTTCCGGTTTTGCCGGCTTTTCCGCCATGGGGCCGGACCGGCGGCTCGCGGCCGCGTTCCTTGCTGAAATGGAACGCATGATCGGCCCGGAAGACACCCATATCTGGGGCACCGAGCAGATCACATCGAACTTCGTGCTCGCCAATGAATCGAACCAGGTGCTGCTGCCGGTGGATCGTTACCCCAATTACTGGGGCGAAACGCTGAAGCCGGATACCGCCTTCATCCATTTCGTCGGCACCCATCGCCACGGCCAGGGCGCCTATGTTGCCGCCAGCCGCAAGGCGATCGACACACTCAAGGCCGCCGGCTGACCGTTCATCCCGCGGCTATTCAATTGATGGCAGAAGGGGGTTATGCCCCTGATCATGAATCGTCGTGACTTTCTTGCCGCCTCCACCGCTGGCGCCGCTGCGCTGGCGCTGCCCCTGCGTGTGGCCGCCCAGGCCGCGCCCGATGAACGCACCCGGCGCATCCTTGATATCGCCAAGCGCGAAGTGGAACGGGCCGGCGACGTGCTGTGGCGGCGCGACATTGCCGGGATCGCCGATTTTGGCGTGCATTCTTCCATCCCGCGCTTCCATTTCGCCAATCTGGAAAATGGCACGGTGCGCAGCTTCCTGGTCACCCATGGCACGGGTTCAGACCCGGAACATGATGGCTGGCTGAAGAATTTCTCCAATGTCGACGGCTCGCTCTGCACCAGCCGCGGCGCCTATATTTCCTGGGAATGGTACACCGGCCGTTATGGCACATCGATCCGGCTGGGCGGGCTGGATGCGGACAATTCCAACGCGCTGGAACGCGCCATCGTGATGCATGCGGCCAGCTATGCCACGCCCGAACATGTCGCGCGCTGGGGCCGGCTGGGCCGTTCCAATGGCTGCTTTGCCATGGGGCCGGAGAATTTCCGTGAAGCGCTCTGGCATCTGTCCGGCGGGCGCCTGCTTTACGCCGAACAGCTCGGCATCAGCTGACTTTCAGCGAGACGTGCCGGCAGCAACGCGCGCCGGCAGCAAGACGTGCCGGCCGGCTGAGCCGACCGGCATCTTGATACGTCAGGTGGTCTGCAGATCGTCCACGATCTCAACCGCTTCTTCGCTCGTCACGCGGGCACGATTGCCGACGCGCGGAGCATCGAAGCTGGCAAGAACCGGCGCATCCCGACTATAAATATCGGAAAAGCTGCGCAGATTTCCTTCGATGTCGCGGCCCATGGTGAAATAGGTGATATAGACCGGCATGGTCTTCACCACCGGAACCCGGGTGTATTTGCCCGAACGGGAAATATCGACCGCTTCTTCCCGCGTGGCGCCCTGGCCCAGAATGGCGATGGTCATCGCCAGTTCCAGCGCACGTTCGGTGCGGATGCAACCATGGCTGAGCGCCCGGTTATCGGTGTTGAACAGATGGCGCGACGGCGTGTCATGCAGGAAGATCGCATGCGGATTGGGCATGTCGAGCTTCATCATGCCGAGCGAATTGCCCGGGCCCGGCTGCTGCACCACACTGACATATCCATTGGCACCGCGCGTGGCGCGATAGCCATTGTTGCGTGCCCAGGTCGGGTTGTTGAGCACGCGCGCGCCCAGCCCTTCACCCTTCACGATCGACTGCGGCACGGTCCAGGTCGGATTGAACACCACGCCGGACACCGTTTCCGCCAGCTGCGGCGTGGCAGTGCGCCGGGCTTGCCCACCACGGTGCGATAGGTGCGGATGATCTGGTCATTGACCGTCAGGCGCAGCTGATATTCCGGCACATTGGTGATCAGATACTGACCACCCAGATCGCGCGCCAGCCAGCGCCAGCGATCCATATTGGCGCGAATCGCGTTCTTCCGCCGTGCATCATTGCCGGCCGAGGCGAGCGCATCGCGCAGGGCGGCATAATCGGGGTGAGTCGGGTTGAGGCTGCTGAGCGTGCCGGCAATGTCGCCACTGGTCAGCGCGTCCTGCATCAGCCGGCCGGTGGGCAGAAGATCGGCATCGGGATCAACCACGAACCACTGACGACGGGCAGCCATGGGCGTGCGGCCATCACGCAGATCTTCCACCAGCCAGGTGAAGGTCTGGCTCGCCTGTTCATCCAGCTGCGCCCCTTCGCCCGCATCGATGGCGCTGCGCAATTGGGTCAGCCGGTAATCGGCAGGTTTCAGCCCTTCGGAACCGATCCCTTCGGCAAAAGTCAGCAAGGCGCGCGCGCTGGACGCATTCCATTGCATGACACTGGGATAGGTTGGCTGGACAGCCAGATCTCGGAAGGCCTCGCTCACCGGAGACGAGACCACCTCCACGGCGTCATCTTCGAGAACCCGTTCCGGCCGGAGGTCCTGCGCGGCGATCGGCGCGCCGAGCGCGGCCAGCATCACCGGCCAGGATTTCCGAATTGAAAGCTTCATCGTATTTCGCCCTGTTCGCTAACTTATGCCATTGTAACGCTGAATAATCGCGTTGGCTGTGTGGATTTTGCCTGTTTCACGACATGCTATCAAGCCAAGGGCCTTGCTGGCGCATGAATCGGGCAAAATGCTGTGATATTTACGCCCCGCAACGGTGCAAATCCGATCCGGTTCCGGAAGGATTCCGCCCTTCCACACATCCGCCCGGTTTCTTCGCGACCGCCCCCATCCTACAGGCGGCCCATGCCCGTTCGCCCTGCCCTGCTGCCCTTCATTGCCGCCCTGTGCGGGGTGGGATTGTTTTCGGCGATGGATGGCTTTGCCAAGCTGGCGGCGATTGCTGTGGGTGCCTACAGCGCGCTGCTGTGGCGCAGCGGTTTTGGCATCATCCTGGCCGGTGGCGTCTGGCTGGCCCGCAATCCGCGTGTGCCCCCGGCACCCGTGCTGCGCATCCATCTGCTGCGCGGAACGGTGATGGCGGGCATGGCCTTCACCTTCTTCTGGGGCGTGGTCCGCCTGCCGCTGGCCGAAGCGATTGCCATGGGGCTCGCCGCGCCGCTGCTGGCGCTCTATCTGGCCGCAGCGGTTCTGGGGGAAAAGATCGGCCTGCGCACCGTTGGCGCTTCGCTGATCGGGCTGGCCGGGGTGGTGATCATTGCCGGTGGCAGGATTTCGACCCCGGGCGCCGGCGCCGATCAGATCTGGGGCATCGCGGCGCTGCTGCTGTCATCCCTGCTCTATGCCTGGAACCTGATCCTGCAGCGGCAGCAGGCCTTGATGGCCGGCCCGCTGGAAGTGGCCGCCTTCCAGAATCTGGTGGTTGGCGGGGTGTTGCTGCCCTTCGCTCCGTGGCTGCTGGCCTGGCCTGATCCGGCCATCTGGGGCGCGATCGCCATGGCCGCCGTGCTTTCCGTATCGGCCGCGATGCTGCTGTCATGGGCCTATGGCCGGGCGGAAGCCCAGGCGCTGGTGCCGCTGGAATACAGCGCCTTCCTCTGGGCCGGGCTGGTCGGATGGCTGTTCTTTTCCGAACCGCTGACCTGGCCGCTGGTGACCGGTGCGCTGCTGATCGTGCTGGGATGCTGGATGACCAGTGCCCGCAGAAACCCGGCCAGCAAGGGCATCGCCGGCAAAAATGAGGTGAGTTAGGGCGTCGCCGGCTTTTGTTCGGCCGCCGGGGTTTCTTCGGCATCGGGTTGCGCGGAAGAACCGCCGAAATCGGCCTTCTGCCACAGCATGCCGGCCGCAGCGCCGGTGAAGGCGGCAACCACCAGGGCCGCCGCCATGACACCAACCCGCAGTGGCTCGCTCCTGATTTCAGGGCGGCCTAGCATGTGCGTGATCTCAGCATGGCTGGGCTGATAACGGCTGCGCGATCATCAGGCCAGTTGCGCCCGGCATTTTACAGGGACAAAAATATCGCCACGGCAAAACACAATCCTACGGCCATCATGGCGGCAGCGACTCCGGCCTTCATCGCCAGATATTTCGATTGTTGTTCAGCAGCTTCGGGCATTTTCGCATCCTTGTGCCCGCCGCATGGCGGACCGCGCCAATAGACTAACGAAAACCATTCGCAACAGTAAAAACTTGTATCGGCCCGTCCGGCTGTCTTCGCCCTTGAACTTGTTGTCCGCAGACCACAATTCCCAGTGAAACGGGCACTTTTTGCACCCGCGAAGGGCGTCCGCACAACGGAAAGGACCCAGCTAGGATGACGCAAGTCGGCAAGGATTCGCTCGGGACACGGAGCACCCTCGATGTAGGCGGCAAGAGCTACGCCTATTATTCGCTCGACAAGGCAGCGCAGACCATCGGCGATGTCAGCCGCCTGCCCTTTTCGATGAAGGTGCTGCTGGAAAATCTGCTCCGCTTCGAAGATACCGGCTTTACTGTGTCACAAGCCGATATTCAGGCGTTGGCCGACTGGCAGAACAATCCGGTAACCGGCGAAGAAATCCAGTATCGCCCCGCGCGCGTGCTGATGCAGGATTTCACCGGCGTTCCCTGCGTGGTCGATCTGGCCGCCATGCGCGACGCCATTGCCAAACTTGGCGGTGATACCAGCAAGATCAACCCGCTGGTCCCGGTCCATCTGGTGATCGACCATTCGGTGATGGTGGATGAATTCGGCCATCCCAAAGCATTCGAAAAGAACATGGAGCTTGAATATGCCCGCAATGCGGAGCGTTACGACTTCCTGAAATGGGGCGCCAAGAGCCTCGACAATTTCAAGGCCGTGCCCCCGGGCACCGGCATCTGCCATCAGGTAAATCTGGAACATATTGGTGCCGGCGTATGGTCTAGCGTGGATCAGAACGGCGAACTGGTCGCCTATCCTGACACCTGCGTTGGCACCGACAGCCATACCACCATGATCAATGGTCTGGGCGTGCTCGGCTGGGGCGTCGGCGGGATCGAGGCTGAAGCGGCCATGCTGGGCCAGCCGGTTTCCATGCTGATCCCCGAAGTGGTCGGGTTCAAGCTGACCGGCACGCTGGCCGAAGGGGTGACCGCCACCGATCTGGTGCTGACCTGCGTTCAGATGCTGCGCGCAGTCGGCGTGGTCGGGCGTTTTGTGGAATTCTATGGTCCCGGCGTTTCCGCGCTGAGCCTGGCCGATCGGGCAACCATCGCCAATATGGCCCCCGAATATGGCGCGACCTGCGGCTTCTTCGGGATTGATGACAAGACGCTGGAATATATGCGGCTGACCGGTCGCGATGAAGAGCAGATCGCGCTGGTCGAAGCCTACTCGCGCGAACAGGGCATGTGGTTCACGCCCGATCACGAACCGGTGTTCACCCGCACCCTAGAACTCGATGTCAGCACGGTGGTGCCGTCACTGGCCGGGCCCAAGCGCCCGCAGGACAAGGTTGTGCTGACCGAGGTGGACGATCTGTTCAACGGCGAATTGTCAAAGCTGTATGGCAAGGAAGCGCCGCAGCGCGTGCCGGTGGAAGGCGCAAGCCACGACATTGGCGATGGCGATGTGGTGATCGCCGCGATCACCAGTTGCACCAACACATCCAATCCCAGCGTGCTCGTCGCCGCCGGGCTGGTGGCCAAGAAAGCGCATGAGCGGGGCCTGAAACCCAAGCCCTGGGTCAAGACCAGCCTCGCCCCCGGATCGCAGGTGGTGACCGATTACCTGGAAAAGGCGGGCCTGCAGGAACATCTCGACGCGGTCGGTTTCGATCTGGTGGGTTATGGCTGCACCACCTGCATCGGCAATTCCGGCCCGCTGGCCCCGCCGATCAGCCAGGCGATCAACGGCAATGACATCGTTGCTGCCAGCGTCCTTTCCGGCAATCGCAATTTCGAAGGCCGCGTCAGCCCCGATGTGCGCGCCAATTTCCTCGCCAGCCCGCCACTGGTGGTGGCCTATGCGCTGAAAGGCACGGTGACCGAAGACTTCACCACCACGCCGATCGGCCAGGACACGCAGGGCGCAGACGTTTTCCTGCGCGACATCTGGCCGAGCAATCAGGAAATCACCGAGCTGATGAACGGCGCCATCGACCGGGAGATGTTCCAGGCCCGCTATGCCGACGTGTATAAGGGTGACGAGCATTGGCAGGCGATCAATGTCACCGGTTCGGAAACCTATCAGTGGCGTGCCGGCAGCACCTATGTCGCCAATCCGCCCTATTTCGAAGGGCTGACCATGACCCCGGCCCCAGTGCTGGACATCATCGGCGCCAAGCCGCTGGCCATATTGGGCGATTCGGTCACCACCGATCACATCAGCCCGGCCGGATCGATCAAGGCAGACAGCCCGGCCGGCATCTATCTGCTGGAAAACCAGGTATCGAAGGCCGATTTCAATTCCTACGGATCGCGGCGCGGCAATCACGAGGTGATGATGCGCGGCACCTTCGCCAATATCCGCATCCGCAATGAGATGGTGCCAGGCGTTGAAGGCGGGATGACCGCCTATCACGGGGAAACCATGGCGATCTATGATGCGGCCATGAAGCACAAGGCCGATGGCACCCCACTGGTGGTGATCGGTGGCAAGGAATATGGCACCGGATCCAGCCGCGACTGGGCGGCGAAGGGCACCAATCTGCTGGGCGTGCGGATGGTGATCGTCGAAAGCTTTGAACGCATCCACCGGTCCAATCTGGTCGGCATGGGCGTGCTGCCGCTGCAGTTCCCTGAAGGCGAGAGCCGAATCACGCTGGGCCTGACCGGCGATGACAGCTTCACCATCACCGGCCTGGCCGATCTGACACCGGGTCAGGATGTGGAGGTGGCCGTAACCCGCGCCGATGGCACCAGCTTCACCTTCACCGCCAAGTGCCGGATCGATACCGCCAATGAGATGGAATATTACCGCAATGGCGGCATCCTGCAGTATGTGCTGCGCAAGCTGGCCGCCTGAGCAGCCCAGCCCGGCCCCGCTGCGGCGGGGCTGACACGCCGGCGCTGTTGCAGACACGAAAAAGCCGGCCGTTCCATCGGGAACGGCCGGCTTTTTCGTGCAGGCGCTTCAGATCAGGAAAGTCTGATCAGGCAGCCTGCGGCTTGCCGCCCTGCAACCGGCGGCGGGCAAACACTGCCACGGCGCCCGCGCCAAACAGCAGCAGCATCGGCGGGGCCGGAACCGGCGTTCCGCCATTGCTGGTGGTGCTGGTCGTCGTCGTTGTCGTACCCGGCTTCGTGCCCGAGCTGGTCGACGTGGACGTCGAAGTCGAGGTGCTGGTTGAGGACGACGTCGATGTCGAGGTCGACGACGACGTGGAAGTGGAAGACGAGGTGGAGGTGCTCGTGCTGACATTGCCCGAGCTGGTGGTGGTCGTCGTGCTCACCGCACCGGTCGAGGTGCTGACGCTACCGGTCGAGGTGCTGACACTGCCCGTGCTCGTGCTGACGCTGCCGGTGCTGGTGGTCACCGCGCCGGTGGTGCTGGTGATGCCGATATCGATGTCGATATCCGGGGTGTTGCCGCCCGACGTGGTCGTGGTGGTCGAGATATCGACGCTGGCATTGCCGCCACCACCGCCGCCACCGAAGAAGCCGCCGACAAAGCCGCCACCGAAACCACCGAAGCCGCCCGAACCGCCGATGATGACCGGCTGGCCACCGCCGCCACCGCCCATCGGGGCGCCTTGCGGCAGCGGGGGAAGCGGCAGGGGCAGCATGGCCATCTGCTGTTCTGCCACGCAGCACTGCGCCGCACCGTCGGGACCTTCGCCGCAATCGCCCAGCCGCATCGGCGGCACGCAGTCGATCACCCGGCGGATACGCCGCACTTCGCGCGGTTCTGTCCGCACGACGCGTTCCGCCCGGCGCGGAGTCGGTGCCGGCGTCGCCCGTACAGGCGTGCGCTTCACTTCCTTGATCGATTTGTAATCGACCTGGGCCGACTGGGGCTCAGCCACATGGACCGCGCCGCCCCCGACAATCGCCCCACCCGCTGCAATCGCGGACAATTTCGCAAGGGCCATACGTACCGACATGGGCAATCTCTTTCGTGTTACCGGGCACACGGCCGATCAAAGGATCGGGGTGCTTTCCGTTATTGTCACAGAACACGCGAATGAGACGTTACGGCAATCGACTTCCGCATGATTTGCGCTGCTTGGACGCAGAAATATCGTTAACTTCGCTCTAACGGAAGGGTCCTGTCCCACTATGAAACCATTACCGGGGGATTCACCAAGACAATTTGCCCCTGATCAGGCATCCGGATCATCAAACAGGCCCACCTGCCCACCGTCCGGTGGTGCGAGTCCCAGATGTTTCCACCCCCCTGCATTCAGGCACCGGCCACGCGCCGTGCGCGCGATCAGCCCCAGCTGGATCAGATAGGGTTCGATCACATCTTCCACCGTATCGCGCGGTTCGGCGAGACCGGCCGCGAGGGTTTCCACCCCGACCGGTCCACCGCGATAGATATCCGCGATCATCGTCAGATAGCGGCGGTCCATCGCATCGAGCCCCAGCGAATCGACCTCCAGCCGGGTGAGCGAGGCATCGGCGATCTCTGCCGTCACCTTCGGCGCGCGGGCAACATGGGCAAAATCGCGCACCCGGCGCAGCAGGCGCCCGGCCACACGCGGCGTCCCGCGCGACCGGCGGGCAATTTCCCGCGCGCCGGCTTCATCGATCGCCACACCCAGCAGGCCGGCCGCCCGGCGCACCACCAGCGTCAGTTCGCTTTCGGTGTAGAAGATCAGGCGGATGGGAATGCCGAACCGATCGCGCAGCGGCGTGGTCAGCAGGCCTTGCCGCGTGGTCGCCCCCACCAGGGTGAAGGGCGGCAGATCGATCCGCACGCTGCGCGCCGATGGCCCTTCGCCGATGATGATGTCGAGCGCACGATCCTCCATGGCGGGATAGAGCACCTCTTCCACCACAGGATTCAGGCGGTGGATTTCATCGATGAACAGCACATCATGCGGTTCAAGATTGGTCAGCAGTGCGGCCAGATCCCCGGCGCGCGCGATCACGGGCCCGCTGGTGGCGCGGAAACCCACCCCCAGTTCCTTGGCCACGATCTGCGCCAGCGTGGTCTTGCCCAGCCCCGGTGGCCCGAAGAACAGCACATGGTCCATCGCCTCACCCCGCCCGCGCGCGGCTTCGATGAACACCCGCAGATTGTCCCGTGCGGCAGCCTGGCCAACAAATTCATCCAGCGCCTTGGGCCGCAGGGCGGCATCGGCATCTTCGGGTTGGCGGCGCGGGGAAAGATCGGGGTTTGAGCTCACGCTGCCCCCGCTACCGGCAAAACCCCTGCACAAACAAGCGCAGCGTCATCGGGAATGACAAACAGCATCATCGGCGCACGGTATCCACCCAGCGCCAGAACGGATCTTCACTGTCATCGACATCCATTTCCGCGATCGGCCGGGTAATAATCTCAGCCGCTGTGGCCGGAACACTGGCGCCGAAACTTTCCGACAGGAAAGCGCGCAGGGCCAGCGGTTCGGGATCGGGGAAATCTTCCTGCTCGAAACCCGGATCATCGGCATCTGCCAGATATTCCTCCGCGAAAATCTCTTCCGGGGTCAGTTCGTAATTGTCCGGCCAGCACAGTTCTTCGTAACCGATCGCCAGCAGGCGCAGGAAATCCACCGGATCACTGGCCATGACGCCCGACAGCGTCGATCCCGAACCCGATCCCAGCGCGACGATATGCTGCTGGCCCGCATCATCCACCCACAGGCCGACATGGCTGCCATCCCCGCCGATGCGGAAAAACACCACCACCCGGTCTGCCAGGGCCGGATCATCATTGCCGGTCCAGTATTTCATGAAATCACGTTCGGGTTCGACGGTGATCAGGCTGGCGCGCTGCTGGCCTTCAACGATCAGGCCATATTCGCCATTGTCGCGCTGCGACGCACGGGTCAGCCCCTGTTGCTGCTGCCAGGCGAAAAACCGCGCCAAAGCATCCGGCGCGGGATTGCTGGCCGGAAAAGCGGCCAGCATGCGTGCGGTAAAATCCTGATTTTCAGACAAACCCATTCTCCGTTTTGCTGTGCCCCCGCAAAACCTGCTTCCCCCAGATCAAACGTCCAAAATCACCCTGTCGCCTTCTTCAGCGCGACGCGGACCAATTCATTCAAACCGGCTTCTTCACCCAGTTCCGCCTGCGCCTGCGCCACGGCGCCGGCAGCAACGGCAGGTTTGAAGCCCAGATTTTGCAAGGCGGAGACAGCATCGGCGCTGGCCGAACCCGCCTGAGACACCGCCACGGCGGCAAAGCCTGCCCCGCCGCCGCCGGGCATGGCCCCGGCCCGATCCTTGAGTTCATTGACGATACGTCCGGCCAGCTTTGGCCCTACGCCATTGGCCCGCGCGACCGTGGCCGCATCCTGCGCGGCGCAGGCATCGCGCAATTCGCCGGGGCTGAGCACGGACAGAATGGCCAGCGCCACCTTGCTGCCGACCCCCTGCACCAGCGTCAGCAGGCGGAACCAGTCCCGTTCCCCCGCCTCGGCAAAACCGAGCAGGCGCATGTCGTTCTCACTGACCTGCAAATCGGTGAAAACGGTGCAATTGTCCCCGACATTGCCCAGCGCGGTGAGCGTCTTGGACGAACAATGGACCAGATAGCCAACCCCCCGGACATCAATGATGGCCCAGTCAACGCCGGTTTCCTCCAGCACACCCTTAAGCTTCGCGATCATGTTCTGTTCCTGCCGCAGCGTTGTTCATTTGGCCAGCACCGATTGGTCAGAACGCCCAGTACGGATGATGGACAGCCACGCGCATTTGCGCCAAGGCACCGGGCATGAGCGTGAACACATTCGGCCGCATTTTCCGTTTCACCACCTGGGGCGAAAGCCACGGCCCGGCACTGGGTGCCGTGGTTGACGGGTGCCCGCCGGGGCTGGAACTGAATGAAGCCGTGATCCAGCCGTTTCTGGATGCGCGCAAGCCCGGCACCAGCAAGTTCACCACCCAGCGTCGCGAAGCGGACGAGGTGAAAATCCTGTCCGGCGTGTTCGAAGGGCGGACCACGGGTACCCCGATCAGCCTGATGATCGAGAATACCGATCAGCGGTCAAAGGATTATTCCGATGTCGCGCTGGCCTATCGCCCCGGCCATGCCGATTACGCCTATGACGCCAAATATGGCTTCCGCGATTATCGCGGCGGCGGGCGCAGCAGCGCGCGCGAAACCGCCGCGCGCGTCGCGGCCGGCGCCGTCGCCCGGCTGGCGATCCCGGAAGTCAGCATTCTGGCCTATGTTACCGAAATCGGTGGCGATGCGATCGATCCGGCCAATTTCGACGCCGCGCAGATCAGTGCCAATCCCTTCTTCTGCCCCGATGCTGCCGCAGCCGCCCGCTGGGCCGAACTGGTCGACAGCGCGCGCAAAGATGGTTCCAGCCTGGGTGCCGTGGTCGAATGCATCGCCACCGGCGTTCCCGCCGGCTGGGGCGCGCCGCTGTATGGCAAGCTGGATGCCGATCTGGCCGGCGCGATGATAGGCATCAATGCGGTGAAGGCGGTCGAAATCGGCGATGGCTTTGCCGCTGCCCGCCTGCGCGGGGAAGACAATGCCGATCCGATGCGCCCGGGCGCGGATGGCAAGCCGGAATTCACCGCCAACCATGCCGGCGGCATTGCCGGTGGCATCGCAACCGGCCAGCCGGTGGTGGTCCGCGTGGGCTTCAAGCCAACCAGTTCGATCCTGATCCCGCAGGAAACCATCACCCGCGAAGGCACTGCCACCCAGCTGGCCACCAAGGGACGGCATGATCCCTGCGTCGGCATTCGCGGCACCCCGGTGGTGGAAGCGATGATGGCGCTGGTGCTGGCCGATCACAAGCTGCTGCACCGCGGCCAGATCGGCTGAAAACGCCGCTTTGCGGCACAGACAGCATGAGATGACGGGCAGGTTGCAGCTAAGCCTCGGCTCGTCATCGAAATGCAACATCTGATCGTTGTTTTCGATCAATCTTCGCTGATTGATTTATTCTATCAAACCAATCGATACTCCTCGCTGGCGGAATGCCGGCCGGTCGCCTATCTCCCCTCTCGTCAGTTTCAACCAACCTGGAGAGGGATTTTTCCGCATGGGTATTATCGGCAGCACCATCAAGCCGTTCAAGGCAACCGCCTTCCAGAAGGGCAAGGACTTCTTCGAAGTCACCGAAGCCGATCTGGCCGGCAAGTGGGCCGTATTCTTCTTCTACCCGGCAGACTTCACCTTCGTCTGCCCGACCGAACTGGAAGATCTGGGCAAGCAGTACGCCACGCTGAAGGCGCTGGACGTGGAAGTGTTCGGCGTGTCGACCGACACCCACTTCAGCCACAAGGCATGGCACGACACTTCGGAAAAGATCGGCAAGATCGATTACGCATTCCTGGGCGACCAGCTGCACACGCTGTCGAAGAACTTCAACGTTCTGCGTGAAGACGTTGGCCTGGCCGATCGCGGCACCTTCGTCGTCGATCCGGACGGCGTGATCCAGATCATGGAAATCACCTGCGAAGGTGTTGGCCGTAACGCTGCTGAACTGGTGCGCAAGATCAAGGCTGCCCAGTATGTCCGCGCCAACCCCGGCCAGGTCTGCCCGGCAGCATGGGAAGAAGGCGCAGAAACGCTTGCTCCCTCGCTCGACCTCGTCGGCAAGATCTAAGCTCCGCATTTCGCGCCCGCCGCATTGAGCGGGCCGTGTGGCCCGGGGCTTTCTCCAAAGCCCCGGGCCATTTTTATGTCCGGCCCGTTTTCAGGCCGCTTCATTTTCATCGTAATCAGGGAATTTCACATGCTCGACGCCACGATGACGCAACAGCTCACCCAATATCTCGCCATGCTGCGCGAGCCGATCGAGCTCGTCGCCTCGCTGGACGACGATGCCAAGTCTGCCCAGACCCGCGAACTGCTCGAAGAAATCGCCGCTCTGAGCGACAAGGTTTCGGCCAGCTTCGACGGTACCAATGAACGCAAGCCCAGCTTCGTGATCCGCCGCGCATCCGACGCAGGCAAATGGGTCCGTTTCGCAGGCCTGCCGATGGGCCATGAATTCACCAGCCTGGTGCTGGCGCTGCTGTGGGCCGGCGGCCATCCGCCGAAGGTGGAGCAGGAGGTTCTGGACCAGATCGCCGATCTTGAAGGCGATTATGAGTTCGAAATGTATTTCTCCCTGTCCTGCCACAACTGCCCGGACGTGGTGCAGGCCCTGACGCTGATGGCGCTGAACAACCCGCGCATCCATGCGACGCTGATCGAAGGCGGCACGTTCCAGGAAGAAGTCGATCGCCGCAATGTGATGGCGGTTCCGGCCACCTTCCTGAACGGCGAAATGTTCGCCAGCGGCAAGATGGGCGTGGAAGAAATCCTGGCCAAGCTGGATGGCAATGCCAGTGCCCGCGCCGCTGCCAAGCTGGCCGACAAGAAGCCGTATGAAGTGCTGGTGGTCGGCGGTGGCCCCGCCGGGGCAGCCGCATCGATCTATACCGCACGCAAGGGCTTCGCCACCGGCATCGCGGCTGAACGCTTCGGCGGGCAGGTGCTCGACACCGTGGGGATCGAGAACTTCATTTCGGTGCCTTACACCGAAGGGCCCAAGCTGGCGGCCCAGTTGGAAGCGCATGTGGGGGAATATGACATCGACGTCATGAACCTGCAGACCGCGACCAAGCTGATCCCCGCCGCGCGCCCGGGTGGCCTGCATGAAGTGCAGTTCGAAAACGGTGCCAGCCTGAAGGCGCGCACGCTGATCCTGTCGACCGGTGCCCGCTGGCGCAATCTCGGCGTGCCGGGCGAATTCGAATATCGCAACCGTGGCGTTGCCTATTGCCCGCATTGCGACGGCCCGCTGTTCAAGGGCAAGCGCGTGGCGGTGATCGGCGGCGGCAACAGCGGCGTGGAAGCGGCGATCGATCTGGCCAATATCGTGGGCCATGTCACGCTGGTCGAATTCGACAGCAAGCTGCGCGCCGATCAGGTGCTGCAGGGCAAGCTGCGGAGCATGAGCAATGTCGAGATCCTGCTGTCTGCCCAGAGCACCGAAGTGACGGGTGATGGCGAACGGGTGAACGGCCTGGTGTACAAGAACCGCGAAACCGGCAGTGAACACCGGGTCGATCTGGAAGGCGTGTTCGTCCAGATCGGGCTGGTGCCGAACACCGAATGGCTGAAGGACAGCGGCATCGAGCTGTCGAAATTCGGCGAGATCGTGATCGACACCCATGCCGCCACCAGCCTGCCGGGCATCTTCGCCGCCGGGGACTGCACCACGGTGCCGTTCAAGCAGATCATCATCGCCATGGGCGAAGGGTCGAAGGCTGCCCTGTCGGCGTTCGACTATCTGATCCGCAATGAAGCGACGGAAGAGGTGGCCGAAGCGGCCTGATCTTCCCAACTGCGCGCAAAAAGGGGCGGTGGCCGAAAGGCTGCCGCCCCTTTTTATATGCCCGGCCTTGAGCATGGCGGCCGGCTGCGCCAGTCTGGCATCCCTTTCTTCGCTGACCGGATTTGCGCCATGTCCCGCCCGCCTCTGCCGCCCTTCACCGCTGAAACCGCCGCACAAAAGGCGCGCATGGCAGAAGATGCATGGAATGGCCGCGATCCGGACAAGGTGTCGCTCGCCTATACAGAGGGCAGCATCTGGCGGAACCGCAGCACATTTATCACCGGCCGCGAGCAGATCGTCGAATTCCTGCGCCAGAAATGGCAGCGGGAGCTCGACTACCGCTTGATCAAGGAAGTCTGGGCCTTCCACGACAACCGCATCGCCGCCCGCTTTGCCTATGAATGGCGCGATGACAGCGGGCAGTGGTACCGGTCTTACGGCAATGAGAACTGGGAATTTGACGAAGCCGGGCTGATGGCCCGTCGCCTCGCTTCCATCAATGACCTGCCAATCGCGGAAGTCGACCGGCTGTTCCACTGGGCCCAAGGCCCCCGCCCGGCTGATCATCCCGGCCTGAGCGAACTGGGCCTTTAGCGTTACGGATCAGCCTGATCGCAGAGCAAGGGCGCGATGCGCGCCCATTCCTGCGCGATATGATCAGCCCACAGGCGGTTTATCATCAGCCGCTGGCCCCATGCCAGGGGACCATTCGACAATGTCGCCACGACCCGGTCTCGAACGATATCTTCCGGCCAGCCGGTCCAGTTTCCGGCAAGATTGATCAGATTGGTACCAAAGGCCGGCATCACCTCATCGATCAGAATCCGCTGCAAAGCCTCTGCATCAAAGGCAGATTGCCCGAGCACCCTGGCGATGAAGGCATAATCCCGATCAGTCAGTTCGGTATCGAGGAACAGATCGGACAGGGCAGTCCAGACCGGCAGGCGCTCCGCTATCTCCGCCTCGGTCAGCATGGAATCAGCGCCGGCGCTTGAGCACCAGATAGAGCGCCCCTTCCCCACCATGGCGGCGGTGGGCCTTGCGCACGGCGACAATATCGCTGCTGTGCGGCCCGGCGGCCAGCCAGTCGATCACCTTGGCTCGGATCGCGCCGCGCCGTTCCCCTCGGTCCGCCGCCTCGACCGGGCGCGATTTGCCGGTGATCAGCAGCACCAGCCGCGCGCCCATCATCTTGGCTTGGGTCAGCCCCATATCCAGCCGGCGATGCGCCTGATCCAGCGTGTGGCCATGCAGATCGAGGGTGAAATCGGGGTCCATCGACGCCTTGTCCAGCCGCCGTTCCCAATGGGAATCGAGGCCCGCCGCCGCAGCGGGTGCGGCAGCAGGCGGTGGTGCGATCACGCGCGCGGGCGGAACGCGGCCACGCAGCTTCTTCGACGACGGATTGACGGATTCCGGTGGGGAGAATGTTTCGACCGGGGCGGCAATTTCTTTCGGGCGCAACGGCGCACGCGGCAGCTGGCGGCTTTTCAGGGGGGTGACCGTCCGCGCCAGGCGGGCCCACAGCTCCGCCTCTTCCGCGCTCAGCCCGCGTGGGGCCTTCATCGTCTGCGCAGGCGTTCGAGCGTTCCGCGCGGCAGCAACAGCAGCGCATCGCCCCTTGCGCTCATGCCCCCGGCAATGGTGCGTGCCTGTTCACCCGCCCCCCAGAAGGTATCGAAGCGATTGGCGCCCTTGATGGCGCCGCCCGTATCCTGCGCGATCCACAGGCCATTGGCTTCCTGGCGATCGGTGGACAGAAAAACCGGCGCCCCGAGCGGGACATAGGCCGGATCGGCCGCGACAGAGCTTTGCGCCCTTACCGGCACTTCCAGCGCGCCCAAGGGCCCATCACCAGTCAATTCGCGGAAGAACACCCAGCTCTGATTCATCCGCATCAGTTCACGCCCTTCGAAGGGGTGTTCCCGCAGATAGGCCATGATGCCCTGCATCGATCCGGGATATTGGCCCGGGCCATCGCCCAGCAGCCCCTGTTCCCGCATTACCGCACCGATCCCGGTATAACCGCGACCGTTCTGCCCGGCATATCCGATCCGGATCACCTGCCCATCAGGGGTGAGCAGCCGGCCGGATCCCTGGATCTGCAGGAAGAAGAATTCCACCGGGTCGGCCGCCCAGGCGATTTCCAGCCCCTTGTTGGCGAGCGCACCTTCCTCGATTTCCTTGCGATCGAAATAAGGGACGAATTTGCCGCTGCGGTCATAACGGCCCAGCGGCATGCGTTCGCCACGTTCGCTTTCGGGAAGATCTTCAGGCTTCGCGCGCACCAGGTCTGACGGCATGCGATAGACCGGCACGTTGAAGCCCTGCTGCTTCGTACGCACACCGGAAATTTCCGGTTCGTAATATCCGGTGGCAAAACCGCGCCCATCACCCACGCGCACGGTTTCGAAACGTTCTTCGAAGAAACGGCGGGCATCATGGCCCGGCCAGCTTGCCGCTTCGGAACAGGTTACGCGCCAGTCGTCCGCCTGGGTCAGCCCGCTGGCATCGGTGCGGCGCAACAGCTTGGGGCAGCTTTCGACGAAGGACAGCAAGGCCGTGCCGGCATCATCGGCCGTCAGCCGAAGGCTGCTGACCGACGGGCCTTCGCGCACCCCAGTCAGCAAGGCTGTTGCCCCACTCGGCGGAGTGGGGGTCACGCCGGGCCGATCAGTCGAAGGCACGATGGAGGCGCAGGCAGCAATTGCTGCCACGCCCGCCGCCACGATCAGGGTACGAATCGACAGCAGCCGAATTCGCCTGTCCACACCCCCCATCGGGCGATTAACCTTCGTCTGTTTCGTCGAGCAGCCAGTCAGGCCCTGCTGCGCTGATATTGCGCGAGAAGGTCCAGACATCGCGGCTTTCCACCGCATCATCCAGCGATCCGGCGATCATATGGCCATCACGATCATAGGTGACCGCCGCAATATCCGCGACGAAGCGCAGCGCGATGCGGGCCGTCTGGCCATCCAGCTCTGCCGAATGCACGGTGATGTCTTCGATCCGGATCAACCGGTTGTCGAGCTTTTCACCGGCTGCTTCGCGGGCATCGATGGCTGCGGCAAAACCGGCATAGACATCATCATCGCATAGTTCGCGGAGTTCTTCCCGATCACCGCGCCAGAAGGCTTCGAGGATCATCCCGTAAGCGCCCCGTGCGCCTTCGAGGAAGGCAAGCAGATCAAAGCGGCGATCCGCAGCGCTGATCGCCTGCAGCCCGCGTTCAATCGCGGGGGCAAAGCCGATCAGTTCACGGTCCGGACGCGGAGCCTCTGGCGCCGGATTGCTGGCCGGGCGCGGCATATGTGCGGCATCCGGCCGGTCGAACCGCGTCGGCACCGACTCTTCCTCATGCTCCGCACGGCGGCCGAGCACCGAATAGAGCCGGAGGCCGAGAAAGGCGGCGATCATGGCCAGGATGACGATTTCCAAGATCACAAGAACTGTCCCGATTGTCGTACCACCGGAAATCCCGGCGGTTAAAAACCAATTCTGCCCGAAATGGGGGCGAATTTCAAATGAACAACAGCCTTGGGCGGCTTACGATCCCTTCACACCATGGATTTGTTGCCAGACGTTGCGGCCACGCCATGCCGGTGCTAGTCGCCCGAGCCATTCTTCAGGGCGGGCGCAGGCCTGCTTTTCACATCAAGGCGGAAGACACGCACATGTCCGACGAAGGCAACGTCCTCACCAATCTCGACAATGGTCACGCTGGCAACGGCGCCGACACCCAGCCTGTTGCCGGGTTGTTGCAGCAATATGTGAAGGATCTGTCGGTCGAAAACCCGAAGGCTCCGGAAAGCTTCCAGTGGAATGCGCAGCCGGAACTGGACGTGCAGTTCAACATCGGCGCCCGCCCGCTGAACGAAGAAGTGACCGAAGTCGAACTGAAGATTTCGGCCACTGCGCGCGTCCAGCAGGGTACGCTCTATCTGGTTGAGCTGGCCTATTGCGGGCTGGTCGGCATGCGCAACATGCCCGATGACCAGAAGCACGCCTTCAGCTTCGCCGAAGCGCCGCGCATCCTGTTCCCCTTCGCCCGCCGCGTGATTGCCGATGCCGTGCGTGATGCCGGCTTTGCCCCGCTGATGCTGGACCCGATCGATTTCGCCGGCCTTTATATGCAGCAGCTGCAGCAGCAGGCCGAACAGAGCGGCGACAATCCGGCGGTGGCCAACTGATCGGCTGCCTGACGGGCATCTGAAGAGAGCCTGGCCTTGAGCCTCGTTCGAAATGTCGGAACCATCGGCGGGCTGACTGCGGTCAGCCGGGTGTTTGGTTTTGTGCGCGATGTCCTGCTGGCGCGGGTGCTGGGCGCGGGGATGGCGGCGGATGCGTTTCAGCTCGCCTTTATCCTGCCCAACACCTTCCGCCGGCTGTTTGCCGAAGGCGCGTTTTCCGTCGCCTTCGTGCCGATGTACACGCGGCATCTCGCCAGCGAAGGCGAAGATGCCGCTGATCGCTTTGCCAGCGATGTGCTGGCCGTATTCATCTGGGTGCTGCTGGGCTTTTCCGCGATCGCGATGATCGCGATGCCCGGGATCGTCTGGCTGCTGGCCAGCGAATATCGCGAAGTGCCCGGCAAATATGAACTGGCCGTGGTGCTGAGCCAGATCACCTTCCCTTATCTGGCGCTGGTCAGCCTGGTGGCAATGCTGTCCGGCCTGCTGAACGCCCATTCCAAATTCGCCCCGGGGGCCTTTGTCCCCGTACTGCTGAATATCGTGCTGATCGCCGGGATTATCACCGGCTATGTGCAGCAGCAGAACGGTGGCAGCGATGTCGCGGTTGCCTGGACCCAGGCGATTGCCGTGCCGGTCGCGGGTGTGTTGCAGCTGGTCTATATGGCCTGGGCAACCCGCCGCGCCGGAGTGAAGCTGAAGATCACCCGGCCCAGCTTCACGCCAGAGGTGCGCCGCCTGGCGATGCTGATCCTGCCCGCCACTTTTGGCGCCGGCGTCTATCAGATCAGCCAGTTCGTCGACACCTTCTTCGCCACCAGCCTGGAACAGGGTTCGCTGACGCTGCTGAAATATGCCGACCGGCTGAACCAGATGCCGCTGGGCATCGTGGGCATCGCGCTGGGCACGGCAATCCTGCCGATGCTGGCGCGCCACATCCATGGCGGCGACATGAAGGAAGCACAGCGGCTGCAGACCAATGCCGTCGAAATGGCGTTGCTGCTGACGCTGCCGGCCGCCGTGGCGCTGGCCATCTGTGCGCCGGCCTTCGTATCGGCCTTCTTCGTCGGCGGCCGGATGACCGATGCCGATGGCGCGGTGATGGCCAATATCGTGATCGCGCTGGTCATCGGCTTGCCATCCTATGTGCTGGTCAAGGTGTTCCAGCCGGCCTTTTTCAGCCGCGAAGACACCCGCACGCCGGTGTGGATCGCGGTCGGCGTGCTGGTGATGAACATCGGCATCAATTTCATGGTCGTGCCACGCTTCGGCATTGTCGGGCTGGCCGGGGCCACCGCCTTCACCTCCACGCTCAATGTGCTGACGCTCTATGTCATCCTGCACCGGCGCGGCTGGTATCATGCCACCGCCAAGCTCGGCGGCCGGGTGCTGCGGCAATTGATCGCCACCGCAGCCATGGCGGCGGTGCTGTGGTTCCTGACCCCGATGATGGTCGATTATTACACCGGCAATTTCATCGAACGCGCCGCATCGCTGGCCGTGCTGGTGGTGTCTGGCGCCGTGGTGTTCCTGGTGATCGCCTGGGTCATTGGTGCGATCGACAAGGATCTGATTGCCCAGCTGCGGCGCAAACGCCCGGCGAAGTCGGTTAATCTGGCCGAGTAGGGCTTCTAAATCCGGTCCATTATGATATGCGCGCCGGCGATGAATGTTTCTTCCGCCTTTCTGCCTGTGGGCCCTGCAACCTGGTCGCCGCGCGATCAGGGGGCCTGGCGATGGCCCGGCTCAGAATGTTGCTCCGCCTCCCGCTGAGGCTTTTGCCGGCGCGCCCCTGCTGCCGGTTCTGACCAGACATATCATCGACACAGTTTTTGAAAGGCACAGGCATGCGTATCGTATCCGGTATCCAGCCCACCGGCTCCCTCCATCTTGGCAATTATCTTGGCGCAATCCGCAATTGGGTGCGGATGCAGGATTCGGTTGAACCGGGCAGTCAGTGCCTGTTCTTCCTGGCGGATCTGCACGCCATTTCCATGCCGCATGTTCCGGCCGAACTGCGCCGCGCGACGCTGGAAATGGCCGCCGCGCTGGTCGCTTGCGGCATCGATCCAGACCGGTCCGTCCTGTTCAACCAGGCACAGGTTCCCGCCCATTCCGAACTGCAATGGCTGTTGAACGGCACCGCCCGCATGGGCTGGTTGAACCGGATGACCCAGTTCAAGGACAAGTCGGGCAAGAACCGCGAAGGCGCCAGCGCCGCCCTGTTCACCTATCCGGTGCTGCAGGCAGCAGACGTGCTGCTGTATCAGGCCACCCATGTCCCCGTGGGCGAAGACCAGAAACAGCATCTCGAACTGGCGCGCGACATTGCGCAGAAGTTCAACAATGACTTCGCGAGCGAGGAAGAACCCGTGTTCATCCTGCCCGATCCGATCATTCCGCCGCAGGCGGCCCGGATCATGTCGCTGCGCGATGGTACCGCCAAGATGAGCAAGTCCGACCCGTCGGATATGAGCCGCATCAACTTGTCCGATGATGCAGACACCATGGTGAAGAAGATCAAGAAGGCAAAATCGGACGCCGATGCCCTGCCTTCCGAACTGGACGGGCTGGCCGATCGGGCCGAAGCGCGCAATCTGGTCGCGATCTTTGCCACCCTGGCTGATCGCAGCCAGGAAAGCGTGCTGACCGAATTTGGTGGTCAGGGCTTCGGCGTGTTCAAGCCCGCGCTGGCTGAACTGGTGGTGGAAACCCTTTCCCCCATTACCAGTCGCTTCACCCAATTACTGGATGATCGTGAAGCACTGGACGCCATTCTGGCACGCGGTGCGGCACAGGCTCGCCAGATTGCCGGGCCGACGCTGGATCAGGCCTATCGTTCGCTCGGGCTGCTACGCGGCTGATCAAAGCCCTACAGGATTGATTCCAAACGGCCAGCGGGCGGATTCAGTCCGCCCGCTGGCCGATTTCGCAGCCAATTCTTTATCCCGTTGAATTGCATCATTTTTAATTGAAAGTCTATTCAAGCGCTATTCAGCACCCCATGTGTAAGGCTGGAAAGCAGAAATGGCGGCGGTGCGCCGGTTTGTGGGACAGCAGCACAGCCAGTCTGATTTGGAGACTGCACCATGCAATTGTTTGACACAGGGCTGAAGAAGCTCGCCACCGGCTTCAAGCTGGCGGTGCTGCCGCTGGCCGCGCTGGGCCTTTCTGCCTGCGCATCGAATTTCAACGCCGATGTTTCGCGCTTTCAGGCACAGCTGCCTGCGCCGCAGGGCCAGACCTTCGCGGTTGTGGCCGAAGATCCGGCGCTCGCGGGCGGTCTGGAATTTTCCCAATATGCGGGCTTTGTTGCGCAGCAAATGGAAAAGCTTGGCTATCGCCCGGCAGCTTCGGCCGACAGCGCGACCTTGCTGGTGAAATTTGATTATGGCGTGGACAAGGGGCGCGAGCGCATCCAGTCCACCGGCTTCCGTGATCCGTTCTTCTCCCCCTGGTATGGTTTCCGTGGCGGTGGCTGGGGCGGCCCGGGTTGGGGCTGGGGTGGCCGTGGTGGCTTCTACCCCGGTCGAGCCTGGGGTTACGGCTGGCAGGATCCGTTCTTTGACCGGGATATTTCCAGCTACACCGTATTTACCAGCGGGATTGAGCTGAAGATCGATCGCAAGGCCGATGGCCAGCGGCTGTTTGAAGGTCGGGCAGAAGCGCTGTCCACCTCCAACCGGATGCAATATCTGGTGCCCAATCTGGTCGAAGCCATGTTCACCGATTTCCCGGGCAATTCGGGCGAAACCACCCGAATTTCGATCCGCCCCGAAGATCAGCCGGTGAAGCGCACCAACCGCTGATCATCGGCATCAGGATTTCGACAACAGCAGGAGCGGGTCCCTACGGGCCCGCTCTTTTTGCATCAGCGGAACTATTCTTCTGGCTGTAAGATTTATGACCACAATCTGACACAGACCCGTTCTAGGGCTCGCGGCAATCAACGGAGGCCCGATGTACCTGTCCCGATCCCTTTCATCCGCTGTGACCCTGGCCCTGCTTGCTGCCGGGCTTGCGGGCTGCGCCACCACCACCCCGATCACGGGCCTGCCGGCGGTCAACGTCACCGCCACGGACGAAACCGCGCCGGTGGGCACGGCCAATGCCGATGCCGCTGATGATCCGGCCATCTGGCACAATGCCGGCGATCCCGAAGAAAGCCTGATTGTCGCCACGGACAAGAAGGCCGGGCTCTATGTTTATGGCCTTGATGGTTCGGTGAAGAGCTTCATCGAAGGCGGGCTGCTCAACAATGTCGATCTGGCATCGCTGCCCGATGACCGCGTGATCGTTGTCGCCAGTGACCGCAACGATCCGGCCAATTCGCAATTGCAGACCTATCAGCTCAACACCGCCACCGGCACGCTCAACCTGCTGGGGCTGGTGCCCGGCGGTGCCGGCGAAGGATATGGGTTGTGCCTTGGTCTGGGTGACGACGGCATCCGCGCCTATTCGGTGATCAAGGATGGCACCATCCACGAGGTGAAGCTGAACTTTGACGGCAAGCCGAGCGGCACCTTCGAACGCCGCATGAAAGTGCCGACCCAGGCCGAAGGCTGCGTGGTCGATCCCAGCGATGGCACGCTTTATGTGGGCGAAGAAGATGCCGGCATCTGGCGCTTCCGCCCCGGTGAAACCAATGGCACGCTGGTCGCAGCGGTCGATAATCAGCAGCTGGTGGCCGATGTCGAAGGGCTGGCGATCTGGTCCGGCCCGCGCAGCAGCTATCTGGTTGCTTCCAGCCAAGGCGACAACGCCTATGCCGTGTTCCGCCTGCCAGAGGTAACGCCGGTAGGCCGCTTCCGCGTCGCTGCCGGAACCTTCGGCGCGACCGAGGAAACCGACGGCATCGAAATCGCATCGGGCAATTTCGGCCCCAACTATCCCGACGGGCTGTTCGTGGCGCAGGATGGGCACAATGCGCCCCATGCGCAGAACTTCAAGCTGGTGTCATGGAAGGCCATCGCCGCAGCGCTGGGCCTGAACTGAGCTTCAAACTGGCGGGCCCCGGCGATCCGGGGCCCGCTGGATCTGCTCGATAGGATTTATGCCAGCGTGGCGTGCCCGCCCGTGGAACCGAAACCACCGGTGCCGCGCGCGGTATCGTCCAGTTCTTCCACCTCGTCCCAGTCGGCGCGAACCACCGGCGCCAGCACCAGCTGCGCCACGCGATCGCCGCGCGCGATAGTGAAGGCTTCGGATCCATGGTTGATCAGGATGATCTTCAGTTCCCCGCGATAATCGCTGTCGATCGTGCCCGGCGTGTTGGGCAGGCTGATCCCATGCTTGAGCGCGAGGCCAGACCGAGGCCGCACCTGAATTTCGTAATTGTCCGGGATCGCCAACGCAAAACCGGTCGCCACCGCATGGCGACCGCCCGGTGCCAGCACCACATCTTCGGCCGCCAGCACATCCATTCCGGCAGCACCGCCCGTGGCATAGGACGGCAGCGCCAACCCTTCCCCATGTGGCAGGCGGCGGATGCGAACAGGCACATTATCAGTCATTGGCAAGTTCTTCCCCGATGCGTTCAATCAAACGGCGCGCGACATCCGTCTTGGACATGGTCGGCCAGTCTTCCACCCCGTCTGCACGAACGAGGTGCACGGTGTTGTCTGCGCCGCCCATCACATCGCCCGAGACATCATTGGCAATGATCCAGTCCGCGCCCTTGCGGGTACGCTTGGCCATCGCATGGGCGACAACGTCACGCGTTTCCGCCGCAAAGCCGACCACCAGTTGCGGACGATCCGCCCGCCCGGCCAGACCGGCCAGAATGTCGGGATTTTCGGCCAGCGGCAGCGGCGCCAGTTCGGTGCCGTCTTTCTTGATCTTGTCGGCGGCATAATCGCGCGCGCGCCAATCAGCCACGGCTGCCACCATCACCGCCGCATCGGCCGGCAGGGCCGCGGAAACCGCGTCAGCCATTTCCCGCGCGCTTTCCACATCGATCCGGTCCACCCCCGGCGGCGTGGGCAGCGTCACAGGCCCGGCGACCAGCGTCACCCGCGCGCCTGCAGCCGCCGCTGCCGCAGCAATGGCAAAGCCCTGCTTCCCGCTCGACCGGTTGGCGATGTAACGCACCGGATCAATCGGTTCATGGGTCGGCCCTGCAGTGACCAGAACATGCCGGCCAAACAGCGGCCGATGGCTGACCGCGCTGTCGAAATCCGGCTGCCCCGCCAGCGGATCAGCCGTATTGGCGGACAAAGCCAGTGCACCAGCAAGCCCGGCAGCCAGCAACTGCGCAATCACATTCCAGATGGCTTCGGGTTCAGGCAGGCGGCCGGGGCCGAATTCACCGCAGGCCATTGGCCCTTCATCGGGCTGCATCACCTGCACCCCCGATTGCCGCAGCCAGGCGATGTTGCGCTGGGTCGCCGCATGCTGCCACATCCGCACATTCATGGCCGGCACGGCGAGCACCGGCTTGTCGGTTGCCAGCAGCAATGTGGTGGCCAGATCATCGGCCATGCCCGCCGTCATCTTTGCCAGCAGATCGGCCGTTGCCGGGCACACCACCACCAGATCGGCCGATCGGCTGAGCTGGATATGGCCGATTTCCGTTTCGCTCTTCAGATCCCACAGCGAGGTGTGCACCGGATTGCCTGAGAGCGCGGCCAGGCTCATCGCGGTAACGAATTGCGCGCCCCCGTCAGTCAGCACGCAGGTGACATCCGCGCCATTCCGGCGAATCAGCCTGACCAGTTCACAGGCCTTGTAAGCAGCGATCCCGCCGCCCACCACCAGAAGGATTCGTGGCTGCGTCATCTTGATTTCCATCCTGTCATCCGGCCGCCAGCCTGGGCCTGCCCCAAAGGGCAAGCGCAAGATCATACAGCGCGCGCGGCACCAGCACTATTCCTGTCAGATAGGTAGGCAGCAGCAGCACCACCCAATAGAAATTGTTCGGCCGGGCAAACAGCGAAATGGCCAGCATCATGCCGGCAAACCACAGGGTGCAGAACAGGCCGATCCGTCCACCCAGCGCCAGCCAGCCCAGGAACGGCAGCAGGGCCAGCACGCCACCAACCCCTGGCGGAACCGCCATCAGCACCGACAGCTGGGTCAGGCTGGTCAGCACCAGCTTCAGCCCCTGGGCACCGTTCCATGGCGGTGACGGCAAATCACCCGGCAGGCGATAGGCCATCACCTCCTGCGCGTGGAGCACCATGCCAATGGTGAACAGCACCAGCACCACGGCAATCGCCGCCAGTTCGCGCCAGCGTTTTTCCAGCACGGCGAATGCCCCCCACAGCAGCAGGAACGGCAGGACCATTTCCCGCACCGCCAGGGCGATCGCCAGCGCAAGCAGGCTCAGCATCCAGCCGAAACGCGGCCGGTACAGCCCGATCGCCAGCGACAGGAACATGCCTGCCACCATTTCATGGACCAGCCCGATCCGAGAAAAGAAGGCGACAATGCCGAACATGAAAATCGCCACGGCCATGGCCACTTTCTCGATCACCGTCACCCGGCCACGCAGCGCGCCCATCCAGACGATGATACTGGCGAACAGCACGCTAACCGTTATCGCCCGCAATCCTTCCAGACCAAACCGGGCCGACGCCCAGGCCAGTGTCGGCGGGCGAACGGTGACAAAGGGACGGGTCGGATATTGATGGGTGCGCTGTTGATCCAGCGCGGCCGAATAATAGTTTTCGCCAGCGCTCACGCGTTTCAGAATATCGCCATAGAGCCGGACATCGCCATAACCGCTGTTCACGGCCTTGGCCTGCATAACCCTTTGCTTGGCGTGAAATTCGGTGACCGAGCAGGCGCTCCAGGCCATCAGCAGCCCGGTAACCACCAGCAGCAGCAAGGCGCCCCAACGCGGCAGGGCGCGCAGCGGATGGCGCAGGCTTTCCCAGCCGTCCAGATGGTCGCGCAACGATGCAATCATGATCTATCCCGCCCTGCAGCCGCCCATCCAGCGGGCCTGCGCGCCATGCCTATCACAGGGTGGTGGATATCGGGCGCACCGATCAGCCGATCCAGCCCCAATGCACCGCCGTCCAGCTCAGCGCCGCGCCAACCAGCGCGGCCCCGGTATAACCCAGCCAGCTGCCACCCTTGTCCTGACGCGGAGCGCCAATGATCAGATCCACCGCTGGCAGCGGCGGCGTTTCCGGCGCGCCACCCTTGGGCGGGAACTTTTCTTCAATGCGGCGAACCAGTTCGGGGATACGCAGCAGGGTCTGGGTGTCGGTGCGGATGCGGTCCGCAATCATCGATTCCGGGCCCAGCTCATCGCGGATCCAGTCGCGCACGAAGGGTTCGGCAACGTCCCACAGATTGATATTGGGATCGAGCTGGGTGGCGATGCCTTCCACCATGACCATGGTTTTCTGCAGCAGCAACAAATGCGGCTGGGTCTGCATGTCGAATTCGCGGGTGATGGCGAACAGGCTGTCGAGCATCTGCCCGACCGAGAGTTCCCCCACCGGCTTACCGCGCATGGGTTCCCCCACGGCGCGCAGCGCGGTCGCGAATTCATCGACCGAATGATAGCTCGGCACATATTGCGCTTCGAAATGGATTTCGGCGACCCGGCGATAATTGCCGGTGGTCAGGCCATACAGGATTTCGGCCAGCCATTGCCGCGCCCGGGTGTCGATCCGGCCCATGATGCCAAAATCGATGGCCACAATGGTGCCATCGGCCCGCACGAACAGATTGCCCTGGTGCATGTCCGCATGGAAGAAACCCGCGCTGATCGCCTGGGTCAGGAAAGCCAGCACCAGCCGCCGGGCCAGATCGGGCAGATCGATCCCCGCCGCGCGCAGGCCGGCAATGTCCGACACCTTGATGCCGTCGATCCATTCGATCGTCATCACCCGGCCATTGGTGCGATCCCAGTCGATCGCCGGCAGGGCATAACCATGCACCCCGCGCATCACCGCCGCCAGTTCGGAGGCGGAGGCCGCCTCGCGCCGCAGATCCAGCTCTCGATTGGTCCAGCGCTTGAAATTGGCGATCGTCAGCCGCGGGCGCAGCCGCACGGCTTCACCGCCAACAGCCTCCAGATGGGCAGCCGCCCATTCATAGGTCTGGATATCGCGGGCAAATTGTTCGCGGATGCCCGGGCGCAGCACCTTGATCGCCACGGTGCGGCCATCCAGCGTTACCCCCTTGTGCACCTGCGCGATCGAGGCGGCGCCAACGGGATGGGGATCGATGGATGCAAAGATCCGATCGATCGGCATCTGGAAGCTACGCTCTATCTGCGCGGCAATCTCTTCATAGGGAACCGGCGGCAGGCTGTCCTGCAGGCTCAGCAGATTATGCGCGGCCTCTTCCCCCACGATATCCGGGCGGGTGGCAAGCGTCTGCCCCAGCTTGATCGCGGCCGGGCCGATCGCGCGGAAGGCAGCGGCATAATCGGGCCGTTCCGGCTGCCTGGTGCCGAAGCGCGCGGCGCGCACCAGCCGGCGCACCGGCGGCGGCACATTGGGGTCTGCCTCAATCCCGCGCAGCGCGCCATGGCGGGCGAGCGTGCGCCCCCATTTCCACAAGCGATAGAGATGCGTTGCTGGTCGCGTCATTTACGAATGCCTGTTCCGCCTTGAGCCTGGCCTGCCTTGCAGCAGGGTCAGACCTTCCAGCCGGAATGGATCGCCACCAGCCCGCCCAGGATCGGTTCCACGCGGGTGTTCACGAAACCGGCATCGCGGATCATCGCTTCAAAGGCCGGCATGGTCGGGAAACGGCGGATCGATTCGATCAGATAGCGATAGCTGTCTGCATCGCCCGCAATTGCCTGGCCGATCTTGGGGACCAGCTTGTGCGAATAGGCGTCATAGGCTTCCTTGAAACCCGGCCATTCGGTGGTCGAGAATTCGAGGCAGTAAAAGCGCCCGCCGAACTTCAGCACGCGATGCGCTTCGGCCAGGGCCTTGTCGATATGGGTGACGTTCCGAATGCCGAATGCGATGGTGTAGGCATCGAATGTGCGGGAGGAAAAGCTCAGTTCCTCCGCATTCTGGCACGACCAGACCAGACCATCGATACCGCGTTCCATGGCGCGTTCCACGCCGACATCCAGCATGTCCTGATTGATGTCGGACACGGTCACCGATGCGCCGGCATCGGCCATGCGGAAGGAAATGTCGCCCGTGCCGCCGGCCATGTCGAGAATGGTTTCACCCGGCTGCGGCTTCACCCGCCGCACGAACCGATCCTTCCACAAACGATGCATGCCACCGGACATGGCATCATTCATGATGTCGTATTTCTTGGCCACATTGGAAAAGACCGTGCCCACGCGGCGGGTCTTTTCATCGGGTGCCACCTCTTCGTAGCCGAAAGATACCTGATCGCTCATGCCCGTTCCTCTAGCGATGACCCGGCGGGAGGGCCAGCACGCGTTTGCTGCCGCATGGCGATGATCGACAGCCCTATGCCGAACAGGATCAGCGCCATCCCGACGAAGTGATAATCATGCAATGTTTCGCCCAGCAGCGCGGCAGACAGGAAGGCGCCGAAGATCGGCATCAGCGTGATCGTCTGCCCGGCGCTGGCCGGCCCAACCACCTGCGCAGCCGAATTGAAGATGAAATAGGATATGATCGAAGGCAGCACCGCCACATAGGCAAAGGCACCCACGACCTTGGGGCTCCAGTGGATGTGATCGCCCGACAACCAGTTCCACGCCGCGAAGGGCGCCATGGCCACCACCCCGACAAAGAAGGTCGCCGCCACAAAGCTGATCGGCGACATCTCCGGCCGCAGGCGCAGGAACACCATATAAAGCGACCACACCAGCACGCTGCCCAGGATCAGCAGATCACCGCGACCAAAGCTCAACGCGGCCGCGCGCGCCGGATCACCCTGAAAGACGATGATCATCACCCCGATGATTGATGCCACCACGCCGAACTGCTGCACCAGCGGGCTGCGAACCCCGAAGAATATCCGGTCTAGCACCACCACCAGCGCCGGCGTCGCCGCCTGCAGCAGCAGGGCATTGGTGGCCGGGGTTTCCCGCAGCCCGGAATACAGCAGTGCGTTGAACGTCCCGACACCCAGCAGGCCGAGCAGCAGCACCGGCTTCCATCCCGCCAGGATTGCCCGCCAGTCCCGCCGCAGCGGGCCCCAGGCGAAGGGCAACAACAGCAAAGAGGCGCCGGCCCAGCGGATAAAGGCCAGGGTCAGCGGCGGCACATCAAAGCGTACTGCGCGGCCGACAATGGAATTGCCCGCCCACAGAACCATCACCACCCCCAGCAGGGCAAAGGCACGGATCTGGCGGTTTTCCGGGGTCACAGCCCGGCCCTAACCCAGCGGGCGCGTGCTGGCGATGACATTATCGCCCGCACGCGCTAGGCAGGCGATCCGATGCCTGAACTTCCCGAAGTCGAAACCACCGTGCGCGGCCTGGCCCATGTTCTGGACGGGGCCCGGATCGACCGCGTCATACTGAACCGGCCCGACCTGCGCTTCCCCTTCCCCGAAGGGCTGGGGCAGGCGCTGACCGGGGCTGTGGTGTCCGGGCTTTCCCGGCGGGCAAAATATGGCCTGATCCACACCGATCGCGGCCAGACCATGATCTTCCACCTGGGGATGAGCGGGCGCTGGCGAATCAATCCCGATGCCATCGCCAAACATGACCATCTTGTCATGGAAGCGGGCGGCCATCAGCTGGCGCTGAATGACCCGCGCCGCTTCGGCTATGTCGCGCTGATGGACAGCCAGCAGCTGGACCTGTGGCCCGCCTTTGCCGCCATGGGGCCGGAGCCGCTGGGCCCGGACTTCACGCCCGCCCATCTCGCTGCCGAGCTCAAGGGACGCAAACAGGCGATCAAGCTGCTGCTGCTCGATCAGCGCCTCGTCGCCGGACTCGGCAATATCTATGTCTGCGAAGCGCTGCATCACGCCGGTATCGACCCGCGCCGCGCCGGAGGCACGGTGTCGCGTGCCGCCATTGAAAGACTGGTCCCGGCGATTCGTGACGTGCTCGAACGGTCCATTGCCGATGGCGGGTCAACATTGCGTGATTTTGCCCGGCCGGACGGGGAACTGGGCTACTTCGCCACTCGATTCGCTGTCTATGGCAGGGAAGGCGAAAACTGCCTGAAAAATGACAAGGGAGTCATCCAGCGGATCGTGCAAGGCGGGCGCAGCACATGGTTCTGCCCCAAATGCCAACGCTGACCCATTTGCTTGACGATTCGGACCCCTGCCGTTAAGGGGCGCGCTTTCCGGCGGGTAACCGCCAATCCCACGATTTCGCCCAAACCCGCGATTTCACACAGATGACAGGCGGCCGCTGCCACGGCCCGAGACGAGGACAGACATGGCCAACACGCCGCAAGCACGCAAGCGCATCCGTCGGAACGAGAAGCGCGCAGAAATCAACGGTTCGCGTCTGAGCCGTATCCGTAGCTTCGTGAAGAAGGTCGAACTGGCCCTCGCCGAAGGCAACAAGGATGACGCAGCGACCGCGCTGAAGAATGCCCAGCCTGAACTGGCTCGCGGCGTTGCACGCGGCGTGCTCCACAAGAACACTGTGGCACGCAAGATGAGCCGACTCAGCAAGCGAGTCGCAGCACTCTGATTCGCTGTCCGGGGTGACCCGGACAGAACGAAGTCGGAACGAAGCCAGCGGGATTCCCGCTGGCTTTTTTACGTCTGCTTCAGATTTGACACATGTGTCAGCAGGGTGCCCGCGCGCATGTCACGGAAGCAGTTGGATTTCCTGTGATTCGCAAAGTTGAAACATAAGTTTTCCTTTAGAATCATAGCGCTGAACGAAGTCCTGCGGGCTTGAGTTGAGTCAAGCCGCTATATTTCAATTTTTTTACCCCATCGCTCTTGCCGGATTTGGCCGACCAGCGATAACTGACCTTCTGCCGGGGGCGCTTCGATCCCTGGTGGCTACACAGACGAATTTGAACGGAACAAGCTGTCGCCACAGGTGGTGCCAGTGAAGGGGAGGTTTTGCCCTCCCTCCGGACATTGAGTTCAGAGAAACGCCTTGTTGGGGTGAATGAGGATTTTCGTCGATGATTCGGAAGGGACCGCAGAATGGCCGCTTTGCCTCTGCCACACGCGAGGTGATGATGGACGAATTGCGTGAACAGGAAGCCGCGAACCTGGCAGCGGACTGGGCTGATATCAGCCTGGGCCTGCGCAAGGATCTGGGCCATCAGCTTTTCAACCAGTGGATTCGCCCGATCCAGCTGGGCAATTTCTGTTCGGAAACCGGCACGCTGGACCTGTTCCTGCCGACCGAGTTTTCCGCCAATTGGGTGCAGGAACGATTCCATGACCGGCTGTCGCTGGCCTGGAAGATCGCGCGCGCCGAAGTGCGCCAGGTGCGAATCGGCGTACACCCGGGACGCCGCAAGCTGGCCGATCTGGATCTGCGCGGCGAAGACGGCTTCGGCCACCGCGCGGCCAATGACACGCCGCAGCCGATGGAATCGATCGGCAGCGAAGGCTTCACCTCGTCTGTCGGCCTCGACCCCAGCCTGACCTTTTCCTCCTTCGTTCCCGGCACCACCAATGTGCTGGCGAAGAATGCGGCCGAACGCATGGCCAAGACGGAAAAGCCCCAGTTCTCTCCGCTTTATCTCAAGGCGGCGACCGGACAGGGCAAAACCCATCTGCTGCATGCGATCGCCCATGCCTATCTGCAGGAACATCCGCGCAACCGGATCTTCTACTGCTCTGCCGAACGCTTCATGGTCGAATTCGTCCAGGCGCTGAAAAGCAATGAGATGATCGAATTCAAGGCGCGGCTGCGCGGGTTCGATCTGCTGCTGGTGGACGATATCCAGTTCATCATCGGCAAGGCGAGCGCGCAGGAAGAACTGCTCTACACGATCGATGCGCTGCTGGCCGAAGGCAAGCGGCTGGTCTTCGCCGCCGATCGCGCGCCCCAGGCGCTCGACGGGGTGGAACCGCGCCTGCTCAGCCGCCTGTCCATGGGACTGGTGGCAGACATCCAGCCGGCGGATATCGAACTGCGCCGCGCGATTCTAGAATCGAAGCTGGCCCGCTTCGCTCCGCTGGCCGTGCCGGCCGATGTGATCGAATTCCTGGCCCGCACGATCAACCGCAATGTCCGCGAACTGGTGGGCGGCCTGAACAAGCTGATCGCCTATGCCCAGCTGACCGGGCAGGATGTGACGCTGCAGCTGGCCGAAGACCAGCTGACCGATATTCTGTCGGCCAATCGCAAGCGCATCACCATTGATGAGATCCAGCGCACCGTCTGCCAGTTCTACCGCATTGATCGCGCAGAAATGTCGAGCAAGCGTCGGGCCCGCGCCGTGGTGCGTCCGCGCCAGGTGGCGATGTATCTGGCCAAGGTGCTGACCCCGCGTTCCTACCCGGAAATCGGGCGCAAGTTCGGCGGCCGCGACCATTCGACAGTGATCCACGCCGTCCGGTTGATCGAGGATCTGCGCAAGCGCGATTCGGACATGGACGGCGATGTACGCAGCCTGCTGCGCCAGCTGGAAAGCTGAGTTCTGCCCCAATCACGATGATGACAGGGGGATACGATGTGTCCCCCTGTCATCAATGGCTCCAGCCTCTGCATGGGCCGCGATTTCTGAAGCATCAGGTGATTCCACCAGCTTGGGAATCGCTCTAGAGAGCCGGCATGACCGCAGCCTCTCCCCCCCTTCCCCCTGAACGGCTCAACCGCTTTGCCCGCCATATCGTGCTGCCCGAACTGGGTGGCGCCGGGCAGGCGACGCTGGCACAGGCACGAGTGGCGCTGATGGGGGTTGGCGGGATCGGTTCACCCGCCTTGCAATATCTGGCCGCCGCCGGGATCGGCACGCTGGTGCTGATCGACAGCGATGTGGTCGATGAAACCAATCTGCAGCGGCAGACCATCTTCACCCCCGCCGATATCGGCCAGTCCAAGGCCGCCTGCGCGGCCGATTGGGGGCGTGGCTTTGACCCCGCCCTGACAGTGATTGCCCACGCCGAGCGGCTGACCCCGGCCAATGCCGCCAGCCTGCTGGGTGATGTCGATCTGGTGGTCGATGGCTGCGACAATTTCGCCACCCGGCTGGCCGTGTCCGATGCCTGCGTGGCGCTGGGCACACCGTTGCTCTCTGCCGCTGTCGGCCGCTTCCAGGGGCAGGTTGGCGCCTTTGCCGGCCATTTGGACGGACAGGCCTGTTACCGCTGCTATGTCGGTGATGCCTTCGATGCCGATGATTGCGACACCTGCGCTGCGGACGGCATGCTGGGCGCCATGGCCGGCTGGACCGCCAGCTTCGCCGCGATGCAGGCGATTCGCCTGCTGCTGGCGGAAACCGGCGGCAAGCCGGGCGGCATGGGCGATGCGCAATGGGGCCGGCTGCATCTGCTGGATGGGCTGACACCCGGCATGCGCAGCTTCGCCATTGCCGCTGATCCGGCCTGCAAGGCCTGCAGCACCTCAGCCGGCTAGCATCTCATCCACCCAGCGCGGCACCAGCTCGCTGGCGGGCCCCAGCCGCGATTCGTCAAACCATTGCGATCCCTGGCTGCGTTCGAGATTGAGTTCGAGCGTGCGCACCCCGCTTGCCCCGGCCTGCTGCACAAAGCCCGCCGCCGGATAGACCGCGCCCGAGGTGCCGACCGAAACAAACAGATCGGCCCGTTCGATCGCATTGGCAATGTCGTCCATGCGATAGGGGAATTCGCCGAACCACACGATATCGGGTCGCAGGACTGAATGGCCACAGTCCGGGCATGGCGGGCCATCAATCAGCGTGGCTTCCCAGCGATGGCGCGCATCGCAATGGGTGCACCAGGCCGACAGGGCTTCGCCATGCATATGCAGCACGCGGCTTGCCCCTGCCCTTTCATGCAGATCATCAATGTTCTGGGTAACGATCAGCAATTCGCCGGGCCATTCCCGGTCCAGCCGGGCAAAGGCAGCATGGGCGGCATGGGCTCTGCCGCGCGGATCTGCGCCCGCCGGTCATCATAGAAGCGCTGCACCAGCCCAGGATCGCGGCGGAACCCCTGCGGGCTGGCGACATCTTCGACATGATGATCTTCCCACAAGCCATCAGACGCGCGGAAGGTGCGCAATCCGCTTTCGGCGCTGATGCCGGCGCCGGTCAGGATCACGATATTGCAAATGGGATCTGGCATGGCGCATCCTTCCGCTGCCATGGATCGGCAGGCTTTGGCCTGTTTGATGGGATCGCGCGGCGCAATCAATGGCGCAGCCGGGTTTGAGACTCAGGCCGGGTTTGTGGCTCACCCTTTGCGTTACATAGATTGTCGTCTGCCGCTGGCCTGTCTATCCCCCTGGATCATTCAAACCGGCGCGCATGGCTGCGCCGGGCGGCAACAGACCGAACGAACAGCAAGGGGCGCGCATGGCACGGATCGGAATTATTGGCGGCGCGGGCCGCATGGGTCAGGCCCTGGCACGCGCGATCGCGGCCGCCGGACACGAAGTCAGCGGCGCAGCGGACAAGGGCGATGATGTGGCAGGCGTGGCTGATGCCAGCGACGCGCTGGTCGATTTCAGCGCGCCGGTTGCGCTGGCGACCAATCTGCACGCGGCCATCGGCGCCGGCGTGCCGATCCTGATCGGCACCACAGGTCTCGCCGAAGAACATCATCTGGCCATCGACAATGCCGCCCGGGCGATTCCTGTGCTGCAGACCGGCAACACGTCGCTGGGCGTGACCCTGCTGGCCCATCTGGTGCGCGAAGCGGCGGCCCGGCTCGACACCAGCTGGGACATCGAAATCGTCGAAATGCACCATCGCATGAAGGTTGATGCACCATCGGGCACCGCCCTGCTGCTGGGCCAGGCCGCCGCCGAAGGGCGCCAGATCGATCTGGCCAGCAACACCGAAAGCGGGCGCGATGGACACACCGGAGCCCGCGCAGAAGGCGCGATCGGTTTTGCCGCGCTGCGCGGCGGCACGGTTGCCGGCGAACATGCCGTGATCATGGCCGGGGAACAGGAACGCATCACCCTGTCGCACAGCGCCGAAGACCGGATGATCTTCGCCCATGGCGCAGTAAAGGGCGCCAGCTGGCTGATCGGTCAGGAAGCCGGACGTTACCGGATGGAGCAGGTTCTCGGCCTTTGAAGAAAGACCAGATCTTCCAGTTCTTCAGCCTGCTGGCCGAAGACAACCCGTCCCCCGAAACAGAGCTGGAATATGGCAATGCCTTCCAGTTGGTGGTGGCGGTCGCGCTGTCAGCCCAGGCCACCGATGTGGGTGTCAACAAGGCGACCCGCCGCCTGTTTGCAGAGGTGAAGACCCCCGAACAAATGGTCGCCCTGGGGGAAGAGGGGCTGAAGGATCACATCAAGACGATCGGCCTGTTCAATTCCAAGGCCAAGAACGTCATCGCCCTGTCGCAGATGCTGATCGATGATTTCGGCAGCGTGGTGCCCGACAATCGCGATGATCTGGTCAAGCTGCCCGGTGTCGGCCGCAAGACGGCCAATGTCGTGCTGAACTGCTGGTTCGGGCAGGAAACCTTTGCCGTGGACACGCATATTTTCCGCGTCGGCAACCGCACGGGCCTGGCCCCAGGCAAGAACCCGGATCAGGTGGAGATAAAGCTGGAAAAGCGCGTGCCGCAGCCCTTCCGCCTGCACGCGCACCACTGGCTGATCCTGCATGGCCGATACACCTGCAAGGCCCGGACGCCCGAATGCTGGCGCTGCCGGGTGGAAGAACTCTGCGCCTTCAAGGCGAAGGTTCTTCAACCTCCCCAAGCAGCGAAGCAGAGCTTGTTGACGAAATAACCTGGGCGGCGACCAGATCGCCGACCACATTCAGCGCTGTCCGGCACATATCCAGGAAGCGGTCCACACCCAGGATCAGGCCGATTCCCTGCGGATCAACGCCGACCCCGCCCAAAATCAGCGCGATCACCGGCAGCGAACCACCCGGCACGCCGGCCGTGCCGATCCCGGCCAGAATGCAGACCAGCATGACGAACAGCTGATCCTGAAACGACAGATCGACGCCGAAGAACTGGGCCAGGAAGATCACCGTGACCCCTTCGAACATCGCCGTTCCGTTCTGATTGGCGGTGGCGCCAATCGTCAGCACGAAACGGGATATTCTGGCCGGCAGCTTCAGTTCGCTTTCCGCTACCCGCAGCGCCGTGGGCAGGGTGGCGTTGGAACTGGCCGTGGAAAAGGCCATCACGCTGGCTTCCCGCGTCTCACGGAAGAAGGCCACCGGGCTCTTCTTGGCGATAAAGGCCAGGATTGCCGGGAACACGCCGAACATCTGGATGCCCAACGCCAGCAGCACCACGCCCACATAAGCGGCGAGCTTGATCAACAGATCCCAGCCGAACTGGGCCGACAGGTTGAACATGAAGCAGAAGATCGCAATCGGGGCGAGCTGGATCACGATGCCGATCAGCCGCATCGCCACTTCGAACACGCCTTCGATGACATTCTTCAGCTGGGCGGTGCGTTCGCTCTGGACCAGCAGCATGCCCACGCCAAAGAACAGCGCGAAGAACATCACCGCCAGAATGTCATTGGCGCTCATCGCGGCGATGATATTGTTGGGTACGATCGCCACAACCTGGTTCACGCCCACATCGCTGTTGGCCGAAGCCTCCACAATGCCGGCAGCCGTCTTGCCGCCCTGGGCGAGCAATTCCTGCGCCGCAGCCGGATCAACCCCATCCCCCGGGCGCAGCAGATTGACGCAGGCCAGGCTGACAAGCACGGCGATGGAAGAGACGACGATGGTATAAACCAGCGTGCGCACGCCGATGTTACCCAGCGTGCGAATCTCGCCCATTTCGGCAATGCCGACCACAAGCGCGCTGAACAGCAGCGGGATCACCAGCATGAACAGCAGACGCAGGAAAATCTGCCCGACCGGCCCGGTGACATAATTGACCACGGTGTCGATCCAGGGTGCGCCCGGCGCAAAGCTGTACACCAGCAGGCCTGAAGCAAGGCCGAGCACGAAGCCGATCAGGATCCGCCATTGCAGCTTTCCGTGTCCGGATGGCGCTGATTCCCGTGCGATGTCGGCTGCGTCGCTGCTCATAGGCGCGGCTACCCCTTTTTATGTTGTTCGCTGCCTGCGCGATCCCGTCCGGATCGCGCGACCTGGCAGGCGCTGGGGCAATGGTGCCCGGCTCCGGCCGCCAAGGCTACCCCCTTATTGGAAGGCCGCGTGCACGATTCGGCGATAGATTCGCACCAGAGCCTCAAGATCCTCAATCGCCACGGCTTCATCGCGCTTGTGCATGGTCGCGTTGAGCAGGCCGAATTCGATCACCGGGCACAGCGCCTTGAGGAAGCGCGCATCCGATGTGCCGCCGCTGGTCGATGCTTCGGACACCAGCCCGGTTTCGGCGGTGATGGCATCGCCAACAATCCGCGAAAAATCGCCCGGCGGGGTGAGGAAGGGTTCGCCAGAGATGATCGGCCGGGCGGTTCCGCCATGGCGCGCGGCGATCTCTGCCACCTTTTGCCCCAATTCAGCGCCGCTGTGCAGATCGTTGAAACGGATCGAAATCCGCGCCCGCGCCACCCCGGGGATCACATTATGCGCCGGATTGCCGATGGAAATTTCCGTGATTTCCAGATTGGAGGGCTGGAACCAGTCCGTCCCCTGATCCAGTTCCAGCGCATCGAGTTCGGCTAGCAAGGCAACCAGCCTGGGGGCTGGATTGTCCGCGAGATGCGGATAGGCGACATGGCCCTGCGTGCCAGCAACCTCCAGGAAGATGTTGACCGAACCGCGCCGGCCGATCTTCATCATATCGCCCAGCTGGCTGACAGAGGTCGGTTCACCCACCAGGCACAGATCGGGAATTTCACCGCGTGCGCGCATCAGATCGATCAGCGCCCGCGTGCCATGCACGGCCGGACCTTCTTCATCGCCGGTAATGATGAAGCTCAGTGTACCGGCATCGGCGGGAATATCCGCCACCGCCGCGATCATCGCGGCGACTGATCCCTTCATGTCCACGGCGCCGCGTCCATAAAGCAGATTGCCGCGCCGTTCGGGCGCGAAGGGATCGCTGGTCCAGCCATCACCCGGCGGAACCACGTCGACATGGCCGGCAAAGGCCAGATGGCGCGAACCCACCGGCCCCTTGCGGATGGCGAACAGATTTTCCACCGCCCCGCCATCATCACCATCGGCATTGGCATCATCGCCGGCCATGAAGCGATGCACGGCAAAGCCGAGCGGCAACAGCATGGCTTCCAGCGTGTCGAACACAGGGCCGCGGGCCGGTGTCACGCTGGCACAGGCGAGCAGCCGTTCGGCAAGGCTGGTTACATCAGCGGTCAAACGGTGGGCGCCACTTCAAATTGGGAAATGGTCCATTCCTCGTCCTGGGCCGCATGGATCCATTCCTGCATCCAGTCATGTTCCCACACCGCCTGCATATAGGCCTGCGCGAAGCCGGGCACGCCGATGCCATAGGTGACAAAGCGGGTGACGATCGGGGCATAGAAGATGTCGGCCGCGCCAAAAGTGCCGAACAGGAACGGGCCGGACTTGCCGAACCGCGCCCGTGCCTCTGCCCAGAGGCCAAGGATGCGGATCATGTTGTCGCGGGTGTCATCGCTCACTTCCACCCCGCCAATGCGCGCCCGGATGTTCATCGGGAACTGGCGCCGCAGCGGCAGATAGGAACTGTGCATTTCAGCCACCATGGCCCGCGCCATGCCGCGTGCGGCAGGATCCTTGGGCCAGAACCGGTCACGCCCGACCTTGTCCGCCAGATATTCAAGGATGGCGAGCGAATCCCATACGACCACGTCGCCATCCCACAGCACCGGCACCTTGCCGGCAGAGGGCTGGAACTGGCCGTCGCCGCGCTTCATCGCGGCCCAGTCATCCCCATCGATATGAACCGTCAGCTCATCAAAATGGAGGCCGGATTGCTTCGCAGCCAGCCAGCCGCGCAACGACCAGCTGGAATAGTTCTTGTTACCGATGATGAGCTTCAACGCTGCCCCCTGCAGACCCCGAAGACCGCACAACAGGCGATCATTGCGCTTCGATCAGACGCGCGCTGATCCTAGGCATTCATCAGCAGGCTGTCGAGACTGAACGCCGACAGCTGTGAATCGGACCGCTTCAGCCCCCTGAAACGGCCCGATCCAGCAATCGTGCCGATCAATCGACGAAAGCGCGTTCGATCACGAATTCGCCCGGCTTGTTGTTCGACCCTTCGGTAAAGCCGAGCGAGGTGAACAGCGCCTGGAATTCGCGGTTGAAAGCCATGCTGCCGCACAGCATGATACGGTCGGTTTCCGGATCGAAATTGGGCGCGCCCTTCACCGGATGCTGGAACAGCTGGCCATTGTCGACATGCACGCCGATCCGGCCCGTGGTGCGGAATTCTTCCTGCGTCACGGTGGGGAAGTAATGCAGCTGCAGCAGCGCTTCATCCTGAACCAGCGGATCGCCGGCCAGCTGGCTTTCCAGCTCTTCCCGGAAGGCCAGATCGCTGACCCGGCGCACGCTGTGCACCACGATCACCTGTTCAAACAGTTCATAGACGTCCGGATCGCGGATCAGGCTGAGGAACGGCGCAAGGCCGGTACCGGTTGCCAGCAGGAACAGGCGCTTGCCCGGCAGCAGCGCATCGGTCACCAGCGTGCCGGTGGGCTTGCGGCCCAGATAGATCTGGTCGCCCGGCTGGATCAGCTGCAGGCGCGATGTCAGCGGGCCGTCCGGCACCTTGATCGACAGGAATTCGATTTCTTCGGCATAGGACGGGCTGGCGATCGAATAGGCGCGCAGCAGCGGCTTCTTTTCGCCCTGCAGGCCGATCATCACGAATTCACCCGAACGGAAACGGAAGGATGCCGGGCGGGTGATCGAGAAGCTGAACAGATGTTCGTTCCAGTGACGAACAGAGCAGACCGTTTCAACAGTCAGTGCGGCCGAGGGCTCGAGAGGCGCCACTTCGGCGATGGGGTCACTCATTGCGTATCTTCCTCAAACGTCTCTTGTATCAGGCCATCCAGCACGAAGCCGGACGCGATCAATTGGGCGGCGACAGCGGTCATCGCGCGGGCGACCGGGGGCACCAGATGGTCCGGCGCAATCAGCCCGAGCGTCGCGCGCATCGCATCGACATCGCCCAGTGCCAGATTGTGCCACAGTTGCAACAATACGGCCTCGTCTTCCGCTATTCGCGGGCAGTTCAGTGGCGCAACCGCAATCTCGCGCGAAGCATCACGGTTGAGCAGGGCCATGCCGAGGTGAAAGTCGCGCAGTCCCTGCACCGCACCCACACTGGAAAAGCCCCCCAACAGCGCCTGCGGCGGGCATATACCCGAAGCAATGGCCGCTGACCATGCGCGCGTGGCCCACAGGAGGAAGCGCCCCGACATGGTCAGCCTGTTCACCGGCCTGTCGACGAATTTGTACATAAGCTCTTTCCTCCCGCTTCGACGCGTTCAAGGGGAAAAGAGCTTACATAAATGCAAATGCGTTGCAATAACGCATCAAGAAAGACCGGTGGGCGCAAGCCACACCACGGCGATCCCAAGAAAAAATAGGCGGCAAAAGCGCCCGATCAGGCCGCAATATCGCTCAGAATAGCCGTCCGCAGCTCTTCAATGCCCATGCCCTTCTCGCTGCTGGTGACATGGATAACCGGGAAGGCGGCGGTGTGCTTGCGCGCGGCCGCTTCCACCTTGGCCAGGGTCGCGGCCAGTTCGCTGGCCTTCACCTTGTCCGCCTTGGTCATCACCAGGCGATAACCGACAGCGGCTTCATCCAGCATGGACATCATTTCTTCGTCTGGCGGCTTGATGCCATGGCGGCTGTCGATCAGCACCAGCGTGCGCTTCAGCACCACCCGCCCACGCAGATAGGTCCGCACCAGCTGCTTCCAGCGTTCGACCACCTTGATCGGCGCCTTGGCAAAGCCATAGCCGGGCATGTCGACCAGCCGGAACCGGGTCGGTTCCCCGATCTCGAAGAAGTTCAGTTCCTGCGTGCGCCCGGGGGTAACCGATGTGCGGGCAATGGCCCGGCGATTGGTCACCGCATTGATCAGCGAGCTTTTGCCGACATTCGACCGGCCGGAAAATGCCACTTCGGCAAATTCCGGTTCGGGCAGGAACTCAAGCTTGGGGGCAGAGAGCAGAAACTCCACTCGCCCCGAAAACAGCTTGCGTGCCTCTTCTGTCAGTTCGTTGTCTTCAATCACCCGTTGGCCTTTTCACGTTCTGCGGCCCGCGCCTTGTCTTCGCGATCCTTCTCCATCTGCGCCTTCAGCTGGGGATGGCGCGAATAGAGATATTTCTGCTGGCCCAGCGTCAGGATGTTGGAGGTGATCCAGTACAGCAGCAGGCCTGCGGCAAAGGGCGCCATCACGAACATCAGCACCCAGGGCATGATCATGAACATCTGCTGCTGCATCGGGTCCATGGCAGCCGGATTGAGCTTGAACTGCAGCCACATGGTTATGCCCAGCAGCAAAGCCAGCAAACCAATGGCAAGGAAGCCCGGAGGGGTGAAATCAAGCAGGCCGAACAGGTTCAGGATCGTTGCCGGATCGGGCGCAGACAGATCCTTGATCCACAGCACGAATGGCTTGTGGCGCATTTCGATCGCCACCAGCAGCGTCTTGTACAGGGCGAAGAAGATCGGGATCTGCAGGAAGATCGGCAGACAGCCGGCCAGCGGATTGACCTTTTCTTCCTTGTACAGCTTGCCCATTTCCTGCTGCAGCTTGACCCGGTCATCCTTGTACCGGTCCTGCAGCGCCTTCATCTTCGGCTGCACCGCGCGCAGCTGCGCCATGCTGGCAAACTGCTTCTGCGCGATCGGGAACATCAGGCCACGGATCACGACCGTCAGCAGGATGATCGCCACGCCGAAATTGCCGGTCAGCGCGAACAGCTGCTTCAGCAGCCAGAAGATCGGATACATGAACCAGTTGAACCAGCCCCAGTCGATCGCGAGGCCGAAACGCGGAACGCCGGCAGCCTCATAATGATCGAGCACGGCGCTTTCCTTGGCGCCGGCGAACAGCTGGGTGGTGCGGGTAATCTGCTTGCCCGCGGGCACATTGACCGTGTCATAGATCATGTCCGCACGGAACAGATCCTGGCCCAGCGAACGGAAATCGCCGCTGGCCCGGGCATCCGCCTGTGGGATCAGCGCCGACAGCCAATAGATGTCCGTGAAACCAACCCAGCGCATCCGCCCTTCGGGCGCGCCCGATCCGGCTTCTGCCACATCGCTGTAGTTCCATTTGAAGTTCACCGAATCGCCAAATTCACCGATCGGACCCGAATGCAGGTTCCAGGTATCGGTGCTGGCGGTGCGGCTGGTGCGGTTGATGAAGCCATAGGGCTGCACCGCCACCGACGTCGCACCGGTGTTCGCGACCGTCTGATCGACGGTCAGCATGTAGAATTCATCGATCGAATAGCGCAGCGTGAACAGCAGGCCCTGGCCATTGTTCCAGCGCAGCGTCACCGGCTTGCCCGGTGCCAGCTGATCGCCTTCAACCTGCCAGACCGTCTGCCCGGTGGGCAGCACGACATTGTTACCGACCCAGCCAAACTGAACAAACTGCTGCGCCGGCGTGCCATCGGGGGAGAACATGCGAACCGGGCCGCTGTCCTTTTCCACCGTTTCGCGATGGGTTTTCAGCACGATGTCATCGATCCGCGCGCCAACCGGGTTGATCGACCCGGCCACTTCGGGGGCATCAATCTTGATGCGGCCCGGGGTCGCCAGCGCGGTGACCAGATCCCGCTTTTCGATCGCCAGTTCCGTCGGATCAACCAGCCCGCCATCGCGCGTGTGCTGGGCCGTGCCGGACGCTGCCGGGGCCGCATTCTGCGCGCTGGGTGCGGGGGCTTCCGGCTGCGGATAGAATTTTTCCGTCAGGAACTGGGAACCGAACAGCATCAAAAGGCTCAGCACGCAGAAGAGAATGATGTTGCGCTGGTTGTTCAAGATGACATTCCTAAATGCATTTCACACCGGTCCGGCTTCTGGCCGATCCGGTAAGGGAAAACCGGGTCAGAACCGCGTCGGGATCAGGTCAATTTCGGTCCTCAGGGTACCGGGTCATAGCCATGGCCGCCCCAAGGGTGGCAGCGCATTAGCCGCTTGGTCGCCATCCATCCACCCTTGATCGTCCCATGGCGTTCGAGCGCCTCTATCGCATAGGCGCTGCAACTGGGTTGATAGCGGCAGGATGGCGGCAAAATCCGCGAAGGTCCGATCTGCCACAGCCGGGCGATGGCGATCAGAACCTGCTTCACTGACCCTGTCCTTTTGCGGGGGAGGCGCCGGCTGGGCGCTGCGATGGTTTTCTGCGCCCACCGCCCTTGCCGCCACCTTTGCGGGGGGGATCACCCTTGCCATCAGTTGCCCGTTGCAGGGCAATGGTCAATTCCTGGCGCATCTGGGCGAAATCGCGTTCCACCCCGCCTTCGCGGCCGATCAGCACATGGTCGTGATCAGCCAGGCCTTCTGCCGGCAGGGCATCGCGCAGCAATTCACGGAAGCGGCGCTTCATCCGGTTGCGAACAACCGCATTGCCGATCTTCTTGGTGACGGTGATGCCGTAACGCGTGCCCAGCCCGCCATTGGGGCGGGCCAGCAAGACAAAACCGGGGCGTGCTATTCGCAGGCCCCGGTTGGCCGCGAGGAAATCCGCGCGGCGTGTCAGTACCGAAATGGGGAATTCCCCGATTCGGAAATCAGGCGCTCAGCTTCTTGCGACCGCGTGCACGACGCGCGCGCAGCACGTTACGGCCACCCGGAGTCGCCTTGCGTGCGAAGAAGCCGTGGCGCCGCTTACGCACGAGGTTGCTCGGCTGGAAAGTGCGCTTCATGGTCTTATTCCTCAAGAAAACAAAAACAGCCGCCCGCACGGGCGGCCTGAACATGCGGCGCGGTTAGTTGAGCAGCAGGTCCAAGTCAAGATAGGCGATCTGCAGCGGAGCCGAAATGGCCGGTGCTGCAGGGTGAAAGTGAAACGATGCGGCGCCCTGTGCCACAAGCGGGGCTTCGGCGAAAGCGGGCGCTGCATCTGCAAGGGCCATCAGTTCGGCCGGCAGCGTGGCCACCGCGTTGAAAACCGGGGCATCCGCCAGCTGTACAGGTGCCGAATCCACCTCTGCCGCATCGCGCGCCTTGCGAATCCAGCTGCGCATTTCTGCGCCGCCGAGCCAGCGGGCACTGTCAAAGCTGGCCGAATTGGTCATGGCGTAAAAGGCCTGTGCCTCATCCGCGGTCATGCCGACATCAGCATAATAGCCCAGATATTTGCGGTGCTCTTCCGAATCGGGTGCATAATCACCCGCTTCACGCCCCAGATCATCAAGCCAGGCATGCACAGCAAAGCGCGCGCCATCAGCAATGGTCAGCGTGCGGCCGGCCAGCACCAGCTCAACCGCGCCCGAACGGACCGACCCATCGGCCGGCACCCGCACATCAAGGCCGGCATCGCGAATCATCCGCCCCAGGCGAAGATTGGCCCGGTCATCATAGGTCCCGGGGCAATCATGGAATTCCAGCATGGCGATCGCCGGATAATCGCGCAGCATGGCCGCAAAAGCCGCAGGGGAGCGTTCATCGGTAATCCCCGCCAGCGCCGCCGTGCCATCATCCAGCACGCGGAACGGGCCGTAGCGGGCCACCGGCGCACGCATATCACGATGCGGCTGCGGGGTGACGAAGCGCTGGGCGCTCATCGCCGGAACCTCTTCCCCCATGCTGTAATAGACCGTTTCGACAACCACATATTCAACCACCGTGCCATCATCATCGACCAGCGCAGCAACGGGTGTGGCGGCCATCATGGCCAGCGGAGCAAGGAGGGGGGCAATCCAGCGCATGCCAGGCGGAATGCATCCGAATCACCTGTCCGAAATTGAAGGATTGAGGTTTCCGATGTTTTAACCATTTTCACCGCGTCCGGCTGATATCCGCCAAAACCAGGCAGATTCGCCGCGCTCGACAAGCGACAGGCCGGTGTTATCACTCTAAAGCCGGCAAATGCTAACGCCGGCCTAACGGGGCCGCTGCGCCGCATAGTGGGGGATTGCCATTGGTCGCACTGGTTTCGACCGTCGCCTATCTGGGGCTGGAGGCGCGCCCGGTCGAAGTGCAATGTCAGCTGGCCCCGGGAATGCCGCGCTTCGCCATCGTCGGCCTGCCGGACAAGGCCGTGGGCGAAAGCCGCGAACGGGTGCAGGCTGCCCTGTCCGCCATGGGGCTGGCCCTGCCGCCCAAGCGAATCACCATCAACCTGTCCCCCGCCGATCTGCCCAAGGAAGGCAGCCATTATGATCTGCCGATCGCGCTGGCCCTGCTGGCGGCGATGGGCGTGACCGATGCCGAACAGCTGAGCGATTATTGCGCCGTCGGCGAACTGGCGCTCGATGGGCGGATTGTTCCATCCCCCGGTGTGCTGCTGGCCGCCATCCACGCCAGCAGCACCGAACAGGGGCTGATCTGCCCGGCAGCCCAGGGGGCAGAGGCACGCTGGGCCAGCGACATTTCCGTGCTTGCCGCACCCGATCTGATCAGCCTGCTGAACCACCTCAAGGGCACCAACCAATTGCCCCAGCCCGAACCGGGCGAAGTGGAAGCCCCGGTACCCGGCCCCGATCTGCGACAGGTGAAGGGACAGGAGACCGCCCGCCGCGCGCTAGAGATCGCGGCGGCCGGCGGACACAATCTGCTGATGACCGGGCCGCCGGGTGCGGGCAAAAGCCTGCTCGCCAGCTGCCTGCCGGGCATTCTGCCGCCGCTGTCCCCGGCAGAGGCGCTGGAGGTGAGCATGGTCGCCTCAGTCGCCGGCACGCTGGAAAGCGGCCGGATCAGCCGGGCCCGGCCGTTTCGCGCGCCGCATCACTCCGCCTCCATGGCTGCACTCACCGGTGGCGGCCTGCGGGTGCGCCCGGGCGAGGTGAGCATGGCGCATCTGGGCGTGCTGTTCCTGGATGAATTGCCCGAATTCCAGCGAGCCGTGCTCGATTCGCTGCGCCAGCCGCTGGAAACCGGCAAGGTCGATGTCGCCCGGGCCAATGCCCATGTTACCTACCCCGCACGGGTTCAGCTGATCGCGGCGATGAACCCATGCCGGTGCGGCCATCTGGGTGATGCCTCGCTCGCCTGCAGCCGCGCGCCGCGTTGCGCGGTGGATTATCAGGGCAAGGTGTCCGGTCCGCTGCTCGACCGGATCGATCTGCATGTGGAGGTGGATCCCGTCAGCGCCGCCGATCTGGCCCTGCCCCCGCCCGCCGAAGGATCCGCCGAAGTCGCCGCCCGCGTGGCCGCCGCGCGCAACATTCAGGCCGCACGCGGCGTGCGATCCAATGCCGAGCTGGAAGGCGACGCCCTGGAAACCCACGCCACCCCGGACGACGCCGGCCGCGCGCTGCTGATGCAGGCCGCCGAAGCCATGCGCCTGTCCGCGCGCGGTTACACCCGCGTCCTGCGGACCAGCCGCACGATTGCCGATCTGGATGGGTCAGACAGCGTGCGACGAATGCATGTGGCAGAAGCGCTGAGTTACCGGAGGCGGGCGCCGGTGAGTTGAAGCCTTGGCGGGCATAGGATTGGCTTCGTGTTCCAGCGCCTGTGCTTCGACAAGCTCAGCACGAGCGGAAGCTAGCGCCATATCCAGTTTCGCCCCGATCACCCACACCCGCTCGCCCTGAGCTTGTCGAAGGGCAGGCAAAACGCCACCCCGCCAGCGTCAATCCAGCAGGCCCAGACCCTGAAGCTGCCGCTCCAGCGCCTCTGAATCGGTGAACAATTCCGCCTGCCAGCCGCGCGCACGGGCGGCGGCGATATTGGCGGGGTTGTCGTCGGTGAAGAACAGCGCGCCGCCCGAATGGCCGAATCGCTGTTCGGCGATTTCATAGATTCGCGCTTCGGGCTTGGCGGTGCGCTCCACGCCGGAGACCACGATATCCGCGAAGTGACCCAACAGCGGCTCGGTCGGCTGGAACATGGCCCAGAACTCTTCCCCGAAATTGGTCAGCGCGAACAAAGGCACGCCGCGCGCAGCCAGCCGTTGGATCAAACGGTCGGTGCCGGGGATACGATAGGGAATGGTTTCCAGGAACCGCGCGGCATAGGCTTCGATCAGCGCCGCATGCTCGGGGAACTGGGCACTGCGTTCGGGCAGCATCTCCGCCAGCGGGCGGCCAGCATCATGCTGGAAATGCCATTCCTCACTCACAACGTGGGTCAGGAACCAGTCGAGCTGCACCGGATCAGCAATCAGCTTGGCAAACAGATGGCGCAGGTTCCATTCGAACACCACACGACCAAGGTCGAACACCACCGCCTGCACTGGTGTCTGCTCGGGTGCCGAAACGGGCTGCGTCATCGCCTTTTCCTTTCGCTGCGCCACACATGGCTTCGGCCCGTACCCCGGATGGGGACGGGCCGTTGCATGAGCAATGTCTGATGATCGCCGGCGGGGCCAGAAGACCCCGATCAGCGAATCAGATTAGCCCTGGCGCGCCTTGAAACGGCGGTTGGTCTTGTTGATGACATAGATGCGCCCGCGGCGACGGATCACGCGGTTGTCGCGGTGGCGACCCTTCAGCGACTTCAGGCTGTTGACGATCTTCATGGTTCACTTCCAGATTGCGAGGCACCGGACACTGACCCGGGACCTGAATTTCAAGCTGGCGCCGTTAAGTGCCCATGCCGGACGAGTCAAGCTTTGCGGCGCTTTTTTGGCACCGGCACCGCCCCGTTCACACAGAGGCAAGGGGCGCGGGCGCAGGCTGCGCATTATAATTGGGGAGTAGGATTGTCATGCGGATATTGTCCGTTCTTGCACCGCTGGCCTTGCTGGGCGGATGCGCCACCAGTTTTGTCTCTCCGGTAGAGGTAACCCGCTTCAGCGGGGACAGCCCGAACCGCCTGGGACTTGGCACCATTGCCGTGCGCGCAGCCGCTGGCCAACCGGGCGACAGCCTGGAGTTTTCAGCCTATCAGAACGCGGTCTCTGCCGAACTGACGGAGCTTGGCTATCGCGTCGTCCCGCTGACGCAGGCCGCGCAGGTGGCCGAAATACGTGTCGCCCGCGGGGTGGTGCAGCCCCAGCGCGGCCGTGGCCCGGTCAGCGTGGGTGTTGGCGGATCGACCGGCAGCTTCGGATCGGGGCTCGGCCTTGGTCTGGGGCTTGATCTGTCCGGCCGGCCCAAGGACCGGATCGACACCGAAATGGGGGTGACGATCCGCGACAACGGCAGCGGTCAGGTGTTGTGGGAAGGGCGCGCCGGATTCGGCGCATCATCCAACAGCGATTATGCAGATCGCCAGCGGGCCGCAAACAGACTGGCCGATGCGCTGTTCAGCGGCTTCCCCGGACAATCAGGAGAGACTATCCAGGTCAAATGACCAACATCAGCATCGACGCCGTTTTCGACAGCGGCAACATCGCAGTGACCACCATTGATGGCGCAAAGGCCACGCTGACCATTCCGCGTGACCACCAGTCCGAATTTTTCCAGTGGTTCCATTTCCGTGTGTCCGGCGCGGCCGGGCGCGAACTGGAACTGAAGATCACCGGGCTGAATGATTCGGCCTATCCCGGTGGCTGGACCGATTACCGCGCCTGCGTATCCGAAGATCGCGAATATTGGGGCCGCACCGACAGCAGCTTTGATGCCAGCGAAGCCAATGGCACGCTGACGATCCATTACGCCCCGGCGTCGGATATCGCCTGGTTTGCCTATTTCGCGCCCTATTCACTCGAACGTCACCACGATCTGATCGCGGAAGCGGCGGCGAGCGAAGGTGTCGATTACCGCTGCCTTGGCCATTCGCTGGATGGCCGGCCGATCGATTGCCTGGAAATGGGCGAAGGCGATGTGCCGGTGTGGCTCTTCGCGCGGCAGCACCCGGGTGAAAGCATGGCCGAATGGTGGATGGAAGGCGCGCTGGAAACGCTGTGTGATCCGGCCGACCCGGTGGCACGCGTGCTGCGCGCCCGCTGCCGCATCCATGTGGTGCCCAATTGCAATCCAGACGGTTCCTTCCGCGGCCATCTGCGCACCAATGCCGCCGGCATCAATCTCAACCGCGAATGGCATGAACCCAGCGCCGAAAAATCGCCCGAAGTGCTGGCGCTGCGCAATGCCATGGACGAAACCGGTGTCCGCTACGCCATCGATGTCCATGGCGACGAAGCGATTGCCGCCAATTTCATTGCCGGTTTTGAAGGCATTCCTTCATGGACCGACAAGCTGGGCGAAGAATACAATCGCTATCTGGCGATTCTCGACCGCCGCAGCCCCGATTTCCAGACCAAGATCGGTTATCCCGTCGCCCGCCCCGGCACCGCCAATCTGAGCATGAGCACCAACCAGCTGGCCGAACGCTTCGGCGCCTGCGCCATGACGCTGGAAATGCCGTTCAAGGACAATGCCGAACTGCCGGATCCCGAACAGGGCTGGAGCCCGGAACGCAGCAAGCTGCTCGCCCGTGACTGCCTGGCCAGCCTGGCCGAACTGCTGAACGGATAAGCGCTTCCCATGATCGGGGCGGCATGTTATTTACATTGATGTGAATAATTCGCCGCCCCACATCTATCCGATCCGCGTCGCAGAAGCGGATATCGATTTCATGGGTCATGTGAACAATGCATCCTACCTCACCTGGGTGCAGGAAGCGGTGATCGATCACTGGCGCGCCTTTGCCCCGGCAGAGGCGGTGACCCAGCATCTGTGGGTCGCGCTGAAGCATGAAATCACCTATCGCCGGCCGACTTTCCTAGGCGACACCGTGTTTGCCCGGGTCATTCTGGAAAAGGTTCAGGGCGCGCGCGCCTTTTACGAAACGCTGATCCAGCGCGGCGAAGATGTGGTCGCCGAAATCCGGTCCAGCTGGTGCTGCATCGATGCATCCACATTGCGGCCCACCCGGCCTGCGCCGCATATCATCGAACGCTTCTTCAGTGCGGCCGAGTGATCCACCGGCATATTGGCGCGCTTTGTTGATCTGACACCATTGCCGGTTTGACTGGCGCCGCCTGGCAGGGCACGGCTCCCCGTTCAGAGAGGAGATTTCCATGCCTGCGCTGCGTAATGATATTGATCCTGAAGGCCTGCTCGAATTCTCGGTCGTCTTCACCGACCGTTCGCTCAACCATATGAGCATCGCCTTCCAGCAGGTGATGCGCGACATTCATGAAACGCTGTGCGGTGTTTACCAGGCCGATCGCGCCGTGGTCGTCCCCGGCGGCGGCACCTATGCCATGGAAGCCGTGGCCCGCCAGTTCGCCACCAGGCGCAAGGTGCTGGTGGTTCGCAACGGTTTCTTCTCCTACCGCTGGACACAGATCTTCGAAGCCGGATCGATCCCGTCCGAAGAAATCGTGATGAAGGCCCGCCGGGTGGGTGAAGGCGCGCAGGCTCCGTTTGCCCCTGCCCCGATCGACGAAGTCGTCGCCCGCATCCGCGCAGACAAGCCGGAAGTGGTTTTCGCCCCGCATGTCGAAACCGCATCCGGCATGATCCTGCCCGATGATTACATCCGTGCGCTGGCCGATGCCGTGCATGAACATGGTGGGCTGATGGTGCTCGATTGCGTGGCATCGGGCTGCGTCTGGGTGGATATGAAGGCCACCGGCGTCGACGTGCTGATCTCTGCCCCGCAGAAGGGCTGGTCCGCCCCGCCGTCAGCCGGCCTGGTGATGCTGAACGAAACCGCGCTGGAACGCAGCCGGGCCAGCCAGTCGACCAGCTTTGCCATCGATCTGGGCAAGTGGAACACCATCATGGAAGCCTATCTCAACGGCGGCCATGCTTATCACGCCACCATGCCGACCGATGCGCTGCGCACCTTCCACGCCGCGATGCAGGAAACCGCCACCATCGGTTTCGACAAGCTGGCTGCCGCACAATGGGAACAGGGCAATGCCGTGCGCGCCCTGCTGGCCAAGCATGGTGTCGCCTCTGTCGCGGCCGATGGCTTTGCCGCCCCGGGCGTGGTCGTCTGCTACACCGATGATCCCGAAATCCAGAACGGCAAGAAATTCGCCGCGCTGGGCCTGCAGATTGCCGCCGGCGTTCCGCTGATGGTGGATGAAGGCGCCGATTACCGCAGCTTCCGCCTCGGCCTGTTCGGACTGGACAAGCTGAAGGATGTGCCGGCAAGCGTGGCGCGGCTGGAACAGGCCTTCAGCACGGTTCTGTAATGATCAATGCGGATGCCGGGGCGCCTCTGCGCACCGGCATCCGCAATTTGCCCGGATTTACGGCCGCAGCGCAAGCCAGCGCAGCGGTTCATCGCTGGCTTCGCTGGCAAAACTGCTGTTGGCGGTCCAGATCGTCCAGGGACGCCCGGCATAATCAGGTTCAAACCAATCGCGATCGAGCCACAGATTGCGCTCGATACGGCTGGCGATCCCGTAATGCTCTTCAAACTGGGGCGATATTCTCAGCACGGCCGGTTGGCCGACATGGCCTTCCACCTGATTGAGGAAGGTGGTCAGTTCGCTTTCCACCGCCGCTTCGCTGACGGGATTAGGGCAGCCGGTGGCCAGCTTGTCCAGCGCGATCGCCGGTGGCAGCAATCCGGCATCGCGCGGAACGATGGTGACGAAATTGGCCGCCTGCCGTTCGGCCGGGATGCACGGATCATAGGAATGGACCGCCCCCACGCGCAGCGCACTGTCGCGCGCCAGCGGCAGGTTGCGGGCGAAGGCTGCATCACGGCCGCGCGCGCCGGCGCTTGCCTCCAGATAAACAAAGCTCGCGCCCACCGCCTTGAAGCCGTTGAAATCGGGCGTTCCGTCGCGCGCACCAATCAGCACGCCCTGCACCGGGAAATGATCGTGCGACGGCTGCCAATGCTGCACCTGCCACCAGACCCAGCCGGCTACCACCAGCAGTGTCAGCAGCAGCAAGGCGGCAATGCGCTGGCCCCAGGAAAAACTCCTCTTCCGGATCATCCGGCAATACCCCCGATCATTCTTCAGGATGCAGGCTGAGAATCAGGCCTTGATATGCAGCACGCAGATCAGCGTGAACAGCCTGCGTGCGGTGGCAAAATCGGTGTCCACCTTGTCTTCCAGCGCTTCCAGCAGATGGCGCGTGGCGCGATCGTGGATGGCGCGGCGGGCCATGTCGATGGTTTCGATTTCCTGCGCCGATGCCTTGCGCAGCGCCTTGTAATAGGAATCGCAGATGGCGAAATATTCGCGCACATCGCGGCGAAACCGCGCCAGGCCGATCCCGATGCTGCCGGCATCGGTGCCATCCTTGTCCTGAACCGCCAGCACCAGCCGCCCGTCGCGAACAGCCAACTGCAGCGCCCAGGGGCCGATATGGCCATGTTCAGCGGCACGCAGCGGGGAAAAGCTGTTGTCATCTTCCAGATCACGCAGGGCAATTGCGCGTTCCTGCTCCACATCCGGATTGCGCCACAAAATTGTGGCTTCATCCAGCACGATAGAGGCGATCCTGTTGACCATGACCGCCGTGCTTTCGCAGAGCGCGGGCAGTTTCGCAAATGCGAAACATATCATCCCCACTTTCCACAGGCACTGTGTCACCCCTGCGCCTTGCCGACGCCCGCATCTGCGCGCATCAGGCAGCGATGCCGAATGACGACCTCCTGCTTCGCCCCGAATCACCCGCCGCCGCCGATGCCGCAGCCGGGCGGGCGCTGCCGGCCAATACAGAGGCAGAGGCCGCCTTTCTTGGCGCGGTGCTGATCGACAATCGGGTGCTGGAAGAATTGCCGGTTCATCTGCGGCCCGAACATTTCTTCGAACCGCTGCACGGGCGGATTTTCGACCGTATCGGTGTGCAAACGGACAAGCAGATGGTGGTCACCCCCGTCACGCTGAAGCCGTTTTTCGAAAGCGACCCGGCCATGGCCGAACTGGGCGGGACATCCTATCTCGCCCGGCTGACAGCCGATGGTCAGGGCCTGCTCGCGCCGCGTGAAATCGCCCAGCAGATCTATGATCTCGCGCTGCTGCGTGAACTGGTGAAGGTCGGCCGCACGCTGGTGGAAGACGCGCTCGACACCAGCGAAGCGGTGGAGCCGATGCGACAGATCGAAGTGGCCGAAGCACGGCTGTTCGAAGTGGCCGAAGGCGCAGCCGGTACCAATGAGGCAGACAGTTTCGGCGGGGCCACGCGCAAGGCGCTGGGCATGATCGAAATCGCGCTCAATTCCGGCGGCCATGTATCCGGCAAGACCACCGGCCTGACATCGGTGAATGACAAGGTCGGCGGCCTGCACGATTCCGACCTTATCATCCTGGCCGGTCGCCCGGGCATGGGCAAAACCTCGCTGGTGACCAATATCGCCTTCAACTGCGCCTCCCGCTATCTGGAAGACACGCGCACCCACGGCATCCCCGGGGACAAATCGGTCGGGGCGCCGGTGGCCTTCTTCAGCCTGGAAATGTCGAGCGATCAGTTGGCCACGCGTATCCTGGCCGAACAGGCCGGCATTTCCAGCGAATCGCTGCGTATGGGCAAGATCAGCCGCGATGAATTCCACGAACTGTCCTACGCCAGCCAGCGACTGGCCGAACTGCCGCTGTTCATCGATGACACCCCGGCCCTGTCCATCGGCGCGCTGCGCACGCGGGCGCGCCGGCTCAAGCGGCGGCACGATATCGGCCTGATCATCGTCGACTATCTGCAGCTGCTGCAGGGATCTGGCCGGGCGCAAGACAACCGCGTGAACGAAATTTCCGAAATCAGCCGTGGTCTGAAGACCCTTGCCAAGGAACTGAGCGTGCCGGTGATCGCCCTGTCCCAGCTCAGCCGTGCGGTGGAACAGCGCGAAGACAAGCGCCCGATGCTGTCCGACCTGCGCGAATCAGGTTCTATTGAACAGGACGCGGACATGGTGTGGTTCGTGTTCCGCGAAGATTATTATGTCGCTTCCCGCGAGCCCAAGCGCCCGGTCGAAAGCGACGATGCCAAGACCCATGAAGCGCACAATTCCTGGGCTGCGGAGATGGAGCGCGTCTTCGGCCTGGCCGAACTGATCGTCGCCAAGCAGCGCCACGGCTCTACCGGCAAGGTGCGCATGCGCTTCGAAGCCAAGATCACCCGCTTTTCCGATCTGGCCGAGGGTGATTATCAGGGCAGCCAGTATGACGATTGATTGGGTGCGACAGTTCACCCGTGTTGGCTTCCAACTGTGATCAGCCTCAGGACACCAGCACAACTGTTTCCTTAGTCAAAGTCGGATCGAGGGAGACTGTCTCCGCATTCCTTTCCAGTTCACCGGAACGCAAGGCTCGCAGCAAAGCGAAATTCGCTCGATAACCCCGAACCACTTCCTTCAAACCAAACCTGCCCCGACCTTGCCACGATGAGAGCGTCCGCCGGGCTCCGGGATGGCCTGCTTGGGCGGCTTCTTCCAGCATCGGGCGCAGCACCCGGGCTGTGCGGCGCTGCGGATTCCTTTTAAACCGAAAATGGGCCAGCCAGAAATTTGCCGGCAGGAATCCTGATTTCACTCCGTTTTCCAGAATCGCCGCCCAATTTTCATTTATGTTTTGATGGAACAGCAGCTTGGCGAGCGCCAGCGCTGCCGTCCATGATCCCGCCATCTGCGCCCGATAATAGTACTGCTCTGCCAAGGCGAAGTCTTGTTCCACCCCGTGCCCCAGTTCGAACTGCCGCCCAACCTGCTGCATCGCCCATGCGGATCCGCGATCGGCCAGTGCCTTGCTGATTTCCAGGGCCCTTTTCCCATCTTGAGGCAGCAATTCCAATGCCAGGCTGTTTTCTTTCCTGATGTCTTCGCTGTCCCCAATCCAAAGTTCCCCATCATTGGAATGGTTCTGCTCCCAGCGCGCAGAAATCTGCCAGAAATCATCATTGATGTGCGTATCAGCGCACAGCCAGTCGCACAGTTTTTTGCACAGCCAACATGCCATGGCTGGCAATCTATCATGCGCATTGCATATATTGCCACTATCAAACAAACCGGTGACAGTTGCCTGCATTGCGCTCGGCAGCGGCGCACCCCGTGCAAACCTTGACTCTGGGGCTCGCCCCCCATACATAGCGCTCTTTCCGGAAAACCGCTGATTACGGAGTGCCCATGGCGCGCGTTACCGTCGAAGATTGTGTCGACAAGGTCCCCAACCGCTTCGATCTCGTCCTGCTTGCTGCCCAGCGCGCGCGGGAGATTTCCGGCGGTGCCGAACTGACGCTTGATCGCGACCGCGACAAGAACCCCGTCGTCGCCCTGCGTGAAATCGCCGAACAGACCGTGCGCCCGCGCAATCTGCACGAAAGCGTCGTGCAGTCTCTGCAGCGCGTCCTGCCTGACGAAGAAGACGAAGCCGATGAAATCGGTTCGCTGAGCCAGTCGGCCGAAGCCATGCGCCTGTCGGCTGCTGCCCCGGCCCGCTCGACCTCGATCGGTGGCGATTACGACGGCTGATCGCCGGCAACCCACCGATACAGCAAAGGGGCTGCCTGCAAGGGCGGCCCCTTTTCTTTTGGGAAGCAGCCTTCCGCCAAGGCAGATGCCCCGCCGCCATCTGTGACACGTTCCGCTGCGCTCTTGCGCCATCCGCCAGATCCGCGATGGTGGCAGACCGGGATAAGGAGCTTGAACAAGATGGCGGTCGTCGCAGTGTACAGCGTCAAGGGCGGGGTCGGCAAAACCACGATCTCTGCCAATCTCGCCTGGTGTTCCGCCGCCATTTCCCGTCGCAAGACCTTGTTGTGGGATCTCGATGCTGCCGGCGGGTCCGGCTATCTGTTCGGCATCACCCCGCAGGGCGGCAGCGGCGCAGGCAGCGTGTTTTCCAAGGATGCCGATCCCGATACGCTGATCCGCAAGACAGAGATCCCCAAGCTCGATCTGCTTCCCGCCGATGAATCGCTGCGCGAACTCGATTCGCTGTTTGCCCGTCTGGGCAAGCGCAAGCGGCTGGCCAATCTCGCCGAAGGGCTGGCCAAACGTTACGACCGAATCATTCTCGATTGCCCCCCGGTGCTGAATGAAATCAGCGCCCAGGTGGTGCGCGCCGCTGATTGTGTGATCGTCCCGCTGCCCCCATCGCCCCTGTCTACCCGCGCCTTCGAACTGGTCATCCGCGAGATCCGCAATCACGCCAAGGTCCACCCGCCGATCCTGCCCGTGCTGTCGATGATCGACCTGCGCCGGGGCCTGCATCGCGAAGCGCGCGCCGAACATCCCGACTGGCCGGTTGTTCCGCTGGCGAGCGCGATCGAACAATGCGCCGTGCGCCAGGCGCCGGTCGGCAGCTTTGCCCCCTCATCCCCTGCTGCGCGCGGCTTTGCCCAGCTCTGGACTGCGGTTGAGCGCAAGCTTTCCGAAAAGCGCGACTGATCATCGACCGATGACCGATCCCGATTTCGCTCTGGCCCCGATCCGGCTGTTTGCCAGCCCGCGCCTGCTCTCGGCCGCCAATCCCGCAGGCCTGCCCGCGTCGGCCGAACGGATCACCGATCTGGAGCGCGCCATGCTGCTGGAAAATGCGCAGGATCTGCCCTCGGGTTACCGGATCTGGCGCGATGTGATCAGCGGCGCGCTCTCCCCCTTCTATTCCACCACGGCCGCCCGCGAGGCCCAATCCATCATCGAGGCAGAGGCGGAGGCAATCTGGGAAGAGTGCGGCGATTTCGAACGGGCCCTGCGGACCAGCCAGTTGCGCAAGACCATCAGCCCATTTGAAGAGTTCTGGCTCACCACGGCCTATGATCTGTTCGACCTGCTGCAATCGGTCTCTCTCGGCCGCCATGTGCTGGGCCGGGATAATGATCCGGTGCTGGAAGCGGTTTTTGCGGTGGTGGAGGCAGGGTTCTATCCCTGCGGGTGGAAGCAGGGCGACGGCATCTGCGCCTTTGATCCACGCGGACTGGAAGGCTTCCGTCCGGTCTGGTGATCCGCCACCCACAAAAAAGGGCCGCGTATCGAAACTGATACGCGGCCCTTTTTGATTTCTGGCTTTTGATTTCCTGGCGGATCAGGCGCCCTGCGGGGCTTCCCCGCCAAAGCGCTTGCCCGCCCGGGGAATGGCAGAGCCATGCACCGGCTGGATCTTCACCGGACCACTCGGACGTTCCGGACGGTCAATCCGGCCATCATCGAGCAGCTGGCGAATCTCTTCACCGGTCAGCGTTTCATATTCCAGCAGTGCCTGCGCCAGCAGATGCAGCTGATCCTGATGTTCGGTCAGCAGATCGCTCGCCCGCTGATAACCACCATCCACCAAAGCGCGGATTTCGGCATCGATCAGCTTGCTGGTATCGCCGGAGGTCATCAGGCGCTGCGAACCGCCCATGCCCAGATAGCCTTCCTGCTGGTCTTCATATTGCAGCGGGCCGAGCTTGTCCGACATGCCCCATTTGGTGACCATGTTGCGGGCAAGGCCGGTGGCATACTGGATGTCGCCGCTGGCGCCGCTCGATACCTTGTCATGGCCGAAGATGATTTCTTCCGCCACGCGGCCACCCATGCTGACCGCCAGATTGGCGTGCATCTTGTCACGGTGATAGGAATAGCTGTCCCGTTCCGGCAGACGCATCACCATGCCCAGCGCACGACCGCGCGGAATGATGGTGGCCTTGTGGATCGGGTCCGATGCCGGTTCATGCACAGCAACGATCGCATGGCCCGCCTCGTGATAGGCGGTCATCTTCTTCTCGTCCTCGGTCATGACCATGGAACGGCGTTCCGCGCCCATCATCACCTTGTCCTTGGCGTCTTCAAATTCCTGCATCGCCACCAGGCGCTTGTTGCGCCGGGCTGCCAGCAGCGCCGCTTCATTGACCAGATTCGCCAGATCCGCGCCGGAGAAGCCCGGGGTACCACGCGCGATCGTGCGCGGGTTGACGTCGGGCGCCAGCGGAACCTTCTTCATATGAACGGCGAGAATCTTCTCACGCCCTTCGATATCAGGCACCGGCACCACCACCTGGCGGTCGAAACGGCCCGGGCGCAGCAGCGCGGGGTCGAGCACGTCGGGGCGGTTGGTGGCCGCGATGATGATGATGCCTTCATTGGCTTCAAAACCATCCATTTCCACCAGCAGCTGGTTCAGCGTCTGTTCGCGCTCATCATTCGAATTGCCGAGACCATGGCCGCGATGGCGGCCGACGGCGTCGATTTCGTCGATGAAGACGATGCAAGGCGCATTCTTCTTCGCCTGTTCGAACATGTCGCGCACGCGGCTGGCACCAACGCCAACGAACATTTCGACAAAGTCCGACCCAGAGATGGTGAAGAACGGCACCCGGGCCTCACCCGCAATCGCGCGGGCGAGCAGGGTTTTGCCGGTACCGGGCGAACCGACCAGCAGCGCGCCCTTGGGGATCTGGCCGCCCAGTTTGGAAAAGCGCTGCGGATCGCGCAGGAATTCGACGATTTCCTGCAGTTCCTCGCGTGCTTCATCAATACCGGCGACATCGTCAAAGGTCACCCGGCCCTGTTTTTCGGTCAGCAGCTTGGCCTTGGACTTGCCAAAGCCCATCGCACCCGAACCGCCACCCTTCTGCACCTGACGCAGCGCAAAGAAGGCCACGCCCAGGATCAACAGGAACGGCAAGGACTGCACAAGGATGACAAACAGCATGCTCTGCTGCTGCGGCGCCGTACCGGAAAAGCGGACATTGTTGCTTTCCAGCAGCTGCGTCAGCGTGTTGTCACCCGGAACCGGAAGGGTGACGAAGGTTTCGTCATTCTTCAGACGGCCGGTGATCCGGTCGGGGGCAATCTGCACTTCTTCCACGCTGCCTTCGGCAACCTTGGAACGGAAGTCGGAATATTTCAGCTGGGTTCCCGCAGCTTCACGCGGGCCGCTGACGATGGACACCACGATCAGCAGGGCAAGGAAAATCCCGCCCCACATCAGCAGGCTCTTCATCCACGGATTGCCATTATTCTCAGGTTCGCGATTTTCGCTCATGCACCGGGCCTTTCTCCACAGGCAATGTAGGTCGCCATGGGTGAATGGCAAGCTAATGCCGATGGAAAGCGTGGCAGCGGCGGCAAGCTGTCTGCCACCGCTGCCGATCTTGTGTGATCAGGGGCGCTTGCCAGCGTAAACCAGCCGGTCTGACAGATCGGCACCCTGTTGCCCGGTGATCTGATACAGCGCTTCGAAATCGCCCGATTTGGCCAGGCTGCCCACCTCTGCCGGCAGATCGGGAATGGCCGTGATCGGCGCCACCCCGCGCAGCCCGGTATCGCGCGATCCGGCCAGCACCGCGACCAGCGCGCCACTGGGGGTGCGGTAGCGGGCAACATAGCCATAATCATGGTAATAGGCAGACGACGATACGCGTCGGGCTTCCTGGCTGACATAACCCTTGTTGGTCCGCCGATCGATCAGTTCGTCATAGGTTTCGCCCAGCTCGAAATGCGATTTGGCGAAGGTTTCATCCTCCAGCAGCTTCAGGCCGCTGAACAGCCCCACATAAATCACATCGAAATAGTTCAGCATGTCCGGCTGCAGTTCGGAGGACGGAATCACGCTGATCTGCCGCCCTTCGCGTGCCAGCACAGGAATCACCGCGCGCAGGCCATAGGCGGAAGAGAATGGCAGATAATTCAGCCCGACATCCTCCGCCTTGCCAAACCGATCCGGATGCAGTTCCTGCATCACGATCAGATCATTGGCCGAATTGACGCGGAAATCGCGGATCAGACGGCCTTCATCCGGGCGCACCGGATCGATTTCCCCATAAATGTAATAATCGCCCAGCACGATCAGGGTCGGCCGACGCGAATCGACAAAGGGCTGCCACAGGGCATTGACCGGCGTGTGCCCGCGACCACCCTGCCACCGCCCGAGGAAAAACACCCCGGCGAACAGGGCAAGCAGCACCGCCGCCCCGATCATCATCCACTTGCGGGTGATAATGGGGGGAACGACCACTTCGGGCAGATCCGGGGCTGCCGTTTCCGGCGCGGCATATTCCTGCGCGAAACGCAGGGCATAGGTGCCGCTGGGAATTTCCAGCCGGGGGCCCGGCGAATCATCGGTGGCGTAGAAATCTTCCAGCTTCTTGCGCAGCCGGTGCACATAGACCCGCACCGTGGCATCATCGGCATCGGTCGCCGACTGTCCAAACACCGCCTCAGCGATTTCCGGCTGAGTCGCGGGCACCCCTTCCCCGCCGCGTTCGGCCAGATAATCGAACAATTCGCGCACCCGGCCGGCCTCTCCAGCGACGCGATGGGCGCGCAGCCGGGCGATTTCAGCCGCATAGGCGCCATTTTCAGTCTCAGACGGGCCTGTGGCCACCACACATATCCTCTAAAAAATGCCCGATTTCTGCGGTGTAACGCTGTGTAACGGGGCAATTACCGTAATTTACTTGGCTTGGCGAACCGCACCGTCAATCCATGGTGACAGCAATGACAACCAGAACGCAATCCCCGAGCCGCTGCGGCACCATCATCACCGCCAGCACCATGGCAGCCATCTGTCTGGTGGCGGTGCCGAGCCATGCGCGTGCCCGGCAACGCAGCGCCGATGAGGATGCCAATCAGCTGACTGCGACACCCGGCAATCAGGCTGATCAGGATCAGTCTGCCGGCAATGCCGACGACAATGTCATCATCGTTTATGGCCGTGGTGAAAAGCGGATCGGCATCGCCGGAGCTGCCAGCGAAGGCGGTGTGGCCGGCGCCGATCTTGAGGTCCGCCCGCTGCTTCGCCCCGGCGAACTGCTGGAAGCAACCCCCGGCCTGATCGCCACCCAGCATTCGGGCGGCGGCAAGGCGAACCAGTTCTTTCTGCGCGGCTTCAATCTTGACCATGGCACCGATCTGTCGGTCACCATGGATGGCGTGCCGCTGAATTTCCGTACCCATGGCCATGGCCAGGGTTATCTGGACGTCAACGGGCTGATCCCCGAAACGGTGAAGCGGGTTGATTACCGCAAGGGACCCTATCGGGCGGATGCGGGCGATTTCAGCTTCGTCGGTTCAACCTTCATCACCACCCATGACCAGATTGATCCCTTCGCCCTGGCGGAGGTGGGTTCCTATGGCTACCGGCGCTTCGTCGCCGGCGCTTCGACCAGCGTGGGCGGTGGCGACCTGCTGTTCATGGGCCAGGCCAAGTTCAACAATGGTCCGTGGGCCCTGGCAGAGGATTTTGAGGGCTATTCCGGCTATCTGAAATATTCGCTTCCGCTGGGCGATGGCACGCTGCGCGCATCGGCGACGCTGTTCGATGCCAGCTGGGCCCCGACCGAACAGTTGCCCGAACGCGCCGTCGGCACGCTGGTGAACGACCGCTATGGCACGCTCGACCCGACGCTGCGCGGCAACACCGAACGGCAGATCTTCGCGGTCAATTATGATTCCGACGACTGGCGCATCAATGCCTATGTCCAGCATTACGACTGGAGCCTGCTGTCCAACTTCACCTATTTCCTCGAAGATCCGGTCAATGGCGATCAGCTGCGTCAGTATGACAAGCTGTGGACCTATGGCGGCCGGCTGGAACGCACCGTACGCCTGGGCGACACATTGTCGCTGCGCGCGGGTGTCGAAGGCCGGGTGGACGACATCGGTCGCGTCGGGCTGGATGAAACGATCGAGGGCGTGAAGGAATTCACCGTTGGCGCCTTCAGCGTCAACGAAAGTTCCGCCGGAATCTATGCCGAAGCAATCTGGCAGCCGATCGAACGGTTGATGCTGATCGGCGGCGCACGCGGCGATTTCTACCGCTTCCGCACCACCGCGCTCGAAGGCGAACAGAGCTGGAGCGGTGTGGTGAAGGACAGCATCTTCACCCCCAAGATCGGCGCCAATTATCAGGTGTTCGACGGTGTGGCGCTCTATGCCAATTATGGCGAAGGCTTCCATTCCAACGACGCGCGCGGGGTTACCAACCCTGATGATCCGGCACCCGGCCTGGTGAAGGGCAATTTCAAGGAAATCGGCGGACGCATCGAACGCGGCGGTCTGATCCTGAGCGGGGTTTACTGGTGGAGCCAGATCGACAGCGAGCTGATCTACGTCGGTGATGCTGGCGCTGTGGAACCCAGCGACCCCAGCAAGCGCCATGGTTATGAACTGACCGCCTTCTGGAAGCCGATCAGCTGGCTGGCCATTGATGGCGTCTGGACCGCTTCACACGCGCGCTTCGTCGGATTGCCGGAAGGCGAAAACTACGTTCCTGGCGCGCTGGAAAGCGCCGGTGAGCTGGGCGTTTCGGCGATCTTCCCGGAATTCAATGCCGCTGCCCGCCTGCGTTACCTGGGCCCGCATGCGCTGATCGAAGACAATTCGCAGCGCGGCGAACGGACCGCGCTCGTCAATCTGCGCGCCGCCTGGACGCCGGCCAGCTTCGCCGGTGTGAAGGGCTTCGAACTCTACGGCGAAGTGCTGAATGTGTTCGATTCGCACGGCGACGATATCGATTATTTCTACGTCACCCGCCTGCCTGGTGAACCCGCTGACGGTATTGAAGGCCGTAACAGTCGGATCGTCGAACCGCGGCAGCTCCGCGTCGGGGCGAAAATGACATTCTGAGCTCCTCAGCCCAGCACTAATAGTTCGCAGTGCCGGGTGCTCTTGGCCCATCCGTCCCCCGACGGGTGGGCCTTTTTTTGCTTGGTTCAAGCACGGCCTGCGGCTTGCTGATGCCGCAGGGCCGGCCATTTTGTCAATGCCATGGTTACCGGCCCGATTATCGCCGGGTGAAACGCGGCATTTACGCCACTGTTACCGTAACAGCGCGCCTCCTCAGGCCCGCAAAACCTCCATCACTTGCGGCAGGGCCGCTGTATAGCGCGCCACATCTTCCAGCTTGCCGGTGCTGACCCGCGAATAGGTTTTCAGGCTGCCATAGGAACCGCGAATGGAAATATTCCGTTCGGCCATCGCCTTCTGCAAGGCATCAGCATCGGGCACGGCAACGAACACGAAGTTGGTTTGCGACGGCAGCGCCGTCAGCCCGCTCTGCTTCACCGCATCATTGATCATGCTGCGCCCTTCCTGGATCATCGCCCTGGAAGAATTGAGGAAAGCGGTGTCATTATAGGATGCGATCGCCCCCGCCAGCCCGGCCATATTCCCGCCAAAGCTCATCAGATAGCCATTGATCCGCGCGGCATTTTCTTCGGTCGTAATCGCGTAGCCGACCCGCAGACCCGCCATGCCATAGATTTTGGAGAAGGTGCGGCAGATGATCACATCCTGCCCGGCCCGCACCAGATCGATCAGGGAGATCGCCTCCGAATTGTCGGCCAGTTCGATATAGGCTTCATCCACCAGCAGGGTCGCCTTGGGGGTAACCTGCGCAGCAAAAGCCCGCAGCGATGCATTGTCGACCACCATTCCGGTCGGGTTGTTGGGATTGCACACCTGCACCAGCGAAACCGAATCGCTCATCTGGCCCGCCATGCCGGCCAGATCGACATTCATATCAGGCAGCAGCGGCACACGCGTGGCCTTTGCGCCCTGACGTTCCGCGTAATTGACCGTGGTATCCCAGAACAGGCCGGGGCAAAGGATTTCGCCCTTCTGCCCCCAGGCCAGCGCGATGGCGGAAAGGATCTCGGTCGAACCGCTGCCCACCACGATCTGCTTGGGGGAAACGCCGTGCCGTTCGGCGATCATCGCGGACAGGCGGGTGATCCCGCGATCCGCATAATAACACCCTTTGATGGCGCTGTCGGCGATCGCTGACAGTGCAGACGGTGCCGGACCATAGGGATTTTCATTGCGCGACAGCAGCGCCTGGCCCTGCATCGGGCCGAACAGAGAGGGTGCGGTTGCCGTCACGGCCTGTGCCGCAACAGGTGCCGCGAGCGTTGCGGCTGCCGAACCGGCGAGGAATTGCCTACGTAGGATGTCCATGCCCCTGCCTTTCAGATGGGCGGCCGATCAGCGGTTGACGATCATCGTCACCCCGACCACCACCAGATAAATTCCGAACACACGCCGCAACAGCGCCGGGCTCAGTCGATGGGCTGCCGCCACGCCATAGGGCGCGCAGATCACCGATGTGACGACGATCCCCAGCGCGGCCGGAAGATTGACGAAACCGACCGATCCCCAGGGCAGGCCGGGCTGCCCCAGCCCGATCGCCATAAAGGCCAGCGTCCCCGGCACGGCGATGATCACGCCCATGCCCGATGCGGTACCGATGGCCCGGTGAATGGGCGTTCCGCACATCGTCATCACCACCGTCGCGATCGTGCCGCCGCCAATGCCCAGCAGGGCAGACAGCAGGCCCAGCCCGCTGGCGAGCCCGACACGCGAAGCCCCCTGTGGCATGGCCGCCAGCATCTGCCGGTTGTGCAGCGCGGGAACCAGAAAATGCACGGCGAACAGCATCACCCCGACGCCAAAGATCACCGCCAGCGTTGGGCCACCCAGCTGGTTGGCCACCAGCCCGCCAAATCCGGTACCCACCACCACCCAGGGCGCCCAGCTGCGCAGCATGGCAAAATCGACCGCATCACGCTGCGCATGGCTGCGGACCGACCGCACCGAGGTGAAGATGATGGTGGCAAGCGACGTGCCCACCGCGACATGGGTCATTTGTTCCGCATCGCCGCCGAGCAGCGGCAGGATCATCATCAGTGCCGGCACCACGACAAAGCCGCCGCCAATGCCAAACAGCCCACCCGCGAACCCCGCCGCCATCCCCGCGAACAGCAGGGCGACAATCGGCAAAAGGGTGGAAGCAGTGTCTGGCACAGCGAATATTCTACGAAGACGCCGGATTACGTCGAGCAGCTTTTCCGCAATGCAACATAAAAGCCGGAATTCATCGAAATGGCCTGATGCGCGTCATTATTTTTGCAATCCGCGCCGCTGGAAGCCATGGCTGAATGCAGAATCACAACTTCCACGGACGCGCAATTTCATGCTGCTGCCTACCAAGACAGTCGAAAAGCCGTGGGGCAAGGATGTGCTGCCGGCGCCCTTCGTTGCGCCACCGGGCCAGCGGATCGGCGAAATCTGGTTCGAACCGCCGGCCGAGCTGCCGCAACTGCTTGTGAAATATATCTTCACCTCGGAAAAACTCTCGGTCCAGGTGCATCCGTCAGACAGCCAGACCGATGCAGCCGGCATCGGTCATCAGGGCAAGGAAGAATGCTGGGTCGTGGTGGATGCAGAACCCGGCGCTTTGCTGGGGGTGGGCTTCCACGACACGATCGATGCGGACACCATGCGCGCCGCTGCGCTGGATGGATCGATCGAAGACATGCTGGTCTGGCACGAAGTCAAACCGGGTGATTTCTTCTATATTCCGGCCAACACCGTGCATGCGATCGGTGGCGGGGTCAGCATTATCGAGATCCAGCAGAATTCGGACATCACCTACCGCCTGTTCGATTATGGCCGCCCGCGCGAACTGCATCTCGAACAGGGCATCGCCGTATCGCTGGGCACCCGGCATGATCCCGCACTGCAACGGCAGATTCCCGATCAGGGCAATGTAACGCTGGTCGAAGGCCCTTACTTCCGGCTCGACAAGGTGGATGGTGCGCCAACGGCAGAGGTGGCCGCGCATTATCCGGCCGCCTTGCTGGTCATTCCGCGCAGGGGCAATGTGCTGGTGGACGGCGAAACAGTCAGTCCGGGGCAATGCGCCCTCGCTCGGTCGCTCGCAGACATTGACTTCAGCGCCAGCGAGACCTGCCTGATCACGCGTCCTGCCTGAACCGGATTGGGCCTGAACTGGATCGGGCCTGATCAGGCCCGGCCGTCTCAGCGTCCGGTGAAATTCCCTGGCCGCTTTTCCACGAAGGCGGCCATTCCCTCCGCCTTGTCGGCGGTGGCGGTCATCAGCTGAAACAGCCGCCGTTCATGCACAATGCCCTGTTCCAGCGGCATTTCGAAGGCTGCATTGACCAGTTCCTTGCAGGCGATCACGGCCAGCGGCGGCATGGCCGCAATCGTGGCGGCGGTCGCCAGCGCATCATCCAGCAAATCATCTGGAGCCACCACCCGCGCCACCAGCCCGGCACGTTCGGCTTCTGCCGCATCCATCATCCGCCCGGTCAGGATCATTTCCATGGCCTTGGCCTTGCCCACGGCGCGAGTCAGCCGCTGGGTGCCGCCCATGCCCGGCGGCACGCCCAATCTTACTTCGGGCTGGCCGAACCGGGCCTTTTCCGACGCGATGATGAAATCGGCCATCATGGCCACTTCGCAACCGCCGCCCAGCGCAAAGCCGTTCACAGCCGCGATCCAGGGCTTGCGCACGGCCTGCACCACATGGCTCTGCCAGCGGGCAAACATGTCGGCCTTGTAGAAATCGACCATCGGCCGATCGGCCATTTCCTTGATATCCGCCCCGGCAGCAAACGCCTTTTCCCCGGCGCCCGTCAGCACCGCGCAACGCAGGCCATCATCCGCTTCATAATCGGCGAAGGCGCGGATCAGTTCTTCGAGGATCTGCGTGTTGAGCGCATTCAGCGCCTGGGGCCGATCGAGGGTGATCAGCAGCACCGCATCGCGTCGTTCTGTGGTGATCATCTCAAAGCCGGCCATGTGCATTTCCTTCCGCTGCAGGCTTCATGCCGCATGACCCTTGCCCGGCGCAAGCGCAGGCAGGGGCCGAAACAGCCCGGTCACGCGGCGCTGCGGTTCGGGCGGATCCGGATGGTTTCATATTCGGCGTAGAGCGCACGAAAATGGTCTTCGATCGACATCGAACGGGCTGCCGGGCGCTGCAGCGACGGCGTATTCAGCAAGGTCAGGATCGCCTGCGCCGCACTGGCGGCATTGGCTGCCTTGTAATGCAGGCCCGATCCATCGCGCGCATGGTCGGCCGCACCACCCAGATCGGGCACAATCACCGGGATGCCGCTGGCGCGCGCCTCTGCCGCGGCCATGCAGAATGTCTCGGCATCGCAGCCATGCACCAGCGCATCACAGCTGGCGACAATGCGGGCGAATTTCTGGCGGTCGGTTTCCGGTTCGAACAGCCGCACATGCGGATTGCCGGCAATATGGGCCTGCACCTTGGCGCGGATCTTGCCCTTGCCGAAGATGACCAGCCCCAGCGGCGCGGACTGGCTGGCCAGCTGGACGGCATCGATCACCATCGGCCAGCGCTTTTCATTGCTCAGCCGCCCCACGCCCAGCAACAGCCTGGCATCAGGTGGCAGGTTGCAATGGCGCAGCAATTCGCTGCGCAAAGCCTCGTCCCGCAGCGACGGCGAAAACAGACCGGGTTCCACGCCCATGGGAATGGTCACCACATTGCCGACCCCGGCATCGGTCAGACGTTCGGCAAATTCATGGCTGGCGCAAACCACCCGGTCATAGACCCGGCCCATTTCGCGCATATGATCCTGGAACTGGTAGAACAGCCGATCAATCCGCTCGCGTGAAAACATCGGCGACAACCAACGATAGGAATAGGCTGACATGGGATCGGCATGCATCACCAGCGACAGCGGCACCCCGCCATCCCAGCGCGCAACTATGCTGGGGCTACGCCATGGGGAAGACACTTCCACCACATCGGGGCGTGCATCATCCAGCGCCTTCCAGATAGAATCGGCATCTTCGAAGTAATAATATTTTCGATCGAGGAAGAAGCGCGGACTGGGGATCATCACCATCCGCGCGCCCGGTCCGCGATCAATCACTTTTGCTTCCGGCCCGGGAATGACGACGGTCAGATCATGCCCCAGCTGGGGCGTGATGCGGATTTTCTGTTCGATATAGGTCCGCACACCACCGCCATGCGGGGTGTAGAAACCGCAAACATCAACAATCCGCACCGGCTGACCGTCAGTCGTTGATCGGACGCATGCCGAGGCCGCGTCGGTAATTCAGGGTAATGGAAGTCCGGGTCGGGCTGCTGCCAGCCGTTGCCCGGGCCTTGTCCGCCTTGGGCTGACTGAAGCCAAGCCGCGGGTTTGAACCGAAGCCAACGCCATCAACCTGCCATTTGAACTTGTGGTCCATGTCCCGGTCATGCAGCAGAACCAGGCTGTATGTGCCGGCCGCCGGCACGCGAATGCACAGTTCCGGCGTACCAGTCTGCGGCACGGGAATTTCCAGGCGGCGGAATGTCTTGCCGGCATTCAGCAGCACATTGTCATCTGCCAGCCAGTCCTGATCATTGGACGGATAGACTTCCAGCTTCAGCCAGCCCACCCGGTCCTTCAAACCGACCACGCGCACCAGAAACGCCGGCCCGCTTTCATTGGGCCGGCAACGTCCTTCAGCCTGCCCCAGTTCGGGCGAGGTTTGCAGATTTCCGGCACCGACAAGCAAAGGCAGCGCTGCCAGAAGCGCCAATTTCTTCATTTTGATCTCTCCATCTGGGCAAGATCACTCAATGCCAGAACTGCCCCGACCGCAAGATGAACGACCAGCAGCAAACCGGCCATCATCGTCATCAGCGAGGAAATCGCAACATCTTCGCCCAGCATGAACACAGCAAGCCCGGCAAACACGACATCCTTGTTCGGCACGAAAGGCAGGCGGGAAATCAGCAGGCGAATGGTCGCCAGATAGAGCCACCAGATCACCGGCACATCGGGCAGAACGATATGCCACAGCAACGCCGACAGGGCCGTCTGTGCGGCAATACGCACCAGATGCATGACGGTGATGTAACGCAGCTCTTCTGCCGGGAGGGAGAAGATCCGGCTGCGAAACGCCATCAGGCCGATCGACAGCAACAGGATGAAGCCGAGCGACATCACCATGGTCTGGGTATCCACGCCCAGTTCGGTCAGGCGGATGAACGGCCAGAGCGCGATCAGCAGGCCCAGGGTGACGAAGTTGCCGGTCAGTGCGGACAGGATCGCCACATCCTTCACCGCGCCAAAGGGCGCGGTGGTCATTTCCGTGCGGCGGCGCGCCCAGCTGTAGAAATAGGCTTCACCCAGATAGCCGAGCAGCAATTCGTTGTAGATCAGCTTGCGCACCAGCGCGACAAAGCCGGAAACCGCAGGAATATTCCAAAGTCGGCGGAAGATGATCCACTCACACCCGGGCCCGATCAGATAGAATACCGGGAACACCAGCCAGAACAGCGGCGATTCCGGCACCATTTCCACCAGCTCGTTCCGGTCGAGCTTGCTCACCTGCAGCGCGACGGCGACAATCATCGCCACCGACAACAGGCCGGAGAATATGCTCGCCCAGCCAGGCAGGCGCATCTTGTCCTGCACCTTCAGCTCAATCGGCTCGGGCGGAATCGGCAACATTGTGCCTGGTGTATCTGAAGCAGGGGTATTCATGATCGGTGATATCTCGCAAACCAATCCTACGCCCGGCTCGACTTAGAGGCCGACAAGTCCGGGCGGAGCTTGTGTGCCGACGTATCATCGCGATCTGACAGTTCATACATCGCGGCTAAATAGGTGCTTGCTGCCCGATCCAAAACAAATTGTTCGGCAACTGCGCGGGTACTGTCCGCGCTCACCACGAATTCACGGGCTGCGTCAAGCGCTGTCGCAAACTGCCCCACCTCACCAATCGGAACCAGCAGGCCATACTGACCATGGCCAACCAGGCTGGCCATGCTGCGGCTGCAATCGGTGGTGACAATCGGCAGGCCTGCAGCAAGCGCTTCGATGATCACCGCCGGCACGCCTTCATAGTCAGACGAAAGGGCAAAAACATCGCCTTGTTCCAGCAGGGGGGCGGTGTCATGCACATGGCCGGGCAGAGCGACCACGTCCTGCAATTGCAGCTGATCGACAATCCGTTCCAGTTTCGGTCTTTCAGGCCCCTCGCCAACGATCGTCAGCCGGTCACCGGGCTTCCGCATCTGTGCGAAAGCCTGCAGCAGAACGCCGTAATTCTTCTGCGACCACAGCCGCCCGATCGAAATTACATGCATGCCATCACTCCGCTTTGCGGGCCGCTGCATGGCGGCCAGGCGCGCGAACTGCGGTCCTGTGAGGGCCGGATCATGAATGATGGTGATACGGAATTGCGGAACCTGCATGAATTCGGCGATTTCATCGCGCATCGGTTCCGCCATGCCGACGACCCGATCGAAATAGCGCCCCTGGATCCGCAGCCAGAGATGATAGAACCGGCGGCCTAGGGCCGGCATTTCCCGCCGTTCCAGATCATTGCTCATCTTGGCGATCACAGGTGGGCAGCGCTGGCCAAGCAGCAGCTTCATCATCACGCAGACAATGCCATAGGTGTTGCCGGCGCAGAACAGCACGTCAGCGCGATTGGTGCGCAGCCACAGGAACAGGCACCAGATCATCCATGGCGTTTCCCACCAATAGGTGGCGATCGGTTCGGGCCGCGTGACATAGTTGAGCTGCGGCGCGGTCGGCTTGGCCGCCCCGGCATCGCGGCCCAACACCACCACCACATCCTCGCCCGCGCGCTGCCATTCGGCGGCGAGATTGAGCCCCGTGCGTTCAACGCCGCCCGGCTCGAAGCTGTGGATCGGGATTACGATACGCATGGGAAAACCCGTCAGGCCGATGCCAGCAAAGACGCGTAGCGGCTGGGCACATGGCTGGGCAGGAAGGCGCGCACGGTGCGATCAATAGAGGTGAGAATGGACTGTTTGGTGACATCGCCGGGGTGCACCGCAATCCGCACATTGGGCATCAGCTTCAGCGTGTTGCGGGCGAGCCCGGCAAAGAACAGCGATGATGCCGTGCGCGGGCCCGAACGGCTGGCCCAGGTGATCACCGGCCCACGCGCCAGCACCACATCATCCTGCGGCCGCCAGACGCGGAAATGATCTTCGGCGAGGGCGAAATCGCAATCGCGCAAGGCTTCGCGCGCGCCATCCCCATACAGCCAGGCCGGGGCGATGAAGCCGGCACAGGGCATCCCGATCACATCCTCTATCAGGGCGCGGCCTTCAGCCATGCGCCGTACCGCCTCTTCCCGGCTCAGATTGAGGAATTCCCCTTCGCCCGCAGTCATGAACTGCGCCTTGAAGGCATCGGTGCCGCTGTGCTGCGCTGCATCCTTGTGGAACCAGCCATGGACGAACATTTCCACGCCCTGTTCCGCCCAGCGCCGCAGACGCGCCTGAAAGGCGGAATCATCGGCCAGCCGCGTGCCGCCCCAATGTTCCGGCACCACCAGCATGGCGAATCGCGCTTCCCCAGCCAGCGCCGACAGCTTGTCTGCAAGCTGTTCAATCTCGTCGGAAAAACGCGGGCCGACGTCGTGGATCGACAGCAGCAGGCGTTTGTCCGGCCGGGCACCGGCAACACGGGCGGGATTGGGGGACATGGCGCGCGCATGCGCCCGAAATGCCCCCTTGTCATCCGAAAACTGCCCACCTCAACACAGTCTCAACAGACTGCGACCGGGAGGCCACGCATCAGCCAAGCGCCATTTGCACCCTCATCCCGGCATCACAGGCAACTCGGTGCGGCTTTTCACATTCAGCAGCGGAATATCGGTTTTCAGATTGGCAATGCCGGCAATGCGCGCCAGGTGATCGGTCTGGAAACGGCGATAGGATTCCAGATCTTCCGCCACCACCCGCAGCAGGAAATCGCAGTCGCCAGCCAGCTGATAGCATTCAACGACATTGCCCAGCGGTTGTACGGCATCGATGAAGCCCTGCACCGTATCCTTGTCCTGCCCCTTCAGCCAGACGCGCACAAACACGCTCATCCCGTAACCGATCCGTTCGGCATTGAGCAGCGCGACATAGCGATCGATGACGCCAGCTTCTTCCAGCAGGCGAACCCGCCGCAAACAGGGGGAGGGAGACAGGCCAACCTCCCGCGCCAGTTCGACATTGGTCAGCCGGCCATCACGTTGCAGAGCGGCGAGAATCCGGCGATCGATCCGGTCAAGAGTAGTTGGCATCATATGCCAATCCTACATCATATACTGGTTGATCATGCCATAATTTTCAGCATGTGACGCATCTTCGCAAGTACATGCCGCGCAGCCGGCGATATATGCCCTGTCCATGACGACCAGCTCCCTTCTTCCCGGTTCGACCGCCCCCTGCCCGGGCGATGACGACAGCCGCATACCCGCCCGGAACGCAGAGATTCTGCGCGGTTTCAAGGCGTCGCTGCCGGTGATGATCGGCTTCATCCCCTTCGCTCTGGTGTTGGGCGCGCAGGCGCGGACCAAGGGTTTTGCCTTGGGCGAAGTGCCGCTGATGACCGGACTCAATTTCGGCGGCGGATCCGAATTTGCCGCTGTCGGCCTGTGGACATCACCGCCGCATCTGCTGCTGATCCTGGCCGTCACGCTGCTGGTCAACAGCCGCCATGTGCTGATGGGCGCAACGCTGGCACCCTTCCTGCGACATCTGCCGCGCCGCAAGGTGCTGCCCATGCTGTTCCTGATGTGTGATGAAAGCTGGGCCCTGGCGCTGACCGATGCCAAGGCCCGCCAGCGCAGGGGCGAAGCCACCGCCTTCAGCCTGCCCTATTACCTCAGCCTCTCGATCGGGCTCTATCTCAGCTGGGTGGTGTTCACCGCACTGGGCGCGCTGATCGGGCCGGTGCTGGGCGATATCACCCGCTTCGGCTTCGACATGGCCTTCCCGGCGGTGTTCTTCGTCCTGCTGCGCGGCATGTGGAAGGGTGCCGCCACCGCCCTGCCCTGGGCCGCCTGCGCGCTGGTAGCCGGCGTAACCTATCTTACCGTACCCGGCGCCTGGTATGTACCGGCCGGCGCGCTGACCGGCGTCGCCACGGCCTGGCTGCTGGCCGGGCGGAGTGCCCAGGCATGAATACCACCGACGCATTGTTCACCGGCTGGATGATCGATCCGATGACGCTGGCTGCCATATTGCTGATGGCCGGCGCCACCTATGCCACGCGGATCAGCGGCTATCTGCTGCTCGGCGGCCGGCAGCTTTCGGCCCGGATGCAAAGCGTGATGGACACCGCCCCGGGCGCCGTGCTGATCGCCGTGCTGGCGCCGCATTATGCCACCGGCCGCCCGGCTGATCTGGCGGCGCTGGCGCTGACGGCGCTGGCCGCAACGCGGTTCTCTCTGTTGCCGACAGTGCTGATCGGTGTCGGTTCGGCGGGACTGCTGCGCGCCCTTGCGGGCGGCTGACATCCGCCCCGACCACGGCCGCCTAGTTGCGGCCGTGCGCTTCCCCCACCAGACCCATATCCGCATCGGGCAGCGCCAGATCGCTGCGATTGAAGATCCGCACTGCATCGAAATTGCCGTCGCGGATCTTCAACACCCAGTCCGGATCGGCGATCAGGCTGCGGCCGATCGCGGCCAGATCAAACTCCCCGGCGGAAAGGCGCCGGACCAGTTCGGCCACACCGCGCTCAACCCGGCCTTCCACCTCTTCCCCGAAGAAGGTCGACATCACATCGGTGTTGAGCCCGATGCTGCCCACGGTGATCGTCGGCAATCCGCTCAGCTGCCTGGCCCAGCCGGCCAGATTGAGATCCGACCCCGGCCATTCGGGCTGCCAGAACCGGCGGGTGGAGGCATGCAACACGTCAGCCCCGGCATCGCGCAGCGCTGTCACCATGCTGGCCAGATCATCGGGCCCCGGTGCCACGCGGGCGTCAAAATCCGCCTCCTTCCATTGCGAAAACCGGAAGGAAATCAGGAAATCCGGCCCGCATTCGGCGCGGATGCCGGCAATGATTTCCGCCGGCAGACGCACCCGATCGCGCATGTCATCGCCGCCATACCCATCATCGCGGCGGTTGGTCACCGGCCAGAGGAACTGATCCAGCAGATAGCCATGCGCGCCATGCACCTCGACCCCATGGGCACCGGCATCGCGCGCCAGCCGCGCGCTGCGGATGAAGGCGTCGCGAATGGCAGACAGATCATCCCCGCTGGCCGCCTGGCCGACCGGCTTGTCTGCAAAAGCGAGGCCTGACGGGCTGAGCGTGGGATGATGCGACCAGCGGCTATCCCCGCCTTCCTTGCGCAGGGCACCTTCGTGCCACAGCTGCAGGATCATCGATCCGCCGGCGTCGCGCACCTTGCTGACCGTGCGTTTCCAGCTGTCTGCCGTATCGCCATCCAGCCGGGCAAACATCTCCGTCTGGGTGGCAGACGGATGGTCGACCGCGAGCGATTCGCTGATGATCAGCCCCACTCCGCCTTCCACCCGGCGACGGTAATAATCCCCCAGTCGTTCCTCCGGCGCGCCATCCCGGCACCAGCCGCGCTGCATGCCGGGCAGGACAAAGCGGTTGGGCAGGGTCACGCTGCCGATGGTGACCGGGGTAAACAGCGGGCTGGTATCGATCGCTGCCATGACATCTCTCCCAGATGGTAAGGGGCGGGTCGGCCTTTTGGCGCTTTCCCCGTTGATCCCTTGCTTTGGATTACCTTGTTTCAGAGCACCTTGTAATAACGGATGGCATTGCCTTCCTGCGTGCGGCGCCCGATGCCGACAAACACATGCTTGGCCAGCCAGTCATGCTTGCCCACGGGTGCCTCGAACATGGTGGAGGTGCGGAAATAGACTTCGTCCGGGGTTACCTCTTCCGTGCTGAGCCCATGGGCGATGCGTTCGAACTTCTGCATCACCTCGTCACTGCGGCCCCAGATATAGGCGCGGGTGTTGAGCATGAAGACGCTGCCGTCCTTTTCCTGCAGCATGTAGCGCGCGTCGCCGACCAGCACCCCATCGGTGCGGAACAGACAGAAATCACCGCCGCTGTAAGGCAGGGCGATACCGGAGATATTCGGCCCTTCGAATTCGCCGCCATCCAGCGCCACCATCCCGCGATCACCGCCGGTTGGCATGTTCACGACCTTGGGCAGCGGCCGGAAGCGCAGCCGCACTTCAAAGGCGAATTCGAATTTCGGCGCGAAGATGTCTTCCATGCTGATCCTGTCCCTCAAAAATTGTGTTCTTTGTGCCAATTCCGCATTCCGGTGGCGTGCCCGCAGGTAATGCCCGATTCCACCGCACGTTCAACCGGGACTGTAACGATCGTTAGGTTTTGACCCGTTTCGGCTTAGCCCCTATGCCACTCCACAGCGGGCGCAGATGAACCGCCACACAGGGATAAGATGGCGGAAGGCGCAGGCCGGACCGCCTATGGCCTGAAGCTATTATGGGATGAGAGAGACGTGGACGAGGTTGATTTCATCGTTGTCGGTGCCGGCAGTTCAGGTTGCGTGCTGGCCGCCAGGCTGAGCGAAGACGCCGGCAGCAAGGTGGTGCTGGTGGAAGCCGGCGGGCATCATGATCACACGATGATCGATATGCCGCTGGCCTGGATGACGGCATCGATGATGCCGCAATTCAACTGGCAATATATGACGGAGCCGGAACCCTTCCTCGACAACCGTTCCCTGCCCTTCCCGCGCGGCAAACTGCTGGGCGGTTGTTCCTCAGTGAATGGCACCATGTATATTCGCGGCGCGGCGGCCGATTATGACGGCTGGCGTGACGCTGGCCTCGCCGGATGGGGCTATGCCGATGTGCTGCCCTATTTCAAACGCGCGGAAAGCAACTGGCGCGGTGAAGGCCCCGAACATGGCGGGTCCGGCCCGCTGGCGGTTTCCCCGCTGACGGCCGATCCACTGCTGACGCCAACCTTCCGCCGCGCTGCCACCCAGCTTGGTTATGCTGAAGCGGAAGATTTCAACATCGCCCGGCCCGAAGGCTTCGGCCTGCCCGATGTCTCCGTATCCAAAGGCCGGCGCCACAGCACCGCCCGCGCCTATCTCGATCCGGCCAAAAACCGCCCCAATCTGCGGGTGGAAACCGATGCGCTGGTGACCCGCGTCCTGATAGAGGATGGTCGCGCGCGCGGGATCGAGATCCGCCGTGGCGATGCGTTGCACCGGATTTACTGCCACCGCGAAGTGATCCTGTGCGGGGGCGCCTTCAATTCGCCGCATCTGCTGATGCTGTCGGGCGTGGGCCCGGCGGCGCAATTGCGCGATCACGGCATCGAAGTGCTGGCCGATCTGCCCGGCGTTGGCTCCAACCTGCAGGATCACGCCATGGCCCTGTCGATCTATGCCGCCAATGGCCCGATCACTTTTGACAGCCAGTTGAGGCTGGACCGGCTGGCCCGCGCCGTGATCGAATGGCAGCTGTTCGGCACCGGAAATTGCAATTACAGCCCGCTGTCGATCCAGGGCTTCCTACGGTCCACCCCTGATCAGGCAAGGCCCGACCTGCAGATGCAGGTCAGCCATACATCCTTCCTCGCCCGCCCCTGGTTCCCCGGCTGGCGCAAGGGTGCCGGGCATCAGTTCACCGCCGGGGCGCTGCTGCTCAATCCGGAAAGCACTGGCACCGTATCGCTGCGCTCGGCCGATCCGACCGAAAAGCCCGCCGTGCTGACCAATTTCCTGAAGGAAGAAAGCGACCGCGTCCGCCTGCGCGAAGCGGTGCGGATCATCCGGCGGTTCTTCGCCACCCCCGCCGCCAGCGCGCTGGTGCAGGCCGAACTCGCCCCCGGCCCGCAAGCGGATGATGATGACGCCATCGATGCCTGGAACCGGTCCATGGTAATGAGCGGCGGCCACCCGACCAGCACCTGTGCCATGGGCAACGGGCCCAATGCGGTGGTGGATGGCGAACTGCGCGTGCGCGGCATCGCCGGACTGCGCGTCGCCGATGCCTCTGTCATGCCCGATGTCATTCGCGGCAACACCAATGCCCCCTGCATCATGATTGCCGAAAAGGCGTCTGACATGATCCGTGGTCTGGCCCCGCTGTCGGCGGCCTGAACCTGCTTCCAGATGGCAAAAGCCGGGCGTGTAACAGTGTTACACGCCCGGCCGTTACCGTAATTAACTTGAAGCCCCGCCGCCCGCGCGCCCATCGGCGCCGCACCGGGTAAAGGCGGGCGAACACGCCTCCGCCCGGCCATGAGGACGGGCGGGCACAATTCATGCAGAACAGAGGCAATGCCGTTTACGGCCTGCAACGGGCGCGCGTGCGATGAGCGCGCAACGCAAGGCCTATGCCGTCCATTCATGGACCGGATTGCTGACCGGCTGGCTGCTGTTCGTCATCTGCCTAACCGGCACGCTGGTGGTGTATAAATTTCCGCTGAAGGCGCTTTCCAACCCGGAGATGGCCCGCGTCGAAACGCGTGACAATCTGGGACCAGACGGCGCGCTCGCGGCTTTCGATCGGGCGATGGCACAACAGGGTGAAACCGGCCTGCGCGCCAGCGTGGTCGCCTTCCCGCAGGATATCTATTCGATCCACCAGTACAGCGTCGTCGCCGAAATGCCGGGCGGCAAGGACAAGCGGTTCTGGGTTCACCCGGAAACCGGGCAGGTGCGGCCCGAACTGGAATCCGATTTCGCCGATTTCATCCAGCGGCTGCACGCCGGATTGTTCATGGGCGGAAAGGGGCGCTGGATCGTCGGCGCACTGGGCGTCACCATGGTGGTTTCGATCATCGCCGGGCTGGTGTTCCACTGGCGCCAGATCCGCCGCGATCTGTTTCATCTGCGGCTGGGCGCGCATCGGCGCAAAGCCTGGGCCGATCTGCATAAATTCGGCAGCGTCTGGGGCCTGCCCTTCCATATTATCATCGCGCTGACCGGCGCCTGGCTGGGGCTGGAAAGCCTGATCGGCATTCGCGCATCCAGCGCCAACCCAATCGAAATTCAGGGCGAAGGCCCGGGCCAGCCGCTGCCCATCGCAGAGATTCTGCGCCGCGCCGCAGAGGTCCGGCCCGATTTCCGCCCCAGCCATATCAATATGACCAACCGCGGGGTCGCCGGATCGACCATCCGCGTGCAAGGCGATCTGCCCGGTTACCGGCTGGTCCAGCGCGGCCAGACCATGCTGGTGTTTGATGCCGACAGCGGCCGCCATCTGCAGACGGTGGACCGAACCGAACAGGGTGCCGGGCGCCGGGTTCTGGCGATGATGCGGCCGCTGCATTACGGCTATTTCGCGCCGCCCGTGGGCGAAGTGCTTTATCTGCTGCTCGGCTTCGTCTGCACCGCCGTGACAGCGTCGGGCATGTTTATCTGGGCCGAACGCGAAAGGCGCAAGCGCCACCCCAAGGATCCGCAGGCAACCATCGGCATGGAACGCGCCAATGCCGCCGTTATGGGCGGGTTGTTGCTGGCGCTGGTCGGAATCGCGCTGATCCACGGGCTGGCGCGACTGCCCGCACTGGCTGATGTCTTCGCACCGCTGGGCGGCATGCATTTTCGGGGCAGCCAGGATATGCTTTCCGGCCGGGTTGTTGCCGGCGAATTGTGGCTGTTCCTCGCCCTCTGGCTTGGCAGCGGACTGGCACTGACCCGCCCGGATCCGCTGTCGGCCTGGCGCATCACGCTGGTGCTGACGGGCGCGGGCGCGCTGCTGCTGGTGCCGCTGACGCTGGCCCCGGTGCTGGATACGGAACTGGTTCTGCCCGCCCTGTTCGCTGGCCCCGGATACAGCCTGGTCTGCGCCGGCATCGCCCTTTGCGCCTGTTTCACCCACCGCCGCCTGCGCAGCTGAGCTCAGCAGCCGATCACGGCAGCAGGCCGCCATCATCCACAAACATCACAACACACAATCAGGGGATCATCATGAAGACCATATTGCTGCATTCGGTTGCGGCCATCACCGCCTGCGCCATGCCGGCCACTGCCTGGGCGCAGGACAGTGAAACGCAAGAGGACGAACCCGTCATCGTGGTGCTGGGTGAAGCAGATCGTGCTGCTGCATCGGTGGCCACCCGCGTCCCGCTCAGCACGATGCAGACGCCCTTCACCATTCAGCAGGTGTCCGATGCGGTGATCCAGGAATCTGCCGCCCGGTCACTCGGCGATGCCTTGCGCTATATCGGCACCGTCGGCGGGACGGACAATTTCGGCAATGCCGGGGAATTCTTCTCCTCGCGCGGGTTCCAAATGGCCAATGGCAGCAATTATTTCCGCGATGGGCTTCGCTATCGCAAATATGGCCAGGTGCCCCTCTATGATATTGAGCGGATAGAGCTGCTGCGCGGTTCCGCCTCCATCCTTTACGGCGCGCTGCAGCCGGGCGGCGTGCTCAACATCGTCAGCCGCAATCCGCAGGACAAGGCCTCCACCAATCTGCGGCTGCGCGCCGGCAGCTGGGACTATTACCAGGCCACGCTCGACACCACCGGCCCGGTGGTGGAAGACGTCAATTATCGCATCCAGGGCCTGTATGAAAATGCCGGCAGCTTCCGCGATCATGTGGAAAGCGAATCCATTGGCGTAACCGGTGCCTTCGACGTGCGCCTGTCGCCCACCACCCTTGTCACCGCCCGCGCATCCTGGTTCCAGGATGAACGCACCGGCGATCGCGGCACGGTGATGTCTTACCAGACCGATGGCCGCTTCACCGCTGCCAATGGCCGCAAGTTCGATTTCGCCGATGTGCCGCGTTCGCGCTTCTGGGGCGAAAGCTTCGGCACCAACAAGTTCCAGGATATCAATCTGTCGCTGTCGCTGCGCCAGGAACTGGGCGACAAATGGCAGCTGCGCGCCGATGTGGTCCATTCGGATCAGGAAGAAAACCGGGTCTATATCTGGGCCATTCCGGATAACACGCCGGTTGATGCCAATGGCATGCTGCCCCGCCAGATCGGCGACTGGAACGCCACCCTGAAGGGCACGCTGGCACGGCTGGAACTGGCCGGCGAAGTGACCACCGGTCCGCTGACCCACAAGCTGGTGTTCGGTGGGGAAATCGAACGCTTCGACAACAGCCGCACCAATGAACGTTACCAGTTTTCCGCGATCAACATCTATGATCCGGTTTATCTGACCAGCCGCCCGGCCAATGGCACGCGCACGGTCAATTCACCCTATGGCAGCCTGTTCAAGAGCACCGGGGTCTATCTCCAGAACGTGGTCGAAGTGGGCAAGAACTGGGTCGTGCTGGGCGGCCTGCGTTATGACCATGTCACCGATGACAACACGCTGGATGGCAGCCGTCGGCAGGTGGCCGAAGCCTGGACCCCGCAGGCCGGGCTCGTCTGGCGGCCCACCCCGTTCATTTCGCCTTACCTCAGCTACACCCGCAGCTTCGTGCCGCAATCAGGCACCGATTTTGCCGGCGATCCGTTCGACCCCGAACGCGGGGAACAGTTCGAAGGCGGGATCAAGCTGGATATCCGCCCGGCCCGCTCCATCGCGACCATTGCCGTGTTCCAGCTCGATCGTGACAATCTGACCGTGTCTGACCCTGATCACCCGGGCTTCAGCCGGCTGTCCGGCCTGCAGCGCAGCAAAGGCATCGAATTCTCCCTTGATGCCAATCCGATTGATGCGCTGCGACTGACCTTCAACTGGAACCACTTGTTTTCGGTCAAATATATCAATGACAACAACAACGCCGGCAACACCGTGCCCAATGCACCGGACAATGCGCTGGGCCTGTTTGCGACCTATGACTTCAGCGGCCCGCTGGATGGTTTTTCGGTCAATGCCGGTGCCACCCACGTCAGCCGGCGGCAGGGGATCAACACCAATATCTTCTATCTGCCGGCCTATACGCTGTTCGATCTGGGCGCGCGGATGCGGCTGAACGACAATTTCCAGCTGATGGCCAATGTCCGCAATCTGTTCGACGTCACCTATTACACCGGGTCGATCAATGCGACGACGGTGAACGTCGGCACCCCGCGCAGCTTCACCGTGGAACTGCGCACCGGGTTCTGATGCCATACTTCCGCCGCCTGAGCACTCAGGCGGCGGAGGCACTGTCTTCAAGCTTAGAAATCGGCACGCAGGCCCAGCGCGTAATACCGATCACCCACATTGGCCTTGGCCCGGATGCGCGGCAGCAGCGGGAAGCTGACCGTGCCATAAAGCCGGGTCTGATCGCTGCTGATCCGGGCGCCGGCGCCAAATTCGGTCGTGCCAAGCAGGGTGTAAGTGCCTTCGATCCGGCCATAGACCTTCACATCACGATCATCATCACCGTCGCTGTCGTTCAGGAAAACACCGGCCATCGGCCGCAGGGTGAAGCCATGGAAGGTGAAGTTGTAGCCGGCGCCCAGCTCTGCACCCCATTCCTGCTGCGCGCGGGCGCCGTTCGCCTCCACCGCAACACCATTGGCGCTGGCCACTGAGGGAAGGCCAATCGCCACCATAGCAGCGCAGGCAGTCAGGAGGGTGTTCTTCATCAAAAATTCCTTCAAATCTGTCATTTGGCCAATCGAGCGAATGGCACATCCACCTGCACCGCCATCAAAGCGGAGCCCGCTATAATTTCGCTATTGCGAATTTATAGCAATAAAGGCAGGAGCCCATTGGTACCACGCATGGCGATAGCGGCCAGCCCGGAAAGGATGTTTTTCGCCCAGCGCGCAACCGAAACGCGGCCGAATATTGCACAAATCAGCTCAAGACCAGCAGGGCGGACCGCCAGCCTTGGTCCCCCCGTCGAATTCTTCATTTGTTGAGGCCCCTTGCCACTCTTCCTTGCCAGTCTCGCGATCATGGCTGCGGATCCGCAGACGCCATCCTCCGCCAGCCCCACCTCCAGCAATCACCCGCAACACACCGCGCCGGTCGGGCCAGATCCGGTCTATCCGGCGGAATTCTATGAGGCATTTCAGCCGCAGACCGCGCTCGACATGCTCAACCGGACACCCGGTTTTACGCTGTCTTCGGGCAATGAGGTGCGCGGCTTTGGCGGGGCAGCCGGCAATGTGCTGATTGATGGCCAGCGCCCCACGGTCAAATCCGGCGGGATCAGTGAAGTTCTGCGCCGGATTCCGGCCACGCAGGTTGAACGGATCGTGCTGTTGCGCGGCAGCGATGCCGCCGAAGCGCAGGGTCAGGTGCTCGTCGCCAATGTCATCCTGCGCGCCGACGCCACCGGATCGGGCAATGCCTCGCTCTCTCTGTCGCATACCGCAGATGGCCACATCTCGCCGGCCGGCCAACTCAGCTACGCCCGCCGCATCGGCGCATGGCAGGCCAATGTCGCACTGACGGCCGAAACCGTGCGCTACCCCACCAATGGAACCTATTACACGCGCGATGCGGCTGGCGCCTTGCTGCAGACCCGCGTCGAACAGATCGCCGCCAGCGCACCGGAACTCGGCCTGGCCGCTTCCGCCTCCCGCCCGCTCGCCGGGGGAACGCTGACGCTCAACACCCGGCTCAATCGCGATATCTACCGGTCCGATCACAGCATTGACCTCTATTCCGGGGAAGCCATTGGATCGCCCGGCGCGGTTCGGACCATCGCTTATGCGGAACGGGGCTGGAGCGGGGAATTCGGCGCCGACTGGACGCGCGGCGTGGGGCGCGGCTGGACCACCAAGCTGGTCGGCCTGGGGCGGATCGAACACGGCAACAGCACCGAAGATTATGCCGAACCCGGCTATCGCGGCCTGTCACGGCAAGATCAGAAACCGATCGAACTGGTCAGCCGCGCCACGCTGACCCGCGAAGGCAATCATGCCCTGCGCCCTGAACTGGGAATGGAGCTGGCGTGGAACCGCCTGAAAAGCACGCTCGATTATGCAGAGGATTACGGCAGCGGCCTTACCCCCGTGCTGCTCAGCAATGCCGATACCAGCGTTTCCGAATTGCGCGGCGAAGCCTTCGTCAATCTGAACATCCGGCTCAGCAAAACGCTCAATCTGGAAAGCGGAACCGCATTCGAACTGTCGCAAATTCGCGTCACCGGCGATGCGGCCAGCAGCCAGTCCCTTTCTTACTGGAAGCCATCGGCCGCGCTGGTCTGGGCATTGTCCGGCAAGACCCAGCTGCGCCTCGGCGCACGGCGCAGCGTGGATCAGCTCAATTTCGGCGATTTTGCCGCTTCGGTTGATCAGGCGGATGGCCGCCCGCTGGGTGGCAATTCGGGGTTGCGCCCGGCCCGGATCACCCGCGCGCTTGCCCGGATCGATCACCGCTGGGGCGATGGCGGAGCACTGGCGCTGGAGGCGTTCCATCAATGGCATGACGGCCTGCTCGGCTACCTGTTGCTGCCAACCGGGGATGAAGCGCTGGGCACGATCGGCAATGCCCGGCAATGGGGCATCACCGGCAACGCATCCCTGCCGCTCAACACCGTCTTGCCCGGCGCCCGGCTCACCCTGGATGGAACCCTGCGCGATTCCCGCCTGCCCGATCCGATAACCGGAAGTTTTCGCCCGATGGATGACCTGTCCCCACGGGTCTTCTCAGCCGAATTCCGCCATGATCTGCCCGATCTGAAACTGTCCTGGGGCATCACCCTCACCGCCGCCCAGCAAGCCGAATACTACTACATCGGTGAAGTGCTGGCATCGCGCGATCGGGCCACCTTCGGCGCCTATCTGGAAACCACCGCCCTCGCCGGTTTCAAGGCGACCCTGAAGGCCGATACGATCAACGGTGCCTATCAGCACCGGCTGCGGCGCTTCTACGCCCCGACCCGGGCGGGATCCTTCACCGGCAGCGAAGAACGCCATCAACGGCAGGGCGCGGTGCTGTCCGTCACGTTAGCGCGCCAGATCTGACGGCAAGAGGCGCCGCCTGCCTTGTCAGGCGGCGTTTCGATCCACAAAACAATGATCATTATGCCATTCGAGAAAGGCAGGATCAGGATCAAACCGACGGGCTGAGCGAAGCATCGCCTGTTCAAACTGAGCAAAATACTCGCGTGTCTGCTGGCTGCGGTTTTCTCGCAGATGGCGTGACACATGGACGCGACGCTGGCGGTCCACGGTAATCAAGCCACGGTCAAAAGCCCGATCCAATGTGGCCGACAGCAACAAGCCATTGGCTGGATTGTGCCTGTTCCCCGCATCCTGACTCCACGGCATGATATGGCTGGCGGTCAGCAGACGCGGATCAGCGATGCCGGTGATGCAACAGGTCTCTTCATAGTTCGCCAGCACCGCGCGGCGGAAAAAGTCCTGCCCCACACGCTGCTGAACAACACCCCGTCTGATTGAATCGCCATCGTAAGGCTCAAAGCGAAATTCGCTGTGGGTGTCGGCCAGCCTGTCCCGAACAGAACCGGGCCTCTGCTGTGCGACCTGCATCATCCACAGGTCTTGCGCCCGGGACACCAGCCCATTCCAGTCGCGGCCGAATTCGGCATAGGTTTCCCGGTCCAGCCGTGATGCGCCGGTCAGCCCTTTCCGCCCACTCTCGGTAATCACCGGATCCAGGCTGGCAAAATTGCACAGTTTCATCGCAACCGAACTGCTCGATCGATTGATCGCTTTGGCAAGTTGCTGGATTTCCGGATTGCCCGAATGCAGTTTTCCAAACGGCAGCTGGAAATAGAGATAAAGCGCGAGAACCGTCTCTCCTTCGCTCCACCGCTTCCGAATACCGCCGACTTCTCCCATGGCAAGCTTGTGGGGGAGACACGGAAACCGCGCAAGAACAGTTGATCACAGCGCCTTGGCCGATGGGTCAGGAAAAACGCGGCTGGATGATCGCCCGAGACATTTGCCGATGAAAATAGTGGCGCCAAAAAAGCAAAAAGCCCGGGCAAACCCGGGCTTTTCGACTATCGGCACCTACCCCGAAAGGCAGATGGTGCCCAGAAGAGGACTCGAACCTCCACGACCTTGCGATCGCCGCCACCTGAAGACGGTGCGTCTACCAATTCCGCCATCTGGGCACGGAGGCGATCGGGTCAAAAGCACCTGATCGCCGGGTAGGAGGGCGCCTCTAACGAAGCGATTATGGGCTGTCAACGGCTCGTTTCACATTCTTCTCGCATCGCGAACATCAACGCCATCTTGAAGCGAAACGCCCCTTGCGGCATGGCAATCCGTAACTGCCGAATGGCGCCGCAATGGCTGGATTGGAACAACATGCCCCATCTCGAATCGCTCGAAAACAAGCTGGTCGTCCTGATTGGCGGCGGCGGATTCCTTGGGCGCAATGTTGCCCAGGAACTGCTGCGCCGTGGTGCGCGGCTGCGTATTGCTGATCGTCACCCGGAAAAGGCCTTCTTCCTGAAGCCGCTCGCCAATCTGGGGCAGATCCAGTTTGCCGCCTGCGATGTGACCAAGCCGGAAACGCTGGCCGCCGTGCTGCAGGGTGCCGATGCCGCCGCCTATCTGGTCGGCAGCTTTGGTGCAGATCAATATGCCGTGCAGGCCGAAGGCGCCGGCAAGGCTGCCGCTGCGGCCGCCGCAGCCGGGGTGCGGGCCTTCACCTATGTGTCGTCGGTCGGCGCTGATGCCGCGTCCGACAGCGGTTATGCCGGATCCAAGGGCCAGGGCGAAGAACTGGTGCGTGCGGCATTCCCGACAGCGACATTGATTCGTCCGTCGATCCTGTTCGGTGAAGGCGATCAGTTCCTGAACATGTTTGCCGGCCTGATCCGCGCCCTGCCCGCCGTGCCGGTGTTCGGCGCCGAGGCGAAGCTGCAGCCGGTGTGGGTCGATGATGCGGCCATGGCGGTTGCCCTGTCGCTGGCCGATGCGGGCCAGCATGCCGGCAAGACCTATGAAATCGCCGGGCCCGAACAGCTGACCATGCTGCAACTGCACGAACGCATCGCGGCCGCGCAAAACCGCCAGCGCAGCTTCATTGCGGTGCCCGATGCCCTGGCATCCTTCTTCGCCGCCCTGCCCGGCACGCCGATGAGCACTGACCAGTGGAACCTGCTGAAGGCCGGCAATGTCGCCAGCGGCAGCCATGCCGGGCTGGAAGCCTTCGCCATCACCCCGCGGCCGCTGGATCTGTTCCTTGACCGCTGGATGACCCGTTTCCGCAAATACGGCCGCTTTTCCGCCAAGCAGGAAGCCGCCTGAGCATCCGGCAGGAAGGCAGCGCGGAACACCGCCCTGCCTTCCCTGATCCTGACTTTGGCCTGGGCTTGCAGGCCTGATCACTATCATGCGCAGCCGCTGGTCAGAAAACCCGTGCGCCATGGCGATTGTGCGCTTGCCCGCTGCCGCCTACAGGGAAGACAAAATCAACATGGACAGGGAGTGGGCGAACATGAAGCGGATCGTGTCAGCAATGGCATTGGCGGTGGCAATGGCAGCTGTGCCGATGGCGGCGGGGGCCCAGAACGCGCCAGCACCGGCACCGGCAGCAACCGCACCAGCTCCAACTCCGGCACCGGCCGCTGCCGGTCCGCGGCAGTCGAGCGAACTGGGCGCAGGCCCCTGGGATTTTACCACCGAAAAGGCCAATATCCATGTCGAGGTGCTGACCCCCGGGCTGGATCATCCCTGGTCCATCGCCTTCCTGCCCGATGGCCGCATGCTGGTGACCGAACGCCCGGGCCGGCTGCGGATCGTGGCGGCAGATGGCACGCTGGACCCCACCCCGATCAGCGGCCTGCCGCAGATCTTCGCCTTTGGCATTGGCGGGCTGACCGATGTCGTCCTGCATCCGGACTTTGCCAACAACCGGATGATCTATCTGTCCTACAGCAAGGCGCGCACCAAGGATGGCACGGCGCCGACGGTGCAATCCGATTCAACGCTGGCCATTGCCCGCGCGCGCTGGGACGGCGGCCACACGCTGAGCGATGTGGAGGAAATCTACGCCGCTGAATGGTATGGCGCAACCCCGCTGCCTCCGCGCTGCTGCGGCCAGGGCCCGACCTTCGGCAGCTATGGCGCGCGCATGGTGTTTGGCCCCGATGGCTATCTCTATGTCGCCAGCGGGGATCGGAATTACGGCGAAATGGCGCAGAACCCGGCCAGCGATTTTGGCAAGATCCTGCGCCTGAAGGATGATGGCAGCGTGCCGACCGACAATCCGTTTGTCGGGCGGGATGGCTGGCGCCCGGAAATCTGGTCGCTCGGCCACCGCAACCCCACGGGCATGACCGTGGATCCGCGCGACGGCACGATCTGGTCCACCGAATTCGGCCCGCGCGGCGGCGATGAGCTGAACCGCATCGCCCGTGGCGCCAATTATGGCTGGATGGATGTGACCCAGGGCAAGCACTACAATGGTGAACCAGCCAAGGGCGTGAAGGATGTCGCCGGCATGGTGGATCCGGTGATCGCCTGGCTGCCGGAATCGGGCAATCCGGGCAATCTGGACATTTATGACGGCACGCAATTCCCCGGCTGGGAAGGCGATTTCCTGATCGCGATGATGAACCGCACGCTGGTGCGCGCAGAAATCGATGCCAATGGTCAGCTGGTCAAACAGGAAGCCATGCTGGGTGATCTGGGCCAGCGGCTGCGCGATGTGCGCGTGGCGCCCGATGGATCGCTGCTGGTACTGACCGACGAAACCAAGGGTGCGATCCTGCGGATCACGCCAAAGAACTGATCCTGCTATTCCGCTTCGGTCCGTTGACGCGCAAAGCGCGCCAGATGGGCCGAAGCGGGCAAATTGGGCAGGGTGTCATAAAGGCTGACGAGATAGGCCTTGTCATCTGCGGTCAGTGTGGTGGGCGGGCTGCCGCCATCAAACAGGGTCAGGATCGAACCCACGGCGCCCACCGGCGGATGCTGTTCGGCCAGCCCGCGCACGGTCGCATAATCAGCCAGCTGCAACAGTTCCATATCAGCGGCCGCATCGCGATTGATCAGCACCATGGATGATCGCAGATCCCGCCGCGTTGCGGTGTAGATGCGCGAATGCGCCATCCACATGGTTGTCTGCGGCACCTGAAACAGGCTTTCCTGCCGTGGCACGGGTATGCCGTCGCGCGATAAGGTCTGCGTAACCTGCAGTGCGCGTGCCGGCCCCGTCTCTTCTGTCAGCGCGCGCCGTTCTGCCAGGCTCATCACGCCAAAGGCCATGGGTTGATCTGCCGACAATTGCCGCAGCCAGGCCTGTCCATCTTCGACAAAGGCCACGATCAGATTGGCTTCGCATTGTTCGCGCTGGTCCAGCTTCACGCCCAATTCCGCCGCATTCTGCCGGATGCGATCAATCATGATCTCGGCGGTTTCGACCGTCAGGCCGAACACGCCCGGGCACAGCGGGCTTTCAAACCGGGCCAGCGGCTGTTCAACCCGCCCGGCTTGAGCCGCTGATGGCAGGAACAGGCTGCCCACCAGCGCAACCAATCCGAATCTGGCCCAGGCCAGCCTTGCAGATATCATGACCGATCTCCCCATCGGCAAAGCGACAAACGCCAAGGGATCATACACGAGGACGAGGCATTTTGCATCCATCAAACGGCATGCGGAAACGCGCCCTCCGCACAAACGAAAACGGCGGGCCATGGGCCCGCCGTCTCGTGCAAATCGCAAGTTACCTTTGGTAACCCGACAATCAATTGCCGTCGCTGCGCTTGGCGCGCTTGCGCTCGTTCGGATCGAGGTAACGCTTGCGCAGACGCACGTTCTGCGGAGTCACTTCAACCAGTTCGTCGTCCTGAATATAGGCGATCGCCTGTTCCAGCGTCATGCGGCGCGGCGGGGTCAGGCGGATGCCTTCATCCTTGCCGCTGGCGCGGAAGTTGGTCAGCTGCTTGGACTTGAGAGGGTTCACCTCCAGATCCTGCGGCTTGGCGTTTTCGCCGATGATCATGCCTTCATACAGCTTTTCACCGGGGCTGACGAACAGCACGCCACGATCTTCCAGCGCGTTAAGCGCATAGGAAACGGCTTCACCCTGTTCCATGGAGATCAGCACGCCGTTCTGGCGGCCGCTGATCTGGCCCTTGTAAGGACCATACTTCTCGAACAGGCGGTTCATCACACCCGTGCCGCGCGTGTCGGACAGGAATTCACCGTGATAGCCGATCAGGCCGCGGCTGGGGGCAGAGAAGGTCAGGCGGGTCTTGCCGGCACCGCTCTGGCGCATGTCGGTCATCTCTGCCTTGCGCAGGGCCATCTTTTCGACAACCGTGCCGGAGAATTCCTCGTCCACGTCAACAACGACGGTTTCATAGGGTTCTTCGCGGCCCGATTCACCCTGCTGGAACAGCACGCGCGGGCGGCTGATCGACAGTTCGAAGCCTTCACGACGCATGTTTTCAATCAGCACGCCGAGCTGCAGTTCGCCACGGCCGGCCACGTCGAAGGCATCCTTGTCGGAGCTTTCGGTGACGCGGATGGCCACATTGGTTTCCGCTTCGCGTTCCAGACGGTCACGAATGACACGGCTCTGCACCTTGTCGCCTTCACGGCCGGCATAGGGGCTGTCGTTGACCGCAAAGGTCATGGACAGGGTCGGCGGATCGATCGGCTGGGCGTGGATCGGGGTGCTGACATTGGGGCTGCACAGCGTGTTCGACACGGTGGCCACCGTCAGACCGGCGATGGCAACGATATCACCCGCTTCGGCATGCAGCACGGGAACGCGTTCCAGACCTTCGAAAGCGAAGATTTTGGTCGCGCGGCCCACTTCAACCTGGGTGCCGTTCACGTCCAGCGCCTTGATCGGCATGCCAACTTCCAGACGGCCGCTTTCAATCCGGCCGGTCAGGATACGGCCGAGGAAGCTGTCACGATCGAGCAGCGTCGCCAGCATGGCGAATTCGCCTTCCGGATCGAGATCGGGCGACGGCACGTGGCTGACGATCTTCTTGAACAGCGGGGTCAGATCGCCTTCGCGAACATCATCGGTTTCACCCGCATAACCCGAACGGCCCGATGCATAAAGAACCGGGAAGTCGAGCTGTTCGTCATTGGCATCCAGGCTGACGAACAGATCGAACACTTCGTCCAGCACTTCGGCCGGGCGACCATCGGGACGGTCAATCTTGTTCACCACCACGATCGGACGCAGGCCCAAGCCCAGCGCCTTGCCGGTGACGAACTTGGTCTGCGGCATCGGACCTTCGGCAGAATCGACCAGCAGGATAACGCCGTCGACCATGGAAAGAATCCGTTCCACTTCGGCGCCGAAGTCGGCGTGGCCCGGTGTGTCGACGATATTGATCCGGTGTCCCTGCCATTCAACGCTGGTGCATTTGGCAAGAATGGTGATTCCGCGTTCTTTTTCGAGATCGTTGGAATCCATCGCGCGTTCTTCAACGCGTTGATTTTCACGAAAAGTACCGGACTGACGGAACAGCTGATCAACGAGCGTCGTCTTGCCGTGATCGACGTGGGCGATGATCGCCACGTTGCGCAGGCTCATAACAATGTGCTTTCGGTAGGGAAAATTGTGCCGCGCCCTTAGCCGCGATACCGCGCCGCAACAAGGGGCAAGCGGTCACCGGCCCTCTGGCGGGGGCAGGCAAGCAGCGGATGTGACGGATATGTCGCGACCCTGCCACCGCGATGGGCAGCCCATCAGACCCATTTCACCGAACAAGGAAGCAGGAAACCGTCGGGCGGCGTCATGCGTTGATTGCGCAGAAACCAATGGAGGAGACCACCGATGCCCACCAATCGCCCTTTCGCCCATCTGGCCGTTCTGTCTGCCGGGATGGTGCTGGCGCTATCGGCCTGCCAGAGCGAAGCCGAGCGGGAGGTGAAGGATCAGGCCGACGCCATTGCCGAAAGCTATGATGCAGAGGCTGATCTGGATGAAGCCCTGGCGCAGGGCGCGCCCGATGAAGCTGCGCAGGAAAAGCAGGCCGACGAGCTGCGCGCGCAGGGTGAAGCGGAACGCAAGCATCTGGACAATATGGCTGAAGAGCTTCGCGAAACCAATTGATCGCGGGCAGCCAGCGGTTCTGCTGGCCCAGTCTTTCCGACAGCAGGGCCGCTTCACGCAGCCCGAACCATCCGGGCGCCTCGCCGCATGGCAAGGCGCCCGATGGCAACCACCCGATCAGTCGACCGGACGGAAAACGATGTGACCCACGGCCGTGTTGGATGCCGGCACGTGGTAGAAACGGTGCAGTTCTTCGACCTTGTCGCCCAGCGCTGCACGCATGATCAGCCACATGATCAGTTCGATCCCCTCGGTGCCCGATTCGCGCACGAATTCGAGGCGGGTGATCTTGCGCAGTTCATCCGTCCGGTCCGACAGCTTGTCGAGGAAAGCATTGTCGAATTCCGGATTGATCAGGCCCGCGCGCGGACCCTGCAACTGGTGGCTCATGCCGCCGGTGCCCCAGATCTGCACATTCAGACCTGCGGGATAGGACTTCACCGCATCACGGATGGCCGCGCCCAGCTGCCAGCAACGTTCAGCCGACGGGGTCGGGAACTGGGTGACGTTGATCGCCAGCGGGATCACGCGCACCGGCCATTCCGGAACCTTGCCGAACATCAGCGAAAGCGGAACAGTCAGGCCGTGGTCCACATCCATGTGGTTCATCAGCGTCAGATCGAATTCGTCGATCACCAGCTGTTCAGCCAGGTGGGAAGCGAACACCGGATCACCAATGACGGTCGGCACCGGACGTGCGCCCCAGCCTTCATCGGCCGGTTCGAATTCCTCGGCGCAACCCAGGGCGAAGGTCGGCACGACATCCAGCATCATCGCGCTGGCATGATCGTTGTAGCACAGGATGACCACGTCGGGGTCTTCCTGCTTCTGGAATTCCTTCACCCATTCATAACCGTCGAATACCGGCTTCCAGTATTCTTCCTGGGTCTTGTCCATATCGAAAGCCGCGCCGATGGCCGGCACGTGGCTGGTGGCAATACCAGCAGTAATCTTTGCCATGTCAGTTCTTCCCCCGGATGGAGCGGTTACCCTGGATCGACCGGCCACCGGCCCGCATCATCGCTGCATATTCATCAGGCGTCATGTCGGTCATCGACCCGACGGCGCGCTGCGCGCTCCAGCCATCGGTGTTCGACAGCTTGACCAGGAAATAGATATTGCCGCCCAGATCGATCAGCTTGTTGAAATCGCGATCGAGCACGGCCTGCTTCTGTTCCGCGCTCATCCGGAAACGGTCGAGATAGGCGGCTTCGTCAGCCTTGAACGCATCGCGATTCGCGGCATCCATCAGCGACATGCAGAATTTGTGCAGGTGATAAGCCTGACGGCTGCGCAACGCCGTGAACACACGGGTTCCGGGAATGTCGTTCAGTTCTTCCAGTGAATAAAGACGGGTGCGGGTAGTCATGGCTCATCCGATCAAAAACTGGCGCCCCTTAGCAAGGCGAATACAAATGCGCCATTGCCGCCGTTGCATGTTTTGCAAGAACGACCAATGCAGCATGACACTGCGACCCACATGCCACATTTTGCAGGAAATTCCCCCGCATTTCGACAAACCCGGCCATTGTGACTTTATCAAAAAATCGATTCATGGCCGGAAAATCGATCACCCGGGGGCCTGCAGGGTCATTTTGAGGCGGACGGCAAATTGACCCCGCGCCGCCATGGTGCAAAAGGCGGCCAAACAGAATCCACAATCCAAGGTTGGCCCACCGGCGGGCCTCCCTCGAAAAGCTCCCGGAGGGGCATATGGCAGACCAAGTGATCGAAAAATCCCATGTGATCGAAGCACTCGCCGCGACCAATTCCGAAGGCGAAATCTGGTGGGACAGCAGCCCGCTGATCTTCCCGAGCTGGCGCACGGAAACGCTGGCCAAGGCACCGGCCGGCCAGGAAGCCGACTGGGAAGCCCAGATCGACTGGATGTACAACCAGAAGACCATCGCCGAACAGGGCACGATGGGCTTTGGCGGCGTCACCACCAACCCGCCGCTGTCGCTGCAGGCCATCAAGCTGGACCCGCAGGGCTGGACCAAGCGGATCAAGGAAATTGCCGCTGCCGATACCGCGCTGGATGTCGAAGGCGTCTATTGGGCCGCTTATCTGGACCTCGTGCGCCAGGGCGCCGATGCCATCCGCCCCGTTTACGACAAGTCCAACGGCCGCTTCGGCTATCTGTCGGGCCAGGTCGATCCGCGCTTTGTCACCGATGGTGAAAAGATGCTGGCACAGGGCCTGACCATCGCCGCACAGGGCGAAAACGTCATGGTCAAGATCCCGGGCAGCAAGGAAGGCTATGAGGTCATCGAAGAGCTGACCGCACTGGGCATTTCCACCAACAACACCACCAGCTTCACCGTGCCGCAGTACATGCGCTGCATGGCAGCTGTAACCGCCGGCCTGCAGCGCGCCCGCGCCAATGGCGTGGACCTGAGCCGCTGGCGTTCGGTTATCACCCATATGTCGAGCCGCCTGGGTCAGCTGAGCGATTGGCAGAATGAAGCCAAGCTGCGCGGCATCGAACTGACGCTGCCGGAAATCCGCGACGGTGAAGAAGCCGTGCTGAAGCGCGCATATCACTGGGGCAAGGACAACAACCACCCGTCCAAGATGCTGCAGTGCTCCATGCGCGTCGAAAAGGATGATCGCACCGGCCAGATCGTCAGCCGCCATGTGCAGGACTTCGCCGGCAGCGACATGGTTTACACCTGCCCGCCCAGCTACATCGCCCAGTTGATGGAAAATGCCGAAGCGCTTGGCCCGTTTGATGCCAATGCCATCAACCGCGAACCCAACAAGGCGAGCCTGGAAAAGCTGCTGAAGCTGCCCAGCTTCCGCCAGGCCTATGAATTCGAAGGCATGAAGCCGGTCGAATTCTCCCGTTTCGGCGCCTTCAAGGCCACCGAAACTGAATTCGCATCCGCAACCCGCCAGACGGTCGATTTCGTCCGTTCGGTCGTGGAAGGCTGATCAAAACGGCGGCCGCCAACGCGCGGCCGCCGCTTATATCGGCCGGATTTCCGATCCGGCCCACCGCACGGCCCGCCGTGCCCGTGACGATTTCGTTCGGGCGCAGGCGGGCTTTGCTTTAGACCGCACGGCCTATGCGCGGAATTCTGGACATATTCCTGCAGATCATCCTGGCGCTGACCGGGGCGGTTGCCGCTGCTCTGGCTTCGGTGGTTGGCGTTGCCCTGGCTTTGGCCGGGGTGGGCTTCGGCATCAGCCTGCTGTGGCGCGGCTGGCGGCGGCGCCGGCAGGATTGACAGCAAAACGGGCGCCCTGCCCATGCAGGACGCCCGCCAGAATATCCGTTGCAGGGCAATCCCCGCAGCTAATCAATCAGCCCAGTAAAGCCGTTCCGGATTGTCGATCAACAGCTTGCGCTGCAGTTCTTCGGTCGGTGCAATGCGCGGGATCATATCCACCAGATGGCCATCATCGGGGATATTGTCCTGCATGTTCGGATGCGGCCAGTCGGTGCCCCAGATGCAGCGATCGGGATAATCGGCCACCAGCGGGGCAATCGCGGCGGCAAAATCGTTCCACGGGTCGCCACCGGCATCCAGTCGATCGGGGCAGGTCGGCTTGAAATAGATGTCATCCCGGCTTTCGAGCAGTGCGCGGAAGGCCTTCATGTCTGCCCCATCGGGACCCTGCGACACATCGGGGCGGCCCATGTGATCAATCACCAGCGGCACCGGAATTGCCGCCATGAAGGGCAGCAGTTCTTCCAGAACATCCGCTTCGAAATAGATCACCACATGCCAGCCGGCCGGCAGGCGACGGCTGACTTCCAGGAACTTGTCCTTCGGGGCATCATCGACCAGCCGCTTCAGGAAATTGAAGCGGATGCCGCGGATGCCGCCATCATGCAGCGCCTGCAGTTCTTCATCGGTGATGGCCGGATCGACCACCGCCACGCCGCGGGCCTTGCCGCCCGATTTGGCGATGGCGTCCAGCGTCGCCGAATTGTCCGTGCCGTGGCAGCTGGCCTGAACGATAACATTCTTGGCAAAGCCCAGATGATCGCGCAGGGCGAACAGCTTATCCGGGCCGGCGTCTTCGGGCAGATATTTCGCCTTCGCGCTGAAGGGGAATTCGGCCATCGGGCCGAACACATGGCAATGCGCATCCACCGCACCGGCCGGCGGGGTGTATTTCGGCTTGGACGGGCTGGAATGCCAGCTGGTGATGCGATCACTCATGATGCTCTCCCTTGTCGCGCATGCATCCGGCAGGTCGCCGGCGCGCGGGTAAAAAGGGGCCGGCGCACCGGCCCCGGCTTTGAAATCAGACGAAAACAATCCCGTCCATCAACTTGCGCGCGGTCCGCAGCAAGGCAGCACTGGCGACCTGATTGTCATCCCCCAGTTGCAGCACGCAGGTCATTTCCCCGGTCGGATGTTCGACGCTGAGCGTCTTTCGCTGTCCATCGGGAATGCTGGCTACCTCTGCCGCCGGCGAACCTTCGGTCAGGCAGGCCGTGGCCACGGTCACTGCGGCCAGCACGCCAATGGTGGCATGGGCACGATGCGGGATGAAGCTGCGCACACAAACCGCGCCGCCATCCTTGGGCGGGGCAACCAGCATCATCTTGGGGACGCTTTTTTCCTTCACATCACCCAGGTTCATCAGCGGGCCAGCCGCCAGACGGATCGCCTCAATCTTGGTGCGGAGCGCCGCGAAGCCTTCCGATTCCAGTTCTTCGCGGGTTTCATAACCCGTGGCGCCGACATCTTCGGCCTTGAACACGATGCAGGGCATGCCGTTGTCGATCAGCGTGCAGGCCACGCCCTCGATCACATCCACGGCGTTGCCGCTGGGCAGCAGCGCACCGCAGGATGAACCGGCCGTATCGCGAAATTCCAGCGGCACCGGTGCATGGGTGCCGGGCACGCCATCGATCCGTGCATCGCCCGAATATTGCACCACGCCGCCCGGCGTTTCGACCGTGGCAACCGCCGCCTGGCCGGTGTTTTCCATATAGATGGAGACCAGCGTTTCATCGCCGGTGGCCTGCACCAGGCCGCGTTCAATGGCGAAGGGGCCAATGCCCGCCAGGATATTGCCGCAGTTCTGCGCATCGGTGACGATCGCCTGATCAACGAAGACCTGCAGGAACAAATAATCGACATCGATCCCGTCGCGTTCGGATTTCTTCACCACGGCGACCTTGCTGGTCAACGGATCGGCGCCGCCCATGCCATCAATCTGGCGCGGATCGGGGCTGCCCATCACGCGCAGCAGGAAGGCATCACGTTCGGCAACATCGGCGGGCAGATCGGCAGCAAGGAAATAGCCACCCTTCGATGTGCCGCCGCGCATCCACATCACCGGTGCAGAGGTCTGCGCCATCATTCTTATCCTTTTCCCATCGCCAGTTCCGATTCCCCGGCGTGCAGCGATCAACCGCCGGCCGGAACAATGCGCGCCAGATCAGCGCCACATCCCGCCGCAGCAAAGATTGGGGCGGGCCGGATCAGTCCGATCCGGCCCGCCCCGAATGGATCAGATCCACTTCAAGCCCATGTCGATCAGCTTCTGGCGGAAGCCATACATGTCGAGGCCCAGTTCACCCGAAGCGAGGCGATCGCGCTTGCTGCCTTCATTGGCTTCGCGGGCGCGGGCCTTTTCCAGCACCTTTTCCGCGTCTTCGCGGCGCACCACGCAAACGCCATCATCATCGGCCACGATCACATCGCCCGGATTGATATAGGCGCCAGCGCAGACGACCGGCACATTGACGCTGCCGAGCGAGGCCTTGATCGTGCCCTGCGCGAAAACGCGCTTGGCCCAGACCGGGAAATTCATTTCAGTCAGGTCGCGCACGTCGCGAATGCCCGCATCGATGATCAGGCCCTTGACCCCGCGCGCCTGCGCCGAAGTGGCGAGCAGATCGCCGAAATAGCCATCTTCGCAGGGGCTGGTCGGCGCGATCAGCAGAATGTCGCCGGCCTGGCACTGTTCGATCGCGGCGTGGACCATGTAATTGTCGCCCGGGGGGACGGAAATGGTCACGGCCGAAGCGCCGATGCGCGCACCGGAATAGATCGGGCGCATATAGCTGGCGAGCAGACCGGTGCGATCCTGCGATTCATGCACCGTGGCAACGCCGCAGGCACCCAGCCCTTCAACAACTTCCTTGTCCGCACGCTGAATATTCTGGACGACGACACCAGTCATTTATCCGACTCCCTTTGCTGGATGCTCGCCTGCCCGGTGGACCGTAGCGACCACATCCGTCAAGAGGCGGGACCAAAGCTTGCAACATCACGCCCGCGATCCATCACCGGCACCGGCCCTTCGGCCAACTTGTAAGTAACACATACATTCGGTAAGCGTCCCGCCAAGAGGATGTCACAGCAAATCACCCCCCCTTCCGCCCCCCCGGCATCGGTGCGCGTGGCGTTGATCGGCTTCGGCGAAGCCGGGTCCACCTTTGCCCGCGCCGGGCAGTGGAATGGCCATGCGCGGGCCTGGGATTTGCGCCCTGCCCGTCGTGATTTGATGGCCGGATATGGCGTGGCGGCCGCAGGGGATGCCGCTGCCGCCCTGGCCGATGCGGATATCGTGCTGTCGCTGGTCACCGCCGATGCCGCCCTGCCCGTCGCGCGCGATTATGCCGCGCTGCTGCCGGCCGGCGCGCTGTGGTGCGATATGAATTCGGTTGCCCCCGACACCAAGCGGGCCGCAGCCGAAGCGATCACCGCTGCCGGTGCGCGCTATATCGATGTGGCAGTGATGTCCCCAGTCGATCCGGCAGCCCTGAATGTCCCGCTGCTGATCGCGGGCGATGATGCGGCCGAAGCGCAGGACAGGCTGGCCACGCTGGGTTTCCGCAAAAGCCGTATCGTTGGCACCGAAATCGGCCGTGCGAGCGCGATCAAGATGATCCGTTCGGTCATGGTCAAGGGACTGGAAGCGCTGACCGCCGAAATGGTGCTGGGCGCCACCCAGGCCGGCGTGCTCGACGAAGTGCTGGCATCGCTCGATGCCAGTGAAAAGACTGTCAGCTGGGCAGAACGCGCGGATTACAACCTGGATCGCATGCTGCAGCATGGCCTGCGGCGGGCAGCCGAAATGCATGAATCCGCCGCGACGCTGCAAGGTCTTGGAATTTCACCGATGATGACCGAAAACACGGTCAACTGGCAGCAGGCCCTGGGCGATCTCGGCGCTGATCCGATTCCCGAGGGGCTGCAGGCGAAACTGGATTTCATTACCCGCACACCGGGCTTCAAGGGAGAGATCTGAAGCATGTCTCTGATTATCGATTGTCACGGCCATTACACGGTATTGCCCAAGGGGCATGACGCCTGGCGCGAAGAACAGAAGGCCGCCTTCAAGGCCGGCACCACGCCCCCGCCCTATCCCGAAATCAGCGATGCCGAAATTCGCCAGACGATCGAAGACAACCAACTGCGCCTGATCAAGGAACGCGGCGCGGATCTGACGATCTTTTCGCCGCGCGCATCGGCCATGGCCCCGCATTTCGGTGATGAAGCCGTGGCCAAGGAATGGGCCACCCGCTGCAATGATCTGATCGCGCGCGTGGTCGACATGTTCCCGGAAACCTTCGTCGGCGTCTGCATGCTGCCGCAGAGCCCGAAGGCGGACATGAGCAATTCGATTGCCGAGCTGGAACGCTGCGTCAACGAACTGGGCTTCATCGGCTGCAACCTGAACCCCGATCCGGGCGGCGGGCACTTCACCCATCCGCCGCTGACCGATCGTTACTGGTACCCGTTCTACGAAAAGATGGTGGAACTGGACGTGCCGGCGATGATCCACGTGTCGGGCAGCTGCAACCCGGCGATGCACGCCACCGGCGGTTATTACATCGCGGCGGATACCATCGCCTTCATGCAATTGCTGGAAGGCGATCTGTTCAAGGATTTCCCGACCCTGCGCTTCATCATTCCGCATGGCGGCGGCGCGGTTCCCTATCACTGGGGTCGCTATCGCGGTCTGGCAGACATGCTGAAGAAGCCGGGCCTCGACACCCATCTGATGAACAACATCTTCTTCGACACCTGCGTCTATCACCAGCCGGGCGTCGACCTGCTGGCCGATGTGATCGAGAACAAGAACATCCTGTTCGGCAGCGAAATGGTTGGCGCGGTGCGCGGGATCGATCCCACCACCGGCCATTATTTCGACGACACCAAACGCTATGTCGACGCGCTCGACATCAGTGATGAAGAACGCCACGCGATCTTCGAAGGCAATGTCCGCACGGTCTTCCCGCGGCTCGATGCCAAGCTGAAGGCACGCGGGTTGTGAGCGATACGGAAACAGGTTCCACAGCCACCGGCTTCGCACCCTGCGAAAAACCGGAGCGTTACATCCAGCAACTGGTAAAACACTGGAGCCACAAGATGGCCACCAGCTGGCAAGATGATGCGGCGATGGGCGTGTTTCCGTTTTCCGAACTCGAAAATGCGGTGATGACCGCCCGCCCGGGCGGCATCGCCATCACACTGACCACCGGCGATCACGCGCGCAACGAAGAACTGCGCGGCGTGATCGAACGCCATATCGACCGTTTCGCTTTTCGCGAGGCGCCGCTGACCTACGAATGGAAAGACCAATGACCGACAAGAAGAGGATCGACATCCACGAATACCTCGCGGAATTCGAGGATATTCCCGGCACCCGCGTGTTCACCGCCAAGCGTGCGCGCCAGGGTTACCATGTGAACCAGTTCGCCATGAGCCTGATGAACGCTGAAAACCGCGAACGCTTTCTCGCTGATGAGAAGGCCTATCTGGACGAATGGCAGCTGACCGAAGCCGCCAAGAAGGCCATCATGGCGCGTGATTACAACGCCATGATCGACGAAGGCGGCAATATCTATTTCCTGTCGAAGCTGTTTTCGACCGACAAGAAGAGCTTCCAGTTCGCGGCCGGTTCGATGACCGGCATGTCGCAGGAAGAATATGCACAGATGATGCTCGACGGCGGCCGTTCGCCCGAAGGCGTCCGTTCGATCAAGGGAGGCTTCTGACATGGCCCGCATTACCGCCGGAATTACATCCAGCCACATCCCCGCGCTGGGCGCGGCGATGCAGACCGGCACTGCCGGCAATGACTACTGGGGCCCGGTGTTCACCGGTTACGAGCCGATCAAGGAATGGAACGGCCGTTCGGAAAACACCCCGGACGTCGTGATCCTGGTCTATAATGACCATGCATCGGCCTTCGACATGAACATCATCCCGACCTTCGCGATCGGTTGCGCCGAAAGCTTCAAGCCGGCTGATGAAGGCTGGGGCCCGCGCCCGGTGCCGGACGTGATCGGCCATCCCGATCTGGCCTGGCATATCGCGCAGAGCCTGATCCTCGACGAATTCGACATGACCATCATGAACCACATGGATGTCGACCACGGTTGCACCGTGCCGCTGTCGATGGTGTTCGGCGAACCCGCAGCATGGCCGTGCAAGGTCATTCCGCTGGCCGTGAACGTGGTCACCTATCCGCCGCCGTCGGGCAATCGCTGCTATTCGCTGGGCGAATCGATCCGCGCAGCCGTGGAAAGCTTCCCCGAAGATCTGAATGTGCAGATCTGGGGCACGGGCGGCATGAGCCACCAGCTGCAGGGCCCGCGCGCCGGCCTGATCAACAAGGATTTCGATCTGGCCTTCATCGAAGACCTGATCAACGATCCGGAAAAGGTCCGCCACAAGCCGCATATCGAATATCTGCGTGAAGCCGGTTCGGAAGGTATCGAACTGGTCATGTGGCTGATCATGCGCGGCGCGCTGGGTGAAAAGGTGGAAGAACTCTATCGTTTCTACCACATTCCGGCATCCAACACCGCGCTGGGCGCACTGATCCTGCAGCCCGAAGGCATCGGCGCCGCGCCGCCGTCGGTACGCTCCACGGTCGACGCCTGATCTATGGTTAGACCCGCCCCGGCATTCCGGGGCGGGTCACCCTCAACGGCCTGTCGCGACGGGGGCCTGTCGCGATTAGCCGGCAATCGAACCAGAACCTGTTCCTTCCCGCTTGCAGGCCGCATCCGCTGCCCGCATGCAGATGGCAAACAACAGAGGAAATCTTCATGCGTATTGCCCTTGTCGGTGCCGGCGCCTTTGGCGAAAAGCACCTCGACGGTCTGAAGAATGTCGAAGGGGTGGAAATCACCTCGGTTATCTCCCGCCGGGCCGATCAGGCCGCGGAAGTCGCTGCGAAATATGGCGCGAAGCATTCGGGCACCGAACTGTCCGAAGCGCTGGAGCGTGACGATGTCGACGCGGTGATCCTGTGCACCCCGACCCAGATGCATGCCGAACAGGCAATCGCCTGCATGAACGCCGGCAAGCATGTGCAGGTCGAAATCCCGCTGTCCGACAGCTGGGAAGATGCGCAGGCCGTTGTGGCAAAGCAGCAGGAAACCGGGCTTGTCTGCATGGTTGGCCACACCCGCCGCTTCAACCCGAGCCACCAGTATGTGCACAACAAGATCGTGGCCGGCGAACTGAACATCCAGCAGATGGATGTGCAGACCTATTTCTTCCGTCGCACCAACATCAACGCCAAGGGCGAAGCCCGCAGCTGGACCGACCACCTGCTGTGGCACCACGCGGCGCACACCATCGATCTGTTCGCCTATCAGGCAGGCAAGATCGTCACCGCCAATGTCATCCAGGGCCCGAAGCATCCGGTTCTGGGCATTGCGATGGACATGTCGATCCAGCTGAAGTCCGAAAGCGGCGCGATCTGCACCCTGTCGCTGTCGTTCAACAATGACGGCCCGCTGGGCACCTTCTTCCGCTACATCGGCGACACCGCGACCTTTATCGCGCGTTACGACGATCTGGTTACCGGCAAGGAAGAACCGATCGACGTGTCCAAGGTGGCCGTATCCACCAATGGCATCGAACTGCAGGACCGCGAATTCGTGGCCGCGATCCGCGAAGGTCGCGAACCCAACAGCTCGATCGCCAGCGTGCTCGATTGCTACCGCGTGATCGGCGAACTGGCCGCCAGCCTCGAAGCACAGGACGGCTGGTCCTGATCTGACAATCGGCCGGCGCATATGGATGCGCCGGCCGATTTTCCTGCGGCCCGCCGAAAATGGCGCTGGCCCTTTGCAGAACACCCCGACGCCCGTGACTGTTTACTCCACACGGGCGAGCCAATTTACGGGCAGGCGATCCGGGCGCCAATGTTGCAGCCCACCCTGTCCGGCCCTCTGATGTTCGGAACAGGAGCAATTGCATGACAACCCGCACCATCGCCGGAAAAGCGCTGCAACCCGTCGGCCTCGGCTGCATGAATATCTCATGGGCCTATGGCACCCCGCCCGCGCATGAGGATTGCGTCGCGCTGCTGAACCGCGCGCTCGACCTGGGGTATGATCACCTCGATACCGCGCGCATCTATGGCGCAGGCAAGAATGAGGCGCTGATCGGTGAGGCGCTGAAGGGCCGCCGCAACGAATTCTTCCTCGCATCGAAGACCGGCATCATCGTCGATGGCCCCAAGCGCGGCATCGATTGCAGCCCGGAACAGATCACCGCCGCCATTGACCAGAGCCTGGAACTGCTCGGCACCGATCACATCGATCTCTATTACATGCATCGCTTCGATCCGAAGGTGCCGATCGCGGATTCCGTGGGCGCCTTCACCCGCGCGATCGAGGCCGGCAAGATCGGCGCCTATGGCGTGTCCGAATGGTCGAGCGCGCATATCCGCGAAGCCCATGCCGTACATCCGGTGGGCGCGGTGCAGACCGAATATTCGCCCTGGACCCGCAATGTCGAACTGGGCGTGCTCGAAACCACGCGCGAACTGGGCATCGCTCTGGTCGCCTTCAGCCCGGTCGCGCGCGGCGCGCTGGGCGGTGTGTTCAAGGATCCGGCCACGCTGGAAGACAAGGATTTGCGCCGCAACATGCCGCGTTTCAGCGCGGAAAACTGGCCGAAGAACCTGGCCCAGATCGAAAAATTCGATGTGCTGGCGGCCGAAGCCGGCATCACCCCGGCGCAGCTTTCGCTCGCCTGGGTTCTGTCACGCGGCGATCATCTGCATGTTATCCCGGGCACGACAAATCCGGGACATCTGGAGGACAATTTCCACGCCGGCGCGCTGGCGGTGGATGCAGCAGTGCTTGACGCGGCCGGCGGCCTGATCAACCATCAGACCATAACCGGCCACCGTTATCACGACGCGATCAGGCCGACGATCGACACGGAGGAGTTTGAAACGGCATGACCACAGTGCGCGCGCCCATCGCCTATGTCGCAGATACAGGGGAAAGGCCGCGCTATTATGCCAATGCGCATGAAAAGGACACGATCGTGCTCGCGCCGGTGGATATGGATATCACCGATATGCGCGGGCAGGATCTGTCCCTCGACCGGGAAGGCTGCGTTCTGGCGGCTTGCCCCAGTGCGGTGAGCGATTGGGCAGATCAGGGCCAGATTGCCCGGGTGCATCTGCCCGAACTGGACGCGCTGCTGAAATCGCTGACCGGCTGCGATTTCGTTTCCACTACGCCGCGCGGCATTCTCCGCTTCTCTGAAAAGAGCGGCAAGACCGGCAGCAGCGACAATTCGCACCCCGCCCGTTTCGCCCATGTCGATGTCTCGCCCGAAACCGGCACCCGTTTCCGCGCCCAATCCGCGCCTGAGGGGCAGACAATCGTCCGCAGCGCGCAATACAATGTCTGGCGCGCGCTGAGCGGCGCCCCGCAGGATGTGCCGCTGGCGCTGTGCGATTACCGCAGCATTGCCGGGGAAGAACTGATCAAGGCCGATGCCATTTTCGATCCGCCCGGCGGCGCGCCGGAATTCAGCTTTGAAGGCTATGTCGTCGCCCATCATCCCGGCCATCGCTGGATGTGGTTCCGCGACATGGGCCCCGACGAAGTGATCGTGTTCAAGACCAGCGACAGCGATCCCGATCAGGCGCAGTGCATTCCGCATGTCGCCTTTGACTGCCCCGATGTGCCGGAAGATGCGCCGCCACGGGTGAGCGTGGAGATGCGCGCCAATTGTTACTGGTACGCCTGACCAACTTCCCAAGCTGTTGCCGGATAGAAAACGCCCCCGCAGTCTGGTGACTGCGGGGGCGTTTCTGCAAATGCAGGGATTGGCGGTTAGCCGCTCCGTGCCGTCGACTGGGCGGTGCTGACGGCGGCCTGCACCTGCTGGCGGACTTCAGGGTTGGTCTGGGTTGCCTGACCGATCGCGTTAAACGTCTGCGGGTCCAGCCCCACTTCTGTCACGATCGAGGCCATCTTGGCCTGCTTGCCGGCATCGTCGAGTGTTGCGTCACCCGAAACGGCCTGGATCTGCACCAGCGCTGCGGCATAGCTCTGAATCTGGTCCTCGGTGAAGGATGCTTCCGGGGTTGCCGGGGCAGCCTGATCAATCGGGGCTGCAGCATCGCTCGCAGTGTCCTGTGGAGGCGCATCGGCCGGAGCGCCTACATCCTGCGCACTGACAGAAGCAGCACTGAACATCAGACCCGTGGCGAAAAGAATGGCGACCTTTTTCATGTAATCTCTCCTTCGATCTTGCAGACATAAGGATCGAAGAAAGGATTGGTGCCCGGATTGTGGCCAAAATCGGGCGAAATGTTATGATTCAGGGATGGATTGATTTATTTCCAAACCATGCAAATCGTACCGATTGGATAATCGGAAAGCGCTATTTCGATATCTCAATCCGCTGAAATTTCAAAGATATCCCTAAAAATCCGGGGCAGCGACACCTGGCCGCTGCCCCGGAAAATGTCCCTGCCCAATTCTCGGACGGGATCAGGTCACATCAGGCGCGATCAGAGCGCTTCGGAATAGATCGCCAGCATCCGGCCCCAGGCGCGATCGGCCTGCACCTGATCGTAAACGGGGGAATCCAGTACGCACCAGCCATGGTCGGCCGGATAGACCTCTATCTCTGCCTTGCGCCCGGCGCGATCTGCGGCTGCCCGCAGCACATCCTTTTCCGTCGGTGCCCGGGCGTCATCATTCTTGCCAATCGCGATCAGGAAACTGGCCTGGGTCTTGTCGAGCAGATTGATCGGCGAATCAGGTGCGTCACCGACCAGACCGCCGCCATGGAAGGATGCGGCCGCTTTAACGCGGTTCGGAACCGCTGCTGCCGTCCACACGGTGTAGGGCCCGCCCATGCAATAGCCCTGATTGGCGATGCCCTTGCCGGTATCAACCGCGCCCTGGCCATCCAGCCATGTCACCACGGCCTTTGCCGTCGCCTGCACGCCGCTGGCATCATTCTTCGCGCGCCAGGGGCCGACCTTTTCCATGCCGCCCTGATTGCGCCAGTCTTCGAAATCGGCAAACTGCGGGGCGGGCTGATCCCGGTAATAGGGGTTCACCACCAGCACCGCATAACCCGATCCGGCCAGCCGGCGCGCCATCGCCTTGAAGGCATCGCGCAGGCCCGCAATATCCGGCCAGATGATCACAGCCGGGTGCTTGCCGCTGCCCGGATGGACGAAAAACGCATCCATGGTGCCGCCCGGTGCAGCAAAGCTGACCATGCGTTCGCTCAGCGCACCCGCGCCGTTACCACTGCTTTCAACCGGTGCGCAGGCTGCCAGCCCCGCTGCCATGCCCATGGCGCCGAACTGGCGCCGGTTCAGGCCGTTGCTGGTCGGTTTCATTTCGGCCAGATGATCAATATCGCACATGTTTGCCTCCGCTGCTCTTCCCGCTGCAGGGGATAGCACGATGGACCACCCCGTCCACCGCGCCATCGCGCTTCCCTGTGTGATTGTCCCGGCGATCAGGTCAGATCATCAAGCTTGATCACCAGGCCTTCTTCGGCCGCCTTCATTGCATCGCGGCGCAATTGTTCGATCCGCAGCCGGCCTTCGGGCGCATCTTCCTGCGGCAGGGCGGCCATGGTCTTTTCGTGAATTTCTTCAAAATCGGGGCCATGTTCGGGATGGGTCAGGATCAGCCCATCCTGCGCGGTCATCCCGGCCAGGATCTTGCTGCCCACTTCATAGGGATCCATCCCTTCTTCAAAAGCGGTGCCGAACTGTTCGAGCTGCGCCTTGCTGGTTTCAGGGAAACCGCTGTTGCCGATCCCGTCCGGCCGCTTGAGCGCGCTGGTCCAGGCATTGGTGCGGGTCAGCGCCGGGCAGCACAGCGAACAGCCGATGCCATGCGGCGCCAGATTGTAGCGCAGGCTTTCCGTCAGCCCGCGCACGGCAAATTTGCTGGCGGTATAGATCCCGGCCTGCGGCCCCGGCAGGAAGGCGGCCATGCTGGCGACATTGGCCACATGGCGGCGGCCCTGGCTGGCCTTGATATGCGGCAGGAAAGACACCAGCCCGTTCACCACACCGCCGAAATTGACCCCCATGATCCAGTCGTAATCAGCATAGCTTGCCTCATCCGTGGGGCCGAACACCGACACGCCGGCATTGTTCACCAGCACATGCACTTCACCGAAGTGATCAACCACCTGCTGCGCGGCGGCGGCAAAGCCTTCCCGGTCTGTCACATCCAGCTTGATGAAGAGCGGCTGCTCATAGCCCTTGGCGGCGAACCAGTCGGCCGTGCGCGCCTTGTCAGCTTCGTTGCGATAGCTGAGCGCCAGCCGCATGCCGGCATCGGCAAAAGCCTGCGCCACCCCCAGGCCGATGCCCGTAACCGCGCCGGTAACAAAGGCCACGCGCCCGTTCCACGGGCCGTTTTGATTGCTCATGTCCGAATTTCCTCTCGCCAAAATAGTCTCATTCGTTAGGGTTGCTGCCAAAGATTAACGGGAGAGTCGAGTATGAGTGATGTGGAAACCCGTCTGGCGGCGCTGGAGCACCGTGTGGGCGAAATGGAAGATATCAATGCCATCCGCCGCCTGCACTGGGCCTATGGCTATTACATCGATTTCAACCGGCCGGACGATGTGGCCCATCTGTTTTCCGACGATGGCGTGGTGGTGTTCCTGTCCGGCGAATATGTCGGCCATGCCGGGGTGAAGCGCCTTTATGGCGACTGGATCGCCGGCCGTTTCACCGGCGGCAAGCCGGGCCCGGTCAACGGCCTGCTGCTCGACCATTTCCAGATGCAGGACATCATCACCGTCGCGCCGGACCGGCAGACAGCCAAGGGTCGTTTCCGGGGCCTGCTGTTCGGCGGCTGGCACGATGATTTCCAGGACACGCGCGAAGAAATCATGCCGCAGCAGTTCATGGAAGCCGGCATTTACGAAAATGACTACATCCGTGAAAACGGCGTGTGGAAGATCCAGCGGCTGGATTACAAGATGCAGTGGCAGGGCGATTACGAACAGGGCTGGGCCCACACCACCAGCCATCTGCAGCCCGCCGCCAAGCTGTATCCCGAAGATCCGGTCGGCCCCGATCGCCTGCTGCCGGCCGAAGAATATCGGCAGACCTGGCCCTATCGCCATGATGTGCCGATGCACTTTGCCCATCCCAAGTTCGGCGCACTGCTCGCCGGCCAGGAATAAGACGAAAAACACGGCGCGCTGTCCCACAAGACAGCGCGCTTTTTCTTTATGACCTGCCCGCAGGCCGCGACCGCCCGACAGAGACGGCGCCGGCCCGTGGGGCAGCCACGGTATTGAACCGATGGGGGATGGAATGGGTGTGATGGAAGACGGCAGCGAAAAGGGCCTGAAGGGCCATTTCAAGGAAGATTTCAGTCAGCGGACGCGGATCGGCCTGGCGCCCCGCGCCGCGCATGTGAACCGCGATACGCCCTATCGGCGGATCGCCACGGAAGAGGCATGGACCTTCCCCGCGCTGGTGAAGGCGCAGGTCGAATATCTGAACAGCGGCGAAGCGCCATTGGATGATTCGCTGAAAATGGCCGGCATGTTCGCCAATATGCCCAGCCTGCAGGACATGCTGCAGGATCTGGGGGATCTGCGGCTGGCCCATATGGATGAAATGGGCATTGATCGGCAGTTGCTGCTGCTGACCGCACCCGGCGTGCAGGTGGTTCGCCCCGGGGAAGGCACGCCGCTGGCGCGCGAAGCCAATGACATTGCCGCCGATGCCTGTGCCCGGCACCCGGATCGCTTTTCCGCCCTCGCCGCCTTCGATCCACGCGATGTGGCCGGGTCTGTCCGCGAAATTGAACGGGCGATCGGCACGCTGGGGCTGAATGGCGCGGTGCTCAATTCGCACTGGCAGGGCCATTACATCGATGAGCAGGATTACTGGCCGATCCTGGAAGCGATCGAGGCGATGGATGGCGCGCTCTACATCCACCCCACCGCCCCCTTCAACGCACCGCATTATGAAACACGCGGTTTCTTCGGCGCGCTGGGCGGTTTCCCGCATGACGTGTGGCTGCACACCATGGGGCTGATCTTTTCGGGCGCCTTCGATCGGTTCCCGAAGCTGCGGCTGGTGATCGGCCATCTGGGCGAATGCCTGCCGCTGCATCTCTATCGGTTTGACTGGATGCAGGGCAATGCCGACAACCGCGCCGGGCTGCGCGGTGGGCAACCGCCGGTGAAGCTGAAGCATCCGGTCAGCTATTATTTCCAGAACAACATCTGGATCACCACCAGCGGTTGCGGCTGGGAACCGGCGATCAAGTTCTGCATGGATGTGCTGGGTCCCGAACGCGTGCTTTACGCCATGGACTATCCCTATCAGCAGAGCAGCGATGAAGTGGCCGCTTACGACCGCATGGCGATCAGCCCGGCGCACAAGAAACTGCTGATGGAAGACAATGCGCGGAAGGTTTTCCGCCTGAAATAGTAATATTTCTAAACCAAAGAACCGCTCATGTGTCGCCATATGGCAACACATAAGCGGTTCTAACATCTGTTACAGTAATTTTCGCGCTCCCCGGATTGCGTTTTCAGGCGCGCTGGTCACAATTTCACTTCAGCGGCTCGCAAAAGAAGCCGTGAGGTTTGGGATCAGGAGTATGTCTGATGCGTATTTTACGCCAAGGGTTCGTGCGTCCAATACTCGCCGCCGGTGTTTCTCTCGGCACCCTCTCCCTTGCGGCGCCGCTCGCGGCGCAGGAAGCCCCGGCTGAAGAAGCCGCCGCTGGAGAGGCGGAACGCCCCAGCAATGAAATCATCGTGACTGCGCAGTTCCGCGAACAGCGACTGCAGGACACGCCGATCGCGATCACCGCGGTCAATTCGGAAATGCTGACCGCGCGCAGCCAGACCGATATTTCCCAGATCACCGCCCAGGCGCCGAACGTCTCCCTGAAACCGCAGGGCGCAGCCTTCGGCCCATCGCTGGCGGCATCGATCCGCGGTGTTGGTCAGGCTGACTTCAACCCGGCGCTGGAACCGGGCGTCGGGCTTTATGTCGATGACGTCTATTATGCGACGCTGACCGGGGCGATCTTCGACCTGCTCGATCTGGAACGGGTGGAAGTGCTGCGCGGCCCGCAGGGTACGCTGGCGGGCAAGAATTCCATCGGCGGCGCGGTGAAGCTCTATTCCCAGCGCCCCCGGGGCAGCAACACCGGCAGCGTTGCCGCCGCCTATGGCAGCCGCAACCGGATCGATCTGCGCGCCAGCGCCGATTTCGGGCTGACGGACAATCTGTTCGTCCGCGTTGCCGGCGTGGCCAAGAAGCAGGAAGGCTATGTTGACCGGCTCGATTTCGGCTGCGTCAACGCGCCGGGATCAGCGCTGAACCCGACTGTTGGCGGGGTCCAGCCGCAGACCAGCGGCGATTGCCGTATCGCCCGCGATGGCGAGGTTAATTATCAGGCGGGCCGCGTTCAGCTGCGTTACCAGCCGACCAACACCATCGATATCAATCTGACCGGTGATTATTCGCACAGTGACAACACCAATGCCGCCGGCGTGCTGTTGCTGGCCAATATGACCAATCCCAATATCAGCACCGATTCCCCTGCGGTGCCGCTCGATAGCCGGTTCATCTGCGGCCAGTATTGCAACTATGCATCCTATTATTCGCCGGCCGGAACCTTCACCGGTGGCCTGCCCAGTGCCAATGGCAGCCCGATGGTCTCGACGCGCGGCGATGGCCGGACCAAGCTGAACAACTGGGGTCTGGCCGCCAATATCGACATTGATCTGAGCGATGACCTGCAGCTGCAATCCATCACCAGCTATCGCGACTATCGCCTGCAGTTCAACAATGACGATGATCTGTCGCCGCTGTCGCATTCCAACGGCTTTGGTGATCTGACCTATTGGGGCTTCACCCAGGAACTGCGCCTCAACGGATCGCTGCTCGACAACAAGCTGAACTGGACGATCGGCGGCTTCTATCTCGATCAGCGGTCGGTCTATGCCACCTTCCAGGATCTGCGTTATGTTCCGGTCTATCCGCTGCAGTTCCAGGGCAATGACCCGGTCAATGCCGATACCATTGCCGCCTTCGCCAATGCGTCATGGGAATTCGTTCCCAATCTGACGGCCAATGTCGGCATTCGCTATACCAAGGAACACAAGGACTACACCTTCTCCCGCCGCAACCGCGACGGCACGGTCAATCCCTTCCTCGGTTCGCTGGACGGTCAGACCGGTGCCTATGATGGCGACCGGTTCGATTACCGCCTGAACCTGCAATATCGCTGGAGCGAGGCGCTGATGACCTATGCGCAGATCTCCACCGGCTTCAAGGGCGGCGGCATCAACCCGCGCCCGTTCAACCCGGGCCAGGTGCAGCCCTTCGGCGCCGAAACGCTGACCGGCTATGAAGTCGGCTTCAAGAGCAATCTGCTGGACAACGCCGTCCGCCTGAACGGTGCGGCCTTCTTCTCCGACTACAAGGACATTCAGCTGTCGCTGAATTCCTGCCCGGCCTTCGGCGGCCCCGGCCCCTGCGCCATGCCGTCCAATGCGGGCGATGCCCATATCAAGGGCTTCGAGCTGGAAACGACGATCGATCCGTTCAATTCCGGCCTGCTGATCGATGCTTCGCTCAGCTATCTGGATTTCCAGTATCAGGAACTGAACCCGGCCGCGAGCGGCCCCACCGGCGTACAGCTGTGGATGATTTCGCCCTATACCGCCAATTGGAAATGGGCATTTGGCGCGCAGTATGAATTCGATCTGGGCAATTCGGGATCCATCACGCCGCGTTTCGACGCCAGCTATCAGTCGGAAACCTACAGCAATGCTGTCAACGGTCCGAACAACAAGATGGATGGCTATACCCTGGCCAATGCGCGGCTGACCTGGCGCAATGCGGATGAAGATCTGCATATCTCGCTGGAGGTCACCAATCTGTTCAAGGAATATTATTTCCTGACCAATTTCGACCTGACCGGTGCCGGTGGCGGCATCGTTACCGGCCAGCCGGGGCGCCCGCGCGAATGGGCCCTGTCGGTGCGCAAGAACTTCTGATTCAGGCACCAGCGCAAAAGAAAAGGGCGGCCCGCAAAGGCCGCCCTTTTTATTGGGTCAGATCTGAAAGGATCAGCCCCAGACTTCTTCGGCCACTTCCACCGTCAGGCGGATCTTGGCGGCCTGCTGTTCAACCGAGATATCATTGCCATGCACCGTGCTGGCAAAGCCGCATTGCGGGCTCAGCGCCAGCTGTTCGATCGGGGCGAACTTGGCCGCCTCGTCAATCCGGCGCTTGATATCATCCTTGGTTTCCAGCTCACCCAGCTTGGTGGTGATCAGGCCCAGCACCACGGTCTTGCCCTTGGGCAGGAAACGCAGCGGGGCGAAATCGCCCGAACGCGGATCATCATATTCCAGGAAGAAGGCATCGATATCGAGTTCGTTGAACATGATTTCGGCAACCGGTTCATAACCGCCTTCCGCCGCCCAGCTGCTGCGGAAATTGCCCCGGCACAGATGCACCGCCTTGATCATGTCGGCCGGCGCAGAAGCGAAGCTGTCATTGATCAGCTTGGCATATTGGCGCGGCGTATCATCGGGATCGACCCCGCGTGCCAGCGCATCGGCGCGATGGCTGTCGTCGCACAGATAGGCCAGATTGGTGTCATCCATCTGGATGTAGCGGCATCCGGCCGCGGCCAGGCTGTCCACTTCGTCGCGATAGGCAGCGGCAATATCCGCATAGAAGCCTTCCATGGTCGGATAGACATCTTCGGGGATACCGGCGCGCCCGGCGCGGAAGTGCAGCATGGTCGGGCTGGGGATCGCCACTTTGGCCGTCTGCTTCACATGCGCGGCGAGGAAATCATAATCGCGCAGCTGGATCGGCTTGTCATGTTCGACCTTGCCGACCACCACCATCTTCGGCGGGGCGAAATGGACATCGACACCGGTGTCGTTCTTGAACGCCTTGGCGATGCCGCCATGCTCTTCCACGCCTGTCAGCTGGAGCAGGAAATCGGTGTGGAAGAAGTAACGGCGGAACTCACCATCGGTGATGGCCTTCAGGCCAAGGCTTTCCTGCCAAGTGGTCAGTTCGGCAATCGCGGCATCTTCGATGGTACGCAATTCTTCGGCGCTGATCCGCCCGGCGGCGCGGGCTTCCCGCGCGTCGATAACGGATTTGGGACGCAGAAACGAACCGACGTGATCGGCACGGCTGGGCAGTTTTGTTGTCATGGAAATATCCTGTCTTAGCAAAAGCATAGCTCAAGCCAGGGTCATAACGCGGGCTCGCGCTCTTCTGACCCCACAGGCATGACGCATCGCGTGACTTCGCGCAATATTGAAATCAGCAAGTGGCGCGGCAGCCACCATGCACGCGGGAATGCACCACCGGCATGATGACGCTGGGATTTGATCCCAGTCCTGCCATAGTGATGCTACAGAAAGACATCGCCACCGGAACGCCGGGGCCAATTGCGTCAATTTTTCCAAGGACAGACCGTGCCCATCGACCTTTCCAAGATTCGCGCCATCGACGTTCACGTGCATGCCGAAATTTCCTGCCACGATCCCGAAGATCCGGTGATGGGCCAGTATTTCGATGCCGCCAGCGCCTATTTCAAGGCGCCGCGCGAACGGCCAAAAATGCCAGAGATTATCGAACTTTACCGCGAAACGCAGATCGCGCTGGTGCTGTTCACGGTCGATTGCGAAAGCGGCATGGGCGCCAAGCGCGTGTCCAATTACGAAGTTGCCGAACAGGCGCTGAAGAATGATGACATCTGCATCGCCTTTGCCAGCATCGATCCGCACAAGGGCAAATATGGCGCGCGCGAAGCCCGCGACCTGATCGAAAACTATGGCGTGAAGGGCTTCAAGTTCCACGGCATCGCCCAGAACGCCCACCCTGCCGATCGCATGGCCTATCCGATCTATGAAGTTATCGCCGAATATGGCCTGCCGGCGATCTTCCACACCGGCCATTCGGGCATGGGCACCGGCATGCCCGGCGGTGGCGGCATGCGACTGAAATATGGTCAGCCGATGCTGATCGATGATGTCGCGGTCGATTTCCCCGACATGAAGATCATCCTGGCCCACCCCAGCTGGCCCTGGGTTGATGAAAGCCTGTCCATGGCGCTGCACAAGAACAATGTCTTCATCGACCTGTCCGGCTGGAGCCCGAAATATTTCCCCAAGCAGGTGATCCAGTACGCCAACACCCAGCTGAAGCATAAGATGCTGTTCGGCAGCGATTTCCCGCTGATCCACCCGGACAAGTGGATCGCCACCGCCAAGGAAGTCGGCTTCCGCGAAGAGGTGATGCCTGGCATTCTGAAGGACAATGCGGCCAAGGTTCTGGGGCTGGTCTGATCCGGGGCTGACACGGACAAAACAGGCGGCAGCGCCACGGCCTGCCGCCTGTTTTCCGCCATTCCCCGCCTTGCGCCCCCATCACGCCACGCAGGGCTTGCGAGCGGAGCGGGTGTGAGGCACCAATGCGGCATCATTGGTGATGGCTGACGCGGGATAGAGCCCGCGCAGGCGTGCAGGGACAGAGGAACACAGCATGGATTTTGGCGGCCAGCATATTGTCGTGACCGGGGCATCCAGCGGGATCGGTCTGGTGACCGCACGGATGCTGGCACAGCGCGGCGCAGCGGTAACGCTGATCGCTCGCCGGTCCGAACAGCTGGAAGCCGCCAAGCAGGAATTGGGTGGTCGCACCGCCTGGGCCACGGCCGATGTGGGTGACAAGGCTCAGCTGGAAGCGGCGCTGGATGCCGCCGTGGCGCAGAACGGCCCGATCCACGGGCTCTTCGCCAATGCCGGGCTGACCGGCGGCTTCACCCCGGCGGTCGATTTCCCGGCCGATGTTTTTGAAGAAACCATCCGCGTCAATCTGACCAGCGTGTTCTGGGCGATCCAGAAAGTGCTGCCGGCGATGATCGCCGCGAAGAAGGGCACCATTCTGGTGACCGGCAGCATGGGCAGCAAGCGCGGCATGGCCATGAACCCGGCCTATGTCGCCTCCAAGCATGGCGTGCTGGGGCTGACCCGCGCGATCGCAGTGGAAATGGCCCCGCATGGCATCCGCGCCAATTGCATCCTGCCCGGCTTCATCCACACCGAAGCGCTCGACCGCATTCCGGCCGAACAGCAGGGCAAGATCGCCGCGCGCGTACCGCAGCGACGCATGGGTTCGTGTGAGGAACTGGCCGAAGTGGCCGCCTTCCTGCTGTCCGACGCGGCCAGCCATGTCACCGGTCAGGACTGGGCGGTCGACGGCGGCGTGCTGGAAAGCCTGGAGGTCTGAACACAACGGAACAATCGGGCAAACCGCCCGCGCCAGAACCTGGCAGACAGAGATAGAAAATCGGGAACAGGATAATCGGATGGCTTTGAAATATTATCACGCCGAACCCTTGGCCAATTCGCTGAAATCGATGGCTCCGCTGAAGGAAAAGGGCCTCGATTACGAAAGCATCTATGTCGATCTGCACAAGTTCGAACAGCATTCGGACTGGTTCAAGGCGGTCAACCCGGAAGGCCAGGTGCCGGTGCTGGACCACGATGGCGTGATCATCACCCACACCACGGTGATCAATGAATATCTGGAAGACGCCTTCCCCGATGCGCAGCCTGAATCGGGCCCGCTGCGTCCGCGCGATCCGGAAGGCGCCGCGCGGATGCGGTACTGGAACAAATTCGTCGACGAACATGTGATGAACCATGTTTCCATGCATGGCTGGCACCGGCTGGTGGGCGTGATCGCTCGCAACATCGACAGCGGCGAATTTGAAAAGCTGATGGAACATGTGCCGCTGCCCGATCAGCGCAAGAAATGGATGGCCGCCCGTTCCGGCTTTTCCGATGCGGAGCTGCAGAATGCCTCCGAAAAAATCGATTACGCGCTGGCCAAGGTGGAACGGCAGCTGGGCGAAACCCACTGGCTTGCCGGCAACAGCTACACGCTGGCCGACATCAATTTCTATTCCCACTGCGGCATGATGGTGGAACGCATGTTCCCGGAAAAAGACGTCGCCAAAAACTTCCCCCGCCTGGTCGACTGGCGCGAACGGGTAACCGCGCGCCCGGCCATGGCCGCCGCGTTGAAGAGCGAAGACCGCACCGCACCCGGCCTGCGCACCTGGAGCGGCGACCGCTAGGATGAAACCCAAGATCAGCCTCGTCACGCTGGGGGTTGCCGATCTGGATCGGTCGCTGGCCTTCTATCGTGACGGGCTGGGGTTGCAGCCGCATGATTACAAACCGGACGCAGGTGTGGTGTTCTTCGCCATGGAAGGCAGCTGGCTGGCGCTGTTCCCGCGCGATGAGCTGGCGAAAGACGCGGGCATTTCTGCAGCGGGCAGCGGCTTTTCCGGCATTACCCTGGCGCATAATGAACCCAGCCACGAAGCCGTGGACGCGCTGTTCGCGCAGGCTCTGGGCGCCGGGGCCCGCGCTATCAAGCCACCTGAAACTGTCTTCTGGGGCGGATATTCCGGCTATTTCGCCGATCCTGATGGCCATTTGTGGGAAGTGGCCTGGAACCCGATCACCGATCTCACCTGATTGAACTGGAGAAATGACAATGCGCGCATGGCAATTGCCGGCCGGATCCGATGGTTTCGCTACGCTGGAGCAGGTACAACTGCCCGATCCCGAACCCGGCCCAGGCGAAGTGCTGGTGCGCATGCGCGCCTGTTCGATCAACTATCGCGATTTTGCGGTGGCGGCGGGCAAATATTTCGGCGGCGCGCTGAAATCAGCCGCCGTGCCGCTGTCTGACGGTGCGGGTGAAGTGGTGGCCGTGGGCGCGGGTGTGACGCAGGTCAAAACCGGCGACCGGGTGCAGAGTTCATTCTTCCCTTATTGGATCGAAGGTCCGCCGCGCATGGGCCCTGCCCTGGGCGATGGCACAACCCCGGGCATGCTGGCCGAACTGGTGGTGCTGCCCGAAAGCGGCGTGGTGCCGGTGGCCCGGACGCTCGATTTTGCGCAGGCGGCCTGCATGCCCTGCGCCGGGGTGACCGCATGGAACGCTCTGTATGAAGGGCCGCGCGCTTTGCTGCCCGGGATGCGGGTGCTGGTGCTCGGCAGCGGCGGCGTATCGATGCTGGCGCTGCAACTGGCCCGTGCCGGCGGCTGCGAAGTGATCGCGACATCATCCAGCGATGACAAGCTGCAACGTATCGCCGGGCTGGGCGCCAACCATTTGATCAATTATCGCACCACCCCCGATTGGGGCCAGCATGTCGCCCAGGTGATCGGCGGCGTGGACAAGGTGATCGAGGTTGGCGGCGCCGGCACGGCCGAACAATCCATGGCATCGCTGCGCAGCCAGGGTGAAGTGGCCTTCATCGGCGTGCTGTCGCCTGACGGCGGGCCCAACCCACGCGCCCTGATGATGAGCGGCGGATCGCTGCGCGGCATTTTCGTCGGTTCGGCAGCCATGGCCCGGCGGCTGAATGATGCGATCGATGCCAACGGCATTGAACCGGTCATCGGCGCACGCTTCGGCTTCGACCAGGCGAAGGAAGCCTATGCCCACGCCTGGGGCCCGGACAGTTTCGGCAAGACGGTGATCGAAATCGACTGACACAACTGACAAAACACACAGGCCATGCCGCCCCACGCCGCAAAGCGGTGGGGGCGGCTGACCGCCTGACGAGGGGGAGAGGACATGGACGTGACGGGAGAGGGACCGCGCGCGCGCAGCGGCACCTATGAAATCGGCGTATTGCTGCTGCTGACGCTGGCCAATGGCGTGGTGGCATTCGACCGGCTGACGGTCGCCTATCTGTCCCCCTATATCGTTGCCGATCTGGGCCTCAGCAATCAGCAGCTCGGCCTGCTGGCGGCAGCGCTGTCTGGCGCGATTGCCCTGTCCGCCTTCTTCGGCGGGCGGCTAGCGGACCAGACCGGGCGGCGCAAACTGATCCTGATCATCTGCACCGTGATCTTCTCCCTCGGCTCAGGCGCGGGAGGGCTGGCGATGAGCTTTGCCGTGCTGTTTTCCGCGCGCGCCCTGCTGGGCCTGGCCGAAGGGCCGATGGTGCCGATCAGCCAGACGGTGATTGCCCAGACCAGCGCGCCCGAACGGCGCGGCGTGGCGATGGGCTTCATGCAGATGGTCGGCGCCTTCGGCATTGCCGGCATCCTTGGCCCGATCGTCGCCACACAACTCGCCGCCGATTATAGCTGACGCACGACCATGTTCCTGTCGGTCTTGCCCGGCCTGCTGCTGGCGATCGCCATCGCCTTCGTGCTGCGCCGCGATCAGCCGCGGCCACCCACTGCCCAACAGGACCAGACCGGCTTCATGGAAGCAATCGGGCAATTGCTGGCGATCCGCAACATGCGCGTGGCGCTGGCGGTGGCCGCCATGTTCACCGCCTGGCTGGTGCTGCAGAACACCTTCCTGTCGGTCTATCTGACGCAGGAAAAGTTGCTCGATCCCAAGACCGCCGGCGAAGTGATCGCCATGGGCGGGGTTGCCGGGATCATCGGCGGTATCGGCCTGCCCTTCCTGTCTGACCGGATCGGCCGCAAACCGGTGATAATCGGTGCGTGCCTTGCCGGCATGGGTTGCCCGATTGCCCTGCTGCTGTTGCCCGGTGACCCGATTCTGCTGGGCACGGCGATTCTGCTGGGCTGGCTGCCGCTGGGCATTGCCCCGCTTTATTGTGCCACGGTTCCGACCGAAAGCGTCAGCCCGGCACTGGCCGCGACAGCGGTTGGCCTGACCATGGGCACGGCGGAATTTTTCGGCGGCGTGGTGCTGCCGCCGCTGGCCGGATCGCTGGCCGATCATTTCGGCCTGCATAGCGTGTTCCTGATCTGCATCGCGCTGGCATTGTGCGCAGCAATCGTGGCAATGTTTCTGCAAGAGACCGCCCCGCGCATCGCGGCATCGGTGGAGAGGTAAGATATGTGGGAAGTGCGTGTCAGCCCCAGCGGCGATTTTTCCAACCACCCGTTTGAAAGCGAATTTTTCGAGGTCCGCCCGCTGACCAATTCACTGGGCGCAGAGGTGGTGGGCGTGCGCCTGCCCGATCTGTCAGAGGCCGCCTTTGCCGATTTCCAGCGCGCGCTGTGGCATCACAAGATGATCTATCTGCGCGATCAGCATCTGACCCACAGCGAACACGAAGCCTTTGCCGCGCGACTCGGCCCCTTTGCCGTCGATGCCTATACCAAGGGTGTCGAAGGCCATCGCGATGTGCATCCGATCATCAAGGAAGCAGACAGCCGGGCGGCGGCGATCTTTGGTGGCGGGTGGCATACCGACAGCCCCTTCCTGGCCGAACCGCCCAGCGTCACCAGCCTGCGCGCGGTCGAAATCCCGCCCTATGGGGGGGACACGGTCTGGACCAATTGCGCGCTGGCCTTCCGCCATCTGAGCAAGGCCTATCAGGATATGCTGCGCCCGCTGCGCGTGCATATGTCCGCCGCGAACAATTACGCCACCCAGGAAAAGCTGCTGGGCAAGGCGATCAGCTTCGCCGATCCGGAACGCTACAAGGAAGGGATAACCGGGCAATACCACCCGCTGGTACGCACCCATCCCGAAACGGGCGAGGAATCGATCTATGTCGATGAAAATTACGCCGTCGGGATAGAAGGCATGACCAGTTTCGAGGCCAAGCCGATCCTGGATTTCCTGGTCCAGCACATCACCCAGCATGGCTTCACCTGCCGGCTGCGCTGGGAAGAAGGCATGGTCGCCATGTGGGACAACCGCAGCGTGCTGCACCTGGGGCCCAACGATTATGACGGCTATCGGCGGGAAATGTACCGCACCACCACGGCCGGCGGCGTGCCGCAGTAAGCGAGCGAGGACATTGTATGAAAGAAATTTCCGATGCGTTGAAAAAGGCATGCGACTCGGCCGCCCCTGGCGACCGAGTCGTGACCATTCACCTCTTTGGTATCGAGCACGCTGAAACACTGCATGGCATGAACCTGAAAGAGATAGCGGTGCGTGCCGGAATCAGCGAGACATACGGTACCGAGCTGCGCAAGGGCGTACGTCTCGCTGAATATGTTAAAATCCTCAGCAAGCCTTGATCAGTCGCCGAAGAAGTTCAGTTCGAGCAGGATGTTGTTGGGATCAGCGGTGAAGATCTGCCGCAGGCCGATCGCGGCGACCAGATTGGTCTGGTAGTCCATATTGCGATCCTTGAGCCGCTGCAGCGTTTCATCATAGCCTACGCATTTCAGCGCCACATGGTGCAGCGCACCCGTCAGCGAACCGGGCTGAACTTCCCGATCATAGGCCCTTTCGCAGTCGACCGAATTGATGTGGATGATCGCGCGATTACCTTCATCATACATCCATGTCGCCGTCTGCGGGGTCAGCGGCGGCGGCGCATCGCGGCGCTCCAGGCTCAGCAAAGATCCATAGAATTCAGCAGTTTCGTCGAGCCGGTCAGTGATGATATTGACGTGATCAAGCGCTTCCACATGCATCGTTTTTTTCCTTGTCCCAAGTGGCCGTTATGGGTTGCAGGCCCTGACAGATATTGTATGTGACGCATACAAATTTTCCAGTGTGTATCGTTCACAAAAGAGAGGACGTTTGTATGGCTGAAAACCTTGAGCAGATTCTGCAGAATACCCCTGACATTGTCACCCACCTGCGCAATTCGCAGATCGGTGCCTATGTGTACCCGGTTGTAGCACCGGAATTCTCCAACTGGCGCAGTGAACAGTGGGCATGGCAGCATTCTGCCGTCCTGTTCGACCAGTCGCACCACATGTTCGACCTCTACATCAAGGGCCCGGAAGCACATAAGCTGCTGTCGGACACCATGATCAACTCTTCGAAGGGTTGGACGGTCAACAAGGCGAAGCAGTACGTCCCGACCACCCCCTATGGTCACGTGATCGGCGACGGCATCATCTTCTGGCTCGCCGAAGAAGAATTCGTTTACGTCGGCCGCGCACCGGCAGCCAACTGGCTCCGCTTCCAGGCTGAAAAGGGCAATTACGACGTTGAAATCATCAACGATCCGCGTTCGCCCAGCCGCCCGATGGGCAAGCCGGTCAACCGTATCTCGTGGCGCTTCCAGATCCAGGGCCCGCGCGCATGGGACGTGATCGAAAAGCTGAACGGCGCACCGCTCGAAAAGCTCAAGTTCTTCAACATGAGCGAAATGAAGATCGGCAACAAGACCGTGCGCACCCTGCGCCACGGTATGGCCGGTTCGCCGGGTCTCGAAATCTGGGGTCCGTACGAAGAACAGGATTACATCCGTGATGAAATCCTCAAGGCTGGTGAAGAATTCGGCCTGATCGCCGTTGGTTCGCGCGCTTACCCTTCGAACACCCTTGAATCGGGCTGGATCCCCTCGCCGCTGCCGGCAATCTACACCGGCGACGAGCTGAAGGACTTCCGCGAATGGCTCGGCGCAGACAGCTATGAAGCAACCGGCGCCATCGGCGGTTCCTTCGTCGGCGAAAAGATCGAAGACTATTACCTGAACCCGTGGGAACTGGGCTATGGCCCGTTCGTCAAGTTCGACCACGACTTCATCGGTGCCGACGCACTGAAGAAGCTGGACCCGGCCGAACAGCGGAAGAAGGTTACGCTGGAATGGAACAAGGAAGACATCCAGAAGATCGTCTCTTCCCTGTTTGAACCGGAAGGCGAACAGTACAAGTTCTTCGACCTGCCGCTCGCCAACTATGCCAACAGCAACTACGACGCCGTTGTCGACGCTGACGGCAACACCGTTGGTCTGTCGCTGTTCACCGGCTTCTCCTTCAACGAAAAGAAGGCGCTGTCGCTGGCAACTGTCGATCACGAAATCCCCGAAGGCACCGAACTGCACGTTGTGTGGGGCGAAGAAAACGGCGGCACTTCCAAGACCACCGTCGAACCGCACAAGCAGATCAACGTCCGCGCCGTGGTTTCGCCGGTCCCCTATGCTCAGGTGGCTCGCGATACCTACCAGGCCGGCTGGCGTACCGCGCGTTAATCCGCGCACACGCTTTCGAGCTTGAACAAGAGGGGGAGAGACCGCGAGGTCTCTCCCCCTTTTTTGTGCCTGCTTCGCGGAGCGATGTTTCACCGGCGGGGGAAACTTCCTAATCTGAACTCCAAACAGTCTAGGGAGAGTATCTTGGCCGATTATGTTCTCGTTCACGGCGCCTGGGGTGGCAGCCAGTCCTATGCGCGCACCCGCGCTGATCTGCTGGCTGCGGGCCATCGGGTGCTGCTGTGCAAGCTGCGCGGACTGGGGACGCGGCAGAATGAATTGCACCCCGGCATCACCCTGTCCGACCATATCGACGACGTCTGCGAACAGATTGCCGAAGCGGGCTTTGACCGCTTCGTCCTGGCCGGCCATTCCTATGGCGGGATGGTGATCACCGGCACGGCTGCCCGGCTGGGCGCGCGGATCGATGCCATCTGCTATATTGATGCTTTTCTGCCCGACAATGGCCAGTCGCTGTGGGACATCACCGGCGAATATGAGCACAATTGGTACATTGATTCGCAGAAGACCAAGCCCGGCTTTGTCGATCCGATCGGGTCGATCGATTTTACCATCGTGCCCGACATGGTCGGTTACCATCCGCTGCTGACCCTGCTGGAAGCGGTGCAACTGACCGAGGAAGAGGCGAAGATCCCTCGCCGCGCCTATATCTTTGCCACTGGATACCAGCCCACACCCTTCCCGCCCTTCGCCGCCAAGGCAAAAGCGCAGGGCTGGGATTATCATGAAACCGACTGCAGCCATTTCGTGATGTCTGATCGCCCCGAACTGACTCGCGACGTGCTGCTGGCGCTGGCGCAATAGGCCGGGCAAACCGATCCCAATCCGGCCTGCGCAAGGTCGGATTGGGACAATTGATATTGCGTCGCAACCCTATCTGCAGTGGTGTGATCTGACCCCACACACCACTGCTTGCGTCCAGTCGCCTGATACCCTAGGGGCCGGGAGTCATCTGGGGAGTAGCCCACCGTCGAATCAGGCGGGTTCCGTCGTCAACATACTTGGCTGAGAGGCCATGGCGCGGAAAAGGTAGTTCATCTGCCTCGGCGAGACCAATGACACCGTGCCACCGCCAGCCGGGCGTGGGGCAAGGTGTCGTTGCGTCAGTTTCGCCCGGCTGGAATTTCAGATGGATGCTTTTCTTACCTCCACCGCGATCGTCGCGCTCGCCGAAATCGGCGACAAGACGATGCTGCTGGCGATTGTCCTTGCCACCCGCTTCCGCCGGCCGGTGCCGATCATTCTGGGCATTCTGGGCGCGACGCTGGCCAATCACGCCATCGCCGCCCTGCTGGGGCAGCAGGCGGCCGCCTGGTTCGACGGGCAGTGGTTCCGCATTCTGGTGGCCGCATCCTTCATCGCCATGGGCCTGTGGACGCTGATCCCCGACAAGCTGGGTGAGGATGAAAAGCCGACCAGTTCACGCGGCGCCTTCCTGACCACGCTGATCGCCTTCTTCTTCGTCGAGATCGGCGACAAGACCCAGATCGCCACCGTTGCCCTTGGCGCGCAGTTCCAGTCGGTTCTGGCGGTTACCGCCGGCACCACCTTCGGCATGATGCTGGCCAATGTGCCCGCCGTGCTGCTGGGCCAGAAGCTGGTCGAGAAAATCTCCCTCGCCACCGTGCGGATGATTGCCGCCGGCCTGTTTGTGGTGGTGGGCGTGTGGATGCTGTGGGCGGCGTTGAGCTGATCAACAGCACGCCCCCCATTTAGCCTTTGCCTGGTCAGCGAAGGCCTCCACTACATCATGTGATCAGCTGATGCTGGCCGGCTTTCCGGCGGCATCAGCCTGCTGCCGGTCGGCATAAGCGACCGACAGCAGGCGATAGGATCGCGTCCGGAACGCGGCCAGCGTTATCAGCACGCCGATGACACCGGTGATGCTGAACACCAGCGCCATCCCGCGTTCCGGCCCTATGCCGTACCAGTCGCCGATCACCCGCGTACCGCCACCCGCCACGACCCAGGGGATCACCAGGAACTGGGTCAGCGGGCCGATGATGAAGGCGGTCAGCGGCGATGCGGCCTGTTCGATCGACTGGGCAAAGCCGAACACCCGCCCCTGGCGTTCAAACGGCACCACCTGCTGCAGCGTGGTCTGTTCGGCCGCTTCGGCAAAGGGGCCCAGGAACAGCCAGATGGTACAACCGATCACCAGCAATGGGATGGAGGATTGCAGGGTGAACACCGCCGCCACCGCCCAGACGATCAGATTGACCAGCAACAGCAAGCGCAGCGGGCGCCGCCCCAGCCCATAGCGGGCAATCACCAATCCGCTGACGATGAAGGCGCAGGATACGACGGCCCACAGCATGCCCCATTGCTCAACCGTCATCAGCGACAGACCATAACCGTCCATCAGCGCCATAAACACGCCGCCAAGCAGATTGTTGAAGCAGGAGAACGCAATCAGCGCGAACAGCCCCGGCACGGCAGCGACCACGCGGATGGTCCCGCGCAGATCGATCCGCCCGCCCTGCCCTCCATCATCCATGCCCGGGGCAGGCTCTTCAAAATGCAGCCAGACCATATGCAGCAGGGCAACCAGCGTCAGCACCAGCGACATGGCCAGCGTCGCCCGCATCCCGCCCCAGGCGACCAGAAAGCCGCTGATGGCAGAGGTAACTACAAAACCGACGCCGGACACCATGCCGACCAGCCCATTGGCCTTGTCCCGCCGATCTGCCGGAATCAGCGCGGTTACCAGCGTGGGCAGCGCAATCATGCGCAGATTGCCGGCCGTCACCCCCATCATGACCACCAGCACCAGCAACCACAGCGGCGCGCCGGAAACATCGCCAAAACGGGCCGGATCAAGCAGCAGAATCATGGCCAGCGCGACAGCATAGAGCAGGAAAGAGGCCACGCTAGAGGCGATCATGATCACCCGTTTGCGGTGGTGATCGACCAGGCTGCCAAACCACACCGCCCCAGCCGCCGTCATCAGCAGATAGATTCCGCCGATCATGCCGGTGACGAAGACCGACTGCGTTTCCAGAAAAGCCCAGAACACCAGCGCGAACCACACCGTGAAATTGGTCACGTTCTGGATCAGATTGTTGATCAGAATCAGGTGGAAGGCAGACATGGTGCCCTTGTCTGCACAGTCAGCAAAAGGGGCAAGCAGGTTTTGGTGATTGCCGGGTGGCCTGCGATTCCAATGACAGTTAACCGGATCATCGTCCCAACGACGGCCGAACCCTTTTCAGCGAGGCGCCACCGCCGCTTGCAGAAATTCGCGCGTGATCCGCTGATTGCCGGGATCACGCGCAAATCCGGCCGCATCGGCCATATCTGCATGGGCAGCAACTCCGGAAAGTCCGGCATCGCTCTGCCGCGCCAGCCAGGCGGCGAAACTGTCCGCATCGGCAAAGCTGATCAGCGGCGCCGGGTCGGGCAGGCCATCATAGGTGCTGGCCAGAAACCAGCTGTCCGTATCGCGATCATGGAACAGCCCATGGCCGGTGTAATCGCGATGCGCGCGGACCACCGCGCCCAGTGAGTGGTAATAGCGGCTGTTCCGCAGCACCCCGACCACGGCCCGCGCCAGATCATCCCCGAAGGGTGTGTGATCGGCGGCGGGTCCGGGGGAGGTCACGGTATCAGCGGCGCGTGAGGGCCGCTTCGCTTTCTTCCAGCAGGCGGTTCATGATCACCGCCACGGGTTCTTCACTGGTTACCATGCCAACCGACTGGCCAGCCATCAGGCTGCCGTTTTCGATATCGCCGTCGATCGTCGCACGGCGCAGCGCGCCGGCCCAATAGCGTTCGATCTGCAGCTGGGCATCGCCCATTTCCACTTCACCGGCATCCAGCAGGGCGGCAACTTCGCGCTGCTTGGCAGTGAAATGTTCGGTGCCCTTGTTCTTCAGCGCGCGTACCGGGATCACCGGCAGGCGCGGATCGACCTGCACGCTGGCGACCGCATCGCGGGCATTGGCGCGGAAGAAGGCCTTCTTGAAATCAGGATGGGCGATCGATTCGGTGGCGCAGGCAAATCGCGTGCCCAGCTGCACCCCGGCGGCGCCCATTTCCAGGAAACCGGCAATCGCTTCGCCACGGCCGATCCCGCCGGCAACGAAAACCAGGAATTCATCGGCCAGCGCGGGCAGGAATTCCTGCGCCAGCACACCGGTTGCCACCGGGCCGATATGGCCGCCGGCTTCCATGCCTTCGATCACCAGCGCATCCCCGCCAGACCGCAGCAGCTTCTTCGCCAGTGCCAGCGTCGGGGCGAATACGATCACCTTGGCACCAAAGGCCTTGATCGCTTCCACGCTGCCCTTGGGCGGAATGCCGCCTGCCAGCACCACATGGGTCACGCCATGGCGACCGCACACCTCGATCAGTTCGATCAGCTGCGGATGCATGGTGATCAGGTTCACGCCGAAGGGCTTGTCTGTCAGCAGCTTCGTGCCGGCGATTTCCGCATCCAGCAGTTCCGGGGTCATCGCCCCGCAGGCAATCACGCCAAAACCGCCGGCATTGCTGATCGCCGCAACCAGATTGCGTTCGGATACCCAGCTCATCGCGCCGCACAGGATAGCGTGCTGCGAGCCGAGGAATTCTGCGCCGCGCTGCATCAGGGCGGTGGTCTTGGGAAATGCTGTCATCGCGCGCGCTTAATTGGGACATGGCGGGACGGCAAGCGGGTCTGAGCATTGCGATTGGTTTGCATGGAACCCGTGATCGTTTTTTCCATTTAGAGTGACACAAGTTCATCGCTTTTTCCTGATCTAACGGGGTCGTAGGATCAGGTCAGCCAAAGAGGAGGAGAGACATCATGGATGCCAAGACCACCAAGGATCCGCTGAGCGGATGCCCGATGCATGAAAACCAGGCCCGCAGCAGCCTGTTGGGCCGGACCAATCGCGACTGGTGGCCCAACCACCTCTCGCTCTCCGTGCTGCGTCAGAAGGGCACCAGCGGTGACCCGATGGGCGATGATTTCAACTATGCCGAAGCTTTCAAGACGCTGGATCTGGATGCGGTGAAGACCGATCTCCACGCGCTGATGACCGACAGCCAGCCCTGGTGGCCGGCCGATTATGGTCATTATGGCCCCTTCTTCATCCGCATGGCCTGGCACAGCGCGGGCACCTATCGCACCGGCGACGGGCGCGGCGGTGCCGGCGCAGGTCAGCAGCGGTTCGCCCCGCTCAATTCCTGGCCGGACAATGCCAATCTGGACAAGGCACGCCGGCTGCTCTGGCCGATCAAGCAGAAATATGGCGCCGCGCTGAGCTGGGCCGATCTGCTGATTCTGGCCGGCAATGTCGCGATCGAATCCATGGGCGGGCCGGTGTTCGGCTTCGGCGGTGGCCGGGCCGATGTCTGGGAGCCCGAACAGGATGTCTATTGGGGCACCGAAGAACAATGGGTCGGGCAGGAAGGCAATGAAACCCGCATCCAGCCAGACAAGAACATGGCGCTGGAAGAGCCGCTCGCGGCCATCCAGATGGGCCTGATCTATGTGAATCCCGAAGGGCCGGGCGGCAATCCCGATGCCCTGCAATCAGCACGCGACATTCGCGAAACCTTCGCCCGCATGGGCATGAATGACGAAGAAACCGTCGCGCTGACCGCCGGTGGCCACACCTTCGGCAAGGCACATGGTGCAGGCGATGCATCGCTGGTCGGGTCAGAACCCGAAGGCGCCGACATTGCTCAGCAGGGCCTTGGCTGGAAAAGCGGCCATGAAAGCGGCCTGGGCGATCACACCATCACCAGCGGGATCGAGGGCGCCTGGACCCCGACCCCGATCACCTGGGACATGAGCTTCTTCCACATGCTACTCGATTATGAATACGAACTGGTCCGCAGCCCGGCCGGGGCCAAGCAATGGCAACCGGTCAATCAGAAGGCAGAAGATCTGGCCCCCGGCGCCCACAGCCCGGAACGGCGACTGCCGACCATGATGACCACGGCCGACATGGCGATGAAGGTCGATCCCGCCTATCGCAAGATCAGCGAGCATTTCCGCGACAATCCGGATGCCTTCGCCGATGCCTTCGCCCGCGCCTGGTTCAAGCTGTGCCATCGCGACATGGGGCCGAAGATTCGTTACCTCGGCCCGGATGTGCCGGCAGAGGATCTGATCTGGCAGGATCCCATCCCCGGTGCGGATTATGCGCCGGTCAATGCGGATGACATCAACACGCTGAAGGGCCGCCTGCGCGATTCGGGCCTCAGTGTGGCCGAACTGGTCGGCACCGCCTGGGCCTCCGCCTCCACCTATCGCGGGTCAGACCATCGCGGCGGCGCCAATGGTGCGCGCATCCGCCTGGCCCCGCAAAAGGATTGGGAGGTCAACCAGCCGGAACAGCTGGCGCGGGTGCTGGCCACCTATGAAACGATCAAGCGTGATTTTGATGCTGCTGCCGGTGGCCGCAGGATCAGCATCGCCGATCTGATCGTTCTGGGTGGCACCGTGGGGATCGAACAGGCCGCGCAGGCCGGCGGCCACACGCTGACCGTGCCCTTCACCGCCGGCCGCACCGATGCGAGCCAGGAACAGACGGATGTGGATGGCTTCGCGGTGATGGAACCGCGGGTCGACGGCTTCCGCAATTACCAGCAGGTACGCTTCAGCATTCCGACCGAGGAACTGCTGGTCGACCGGGCTCAATTGCTGGAACTCAGCGCGCCGGAAATGACCGTGCTGGTGGGCGGGCTGCGCGTGCTGGGCGTCAACCATGGCGGTTCGGCCCATGGCGTGCTGACCGATCGGGTTGGCGTGCTGTCGAATGATTTCTTCGTCAATCTACTCGACATGAACACCGCATGGGAACAGCTGTCGGCAGAAGGCGACGAAGTCTTTGCCGGCAATGACCGGGCCAGTGGCCAGCAGCGCTGGACCGCGACCCGCACCGATCTGGCCTTCGGGTCCAATTCGGAACTGCGCGCCCTGTCCGAAGTCTATGCCTCTGCCGATGCGGGCGCCAAATTTGCCCGCGATTTCGTCATGGCCTGGACCCGGGTGATGAATGCGGATCGCTTCGATCTGAACTGATCGACACGCAAGGTCGCACAAACAAAAGCCCCGCATCGCTGCTGCGATGCGGGGCTTTTTCTGTCACCTGCCGCCAGCCTTGCAGCCAGCGGCGGGGATTTGATCAGGCGGCGTCTTCGGCATCAAGGCCATAGGCGGTGTGCAGCACACGCACGGCCAGTTCCGATTCTGCTTCGTCGATCAGCACCGAAACCTTGATTTCGCTGGTGGAGATCGCCTGGATATTGATGCCGCGATCGGCCAGCGCCTTGAACATGGCGGCAGCAACGCCGGCATGGCTCTTCATGCCAACACCCACGACGCTCAGCTTGGAAACGTCAGTATCGGTGATGATCCGGTTGAAGCCGATTTCATCACGCCGTTCTTCCAGCAGCGCCTGCGCGCGCGGCAGATCGGCCTGCGGCATGGTGAAGGTCACGTCGGTCTCACCCTTGTCGCGGCCGACGTTCTGGATGATCATGTCGACATTGATCGATGCTTCGGCCAGCGGGGCAAAGATGGTGGACACCGCGCCGGGCCGGTCAGGCACGCGGGTCAGGATCACCTTGGCTTCATTCTTGTCGAGCGCGATGCCGGTTACCAGCTGGCGTTCCATGTCCAATCCTTCCATTTCCTCGTCAGAGACGATCATCGTGCCGGGAAGATCATCCGCCGGCGTGGCATCGTCGCCGATGAAACTGCTGAGCACCTGGACGCGGACCTTTTCCTTCATCGCCAGGCTGACCGAACGGGTCTGCAACACCTTGGCACCCACGGATGCCAGTTCCAGCATCTCTTCATAGGTGACATGGTTGAGCTTGCGGGCCCGCGAAACGATGCGCGGATCGGTGGTATAGACCCCGTCCACATCGGTGTAGATGTCGCAACGATCCGCACCGATCGCCGCTGCAACGGCCACAGCCGAAGTATCCGAACCACCGCGCCCCAGCGTGGTGACGCGGTTGTCTGCGGAAAGACCCTGGAAGCCCGGGATGACCGCAATCTCGCCCGCCTGCATGGAGGCGATCAGCGCATCGGCATCGATCGCATCAACGCGTGCCTTGGCATGGGCTTCGACGGTGTGGATCGGCATCTGCCAGCCCAGCCAGCTGCGCGCCTTGCAACCGATCGCCTGCAGCGTCAGCGCCAGCAAGCCACTGGTTACCTGTTCGCCACTGGCGACCACCACGTCATATTCCGCCGGATCATACAGCGGATTCGCCTCGCGGCAGAAATTGACCAGACGGTCCGTTTCGCCGGCCATAGCCGAAACCACCACCGCCACTTCGTGGCCTGCCGCCTGTTGCCGGCGCACAATGCCAGCCACGCGGCGAATCCGCTCGGTCCCTGCCATGGAGGTTCCACCGAATTTCATCACTATGCGCGCCAACTGATACTCTCCTGCTGGTGCCGGGTCGTGCGCGCTGTTAGGGGGATGGAATGGGCGATGCAACCACCGCGAACGCAAATCTCTCCAATGCCACCATCCGACCAGAGGAAGCGGCGCATTTTGGCAAGCTTGCCGCCGAATGGTGGAACCCGCGCGGATCATCCGCCATGCTTCACAAGCTCAACCCGGTCCGGCTGCAGTTCATCCGCGCCGCGATTGACCGGCACTGGAGCGTGGATGACCAGATCCTGCGCCCGTTGACGGGCAAAGCGGCGCTGGATGTCGGCTGTGGCGCCGGGCTGCTGTGCGAACCGCTGGCGCGGATGGGCGCGGATGTAACCGGGGTGGATGCCGCGCCAGAAAACGCACAGGCCGCCGCCGCCCATGCCGAAGGCGCCGGGCTGGATATTCGCTATATCGCCGGCGAAGTGTCCGCGCAGGATATTGGCCGTTTCGATCTGGTCACCTCAATGGAGGTGATCGAACATGTGGCGGACAAGGCTGATTTCGTCGCCGCCCTCGCCGCCCGGCTTGCCCCCGGCGGGCTGATGGTGCTGTCGACCCCCAACCGGACGGTGCGGTCAAAGCTGCTGCTGATCGATGCGGCCGAAACATTTGGCGCCATCCCGCGCGGCACGCATCACTGGGATGATTTCATCACGCCGGATGAGCTGGGCGAACTGCTGGCCGCTGCTGGCCTCACCATGGGCACGCCGCAGGGCATCAGCTTTTCCCCGTTGAAGGGCCTGCATCTGTCGGGCGATCTGTCGCTGAACTATATCGTCACCGTCACGGCGGCCGGCTGACCCCCCATGATCCTGCGCGACAAACCCAGCTGGCGCGAACTGGCCTTCGCCGTTCGCGGATCGATCATCACCGTGGTCGGCCCGCAGATCATCCTGCTGGCGATCTATTCCGCAGCCATGGTGTGGCTGCATGATCATTTCGACGCCTTCCCGGAAATTGACGGCGTGGCCTTCACCGTCTTCGGCGTGGCGCTGTCGCTGTTCCTCGGTTTTCGCAACAACGCGGCCTATGATCGCTGGTGGGAATCACGCAAGCTGTGGGGTGGGTTGCTGGCCGATGTCCGCAGCTTCGCGCGGGAGGCAGAATTGTTTCTGCCGGACCGGGCCGATCGCGAACGCGCCATCCGCCTGATGCTGACCTTCATGCATCTGCACCGGGTGCATCTGCGCAATGTTGCCGATGATCCGCGCGCGGCTGAACTGGGCAGCGAATTCCTGTCCGCCCCGCATCCGCCCTGCGCCGTGCTCGATTCCATCAATGCCCGGTTGGCAGAGGCTCTGCGGGCCGGACGGCTGGATGGATTTGGCGCCAAGCAGCTGGCCGAACGGCTGGGCAGCATCACCCTGCAGCAGGCGGGTGCCGAACGCATCGTCAAGACGCCGCTGCCCTATGTCTATTCGCTGCTGATCTATCGCACGACCTATCTCTATTGCCTGCTGCTGCCGCTGGCGCTGGTCACGGCTGCCGGCTGGCTGACGCCGTTCTTCGTCGGCATTGTCGGTTATGTCTTCCTGGGTCTGGCCGAAGTGACCGAGGAACTGAGCCATCCTTTTGGCACCACGCCCAATGGCCTGCCGCTGGACGCCATCTGCCGTGCTGCGGAAATCAGCCTGGCCGTGCATCTGGGCGATCCGGTGCCACCCCCGCTGAAGGCCAAGGATTATTACCTCAGCTGATCCTGACCATCGGTGACCCAGACCATGGCCCCACCTCCGCTGCCCGAAGGGCCGATCGTGCTGTTCGATGCGGAATGCGTGCTCTGTTCGGCCAATGCCCAGTTCATCCTGAAACACGACAAAGCCGCGCGCTTCCGCCTGGCATCAATGCAGGGCGAAACAGGCGCCGCGCTGTTCCGCCAGCACGGCATGGACCCGGCCGATCCGACCAGCATTCTGGTGATCGATGGAAGCTGTGTTCGCAAGGATAGCGACGCGGTGCTGGCCATTTACGAAGGGCTGGGATTTCCCTGGCGGATCATCACTTTGCTGCGGATCATTCCTGCGGTGCTGCGCGATCCCGTCTATCGCCTAATTGCGCGCAACCGGTACCGCCTGTTCGGCAAACGAGCGACATGTTGGGTGCCCTCGCCAGAATACCGATCGCGCGTGTTGTGATCAGGCGCTGCAAGGCAGACGACGTCTTCCTCAATAATCAACAGAATGCTTCAGGTGCCGGGGGAGGCACAGCCCATAAGAAAAACTCGGGTCGGACCCGATTTATCATTTTTTGAATGCCAGGCTGAAGCTCCCTAATCTCCGATCGTTCAGCACATCGACCAACAAGCGCTCGAGTGCTGTTCTTGATGGGAGAGAGGCTTTGCTGAGGTTCACGTTCATTCTTCCCGCTGTTCTTGCACTCGGTATTAGCGGTTCGGCCTGCGGCCAGACAGATCAAACGGCGAGCGCTCCCTCCAGGATAGAGGTTCCCAAAGTCGAAACAGTGGGCGTCTGGCAAGCTCCCGCCGGTGCCACCCAGGTGCCCCTCTGGCCTGCAGACGTCCCGCTTGCACAACCCGACAGCGGTGATCGTGCGGAGACGACCGGCAATGGTTCACCCCTTGTCGGAGGGCGCAAATGGCATTGGGCGACCTATATCACCCGGCCAACCATGACGATCTATCGCCCCACGGGTCACAACACGGGCGCCGCGATGCTGGTTCTGCCCGGCGGCGGATTTTACGCTGTGGCGATGGACCTTGAAGGCACCGAGATCTGCGACTGGGTGGTCCGGCAAGGCATAACCTGCGCGGTTTTGAAGTACCGAACGCCCCAGGTTTGGGGCAAAGACGCCGATGGCCGTCAACAACGACCCGAGGTGCTGCTGGGGCTGGAGGACGCCCAGCGTGCGGTGAGCCTGCTGCGGCATCGAGCTGCCGGTTACGGCATCGATCCGCACAAGATCGGCGCGATCGGCTTTTCCGCCGGAGCCTATCTCGTCGCCAATATGAGCAACACAGTCGAACGCACCTACACGCTGACCGATGCCGCTGACGAGGTATCGCCCCGTCCTGACTTCGCGATTATCGCCTACACCGCACGGCTCCGCTATAAGAGCAACGAAGCGACTGATCTAAGTCTGGCACCCTGGGTAGCGATCAGTGCCCATGCGCCGCCGACCCTGTTTCTTCACGCCATGGACGATGACGTCGACGACATCCGCCACCCGATTGCCTATGCTCTGGCGTTGAACGACGCCGGAGTGCCCGTGGACATGCGCATCTATGCCCGCGGCGGGCATGCCTTCGGCCTGCGGCCGTCCGCCCCTCCGGTCACACAGGAATGGCCCGAGCAGGTCAGCCAATGGCTCCGCAACCTGGGCATGTTGTGATCAGGCGCTGCGCAAGATCCCGTCGACACAGGTGACGCAGGCACCGCCAATTGCCACTGCGCCATCGGCAGCGACATGCACGAAAACCATTCCGTCCCGCCCGACTTTGCGCCCCTGCGTGGCGCAATAATCGGCACCCGCCGGCGGCAGGGCGGCATGATGATGGCGGAACACCGCAATGCTGCCATTGCCGCTGCCGCACACCGGATCTTCCTCCACCCCGCAGGATGGGGCGAAGCTGCGCACCTCGATCGCCGGATCATCCTGCTGGTGTTGCCCGAACAGCGAAACGCCGGTGGCGCCAAGCCGCTTTTCAAAGGCAGCAGATCGGCTGAAATCGGGTTCCAGCGCCAGCACAGCTGCCGCATCGGCCAGCTGGGCGACGATCCAGCGCGGCCCGACATCGACAATCGCCGGCGGCATATCCCGCCGCACGGGGGCGCCCATGATCGCTTCGAGTTCATCGATATCGGCCGGGTCAAGCAGGGTCACTTGCGCTGATGGCAGATCCAGCGTGAAGCGCCGCTGATCGCCATCGCCTGAAACCACGATCCGCACCAGCCCCTGGCCGCATTGCTGCACCAGCACGCCGGCTTTCGGCGTGACCAAACCTGCTTCGAGCGCGGCATGCGCGCTGCCCAGCGTGGGATGCCCGGCGAAGGGCAGTTCGGACAGCGGGGTGAAGATGCGCAGCCTGTAATCCGCCGCCGGATCATCAGCGGGCAGCAGGAAGGTGGTTTCGGACAGATTGGTCCAGCGGGCGATCGCCTGCATCTCTGCATCGCTCAGCCCTGCGGCATCCAATACCACCGCCACGGGATTGCCCTTGAAGGGCTGATCCGCAAAGGCATCGACCACCTTGTAAGCGCGCATGGTCATGACTTTCAGCCCAGCGCCGCCTGCCAGGCCGCCGCGTCAAAGCCGACCAGCAATCCACCCGGATATTCCACAACCGGCCGTTTGATGGTCGAAGGATGGGCCGCCATGATGGTGACAGCCTTGGCCGCATCCACATCAGCCTTGTCCGCATCATCGAGCTGCCGGAAGGTCGTGCCCCGGCGGTTAAGCACCACTTCCCAGCCCTTGGCATCGACCCAGCGGGTCAGTTGCGCGGCATCGGTGCCCTGCTTCTTGTAGTCGTGGAACTGATAGCTGATGCCCTGATCATCCAGCCATTTGCGCGCCTTCTTGACCGTGTCGCAATTGGGGATGCCGTAAACCGTGATGCTCATGTCGTTCGTCCTGATGGCGGTATATCGGATGGGTCAGCCGGAAACTGGCGGATGCGCGGCTGAGCGCAGGCGAAGGAGGTGTAGCTTTCGTAATAGGCGCTGCGCCCGCGTTGTTGCACCCGGGCATGTTCGACCACCTGTCGCCAGCCCATGGCAGCGGCTTCGTCTGCCCATTCGGACAGGGCAACCACTTCGCCATCATCGGCGACATAGCTTTTGAAGCTGAGGAAACCGGGCTGGGCGCGGGCCAGCTCGACCATGCGTGCGGCATCGGCCTGATAGGCGGCGTGATCAATATCCGCCCGCTTGCGGTTGCGGAACACCACCAGGAACATCAGGCGCCACCGCCCAGATGGGCATCCGCGATGGCCACGGCCAGCGCGTCAGCGGCATCGGCACCGTTCACCTTCACCCCCGGCAGCAGGATCTTCAGCATGGCCTGCACCTGCGCCTTTTCCGCGCGGCCGGTGCCAACCACCGCCTTCTTCACCAGCTTGGTGGAATGTTCCGCCACCGGCAGCGAACAGCGCCCGCAGGCGGCCAGCACCGCACCGCGTGCCTGGGCCAGCTTCAGCGTGGAGGCCGGGTTCTTGTTGACGAAGACTTCCTCCACCGCGGCGCGATCGGGCGCATAAGTGGCGATCACCGCCGCAATGGCATCATGCAGATGATGCAGCCGCGCCGCCATCGGCGATGCGGCATCGGTCGGCACCTGGCCATGGGCGATATGGGTCAGCCGTGATCCCACGCTCCGCACCACGCCCCAGCCGGTGCAGGTGAGCGAGGGATCGAGACCGAGGATCAGCATGCTGCCCCTTCCCGCCAGCGGGAAGGGCAGTCCATCAGCCGAGCTTTTCCATCACCGCATCGGACACTTCGTAATTGCCCCACACGGTCTGGACGTCGTCATCATCTTCCAGCGCATCGACCAGCTTGAACAGGGTCTGCGCATCGCCTTCGGCGACATCGACGGTCAGATTGGGCTTCCACGCCAGCTTCACGCTTTCAGGTTCGCCCAGCACTTTTTCCAGCGCGCCCGAAACCTCATGCAAGGCTTCCATGGCGGTCCAGATGGTGTGGCCGTCTTCGCTGCTTTCCACGTCATCCGCGCCAGCTTCGATCGCGGCTTCGAGAACCTTTTCCTCGTCGCCCGCAGCGGCCGGATATTCGATCAGCCCCTTGCGTTCAAAGCCATGGCTGACCGCGCCGGTGGCGGCCAGATTGCCGCCATTCTTGCTGAAAGCGGTGCGGATGTTGGTTGCGGTGCGGTTGCGATTGTCCGTCAGCGCTTCAACGATCAGGGCAACGCCGCCCGGACCATAACCTTCGTAACGGATTTCTTCGTAATCATCGCCGTCATTGGCCGATGCCTTGTCGATCGCGCGCTGGATATTGTCCTTCGGCATCGACAGGGCGCGGGCATTGTTGACCGCCAGCCGCAGACGCGGGTTCATATCCGGATCGGGCATGCCCGACTTTGCCGCCACGGTGATTTCGCGGCTGAGCTTGGAAAAGGCCGCCGAACGCTTTTTGTCCTGCGCGCCCTTGCGGTGCATGATGTTCTTGAACTTGGAATGGCCTGCCATGGTTTTCGCTTGTCTGGCTAAGGGTTTCTGTGCGGCATGCCCTAGCGAAGGGAGGCCCGGCAGGCAATCAGCCATGGCATTTGGTGATGGCCGGGTGCCCTATGGCGCAATGTCGAAATGCAGCACCGCCTGCCGCTGACCCAGCTTGTGATACAGGGCTAGCGCGGCATCATCGCCATAATCGCCCTGCACAAACACCGCCCAGCCACCCGCGGCCCGCGCCACGGCACGCATCGCATCAATCAGGGAAGTCGCCACACCGCGGCGCCGGTGGCTTTCCACCACCGCCAGATCATAAATGTAGAATTCGCTGCGCCGCTGTTCGAGCTTGGGCAGTTCATAGCCCACCAGCCCGCCGATCAGCTGGCCATCGTCATCCCGTGCGATCAGGGCAACGACATGGGGCATGGCCAAGATCTGCAGGACATAGGCATCGTCCGGCAGAGCCGAGAGGTAGGCTTCGCGATCATCGAACACATCGGCGAACAGGCGGTTGAGGGCACGATACTGCTCCGCATCGCCCGGCCCCAGCCGCCTGATCGAGACAGTCAGAGGCGCACCGCCGTGCCACTGACACTGACCATCAGCATGGATCCATTGCTGCCAAGCACTTCGTAATCGATGTCGACCCCGATCACGGCATTGCCGCCCAGTTGCACGGCCTGCGATGTCATTTCCTGAACCGCTTCGCGCCGGGCGCGGCCCAGCACTTCCTCATATTTTCCGGAACGCCCGCCCACCAGATCGGTGATGGAGGCAAAAATATCGCGAAACAGATTGGCGCCGACGATCACCTCGCCCGTTACCAACCCCAGGTAATCCTGCACCGGGCGCCCTTCGATCAGGGCCGTGGTGGTCACGATCAGGCCGCCTTCTTCGCGGCTCCATGGACTTGCCATCTGTTGCTGCTCCTCTCCGTCCGGCAGGCGATTTGCCGCCGTTTCGGATCATAGGCACAGCAACTGCCCGCGCGAAAGACCCTTCGCGCGGGCAGTAGAAATCCGGGGATCAGCCGATGCCGAGCGCCGCCTTGTAGGTATCCAGAATCGCTTCCATTTCGGCGCGGTCATCCGGCTTCATCTTACGCAGGCGAACGATCTGGCGCATGATCTTGGGATCATATCCGGTTGCCTTGGCTTCGGCGTACACATCACGGATATCGTCAGAGATACCCTTCTTTTCTTCTTCAAGACGCTCAACACGCTCAATCAGCAGGCGCAGGCGGTCGTCAGCGGTTTCGGCCATCGGGATAATGCTCCGGATTGGGAATCACCTGTGGGTGAATCTTGGGGTGAATATTTGGGGGCGCTCGTTAGCCCCGCTTCACCTGCGGGTGAAGCCGGTGCGGCAGAGGCGGGGAAAACTTTCCGCCGCCTCCACCGCTTATGGGCCGTTTTATGCCACGATCCGTCGCCGGATCAGCCGTTACGCTTCAGGCTTTCTTCCATGCGCGCCAGCTGTCCGGGCGTCGCTTCCGTCTGGAAACGGGTTTTCCATTCCTGCGCCGGCATGCCGTGAATCAGGGCACGGGCTTCCGCTTTGTCGCCTGCAAAGCCCGCCTCACCAATCCAGTCGGCCAGGCAATTGCGGCAGAAACCGGCCAGCCCCATCAGATCGATGTTCTGCGCGTCATGCCGGTGCCGCAGGTGCCGCACCAGCCGGCGGAAGGCGGCAGCAGCCACTTCATCAGGCAGGCTATCAAGCGGATCGGTTGCCTCAGTCATCATCTGTCCTTGTGTTGTCGTCATGCCCTGCAATAACGCAGACCCATGGCAAAATTCGACCCCCGCAACCGCAAGGTCAAGATCCTCGCGACCATTGGCCCGGCCAGCTGTGACCCTGATGTGATGCGACGGCTGTTCCGTGCAGGAGCAGACGCCTTCCGCTTCAACATGAGCCACGGCGACCATGAATTCCACGCGCAGAACTTTGCGACCGTGCGCGCGCTTGAAAAACAATTCAACCGGCCGATCGCCATCCTGTGCGATCTGCAGGGCCCGAAACTGCGGGTCGGCACCTTCGCAGAAAAGCAGGCGATCATCACCCATGGCGCCCGCTTTACGCTGGATCAGGATCCGACACCGGGCGATGCGACGCGCGTCTGCCTGCCGCACCCCGAATTGTTCAACCTGCTGGAAGCGGGCCAGCGCCTGCTGATCAATGATGGCAAGATCCGCCTGCGCGTAGTCAGCGCCCGCCCCGAAGAAATCCTGTGCCAGGCCGAAGTCGGCGGCATGATTTCCGATCGCAAGGGCGTGAACGTGCCCGATGTCGAAGTGCCGATTCCCGCCCTGACCGAAAAGGACCGGCGCGATCTGGACTTTGCCGTGGCCCATGGGGCGGACTGGATCGGACTGAGCTTCGTCCAGCGGCCGGAAGATCTGATCGAAGCGCGCGAACTGATCGGCGGCAAGGCCGCGCTCTGCGCCAAGATCGAAAAGCCGCAGGCGGTGCGCCGGCTGGCCGAAATCATCGCTGCATCGGACGGGATCATGGTCGCGCGCGGCGATCTGGGCGTGGAACTGAACCCGGAAGAAGTGCCGCCGCTGCAGAAGAAGATTGTCAATGCCACGCGGCTTTCCGGCAAACCGGTGATCGTCGCCACCCAGATGCTGGAATCGATGATCGAAAGCCCGGCCCCGACCCGGGCCGAAGTCTCCGACGTGGCCAATGCGGTCTATGATGGCGTCGATGCTGTCATGCTGAGCGCGGAAACCGCCGCCGGCGCCTGGCCCGAAGAAGCGGTGATGATGATGAACGCCATCGCCGGGCAGGTGGAACGCGACGAAGACTATCGCCAGCGTATCCGCCTGCTGGACACCCGACCTGATCCGACCGTTGCCGATGCGCTGAGCCATGCCTGCATGACCATTGCCGATACCGTGGCGATCAGCGCGGTGGTGGTGTTTACCTGGAGCGGATCATCCGCCCGGCGCGTCAGCCGTGAACGCCCCGCCGTGCCGGTGATGGTGCTGACCCCATCGGTCGCCGTCGCCCGGCGCGTGTGCCTGTTGTGGGGGGCCCATTCGGTCGCCACCCGCGACATCGGCAGCTTTGAAGAGATGATCGGCAAGGGCAAGCGGATGGCGCTGCGCCATGGCATGGCCAAGGCCGGTGCCCAGGTGCTGATGATGGCCGGGGTTCCCTTCGGCCAGCCCGGCGCAACCAATCTGCTGCATGTCGTCGCGCTCGACGGTACCGAGCTGGAAAACGACAAGACCGACGGCTGATCCTTTGAAGATGGGCCGCCCCGCCACATGGCGAAGCGGCCCATCCTTTCCTCGACTGCGCTGTGTGCCCGCCAGACCGGCTGGATCAGCCGGGCGCACATATCAGCCGGGAAACTTCTGCATCCGGTCATCCATGCCCAGCAGAACCACCTGGCATTGCTGGGCCTCTAGCCGGTCGGCCCAATCGCGGATCAATTCTGCACAACTGTGATCGATAGCCGCCAGTTCGCCGCAATCCACCGTCACCCTGCGGTCAGTTGGTACCTTTTCCAGCGCATCGCTAAGCTTGGGCAGCTGCACGAAGGTGGCCGCGCCAAACAGCTGGATGCGCGTTTCATCATCGCTGTCCTGCTGATCAACATTCAGCCGCAGGCGCCGCAGATGGGGCGCCAGTTCGACCAGCGAGAAGGCGATGCCCACCAGCACGCCCGTCAGCAGATCAAAAGCCACCACCAGGATCAGCGTGGTGGCCCAGATCACCACCGGGAACCAGCCATGGTGGCGGAACAGTTCGGCCACATGATTCATCTTCACCAGCCGCCAGCCGGTAACCACCAGCACGGCGCCCAGCGTGGCCATCGGAATTTCCCGGATGACAAAGGGCAGCAGCACCACAAAACCCAGGATCCAGACCCCGTGCAGAATGGTCGACAGGCGCGTGGCCGCCCCGGCCTGCACATTGGCGGATGAACGCACGATCACCCCGGTCATCGGCAGGGCTCCGGCTGCGCCACACAACAGATTGCCGACGCCTTGTGCCCGCAGTTCCTTGTTGTAATCGCTGCGCACGCCATTGTGCATCTTGTCGACCGCTGCGGCCGACAGCAGCGTCTCCGCGCTGGCGATGAAGGCGATGGCCAGCGCTGCGGCCCAGATTGCCGGGTCCGCCATGAAGCCCCACATTCCCGCATCCGGCAGATCCACCGCCTCCGCAACCGAGCCCGGCACCGCAACCCGGGTCACATTCAGATCGAATGCCATGGCAATCAGCGTGCTGGCCACCACGCCCAGCAAGGCGCCGGGGATCAACCGCAGCGAGCGGGGGCAGTATTTTTCCCAGCCGACCATCAGGATAATGGTGATGCTGGCCACCAGCAGCGCCATTTCGGCGGTCGCCGGATTGGCCGCATCAAGGCCCAGCATCCGTTCAGGGATCGCCATCAGGTTTTCCACGCCATTGCCCGTCGGCCGCGCGTCAAACAGCACATGGAACTGACCGATCACGATCAGCATCCCCATGCCCGCCAGCATGCCCTGCACCACGGCAGGGGAAATCGCCCGGAACCAGCCGCCCAGCCGCAGCGCACCGGCAGCAAGCTGGATCAGCCCGGCAATGATCAGGATCGGCCCGAGCGCGGCCACGCCCTGGGTTCGGATCAGTTCGAAAACGACAATGGAAATGCCGGCTGCAGGGCCGCTGACCTGCAGGGGAGATCCAGCCAGGAAACCGACGACCAGGCCGCCGATGATACCGGTGATCAATCCCTTTTCCGGCTGCATGCCGGATGCGACGGCGATGCCCATGCACAGGGGCATCGCCACCAGAAAAACAACAATCGATGCGGTAAAATCGCGCATCAGCGTGCCTGTGGCCGGGCTGTCCCGCCCGGCCATGGGCACGCCTGTTGTCACTCAGCTGCTTCCAGCTGCACGCTCATGGCCAGGCGTTCTGCGGCCGGCAGCGCCACAGGCAGCGGATCTTCTGCATTCAGCTGAACGAACTGGCCGGTCTTGCCATCAAGGCCCAGCATCACGCCATTGTGGATGTCCACGAACCAACCATGCAGGGAGATTTCGCCACGGGCGATCCCGGCTGCAACCGACGGGTGGGTACGCAGGTGGGCAAGCTGCACCACGACATTTTCCAGGCTGGCAGCGCGAATCTGTTCGGCGCCGTCCAGATCCTTGTAACCGGTGCGCACGACATGTTCAGCGGCATGGCTGTGACGCAGCCAGGCTGCGACATTGGGCATGCCTTCCAGCATATGCGGGTTCATCAGCGCCTTCATCGCGCCGCAGTCCGAATGGCCGCAGACGATGATGTCGCGCACGCCCAGTGCCGCCACAGCATATTCCACGGTCGAGGACACGCCGCCGTTCTGGGTGGCGAAGGCGGGAACGATATTGCCGGCATTGCGGCAGACGAACAGGTCGCCCGGATCAGCCTGCATGATCTGTTCCGGCACAACGCGGCTGTCGGCGCAGGAAATCATCAGCGCCTTGGGGCTCTGCCCATTGGCGACAAGCTTCGCGTAAAGATCGTTGCGGCTCGGGAAAACGAGCTTTTCAAAGTCAAAAACGCGTCCGATCAATTCGTTCATGAAATCACTCCTTCGAGTTTGATTTCACGCATATCGGGCAGAAGTTTTGCTGCGGCACCGCGTGCTTGTAAGGAATTATTGCTGGATCGGAATCTCGATCCGGGCGCACAGCCCACCCAGATGGCTGGTCCCCAGCGTCAGCTGGCCACCGTGCAGGCGCGTGATCCGGTCAACAATCGGCAGACCCAGGCCAAACCCTTCGGTGTTGCGCGACCGGGCCACATCCAGCCGGACAAAGGGCGTCAGCACATGGTGATGCTGATCTTCGGGAATGCCCGGGCCATTGTCCGACACATCCATGGTGATCATGCCGGTATCGATCTGCAGTCGCAGTTCCACCTGATCCCCGAAATGCAGAGCATTGTTGATCAGATTGGACAGCGCCCGTTTGATCGCCAGCGGCCGCAAACGGGTGGCGAAATGATCGGGCCCTTCATAGCGGGCGTCATGCCCCTGATCGCTCGCCGCATCGATCAGCGTTGCACACAACACCGCCAGATCATTCAGCGATTGGGGTTCCGCCTCGGTCGCTTCCTCACCGGACAGATAAGCGAGCAGCGAATCGATCATCTGCTCCATTTCGCCAATGTCCTGTTCCAGATCGCGGCTGACATCAGCATCGCCCAGCCCATCGGCACGCAGCCGCAGCCGCGCCAGCGGGGTGCGGAAATCATGGCCCACCGCCGCCAGCGCCAACATCCGGTCGGCAATCAGCTGGTCGATCCGCTGCTGCATGGAATTGAACGCGGTCACCACCTCGCGCACTTCCTTGGGCCCTCGCACGGGAATGGGGCGAAACACCCCGTCACCGATCAGATGCGCCGCCAGCGCCACTTCACGCATGGGGCGCAATGTCTGGCGGATCATGATGCTGCCCAGCACGATCAGCGCCACCGCCGGGATCAGCGAAATCAGCACCCTGCCAAAGCTGAGATCCAGCTGATGGATATGATCCTTGGCGGTAAAGCGCAGCCAGCTGCCATCACGCAGCTGCATCGCCCCGACCATCGAGCTGTTCGATCCGGAAGACCGGAGATAGAGCTGCAGCTGGCGGTTGCGCAGCTGCGGTTCCCATTCGACCACCTGCAGTGTGATCGCATCCAGCGCGGGCGACACGGTCTGCCCGGCCGGGCGGGTTCGGGTCCAGTCCAGATGATATCGGGTGGTGGTCAGTTCGCGCGCCACGGCCGGCCGGTCCTTGACCTCCGCCTGTTCGATCAGCCGCGCCGACAGCACCAGATGTTCTGACAGACGGCGCGCCTTGTCGCCATCAATCGAAAACTGGCTGGCCCGTTCGTAAAGGAAAGTGCTGGCGGCGCTGTCGAGCAGGATCGTCACGAACAAAATCGCGACGATCTGGCCCACCAGCCCCATGGCATTGTCCTGCAGCCGCTTCAAAGGCGCTCCACCGGGACATTCATCATGTAACCTACGCCACGCACGGTGATGATCGGGGCCGGTTCGGTTTCGGTCGACAGCTTGCGCCGCAGCCGGCTGACCAGCACGTCGATGCTGCGGTCGGAACTGTCGCCCAGCCGGGTGCGCGACAGTTCGATCAGCCGTTCACGCGCCAGCACGCGCTGCGCATTGTCGCAAAGCGTCACCAGCAGATCGAATTCGGCGCCGGTCAGTTCCACCGCCGCACCATCGGGCGATGTAAGCTGGCGGCGCGGCAGATTGGCGATCCAGCCAGCGAAATGCAGTTCACCCCGGTTGCGATCAACCGGTGCGCCTTCCACCGCATGGCGCCGCAGCACCGATCGCACGCGGGCGATCAGTTCGCGCACGCCAAAAGGCTTGGCCAGATAATCATCGGCGCCCATTTCCAAGCCGATGACCCGGTCAATCTCGCTGCCCTTGGCCGACACGAATATGATCGGCACATTGCTGGTCCGCCGCACTTCGCGGCACAGATCGATCCCCGATGTGCCCGGCAGCATCACGTCCAGCAGCAGCAAATCGGCCGGGGCGGCACGCAGCGCATCCCACATCTGCGGGGCGGTGCCGACCATGCGCACATTGTATCCATTTTCCTGCAATGCGCGGGCGGTCAGCGTGCGAATAGGCGGATCATCCTCCACTATCAGAATATTGGGTGCCGCCATCTGCCTACCTTGAGCTTGATCTGTATCACGTCTTTTACGCGGAAATCGCATGGTCGCGCCATGAATTCCAACGCCCGCACCCGGCTGGGTGCGGAAAACTGTGCGCTCAATTAGGGATTGGGCCGGCCGGATACCAGTCCGGTGTCCACGGCCGGCCATTCGCCGATACCATCGGCAGAGAGAATTCAGCCTGCCAGCACCTGCATCGACCGGGCACGCAGGCGCCAGTTCATCATATGCCCGGCCACCAGCATCAGGCTGCCCACCACCGTGAACAGGGTTTCCCCGCCTTCCGCCTGCCCGGGCAGCAGCGCCGCAACCAGACAGGCCACGCCAATCACCCCCAGAAGGGGCGGCAACAGCTTGCGATGGCGGCGATAGCCGAGGCCAAAGGCAGCCAGGGCCGCAGGCACCACCAGCACCAGCGCCGCATAATGGAATGCCTCCGACTGGGCGAACAGACCCAGGAAGCCGGGCAGCAGCAACAGCAGCAGCGGCAGGGCGACGCAGTGCATCAAACACAACAGAGAGGCTGACATGGCCGCGCCTTCCACCACATTCGTGCGGCGCTGGGCCATCTGTGCCCGATTTCCATCAATCATCTCACTCATTCAAATCGCCCCTTGAGGAATGTTATACCGTATCATATGACGCCACTTCCTGATGATTCAAAGGGGCCAAGTGTGAAAATTCGTGTGTTGTTCCTGTCCGCCGTTTCCGTTTCGGCGATGATCCCGCAGCTCGCCCAGGCCGAAGATGCGACCCGTGACGGCGATGCCGGCATCGTGGTGACCGCAACCGGGCTTGACCAGACGGCGGGGGAAACCGCGACCCCGGTGATCACCCTGACCGGCGATGATCTGGTCCACCGGCGGCAGGCAACGCTGGGCGAAACCCTGGCCGGCCTGCCCGGGGTCAATCTCGACAATTTCGGCGGCGGCGCCAGCCGGCCGGTGATCCGCGGGCAGACCGCGCCGCGCGTGCAGGCCCTGTCTGACGGCGCCAATATCCAGGATGCTGCAGCCATTTCGCCCGATCACGCCATCACCACCGAACCGCTGCTGCTGCGCGGGATCGAAGTGCTGCGCGGCCCGGCAGCCCTGCTGTTCGGCGGCAGCGCGATTGGCGGCGCGATCAATCTGCTGGATGACAAGGTGCCGACCAGCCTGCCCGAAAACGGCCTGACCGGCGTTGCCGAAGGCCGGCTTGGCTGGGGCGACAGCGAAAGGTCGCTCGTCGGCGGGATCACGGCATCTTCCGGCCCGATCGCCTTCCATGCCGAAGGCGTCTATCGCAGTTCGGATGATTACCGCGTGCCCAATGCCTTTGGCGATCGGCATGTCGATGGGTCGTACAACGAAACATCCACCTTCAGCGTCGGCACATCATGGGTCGGGTCGCAGGGCTATCTGGGCGTCGCCTATACCAGGCAGAACAGCGAATATGGTCTGCCCGGCCATTCCCATGATTATGAATCCTGCCACCCGCATGGCAGCAGCCTGCATTGCGGATCGCACAGCCATGACGATGGCGACCATGATCATGACCACGATCACGAACATGAACACGACGAAGTGCCTTTCGTGAAGCTGCGCAGCGATCGTTTCGACATTCGCGGCGAATATCGCGACATGCTGCCGGGCATCGAACGCGCCCGCCTGCGCCTGTCCTTCACCGATTACGCGCATGACGAAATCGAAGAGGACGTCGTGTCGACCACCTTCACCAACAAGGCGCATGATCTGCGGATCGATGTGGCGCACAAGTCGATTGCCGGCCTGCGCGGCATCATCGGCTTCCAGCATTCGGGCAGCGATTTCAGCGCCGTGGGCACCGAAGCCTTCCTGCCGGAAAGCTCCACCACCAACACCGCCGTGTTCCTGCTGGAAACGCTGCAGGCTGGCCCCGTCCGGCTGGAAGCTGCGGTGCGGCAGGAATGGCAGACGATCGAAACCACGCTGGACCGCGAAGTCAGCCACAAGCCGCTCTCTTTCTCCGGCGCGGCGGTGTGGGACATCAATGGCGACTATTCGCTCGCCCTGTCTCTCGCCCGTTCGCAGCGCGCGCCCAATGTGCAGGAACTCTTCGCACGCGGCGTGCATCTGGCGACCAACACCTATGAACTGGGTACGGCAACGCTGGGCACCGAAACCGGCAAGTCGGTGGATCTGACCTTCCGCAAGACGGCAGGCAACACCACCTTCACCATCGGCCTCTATCATCAGGATTTCGACAACTACATCTTTGCCAACACGTTGGATCAGTACGAAGACTTCCGCCTGATCCGCTATGTCGCGGCTGACGCCAGCTTCACCGGCGTGGACGGGGAAATCCGTCAGCAGATCACCCCGGCTGTGGGCCTGACCGTGTTCGGCGACTATGTCCGGGCAAAACTGCATGATGATCAGGGCAATCTGCCGCGCATCCCGGCCGGGCGCCTGGGCGCAAGGGCTGACGGCGGCTGGGGTCCGTTCCATGGCGATATCGAATATTATCGCGTGTTCGAACAGGATCACATTGCCAGCTTCGAAACCCGCACGCCGGGTTACAACATGGTCAATGCGACGCTGGCCTGGCGCACCGAGCTTGGCCCCTTCGCCAATGCGGAAATCTTCATGCGCGGCACCAATCTGACCAATGAACTGGCGTTCAACCACGCGTCCTTCATCAAGGATTCGTCACCGCTCCGTGGCCGGAATGTGGTGTTCGGCGTCCGCACCAGCTTCTGATCTTAATCGCTGCATTGCAGAGGGGCGCGGATTACCGTGCCCCTCTGTGCTGTTATGAACTGAACCCTATGACCAGCCTTTCCCCGCCAGCCTCCAGCACACCACCCGTCAGCAAACCGGCCAGGCGCAAACCATCGGCGCTGTTCCAATATATCGAAAGCCTGCAGGGTGATCGGCCATGGGGCAGCCTGCTTGATGCCGGAACCGGCACCAATTCCATCAACTGGGTGTCCGGGCTGGAAACCGATCGCTGGACCGCCGTCACCGGGGCGCAGAACCACGCGATCCAGGTGCGTGACGCGGTGGCCAAGCAACGCCGCAAGCAGGACCGCATCATCCTGGGCAATTGGGCCGATCCAGCCCTGCTGGCCAAGGAACAATATGACACGGTTCTGGCCGATTATCTGCTGGGCGCGATCGAAGGCTTCGCCCCCTTTTTCCAGCATCAGCTGTTCGCCCGGTTGCGGCCACTGACCGCCGGCAGGATCTATATCATCGGGCTCGAACCCTATGTGAACCAGCCGGCAGAAAGCCCGGCGGCACAGCTGGTCCGCCAGATCGGACGCTATCGCGACAGCTGCCTGCTGCTTTCCGATGATCAGCCCTATCGCGAATATCCGGCCGAATGGGTCGCCGATCATCTCCATGCATCCGGCTACAAAGTCATCGCGGCCAAGCGTTTTCCGATCCGCTACAAGGCGCGTTTCGTGAACAGCCAGATCGACATGTGCCTGCCGCGCCTGGATGGGCTGGCCGCTCGCAGCCCGAGCGAACGCAGCCTGGCCCGCGCCCTGCGCGCACGCGGGGAACAGCTGCGCGAACAGGCGCTCGCTCTGATCGAACAGGACGGCAGCCTGAGCCATGGCAATGACTATGTGATCGCGGCCGAACCAGCCTGAGGATTCGGTTACCTTTTCATCCTAGAACAGGGGCATGATCCGTGAAGAACAGCATGCCATCCTGTTCCGCCAGAAATCGCCCCCGCTGGCATTGCGGCTGTTCGCCATCGTGCTGGGGCTCGGCATTGCCACAGTGATCCCGGCGCCCTTCATCATCCATGCGGACTGGAGCCAGTGGTCAGCCACATTGCTGCTGGTGCTGGCCTGCATCATCATCCCGCCGGTGATCGGCGGGGTGTTCATCATCATCGGCCTGGTCAGCGCCACCGATCTGCGAATTGACGCGGCCCGCGGCGAAGTGACCCGCATCATGCGCGGCCCGATCCTGCGGCGGCACGAATGTTACCCCTTCACCGCCATCGCCCCGCCAGAACTGACCATGCGCGACAGCGAGGATGGCCCTTACCCGATCCTGAAACTGCGCCTGCCGCGCTGGCCGGTGGTGGAAATGTGCGATTTCGCCCATCGGGCTGAGGCCGAATATTGGCAGGACCGGATCACGCAGATGCTGCAGCAGCCTTGAAGCCATTCCGGCACCCAAAGGCGCCCGCTTGCACAGGCTGAACCCGGCGGCTATTGTTGCGATCAATTCGCAAATTCTGGATCACCCACTGTGCCCGCGACGTCCGCCACCCCCACCCTGCCGCGCCGGAAACGAGCCGCGACGGTGGCGAATCTGGACAAATTCACGGCATTGCGGGTGATCGACACACAGCAATTGTCGCCGCATATGAAGCGGGTGCGGTTCGCCGGAACCAATCTGCACAGCTTTGCCACCAGCGAACATCTGCATATCGGCCTGCTGATCCCGCCGGCTGATGCCGCACGGCAGGACTGGCTGATCATGCGGGCCGATGGCAAGGCGCGGCTGCGTGATCCCGCATGCCCGCCGATCAATCGCAAATACACCATCCGCAGCATCGATGCGCCAGCCGGGCAGATCGCGATCGATTTCGTGCTGCATGCTGATGGCGGCCCCGGCGGACAATGGGCAGACACGGCCCAGATCGGCGATGTTGTCGGCATGCTCGGCCCGGGTGGGCGCGGGCTGGTGGCGGCGGATTGGTATCTGCTGGCCGGGGATGAAACCGCCCTGCCCGCGATCGGCCGCATGCTGGAAAGCATGCCCGATGATGCCGTGGGGCAAGTGATCGTCGAGATCGCCGATGAAGCAGAACAACAGGCGCTGCGCGTGCCGCCGGGCATGGCCGTGCAATGGCTGCATCGCCATGGCGCCCCGGCGGGAACGACCACGCAACTGCTGCAGGCGGTGCAGGCGCTTTCCCTGCCGCAGGGCAATGTTCGCCCCTTCGCCTGGGTGGGCGCAGAATTCACCGCAGCCCAAGCGATCCGCCATTATCTTTGCCGGGAGGCTGGCATTGCCAAATCCGATCAGCTGGTGGTGGCCTATTGGCGGCTGGGCAAAGCCGATGGTGCCGGGGAAATCAGCTGAGGGGGGCCATAAATTCTATAATGGAAGGAATTATCGCCATTTTGGCCGACTAATCTTCTTCTGCGGATCGGATCATAGGCGGGGCAGTTCAAATCTGCATCGAAAGTGACCATCCCCATGACCACCATCTCATCCGATACCGCCATCGACCTTCGCACGGCGCCCTATGCGGCGCTGCTGCTGCGTCTTACCACCGGCGTGCTGTTCCTGGCCCATGCGGGGCTGAAGATTTTCGTGTTCACCCCGGCCGGCGCAGCCGGTTTCTTTTCTTCCGTCGGTCTGCCCGGCTGGCTGGCCTATGTCACCATCGGCTGGGAGGTGATCGGCGGGTTGGCCCTGATCCTGGGAGTCTGGCCGCGTCTGGCCGCACTGGCCATGATCCCGCCGCTGCTGGGCGCCATTGCCGCCGTCCATGCGAAGGCCGGCTTCTTCTTCGACAGCGTCGGCGGCGGCTGGGAGTATCCCGCTGTCTGGATCATCGCGCTGGTGGCGATCAGCCTGATCGGTGATGGCCGCGCCGCCCTGCTGCCCACCCCCGCTGCCGCACGCCGCTGATCCGCCTGACCGAAAAGGAACATCACCATGCTGATCGATGGAAAATGGACGGAAGACTGGCAGCCGGTCCAGGCAAAGGATGAAAAGGGCGGCTTCATCCGCCAGCAATCGAGCTTCCGCAACCGGGTGAGCGCAGATGGCAGCACCGCCTTCCCGGCGGAGGCGGGCCGTTATCATCTCTATGTCGCGCTGATCTGCCCCTGGGCATCACGCACGCTGATCGCGCGCAGGCTGAAAGGGCTGGACCACGCGGTCACGGTCTCAGTCGTAGAGCCCGAACTGACCAGCCAGGGCTGGCGCTTCGGCACCGCCGACCAGCCCGCGCCCGATCCGGAAACCGGAGCGACCTATATGCATGAAATCTACACCCGGGCCGATCCGCATTTCACCGGGCGGGCCACCGTGCCCGTGCTGTGGGACCGGCTGACCGGCACCATCGTCAACAATGAATCGGCCGATATCCTGCGCATGTTCAATTCCGGCTTCGGCGATCTGACCCAAGGCACGATCGATCTGGGCATGATTGATCTGTGCCCGGCCGATCTGCTGCCGCAGATCGATGCGCTGAACGACCGGATCTATCCCGCGCTCAACAACGGCGTCTATCGCGCCGGATTTGCCACCACCCAGATCGCCTATGAAGAGGCGTTCCAGGATGTTTTCGCTATGCTGGACGAGCTGGAACAGCGGTTGGCGGGCCATGGCCCCTTCCTGTTCGGTGACCGGCTGACCGAAAGCGATATCCGCCTGTTCGTGACGCTGGTGCGGTTTGATGCAGCCTATTTCGGCCTGTTCAAATGCAATCTGCGCCGCATTGCCGATTACGCTGCGCTGCAGGCCTATCTGCTGCGCATGCTGGCGGTGCCGGGCATTCGCGACACCGTCAGCCTGGATCACATCAAGCGCGGTTATTACTCGATCCGATCGCTCAACCCGAATGGGATCGTCCCGGTCGGGCCGGCGCTCGCCGGGTTCGACTGACAGCGCGGAGATCACCGTCGCAATCAGCAGCAATTGTCCATAAAAGTCCCGAATTGCCGCCATTGAGGACAAAATTGCCATGGACCGCCTCGATTGTGACCGGATGTTCGTGGCCGTGCTGGACAGCGGCAGCTTCGCCCGGGCGGCGGCGCGGATGGGCACCAGCAGCGGCCAGGCATCCAAGATGGTGGCCCGGCTGGAGGCGGAGCTGGGCGTCCAGCTGATCAAGCGAACCACCCGGGCGCTTTCCCCCACCGAAGTGGGCCAGGCCTATCATGACCGGATCAGGGCACTGATCGAGGATTTCGACGCGCTGGATGCCACGGTGCGCAATGCCTCCGCCCATCCTTCCGGGCGGTTGCGGCTGTCGGCGCCGGTGTCTTTCGGAACGATCCAGTTGCAACCCGCGCTGCTGGATTTTGCCCGGCGCTTCCCCGACATCCAGCTGGATGTCAGCTTCGCCGATCGCATGGTCAATCTGGTCGAAGAGGGCTTTGATGCGGCCATCCGCATCGGCACACCGGATGACAGCAGCCTGATCGCCCGGCGGCTGTGCGATGCGCGATCGGTGCTGGTGGTATCACCCGCCTATCTTGCGCAGCAGGGCGTGCCTGCCACGCCCGATGATCTGCGCGATCATCAATGCATCATTGATTCCAACTATCGCGATCCGTCGCATTGGGCGTTTCGCTTGCCCGACACAGGCGACCGCGTGCTGGTGCCGATTGCCGGCCGGTTGCGCTTTTCCAATGCCCAGGCCTGCCTTGCCGCAGCCGAAGCCGGGCTGGGGCTGGCCCGGGTGCCCAGCTTCGTGGCCGGCTGCGCGCTGCGCGAAGGGCGGGTTCAGCGCGTGCTGGCATCGATGGAGGATGAACCGATGGGCATTCACGCGCTCTATCCGCCGGCCCGGCATCTGGCCCACAAGGTCCGCGCGCTGGTCGATTTTCTGGCCGAGCGTTTCCACGGCCAACCGGCGTGGGACAGGGATTGGGGCGACAGCTAAGCCTCCCCGGAATGTTACCCTTCTCGCCGGAACTGGCGACGACAGGCCGCCGGGGTGACGCCCCACCACTGGCGGAACAGCCGGGTCATATGTTCCTGATGGGCAAAGCCGCATTGCAGCGCAATCTGGGCCAGCGGTTCGCCGGTTTTCAGCAGGCTGCGCGCTGCCGCCAGCCGCAGGCTGATCAGGAACTGATGCGGTGACCAGCCGGTGCCTTCGCGAAAGCGGCGGGAAAAATTGACCGCGCTACTGCAGGCCACCGCCGCCAGATCATGCAGACGGACGGGTTGATCGAGGTGCTGGCGCAGGAAATGATACACATCGTGAAACTGCGCCGGGGTCAGCCGCGCGCGCCGGATCTGCCCGGCCTGCACCGCGATTTCCGAGGTCAGCATGGAGGCCACGCTGCCAGCCAGCCGGTCACCACAACCGGCATACATCATATCCGCGGCGATCTGGGTTAGTTGATAGAAACCCGGATTGTTCTGCCCCAGAGAGGGTGCCGGTGTCGGCGTTGGATCGTCTGAGGCGCCATCACTCCCAATCGGCCGGACGCGCAACGAAAGATGGATCGTTTCCACGGGCGCATGCAGGCGCAGCGCAATCTGACCCCCGCCGGGCAGAACCGACATGGCGCCGGGCGCAACCGCCCCGCCGATCTGCCTGCTCCCCTGCCGCAGTTCCACCCGCGCCGCGCCCTGCCGGTGCAGCACGAACAGATGATCCGCCCGTGCCGCAAAATTCCCGTGGAAGGGCTGTTCCAGCTGGTGCGACACATGCAGGCCGGTCCAACCCAGATCATCGCTGGAGCACAGCAGCTTCCGGGCCGCAAAACCGGCGATGCCGCGTGTCTGTTCTACCGTGAACACCGGCCGTTCCCCGCCATCCGCAGGCATGTTCGGAACGGGGTGAGCGGCACGCATCATACTATATCCGGTATTCGATTATGGATTCATCGGCAAGATATGGGATTTTGATCGCTTTGTGCAGGATCACCCACAGTCCTGCGGCTTATCCATGGCGTCCCGTTCCGCCCTGCTGCCCCTGAAGAAAACAGGCCCAGCACATGGCCGGACGCAACCCATGATCGGAGAACACAATGCCGCTTCTCAATGCCAGCAAGGTCTACAAGCCGTTCGAATATCCCTGGGCCTTCGACTATTGGAAGAAGCAGCAACAGATGCATTGGTTGCCCGAAGAGGTGCCACTGAGCGAGGATTGCCGCGACTGGGCCAACAAGCTGCTGCCGCATGAACGCAATCTGCTGACCCAGATCTTCCGCTTCTTCACCCAGGCCGATGTGGAAGTGCAAGATTGCTATCACGAAAAATACGGGCGGGTGTTCAAACCGACCGAGATCAAGATGATGCTGACCGCCTTCAGCAATATGGAGACGGTCCATATCGCCGCCTATTCGCATCTGCTGGACACGATCGGCATGCCCGAAAGCGAATATGCGATGTTCCTTGAATATAAGGAGATGAAGGACAAGCACGATTATCTGGCGACCTTCGGCGTCGACAGTGATGAGGATATTGCCCGCACGCTGGCGATGTTCGGCGGTTTTACCGAAGGGCTGCAGCTGTTCGCCAGCTTCGCCATGCTGCTGAACTTCACCCGCTTCAACAAGATGAAAGGCATGGGCCAGATCGTGACCTGGAGCGTGCGCGATGAAACGCTGCATTGCGAAGGCATCATGAAGCTGTTCCACACCTTCTGCGCCGAACGTGGCTGCCTGACCCCGGCGGTGATCCAGGACATCTATGACAGTTGCCAGACGACGGTGCGGATCGAAGAAGCCTTTGTCGATCTGGTGTTCGAAATGGGCCCGGTCGAAGGCATGACCGCACCCGACATCAAATCCTATGTCCGCTTCGTTGCCGACTGGCGGCTGCAGCAATTGGGGCTAAAGCCGATCTACAACATCGCCGAACACCCGCTGCTCTGGCTGCAACCGCTGCTGAACGGCGTCGAACACGCCAATTTCTTCGAAGCGCGCGCCACCGAATATTCCAAGGTGGCGACCAAGGGCGACTGGAACAGCGTGTGGGACAGCTTCGACCGCCGCGTCGCCGCCGGGATTGCTGCGGCTGCTTGATTGGCGGAATGAAACGATACTGGGGGCGCCCGATGGCGCCCCTAATACGTCCCGCCACAATCTGGCGCAGTCCTTTGTCGGCTAGCCGTGCTGATCGGCGCCCGGTGTAACGAGCCGAGCCGCTGACCCACGCTGGTCAAGGCCGAGAAGCTGACCCGCCGGCAGGCCGTCGCCTTGGGGATGATGCGGGCGCTGGTTGAGGGCTGAGTGATGGTGGTTGCGAAGGGGGAGACGCATCTCGGCCGCAAGCACCGCGACGTGCATTGGGAGCTGACGCCAACAGTAACGCCCCACTGCGTCCGCTGTCGCCGTCCCTTCGAGAGCGAGGGCGCACACCATTGTCTCTGCCTGCCCTGTTCGAATAGGGCGGCGGGGACCGGTCCCTACGCGGTGTGAGCAGCTAATCTCCGAAGGCTTCGTTTATCGCCTTGAATACCTTCTCAGCTCGACCAACCGTGTGAGCCGGGAGATCATCGACTGACTTCCAAGTGTCGAATTGTTTCCACATCTCACCCATAATGCGCTTCTTATCGAGCTGCGTATGGCCGTGTCTTGCCTTCAAAACGTGCTCGACCTTTTTGCTGATCATGTCTGAGCCATCTTCCGGCAAGTCCTCCGGCTTAATGGCTATGCCGTAGGTCTCGTTCACGCAGTCGATGAAGAATTTGGGTGGGAACAGGTCCTCGATTGCGAAGTCTGTCTGCTTAGTACCAACGGCCTTACCGAGCATGAGCGTCCTGAATTTTTGGCCGCCATCTTCGGCCATCTTGGAAACATACAGCTCGTTGATCTTGGCCTTCGCCTTCTCGCCTGCCTCGTCATTGTCGAGAAGCACACCGGCGTCCCAACCCTGACCGATGGCGAACCCGGCATACATTGGGGTCTTGGAAGCACCATCGGCGGGCCAAAGGTGAATCCTGTCCGACAACCCCTCTTTCCCCGCGCCCTTAAGCAAGCCAGAAAGCTTATGCAGGACTACGGCATCTCCGCCGCCCTCGACTATAAGCACTTGTCTGCTCCCAAGGATGCCGCTGTGATCGCCCGTGAGTCCGAGGCTTTGTTCGATCACGGCCATTGGTGCTCGTTGTGTGCTCACAATACCTTGCGTGACAGCGACGTGATTATCCCGACTTTCGATAATCCGCACACGCTCGGGATGGGCTTGGTCCACCATGGAGGCGAGATGCGTGGTGTAAAGAATGCTGTTGTCCTCTGCGAGCCGCTCAAACACTTTGAGCAAGTCCCGCTGGCCGGTGAAGTGAAGATGCACACCAGGCTCTTCGAGGAGTAAGACACAGTCTTTGAACGCGCCATTCGTGGCGTGGGTGAACTTCCATGCAAACGAGACATACCAACGGAAGCCAGTGGAGCGACGATGGAGGCGCACGGGCATTCCTATGCCCGCATCCTCTGCGAAAATGTTCAGCGTTGGCCCGTCAATTTCGATATCGAAGGAAACGTCCTTTTGTTGCCAGAGGTCCGCGAACTGTTTGGTAAGATACTTCGAAGCTGAGCGCTTATCGAAAGAGCGAACAGTACGCCCCTCCGCCGACTGGCCTTTCTCGAGGAAATCATCGAGTTCGATCTTTGCGAGATCGAGGATGATAAGGATGGTCTGATCCTCGTTGTTCAGCTTGTGGCGGTTCTTCCGGCCGACGTTGTCCCACCTTGCCTTGAGCTGGTCGAGTTCGATCTGGTTTCCTGACATATCGTAGTCGCGGATATAGACGAACTTGGGTGTATTGGCCTTCGCCCACTCCTTCGCTTTATCCGCATCCAACGCGCCTTCCGCGAAGCCGCGAACATAGAAACCAGTGCCATATTCATAGTGTCGATATAGGTCGATGTATGCTCGCTGGGGCAATTCTATGGGGGATTTGTCCGAAGTCCCCTCATCTTCATCGCTATCAGTTACGGGAGCAGCTTCTTCCGCCAATTCGGAAATCTCATCAGGGGTAAGAGAGAAGCGCGCGTGGCATACCTGTGTGCCCTTCGCGTCGTCTCGGCCCTCCCATTGATCGACTGGCCAATCCTCATCAATCTTGTAGGTTGCGCCAGAGATAATCGGGTTAACGCAATAAAGCGCTTCGAAGAGATTACTCTTCCCCGCCTCGTTCTGACCAACAAACGCTGTGATTTGATTGGCGGCAATCCAACCCGAATCAATCACATTCCGGAAGTTTGTTACTTGAAACCCTTCGAACTTCATCCCCTAAGCCCCCCTTACTGACCGAGCGCCACAATCAGATAGGATGGCAGGTATTCATAGCCAATGGGGAGAGGCAAATCTCGCCCCGGCGGCCGAGGTTTCGCGTTACCTTGTCGGTTATCTATGAACCGTCGCCCGAAGGCAAAAAGTCGCGGAAATGTTGGAAAAACTGGAGCGGGCGAAGGGATTCGAACCCTCGACCCCAACCTTGGCAAGGTTGTGCTCTACCCCTGAGCTACGCCCGCTCACTGACGTTTTCTACCGGGAAGTCCCGGTGGGGAGGCGCGCCACTAGCATCGACCCTGGGGGTCGGCAAGCATAAAAATCACCTTTTTTGCAGATCGTGCTTCTCCCTTCACAAATCCGCGTAAAACGCCACATTGGCGCCATTGATTTCATGAGAGGAGCGTTCCCTTGGCCAGCATGGGCTTGAATCTGGAAGAGCAGAAAGCGGTAGACCGGTTTCGCACGAATGTGGTCGACCCTTCGCGCGACAAGCTGGTCATCCTGGATTTCTGGGCGGAATGGTGTGGCCCCTGCAAGGCGCTGACCCCGGTGCTGGAAAAGGTTGCCGGCGAATATGCGGACAAGGGCGTGGTGCTGGCCAAGCTGAATGTCGATGAAGAACAATTCATCGCCAGCCAGTTCCAGGTCAAATCCATCCCCACGGTCTATGCCATCTTCAAGGGGCAGCCGATTGCCGATCTGACATCGGCCCGGACCGAATCGCAGCTGAAGCAGATGCTGGATCAGCTGCTGGCGCAATTGCCTGTGACAGGCGGCGATGCGGCTGATGGGGAACCCGATATCGCGCCGCTGATCGCCATGGGCGAAGAAGCCCTGGCAGAAGGCGATGGCGAACGCGCCGTGGGTATCTTCGGCCAGCTGGCCCAGATGGCGGATGAAGACCTGGAGGTGCATTCAGGCCTGATTCGCGCGCTGCTGGCCGTTGGCCGCCCGGAAGACGCGCAAACCGTGTTCAACGCCCTGCCCGATGCGCTGCGCAGCGATCCGGCGATTGCCAAGGCCGCCGCCGCGCTGGCTCTGGCTGACAGCGGTGTCGATGCCAATGAATTGCAGGTGCTGCGCGCCAGCGCCGCCGAACGCCCGGCCGATATGGAGGCGCAGTTCGCCTTCGCCCAGGCCGCCTTTGCCGCAGGCGCCCGCGATGAAGCGGCCGATGTGCTGCTGCATATGGTCGGGACCGATCCGGCCTGGAACGAAGCGGCCGCGCGCACCAAGCTGCTGCAGATCTTCGAAGCCGTCGGCATGGAAGACCCATGGGTATCCACCCAGCGTCGGCGGCTGTCCCTGCTGCTGTTCGGCTGATCAGGCATGACGCAGACGACACGCCTGTCGATCTTTCCGCTGGCCGGGGCGATTCTGTTCCCCGGCCTGCAACTGCCGCTGCATATTTTCGAACCGCGTTATCGCGAACTGGTTGGTTCTGCACTGGCGCGTGATCAGCGTATCGCGATGATCCAGCCGCAATCCGCGCGCGAGGGCGCGCCGCTGTTCGATATTGGCTGCGTCGGGCGGATCGACGATGTCGAAGCGCTGGAAGACGGGCGCTATAATATCATGCTGACCGGCGAAACACGCTTCCGCATGCTGCGCGAAATCCCGGTGCAAACCCCGTTTCGCCAGATCGAGGCCGAACTGCTGCCCGAACCCGATGACGAGGTGCTGAGCATGATCGAGCGGGCCAGCCTGGAACAGGAATCGCGCCGCTTCGCCGATCGGCAGGGTTATTCGGTGGAATGGGATTCGGTCGCCCGGCTGGATGATGTAGCGCTGGTCAACGGGATGAGCCAGATCGCCCCGTTTGACGCAGCCGCCAAGCAAGCGCTGCTGGAGGCCAATGATCTGGCCAGCCGCTGCGAATTGCTGATCCAGCTGATGCAGTTCTTTGGCCGGGGCGATCCGGATGAGGAGCGCGTGACTTTACAATAAGGTCAGACGTTGAAGGCGCCGCGCAATCCGTCGATCACATATTGCGCGGCCAGGGCCGCCAGCAGCACACCCAGCAGCCGGGTGATCACCGCTTCCACCCGGGCGCCGAAGATCCGCATCAACGGGCTGGCCGCGATCAGCGCCAGCAGCGTCAGCAGCAGCACCGAACCCAGCGCCGCCAGCACCACCAGCGTGCCCCCCATGCCATCGGCCGTGCTCTGCAGCAGCATCACCGATGCAATGGCCCCGGGCCCGGCCAGCATCGGCATGGCCATGGGGAAGATGGAGACATCTTCCACCTCCGGCGTGCCGATGATCTTTTCGGCCCGTTCCTCGCGCCGCTGGGTCCGCTTTTCAAACACCATGTCGATCGCGATCATGAACAGCATGATCCCGCCGGCAATGCGGAAGCTGTTCAGTTCAATATGCAGCGCGCCCAGCAATTGCTGCCCGAACAGGCAGAAGACCACCAGAATGGCCCCGGCCACGAAACAGGCCCGCAGCGCCATTGCGCGCCGCTGTGCTGGTGAAGCGCCCGTGGTCAGCCCGGCATAGATCGGTGCGCAACCTGGCGGATCGATCACCACGAACAGCGTGACAAAGGCTGACAGGAACAGCTCTATCATCGGGCCCCCATGCCACTGCCGTCGAGCCGCACGGACAGGACATCCTGCGCCGCGCCATCGCGCATGAAATTGACCCGCACATTCTGCCCGCCGCCGACAGCAGGATCAATCCTGACCGACAAGGACCCATCGCGCGCCATCAGAGGATCCGCCGGAGCGCCCGGTGCGGCATTGCCCGGCCCGCCCGGGGGCCTGCCAGAAGCTGGCGATCCCGGTTCTGCACGCACGCAGCTGGCCGCCTGGGCGGTGATCATTTCGGGCGCCACCAGCGATTGTGCCAGCGCGCCATCCAGCTGCAGCACCCAGCGATAGGGGCCGCCGCCATCCCGGCGCCAGACCACCAGATATTGCCCGCGTGCGTCTTCGCCACGCTGCCAAGCGCCATGGGTGACCGCCATGGAGCCATCGCAGCTGCTCCACACGGCATGCGGTTGCCAGCGGGCAGACGGCACCACGGGTGGGCGGCGCTTCAGCCAATCCTGCGCGCGCGTTCTTTCGGGCACATAAAGCACCGCTTCGGGCGCAGAAAATTCGGTGAAGGCAGCCCATTGCCCGCGTTCCTGCGCCGCAAGGGCGAAGGCGAATTCGCGGGCGATCACCGCGCTGGCATTGGCTGTCTGCTGCAGGGGAGGCCCCCTGCGCTGCGGGCCGCCGCCCGATGCACAGCCCGCCATGGCGAGCAGCGCGACCGAAATCGCCACCGCACGCACGGCCGGGCGCCGGATCACACCAATCGCCCGAGGATGATCTTGATAATGTTCAGCAGCACGATCAGCGCCAGCGGCGACAGATCGATCGCCCCGGTATCGGGCAGGACCCGCCGGATCGGCGCCAGCAGCGGATCCAGCAGTGCATTGACCGCGCGATAGATGGCCGAAACATACTGGTTGTGGAAGCTGACCACATTAAAGGCCACCAGCAGGCTGACGATGAACTGGACGATCACCAGCGCCACGATCACCGAGATCAGATAGCTGATGATTTCAACGAGGGTCAGGATCAACACCGATGCTTTGCCTTATTCTGCGTCCCGCCCTGCATTAGCCGGGCGGGCGGGTTTGCTTCAAGCCGCGTTCAAACCGCGCGGACCAGCGTGCCTGCACCACGGCTGGTAAAGAATTCCAGCAACATGGCATGGCCAACCCGGCCATCGAGCACCACGGCCGCCTCACACCCGGCTTCCACGGCGCGGGTGCAGGTTTCCAGCTTGGGGATCATGCCGCCGCTGATCGTGCCGTCGGCCTTCAGCCGGGCGATATCCACCGGCGTCAGATCGGTCATCAATTCGCCCTGCTTGTTCAGCACGCCCGGCACATCGGTCAGCAGGAACAGCCGCGCCGCGCCCAGCGCCGCCGCGATCGCGCCGGCCATGGTATCGGCATTGATATTGTAGGTTTCGCCATCGCGGCCGACCCCGATCGGGGCAATCACGGGAACAATGCCAGCCTTGCTGACGGTTTCCAGAATGGTGATGTCCACCTCATCCGGTTCACCGACAAAGCCCAGATCCACGACCTGTTCGATATTGCTGTCCGGATCCTTGCTGGTGCGCGTGACCTTGGTGGCCGTGACCAGCCCGGCATCCTTGCCCGAAATGCCGATCGCCTTGCCACCGGCGCGGCTGATCCAGCTGACCAGTTCCTTGTTGATCGAACCCGACAGCACCATTTCAGCCACTTCGGCGGTGCGCTTGTCCGTCACCCGCAGGCCATCAATGAAGGTGCTTTCCACGCCCAGCGTCTTCAGCATGGCGCCGATCTGCGGCCCGCCGCCATGCACCACCACGGGGTTGATCCCCACCGTCTGCAACAGCACGATATCCTCGGCGAAATCCGCCGCTGCTTCCGGATCGCCCATGGCGTGACCGCCATATTTGACCACGAAACTGCGGCCAGCATAACGCTGGAGATAGGGCAGGGCCTCGATCAGCGTTTCCGCCTTGGCGAGCATCTGTTTGTCCTGGGTGGCGCTCATCCCCGGGGCCTTAGCCGCTCTGCCCGATGCTGCAAAGCCGCGTCTCGCATGCGCAGCCACAACATTGTAGGGTTTGCCGGTCCATTCGGGAGCATGGAGCCGGGCAATGAAGCGCAAAACCTATGAACCACTGATCGAAGAGCTTGAACTGGAACTGGTTTCCATGGCCCGTTGGGCCAGCGCGCGCGGCGAAAGGATCTGCGTGCTGCTGGAAGGCCGCGATACCGCCGGCAAGGGCGGAACCATCCGCACGATCAGCGAAAGGCTCAACCCCCGGCAATGCCGCGTGGTCGCCCTGCCCAAACCCAATGAGCGGGAAGCGACCCAGTGGTACTTCCAGCGCTATATCCCCCATCTGCCCGCCGCCGGGGAAATCGTGCTGTTTGATCGCAGCTGGTACAACCGCGCCGGTGTGGAACGGGTGATGGGTTTTGCCAGCGACAGCCAGATCCAGACCTTCCTTGATCAGGCGCCGGTGTTTGAACAGATGCTGGTGGAAGATGGCATCCACCTGTTCAAATACTGGCTCAGCTGCAATCAGGAAGAACAGGAAAAGCGATTTGCCGAACGGATCGCCGATCCGCTGAAACGCTGGAAGCTGTCACCGATCGATGCAGCAGCCCGCAGCCGCTATGCCGATTACACCGTGGCCCGCGAAGCGACCTTTGCCGCGACCCATACGCGCCACGCGCCCTGGACCGTGGTGGATTTCAACGACCAACGGCACGGAAGGCTGACGCTGATTCGCGACCTGCTCGACCGGCTGCCGCACAAGGAGGTGCCGGTTGATCCAATCGACTGGCCTGAACTAGACCACAAGCCGCTGAGCGAGGAGTTCACATCGCTGCAGCCGATCAAGGCCTTCCCGGTCGATGATGCAGCAAAGGACGCAGACAAAAGCGGCAAATCCGCCGACGATTGATCAGACAAGGCTTCGCAGTGAACGGCCGGGTGACCGTTCACTGCCGATGCTGGATTATGCGTGCGCAGCCGTCAGGCGGCTTCGCCAACCATCTGCTTCAGCACAAGAATACGCTGGCGCTCTGCAGTCCAGTCCCGTTCCGGATGGGCATCGATATTGGCCAGCAGGGTGCGCAGTTCATTGCGGCGATGATCAATGGTGGTGTCCTGCATGGAAAGCTCCTTTTTCTGGGGTTCCATGTGATTGACGAACAGACCGGGCGTTTGGTTCCCGCAAAAACCCGGCCCCTGACACCAGCGGATTAGCCCCCGTCAACAGGCGGCAGGGCTTCGCGCAGGGGCTTGTTCGGGCCGGCCAGCTGGCGGGTGATATCCGCCGCCATCAGCTGGGCCACAGGGTCCGCATCCTGCGCCAGCAGGGCATCACGCGCGGCTTCCAGCAGCGTGGCCTGCTGGCCTTCGGGCAGATCGGCAGCGCGGGCATAAATCTCTGCCAGGCGGACCCATGGCGCATCCGGGCCCGGAACATCTTCGGCCCAGCGGCTGAACAGCCCGGCCGCCGGCCGCCAGGCGCCTTCCTGCTGATTGAGGAAAAACAGCACCGTGGTGCCGCGCGGGAAGCTCATGCGAATGCAGCTGCCTGAATAGGCTTCGGGGTGCGCCTGCGTAAATTCATAGGGGTTGCTCAGCACGATCGCTTGTCCGTCCTGCGCGCCATCCCCCTCTGCCAGGAACATGCCGGGGATCTGGATATCGCCATCGGGCAGTTCCCCTTCGATCGCGGCCAGCGGATGGATGGTGATCTGGCTGGAAAACGGATCATCCGCATTCACCTGACCGGACACCACCTGCGCCAACAGGATCGAATTTGCTGCGCCGGCCAGCTCAAGATTGGTCGGAACCCGCGCGCCCGGCGCCGGGGAGCAGGCTTGCCCTGCCAGCGGGGCGGCAATCAGCCCGCCGGCCAGCAGCACCGCAGCAATCCGGCGCGAAAATCGGGCAGACCGGGGATAATCAGGCATTGCACTCTCCCTCCGGCAGTGGCGCTTCGCTACCGCGCCTGCGGTATCATAACGGCTCAGGCGCCTGCCAGTGCCGCCCGAAATGGCGGTGTGGCGCTGAACCTGCGTTGACCGCAGGCCATCACAGGAGAATTTTTCATGAGTTCCGCCGCACCGCGCGGCCGGGCCCGGCGATCTGTCGCTCCGGTCCGGATGCTGATTCTGTTGATGGCACTGGCGCTATTCGCCGCCTGGCGGCTGCTGCCCGATGGCATCGCCGGCTGGCGCCCTGTTGCAACGCCCGCCGCCACTACCGAAGAGATGGCGATCGGGGAGCCTGCATCCGATTCCGAACAGGCGAGCTTTACCCGCTGCGGCCGGTCAGCGCGGATCAACTGCATCGTTGACGGGGACACGCTGTGGTATCGCGGTGAGAAGATCCGCATCGCGGATATCAACACGCCCGAAACCAGCAGACCCGGCTGCGCCGCAGAGGCGGAACTAGGCGCGCGGGCCACGGCGCGGCTGCAGGAACTGCTGAACCAGGGGCCCTTTGCCCTGGAAGCCGGCGATCGCGACCGCGATCGTTACGACCGGCTGTTGCGCGTTATTACCCGTGGGGGCGAGAGCATCGGCGCAGTGCTGGTCCGTGAAGGGCTGGCGGAAGAATGGGGCGGCAAAAGGCGCAACTGGTGCTGAACACTGATGCTAGACACAGGCGCCTTTGGCCGCCCCGCTGAGCGGCTGCGTTATTCCGCAGGGGCCGTGCTGGCCGATGCATCGGGCACCGGGGTCATCGGCGTTTCGGGCAGATCAACCGGCACTTCCGCGCTGGTTTCATCAGGGACCATCATTTCACCGCCGCTGATGTCTTCCACGTCGGTTTCCACATTGGCCGGTTCCGGATCGCTGCCACCGCAGGCAGCAAGCGGCAGCAGCACCGCCAGCGGCAGGGCAATCCGTGTGAGGCGGGACATCGCAGGCATGGAGCTTCTCCTTCAAACTCGGGTCGAAAGGCGAAGTGTCGCAGGTCAGCCTATGCTGCGCAACATCATGATCCCTGAACAGGGCTTGCCATCAGACGGATGATTTCCCGCTTGCCGCCCGCCCCCAAGCCGACGCAGAAGCAGCCATGCCCACGCTGATCCTGCTGACGCTGTCCAACATCTTCATGACCGCCGCCTGGTATTGGCATCTGAAAGGCGGGCCGGAAGTGGCCAATGCCCGGCCGATGGGCTGGGTCATCCTGATCAGCTGGCTGCTGGCGGGGGTCGAATATTGCCTGGCCGTACCGGCAAACCGCATCGGCTTTGCCAATGGCTGGTCCGCCGGTCAGCTGAAGATCGCGCAGGAAGCCATCGCCCTGACAGTGTTTGGCATCTTCATGGTGACCGTGCTGGGCGAAACGCTAAGCTGGCGCCATGCCGCCGCCTTTGCCTGCATCATGGCGGCGGCGGGTTTCATGTTCCTGGGCAAATAGCGCTGCCGCGCGATCAGTCGAAGATTTCTTCGAGCCAGCTTTTGCGCTTCTTATAGGGTTTGCCGCCACGCCGGTCGTGATCGCCATGGCCATATCCGCCATGGGTAAAGCCCTGCGAACGCCAGGGATCACCACCCCCGCCGCCATGCAGCGGAGCGGAAGGCTGCGGCGCGCGCTGGGCCGGCTGTTCGACATAGGGCACCGCCTGCGGCGCGCTGCGTTCGATAATCTTGTCGAGTTCCCCCCGATCAAGCCACACGCCCCGGCACTGCGGGCAATAATCGATCTCTATCCCCTGCCGGTCCGCCATGGACAGCGGCACCCGGCATACCGGACAGGACATGGCGGCGACTTCACCTGCGGTACGCATTTGGCAACTCCCGATGACTGTTCTGCCGAAATGGGTGCCTTGCCGGATGCTTCAAGGCGGATCGAAAGCTTTCGCCGGCCTCGCCCACCCCTAGCCCCTCCCGCAAGCGGGAGGGGAGAACAAGGGCTTCTCCAATTCCCCCAGGAAGTAGGCGGAACATTTCCACTCCCCTCCCGCTTGCGGGAGGGGGCGGGTCAGAATATCAGCATGGTCGAATGGAAGCCCCGCAACACCACTCGCGCCCGAGCGCTGCGCAACGCCGCGACACCGGCAGAACGGCTGTTGTGGCAATATCTGGCCCGGCGGCAGCTCGGCGCCAAATTCTGCCGGCAAATGCCTGTCGGCCCCTACATCGCGGATTTCCTGTGCCGCGAGGAAAAGCTGATCGTGGAACTGGATGGCTTTTCGCACGACTGTCGGCCTGACCATGACGCTGCGCGCGATCACTGGCTGATACAGCAAGGCTATCGCGTGTTGCGCTTCACCAATGAGGAGATGCTCCGCAACGGCGAAGGGGTGGCGATCGCGATACGGCAGGAACTCAGCCAGACGCCCGACGGCAGCTGACGCACATCGCCCTAATCAGCAGGTCTGATGGTAAAGCCCGGCAAGGCCCGGGCTTCGCGATGGCCCGGGTGATACATGTCCATGACCACGGCGGCGATCGGGTCGCCATCGCATTGCACGGCATAATAATCGACAATGCCGCCAAAGGGCGATCGGCCGCCGCTGACCCGCCGCCGGAATGCCGGGGCAGATCCGTCGCGACACCGCAGGCGGCTGAGATAATCCTGCTGCCCCGCCGGGCCTTCTGCCCGAACGGGATTGTCTGCACTGCCCAATGGAAAGGCCGCTGCAGCGCGCACAGCACGGTCCAGTTCAGCGCCTTCCATATCGGACCGGCCGGACAGCAATTCTTCCAGGCCAACCGGCGGGGCTTCCACCGCAGTTTCGCGGCCCTGCGCGGCGGCAGGAACAGCAAACAGGCCCAAAACCGTAGCAGATACGGTCAGACAGGGTGCCACCAGACAGCGAAAAACAGCCATGTCTTCCCCTTTCGCGGCGGACCATACAGCCAGACCCGAAGCTGCCAAGGCTATTTCGGGTCCATTCTCAGCCATGCCGGATCATACCGCCGGGGGCGGCAGCGGATTATTCCGCTGCCTGAATGCCGGTGCCGCCGAACATATCGGGTTCGCTGCCGCCGGTATCCTCAACCTCATTGGCGGGAGCGGCGGATTTGGCCTTGTTGCGCGCGTCGAAGCTGGACCAGACATCCTGCCAATTGCCGCGCGTGGCGCCCTTGGAATATTCGGTCGCGCGGGTTTCGAAGAAATTGGCATGTTCCACGCCGTTGAGCAGCGGGGTGAGCCAGGGCAGCGGGTGATCTTCGACCATATAGACCGCCGGCAGGCCCAGCTGGCCCAGGCGCCAATCCGCGATGTAGCGGATGTAACGTTTGATTTCCTTGGCCGTCATGCCCGGAACGGGGCCGGCTTCGAAGGCCAGATCGATGAAGGCATCTTCCAGTCGCACCGTCTTCTGGCAGGCATCGATGATGTCTTCCTTCACCGCGCGCGTCAGGCAGCCGCGTTCCGCGCAGAAGGCGTGGAACAGGCGGGTGATGCCTTCGCAATGCAGCGATTCGTCGCGCACGGACCAGCTGACGATCTGGCCCATGCCCTTCATCTTGTTGAAGCGCGGGAAGTTCATCAGCATGGCGAAGCTGGCAAACAGCTGCAGCCCTTCGGTGAAGCCACCGAACATCGCCAGCGTGCGGGCGATATCTTCGTCCGAATCGACGCCGAATTCCTGCAGATAATCGTGCTTGGCCTTCATCTCCTCATATTCGAGGAACATGCCATATTCGCTTTCCGGCATGCCGATGGTGTCGAGCAGATGGGAATAGGCGGCGATGTGCACGGTTTCCATGTTGGAAAAAGCCGCCAGCATCATCTTCACTTCGGTCGGCTTGAACACGCGGCCGTATTTTTCGTGGTAGCAATCCTGCACCTCCACATCCGCCTGGGTGAAGAAGCGGAAGATCTGCGTCAGCAGATTGCGTTCATGCGCGGACAGCTTCTGCGCCCAGTCGCGGCAGTCTTCGCCCAGCGGCACTTCTTCGGGCATCCAGTGAATCTGCTGCTGACGCTTCCAGAACTCATAAGCCCATGGATATTCAAAGGGCTTGTAGGTCTTGCGAGCTTCGAGCAACGACATCTGGTGGTCTCCGGCCAATCTGCGAACGACCTACATAGGCAAACATCGCGGCAAATCGAAGGCCAAAACCCGTGATTCGGCGGGGATAAAACACCGATCCATCGCCTGCATCGGACTGACTGAGTGAGTGGCAACCCTGCAGTCAGCGCGTCAAATCAGGACCATCAGCAGCACTGCGCCGACAATTATGACCATTGCGACGCCAAAACCCAGCAAGGCATCCCGCGGGATTGTTATACCGAATGATGACCTCAGGTGTTTCGGCGTTCGCCAATAGCGCCACACAGCAATTAGCATGGTCAGGACAACAAAAGCCTGTTCAACATAGCCCAGCCATTCCCCGAGGACGCTGTCCATCAGCCAGACAGCCGCACCCAGCATAAGGCCGGCCGACAAAGCTTTTTTGAGTTCCTCGAACCAATCAATTTTTGGCAGGTCAGGACCGATTTCCTGCCGGAAGGCATTCATCTCTTCCGGCAAAATATAAGGGTCCGTTGCCGACCGCCTTGCCAAGCATCCACTGTGCCAGTTCCGTCGCAGATGAGGGATGCCAACCACAGCGAAAGAAAAGGCCGCCCCACCGACGAGTGCCAGCCAAGCCCAACCGGAAATCGGCGGCAACAATGCGATCAAGTCCCCCACCATGACCGCAAGTCTATGGTAGTTTTTGCAGGGATCAATCGGGTGATTTGATCAGCGCTTCGGGCGGCGGAGGCGGCGGTTGATCGCCAGCAGCAGCATCAGCGGCGTGATCCAGAGCCAGATGGCCAGCCCCGTTTCAGCCCAGCCGCGTTTCTGGGCCAGTTCTTCGGAACAGGTGTAAATCTGCAGCAGATCCTGCGGCAGGCAACTGCTGGGCCAGACCGCGCGCCAATAGAGGAACGCCCCGGCAACCAGCCAAGCCAGCTGGAACAGATAGACCAGAATATAGCTCGTCAGCCCGATCGGGGCGGTGCCATATTGTCCTTTCTGGATCCGGTCGTGACTGTCCATGGATCGGGTATATCCCTGTTCCACTTAAGGATTGTTTAGCGGCACCATCAGGTCAACGCCCAAACAGAAACGGGCCGGCTTTCGCCGACCCGTTTTTATCCTGCTGTTAGCAAGGGTGCTTACTGAAAGTGCGCTTTACTGGCAGGCCCTACTCACTGACAAGCAAGGCATTCCTCGTAATCGGTCTGCCCGCCGGCGGTGGCCAGTTCGAACTTGGCCGCATCGGGAGTGTTGTCCGCTTCCACACCACCGGCGAAACCGGCGCGCTGCACGCTCTTGGACCGCAGGTAATAGAGCGACTTGATCCCGCGTTCCCATGCCTGGAAATGCAGCATCATCAGATCCCATTTGTCGACATCGGCCGGGATGAACAGGTTGAGGCTCTGCGCCTGATCGATGAAGGGCGTACGATCGGCCGCGAATTCGAGCAGCCAGCGCTGATCGATTTCGAAGCTGGTCTTGAAGGTCGCCTTTTCTTCCGGGGTCAGGAAGTCGAGATGCTGCACCGATCCACCCTTTTCGAGGATTGAATTCCACACATTGGTGGAATCCTTGGATTTCTTGCGCAGCAGCTTTTCCAGATAGGGGTTCTTCACCACAAAGGATCCCGACAGGGTCTTGTGGGTGTAGATATTGGCCGGGATCGGTTCGATGCAGGCGCTGGTACCACCGCAGATGATGCTGATCGACGCGGTCGGCGCGATTGCCATCTTGCAGCTGAAGCGTTCCATCACGCCAACATCTTCGGCATCGGGGCAGGCACCGCGTTCTTCAGCCAGCACCATCGAAGCCTCATTGGCTTTCTGATGGATGTGCTTGAACATCTTCAGGTTCCACACCTTGGCCATCGGGCTTTCGAAGCCGATGTTCTTCATCTGCAGGAAGGAATGGAAACCCATCACCCCCATGCCGACGCTGCGTTCACGCATGGCCGAATAGCGCGCACGCGCCATTTCTTCCGGAGCGCGGTCAATGTAATCCTGCAGCACATTGTCCAGGAAGCGCATCACATCTTCGATGAAGCGCTTGTCGCCGTTCCATTCTTCCCATTTTTCAAGGTTGAGCGAAGACAGGCAGCACACAGCCGTACGATCGTTGCCCAGATGGTCACGACCGGTCGGCAGGGTGATTTCCGAACAGAGGTTAGAGGTGGAAACCTTCAGGCCCAGTTCCCGATGATGGCTGGGCATCATGCGGTTCACGGTGTCAGAGAACACGATATAGGGCTCACCCGTGGCAAGGCGGGTTTCAACCAGCTTCTGGAACAGGCTGCGCGCGTCCACTTCGCCGCGGACCGAACCATCCTTGGGTGATTTGAGCTGGAAGCTCTTGCCCGCACGAACCGCTTCCATGAAATCATCGGTCAGCAGCACGCCATGGTGCAGGTTCAGCGCCTTGCGGTTGAAATCGCCCGACGGTTTGCGGATTTCGAGGAATTCCTCAATCTCCGGATGACTGACATCCAGATAGCATGCGGCCGAACCACGGCGCAGCGAACCCTGGCTGATCGCCAGTGTCAGGCTGTCCATCACCCGCACGAAGGGGATGATGCCGCTGGTCTTGCCGTTCAGCCCGACCGGTTCGCCAATGCCGCGGACATTGCCCCAATAGGTGCCGATGCCGCCGCCGCGTGATGCCAGCCAGACGTTTTCGTTCCAGGTGTTGACGATGCCTTCCAGGCTGTCATCGACCGAATTCAGATAGCAGCTGATCGGCAGCCCGCGATTGGTGCCGCCATTGGACAGCACGGGGGTTGCCGGCATGAACCACAGGCTGGAAATATAATCATAGATGCGCTGCGCATGCTCTTCATCATCGGAATAGCAATCGGCGACGCGCGCAAACAGATCCTGGAAATTCTCACCCGGCAGCAGATAGCGATCGATCAGCGTATCCTTGCCGAAATCGGTCAGCAGCGCGTCGCGATCGGTGTTGGTGCGAATGGTGAAGCGGCGCGGATTGACCGTCTTGGAATCCGCCTTCGCGGCGGCCGATTTGACCGCCTGCGCCAAGGCACCGGCGGCGCCTGCGGCCACCAGATCATCCGTTCCTGCGTCTTTCCGATCCATCGCCATCGCTGCACCCTCGTCCGGAGTGATCACCTCTGCCGGTGTCGCCACATCGCTGTCGCCAAGGCTCATTGCCGCATCGTCCCCGTTCCGAAAATCCATAATGCCAACCCCCTGATCGATACGGCCCGGCATCGCGGACCACAGCTGAATGTTCTGCATGTGTTCGAATCAGCGGGCGAATGGCCAGCCTACCCGTTTGCATGCTGCTGCGGTGAGAAACTTTTCCCCCGCTCGTTGCCGACCGCGCTTTCAAACGGCCGCTTCACCCCTTGACACCCACCGGCGGGAAGGCCGGATCGGGGTGCAAATAAATCTAGGTCTTGTGGGTCAGCCCCGCAATGCTCCCATACCCATAGTGAATCGGTGCCGACTCGCTTGCAAGAGTGTTAGTGCACATTTGGACGCAAAACCGAGGCGGGCCACCGGTGCCTTAATCAGGCAATACAGCGCGGCGCGCGGGCAAAGCTGGACTGGCGCAGACCGCAAGAGAGAAAGTGAAGCCCGACAAAAAAATCCGCACGCCCCATCGGCCCTGCAAACCCGCGCCAGGGGAGCTTTACAGCGGTTACGATCTGTTCACGCTTCGGCCCAGCGGCGCACCAGGCTGTAGTGGATTCCGGCCAGCCGCAGCACATGCACATCGCCCTTGCCGCGTTCCGCGCCCAGCGCCTGAACGGTGCGATCCAGATCATAAAGCGTTTCGCGCGCGCCATGGTCCCCCACCAGCGATTGCACGCCAAAACCACAGGTCAGTCGTTCGCCACGGGTAACCGGGGTGAAGCGGTGGCGGCTGTCGGTCGGGAACAGCACCATATGGCCGGCAGGAAGGCGGAAACCGAGCCGGCCGAAGCTGCCTTCCACCTCCAGCTCGCCCCCTTCGTAATCGTCCGGATCGGTCAGAAACATCATCGCGGTCAGATCGCCGCGCACCTGCCCGGGGCCGTCCGGATCAGCGGGAAGCTGACGCGGCAGATAAGTGGTTTCGCCTGCCCCGCAGCGGTCAAACCGGGGTTGCTGCAGCGAATGCGGCAGGGCTGCAGACAGGAAGGCGGCATTGTCCATCAGGGCGGTGGTCAGTTCGGCCTGGACCGAACGGGCGAGCCAGCCGTCATCATCAGCCAGATGCCGCTGCGCCTGATTCTGGCCCTGCCCCATGGATAGCCATGGCGCGATGGCGGGTGTCGCTGCCGGCATATCATCCGGGGCGATCGGGCTTACCGCCCCGGGCAGCCAGCGGGCCGCGCAGACCCGGTCACGAACAGCCCGGGCAATATCAGGCGCCAGCACATTGGGTATTGTCAGCAGCATCGCATTTTCCATCCGTGAAGGCTTGGGCATCAGGCAGGGGCGATCCTGCCGGGCAAGGGTCAGGGCCAGGCCCAGCCCGCCCAGCCCGCGACAACCGCCCTTGCCGGCACAATTGCTTCCGCAATGGGTGGTCAGCGGGCGCCGGAACAGGATCGGCGCGTGATCGGGCCACACTGCCATGGCTCAACGCCCCCGAAACTGGACGGGGGCCACAGGCGCAGTCAGTTGGCCGGGGGTATGGTTCGAACGCATCGCAATCCCTTTCCGCTTGGGAATAAGATATTGCGAATCATTCTCATGTCGTCAATCGGAATGCGCGCGATGACACATGATCAGGCAAGCCTGGCCATGGGGATCGCCATTGATTGATGGGCAGGCGCCCGATGAAACCGTCAGGGCACCAGCACGGTGTCGCGCGCGACATCATCCGTCTGCGGATAATCCAGCGTGAAATGCAGCCCGCGACTTTCGTGGCGTTTCAACGCGCTGCGCACGATCAGCGCCGCGCATTGCAGCAGATTGCGCAATTCGATCAGATCGGTGGTGACGCGGAAGTGGCCGTAATAATCCTCCACCTCATCATCGAGCAGCTTGATCCGGTGGGCCGCACGTTCCAGCCGCTTGGTGGTCCGCACGATGCCGACATAATTCCACATGAACCGACGGATTTCCGTCCAGTTCTGCTTGATGATCACCTCTTCATCGGGTTCGGCCACGCGGCTTTCATCCCAGGCGCGAATCGCCGGCGGGGTGTCGAGCCCCTGCCATTGCGCCAGAATGTCCTTTGCCGCCGCTTCGCCGAACACGAAACATTCGAGCAGGGAATTGCTGGCCAGCCGGTTGGCGCCATGCAGCCCGCTTTCGGTGCATTCGCCCGCTGCCCACAGCCCGGGCAGATCGGTGCGCCCGGCCAGATCGATCAGCACCCCGCCGCAGGTGTAATGCTGCGCCGGGACCACCGGGATCGGCTGCATGGTCATGTCGATGCCCAGTGCCAGCAGCTTTTCATGGATGGTGGGGAAATGGCCGCGCACGAAATCGGGCGGCATATGGCTGATGTCGAGATGGACGTAATCAAGCCCGAAGCGCTTGATTTCCGAATCGATCGCCCGGGCGACGACATCGCGCGGCGCCAGTTCCATCCGTTCGGGATCATAGAAGCTCATGAACCGCTTGCCAGTGCGCGGGTTGATCAACTGCCCGCCTTCGCCCCGCACCGCTTCGGTGATGAGGAAGTTCTTCACGTCCAGATTGTAGAGGCAGGTCGGGTGGAACTGCATCATTTCCATGTTCGACACCCGCGCGCCGGCGCGCCAGGCCATGGCGATGCCATCACCGGTTGCCCCGCGCGGGGCGGTGCTGAACTGATAGACGCGCCCCGCCCCGCCAGAAGCCAGAATGGTCGCCCGCGCAGTATAGGCCGCAACCGATCCATTGACGCTGTCGAGCGCATAGGCGCCCCAGACCCGGCCTGACCCGGAATAGCGTTCTTCATGCCGGCCGGTGATCAGATCGATGCACGACCGGTCCGGCACCAGGGTGATGTTGGGATGTTCTTCCGCCGCCTTCAGCAAGGCCGCCTGAACCGCCCAGCCGGTGGCATCATCCACATGGACAATGCGGCGATGCGAATGGCCACCTTCGCGGGTCAGATGCAGATTGGGGCCGTCGGTGTTGAACGGCACGCCCAGATCCGCCAGCCGGTGGATCGCTTCGGGCGCGCGTTCGACCACGAATTCGACCGTTTCGCGCCGGTTCAGCCCGGCACCGGCAATCATCGTATCGGTGATATGTTCGGCAAAGGTGTCACCGGCATCCAGCACGGCGGCGATGCCGCCCTGTGCCCAGGCGGTCGATCCGCTGGTCAGCGGTCCCTTGGCCAGCACGGTCACCCGGCATTGCTGCGCCAGCGTAAGCGCAGCGGTAAGCCCGGCCGCGCCGGATCCAATGACAAGAACGTCGGTGCTGAATTCAGTCATGCGCCTGTCATGGCGCGGCACAAGGCTGATGAAAAGGGGCGAAGAATCAACAAAGCCGATCCTTCATCCCGATCAGGCGTTTTGCTGCACTGCACTCGTCAGCTTGACGAACACATCCTCCAGATCCGCTTCCCGCGTGGTGACATCCTCGATCGCGTAACCCTGCTGCTGCACCAGTGCCAGCACCTGCCCGGCGGTGGTGCGATCCTTATCATAGGTTACATCCAGCACCCGATCAGACACCTTCTCGCTGCGCAGGAAGGCCTCACCCACGGGGGGCACATCGATATCGCGATCAACCGTGATCGAGACGATCTTTTCCCGCATCATGCCCACCAGTTCCCGCGTGGGTTTGTTGGTCACCACTTCACCATGGTTGATGATGGCGATCCGGTCGCAGAGTTGTTCCGCCTCTTCCAGATAATGGGTGGTCAGCACCACCGTTACCCCTTCGGCGTTCAGTTCGCTGACCAGCTCCCACAACTGCCGCCGCAATTCGACGTCGACGCCGGCGGTCGGTTCATCCAGCACCAGGATCGGCGGGGAATGCACCATGGCCTTGGCAATCAGCAGCCGGCGCTTCATCCCGCCAGACAGGGTCCGGGCATAGGCATCGCGCTTGTCCGCCAGATGGACGGCGCGCAGCAGATCATCCGACCGGCGGAGGGCGCGGGCGATGCCATACATGCCGCTCTGATTTTCGAGCACTTCATAGGGGGTGAAGAAGGGATCAAAGACGATTTCCTGCGGCACGATCCCGATCGAAAGCTTCGCATTGCGCGAATCCTGATCGATATCATGGCCCCAGATTTTCACGCTGCCCGATGTCTTCACCACCAGCCCGGCCATGATGTTGATCATGGTCGACTTGCCGGCACCATTTGGGCCCAGCAGACCGAAGATGCCGCCTTCGGGAATGGTCAGGCTGACGCCCTTCAGCGCGCGTTTGGGCGGCGCATCACCAGCGGCGGCATATTGTTTGACCAGATCGCGGATTTCGATGGCGACGGGGGTATCGTTCATGGGCGCCCTACTGCGCCTCTGCGCCGATCAGGTAAAGAGGCCAGCTGACCGGCCTGGCGGCAGCCGTCGCACACCCGCAACACCGGTGGTGAACATGCACGCAGGCCCCACCACAATTGTTGCGGGAATCGCACCCCCGCGATAAAACCCGCGCCGATGACCATTTCGCCTGCAACCCATTCCGCCAATCCGGGCAAAGCCCCGGAAACAACCATCGTCACCTCCGCACGGGTATCCTGTGACGGCGCCGGCGGAATTCGCGGCGGATCGGACTATCGCCCGGCAGCCCTGGGCCATCCGCGCGTCTATTTGCAGATCGATGAAAGCGGTTTTGCCGATTGCGGTTATTGCGATCGCCGTTTCGTGCTGAAGGGCGGCCCGGCCGAACGCGGCATTGATGAAATGGCAATCGGCGATCTGCCGGCCCCGGGCGACGCCAGCGTCGCCTGACCGGCTGCCGAACATTCCGCCACGTTCCATCCGGGTGCCTTCGCCCGGGCGCATATTCGGTTCCCCGCCAGCAAGGCTCGGTTCAGCCTGTTTATGCGATAGAGTGACATACTCTGGAGAGTGGCAATGAAAAATACCGTGATAAAGTCAATCGCACTGGGCCTTGCCGGCCTGACCATGGCTGCCGGCCCAATGGCCGCTTCCGCGCAGACCATCGCCGAACGCGGTGAAGCGCGCTTGGCACAAATGCTTGAAGGGCGTGAAGCCGGCACCCCGGTGGCCTGCATTTCGGCCATGCGCGACAATCGCCTGCAGGTGATCGATCGCGTCGGGCTGGTCTATGATGCGGGCGACACGATCTATGTCGCGCGGGTGGACAATCCCAATTCGCTGAATGGCAATGATGTGCCGATCATCGAACGCTTCGGCAGCCAGCTGTGCCGTTATGACGTGCGCCGTACGGTTGACCGCTACAATGGTTTTGTCAGCGGGGCTGTCTTCCTGCAGGATTTTGTTCCCTACACCAAGAAGGGTTGAGGTTTGGCCGCTCCGGTACAACGCCGCTGGGCGGCTGAACTGCTTCATTTCTGGTTTCACAAGCTGCGCCCGGCCGAATGGTTCGGTTCCGGGCCAGATGTGGATGATGCTTTGCGCCAGCGGTTTGGCGATGATCTGGCTATGCTGCGATCGCGCCCGGCGGCCGATTTCCTGACCGATCCCCGCACCGCGCTGGCCGCGGTGCTGCTGTTCGACCAATTGCCGCGCAATCTGCATCGCGGCACGCCGCAGGCCTTTGCCACAGATCCGCTGGCACGCGCGATTACCCATGGCGTGCTGCAACGCGGGTGGGACAAGGCACTCACCCCGCGCGAACGGCAGTTTCTGGCCATGCCGCTGATGCATAGCGAGGATATTGCCGACCATCTGCTGAGCCTGCGCTATTTCACCCGGCTTGGCCCGCTTTACGGCGCACCCTTTGCCCGATCGCATTACGCCATGATCGCCCGTTTCGGCCGCTACCCCCATCGCAATGGCGTGCTGGGACGCCGCAGCACACCGGCCGAAAAGCGGGCCGTGGCGGAAGGTTTTGCCTGGTAGGGGTTATGTGTCGCCCGCCAGCCGGTCGATGATCGCCTTCTGCTGCGCGGCCAGTTCATCCAGCCGGGTGATCAGCAGTGTATCAATCTTGTGATGCAGCCGCAGGATTTCGATTTCGGCGCGCAGATTGATCTCAAAATCCAGATTGGCCGCCAGCCGGTCTTTCGCGGCCTGGCGGTTCTGGCTCATCATGATCACCGGCGCCTGAATCGCGGCCAGCGTCGAAAGCATCAGATTGAGAAAGATGTAGGGATAGGGATCAAAGGCCAGCCCCCAATGGGTCAGCACATCGCTGTTGAGCAGCATCCAGCCGAACAGCACGATCGAAAAGCCGATGATGAAACTCCAGGACCCACCGATGGCCGCCACGCGATCTGCCAGACGGTCCCCAAATCCAGCCTGCTGATCGGCGAGTTCGGCCGCATCGCGGCTGACCGGGCGCTGTTGTTCGATCTGATCGAGCACCCGCCGTTCTTCCCGGTCGAGCGCGGCCAGATCCTTGCCCAGATAACGCGCGGCGAGCGCATCGAGCGTGATCTCACTCATCGGCCGGCCTCAGGCGACGGCACCCATGTTTCCCCCTGATCCTGCGCTGCATGGGCGATCATCGCCGCCCAATCGGGCGTGACGGGCAAGCCAAAACGATCGCGCAAGGCCCGTTCGATCCCTGCCGCATCCAGCATCATCCGCTCACTCGCGCCATCGGGCGTGCGGACCGTCAGCCGTGCCCCGGCAAGGGCCAAACGCGCCTCTGGCGTTACCCTGCTGACGATCAGCCGATGGCGGAACTGCGAAGATGGATGGGTGGCGGTGTACCAATTGGGCAGTTCATAATCGATCGCATGCTGGGGCCGGCCATCGGTGCGATACATGGTCTGCCACTGGTCCCCCAGCAGCACCTCCAGCTGGTGATCGCGATCGACCATGCGCAGGCGGAACAGCTCATGCGGGCTCTGCTGCGGCGCATCTGTATCGAGTTGCAGCGGCGCGGTGGGAACACAGCCGCCAAAACCGACATCGGCCAGCCATGGCGTGCCGTCGATCGTGACCTTCAGCGCCATATGCGTCAGCGGGCGCAGGGGCGCACCGGGTGGCGCCATCCAGTTGACCCGCGCCAGCAGCCCTTCGGCCGAAAAGCCGATCTGCCGCAACACGCGCAGGAACAGCCCGTTCTGTTCATAGCAATAACCGCCCCGCCCGGCCCCGATCAGCTTGGCATCAATGGCCGCCGGCGCCAGATCGACCCCACGCCCCAGCAAGGCATCAATCGCTTCAAAGCAGATCGCCGCCGGGTGCCGGACATGAAGAGCGCGCAGCACCGCCAGCGTTGGTTCCAGCGGACCGTCATAACCGATGCGCGCGCAATAGCGCGGCAGGTCGACCAGCGGCGTCTGATCTGCCGGGTGGGTGGGCAATCCGGTGGCAGGTTTTTCTTCGATCACGATCTGTCCTTCCTGCCGCAAAGCTAGGCCAGAAATTCAGCCGCAACCAGCGTCACACCACGCCTTCTTTTTAATTTGAATTGCAAATCAAATTATATTGCCCATATGGCGGTCATGGCTAATGCTTCCGATTCTTTCCGATCTTCCGGCGTGGATGACAACGCCGCCACGCCGCGCACCCGCTTCGGCATCCGTTTTTCGCTGCTCGCCCGCCGCTGGCGTCGCGCGATCGACGCGCATCTCGCCGAAGCCGGGCTCACCGATGCGACCTGGGTGCCGCTGGTCCATCTTCACGAAACAGGCGGCGGTATCACCCAGAAGGAACTGGCCGCGCTGGTCGGCATCGATGGGTCCAGCCTGGTGCGCCTGCTCGATATTCTGACCCGGCAGGGGCTTGTTGAACGGCGGGTCTGCCCCACCGACGCCCGGGCCCGGCTGGTGCATCTGACGACGCTTGGCGAACAGCGGGTGGGCGATATCCGCCAGACACTGATGATCGGGGAAGAGATCATGCTGGCCGATCTGTCCGACGGGCAATTGGCAGAGATGCTCAGCTCTTTTGCCCAAATCGATGCCCGGCTGGCGCTGATTGAAGCGCAGGAACGGGCAGCATGACCACGCCCGTATCGTCTTCACCGTCCCCGACAGCGTCGCGTCGGCTGGATGCCGCGCGGCATCTGCTTGGCCCGGACCAGCTGCGCGAGAGCATGATGCTGGCGCGCCAGCCCTCGCTCCGCAATGCGACGCTGGCCGGGGTGCAATCGGCGCTGACCGTGGCCATCGCGCTGCCGCTGGCGCATGTTTCGCCCTGGCCGCATCTGATCGGCTTTGCCGCGCTGGGCGCGCTGGCTTCGCTGTTCGGCCGCTTCGCCCCGGCTCGCCGGCGGGGCACGATCGTGCTGGCTGCCGCCGTGGTGCAGACGCTGGCCGTGCTGATGATGTCCGCCGCCGTGCTGCTGGGTGCATCCACCGCGCTGCAGCTGGTGTTGATCGGGCTGGCATCGGGCCTGTTCTTCCTGGTGGCAACGCGCGGACAGTTCGGCCCGCCGGGCGCGCTGATCTTCATCTTCGCCGCCGGCGCATCCATGGGCGATGCCGGATCGGTCGGTTCCTGGGCGGTGATCGGTGAACGCACCGCGGCCACAGCCGCTGCCGGTCTGCTCGCCTGGATCATCTGCGCCGCGACCGAAGGCTGGCGACAGAAGGCCAGCCCTGACAATGGCTTCCCCCGGGATCCGGTCTGGCCGCTGCCCCGCCATGTAATGGTCGCCGCGCGCATTGCGCTGGGTGCGGGAATCGCCGGTTTCGCCGCCCATGCCGCCGGTGCTGCGCACCCCGCCTGGGCAGCCATGGGTGCGGTGGCGGTGATGCAGGGCGCCCATCTGCACATCAGCATGAACCGCGCGCTGCAACGCATGGCCGGGACCATGCTGGGCGCACTGATCGTCTGGCTGATCCTGTCACAATCTCCCTCTGTCTGGGTCGTGATCGCACTGCTGGTGGTGATCCAGCTGATCACCGAAATCGTGATCGGCAGCAATTACGCCTTCGGCCAGATCCTGGTCACCCCCATGGCGCTGCTGATGACCTTCCTGGCCGCACCGCATGCCGTTGGCACCGCCATGGTGCCCGAACGCATTGCCGACACCCTGGCCGGCGCGGTGATCGGCATGGTGCTGGCCGTGCTGTGCTCAACCCTGGAAGACCGGCTCCATCTTGCGCGGCATCGGGGCGTGGAGAAAGTGTCCAGTTAGCGCCGCGCCGGTCGATCAGATCGAAAAGCGCAGCGTGGCCCTGATGGTTCGCGGCGCCCCGGGATAGATCCACAGCGCGCTGTAGGAACTGGCCGCGTAACGCGCGTCGAACAGATTGTCCGCCTCCAGCCGGAAGCGGACATGATCGAACAGCGGGGCTTCGATGGCCAGCTTGGCCTTGAGATAGGCGGGCAGTTCAACCGGCGTCGTCGCCACGGAACCAGCCCGATCACCAACATAAGCGAGCCCCCCGCTCAGCTGCCAATCGCCGCGCGTCGTCGGGATCTTGTGGATCACCAGCAGGGTGGCGGCATGGTCGGGCACGTTCAGCACGGCCGGCGTCGGGAAGGCCGCGTCATCCGCCTTGGCGTCGATCCAGGCATAATTGGCGACGATCTGCCAACGCTGCCCAAGCCGGGCCGAAGCATCCAGTTCAATCCCGCGGCTGATCATGCTGCCGACCGGGGCCAGATAATTCGCATCGACCGGATCGGTGGTGAGGATGTCCTGCTTGCGAATGTCGAACCAGGTTGCTGCCAGGTCGATACCGGCCAGATTGGCGGCGATGCCGACCTCGTACCCCTTGCCCGTTTCAGGGCCAAAGCCATCACCATTGCGATCGGTGCCGGTGTTGAGGGAGAAATTCTCCCCCCAATTGGCATGCACCGCGATCGCATCATTCAGCTGGTACCGGCCGCCGAGGCGGAAGCTGACCGGGGTATCGATATTGCGGCCGGTGCCACCGGTGTTGTTGTTGACGATTTTCTGTCGATAGGGATCGATCCGCACCCCGCCGATCAGCGTCAGCCGATCGGTAACGTCCCACATATCCTGCAGATAGACCGTGCCGGCCCAGCGGCTTTCATCATTGTTGGTGAAGGGCAGCAGCGCCGCCGCCTGTGCGCCATAGACCGGATCGAGCACATCGATCGCATAGGGATAGTCCGCCGATGGATTGATCCGCATCCAGCGTTCCCCATACTGGAAGCGATAGCCCTTCACCCCGACACTAACGCAGTGGCGCCCGATCTGCCCGGACAGTTCCAGCCGGGCGGACAGATCATCCACGCTGAAATCGCGCGATCGGCGCTGGCGCCACAAGGATGTCCCGACCAGCCGCGACTGATCCGCGGAAAGACCCTGCAAGGTCCCGGTGCGCCAGACCACGCCGCCATTCAGCGTCCAGCCCCCGCCCAGTTCGGCAAGGCCGGTCAGCTGATGCTGGTCGTTGCGCGAACGGGTCAGGCCATTGGACGGTTCGCCGAAATAGCGGGAACGCGGCAGGGCATTGGCATCGCCATCAATCGCCGGAATGCCCCGATCAAACGGGGTGTCGAAACGGCTGAATTCGCCACTGTAAGTCAGCCGCAGATGATCGCCCGGCTGCCAGGTCAGCGATGGTGCGAGCACCCGCCGCTTCACCGAAACCGTATCACGCCATCCATCGCTGTCTTCTGCCGCAACCACGATCCGCGCCGCCAGCGTGCTAGTGATCGGGCCGGTAACATCCAGTTCCAGCCGCCTTGTATCGAATGATCCATAGCTGATGGCGGCATTGGCATGCGGGGTGAAGCGCGGCGTCTTGGTGACGATATTGACGCGGCCTCCCGGATCAACATCGCCAAACAATGCGCCCGCCGGCCCCTTCAGCACCTCGATCCGTTCGGTGGTGGCCGGATCGCGCGGCGGCGCCATGCCCCGGTTGGCCATGAATCCGTTCAGATAATATTCGGCCCCGCCATCCGGCGTGCCGAGGAAACCACGGACGGCAAAATTGTCGATCACACCGCCGCGATTGTTCTGCTGGCTGAAGCCACTGACCAGTTCCAGCGCATCGCTGAGCCGGTACGTGCCCGCCGCATCCAGCACATCGCGCTCAATCGCGCGGCTGGATTGCGACATGCGTTCGGTGGCGCGATCAGATGATGACGTTCGGTCCGCAACGCTGCGCGTGCCAAGCACCACGATTTCGGATGATGCCTCGTCCGCCCGGGCGATGGCGGGCGCTGCCCCCATGGCAACGATCATCCCGAGAGCGGACGACCGCAGAAGCGCGGGGAAACGGGTAACGGCAGGCATGCAATCTCCTCGGCGGCGCTGACGCAGCGCACCACTCAAAAGGTTACGTTATACCGCCACATAGCCGACAAATGCCGCAGAGCAACATTTTTATGAGACATTGTTACATCATAGATTGGAATCCGGTTGCGTCGTCCGAAACGGCAGGCGCTGTCGTGGCTGAATTTGCGATCAGCCCGCTAGGCACAACGGCACAACAAAACTGCAAGCGTTGGAGCGACACGGGATCAATCTGGCACGAGCTTACGCTCAGAGACCGTGAAGGCAGTAATTACGAACGCGTCAGCCTCGCGGATCATGTTGAAACGCAGGTCGGCACTGGAATAGTCATCCCCTTCACCACAGAACAGTGTAGCGAAAACCTCTGCGCGGTCGACATGCTGCGCATCGACACCATCAATCCACCGCCTGCAGCCAGCCACTGCCGTTAGAAACGCCTGGCGCAAATCGTGGCGGGATGACGCGAGCATCCGCATATCCGTAACCCCTCCGAGAAACCTGCTCTCTACCAACTGGCGATAGACTTCACCCGCTGCCATCCGATCCCCTTTTAGCGCCCGGCAGATTTCCAGCAGTCGCAGCGGCGTTTCATCCAGAATGGGCAGAACAGTGCTGCATTCCGGTAGATTCTCGATTGCCAGCTGCGCCATCTGCACAGCGATCGGATGGGCGAGTCCAGGGTTGCAACGATTGCTGCTGTTGCGCCGTACCAGCGGCTTTTCCTGTACCAGAACCCCACCAACCCACGCTCCGATTTGATCTGACGCCTCGACCAGTGTGGTTGGCGCATCGCCACAGATCAAAAATTTTCCGTCGATGACTTCAAAAGGGGCCAGTTCCCCGGCAAGCCGGTGGTGGAAATTGGCTGTCATATCGATCAGTTGCTGCCAGTCGCGCTGACCGATGGTACCACGCAAAGCCTGCGGTTCATGCGCCTCCTCAGGTGCAAGAATTTCTACCTGCGGTGCTTGCCCGGCCTTCCGGTAGAATACGGCCGCCGCCAGATGTCGCCCCCAGGCATCGCGAACGATAAACCGCCGCAGCGTTACCCCACGTCCTGCTTCGGCTTCGGCCTCCGAAAGACCGTAATCGGCGAGCAAGCTTGCTCGCTTGGCGGGATCACAAAGCGCCACACCATCTTCACATCCTGAAATTTGCAGCGTGGCTTCTGGCTGTGCCTGAGCCTGAAGCGGCAGCGTCAGAGCAAACATGCCCGCCAATGCCAATCGCGCCATGATCATTTGGCCACTCTCCCTCCACGAAAGCATAGCGACAAACTATACTATCAAGCCTTCGTCGCTGATCCTGTGCCACCGAGCATCGATTTGATCCCGATCGCCAGAAGGCCCGCGATCAGGCCCCAGAAGGCGCCGCCCAGCCCGAACAGCGTCAGCCCCGAACCAGCCGCCAGAAAGGTGACGATCGCCGCATCCTGTTCGCCCTTTTGCGCCAGCGCGGTTTCCAGGCTGCCGATCAGCGCCGGGATCACCGCCGCCCCGGCCAGCGCCGCAATCACATCATGCGGCAGCGCCAGAAAGAAGCGCACCAGCAATGGAGCAAACAGGGCAAGGATCAGATAGCAGCCGGCATAGAGTATCCCGACAATCCAGCGCCGCGCCTGTTCAGGATGCGCATGCGGGCTGGTGCAGATCGCCGCCGTGATCGCCGCCAGATTGACAGCAAAGGCCCCGAAAGGCGCCAGAACAGCGGTGCCGATCCCGGTACCGATCAGCAGTGGGCGCGCCCCCGGATCATAGCCGGAGCTGCGCAACACCACGAGGCCGGGCAGATTCTGCGCCATCATGGTCACCAGGAACAACGGCACGGCGATACTCATCACGCCTGACAGGCTGAGCGTCGGCGCCACCGGTGCCAGCACGCCCAGCACCGCACCATCAGGCAGGGCAGATACCTGCCCGCGGAGCAATGTCAGCGCCGCGACCGACAGCAGTACCAGCAGCAGCGCATAGAGCGGCACCCGCAGGCGGGCGATCAGGAACACCATCACCACCACCCCGGTCAGCAGCGGATCGGCATTGCCCGTCTGGAACAGGGCGAGGCAGAAGGGCAGCAATATGCCCGCCAGCATGCCCGAGGCGACAGACGCCGGGATCTTTTCCGCCATCCGCCCCAGCGCCGGCACCACGCCGATCAGCACCGTCATCAGCCCGCTGATGATGAAGGCACCAATGGCATCGGACCAGCTGGTGCCGGGAACACCCGCCGCCAGCAGCGCCGCACCGGGCGTGGACCAGGCCAGCACCACCGGCATACGCAGCCGGATGGACAGAAAGGCGCCGACCACTGCAATGCCAAGGCACAGCGCGGTGATCGATGATCCGGTCTGTTCGACGCTGGCCCCCAGCGCCCGCATCGCCTGCACGATCAGGGCCACGGTGCCACCAAAGCCGATCACCGCCGCGATCAGGGCGGATGTCCAGCTGGCGGCCGGGGGAAATTTGTCTGTCATCCTGTCTTTCCCACCAGCGGCACCGGTGTTGCCCTGTGAAATTTCACAGCCTCAATCGATCATCCGCATAAGGCAGCCACGGCATTTTGGAAGCCGGCTACCGCCCATCCGTCATACGCGGCCGGGAATATCCCCATTCGCCATAGAGCTCTGCCAGCGTGCGGATGAAACTGGCGAGTTGGGGTGAGCTGTCATCGGGCCGATGGCTGAGCACGACCGGCGAGGTGACGGCCGGGCGGATGGGCCGGCAAATCACCTCCGGGTGAACCAGCCGCCGCGCCGATGCGGGAATCAGGCAGGCGCCCATTCCCGCCGCGACCATGATCAGCGCGGTCTGCACCTCACTCACTTCGATTGGCCGTTCCAGCTGGATGCCGTGATCGCGAAAAATCGAAACGATCGCATCCGCATAGCTGGGCCGGGGTTCGCGCGGATAGAGGATCACCCGGTGGCGCGCGACATCCTCCAGGCTGACCGGTTCGCGCGCGTCGGTTCCATTCCGGTCCAGCGCCGCAGGATCGGGCGGCATGGCGGCCAGCACCTCTTCCTCCCGCAAAATCTCCCGCCGGATCCCCTGATCCTCCACCCTTATGCGCCCCAGCCCGGCATCTATCCGGCCTTCCTTCAGCGCCACCACCTGTTCCAGGCTGCTCATTTCGCTGAGGACGAAATCGATATCCGGGGCCAGCTGCTGATAGCGTCGAATGACCTCCGGCAGGCGATCGTGAAAGCCTGACGGGATCAGGCCCAGCACGAAGCGCGGCCGTTCCGCCTGCACGAACCGCTTCATCGTGCCGGCCATTTCATCGACCCGCTGCAACACCTGCAGTGCCTGTTCATGCAGCAGCCGCCCGGCCGGCGTCAGACTGAGCGGCCGGCTTTCCCGATTGAACAGTGGCACGCCCAGCTCTTCTTCAATCTCCTGAATGCGGCGGCTGAGCGGAGGCTGGCTCATATTGAGTCTGGCCGCCGCCCCGGTGAAGCTCCGCTCACTGGCGACAGCGACAAAATACCGCAGTTTCTTGATGTCCACGGATCAGCTCCTCCTGATCCTGATTATGCCAAAACGGCATAATGTGAAACCAAGACGGTGTTTTTCATTGCCCCCGCCACGGCATATCGGCGGGCAAGCTTTCTGTTTTTCCAGAAGCTGTTGCCCCAATCCATCGTCCACCCACCTGCCACCCGGACCGAAGATGCATCGTCATATCGGGTCAAAGACCCGTTCCCTGAAGGAATACTCCCTTCCCTCCTGCCTTGCGGCTTCGCTGCTGCTCAGCGGATGCATGGCCCCGCCGCATCTGGCTCCAGCGCCGGCTCCGATGGACGCCGGGCAATTGGCGGCTGAGCAATCGCTGGCCGCGCCGCTGGCCGAATGGCCGCAGGAAGAATGGTGGCACGGCTATGGCGACCGGCAGGTCGACGATCTGATCGCCGAAGGCATCGCCCATGCGCCCACCCTCGCCATGGCGGAGGCGCGCATTCGCCGGGCCGAGGCGGGGCTGGACAATGCGCGATCTGCCGATGCGCCACAGATCAGCGCGGGTGCTTCCTTTGCCCAAAGCAAGGCAAGCTATTGGAATGGCGCCCCCTATGCCGGCGTTCCCAAGGGCGTGAACGATGCCGCCAGCCTGCGCCTGGGCCTTGACTGGACGCTCGACTTCTTCGGCCGCAACCGCGCGGCCATTGCCGCCGCAACCTCTTCTGCTGAAGCCGCACGGGCAGAGGCGGCACAGGCACGCCTGCTGCTGACTACAGCAATCGCGGACACCTATGCCCGGCTGCTGGGCGATATGCGCGAAGAAACCCTCGCCACAGCCACGCTGGAAGCACGCGCAAAAACAGCGCAGCTCGTCACCCAAAGGCGCGAACAGGGGCTGGAAACGCTGGCATCCGAAGCGCAGGCCCGCAGCGCCGTTGAAACGGCGCGTTTCGAACTGGCGCGAACGGTCGAGGCCATTGCCATGGCCCGGCTGGAAATTGCCGAGCTGATCGGTCGGGGGCCGGATCGGGGTCTGGCCATCGCCCGGCCGGCAGAACCGGACATGGCCAGTTTCGGTCTGCCCGGCCAGATTCCGGCCGATCTGATCGGCCGGCGACCCGATGTACGCGCGGCCCGCCTGCAGGTGGAAGCGCGGGCGGCGATGATCGATCAGGCAAGGGCCGGCTTTTACCCCAGCATCAATCTGTCCGCCTTCATCGGGCCGCAGGTTCTGGGGCTGAACCATATCTTCAACCCCGGTTCGATCGCGGGCAGCGCAGGCCCGGCCATCAGCCTGCCGATTTTCCGCGGCGGCGCCCTGCGGGCCCAATATCGCGGCGCCCGGGCCGATTATGATGAAGCGGTCGCGCTCTATGATCAGACGCTGATCCACGCGCTCGGCGACGTGGCCCAGACCGTGACGGCGCTGCGCTCTCTCGAAGAACAGCTGACGCACGCCATGGCCGCGCAGGATGCGGCCGAAACCGCCTATGCAGCCGCATCCGCCCGCTATCGCGGTGGCCTGCTCAATTACATCAATGTCCTGTCGGCAGAGAATATGGTGATCGCCACCCGCTCTACCGTCAATCGCCTGAAAACCCGCCGGTTCGAACTGGATGTGGCGCTGGTGCGCGCCATCGGCGGCGGTGTCTGATCCCTGTTTCAACGGAACGCTTCATGTCCTCTTCCCCGCTAGCAGCGGCTGCCCCGCCCGTATCGACCCCTGCCGCTCCAGCGCGTGAAGCGGGCTGGATCCGATTGGCGCCATGGCTGGTGATTGCGCTGGTCCTGTCCGCCATCATTCTGGTCGCCACGCAATGGGGCCGGTTCGAGGCTGATCGGGCCGTGCAGGTGACAGACAATGCCACGATCCAGGCGGATGTGGTGGTGCTGGATTCCCGTGCGGCCGCCTATGTCCGCACCGTGGCCTTCAGTGATTTCCAGCATGTCCGCAAAGGGCAGCTGCTGGTGCAGCTGGAAGATGACGAGTTTCGCGCCGACGTGCTGAGGGCCGAAGCCGCCCTGGCCAAGGCAGAGGCCGTGCTTGGCAATCTGCCCAATGAACTGGCGGCCCAGCACGCCATGGTGGATCAGGCCCGGGCCAAGGCCGAAAGCGACACCAGCCGGCTGCAACTGGCAGAGGCGGATGACCAGCGCTTTGCCGCGCTGGCCAGTTCGGGCGCGGTCACCGGTCAGGAAGCGGACAGTGCCCGGGCCAATGCCGGAATGATCCGTGCGGCCCGCACCGGCAGCACCGCCGCAATCGAATTGCAGAACCGCCAGCTGGATGTGCTGGCAGGCACACGTCAGCAGCGGCAGGCCGATGTTCTGGCCGCGCGCGCGGAACTGGAAAGGGCGCGGATCGCGCTGTCCTTCACCCGCATCACCGCCCCGGCCGATGGCATTGTCGGCCAGCGCCATGTGCAGCCCGGAAGCCTGCTGGCGCCCGGCACCGCGGTGGCCAATTTCGTTCCCGACACGCCGCCCTATGTGGTGGCCAATTACAAGGAAACCCAGCTGGCCCGGATCGCCCCGGGACAGAAAGTAGAGATCACCATCGACAGCTTCCCCGGCGAGGTGCTGCAGGGCCATGTATCCCGGCTCGCCCCCGCCAGCGGCGCCACATTTGCGGCGATTCCGGCGGACAATGCCACCGGCAATTTCACCAAGGTGACGCAGCGCGTGCCGCTGCGGATCGATCTCGACCCGAACCAGCCACTGGCAACCCGGCTGCGGGCAGGCATGTCCGCCACCACGCGGATCATCACCCGGTGACGCAGGCCGCGGCCAATGGCTTGGCCAATCTGCTGATCAAGCCCCGCCAATCGGGATCATGGCCGCTGGGCGCAGCCATCACCATGATTCTGGGCGCGCTGATGACCAGCCTGTTCACCCGCAGCTTCGCCATTTCGCTGGCCGATATTCGCGGCGCCTATGGGCTGGGTGTCGATGAAGCCAGCTGGCTCAACACGCTGACCAATGCCGCCCAGCTGATTTCCGCCCCGGCAACGCCGATACTGGTGATGATCTTCGGCCCCCGACGCATACTGGGCCTGGCCGGCAGCCTGTTCATCCTCTCGACCGCCCTGGCACCGCTGGCGACCGCGCCCTGGATGGTTTTCGCGCTGCATCTGCTGATCGGTCTGGCGCTGGGCTGCTTTGTTCCCGCCGCGCTGGCGCTGATCTTTGCCAATCTGCCCCCGCGCTACTGGCTGGTGGCGCTGGGGCTCTATTCGATGCGGCTCACCTTTGCCCTGCATGGCGGGGTATCCTCCAGCGGGTGGCTGGTCGAAACGCTGGGCTGGCAAGCCATCTATTGGCAGGCGAGCATGCTGGGCATGGCCTTCCTGCTGCTCGCCCGCGCGAGTTTTCCCGCTGTGCCGGTCAAGCGGGATATCTGGGCACGCACCAGCAAGGGGGAGGTGGCGATGTTCTGCCTCGGGCTGGCGCTGATCTTTGCCGGACTGGGTCAGGGCAACCGGCTGGATTGGCAGGAATCAGGCCTGATCATCGCCTTGCTGGCGGGCGGCGTGATCCTGCTGGGCATAGCGGTGATCTGGCAGTTCCTGTCCCCCCTGCCCTTTGCCCCGCCATCCTCCATGCTGAAGCACAATGTCGCCCTCGCGCTGGCGCTGGCCGTGTGCTTCGCCTTCACATCGGTGGCCACATCGCTGCTGATCCCCGGCTTCCTTTCCACCATCGGTGGTCTGAAACCCGTGCAATCCGGATCGGCATTGTTCTGGACCGATGCGGTGCAGATCGCGGTGATCCCGCTGTGTATTCTGGCTATCCGCCGGGGTTATCTGCGCGCCACGCTGGTGGGTGGTTTTCTGCTGGTCATGGCCGGCTGCTGGTTGGGAAGCGATGTGACCCATGCCTGGCGCGGCGATGATTTCGCGCTGTCCAGCGCCCTGGTCGGCGCCGGCAATGGCGCCGTGCTGCTGACCTTCATCGCGCTCGCCATCGCCAATTCCCGGCGGGAAGAGCTGATCAATCTGGCCGCCTATATTCAGGTGGTGCGCATTGTCGGCCCGGAATTCGGCGTTTCCCTGGTGTCGACCTTCATGCGCAAGCAGGAAGCGGCCCATGCCGTGGCAATGGCCCTGCATATCGACCTGCCACGGATGGCAGCGCTCGCGACGGGCGAAACCCGGTCCGCCATGGCCGCGATCGTCAGCCGCGAAGCCCATGTGCTGGCGATAGCCGACGGGTACCGTTTGTGTTTCTGGGCGGCGCTGACCGGTGTGATGCTGACGCTGCTGCTTAAACAGACCCCGCCACACCCGCTCGCCCGCTTTGAGCCCTGATAAAGCAACAGCCCGCAAATCGACTGGCGATTTGCGGGCTGTGAATATTGGCCAACGCGTTTTTTCAGGAACGCGGCTGAAGGCGCCTTATTCCCACTCGATCGTGCCCGGCGGCTTGCTGGTGAAGTCATACACCACGCGATTGATGCCCTGCACTTCGTTGACGATGCGGGTCGACACGCTGGACAGGAAAGACGGATCGAAAGGATAGATATCCGCTGTCATCCCATCGGTGCTGGTCACCGCGCGCAGCGCGCAGACGCTGTCATAGGTGCGGTGATCGCCCATAACACCCACGGTGCGGACGGGCAGCAGCACGGCGAAGGCCTGCCAGATCGCATCATAGAGGCCAGCCTTGCGGATTTCGTCGAGATAGACCGCATCCGCCTTGCGCAGAATGTCGCAACGTTCCTTGGTCACTTCGCCCGGGATGCGGATCGCCAGGCCTGGCCCCGGGAAGGGGTGACGGCCAACGAAGATTTCCGGCAAGCCCAGTTCACGGCCGAGGACGCGCACTTCATCCTTGAACAGTTCACGCAGCGGTTCGACCAGCTGCATGTTCATCCGTTCGGGCAGGCCGCCAACATTGTGGTGGCTCTTGATCGTAACCGACGGGCCACCGGTGAAGGACACCGATTCGATCACGTCGGGATAGAGCGTGCCCTGTGCCAGGAAATCGGCACCGCCGATCTTCTTGGCTTCCTCTTCGAACAGATCGATGAAGGCCTTGCCGATGAACTTGCGCTTGGCTTCGGGATCGGTGACCCCGGCCAGCCCGCCCAGGAACATCTCTTCCGCGTCCACATGGACCAGCGGGATATTGTAATGGTCGCGGAACAGCGTGACGACCTGTTCGGCCTCGTTCAGGCGCATCAGCCCGTGATCGACGAAAACGCAGGTCAGCTGATCACCAATGGCTTCGTGGATCAGCACGGCAGCCACCGCGCTGTCGACGCCGCCGGAAAGGCCACAGATCACCTTGCCGCTGCCGACCTGCTGGCGAATTTCTTCAATCTTGGTCTTGCGGAATTCGGCCATGGTCCAGTCGCCGGCGCAGCCGCAGACATGACGCACGAAATTGGCCAGCAGCTTGCCGCCGTCGGGCGTGTGAACCACTTCAGGGTGGAACTGGGTACCGTAATATTTGCGGCTTTCATCGGCGATCACCGCGAATGGCGCGCCATCGCTGGTGGCGACGATCTTGAACCCTTCGGCAAAGCGGGTGACCTTGTCGCCGTGGCTCATCCACACCTGATGGCGTTCGCCCACCTGCCACAGTCCGTTGAACAGGGCGCAATCCTCGGTCACGGTCAGGAAGGCACGGCCGAATTCGCCGCCTTCGCCGGTTTCATGCCCGGGGCGCACTTCGCCGCCCAGCTGATGGCTCATCACCTGCTGGCCATAACAAATGCCGAGAATCGGCAGACCGCTGTCAAACAGCACCTGGGGTGCGCGCGGGCTGCCATCTTCCGGCACGCTGGCCGGCGATCCGGACAGGATGATGCCCTTGGGCTTCATCCTGTGGAAGGCAGCCTCTGCCATGGTGAAGGGCGCGATTTCGGAATAGACCCCGGCTTCGCGCACGCGGCGCGCGATGAGCTGGGTGACCTGGCTGCCGAAATCGACAATAAGGATGGAATCGGGAATGTGCTGGGCGTCCATGTGGGGGCGTTAAGCGTTTCGCCGGATGGCTGTCCAGCCGCTGGACTGCGTAAAATGCGCAAATATCCGCTTCCAGCCCCTCGATTGGCAAAAGATTACATCATCGCGACAGCTTGGTTGCATAATGTGCAACACCCACCGCATTTTTCGCGATTGCAGCATTTTGCTGCAGCGCACACAAGGATGGCACAACATAAACAGGGATGATCGCGAAAGGCTGTATCAAACAGCCCAAGGATTTTCACATGCGTAAGTTCGTCCTCGTCGCTCTCTTCGCTTTCCTCGCCACTCCGGCCGTTGCGAATGAAGTGACCACTTCGGTTGCCGTGTCCTACGCCGATCTCGACCTTTCGAGCAGCGCCGGCAATGCCACCCTGGAAGGCCGTATCTCTGCCGCCGTCAATTCGGTGTGCAAGCGCCCCAACATCCGCGACCTGAAGGGCATGCAGTCCTGGGAAGCCTGCAAGGCAGATGCCCAGGCCGCCATCAAGTCGCAGACCGCCTATAACGCAGCCCCGGCTGCTGCTCAGCTGGCCAGCCTGCGCTAAGACATTCGTAATAACAGCCAGTTACTGACCGCCCTTTGAGTTGCAAGATTTGCAACAGCGATAGAATTTTTCGCATTTGCCTAATTATCTTGCTCCGACCATAGGGCGGTCAAACAACAGAACATCAGGATGCTTTCGTAAGGTGCCCGACCAATCAAGGAGGACACCATGGTCAAGTTTTTCAAGCGCGTTTTTAACGCTTATGTCGAAAACGCTGGTTCGTATCCGCTGCCGATGGCCTGGACTTTCTGATCCACCACAGCCGATATGAATGATCAGACGGCCGCCCATCGGGCGGCCGTTTTTCGTTCCAGCCCAAGCCATAACGGGCCATAACCGGCCGCTGCCAACTGTGAACAAGCTGCCCATTTCGCTTGGGCAATCGCCTGCTTGTGCCTATATGCTGCGCATGGCGACTACACCCGAAAACACCCCGTCCGAAAATACCCCAGCATCCGGCACCTCTGGCACTACCCCGGCGGTCAATCAGAACAGCTATGGTGCGGAATCGATCAAGGTCCTCAAAGGCCTGGATGCCGTGCGCAAGCGGCCGGGCATGTATATCGGCGATACGGACGATGGTTCGGGCCTGCACCACATGGTGTTCGAAGTGTCCGACAACGCGATTGACGAGGCGCTGGCCGGTCATTGCGATCTGGTGCTGATCGAACTCAATCCCGATGGGTCAGTGTCGGTGGAAGACAATGGCCGCGGCATCCCGGTCGACATCCACAAGGAAGAAGGCGTTTCTGCCGCAGAGGTCATCATGACCCAGCTGCATGCGGGCGGGAAATTCGAAAACACCAGCGATGACAATGCCTATAAGGTATCGGGCGGCCTGCATGGCGTGGGCGTGTCCGTGGTCAACGCGCTGTCCGAATGGCTGGAACTGACCGTCTGGCGCGATGGCAAGGAACACTGGATGCGGTTTGAAGACGGCAATGCCGTCGCGCCGCTGGTGGTTCGCGGGGATGCGCCAGGCAAGAAGGGCACGCGCGTGACCTTCCAGGCATCGACCGAGACCTTCAAGAACGTCACCGAATTCGATTTCGAGAAGCTTGAGCATCGCTATCGCGAGCTCGCTTTCCTCAATTCGGGTGTGCGTATTTTGCTGCGCGATCGGCGTCATGAGGAACCGATCGAACATGATCTGTTCTATGAAGGCGGCATTTCAGCCTTCGTGAAATATCTCGACCGCAACAAGCAGGCGCTGATTTCCGATCCAATTTCCGTTTCGGCGGAAAAGGACGGGATCGGCATCGATGTCGCGCTGGAATGGAACGACAGCTATTATGAAAATGTGCTGTGTTTCACCAACAACATCCCGCAGCGCGATGGCGGCACGCATCTGGCTGCCTTCCGTGCGGCGCTGACGCGCACGCTGAACAATTATGCCGCCACAACCGGCCAGATGAAGAAAGAAAAGGTCCAGCTGACGGGCGAGGATATGCGCGAAGGGCTGACGGCAATCGTCAGCGTGAAGCTGCCCGATCCCAAGTTCAGCAGCCAGACCAAGGACAAGCTGGTCAGTTCCGAAGTGCGCCAGCCGCTGGAAGCGCTGATCGGCGAAAAAATCACCGAATGGCTGGAAGAAAACCCGGCCAACGGCAAGGAAATCGTCCAGAAGATCATCGAAGCCGCCGCTGCCCGCGAAGCAGCTAAGCGCGCGCGTGAACTGACCCGCCGCAAGGGCGCGATGGATATCGCCAGCCTGCCGGGCAAGCTGTCTGACTGCCGCGAACGCGATCCGTCGCTGTGCGAACTGTTCCTGGTCGAAGGTGATTCGGCCGGCGGTTCGGCCAAGAGCGGGCGTGACAGCCAGTATCAGGCGATCCTGCCGCTGCGCGGCAAGATCCTGAATGTCGAACGCGCCCGGTTTGACCGGATCATCGGTTCCAAGGAAGTCGGCACGCTGATCCAGGCCATGGGCACCGGGCTGCGCGACGAATTCACGCTGGACAAGCTGCGGTACCACAAGATCGTCATCATGACCGACGCTGACGTCGACGGCGCGCATATTCGCACGCTGCTGCTGACGTTCTTCCACCGGCAGATGCCCGAAATCATCAAGGCCGGGCATTTGTTCATCGCCCAGCCGCCGCTGTTCAAGGTCGCCAAGGGCCGCAGCGAAGTCTATCTGAAGGATCAGCCTGCGCTGGATCGCTATCTGGTCGATGCCGGTCTGCAGGGGCGTGTGCTGGAAACAGTCAGCGGCGCGCGCGGCGGCGAAGATCTGCGGGCGCTGGTGGATGAAGCGCTGCGGTTGAAGAGCCTGATGGGCTTCGTGCCGCGCAAATATGACCCCGCGATCATCGAAGCCGTCGCCCTGGCCCATGCGCTGGATCCGGAACTGAATGCCGAACAGCGCGCGCAGGCACTGACTCGCGCCGCCGCCCAGCTGCAGCTGGGCGACAGTGAAGCTGTCTGGACCGCCAGGATCACCGATGATGGCACGCTGCGGTTCGACCGGCTGTGGCGCGGCGTCACCGACACCCATCTGATTGATGCCGGGTTTGTTGGTGGTGCCGAGGCCCGCAAGCTGCACAAGCTGACGCTGGAAATGGGCGAAATCTACAGCGCCCCCGCCCGTTTGACGCGTGGCGCCGCCGAAGCCGAGCCGGAACCGGAAATAGCTGCGAGCGATGAAGGCGACGCCGAAGCTGCGGAAGACAATGCCGCGCCCACCCGCGCAATTGCCGGCGATGGCATGATCACCCTGCCCAGCCAGCTGCTGGCCGCAGTGATGGCCAATGGCCGCAAGGGCCTGTCGATTTCGCGCTACAAAGGCCTGGGCGAAATGAATGCCGAACAGCTGTGGGAAACCACGCTGGACCCGGACAATCGCGTGCTGCTGCAGGTGAAGGTCGAAGATGCCGATGTCACGGACGAGATCTTCACCCGTCTGATGGGCGATGTCGTCGAACCCCGCCGCGATTTCATTCAGCAGAATGCACTCAACGTCGCCAATCTCGACGTCTGATCCATAATAAATTTGCACCAGGCCGGATCCAGCAAGGATCCGGCCGGTCTTCATGGGAGTGGAATGCGGTGCGCAAGATCGTAACTCTGGCGGCGCTTGCCGCATCCGCCTGGCTGGCCAATCCGGCACTGGCTGACGAAGCCACCATCACCCTCGACAATGGCCAGGTGCAGGGCCGGGCCGATGATGGCGTGATCAGCTGGAAAGGCATTCCCTTTGCCGCAGCCCCCGTCGGCGATCTGCGCTGGCGCGCGCCGCAACCGGCTGCGCCATGGACAGGCGTTCGCGATGCCAGCGGTTATGGCAATGACTGCATGCAGATCCCCTTCCCCAGCGATGCTGCACCGCTGGGTACCCCTCCGGCCGAAGATTGCCTCTATGCCAATGTCTGGCGCCCGGCCGGCGCAACCGGCAAGCTGCCGGTGGTGTTCTGGATCTATGGCGGCGGCTTCGTGAATGGCGGCGCTTCACCGCCGACCTATTCGGGTGCTGAACTGGCCAAGCAAGGCGTGATCTTCGTCAGCGCCAATTATCGTGTCGGCCGTTTTGGCACCTTTGCCCATCCGGCCCTGACCAGCGCCAATGAAGATGAAGGCGCGCTGGGCAATTATGGCTACATGGATCAGCTCGCCGCGCTGCGCTGGTTGCGGGCCAATATCGACGCCTTTGGTGGCGATCCGGACAATATCACAATCATCGGGGAAAGCGCGGGCGGCATGTCCGTCCACGCGCTGGTCACCTCGCCCCAGACCGAAGGCCTGTTCCATCGCGCGGTGGTAATGTCCGGCGGCGACGGCAAGGGCATGGGTGGTGCAACGCTGGCCAGTACCGAAGCGATTGGCGATGCCTTCGCCCAGAAATTCGGCATCGCCGCCAGCGACCCGCAGGCGCTGGCCAAGCTGCGCGGTCTGAGCGCGGAGCAGGTGACCGACGGGCTGAGCATGATGGCGCTGTTCGCGCCCGGCAGCGGCCCCCGGACCTTCGCCAGCCCCTTTGCCGATGGCAAGGTGGCGGTTGACGCCGGTGCCGCCTATCGCGCGGGCAATTTCCGCCATGTGCCGATGATGATCGGTGCCACCAGCGCCGATATCGGCGGGCGGACCGGCAGCATGATCGCCGGCGCACGCGATGTCGAAACGGTGATTTCCGGCCAGGACGTGCCCGTTTACGCCTATCGTTTTTCCTATGTGGCCGAAAATCCGCCGGCGGCGCCCGCCGGTGCCCCGGCACAGGATGGCGCGGGACATGCCAGCGAGATTCCGTTCTTCTTCGATACCCAGGCGATCAAATATGAAGATCGCACCACCGCACGTGACAATGCCGTGGGCAAAACCGTCAGCGCCTATCTGGTTAATTTTTTCAAGACCGGGAACCCCAATGGCAATGGGCTGCCGAACTGGCCCATCTATGATCGCGCGCAGGATGTGATCATGGACTTCGCCGGAAATGGCCAAGCGGTTGCGGTCAAAGACCCCTGGGGTCCTGAAATGGATGCCGCTGCGGCCAAGTAGCAGTGTGTTGATCCGGGCCGGCGATCACCGGCCCGGATGGATTTTCAATGCCCGCCCCCACCGGGTGCGGCGCCCTTTTTCGGTTTGGGGATCAGCCAGATCAGCTGTGCGGCCAGGATGCACAGCACCGCCGTTTCCAGGAACAGATGATTGGCCGCGATCGCGGCGCCCTGCTGTTCGATCAGTTGTGCCAGCGCCACCCGCGCCTGTTCCAGCGACATGCCCATGCTCATCATCTGATCGGCAAAGCGGCCATCCTGGCTGCCCAGTCCGGTCAGATGCGCGCGCGCTTCCTGCGTCCCATCCGCCCATTGGGTGGTGATAACAGAGGTGGCCAGCGCGGTGGCCAGCGTGCGGACAAAGGCCATCAGCCCGGCAGCCGATGCGGTTTCGCGCGGTGGCACTGTGGCCAGGCCCAGCGTCATCAATCCGATCATGAAGAAAGGCGTGCCCAGCCCCTGCAACAGCTGCGGCCAGGTGTAGGACCAGAATTCCAGCCCGACGCTCCATTCCGCGCGGAAGTACGACACCACGCCCAGCCACATCAGGCCCAGGCAAGCTGTTACCCGCATATCGATCCATTTGCCCGATCGCCCGGCAATCGGCGCCAGCAGGATGGCAAACATGCCCATCGCCGACATGGCATAGCCGGACCAGGTGGAGGTATAACCCATCACCTGTTGCAGATACATCGGCACCACCACGACGGAGGAATAGATCGTCCCGAACCCGATGGAGATGGCGATGGTCGCGGGTGCCAGCCCGCGGTGCCGCAGGACCCGCAAATCAACGATCGGGTGATCATCGGTCAGTTCCCAGATCAGGAAGGCGACAAAGCCCACAGCCGCAGCAACCGCCAGCCCGATGATCACCGGCGATCCAAACCAGTCATGTTCCCGCCCCAGATCCAGCATGATCTGGAAACAGCCGACCCAGAACACCAGCATGGCCAGCCCGACCAGATCGACCCGGCGCAGGATCGCAGGCGTTTCATAGCGGCGCAGCAGGGTGAACACGCCGAACAGGCACACCGCCGCCGGAGGAATATTGATGAAGAAGATCCACGGCCACGACCATTCATCGCTGATCGTGCCCCCCAGGATCGGCCCTAGGATCGGCGCGACAATGGTCGTCATCGCCGCCACCGACATGGCGACACCGGCCTTTTCACGCGGAAAGATGCGCAGCAGCAATGTCTGCGACAGCGGCATCAGCGGGCCACCGCACATCCCCTGCGCCACGCGGCAGGCGATCAGCATGCCAAGGGTGGAAGACAGGCCGCAGAGCACCGAAAACAGCGTGAAGCCGCCAAGCGCGAAGGTGAAGGTTTTGACCGTTCCGAAACGACCGGCCAGCCAGCCGGTCAGCGGTACGCAGATCGCTTCGGACACCGCATAGGATGTGATGATCCAGGTTCCCTGAGTGGAGGATACACCCAGACTACCGGAGATATGCGCCAGGCTGACATTGGCGATGGTGGAATCGAGCAGCACCATGAAATTGGCCAGCCCGAGCACCAGCGCGGCCAACGCCAGCCTGCCGCCGGACAGCGGTGCCGGCGTGGCGTGATCAGGCGACGCCGCCGGGGCAGCGCTGCTCACTTGCTGCCTGCCTCCGCCCCGGACACATCCACCACCACGTCCATCGACAGGCCAACACGCAGCGGATGCGCGGCCAGTTCCTTTGGATCGAGCGCAATCCGCACCGGCAGGCGCTGCACCACCTTGATCCAGTTGCCGGTGGCATTCTGCGCCGGGATCAGCGCAAAGGCCGCACCGGTTCCGCCGCCCAGCCCGGCAACCCGGCCGTGATAGACCACATCACCGCCATAGAGATCCGATGTCACCTCTGCCGGCTGGCCGGCACGGACATTGCGCAGCTGGCCTTCCTTGAAATTGGCATCAACATAAAGCCGATCCAGCGGAACCAGCGTCATCAGCGGGGTGCCGGCGGCAACCCGCTGCCCAACCTGCACCTGCCTCTGGGCGATCACGCCATCAAACGGCGCCCGGATCACGGTGCGATCCAGGTCCAGCTGCGCCTGATCGCGCGCCGCCCGTGCGGCCAAAACCTCCGGGCTGGACTGTTCCGTGGTGCCGCGCGTCAGCGCGAGGCTGGCAGCGGCCTGCCGCTGGGCGGCATTGCGCGTCGCCTGTGCCTGCGTCACCTGAGCCTGCGCGAGGGCAAGGCTCGCCTGCGCATTGCGCAGCGCATTGGTTGCTGCGGTCAGTTCATCACCGGAGACCGCGCCAGTTTCCGACAGCGCCCTGCGCCGGTCGTAATCGACCTTGGCGCGATCAAAATTGGCTTGCGAAACCCGCAGCTGCGCCTGTGCTGCGCCAATATCCGAAGCCCGCGCATCGGCGGTCGCCAGCAGGGATTCACCGGTCTGCGCCGTGTTGCGATAACCGCGTTCCGCACGGGCCAGTTCAGCCTCTGCCCGGGCCAGGGCAATGCGGGCATCGGCATCATCCAGCCGCACCAGAACATCCCCCGCCTTCACCTGTGCGGTGTTTTCCACCAGCACCTGCGCCACGGGCCCGGCCACCGCTGGCGTGATCTGCGCCACATCGGCATTTACATAGGCGTTGTCGGTCGACACCGATCCGCCGGCAAACACCAGCTGCCAGACCAGCACAATGGCCGCGACCAGCACCAGAACTACGGCAAAAATGATGAAAAGCCGGCGCCGCAGCCCCGTGTTGGGGCCTGTCTCTGCCGGAATGCTTTCGCCTGCCTGATCAGCCATGGTCATTTCCTGTTGGCGCCAGCTGCGCCTGATGAGGGGAATTTTCCGAAAATCCGCCGCCGAGCGCCCGCACCAGGGCAATGTCGAGCGCGAAGGCGCGTATCTGCAGATCGGCCGCAACCCGGCGGGCCGCGATCACCGCATCTTCAGCGGCCAGCACATCCAGATAGGTGCCCAATCCGCCGCGATAACGCTGCAGGGTGATATCATGCGCGCCCGCCGCCCCGGCCAGCGCCGTCGCGGCATGGTCAGACTGCTGCGCCAGGCTGCCAATCGAAGCGACCGCGTCCGCCGCTTCGCGCACGGCGGCAATCAGCGTGGCATCATAATTGGCCACCGCCAGATCCGATCCGGCCTCTGCCCCGCGCAACTGCCCGGTCAGGGCGCCACGGTTGAACAGCGGCAGGCTCAGCGCCGGCCCGACCGATCCATAGGTGGATCCGCCATCGAACAGATTGCTGAGCCCCAGCGACTGCAAACCGATCAGCCCGGCCAGATTGATGTTGGGGTAAAAGGCCGCCCGCGCGCTGCGGATCTGCGCGGTCGCCGCCTCTGCCCGCAGCCTGGCGGACACAATATCCGGCCGCCGTCCAACCAGATCGAGCGCAATCCGCGCAGGCATTCCATGGGGTTGGAACACCGCCAGATCAGGCGCGGCAATGCTGCTGCCGCGATCAGGACCGGCCCCGACCAGCGCCGCAATACGGTTGCGAGTCAGGGCGATAGATTCATCCAGCGCCGCCAGATCCACCCGCGCGCTGGCCAGTCGGGATTCCGCCAGCTGCATCACCCCGCGATTGTCGAGGCCGATGGCAACCCGATCACCGGTCAGCTTTGCCGCCTCCCCGCGCAGCGCCAGGGTCCGTTCGGCCAGATCACGACGGGCGAACAATTGCGCCAGATCGGCATAGGCGGCCGCAATGCCGGTCGACAGCAGCAGCAGCGCCTGTTCCCGGTCCACCGCAGCGGCCTGCGCTTGCGATGTTGCAGCTGCCAGCGCGGCGCGGTTGAGGCCCCAGAGATCCGGATCGAACGCAACATTGGCGGCAAGCCGCCCGGTGTCGTTCCAGCCCTGCGGCACGAAATCGGCCGGGATACCGTTGTTGTAGCTCTGCTTGTTGAGGCCAACATCGGCAGAAATTCCGACAGACGGCAGCAGCGCGGCCCCCGCCTGCTGCGCCAGCGCATCAGCCTGACGCAACCGGGCGGTGGCGGCGGCCACATCGGGCGATGCCGCCCGCGCCTCTTCAATCAGGGCAGCCAGTTGCGGATCACCATAATCCACCCACCAGTTCTGCCCGGGCCATGCGGCGGGCGCCTGCGTGGCCAGGCTTTGGTCTGCGGCAAGATCGTCAATCGATTGTATCCGGGCCATTTGCCCGGGCACGGGGGCACAGGCCGCAAGGGCCAGCACCGAAATCAGGGCGAGTCTCTGTTTCACTCAACCGTACTCCTCAGTACGATCGCGCCCTTGCGCTCATGGCCGGATTGAGTCAAGAAGATCGTACTGGAGAGTACGATTTTATCATGCAGGCAGATACAGATCAGATCGGGTGCAAGCGCGAAGCACGGCGGCAGGAACGCCGGGCCGCGATTGTCGCGGTCGCGCAGCGGCACTTCACCGAATATGGCTATGGCGCCACCAGCATGTCCGCCATCGCGGCGGAGATGGGCGGATCAAAGACCACGCTGTGGAGCTATTTTTCCTCCAAGGAAGAACTCTTCGCCGAAGCGTTGGAGGTGTGGATCCGTGATTTCAGCCCGATCCGGCAGCTGAAGGCAGAGGATGATCTGCGCCAGACCCTGCTGCGTTATGGCCGCGAATTCCTGCAGACCATGCTGTCATCCAATATCGCCACGCTGTTCCGCCTGGTGATTGCAGAAGCATCGCGTTTCCCGGAAATTGGCCGGATCTTCTATGAACATGCGCCGCTGCGGCGGCACAAGGTGCTGGCCGCCTATCTGGACCAGCACATGGCCACAGGCGCGATCCAGCCGGTCGACAGCCTGCGCGCCTCCGCCCAGTTTCACCATCTGTGTATCTACCGACTATTCATGCACAGCATGTGGGGCCTCAACCCCGATATTTCCGAGGACGCGATCAACCGCGAAGTCGGCGAAGCGGTCGATCTGTTTCTGAATGGCTATGCCACGCAGCGCGGCATTTCCGGTTGAAAATCGGCCCGGTTGAGGATCAGCCCGCCTGATCCAGATCCGCGCAGGTGCGCAGGAAGGCCAGATATTTGGGATCATCACCTTCATAGATGTCATCCCCGCCACCCATATAGGCGCGCATCAGTTCTTCGGCGGCGCGATCCTGTTCACCCAGTTCGAACAGCGCCTGCCCAAGCCGCAGGTGCAGGAACGGATTGCCGAGCCCATCGGGGCATTCGAGCGATGCCTGAAGCGCATCACGGGCCGCCGCATAATCGCCCTTCAGCAGGCTGACATCACCGATCGCGCCCAGCACGGTTGTGGCATCTTCCCAGTCATGCTTGGGTTCGGGCAGCAGTTCCCATGCCTGGCCGAACAGCCCCAGCGCGCGGTCATAATCCCCGGCGTCGGCGCGGATATTCCCCTCTTCGCTCAGCTGCGCGATGCGGTCTTGAATATCTGCGTTCAGTTCTGCCATGTTTCTATCCGTCGATTGGGTGCCTGCGCCGGGCGGCGCATGGATCATGATGGCTGATCATCCTGATCGCTGTGTGACACCCGGGACCGAAAGCGGGATTCGCGCAACAAATCAAGCATAGCACCAAACTGCCCGGTGGACGCGCCCTATGGCTCGCGCCCAGGCTACATCCGGAACACGCCGAATTGCGGCGCTTCGGCAATTGGTGCCTCCAGGCAGGCGCCCAGCGCCAGCCCCAGCACATCGCGGGTCTGCGCCGGATCGATTACCCCGTCATCCCACAACCGGGCCGTGGCGTAATAGGGATTGCCTTCGCTTTCATATTTCTGCCGGATCGGCGCCTTGAATGCTTCCTCATCGTCCTTTGACCAGCTGTCCGCATCGCGGTGGACAGTGGCCAGCACGCTGGCGGCCTGTTCCCCGCCCATCACGCTGATCCGCGCATTGGGCCAGGTGAACAGGAAGCGCGGCGAATAGGCGCGGCCGCACATGCCGTAATTGCCGGCACCGAAACTGCCGCCGATCACCACGGTGATCTTGGGCACCTGCGCGGTGGCGACCGCGGTCACCAGCTTGGCGCCATGCTTGGCGATGCCTTCGGCTTCATATTTCCCGCCGACCATGAAGCCGGAGATATTCTGCAGGAACAGCAGCGGTATGCCGCGCTGGCAGGCCAGTTCGATAAAATGCGCGCCCTTCTGCGCGCTTTCGGAAAACAGCACGCCATTGTTGGCCAGGATGGCCACCGGCATGCCCCAGATATGCGCAAAGCCGCAGACCAGCGTGGAGCCGAACAGCGGCTTGAATTCCTGGAACCGGCTGCCATCGGTAATCCGCGCAATCACCTCATGCACATCATAGGGGGCCCGCACATCTTCCGGGATGATCGCGTAGAGATCATCGGCGGGATAGAGCGGCGCATCGGGATCACACCGTTCCACCTGGGCCGGTTGCGACGAACCCAGATGGCTGACGATGTCGCGCAGGATGGTCAGCGCATGGGCATCGCTGTCAGCCAGATGATCGACCACGCCCGATTTTCGCGCATGCAGATCACCGCCGCCCAGATCCTCCGCGCTGATTTCCTCCCCCGTGGCGGCCTTCACCAGCGGCGGCCCGGCCAGGAAGATCGTGCCCTGATTCCGCACGATCACCGTCTCGTCGCTCATCGCCGGAACATAGGCGCCGCCGGCGGTGCAACTGCCCATGACGCAGGCAATCTGCGGAATGCGCCGGGCAGACATATTCGCCTGATTGTAGAAGATTCGCCCGAAATGGTCGCGATCGGGAAAAACCTCTGCCTGGTGCGGCAGATTGGCCCCGCCACTGTCGACCAGATAGAGGCAGGGCAGGCGGTTTTCCTGGGCGATTTCCTGCGCCCGCAGATGCTTCTTCACCGTCAGCGGGAAATAGGTGCCGCCCTTCACCGTGGCGTCATTGGCCAGCACCATGCACAGCCGCCCGGACACCCGGCCGATCCCGGCGATCACCCCGGCCCCGGGCACTTCATCGGAATAAAGGCCATTGGCCGCCAATTGCCCGATTTCGAGGAAGGGTGATGCCGGGTCGAGCAAATGTTCGACCCGTTCGCGCGGCAACAGCTTGCCCCGCGCGACATGCCGTTCGCGGCTGCCTTCCGGCCCGCCAAGCGCCGCCGTGGCGACGCGGTTGCGCAGATCCTCTGCCAGCGCGCGATTATGCGCCGACCGCGCCCGGCTGTCCGGGCTGTAACGGTCGAGCGCGCTGGAGAGGACCGGTGCGCTCATCAGTCAATCATTCCTTGTCCAGAATGCGGGCGAAGAAGGGCAGCACCACTTCATCAAACCGCTGGCCGATGCGATTGGTGTGATCGCCATCATAGACCGCCCAATCATGCTTGATGCCGAACCGATCCAGTTCATCATGCATCATGGTATCGTCGGCCAGCAGCGTATCCTTGTCGCCCACATCATGGCCGATCGCCCGGAAGCTGCGCAGCGCGGAAACATGCGCGGGAACCATGGCCACGGGCGAATTGTTGGCCCATTTTGCGATCACCAGCGGATCAACCGCGCCATCGCGTACCGGGAAATCGACATAATAGGGCGGGTTCTGCGGATTGGGTGCCCAGGCCACGGCCGATGCCAGCCCTGCGCGCATGCCGAAGCCAGCGGCATCCACCTTGTCGAACGGAACGGCCGCCATGGCCTGCGCGGATTCCAGCGTTTCGGTGCGCGGGCTGATGCAGCAAGCATTCTGCGCATAGATCCCGGCGAAAACCTCCGGGTAGCTCATGCCCACAACCCAGGTACCGTGCCCGCCCATCGAATGGCCGGCGAGGCCACGCCCGCCGCGCGTGGCGATGGTGCGGAAATGGCTGTCGATATAGCCGACCAGATCCTTCGCCACGAAAGCGCGGAAATCACCGGTGGTGACAGAGCTCGCATACATGCTGCCACCCATCTTCGTCAGCGTGTCAGGGATGACAACGATGAATTCTTCGCCCCGTTCGGCCGAATGGGCCACCGCTTCGGGCACATGCATGAAATTGAAGAAATTGCGCGCATCGATGGCAAAGCCGTGCAGATAATAGACCACCCGGTAACGGCGATCGGGCTGGCTGCCATAGCTGGGCGGCAGCACCACCATGGCTTCGCGTTCGGTGGCATTGCCTTCCAGATTGCCTTCAAGGCTGGGGCCCGGAACCTTCACCGCCTGTACCGTGATCCCGGCCGGAACCGGCGGCGCGGGGGCGGTGATATTCTGCGCCTGCGCGGGAATGGCCAGCATCCCCAGCATCAGCGCCGATCCGGCAATCCATTGTTTCAGCATCGACATCTTCCCTCTTTATTGTTGTGCAGCCGTTCGCTGCCCTATTGTTTTATCCTGCGCTTACCGCTGCAGATGGCGGCCGAAGAATGGCAACAGATCACTGCGGAAGCGCGGCGATACGCGGTTGCCATGATCGCCTTCGAAGATCGTCCAGTCATGCGCCACGCCGAACTTTTCGAGTTCTTCATGCATCCAGGTGTCATCGCGCAGCAGGAAATCCTTGTCGCCAACATCAATCGCAATGCCTTTCAACGCCTTTAGCGACGGCAGATATTGCGGCAGCAGCACCAGCGGCGAATTGGCATGCAGCCGCGCCGTGCGCAGCGCATCATCGGGCGCGGCGGCGATATAGTTCGGCGCATTGGTCGGATCGGGTGCCCAGGCCGCCAGCGATGCGGCCGCGGCGGCATCGCCAAAGCCAGCCGCGGCAATCTGTTCGGCGGTCATCTGCGCTGCCGCCTGTGCCTGTTCAGCGGTGATGGCAGAGGGTGAAAGGCAGCAGGGCGCCATGGCATAGATGCTGGAAAACACGCCGGGATGCTTCATGGCGATTTTCAGCGTGCCGTAACCGCCCATCGAATGGCCGGACAGGCCACGGCTTTCCGGCTGGGCCAACGTGCGATAGGCGCCATCGATATGGCGAACCAGATCGCGCGCCACGAAACCTTCAAAATCGCCCGTGGTCACCGATGTGCTGTACATCGCGCCCTTGAACTTGGTGTGGGCATCGGGAAGCACGACAATCATCTCATTCCCGGCGGCAGCGGCTTCATCCACCGCTTCTTGGAATTTGACCATGCCATCATACATGTCCGCATTGGCGAAATAGCCATGCAGGAAATAGACCACCGGATAACGCTTGTCCGATGCGCTGTCATAGCTGGGCGGCAAGAAGACCAGCACCTGACGGTCTGCCGAATTGCCTTCCAGATTTCCTTCCAGCGAGGCACCGTGAACGGTGATCCGGTCGGTGCGTGCCTGCGCCGGGAGCGCGAGCAGCGTTCCCAGAGCGATCGACACCGAACAGCATGCGAGAGCCAGTTTCCGCAGCATCATTCCCCCATTTTCGCCTGGCCCCTGTATTCCGAGCATCTGTATTCCGAGCATCGGTCCGGGGCCTGTTGGTCAAAGGCCGATCAGTTCACGCCCGATCAGCATTCGCCTGATTTCGTTTGTTCCGGCGCCGATGTCCAGCAACTTGGCATCCCGCAGATAGCGTTCGACCGGCCAGTCAGTGGTGTAACCCGCCCCGCCCAACGCCTGGACCGCCTCCCCCGCCACGCGGAAGGCATTCTCGCTCGCCAGCAGGATCGCGCCTGCCGCATCGAAACGCGTCGTCTGCCCGGCCGAACAGGCCCGCGCCACCGCATAGGTATAGGCCCGCGCGGATTGCAGCGCGACATACATGTCCGCCACCTTGGCCTGCATCAGCTGGAATGTACCGATTGGGCGGCCAAACTGCTGCCTTTCGCGCAGATAGGGGATCACCACATCAAGGCATGCCTGCATGATGCCAATTTGCACCCCGGCCAGCACCGCGCGTTCGTAATCAAGGCCGCTCATCAGCACCTTCACCCCGCCACCAATGCTGCCCAGCACATGGCTGTCAGGCACATGGCAATCGCTGAACACCAGTTCGCTGGTCGGTGATCCGCGCATGCCCAGCTTGCCGATCTTCTGACCCGGCTGATAACCGGCGAAATCGCGTTCGATCAGGAAGGCGGTGATGCCCTTTGACCCCGCATCCGGATCGGTTTTGGCATAGACCACCAGCACATCGGCATAATGGCCATTGGTGATCCAGAACTTGGTGCCGTTCAGTCGCCAGCCGCCATCCACCCGTTCCGCGCGCAATTTCATGGATACGACATCGGAACCGGCGCCCGGCTCGCTCATCGCCAGGGCCCCGACATGCGCACCCGATATCAGCGCGGGCAGGTGCCGCGCCTTCTGTTCCGGCGTGCCCCAGCGGGCGATCTGGTTGATGCAGAGGTTGGAATGCGCGCCATAGGACAGGCCGATCGATGCGCTGGCGCGGCTGATTTCCTCAATCGCCAGCACATGTTCGAGATAGCCCAGCCCCAGCCCGCCATCCGCTTCCGCAACGGTGATGCCATGCAGGCCCAGCTCGCCCATGGCCGGCCACAGTTCACGCGGGAATTTGTCTTCCCGGTCGGTCAGCTCTGCCAGCGGGGCAACCGCCTCATCCGCGAACCGGGCCACCGTGTCGCGAATCATCTCCGCCTCGTCACCCAGGGCGAAATCAAATTCCGGTGTTGCTTTCATCTCGGCTTCCTCTCTCGCCGGCGATTATAGCGCCTGCTGTCAGGGGCGAAAACTGGTTACACAGGAAATCTGTTCCCCACCCAGGATCGCCACCGGCCTCGCTTTCGCTTCCGCATTGCATTGTTATCACCTAATGCAGCTTGCGGAGCGCAAATTTGAAAACGCCAGAACCTTCTCCATGGCCGGGCATGATCCCGCAGGCGACGGCCCCTTCCGGGGACGCCGGTCGTCTGGACGTGTTGCGCAAGCATGATCCCGATGCGCTGACCGATGATCCGGAACTGGCCGCCATTGTCCGGCTGGCCGCCGATCTGTGCCAGGTGCCCATCGCCATGATCACGCTGGTCGAACAGGATCGCCAGCGTTTCCTGGCGCGCGTGGGCATAGCGGTGGAAGAAACCCCGCGCAGCACATCCTTCTGCGTCCACGCGATGATGCATTCATCGGTGATGGAAGTGCCCGATGCAGCGCAGGACAGCCGCTTTTCCAGCAATCCGCTGGTCACCGGCGAACCGCATATCCGGTTCTATACCGGGCAGCCGCTGCTTTCTGCCGAAGGGGCGGCTCTCGGCGCGCTATGTGTGATCGACACCAGTCCGCGGCCTGCCGGGCTCACGCAAATACAGCGCGATGCGCTGGCGGTGCTGGCCAAGGCAGCGATGCGCCGGCTGTGGAGCAGGCGGGATGAACTGGCCACCGCCGATCTGGAAGAACGCAGCGCCCTGCGTCTGCGGGCGCTGGCCGATTCCATGCCGGCGATTGCCTGGTCCTGCGACAATGAAGGGCGGATCGATTACTTCAACCGCCGGCTGATCGAATTCACCGGCAGTGCCACCTATCTCTATGGCACCCACGTTCATCCCGATGATTTCGACCGGTCCTTTTCCAGCTGGCAGCAATCCCTGGCGAGCGGCGAACCCTATGAATGCGAACATCGGGTCCGCCGGTCTGACGGCAGCTATCGCTGGATGATGACGCGCGCAGAACCGATGCGCGACGACAACGGCATGGTGGTGCGCTGGTTCGGCACGGCCACCGACATCGACGATATTCATCGGCTGGCCGAACATCGCGATCTGCTGGCGCGCGAATTGTCGCACCGGATCAAGAACATCTTTGCCGTGGTATCCGCGCTGATTTCCCTGTCCGCGCGCAAGCAGCCGGAATTCCGCGATTTCAGCGAAGATCTGATCGGCACAATCCGCGCGCTGGGCCGGGCGCATGACTACGTCCGCCCCGATGAAGGCGAAAGACGCAACAGCCTGCATGGCATGCTGGAAGATCTTTTCGTTCCCTATGGCAGCGACGGGTATTCCCGCGTGCGGGTTAAGGGCGACGACATCACCATATCCGCCCGCGCAGCAACGCCGCTGGCGCTGGTGTTTCACGAACTGGCCACCAATTCTGCCAAATATGGCGCGCTTTCGGCCGAAAATGGCCTGGTCGACCTGACGATCGAAGACAGCGGGGAAAAACTGCTGCTGCACTGGCGGGAACATGGCGGACCGCCGCCACCGGCAGAGGTCAGCAGCGGTTTTGGATCACGGCTGGTGGAAATGAGCGTGACCGGGCAATTGCGCGGCAGTTGGGAACGCCGCTTTGAGCCCGATGGCATGGTCTGCGATCTGACCATCGCCCGGGATGCGCTTTCCATCTGAGAAAACCCGCATCGGAACGTGCCGTCAGGCGAAGCCGGCCCCATCGGGCCAGCCACTGGCCACCAGCCCCATCACCTTGAACAACTCGCCCATTTGATCTTCGGCGGTCAGGCGATCAAGGGCCACCGCAATATCCCCCGCCTGATCTGGCGAGGCCGCGCCAAGCGCCTGGGCCCGCTGATTGATGCCCAATGCACGCAGCCAGTCGCCCTGCGGCTCCGTGCCCAGCCAGCGCGCACCATGGGCCTGCGCCACCTCTGCCGCGGCGGCAAAATCCACCAGCGTGGTCAGATCGGCTTCACCCGGCGCGGCGAAGGGATCGACCTTGTTATGCGCCCGCACGGCCTGCAGGCTCGATCCGAACCGGGGTTCAGCATAGCCATAATCGATAAACAGCGCCGCGCCGCCCTGCGCAGCCAGCCGTGCGGCCACTTCCTCCACCACGGTCGCAGCAGCCGGGCTGGTTTCGATGATCGCGCCCATTTCTGCATCGCGGCGGTCTTCCGGCACGGCGGCATCCATCGCCAGCGATCCCGCCACGCAGACAAATTCACCGTCGCGCAATGCCACCATGCGTTCGCGCCAGCCCGCTTCGGCCCGCACCAGCTGGCGCACCGGCAGGGCGTCCAGAAATTCATTCGCCACCAACAGCATGGGCGCATCGGCGGGCAGATCCGCCAGATCATCATGGAATTGCGCCTGCGGCACCGCCCGCTGCTGCGCGCCGCGCAGCGCCGGTGATGTCTCGACAAAATGCACCTGCGGATCGATGCCGAAGCGGCGCATCACCCGCAGCGCATCAGCCGCCAGCGTGCCGCGCCCCGGCCCCAGTTCGACATAATGCACCGGGCCGGCATGGCCTGACCGGCCATGCAGATCGGCCAGCCACAGCCCGATCATTTCCCCGAACATCTGGCTGATTTCCGGGGCGGTGATGAAATCACCGGTAACCCCCAGCGGATCCTTGCCCGTGTAATAGCGGGCGTTGGATTCGGCGATGTAATGCATCAGGCTGATCGGCCCGGTGTTGGTGATCAGCCGCCGGAACACATCACCCAGATCGGCCCCCCGATCCGACTGGTCCGGAGCCGATGGCAGGCCCAGGCCGCCTGCCGGTGGGGGCGCTGTCACGCCGTTGCGGGCGGCGGCACGCTGCCGGCCAGCGGCGGCCGCATCAGCGACCATATCACCATGCCAATCCCGGCCAAGATCAGAGGAATGGTCAACCACTGGCCCATGTTGAGCCCCGACCGCGCGGCAAATTCGGCCAGCTGCACATCCGGCGAACGGAAGAATTCCGCCGTGAACCGGCCCAGCGAAATCAGCGTAACGAACACGCCCACCAGAAATCCGGGGCGGAACCGCGCCCGGGTGCTCCAGAACAAAGCCAGCATCACCAGGATAACCAGCGCGCCTTCCAGCCCGGCTTCATAAAGCTGGCTCGGGTGGCGCGGCAGGCCCATCGGATCGGACGGGAAAATCATCGCCCAGGGCACTTCGGGCCCCGCCGGACGGCCCCACAATTCGCCATTCACGAAATTGGCCAACCGGCCGAACAGCATGCCGAAGCCGACATTGACCGAAACATAATCCGCCACGCGGATCAGGTTGAGCTGATTGCGCCAGCACACGAAGATGATCGCCAGCGATGTGCCGATCAGCCCGCCGTGGAAGCTCATCCCGCCTTCCCACAGCTTGAACAAATCGGTGCTGGTCCAGAGTTCGGGCTGATAGAAGGTGGCATAACCCAGCCGCCCACCAATGATGATGCCCAGCGTGCAATAGAAGAACAGATCATCGGCATGGCGCTGCGCCATCGGGCTGCCCGGCCCCTTGATCATCCGCGACAGATGCCAATAGCCAAGGAAAATCCCGGCCAGATAGGCCAGCGAATAAAAGCGCAGGGTAAAGAAACCGAGATCAATGCCGTTTCTAAGGCCAAGATCTTCCCACCGGATCACTTCACCGGCACCGGCGGCTATCAGGTCCAACATTGTCAGGCTCGCTCCCGCTTGAGCGCCGCCTTTGGCACGGAACGATCGCCATGCAAAGGGCAGGCAGGTTGCGGGGCGATGATTGCAACCTGTGACGCAGCTTCTATGTGGATGATGTGACCGCTCTCAGAATCCCCAATCAGCGCGCCGTGGTTGATCGCCGCAAGCTTGCCGAAGCGATTGCAGAGGTCGTGGCCAAAAAAGGCGCCCAGAAGGCGCGCAATGATGTGCTGGCACTGGTTCGCCAGGCGCTGGCCGATGGCCGGGTGGAACTGGAAAAGCGGCTGCAGGAAAAGCCGTCTGCCGGGCATGAAATCACCAGCGGCTATGCCTTTCTGATCGATCAGCTGATCCGCGTGCTACATGATCATGTGATCAGCGATGTCTATCCGGTGGGCAACCGGTCCAGCGGCGAACGGCTGACGCTGATCGCGGTGGGTGGTTATGGCCGTGGCGAGATGGCGCCGCATTCGGATGTCGACATCGCCTTCATCACCCCGGCCCGCAACACCGCCTGGTGCGAACAGGTGATCGAGGCGCTGCTTTATTACCTGTGGGATCTGGGCCTGAAGGTTGGCCAGTCCAGCCGGTCGGTGGACGAAATGGTCCGCATGGCGCGGAGCGATCTGACCATTCGCACCGCTTTGCTGGAAGGCCGTTACCTGTGGGGTGACGAAGCGCTGTATGATGAAACCAGCCAGCGGTTCTGGGGCGAGGTCGTGGCAGGATCAGGCGCGAAATTCGTCGCCGAAAAGCTCGAAGAACGCAACGCCCGGCACAAGCGCATGGGCGACAGCCGTTATGTCGTCGAACCCAATGTGAAGGATGGCAAGGGCGGGCTGCGCGATCTGCAGACGCTGTACTGGATCGGCAAATATATCCACCGCGTGCGCAGCGCGGCCGATCTGGTCGATGTCGGCCTGCTGACCACCAAGGAATATCGCAGCTTCCGCCGCGCGGAAAACTTCATGCTGGCGGTACGCTGCCATTTGCACACCATCACCAAGCGGGCCGAAGATCGCCTGACCTTTGACCTTCAGCGGGAAGTGGCAACACGCATGCATTTTGCCGATCGCCCGGGCAAAAGCGCGGTCGAACGCTTCATGCAGTTCTATTTCATGCAGGCGCAGCATGTCGGCCATCTGACCGGCGTCTTCCTGGCCCATATTGACGAACAGATGGCCGAACGCCGCCGGCCGACCGGGCTGCTGGCCGCGTTCCGCAGGCGCGCGCGCGACTACAAGGGCTATCGCGTGATGGACGGGCGGCTGCGCGCGCCAACCGACCACTGGTTCACGCAGGATCCCGTGCGACTGATCGAGATCTTCCAGATCGTCGAGGAAGAAGGGCTGGAAATCCACCCCGCCACCATGCGCGTGATCCGGCGCGATGCGGTGCAGATCGACAATCCGCTGCGCAAGGATCCGCGCGCCAATGCGCTGTTCCTGAAATTGCTGACCGGCAGGCGCGATGCGGAAACCGCGCTGCGCTGGATGAATGAATCGGGTGTGTTTGGCCGTTTCGTGCCCGATTTCGGCAAGGTCAACGCGCAGATGCAGTATGACATGTACCACCATTACACGGTGGACGAGCATACCATCCGCGCCATTGGCCTGCTGGGCCGAATCGAACGCGGTGAACTGACACAGGATCATCCGCTGGCCACGGAACTTATTCCCAAGCTGGCCAGCCGCCGGGTGCTTTATGTGGCCACCCTGCTGCATGACATCGCCAAGGGGCGCGGCGGCGACCATTCGCAGCTGGGCGCGGATATCGCGCTGACCCTGTGCCCCCGCTTTGGCCTGGACGAAGCCGAAACCCAGCTGGTCAGCTGGCTGGTCCGCTATCACCTGTTGATGAGCGCGACGGCCTTCAAACGCGATCTGGCCGATCCCAAGACAATCGATGACTTCGTCGCTGAAGTGCAGACCCTGGAACGGCTGCGGCAACTGACCGTGCTGACCATTGTCGACATTCGCGCGGTAGGCCCGGGCATCTGGAACAGCTGGAAACGCCAGCTGCTGGGTGATCTCTATCTGGCGGCCGAAGAACGCATGCGGCTGGGCGACAATGCGCTGGGCCGGCCACACCGCGTGGCTGCCAAACGCGCAAGGGTTGCCGAACTGCTGGGCGACCAGAGCCATCTGATCGATGAACTCGACAGCCGCTTCGATGATGAATTCTGGCTGTCCGAACCCGAAGACGTGATCGCGCTGAACCTGCCGCATTATGCCGAAGCGCGGCACAATCAGGCCAAGCTGGCGCTCCACGCGCATTATTACCCACGGCGCGGGGCCACGCTGGTGACGGTTATCGGCGATGACCATCCCGGCCTGTTCTATCGCATTGCCGGGGCGATCCATCTGGCCGGCGCGAACATCATCGATGCGCGGATTCACACCACCCACGCCGGCAAGGCGGTCGACAATTTCCTGGTGCAGGATCCGCTGGGTCAGCCGTTCCGGGAAGAATCGCAGCTTGATCGGCTGAAAACATCCATCCGCGATGCCATCGCCAACAAGATCGAGCTGGTCCCGCAACTGGCCAAGCGGCCGCTGGCCCGGCCGCGCGCGGCCAGTTTCGACGTGCAGCCCGAAGTCTTCTTCGACAATGACGCATCGCGCAGCTTTACAGTGATTGAGATCAACGCCCGCGATCGGCCGGCGCTGCTCAACCGGCTGGCCCGGACGCTGTTCGAATGCAGCCTGATGGTCAATTCGGCGCATATCACCCAGTTTGGCGAGCGCGTGGTCGATACGTTTTATGTCACTGATCTGCTGGGCGGAAAGGTGACATCCAAATCCCGGCTGGCGCAGGTCAAGGAAGCCCTGCTAAAGGCGGCGAGTGAAACGGCGGAGGCCGAACCGGCCTGAATTGTCAGACCGGTTCCCGCTTCGGCTCGCTCTGGCGGGGGCATTGCACCTGTCGTCGAAGCGATGGCTGATCCGGCCGCCTGTTAATCTGGCAGACAGCAAACGGCCCCAATCGCCGCAACAACGCAATTATTATGACAACGCCCTCCGACAAGAACACAAGGGCGGGTCCCCCATCAGCAGGTAGTATTGAATGTCTTTCCTGAGTTTCCTCCCGCTTCAAGCAACGGATCTGGCGATCGATCTCGGCACGGCCAACACCGTCGTCTATGTGAAGGGCCATGGTATCGCCCTGGCTGAACCGTCTGTGGTGACGCTGGAGAACATCGACGGGATCAAGCGTGTCCGTGCGGTGGGCGACGATGCGAAGCTGATGATGGGCAAGACCCCGGACAAGGTCGAAACCATCCGCCCGCTGCGCCATGGGGTGATCGCCGATCTGGAAATCGCCGAAGAAATGCTGAAGCATTTCATCAACAAGGCCCGCACCAATGTCGGCCTGCGACTGCGCGGCAGCCCGGAAATCGTGATCTGTGTGCCCGCTGGATCAACCAGCGTGGAACGCCGCGCCATCCGTGATGCAGCATCCAATGCCGGCGCGCGCAAGGTCTATCTGATCGATGAAGCCATGGCCGCTGCCATCGGCGCCGATCTGCCGGTGATCGAACCGGTCGGTTCCATGGTGGTCGACATCGGCGGCGGATCGACCGAAGTGGGCGTGCTGTCCGTCGGCGGCATGGCGGTTACGCTGTCTGCCCGCACCGGCGGCGACCAGATGGATGATGCGATCGCGGCCTTTGTCCGGCGCAATCACAATCTGGTGATCGGCGAAGCCACCGCCGAACGGGTGAAGAAGGAAATCGGCGCGGCGACGATCATGCCCGATGCACCGCAGATGGATGCCCGCATCCGGGGCCGCGACGTGGTGCGCGGGGTTCCCACCGAAAAGATCATCACCCAGGCCGAAGTGGTCGAAGCGCTGTCCGAATCAATCGGCCAGATTGTCGAAACCGTGCGCCGTGCGCTGGAAATCACCGCCCCGGAAATCGCCGCCGACATCATCGAACGCGGCATTGTGCTGACCGGCGGTGGTTCGCTGCTGCAGGGGCTGGAACTGGTGCTGGCAGATGAAACCGGCCTGCCAGTGTTCCGCGCCGATGATCCGCTCAACTGTGTTGCCCGCGGCGCCGGCCAGACGCTGGAAGACCCGGCCTATCGCGGCGTGCTGCACACTGCCTGACTTTCGGGCCTGATCATATGGCTGCCATCCGTGCCCTCGCGCACGGGTGGCACATTCCGTCAGGCGGAATGATCAGCCACGCGCATCGAACAGCGCCGTGCCGACCCGCACATGGGTGGCGCCCAGCATGATCGCGGTTTCATAATCCCCGCTCATGCCATAGCTGCGCCCGGGAAGCCCATGGTCGCGCGCCAGCTTGTCCAGAAAGGCGAAGAACGGCGCGGGCTCAATGTCCAGCGGCGGCACGCCCATCAGCCCGATAACCGGAATATCCGCCTGCCGCGCCTGGTCGAGCAGCGCGGTCAGATCGCCGATCGCGCAGCCGCCCTTCTGTTCTTCTTCGCCGATATTGACCTGCACGAAGCAGGGCACCTGGCGCCCGGCCTTGTCCATCGCGCGCGCCAGCGCCGTCACCAGGCTGGGCCGGTCGAGCGAATGGATACAGTCGAATAGCGCCACGGCATCATCGGCCTTGTTGGATTGCAGCTGTCCGACCAGATGCAGTTCCACATCGCCCCAGGTTTCGCGCAGCGCGGGCCATTTGCCCTCTGCTTCCTGCACCCGGTTTTCACCGAAAACCCTTTGCCCCTGTTCCAGCAGCGGCACGATGGCATCGGCCGGATGCAGCTTGCTGATGGCCACCAGTGTCACATCATCCGGGCGACGACCGGCAATGGCGCAGGCATGGGCGATCCCTTCGCGGACCTGTTCGAGCGGGGAGGCTGCGTTTTTCATGGGCAGCGCCTATAGCGATGCCATGCCCCGACGCCAGACCCTCCATTCAATCCACCACCAGCAGGGATTGGACAGCTTGCCCCGGCTCTGGCTGATATCCGACGCGCGCAATGACGCCATGCTTGACCATGCGCTGCGCCGGCTGCCGCGCGGGTCAGGCTTCATCTTTCGCCATTATCATCTGGATCCTGTGGCGCGGCGGGCAAGGTTCAATCAGCTGGCCGCGCTGTGCGCCGGGCGCAGCATCACCCTTGTTCTGGCCGATACGCCCGAACAGGCCCGGTTGTGGGGCGCTGACGGCAGCTATGGTCCGCCGCTGCCCCGCCGCATCGGCGCCGGGGGAATCCGGCTGGCGACCGCCCATAATCTGCGCGACCTTGCCCGCGCCGGTCGCTGCGCGGCTGACGCCGTGCTGCTGTCGCCGGTCTTTCCCACCCGATCCCATCCCGGCACCCGGGTGCTGGGCGCGGTCCGTTTTCGCCTGCTGGCGCGATGGACAAAGCCGCCGGTCATTGCGCTGGGCGGCATGAATCCGGCACGGGCAAAGCGGCTCGACTGGCCCCGCTGGGCGGCCATTGACGGGCTGGCCTGTCGGGATTCTTGACGTCGCGCCCGGCGGAAGCGATTATAGCGGCTGACAAATCCAGGGGAAAACACATGGCTTCGCGCGCCATAGTCAAGGCGTATCCAGCAGACTGGCGGGCGACATTCCGCCGGGCGCTGGCACGCGCCGGGCAAATGCTGGGCTCTGCCCTGCTGTTCGGCGCCATGGTTTTCCTGATCCTGTCGCTGGTTTCCTACAGCCAGACCGACCCATCCCCCTCCACCGCTGCCGGTGATCAGGTGTCCAACTGGATGGGCCGCACGGGCGCATGGGTGGCAGACAGCGCCTTCATGTCGTTCGGAATTGTGTCCGTGCTGCTGATCCCGCTGCTCTATGCCTTCGCGCGCAAGCTGTGGCGGCAGGCCGATCACGAAGAGGTTCCGGAAGGGGCACGCTGGTGGCGCACCGTGGGCCTGCTGGTGCTGGCCATGCTGATGCTGGCGACCTTCATGTCGCTGGCGCTGGACAAAATGGGCACGGGCCTGCCGGCATCGCTGGGCGGCCTGTCCGGACTGCTGGGCGCCCAAGCCGTGCGTGGCCTGGCCGGATTGCTGCCCGAAGCGGCGCAGATCTGGACCGTGTGGATCGCTGCCCTGGGCCTGTTGCTGGGTGGCCTTGCCCTGTCCGGCCGGGTCTTCGCCTTCGACTGGGCTCAGTTGCTGACACTGCCGGGCACGCTGCGCCGCGCCCCGCGCGATCGGGACGATGACGCCGATGTACCGGCCCCCGCCCGTCGCGCCCGCCGTGAGCGTGCACCGCGCAACGAAACCCCGGCCGATGCGATCGACAATGACGCGGCCGAACCCAGCCGTCGCACGCCGGAAATCACAGATCCTTCGCGTCCGCCGCGCCCGGCCCAGGCATCGCCGGCCCGGCAGAAGGACATGTTCGCCGATTTCGAACTGCCGGCGATCGACCTGCTGGAAGATATCCCGGTCGACAATGCCCCCAAGCTCGACAAGCTGGCGCTGGAACGCAACGCCCGCCTGCTCGAAAACGTGCTCGATGATTTCAATGTGAAGGGCGAAATCACCGCCGTCCGCATGGGGCCGGTGGTGACGATGTACGAACTGGAACCGGCGCCGGGGATCAAGGCCAGCCGGGTCATCGGTCTCGCCGAAGATATTGCCCGGAACATGAGCGCGATCAGCGCGCGCGTATCATCCATCCCCGGCAAGACGGTGATGGGCATCGAACTGCCCAATGCCGACCGGCAGATGGTCAGTTTCCGCGAACTGGTGGCCTGCGCCGCCTTTGCCGACAACAAGGGCGGCCTGCCGATCATCCTGGGCAAGGATATTGCCGGCGAACCGATCGTCGCCGATCTGGCGGCCATGCCCCACCTGCTGGTGGCCGGCACCACCGGTTCGGGTAAGTCGGTTGGCCTGAACGCCATTCTGCTGTCGCTGCTCTATCGCTTCACCCCCAGCGAATGCCGCCTGATCCTGATCGATCCCAAGGTGCTGGAGCTGAAAAGCTACGACGATATTCCCCATCTCCTTTCCCCCGTGGTCACCGAACCGCAGAAATCGGTGCGTGCGCTGAAATGGGCGGTCGAGGAAATGGAGCGCCGCTATCGCATGATGAGCAGCATCGGCGCGCGCAATCTGACCGGCTTCAACGAAAGGGTGAAGGCCGCCAAGGCCAAGGGCAAACCGCTCGGCCGCCGGGTACAGACCGGCTTCGATCCGGAAACCGGGGACGAACTGGCCGAAGAAGAACAGCTCGATTACGAAGTCCTGCCCCAGATCGTCCTGATCGTGGACGAACTGGCCGACCTTATGGTCACAATCGGCAAGGAAATCGAAGTGCTGATCCAGCGGCTGAGCCAGAAGAGCCGTGCCGCCGGGATCCATCTGATCATGGCCACCCAGCGCCCCAGCGTCGATGTGATCACCGGCGTGATCAAGGCCAACCTGCCCACCCGGGTCAGCTTCCATGTCACCAGCCGGATCGACAGCCGCACCATTCTGGGCGAACAGGGCGCCGAACAGCTGCTGGGCAAGGGCGACATGCTCTACAAGCCGTCCAGCGGCGCGCTGAAGCGCGTGCACGGCCCCTTCGTCAGTGACGAGGAAGTGGAAGCCGTGGCCGATCACTGGCGCGGCCAGGGCGCGCCCGTCTATATCGATTCGGTCACCGAAGAGCCCGAAGACGGCGGCTATATGTTCGATGACGATCTGACCGCTTCGGACAATCCGGAAGAACGCAAATACCGCCAGGCCTGCCAGATCGTGTTCGAAGCGCAGAAGGCATCGGGCAGCTGGCTGCAGCGGCAGATGGGCGTGGGCTACAACACCGCGGCCAAATGGATCGAACGGATGGAAGAAGACGGGCTGGTCGGCCCATCCAACCATGTCGGCCGGCGCGAAATCTATCGCGATCGCGACGGAAATCCGCTCTGACCGCTGTTTCCTGACGCGCGGATTTTCTTCTTAACGCAGAGTTTCTTCACGCATCAGTCTGTGCAACTCTCCTGTAAACAATCGGGCCACGCAGATGGCCCGGGCACACGGGAGAATACATGTGACCAGCAAATATGAATCCGAAGTCTATCATTGCATGGATGCGACGCTCGATCTGTATGAACGGACCGAAAAGCCGCTGCACCGGGCCATCCTGCTGAATTACTGGCGCCATGTGCATCTGGAAGGCGCCGCCATGTTCGAAGAAATCACCGCGCCTGACATGATGGGCGACAATCCCAAATATCACATCACCTGGGGCGACAGCCCGTTCCAGGTCGAAGGGCGCAAGGGCGTGTTCGATTTCTATTCGAGCATTGGCGACATCGTGCTGTGGAATTCGGGCGACAAGATCGCCATTGCCGACTGGGGTATCGCGGATGAGATGTGGTTCCACCAGATGTCGACCGGCAGCGAACTGAAGAAGATCGGACATAAGGTCGACAAGGATGACGGGCTCTATCTCGTATCCAGCCGGCAGGCCTTCATCTGGCCCTATAATGATCAGGCGCTGCTGACCGGCGAGCATCTGTATGAAGACAAATCCACACTGACGATCGAGGAAATCGATCCCGCCGACGCCATGACCCCGCAGCGCGTGCGCGAAATTCACAAGGAATGCCTTGCCGAAATGGAAGCGAAGATGGGCCCCAAATACTGGGTTCTGGGCGACGATTGAGCACCATCCGCCAGCATGAGGGACAGCTGATGAACAGCATCACCAAACAGATCGCTCCGCTGGCCGCCGCCATCGCATTGGCGCTGGCGGCTAGCCCGGCACAGGCTCGCTGGGTCGCCGCATGGACAGCACCGCCCCACGCCCCGATCGCGACCGAAGGGCAGTTTGCGGCCGGATCCTGGGACAATGCCACGATCAGCCAGACCCTGCGGATCAGCGCCGGCGGGGACAAGCTGCGGCTGCGGTTCAGCAATCGCTATGGCCACGGGCCGCTGGAAATCGGCCAGGCGCGGGTCGTGCGGATTGATGACAAGGGGGCGGAAATCGCCGGCACCGCGCGCCTGCTGCAGTTTGGCGGCCATGCCAGCGCCATCATTCCGCGCGGATCGCCCTTTGTCAGCGATGTGGTGGATCTGCCGCTGCCGGCCCTGTCGCGCATTCGGGTGGAAATCTATCTGCCCCGGGCGACCGGACCCTGCACCTGCCATTTGACCGGGCTGGACGAATTGACGGTGTCGCCGCCGGGCAATTTCGTCGGCAAGCATTTCACCCCGGTGGCACGCGCGCAATACCGCGCCTTCCTGTCCAGCGTGGAAGTGGATTCGGCCAACTCCCCCGGGACGATCGTCACCTTTGGCGATTCGATCACCGATGGGGTTGGCTCGACCGCCGGCACCAACCGTCGCTGGCCCGATGTGCTGGCCGATCGCCTGCATGCCGCCGGGCAGAACTGGGCGGTGGCCAATGCCGGCATCAGCGGCAATCGCATCCTCAGCCCCGGCATGGGCGAAGCCGCGCTGGCCCGGTTTGACGAAGATGTGCTGAGCCTGCCCAATGTCCGTTACCTGATCCTGTTCGAAGGGGTGAACGACATTGGCAATCGCTATGGCGCGCGCGGCCCCAGTCAGCCGCAACTGCCGGGGCTGGACCAGCCGCAGATCGATGTCGCCCAGATGATTGCCGGCTATCGCCAGATCATCACCCGCGCGCATGAAAAGGGCATCAAGGTGATCGGATCCCCCATCGGCCCCTATAAGGGCGCGGGGTACTGGAGCGAGGCGGGCGAGACCGCACGGCAGGAAATCAACCACTGGATCATCAATTCAGGGGCTTTCGACGGCGTGGTCCGCTTCGATCTGGCCTTTGCCGATCCGGCCGATCCCCGCGCCATGCGCCATGGTTATCACATGGGCGACTTTCTCCATGGCAGCGATGCCGGGCTGAAGGCGGTGGGGGATTCCATCGATCTGTCGCTGTTCAAGCCGGACTGACAGAACCGGCCAGACCGGGCGGTGGTTGCAATTGCGCCACCGCCGCCTAAATTGCCCGCTTAACGCCAGAAGGAGCAGCCACCGTGAACATCAGGACGATCGCCCCAACGCCCATCGTCCCTGTTTTTGTCACGGTATCCCATGTCTGCCCTTCTCACGATCGATTCGCTTTCCGCCACAACGCCTGACGGCAGCCCGCTTTTTTCCGACCTGTCGCTGACGCTCGCCCCGGGTGAGCGGGTGGGGCTGGTCGGTCGCAATGGTTCGGGCAAATCCACCCTGCTGCGGCTGATCGCCGGGGACTTATCCCCCTCTGCCGGCAGCATCACCTGCCAGGGCCGCGCTGGCCTGCTGCGGCAGGACTGGCCCGAAGACTGGCGCGCGGCCGACGCGCTCACTCTGGCCGAACCGCTGGCGCGGCTGGCCCGCATTGTTGATGGCAGCGGCAGCGCGGAGGATTTCGACGCCGCCGACTGGACATTGGAAAGCCGGATCGAAACCACGCTCAGCCGGCTGGGGCTGATTGCCGATATGGCCGATACGGGCGAACTGCTGAATCGCCCGATCAGCAGCTTCAGCGGCGGGGAACGGATGCGGCTGGGCCTGGCCGGACTGATCATCGATCAGCCCGATCTGCTGCTGCTGGACGAACCGACCAACAATCTGGATGCCGCAGGGCGCAGTCTGGTGAAGGATATGCTGGCCGATTGGAAAGGCGCCGCGCTGATCGCCAGCCATGATCGCGATCTGCTGGAAACGGTCGACCGCATCGTGGAGATCACGCCGCTGGCGATCCATGTCACCGGCGGCGGCTGGTCCGCCTTTGTCATCGCGCGCGATGCCCGGCGCGCCCGGGCAGAACAGGAACTGGACCGCGCCAGCAGCGCCCTGCGCGGCGAACAGCGCGAGGCACAACAGCGGCGCGAAAGCCAGGACCGGCGCGACAAGGCCGGGCGTGCTTTCGCGGCAAAGAAATCCGAACCGCGCATCCTGCTGGGCCGAATGGCCGAACGGGCCGAAAACAGCGGCGCGCGGGGCGAAAAGATCGCCGCCCGCATGCTGCAGGAAGCATCAGCCCGCAATGACGCCGCCCGGGCAGAGGTGGAGGTGATCACCCCGCTGACCATGCATTTGCCGGCCGCCGGCGTGCCATCGGGCGCCGCCCTGCTGACACTCGATCGCGTGACAGCAACCGCCGGAACCGATCAAGCCGGAACCAGCCGGCAGCTCGGCCCATGGAGCTTCACCTTGCGCGGGCCCGAACGGGTGGCGCTGACCGGCCCCAATGGTGCCGGCAAGAGCACGCTGCTGAAACTCGCGGCCGGTCTGATCCAACCCGATGGCGGCATGCTGCAGCGGGCGACCGGACGGATCGCGCTGCTCGATCAGCATGTCAGCCTGCTTGATCCCACCCAGAGCATCATCGCCAATTTCCGCCAGCGGCACCCCGATATGGATGCCGAAGCCGCCCATGCGGCCTGCGCCCGCTTCGCCTTCCGCAATCGCGATGCGCTGCAGATTGTCGGCACATTGTCAGGCGGGGAAAGGCTGCGGGCCGGGCTGGCCTGCGCCATGGGTGGCCCCACCCCGCCCTGGCTGCTGATGCTGGATGAACCAACCAACCATCTCGATCTCGCGGCCATCGAGGCTCTGGAGGCGGCACTGACGGGTTATGATGGCGGCCTGCTGGTGGTCAGCCATGACCGGGCCTTCCTGTCAGCCATCGGGATCACCCGCGAATGGGCCCTTACCGGATGAAAGCTTGCTGTCTGAACGATTGCGCGGGATGATCCGCGGCGGGCGACGGGGAACAGGCTGCCGCATTCAGCCGTTTCCTCAGGGCCGGAAATCGGGCAAACAAGTTGCAAACGATACGAATAGGGGATGATGTCCATGCTGATCGGCTGCCCGAAGGAAATCAAGAACCGTGAATATCGCGTCGGGCTGACCCCCGAAAGCGTGCGCGAGCTGGTGCGCCATGGCCATCAGCTGTGGATCGAAACCGGCGCCGGGCTGGGCATTGGCGCGCGCGATGATCTCTATCGCGCGGCCGGTGCCACGATCGTGGACAGTGCCGCAGAGATTTTCCGCGAATGTGAAATGGTGGTGAAGGTCAAGGAACCCCAGGCAGAAGAACGCGCGCAGCTGCATGCCGGGCAGATCCTTTACACCTATCTCCACCTCGCCCCCGATCCCGATCAGACGGCTGATCTGGTCAAGAGCGGGGTGACCGCCATTGCCTATGAAACCGTCACCGGGCCGGGCGGCACGTTGCCACTACTCAAACCCATGAGCCAGGTGGCCGGGCGGATGAGCATCCAGGCCGGCGCCACCGCACTGGAAAAGGTCCATGGCGGGCGCGGCGTGCTGCTGGGCGGTGTACCCGGGGTGATGCCGGGCAAGGTGCTGGTGATCGGCGGCGGCGTGGTGGGGTTCAACGCCGCGCAGATGGCCACCGGGCTCGGCGCCGATGTCACCATCATGGATCGCAGCCCCGATGTGCTGGAACGCGTGGGCACCCATTTCGAAAGTCGCGCCAAGACGCGGTTTTCCAACCACGCCAATCTGGAAGAATCACTGGCCGAGGCCGATCTGGTCATCGGCGCCGTGCTGATCCCCGGCGCGGCCGCGCCCAAGCTGGTGACGCATGACATGGTCCGCTCGATGAAATCGGGCGCCGTGCTGGTGGATGTCGCGATTGATCAGGGCGGCTGCTTCGAAACCAGCCACGCCACCACCCATGATGATCCAACCTATGTGGTGGATGATGTGGTGCATTACTGCGTTGCCAATATGCCCGGCGCCGTGGCCCGCACCAGCACCTATGCGCTGAACAATGTCACGCTGCCGCACGCACTGCAGATCGCCGGCATGGGCTGGCGCACCGCGCTGCGCACCGATCCGCATCTGGCCGCCGGGCTGAATGTGCATGACGGCCATGTGGTCTATCCGGCCGTCGCGCATGAACTGGGTTACACGCTACTGCCGGTGGATCAGGCGCTGGGGTGAGGTTGGCGCGCGTCAGACATTGCAGCTGTATTAGCCCTTTTCGATGGCCGATTGCTGCAACCGTCGGGTACGCAAAAAGTTAAATATACCACCGGAATTGCAGATAAATGTAAGCTAACGATGGTGCAGGCGATGAACTCCAAGATAGGTGAGAACATCTCTAAGGAATGGGATCAAGATCCTTTTTCCTCCGAACTTTGGGATGCAATAAATCAATCAAGAGAAAATTGGGATTTGGGCTCAAGAGAGCTAGTGAATTTATCTGAAAGAGGATCATGCTTAAGCATGGTGTTCTTGGGCGATTTCCTTATGCATGGTCGACACGGCGCGCCCAAAAACCCCGCAGAAGGTGAGGCCTGGTTACGAAAATCCATCGAGAATGGATCAATCGAGGGCGCATATTTGCTTGCCCGTGAATTATATAACAGAAAAGATTATTTAAATTCTAAAAATCTCTTTATCGACCTGGATAAGAGAAATTATGCGCCGGCAACATTCAGGCTGGGCTTAATGAGCTACTTTGGCGCAGGAAGCCCGAGAGATTGCAAGTCGGCACTCATATATTTCGAGAGAGGCTCAAAAATGGGCCATCTTCACGCAGAACATTGGCTGGCTTACCTGCTAAGAAATGAAGATCTAGGGCTTCGTTCTTGGATGCGGGGAATTTTGATGAGAGTGCGACTAATATATCGAATTTTCTCAAGCAACATGGCGAACCCTTCAACCGACCGCCTCCGCCGCTAGAATTTCGATTTTGACACCTCGAATAACTGTCATATTTAGGTGTGATAGCGAGATAATTTCGATGGCAGTATATTCAATGATCATTGCCCGTCAGACGCAGCATTGTTCTTGCCATGTTCAGCGACCTGCAGCCACGCAAACCGAACCAACACCCTAGGCAAAGGATTAGGTATACCATTCCCGGAATTTTATGTTGAACAAAGGCGTGCGGTAGAAATCTTTCCCGCCATGTCATAAGGCTTGCTTGCTAGTAAATGATGATACAATAATTGCTGGGTTATTAGTTAAATCGACGATCGACAGGGGATCGAGCTTGGCAGGCCTTACCATTAGCTTTCGTGGGTTGGATGCTGACGCAGGGCATCTGGAAGCATTCTCAGGTATTGAGAGCGCAGCGGGGATCGCCCGCGCACTAACCTTGATCGCTCACTACGCTGCTACGGGCGAGGTTCGCCGTCGTTATCCATTCGACCCAAATGTACAGTTCTTTCTTGAAGGCACGGAAGAGGGCAGTTTCAATTGGAAGATTGCTTTAGTGACGGTCGGCGGTCCATTGGCTTTGGGCCTAACTACAAACGCCATCTATGATCTGACCAAGCTTACACTTTCCCACGCCATAGGGACTGAACCTGAAGCTATTTCATCAGAAGTTCAACAATTGGAGCGGGATCGGAGCGGAGATCTGAACGCTTTGGTGGAAGCGGTGGAGCCGGCTTTGAAAAAAGGGCACTACGGCGTGGGCGAAACCGCAAGTGAAATTGTGATTACAGAGACGACAACCAGAAGTGTAATTGTAACATTTGATAGAAATTCAAAGGATTATCTCGAACGCGATGTTCACGCCGCTGAGGATGGACAAGATGTTTCAATATCCGCCCTTAATGTAAATGATCGCACGGGAAGAGCGTTTTTCTTAGATCTTGGAAGGACAATACCTTTTAGAGTATCAAAAGACGCCCATCCCGAAACTCTTACCACTCTTTCGGCAGCTATAAATCGTTACGCCAACAGGAATCCTGCTCCAATCCGAATTGAATTCGAACGTATAGAGGCTATCGACGGTCGATTAAAACGAATCGTTATTTACAAGGCGACCGACATTTCCGAAGAAGAGTGAAAACGGAAAATATCGAGATAGAAAATCGACGAATGATGCCTAACCTCGAAAATCCCAGGGACGTCATACTTAATCCCTGCCTCCTGCCGAATTAACCCGACTGCCGCCCACACACTATTCCGGCAGAAAAGGCGCGGCCACTTCTGCCGGGACGCGCATGATGCGGCCGTTGCTGCGGTCGATCATCGCCCATTGGGTTTGGGCGCGCACCAGTTCGCGGCCGGAATTGTCGGTAAAGCGAATGTGGCGGGTGAACCGGGCGCCGGTGGGGGGCTCGCGAATTTCGGTTACCCCCTCCACCGTTTCATCCAGCCCGATATTGCCACGATAATCAATTTCATGCCGGGTCACGACCCAGACATAGGCCGCCACATGGGCAGGATCGGCATCGGCCATCCAATGCGCTGTGGCCAGATCTTCCATCCACCGCACCCACACCGCATTGTTCACATGGCCGTTGATATCGATATCTTCGGCCTGCGCGGTGAAGGAAAGGCGGAACTGGCTGCTCACTGATCGATCCCCAACTGCCACAGGATGAAGGCGAATTCCTCCGCCGTTTCCTTCAGGCTTTCGAACCGGCCGGACTTGCCGCCATGGCCGGCGCCCATATTGGTCTTGAGCAGCAGCACATTGTCATCGGTCTTGAGTTCGCGCAGCCTGGCCACCCATTTGGCCGGTTCCCAATAGGTGACGCGCGGATCGTTGAGGCCGGCCGTCACCAGCAGCGGCGGATAGGCCTGCGCACGGACATTGTCATAGGGGCTGTAGCTGCGGATCAGGTCGAAGGCGGCCGCGTCCTCGATCGGATTGCCCCATTCGGGCCATTCGCCCGGGGTCAGCGGCAGGCTGGCATCCAGCATGGTCGCCAGCACATCGACAAAGGGCACATGCGCCACCACCGCGCCCCACAGATCGGGATCGGAATTGATCACCGCGCCCATCAGTTCGCCGCCGGCCGATCCGCCGGAAATGCTGATCCGGCCCGGTGCTGTGTAACCCCGTTCCACCAGCCCGCGCGCCACATCGACGAAATCATTGAAGGCATTGGTGCGCTGTTCCAGCTTGCCCGCCTTGTACCAGGCCCGGCCCAGATCATCGCCGCCGCGAATATGGGCGATGGCATAGGCAAAGCCGCGATCAACCAGGCTGAGCCGCGTGGTCGAAAAGCCCGGCGGGATGGCGATCCCATAGGCGCCATAGCCGTACAGATGCAGCGCGCCTGCCTGCCCGGATTGATCACCGGCCTGCGCCCGATCCTTGCGATACATGATGCTGACCGGGATCAGCGTGCCATCGCGCGCGGGAATTTCCAGCCGCTCCGTCGCATAGAGCGAGCGGTCATAACCCGATGGAATTTCCTGCCGCTTCAACAGGGTCAGCCCACCGGTGGCCACATCATAATCATAGCTGCTGGCCGGGCTGATCATGCTTTCATAGGATACCCGCAGCACCTGCTGATCCCATTCGAGGTTGTTGCCCATGCCGGCGGTGTAGCTGTCTTCCGGGAAGGTGACCGGCTCTATCCGCGAGGGATCATCGTAATAGCGGATCTGGATCTGATCGAGCCCGCCCAGCCGGCCATCAACCACATAGAAATCACGGAACAGTTCGACCCCGGTCAGGTAGAATTCGTCCGATCCTTCGATCAGGGTCGACCATTCGCCCGGCGTTCCGAGCGGCGCGGTGGCGAGGCGGAAATTCTCATGCGTGTCATTGGTGTGGATGTAGAGCACGCCATCACGTTCATCGACGTCATACTCCACGCCCTTTTCCCGCGCACGCACCAGCAGCGGGGTCGCCAGCGGATCGTCTGTGGGGATCAGCCAGGCTTCGGATGTTTCATGATCGCCAGTGCCGATCACCACCCATTGTTCATTGGCGGAAAGCCCGGCCGATACGCGGAAGCCTTCGTCATCTTCGTGGAACAGCTCAATATCCTGATCCACCGGCTGGCCCAGCCAGTGCAGCCGGGCATTGTCCGTCCGCCATTGTTCATTGGCGAGCGAATAGATCAGCCCCGTGTCCCCCGCGACCCAGGTCAGGCCTGACAGCGTGCCGGGAATTTCATCGGGCAGGTGCTCCCCGGTGGAAAGATCGAGGATGCGCGCGGTGAAGCGTTCCGATCCATTGTCATCCACGGAATAAGCGAGCAGCCGGCCATCGCGGGTGGTGGAAATGGCGCCGAGGCGGAAATAATCCTTGCCCGCAGCCAGCGCATTTTCATCCAGCATCAGAAAATCGGCGCTGCCATCATCGGGCGCGCCCACCGGGCGGCGCCACCATTTCTTGTATTCGGCGCCTTCTTCAAATTCGATCCAGTAGAGGAAATCGCCATCCTTCTGCGGCACGGATTTGTCCGCTTCCTTGATGCGGGCGCGCATTTCCTTGAACAGCGCATCGATGCGCGGCTGGTGCGATGCCATGCGGCTTTCGAACCAGGCGTTTTCCGCCTCCAGATGGCCCAGGATTTCCGGATTGGTAATCTCCGGATAACCCGCATCCCGCAGCCAGGCATAATCATCCGTCACCGTGATGTTATGATGGGTGGTGCTGGAAGGCTGCTTCTTCGCGACCGGGGCGGAAGCAGGGGTGTTGGCAGGCTGCGCCTTGATGGTGGTATCGTCCATTCCCTGCATCTATGGTGGCGAGGAAAGGACCGCAACATGCTGATGCAAACTCACGAAGCCCGCCTGGATGCGCTGAGGAAGGAACTCGCGCGCCGGAAGCTGGATGGATTCGTGATCCCGATCGCCGATGAACATTTGAGCGAATATGTCGGCGCCTATGCCCAACGGCTCGCCTGGCTGACCGGTTTTGGCGGTTCCGCCGGCGCCGCCGCTGTGCTGGCGGACAAGGCGGCGATCTTCGTTGACGGGCGATACACCATCCAGGTGCGCGATCAGGTGGATGAACGCCTGTTCGAATATCGTTCCATCCCGCAGGATGATATGGGCGGCTGGCTGGCCCAGAACTCAGCGGCTGGCGCACGCATCGGTTATGATCCTTGGCTGCACACCGCCGGCTGGGTGCAGGCGGTCAGCCGCCGGCTGGAAGCTGTCGGTGCGCAGCTGGTGCCGGTGGACGGCAACCCGCTGGATGCTGTCTGGGATGATCAGCCCGCCCCCTCCCCCGCGCCGGCCTTTGTGCATGATGACCGGCTGGCCGGGCGCAGCAGCGCAGACAAGCGCGCCGATGTGGCCGAATGGCTGAAGCAGCGCAATTTTGACGCCACGGTGATTTCCGCGCTCGATTCGGTGGCCTGGCTGCTGAACATCCGCGGCGCCGATGTCGATCGCACCCCGGTGGCCCTGTCCTTCACCATCGCCCATGCCGATGGCACCGCCGATCTTTTCATTGCCCCGGAAAAGACCACGCCCGATCTGCTGCAGCATCTGGGCAATGCCGTGCGTGTCCGCCCGCGCCGTGATTTTGAGGCTGCACTGGGGGAACTGGCCGGCAAGACGGTGGCGGTCGATCCGAACTTTGGTGTCGCCGCGATCATTCAGGCGCTCACTGCAGGCGGCGCCAAAGTGGTCGCGGAACGGGACCCGACCATCCTGCCCAAGGCGCGCAAGAACCCGGTGGAGCAGCAGGGCCAGCGCGACGCGCAGGCCCGCGATGGCGCCGCCGTGGTCAAATTCCTGCACTGGCTGTCGGTCACGGCGCCGCAGGGCAGCGAAAGCGAACTGTCCGCCGCCGCGCAATTGCAGGCGTTTCGTGAAGAAACCGGCCTGCTGGTCGATTTGTCGTTCGACACCATTTCCGCCGCCGGGCCCCATGCCGCCATCCCGCATTACCGGGTGGATGAAGACAGCAATCTGCCGATCGCACCGGGCAGCATCTTCCTGGTCGATTCAGGCGGGCAATATCGCGACGGCACCACCGATATCACCCGCACCGTCTGGATCGCTGCGAGTGATGACAGCCTTGAACCTTCGGCCGAACAGCAGGACCGCTTCACCCGCGTGCTGCTGGGCCATATCGCGCTGGCACGGCAAAGCTTCCCGCCCGGAACCAGCGGGGCGCAGCTGGATGTGCTGGCCCGGCAATATCTGTGGCAGGCGGGGGTCGATTACGCCCATGGCACCGGCCATGGCGTGGGATCCTTCCTGGCCGTCCACGAAGGCCCGCAACGGATTGCCAAATCGCGCGGCGGACAGGCCGGGACCGATCAGGAACTGATGTCCGGCATGATCCTGTCCAATGAACCGGGTTATTACAAAGCCGGTGAATATGGCATCCGCATCGAAAATCTGGTGCTGGTCGAACCGCGATCCGTTGCCGGGGCAGAACATGCCGCGCTGGGTTTTGAAACGCTGACCTTTGTGCCGATCGACACCAGGCTGATCGACCGCGATCTGCTGGGCGATGAAGCCGCGCAATGGCTCAATGCCTATCACGCCCGGACGCGCGACCTGCTGGCCCCCTTGCTGGAGGGCGCACCGCTGGCCTGGCTGGAAAGCGCCTGCGCGCCGATCTGACAGGAACCATGACGAGCACCCCGCCCCGATTGCCACCCCGTCTGGAAGATTTCCCGATCCATCTGGGGCTTGGCGCCAGCGCCGAGCCCCAGCCGGAGTTCCCGCGCGATGAAAGAGCGATGAGCTGGTATGGCGACTATGCGCAGCGCCACGCGGCGGACGGGGCCGAAGGCCGGCTGGTGTCATCCTATCGCTTCACCGAAGACTGGGGCGGCTGGGAAATGCACCCGGCCGGCGCCGAGGTGGTGATCTGCACCGCCGGCCAGATCACCCTGATCCAGGACATGGAAGGCGAGATACGCCGCACCATGCTGGAAGCCGGGCACTATGCCATCAACCCGGCCGGGGTGTGGCACACGGCGGACATTGCCGATTTTGCCGAAGCGATCTTCATCACTGCCGGCATGGACACCCAGCACCGGCCGCGCTGAGTTTCGGGGTGTGGTGTAAGGGCCAAAGACCCCAGCCTTCGCTGGGGTGACGCGGGATGGTTATGCCGGCCCATATACCACCGTCACCCCAGCGAAGGCTGGGGTCGCCCAATCCACGCTCCCCCTCTCCCTCAGCGCTGATTCCCTCCATCACCCCCACCGGACAGCCCGCATTTTGCCGCCAGATGAACAGCCCGCCGCAGACGCGACACTTTGCGACACTTTTCCCGAATCCCGGCAAATCCCTGCGACATCGCGGGGTTAGAACGCAAATCAAGGGCAACGGGACGCCGGACACTCCTCCTCCCCCCTTCTGGACGGCGCCCCGTTGCTCTAACGAACCGAAACGGAGTTCTTTGGTAATGCGTAAGATCATTGTTCTTTCGCTGGCTGCCGGTGCCACCCTCATGGCCGGCGGCGCAGCATTCGCCCAGGGCACGGCCCCTGCCCGTCCCGCACCCGGTGCAGACGTGACCCGCGCCCAGGTGCAGGAACGCGCCACCGCGGCCTTCGCCCGGATGGATGTCAACAAGGATGGCAAGATCGACGCCGCCGATCGCGAAGCGCGCCAGCGGGCCCGTTTCGACCGGCTGGACACGGACAAGAATGGCGCGATCAGCTTCGCCGAATTCACCACCCGCCCCGAACGCCCGCAGGGTGAGCCCGGCCAGCGTGCCGAAGGTCCAGGTGGCCCCGGCGAAAAGGGCCCCCGCTTCCGGCGCGGCCATCGTGGCGGCGGATTTGGCGGCGGCATGTTCGGCCCCGGTCCCGCAGCCAAGGAAGGCATGACCCAGGCGCAATTCGTGGCTGCAGCCCTCGAACGTTTCGATGCGGCCGATACGGACAAGAATGGCGTGCTCACCCAGGCCGAACGCCGTGCCGCACGGCCCGAGCGCCCGGAACGTGGCGAACGCGGCCATCGCGGTGAGCGTGCCCCCCGCCCGGCCCCGAGCGCCAGCTAAGCCGCCTGTGACCGATACCCATCAAATCAGGCTGCTGCTGGTCGATGACGAAGCAAGCCTGCGCGAACCCCTGGCGGAATATCTCTCCCGCCAGGGTTTTGCCGTGCGCGCGGTGGAAGATGCGGCCAAGGCCCGTTCCGCCCTGCTGGAAGAAAAGCCCGATCTGGTGCTGCTGGACATCATGATGCCCGGCGAAGATGGCCTGTCGCTCTGCCGCCATCTGGTGGAAGCGAAGGACATTCCCACCATCATGCTGACCGCCCGGGGCGAAGCCACGGACCGGATCGTCGGGCTGGAAATCGGCGCTGATGACTATGTCGTCAAACCCTTCGAACCGCGCGAACTGGTCGCCCGCATCCGCAGCGTGCTGCGCCGTGCGGTCAAGCCGCCGCCCGCACCCGAAGAAGACGCCAATTACGAATTCGAAGGCTGGCATCTCAATCCGCTGAAACGACGGCTGACCGATCCCGAAGGCACGGTGGTGCCAATCTCATCGGCCGAATTCCGCCTGCTGGTCGCCTTCCTCGATCATCCGCGCCAGGTGCTGGACCGCGATCGCCTGCTCGACATGGTGCAAGGCCGCGAAGCGCATCTGTTTGATCGTGCGGTGGACAATCAGATCAGCCGGCTGCGCCGCAAGATGGAAACCGACAGCCGCGATCCCAAGCTGATCCAGACGGTCTGGGGCGGGGGTTACCGGCTGGCGGCCGATGTGCGCCGGACGACATCAGACAGAGGGGCGGAAGCAGAATAGTGCGCCGGATTGTCCAGTTCCTGATTCCCCGCAGTCTGCTGGGCCAGATGCTGCTGTCCGTGGCGCTGGCGCTGCTGGTGGCGCAGGCCCTGTCTGTCGTGCTGCAATATCGCGCGGCCGAACAGCGCCGCGATCTGGAAGCTGCCAATGGGCTGGTGTTCCAGCTGGTGGCCGATCCGCGCATTGATTACCGCCAGCGCGACGATCGGTATCCAACCGATGACAGCAAGCGCCGCTGGCTGCGGCTGCGCGTTGAACGCACCCCGCACAATCCGATCCGGCAAGGCGAAGAACGCGATACCAAACGGGAAGCAGTGCTGCGCGAAATCCTGCTGACCCAAGGCATTGATGCCGCCGAAGTGGTGGTGATCAAGCGCGAAGCGTCCAGGGATGCCTATGTGCAGGGCCGGCTGCGGGATCGACAGCGCTGGCGCGATCCGCCTGACTGGGCGAACGGCCCGATCCTGGTTGCCGGGCTGCGCCGCAATGGCGACAGCAATTTTTCCGTGGCCCGCGTGCCGCTGGAAGACCGCCAGCCGCGCCATCTCAGTTCGCTGATCATCCAGACCCTGCTGCTGTATGTGGTGCTGGTCGGCGGGCTGGCGCTGTTGCTGCGGCGGATCACCCGGCCGCTGGCCGCGCTGACCAAGCGACTGGAAACCTTTGCCGAAACCCGCGCTACGGAGGGCCAGCTGGAACCAAGCGGCCCCGAAGACACCCGCCGGCTGATCGTGGCGCACAACGCCATGGAAGGCCGCATTGCCGCGCTGATCAATGAAAAGGACGTGATGCTGGGCGCGATCGGCCATGATCTGAAGACCCCGCTGGCCGCGCTGCGGGTGCGGATTGAATCGGTGGAAGACCCGATCGAACGCGACCGCATGGCGGCAACGATCGAAAACATCACCCGCACGCTCGACGATATTCTCTCCCTCGCCCGCATCGGCCGGCCCACCGGCACGCTGGAACGCACCGATCTGGCCGCGCTGGTCGCTTCGGTGATCGAGGAATATGAAGATATGGGCAAGCCGGTGGAACTGGGCGACACGCCGCGCATGGCTTTGGCCCTGCGCGCCACATCGCTGCGTCGGGCGATCCGCAATGTGGTGGAAAATGCCCTGCGCTATGCTGGCAGCGCGCGCATCTCGCTCGCCCGTGAAGGCGATATGGCGGTGATCAAGGTGGAAGATGACGGCAGCGGCATTGCCGAAGAAGATATTGCCGCCATGTTCGAACCCTTCGCCCGCGGGGAAGCATCCCGCAATCGCGAAACCGGCGGGGCCGGCCTTGGCCTGACCCTGGCCCGCGCGATCGCCGAACAGCATGGCGGCACGCTGGTGCTGGCCAACCGCCGCGCGGCTGACGGCAGCGTACAGGGCCTGCTGGCAGAAATCCGCCTGCCGCTGGATTGACCATCCCGTTCGCCGGAAACGACGAACGGGATAAGATCTGTCAACGCATCAAGCCGCCGATCAGATTGCGGGCGAAGCTGCCGAGGCCTGGAATGCCAATCGCCTTGCCGATCTTGTCCGCCACCGTTCCAGCTGCGGCCGTGGAGGCGCGGGTGACCGGGCTGGAGGTGGATGTTTTGCCGCGCACCTTGGCCGCAATGATCGTGCCGGCACTGGATGCGGCTGCGCCCATCGCGGCCTTGGCCACCTGACCGCCCAGACCATCCCACATCGATGTGGACTTGCGTTCGCGCCGGCCGACTTCCTCGCGCCCCTCTGCCTCAACCTCCTGCGCAGTGGCCGCGGCATCGGCGATCTTCTGCTGGATCACCTCAAAGGCGCTTTCCCGGTCGACCACGGTGTCATATTTGCCGGAAAAAGGGCTGATCGACTGGATAATCGCGCGTTCCTTCGGCGTTACCGGCCCCAGCCGTGAACGCGGCGGCGCGATCAGCGTGCGCTGCACGATGGAGGGGGCACCATCTTCCAGCAGGGTGGAGACCAGCGCTTCCCCCACCTTGAGTTCGGTGATCGCGGTTTCGACATCCAGATCGGGATTGATGCGGAAGGTCTGCGCCGCAGCCTTGATCGCCTTCTTGTCGCGCGGGGTGAAGGCGCGCAGCGCATGCTGCACCCGATTGCCCAATTGCCCACCCACTTCTTCAGGCACGTCGATCGGGTTCTGGGTCACGAAATAGACGCCCACGCCCTTGGACCGGATCAGCCGCACAACCTGTTCAATCTTGTCCTGCAGCGCCTTGGGCGCATCGTCGAACAGCAAATGGGCTTCATCAAAGAAGAACACCAGCTTCGGCTTTTCCGGGTCGCCCACTTCGGGCAGCACTTCGAACAGTTCGGCCAGCAGCCATAGCAGGAAGGTGGCGTAGAGCTTGGGGCTGCGCATCAGCTTGTCGGCGGCCAGCACATTGATGTAGCCGCGACCCTGCTCATCGGTTTTCAGGAAATCCTCAATCTCCAGCGCGGGTTCGCCAAAGAACATTCCCCCGCCCTGGCTGTCGAGGCTGAGCAGTTGCCGCTGGATCGCTCCCACCGACTGTTTGGTGACATTGCCATAACGGGTGGTCAGTTCCGCGGCGTTTTCCGCAGTATAGGCCAGCATCGCCTGCAGATCGGCCATGTCGAGCAGCAGCAGGCCCTGTTCATCCGCATAACGGAAAACAATGTTGAGCACGCCTTCCTGCGTGTCATTCAGATTGAGCAGCCGGGCGAGCAACAGCGGCCCCATCTCGCTGATGGTGGTGCGGATCGGGTGGCCCTGTTCACCGTACAGATCCCAGAAAATCGCTGGATTGTCGGAATAGGCATAATCGCTGATCCCCAGTTCCTGCGCCCGCGATTCCAGCGCGGCGGCATTCTTGAAGCTCGGCGATCCGGCCATGGAAATGCCCGACAGGTCACCCTTCACATCAGCGACGAACACCGGCACCCCGGCGGCGGAAAAGTTTTCGGCGATGCCCTGCAGGGTCACGGTCTTGCCCGTGCCGGTGGCGCCGGCCACCAGGCCATGGCGATTGGCCCGCTTCAGATTGAGCAGCTGGCGTTCGCCATTGCTGCCAAGGCCAAGGAAAATATCGCCCATCTATCGCTCCCGCACCAAAGCCGTTTACCGGCACCGGTCTGGCGCAGCAGCGCAGCCCCGGTCAAGCAATTGGCATCGTCCAAGTGACAGCAGAACATGGACAGATGGCAATTTGGCGATAGAGCGGGGTGAATGGCCGCAGTTCAATCCAACCAGCCCTTCGTCCTGCTCGACGATGCGCGCGCACAAGGCGCCAGCGATGCGCAATTGTTCGAACATCCGCGCGCGCTGTTCATTGCCCATCGCCCGGAAGATGTGGCCCCGGTTCTGGCCGCCGCCGAAGCCGCCCGGCGCGAAAGCGGTGGCACGCTGGCCGGTTACATGACCTATGAAGCCGGGCTGGCGCTGGAACCACGGCTGGTTCCGCTGGCCGCCGGGCGCAGCGGCAGCACCGGGCCGCTGGTGTGGTTCGGCCTGTTCGACGCCGCGCAAACGATCCCGGCTGCCGAGGTTCCGCAATGGCTGGCCAACCGCGCCGGCGATGAAGGCGGCGCCCCGGCCAGCATCGGCCCGCTGGAACCGCAGCTGTCGATCGGCGGCTATTGCGATGTGTTCGACCGGTTGCAGGATGCGATCCATGCCGGCGATATCTATCAGGCCAATCTGACCATGCCGCTGGCCGGCCCGGCGCGTGGTGATCCCGTGGCGCTCTATGCCGCCATGCGCCCGGGATCCAACGCCGGTTATGGCGGGCTGATCTTCGATGGCGACAACTGGTTGCTGAGCTTCAGCCCCGAACTGTTCTTCAGCCTGCGCGGCCGGGCCGCGCGCTGCAAGCCGATGAAGGGCACCCGCCCGCGCGGGCGCACACCGGCAGAAGACGCGCAGTTGGCGCAGGAATTGGCCGCATCGGTAAAGGACCGGGCGGAAAATCTGATGATCGTCGATCTGATGCGCAATGATCTGAGCCGGGTGGCCGTGGCCGGATCGGTGCAGGTCGACCAGCCGTTCCAGGTCGAAACCTACCCCACCGTGCACACCATGGTGACGACGGTGAAAGCCGAATTGCAGGACGGGCTGGGCGCGATGGATATGATCCACGCGCTGTTCCCCTGCGGGTCGATCACCGGCGCGCCCAAGATCCGCGCCATGGAACTGATTGATGAGGTGGAACGCGATGCGCGCGGCGCCTATTGCGGGGCGATCGGGCGGATCGATGGCAATGGCGATGCCGCCTTCAATGTCGCCATCCGCACCATCCATCTGACCCCGGGCGAAAACCAGCGCCACAAGGTTGTGCAGGGTGTCGGCGGCGCGATCGTAGCCGACAGCGAAGCCCTGTCCGAATGGCGCGAATGCCTGGTGAAGGGCGGTTTCGCGCGCGGCGTAGCCGGCGGGCATGACCTGCTGGAATCGATGCGCTTTGATCCGGCAGAAGGCATCGTGCTGCTGGAACGCCATCTTGAACGCATGAAATCCAGCGCGGCGGAACTGGGCTTCAGCTTCGATCGCCATGAAACCCGCAACCGGATTCAGGCGCTGTGCTTTGAACTCGATCAGCCGGCCAAGATCCGCCTGCTGCTGTCGCGCAGCGGAGAAACCGCGCTGGAAAGCGTGCCCCTGCCCCCCACCGCAGCTTCGCCGATCACCTGCATCGCCCTGCCGTTGCCGGTGGTTCCGGGCGACTGGCGCCTGCGGCACAAGACCACAGACCGCAGCTTTTACGAACAGGCGCTGGCCGTGGCCCGGGAACAGCAGGCCGGCGAAGCGCTGCTGGTACGGCCAGACGGGTTGGTGACCGAAGGCAGCTTCACCAATATCTTCGTCGAACGCGACGGCGTTCTGCTGACCCCGCCCGAACATCTTGGCCTGCTGCCCGGCGTGTTGCGCCGGCAATTGCTGGATGATGGCCGGGCGGTGGAGGCCGAACTGACCCTTGCGGACCTGGCCGACGGGTTTTTCCTCGGCAACTCGGTGCGCGGACTGATGCGCGCAGGAATGAAATCATGAGCCACCAACATCTGAGCCAGTCGCTGAAGCGCATTCAGGCATCCCCGACCACCGCTATGACCGATCGCGCCACCGCGCTGCGCGAAGCCGGGCGGGATATCATCTCGCTTTCAGTGGGGGAGCCGGATTTTGCCACCCCGGCCCATGTCATCGATGCGGCCAAGGCCGCGCTGGACGCTGGGGACACGCGCTATACCCCGGTCACCGGCACTGCCCGCCTGAAGCGGGCCGCCGCGCTGCATTTCCAGCGCGATCTGGGCATCACCGCCGATCCGGCCAACATCATCGTCACCGCCGGTGGCAAGCAGGCCATTTTCGAAGCCTTCGCCGCCACGGTCAGCCCGGGGGACGAGGTGATCGTGCCTTCGCCCTGGTGGGTCAGCTATCCGCAGATGGTCCGCTTTGCTGGCGGCAGCGTGGTGCCGCTGATCACCCATGCCCATCACGGGTTCCGCTTTGATCCGGCCGATCTGGAAGCGCTGATCACTCCCAGCACCCAATGGCTGCTGCTGAACAGCCCGGGCAATCCGACCGGGGCGGTCTATCCGCGCAAGCTGCTGGAAGGGATTGGCGACGTGCTGCGCCGCCATCCGCAGGTGCTGGTGATGGCCGATGATATCTATTCCCCGCTGATTTACAGCGATGAACCGCACAGCAGCTTCGCCGCCGTCTGCCCTGATCTGGCCGATCGCGTGCTGACGGTATCGGGCGTGTCCAAAAGCCATGCCATGACGGGTTTCCGTATCGGCGTTGCCACCGGCCCGGCCTGGCTGATCGAAGCCATGGGCCGGTTGCAGAGCAACACCAGCGGCAACCCCACCTCCATCAGCCAGGCGGCCGCTGTTGCTGCCTTTGAAGGGCCGCAGGGCTTCCTGATCGAATGGCGCGAACGGTTCCGCAAGCGACGCGATTTGGTGGTGTCCGCCATCAATGCGATTCCCGGCCTGTCGACACCGCAGCCCGATGGCGCCTTCTATTGCTTCATCGATGCCGCTCCGCTGATGGACCGATTCGGCGATGACAACGCGCTGGCGCTGCATCTGCTCGAACATGGCGTGGCCGTTGTCGCGGCCAGCGCCTTTGGCGGGAAGGATGGGTTCCGGATCAGCTTCGCCGCCGACGAAGCCGTTCTGGAAGAAGCTTTGCGGCGGATTGCAGGGGCCCTGTCATGATACCGATTCTGTTCGAAGATGCCGAAGCACTGGTGATCAACAAGCCCGGCGGGCTGCCGGTGGAACAGCCGCGCGCCGGTGGGCCATCGCTGGATGCGCAGTTCCCCTCCCTCCGATTGGGCTTCCAGCGCGAACCCGTTCCGGTCCACCGGCTTGATACCGACACCTCCGGTTGCCTGCTGCTGGCACGCAATCCCAAGGCGCTGACCCGCTTTTCACGCGCCTTTGAAGATCGGCAGGTGAGCAAGCTCTATTACGGTATTCTGGCTGGAGTACCGGAACAGACCGAAGGGACAGTGGCCCTGTCGCTGAGCAAGATCAGCAGCGCTGGCGCAGGCTGGCGGATGATCCCGGCCCGCAAGGGCAAGCCCGCGATCACCCATTGGCAGCTGATCGAAGTGCAGAACGGGCTGGCGCTGGTCGCCTTCCGCCCGGAAACCGGGCGTACCCACCAGATTCGCGTTCACGCTGCCAGCGGCATCGGCATCCCGCTGCTGGGTGATCCGGTCTATGGCACTGGCCCCAAGGGCCCCGATGGCATGAAGGTGAAGCGCACCCTGTTGCATGCGGCGGGCCTGCGAATCGAGCGCGACGGGAAAGATCCTGTGCTGGCCCATGCCCCGCTGCCGGCCGATATGCTGGCGCTGGGCTTCACCCAGCCGGCAGCCGCAGACATGCCCGGCCCGGCATCGGACGGTAATCCCGATATCGGGCAGGCCACCGACAGCGAGGGCTGATCCGCCGTGGATGAAGTGGTCGCCCGGGCGCTGGCACTGGCAGAAGAAAGCTTCATCGCCGCATCGGGCCCGGGCGGGCAGAACGTCAACAAGGTGGCTACCGCCGTCCAGTTGCGGGTGAATATCTATGCCCTGCGCCTGTCGCCTGACGCGTTTGCCCGGCTGAAAACCCTGGCCGGCAGCCGCCTGTCAGGCAGTGGCGACATCATCATCGCCGCACGCCAGTTCCGCACCCAGGAAGCGAATCGGGAAGATGCCCGGCAGCGACTGGTGCAGATGATCGAACAGGCGCAGATCGAACCCAAGAAGCGCGCCAAGAGCCGGGTCAACCGGCTGGGCAAGGAACAGCGGCTGCGCGGCAAGAAGGTGCGCAGCACGGTAAAAGCCAATCGCGGCAAGGTGGACTGGTAGATCAGGCAACAGCGCGCGTTCATGCTGCACGGACGGTGCGCGCGAGCATTGACTTTTCCGGCCTGTTATCGCATTGGCCCGCCGGTAGGGCGGCGCCGCGCGCGTCGCCCGTGTTATTTTCGGGCTACCGGCCCTTAGCGAATCTGGAAATGAGACCATGGCGAAGCCCGCAACCATCAAGATCCGGCTGAACTCGACCGCCGACACCGGCTTCTTCTACGTAACCAAGAAGAACCCGCGCAACACGACCGAAAAGATGACCTTCCGCAAGTATGACCCGGTCGTGCGCAAGCATGTCGAGTTTAAGGAAGGCAAAATCAAGTAAGCAACAGGCGGTACAGATGAACCCGGCCATTTTACCGGGTTCACCGCTGGTTCAATACTTTGGGAATAGGCGTCGGGGCATGCGTTTGATCAAGCTCATCTCCGCCGCCCCGCTCCGCGCTGTATCAGCCGGAGCTCTCGCCCTGGCCCTGCCGGGCGCAGCCATCCTTGCTGCACCGCCCGCCGCCGCTCAGGCGGATACGCTTGATCGCGTGGTTTCTGCCTTGCGCGGCATCACCACCATGCGTGCCGATTTCAGCCAGACCGATCGCAATGGCCAGACGGTCAACGGTGTTCTGACGCTGAAGCAGCCGGGCAAAATTCGCTTCGAATACGCACGCGGCGTCAACATGCTGGTGGTGTCCGACGGACGTTCGCTGACGCTGGCTGACTATGATGTGCAGCAGCTGCAGCGCTGGCCGATCAGCAATTCCCCGCTTGGCGCGCTGCTTGACCCCAATCGCGATGTGAAGCGGTTCGGCAAGCTGATCCCGACCGGCAATGCCGGTGTTTACAGCGTCGAAGTGCGCGATCCATCCAAGCCCGAATATGGCATCATCACCCTGGTGTTCGTCACCAAGGCGGGCGCACCGGGCGGGCTGGAACTCAGCAGCTGGGTCGCGCTGGATGCGCAGAACCAGCGCACCACCGTGCGCCTGTCCAATCAGCAATATGGCGTGTCGGTTCCTGACAGCACCTTCCGCTATCGCGATCCCCGGCCGGCCAACCGTCGCCCCGGATAAACGGTTCAGCGACAAGGCGTTTGTGGGTTGCGACAGAGCGTCGCGCTTCATTCATTTACCAGCAATCCGCCCAACCCTATTGTGCTTGGGCAAGCCAGCGAGCGAGTGGGTTTCCCCCCTGTTGCCCCGCACGCTCACATGCAGGCTTGTAAGGCGTGACGAACGCTTAACGGAACCCCCGTCCCAATGCCCCCGGGACGGGGGTTTTATTATTCCGGTCCCAACCGGGATGCCCCGCCCTACCAGCCAAACTGCGGGTGCTTGCACGCTTGCCGCCTGCGACATCGCCGCCTATCTCCCCGGCTATGGTCAATCCCACGCTTTCTGTCGCCAGCTGGAACATCAATTCGGTCCGTCTGCGCGCGCCGCAGGTCGAACGTTTCCTGAAAGAACAGGCACCCGATGTGCTGTGCCTGCAGGAAATCAAATGCCAGGAACCGCAGTTCCCCTATGAGACCTTCCGCGCGCTTGGTTACGAACATTTCGCCGTGCATGGGCAGAAGGGATACCATGGCGTCGCCACGATCAGCCGCATCCCGCTGCAACCCTTTTCCCGCCATGACTGGCAAGACAATGGCGAAGCCCGCCACGTCGGGGTCGAACTGCTGGGCCCGGGCGGCAATGTCATTCTGGAAAATGTCTATATTCCGGCCGGCGGGGATGAACCCGACCGGACCATCAACGCGAAATTCGGCCAGAAGCTCGACTTCCTCGAACGGATGACCCGCTGGGCGGACAAGATCGACCGGCCCACCCTGATTGTTGGCGATTTCAACATCGCCCCGCTCGAATCGGATGTGTGGAACCACAAGCAATTGCTCAAGGTCGTCAGCCACACCCCGCTGGAGGTGGAAACGCTGCAGCGCTTCAAGGATGCGCATGGCTGGACCGACATCGGCCGCGAACATATCCGCGCACCCGATCGTTATTATTCCTGGTGGAGCTACCGCGCGAAGGACTGGAAGGTCGGCGATCGCGGCCGGCGGCTGGACCACATGTGGGCCTCCCCCGATCTGGCCGCGCAGGCAAGCGGCCACCGCGTGATTGAGGAAACCCGCGATTGGGCGCAACCGTCCGATCACGTTCCGCTGATCACGGAGTTCAAGCTCTGAATTCCCACGCCAATACGGAACAGGCCCGCGCCAGACGGGCGGCACAGGCCGTGGACGGGCTGCGCCATGGCTGGGCACTGGCGGGCAGCGAAGAGGCACGGCCGGTGCCCTTGCTGTTGCCGGTGGAAACCGCGCCGGGCGATGCCCGGTCGCACCGCATGCTGATTTCCGCCGCGCGCGCCGCGACACTGAAGCTGGGCAATCAACGGCCGGCCGCAGCATCCCACGGGCCGGTGCTGATCCGTGCGGGGGAACCGATTGATCTGACGACGGCGCAGGCCATTGCCGATCCGACGCTGGATCTGTCCTGGCCATTGAAGGGCCCCTTCACGGCCGAACCGCTGGACTGGCTGGAGGAAGCCACCGAAGCGCTTGAACTGGCGCGCATCGCCGGCATCTTGCCCGCCTTTCTGGTCGATCCGGCGCTCACCAGCGATCCTTTGCCTTTCGCCGCCGGGGATGCCGCCGCGCTGCGCGATCCGGCGCAGCTGGTGATTGCCACCCGCGCTCGCCTGCCGATCGCGGCGAGCGAGGACGCAGAAATCATCGCCTTCCGCAGCACCAATGACACGCGCGAACATGTGGCGCTGATCATCGGCAGCCAGAATGGCGACCGGCTGCCGCTGGTACGGCTGCATTCCGAATGCCTGACCGGTGACATTCTGGGCAGCCTGAAATGCGACTGCGGACCACAGCTGGATGCCGGACTGGCGGCCATGGCCCGCGAAGCGGCCGATGGTGGCTGGGGCGTCTTGCTTTATCTGCGGCAGGAAGGGCGCGGGATCGGCCTGATCAACAAGCTGCGGGCCTATCGCCTGCAGGATCAGGGTTTTGATACGCTGGAAGCCAACCGGCGGCTGGGCCTGCCCGAAGAAGCCCGCGATTTCGGCGTCGCGGCGGCCATGTTGCGGCTGATCGGCGCCCGTTCAGTGCGGTTGATGACCAACAATCCGGAAAAGCTGGCCGCGCTGGAAACGGCCGGGGTCACCGTGGCAGAGCGCGTTCCGCATCAATTGCCGGCCAATCCGCACAACACCCGTTATCTCGACACCAAGCGCGACCACGCCGGCCATTTACTGATCTGATCAGCCCGGCGTGTCCAAGCGGCACCCGGACCTCAAAGCGTCACAGGCCGTTGGCGGAGGTGCAGTTGCTCTTGGCAGGGAAACCATCCACGCTCAGCACCGGATGATAGATGGCGCCGCGCCCGCGATAGGTGGCCGTGCGGGTGATCACTTCGGGCACATCGAACCAGCGCACCAGATCCCCCGCGAACAAAGGCTGATAGCGATAGCTGACCTGCGCATGGAAAAGCGGCTCTGCCAGCCGCAGCTGCCGCCCGATCGATTGAGCGACCGAATTGGATGTGCCGCAGCCGATGATCAGATTGGCAGAGGTAAGCCCACCGTCAAAGCGCTGCCACTTGATGCGGTTTACGTCGGGCGTGCCGTCATTGTTGGTATCCTCCCCCAGCACCGCTGAAATGATCAGCCGGCCATCCTGACGGATGTTGAGCGGGGAAGATGCGACATCCATCGCCGACATGATGTCATAGACCTGTATTTCGGAAAGCTGATTGGTCGAGGATCCGTTCCGCGCCACCAGATCGGCCGACATATTGGCCAGCCGCTGCACCTTCATATGCGCCATGATCAGCCAGGTGATTTCCAGCCCGGAACCCAGCACGCCGATGAACAGCGGCAGGGCCAGGGCAAATTCAACCAGCGAAACACCCTGGCAGCATTGCGCCAAGCGCGCGGGAAAACGGCGGATGTTCATGGTGATGCTCATGTCGCGGGCACCCCTTTTTCCGGTTCATTGCGCGACACGATGTTCGTGGTCAGATCGATCCGTTCACCAAAGATGGGCGTCAGCAGAGAGAAATAGGGCGCCGTGGGATAAACAACCCGATAGCGGATCACATCCCCGACATCGCCCAGCCGGCCTTCCACCGGAACATTCATGTCCCGCACACCATTGCGATTGCGATCATCGAAGGGCTCGCCTTCATCATAAACGCCGTTGTCGTTCAGATCCTCATAGGCTTCGGGATAGGAATCGCCGATTTCGCGATAGACCTTGGTTTCGATGGAGATCTGGTGCCCGGGCGCCGTCTGATAGGGCGACATCAGATGCTTGATCCGTGCCCGCATCCGGCCATCACGTGTGTCTTCATCCAGCACCAGATTGGCGATGCTTTCGCGCGAAGCCGTGGCGACGGCGCCCTCCAGCGCCGTCTTGACCATCATGTAGTGCCCCGCCTCGATCGATCCGGTGATCAGCAGGATCATTACCGGTGCCAGCATGGCAAATTCGACCGCGGTTACGCCGCGCTCATCCCTGATCAGCCCAAAACGCATCGCTCGCCTCACTGCGTCAGATGCAGGTCGACAAGGTCGACAGCGATCTGGGAAAACGCATTCTTGATTTCAGATTGCGTGCTGGTTTCCAGATAATTGGCCCCCGCGCAGGTACGGAACACATTTTGCGTGTCACCCGGCGCAGGCAGCAGCGAGACGATATAGACGCGGATATTGTCCCTCTTGGCGTTCTCACACACCTTGGCAAAGCGCCGCATCACCTGCGTCCGGAAGGTTGCATCGGCGGTAGCACTGGTGATCCGCTTTTCCCGCACGGCGCCATAGGCCCCATACCAGGCTGGATCGCTGCCGGCGGATGTTTCACCATCGGTCATGAAAACCAGTGCCTTAAGCGGTTCTTCGTCGGGGATGGGATTGGTGCGTGTGAACACGTCATCGCGGGTCAGCAGGCGATAGCCCCACAGCATACCGATATGATGCAGCGTGCCAGCAGCCGGCATCAGCGGGTGGTTATCCAGCCGGATGTAGTCATCATATTCGCTCTTCATCCGGCCGTACTGCACATCCATCGACGGATTGGGGCACTGCCAGTTAGGCGTCGGCATTTTCAGATTGTAACCCGACCGCGTGGGGTAGCCGTAATTGGCGTTCGGATTGTCCCAGTCGGTGGTGGCCGTGATATAGGGAATACGCGCGTAGTTGACGCGCCAGGCCTGCCCGGAACCGGGGGCAAAATAGCCCCCATCCGACGCGCGAACGATCACATCATCGTCTGGATAGGTGTTGTTGGCATTGAGGCCGATGTAGAAATCGTAGAAATGCTGCCGATAGGCGGCGGTATTGGCCAGAGTCTGACCGGTCGTTCCCGCCCCATTGGGTTCCAGCCGGTAAAGATTGTTGCGGCGGCTGTCCGATGTCACCGTGTTTTTCTGGCTGGCTTGGTAATGCACCGCCCGGCGTGCAGCCGTCGCCCATGCTCCGCTCAGGGCAGAGCTTTCGCCCGGCGCCGTGGCCGAACTGGTGTTGGTCAGCGGAGGGAAATGATACGGTCGGGCACCCGGCCGGCCATCTTCGCCCGGCAGCACCTTGTCGATATCAAAGGCGCCGGTTTCGAAGGTGGTGGCAGAGGCGCTGAGATCCCGCACGGTCTGGTCATTTTCCAGGCAGCCACCCCAGTTCAGCGCCGCACTGGCACCGTAAGTGGTGGATGCATTGGTAAAGCCGTCGCGCTGGGCAATGGCCACGCCATGGTCCTGCAGGATCTTCCCGACATTGGTGGTGACGGTATAGGTGACAAAACCCATGGCCAGATCGGCGCGACGGGTCTGCCCCTGATGCAGAATATCGATGAAGTCATACATGGCGGTCTTCAGCGCGCTCATGCGCGATCCGCTGCCCAGCGCGGTCTGCATTGAACCGGTGTCATCCAGAACCACCATGACTTCCAGCGGCTTGGGCTGCATTTCCGCCGTCGCAGTCACCTCAATATGGCTGGTCCGGAAACCAAAGATCCGCATGAACACCAGCGGCAGTTCGGTTTCGGCATCCACCTTCACGCGGTTGATGCCGCGCACCGTCTGGAAATCAGAGGCCGGAACCATCTCGTCCGATCCGAGATAGCCGTCCGGAATATTGGCGTAGAAGTAGTTGTTGACCTGATCAGTGCGCTGGTTGGTCAAACCGAAGGATCGGGCGCCCGCCATGGCGCCGGCATCGACCCCGGTCTGCATCTGCGATCGCACCATATAGATGCGCCCCAGATCCACCGCAGAACCGATTGCCGCCAGCACCGGGATCAGCCCTACTGCCATCATCGGCAGCGTGGCGCCCCGGCAGTCGTTCACAATGCGAGAAAAATACCGCCCTAATCCCATGGGAACCCCCAGCCATGAGATTCCACCGTTAATGGTTAATGATTAAGGGAAGGTTCCAATTATGGAACCAATTGAACTATTTTTCTGTAAACTTTGTAAATTTTGCAGTTATCAAACACTATCAGCCGTTTTTACCGGCGTTCGAAACTGCGCAAGCCCGGACCCAGCTCATTGCTGCCCAGCGCCAGCTGATCGCCTGACCAGTCGGCCACGAAGGCCGTGTCACGATTGACTCCGGGCGCCAGCCGCGCGTCATTGGCGACAATCGCCAGCCCGGTGCTCGGATGCGCCCGGCCTTCGGCCGCAACGGCGATGAAGGCAGAGAAATTTTCCTTGCTCTGGCCCTGTACGAACCAGTTGTTGCTGATCTGGCCTACGGCTCCGCCGGGCAGATCAATCATGTAATTGGTTTCTGCGCCGCGGGCATCGTCGAAGCTGGAACTGGCGATATCCACCCGTGCCGCCCGGCTTTTCACATAATGCCCGCCCTGGCCTTCCTCAAACCGGCTGCGCGTCACCCGCAGGTGACCATAATTGCCGGTATAGATCGAATGAGCGCAACCGCCCGCCCCTTCGCAGGTGCCCAGCCGGGTGAAGGTGGACCGGTCGACAACGATCTGCCCATTGGTGTCGCCGGCGGTCAAAATGCCCTGCTGGCTATCGCGAAACCAGCTCTGCGCCACGGTCAGATTGCCGCGTTCAAGCCGGATGCCCGATCCGTTGTAATCGGGCACGCGCATGTTCTGGAACACCAGACCGGCCACATCGGCATTGCGCCCGCGCAGCACCAGTGCCGCCTTGCCTTCGCAGATCGCCCCGTCGAACACGGCAGAACCCGGTTCACTGGCGAGATAGGCAATATCGCCGCCGCCCTGCACCGCGCATTGCGTGTAACGGCCCGGTGCGATGGCGATCGTGCCCTGACCATCGCCAATGGCATCCACCGCCTGCTGCAGCCGATCAAAACTGCGACCGCTTTCCACCACGGTGAAAGGCCGCGCCCGTTCCTGCGCCAGCGATGCGCTTATCGGCACCACGGCAACCGCCACGGCGGCAAACACGCCTGTCAGGCGCTTGATACGGCGGGCCGGCAGAAGCGAGGCAGAATCATGCATGACACCGGCTATAAGTCCCGGGGGTTAACGAGCCGCTAAGGCTATTTTTCCGATTCCGGCACAGTGCTGTCTGCTGCCGATCCATCCTCTTTCGGCGGGCGTCCGCGCCGGGCCTGCCGCGCGGCGGACAGGGAAATGCCCCGCCGCGCCAGTGCTTCGCGCAGCAGCATTTCGATCTCCGCATTGACCGATCGCAGATCCTGCGCGGCCAGCCGCTCGATCGCTGCGTGCAACGCAGGATCGAGCCGCAGGGCAAAGGCCTTCCGGTCCGATTGCGGCATGGATCAGCCCCGCCCCTGGTAAAGATGTGTCAGGCCAATCACTGATACAGCGTGCCCGCATTCACGACCGGGTTCACGTCCCTTTCGCCGCAGAGCACGACCATCAGATTGCTGACCATGGCGGCCCGGCGTTCATCATCAAGTTCAACGATCTGATCCTGCGACAGCTTGGCCAGCGCCATCTGGACCATGCTGACCGCACCCATCACCAGCTTCGCCCTGGCAGAGATCACCGCTTCGGCCTGCTGACGGCGCAGCATCGCCCCGGCAATTTCTGGGGCATAGGCCAGATGGGTCAAGCCCGCTTCATCCACATGGATGCCCGCCGCAGCCAGACGATCATTCAGTTCTTCGCGCAGTTCCTGATTGATCTGTTCACCGTTGGACCGCAGCGTTACCTCGCCTTCCTCGATATCGTCATAGGGATGGCGCGAACCCACGGTGCGCAGGCCGGCATCGATCTGGATGTTCACGAACTCCTTGTAATCATCGACATCAAACACCGCCTGCGCCGTATCCCGCACGCGCCACACAACATTGCAGGCCATTTCGATCGGATTGCCGCGCAGGTCGTTGATCTTGACCTTTTCCGAATGGAGATTGTGCGCGCGCACGGAAACTTTGCGCCGGATCATCCAGGGCCAGATCCAGCGCAGACCCGCCGTCCGGTCGGTTCCGCGATAGGAACCAAACAGGGTGATCACCGCCGATGTGTTCGGCTGCAGCATGAAGAAACCCGGAAGGATGATCACCAGCGCGATAATCGCCCCGAGCAGCATCAGCCCGCCCATCGCCGTCGGCCCGTAAATATTGAAGCTGATCAGGCGCCACACGACCGTGCCGATCATCACCAGAATGGCGAGCAGGGCCAGATAGCCATTGAAGCTGAATGCAGACCGTTCCTGGCTTGGGGTCATGGCTGTTCTCCCGTCCGACATCGCAAATCTCCTTCGATATAACTATGATATCATATTTATATCAAGGGACGATTCTGCGCAAGCACCCTTGCAAACCGATTGCCACCCCCCATTTAGCTGTCAGCGGGCCGGGCTCGCATCGCGTTGTGCGCCACCCCTCAGGCCATCATGACGCGGAGCCGGACCGCATCGGAGATGCCGATGCTGCGCCGGGTCCAGCACCCCCCAGTCCCTGCCCCAGGCGCGGCACGGCAGCTCCGATAAACGGGTCCCCTGATACGAAGCGCGGTGCCGCGATCACCCGTCGCGCATGACCGCATGAAGACGATTTGTCTTTGCGCCACGGCGCAAGCAGCTGCCCGCCCCAGTGGTGGGCGCAGCCGGCGGGTCTGCACCCCCTTTCCCGTCGGCTGCACCGGCAGCGCAGCTGTCAATGCTGGCTGATCACGTCCAGGAAGGCATCGCCATAGGCTTCCAGCTTGCGCACACCTATGCCGCTGATGGTGCCCATTTCATCCAGATCACGCGGACGACGCGATGCCATTTCGCGCAGGGTGGCATCATGGAACACCACATAGGGCGGTACATCCGCCTCTGCCGCCAGATCCCGCCGCAGCGCCCGCAGCGCTTCAAACAGCGGATCGCCATCCGGATTGGCACCGCGGTCGCGACCGCGTGATCGCCCGCCGCCCGGGGGCCGGGCGATCACCACCGGCGCCTCCCCCTTCAGGATCGCGCGCGCATCCTGGCCCAGCGCCAGCCCGCCATGTTCGGTCGTCACCAGACAGCCGCGCGCCTGCAAATTGCGCGCCAGCGGTTGCAGCAGCCGCGCCTCTTCCGCATCGACAATGCCGAACACGCTCAGCTGGTCATGGCCGCGCTGACGCACCCTTTCGTCATCGGCGCCGGTCAGCACCTTCTGCAAATGGCCAAAGCCGAAGCTCTGCCCGGTGCGATAGGCGGCCGACAGCAATTTGCGCGCCAGTTCGGTGACATCAATCACGCGCGGCGGATCCAGACAATTGTCGCAATTGCCGCAACTTTGGGGCGGATTTTCCCCGAAATGTCGCAAAAGCTGCGCCCGGCGACAGCTGGGCGTTTCGACCAGCCCGGCCAGCGCATCCAGCCGCGCGCGTTCGCCCGGCTGGCGCCGTTCTTCCAGTTCGCCCAGCCGCTGCCGGGCAAAGGCGAAATCGCCAGCCGACCACAGCATCACCGCCACCGCCGGATCCCCATCACGACCGGCGCGGCCGGTTTCCTGGTAATAGGCCTCTATCGATTTGGGCACGCCGGCATGGGCGACGAAACGAACGTCGGGTTTGTCGATACCCATGCCGAAGGCAATGGTCGCCACCATCACCATGTTTTCGCTGGCCACAAAGGCAGCCTGATTAGCGGCGCGATCTTCAGACGACAGCCCTGCGTGATAGGGCAGCACTTCCCGCCGGGTGACAGCGGCCAGCCGTTCGGACAATTCCTCCACCTTGCGGCGGGTGGGGGCATAGATGATCCCCGGCCCCGCATGCTTGGCCAGCAATTGGGTCAGCTGCCGCAGCCCGTTGTCGCGGTGCAGAATGGTGTACTGGATATTGGGCCGGTCGAAACCGGCCACGATCAGCCCGTCATCGCCGATGCCCAGCTGGGTGAGGATATCGGCACGCGTATGCGCATCCGCCGTGGCAGTCAGCGCCAGCCGGGGGACAGTGGGGAAGGCATCGAGCAGCGGGCGCAGCTGGCGGTAGTCGGGGCGAAAATCATGCCCCCATTCGGATACGCAGTGCGCTTCATCGACGGCGAACAGGGCCACGGGTGACTGCTGCAGCAATTCGCGGAACTGCGGCTGGCTGGCCCGTTCGGGCGCGATATAGAGCAAATCCAGATCGCCCGCCCGATACCGATCCATGGTTTCGCGCCAGTCTGCATCCACGCTGGTGAGCGTGGCAGCGCGAATGCCATTGGCGCGGGCCGCGCGCAGCTGATCATGCATCAGGGCGATCAGCGGCGATACCACCACGCAGGTGCCCGGCAAGATGGCTGCGGGCAATTGATAGGTCAGCGATTTCCCCGCACCGGTGGGCATGACCGCCAGGGTGGATTGCCCGGCCAGCACCCGCATAACGACCTGTTCCTGCACCCCGCGAAAGGCATCGAAACCGAAAATGCGGCGCAGGGCGGCATACGGCGCGGCGCCATCGGTCAGCAGATCATCCATCTTTTGGTCTGTGGCAGATCGCGGCCGCCGGGTGAACCGGTGACACGCATGGTTTTGTATTTCCCCGCCCGGCCCGCTCCGCTACCGTCCGCGCGCAAGGGAGAGATCCCGCGCCCAACCGCGTAAAAAGGAATTGCCCACCATGAAGAAGCTCGCCTTCACCGTTCTGGCCGCATCGGCTGCCCTGACACTGGCAGCTTGCGGCGACAGCACGCCCGCATCGTCCGAAGCCATGGCCGACAATGTCGAAATGCCCGCTGATGAAGCGCTGGCCGGCACGCCCGCACCCGTTTCGGATGCCGATGCCGTTGCTGATGCCGCCGCAGCAGCCTCCACCCCGGCCACTGCCGAAGCAACCGGCGATGCCACCGAAGAAGCAGCCGATGCCGCCGTGTCGGCAGCAGCAGACGCCGAAGCAGCTGCAGCTGCAGCAGAAGCAGCCACCCGCGCTGCCGAAGCGACCCGTTGATCCCTGGATTGACCCTTCTGTCCTCGGCGGGCGGCGCATTGCGCCAGCCCGCCGCAGGCTTTGCGGCGTTGCGGCAGGCTGGCTGGCTGGCAATCCTGCCCATGGCCCTACTGGCCGGCTGCAGCAATGATGCCGATCCGGGCCCCGGTGGCGTGACCATCGGCGAAGCGCGCGCGCTGGATGAAGCCGCCGCCATGCTGGATTCGCAGCGCCTGCCCGAAGATGCGCTGGAAGAACCCGATGATGGGGCAGCGCCTGCTGAAGAGGAAGCGCCAGCCGAAAGCGGTACGGAAGCTGCGTCCAGCCCGGCAGCGAGCGAAACCAGCGCCCAATAATCATCCGGTTCGTTTTCGGGCGCCAATGTTTGCCCCTGCGATCGAGCAATGGTATGGTTTCGTTCGAAACCATGACCACGCCCGCCGCCCTGAAAGAGGATTTCAGCGCCCTGCCCAATGTGCAGGATGGGGTTTTTACTGCCCCGCTTCGGCGCCCCGCTCATCTGGGGGAAGATTGGCTGGAACCCAGCCAGCGGCACTATTCTGCCGATGATGATGCGATCTGGAACGAGCTCTATGCCCGGCAGATGGATATTCTGCCCGGCCGCGCCTGCACCGCATTCATGCAGGGGCTGGATAAGCTGCAGCTCGACCGTGGCGGGGTACCGGAATTTTCCCGCCTTTCGGCAGAACTCGGCGCGCTGACCGGATGGAGCGTGGTGCCGGTGCCCATGCTGATCCCGGATCATGTGTTTTTCTGGCATCTGGCCAATCGCCGGTTTCCCGCCGGCAATTTCATCCGCACACGCGACAGCTTCGATTACATCCAGGAACCCGATGTGTTCCACGATGTGTTCGGCCATGTGCCGATGCTGACCGATCCGGTGTTCGCCGATTACATGCAGGAATATGGCCGGGCCGGCTGGAAAGCGATGCGGTACAACCGGCTGAAGGCGCTGGGCGCGCTATATTGGTACACGGTGGAATTCGGCCTGATCCAGGAAGCGGGAGCCTTGCGGATTTACGGCGCGGGAATCCTGTCCGGCCCGCGCGAGGCGATTTTTGCGCTGGAAGGGCAATCACCCAACCGGATCATGCTGAATGTCGATCGGGTGATGCGGACCGATTATGTCATCGCCGATCTGCAGCCGACCTATTTCGTGATCGACAGCTTTGCCGACCTTTACCACCAGACGGTGGAGCGTGATTTCGACCGGCTGTATCAAAGCCTGGCGCCCGGTTTCACCTTCGCCAATGCCGCCGTGATCGACATGGATGATGTGTTGCACCGGGGTACGCAGGAATATCATCTGCGCGGCGGACGCGGATCGAATGCCAAGCCGGTCTGATCACCTCAACAGCAAACGGCCCTGAACAGCAAAAGGCCGGGCTGCCCTGCGGCGGCCCGGCCCATGCCGTCATCCAGCGGACTGACCGATATTACGGTGCCGCGGCAGGTGAGGGAGCCGCAGTTGCCGGACCCTGAGGATCGGTGGCGTCCACGCTGTCCTTTACCGCGTCAGCATTGGCTTCCGCCTGATCCTTCATCGCATCAGCCTGATCATCGGTGATCGCGCCGGTATCTTCGAGTGCATCGGCCCGATCCTCTGCATTTTCCTGCATCGCATCGGCATTGGCTTCGGCGGCATTTTCAGCCGGGCTGTCGCAAGCGGCCAGACCCAGGCCCAGCAGCGAAGCCGACGCAACCATAAGAACCTTCTTCATAATCCTACCCCTTAATCGCAAACCGCAGCCTTTGATGGTGTTTCGGTTTGCAAGGCTGGCGGCCCGCCACAATCAGCGGGTTGCGCCCTTGCGCCAGAGGTTGACCAGTACGAGCAACAGGATCGAGCCCAGCAGCGATATCAGCAAGGCGCTGACGCTGTAGCTGCCCTGCAGCAGGCTACCCGCCCCCACCAGGGGGTTGATTACCAGACCGGCCAGAAAAGCACCGACAATGCCGGCGGCAATATTGCTGATGACACCAAGGGTGTGTTCCGCCCTGACAATGATCGCAGCGAGTCCGCCAAGGACCCCACCGACAACTATCAAGAAAACCAAACCCATGGCGCATCCCTCTGGCTGCAACAGAGGGATAATCCCGCCCGGCACGGTTGGTTCCGTGCGCCCGGGCGGGACCGTTAAAGGTTCAAGAAAATATCCTTTATTACCAGATATGTACGCGATCTTCCGGGGCCAGATAGAGCGCATCACCGGGCTGGACATTGAAGGCCTTGTACCAGGCATCCTGATTGCGAACGGCACCGTTGACGCGATATTCTTCCGGGCTATGCGGATCGGTCAGCAGACGCTGACGCCCGGCAGCTTCGCGCTGCGTCGACCGCCACACCTGCGCCCAGGCGAGGAAGAAGCGCTGATCGCCGGTCAGCCCGTCAATCACCGGTGCTTCCTGACCATTGAGCGACATGCGATAGGCGCGATAGGCCATGCTGAGCCCGCCGACATCGCCGATATTCTCGCCCAGGGTCAGCCGCCCGTTCACGCAGGTCTGGCCTTCGTCATAGGGGCAATAGCTGGAATATTGCGCCGCCAGCTTGTCGCCCAGGCTGCTGAAGTGGGCCAGATCTTCGGGCTGCCACCAGTTGCGCAGCGTGCCGGTGGCATCGCTCTTTGCGCCCTGATCATCAAAGCCATGGCCCATTTCATGGCCGATCACCGCGCCGATACCGCCGTAATTGACCGCCGGATCGGCCGAGGCACTGAAGAACGGCGGCTGCAGGATTGCAGCGGGGAAGACGATTTCATTGAAATCCGGGTTGTAATAGGCGTTCACCGTCTGCGGGAACATGTACCATTCGGCCCGGTCGACCGGCTTGCCCAGTTTGGCCCGGTTGTCAGCCACGGTCCATGCCTGCGACCGCAGCCGATTGCCCAGCGGATCGCCGGCCCGCACGTCCAGCCCTTCATAGGTTTCAAAGCTGGTCGGATAACCGATCTTGGGCATGAAGGATTCCAGCTTGGCCATGGCTTCCCGCTTGGTTTCCGCCGTCATCCAGCTGTTTTCTTCCAGGCTGGCGCCCAGCGCCCGGCGCAGATTGGCGACGAGGGTGTCCATCGCTGCCTTGCTTTCGGGGGAGAAGTGACGCGCAACATACAGCGCGCCGATCTGTTCGCCCAACTGCCCCTCTGTCGCGGCAATCGCCCGCTTCCAGCGGGGGCGCTGTTCTTCCTGCCCGTTCAGGAACTTGCTGTAGAAATCGAAATTGGCGTGATCCAGATCGGCCGGCAGCACGGATGCATTCGCGCTGAGGAAACGCGTCACCATATAGGACTTGAGGGTGGCGAGCGGCGTCCGCCCGAGCAGGCGCATCATTTCCGGCGTGCCGCCACCAATGGCCGCCGCTTCATCAGCCGACAGACCCAGTTCGGCCGCCTTTTCGGCAGAAGGCGGCACCTGCGGCACCAGGAAGCTGTCCACTTCGGCATAACCGCCGGCAGCCAGCAGTTCGGCCGTCGGGAAATTGCCATCCAGCGCCAGCAGTTCCGCCCGGGTCAGCTTGTTGTACAGCAGGTCCGGATTGCGCAGCAGGGTGCGGGCCCATTCCAGCTTGGCCACTTCGGTTTCGAAGCCATAAACCGCCTCTGCATCAGCCTGCGGATTGGCCGATCCGGCCTTGCCCAGCAGGAAGGCCAGATACTGCTTGTAACGGGTCCGGGTTTCCTCGTTCCGGGGATTGTCGACCAGATAATAATCCCGATCGGGCAGACCCATGCCGTCAAAGCCGACCGAGACGATGTAGCTGTTCGGATCCTTGGAATCGACCGTTACGCCCGCCCTGATCATCGACGGCAGGGCGGGATCGGCAAACAGCGTCACCAGACCGGTCAAATCACGGGCAGCGGCAATCTTCGCCAGATAGGGCTGTGCCGGGGCGAGACCGGCGGCATTGATCGCCGCCGTATCCAGATAGGATTGATAGGCATCGACAATCCGCCGTTCCTGCGTGCCGGCCGCCGGATTGGCGGCAACCAGTTCAGCCACCAGCGCCTCCACATCGGCAACCGATTTTTCATTCAGCAGGTTGAAAGCGCCAAAGCGCGAATATTCGGCCGGGATCGGGTTTTCGCGAACCCATTTGCCATTCACATATTCGTTGAAATCATTGCCCGGCTTCACTGCGCCATCGACCGAGGCGGGATCGAAGCCCCAAGTGCCGAAATTCATGGTCGGTGCGGCGCTGGCCGGGGCCGGCGTGGCAGCAGGCGCCGATTGGGCCAGCACAGGCTGTGCCAAGGCAAGCACCAGGGCGGAAACACCGGCGGAAAGAATGGGGCGGATCATGCAGGGCGACCTTTCTTTTTCACGAAAGTCCGTTGGACATCATCGGCCGGGAACGCGCCCATGCGTTGCGCGACTCCCCGGTCGGTCAATCGGCGAGACATAACGCCGGGACAGGCAGTGCCAAGCCCGCTCGTCGGTTTCAATTGATACTTTGTCGATCAACCAACGCGGCAGATAGCAACCGGCCCGTCAGCCCTGTACCGGAACCACGCGAATTTCCAGCGGAACACCGCCTTCAGCAATTGCCAGCAGGCGATCGACATTGGGGTGGGCACCCGGGCGGCTGCGCGCATCGGGGGTGTGTTCGGCAAAGATCGCCAGGCCATGGTCTGCCGCTGCGGCATCCAGCCCGCCAAAGGCCTGCTGCAGATAATGATAGACCGCCAGTGATCCCTGCTTGCCCGGCTGGTTTTCAATGCTGGCCACCAGCGCGCCCTGATCATCAAGCAGATCGACGCGTTCGATCCCGTCGATCGCGGGCAATTGCTGCAGATTGTCCTTGAAACTGGCCGTGGGTTGGATGGCTGTCAGCATAGAGAGAATTCCTGAATTGATGGGGGTCTGCCTGCGGCAGGGACAGTGTCAGACCAGAGTGTCGTCAAACTGCAGGGATGCGAGCCGGGCATAGAGGCCACCGGCAGCGACCAGATCGACATGGCGCCCCTGTTCGACGATCCGGCCGGCATCCATCACCACGATCCGGTCCGCCGCACGCACGGTGGCCAGGCGATGGGCGATCACCAGCGTGGTGCGCCCCTGCATCAGATGCTGCAGCGCCTGCTGCACCAGACGTTCGCTTTCCGCATCAAGCGCGCTGGTCGCCTCATCCAGCAGCAGGATCGGCGCATCGCGCAGCAGCGCGCGGGCGATGGCCAGCCTTTGCCGCTGACCACCCGAAAGCCGCGCCCCCCCTTCGCCGAGGAAGGTATCGAGCCCTTCAGGCAGACCACGCAGGAAATCATGGGCATTGGCCGCGCGGGCCGCTTCCCAGATTGCTTCATCCGACGCATCCCAGGCGCCATAACGCAGATTGTCACGCGCATTGGCGGCAAACAGAATGCCTTCCTGCGGCACCAGCGCCATCCGCTGGCGCACTGCGGTCGGGTCAGCCTGCACCAACGGCACGCCATCCATCCGGATGGTACCGGCCTGCGGATCATAGAAGCGTTCGGCCAGCTGGAAGATGGTCGATTTGCCTGCGCCGGAGGGTCCGACAATCGCAACATTCTCACCCGGCTCAATGGTCAGGGTGAAATCGGTGATTGCGGCCGCTTCAGGCCGGGTCGGGTAACGGAAGGTGACATTCTGGAACGCCAGCGCCCCGCGCGGCGGAACCGGCAGGTCCAGCGGGCGGGCAGGCGCGGCAATGGCCGGTTTTTCGTGCAGCAATTCGGCCAGCCGACTGGCCGAACCTGCACCGCGCAACAGATCACCATAAACTTCCGTCAGCGAGCCCAATGCGCCGGCCACCAGCACCCCGGTGACCACAAAGGCGGCAATGGTGCCGCCCGACAGCGTGCCGTCAGCCACCTGGATCGCGCCGCGCCACATCAGTGCGGTGATCGAACCGAACACGAACAGGATCACCACCCCGGTCATCACCGCGCGCAGGGTGATGCGCCGGCGGGCGGTGGCGAAGCTGTGTTCGACCGCTGCGGAAAAACGCATCCTTTCGCGCGGTTCCTGGTTGAAGCCCTGCACCACCTTCATCGCGCCCAGTACCTCGGTGGTCTGCGCGCCGATTTCGGCGATCCGGTCCTGGCTTTCGCGCGACAGCTTGCGCAGCCGCCGCCCGAACAGCACGATCGGCACCAGCACCAGCGGCACCGCGAACACCAGCAACAGTGTCAATTGCGGGGCCAGGAACAGCAGATAGACCGTGCCGCCCACCGCCATGATCGCATTGCGCAGCGCCACCGAAATGGTGGTACCGACCACCTGTTCGATCTGCGCGGTGTCCGCCGTCATCCGCGAAGAGATTTCGCTCGGGCTGTTTTCTTCAAAGAAGCCGGGTGACAGCCGCAGCAGATTGTCCTGCACCGATTGCCGGATATCGGCGACCACCCGTTCGCCCAGAATGCTAACAAAATAGAACCGGCAGGCCGTGCCGACGGCCAGCACCGCCACGATCATGAACAGGTAACGGAACCAGCGGCCAATCTCTTCCGGATTGCTGCCTTCGGCAAAGCCACGATCGATGATCAGCCGGAAACCGGCCGGAATAGCCAGCGTGGCCGCCGCCGTAACCATCAGCGCGCAGCCGGCCATCACCACCATGCCGGGATAGCGCCGCGCAGCGCGGAAGATCATTGCCAGCGGCCCCAGCGAGCTTGCGGGTTCCACTTGTGGTTTTGAGGGTGCACGAGCCATGGGCGCGCGGTTAGCCGATCAGCGCCGCCGAATGAAGCGGATTGGAACGCAATATGCATTGTTGCATTGCAACATGATAAGAACCAGATTGGCCGCGCCAGCACAGCCGCCTACAGAGGGCGGCCGGCAAATGACATAAGGGGAAGCAACAAGTGCTCTACCAAGCCTATGAAATGCAACGCTCGCTTCTGGGCAGCGCAAGCAAATGGGCAGCCATCGGGGCACAGTTGCTGAGCAACCCGACTCTGCCGATGGGCTATTTCGGGCTGGGCCCGATGGTCGCCAGTGCGCTGAATGTTTTTTCGCATCTTTACGAAGATCGCGGCAAACCGCTGTTCAACATCACCGAAGCGCAGGCCGATGGCCAGTCATGGCCGGTGCATGAAGATGTGGTGCTGCACAAACCTTTCGGCGCGCTGCGCCATTTCCGCCGTGAAGGCCTGCCCGCCGATGCGCCGAAGCTGCTGGTGGTGGCGCCGATGAGCGGCCACTATGCCACGCTGCTGCGCGGCACCGTGGCGCGGATGGTGGAAAATCAGGAAGTCTGGATCACCGACTGGGCCGATGCCCGTATGGTGCCCGCATCGGTCGGGCGGTTCGATCTGGATGACTATATCGATTATCTGATCGAATTCCTGCAGTTCATCGGGGAAGACACCCATGTGCTGGCGGTGTGCCAGCCGTCGGTGCCCGCCTTTGCCGCTGCCGCCGTGATGGGCGCAGAACAGGATCCCTGCCGCCCGTCCAGCCTGACCATGATGGGTGGCCCGATCGACACCCGCGCCAGCCCGACCAGCGTGAATGATGTCGCGATGAACCGGCCGCTTTCCTGGTTCAAGAACAATGTCATCGCCACGGTTCCCTTCAACTATCCGGGTGCCGGGCGGCATGTCTATCCCGGCTTCCTGCAGCTGGCCGGCTTCATTTCGATGAACCTGCAGAGCCACATGATGAGCCATTACGAGATGTTCAAACATCTGACCCTGGGTGATCAGGAAGGCGCATCGGCCACCAAGCGGTTCTATGATGAATATCTGTCCGTCTGCGACATGACGGCCGAATTCTATCTGCAGACGATCGAGCATGTGTTCCAGGAACATTCCCTGCCCAGGGGCGTGTTCGTCCATCGCGGCAAGCCGATTGATCCGGGCGCGATCCGCGACACCGCTCTGCTGGCGATCGAAGGCGAGCGCGACGATATTTCCGGCATCGGCCAGACCCGTGCCGCGCTGGATCTGTCGCCCAAGCTGCCGGAAGCGAAGAAGAAATATCTGCTCGCCCCCGATGTCGGCCATTACGGCATTTTCAACGGCAGCAAATGGCGCACCCGTATCGCGCCGGTCGTTGAAGACTGGATGCGGACCAACAGCCGTGCGGCCAAGCCCCGCAAGCAGGCGAAATCAACGGCCTGACAGGCCGCTGAGATTGATAGGATGGCCGGCTCCCAACGGGCCGGCCGCCATAATTTGATCAGTCAGGCGATCGGGGCGTCGCGCGCGGCGTGCCCATCAGGCGGCGCACCACGCGCCGGGCGATGAAAAACAACGCAATCGCCAGCACCGCCATGAACAGCGCCACCGCCGCGGCCAGCACCGGGAAGGTAAAGGCCAGCACCAGCAGCACCCCGATCAATCCATCCTCTATCAGCGAAACACCGACATTGCTGATCGGTTCGGGGCTGGTGTTGACGATCGCACGCACCCCGGCCTTGCCCGTATGCGACAGCAGCGCGCCACCGCCGCCCAGCAGGATCGCGATCACCTGCATGGTCGGATCCGACGGATCGATGATCGCCATCGCCAGCAGAGCGCCGCCGACCGGGCGCAACAGGGTGTGAGCCGCATCCCAGGCGCTATCGAGCCAGGCAATCTTGTCGGTGAAGAATTCGCAGATCGAACCGATTGCCGCCACCGCCATGATCCACGGATTGCCCAGCACCTGCAGCGCCTGCAGATGATCGGGCAGCGGCACCAGCCCGGTGCGCATGGCAATGCCGGTGACCAGCACGACCAGATACAGCCGCCATCCGGCCAGCAGGCTGACACTGGTGGCGATGCCCAGAATTTCGACGATGCTGAGTGCCGGCTGCGTTCCCATCGGGCGCCTTATTGCGCGCGGCGGTGCCGAAGTCGAGCCATGCTGCAGCCGGCCTGCGCGGCTCAGTCGATTGCAGGCGCCTGTGCGGTGGCCGGCGCCGCTTCACCCCGGCCCGATCGGTGGAAACTAGCCTTGCGCGGCGCATATTCGACGCGCTGGACATAGATCCACAACGCGCATTGTAGACCGATCAGCATGAAAATGAACGGCTGAAAGGCAATGCCGACGAAGGCCGCGCCGACCAGATAGATGATCTGCGCCTGCTGCAGCGCCGTTGCCAGCCCCCATTGCCAACTGGCCTTGCCATCTTCGCGCGCGGCAAAGCGCCAACGCAGCCGCTCCATCTGCCACACGCCCATACCCTGCAGCAGCAACCAGATGAACAGACCCGGCCAGCCCTGTTCGCCCAGCATCTCGAAATAGGAAGAATGGTAAGCACGCGACTGTTCCACCACCTCTTCATAAGTGACGGTGACATTGGGCGCGGTGCCGGTGACCTTGCGCGTGTTATAGGTGAAGCTGTTACCGATATAGGCGTCAAAACCGCCACCCAGCGGATTGGCGAGCGCGTAGTGATAGGTCCATTTCCACACCTCCACCCGGGTGGAGGCAGACTGATCGCCCTGATAATTCTGGATCGTGCCCATGCGTTCGGTGAAGCTGGAGGGCAGGAAGGGGATCGCCACCACCATCGCAACCCCGGCCGCAGCGGCATAGAGCGCGCGGTTCTTGACCGATCGCAGCAGCATGATCAGCAGCACACCGATACAGATCAGCCCGGTCCGTGCCGATGTGCCGACCGGAATCAGCAGCGCGGCAAACACCAGCCCGCCGGTAAAGCTCCACACCCGCCAGTCCGGCTTGAAGATCGTGCCATGCCGCGCCAGCCACAAGGCCACGGGAATGGTGGCGATCGCCGCTGTCGAGAGGATCGACCCTTCGTAAAGCCCGGAATCTTCCTGCACCAGCAGCCGCAGCGTGCCATAACCGCCGCCACCGCCCAGCGTCTTGATCCCGCCATTGATGATGATGGTGGCGATCGACAGCACCATCACCAGCGCCGCGGCCTCTATCCGCAAACGCGTGCGCAGGGTCAGCGGCAGGAAGGCGGCAAAGATCAGCGCCTTCCACACCCAGTTCCATTTGGCCCAGGCCGCTTCGGGATAGGCCGCCATCAGCGTGGTCAAACCGCAGTAACACAGCAGCAGCAGGATCAGCCCCTGCACCATGGTGAAGCCGCTGCCCTTTTTCGAATCGAGCAGCAGCCAGCCGCCAAAGGCCGCGACAAAGGCAATCATCGACAGCTGGAAGGTCTGCACCAGCCCCCAGCCGATCTTCTGCGGCACCACGATGTCGATATAGATATAGGTCAGCACCCAGAAGAACGGGCGCTTGAACCCCATCAGCAGGAGGATGCCGATGAAACCGAGCAGAGCGAGATCAAGCATCCCCGCTGCGCCCTTCATCACTGGTGCGCGACCGGTTCCACGGGCGCTGCCGCTTGTTATCCTGCCCCTCTTCCACGTCCAGTTCCGGGCGGAACGCCAGACGCCAGACCGCGACCAGGATCAGGCCGTGCGTCAGCGCGAGGGAGAAATAATCGATCAAGGCACGGCCCGTTTCTGTATCCGGTTCCGCCCTCTTGGCAGAGCGCGGTTGACGCGGCGTTAAGCTTGCTATGGCAAAAGATCACGCGATGACCCGGATTCTTCACGTCCTCGACCATTCGCTGCCGCTGCACAGCGGCTATGCGTTCCGCACCCGTGCCATTCTGAAGGCCCAGGAAGCCGACGGACTGGAGATTCGCGGTATCACTTCCCTGCGGCATACGGCGGCCGGACCGGATCAGGAAGTGGCCGAAGGGCTACAGTTCCACCGCACACGCGGCACCGCCAGCGGCCCGACGGGCTTGCGCGAATGGCGCGAGATCCAGCTGCTGACCGATGCCATTGTGAAACTGGCGGCCGAATGGCGCCCTGATGTGCTGCACGCCCATTCGCCGGCGCTGTGCGGCCTGGCCGCGCTGCGCGCCAGCCGCCGGCTGAACATTCCGCTGGTCTATGAAATTCGTGCCTTCTGGGAAGATGCCGCCGTGGGCAATGGTGTCAGCCAGGAAGGATCACTGCGCTATCGCCTGACCCGTGCGCTGGAAAACCGGGCGGTGGCCGGCGCCGATGCCGTGATGACCATCTGCAGCGGGCTGCGGGATGACCTGATCAGCCGTGGTGTGGCTCCGGGCAAGATCGGGATCATGCCCAATGGGGTTGATCTGACGCTATTCGGTGCCCCGCCCCCGCGCGATGAAGCGCTGGCGGGCGAACTGGGCCTGGACGACGGGCCGGTGATTGGCTTCATCGGCAGCTTCTATGATTATGAAGGGCTGGACGATCTGATCGCGGCCATGCCGCGCCTGCTGCAGCACCAGCCCAAGGCGCGCCTGCTGATGGTCGGCGGCGGACCGATGGAGGCCAGTCTGGCGGCACAAGCTGCCGCATCGCCGGCGGCAGAGGCGATTCGCTTCGTCGGCCGGGTCCCGCATGCAGAGGTCGAACGCTATTACTCGCTGTGCGACATCATGGCCTATCCACGCAAAGCCAGCCGGCTAACCGATCTGGTCACCCCGCTAAAACCGCTCGAAGCCATGGCGCAGGGCCGGCTGGTCGCGGCATCCGATGTGGGCGGCCACCGGGAATTGATCACCGATGGCATCACCGGCACATTGTTCACCGCCGATTCGCCCGATGATTGCGCTGATTCCCTGGCAGGCCTGCTGGCGAGGCGCGGAGAATGGCCAACCATGCGCGATTCGGCCCGCGAACATGTGGCGGTTCGACATGACTGGGCCCGGAACGTCCGGCGTTATCAGGACGTTTACCAAGTGCTGTTAGGTCAGAATGGAATCCACCGCATGTCCGCTGCCGCCGCCTGAAACCGGCGGTCCGGACAACGGAGCAGAGGACAGGGGTAGGAATTGGCGTTTTTCGACAAGCTCATCAAACAGAGGGCAACATCGACCAAGTCGCCCCTGACCAGCCACCCCGCATTTCCTTTGGTGGTGGCGATCTGGTTCGGCGTGCTGCTGGGTCTTGGCAGTCTGATCCTGCCGTCCAGTCTCTATGCATCGCTGTTTGAAGCGACTGGCATCGCCAGCCTGTTTTCCCCGCTCGCCCCGCCGATCGATTTTGCCACGCGCGGCCTGATTGCCGTGATTGCGGCCATCGCCGGCGCAGCAGGCGGTTATTATCTCGCCCGCCGGGTCATCGAGGCGGCTGCAGCGTCAACTCCGGGCGCGCGCCTGCCTTCCACCCCGCGCCGCAAGCCGATCAACGCGCATGAGGAACTGGGTGAGGAAGGCTTCGACGGCAATGGCCTTGGCCGCAAACGGCCGCTGTCGATCCGCGACATTCCGGCTGCTCAGCCGCTTGTGGATATGGTCCCACTGCCGGGCACGGCGCATGACGATCACGATCTGAACATCTTTGGCGGGGATTTCCTCCGCAGTGATCTGGCAGATGATGCAGCGGTTGAAGCACCGGCCCCGGCTCAAGCCCCATCCTTCGCGCGCTGGGAAGAGGCGGAGCATGAGGCACAGGCCGCGGACGACGCACTGTTCAGCCAATCGCTCTACCGCCCCTTTGCAGAGGACCTGCCCCCGGCAGAAACAGCCGAAGAGGCAGCTTTCGAGGAAAGCCTGCCAATCGAGGCGAATGTCGAAGCTGATGATCAAAATATGCCGGCTGACCCAGCCTGGCAGGAGGAAACACCCATGACCGCAAGCGATAGCCAAATGGGCGACCAGACTCCGCTGGATGACATGGTTCTGCAGCAGCTGGTCAACCGCCTGGCAACATCCATGGCCCGCCGGCGTCAGTTGGCCAGCGAGACCGCTGCAGCAGCCGTCGCCGCCAGCATTCCGCCGGTCACGCTGGGATCGCAGACTGGCTTGGTCGATGAAGTCGAAGCCGCAGAAGCGGAAGAAGCCGCCAAGGCCATGGCCGCCTATTTCGGCGGTTCTGCCAAGGCAGCCGAGCCTGAAGCGGCGCCTGCCGCCAACACCAGCTTCCCGGCCGAGCTTCCCACTGATCTGCCGCAGGCCTTTTTCAAATCGGCAGAAGACGATGGCACCGATGCTTTCGACCTGACCGAACTGGCCGGGGATGAGGTGGTGGCCGAACCGCATTTCAGCCCGGAACGCCCCTTTTCACCTGCGCCCTTCGCCGGTTTCCCCAGCCATGACGACGACTATGATGATGACGAAGACGATCAGGCATTCGTCGAATCGTTCAATCTGCCGTTCCTGAAGAACGCGATGGCAGACGGTGCCGCCGATCAGCGCGGTGAAGGCCGGATCGCGTCGCTGCTGGGCGGCCATAACCCCTTTGCATCGCGGCTGCAGGAATTTGTCCGGGCCAAGGATGAAGCAGAAGACGACGCCGACGACGGCGATGATCAGCGGTCTTCCTTCCTCTCTCCGCTTGATGATGCGGCAGAGGACATGCCCCCGGCAGCAGGCGGCCGCCTGTTCGATCCGCCCCGCGCGGCCCATCCCGGCAACCCGCGCGAACACAGTGCGGAATCCGAAAGCGCCCTGCGCGGCGCCCTTGAAACGCTCCGTCGGTTGAGCGGTGCTGCATGAGTGTCACGCTGCGGCCTTTTCAATAATCGAAAAGGCCGCACGATCTTGCAAAAACAGCTTCCTGTCGCCATGGGGGACCCTCGCGACATTTTTGAATGCCCTTCCAGAGTGATGAGTCGCGCTTCGTTGCCGTGCTTGACCGGCCGCGAGGTGCGTTTTTTGGTGGGGCGGAGACAGGAAGACGACATTGAACGGATACCCGGAAGCACAAGGGCTTTATGATTCGCGTAACGAGCACGATTCCTGCGGAGTCGGTTTTCTTGCTCATATTAAAGGCGTAAAAACGCACGCGATCGTAACCCAGGCTCTGGAAATTCTGGCCAACCTCGATCACCGTGGCGCAGTCGGATCTGATCCGCTGCTCGGTGATGGTGCCGGCATTCTTATGCAGATCCCGGATCCGCTGTACCGCAAATGGGCGGACGGCGCCGGGCTGACCCTGCCGCAGCCGGGCGATTACGCCGTTGCGATGTGCTTCCTGCCGTCAGATGCGGCTGCACGCGATTTCATCACCGAACAGTTTGAAAAGTTCATCGCCAAGGAAGGTCAGACCCTGATCGGCTGGCGCGATGTGCCCACCACGCTGGATGGGCTGGGCAAGGCTGTGCTGGCATCCATGCCGGTGATCCGCCAGTGCTTCATCGCGCGTGGTGACAATTGCCCCGATCAGGATGCGTTCGAACGCAAGCTGATCGTGATCCGCAAGCAGACGCAGAACCCGCTGGCCGCGCTGGCTGACAAGCACGGCATGCCGTCGCTGACCGAACTCTACATGCCCAGCTTCTCCAGCCGGACTGTGGTGTACAAGGGCCTGCTGCTGGCCACCCAGGTGGGCAGCTTCTACGACGATCTGCGCAATCCGGACTGCGTTTCGGCCATCGGCCTGGTGCACCAGCGCTTTTCCACCAACACCTTCCCCAGCTGGCGGCTGGCACAGCCGTTCCGGCTGATCGCGCACAATGGTGAAATCAACACCGTGCGCGGCAACGTCAACTGGATGAACGCGCGCCGCCGCACGATGGAATCGACGCTGCTGGGCGCCGATCTGGACAAGCTGTGGCCGATCGTTCCGCATGGCCAGTCCGACACGGCCTGCCTCGACAACGCGCTCGAACTGCTGCTGCTGGGCGGATATTCGCTTGCCCATGCAATGATGATGCTGATCCCGGAGGCATGGTCGCGCGATCCGCTGATCGATCCGGCACGCAAGGCGTTCTACGAATATCATGCCGCGCTGATGGAACCCTGGGATGGTCCGGCAGCCGTGGCCTTCACCGATGGCCGCCAGATTGCCGCCACGCTGGACCGTAACGGTCTGCGCCCGGCCCGTTTCTGCGTCACCAAGGACGATCTGATCTGCCTTTCTTCCGAAAGCGGCGTGCTGCCCTTCCGGGACGAAGACATCATCCGCAAGTGGCGCCTGCAGCCGGGCCGCATGCTGCTGATCGATCTGGAACAGGGCCGTATCGTTGAGGATGAAGAGCTGAAGGCCGAACTGGCCAATGCCGAACCTTACGAAAACTGGCTGTCGCAGGCACAGTACAAGCTGGAAGATCTGGAAGCGATCGACAGCCATCGCGAAGCCATCAACACCGATGCTGCATCGCTGCTGATCCGCCAGCAGGGCTTTGGCTATACCCAGGAAGACGTCAGCAAATTCCTGGAGCCGATGGCCGCGAATGGCGACGATCCGCTGGGTTCGATGGGCACCGACACGCCGATCGCCGTGCTGTCGGACAAGAGCCGCCTGCTGTTCGATTACTTCAAGCAGAACTTCGCCCAGGTCACCAATCCGCCGATCGATCCGATCCGCGAAGAACTGGTGATGAGCCTGCTGTCGATGATCGGCCCGCGCCCCAATCTGCTGGGTCGTGATGCCGGCGCACACAAGCGGCTGGAAGTGTCGCAGCCAATCCTGACCAATGAGGATCTGGCCAAGATCCGTTCGGTCGAAGAATCGCTCGACGGCGCGTTCCGCACCGCCACCATCGACATGACCTGGGATGCCTCCACCGGCGTCGACGGTCTGGAAATGGCGATCAAGGAAATGTGCTGGGCGGCCACCGAAGCCGTGCTGCAGGACAAGAACATCCTGATCCTGTCCGACCGGGCGCAGAGCGCAGACCGCATCGACATGCCGGCTGTGCTGGCAACCGCTGCCGTGCACCATCATCTGGTTCGCCAGGGCCTGCGCATGCAGACCGGCCTGGTGGTGGAAACCGGCGAAGCCCGCGAAGTGCATCACTTCTGCGTGCTGGCCGGTTATGGCGCCGAAGCCATCAACCCCTATCTGGCGTTCGAAACGCTGGAAGACATCCGCCAGAAGAAGCTGCCCCATCTGTCGGCCAAGGACGTTCAGAAGAACTACGTCAAGGCGATCGGCAAGGGCATCATGAAGGTCATGTCCAAGATGGGCATTTCGACCTATCAGTCCTATTGCGGGGCGCAGATCTTCGACGCGATCGGTCTGTCGAGCGATTTCATCGCGGCCTATTTCACCGGTACGGCGACCACCATCGAAGGCATCGGCCTGCGCGAAGTGGCGGAAGAAGCGGTTCGCCGCCACACCGCCGCCTATGGCGACAATCCGATCTATCGCAACATGCTGGATGTAGGCGGGATCTATCAGTACCGCCTGCGCGGTGAAGACCACGCCTGGACCCCGACCAGCGTGGCCAGCCTGCAGCATGCGGTGCGCGGCAACAATTTCGCCAGCTATGAAGAATTCGCCCGTTCGATCAACGAACAGTCGGAACGCCTGCTGACGATCCGCGGCCTGATGGAACTGAAGAAGGCCGATCAGCCGATCGACATTTCCGAAGTCGAACCGGCGAGCGAAATCGTGAAGCGTTTTGCCACCGGCGCGATGAGCTATGGCTCGATCAGCTGGGAAGCACACACCACCCTGGCCGTGGCGATGAACCGCATTGGCGGCAAGTCGAACACCGGTGAAGGCGGCGAAGATCCCAAGCGCTTCCAGCCGATGGGCGACGGCGATTCCATGCGGTCTGCGATCAAGCAGGTTGCATCGGGCCGCTTTGGTGTGACCACCGAATATCTTGTCAATTCCGACGACATCCAGATCAAGATGGCCCAGGGCGCGAAGCCCGGCGAAGGCGGCCAGCTGCCGGGTGACAAGGTTGACAAGACCATTGGCGCAACCCGCCATTCGACCCCGGGCGTCGGCCTGATTTCCCCGCCGCCGCACCACGACATCTATTCGATCGAAGATCTCGCGCAGCTGATTCACGATCTGAAGAACGTGAACCCGGTTGCCCGTATCTCGGTCAAGCTGGTGTCCGAAGTGGGCGTGGGCACGGTGGCTGCGGGCGTTTCCAAGGCGCGCGCCGACCATGTGACCATTTCCGGCTATGAAGGCGGCACCGGCGCTTCGCCGCTGACCAGCCTGACCCATGCCGGCAGCCCCTGGGAAATCGGCCTGGCCGAAACCCAGCAGACCCTGCTGCTGAACGATCTGCGTGCCCGCATTGCGGTGCAGGTCGATGGTGGCCTGCGCACCGGCCGCGACGTGGCCATCGGCGCGCTGCTGGGTGCAGAGGAATTCGGTTTTGCCACTGCTCCGCTGATCGCGGCAGGCTGCATCATGATGCGCAAGTGCCATCTGAACACCTGCCCGGTGGGCGTGGCCACGCAGAACCCGCTGCTGCGCAAGCGTTTCGTCGGCCAGCCCGAACATGTGATCAATTACTTCTTCTTCGTTGCCGAAGAACTGCGCCAGATCATGGCCGAAATGGGCTTCCGCACGATCGAGGAAATGGTTGGTCGCGTCGACCGGATCGACACCCGCCGCGCGGTAAACCACTGGAAGGCCGAAGGCGTCGATCTGTCGCGCCTGCTGCACCAGGTCACCCCGGCCGAAGGCACTCTGCTGCGCCAGTCCGGCGTGCAGGATCACGGCCTGGAAGCCGCGCTCGACAATGATCTGATTGCCGCCGCACGGCCGGCTATCGACAATGGCGAAGTGGTGGTGATCGATCGCCCGATCCGCAACGTCAACCGCACCGCCGGCACCATGCTGTCGGGCGAAATCGCCCGCAAGCACGGCCATGCCGGGCTGAAGGCGGAACAGCTGCGGGTCAACTTCACCGGTGTTGCCGGCCAGAGCTTCGCCGCATGGCTGGCCCATGGCGTGACGGTTGATCTGGTGGGCGATGCCAATGACTATGTCGGCAAGGGCCTGTCGGGTGGCCGCATCATCGTGCGCCCGCCGGTGGAAGCCCCGCGTGAACCGAGCGACAACATCATTGTCGGCAACACCGTGCTTTACGGCGCGATTGCCGGTGAAGCCTTCTTCAACGGCGTTGCCGGCGAACGCTTCGCGGTGCGCAATTCGGGCGCCATTGCGGTGGTCGAAGGCACCGGGGACCATGGTTGCGAATATATGACCGGCGGCGTGGTCTGCGTGCTGGGCAAGACCGGGCGCAATTTCGCGGCCGGCATGTCTGGCGGCATTGCCTATGTCTATGACGAAGACGGTTCGTTCCGTGATCGTTGCAACCCGGCCCAGGTGGATCTGCAGACCATCGATCCCAACGCCAATGACGATGAAGGGCTTGGCTTCCCGCAACAGCGGCCCAGCCATGTTGGTGATTTCGGCATGGGCGACATGCTGCGCCACGACGCCGAACGCCTGCGCATTCTGGTCGAACGGCACAAGCTCCACACCGGTTCTGTCCGCGCCACCGCGCTGCTGGCCGATTGGGACAATGCGCTGGCCAAGTTCGTCAAGGTCATGCCGAAGGATTATGCGCTGGCCCTGCGCCAGCTCGAAGCAGAGCGCGAAATCGCCGCTTCGGTTGCAGCCGAGTAAGGATTGAGAAAATGGGTAAGGAAACCGGGTTCCTCGAAGTCGATCGGCAGGACCGCACTTATGATGCGCCGACCGAACGGCTGAAGCATTACCGCGAATTCGTGGTTCCACACAGCGAAGGCGGCCTGCAGACGCAGGCGTCGCGCTGCATGAACTGCGGCATTCCCTATTGTCATAACGGCTGTCCGGTGAACAACATGATCCCGGACTGGAACCACCTCGTCTATGAAGGCGACTGGCGCAATGCGCTGGAAACGCTGCATTCGACGAACAATTTCCCGGAATTCACCGGCCGCATCTGCCCCGCCCCGTGCGAGGCAAGCTGCACGCTGAATCTCATTGATCAGCCGGTCACGATCAAGAGCATCGAATGCGCGATCGTCGATCGCGGATGGAAAGAAGGCTGGATCGAACCCCAAGTTCCCGCCGAACGCACCGGCAAGAGCGTTGCCGTGGTTGGTTCGGGCCCGGCCGGCATGGCCTGCGCCCAGCAGCTTGCCCGCGCCGGCCATTCGGTGACCGTGTTCGAAAAGGCTGACCGCGTTGGCGGCCTGCTGCGTTACGGCATTCCTGACTTCAAGATGGAAAAGCATCTGATCAACCGCCGTGCGGTGCAGATGGAAGCCGAAGGCGTGACCTTCAAAACCAGCACCGAAGTCGGCGTGGATGTGTCGATCAAGTCGCTGAAGGAAAACTTCGACGCGATCGTGCTGGCTGGTGGCGCTGAAGAAGCCCGCCCGCTGCAAATCCCCGGCGCAGAAATGCCCGGCGTTCGCCAGGCGATGGAATTCCTGACCCAGCAGAACAAGCGCGTTGCCGGCGATGATGAAACCCGTGCAGCACCGCGCGGTACTCTGTCTGCAACGGGCAAGGACATTATCGTGATCGGCGGTGGTGACACCGGTTCCGACTGCGTCGGCACCTCCAACCGTCAGGGCGCGCGCAGCGTGACCCAGATCGAAATCATGCCGCAGCCGCCGGAACATGAAAACAAGCTGATGACCTGGCCGAACTGGCCGCTGAAGCTGCGCACGTCGAGCAGCCATGAAGAAGGCGTCGACCGTGACTGGGCCGTGCTGACCAAGGAAGTGGTCGGCGAAAACGGCACCGTGACCGGGCTCAAATGCGTCCGCGCCGACTGGAGCAATGGCAAGCTGGAAGAAGTTCCGGGCAGCGAATTCACGCTGAAGGCGGATCTGATCTTCCTGGCCATGGGCTTCCTTGGTCCGAAGAAGAATGGCCTGCTGAGCCAGGCCGGCGTGAAGCTGACCGATCGTGGCAATGTTGATGCCAACACCTTCGAATATCGCACCAGCGAAGACATGATCTTTGCCTGCGGCGATATGCGTCGCGGCCAGAGCCTGGTCGTCTGGGCGATCCGCGAAGGCCGCCAGGCCGCGCGGGCCGTGGATGAAGCGCTGATGGGCGTCACCGAACTGCCGCGCTGATCAACGCCGCAAAGAACATGAAAAAGCCCCCCGAACAGCGATGTTCGGGGGGCTTTTTCGTATCCGGCGCAAACCGGGAAAATCAGGCCGATCCGGCGCCCTGATCCTGCAACAGGCGATAAGCCTGACCCATCAGATCGGTCACTTCCGCCTCATCCAGCACATGCTGCGGATCGTATTCGATCCCCAGGCGGCGGGTTCGTGTCCAGTGATCGACATAGAGCGCCTTGTTGCCGCCAAACACGCTGTCCAGATGGTGGAACAACAGCGCCGGCGCCGTACGGGAATAGGCCATGCGGAAAATCGCGATATCCGCGACATAGGGCCCGACCATGACCCAGCTGTGATCCGCTGCCTCTTCCGTTCCGGCGACCGCCTGCCCTGCCACCATCAGCCTGCCGCGCATCACATGCAGCGGCGCGGCCAGCACCCGTTCCAGCTGCACCGCAAAAGCGGCTGTCAGCATGGCACCTGTGCCCGGATCAGCCGGAAAGACCTTCAGCAGATCGACCGCGCAACTGGTCAGCGCCGACTGATCGGCAGAAGTCATGCGATAGGCCTTGAAAGCCTTGGCCGCGGGCCAGCCATGGCTGGCTGCGATCAGCCGTCCGAGTTGGGAAATGTCTTTGGTCACGGGCAGAGCCGCCGCTTGGGGCGATTTCCCGTCAGGCACAATCACCTGACGCTCCAGAAATCGCGTTAAAACAAAAGATTGAGTCCGCCGGCAGGCGACCGATCAGCCTTCGGCGTCCTGCACCGCTTCGATCGCACGATCGAGCAGGGACAGCAGCAGCGCCATGTCATCCGCACCCAGCGCTTCGCGCACTGGCGCTTCATTGGTGGTCACCGCTGTGAACAGCGTGCGCATCACCTCTTCCCCCTCGGCCGTCACCGAAAGGCTGTTGCGGCGGCGATCGGTTTCCGAACGGTCACGCGCAGCAAGGCCGCGTGCTTCGAGTTCATCAACAATACCCACCAGCGCGGATTTGTTGAGGCCCGCGCTGCGCGCCAGCGCCGTCTGCGAACTGCCGGTGTTGGCCGCGATCAGCGCCAGAACGGTCAGCGAACCGGTCGGCAGGCCGTAAGGCGCCGACGCGGAAATGGACCGCGCGGTCAGTGCGTTGCGAAGCAGGCGAATGCGCGGGCCGATCGAATGGCCGAGCAGGCCCCATTCGATCGATGTCTGCGGTTTTGAAGCGTCAGATTCCATGCGCGCATTTCGCATTCATGAGAGCTTTTTGCAATCTCTGCTGACAAGGCTGCAGCTAACCGTCGCAAGACAGGACAAAGCGCCGTCTTGCCAGGCCTACCATTCGATGGTGCCGCGCCCCTTTTGCCGCAGAAAATCATTGGCTTGACTGAAAGGCCGGGAGCCAAAAAAGCCATTGTGCGCAGACAGCGGACTGGGGTGCGCGCTGATCAGAACCAGATGCCGCCCATCCATCAGGCCCGGAACCCGTTCCGCCTTGGTGCGGGCATGGCGCCCCCAGAGGATGAAGACCGCCGGATCACTGCGCTCCGCCACCGCCGCCACCGCCGCATCGGTGATCGCTTCCCAGCCGCGTTTGGCATGGCTGCCCGCCTGCCCTGATTCCACCGTCAGCGCATTGTTGAGCAGCAGCACGCCCTGATTTGCCCAGCGTTCCAGACTGCCCGATACCGGCCGCTCTATTCCGCAATCGGCCTGCAGTTCCTTGAAGATATTGGCCAGCGATGGCGGCTGCCGCACACCATCGGGCACGGAAAAGGACAATCCATGCGCCTGACCTGGCCCGTGATAGGGATCCTGCCCCAGGATCACCACCCGCACCTGATCCAGCGGGGTCAGTTCGAGCGCCCGCAATCTTTGCCCGCGCGGCGGGAATATCGCCTTCCCGGCAGCCTCTTCCTGACGCAGCCAGGCACCCAGGCGGCGCGATTCGGGCAGGGCCAGGGCTGGCGCCAGCGCATCACGCCAGCTTTGGGGTAGATCTTCGCTCATCCCCCTGCCTAACCCAGCGCCGCGATTGCCGCCAGCCACCCCTTCCCCTCTGCCACCAATCGGCCTAAGGCCAACGCCGATGACCGTATATTTTCACGAAGAAGATCTGCCCGAAGGCGTGCTCGCACCGGGCCCCGTTGCCGTCGACACAGAGACCATGGGTCTCATCACGGCGCGCGACCGTCTGTGCCTGGTGCAGATCTGCGACGGGCGTGGTGATGAACATCTGGTGCGATTCAAGGTGGGCAGCAGCTATGATGCGCCCAATCTGAAGGCGGTGCTGGCTGATCCTGAGCGGGTGAAATATTACCATTTCGCTCGGTTCGATCTGGCCGCGATCCAGCATTATCTGGGTGTCACTGCAGGGCCGGTGTTCTGCACCAAGATCGCCAGCAAGATGACCCGGACCTATACCGACCGGCACGGGCTGAAGAATCTGGTCAATGAACTGCTGAGCGAAGACATCAGCAAGCAGCAACAGTCCAGCGACTGGGGCGCCCCGAACATCAATGATGCCCAGCGTGATTACGCCGCATCGGATGTGCGTTTCCTGCACCGGCTGGTGACGATCCTGACCGAACGTCTGGAACGCGAAGGCCGCACTGCGGTTGCACAGGCATGTTTCGACTTCCTGCCCGCCCGGGCCCAGCTCGATCTGGCAGGATGGGCGGACAAGGATATCTTCAGCCACGAGTAATAGGCTGCGGGTAAGACAGGACGCATGACCGACCGCGCGGACAGAATCAGGACGCAGAGGCAGGCCTTTGCCGCACCCGGCGGATCGCTGGACCGGATGGTGCGCGTGCTGTCTGTCGCCCTGCCTGCGCTGGTGGGTGCCGTTGCCGCGACCATGCTGATCGCCCCGCTCAGCCCGCGTGGCGAAATCAGCTTCCTGCTGGATCGCAACAAGGTCGCGACCGCCGATGATCGGCTGCGGCTGGACAATGCGATGTATCGCGGGCTGGATGATGGCGGGCGGCCGTTCTCCATATCATCCGGCCAGGCCGTGCAGCGCAGCGCCAGCGTGCCGGTGGTGCGGATGAACAATCTGACCGCACGACTGAACCTGCCCGATGGCCCGGCCGTGCTGAGCGCCAAGGACGGGCAATACGGGATCGACAGCGAAACCGTGTCGGTCAACGGCGTGCTGCAATTCGCCGCATCGGATGGCTATCGGATCCAGGCGCGCGATGTTTCCCTCAGCCTGCCAAAGCAGACGCTGGAAGGAAAAGGCCGGGTAGAAGGCACCATTCCGGCCGGCACTTTCCAGGCCGACAGCATGCGCGCCAATCTGGGCGAACGCACCGTCACGCTGCAAGGCAACGCACGGATGCAGATGATCCCGGGCAAGTTGCAGCTGCCGTGATACTGGAAACTGCCGCTTTCCCTTCCCCGTTCGACCCACTATCAGGCAGCTGATGACCCGCACGCCGCATCTCCGTACCGCGATCCTGTCTCTGCTGGCCGGCTTTGGCGCCGCCGCCGTGGTGGCGACCGCTTTCGAAACGCGCGTGCAGGCGCAGCAGATCGCCAGCTTCAATTCCGATCAGCCGGTCAATTTTGCGGCTGACCAGATCGAGCTACAGGATCGGCAGAAGCGGGTGGTGCTGTCCGGCAATGTGGTGATCAATCAGGGCGACCTGCGGCTGACAGCTGCGCGCACCACGGTTGCCTATGCCGATGCCGGCACGCTGACGATCCAGCGGATCGATGCCACCGGTGGCGTGGTGGTCACGCGCGGCAATGAACGCGCCCAGGGCTCGGCCGGCGTGTATGATTTCAACAGCCGGGTGATCGTGCTGTCAGGCGGCGTGGCCCTGCGTCGCGGCACCGATACGCTGAACGGCGGCCGGCTGACGATCGATTTGAAGAGCGGCCGTTCCAGCGTGGACGGGCGCGGTTCGGCACCGGCAACCGACACAACAACAGGCACCACTACCAGCGGCCGTGTGACCGGGTCCTTCTCCGTACCGAAGTAACCCGACCATGCACCGCCGGTAATGTAAAACCGGTGATGCAGCACAGTCGCACGGCCCCCCAAACCAGCCGCCTGCAGCGCCCCTATCGCTACAGGCAGGACTTTCGGCGCGCGCTGCTTTGTGCCATCGCGCGACAAACGGAAAAGACGGCGAAAATGAGCGAAATGTTGAAGATCAGCCTGCCCGATGGTTCGGTACGCGAAGTTCCGCATGGATCGACCCCGGGCGATATCGCGGCGGCCATTGGCCCCGGCCTGGCTAAGGCGGCCATTGCTGCGCGGGTTGACGGGGAATTGCGGGATGTCAACCGCCCCTTCGATGGCGATGCGCAGCTGGCGCTGGTGACCGCCCGCGACGAAGCCGATGCGCTGGAACTGGCCCGGCATGATTTTGCCCATGTGCTGGCCGAAGCGGTGCAGGCGCTGTGGCCCGATACGCAGATCACCTTCGGCCCGGCGACCGACGATGGTTTCTATTACGATTTTGCTCCGGGTGCGCGCGGCCCCTTCACCGATGATGATCTGCCCGCGATCGAAGAACAGATGCGCGCCATCATCCGCGCGGACAAGCCGCTGCGCCGCGAAGAATGGAGCCGTGACCAGCTGATCGCGTGGTTCAAGGAACATGGCGAAAGCTTCAAGGCCGAATGGGCGGCGGAGCTGCCCGAAGGCGAACCGCTGACCGTCTATCATTCGGGCGATGACTGGCTGGATCTGTGCCGTGGTCCGCATCTGATTTCGACCGGCAAGCTGGATCCGCAGGCCTTCAAGCTGACGCGCGTTTCGGGCGCCTATTGGCGCGGCGATCAGCGCAATGCCATGCTCAGCCGTATCTATGGTACCGGCTGGCTCAACAAGAAGCAGCTCGACGCCCATCTGGTGCGGCTGGAAGAAGCCGCCAAGCGTGACCATCGTCGGCTGGGCCAGGATATGGACCTGTTCCACCTGCAGGCCGAAGCCCATGGTTCGGTGTTCTGGCACCCCAAGGGCTATCTGATCTGGCGGGAACTGGAAGCCTATATGCGCCGCGCCATCGATGGCGGCGGCTATCGCGAGGTGAAGACCCCGCAGGTGATGGACGCCCGCCAGTGGGAACAGTCCGGCCACTGGGGCAAATATCGCGAAAACATGTTCGTCATCCCTGACGAAGTGCCCAACACAGAAGACGAAGGCCCGCTGGTTTCCGACGCCGCCGACTGGATGGCGCTGAAGCCGATGAACTGCCCGGCCCATGTGCTGATCTTCAAGCAGGGCATCAAAAGCTATCGCGACCTGCCGCTGCGGATTTATGAAAACGGCTGCTGCCATCGCAATGAACCGCATGGCGCGCTGCACGGGCTGATGCGCGTGCGCCAGTTCACCCAGGACGACGCGCATATCTTCTGCCGGGAAGACCAGATTGTCGACGAAGTGCGCAAGTTCTGCGCGCTCGCCGACCGGGTCTATCGCGACCTTGGCTTCGAAGGATATTCGATCAAGCTGGCCCTGCGCCCTGAACAGCGCTTCGGCACCGAAGAGATGTGGGATCTGGCCGAATCCGAACTGCGCGATGCGGTGGAACGCGCCGGCATGGCGAGCGAGGAATTCGGCTGGGAAGAACTGCCCGGCGAAGGCGCGTTCTATGCACCGAAGCTGGAATGGCATCTGACCGATGCGATTGGCCGCACCTGGCAGGTCGGCACAATCCAGTCAGACCGCGTGCTGCCCGAACGGCTGGATGCCAGCTACATCGCCGAAGATGGCGACCGGCATCGCCCGGTCATGCTGCATCGGGCGATCTTCGGTTCCTATGAACGCTTCATCGGCATTCTGATCGAACATTATGCCGGCAAGCTGCCGCTGTGGCTGTCCCCTGTGCAGGCAGTGGTGGCGACCATCGTTTCCGATGCCGATGACTATGCAAAGACCGTTGCTGCCAAATTGCAGGCTGCCGGCATCCGCGTGGAAACCGATCTGCGGAACGAGAAGATCAACTACAAGGTGCGCGAACATTCGGTGCAGAAGGTTCCGCACATGCTGGTGGTTGGCAAGCGCGAAGCCGAAGAAGGCACTGTGGCGCTGCGCACGCTGGGTGAACAGCAGCAGCAGTTCCTGTCGCTGGACGATGCCATCGCCCTGCTGCGGGCCGGAGCAACCCCGCCTGATCTGCGCGACTGATCAGCGCATTCTTCTACCCAAAAGAAAAGGGGCGCTCGAAAGAGCGCCCCTTTTCTTTTGTCTTACCCTGTTAGCCAGATGAGGTGGCCGGCGAACCGGCCACCCCCGTGACGAATGGGATCAGAAGCCTGCGGTGAGCGAGAACACCACCTGGCTGCCGGCAATGTTGCTGCCATCCTTGGAGCTTGCGAAACCGCTGCCCAGGTAGCCGTAATCGTCGATGTTGCTGTCGACATAGGCAACGCCCAGCGTCAGCGGACCAACGGCGACGTCTGCGCCAAGCATCCAGTCCAGATAGCTGCCGGTCGGCGCGATGCTGGTGCCGTTCGGGCCGAGGCCCGGGTTGCCGTCCGAATAGCCCAGGTGAGCCTTCAGCGTCAGCGGGGTGCTGGGAACCGCGGTGCTGACATCGCCCCACAGATAGAGGTTGTCATGCTTCGAGCCCGGAACGCTATCAGGGTGGTTCGACCAGTTGCCCAGCGCCTGCTGCTTGGGAGCGTAAGCCACACCAACCAGCATGCTGGCCGGGCCGACGTCGCCCGAAAGCTTGACATAGGGCTCAGCGAAATCGGTCACGTCTGCGCCGCCCGGATACATGTACCAGGTCACGCCGACGTCCAGATTGACGCCTTCGGCAACCGGGTAAACGAAGCCGCCGTAGAGATCGAGTTCGATGGAACCGCCACCGAAGGTGCCCCAACCGGCCAGGCTGGATGCCCAGGTACCGGCGTAGAAGCCGCTGGTGTGCGATACGGAAACGCCACCCTGGATGGCCATTTCTTCGTCCGACTGCGACACGCCACGGAAGCGATAGTCAGAAACCAGAGCGGCACTGCCGGAAATGGTGAATTCGGATTCAGCTTCGTCCTGAGCGGCAGCGGGCATGGCAACGCACAGAAGAGCAGCAGCGGCGGCAATACGATAAATCATGGAACATTTCCCTTGTTGATGGGCAAACGTTCCTTCCTGCGCCTGAGCAGCACCCTCTCTACGTGGAGAGAGCATCCGCCAAGTGAGGACAAACTAGGCAGGCCAACCGACTTATGTCCATCGCCTCAGTTATGTTGCGCTGCAAAATGCAGCTTTCTGTTGCAAAAAGGCCACGAGTCACACTGCCCGCCGCTGTTGTCAGACCCCGGCCCAACGCAGCCCATGCGGCAAATCGCCAAGGGCATAATCGACCTGCAGCACCCCGCGTCGGCGAGGCCGGGCCGCCGAATCGGATGCGTGCAACATGAGTGCGGAGGCAGCAGACCCATGGCCAAACGGCATGGCAAATCCCGCGTCAGCTGATCGCCGACGCCGGGTGGATGTCAGAAGGGGAGGGCGCGCCCGGCGATGATCAGCGCGGCCGCGCAGGCGACTACGACCACGCTGTTGGCAGCGCGGGCGCCGTGATGGGTCACGAACCGGGAAAGGGCAATCGCCTTGATCATGCCCCGGACCCTGCGCCCAAACCCCTAACAAAAAGTTAACCCTCGCCGGGTGCGCTGGGCAGTTGCTGACTGGAACAGTGGAAGCTGCCCCCGCCTGCCAGAACGGCATCGGCCCGCAGGCCAATCGCTACCCGGCCCGGAAACAGATCGCCAATGGCGGCAACCGCTTCGGCATCATGCGGCGAACCATAGATCGGCACCACCACCACCTGATTGGCGATGGCGAAGTTCATATAGCTTGCCGGCTCAATCTCATCACCTTCGCCCATGGCACCCGGTGAGGGGATTTCATGCACTGTCAGCCCGAAATCCAGCGCCCGCGCGCGGGCATCGGCATAAACGGCAGCATGCGGATCACCTGGGCCGCTGGCGCGCGGCAAAGCCAGTTCACCCGGCGCAACAAAGCGCCCGAGATTGTCGACATGGCCATCGGTATGATCACCCAGCAAGCCATCACCCAGCCACAGCACCCGGTCAAAGCCCAGATCGCGCGCCAGCCGCGCCTCTATCTCTTCACGGGTGAGATGCGGATTGCGATTGCGGTTCAGCAGGCATTGTTCGGTGGTGACCACCAGACCCGTGCCATCGCCATCAACCGCGCCGCCTTCCAGCACCCAGTCCGCCTTGGCATGTGCCAGGCCAACAGATTCGGCCAGATCGGCGCCAATTTCCTGGTCGCCATCCATCAGGAACTTGCCACCCCAGCCGTTGAAACCGAACAACTGGCCGAAACGGCCGCCATCGGCATCCAGTGTCACCAGCGGGCCGGTGTCACGCAGCCAGATATCGCCGTAATGACGCCGTTCCAGTGTCACCGCGCCGCTGACCAATTGCCGGGCACGCATTTCATTGGCGGCGTCACGCACCACCAGCCGGACTTCCTGCCCGGTTTCAGCCACGGCATTGGCGAAGGCAGCCATCTGTTCCTGCGCATCAGACAGGAAACCTGGCCATTCGACCGGATCATGCGGAAATCCGATCCACAGCAGATCCTGCGGGGCCCATTCGGGCGGCATAAGGCGTGTCATGATCAGCACCCTTCCCCTGCACGGCAGCTGGCATCGCGAATATGGCGAAATTCGTCATGGGCATACCAGTTGGGCCAGTCTCCGCTGTTCGCCAGCATGCGCCCAAGGCGGAAATAAAGTTGCAAATCCAGTATCATGCCGTCCCATTTCCAATCAGGATCAAATTCATCTTCGGGCCCGTGATAGACATTGTCGCGGTAATGCGCGGCAAAAGCCTGCCCGGCCGCACGGCCACCATCGATCAGATCCTTGCCGGTTTTCACGTAGAACATCGGCACCCCGCGCTTGGCGAGGCTGAAATGATCGGACCGATAATAATAGCCAGCCTCCGGCGCGGCATCGCGCGTGGCCCGGCGGCCCAGCGCCCGCAGCGCAGCGTCCAGATAGCCATCAAGCGCGCTCTTGCCGGCACCAACCACCTCCACATCGCGCGCGGGCGGGGTCGGATAGAGCGCATCCATGTTCACGCCGCCAACCGTCTGCGACAGCGGAAACACGGGATCCGCGCCATAGAATTCTGAACCCAGCAGCCCCTGTTCCTCTGCCGTCACCGCCAGAAACACCAGGCTGCGATCGGCCGGGCCGGCGCGGACATGACCTTCGGCCAGCGCGACCAGCGCCGCCGTGCCGGTGGCATTGTCGATTGCCCCATTGCAGATGTCATCGCCCGCTTCATTGGCCGTGCAGCGCCCGAGATGATCCCAATGCGCGGTGTAGAGCACATATTCCTCCGGCCGCTGGGTACCCGGCAGCAGGCCCACGACATTCTTCGATTCGAATGGCCGGATCACATTGGTGAAACCGGTTGAGGCGGTCAGCCCCAGCGAAACCGGGCGGAACCCCCGCCGGCTGGCCGCACGCTGCATCTGCCGCAGATCGAGCCCGGCCGCCCGCATGATGGCTTCGGCCGACGGCTTGCTGACCCAGCCGTTGACCAGCGGTTCATCAGCCCCGCCGCGCGGACGCCGCGCATGCGATTGCGGGCCGCTCCAGCTGCTTTCCACCACATTCCAGCCATAGGCGGCCGGGAAATCATCATGGATGATCAGCGCCGCCGCGGCACCCTGGCGCGCAGCTTCTTCGAATTTGTAGGTCCAGCGACCATAATAGGTCATGGCCCGACCATCGAAAAGACCGGTGGTTTCCGGGCTTTCATAATCCGGATCATTCACCAGGATCAGCGCCACCTTGCCGTGCATGTCGAGCCCGGCGTAATCGTTCCAGCCCTTTTCCGGGGCGTTGATGCCATAGCCGACAAACACGATCTCGCTGTTTGCCAGATTGATGACCGGTTCTTCGCGATAGGACACGCCGACCCAGCCACTGCCCGGTGCAAGCGCCAGCGTGGCGCCCTTCCCTTCGATCTCTAGCGGCGACAGGGCCTCAGCCGTCAATTCAACCAGCGGCACATCCTGAAACCAGCTCCCTTGATTGCCCGGCTGCAGGCCCACCGCCGCAAAGCGGTCCACCAGATAGGCGAGCGTCTTTTCTTCCCCCGGTGTGCCCGGCGCCCGGCCTTCGAATTCATCGGAGGCGAGCCTTTGCGTCACATCGCGCAGGGTCGCTTCCGAAATATCGGCCGGGGGCATGGCGGCCAGATCCGCCAGCGCGCGCTGATCCACGCCGGGATGGACACAGCCCGCCACAGTAGCGGTGATCGCAAGGGCGAAGGCCCGCTTCAGGAAAGGATGAAACATCAGCATGGTGTTGATTGCCTGTGGCAAAGCCGTGCCCGCGCCGCAAGCACGGCCTGCCCCCTTGCTCTCCCGCCTTCAGCCATGCAGTCAGGCAACATGACTGCAAACTGGCAATCCGCCATCGAACGGGCCCGTGCCCATGCCCCCTTCCTTTCGCTTGCGCTGGACCGCATGCCGGATCTGGCGAGCAGGCTGACCGATGGCGACGGTCTGGCCGCGCTGGACCGCGCTCGGCAGGCGGGCTTGGGTGCCGCCGATGTCGATCAGGCCCTGCGGCGCGAAAGGCTGGCCCTGGCGCTGACTCTGGCGATCGGCGATCTGGCCGGTGCCTATAGCCTGACCACCGTGGTCGAAGAATTGTCTGCCTTTGCCGACCGGGCGCTGGATATCGCCATTACCGAAGCCATGCGGCGGCGCGTGCCCGATGCGGCGCCGGCCGGTTTCCTGGCGCTGGCGCTGGGCAAACATGGCGCGCGCGAGCTGAACTACAGTTCGGACATCGATCCGATCCTGCTGTATGATCCGCGCACCCTGCCCCGGCGCGAGCGCGACGATCCGGGTGAAGCGGCACAGCGCTATGCCCGCACCATCGTTGAGCTGCTCAGCCGCCAGACCGGGGATGGTTATGTCTTCCGCGTCGATCTGCGGCTGCGCCCGGCATCCGAAGTTTCCCCGCTGGCCATATCGGTTGATGCGGCGCTGACCCATTACGAAAGCTCTGCCCTGGCGTGGGAACGGGCGGCTTTCATCCGCGCGCGCGCCTGCGCCGGTGAAATTCCGGCCGGCGAAGCCTTTCTGAGCGCCATCCGGCCCTTTGTCTGGCGCCGCAGCCTCGATTTTACCGCGATCGAGGAAATCCGCCGGTTGACCACCCGCATCCGCGACACCTTCTCCGGGCCGAAGGAGCCCGGCCCCGGCTTCTGCGTCAAGCGCGGCCGGGGCGGCATTCGGGAAATCGAATTCTTCGCCCAGACCCACCAGCTGATCTATGGCGGTCGCCTGCCATCACTGCGTCTGCGCGGCACTCGTCCGGCTCTGGATGCGCTGGCGGCCGAAGGGATCATCGCCAGCGAAACCGCGCAGGATCTGGGCACAGCCTATGATCGGCTGCGCCAGATCGAGCACCGCATACAGATGGTGGAAGACCGGCAGACCCACAAGCTGCCCGACAATCCGGTGGCCATTGACGGCATCGCCATGCTGGACGGCCTGCCCGATGGGCGCGCGCTGATCGATGAACTGCGCGGCATCTGCCAGACCGTTGGAAATCATTATGATTCGCTGCTCGACACACATGGTGGCGGATCGGCCAGCCGTAGCCAGGCACCGTCGCGTTTCGCCGAACGGGCCCAGCAGTGGAACGACACCCTGCGCGCGCTGCGCAGCGCCGAAGCCCGCAGCGCCTTCAACGCCATCCTGCCCGATCTGCTCGACGCGCTGGAGCGGGCACCCGATCCCGAACGGGCCGCCAATCGCTGGGAAGCGCTGCTGAACCGGCTGCCGACAGCGGTGAACCTGTTCCGGCTGTTCGAACAACGCCCCGGCCTGCTGCAGCTGGTGCTGCAGATCCTGACCCTAGCCCCGCCGCTGGCCGATGAAATGGCCCGCCGACCCGATCTGCTCGACGCACTGATCGACAGCAGCGCCTTTGACCTGCCGGCCAGTGTCGCCGATCTGCAGGCGCGAATGCAGCATGGCGAAGCCGGCGATGATTACGAACAGCGCCTCAGCCGCATCCGCCACGTGGTGGGCGAAGAACGCTTTGCGCTGGGCGTCCAGCTGATCGATGCGCGGCAGGATCCGCTGGACATTGCCGCTGGCCTGTCCCGCGTTGCCGAGGCTGCGCTCGCGTCTGCTGCCGAATCAGCCACGGCGGAGTTTGCAATCAACCACGGCCGGGTGCCGGGTGGCGATCTGGTCGTGCTCGGGCTTGGCCGGCTAGGTGGCGGGGTGTTGACCCATGCCTCCGACCTGGATGTGATCTATCTCTTCACCGGGGAGATCGGCGTCGAATCCGACGGGCGCCGTCCCCTGACCGCCTCGCTCTATTTCAACCGGCTGGCCCAACGGGTCACCGCCGCGCTGAGCGTCGCAACGGCCGAAGGCGCACTGTATGAGGTCGACACCCGACTGCGCCCGCAGGGCAATCAGGGCCCGCTGGCCGTTAATCTGGCCGGCTTCGCCCGATATCAGCGCGAAGATGCCTGGACCTGGGAGCATATGGCCCTGGCCCGCGCGCGGCCCTTGTTTGGCCCGGAACAGGCCCAGGCTGAACTGCGCCAGACGATCAGCGATGTGCTGGGCAGCCCGCGCGATCCGGTGCAATTGAAAGCCGATATTCTGAAAATGCGCGGCGACATGGCCGAACACAAACATCCCGCCGGCCCGCTGGATGCCAAATTGCTGCGCGGCGGATTGGTGGATTGCGAATTCATCATCCACTTCCTGCAATTGCGCGACCGCACCGGGTTCGATCCCAATCTGGAACGAGCGATCGAGCTGCTGGTTGGCGAAGGTAAACTGCCGGCCGCATTTGCTGATCATCATGCGCTGATGTCACGCCTGCTGGTGGCAGCCCGACTGCTGGCGCCCGATGGCGCCCCTCCTTCCGATGCCGCCTGCAAGGCGCTGGCGGGCGCATGCGGGCACGATGATTTCGATGCGCTGTTGCATGCTCTGGGTCAGGCACGCCATGGGGTGGCTGAAACATGGGCCGAACTGTTCGGCCAGCAATTGGAGATTGATGCATGAGCACCCGCCCCGACATTGGCGATCTGGTGCCCGCGGGCATTGCGCTGCAAACCCCCGAAGGCGGCAGCACCAGCGTGGCGGATCTGCATGGCAAGCCGGCCGTGCTGTTCTTCTACCCAAAGGATGACACCCCAGGCTGCACCACCGAAGCGAGCGATTTTTCTACCCTGCTGCCGCAATTCAAGACCGCTGGCGTATCGGTGCTGGGAATCAGCAAGGATCCGCCCGCCAAGCATGTGAAATTCGCCGCCAAGCACGGGCTGACGGTGCCGCTGGCATCCGATGCGGAGCAGGATGGACTGGCCGATGCGCTGGGCATCTGGGTGGAAAAAAGCATGTATGGGCGCACCTATATGGGCATGGAACGCACCACCTTCCTGCTGGATGCCGATGGCCGGATTGTGCAGCTGTGGCGCAAGGTGAAGGTCAAGGAACACGCCGCCGCCGTGCTGGCCGCCGCACAGGCGCTCTGACCTTATCACATGACCTCGCTCTCCTCAGCGATTCGCCACGCCCTGCTGACCGGCGATCCGCGCGGCAAGGTGATGGCGACCCGTCGGCTGGTGCGCGAGTGGCGCGCTGGGCGATTGTCTTCTGACGCCGATGTGACCATGCCGGATGCGCCCGCCTGGCCGGACGGGCTGGAGCTGCTTCCCCCGGGGCGGATGCCGAAACGGGGGCGTGGCGGATCAGAACGCAGCCGAATCGCGCTGTGGCATTCGCTGGCGCATATCGAATTCGTCGCGATCGATCTGGCGCTGGATATGGTGGGGCGCTTCGGTGCGGACATGCCGGTCGATTTCACCGATGATTTCCTGGGGGTCGCCGCCGATGAAGCGATGCATTTCGCCCTGATCGAACGCAAGCTGCATAGCCTGGGATCGCATTATGGCGCGCTGCCCGCCCATGGCGGTTTGTGGGAAGCCGCGCAGAAAACCAGCGGCGATGTGGCCGCCCGGCTGGCCGTGGTGCCGATGGTGCTGGAAGCGCGCGGGCTGGACATCACCCCGACCACCCGCGATCGGGTGGCCACGACCGGCGATGATCATGGTGCGCGAATCCTCCAGCGAATCCTTGACGATGAAATCCGCCACGTCCGCACAGGCGTAAATCACTTCAAACGCTGGTGCGAAATCCATCAAGAATCTGCATCTGAGCATTGGAAAATGCTGGTCGCGCGCCACTTCCACGGTGCTCTTAAGCCACCGTTCAACGACTCAGCGCGTCTTGCAGCCGGTTTATCGCGGGATTTCTACGCAGCTGTTGCGTGATTAACCTTAGCCCGGATACCCAGTGAATGGACGAGACGGGCGGAAGTTCCAACCAGATCGAAATATCTACGGGCCGGAGCGGCGCATATTTTGCACCGTGCGGATAGCTCGAGGCCCGCGCCGGGTAACCGGGGCACGAGAATAAAAGGGATCGCATGTTTCTGAAGCACGGACTCGGGGCATTCGCCGGTTTTGTCGTGACACTGGCAACGCCGGCACTGGCCAACGAAACCGCCGCAACCACGCAGATTGCGGGTTCGGTCAAAGCAGAATCTTCCATTTCCGGTGACACCGAGTTCCGCGAACTCTTCGCCAGCTGGGGCGGTGAAGAAAGCCGCGCCACCGGGATCATTCCGGTCGCACCGCGCGCTTCGGTTGCCATCCCTTCGCAGTCGCCGATGCAGGGCTATCGCCTGTCCAGCAGCTACGGCATGCGCACCCACCCGGTTCTTGGCGGACGTCGTGGCCATACCGGCATCGATCTGGCGGCACCGACCGGCACCCCGGTTTATGCAACCGCTGATGGCCTGGTCTCCCGCGCTTCGCGCTTCAGCAGCTATGGCAATTTCATTTCGATCGAACATGGCGGCGATCTGCAGACCCGTTACGCGCACCTTTCCGGCTATGCCGTTGCCGAAGGTGACCGGGTCACCAAGGGCCAGCTGATCGGGTTCGTCGGTTCGACCGGCCGTTCCACCGGTCCGCATCTGCATTATGAAGTCCGCGTTTCCGGCGATGCCGTTGATCCGCGCCCCTACATGACCGGCGCCACCGAACTGGCCGCTGTCGAAGTAGAAGGTGGTCGCGGCGGCGGTCCCGAAGAATAAGACAGTTTCGGCGCAACAAGGCGCATGAAGAAGGCGACCGGGGCAACCCGGTCGCCTTCTTCATTTATAGGGCGGGCAGATGCGGGCGGCGGGGCCCGACAGGGGACGAAAATGATCATCATACGGCAAGCCGGCATTGCAAATCTGGATCAGCTTGCTGCGCTGTTCGACGGCTATCGCTGCTTTTATGGTCAGCCGTCCGATGTAGAGGCTGCCCGTCAGTTCCTGTCAGATCGCATCCAGCATCAGCAATCGGTGGTTTTCATGGCCTGTGAAGGCGAAGAGGGTCTGGGCTTCACCCAGCTCTACCCCTCCTTCACCTCGACACGGCTGATGCCGATCCTGATCCTGAACGATCTTTATGTTCACCCCGGCGCGCGCAGGCGCGGTATCGGTAAGGCTCTGCTGGCCGCAGCGACAGACCATGCGCGCCAGATCGGCGCCGCGCGCCTTTCCCTTTCCACCGCGCATGACAATCACGATGCGCAGGCGCTCTACGAAGCGGAGGGCTGGAGCCGGGAAACCCATTTCATCGGCTATAACAAAAGCCTTTGACCTGCGGCCGGATGGGGCGGCCCTTGGCGCATTGACACCAGGGCTCAGCTTCGTCGTGCCGAACCATCAGGAACGGCACGACGAAGCAGGATATCAGGCCGGGTTGGCGGCCAGCAGCCGCTCAGCGATGCGGCGGACGTCTGCGCCCATGTCATCGCGTGCCAGGGCCAAAGCCAGCGTGGCTTCGACAAAGCCGGTCTTGCTGCCGCAATCGTAACGATTGCCTTCAAAGGTGACGGCGTGGAACGGCTGACTACCGATCATGCGGGCCATGGCATCGGTCAGCTGAATTTCGCCACCAGCACCCTTTTCCTGATTTTCCAGCGTGCGCATCACGTCAGGCTGCAGAATATAACGGCCGGAAATGATCTTGTTCGACGGCGCCTTGTTCACAGGCGGTTTTTCCACCAGCCCGCGCACTTCGATCAGGTCATCATTGACCGCACCCGGATCGATCACACCATAGCTCGACACCTCTTCATGCGGGACATCGAGTACGGAAATCAGATTGCCGCCAACCTTGTTATAGGCTTCGACCATCTGCGCCAGGCAGCCGGGCTTGCCAATCATCAGTTCATCCGGAAGCAGCACGGCGAAGGGTTCATCACCCACAATCGCCCGCGCGCACCAGATCGCATGGCCCAGCCCCATCGGCACCTGCTGGCGAACGGTGATCAGATTGCCCGGGGTAAAGCGGGTCGGTTCCAGCACGGACAGATCCTTGCCGCGCTCGGTCATCGTCTGTTCGAGTTCAAAGGCGATATCGAAATTTTCGACCAGCGCGGTTTTGCCGCGGCCGGTAACGAAGATCATCTGTTCAATGCCAGCTTCGCGCGCCTCGTCCACGGCATATTGGATCAGCGGGCGATCAACGATCGGCAGCAGTTCCTTGGGGATAGCCTTGGTGGCGGGAAGAAAGCGCGTGCCCAGCCCGGCGACCGGGAAAACAGCTTTGCGGATCGGTTTATGAAGGGTCATGCAAAGGCCTTAAGGAAGAGGTTGTTGGCAGGTCAACCACCATGTGGGCGCTCCGAATAGCGGAGCATTTTTACAATTTGAGCGTTGTATCCCCTGTTCCGGCCAATTGCCGAAATTTCGCTGATATTTTCAGCAGAAGGGATGGATGATGGCATTGCTGAAGCTTGCAATAATCGGTTCTTTGGGTTTCGCAGGTTACAAATTCCTGCAGAGCCGGAAAGCCGCGCGCGATGGCGGTGAAAGCCCATTGCCCGAAGTGCGAGATGCCGGCCCAGAAGCCATGCGTGATCCGCCACGTCGGACCTGGGATGCCACCGATCAGGCCAGCGACGAAAGCTTCCCCGCCAGCGACCCGCCAGGCACCTATTGAAACCCCTATGGCAGGGTTGGCGGATGTCAGGCCAGGGACCGGGCGAGCCATAGCCGAATGGCCCCGGCAAGACCGGGCGGATTTTCTGCTGCAATTCTTTCGGCATCGATCCGCGCAACCAGCGCATTGATCGGCAGGGATTCCGCCTCGGCCGCTTTTCTGAGCAAAGCCCAGAAAAGCGGTTCAAGACTGATCGACGTCTTGTGCCCCGCCACCTCAATCGAACGTTTGACCGGCGGGTGATAGATATCCGATCCGGGCATCCGTCAATACATGTGCTGGCCACCGTTGATTGACAGGGTCGAACCGGTCACGAAAGCTGCGTCATCAGACGACAGGAAAGCCACGCCGCGGGCGATTTCCTGCGCCTTGCCCAGGCGACCGATCGGAATGCGAGCCACGATCTTTTCCAGCACATTGGCCGGAACGGCGGCGACCATGTCGGTATCGATATAGCCGGGGGCGATGGCGTTTACGGTGATGCCAAAGCGGGCGCCTTCCTGTGCCAAAGCCTTGGTGAAACCATGGATGCCGCTCTTGGCCGCAGCATAGTTTACCTGGCCATACTGGCCGGCCTGACCGTTGATCGAACCAATGTTGATCACCCGGCCCCAGCCGCGATCCTTCATGCCCGGGAAGGTCGCCTTGGCCATGTTGAAGCAGCCACCCAGGTTGATCCGCATGACATCGCGCCAGTCATCGAAGCTCATCTTCAACAGCGTGCCATCGCGCGTGATGCCGGCATTGTTGACCACCACATCGATCGGACCAACTTCCCGTTCGACCTGGGCGCAACCCGCCAGCGTTTCTTCATGCTCGCCAACGTCCCACTTATAGGCCGGGATACCGGTTTCATCGGTGAAGGCGCGCGCCTTTTCTTCATTGCCGGCATAATTGGCGACAACGGTGAAACCATCCTGCTTCAAAGCTTCGGAAATGGCCCGGCCAATACCCCGGGTACCACCAGTGACGATTGCAACGCGTGACATGCTACCTCCCCCAAAAAGTGTTGGTAATAGGAGGGTTTAAGCATGCCCGCTGGCGCTGCGTAAAGCGCAAAAGCAAAAGAAATAATTGCTTACAATTGGGTGCTGAAACAACAGCGGAAGCCGCCGGAAAGATCCGGGAACACAGCCCGAAACCATCCGCGTCAGAAGCGGAATTCGGTTCCGATATAGACCGCCTGGGATTCCTGCTTGGCCTGATCAGCCAGCGGGACGATCCGGTCGCGTTCCTGCGAGTAACGCACCCCGGCCGTAACATCGAGATTGCGGGTCAGACGATAGCTGCCACCCAGATCAACGATCTGCTGGCCGCTGTCATCAATGGTGCGCTGACCGCGTCCAACCACATTCTCACGTTCTTCCAGCGCGATTCGCGGTGCGAAGCGGCTGGGTTCTTCCTTCACGCCCGGCGACGGACGGAATTCGGCAAGATTCGGAATTGCCGCATCAGACAGCTGGCGCGACAGCGTCAACGGGCGTTCCGGTGCAGCAGGCTTCGCAAAGCTCTGGAAATTGCGCGAGACACCAAGGTTGTAGCGGACCGGCGTGATGCCCAGACCGACATCAGCGGCAGCCTGATCCTTCACCGCCACACCTGCGGCGCGGGCCGAAATACTGCGGGCAACCTGGCGATCAACCCGCACGGCCACCGTCACCGTCCGGCTGCCATGTTCGGCAACACCGGCGGGGGTGAAACGCATCATGCGCGCCGAACCGCCATTGCTGTGTTCAGCAACGAATCGGGCCAGACGTTCATCAACCGATGCGGGAGTGAATGCTGCAAAGCGCCCGGTCGAACCGACATTGACGCTGCTGTCCTGAGTCAGGTTACCAAGGGCAAAACCGGCGGTCGGGATCGCAGCGCAGGCCGAAACAGCCAGTGCGATCGCGATTCCGCGACGACGCATTCCAAGGCTGTTAACACGCTTCTTCACCTGATCCGCCCCAAATAATCCGCGGTAAACTGCGGATAATGTCCCAAATTCCCTGAACCTCTTGTGAAGCTTATGCCCCAACTGATTCCTATTCTCAACAACCCTACGCCTGCCCCTGTGGCTTGGCGAGTCCGGATCGCCTTTGGCCCGCGAGTTTGACAGGAGTGTTGCACAGCTTCAACAATTCGACGCGACAGTTAACCGGGGGTTCACCGCCAGATGACGCAAAAGGCGTCTATCGCAGGGCGACTGCACGGCAGACCGTTCGCGAACTTGCCGCCTGCGCAAGGCACACTATAGAGGCGGCAAGGGCAAGCAGCTCCTTCAGAGAAACAGGACCGATAATGTCGTCAGCCAGCATTTCCGCGATCTATCCGGCCATCGCGAATCAGCGCGCTCTGCGCTTTGCCCTGGTGGGCGCCATCGGCCTTGCACTTGCCGCATGCGGCGGTGGCAGCAAGCGGGTGGGTGCCGATATCGCAGCATCCCAGGTCACTTCCATCGGGGTCAATTCCTATCTCTGGCGCGCCGCGCTCGAAACCCTGTCCTTCATGCCGCTGACTCAGGCGGACAGCGCAGGCGGCGTGATCGTGACGGATTGGTATTCCAGCACCGACACCCCCAATGAACGCGTGAAGCTGTCGGTGACGATTCTGGATCAGGATCTGCGCGCGGACGCCGTCCGCGTTGCCGCCAGCCGCGAAGTGCAGCAGGGCGGCGCCTGGGTTCAGGCGCCCGTTCAGGCCGCCACGGTGCAGAAGCTGGAAGACATCATCCTGACCAAGGCCCGCGACCTGCGTCGTTCGGCGATCGGCTGAACCAGCCCAATCGATACCGGCCCTAAACCGGCCTGCCCGCCCCAATCCGGCGCGCAGGCCCAGCGGGCCGCAAACACCCATTTCTTCCTGCATCCGGTCATCACGCCATTTCCGGGTGTCATGATTTCCGGATCGGCAGGTGATTCCCCCTGCCTTGAATTCGTCTAAGGGGGCAGCATGACCGAGACCCGATTCGACCCGTCGCAGGCTGATGGCCGCTGGCAACAGGCATGGACCCAGGCCCGCAGCTTTGAAGCCGACAGCGCCAGCACCAAGCCGAAGATCTATGTGCTGGAAATGTTCCCCTATCCTTCGGGGCGCATCCATATCGGCCATGTCCGCAACTACACCATGGGTGACGTGCTGGCCCGCTACAAGCGGATGACCGGCCATGAAGTGCTCCACCCGATGGGCTGGGATGCCTTTGGCATGCCGGCGGAAAACGCTGCGATCGAAAAGGGCGTCCATCCCGGCGCCTGGACCTATGACAATATCGCCAACATGAAGGCGCAGTTGCAGCGGCTTGGCTTTGCGCTGGACTGGAGCCGTGAATTGGCGACCTGTGACCCCAGCTATTACGGGCATGAACAGGCGCTGTTCATCGATCTGTACCAGTCCGGCCTGGTTTATCGCAAGGAAAGCGCGGTCAATTGGGATCCGGTGGATCAGACCGTTCTGGCCAATGAACAGGTGATCGAAGGGCGCGGCTGGCGTTCGGGCGCGCTGGTGGAAAAGCGCAAGCTGAACCAGTGGTTCCTGAAGATCACCGATTTCGCGCAGGATCTGCTCGATGGTCTGGGCACGCTGGATGGCTGGCCAGACAAGGTGCGGCTGATGCAGGAAAACTGGATCGGCAAGAGCCAGGGCCTGCAGTTCGGCTTCAGCCTGTCCAATGGCGACCGGCTGGATGTCTATACCACCCGGCCCGACACGATTTTCGGCACCAGCTTCGTGGCGATTGCGGCCGATCATCCGCTGGCCCAGCAGCTGGCCGCCGACAATGCCGACGCGGCTGCGTTCATTGAGCTGTGCCGCGCTGGCGGCACCACCGCTGCAGAACTGGAAACAGCGGAAAAGCTGGGTTTCGACACCGGCATCACCGCAGCGCATCCGTTTGATCCGGCAATCAGCCTGCCCGTTTACATCGCCAATTTCGTGCTGATGGATTATGGCACCGGCGCCGTGATGGGTTCCCCCGCGCATGACCAGCGCGACATGGATTTCGCGCGCAAATACGACCTGCCGGTTACCCGCGTGATCGCCGATGGCGATGACACCGCACCCGTGATGCAGGGCGACACCGCCTATACCGGCGACGGACTGCTGGTGAATTCCGATTTCCTGACCGGCATGACCAGCAAGGCCGCCATTGCCGAAGTCATCGCCCGCGCCGAAGCCGGCAGCTGGGGCGAAGGCAAGACCGTGTGGCGCCTGCGCGACTGGGGCGTATCGCGCCAGCGGTACTGGGGCACACCGATCCCCTTCATCCATTGCGATGCCTGCGGCGTGGTGCCCGTGCCGAAGGATCAGCTGCCTGTCGTGCTGCCCGAAGATGTCGACATGTCGGTGCCCGGCAATCCGCTGGTCCGCCATCCGACCTGGAAGCATACCAATTGCCCCAGTTGCGGCGCGGCGGCGACGCGTGAAACCGACACGCTGGACACCTTCATCAATTCGTCCTGGTATTTCCTGCGCTTTGCCAGCCAGCCGGCGGACAAGCCGTTCGATCCGGCAGAAATCGCGCAGTGGATGCCGGTCGCCCAATATATCGGCGGCATCGAACATGCGATCCTGCACCTGCTCTATGCCCGGTTCTGGACCCGCGCCCTGGCCCACATTGGCAAGCTGGACGTCAAAGAACCCTTCGCCAGCCTGTTCACCCAGGGCATGGTGACCCATGAAACCTATGAGCAGAAGAACCCGGAAAACGGCCAGCCGCTCTATTTCAGTCCCGATGACATCACCCGCAGTGCCGATGGCGCGGTGCTGACCAGCGATGGCAGCCCGATCATCGTTGGCCCAGTGGTCAAGATGTCGAAATCGAAGAAGAATGTCGTCGATCCGGACGCGATCGTCGATCGGTTTGGCGCCGATGCCGTGCGCTGGTTCATGCTGTCGGACAGCCCGCCGGAACGCGACCTGCCCTGGTCTGCCGCCGGCATCGAAGGCTGCGCCCGCTTCGTGCAGCGGCTGTGGCGCCTGTTCGCCCAGCATGACGCCGATGCCACCGGGGAAGACAAGGCGCTGGCCCGCAAGACCCACCAGACCATCGCCGCCGTGGCGAAGGATGTGGAAGCGCTCGCCTTCAACAAGGCTGTAGCCCGCATCTATGAACTGACCAGCGCGGTCGAAAAATCCGCCCCTTCGGCCGATCGCAGCCTGGCCATTCGCGCCGTGCTGTTGCTGATCGCCCCGATGATGCCGCATCTGGCCGAAGAGGCCTGGGCCAAAATCGACGATGCCGGCCTGATCGCGGATGCGGCCTGGCCTGCGGTTGATCCCGCCCTGCTGGTGGATGACGAAGTGACCATTGCCGTTCAGGTGAAGGGCAAGCTGCGCGACACGCTGACCGTCGCCAAGGGCACGCCCAATGCCGAACTGGAAGCCCTTGCACTGGCATCGGAGAACGTTCAGCGTGCGCTGGATGGAGCAGAGGTTCGCAAGGTGATCGTGGTGCCGGACAGGCTGGTTAACATCGTCGCATGATGAACAGGCGCATCCTTTCGCTTGCGGCGGCCGCGCTGATGCCGGTGATGCTGGCCGGCTGCGGACTGCAGCCGATGTATGCCGGCAGCAGCGGCGCCGGTGTGGCACGCGGCCTGGCCGCTGTGGACGTGCCGGCCATTCAGGGCCGCGCCGGATGGCTGATGCGCAATGCCCTGCGCGATCGGCTGGCAGCGGGCGGCAGCGCGGAACCCGCCTATCGGCTGGATGTGCTGCTGGATGACAAGCTGGAAGGCATGGGCCTGCTGACCGACGAAACCGTTGGCCGCGAACGGCGCACCCTGCGCGCCCGTTTCCAGCTGGTCGAACTGTCCACCGGCCGCGTGCTGGTGGATGCCACCGCCGGATCGGATGCCGGGATCGACGTGGTCAGTTCCGAATATGCGACCATCGCGGCCGAACAGACAGCGCTGGAAAATCTGACCCGCGATGTCGCGGACCGGATCGTTACCCGCCTGTCGCTGGCGCTGCGCGCGCAGTCGTGAAGGCCAGCCAACGCGATTTCCTGTCCGTCGCGCAACGCGCGGCGCAATCGCTGCGGATCGCCTTCTTCTGCGGTCAGGATGAAGCCGGCGCGGCCGAAGCGGCACAGCGGCTTGTCCCGCTGCTGCCCGATGCCGGGGAGAAGGTTGAGCTGACCGGTGCCGCGCTGCGGTCTGATCCCGTGCTGCTGGCCGATGAAGCGCGATCGACATCCCTGTTCGGCGGAACCCGCCATATCTGGATACGCGCCAATGGCGATGAAGCCCATGATGCGGTAAAGAATCTGCTAGCCGTGATCGATGCCGGCGAAGGCGATGGCGCCTGCCCCGTGCTGATCATCGCCACCTCTGCCACGGACAAGGCCCGCACGGCCAAATTGCTCGACAGCCGGCCCGATACACTGGTCGCGATGTTCTACCCGCCGGATTTCCGCACCATCACCGAAGATGTGATGACCGTGGCGCATGGCGAAGGGCTGAAGCTGGGGCGCGATCTGGCCGAACGGATCGCCCGCGCCGTCAATCTGGATATTCGCCTGGCCCGGTCTGAAATTGCCAAGCTGGCGCTCTATCTGGATGCCAGTCCGCATTCGCCGAAACTGGCCGATACCGAAGCGCTGGATGCGATCGGCGCGGCCACCGAAGAAGATGGCTTCATGCCGCTGGTGAACACGGTGCTGTCTGGCGAAAGCGGCCGTCTGGCGGCCGAATTGCAGCGCATGCGCGATGTCTCTCTCAATCCTGTCGCGGTGCTGCTGGCGATGGAACGGCGTGCCGCGCAGCTGGCCCAGCTGACTGCCCGCATGGGGCCGGGCGGGCGGATCGATGATTTTCTGGAAAGCGAACAGCGCGCACGGCGCGTGTTCCGCAACGACCGGCGCGATCTGGCCAATCAGCTGCGCCGCTGGAACGCCAGCAAGCTGGAACGGCTGGTGCTGCGGCTGGCCGCGCTGCACCGCGCCCTGCTGACCAACAATCAATCGGCCGAATTGCTGCTGTCGCAGGAACTGACGGATATCACGCGCTTCGCGGCGGCGAGGCGCTGAGGGGCAGGCAGACGCCCCGCCGGGCGGGACGATGAACAGAGCCGGGAATTGGACCGCTGCCGCGCACCGGCCCTTGCCCTCGCCGCTGGGAAGACACATCTTGCCCGGCAATGCAGGAAACCCGCTTCCACGCACTGGCCGATGGCCGGCCGATCGCCTTCCGTCAGCAGGAGGGTACAGGCCCCGCGCTGGTGTTCCTTCCCGGTTACATGTCCGACATGGCGGGCAGCAAGGCCCAGGCGGTGTTCGATTTCGCCAGCCGCACCGGGCGGGCCTGCCTGCTGCTCGATTATTCAGGCTGCGGCGAAAGCCCGGGCGATTTTGCCAATGGCACGCTGTCCCGCTGGCGGGATGAGGTGCTGGCGCTGATCGCGGCACGGCTGGATCCGGGCACGCCCGTGCTGCTGATCGGATCATCCATGGGCGGATGGCTGATGCTGCTGGTCGGCCAGGCGCTGGGCGACCGGCTGGCCGGGATGATCGGCATTGCCGCCGCACCCGATTTCACCAGCTGGGGCTATGACGCCGATGAACAGGCGGTGCTGACATCGGGGGAAACCCTGCTGCGGCACAATCCCTATGGCCCCGAACCGACCCCGACCCATGCCGGGTTCTGGCGGGATGGGCAGGCACAGCGCCAGCTGGAGGGCGACATTGCCATCACTGCCCCTGTGCGGTTGCTGCACGGCCAGGATGATGCAGAGGTCCCCCCGGCCATATCATCCCGGCTGGCCGCGGCTTTGCGTTCAGATGATGTGCAGCTGACGCTGGTGAAACACGGTGACCATCGCCTGTCGCGCGATGGTGATGTCGCGCTGCTGCTGCAGACGATCACCTCCCTCAGCTGACGAGGCTTGCCATGATTTCCGCCATCACCCCGCTGTTCCACAGCCTGCTGTTCGCCCAATCGGCCATCATCGGCCTGACCGCAGAGGAAGCGCGGCTGGAAACCTGCCTGTCGCAGGCCCGGCAGGATCCGGCCACCGCGATCACCGTGGCATCGGAATGGGCCGGCGAAGTGTCTGGCCCCGATGCCAGCAATCCGCAGCAATGCCTGGGTTATGCCTATATGAGCCTGCTGCGCTGGCAGGCCGCAGAAGAAGCCTTCCTTGCCGCACGCACGGCCCGCGCCGCCAATGATGTAGGCGCCCGCGCGCGCCTCGCCAGCATGGCCGGCAATGCCGCGCTGGCGGAAGAACGGCATGAAGCGGCCCTGGCTGATTTCGACCTGGCGATTGCCGATGCGCGCAGCGCCGGCAATGTGCAGCTGGCCGGCGAAGCCATGTCTGACCGGGCCCGTGCGCTGGTCGGGCTGGACCGGGATGATGAAGCCCGCGCCGAACTGGAACGCGCCCAGGTGGAAATTCCCCAGGATGCCGAAGTCTGGCTGCTGTCCGCCACGCTGGCGCGGCGGCAGGATGATCTGACCGCCGCGCAATCGCAGATCGCCACCGCAGCCCGGCTGGCCCCGCAACTGCCGGCGATCGGGCTGGAAGCAGGGCTGATCGCGGCCCTTTCCGGCAATGACGATGCCGCCCGCAAAAGCTGGCAATCGGTCGTGGAACTGGCACCCAACACCCCCGAAGCGCTGGCCGCCAGCGATTATCTGGCACAACTTGATGGAGCCCCCGCAGGCCGATGATTCCCCTTTCCGTCCTTGATCTGGTCCCGATCCGCGAAGGCGGCAATCCCGCCACCGCCCTGTCTGACGCGCTGGCCGAAACCGGCCGACTGGCTGCAGCGGCTGAACGGCTGGGGTATCAGCGGTTCTGGGTTGCCGAACACCATGCCACCACCGGCATTGCCGGCGGGGCGACGTCGGTGGTGCTGGCGCATGTCGGCCATTGCACCAGCACGATCCGCATTGGTGCAGGCGGCATCATGCTGCCCAATCACAACCCCTTCGTGATCGCCGAACAGTTCGGCACGCTGGACGGCCTGTTTCCGGGCCGGATTGATCTGGGCCTTGGCCGGGCCCCGGGCGCGGCAGGGATCGTGGCGCAGGCGCTGCGCAAGGATCTGCATCGCGCATCGGAATATTTCCCGCAGGATGTGGTGGAACTGCGCGCGCTGTTCACCGGCGACATCGATCTGCCGATCACCGCCACCCCTGGCTTTGGCGCGCAGGTGCAGATGTGGATGCTGGGTTCCAGCCTGTTCGGCGCGCAACTGGCCGCCCGGCTCGGCCTGCCTTATGCCTTTGCCAGCCATTTCGCGCCCGATCATCTGGATGCCGCGCTGGCGACCTATCGCACCCATTTCCAGCCTTCCGCAGCGCTCGACCGGCCGCATGCCATGGCCGCGATGACCGTGATCGCTGCCGAAACCGATACCGAGGCGGAACTGATCGCATCGAGCCAGGATCAAAGCTTCGTAAGGCTGCGCAGCGGCGATCCGGGGCGGCTGCCGCCGCCGATCAAGGATTATCGCGAAGATCTGCCGGACATGGCCCGCGCCATGCTGGACCGGATGAATGTGGCCCGCGCGGTGGGTTCGCCCGCGACCGTGGCGGACAAGATGAACCGGTTTATCCAGCGCACCGGCGCGGATGAGCTGATCCTGTCTGGCGCGACGTATGACCCTGCCGCCCGGATCCATTCGCTGGAACTGGTGATGGAGGCGCTGGCCCGCTGATACGGCCGGCAAAAGCCCGATTTTTGGGGTGGCAGGCACTGACAGAAAGATCATAACCCAAGGGGCAACCGGACAAACCGGATGTTCAGGCCGTCCACGAACGGCCACAGCAGGAGAGAACAGGTGGCGACAGCGGAAGTGCCGAAGCAGACCGAAACCAGCGCAGCTGACAGTGCGGAAGGAAAGGCGATGATCGCGCGGCTGCGCGGCCACATCGCCGGTTCCCTTCTGCCCGGGGAAGCGCCGCTGGACGGTGATCCGCTGGATGAGGCCGCCCAGTTCCTGTTTGAAGCCGCCCATCTGCGCAAACGCGGCACCGCCGCGCTGCTGCTGCGCAGCGGCACCGGGGCGCAGCGCAATCTGCGCATCGCCGTGATCAACAAGGACATGCCCTTCCTGGTCGATTCGATCGCAGCCGTGATCGTGTCGCATGGCCTGCCGATTGATCGGCTGGTGCATCCGGTGCTGCCGGTCCGGCGCGATGGCGAAGGCGTGCTGACCGCGCTGCCCGATGGCGAAGGCGCCGGCGAACGGCACGAATCGATGATCTACATCGAAACCGTGCGGGTGGATGCCAAGTTGCGGCGCGCGCTGGAACAGGATCTGACCGCCGCCATGGCCGATGTTCGCGCGGCCGTGCGCGACTGGCCGCTGCTGCGCGCGGCGCTTACCGATGATGCCGGGCTGCTGGCGGATCCCGAAGGCGGCGCGCTGCTGCGCTGGCTCGCCGATGACCGGATGACCCTGCTGGGCCATGTCACCCGCCGGCGGGATGGCAGCCGCAGCGACACCCTGGGCATCTGCCGGGGCAATCGCCGCGCGCTGATGACCGATGATTCCTATGACCGGGCCTTTGCGTGGTTCGATGGCAAGGATGGCAAGCCCGGCCGGGCCCCGCTGATCATCAAATCCAACCAGCTTTCGACCGTGCATCGCCGCATTCCGCTGGATTTGCTGATCGTGCCCCGGTTCGAAGATGGCCGCGTGGCGGCGCTGTCGGTTCATGCCGGCATCTGGACCAGCGCCGCGCTGGCAGCACATCCCGATCAGGTGCCGATCATTCGCCAGCGGCTGACCTTCATCATGGACAAGCTGGGCGTCGAACAGCAAAGCCATGATGGCAAGGCGCTGGTCCATGCGCTGAGCGTGCTGCCGCATGATCTGATCATCGGTTTTTCCCCGCGCGACACCGCCCATGTGGCCACCGCGCTGATGGCGCTGACCGATCGCCCCCGGCCGCGCAGCGTGGTGATCACCGCCCCGCTGGACCGGCATATCTTCGCCTTCGCCTGGCTGCCGCGCGACATGATGTCGGTCAACACGCGGATCGAGATCCAGCAATTGATCGAACGCGAAACCGGCGCGGTGACGATCGACTGGGGTCTGGTGGTCGAAGGGGGCGCACTGGCCATGCTGCGCTTCATGCTCGACAATGGCGAAGGCACCACCAGCATCGACAGCGACCGCATCGATCAGGCGCTGCAGGACATGCTGCGCGGCTGGAGCGATGCAGTGGAAAACGCCCTGCGCGACGGGGAAGAGGCTGGCCGTGCCGCCGCTCTTGCCACGCGTTATGCCGAAAGCTTCCCTTCCACCTATCGCACCGCCTTTGGCCCGGCCGAAGCGGCACAGGATATTGCCCGCCTGCGCGGCCTTGCCGCCGCTGACCAGCATTGCCCGCTGGGCCGCGATGCCCGGCTGTATCGCCACGCATCCGATCCGGAAAACCAGCTGCGGCTGAAGATCTACCAGCAGGGCGGCGCCATGCCGCTGTCGGATGCAGTGCCGGCGCTGGAAAACTTCGGCTTCCGCGTGCTGGCGGAAAAGGAAACCGAACTGACCGGCAGCGATCCGGACACGATCCATGATTTCCATGTGTTGCTGCCTGCCGGCGAAGACCCCGCCCCGCTGCTGGCCCGCGCGGATGCCATCGAACAGGCGATACGGGCGGTCATCAACGGCCTGTCCGAAGATGATGTGTTCAACCGCTTGGTCATCGGCACCGGGCTGAACGCGGAAGAGGCAGACTGGCTGCGCGCCATCTATCGCTATCTGCGGCAGGCCAATGTCAGCTTCACCATCTACACCGTGGTCGATGCCCTGCGCGGTGCCCCCAATGTCGCACGCGCGCTGGTGCAATTGTTCCGCACCCGCCACGATCCCGACTTTGCCAGGGATCGCGCCGCCGCCGTGCAGGATGTGGAAGAGGCGATCCGGACCGGCCTGGCCGATGTGGCCGCGATCAATGATGACCGGCTGCTGCGGCTTTATTGGGCGTGCATTTCCGCCATGCTGCGTACCAACGCCTTTGCCCCGGCCGCCGCAGAGGCGCTGGCGTTCAAGCTGGATTCCGCCCTGGTCCCGGGCCTGCCCCGGCCCGTGCCATGGCGCGAAATCTTCGTCTATTCGCGCCGGGTGGAAGGGATTCACCTGCGCGCCGGCCCGGTTGCGCGGGGCGGGCTGCGCTGGTCTGACCGGCGTGACGATTTCCGCACCGAAATCCTTGGCCTGATGAAAGCCCAGCGGGTCAAGAATGCGGTGATCGTGCCGACGGGCGCCAAGGGCGGTTTCTATCCCAAGCGCCTGCCCAATCCGGCGATCGACCGTGACGCCTGGTTTGAAGAGGGGCGCGAAAGCTACAAGCTGTTCATTCGCACGCTGTTGTCGCTGACGGACAATATCGTGGGTGAAGAGGTGCTGCATCCGCCCCGGGTGGTGATCCATGACGGGGCCGATCCGTATTTCGTGGTTGCCGCAGACAAGGGCACGGCCACATTTTCCGACACCGCCAATGCCATCGCCCGTGATCTGAATTTCTGGCTGGACGATGCCTTCGCCAGTGGCGGATCGAACGGCTATGATCACAAGGCCATGGGTATCACCGCCCGCGGCGCGTGGATTTCGGTGCAGCGCCATTTCCGCGAAATGGCCATTGATGTGCAGACAGAGCCGGTTCGTGTGATCGGTTGCGGCGATATGTCAGGCGATGTGTTCGGCAATGGCATGCTGCTGTCCAAGGCGATCAAGCTGGTCGCCGCCTTCGACCACCGCCACATCTTCATCGATCCCGATCCGGACCCTGCCACAAGCTGGGAAGAACGCGCGCGGCTGTTTGCCCTGCCGCGATCAAGCTGGGCCGATTATTCGGAAAAGCTGCTGTCATCGGGCGGCGGCATCTACCCGCGTTCGCTGAAGCAGATCCCGCTTTCGCCTGAAGCGCGGGCGGTGCTGGGCATCACCGACGAAGTGCTCGATCCCGAAAGCCTGATTTCCGCCATTCTGAAAAGCCCTAATGATCTGTTGTGGTTCGGCGGCATCGGCACCTATCTGCGCGGTGCGCTGGAAAGCGATGCCCAGGTGGGTGATCCGGCCAATGACGGGCTGCGTGTCGCCGCCGCAGAGGTGCGCGCCAAGGTGATCGGCGAAGGGGCCAATCTGGGTGTGACCCAGGCCGGGCGGATCGAATACGCCCTGCGCGGCGGACGTATCAACACCGACTTCATCGACAATTCGGCCGGGGTCGATTGTTCGGATAACGAAGTGAACATCAAGATCGCGCTGGCGGCCGCGCGCCGTGCCGGGCGCCTGTCCGAACCACGCCGGATCGCCCTGCTGCGCGACATGACCGATGATGTCGCCGCGCTGGTGCTGGAAGACAATCGCCTTCAGGTGCTGGCCCTGTCCATCGCCGAACGCGGCGGCGCGCCGGCCGTGCCATCGCTCGTGCGGCTGATCGAGGCGCTGGAAGATATCAGCGATTTCGACCGCAAGACCGAAGGCATTGCCGACAGCCAGGCGCTGACCCGCCGGGCGACCGACGGACACGGGCTGACCCGCCCCGAACTGGCGGTGCTGATGTCCAATGCCAAGCTGGTGCTGCAGGATGCGATCGAACGCAGCGACCTGGCCTGCGATGATGCAACCGTGCCGCTGCTGCTGGAAAAATTCCCGCCGCAGATGCGCGATCAGCAGCGCAAATATCTGCTGTCGCACCAATTGCGCGGCGAACTGGTGGCCACGGCGATTGCCAATCGCATGGTCAACCGCATGGGCATGATCCATCCGTTCGAACTGGCCGAGGAAGAAGGCGCCGGGCTCGATCTGGTTGCGGCGGCCTTTGTCTGCGCCGCCGAACTGTTGCGGATGGAACGGGTGTGGACCGCGATCGATGCCGCCGACATGCCGGAAGAAGCGCGGGTCGCGCTGTTCGATCATGCCGCCCAGGCGCTACGCGGCCATATGGCCGATCTGCTGCGCACCAGCGGCCCGACCCGTGGTCCGTCCCGCATCATCGAAGATGTCGAAAAGGGCGTGGCCGATCTGATCGACCATGTTGATGATCTGCTCGCCGCTGAAGCGCGGGACCATTCGCAGGCCATTGCCCAGCAATTGGTGACCATCGGCGCGCCCGATGATCTGGCCCGAATGGTTGCCAATCTGTTTGCGGTTGATGGAGCCATCGGCCTTGCCCAGCTGGCCCGGGAAACCGGCATTGCGGCCGTCAAGCTGACCAGCGGCTTCATCGATCTGGGTGAACGGCTGGGGCTGGACTGGGCGCAGTACAAAGCATCGGTGATGAACCCGTCAGACCCGTGGGAACGCCTGCTGGTTTCCGGGCTGGCGCGCGATTTCCAGCAGATGCGGTTCGATTTCCTGCGTGGGATGAAACGCAATGCCGATCCGATGGCACGGATTGCCGAATGGGCGGAAACCAATGCCACGGCGATCCACCATTTCCGCAATGTGATCACGCGGGCCAAGGCATCATCGCCGCTGGCCCCGTCGGTGCTTGCCCGGCTGGCCGGGCAGGCGCGCAATCTGCTACAGCGCTGAAAACAGCGATAACAGGGGGACAGGGATTTGAAGGCGGATATCATTATCGTCGGCACCGGCCACGCCGGGGCCCAGGCGGCGATTGCCCTGCGGCAGGCAGGTTTTGAAGGTTCGGTCCTGATGATCGGGCGGGATGCCAACCCGCCCTATGAACGCCCGCCCCTGTCCAAGGATTATCTGTCCGGCGAAAAGCCGTTCGAACGCATCCTGATCCGCCCCGAACAGTTCTGGCAGGACAAGAACATCACCCTGCGGCTGGAAAGCAATGTCACCCGGCTTGATGCCAAGGCCAAGACCCTGACGCTGAGCGGCGGCGATGTGCTGGAATATGGCAGCCTGATCTGGGCCGGTGGCGGGGATGCCCGCCGGCTTTCCTGCCCAGGCGCCCAGCTGAATGGCGTGCATTACGTGCGCGACCGGGCCGATGTCGATCATATGATGGCCGAACTGCAGGCCGGCGCCCGGCGCGCGCTGGTGGTGGGCGGTGGCTATATCGGGCTGGAAGCGGCCGCCGTGCTGCGCAAGCTGGGGGCAGAGGTGGTGCTGATCGAACAGCAGAACCGGCTGCTGTCACGCGTGGCCGGTCCGGACCTGTCCACCTTCTATGAGGCTGAACACCGGGCCCATGGGGTTGACCTGCGGCTTGAAACCGAATTGGCCGCGCTGGAAGGCACGATCGACGGCATGTCCGGCCGCGTATCGGGCGCCCGTTTTGCCGACGGCAGCAGCATCGCCTGCGATATTGTGGTGGCCGGCATCGGCATCATCCCATCCATCGGCCCGCTGATCGAAGCCGGTGCAGCCGGCGCCAATGGGGTGGATGTGGACGAATTCTGCCGCACCAGCCTGCCCGATGTCTATGCGGTGGGGGATTGCGCCGCCCATGCCAGCACCCATGCCCATGGCTCGGTGATCCGGCTGGAGAGCGTCCAGAACGCCAATGATCAGGCCACCACGGCGGCCAAGATGATCTGCGGTACGGCCCAGCCCTATGATTCGGTGCCCTGGTTCTGGTCCAATCAATATGATCTGCGGCTGCAGACCGTGGGCCTTAGCCTGGGGCATGATGCCACCGTGCTGCGTGGTGATCCGGCCGAACGATCCTTTTCCGTGATCTATCTGCGCGACGGGCGGGTGATCGCGCTCGACTGCGTCAACCGTACCAAGGATTACGCCCAGGGCCGCAAGCTGGTGGAAGCGCGTTTGGCGATTGCCCCAGATGTGCTGGCCAATGTCGAAATTCCACTCAAGGAAATGCTATAAGTTCCGTCAGAGCGCGGAGTTCCGACAAAGCCCAGCGTGCCGCCTCGGCCACCGTGTCATCCGGATCATCCAGCAGGGCCTGCACGGGGCCGACCAGATCCTGATTGCCGCTGTTCCCGGCGGCAATCAGGCAGTTTCGGACGAAGCGATTGCGACCGATCCGCTTGATCGGGGAACCAGAAAACAGGCTGCGAAAGCCGGCATCATCCAGCGCCAGCAATTCTTCCAGCCGGGGCGCGATCAGTTCCGCCCGCGCCATGAAAGCGCGATTGCGCGCGGCCGATTGGGCGAATTTGTTCCATGGGCACACCGCCAGGCAATCATCGCAGCCATAGATGCGATTGCCCATGGCCCGGCGGAATTCTTCCGGGATCGGCCCATGGTGCTCGATCGTCAGATAGGAAATGCAGCGCCGCGCATCGATTCGGTAGGGCGCGGGAAAGGCCTGTGTCGGGCAGGCATCCTGACAGGCGGTGCAGGATCCGCAGGCACCATCATGCGGGGTATCGGGCCGGAAAGGCAGGGTGGAATAGATCGCCCCAAGGAACAGCCAACTGCCATGTTCACGGCTGACGAGATTGGTGTGTTTGCCCTGCCAGCCGATACCGGCCGCTTCGCCCAGCGGCTTTTCCATTACGGGGGCCGTGTCCACGAAGACCTTCATCCCCGCATCTTCCAGCCCCAGCGCCTTGGTTTCTGCCGCAAGCCAGCGACCCAGCGCCTTCAGCGCCTTCTTCACCACATCGTGATAATCGCGCCCCTGGGCATAGACCGATATCCGCGCCCGTTCGGCATTGCCTTCCAGCGCCAGCGGATCATGATCGGGCGCATAGGACATGCCCAGCGCGATCACACTGGCCGCTTCGGGCCACATGCTCTGCGGCCCCTGCCGGACATCGGCCCGGTCTGCCATCCACGCCATATCGCCGTGATAGCCCGCATCCAGCCATTCCCGCAGCCGCGCAGTCCGCAGCGGATCATCCTCCGCCGGGGCGAAACCGATGGCCGCAAAGCCCAGCGCGCGCGCCTGATCGATCATGCGCGCCTTCAGCCCATCGATCACCGCCGCGTTAACCAAATCCGGTTTGCTCCTGTCCATCTGCCCCGGCTATGCCGGCAATCATGCAAATGGGGCTAGGCCAAGCGGCCAACACGGGCAATGGGCCGAACACCACCGCTGATGCGGGGGTTCTGGCCATTGAGGCGCGCGGACTGGTCAAACGGTTCGACGGAACGCTGGCGGTGGAGGGCGTGGATCTGTCCGTCCCGCAGGGCACGATCTATGGCGTGCTCGGCCCAAATGGCGCGGGCAAGACCACAACCCTGCGCATGCTGCTGGGCATTATCGATCCCGATGCCGGGGAACGGCGGGTGCTGGGCCATGCCAATCCGCAGGATATTGCGCGCCAGATCGGCTATCTGCCCGAAGAACGCGGCCTCTATCCTGCGATGAAAGCGTATGAAGCGATTGCCTTCATGGGCGCCCTGCGCGGCGTGCCGCTGGCCGAAGGACGCCGGCGGGGGCGCGCCCTACTTGAAGAATATGGCCTGGGCCATGCGGCCGAACGACAGATCCGCCAATTGTCCAAGGGCATGGCGCAGCAGGTGCAATTGCTGGGCACGCTGGTGCATGAACCCCGGCTGGTGTTGCTGGATGAACCCTTCAGCGGGCTCGACGCAATCAATCAGGGCAAGCTGGAACGGCTGATCCGGTCGCTGGCCGATCGTGGGGCGACAGTGCTGTTTTCAACCCATGTGATCGCCCATGCCGAACGCCTGTGCGAAAATGTGGCGATCATTGCCGGCGGCAAGGTGCCCTATGCCGGATCAGTCGACACCGCGCGGGATCGGATCCCGGCGCAGGTACGGCTGGAAACCAGCGATCCGGACGGCCCCTGGCGTGCGGCCTTGCCGCCCGAAACCAGCAGGATCGGCAATTACTGGCATTTTCCTTTGCCCGAAAGCGGGGTCGAACCGCTGCTGCGCGCGCTGATTGCCGGCAATGCCGGGATACGATCTCTGTCGATCGAGCGGGCGGGATTGCATGATGCCTTTGTCGCCATCGCCGGCCAGGCGGCCGCCGAAGCACTGGCCGGCAACACCACCGATGCGGAGAACGGGCAATGAGCGAAGGCAGACTGCCCCTGATCCAGGCCGCGCTGGTCATCGCCCGGCGCGACATCGGCGCTATTCTATTCAGCCGATCCTTCATCTTTTTCCTGCTGGCACCGCTGTTCCCGCTGATTGTCGGCGCGCTGGCCGGCGGGATTGGCCGGCAGGTCAGCACGGAGGTGGCCGCCGAACAAATCGGCATCGCCATGACCGCACAGGACGGAGCAGCGATGCTTGCCGCGCGGGACCGGATTGCCCAGCAGTTGGGCAGCCGCGTGCCGGAGATGACGATCATCCAACGGCTGCAACCTGGTGAAAGCTTTGATGCCATGGGGGCGCTGGCCAAGCGCGACGGCAATCTGGCAGCGATTATCACCGGCACACCCGCCGCCCCGACCCTGACCGCCACCGCCGAACGCGGCACAAGCTGGCGCGGGATTGTTGGGATGATCGGCGCGGCCGCGCTGGAAAATCAGCCCACCGCCTTCCCGCAGGTGACGATCGCAACGGTCAGCACCAGCGCGGCGGCCCAGACGCAGGACCGGCTGGTCACGGCCCAGGCAGCACAATTGCTGCTGTTCCTGCTGATGATGGTGCTCGCGGGCATGGTTCTGTCCAATCTGGTGGAAGAAAAAGGCAACAAGATCATCGAGATTCTGGCCGCAGCCATTCCGATGGACGCCGTGTTCCTGGGCAAGCTGTTTGCCATGCTGGCCGTTTCCATGGTCGGCATTGCCGTCTGGACCTCCACCATTCTGGGGCTGATCGCTTTGGGAGGATCGGCCATGCCCAGCATGCCGACGCCCGCCGTCGGCTGGCCGCTGTTCCTGCTGTTGGGCGTGCTGTATTTTTCCGCCGGCTATCTGCTGCTGGGGTCAATCTTCCTCGCCATCGGGTCACTCGCGACCACCGTGCGCGAAGTGCAGACGCTGTCCATGCCGGCCAGCATGGCGCAGGTGCTGCTGTTCTTCTTTGCGAGTTCCACCGTCAGCCGCATCGGTCAGCCGGCCGAACTGGCCGCCGTTATCTTCCCGCTCAGTTCCCCCTTCGCCATGCTGGCGCGTGCGGCGCAGCAGGATGCCTTGTGGCCGCATGCGCTGGCGCTGCTGTGGCAGGCGGCTTGCGTGGCGGTGTTTATCCGGGTCGGTTCGCGAATGTTCCGCAAACGGGTGATGAAATCAGGGCCGCAGGGATCCGGCCGCAAGCGTCGTGGAATTTTTTCACGGCTGTTCAGATTGCGTTCGGGAGGCGCAGCCTAGGCTGCCCGACATGACAGAGCTCCGCCCGGACCGTCGCACCGCCCTCGCGCTGCTTGGCGCGGGCGTGGCCCTGCCTCTGATCGGTGCATGGAGTGGTCGAGCGGAAGCCAGGCCCCTGCGGGTCGATCTGACCGAAGCCCAGTGGCGCAGCCGGCTGACGGCAGCCCAGTTTGATGTGCTGCGCAAGCAGGGCACGGAGCGGCCCTTTTCTTCACCGCTGAACCTTGAACATCGGCGGGGCACATTCACCTGTGCGGGCTGCACGAACAATCTGTTCGCCTCTTCCACCAAGTTCGACAGCCGCACGGGCTGGCCCAGCTTCTACCAACCGTTGCAGGGCGCGGTCGGGACTTCGGTTGACCACAAGCTCGGCTATCCCCGCCGGGAAGTGCATTGTGTGGATTGTGGCGGGCATCTGGGCCACGTCTTTAACGATGGCCCACGCCCCACGGGTCTGCGTTATTGTATGAATGGGGTGGCGATGAATTTCCGCCCGACCTGACGCGGCCGATTGGGCAAACCCATCGAAACCCGCCGGCTTACTTGTGATGCGCCTGCAGCTTGTCCAGCAGAACAGCCAGCTGGCCCAGGGTGAAGGTGTTTTCGAACACCAGCCCGTAATCCATTTCCCGCCGCCAGCGGACTGTCGCGGTCAGATCTGGCAGTTCGGGGCTTTCGATACGAATGCGCTGCATCACGGCCAGATGATCCGAACAGGTCATCAATGCGCCCTGCTGCGAGATATTGCAGAAATGCGCGGGAACCTGGCGGCCAGCAACCACCGCCACGACGGGCAGATTGATATTCGCGCGCACCGGCCGCGACGGATGCGAGCTCGGGCCCGAAATGAAGCGATCGATATCCACCGGCATCAGGAACCGGAAACCGGCCTTGCCGTCATTTTCCCAGACCTTCTGCACCGGATGTCGGTCGCCATTGGGCATTTCCAGCATCAGCGGCATGTCATCGGGCAAGGAATGGAACAGCTTCACCGCAACGCCGGTGGCCGAAGCATCACGCAGCACGCAGAGAAATTCGCAACCATCACCGATGAGCTTGGCGATTCGCAGCAACAGCGCGAACCGTTCCGCACCGCGCATTTCCGCACCGCCACTTTTGGGCGTTGCGCCTGCCTCTGCCGGATGTTGCCCCACCATTTTTGCGTCGTCCGCCCTGTTTGCGATCCGGCCTGATGCACGAATCGCGGTCCTGTTCTGGACTAAGCGGATAAGGTTTAAAACCGTTTAAGCCACACCCCCGGTGGGCAAGCTGTAGGGCCGGAAAGATGGTTACGAATGTAGCCGGTTTTTCTAAGCCGGGCGGGCGTTTCTAAGCTTGTAGAACACACCACTTTCGTCGTGCCCGGTCAGTTCCAGCGTACCGGTGATCGTGATCGGATTTACTTCGTCCATTCTGATCGGGACTGTCGAATAAACTTCGATGAACTGATTGGGCAGCGCATGCAGGTGATAGGGGCAGCCGGGCGGATAACCCAGCAACACGAAATGTCTTTGCCGGGCCCCGTTGTCGAGCGGCATCATCCAGCCGGCCACCGTGATCCGCCGGCCGGACAGATTCCGTACCCCGGCCGGGAATATAGGCCTGGTGGAAATCAGCCTGGTCGATGGATCGGTGCGGTCATTCAGCCGGGTGCTTTCCAGCAGCGCCCAGGATGTGCCGCCCGGCGGGGTCCGTGCCGGACGCCAGGCATTGCCGGCACCATCATGCGAAACCTGCCCGCCATCCTGCATGGCCGGTGCCGGTGCTGCGGCGATCAGCGCGAGTGATGCCACGAGCGCCGACCGCGAAAGGAGTGCCAAAGGCTTGATAAATTTGGCCGCCATTATCCAGCCTTCGCCAACGTTGCGGCCAGATCGATCCGGAACACCCGCAGCGCCGGGATCAGCGCGGCCAGCAGGCCGATCACCAGCACCACGGCCAGAATCACCAGCTCACCGGGGTGCATCTCCCAAGGGCGCAGGCCCATTTCGCCCAAGGCGGAAAAACTGCTCACAGCCGCTGCCAAAGTGGTATGGCCGACAAAAATGCCCACCAGTCCGCCGATTGCGGCCGTGACCAGCCCTTCGACCATGACCGTGCCGAACACCCGCGCCCGGCTGGCGCCCATGACCCGCAACAGGGCCAGATCGGCTTCACGCGCGCTCGCGGCATTGAGCAGGGTGACAAAGATCGACAAACCGCCGACAGCGGCCAGCAACCAGGCAAAAAGCCGCGCCCCATCAATCCCGACACCGAGCAGATTGAGCAAGCGGGCGGTTTCGATCGCCGGAACCGCTGCCTGCATATCCGTCTGGCGGTTGATCATCGACGGCAGGCGAACGGCGCCGGCCGCAGAACGATAACGCACCAGCAAGGCGGTGACTTCCGGCGACAGCCCGCCATGGTGGGCGGTCAGCGACGGAGCGGGTTCGGCATGATCGGCGCGATCGCCATCTTCGTCATGTTCGTGATCATGCGCGTCTTCACTCTCTTCCTCATGCGCGATGCCATGGACATCCCACACCGATTCGATGGAGGTCAGGATCAACCGATCAATCACGGTCCCGGTGGGCTTCAGAATGCCAACGGTTTCAAAGGGGTGGATATCATGTTCGCTGGCCCCTTCGCTGGAAGACAGGCCATGGCTGCCGATGAATTTCTGCCCGATGCCCGCGCCCAGATTGCGCGCCACATCGGCGCCCAGCACGGCTTCGCCCTGGCCTTCGAAGATTTTCCCTTCGCCGATTTCCGCGTTGTAGAGGCCCAGATAGGCCGGTTCGCTGCCAACAATGCGATAGCCGCGAAAATTGTCGCCCAGAGCCAGCGGCACCACCTGCCGCACTCCGGGATCGCGGCGCAGCATCTGCACGCTTTCCAGCGGCACATTCCCGGTCGGCTGGTCCATATGGTAGATACTGGACAGGATCAGCTGAAGCGGTGATCCCTTGGCCCCGACGACCAGATCGATCCCTTCCGCATTGCGCTGCATCCGGTCGGCAAGCTGGCTGGAAGCCAGCAGCAGGATCACCAGCGTGGCCACCGCCAGCGCCAGCAGCAGGATGTTGAGCCCGGTCACCATCCGTCGATCATTCATATAGGCAAAGGCAAGTTTCAGCATCAGGCAGCCTCCGCCAGTGTGGTGAGATCGAGCGATCGGGGAATGAACTGCCGCAGGCGCTGGTCATGGGTGGCGATCAGCAGGGTGGTGCCCTGCGCCTTGGCGCTGTCGATCAGCAGGCTGGCGATCCGTTCGGCATTGGCATCATCCAGCGCGCTGGTCGGTTCATCCGCCACCATCAGATCAGGGCGCCCAACCAGAGCCCGGGCAATGGCCGCGCGCTGCGCCTGGCCATGGCTGAGTTCGCGCGGCTTGGCATCGGCGCGATGCGCGATACCCAGAATGGTCAGCAATTCATCGATCGCGGCATCATCCACGCTGCCGCTGCCCAGCTTCTGCGCCATGCGCAGATTGTTGCGAATGCTCAGCGCCGAAACCAGCCGCAGGGTCTGGAAGATGATGCCCACCCGGCGGCGACGCAGATCATCGCGCGCGGCGCCTTCTATGCCGGTCATGGCTTCGCCGGCGATATGGATGGTGCCCGCATCGGGTGTCAGCAGGCCGGTGATCAGATTGATCAGCGTGCTCTTGCCCGAACCCGAAGGGCCCAGCAGCAGCAGATGCTCACCTGGCTGAACGGAAAAACTCAGGTCCGTCAGGATCCGGTCAGACCCATAGGATTTCGATAATGCGCTTACATCGAGAACGGCTGTCATTGCGTGTCGGCACCCACGGGTCTGCTGGCGCCCGGCTGCGGATGCAGGCGCTCCGACACCATGTAACAATATATCCTGAGTCAGCACAAGTCCGGCCGCTGCAATGCAGCAATTTCCCGGATTCCGGCACCATCCTGCGTGCGGCCCGGTTTTTTTGATGGAATTCGCTACGGATCGAAGTTGATTGGCGGGGGCCAGCATCGGATAATTTACGGATCAGACCAAACGCCACAGGGGAATGCAATTGAGCCACCGATCGGAACACGCCCATGCGCGCTAAACCCGTGTTGCTGGCCCTGTTCATCGCCGCCATGCTGACATCTCCGGTGCAGGCGCAGCGCACCGCTGGCCTGCGCCCCGCAGAAACCGTGTGGCAGCCGGCCGCCACCCCGCCGGGTGGTGTCTCCTGGGCCCTGCTGGAATCGACCGAGGAAATCACCCAGGAACGATCCGGCCTGATCTATTCCAAGCCGCGCTTCCCCGCACGGGTCAGGGCGTTGGCCGGCAAGACCATCAAGGTCAGCGGTTACATGCTGCCGCTGCAGAGCGGATCACGGCAGAGCCATTTCGTGCTGCTGGCCTATCCGCCTGACTGCCCTTTCCACCTCAATCCGGCGCCGGACCAGTTCATCGAAATCCGCGTTTCGCGGGCCGTTGGGGTGGACGAAAACAGCGTGCGCACCTTCGAAGGCAAGCTGGTCCTGTCTGGCGAGGATGAAAGCGGCGTATTCTACAAAATGGTTGAAGGACGCGAAGTATGATGTCCCATCAGATCTCCACCCCGGCCACCCGCCACGGTCTGCGCCGGCTGGCCCTGCTGGCTGCCGCTGGCGCCGCGCTTGTGACCCAGCCAGCGCTGGCCTGCGACCAGCATGACGAAGCGGTCTATAAATTTCTCGGCTTCCTCAATTACGGCGGCATGACTGCAGAGGAAAAGGCGGCCGCGACCCAGCAGGCGATCGACGAATTCCATGCCGATCAGATCGCCCGTTCCAAGCGGCAGTTCCTGCGCCGGTTTGAACCCGATCCTCAGGATCCGATCGTCACTGCCAGCCGAGAAAGCTGATTGGCAGGGCCTTTGGGCCCAATCGCCAGCGCACCACATTAACCCGTGTGGCGGATTTGTTCCGCTGCACGGTTTGGTGCGTTGGTCACCCACGCGGGGGCAGGCTGGCCGGACAAGAGGTGGTACGGGCGGCGGGACTCGAACCCGCACGAGCATAACTCAGGGGATTTTAAGTCCCCGGCGTCTACCATTCCGCCACGCCCGCAAAACCCCGGTGATGTTGCAGGATCATCAGACAGCACCGCCGGTTGCGCGTTTGAATCGCGGGTGATGGCTGCCCTTCCTGCATGGCCGGGACAACAAATCCTCTAGCGGCGCAGATTACTGCTGACCAGTGCCCGATAATCGCCACAAGCTTCGCGCATGGGCCCCTCTCGCCTGCGCGGCAACGCAGGTCTACAGTGCAGCACCCCAGCGGCGAAGGATGGAACGATGCGGATTGGCAGCCCAAAAGCGAAAGGCAGCGCGATCTGCACATCCGATGCTGACAGCATCACGGTGCGCGGGCGGGATCTGACGACCGACATCATCGGCAAGATGGATTTCACCAGCTATTTCTGGTTGCTCGTCACCGGTCAGCAGCCCGATGAACAGCAGCTCTATTTCCTCAATGCCGTGCTCTGCGCCCTGGCCGAACACGGACTGATGCCCAGCGTCATTACCGCACGCATGACCTATGCCGCCGCGCCGGAATCGCTGCAGGGCGCGGTTGCCACCGGGCTGCTGGGCTGTGGTGACGTGCTGATGGGCAGTGTCGAACTGGCCGGGCGTTTCTATGGCGAATGTATTGCCGATCAGCAGGCCAGCGGCGGCACCGCCGAAGGCGCCGCACGGCGCGGGATCGCGCGCCTGCATGAGACAGGCCAGCCGATCCCGGGCTTTGGCCACCCGCAACATACCGGCGCCGATCCGCGCGCTGACCTGCTGCTGCGGCTGGCGCGAGAACATGGCGTGGGCGGTGCGCATGTTGCCATGCTCTATGCCATTCGTGACCTGTTGCCCGGCACATTGGGCAAATTGCTGCCCATCAATGTGAATGGGCCAATCGCCGCCATCATGCTGGATCTCGGTTTTCCGTCCACCGCGCTACGCGGGATTGCCCTGCTGGCGCGCACCGCCGGGCTGGTCGGCCATCTGACTGAAGAACAGGAACGCCCGATCGGCTTCCTGCTGTCCGAACAGGCCGCTGCCGGCGTCAGCTATGATGGTCCGCCTGCCCGCTGACCTGCAAACATGCTGAACACTGCGGATAAACCAGGGCCAGCCTTCGCTTGAAGGCAAGCTGGCTTCGCAGCCCGCCAAGCCGGCCATCATCCGCCCGGTTTAGCCTCTTCTAATGGGAGAGGCGCAGACAACAGGCGCGGCCACATTCGATTATATCGTGGTCGGCGCAGGATCGGCAGGGGCTGCGCTCGCTGCCCGGCTGGGTGAAGCAGCAGACCGCACGGTCTGCGTGATCGAGGCGGGCGGGCATGACAGCCACCCCTTCATCCATATTCCCAGCTTCGTTGGCGCAGCCATCGGCCGCGCACAGACCAACTGGCGTTTTGCCACCGTGCCGCAGGCCGGTATGGCCGGGCGCGAAATCCCGGTGCCGCGTGGCAAGGTGCTGGGCGGATCCGGCAGCATCAATGGCATGGTCTATTTTCGCGGCCATCCGACCGATTATGACGATTGGTCCGATGCTGGCTGCACTGGCTGGTCCTATGCCGAAGTGCTGCCCTATTTCACCCGCACCGAACACAATGAGGATTATCCCGAAAGCGTGTTCCACGGCGGGAACGGCCCGATCAATGTCAAGCTGGTCGAAAACCCCAACCGGCTGAACTACGCCTTCATGGAAGCCCTGGCCGGACTGCAGTTTCCCGCCTGCCCCGATTTCAACGGCCCCGATCCCGAAGGTTATGGCCGGCGGCAGGGCCTGCTGCGCAATGGCCAGCGCGAAAGCAGCGCCAAGAACATGCTTCGCCCGGCGCTGGCACGTGGCAATATCCATCTGCAGACCGATGCCCGGGTGGCGCGGGTGGTGGTGGATAATGGGCGCGCCATCGGCGTGGCGCTGACCGATGGGCGGGTGATCCACGCCCGGCACGAAGTGGTGCTGGCCGCGGGCACGGTGCAAACACCGCAGATCCTGCAATTGTCCGGCATCGGGCCCGGTGCCCATCTGCAGGCCATGGGGCTGGAGGTGTTGCACGATCTGCCCGGCGTGGGTGCCAATTATCACGATCACGTGGCCAGCCCGCTGCATATGGAAACTGCAGATTCGACCAGTTACGGCCTGTCGTGGAAGGCGATGCCGCGCGACATCCTGCATTTCTTCCAATATCTGGCCACGCGGCGTGGACCGCTGGCCGGCAATGTGTTCGAAAGCGTCGCCTTCCTGCGCACCGATCCATCGCTGACCCGGCCTGATGTGCAATTCGTGTTCCAGCCGGCCCGACGGCTGACCACGAAGATCCCCTTCCCCATTGGCCATGGCTACGCGATCAGCCCGGTGGCGCTTTACCCCAAAAGCCGGGGCACAGTGCGGCTGGCCAGCCCCGACCCGGAGGCCGCACCCGTGATCGATCCCAATCTGCTGGGAGAGGCAGAGGATATCCTGCCGCTGATCCGCGCACTGAAGATTGCCCGCGCGGCTTTCGTCAGTCCGGCCTTTGCTGCGTATAACGGCACCGAAGTTGCGCCCGGTCCTGCGGTCCAGAGCGATGCCGAATGGGACCGCTATATCCGCGAAACCGGCTATACCGTGCATCATCCGGTCGGCACCTGCCGCATGGGATCCGATGCCGATGCCGTGGTCGATCCGCAATTGCGGCTGCGCGGCATTGCCGGGCTACGGGTGGCCGATGCCTCTGTCATGCCCAGCGTGATCGGGGGGAACACCAATGCCCCCAGCGTGATGATCGGCGAACGCGCGGCCGATTTCATCCTGGGAAAACCGCAACTGCCCGTCGCCGTGCTGCCGCCTGAAAGCGTCGCCCGCTACAAGCCGGCGCCCGGTTCCGGCGCCCATCCGACATCGCCCCAGGCCCTTTGAAGGAAAGCCCATGTCCCGCGAAACCATGAAAAGCTGGCGCATCGGCGATGTCACGGTGACCCGCATCGTCGAACTCTGGGATTTCCAGGACGACATCCGCATGACCATGCCCGATGCGACCGAAGAGGAAGTGATCGCGCTGGAATGGCTGCACCCGCATTATGCCACGCCCGAAGGGCGGCAGCGGATGAATTTCCAGGGCTTCGTGGTGCAGGCGCCGAACCGGGTGATCGTGGTCGATTCCTGCATCGGTGCCGGGCGGAAGCGCGATTTCGATGTGTTCTGCGATCTGCCCGAAGGCTTTCTGGAAGATCTGGCAGAACTGGGCATCAGCCGGATGGATGTGGACACGGTGATGTGCACCCATCTGCATTTCGATCATGTCGGCTGGAACACGTTTCGTGACCGCGATGATGGCCGCTGGCACCCGACCTTCCCCAATGCCCGCTATCTGTTCGGCCGGGTCGAATATGAAGCCTGGCAAAGCGTGATCCGGCATGATGGCCACCACAGCGATGCCCATCTGATCGAATGTGTCGATCCGATTGTGGAACTGGGCATGGCCGATTTCATCGAAGCCGATCATGACATTGCCCCGGGCATCTGGTGCGAACCGAGCCATGGGCACACCCCCGGCCATGTGCATGTGCGCATTTCCAGCCAGGGTGAAGAGGCGGTGATCACTGGCGATCTGATGCATCACCCGATGCAATGCGCCATGCCGCATCGCGACGCGACCTTCGATCTGGACAAGGACGCCGGCCGCGCCACGCGCGTGGACTTCGTCGAAAAATATGCCGACAGCGGCGTGACGGTGATCGGCGCCCATTTTGCCGATCCGACCGCTGGCCATATGGTCCGCGACGAAGAAGGCGCGGTCTGGTTCCGGGGGCTGGGGCTGTGACCCGTCCGATTCCGGATTACCCGATCGATATCTTCACCCCCGATGCCGTGCGGGATGCGCGCGCTGTGGATGATGCCCTGCGCGAATTCGCCCCCGTGGTGCGGCTGACCGATGGCACGGTGATGCTGGGGCGGCATGATCATGTCGCCGCCGGGCTGCTGGACTGGAAACGCTTTTCCAGCGCATCACGCCCCTGGCACGATCCGACCAGTCCCCGCCCGGAAATCCTGCTGACCGATGATCCGCCGCGCCACACCCAGGTGCGCAAGGTCATTGCTGATGCCCTTTCGCCCCGGGCGCTGGAACGGGTACGCAGCATCTTTGCCGATGTGGCGCAGGAACTGGTGGCCGATCTGCGCACCCGCCGAGGCCAGGCCGTGGATGCCGTGGGGGAGATCGCCCAGGCCTATGTCTTCCGCGTGCTGCCGGACATTCTGGGCCTGCCTCAGGAAGGGCGCCATCACATGCATGGCTTCAGCCAGATGGTCTGGGCCACCATGGGCCCGCCGGGGGAACTGTTCGACGCGGCGATGGAGGAAGATTTCTCTGCCGTGATCAGCTGGCTCGAAACCCAGTGCGACCGCTCTGCACTGGATCCTGATGGCATCGGCGAATCCATCTATGCCGCAGCCGACCGGGGGCAGGTGACCGTGGCAGAGGCCAAGCTGCTGCTGCAGACCGTGCTCAGCGCCGGGGCCGACACCACCTATATCACCATGGCCAATGCCCTGCGCGCCTGGGCGCTTTACCCCGATGAATATGCGCAATTGCGGGCGGAACCGAAGAAGATCCGTTCCGCCTTTGATGAAAGCCTGCGCTGGGATTCGCCCAGCCGCATGGCCGGGCGGATCACCACGGTGGATGTGGAGATCGATGATTACATCATCCCCGCCGGCACCCGATGCGGACTGATGTTCGCGGCCGCAAATCGCGATCCGCGCTTCTGGGATGATCCAGGCGCCTATCGCATCGATCGCGACACCCGCCATTCACTCGGCTGGGGATATGGCGTGCATGGCTGCGTCGGCCGCACGCTGGCGCAGATGGAAGCCCATGCCTTGCTCGGCACCATCGCCCAGTCGGTTGAACGCATGACCCTTGCAGGCGAATACGAACCATGGATGACCACTGTCGGCCATGGACCGATCCGTCAGCCCCTGCAGCTCCATTTCGCCTGATAGCAGGATGGCCAGTGACGCATCCCCTGCAGGCGCGGCGCCGGTCAGCCGGATCGATGCCATCCGTTATGCCCGGCATGATCGCCCTGCGGCGGAAAACTTCATCAGGCCAATCGCTGGCCCGGTTGATGATCACGATCTGCCGATGCCGCTCGATTATTTTATCTGGGCGATCCACCGGCCCGGGCATCCGCCGGTGGTGGTCGACACCGGATTTGGTGAACACGCAGCGCTGGCACGCGGACGGCAGCTGATCCGCCCGGTGGTGGACGGGCTGCGCGCGGCCGGAATCGATCATCTGCTGGTCGAAGACGTGATCCTGACCCATCTGCATTATGATCACGCCGGCATGCTGGGCGCCTTTCCCAATGCCCGCTTCCACGTGCAGGCGGCCGAAATGGCCTTCGCCACCGGCCCGCATATCTGCGACCGCGCCACCCGCGCGCCATTTGATGGGGAACCGATCGCCCAGCTGGTCCGCCGGCTTTATGCCGATCATGTCGTGTTCCATGCAGGCGACTCTGAATTCGCCCCCGGCATCAGCCTGCGCCTGTGCCCCGGGCACACAGCCGGGCTGCAGGTGGTATGCTGCGACACCGCGCGCGGCACGGTGGTGCTGGCCAGCGATGCGGCCCATCTTTACGCCAATATCACCCGCCGCCTGCCCTTCCCGATCTTCATCGATGCGGATGATTATGATCAGGCGCAGCAACGCGCACTGGCGCTGGCCGGCGGGTCGCTCGACCATTTGATTCCCGGGCATGACCCGCTGGTGCTGGCCTGCTTTCCGCAGGACGACGGCATCGCACGGGTCGATCTGCCCCCGCATACATCCGTCCTTACCGCGATCACGGAGAGATTATGAGCACGAGTGGCGCAATCATCGGCTTTCTCGGCCTTGGGCGCATGGGCGCCGGCATGGCCGCGCGGCTGCTGGGGCAGCCCGGCATCTGTTCGCGCCTGCTGGTGCATGACATTGCCCCAGAAGCCGTCGCGACGCTGGTGGCACAGGGGGCGGAAGCTGCCGGCAGTGCCGAAGCACTGGGCGCTACTTGCGATGTGGTGTTCACCAGCCTGCCAACCCCAGCCATCGTGCGCGATGCCGTGGTCGCGATCGCCGCCGGGGGATCACCCCGGATCATCTGCGATCTGTCCACCTCCGGCCCGGCGCTGGCCAAGGAACTGGATGCGCTGCTGGCCCCGCGCGGCATTGCCAGCTTCGATGCGCCGGTATCGGGCGGCATCGCGCGCGCGCATGATGGCACGCTGTCGCTGATGATCGGCGGGCCCGAAGCGCCCTACCCCCAGCTTGAACCGCTGCTCCGCCGCTTCGGCACGCCGATCTATATGGGCGCCACGCCCGGTGCTGGCCAGACGATGAAACTGGTCAACAATCTGCTGGGCGCGGTCGCCATCGGGGTAACGGCCGAAGGCATGGCCTTTGGCATCAAGGCCGGGCTTGATCCCGCGCGGATGATCGAAGTGCTGAACCAGTCGACCGGGATCAATTCGGCCACGCGCGACAAATGGCCCAAATCGGTTCTCCCCCGCACATTCGATTTCGGCTTTGCCGCCGCGCTGAGCCTGAAGGACACCAATCTGCTGATGGAAGAAGCTGCCGCTGCTGAAGTGCCGCTGCCGCTGGGTGAAATCGTCCGGGATTACCTGCAGCGCACCCTGCAGCGTGAAGGGCCGCAGGCGGACTTCACCGCCATTGCCAAGGTGGTGGAAGAAGCCGCCGGGCTGGATCCCGACCGGCGATAAATAGATAGTTTATAACCCAACCTTGCCAAGCAGGGCGTTTCCCGCCTAGCTTCCGTCCCAACAAGGGCCCGCCAGAGGCCATTTGGGAAAGGAAGCCGATGTCGCTTCTCGAAGAAATGAACACCGCACCGCTCGCGGCTGCGGATCGTCTGCCATATTGGAATGATGTGGCGAGCCGTATGATCACCCCGCTCCATGTGGAGCCTTTGGGGGCAGGGCCGTTCAACGCCCGGATTTATCGGCGCGCGCTGCGTGAATGCGAAATCCTGTCTCCGGTATCGAGCCCGGCGCGCGTCTATCGCGATGGCGAACATGAAGCCGGGGTGCTGAACCTGCAATTGCAGCATCGCGGACGAACCACCAATCACACCGGTGGCCGCACCGCCGTGCTGGAGGAAGGCGATTTCGTCCTTTACGATCCGGCCAAGCCGCTGTGGCTGCAATTTGAAGAACCAACCCAGGCGATCGTGCTGCGCCTGCCGCTGGCCACGGTCGAAGAACGCATGCCGCATCTGCGCAGCCAGATCGGCATCCCGGTCAAGGGACGCGGTGGCCCCGGCGCGCTGTTTTCGCAGTTCCTGCGCAATGCCTGGGCAGAACTGGAACAGGGCGGCGAAGGCGAATGGGCCGAATGCCTGGGCGAAGCGATCTGGCCGCTGCTCGACATGGCCTATGCCGACACCCGCCCGCGCACCGAAACCAGCCGCCGCGATGAACGCCGCCGCGTGCTGTTCGAAGCGGTGGAGGCGGATTTGACCGATCCCGAACTGGATGTGCACCGGCTGGCACGGCGGATGAGCGTATCGGCCCGCTATGTGCAGATGCTGTTTGCGGAAATGGGCACCACCCCGCGCGCCTTCATCCAGGACCGCCGGCTGGAGCTTGCCGCCCGCAGGCTGGGCCGCGAAGGCATGGATGTGACGGTCACCGAAGTGGCTTACGATGCCGGCTTCAACGATCTGTCGAGTTTCTGCCGCGCCTTCCGTCGCCGGTTCGACACCAGCCCGCGCAATTACCGGAGCGGGCAGCGGATGTGAATTGAGACGCAAACCCCGGGGCCAATCCGGGGTTTGTTAAGTGGAGCGCCACGAGAGCAATCCTGAAACAAGTTCGGGATGACGCGTCATCTGGCAACGGCGCCAGACGGCGCCGCCCCTTCACAAATCATTCCTGATCGTAGCCAGTGCGCCGCCGTCGATTTCCCATTTGGCGCCATTCACATAGCTGGCCGCATCGGACAGCAGGAAAGCCACAGCCTCCCCCACTTCATGTGGCTGCCCTACACGGTTGAGCGTGGCGACCTGGCCCAGCTTGTCCATGCCGGCCTGCACATCGCCGTCGAACATCTGTTCCAGCATGCCGACCAGCAGCGGTGTTTCGATCACGCCAGGCATCACGCAATTCACCCGCACCCCGCGCTGGGCCACTTCGCTGGCAGCGGTGCGGGTCAGCCCGACGGCGCCATGTTTGGCCGCATTATAGGCGCAGGCGCCCGCAAGGCCGCGCTCCGAACCGATCGAGGCGGTGTTGACCACCGCGCCGCGCCCGGCGGCCACCATATGCGGCAGGACGAAACGCAAGCCCAGGAACATGCCGCGCAGATTGACATGAATCACCCGGTCGAATTCCGCGATGTCATATTCATGCGTCGGCGCCAGCGTGCCTTCGATCCCGGCATTGTTGAAGAAACCGTCGATCTTGCCAAATGCCGCGATGGCCGCCGCCGCATAACCTTCCACCGCGGCCGGATCAGCACAATCGGTGGCATGGGCGATCACCCGGTGTCCGGCGTCGATCAGCCCGGCCGCCCGCGCCTGCAACCGTTCGCCATCGATATCGACCAGCAGCAGTTCAGCCCCTTCGCGGGCGAGGATTTCGGCCGTGGCGAAGCCGATGGCGCCAGCCGCGCCGGTGATGATGATCGATTTTCCAGCGTGGCGCATCATTTGGCCCCTTTGCGAAACGGAAGGGTGATCAGGAACAACACCAGCCTGGGTGTCAGCAACTTCATAAAGGCGCGGGCCTGTTGCGGAGTCAGCATCGCCGTCATCGGCATGGTGCCGAACACCTTGCCCTTCAGCACCAGATCATCGCCCTTCCGCTCGATCGTGGTGACCTGCATCAGTTCGGATTTGTCGGCGGAATAGATCTTCATGCCACGGCAATCCGGTCAAATTCGATCCCCAGATCCTCTGCCGCAACCATGGCCGTGGCGCGCCCGGCGCCAAACACACCGCCGCCCGGATGTTGGAACGGCCCGACCAGATAGAGCCGATCGACCCCCGGCACGCGATACTGGCCCAGTTCGGGCGTCGGCCGATGCGACCCGGACTGATAGGGCGGCGTGGCGATGCCATGCAGATCACCGCGCAGGAAGCTGGGGCTGGTGCGTTCCATATCCACCGGGCTGTCTGCGTGAAAATCGAGGATCACATCGGGCACATTTTCGATGAAATCACCCATACGGGCAATGATCCGCCGGGCGTAATCATCCTTGGCTTCATCCCAGTTGCGCCCTTCGGGATGGTTGTAGGGCACGTAATCCCACGCATGGAAGATCGCCTTGCCATCGGGGCAACGGCTCGGGTCATGCTGGGTCAGCTGACCCACGCCGACCAGCGGCTGGCGCACGAATTCGCCATAGCGCAGATCATCAAACCCGCGCCGCAGCACTTCATAGCTGTCGGGCATCAGTTCATACATCACCGCCGACAAATCCCCGGCCTTGAAACGCAGCGGACCATCCAGCGCGGCATGCACGGTGAAGCAGGCCGCATCGGTGATATGGGTGCGCCTGGCATTGCGGGCGACATTTTCCGGCACGCCCGGCACCAGATCGGGCAGCAGATGCGGATGCAGCGCGCCGATGATGGCATCACCAGCAGTCAGCCGCGTGCCATCATCCAGCACCACACCGGTCGCGCGTTCGCCTTGGCTGGTGACTTCACGCACCTGGCTGTTGTTGCGCACCGCACCGCCATGATCTTCGATACAGCGGATCAGCGCGGCAGACAGGCTGCCCGATCCGCCCACCGGCACGCCGAAGCCGAATTTTTCCAGGAAACCGAGGAAGACATAGGCGCCGATCCCGGTCGATTTCTCATCCGGGCTAACGAGGTTTTCACCGGCCACGCGCGCGAAATGGGCCTGCACCTTTTCATGTTCGAACAGCTCTTCCATCAGGTCGAAGGTCGACAGCTGCATGGTGCGCCACAATTCGCGCCCTTCCGGGCTCTGATCCATCATGGCCGCCTGCGCGCCCTGCGGCATCGGCGGAGAATAGAGTCCGGCCTGCACCATCGGCAGCCATGCCGCCGCCTGGCGCGACAGTTCCAGGAAAGCATCAGCATCCTTGCCCGAAAACCGCCGGATCGCCTCTGCCGATTTGGCCGGATCGCGATGCAGCGGCAGGGTGGTGCCATCTTCCCACACGCTCATCATCGGCACATCGGGGAAGACATATTGCAGCCCGTATTTGCGCTTCAGCCCCAGCTCATCGGCCAGCAGCAGCGGATTGCCCTGGATGAAGATGTGGCTCATCGAATGCTGGTCATGGTGGAAACCGGGGCGGGTCAGTTCGCGTGTCACCACCCCGCCGCCGAACCATTCATTGCGTTCCAGCACCAGCACCCGCTTGCCCGCCACCGCCAGATAGGCGCCCGCGACCAGCCCGTTGTGGCCGGCCCCGATGATGATGATATCCGCGTCGCTCATTGCATTCCTTTCCCAACCGCTTCCCCGCGCCAGGCCCATGGCCCGATCCCGGGGTGGAGGTTCATGTCATTGCTGAAACCACCAGATCACTGAGTTTCTGGAAGCGTTCGATATTGGCTGTTTGGGTCATCACCCCGGCGCTGCAGGCGGCGAAGCTGACGTCGAGCGCGGGATCGACCCACAGCAGCGTGCTGCCCGCGCCATAATTGCCGAAGGTTTCCGGGCTGGTCAGCGTGCCGAGCTGGTGATTGACGATACGCGTGCCGCGCACATTGAAGCCCAGCCCCATATAGGCCGGCGCCACGCCCCAGCCGGCGCGCAGATGCGCCGCCTTGTAGAGCTCATTCGGCAGGTCACCGGTGTGCACCTGCCGCGCCACCGCCACCATGCGCGGGGACAGAATACGCACCCCATCCAGCTCCCCGCCCCGGCGCAGCATTTCGGCAAAACGCCACAGATCGCCGGCGGTGGATGCGCAGCCGACATGCGGGCTTTCGGTCGCCGGATCTTCGAACAGGGCATGATCGCCGGGCAGATTGCGGCTGAGATGCTGGATCGGCACCGTGCCGCGCATGTCCGGCTTCACATGACGCGGCTGCAGATCCGCGCGCAGCCCCATGCTGGTGCTGGCCATGCCCAGCGGGGCGAACAGATCTTCGTGCAGCAGCGTCTGATAATCGCGGCCCTTGGGGTCATGCCGCACCAGCGTCATGCCCATCAGCACATGATTGACCAGCGGCGAATAATCGCAGCGTTCGCCCGGTGGCACCACGCCGTGCACATGACTGATCACAGCATCATACAGCTCATCCAGTCGGTCGAGATACATACCGGGTTTGGGTGACCAGACGCCCGGCATGCCGGCGGTATGGGTCAGCAGATGGTAATAGGTCGTATCTTCGCGTGGCAGCCCGGTGAATTCGGGCAGCATGTCGCGAACCTTGGTGGTCAGGGCAAAGCGCCCTTCCTCTATCGCGCGCAGGATCAGGATATTGGTGAAGGCCTTGGTCACCGAAAAGATCGAAAACACATCATCGGTTTTCAGCGCGCGTGTGCCATCGGCATCGGCGGCGCCAATCGCCTCTTCAAACACCACATCGCCGCCGCGCGCGACCTTCAGCACCAGGCCGAAATAATCCCCGCGCGCCACATCCTGTTCGATCACCGCCCGCAGCCGGTCGATCCTGTCCTGCCACACCTGCATCAATTCCATCCCATCCTTTTCAGTCTGGCACTTTCAGCCCGCAGCAATGATGCCGCCATCCACGGCCAGCATGGCGCCGTTGACGAATTCCGCATCGTCAGACAGCAGGAAGGCCACCGCCTTTGCCACATCATCAGGCGTGCCATTGCGCCGCAGCGGGATGCCCTTCGCCCGCTGTTCATATTGTTCGGGCGTCACGAAACCTTCGGTTGCCGGCGTCGGTACGCTGCCCGGGGCGATCGCGTTCACGCGAATGCCGCGCGGGCCCAGTTCGCCCGCCAGCACCTTGGTCAACCCGGCGATACCGGCCTTGATCGTGGTATAGGCGCCAGTGTTGGGCCGCCCGCGATAGGCGACGGGGGAGGAATAATTGATGATGCAGCCTGGTTCATCCTCATCGCGATAGGCGATGAAGGCCTGCACGCCCCAGAACACGCTCTTGAGCCCGGCCGAAAGCATGCGGTCGAGTGTTTCCTCGGTCACATCCTCGATCGGTTCATAGACCAGCACCGATGCATTGTTGATCACCGCGCGCATCGGCCCGGCATCGTAACGAAAGGCTTCGGCCACGCTGAAATATTGTCCGCGCTGGCCCAGATCACCGCCATAGGCAAAGGCCTGACCACCGGCATCGCGGATGGAAGCCGCCACCGCGCGGGCATTTTCCACCTGGATATCCGCCACACCGACCAGCGCGCCTTCGCCCGCCAGATGGCGTGCAATCCCCGCCCCCAGTCCGCGCCCGGCGCCCGAAATCAGGATGGGTTGCCCGTCAAACCGGCCCATCATTCCATTCCGAACAGCTTGGCGGTGTAATGGCTGTCCATATATTCGTGCATCCGGTCGATCTTGCCGTCGGACACGGTGAACACCCAGGCATAGTCATTTTCATAGACCTTGCCGTCCATGGTGGTGCCGACCGAATAGGATTCGACGCCAACGGTGGCGCCATCGGAAAACAGATTGGTGACGTGGATCTTGGGGTCACCCTGTTCAAACATCCCGCGCACCGGGGCGAGGAACAGATCGATGATCGCCATGCCGACATGCTCCCCCGCGCCGGCGATATCCTTCACCTTGGGCTGCCACACCGATGTGTCGTGAAAGAAGGCGCGCAACGCTTCCAGGTCGCCGGAAGACAGCACGTCAAAGAAATCGAGCACCAGCTGTTCATTGGCGTTCTTGGCGGTGATGGTCATGGCATTCTCTCCATCGGCCCTGTTCTGATGATTGTGCGGGCCAGTTTGTGCGGAAATCAGCTGAGGCCGCGGGCCTCATCACTGGGTGGCGGGATCACCGGCATGGGGCCGCCCTGGTGCAACACCACCTGTCCCATGCGGCTGGCGAATTTCCACCCTTCCGCCGTGCGGACATAGCGATCCTCAAACCCGCCGACATACAATCCACCGGCCTCCTGCGGCGGCGTGACCGAAGCATGGCTGGACAGCATGGCGAGGTAATTGGTCCCGCGCGCCTCATCCGGGCTGATCACATCCACCAGCACATTGGTGACGATATGGCGTACCAGGATGGGCGGACGGTCGCGGAAAATCGCCTGCACCCGATCCCGCCCGTGAAACGGATGGGCTGGCTGAAACGGCCGGGCAAAGATGCAATCTTCGGTGAACAGCGCGGCCAGCGCCGCATGATCGCCATTGTCCGCATAATGCGCGAACAGCAGCGGCAGGCGGCCGCATTCGCGTTCAATTAGCAGGCGGGCCAGATCATCCATCGATTGCGCGGAAGTTGATGGGCCCAAAGTTGACTGGCTGGCCATCAGTCCAGCTTGTCCTGCGCTTCGCTGTCGATTTCAGCGAAGGCTTCATTGGCCAGGCGGAAGCTGTCCACGGTGGCGGGAATGCCGCCATAAATCCCGACCTGCAGCAACACTTCGCGAATCTGTTCGCGGGTCAGCCCGTTGTTGAGCGCGCCGCGAATATGCGCCTTCAGCTCATGCCCGCGATTGAGCACCGCGATCATCGCCAGATTGATCAGGCTGCGATCCCGCTTTTCCAGCCCGTCACGCCCCCAGCACCAGCCCCAGCAATAGGTGGTGACCAGTTCCTGCAGCGGATCATTGAACGGGCCTGATTTCGACAGCGCGCGATCGACATAGGCATCGCCCAGCACCTCGCGGCGAATTTCCATGCCCTTGTCGAAAAGTTCCTTGTTCATTTTTCGTGTCCTCTACAAAACCGAATAGAGCGCATCGATCAGCCGCCTGGCGCGCGGGCCATTGGTGCCCACGGCGTGCATCTGATTGCAGCAATAGGAAAAACCGATCCCGGCATCGGGATCGCCAAAGCCGATCGAACCGCCCAGGCCGTGATGGCCGAAGCTGCGCGGATTGGGGCCCATGAAAACAGCCTCCGGCGTGTTCAGCAACACCCCAGCCCCCTGGTGATAGGGGCGTTCCTGGAGCAGTTCGGTCTGGTTGTGCTGCTCCGTGATCATCGCTTCCAGCTGCCGTTCCGACAGCAGGCTGACGCCATCGACCGTGCCCACCGTGGCGCCATAAATCCGGGCGACCCCGCGCGCATTGCCGTGGCCGGACCCGCTGGCGATCTCCACCTCGCGCCAGCGGGGCGAATTCATCGTGTCATACCAGGGTTCGCTGGGGTTCTGCAGGAAGGCAAAACTGCGCAGCACGGCACCATCCTGCCAGCCTTCGGGCGTGGTCGGCCGTTCGGGCGGCGCCTGATCCTTGGCTGCAAACAAACGCGCACCGGTGTTGGGCAGAACTTCCGCCACATGGGCCTGTTCGCGGTCTGACATGCCGCCGATCCAATATTCGGCATGCAGCGGCCCGGTGACATTGCGGCGCAGGAAGGATCCGACATTCATGCCGGTGACGCGGCGCATCACTTCCCCCAGCAGGAAACCCTGATTGTGCACATGATAGGCTGCCCGCGTGCCGGGTTCCCACAGCGGTTCCTGCACCTCCAGCGCGCGGATATAGGCGGGGTAATCATAGAAACCGCCCGGCTGCATGACATCGGTGGTCAGCACCGGAATGGCGGCCGTGTGATCCAGCAGATGGCGCACGCGAATGTCGATCTTGCCCGCCTGGGCAAATTCCGGCCAGTACCGCGCAACCCGTTCATCCGGATCGACCAACCCGGCATCGATCAGCATGTTGAAGCAGATGCCAGTCACGCCCTTGGCGACGCTCATCATGCAGACGGTGCTGTGTTCACCCCATTCCTGCCGGCGGGTTTCGCGCGCATAGCCGCCCCACAGATCGACCACCGTCCTGCCGTTGATGACAACCGAAACGGCCGCGCCCAGTTCATTTTCCATCTGGAAGTTTTCGACAAAGGCATCCGCCACCGCCGCAAAGCCCGTGGCGTACCGGCCATAGACCGGAACCGGATGCCCATGCGCCAGGATCACCTCGTTCAGAACTGCCTCTGTCATGACCTCTCCCGATTTTCGGCAAATCCTAGGTCAGGGCCCGGCATGCCAGCTTGCGCCGGGGCGAAAATCGCTAGGCAGGGCGCGAAACAGCCCCGAACGCCATCCGAACGCGGGCCTTACAAATAGGCTATGGTGCGCAATTCAATGCTCTGGCGCGGCGCAGCTCCGGGCCGTGTGGCCGGATCTTCAAAAGCGCTGTGCGCGGTGAACTGCACCGCGTCGGGATCGCTGTCGAACAGCTTGAACACCAGCGCTTCATCGGGCTGCATGTCGGGCACCCAGTACCAGCGGTGATCCGGCCGCCAGGCGAGGTTGAAGCCCCAGAGAGAGCGGCGCCCGAAATCGCCCAGGCCGCCCACCACTTCGCTGTCGAACAGATCTTCCCGCCGCACCGTGCTGGCATCGCAGACGGCGAAGGGCGCGCTTTCGACCGGCACGATCGGGCGCCAGACATTCAGCAGCATGTGCCGGCGCGACAGCCGTTCCTCTGCTTCGTCAGCGGGCAGCAGATCGCGGGTGAAATCCGCCACCGTGCGTGCGCCATAATCGACATGGGCGCCATGGGCGGGCTGGTTGTGGCCATGGGTGCCGCCGGCATTGGTGCGAATCATCGCGCCAAAGCCGATCACCTTGTCGGCCCCGGTCAGCCGCTGCACCAGCGCCTCTGTCTGCCGTGTATAACGTTCCTGCTGCGCCTGCTGCGTGACATCGGCCACATCGCTGGCTTCCTTCACCAGCACGAAGCCATTGCGATCAAACGCCAGCTGATCGGTGATCGGGCGCACGTCATGGATGGTCACCGGATGCTCTTCCCCGGGCCAATAGCTCTTGGTGCGATCACCGGGATGGAAGGTCGCCTTTTCCCCGCGCACGACATATTTCATCATGGTCCGAACGTCGCGATCACTCGTCTGCGTTTCGCTCACCGCCAACCTCTCCTTCGCTGGCTCCCTTGGCGCGTGGCAACGCCCGGCATAGCCTGTCCGTCGAAAACCGCAGCATAGTGGTGACGGGAGAGAACAGTCTTGGTGGCAAGCGAAACGCCGGATGCCGGCCTGACAACTGACCCGCGCACCACGCTGCGGGAACGACCGATGAACCTCAAGCAATATGGGGTGATCGGGCTGTGCGTGCTGATCAACATGATCGACGGCTATGATATTCTGGCGCTGGCGCAGGCCGGATCGGCCCTGACGCGGGACTGGCAATTGAGCCCGGCGGCACTGGGCACGCTGCTGAGCATGAACCTGATCGGCATGGCACTGGGCGCACTGGGCGTGTCCCCGGTGGCCGATCAGTGGGGCCGGCGCCCGGCCATTCTGATCTGCCTGGTCTTCATGAGCGCGGGCATGGCGATATCGGCGGTATCAGACGGTTTCACCCTGATGGCCGCCGGGCGGCTGGTCACCGGGGTGGGCATCGGCGGGATGACCAGCACCGCCGGCACGCTGGCGCTGGAATATGCCAGCCAGAAAAGGCGCGAATTCGCGGCCAGCACCGTGGCCGCCGCCTATCCGGTCGGCACGATCATTGGCGCCTATGTGGCGGTCGCCGTGCTGGATGGTTACGGCTGGCGCGGGATCTTCTGGGTTGGTGCCGGCATGTCGGCCATGTTGCTGCCAATCGCCTTCCTTTGGTTGCCTGAATCGCTGGATTTCCTGCTCACCCGCCAGCCGCGCGGCGCGCTGGTCACCACCAATCGCGTGCTGCGGCGCATGCGCGTGCCGGAAATCAGCCAATTGCCGCCGCCGCCGGCTGACAGCAGCGCCAGCGCCTTGGGCGATGTGCTGCAGCCCGTGCATCGGACCACTTTCCTGACGCTGTTTCTGGCCCATGCGCTGAACATGTTTGCCTGGTATTTCATCATCAACTGGGGCCCGCCGCTGGTGGCGCAGGAATCCCTCTCCGACGAACTGGGCGCGCGCTATTCCGCCTGGGTCAGCTATGGCGGGATCGTTGGCGGGATGACTGCGGGCTTCCTGTGTGGCGTGATCGGGGTGAAGCGCATGATGTGGTTCACCATGCTGGCGCTCGCCGTGCTGATCACCGCCTTTGGCCAATTCGTGGGCAATGTCAGTGCGCTGATGGTGCTCGCACCGCTGATCGGGGCCGCCCTGTTCGGATCAGCCACCGCCAACTGGCTGACCATCGCTTACGCCTTCCCTCCGCAATTGCGCGCCACGGGGCTGGGTTTTGCCACCACCGCCGGCCGCGTCGGTTCGATCTTCGGCCCGCTCGCCGGCGGCTGGTTGCTGAGCCAGAACATGGGCCTGCTGGCTGTGTGTGCCGCCATGGCTGTTCCGGCAGTGCTGTCCGCCGTGGTCTTCAACCGCGCACGGCGGCTGGAGCCCGGGCGGTGATCAGCGGGGCCGGCCGGGAATCACAACGGCAGCGGCGTACCGCGCAGCCTTTCCGCTAGTGAGGATGAACGGATTTCCGCCCCGCCCTTGCGCGCACCGGCGAACATCGCCTGCTTGTCCGCTTCGCGCTGCACCGGGTCGCTTTCTGCCAGCAGCCGCTTGAAATGGGCGGACAGCGGCGCGGCCACGTCCAGAAACACCCGGCGGCGTTCGCTGGCGTAGAAATCGAGCAGGTCTTCGCCGGCGCGCCCCTGGATCACGGCGCCCAGCGCGTCTGACAACACATCAGCATCGATCACCCCGCTGGTCAGCCCCATCCCGCCACAGGGATTGCAAGCATGCGCGGCATCGCCGGCCAGCAGCACCCGGCCAACCCGGAACCTTGGCGCACAGCGTTGGTGCACGCGATAGGGGGAAAAGGCGTGAACCTCATAAGCGATGCCAGGATCGGGCAGGATCTGCGCCAGCCGTTCCGGCAGGCGGTCCGCCAGCTTGCGTTCGGGCAATTCGGCATCCTCGCCAAAGGTCACCCGCCACAGATCCCCCTTGCCCAGAGACGCGATCACCGCCCAATTGACCGGATCCGCCACCATATTGGCTTCGGAATATCCGTATTGGCCAAAAGGGTAGCTGATATTGGCGGCCACGAATCGTTCGGGCCAGGTGAAGCCTTCAAACGGCAGCCCCAACAGGCTGCGAATGCCTGAACGGGCGCCATCTGCGCCGATCACCCAGTCGGCTTCGAAAACGCGTTCGCCTACCTCTGTCTCTGCCTTGACCCGGGCGGTGCCATCCGCCTGCCCCAAGGCGGTGACAGTGTGATCCCACAACAATTCTACCCCGGGATGGGAGGCGAGATGGCGGATCACCATATCGGCCAGCACATCCTGTCCGAAATGCAGGTTGTGATCGAACTGCTGATCGGGATCGAGCGCGTCGCGCATATCCGATTGCATCCGTTCGCCGCTATCCGGCCAATGCATGGTGAACAGATGCGAAATCTGCCCCTGCGCATGCGCGCCGTCAGACAGGCCCAGCTTGCTGAGGACAGACAGGGTGGTGTGGAAATAGACCGATGCACGGGGAGAACGGATCACATCCGCCTCTGCATCGAGCACGGTGACATGTACCCCCTGCCGGGCGAGGCCCAGCGCCGTCAGCAGGCCAACCGGGCCCGCGCCAACCACCACCACCTGACGTCGTTCAATACTCATGCCTGTGCCGGCCCTGCCCCATCCAGATTCGCCCCGCTGATAAAGCGCGGATTGGTTTCGCGCAGGAAAATTCCCGCCGTGCCCGCCACCAGCGACAACCCGGCCTGGATCCACATCGGCACCGCCAGCGAATAATTGTCCGCCAATAGGCCCGCGATCAGCGGTCCGAACACCCCCCCGGTCAATTCGCCCACGGCCACCACCAGCCCCATGGCCGTTGCCGCCCGCGCGCGGCCGAGCGTTTCACCCGGGATCACGCCCATGAACAGCGGAAATATGCCCAGCCCCATCCAGCTGACGAACATCAGCAGGGTCAGCACCTCCACCGGCCCATGGAAAAACAGCAGCGACAGCGGCGCCAGAGCCATCAGCAGGCCGAACACGATCATCGGTGAACGCCGGCCCACCCGATCCGACAGGGCAGTCACCAGCACACCGCCAACCGCCGGGCAGAAGCCAATGCAGGACATCACCCATTTCCAGGTCGCAGGCGGAAGATCGCGCGGTCCATCCAGATAGAGCGGCATGAAGATGGAACCGATCACCGCTGATCCGACCGCGCAGCAACTGATCAGCGAACAGATCGCGATATTGCGCTGCGCCAGCATCTGCCATGGCGACAAGGCCGGCAGGGTGTTTTCCGGCGCAGACACAACTTCCTGTTTTGGTGTCGGGCTGGGCTCATCAACAAAGCGCCAGATCAGCACGGCCAGGATCAGGCCCGGCACACCCGCCATGTAGAAGGCTTCGCGCCAGCCGAAATGTTCGGCGATCCATACCAGCAACACCGGGGCCAGCGCCGTGCCCAGGATTGAACCGAACACATTCTGGACAATGCCGGCGTTGAGCCCGCGGCGGCTGTCTGCCGATGCGGCGACCATGATGGCGAGGCAGATCGGCAGGAATGGCCCTTCGGCCGCGCCCATCACCACCCGGGTGGCGAACAGCGTGCCAAAGCTCCACGACAGGCCGGACAGCACCGAGCAGAAGGAAAACAGCACCAAAGCGCCCAGCAGGAAGGGCTTGCGACGGCCGATCGAATCCGACCAGCGACCAACGAAATAAGCCCCCAGCGCCCATGTGACCGATAGGCCCGATCCGAGCGCGCCGATCTCTGTGTTGGAAAGCGACAGATCCTCCGCCACGAAGGGGGAGAGGAACGTCATCGCCATGCGATCGAAATAGGCAAAGCCATAGGCCAGCCCGAGCAGGATCAGCACCCGCATCTCGTAACGGCGCGCAGCCTTGCCCGGCTGATCCTGCAATGATGATATGTCCGTCACACCATGCCCCCCCTCTTGGGGGCGAGGCTAGCGGCTGTTCCGGTGATCTGTCTTGACGGTGAGCGAAGCGGTCACCCAAGACGATACACCGGTCCGATTATCAGTCGGTGTTGAGCCGTTCGCGCATTTCCTTGCCCGGCTTGAAATAGGGCACGCGCTTGGCCGGAACATCGACGGAATCGCCGGTGCGCGGATTGCGGCCGCTGCGAGCATCACGCTGGCGCGTGGAAAATGTGCCGAAGCCGCGCAATTCAACCCGTCCGCCATCGGCCAGACGTGCTGCGATCTCGTCAAAGAAAATCTCGACCACCTGTTCGACCTCTTCAGGGCGCAGGTCGGGATTATCGGCGGCAAGCGCCAGCAGGAGTTCGGATCGGATCATCATCGCCCCTTTCCCGGGGAGAAAATCTCCGCCCGGTCGTTATTACTGCTTCTGTTGTACGCCGCCCACTTGCGGCTGCATCCGCAGATGCGCCCATGCACACAGAGTGGCAGAGGCGGGACACATTCGCAATGCCATATAGCAAAAATAATGCGCGCGATTGCCCAAATTCACACTTTATCGAACAATTCTGACGGATTGACGCCCAATCTCGCCAACCGGGCCCGAAGCTCCGGCCATTCATTTTTCAGGAAATTTTCCCGCTCGGTCCGCCGCAAACGCTCTGCCGCGCCATGGCAAACAAACATGCCGACACCGCGCTGAACCTGGATCAAATCATCGGTCTGAAACTGATGATAAGCCTTTGCCACGGTCAACGGATTGGCGCCCTGTTCTGCCGCCAGTGCCCGCACTGATGGCAACATAGCGCCTTCTGCATAGCGCCCGTCAATGATGGCGGCTGCGATCTCGTCGCGCAAGCGCAGATAGACAGGGCGGGTATCAGCCATCAGGTGATGCAGTGGCATAATACAGCGTGGCAGGTCAAGCAGATGGCCGTCGGCGACCAAGGTTTCTGTTGCAACAAAATTGACTTCACATGTGCATCGGTTCCGCTAGTTTGCCGCCTTTACGCTTGATGGGGTCCGGGGAAAGACATGGCAATCAACTACGCCGAAAGCGGCGATGCCCGAGGCACAATTCTGGGCCATCCCAAAGGTCTGTTCGTGCTGTTCTTCGCCGAAATGTGGGAACGTTTTTCCTACTACGGCATGCGCGCGCTGCTGATTTTCTACCTGACCAAGCACTGGCTGTTTTCGGATGAGCAATCGGGCGTCATCTATGGCGCCTATACCGCGCTGGTCTATATTACCCCGGTCTTGGGCGGCTATCTGGCCGACCGCTGGCTGGGGCAACGGAAGGCAGTGCTCTATGGCGCGCTGCTGCTGACCTTCGGCCATTTCCTGATGGGTTTTGAAGGGGATGGCGGGCAGGATGCCGGCGCCCTGAACATGTTCTGGCTGGCATTGAGCTTCATCATCGTGGGCTCAGGCTTCCTGAAAGCCAATATCTCCGTGATCGTCGGCCAGCTCTATCCGCGCACCGATATTCGCCGCGACGGCGCCTACACCATTTTCTACATGGGGATTAACCTCGGCGCCTTCCTGGGTTCGCTGCTCTGCGGCTATCTGGGTGAAACCTATGGCTGGTCCTATGGCTTTGGCGCGGCCGGCTTCGGCATGCTGCTGGGCCTGGTGGTCTTCATGGTCTTCAAGCCGCTGCTGATGGGGCGCGGCGAACCGACCGATCCGGCACTGCTGGCCAAATCCTTTGGCGGCATCAAGCTGGAATGGCTGCTCTATCTGGCCGGGCTCGTGGCTGTCGCGGTCTGCTGGTGGCTGGTGCAGAATCAGGCCGTGGTCGGCACGCTGCTGGGCATCGCCGGGTCCGTGCTGGTGCTCTATGTGCTGGGCATTGCCACCTTCCAGTTCACCTATGGGTCGTTCGGGGCTGCCCCCAAGCTGCCGCTTGGCCTGTTTGTGCTGGGCGGGGTGATGGCAGCAGGCGCTTTTGTGCTGATGTTTCTGGAAGCAATCAGCGGGGACACCGCGCAGAACATGGCGCTGGCCGGCTTCGGCGTCGCACTGCTGGTGATCGTGTGGCAATCAATCGGCCGCGCCCATGAAGATCGCGACCGGATTTTTGCCGCGATGTTCATGATCATGGGTTCGATCCTGTTCTGGGCCCTGTTCGAACAGGCGGGATCATCGCTGAGCCTGCTGACCGATCGTCACGTTGACCGCACCATCATGGGCTGGGAACCGACCGCATCGATGTTCCAGTCGCTGAATGCGATGTATATCGTGCTGCTGGCGCCGCTGTTTGCCTGGTTGTGGACCAAGCTGGCGCGCAAGGGGCTGGAACCGTCTGCCCCGGCCAAATTCGGCCTGGCGATCATCCAGCTGGGTCTGGGCTTCCTGGTGCTGGTCGCCGGTGCCAATGCCGCCGGCAGCGCGGCGATCCCGGTGATCTTCATCTTCCTGATCTATCTGCTGCACACCACCGGGGAGCTGTGCCTGTCGCCGGTCGGCCTCAGCGCCATGAACCGGCTGGCCCCGGCGCATATGGCTTCGCTGATCATGGGCACCTGGTTCTTCGCTTCGGCCACCGGCAATTTTGCCGCCGGGCTGATTGCCGCAGCCACCGGATCCGAAGCCGCTTCGGGTGAAGGCGCCGGGCGCGCAGTGGTGATGGCGGTTTATGATCAGATCGGCTGGGTAGCGATCGGCGTTGGCGTTGCCGTGCTGGTGATCAGCCCGCTGATCCGCAAGCTGATGCATCTCGACACTCTGCGTGACAGCGAAGAACAGCTCGCCGGCCAGGATGAGCTGGCCGAACCGCAGGCCGCCGGGGTTCATCCCGAAACCCGCTAATCCCATTTTGTCCGAGCGCGGACTGCGCCCGGACAAAATGCGACAAAAAAGGGCCCCGGTTCGGATGAACCGGGGCCCTTTTGCTTGTCCGTCAGGCGATCAGCGGTGGCTGTCAACCCTGCTGTTCGCGCGCCACTTCGCGCCAGCCGATATCGCGGCGGCAAAAGCCGGTGGGGAATTCCACCGCATCCACCGCGCGATAGGCTGCGGCCTGCGCCTCACCCACGCTGGTTCCGCGCGCGGTGACATTCAGCACCCGCCCGCCATTGGCGACCAGTTGATCACCCTTCAGCGTGGTTCCGGCGTGGAACACGCGGGCGCCATCGGCCTGTGCGGCAGCAATACCGTCAATCGCGCCGCCTTTTTCGGGCGTATCGGGATAGCCATTGGCGGCCAGCACCACCGTCAGCGCCGTATCGCCGGAGAACCGCACCGGCGGCATGGTGGCCAGGCTGTTTTCCGCGCAGGCGAGCAGATATTCGCCCAGATCGCTTTCCAGCCGCATCATCAGCACCTGACATTCGGGATCACCGAAGCGGCAGTTGTATTCAACCAGCTTGGGCCCTTCGTCGGTCAGCATCAGCCCGGCATAGAGCACGCCGGAATAGGGCCGCCCTTCCTTGGCCAGTGTCTGCACCGTCGGGGCGATGATGTCGGTCATGGCCTTGGCCCGGATATCCGGGGTCAGCACCCGCGCCGGGCTGTAGGCGCCCATGCCGCCGGTGTTGGGCCCGGTGTCACCTTCACCCACGCGCTTGTGATCCTGCGCGCTGCCGAAGGCCATGATGGTGGCACCATCGGTGATGGCAAAGAAGCTGGCTTCTTCGCCTTCCATGAATTCCTCGATCACCACTTCGGCGCCAGCCGCGCCCAGCGATCCGCCGAACATGTCGGCAAGGGCCGCTTCTGCCTCTGCCCGATCAGCCGCAATCACCACGCCCTTGCCCGCTGCCAGACCATCCGCCTTGAGCACATAGGGTGGGGCAAAGCCGTCCAGCACCGTGATCGCCTGTTCCAGCGATGTGGTGCGGGCGTAACCTGCGGTGGGAATGCCGGCGCGATCGCACAGCGCCTTGGTGAAATATTTGCTGCCTTCCAGCTGGGCGGCTTCCTTGCTGGGTCCGAACACCGCGATGCCAGCGGCGCGCAGACTGTCCGCCAGCCCGTCAACCAGCGGCGCTTCTGGCCCGACGACCACGAAATCGACGCCCTGAGCATCGCAGAATGCCGCCACGCCCGCGTGATCGGCCACGTCGAGCGCCACCAATTGCGCAAATTCGGCAATTCCCGGATTGCCCGGGGAAGCATAGAGAATGCCTCCATCAGCGAGCAGCCGGGATTGCGCCAGCTTCCATGCCAGCGCATGTTCGCGCCCGCCCGATCCCAACAGCAGGATATTCATGCCCGGTCCTTCTTTTAACAGTGATGATCAATCCGGTGGAGGGCTGGTAGCCAAGCCGCAGCCGGGGGACAACGCTGCACCGCTTACCATCACCGAGATTTCCGGCCTGCTGAAGCGCACGGTCGAGGATCGCTTCGGCAATGTGAAGCTGCGCGGCGAATTGTCCGGCGTGAAACGGGCCACCAGCGGGCATCTTTATTGTGCGCTGAAAGATGATGGCGCGGTGATCGACGGGGTGATGTGGCGCGGCAATTGCCAGCGGTTGTCGTTCCTGCCCGAAGACGGAATCGAAGTGATCGCGCGCGGCAAGCTGACGACCTATCCCGGACGGTCGAAATATCAGATCGTCATCGAAGCGATGGAAATCGCCGGCGAAGGCGCACTGCTGGCGCTGCTGGAAAAAACCCGCCGCCGGCTGGAAGCCGAAGGGCTGTTTGACGAAAGGCGCAAGCGCCCGCTGCCCTTCCTGCCGCGCGTGATCGGGGTGGTCACATCGCCGACGGGGGCGGTGATACGCGATATTCTGCACCGACTGTCGGATCGCTTCCCCAGCCATGTGCTGGTCTGGCCGGTGCTGGTGCAGGGTCAGGGCAGCGCGGAACAGGTCGCCGCTGCGGTGCGCGGCTTTTCAGAGATGGCCCCCGATGGGCCGATACCCCGCCCCGACCTGCTGATCGTTGCGCGTGGCGGCGGTTCGATAGAGGATCTGTGGGGTTTCAACGATGAAGCCGTGGTGCGTGCCATTGCCGGATCATCCATTCCGGTGATCAGCGCCGTGGGCCATGAAACGGACACCACCCTGGCCGATTTCGCGGCCGACCGCCGCGCCCCGACGCCCACCGCCGCCGCCGAAATCGCAGTGCCGGTGCTGCGCGATCTGGCCCTGACGCTGGAGGAATTCGGCCTGCGCCAGCGCAAATCCGCGCTGCGCCCGGTGCAGCTGGGCAGGGAACGGCTGGAAGCCCGCTTTGCCCGGCTGCCCCGCCCTGAAGCACTGGCGGCCCAGGCGCAGCAGAAGCTCGATGATCTGGGGGAACGGCTGCGCCGGGGGTTGAGCGACCGCGCCCGCAATGCGCAGGATCGCCTGCAGGCAGACAAGGCGCGCCTTTCCGCGCCGCTGCTGCGATCACGCATTGCCCAGGCAAAGCAGCGGCTGGATGCCGCCCGCCTCAATCCAGCGATCATTACCCGCAGCATCGCCCAGCGGCGCGATCAGCTGGCCGGCCTGCAACGGCTGGCCGGGCAATTGCACCCCGAACGCCCGCTGCAGCGCGGCTATGCCATGGTGCTGGATCAGGAAGGCAGGCCGGTGACTCGCGCGGCCGATGCCCGCAAGCAGGCGCTGCTGACCTTGCGCTTCAGCGACGGGGAACTGCATGCCGCACCCGGCGACAGTGCCCACGACAAACCCGGCGAGACCAGGCGGCGCCCATCGCGGGAAAAAACCAGTCCGGCGCCGGTTGCCTCATCGGCGGAACAGCCCAAATTGCTTTGACCAGCAGCGCTTGATAATAGGGCCCCATGCTTATGTCTTCCGGCGAAAACCCCGCCACCCTGATCTACGGGCCCAGCGCCTTCCGCGTAATCCGCCCGGGCAAATTCGTGGTCTGCGCCGTATCGGGCGAACAGATCGCCCTGCAGGATCTGCGTTACTGGAGCGTTGACCGGCAGGAAGCCTATGCTTCGGCCGAAATCTCCACCCGCCGCTTCCTCGAACAGGCCTGATGCGGCGGGTGATCCTGAAAGCCGGCGCACTGACAGGGGCGCTGGCCCTGTCCGCCTGCGTCGCCCCTTCGGGGGATAATCACAGCCAGAACAACAGACAGAATACAGGGCAGGCATCGGCCCCCGCGCAGCCTGCTGCGCCTGTGGCCATGGCCCCCACCCCACCGCCGCCACCGGCTGTTCCCGCAGGCCCTGCCAGCTTTGTCTTCGCCGGCGAACTGACTCAGGGCGGATGGATCAAGGGGCAGGTTCCGGGTGGAACCACCAACGCAACCCTGTCCGGCGCGCCGCTGGCGCTGACCGGTGACGGTCGTTTTTTTGCTGCCTTTGACCGGGATGCCGGCACCACCGCCAATCTGCGCGCGACCCTGCGCAATGGACAGGTGATCGAAACCCCGCTGACCATTTCACCACGCGCCTGGAACATCGAACGCGTCAATGTGGCGCGCGCGCCGGGTGGCGCGACCGAAGTCTTCATGGCCCGCCGGCGCCCTGAGCTCGCCCGCATTGAAGCGGCCCGTGCGGTGAATGCGCAAAGCGATGGCTGGGCACAGGATTTCATCTGGCCGGCCAAGGGGCGGATTTCCGGCCGGTTTGGTTCGCAGCGAATCTATCGTGGGGAACCGGCCGCCTATCATTCCGGGCTCGACATTGCCGCCAGCACCGGCACGCCCTTTGTTGCACCCGCCGATGGCGTGGTGGTTCTGGCCGCCGAATCGCCCTTCTCTCTGGAAGGTTATCTGCTGATCATCGATCACGGCATGGGGCTGAACAGCGCCTTCCTGCATTGTTCGAAGATCGTGGTGCGCGAAGGGGATCGGGTAAGCCAAGGCCAGCATATTGGCGATATTGGCGCCACCGGCCGGGCAACCGGTCCGCATCTGCACTGGGGCATCAAGTGGAACGATGCCCGGCTTGATCCGCTGCTGTTTCTCGGCCCGATGAACTGATCCGCCGTGCCCCGCAGGCGCCCCCTCCTCCGCCGTGACTGGCGGCTGCCGGCCATCGCCGTGCTGATGGTGATGCTGGCGCCCGGCACCTGGTTGCGCAGTCCGCTGCCCGAACCGGACCTGCGGCAGATCCTGCATGTCGAAGCAATTCCCGCCAAAAAGGACGGCTTTGCCTCCGCCTGTGCGCCGGTCGTGCTGCGCAAGGCCTGGCACCTGACCAGTCCGAACGATCTGTTCGGCGGGTTTTCGGCTCTGGTGACACTGGATGATGGCCGGTTCCTGGCTGGCAGCGACCGTGGCGCGATGATGATCTTCGATTCGCCGGAAGCCCCAGCCAGCCAGAACGCGTTACCGCCAAAACTTTGGCAACCGGCAGCCACCGGGGCGATCAAACGCAATGCTGATCTGGAAGCGCTGACCCGCGACCCGAAGACCGGTCAGGTCTGGGGTGGCTTCGAATATACCAACAGCATCACCCGCTATGATGCAGAGCTGACCCCGGAAAAGAACTTTGCCCCGCCGGCCATGCGCGATTGGTGGCCCAACAGCGGGCCGGAAGCGGTGGTACGGCTGAACGACGGGCACTTCATCGTGGTGGCAGAACGAGCCAACAGCGGTGAAGACCATTATTCGCCCGCGCTGCTGTTCCCGGATGATCCGGTGGAAGAGGCAGAGCCCATCGCCTTCCGCTTCCCCACGCCGGATGGGATGGCACCGGTCGATGCCACACTGCTGCCCGATGGGCGGGTGGCAATCCTGCTGCGTGATGTCAGTTTCGCCCTGCCGCCACGGTTCCACACCCGGATAGTGGTGGGCGATCCGGCCACGATTCGGCCCGGCAAGACCTGGCAGATCAGCGATCTCGCCACGCTGACCGACAGCGCGCTGTTCGAAAATTACGAAGGTCTGGCCGCAGAACCGGCCGGAGACGGCACCGTGTTCCTGTGGATGATCGCCGATGACAATCTGGCGATGTTTCAGCGCACGCTGATGCTGAAACTGCAATGGGATCCGGCGGCCGCCTGCGCCAAACCCTGACAGTGAGCCCGGGCATTCAGCCCGGCACATTGCCGCGTCAAAATACAAACGGACACAGCAAAGGGCGCGCTACCTGCAGGCAGCGCGCCCATCATGCTTTCGCATAACGCGAATCAGGCGGCGGCAGCCGCCTTCTTCAGGTCGCGCTTCACCTTCAGCGCGCGGGCGCTGAGCTTGGTGTCGGACGTCTTGAGCAGCCAGTTGTCGAGACCGCCATTGTGTTCCACCGAACGCAGACCGTGGGTCGACACGCGGAACTTGAAGCTGCGATCCAGCCCTTCGCTCAGCAGCGTCACATTCTGCAGGTTGGGCAGGAACACCCGCTTGGTCTTGTTGTTGGCGTGGCTCACATTGTGGCCAACCTGACGGCCCTTGCCGGTGAGTTCGCAGATGCGCGACATGGAGAATCTCTCAGTTCGTGTAATCTCGGAAAGCGGTGCGCCTAACGGCAAGCCTGTGCCCCGTCAAGGTTGCACCGCCATGGAATTGCTACGCGATCATTACTGCAATTCGCCCTGCAGGGAAATGACGCATGATTCCAAGCGGCGCCTGAATGCTCTAACGCAGAACATCATGACTCGCTGGCCTCTTCCCCCTCCCATGGCGCGTGCCATCGAACTGGCGCGCGAATCGGCGGCACAGGGCGAAGTGCCCGTGGGCGCGGTGGTCACCTTCGACGGGGTGATCGTCGGGGAAGCCCACAATGCCCCACGCCGGCTGACCGATCCCACCGCCCATGCCGAAATCCTCGCCCTGCGGGCGGCGGCGGCGGCTCTGGGGCGGGAAAGGCTGGACGGGTGCGAATTGTGGGTCAGCCTGGAGCCGTGCCCGATGTGCGCGGGCGCCATCAGCCACGCCCGAATCGCCCGGCTCTATTACGCCGCATCCGACCCCAAGGGCGGCGCGGTCGAACATGGCGCACGGCTGTTCGAACTGCCGCAATGCCTGCACCGCCCGGACGTCTATTCCGGCATGGGGGAGGCTGAGGCGGGCAGCCTGCTGCGGGATTTTTTCATAGCCCGCCGCTGAGAACAACTGATCGAATCGGGAAAGGGCAGATCCGACGAGCCCGAATCAGGTCCCCGAAGCAGATCAAAGACCGCGCCAGATCTTTGCCGCTGTCGAATCACCCGGTCCAAACCTTCGACCTTCACAATCACGCGGCCGGAAATCGCGCCCGTAACAAAGCCGCATTTCCTTCAGCCAGCCCCGTTCATTCAGCACCAGCCCGACCTGGCTGACCTTCCAGCCCGGATTGGCTGCAACAAAGGCCCGCCGAACATCGCCGGCGGTCAAATCATCACGGCGTGACAGCCGGTCATAATCGGGCCAGCGCAGGCTGCTCCACAAGATCCGTGTCGCCTGGAAATAGCCTTCGGGCGTGGCCACCATGCAGGCGCCATGCTTGGCCCATTCATCGGCGAGCAGCTGCACCGATGGTGTCATGCAGAGATTGCGCCGCGCCTCTGCCGGGGCCAGCACACGCCGGGTGGGGCACCATTGCGGCCATTGTCCGCCCCGCCCATCCGGCCACAATCCGTGAACGATGAAGCCAAACCGCCCATTTTCGCCCGAGCACTGCTGCCGGTCGCGCGCACTGTTCTGCCGCGTGCGGCAATATTCGGGCGACCATGACAGGGCCAGCGTATAGCCGGTGACCGGCGTTTCCCGCACCGGACCATCCCGTTCCACCGATGGAACGGACACGGGCCCCTGCGGCACGGCACATTGATAGGCCTGCGCCTGCGCGACCATGGGCAGAGCCCCTGCCACCAGCAGCGCAGAGGCGACCAGACGCATCACAGCGGCGTGAAATCGAGCCCGATATCGGCTGCCGGCGCACTCTGCGTCAGCCGGCCGACCGATACGAAGGTGACCCCGGTGGATGCCTTTGCCGCGATCGTATCCAGATTGATCCCGCCCGATGCCTCCGTCGGCACCCGGCCGGCAACCATGGACACCGCCGTTCGCAAGGTTGCCGGGTCCATATTGTCGAGCAGCAGATGGCTGGCACCGGCGGCCAGGGCCGGTTCGATCTGGTCAATCCGGTCAACCTCGCAGATCACCTCCGCAACGCCGGCTGCGCGGGCCCGCCGCACGGCTTCCCCGACACCGCCGGCAACCAGCACATGATTGTCCTTGATCATCGCCGCATCCCATAACCCCATGCGGTGGTTGCGCGCGCCGCCCATGCGCGTGGCGTATTTTTCCAGATGGCGCAGGCCGGGAATGGTCTTGCGCGTATCCAGCAGCACACAGCCGCTGCCGGCCATGGCCTGAACATAGCTGCGCGTCATGGTCGCAATGCCGGACAGATGCTGCACGGTGTTGAGCGCGCTGCGTTCCGCTGTCAGCAGGGCGCGGGCATTGCCCGCGAGCCGCATCAGCACCGTACCACCCGGAACCTCTGCCCCTTCATCCACCAGCAGGGTGATTTCCATGTCGGGATCAAGCGCGCGGAAGAAGGCGGCGGCAATCGGCAGGCCTGCAACCACCACCGGATCGCGACTGTCCATCACCCCGGCAAACCGGGCATCGGCAGGGATCACGCTTTCGGCCGTTACGTCACGCCCGCCACCGGGCAGGCCATCCCCCAGATCTTCGGCCAGGGTGGCGCGGACAAAGGCGTTGCAATCGAAACCGGGCAGGATGAAATCGTTCATGCACAGGCCCTATCGCGCTTTTGCAGCAGAGGGAATCGGCCAGCCGGAATTTCGCTGATTTCCGGCGCGGCGTGCATGGATCTGCCCATCACACCGCGCCGGTTTCATCAATGGACGAAGCGCGCCGGTTTCATCAATGGACGAAGCGCGCCACCACATCGCGATAGGACCGGCTGACCTTCACCTCAGCACCCGATTCCAGCACCAGGAAGCATTCGCCATTGGTGTGCGGCTTCACCTGGCGGACCTGATCCAGATTGACGATGGTCGAACGGTGGACGCGCTGGAACACGCGCGGATCCAGCCGCCGTTCCAGATCCTTCATGGTTTCGCGCAGGATCAGCGAATTGTCGCCGGTGTAGATGCACATGTAATCGCCGGCCGCTTCGATATGTTCGATGGTGTCGACATCGACGCGGAAGATCTGCCCGCGATCCTTCACATTGATCATCTTTTCATAACGACCGGTGTTGTCATCTTCGGTCGGCAGATTGTCGATCGCATCGGGCGCGACTTCGGCCAGCACATCCTTGAGCTTGCCGGCTTCTTCGGCGGAGCGCTTTTCGGCCAGACGGGTGCGTACGCGGTCCAGCGTATCGGCCAGCTTGTCCACATCAACCGGCTTCATCAGATAGTTGACGGCATTGGCTTCGAAGGCGCGGATCGCGTGTTCTTCAAAGGCCGTCACGAAGACGAACAGCGGCGGTTCGATTTCCATCACGCCCTTGACCACGGAAAACCCGTCGAAGCCCGGCATCTGGATGTCGAGAAACACCAGATCGGGCTTTTCGGTTTTGATCGCGCGGATCGCTTCCCGCCCGTTGGCGCAGGTTCCGATGATTTCCACATCGGTAAAGGGTTCGAGCCGCAGCTGCAGGCCCTGAATGGCGAGTTTCTCGTCATCGACGAGGAGGGTGCGAATGGTCATGCGTTGCTTTCGATAGGCTGCCTGTCTGGGTGGGGGGATACAGGCAGCATGGGGGAATTGGTGGGCTGCAGATCGCCGGCAGCCTCGGCCTTCGTGGCGTCGTAGGGAATTTCGATGATGACGGTGAAACCACCGTCGGCAGGGGAACGAATTTCAAACCGGTGGTCGGCTCCATAAGCCTGCGACAGCCGATCACGGATATTGGCGAGGCCTACCCCTGTCGAGCTGGTTCCGGCCAATGGTGCAGAATTGCGGTCTGTTCGCGCCTGCAATCCAGGGCCGGTGTCGGACACGGTAACCCGCAGGTGATCACCCACCACCTCTGCCGCCAGGGTGATGCGTGCGCCTTCTTCCTGCTGCGACACCGCGTATTTGATGGCGTTTTCGACCAGCGGTTGCAGCAGCAGGGACGGCAGGAACGCCTTTGCCGCCAGCGGGTCTATCCGGAATTCGGTGCGCAACCGTTCTTCAAAGCGCATGCGCTCGATATCGAGATAGAGCTTCAGCGTATCCACTTCCTGCTCCACCGTCACCCGGCCGCCGGGCTGGGTGACCAGCGTGTGGCGCAGGAAGCTGGACAGCCGGGTCAGCATCGCATTGGCCGGGTCGGTCTGCTGCAACAGCACCAGCGTGCTGATGGAATTGAGCGTGTTGAACAGGAAATGCGGGTTCAGCTGGTAACGCAGCATCGCCAGCTGCGCGCTGGTTGCCTGGGCTTCCAGCCGTTCCAGCTGATCGGCCTGTTCTTCCACCTGCAGATAGTAATTGATCGCGTAATACAGCGCAGACCACGCACCCAGCAGGGTCAGGTCAATATAGAACACCCCCAGCACCAGCTGGGTAAAGCTGACTTCGCTGCCGGACTGATAGAGGCTAATGGTCCAGCCGTTGATCGTTGCCGACACACCGACAGCCACGGCCAGCGCCACGGCGGTCAGGCTCCAGGTCATCAGCGGCGATCGGTTGATCAACTTGCCATAGATGACCGACAGCACGAGGCTGATCGAAAAGCCGGTGATGGTGGCAATCAGCACCAGCACCAGGAAGGACAGCGGCTTTTCATTGGCGACGCTGGTCATGGCGCGCAGCAGCGCTGCGCCGCCCCAGCCCATCATCTGCAGCCGCCAGAAAGCCCGGTTCTTGTCCTTGAAAAAGGGCGCCGGGCGGAATGGCAAGGCCGCCATCTGTCCGCCGGGCACACCCACGTTCTGCCGTACCGGCCGCTTGCGCCTGCTGAAGCGCGCCACAGGCAGCATCACGGTCAGGACTTGCGCGCCTCTGCAATCGCGGCGCCGATGGCTTCGCCACCAACCGCACCGGCAAGAATCTTGTCACCCGTGACCCAACCCGGCGTGCCGCTGATGCCCAGTTCCTGAGCCAGCTGGGCATTGGCCTGCAGATGGGCATCATAAATGCCCCGGGCGATGGACGCCTGCGCCTTTTCCAGATCAACACCGGCCTGCTTGGCAGCCGCGGCAATGGTATCGGCATCCGGCTGACCAAGGCCAAACATCGCGTTGTGGAATGCGGCAAACTTGCCCTGTTCGGCCGCCGCCAGCGCCATGCGCGCAGCGTCCACGCTTTCCGGGCGCAGGATCGGGAACTCACGCACCACCACCCGCAAATCCGGATTGGTCGCGATCAGCGCCTGCACATCGGCGACGCTCTTGGCGCAATAGCCGCAGGCATAATCGGTGAATTCGACCAGCGTTACCTTGCCATCGGGATTGCCCAGCACCGCGCCGGGGAAAGCCCGCTCCAGTTCGGCCCGCCGGGGGCCAATGCGACCGGCCAGATCGCGCTGCTGCAGCACCTCCATCGCCTGCGGCAGCACCTCAGGGTGAGCCAGCAGATAATCCCGCGTGGCATTCTGCCCCAGACCGGAAACATGCCACAGGGCGGCGCCGGCAAAACCGGCAATCAGGGCGACAACAGATGTAAGCAACCAGCGCATGGGTTCCGATTACCGGCGGTCCTTCTCGCGTTCAAGCGTGGCCCGTGCCTGCATGCCAATATCCTGCGCACGCAGCCAGTCGGGCGAACCAGTCGGCAGGCTGCGTTCGGCCGCTTCTGCATTCTGCAGCGCACCGCGCGGCTGGTTGCTCATGATCTGCTGTTCGGCGCTGGCCAGCTGCGCGCGCGGTATGTCACCCCGGCCGGCATAGACCAGGCCCAGCTGATACCAGGCGAAGGGATTTTCCCGGTCACGCCCGACGGCGGCACGCAGCACCCGTTCCGCCTCTGCCAGATTGGCGGCATCTTCGGTGGCGATCAGCGCATGGCCGAAGGTGGAGGCGATCAGCGGATTGTTGCCGGTCAGCTCGGTCGCCCGGCGCAGCGGTTCCAGCGCATCCTTCGGCCGGCCGGATTCGAGCAACACCTGGCCCTTCAGCTCCAGGAAATAGGGATCATTGGGATCGAGCGCGAGCAGGGCATCGGTTTCCGTCAGCGCATCATTGATCCGCGCATCCTTGTGATAGGCATAGGCGCGGGCATAATGGGCCCCGACGTCGTTCATATGCGCCGGGTAGGAATTGAGCGTCTGCACCGGCGTTGCCAGATAGCCATAGAGCTTGGCCTTGGCGCGCAGGAAACGGCGCTGCTGTTCGGGATCGGGCGGCGTGTTCCAGGTCGGATCCCTTTCATAATCATCCTGCAGCCGCGCGATACGATCACCAGACAAGGGATGGGTGCGGGCAAAGGCCGCATCATCATCCTGGCTATAGCCGTAACGGAATTCCTGATTCTGCAGCTTCTTGAAGAAGGCGATCGAACCGCGCCCGGTGATGCCGGCGGTCGACAGATATTGCACCCCGGCCGCGTCTGCGCTGGATTCCTGCACCCGGCTGAAAGAGAGATAGCTGCCCATAGCCGCCTGCTGGCCCAGCGCCATGGCACCCATGCCGGCTTCACCGGCACCGGCCAGCATGGCCGCAACACCCACCAGCATCGACACGATCGAAATCGTCGATGCCTTGCCCATGCCTTCATAGGAACGGATGATGTGCCCACCAGTGATATGGCCCAGTTCATGCGCCAGCACGCCCTGCACTTCATTGGCCGTATCGGCCGCATTGATCAGCCCGGAATGGACATAGATCCGCTGGCCGCCGGCAACGAAGGCGTTGATCGATGAATCATTGATGATCACCACATCCACCGCGCCGCGCTGCAATCCGGCCGCTTCCGCAAGCGGGTCGACCAGTTCCTGCAGCAGGCTTTCGGTTTCAGCATCGCGCAGAATGGACTGCGCAGCCACAGGTTGAGCGGCGAAAATCAGTGCCGCCAACAGGGCAAGAATATGGGCGGGTTTACGCATGTGAACCCACAGCTAACCCATATCGGGCTGAACAGGAAATGAAGCCTGCCCCTGCGGGTATCAGCAGAGTATCAGCTGAGGAACTTGTCGACCGCCTGATTGATCAGCGCCTGTTCCTGCGGAACTTCGCCCAGCACGCGTACCGTGCCATCTGCCTCCCTCCGGATCAGGGCCAGGGCAAATTCGGGTCCATCCTTGGGCAGATCATCCAGCATGCATCCGGCCATCGCCCGCAGCCGATCTGCCTGCGCGGCTGTATCCACGACGGACAGCACAGCATCCGGCTGCGAACTCACCGCAAAGGGGACATCCGCCCAATCGGCCATGGCCACCGGAAAACCGGATCTGTGCGCTGACGGATCGCCCAGCGCCCGGCCGATTTCATCCTCCAGATCGCTGGCCATCTGGGCATCGACCTGTTCCTTCCAGTTGATGACGCCATAGATGAAATCCACGGTGTCATCATCGATCGAAAAGGGCAGCAGAATGCCGCGATAAAGGATCGTGGCACCGCGCTGATTGACGAATTCGGCGGCGAAACCAACGGGTGCTTCATTGGTGATGGTCTGCGCCCAGTGATCGGTGATCTGGTTCAGCAGCGAGGCCTGCGGCACATCGGCGATGCTCGCCGGCAGTTGCCCGGCAACGCCACATTCTTCGGCCAGCGCCTTGCCCAGATAGGCAATCGCCGGACTGGCCCGGTTGACGGTGAAATCCAGCAGGATGCTGTATGGTCCGAATTCCGGAATGCGCGGATCAAGATCAGACGGGGCCGGATAATTGCGGTGCTGCAGCAGGCTGGCCCAGTGGTTATAGGCGCGCACCTGCATCCGGCGCTCGCTCTGCCCCACGTCGACCGGCGCGGATTCCACGCCAAAATCCTCTTCTTCCGGGCTGCCATCACGGCCGCCGTCGAACGGGTCGTAGGATCCTCTCAACCTGTCCATTTCGAAATTACCCTTAAGTTCCAGCACCCGTCACTGCCAGATCTTGGTAACTCAATGGTTAAATCCCACCGATAAGCCAGATCATCCACGGGTGGACCGATCCATAGTGCGGACCAGACCAACATGGGTCAACCGAGCTTATCATCCCGCTGGCCGGTTTACCCCGCCGCCTCATCACCCCAGCGCGCGCTATAGGGATCAGCGGCAATCAGATGGCGCCGCAGCGCCGCACGGGCCAGCCGTTCCACCTCCACCCGGCGGCGCGCCGGCGCCAGGGCCAGGGTGGGCGCGGGCCGCAGGATTTCCGCATCATAGGCATCGGCCACGATCACACCGCAAGCTTCCGGGCTGAAAGCGGGCGTTTCCAGACAAGCGCGATCCAGTTCCGGCGGCAGGCCCCAGTAAAAGCGATCGCAGAAATCCAGATAGTCTGGCCATTTGGCATCGCCGAGCAGGTCGGACCGCGCGGTCTTGATTTCCACGATCACCACCTGCCCCTTGGGATCGATGCCCATCAGATCCGCCCGGCGGCCGTTGCGGAGCGGCATTTCACCCAGCATCCAGATACCGTTGCGGGCAAACAGGCGGCAGATTCCGCGCGCAACCTCTGCCGAACGGCGCGCATCGGGCGCCATAGCATCAGCCCCGTCTCCATGGTCAGGAACAACAGGGCAAGGCTCTGCCACCGATGATGACCCCGTGGCAGCCCCGGTTGCAGGCCCCATTGAAGCCATGGTGCGGGAAGCAGGGGTCAGTTGGGAATCACTCATGACCCCATGCTGGAACGAAGTGAGAACATCGTCAAGCCCACCGCGATGGTGGGCGCTAATGATCAATCAGCGGTGATCGAACGAATCCGGATTGCCGCCGCGATCGGAATAGAAATCATCTTCGTCAGGCAACAGCGCCAGAATCGCCGCGCGGGCGCTGGCAAATTCTGCCCACAGGGCCATGGCAGCCGGGCGCGCATCCGCACCACGCCCGCGAATGGAGAGCAGGGCGGCAAGCCCGTGTTCCATGACCGACGACAGATCGGAGATCGCGTTTTCCGCCTGGCTGCGGCGCCAGCTTTCCGCATCGCGGATCAGCACCGGGAAATTGCGGATCTGCCGGCTGGGCTTTTCCGGTTCGATGCCCGCCATCACGCAGACGACCTCTGCCGCGTCGCACATGGCGGCCCAGCGGATGCCGGTCGCATTGGCGGAACCAGCACCGAAGACCGTGCGCGAACGGCCGGAAGCTCCGGCGCGGGGAGGTGTGAACGCGTTCATCACCTGCAGCCTAGCCGGAGCAACTTGCCAATTCGTTAGCGCCGGCCGGCGCCTGACATGGCGCGGGCGATCAGTTTTCCACCGCCGGGCCGAAGGGGTCTTCTTCCTCCAGCCCCAGATCGATGTTGGCCCCGCCATCTTCAGCCCGCAAACGGTTGTTTTCCGCGCAAACATATTCGCGGATCTCCCAATCTGCATGTTTGCGATAAGCGGTCTGCATCACATAGGGTTCGGCCAGCACATCCGGATCGGTGATGGTGGTTTCCACCCGCAGCACATCGGGCGCTTCCAGCCACATGCGTTCATGAATGCGCATGTTTTCGCCATGATCGATTCCCGCCGCGATATTGATCTGCGGGGTAAAACCGATCGTATCCACCAGCAGCGTATCGCCATCCCAGCGCCCGATGGAACTGCCGTTGAACAGCAGATCGGGATCTTCGGGCAGCGGACGGCCATCGGTGTAGATGCGGCGCGCCTGGCTGTAGGTTTCGGTGAAGATCGTCACCCGGCCTGGCGTGTAGAGAAATTCGATCGGGTAAGGCATCCGCATGATTTGCGGCATGCCCGGCGGCAGGCACTGCACCTGCGCATCCTGATCCACCCCTTCGGCCTCCTGCTTCTTGCGGAAAGCATCGAATTTTGCCTGGGCAGCCGAGGTCAGTTTCGGATCGGCCGGGCGGCGACCGCCTTCACCGAACAGCAGCGACCAGTCAGGGTTCCACACCCCACTGAAATCCGGCAGTTTTTCAATATCCGTATAGCCGGTGGCGCGCGGCATTGCCGCATTCTGCGCCCCCGCTGTGGTTGGCGCTGTTACGGCCAATGCCAATGTTGCCGCGCCGGCCATCCACCGCGCCGCATGAATCCAAGCCTGCATTGTGTTCTCCAGGTTCCTGCTCCTCAGGGGCTGTTTTTTGCGGCCTTCTTGCACAAGTCAAGTGATGCTTGATTATATCAAATGTTTGCGAGAAAAGGACCCGATACTGAGCGCCTGCAGAGCTGCCAGATTGAGGAGAACCACCATGTCCACCCGCGGATTTCGCACCCGTTTGACTCTTGCGGCGACGGCCGTGATCGGCGCCGCCGCCCTGGCCCTGCCCGGGTCGGCGCATCATTCCACCGCCATGTTCGAATGGGGCAAACCCACAGAGCTGAAGAATGTGACGGTCGAACGTTGGGATTGGACCAATCCCCATACCTTCCTCTATGTCCGCGATGCGCAGGGGAACCGCTGGGCCTTTGAAGGGATGAGCCCCAACCATCTGGTTCGTTCCGGCTGGTCGAAGCGGTCTTTCCGGGCCGGCGAACGGGTTGATCTGACCTATTACGCGCTGCGCGATGCGCGCCGGGGCGGCTTTAACGTCACCGTCACCAAGTCAGACGGTTCGCGCCTGAACCAGCTGCCCAGCGCCATGTAATCATTCTGCTGTTTCTGGTACGCCAAAGGGCAGCGGCGCCGGGCTTGATGTCGGCTCCGCTGCCCTTTTCACGTCTGGTTGAGTGCCTGCCTCAGCCTTGGCTGGCGTAGAGTTTTTCCCAGGTTGCATCGTTCACCACGCCGGTCTGCGGCAATTTGGCCCGCGCCTGAAAATCGCGCACGGCCTGTTCGGTGATCGGGCCAAACCCGCCATCGGCCGCCAGCCCCAGCAGGCCCTGCAGCGTCATCACATCCGGCCCCTTGCTACCGCGCTTCAGTTCAGGGCGGGTCTTGCTGGCTTTCGCAGCTTCCAGCGCAGCCCAGGTCTGCCCGCCCACCACGCCATCGGGATAGAGCCCGACCTTGCGCTGGAACTTCACCACGGCATCCTTGGTCTTGCCGCCAAAATCGCCATCCACCGTGATATCCAGCAGAACCTGCAGGCGCGACACGGCATCGCCCCGGTCCCCCATGCGCAGCAGCGGCTGCGGCGAATCGACCTTCGGCCCACCGGCGGAATGCAGCGCGAAGGCGGCCGAAAGCTTGGTGTCATAACGGTTCTGCAGATAGGCTGGCCCGTTGTAACGCCGGGCAAAACCCGCCCAGTCGAGCCGGCGCATCTCATCATCCAGCCGGTTGGCCTTCACAAAGGCAACAAAGGCTTCGAGATGGCGATCTTCGCCTTCCACCATCGAGGCAACGAAGCTTTCGACATCGGCAAAGCCGGCGAGTTTGCAATTGTCACCCATAATCTGGAACGCGCCCCAGCTGGCCGAACGCAGCGCCGCATCGCGATCCAGCGCGATGGCGCGATACAGCCGGTCGTACTGCGCGGCCGACAAGCCATAACCACCAAAGGACGGATTGCTGATATCGGGATGGCTGCCGCTCCATTTCCCGCGCGTCAGCCGGTGAAAATAATGCCGTTCGAACAGGATTTTCGGGCGCTTATCTGCCTGAAACCCGCCACGACTTTCGACATCGATCACCGCCCGCACCGCCGCCACCTGGCAACCGATCTTGGCAGCCGCCGCCTCAATGGCTGCACTTGTCATGGGTGTGGCGGGGCCCTTGAACTCCACTGGCATGGCATGTCTCCTCTTCAACGATAGGTAAGCGCAGTCCCGTCTCGCCAGGTGACGACGATGGTTATGTTGGGAAAACGCGCCGCAAACTGTTCAAAAACATGGCGACAGGACGCGCAGGCATCACGCTCTGTATAAAGCACCAGCTTGCCGGATGCTTCGATCGGAAGGCCCCTGGCGATCTGTTCGAGAATGACCGGCTCGGTATGAAAATCATTCGGCATGGCCGGATTTTCGTGCACCTTGAACAAGGGGTTGTCGGGCCGTTCGACCATGCCTTCCGGCACATCGTTGCGACCGCTTTTGGACATCAGAAACTGGGTACCTTCGGGTCCTTCAAACTGGGCCAGAGCGATGTTGCGATCTTCGCTCAGCCCGTGAATCTCGCGCAGGAAATCGCAAATGCGTTGGCCGGATTCCGGATCGATCCCGTCGTCAAAGGCAGGATTGAGCGTGCCATCGCGAACGGTGGAATAGATCGGCACATCGTCGTCGCCACCAAAGCGGGTTGTGCCCTGCCCTTCTTCCATCACCGAGACACCGGCCATGGCGCGTAAGTCGTCTTCCGCAGGGGTTGAATCGCGCGGATTCCAGCGGTCTGGTCCAGTCAGGCCATCGGCCGCATCCAGCGTCTCGACCCGGCGGATCAGTGCCTCAACAGCCTGCACCACCTCGTCCGCGCCGGCATTTGCCGGCAGCTTGATCAACCGTTCGATTTCAGAATGCAGGCCATATTCGCGCATGGTGGCATTGAGGCGTTCCACCGCTGCCGTACGACGGGCGTCGTTGCCGCCCGCCGCAGACCCAAGCATCTGGCCCAGTTCCTTGAGATCGGCATGCAACTGCACCCGTATTCGACCGGCGCGGTAGCTGCCCACCGTCGCCGCGACCTTTGCCAGGAAGCCGGGATCCTTCATCTGTTGCCGGGTCGGGCGCGACAACAGCGGATCGATTTCGGCCAGCCGCGCGGTCGCCCTTTTGACCGCATTGGCCAGTTCCCGTGTATCCGCGCGATTGGGTGCGGGACTGGCCTCTGCCGTAGCAGGTGGAACATTCGCGGGAACATCCGCCTTCGCAGCCGCGCGAATAGCTTCGCCATGTTCTGCTTCAAGCCGCACCGCTGCTGCTATCAGTTGCTGGCGCAGTTCCGGTTTGAGCACGTACATTGGCAATGCATGTTCAAATTCAGCCCTCAGGCTGGCCCGCTTCACGGGATCGGGTTCCCGCACGAAAGCACGCAATCGGCGCGCGCCCCCGAAGACATGGCTGCCCAGCAACCGCAAATGCTCCAGCGGGTCGGGCCCAGCCTCTGGCGTGGCGGCCGGTCCACCGTCGGCCTTCGGCCGCACCACGCTGCCCATCTGCGGCACCGGTTCCGCCCCGGCTGCTGGCGGCCAGCGCACCGCGCTGCGTGCTCCGATCGTTTCATACCCATGCTGGGCGTTGAAATGGTCCAGAATCCGTTGCGATCGAATCGCCGCCTGATCGGTCACCCGATCGCTCAGCTGGATGCCGCTGGTCAGGAAACCGCCCAGTTCGCCCAGCACGATATCGGGGCGCAGCGGCAGGCCCGGCGTGTTTTCGAGGAAATGCTGGAAAACCCGCCCGCGCCCTTCGTTGAAATCACGATTGCCCCAGATAGAAGTGAGATAATCCCGCGTGGTGGGGAAGCGATCAAACATGCCGGGGAAGCTGGAATTGTCCGGCGGATAGGTGCGCGGCGTACCATCCAGGAAATTGCGCCAGGCCTGTTCATGCGGGCCACCTGGGCCGACATCGACCACCACCCCCAATTCCTTGCCCGGCACGAAAAACGGCACCACTTCGCCCGCAGCATCGCCGCGCGGACCACGGCCATTGGCCTTGATGCCAGGGGCGATTTGCGTGGGATGGCGCCCATCATAGAGATAGGCGCTGGCCAGATCCTGCGTGGCATAGAGCCCGCGTTCAAAATCTTCCCCCGGTCCCGCCTGATCGCGATAGGCCAGCGCGTGGCGTACGGGTGCCTGTTCGCCGTGGAAGAACAGATAGAGCGGTTCATTCGGGCCAAGCGCACCCACGGCCCGCATATGCACCTCGGTCAAATCGCGCACCCGCATGGCGACCGCGCGCCTGGTGTCGAAGGGTATCGACAGATCATTGATGATCCGGTGCAGCCGCACAGGCGAATCCGCCCGACCGACCAGCCCCAGCGCCTGCAGATGCGCGTCAGCTGACGCGCGCGCATCGGCGCCCTGTTCAGCCAGATTGCGACCAAAGGATACCAGCGCATCCTGATCCTGCTGGAAACCGCCGATCCGCTGGCGTTCGCTGTCATGCAGCGGCGTGTCGTGTGTGACCCGCTGCACCGCCGCATCCAGACTGCCGGGATGCACACCGGACGCCAGCCCCATCGCCTTCCATGTGGCATCGCTCATTTCTATGCCGGTCAGGCGGAAGGCCCAGGCATCATATTCGGCAATGCTGTTGCGGGTGACCGTCTTCCTTGCCCCTGTCACCGGATCGCTGAATTCGGCGTAGAAACGGTATTCATTGCCCTGCCGGAAGGCGCCATAGGTGGTTTCAAAGGCCACCCCATTGGCCATGCCGACGATCTTGGCCGAACGCGTGATCACCGCCCCGGGCGGCGCCCCGATTGCCAGATGATCGAGTTCACGCTTCAGCACCGACATATCGAGCCCGGCCGCCGTCGGCAGGCTGATTGCCAGTTGCTGGTTCAGTTCGGCATTGATGATCCTGGGATGCGAATGGGCATCGACCATCCAGGGCAGGCCGGGTGTCTTCACCCGGTCGGCGCTGCCCTGCATCACCCGATATTCACCCGTATCGGCATTGCGCAGCAGCGCGACTTCACGGTTCGGATCACGCGCACGCAAGATCTCGAAATTGCGTTCGGCCGTGCCACGATCATAGGGATCGGGCCCAGTGAAACGGCTGCCCGGAGGAAATTCCGGAATGATGCGGAGATCCATCCGGTCGAAATCGACATTGTTGGCGTAAACCGGCCGATCTGACCCGTCGCGCGCCATGATGTGCTGTTCCATGTTGCGCGGGGCGGGCGGCGGGCCTGACCGGGCTGGAGCGCCGGCGGTGCCGGATTCCGCCAGCGCCGCGCCTGCCGCCCCCAATTGCGGCGCGGCAGGGCCGCGTTCCGTGGCAATATCGGCCGCATCGCGGGGCGGAGCGGATCGCGTTTCCGGCGTATCATCCTGCCGCGCGGTGCGCATAGTGGCCGCGATCGCGGCGAAACCTTCCGGATCATGGGCAAGGGAAGGCAGCATGACATTGTCATCATCATCCACGCCCCCCCTGGCGGGACCTGTGGCCTGATCTCCGATTTCAGCCGGAGCCGAAACCGGGCGAGCAGCGGGTGCTGTCGGCGGGATCGCAGCATCGACAGGCGGATGAGGGGCAACAACGGGCGGGATGATCACGCCATCATCATTGTCATTGGCCGCGCGTGGCAGCGGCGAAGGTGGCAGGTCATCGTCCCGCAAAAGCGTGGCGCCGGGGGTATCGCCTTCTGCCGGCGGCCGCCGGCCGCCGGGGCCTGACCCGGGCAGATTGGCTTCCCGGTAATTGCCCGCGCGTGCCTCTGCCCACCCTTCCCCGACATTCTGCAGGGCCGATTGCAGCCCGGCCAGGAACATTTCCTCCCCCATGCTGGCGCGGCTGTGGCGCATGCCCATGAAGAGGTTTTCATACTGCATTTCGACGCCCTTGCTGGTGGCGCCGCTCGCCGCGCCGGAGACCCCGCGCAGGACCATCTGAAAGGGCTTGATCCGCTCGATATCGCCCAGCCCCATTACCCCATGGGTCACCCCTGCGCCCGCAGCACCCCCAGAAAATCCGCGCCCGAAGGCCTTGAACACGCGCGACCAGTAATCTTCCGCCTGCCGGTTGCGCCGATCCATCGCCGCGCCGGTGGCGCTGCTCAGCCCGCTGCTGATCCCGCCGATGGCCATGGTCTGGCCCAGCGACATCTTGCCCAGCTGCGCCACCTCATCAGCCGCGCCCGCCCCGCGGGTGGCAGCGAGGGCCGCATCATCCGCCACCCCCGCCGCGCTGCCCGCCCCGCGCGCAGCAATCCCTGCAGCATCATCGGCCAGATTGGCGGCCGTTGCCGCCGTCTTCGCCCCTGCCACCGCCACATCATCAGCCACTGTGGCCCCGCGTGCAGCCAGCGCCAGCGCCTCTTCCGAAACACGCCAGCTGCCCGCCAGCCGGCCCAGGGCGGCTGATCCGGCGGCCCCGCCGCCTGCGCGCAGCCAGACGCCCGCACCCGAAGCCAGCCCCGCCGTCGCGGCAGACACGATATTGGTCGCCAGATCGGTCAGCATCTGGTCCTTGCTGTAACGGCTGCCCTTGATCATCGCCGTGGTGCCCATGGCCAGCACCCCTGCCCCCATGGTCACCAGCATCGGTATCCAGATCGATGCCGCCGCACCCCCGGTCAGGAAGGTGGTGGCGATCGCAGCCGTCAGCACGATCGCGGTGGCGATATAGGTCGCCACCCGATCGACGGCCTGTTTGTAATTGTCGGCGTGAAACCGGGCGAGGCCCATGGCGACCGAAAAATCGCCGGCAGTGGTTCCGACCGGCGGGCGGAATGTCCCGTCAGGGTGGAAATTGCCACCAACCACAGGCTGGCCGGTGATGGGATCGGTCGCCCGGATTCGCCCCATGGAATCCAGCGCGACATCGCCGGTGCCCATCATATTGCGCAGGGCATTGGCGTTTTCGACCAGCCGGTCATGTTCGCGCCAGGCCAGCACCCGCCCGGCCAGGGTCGACTGATCCACCTGCTGCTGCATCACCCGCTGCGCGACATGGCCAGCTTCGAATTCATTCTGCGGCACGCCGTTCATCAGGATTTCGAGTTCATTGGCCTCGTCACCGCTATAGGCCGCACCCCAGTTGTAATTGGCCCCGCGCGCCTGATTGATCGCCATGCCGGTGCCGCCCAGCAGCACCGGCAGGATAAAATCCGTGGCGTTGAAGCGATGGGCGCCGATACCCATCACCTCTTCAAACGAACGGCCGCCATGTTTTGCCGGGTCCCAGCGGGCCAGCATCCGGTCAATCTCTGTCCGGTCCATGCGCGCCAGCTGATTGCGGGCGACATCGAAATTCTCATGGGCCAGCGCATATTCCATGGTCGCCAGCGGATCGCCGCGGGCATTGTCCATGAAACCGCGCATCATCGCCTGGGCATTTTCGTCCCCGCGAAAGGCGGTCTGCAGCTGGGCGGAAAGGGCTTCGCGCACCTCTTTGGCGGGGCGGATATCACCGCCCTCGCTGGCAACGCGATTTTCTTCATAAAGGCGGAAGATATTGGTCCGGCGCTGTTCGGCCTGGGCCAGCCCTTCGGCCCGGGCAGCGGCATTATAGCCGCCCATTTCCACCGCATTGGCCTCTGCCGGCTGCAACAGCCGCATCATCGCTTCAGGTCGTGGGCGCCCGCCGAAGGGACGGTGCATTTCGGTGTAAAGTTCCGCGCCGGCCGCCTCATCGCTGGAGATGCCGTGACGCAGCATCATTTCTGTCGTGCGGCGATGCCCGGCATTGAAGGCCATCGGTTCATAGCGGCCGGTTTCATAGTTGTAATACTGCGGCTGCCGGTCGACCGTCTCATACTCTCCCGTCTGCTGATTGTAGACCTGCATCCGCCAGGCAGCCGGGCCGCGCGTGGCGTAATCCAGCAGCGCCGACCCAGCCATGTCGGTGCTGCCACCGGCAGACAGCCGATCCGCGACGCCGGGCAGCGAACCGAAGGCAACTTGGGTATCACGCCATGCCTCTTCCCGCCGGGTCCGCGCGGCAGAGGGCAGATCGAGCCCGAAGATATCCCGCATTTCCCGATTGCGATCACCTTCCGCCGCCCAATTGCCCGCCGCCTCCCCCGCAGTGCGAATGGCATCGCGGGTCTTTTCCCCGCCGGTTTCGGTCAGGCCATATTCGGACCTGATGTCATCAATGCTGGTCTTCAGCGCCTGCGCCCGCGCTTCCCCCGGCCGGCCGGCCAGCATGGCATTGAAACGGGCGCGTTCTTCTGAATCCATGCCTGCCCGCAATTCATCCAGCGTTCCCGGCGGCGCGGCCCGCAGTGCGGCAATCTGCGGCGGAGTCAGATTGTTCATCACATTGTCGAGCATGGTGGTGTCGTTCCACCCGACCAATGCGGTGCGGAGCCGGGCAATGGCGGCATCCGTGCTGCGGCCATCAAGCGAAGCGTTGAAGGCGTTGATTTCCTGGTTCGCCGTTTCTTCAAACCCCAGTTCGTTATTGGCCCAGGCTCGAAACCTCTCCCGCAGCGCTCCAGCACCACCAAACCGCGTTTCGAAATAGCGTCCGTTTGCGGCGGTGATACCTTCCACCGTTTCCACCACCTTGGGCACATCGGCACTGAGGATGGAGCCCATTTCATCGGAAATCGTGGTGTATTTCTGGATCAGAACGCGCGGCACATTGTTCCGTGCATCGCGCAGCAGCTTGGCGATTTCCTCATGCAGGCCGGGATCGCGCACCCAGTCTTCCAGCTGCCGCTGGTACCGCAGCGGGGTCATCACATCGACGCAGACATTGTCCCCCGGGCTTTCCCCGGCCGGATCGCTGGTTGATCGATCCACGCTCATCAGCGGCTCTTCGGCCGGCATGGTGCTGCTGTTGGGCCCGCAGCCATTGCAGCTGGCTGGCTGAACCTGCGGCCCACCCGGGGTTGGCGTGGGTGTCGGGCTGGGGCCAGGCGTTGGTCCGGGCGCGGCCTCATTCCTGCCCATGGCGCGCGCGCGCGCATTCTCCGCATCATCCAGCGTACGGCCAAGATTGGTCAGGGCCTGGCCGAAGCTTTCCTTAACTGGCGGCAGGAAGGACTGCGCCGTCTTGGCAAACTGCCCCACAAATGGCTGCAGTTCTGCCATGGCCATGGCGAGCTGATGTTCGATCTGCTGCCCGGTATCATGCAACTGGTCACGGCGGTGGCGCAGGGCCACCCGCAGCTGATCCTGTCGCACCAGGCCTTGCTCTGCCAGCGCGATCGCCAGCTGCCGTTCGAAGCGCTGCGTCACCGCGCGCGCGGCATCGGGTTCACGCGCCGCCAGCTTCGCCGCCTGTTGCGCCAGCGTTTCCGATGCGGTCATCACCTTCTGCGCCAGTTCCGCATCCGGCATGATCGCCTGCGCAGCCAGGGTGATCATGGTGGATCGCACATCCTCCACCGCGCGTGGAAGGGCATCGCGCGATGCCTCCAGCCGGTCGATACCGGCCTGCCCGCGCGCCATGGCCTGATCGGCTTCGGCCTGCTGTTCCCGCCGGGCGGCGGTAATCAGGTTCTCGCGGCTGGTGGTGTGATTGGCCAGCAGGCTGGCATCGACATTGCCAAACGCATCGGTGATGGCGTCCTGCAGCGATGCGGTCGCTTCTTGAAGATTGTTGCGCGCCGTACCCGCCAGTTCATCCACCGCGCGCGGCCCCAGCACCGACACCTGCTGCACGAAACCGGCGATTTCTATGAAGCCGCTATCCACCGTGCAGGGAATGCAGCGGAATCCTTCCAGCAGGCCTTGGTTGAGCCGTTCGAAGCTTTCATCGATCTGGCTGTTGATGAATTCCGCCCGGCTGGGGAGGAAGGCATGAACCGCTTCGGCGATCGATTCCTGCAAGGCCTCCCCACCGGCTTGCTCGGCCCCGCCGTCGGATGACACCGGGGGGACAGCAAAGCTGGTCGGATTCCGCCCCAGATCACCCATGGTGTCGCGCGCATCATCGGCCGCCCGTTTCAGACCGTCGCGATCACTGATCATGCCGGCCATTAGGTCAGTGCGCCGCCGCGTGACCGGCCCGATATCCCGATTGTAGAGTTCATGACGGGCCGCCAGCGCCGCGCGGGCATTGCCGGCGGCCTGATCAAAACCGCGCTGCATCGCGCGCTGGCCCTGTTCGACATCATGTTGCCAGCCGACCGCCGCATGGCGCAGGCGGACCCGGCTTTCGACCAGATTGCGATCCAGCACAGACAGCGACCGGTCCAAATCACGGCTGCGCAAGCCCTGCTGCCGGGCCAGATGATCACGCCAATGGGCAGCCATCGACCGGCCGGCCTGATCCAGCACACCCATGGACTGGCGCACCTTGGCCACCGCATCGGCAAAACCCGCTTCAAAATCAGGCAGGGCCTGCGCCTGCTGCTGCGGATCCGGCCCATCCTGTCCACCCCTCTGGCGCGGCAAGGGCAAATCCAGTCTGCTCACCGGCTGGGCCGCCGCCGTGGTGCTGAGCAGGTCCAGCCTGATCCGCGCCAGCCGACCGGGGCCGCTTTCCCCCCGCCCCCGCAGGACCAGATCACCGGTGGGGCGGCGACGGGTCTGATCAAGCCGTTCCAGCCTTTCCACCGGTGGGCCGCCCCCGGATGCAGCGGCATCACCACGCCCGCTTGCCGGACCTTCCCGCGCGAGGGGATCAAAACTGGCGAGGATTGCCGGGTCAGACAGGGGATCATAAGCGAGCGCCCTGGCCAGACCGTCATCCCCCGCCTCGCTGGCAAGGAAAGCCGGTGGCGCGCAGGACGCCCGCAGCGATGAAGACGAACTGGTCAGGCTGGCGCCATATTGCTGATCCAGCATCGAGGACATCGGCGCGTCCATCCGGGAAGACATCGTGCTGTCCATTCGCGAAGACAGCGGTGCATCCATCCGGCTGCTGCCACCCCAGTCGGCAGAAGAATAGCTTGCGCCGCCGCCCCCACCATCGCGCGATGAGTGACGCGGCGGGGCCATCAGCCGGCCAGCCCCGGGCGCGGGCGGCCAAGCTTTTCGCACTCATCCACCAAGGCGCTGACCACCTGTGCCCAGCCGATCGGTACCCGCCCGCCCCCGGCATGGACTGCCGCGCCCAGCACGACATTGCGGATATGCCCGCCGGCGAGATCCACCTCGCGCGCGAGCAGGTCTATCTCCGCCTCGCTCAGCGCATGACCGGTCCCCAGATGCGCACACCACAATTCCCGGCGCGCAGCAGGATCAGGCAGGGGAAATTCCAGGATCGCATCCAGCCGCCGGGCGAAAGCGCCATCGAAACGGTCGCGGCTGTTGGTGGACAGCAGCGCAATGCCGTCGAAATCCTCGATCCGCTGGAGCAAGAAATTGGTCTGGGCATTGGCATAACGATCATGCGCGTCAGACACATCGGTGCGCGATCCGAACAGCGCATCGGCTTCGTCGAAGAACAACACCGCATCGCCACGTTCGGCCTGGGCCAGCAATTGCGACAGGTTCTTTTCCGTCTCGCCGATCCATTTGCTGGTCAGCGCCGCCATGTCCGCGCGATAAAGCGGCACGCCCAGCCGATCGGCCAGCCAATGCGCGGCCAGCGTTTTACCCGTGCCCGATTCGCCGGTCAGCAATGCGCGCACGCCGGGGCGATAACGGGCTGCCATGGCCGGGCCCAGTCCATCAGCCAGCCGCTCCCGTTCCAGAATGCGCAGCCGCAACCGGTCCAGCGCGTCGCGCAGATCAGGGGGCAGGATCAGCGCCTTTTCATCAATCACCCGGTGCGGGGCCCGGCGTGCCAGCGCGTCCAGCCCGGGATTGCCGCGCGCCACTTCATCCGCCACCTGCCCGATCGCGAGTTTCGCCGGGCCGGCGGCAATGCGCGCGATGGTGCCGGCCCCCTGGCGATAACGCCGCGCGGCCAGATCGGCCAAGGCGCCATCCACACCCCATCCGCGCCACAGGGCGGCCCGCTCGGCTTCACTGGGCGTCGACAGCAACAAATCGCGCCGGGGCGCGCCGGTCAGCACCCGGCAATCAGGATCACCAAGCACCAGCACCGGCCCGCGATAATGCGGACTGTCCGGCAGGCGCCAGCCATGCCCCATGGGATCGGGCTGCACTTCATAGACCGGCAGGCCATCCCTCAACGCCAGCCATGCCGCCGGAAAGGGGCCCTCGGGCCGCGCCAGCAACGCCCGCATCCGTAGCAGTTCGGCCATGCTGCGCGCGGCCGCACGCGCTTCTACCGGATCCGCGCTTTGCAGCACGGCGATCCGCAGCCCTTCCCCGCCAGCCAGCCACGCCGCCATATCGGCCAGCGCCGCATATTGATCGGCAGTGAAGCGTACCGGCATTTCCGTCAGCGCGCTCATCGGTCCATCGGGGCCGTGCTGCCCGGTCAGCGCGGCCACCAGGCTGATCGGCATGGCCAGGCTCCGTTCGGGCAACGGGCCGGTTTCGTCACCCAATCGCAGCAGGCCTGATTGCACCGCGCCGCCACAGGCCAGCTCCACCTGCGCCGCAGGATCGAGCGCGAAGGCGCGTGCCAGCAGCCCCAGCAGCAGATGCCCGCGCCCCAGCGGCGCCTGCCATTGCCCCACCCGCCAGGCGAATGGCGCATCGGTTTCCACCCGGAAGGCCAGCGCCGCAGCCACCAGTTCGGCATCGCTGAGCCCGAATTGCGGCTGCAGACAAAACAGCGCGGCATCAACCTGCCCGGGCTGGTCGCGAATGCGCGCCACCCGCTCTGGCAATTGCACGCCCTCCGTATCGGCAGCCCCGCCAGTGGCGGCCAGCGTCTGGGCCCAGTCGGCCGGCTTCCCGCCCATCAGCCGATGCAGCAGCCTTTCGCCCACCACGGCGAGGCCGGACAGCACATCTGCCGGCTGAGGCGGCAGCTTCCCATTCATTGCCCGACGCCCATGAATGCCGGCCGGCCGGCCGGGGTTGTGCTGAAATCATACCGCAGGCTGATCCCCAACCACGGCACCCAGCCCGGATCACGATCCAGCGCCTGACGGCGCAGACCCATCCTGATGTCCTGCAAGCCGAAGCGGACCACGCTGCGTTCCGGCCCATGGTCCAGCCAGGCGGCAATTTGCCCCAGATCATGCAATCTGGTCCAGGCACGGCGCCGCAACCAGCGATCGAGCAACCGCAGCCAGAGCCTGTTGCGCGTCCATTCCGCATGCTCGGGCGGTCCAGAAGGCAAGGCCCTGTGGCCAAGCGCAAGGGCAAGCAGCGGCAAGCCTGTTGGACGGTAACGGGCGAACAGGGCAAACAGCAAACCATGCGCTGCTGCACCCTGATGATCGGGGCAAGCCTGCCGGATCCATTCAGGAAAACCGAGCCGCACCAGCGCAGGCAGGACCAGCAGCAGCCCGCCCCCCTGGAACATGTGCAGGGCTTCTATCTGCCCGATGACTGGCTCTGGCAGCGCCTGTTCTAACGCCACCTCGCCATGTTCCCGGACCGCAACCTGCGCGCTTGGGGCAGCGGACCGTTCAGCTTCGACGGCCGCCTGCGTTCCCGCTGGAGCTGGCACTTGCCCGATCGGGGCGGCTGCCGGCCGTTCGGGCATCACGAGCCCATCCATAGGTAGCTCGGCAATGTCCGCCCACAGGCTGCGCGCCTGTTCAGGTTTGGCCAGCAGATGCGGATGCGCACGCAGCAGCAACAGCAACCAGCCCAGCTGGAGGGCGGAGCGATGCTCTGTAATCTTGTGGCTGGCGGCCATGATCCGACCGAGGGGCGTCAGCAGCAGGCTGCGCGCCAGGTTCTCTGCCTCCGGCCGGATCGGCGCGGCCTGCCCCGCACTAAGATGCCCGGGCGACGCGACGGGCGTAGACTCGGCACCATCACCCGACTTCCACTGTGCGGAAACAGTGGCGAAGGGGACCGAGACCTCCGAAAACTCCGCACCATCGGCCAGCAACAACAGCACGGCTTCCGGCTCGACTTCATCCATGGCCGCCATCAGCACACGCACCCAGGCGGCCGCATCGGCCCCACCTGCAAGCAGCCTGCGCGGCGAACAGGCCATGCGCACAGCCGTCAGCCCATCCCCATGCGCCCAATATCCGCGCAGGGCGAGCGACCAGAACCAGCCTATCGGCCGCTGGCCATGCGCGCGCCGGGCGATCCAGATGGCCAATGCCTCAAACTGATCACGAAACCAGACGGCGGGCGCATCGGGATCGGCCCGCGCACCATGCACCGCAGCGGCATCCAGCGCTGCCAGCTGCGCATCAAACTGGGCCGCTAGTCCGCTCCGGTTACCCCATGGACTGGTTGAACGGACCGAGTGATGGCCAGTGATCCGGCGCACCAGCAGCAAGCGCCCGTCACCAGCATCACTAAGCGCAAGCGCACGTTCCACCGCCAGCTGCGCCGCGAACAATCCATCGCGCGGCGCGGAAAGCTTGAGCCGGCGGACGGTAACGGCGTTCATGGGCTGAGGCGGGCCGCGCCCAGCGCAATCGTCATGCTGGTTTCAACCCGGGTCGCGATACCGAAATCGCGCACCACCCGGGCATCCACCCGGTCCGGCCCGATCGCTTCGGCCCGGATCAGGGCCACCGGCTTGCCGGCAAAATCGCGCACCAGCCCTTCCTGGCCCAGCCGCACCAGCCCCTGCGGCACCCGCAAAGGCACCAATATGCCCGGCCGCAGCGGGACAGGCTCGATCAGCGTAGCGGGTATCAACCGATCAACCGGCGCATGGGCAGCCAGCAGCAGGCAGATCCGCACCAGATCATCCATCGCATCCACGGCATCGACACGGCCATTGTCGATCCGGCCAAACAGCCAGTCGACCAGATCTTGCAGTTCCCGCCGCAGGGCGAGCGATATGGCCTGCCATTCCGGCAGCACCGCCAGCGAATTGAGCCGGATCTGCACATCATCATGCACAGACAGCTGTTCGGCCCAGCGCACCCGGATAGCCGGGGACACATCGGCAAAGCGCGCGTGCAGGCAGGCGGCGACCTGCGCGATTTCATCCATCCTGCTGCTGGCGAGGCGCGCCAGCGCCGGCCGTTCCCGCGCGCCATCGATCAGATCGGCCACCGATGTCAGTTCCCGAACCCGGCCCAGCAGCGCCGACAGATCCAGCTGATGCAGCACGGACAGATCCATCTGGGCGGTGGTGACGCGCAGCGTGCTGATCTGCGTGCGGCGCATGGCCATCCGCCGAACGACCCCGCCCTTTCCGCCGATCACAGCGACAGCGCCACTATCCCGCTCAACCGACAGCAGTGGAATGGTCGCCGCGCGGGCCCGGGCGGTGATCAGCGCCTTCATCGCCGCTTCGCGCCGGTCGAGCCGATCGACAGCGGCTGCGATTTCGGGGAACCAGCCGACCGGCACATCATGCAGCAGCGAAACATATTCGCGCAGCTCTTCGGGCTGATCGGCATGTTCGGCCAGGCACATCACCACCGGATCACGGCGCAGGGCAGAGGCCAGCGGCGAGGCAGGCACTTCACTGGCCAGCCGCGCATGGCGCGGACGGCGGAACACTATGCGCTGGCCATAACGCGCGATCAGCGCCGCGCGGCGCGTCCGCACCTCATTCACCCGCGCAGTTTCTTCAGCCAGCAGCGCCTCTGTCACCAGCAGGTCATGGCGGATTTCGGCAAAATCGAGATCCAGATCACTCAGCGCGGTTTCGATCAGCCCGGCATCGACACGGATGCGCGCCAGCACGGCCTCTGCATCGGCATAAAGCTTTTCCATCAGGTCAACGCGGCCTTCAACCAGCCGCATCAACGCCACCGCATCATCGATCGCGCCGACCGCCGCGTTGAAATAATCCGCCTCGTGAATCTTGGTTTTGCCTTCGCCCGGCGTGTTATCCAGCCGATGGACATCGACGATCGTGGCGCCCGCCGGCGGCGCAACCATTTGCGCCAGCGTCACCGGGGTCAGCGGATCCTTGGGATCAGCATCCTTTGCCCGCAGGCCAAAGCCGGGCACCGGCAGATCGGCCAGCGCCACGCCTTCTTCATCGGGCTTCGCCCCGCCTGCCGCAATCAGCCGGGTCAGCGTGTTGACCACGGATATCTTGCCCGCCAGCGCATATTCGTGGGATTTGGCCGCTTCGCTGTCGGCCAGCCGTTCAGCCACCGTCACCGTGCGTTCAACGATGCCGGGCAAGGGTTTCTGACCGACAATATCCGCCGCGCTGACCGATCCGACGAGGCCGAACAGCGCCGCATTGCGCAGCGGTATCGCCAACTGGGCGGTATTGGCCACTTTCTGGAATGCGGTGCCAGACACCGCCGAGGTTCCGGCGAACTGGCCGGCGGAATATTTGGCCCCTGAGGCATTAGAGGCATTTTCGACCAGCATTGCCCCCATGGCCCGTTCCGAACCCGATGATTTGCCGGCTGGCGTGGCGGCAGAAACGGTTCCGCTGCCGGACCCGACCATTCCCACCAGCGGCATCATCAAAGTCTGGGTCATGGTCACGCCAGACAGGAGACCCAGATTGGGGGACGACACGATCTGCGTGGATTTGGCCGCTTCGGAGATCGGCTGGGCGGAGTAGAGCGTTCCAACCAGCGTGGCGGTGACCGGCATCTTGCCAAACAGCAGCCCGCCACCCAGCAGGCCGGAGCCTGATCCCTTGGTCCCGGAAGATGATCCCGTGCCTGAACCTGTGCCCGTTGCCGGCTTGTCCTGTTCCTTGGCCGCTTCGGTTTCTTCCAGTTCCGACTGGCGCAGCCGGGTCAGGAAATTGCTGAAATCCGTGGCACTGGCCCGCGCGCTTTCATCACGACTGGCCAGATCGGCCAATGCCGGGGAGGTGATCAGGCGGGATGCCGCCTGCTGGCCCAAAATATACTGCCGCAGCCGATAGATATCCGCCCGCGCCCGCACGAAACCGACATCAATCGCATCATTTGTCCGGTCGAGCCGCCGCTTGAGATCAGCCACCATGACCGTCAGCCCGCCCGTTTTGACCAGGGCACGCTGGGGATCGAGGGAGCTGTAATCCTTCCAGCGATCGGTGAAATCAGTCAGCGCCGTCGACAGCAGCAGCTTGTCGCGCAGCACCGTGCCGATCGCGCTACTTTCTGCCCCGACCGGCTGGGCGATCAGTTCATGGGTCGATCGTTCCCATATCCCCGCCGCCAGATAACCATGCGCAAGATAGAGATAGCGGTCAGACGCATCGCGCCGGCCGATCGCGCCCACATCCAGGCTGCCGCGCGTGATTTCGATCCGCAGACGATCGGGTGCTTGGCCCACCGGGGATACGCCCGCCGCATTGCGCAGCATGCCGACCGGAATTTCCGCCCGCAGCCAGCTTCCCGATGGTGGCACATCGCCGAGGCGGCTGTTCTGGCCTTGCCCGGTATTGGGCCCAGCGCCGGCACCTGCCCGCACCGCGCCGCCCCACCAGGCGGAATAGACCTGCCCTGCCGCGCGCAGCACGACATCGATATAATCGGGCCGTTCATTCGCCGGCACGCGCAACCACACAAACAGGCTGTCCCCTTCGGCCAGGGTCAGCGCCCCGCCGATCCCTTCCAGCATCAGCACGCCATTGGCCGTGCCGGCCCGCAATCGCGTGGCTTCCGATGCGTCCAGCGGCATCGTGGGGCTGGTTTCGCTGACCAGTTCGGCCGCGACCAGATCGCTACCCGGCCAGGCCCCGCGCCGCGCCGCTGCAGCCAGCCCCAGCACATCGAGCTGCCGGCGCAGGCTTTCGCGCGATCGCAACACCTTGTCCCGCTGATCCAGCAGATCACGGCGGGTGGTTTCGAACAGCGGATCAACATGGATCGGCACGAACAGTCCGGGATCATATTCAGCCGCGGGGAGCGGAAGCAGCAGTTCAACCTGCGCCGCCAGATGGAGGGAGATCGGTTCCAGATCGGCCGATTCCTGAATGATCCGGCCCGCTTCTTCCACCATCACCGGGGCTAGACTGATCGCGAAACGATCGGAAAAGAGCTTCTGATTGGCGGCGCCGAGATCGATCAGGCTGCCCGGAAGCACGCCGGCCGGCGGCAGAACCGCAAAGGCACGGCGGATCGCTGCGCTGTCTGCCGGATCGAATTCGGCCAGCTGGGCGCTGAACTGATCCAGCCGCGCCTGCGCCAGATAGGGGTCTGGCCTGGTCCCGCGTAATGCGGTTCGCGGCAGCGGCCCACCGCCGATCCGCTGCACGGCGGCCGTGTCGATGAAATCGATCTGCCAGCTTTCGCCAAAACCGATCAATGCCAGCGGAACGCCAGCCTCTTCCCAAGGGTGGGCATCTTCGCGCCCATGCCGCGCTTCGGCGGCAAAGATCATGTCTGCGGCCAGATTGCGCCGCTGATCCCCACCGGGCGGAACGGTGAAGGATGGGCCATCATCCACCGCGCGCAGATCGGTCGGCCAGGCGAACAGCGCCAGCCTGGCCCCATCGACATAGATCGGATCGAGAAAGCCGATGTCACGCCTGTCGGGTGGACAGCCCGGATCGCCGCCATCATCCGCCACGAACACGGTCACCGGCTGGGCCACCAATATCGCCAGCGGCGGCAAGCCGCCATCCGCGCCACGTTCGATCAGATCGCCCAGAGTCGGGCCGACGATCCGTGAACGGACATCATGCAACCCACCATCTTCGCTGCCGGAGCCCTCGCTATCGTTCTCGCCCCCTTCAGCTGCACCGTCTTCAGCATCTTCCGATCCGAACCAGTCGGGCGGCGCGATCACCGGCAGTTCGCGCAGATCGATCCGCCGCGCGCGCAGCCGCACATCCTCCCCCGATCGGGCAAGACCCAGCCCTTCATCGATCTGCAGGCCAAAGCGCCAAGGGTCCCCCGTGCCGGGCAGCCGCGCCACCGCCAGCCCCGCCACCGTCCCGGCGCGGACCGATTGCCCGCGCAACCGCTGCACCCCGGCCGCGCCGGTCTGTTCCGCCTCCAGCGCGGTATGCGTCAGCGCACGCCCGGCGAAGGGCCGCAGACGGCGGCGCCAGAACGCCCCGGTGTCCCGCGCCAACGGCGGATCGGTGGCAAGCGCATGCTCATTGGCCAGAAAAGGCTGCGGAAAGCGGATATCGCCGGTCATGCTCTATCTCCCCGGCTAGCGTTTGATGGACAGCCGGGTAACCAGTTCACCCAGCCCCTTGGCATCCTGCTTGCTGATCAGTTCGCCGATCGCTTTGGCGGTTTCCGGTCTGGCCGCTTCCGTCTCCGCCACCATCAGCTTGTCGACCGCCAGCCCCAGGCCGGTGTCGCCCAGCCACACGCCCGATTTTCCGCTGATCAGACCTGCGTCGGTCAGCTTGCCCAGCTGTTCCAGGCCCGCCCCGGCATCGGGCCGCAAATAATCGGCCGAAATCGCCGCGACATCTTCCTTGGACAGCAGCTTCTGTTCTTCGCTGCGTTTCGTCAGCCGGGTGTCGAGCAGCTTGCTGCGCTGGCGCAGCTGATCAATCCGGCCTTCATCGGTTTTCACCGCCGGTGCTGCGCTTTCCAGATCATTGACGAGATTGGCGAACAGCACATCGCGCGCCGCGCCGCCGGCCAGCACTTCCCCCATGGCCGATTGCGCCCCGGCGGAGGCTGCCTTGCGCAAGGCAGCCAACCGCCCCTTCAGCCCCAGGGTGGCGGCCACATCATCCACCTGTTTTTCCCGCTGTTCTTCCAGCAGAACGGGCGGAATGCGCAGCCGCAATCCCTCGCTGACCACCGGTCCGTCAGGCTGGATGATGGCATCCGGCATGGTTGTCACCGGAACCGAAACACCCACCAGCGCCTGCGCGCGCGGGGTGGTGCGCTGGCGCACATACCAGACCACCGGCAGCCCATTGGCATCGCGCGGCACCTCTGCCGCAGCATCATCGAGCGCTGCCTGCCACAGATCATATTGCGCCTGTTCTTCAGGGGTCAGGATCGATCCGGGCCGGGCCGTGATCGGTGCGGGCACGGGCTTCAGCAGATCGAGCCGGGCGTTGCGCCGGGCGAGCACCCCATCCAGCCGGGCCAGTGCTGGCGCCGCACCCGTCAAGCGCAGCGGCGCCGCTGCCGGTCGTTCCAGATCGCGCAGCGAATTGACCAGCCGATAGAGCGTGTTGCGGGGCAGCGGCACCATCACGCTCAGCGCCAGCCCGGCGCTGCCTTCGGCCTTCAGATCGATCGGCGGCAACACAATGGCTTCATCCACCACGGCCGCCAGTTCATCGGCGGGAATAAAGCTGACCTGCACCGAATGATCCCCCGGCAACCAGGCCTGTTCCAGCCCGTCACGGCCGAAGATCACCGCCTCCATCGGCATCGGCCCGGCCGGCGGCAGCAATTGGAAATGTTCGGCGGCGGCAAATTGCTGGCCCCGGCCACGCAAATTCCGTTGCAGCATCACCTCTGCCAGATGGTTCTGATATTGCTGCAGAAAGGCATCGGATACGGCGCGGGGCCGAGCACCCAGACTTACCTCCAGCGGGCTGTCTGCCCCCGTTTCGCGGCGCACCATCGGCATGTCGAGCCAGCGGATCGTTCCGCGATCGAGCGCAAGCATCGCCAGCGGCAGCGCATCATGCGGCAGGGCGCCGGCTGTTCCGCCAAAGATCTTCTGCGCGGCCAGCATGCGCGCGCTTTCCAGATCGGGCGCACCGCCCGCATCTTCAAAGGCGATCAGGGTGATCGCGGTCGCTTCGATGATATCGCCATCTTCCTGTCGGCGCTGGCCGGTAACATCGGCGGGATAAACCCCCATCGGATTGGCAGAAAACTCCACCGGGCGCAGCGCCACCACGAACAGCCCGGTCCGGGCCGACAGCGGAATCGAAGGCTGGCTGGACAGGCCGAACACAGCATCAATGCGCCGGTTTTCGGCAATATCGAGCAGCGCCACACTGCGCGTTTCCCCGATCATCACGATTGCGCCTGACGGCGTCACCCCATGGCCGGCAGTAATCTCCAGCCGGTCGCCCATTCCGGCACCCGATGCCGTGACCTGCAGGCCGCGCACCACGCCCATGCCGGTGGCCGCAGCCAGATCATTCTGCCGCTGGCGGATGTAATCCTGATCCCGCGTCAGATCATGCGCGGTCAGGAATTTGCCATCGAAATAGCGCGGGCGGATCCGCAAGCCATCCAGCACCAGCGAACCTTCATCGGCGCCGATCGCGCCAAAGCCGCCGGTGGTCGGCTGATCGAGCCTTTGCTGCAGTTCGGCGAGCGAAAGCATGAACCGTCCCGATGGGGACAGTGCAGCGGCGGTGGGATTGCTGGCCATGGCGATATCTTTCGTTCGGCCGGGTCAGGGCTGGTTGAGATCGACGGGATCAAGAGCCTCGCCCTGCCATTTGCCGGCGAGATAGATGAAAGGGCGCAGGCTGTTGTCCACCTGCACCGGGCTGCCCATGCGCAGCCGTGGGCGCAGTTCCCCCGCGCCCGGCGGTTCCACCGGCAGATGCAGCCGCGCCAGCAGAATGGCGGCGGGATCCTGTTTTTTGCGGTGTTCATCCAGCGTGGGCAGGCCATCCTGCGCCCGGGCCAGCACATCATGCGGCCATGATCCGAGCACGGCGGCACAGGCCTCTTCCCGGCTCGCCGCAGCGCCCGGCCAATGATTGACCGGACTTCCCAGATCGGCTGCCGCTTCCTGCCGCAGCACCAGGCTCAGCACGCCGCGTTCTTCCACCCGCGAAGGCACGGTGGCATCGATCGAATCAAACGTGCCATCGGCAAAGGCCGGCGTATGTCCGCGCGCGCAGCCATGCGCGGCAAGGAACAGGTCGCACACCACCTGCCGGTCATCATCCGCGCCGTGCATGGCCGCAAACAGCGCGCCATCCTGCTGCTGGTCATACCAGCGCACCAGCCGCATGCATTGGGATGTGGTGATTTCGATCAGCCTGCCATGCCGGTCAGCCGCGATCCCCGGGCGCACCCGCAATTCCCATTCGGGATCATCATCACCCGGCTTTTCCACCAGCAGCCCGGCCAGCGTGCCATGCCCCACCAGCGCCTGCACCAACCGCGCCAGCCGGCCCCGGTGGTAGGTCTGTTCATCCAGGAAATCCCCGGCATCCAGCATCAGGCCAGTGGCGTAATTGACCCGCTCTGCCTCAAAAACGGCGATCAGCGGATCGATGAGGGATGAGGTCGCAGTCATGGGCGTGGTTTCCCTCTCATGATGGTTTCAGCGGCTTGATCGGCCGCCGCACGGCCACTTTGGGCTCAATCGGGCGATCAATCTGGGCATCGATCCGGGGGTTCACCTTCGGATCGATTTTGACATCCTTGCCCAGCAGGTCCGGCAATTTGTCCTTCAACCGTTCCAGCAGCGTATCCTTCACCACCGGCGTGGGTGTCGGGCGTGTCACCCGGCCTGCTGCCACCGTCACCGCGACGGTGGCCGGGCTGCTCTCATTCCCGGCGTCATCGACCACCACCAGGCGGAAGTGATAGGTTCCCGGCGCAAAGCTATTGGTCACCTCCAGAACGGGGCGGCTGGTTTCCACCGTTTTGCCGGGGGCGAGTTCGGGCATGGATCAGCCCCGATCGACCCAGGTGAAGCGATATTTGACCACCTTGCCGGGGGCGACATCGCTGGACCGGGCGCCCGACAGCGAAAAGGCCTGGCCTTCGCGCACCTGGCGCGTTTCCAGCCGGTTGCCCTTTTCATCCAGCACATCGATCACCGCAGTCGGTTTTGCGGCATCGAGCAGGATGACCTCGATATAGACCGGCTCACTTTCATTTCCGGCATCATCGACCACCACCAGCTGGAACCGGTTTGCGCCCAGTTCCAGCTTTTCCCCATTGCCGATTTCGACCTTCACATCAGGGGTATCGAGCGTGACGGGCTTGTTCTTGCTGAAAACGGCCATCGGGCTTTCCTTTCAATTCCATGTCCAGATGTATCGATTGACGCTGCGCCCCTGCGCGGCGGCGGACCGGCTGGCATCAAGCCGGAAGCCGGATTGGGCTGTGGTGGCAGGCCCATCAGCCCGGGCGCGCGGCGGCGGGGTGGCCGGCACCTCTCCCCGGCGGTCAAGCGTGCCCCGGCCAAAGATGAAATCGCGCTGGCCCAGCTGGCTCTGCTCCACCCGGAAGGGTTCATCTGGTACCGGCTCAGCCAGAAAGCTGTCGATCCCGACCAGCGAAGCAACGCCGGTGACAAAGGGTGTCGCCATTTCCAGCAGGGACAGTTCAACATGGGCCGGGGCGATCGCACGCGCGGCAGCCAGCAGGCGTTCGCTGTCCCCCGTCAGCCCGGCTTCACGGCGCACCAGGATCAGCACCCGATGGGCCAGCCGCAGATAGAATTGTTCCAGCGCCGCACGTTCGGCCGTGGTGCGCGGCACGGTGACATCGAAATGGGCCAGCAGTTCGGCGCGTTCCCCTTCGCTGACCCACAGCGTATCCCCGACCACTGAATTGCCGGATCGGGTGAGGCCGGGCAGCAGTGGATCGGTTTCATCGGCCAGTTGCACGCCGATCAGCGTCGCCATGGTCCGCCGCAGCCGAAATCCTTCGACCACCACGATCGTGCCGGTGGTGACAGCGCCACCGGTCAGCACATCGCACAATTGGCCGCCACGCGGATCACGTGCGGCCAGCACCAGCGCGCGCCGCTGCCCTTCTGCCGTTTCGATCTGCGCCATCTGGCCGGGACGCGGCGCCCGCCCATCGGGATCCAGCTGTCCGCCGCTCAGCAATTGCCCGCCGGTTTCCAGCTCCAGCACCGCGTTCAGCCCGGCCAACGTGCCGTTGTAACGCCGCAGATAGGGGGCACAGCGCAATTTCTGCCGCTTGCGAACCGGATTGCCATCCCCCCGGAAATCAAACCCCGTCCAGCTGGCCAGCCAGTCGATCCCTTTATCGGGCACAGAAACCGGATCGGTTATTGTCCAGCTGTTGGCGACCCGCCCCTCCATCTCACTCATCGGACCTTCGAGCAGATGGACAAACCGTTCGAGGAAATCGGCCGGCGTTGCGCCACCAACCGCCTGCGCATCGCTGCCCGACAGGCTTTCCCTATAAAGTTCTGGTAGATATCGGTCGCGATAGGAAAAACGATGGCCATAGACGCGCAGGGCAAACAGTTCGGGCGAAATCCGCCCGCTGCTGGTCAGTTCCAACAGCACATAGAGATAACGCCCGGACACATCGCGCACCCGCCGTCGCCCGTCCTGAACCAAACAGGTGAACAATCCCGCTCTGCCTGGCCGTGGCAAGCAGGGTGCAAAGCCTTGATGCCCGGGTATTTCGGATTGGCTGTGGCTCCACCCTGCGCGCGGCCATTGCGGCGGGACAGCGGCAAGCTCCGGATCCGGGACAGGTTCTACCCAGGGCGCGGCATCGCCGGCCAGATGCAGCGCCCAGTCCGCTTGGGTTGCGGGGCTGTCCGGGAAAGCGGGCAGGCTGTCCCGATTGGCCGCATGCAGCGCAATGCGCAACCCGCAGCCTTCGGGCAGGTCAGCCTCAAAATAGAGCCGGTGCCACTGGCAGTCATAGCTGCCCCCGTCGATCGGCCCCAGCAGCACGGACCCGCTGGCGGCATAGGCCGCGCGCGACAGCGCCACCAGCCGGCGAATCTGGCGGCGCGGCTGGGGATCACCCGCCAGCGCAATATGCCGCGCCTGATCGCCAGCGGCATTGCACAGCCCCAATCCGGCATCATCGAGCAGCGGTATGTAGCGGCCATTGGGCCGCAAAGGCCCGCCCGTGGCCAGCAATTGCGCCAGATCATAGGCATAGACCCGTCCTGCCGCATGCCCGCCTTCTCCGGCGCCTTCTCCGGCACCATTGCTGGCGGTCACCAGCAATTCGCCCGTTCCGGCCCAGGCCAGCGATGTCGGGGAGCGAATGCCGGCCAGCGGGCGGGACGCGCGCAGCACCCCATCCTGATAAAGAAACACCACCGCCCCGCCATCGGCCTGATAGCACAGCACTGCCGGCTCCCCGGCAGTATTCACCCGCAGCATCACCGGTTCATAGGCGGCGGGAATGCTGTCCCCTGGACAGATCACGATGAGCGGGGCGTGCGGATCGGCCGGCACCTGCGCGAAGCTGGCGTCAGGCCGCGCGGCGCGCGCGATTTCGGGCAGTGGCGTTCCCTTCAGCCGAGCCAGCCGGCCATGCACGCAATCCAGCAGCCAGGGATCATGTCCATCGGCGGCCGCGGCCCGCGACACGGCGAAATCATCCCGCAGCAGCACTTCGGGCGGCCAGCGATCGCGCACATCCACCATGGTCACGGCACCGTCCCGCACGATCAGCAGAACATCATCGGCAAAGGCCAGATCATCCGGCCGCGCGGTGTCGATACCGTTCAGCCCAGGAAAACCAAGCCCGGCGGCGGTGCCGGCCGCCCCGCCCGCGACGATCCGGCCCAATCCGCCATCCCACCAGGCAAAAGTGTCATGGGGGTCGCAAACGGCAGAAGGGCGACCGGCCCATTCGCGCGCCAGCACTTCATCCTCGACCAGATCTGGCGCCTGATCCAGATCGGCCAGGCGCAGGGCCCCGCGCGCGTCATCAAATTCCAGATCGCGCGGCGCAGACCAGGCCGGCGCCGCATCGCCGAAACCAAAGCTGGCCCCGCCGCGCAATTGCCAGAAGGGGACGCCATTCACATCCATGGCCGGCCCTTTCGGTCAGGATGACGGCGCGCGCGCATCAGCAATGCTCCGGCACGACGGGCACCGGCACGGCCGATCCTGTGCCGCTGGCATTGGGATCGGACATGACCGGCAGGCTGGTCGCCGCGCTGTTGCCGATCGACACACCCACGCTCAGCAATTCGGGCAATTGCCAGCGTTCCAGCGTCATCAGCGTCCGCCCGGCGCTGTCCCCGGCCAGCGCCGACCACTGACCATTGGCAGCGCGCGCAAACAGCCGCAGCGGCGCCACAGCGCGAATGCCCGGCAACCTGATCAGCGCGGCTTCCACCGCGCGGCTGTCCAGCGTTTCGCCCAGCCCCCAACCGGTGCCAAGCAAACCGCCCGGCGCCAGCGGCCAGAACACCCGATGCAGCAGGCTGGTGGCCGCCTGCAGCAGTTCCTCCCGCCGGTCCTGATCGACCAGTTCGATGGCGGCGGTCACCCCCAGCGGCCGATATTCGGGTGCAATGGCATAGAGCTCGGTCGCCAGCGGGCGCCGTTCATCCAGCCAGCGATGCAGCATTTCCAGCATCGGACGATCGGGCCGGGGCGCCGGAGCGCGCATCCGCGCCGATGCCGGCAACAGCATTACCGATACCGTGCCCGGCACGCCGAATTCGCGGCTGTGCGGGCGAAACCGTTCGAGCACTTCAACCCGCCCGACATTCAGCCCCGGTGTTGCGCCGGCCAGCTGGCGAATATCGTCAACGGTCACCGCACGATCGCAATGGCGGATCGCCGCCGGTATCCGCTGTTCTGCCTGGACAATGGTTTCCGCATCTGCCCCGCCGGTCAGCGCCAGCGGCTGCAGCAGCTTGACCTGCGGCAGGCCGGCAGGGGCTGTCATCCGGGTGATCGTGCCGGCTGGCAGATTGCCCGCCGCGCCACCACCGGCGCGATAGCGCAGCACCTGCACCGCCCGGCCCGCTTCCGGCGCGCGACCATGAACGCCATCGCCAAAGGCCAGCGTGCCGGCTTCGGTATCCAGCGAAAACACCCGTTCGCCCGCATTGGCCGCCGCGATATCGGCAATCTGGCGATAGGGTACCAGCCCGCGATCTTCCTCCACCGCGACCTCCACCGATGCGGGGTCGATCGCGGTGGCGCCCAGCGCATAGCCCTGCCCGCTGGCGCCGGTGCCCCGGCCAATGGTCTGGCGGCCAAAGCTGCGCCGCTGTTCGATTTCGACGCAATTGATCCCGGCCCAGCTCAGCACCAGCCGGCCCGATGCCGTTCCGCTGTCGGGCTTCAGCCGCAACCAGCTGACAATCCGCGCAGCAATCAGCGGGTCATCGATGCGCGGCGGGCGCGCCCCGACACCAGCGCGGTACTCGGCGGCAATATCATTGGTCGGCGCTCCAATATCATCCTTGCCCGGCAGCATCAGCCGCTGCACCCCGGTGTGCGTCAGCCCGGCACTGCTGTCCCCCACCTGATCAAGCGGGACATATTGATCGCCGTTGCCGCCACCGGTGCAGATATCCCAGCTCACCGGGATCGGTTCGCGCAGGCCGATGGCATCGCCAAACTGCGGCACCGACAGCTGCGGGACGAGGCCCAGATTGATCACCGCCGGGCGATTGTCCGCCCCGCCGCCCAGCGCATCGATCGCGGCGGTCTTGGTATCCGGATCAGGATCGGCCGCGAGCAGCGCCAGCCACAGCATGCCATCTACCGTCTGTTCGGCCAGATCCAGCCCGGCCTCATCCGCCTTGCCCCCGGCAAACACCGGGGTCGTCACATATCCAGCCACGCCGCTGCCGGCCGAAAACAGCGCCTGCAGATCGGGCATCAGACCTGCCAGCCGGCCATTTTCAGCATCGCTTGGCCGGCGCTTGATAAATCCCATCGCCTGGACCGGCATCACGTCGATTTCGGTCAGCGTTTCAAAGGGGACCGGCTGATCAATCCGCGTCAGCCGGGGATAGGCCGCCGATGCCCGCTGCGCCGGATTGTCGAAATTCAGCTGCACCAGCCCACGCGCGGGCAAGGCCGGGCGCATCTGCATGCCCAGCAGACGCAGGAAAGCCAGCCGTTGTCGTTCGGGGATCAGATTGGCGCGATAGAGGATATTGTCCCCCAGCCAGGCAAACAGCTGAAGAATGGTTACCCCCGGATCGCCATCCTGCGGGGCGGTCCATTCGGGAGTATGCGCGGGGATGCGCGCCTTCAGATCGGCATAAAGCCGTTCAAAATCCAGATCGTCGAGGGCCGGGGGCAGGATGGGCATCAGGCTCCTCCCAACTCGACCGCAGCACGCAGGCGGACCGCCTGGCCACGCGGCAGGATACGATAGGCAATGGTCACATCCACCCGGCGCGAATCGGATGTTTCGGCAATGCTGACCTCATCCAGCAGAACCCGTGGTTCATGCCGGCTAATCGCATCGCGAATAGTCCGCTGCAGTTCAGCACGCGTGGCCACCGTATTGGGCCGGTTGAGCATCTGTTCGAGGCCGGCCCCAAATCTTTCGCGCATCAGCAATTCGCCCGGCCCGGTGCGCAGGATGATCTCGATCGACTGGCGCACGCTGGTCGCCTCATCAGGCCAGGACAGCCGCCCGTCACCATCGGGCAGCGGCAGCAGCGGCCAGTTGATCGCCTGCGGTTGAGCCGGCAGCCGGCTGGTGGTGAACAGCGGCCCGGTCATGCGTCATCCTTCCGGGTGGGGATCGGAATGCAGATCTTGATCCACATCATCCATTGCAGGAAGATATTGAAAAGGCCCAGAAAGATGTTCAGCACGATGAAGGCGCACAGCGTGATGATCGGCAGGGAAAAACTGCACAGCCAGCCCAGGCCGATCTTTGCCGGCTCGCTCCCCTCCCCATCGGACAGCTTCTTGGGGTCCTGCGTCAGCAGATTGGCAAGGAAGGGCGGCAGATCGAAGGCCACATTGGGTTTGAGATCACGCAGATCACCCAGATCGGGCAGGCTGATCTTGCGCGGTGGCGCATCACTGTCCCACCAGGGGCGGATGCGGAATTCATCGGACGGCAAGCCCCAGCACAGCCGGATCGGGCAATCGGCGCGATGGCGCACCCGGATGAAGGGCTGCACTACATAAACCCAGGACGGATGATCGAATTTGGGCGTGTCGGGCTGAAACTGGGCCGCCCTTTCGGTCAGGCAACGCCGCGCGGCCGCACGCAATGCGTTGGCCTCTGCCACACTGCGCGATGGCCAGCGCAGCGGCATCATCAGATTGGTGATGTTGCGTTCCTGACCAATCAACACCGGGGCAGCGGCCAGGGCAAATTCATCGGCCGGCATGGTTTCGATCACCCGCCCGGTGGAATCGATCTCCATCGGCAGGGCGATGGCATGTAGCAGCGCGCGCATCGCCTGGGCCTGCGGGTTGTTTTCGCCAATGCCCAGCTCAGTCACCAGCACCCGCAGGAAAGTCGCCAGCCTGGTCAGCGCGGTATCATCCTGCAGCGCCAGGGGCTTCCACGCCGGATCCAGCCGCATCCCCGCCCGGGGCTGGGTGATCGGATCGCCGGCCTGCATATATTCAGTGAAATGGTTTTCCAGCCGCGCAGCATCTGTGCTGTCGAGCTGGTCATAGTTGAAGGCATCCAGCAGCGCTGGGGTGGTTTCGCTGCTGGCCAGCGGCAGCACCGCGAACAGCATGGTCCGCCCCAGCGCCGCACAGATCGGTGCGGGTGCGGCCTGCAGCGTAAACACCTCCTCTGCCGGCAGGGTGGAGGCATTGCGCAGATCAGCCACTGCCATCATGGCTGCCGGCGCCTTGCTGCCCAGCACCATCTGCCGCGCCGGATCAGGATCCGGCTGGCTCTGCACCGCCGGCAGCAGCATCCCGGCATCCCAGCCCAGCCCACGCCCCCCGGCCCGCAACCAGCGGCGCCACGGCCGTTGCCCGGCTGAATTGGGCGCCCCGCGCCGGCGCAGCACCAACCCCATGGATTCAATCTTGGCCGGATCAAGCGCCGGCCAGCCCGGCATGGCGCAGGCGGTTTCATACAGCGCGACCACTGTCGTTCCATGCAGCGGCGGGGAAAGGCGCCAGCGGCCATCGGTCGATTTTGTCACCGGCCGCCGCGCATCCAGCCGCGCGCGCCAGTCAGGCGCCGAACAATCGGCGTAAAGCGCAGCCAGAAAATCGGGTTCCCGATAAACCGCCAGCCGCGCCCCGACTGTTCCGCCGCCCAACGGACGCAAGGCGACATCGTGATGCGGCATCGGCGGCAGCTTCGCCACCATCCGCCGCGCCTGCGCCGGATGCAGCCTGGCCGGGTTGCGGCTTGCCCGGTTCTGTGTTGCCAGGGTCACCATACGTTGCCGTTCCCCGGAGAGTAATTGGCGCTGATCACGCTGGTGGTGGTCAGCTTCTGACACAGGATTTCGCCGGTGAAGGTCGCCTGCGACGCAGTACAGGTCAGCCCCGTGGCATCGATCAGCGCGGTGCCGGCCTTGACCTTCACCAGCGACGGGGTTTCCAGATCGATCCCGCCGGGATGCAGCGTCACCTTCTGCGACCCCGCCACCAGTTCGATCTTTGTCCCGCCGTCAGTGCAGGTGATCCTGACCCCGCCCGGCGTCGCGATGCTCAGCGTCTCACTGCCGTCGGTGTTCTCATCAATCGCAATGCGCGACCCATTGCGGCCATTGATGCTCCACAGTTTCACATCATCGCCCGGCGCATCTTCGGGCAGGCTGGTCGCCCCGTTCCACAGCGCCCCCACCACCACCGGATAGGCAGGATCGCCATTCAGGAAGACGACCATCACCTCCTCATCCACGGCAGGGATCGCAAACAACCCGTAATTGTCGCCGGCGAAACCGGTGGCGACCCGGGCCCAGACCAGCGCATCGCCATCCGGGTCCAGCGCATTGAGGCGGATCTGCACCCGGCCCCGCCCCAGCGGATCATTGACCGCATGCACGATCGCGCTCTGCGCCTGCGCCATCCAGGCGGCCGGCGGGGCGAAGGCGACACCCCCGCTCACGGCCGATCCCCGTAAAATGCGCAATGGGCGACGAAATCGGTGAAATAGCCTTCCGACATGTCGAAGCGATGTTCGGCCTCAACCACCAGATAGCGATTGGCAAAGGCGGGGTTCATGCCGCTGATCATCGCCACGCTGCCCACCCGCAGTTCAGGATTGCCGATGGTTGTTCCCTCTGCCCGCACAAAACCGCGCGCTGCGCGGGAAAAGGCGGCTTTGGCGCGCACATCCGTGCCATCCTGAGCGGCCGGCCCTTCCCCGGGAATCTGCCGCCGCCCTGCGGAAAAATGGGCATCCAGAAACTGCGCGGCGGTGCTTCCCTCACCCGGCCCCATCTGGCCGCTGGTGGCCAGCGTCTGGACCATGGCCCCGCCATCCACATCGATCGCGCTGACCATGGCTTCGCCATGCTGTTCGGCAATATCCGCTGTCACCCGCAGGCGCACCAGATCGCCCGGTGCCGCCAGCGACAGGGCGGTGCGTTCCTGATCGGCGATCGGCCCCGCCTGCATCCTGTCGCCGACCATCTGCACATCAGCATCCACGCTGGCCAGCACGCTGCGCAGGAAGGCCAGATCGCTCTGCGCCAATTGCATCCAGTTGCGCACCGGCCGATCCAGCCCGTCGCGCACTTCCGGAGTCAGCCGGTGATCTTCGCACAGCGCGCGGCAGATATCGGCGGGGGATTTGTCTTCCCACAATTTGGACCTGCGTTGCTGGCGCAGGCCAAACAGCAGGTCTTCGGCCATGATCGCGATGGTCGGCGGTTCGCCGGGCTCGATCCGGCTTTCGATCGCGGTGATCACGCCGGAAAAAATCTCCTGCGGGCTATCCGCCGGCCCGGCCCCGACCATGATCGTGCTGCCCAGCTTCAGCGGATTGTCCGCCCCATGGGCGGCAAAGCCCCGCACGCCATCAGGCCCATCGATCCAGTCGGTAAAGCAGGCCTCCAGGCTCGACAGGCCGCCCTGCCCTTCCACCATGCGCAGGCTGCGCAGATTGCGGGCCAACAGCGGAAAGCGCTGCCCGGCAATCTCCAGCGTCGGGCGGTGGCTGGCAAAGGCGGGATTGTCGTCGCGGGCCATTTTGCGTTCTCAATCCGCGCTGCGCCGGGCCAGCCGGCGGCGGTCCGCGCCCAGATCACGGGCCAGTGCCCGCAGCCGCGATGCCTCGCCTTCGGTCGCGCGTTGCGCCGGCCGGGCGCCAGCGGGTGAGGCTTCGGTGTGCCGGGCGTCCACTTCTTCCACCATCAGAGCCATGGCCTGTCCTTTTTAGAAAATCCGCACGGCACGGGCCGCCGATACGCTGCGGGTGACGGATGGGCTGGATGCGGAAGCGCCCGCGCCAACCATGCGGCCGAGCACATCGAATTCCGCGTCCACACCCGGCATCACGGCCGGGCCCGACGAAAATGCCGCTGTATTGAGCCGGCCGGGCATCTGCGGCGCCGGGCTGGAAAGGCCCGCAAAGGCACCCTGACTGGCGGACAGCCCGGCCAGCCCGCGCATGCCGGCCGGCGGGGGCGTGCCCGTGGTGCTGACGCTGTTCCAGCTGGTTCCGCCGGATGATCCGCCTTCCCAGCTGGTAGAAAAACTGCCGCTGCCCGATCCATCGGCCCAGACACCGGCCGAAACACCGGCACTGGCTCCGGTCGACCAGCTCTCTCCACCAGCAGCAAAGCCAGCCCCGGCGCTGAAACCGGCACCCGCATCAAAGCCGGACGTCAGCCCGGCGCCAAAACTGGCACCGGCGCCCAGACCGATACCACCACCCATTCCGGCACTGATGCCTGCGCCAATCCCGAGCCCTGCACCGGCTCCAATGCTCGCCCCGGCGCCCAGACTTGCACTGGCCCCAAAACCAAACCCGACCGATGCCCCGGCCGAAAAGCCCAGCTTGAACCCGGCAGCGGCGCCGATCCCGGCGCCCGCATCCAGCCCCAGGGAAATCCCGCCACCAGCGCCCGCACCGGCACCAACGCTGGCACTGGCGCTTGCACTCGCTGATGCGCCCATGCCGGCACCACCACCCCCTGCGCTGGCGCTGGCCGATGCCGCCGCCCCGAATTCCGGGGACAGGCCTCCACCACCGGTCCCACCGGGAAAGCGCGGATTTTCGATCCGGTTGTCGCGGCTGACCTTGCGCTGCTGGCTGCTGTCCCCACCCTGGGTCGCAATCGCCGTCACGCCCCAGCCGCCGACCGGTGCATCCACCGTGCGCAGCAGCTCACTGCGCGGGGTGATCTTGTCGAGATCGCGCCCGGTCATCGTCAGCTGCACGGTGGAACGCAGCGGAACGCCTTCAACTGACCAGAAATCGAGCGTTTCGGTCAGCGATTCGATAATCCCGTCAAAGGTGAACGTGCCCCAGCTGAAGGTCAGTTCGGGAACCGGGGTGCCATCGGTGGGCCGGGCGAACAGCTTCAGCTTGTCGGTGCCGCTGCCCCCGGCGCGTACATCGGACCCGATCTCCGTGTTGTCGAAATAAAGCGTGGCATCGAGCCGGGTGGTGTTGCTGCGTGCCGTGGTGGACCGGTCAGCATTGGCCGCTTCGGTGCCGCCCGACTGGTTGGAAAAGGTGAGCTGCAGGCTTTCCGGATTGAAATCGAATGTGATGCTGTCTGCCGATGGCTCAGCCGCGCCGCCGGTCGGCGCCGGTGTGCCGCTGGCCTTTTTCGCGAGGGAAGCCTTGGTGATTCCGGTCATCATGCCATCCCCGTCGAAGCGGGCAGACCCTGATCCAGCTGCGCGCGCAGCGGCGGGCTCTGGTCGGTCAGCAGATGCAGCCCTTCATGGGCCAGATGCAGTTCCTCGATCGCCAGTTCCCCGGCAGAGGCATTGAGATCGCCGATGCGAAACTTGACCGGCAGGGCGCGTTCCAGCTTCCAGCCGACCACCGCCCGCCGATCCTGCAACAGCATGATCGTCACATCATAGCGGTTGGTGGGTCGCCAGCTGCCATTGGCCGGCCCTGCATCTGTGGCGGGATGGTTGGCGCCGGTGAACAGCGACCACCAGCCCCACAAATGGCGCGACACCACCAGCCCGCGCTTCAGCATCACCGTGCCGAAGCTGACCGTGCCGATGCGGTTGTGCACCCGGTAATTATCCCCGCCCGAACGGATCACGCGCGGTTCCATCGATGCCTCCAGCCCGCTGATTTCCGAAAATCCGCCGATCAGCGCCGTCGCATCGTTGGCTTCACCCAGATCGCCTTCACCAAAGGCTCCGCCCGAAAAGGCGACATGGAAATTATAGGCGCCCAGCGGCACGCTGTTGTCCTGGCCGGTGGGGATCGCGGTCATGCGGCTTCTCCCTGCAGGGCCAGCGAAACATGGATGTGCTGCAGCGCGCGGGCCGGCCGGAAAGACACTTCGGCAATGATCCGCCCGCCATCGATATCGCTCTGCAACATGGTCGTGCGATCACAGCGGACCTGAAAGGCGTGATCCCGGTTGCCGCCGGCAAAGGCGCCACCCAGGTAAAACCGGTCAAGCAGCGCTTCCATCTGCTGGCGCACCCGCACCCAGCTTTCCGGGCCATTGGGGGCAAAGGTCAGTTCCTGACCCACCAGCGCCGCCTGACGCAGCACCGCGCCCATCAGCCGCGCCGTACCGCCTTCGCGCCAGGCATCGCTGCGCGCGGTGGTGACATCGGAAAGCAACCGCAATTGCCCGCGTTCGACCGCAAACAGGCACAGCAGATCACCCAGCCAGCGATAGGGGCCATCGGCCGGGCTGCGTTTCAGGATATGCGCGGGCAATGCGGGCAGGCATTCGCGCGCTGCCGCCAGCACCCGGCCCGGGGCCGCCCGATGCGCCCCGCGGGTCAGGGTCGATCGCGCCAGCATGCCCAGCAGCGCCCCTTCGCCGCCCGCACTGCCTTCCGGTTGCAGCGCGGTATCGTCGCCCGCCAGCCAGGGATAGGCCAGCATCACCCGGCCCGATGCTGCCAGACCATCGGAAAACAGCCCTTCGCCCAGCCCTGCATGGCCGGGAATATCCAGCTCAAGCGGCCATAGCTGTGCCTGCGCGGGCATGGCCGGATCATCCAGATCGGGCAGCGGCAGGGCCGCCGCCAGAATGACATCACGCCGGTGGGCCGCGCTGTTGCGCCCATCCATCATCGTCAGCATATGCCGCAGCGCATCGCCCCAGGCACGATAGCCGACCAGATCCAGCCGGGGCGCGACATAGGCCATGCGGGTTGGCGCAGGCAGCGGATCACTGCCTGGAAGCTCCGGAGCACAATCGATGAATTGTTCTGCCCCATAGGCCGGGGATTCATGGTCGGGCAGGCGCCGGCTTGGCCCGGCGATCAGATCGGGCAGATCGGGCAGGCACAGGAAAGCAGCTTCCTCCACCGCGAAAATCTGCCCCGCGCCATGCCAGCTTTCCGGCCGCTGCGGATCGGCCGCTCGTGCCCTGGCCACCAGTCCGGGCAACAGCGGCACCCGCTTCGCCGCATCCGCCGGCGGCAGCGCATCGACCCAGTCGAGATGCCGGCGCCAGGCAGCGATATCTTCGGGATCATGCGCCTGCGCGGCATCACCATCACCTTCGGCCAGCAGCGGCAGGGGATCACCGACCCGCACCACCCAGCAGCGCGCGCCGCCTTCCTGGAAGAACTGCCGCACCGCCAGCCCCAGCCGGGTCGGGATCATCACCGGTGATCCGGGTTCCAGCGGCCGTTCGCGCCAGGCGAACAGCGCCTCAAACCCGGCGAAGCTGTCGATCGGCACGGCGATGTCGAGCAGGGTATCCTGTGCTGTGGCGTCGCGCAGCAGCGGTCCGCGTTTGGCATAATCCGATCCGGCCAGCCATTGCGCCACCCCGACCGGCAAGGGCGCTGCTGCCCGTCGCACCATGCCGACAAACAGCGGCACATCGGCGCGCATGGCAACAGGCCCGGGCCTTGTGCCGTCAGCGATGGTCAGGCGGGGGAGCGGCATGGCGCGTGTCTCCGGCTCAGACAGGCTCGACCTCGAAGCCTTCGGACACCAGCACCAGTTCTTCCATGGCGACATCGCTGCCGCCCTTGGCTGCCAGTGTCGGCCCGGTCCATTTCATCGGCCGGGCATTGATCAGCTTCCACTTCATCACCGGCGTGCCGACTTCATCGTTCAGTGTGATGGTCACCCCGCGCGCCGTCAGTGGGGAACGGCGCGTAGCCTCCACCCAGTTCCAGAAATTGGTCAGCCCCATGACCCCGCGCTTCAGCGTCACATCGCCGCTCTTGTGCATGCCGGAGATCTTGCGGACGCGGTTTTCCTTGTCGTTGCCCTGACGGTATTCCATCATCGTGATCTCGGTCGACAGGCCGGACACATCCGAAAACCCGCCCAGCGGCGTGTTCGAAGGCGGATCATCACCAATTTCGACCAGGAAGTTATAGGCACCATAGGGCGTGTCGCGGGTGGGCATTGACCGTCTCCCCTTAATTGCGGTTGTCGGCCGTGGTCTGGCCGATGCGGAAGATCACGAATTCGGCGGGTTTGATCGCGGCAACACCGACCAGGCAGACCAGCCGCCCGTTATCGAGATCGTTCTGGGTGATCGTCGACCGGTCGCACTGGACGAAGAACGCCTCTTTCGGCGTGGCGCCCAGCAGCGCGCCATTGACCCATTCGTTGTAGAGGAAATCGGAAATCGTGCTGCGGACATTGGCCCACAGCCGCTCCCCATTGGGTTCGAACACCGCCCATTGGGTGCCTCGATCGATCGAGGATTCCAGATAGAGGAAGTAACGCCGGATATTGACGTATTTCCATTCCGGATCGGAACTGATCGTGCGCGCGCCCCACACGCGGATGCCGCGCCCCGGCAAAGCCCGGATGCAGTTGATGCCCAGCGGATTGAGCACCTCCTGCTCGCCAAAACGCACCTGGGTCTGCAGGTCGAGCGCGCCGGTCACCGTTTCATTGGCCGGGGCCTTGAACACGCCGCGCTGGATATCGGTGCGGGCATAGATGCCGGCGACAAAACCCGACGGCGGCAGATCGATCTCGCTCGGCTGCATCGGATCGGTTCCGGCCAGCGGATTGGCCACCCGCACCCATGGATAATAGAGCGCGGCCTTGGTGCTATCGATCCTGGACTTCAGCAGTTGCACATCGGCCACGCTGGTATCCGGCGGCGCGTCCAGCACCGCAATGCGATAGGCACGCCGCGTTTCCGCGCTGCCGATCAGCAACTGGTTCACCGCAGCCGGTGTCGGCGCCGCGAAGGCGGATGCCCCAGGTGCCGCGATAATCGCCACATCTTCCTGCGCCAGCAGCATGTTCAGCGCTTCGCCCCAGGATCCCGTGGTGGGTGCCCCGGCGCCATTGCTGCCACCGGTTAGCGTAACGCTGCGCGTATCCGCCGTGCCCAGCAGCGCGGTGCGCAATTCATGCGATACCACACCCGATCCGATCACGATCGTCACCGGATTGGTCAGCCGGTCGATGCTGCGCGGCGGATTGGCGCCGAAGATCCGACCAACGAACCGGGGATGGGCCGCATGCAGCCCCAGCCCACCGGCTTCGTAAACAACCCCCGTGCCATCGCGCACGCTGATGGCCAGGGTAATGATGGTAACGGCGGTATCCGCACCCAGCCCGTTGAAGGTGGCCGCATCCGCCGTGCCTTCATGCGGATTGGCCCCGATCACGAAATAATTGGTGCCGGCGCGGATCAGCGTTCCGGCCGGCTGTTTTTGTGCCAGCGCCTTGGTGGTGGCGAGCGATTGCTGGGTGATGTCGACGATCAGATTGGCATTGCCGGTACCGGTGATCACCGATCCGCCGGGGAAACGCGCGCTGAAGCTGACCTGCTCGGTCGCCACCGTCGCCGGATCGCTGTTGAGCATGCCGCTGGCGGCCCGGGCGGCGGTTTCGCCCAGCACCCGCGCGATATAGAGCCTGCCACCGCCATTGGCGAAGAAGGCGCTGGCCGCATGGGCCAGGAAATTGCGCATCGGCGCACCGCCGACGATGATGTCATCCGCGCCGCCATACAGCCGCTCGAAATCCGCATAGGATGTGCACAGGATCGGCGCGATCGCACCGGTTCCCGCCGATACCGGCCCTCGTGCCGTCAGACCGACAAAGGCCGCCGTGCTGGTGCCGACGCCCTCAATCGATTTGGACCGGAAGCTGGTTTCCTCAACAAACACACCGGGAGCAAGATATTCAGGCATCGCATGCCTCCTTCAGGAAAGACGGTTGCGTGTGGGCAGAATGATCCGGCGCGATGCCGGCGGGCCTGGCGATCATGGGCCTGGCGATCATGGCGGGCTCCATTCCAGCAGGGCAGAGGCTGATCGCCCCGCGCGAAGCGTAACGCTGGCCGTATCACCGGCATTGCCGGGTTCAGCCATGATCTGATCCGGATCGACCGGTTCGGGCGTCTCCCCCACGCGCAGGGCATCCCGCGCACGCACGGCCAGGTCAGCATCGACAAACAGCGCCAGGGTGATCTCATGGCTGTCCTGCACGCTGGCACCTGGTCCCACCTGGGTCAGCGGCAAGCCCGGCAGCACCAGCATGGCTTCACCCAGGCGGTCGGTCAGCCCGACGGCATTGATCGCTGGCGTGCCGGGCAGGCTCGCGCGGATGACCGCACCGAACACCGGAACCTGGCTTCCCTGTTGCACCACCCGCACGGCAATCGCCGCACTATGGCCCGAAACGGCAAAGGCAGTGCTGGCCGGCATGGCCACATCGATGGCGCGGAACAGCGAACTCGCGGTGGTCGCCCGGGCCGGATCGGGATCACGCGGCAGATCGATCACCGCCCTGCGCGGCAACAGATCGCGCCGGGCCGGCCGCAGGGTGATCTCCAGTTCCCGCGATGCGGGAACCGGCGCAACCGGGGCGTCGAACTGCTGATCGGCGCCCGGCAAGCCGGACCAGCGCGTCAGGATCACGATGCCGTCGGGCTTATGGAGGAAACGAGCGCCTTCCGCGCTCACTGATACCAGTCCATCCACCACCCGCCCCAGCGGGTCGATCGGCCGGATCGCCGCCAGCATCCGCCGATCGAGCAGGGTGACGGCGCGCGCGCTCATGCTTGCTCATCCCGCAGAATGACCGGCGCGTCTTCCAACGCGAAACGCGATGCGACCACGGGCGGACCATCCTCACCGATCGAACGACGGATCCGCAGCACCCGCGCACGATAGGCCTGCGCAAGGCGGAATTTGTGCCCCATCCTGTCCCACAGGCGGAATTGTTCTTCCAGCGGCAGCTCTTCGGGGGCCAGTTGGATCAGCTCCCCCTGTTCCCAGGCGGCACCGCCCCGCAGCACCGATCCGTCGATCGTCGGATTCTCGGACAGCTCCAGCATGGCCCAGGCCAGATTGCCCAGCTCTTCCTCAGGCTTGGGTGACCAGCTGACCAGCAGATAGCTCAGTTCCAGCGCCAGCTCGGTGCGTGGCGGCAGCGCCGGGTTGCGGCTGGCGATGGCCCGGTGATCGCTGCGCAGCATCTGGTAACAGAACAGCCCCAGCCCCGCGGCGGGCAATTGCGCGGCACCGGCAAGCCGGGCGACCGAGGTCTGGACGATATCGATATTGGCCGGCACCCCGTTCAACCCGCCAGAGGCGGCCAGCAGATCACGGCGGGACCGCAGCAGCGCGGCGATGGTTTCGCCCAGCCAGTAGGTCGCCGCGACCGTTGCCATCAGGCCTCGCCCTCCGGCTTGCCGCTTACGTCACCATCACCGGCTGGTGGTGCACCGAAGCGATCATCATAGGCCCGGCAGGCACCGGCCAGTATTTCGCTGAAGCGATGAAGATGGGTGGGGGATGTAACAAAGCGGCCCTTCACCAGCACCCGATCGCTGTCATGCAACGCCTGGCCCAGCATGAATTCCGCCTTGGACAGATCGGCCGTTACTTCGCAGTAATTCACATAGGCTGCGGCTGAGACATCGGCCTCACCACTCACGGTTCTGCTGGTGCTGCGGCTGTTGCCCATAACCTGCCGATCCTCTTGCACCGGCTTGTTGAACGCCGGCCGGGATCAGCAACGCAAGCCGCATGCCAGTTTCTGACAGTCCGAAAATTCTCTTATTTTCAATAATGTAAGTGTAACATGTGACATAACACGAACCATTGATGTGACAGGCTGTGTGACAGGCGCGCGCGGCAGAACGCAGGGCAGCTCCGGGCACCGGCGGCAGCGTCCGTCGAAAGGTCTGGTTATGTGGGAAGGATCAGGCCGCGCTGTCGCGGAGATGGCGATAGATCGTCATCCGGGAACAGCCGAGCAGACGCGCCGCCATGGATTTATTCCCCTGGCTTTGCACCAGCGCCTCCCGGATCGCCTGATCGCTCAGACCCTGTTCGCTCATTCCTTGTTCGCCGAAATCGGCGCAAGGTACGAGCATAGGTGGCGACATAGGGATGGGAATTGCGAAAGCCGGCAAATCGGCCGGATAAATCCGCCCATCAACCGCCGAGAGCAGCGCCACTTCCAGCACATTGCGCAATTCGCGCGCATTGCCCGGCCAGTCATACGCTTCCAGCGCGGCAATGCTGTCCGGCATCAGCTGCGGCACAGCCACCCCCTGTTCCTGCGCCAGCATGGCCACCAGATGGCGTGCCAGCGGCCCGATATCCATGCGCCGCGAAGACAGGCCGGGCATCTCGATCTGGGCGACAGCAATCCGGTAGAACAGATCGCTGCGGAACCGCCCCGCCGCCACTTCGGCGCGCAGATCACGATTGGTAGCCGCGATCACCCGGACATCAAATGTGTGAGGGGATCGGCCGCCCAGGCGGTAGCATTGGCGCGATTCGATTGCCCGCAGCAGCTTGGCCTGGCCGGCCGCGCTCAATTCACCAATTTCGTCGAGAAACAGGGTGCCGCCATCGGCCAGCGCCAGCTTCCCCGGATAAGCCATGGTCGCTCCGCTGAAGGCACCACGTTCGTAACCGAACAATTCGCCTTCGATCAGATCATCGGGCAAAGCCGCGCAATTGAGCGCCACCAGCGGTCGGCGGGCCCGGTCGCTCATCCGGTGTAAAGCCAATGCCACCACTTCCTTGCCCGCCCCGGTCGGCCCATGGATCAACACGGTCACACGACTGCCGGCAATCCTGCGGGCAAAGCGCCGCACGCCCTGAATCGCCGGGCTACAGCCAACGATGCCGCAATTGTCGCCCGCAATGCCTGATGTTCGCGCATCACGGCACAGCGCGGTCAACTGTTCCAGCGATGCGGGCTGGGCCGTATCCTGACACCCCAAGTCAACACAATGGCTGGCCCCCGCCGCACGGCAGGCTTCGACACTGGCCGGAAAATCACCCGCGTCACCTGAACCGATCAGCGCGACAATCGGCAATTGCGGCGCCAAGCAACGGAGCCGCCGCAAGGTCGGAACCATATCCTCCCCGGCGACCAGCGCCATGCGCGATGATGCCAGCGTGGTCGGCAGCGCTTGGGAATGGCTTACGACCCGGGGAACAAAGCCGCAGTTCTGGCCGATTTCGACCATACGCATACGAAGCGGGCAGTCGGGCGCCACAACCAGCAGGTCGGCTTCGGCATTGATGCTGCTCATCAACATGACCGCTCCCCCACTTGGCGACCATACGGACATCGGCGTGGCAGAACGCCACTTCGGATTGGCCGGCCGGCCGATCGCCCCAAGGCCGGGATCACCCGGCTATGCTGCGAATTCCATTATGTTTTTGGCGACCGCCCAAGAATATCACACACGTCCGCCGGCAACCACCAACGAAACGCATCGACTCGGCCCTGAGTCCAAATTAAGCCCATAGATGTGCGTTACAAGTGTCACGGCTCCCGCCCCGGCGCCAATCCTGCACGCTCTGGCGACATGATCATCCGGCCGCATAGCGCCATTTCAGCAGAGCCGCGCTGCCCGCTTTCCCCAGATTGTCATTCCGCACATCATCTAACGCTTGGCGGGCGTGACTTGTGTTGCTAGGCGGGCGGCAGGCACCCGTAGCTCAGCTGGATAGAGCGCTGCCCTCCGAAGGCAGAGGTCACAGGTTCGAATCCTGTCGGGTGCACCAAATCTCAGCCACTTAGCGTCATCACCAATCTTTTGTACGCAACGCGTACGGAAAGCATGGGTGAACGCCTAAGAGCTTTCAGGCCATCATTTGACGTCAGCGAAGATCCGGCTCTTCAAGCGCTGCATAACTGGCCAACCGGCGACCATTACCGGACAAATGCCGAAACTCCGCCAGTTGCATCCACCATCGCTGGCTCACGGGTTCGGTTCGGTCAGCATTCTACGGCCATGAAAGCTATCCGGCATTTCGCTGTCGAACCTGGTGCCGCCCCAAAACGTGTCGCGCGGAAACCCGGTGTCAGCTTTGTGAATTTTTGATCGCGAGGATTTCGATTTCTTCCGGGCGTCCCGCAAAATCCAGCCAGTCGCCGACTTCCGCGCCCATCATGGCGCGGCTGAGCGGCGCCACAAAGGAGATCAACCCTTCGGCCGGATCGGCTTCATCATGGCCAACAATGGTGAGGGATTGGGTTTTGCCCTTCATCTGGAAGGTCACCGTGCAACCGAAGGATATTGTCGTCCCGCTTGGCTGACCTTGAACCTGGGCGGTCGCCTGTCGGGTACTCCAGTAGCGCAATTCGCGCCGTGCGGACTTGATCGCTTCCTCGTCCGACAAGTGCAGCAGTGCTGCCTCCAGCTCCGTCACCTGCTGGCGGATTTGCTCCAGACCTCGCGTCGTGACCAGATTGGGCCCTGCCGGAATGGGCAGTTCGAACTTTGGCTCGAGATGTTCTTCATCACTCTCGCGCCTGAATGCCACGCTCATTCAGATTGCCTCCTTCGGAGCGATCTCACCACGGACCACCGCCTGTCACAACCCTGCCCTACAAGGGAAGGGGTGAACCTATCGATGTCTCCGGCCCTCAGCCAACGCCGATTGCCCCGCGACCTTAAGGTAGCGAGGTTGGTTCTGCAGCTGCAGTTGTTTTGATTGTTGGTTGCGGGGGTTGGATTTGAACCAACGACCTTCAGGTTATGAGCCTGACGAG